>VFQP010000002.1_pt1 | contig 1516845 bp, 1205 predicted proteins | sample 3512351 | NCBI WGS metagenome assembly VFQP01 (sample SAMN10412372, study PRJNA504923) | tailings metagenome | isolation source: Relicate 1 Philex TSF1 revegetated site | place: Philippines: Tuba, Benguet | collected 2017-08-29 | reverse complement strand
TTAGATTTTAGATTTTAGATTTTAGATTTTAGATTTTAGATTTTAGATTTTAGATGAGGAGTTTTTTGCAATAATGTGTGCTGCATGGGAATAAAAAAAGGTGATCTTTTTTTGATCACCTCTATAGTTGTAATTAGTTAATTTATTTCTTACCATCGGGAGTGGCGACCGGCTGTAAGCCACAGTTGATATATTTTTTAGGATCAACCGGGGTATCATAGTCGGTGATGATGATTTCAATGACATCACCTTTATTGATGGTTCCGATCACATCATCTGGTTTTAGTTTCTGGTTTTTAACTACGTTTACCTTGCTTAAACCCGATACCCAAACATAATAATCCTGGAAATAATACACCACTTCCATTTTACCCTTGCCTTCTGACTGAACGATGCTGACAACGCCTGTCAGTCCGGCCCTTACCAGGCTATCAGTAGTACTGGTCAGTCGCAACATGGGTTGGTCTACCCCCATTTCATACGCTTTCTTTTTAGGCGGTGCTTCTGCCGCATCCTGTAACAGGCAGGTCATTTGCAGAGAGTCTTTTACCGGTTTGCCGGTCCGGCGGCGTTTGGTATGGGTAACGTCCTGTGCATCGGAGCAAAGCGGTGCCAGTAATAATATGGCTACAAAAAAGTACAGTGTTTTCATATCATTGATATATAGTCAGCGTTTAATGATTGTAATGGATGGTTCCTGGGACAGGAAGGTTGTCTACCGGTTTAAATTTTCGTGTAATTTTTTAGCCATCTCTGCACTCATGCCCTCAGCGGAAATGCCGTAGCCACTTACCAGCACACCTTTTTCACCCTGGTTACCTTCTATTGCGTAAACAATGGCCTCATCGGCCGGATCGGTATTACCTTCAAACCGGTGGAATTCCACAATTTCAAAATCATCAATATCCAATTTGCCCGTATTACACACCAGGCAGTTCTCTGATAAATTAAAATCAAGGGTATAGCCTCTCTCTTTTAATCCGTTGGTAGCTGCGCTGAGCGTATCATAATTATATTGAGTCATAAAATGTATTTTACAAAAGTTTTTATCGTTTCATTAAAATTAATAAAATTATAGAGTATGGTACTCATTTATTCGTCCGAAGGTATCCATCCTTCGTTTAAACGTGCTAAAATGGCCTGCATTGTATCCTGATAGTTTTGTCCATCCATTGAAATACAGATTACTTTCGTCCGGGCACTATCGATACTATCCGGGGCGAATGAGATATTAAAACTATCCCAAAGAGCATTAGGCAAATCATTTTTTTTCACCCCCGTATCATGTTGTCATAATATCTGTTTCCGGATACCCTTCAATATTCTCAAGTTCAACAATCCGCTCATCAAAGTGATCATGTAATGTTTCGCCATATATTCCCTGACCTTTAAACTCTAATAAACCGGAGTAAACATTATGCTTAACAAACCCTTCAAATAGCTGTTTTTTGTGAGTACCATTGGCAATACCGATAGCTGTCCAATTTTCGGTTGGCAGGTTCTGCAGTTCATCCTTTTCAAGATCAAAATAATAAACCTGTTTTTCTTTATGTTGCCCGATTAAATACATAGGAATGTCCGCTGTCGTTAAAATTGATAAATAGTATTGTTGCAGCTGAACGGAGCGTCGCAACTAAAGCCCGATCAGGGTACTGTGGCTGGTCAACTAATAATTCTTCATTATTAATTATTAATTATTAATTAATTCACTACACTAATTGATGCGTTTGCTTGACAATGCCCATTACAAAAATACTCTGCACATTGCCCAGGTTCTCTACCTCGCTTAATTTGTTGACGTGGAAGTTATAATAATCATCCATATCGGCGGCCACTACCTTGAGCATAAAATCGAACTCCCCGGAAATATTGTAACATTCCAGCACTTCGGGTAAGGCCTGGATGGCGGTAATGAAAGTGGCGCCGGCCGTTTTATTATGCTGCTTCAGCGATACATAACAGATCACCATCAGGCCTTTGTTGATTTTGGTATGATCGACCAATGCGGCATATTGTTTAATAATACCCTGGTCCTCCATACGTTTAATGCGTTCGTGCACCGGCGTGGTACTCAGGTGTACCTGCTCGGCAATCTGCTTCACTGTGTACCGGGCGTTTTGTTGTAATAAGCGCAGTATGGCCAGGTCTTTGTCATCCAATTGTACCGACTTATCGGGGGATTGTCCTGTTTGTACGGCTTTTGCCATGGTTTTACCTTATTTTATACTACAAAATAACATTTTTATACACATTTATTCCAAAAATAGGGATGGTATTTAGAATTTTGTTCTATTGTATTAGCTTTGCAGGGCAAATTTTAAACTTCTCAAAAAAAATAAACAAATCATGTCAACAGTTACAAAATCAGGTATTGATTTTAGCCTGCAGAACAAAGTGGCCGATATCAGCCTGGCCGATTGGGGTCGTAAAGAAATTCGTTTAGCCGAGGCGGAAATGCCGGGTTTAATGAGCATCCGTGCCGAGTATGGCCCTTCACAGCCGCTTAAAGGCGCCCGCATTGCAGGTTGCTTACACATGACCATCCAGACCGCGGTTTTAATTGAAACCCTGGTAGCTTTAGGCGCCGAGGTTAAATGGAGCTCTTGTAATATCTTCTCTACGCAGGATCATGCTGCTGCTGCTATTGCGGCTGCCGGTATTGGTGTTTTTGCCTGGAAAGGTCAAACTCAGGCTGAAGCTGACTGGTGTATTGAACAAACTTTATTCTTTGGCAGCGCTGAGCGTCCTTTGAATATGATTTTAGATGATGGTGGTGACCTGACCAATATGGTACTGGACACTTATCCTGAACTGGTACAACACGTTAAAGGTATCAGCGAAGAGACCACTACCGGTGTACACCGTTTATATGAGCGTGTAGCAAAAGGTACTTTACCAATGCCCGCTATCAATGTTAACGACTCAGTTACCAAATCTAAATTTGACAACAAATACGGCTGTAAAGAGTCTTTAGTGGATTCTATCCGTCGTGCTACTGACGTAATGCTGGCTGGTAAAGTAGCTGTGGTTGCAGGTTATGGCGACGTAGGTAAAGGTTCTGCTGCTTCTTTATCAGGTGCAGGCTGTCGTGTAATTGTTACCGAAATTGACCCTATCTGTGCTTTACAGGCTGCTATGGACGGTTATGCCGTTAAGAAAATGACAGACGCTGTGAAAGAAGCTGATATTGTGGTTACCACTACCGGTTGCCGCGACATCATTACAGGTGAGCATTTTAAATTAATGAAAGATAAAACCATCGTTTGTAACATTGGTCACTTTGATATTGAAATTGATATGGCCTGGTTAAACAGCAACTACGGCAATACCAAAGATACCATCAAACCACAGGTAGATATTTACAATGTAGATGGTAACGATATCATCATTTTAGCAGAAGGCCGTTTAGTGAACTTAGGTTGCGCTACCGGTCACCCAAGCTTTGTAATGAGTAACTCTTTCAGCAACCAAACACTGGCCCAGATTGAATTGTGGACTAACCACAGCAATTACGAGAACAATGTGTTTGTATTACCTAAACATTTAGATGAGAAAGTTGCCCGTTTACACCTGGCTAAAATTGGTGTGGAACTGGATACTTTAACTCCTGCACAGGCCAGCTATTTAGGCATACCTGTTGAGGGGCCTTACAAAGTAGAGCATTACCGTTATTAATAGTATGTAGTATATAGATATTAGATATTAGACTTTAGACTTTAGACTTTAGATCATATTTCTTATCTGAATACTATATACTTTAATCTGAATACTTTATTCAATATAGAAGTTGTAAGTACGAGAGGCGGCCGGTGGCCGCCTCTCTTTTTTTATTGTACTATACCGGCAATAAAAACCCCGGCTAACCGGGGCAGTAGTATTTATAAAGAATAGTAGTGAATTATTAAAACTCAATATCATCGGCCACATTTCCACCTTGTTCGGCAGCGAATTTTTTGGCGTATTCTTTTTGTTTTTGCTCCTGGAACTGGGTGTAATGTAAGATCTCCTGGCTGTTCCAACGCTGGTTTTGCTCCGTCATATATTGCATGGCTACGGATTGAAAATCGGCCAGGTTAATGCCATAGGTCTCCAGTATCCATTGTGCGCCATCCAAACCATATTCATAAGCAGCCTGGCGGGCGCCGGCCAGTTCTTCATAAAAGTAACGATCGGTTTTTAAACGCTCCAGGTTGGCTGCAGCATCGGCCGATAGTTCTGCCTGCAGGTGGTGTAATTTAGGATGGGCTTCATTTTCCGCATAGTATTGTCCAAACAAAGTAGTTACAGTAAAGGAAGTATCTTCTGCCATACGTTGTGGCCAGATTGTATTGAGCTCATCCCAGATCACGGCTTCCAGTCCCATGGCCTGGCAAACCCGGGTATGGTCTACCCCGCTGCTGATCTTTAAACACATGGCGGTATAGTCTTTTAACGAGATGCCATGTACCGGCGCTAAGAACGGGTTGTCATCATCCACTTTTACAAAGCCCGAGGTTTGTACACCCAGGTATTTTAAAGAGTTGGCATGTTCAAATCGTACATATTGGTCCATATCACGGTTATTCCAGTCCAGGTACACCTGCTGGCGGTAGTTATAATAAATATTCCGCTTATCATCCTCACTCACGGTTTCACCATCCGCTATTTCCTGTGCGATCCAGTATTCTGAAAGGCGTGCCACTTCGGCATCAAAATCCTCCACACTATAATGCGTGCCGTGCTGGGTTTCAGGATCAAAACTGATGGGTTGCGGTTGCGGCTGTGCCTGCTCCGGTTTGGGCGCAGGTGTATTGTTTGTTTCTTCCTCTTTACCCAGTAACTGGTTAAATAATTTTCCTAACATGGTTTGATATTTTTTTAGATTAAACTGATTTATTAATGAGTGCAAGATGCTGCTGGTACATTTTTTCAAGATGTTCTTCCAGGTCAGGCGTTATGGCCTTCCATTCATCGAACATGGCTTTGGTATATTGCCTGTTCAACTCCGGTGCATTGGCGATGGCCTGCTGGCGGCGTAATTCGTTAGCGGCCACCTCTTGTTGTTTGTCAGCTATTACCTGTTTATCCTTTTCAAAATGAATGCTCAATTGCAGTTCGTGATTGATATGATATAACTCCCGTTCCATATCCACCGCCTGCTGAAAAGCATCGTACAGGTGTTTGGTGCGCTGCTCTGCCAGGCCCCTGGCTATATGTTGCAGACTACGGGCCGCAGAACCCGGTTCAAAAGTATTTTGCGTCTGGCAGGCCGGGCAGGCTATATAGGTACTGATGAAGAATATTTTTTCAATGGTAATAGGACTACCACATTGTTTACAGGTAAAGCTGTTTTTGCTTTGTTCAAATTTCTGAAGGATATCCGCATAGATCAGTTCATAATCATCAACAGCCGCTTTATCCAGTTCCTGCTGCCAGTAGTTGTATTTATCTTCAAATGTTTTGTGGTAACGGTCCGAACAGGCGTTGCGGAAATCATCCAGCTGATCATGGTAACCCAACTGATCCTTGTAATTATAATACACATCCAGCACTTTGGCATCATAGGTATCATTGGCCTTGGTCCGGATATTCCGCATCTGACCATTGATACCTGATTGTACTTTGTAAAAAGTTTGCTGGTATTGGTCTTTATCGTCCTGCAAAAGTTGCTTTAATTCCGGGATAGCCGCTGTACAAAGCTCTTCCATCCGTACTTCCAGTTTTTCTAAAAAGGTGAACCAGCGCTCTTGTGTAGCCTGCAGTTCGGCCACCCATTCCGGTGGTGGCGTATTTTTGTTGGTATTAAACAGGTTAAACATGGGGTCAATGCTTTGAGTTGTCTTCTTTTTTTATGTGAATGCCATCTGTAAGTGTGGTACTGATAAATTCGAAGCCACAATAGGCACAATGTGTTACCCCATCCTGTTTGGCCCTGCCGGCGCCACAGTTGGGACAGGTTGTAGCCTGTATTCCGGCTTCACTGGTTTCGGCATTGCCACCATAGTTGGCCTGGGCCTTTGCTTTTTCCTTTAGTTTATCCAAAAAGGATTTTGAACCGCCTTCCATGCTTATAAAGTATTAATCAATGTTGCTTTTTTGTTTTTGTATTCTTCCTCATCAATCAGGCCTGCATCAAAGAGAGATTTTAATTTTTGCAGTTTAGCCGTTATATCATCCGTTGCCGGTGGCTGTTGGGGAGTTGTGGTATTTTGTTGCAGCTGGTTTAACATCACACCCATGGCCAGGGCATTCTGGGTGGCATCGTTAACCGCCGTGCCCGGCTGGCCGATTGCGTTGGCCGTATTGAATTTGGTGTATTTGTCCATATCGCTGATCATGTTCATACCCGTTACTTTATCGTAATAGGCTGTCACTTCATCAGGCAGTGTAACACTGGTAATGGTAAATTGTGTGAGGGCCAGGCCCAGGTCTTTAAAATACGGATCGAGATAAGGTTTTATTTTAGCAGCCAGTGTACTGATATTACCGGCCACATCTGTTACCGTGATGTTTTCATTGGCCAATACCTCGCCAAAGCGGGGTGCAATAAAATCGCGTAACTGGTATTGCAGTTCGGTTATGGTTAATACCGGGTAACTGCCCGCATATTTTTTAAAGAAGACAGCTACATCCTCAATTTTAATATCAAAACTGCCAAAGGCCCTTACACGCACCTGACCAAATTCAGGGTCCTTCATTAAGATAGGCGCCGGGGTACCCCATTTATTGCTGATGAAATTGTAGGTATTGAAGAAATAGATATCGGCTTTAAAAGGACTTTCAAAACCATATTTCCATCCTTTGAGCCGGCTTAGGACAGGAATATTTGCTGTATGTAAAGTATGCAGGCCCGGCGAAAAAACATCGGCCGTTACGCCCTCGTTTAACAGGAGTACCTGCTGGCTTTCCCTGACTGTTAGTTTAGCACCATTTTTAATTTCCTTATCAGCATCGGCAAACTTCCACATTAATAAATTAGGGTCGGGTGTAACCGCTTCAATGATCTCAATAAAAGGCAAGGCCATACGTGGGTGTTTTATTTGTTTTTACAGGGGTTGACGTTTACAAATGTAAAGCATTCATTAACAATAATCGCACCAGGGATACAGGGCTAAGACCGCTGGTAAAATAATAATCTTACGGACATATAAGATCCGGCTCCGGGTGAGGGATGGCAGCGGCATCCTTTTGCGCAGCCCGGCTTAAGCAGCAAGGGGCAAAAGATACAGCGTACAGCCCGGCCCCGTACAGGTAAACCAGGCGAAGTATGAGCCTTTGTGTATGTTACCAGGGGACACCCCCAAATAAAAATGGCTGCCGTTATTACCTGGCAGCCATTTACTATTTAAAGAGATTGCTTATTGTACTTTTATGCGTACCCCTTCGCTATGTGAAGTAAATTCAGGCGCATACATACATTGAATTGTTGTAATGCCATTGCTGAATTCCCCGGTATGGGTTACAAACAAACTGTATTCAAACACATAAGTACCCTTACGTAACTGATCGAAGAAGAAGTTGGTGCTGGCATCTTTGGTGGTTTCATAATAACCCAGTCCGCCCTGCCATTTGTAACTGCTTAACACATTGGTTGGCTCCAAAGCTGCCGCACGCATATCTTTCATGTGCACATATTCCATATCCCGATCCACACGCAGTTCAATACGCACCACAATTTTGCTACCCACTTTCAATACATCGCCATTATTAACCTGGTTTAGTACCGGCCCGCGGTCAGTGTTGGTGGATACAAATAGTTTTTTAGTTAACTGTAATGGTGTAGCGGCTGTTTTTATTTTGTCCATGTTCTCAAAATACTGCCAGTATACCGCACCCCAGGTGGTTTTAGGCTGCTCCCCTTTTGCCGGTGTTACCTGCACGGATATATTACCCATATCAGGTTTTACCTGCTCACCGGGTATGGTAGTTTTAAAATAACCGGTACCGGCCTGCTGCGGCATATCGGCTGAACGGATGGTATAACTGTTACCCAGGTTGATCTGTACAGCCGGTTCATCGGCTAACCAGTTAGTACCCTGGATGAGTAAGGCATAACAGGCTTCGGCTGTTGCCTTGGTGGTTTCCCAGTTATTGGTCTGCTTGTTTTTAAGCAACCAGGTACGCAAAGCGTCTACCGTTGTCATATCTTTTCCTATTTCCTGGAACGCTTCTATCAGTAATGCCTGCCTTTCAATGGGTGATTCGTACCACCACCAGCTGCGGGATGCATCTTTCCAGTACATGCCCAGTTCATCGTTTTTAACGGCTGTTTCCTTTAATGATTTTAAGATAGCGGCCGGTGTTACCTTATCCCCTTTCCTGCCCAATGCCAGCACGATCATGCCCTGCATGTATTTGTTCTGTTTTGTCCAGGTAGCAGTAGCCTGCTGTATAAAGTAGTTATATGCTTTTTGCGCTGCTTCGGGCATTTTTATACCGCTGTAGAAACTACGCATGTACAAGTATTGTACTATGGTGTAAGAGGGCGCATAGGTTTTAAGATTTGTTTTCCATTTCACGAGATCGTCATAATCGGCTTTCATTTTTTGATCGAGGTAAGGAATGGCATTGGCCGCCACCTGGTTCAAAGCTGCCTGCTGGTTTTTAGCCACCGCACTTATTTTATTTAAGTGCCCCATGCCGGTCATAATATACTGGGTCATGTAACGGTTGTCGGGCCCGCCTTTAAACCACACAAAGCCACCATTACTGCTTTGTAATTGTTTCAGTTTTTCCATGGCGCTGCTCAGCTCTTTGCCCATACGCACCAGGTCGAAGAGTAAAGCAATATTTCGTTTTTGTTCGGCTTCGGTTTTAGCCGCCAATACCCAGGGTGTTTCTTCCAATAATACGGCTTTCAGTTCTTCATTTTTTTGCAGGTTGGAAAGTAATGCCGCCGTATCTTTTACCTGCCAGCTCTCAAATACTTTTTTAATTTTCTCGGAACTGTTCACCAGTGAGGAGGCAATGGAGTTAGCGTAGTAACGGTTCCAGGTTTGCTCCGCACAATCATAGGGATATTCCATCAGGTAAGGCAGGGCCTGTACTGCGTACCAGGCTGGGTTGGCCGTGTATTCAACAATAATACCCTGGTTTACCAGTGTTTTACTGGCACCGCTTTGTAACAAGTTGGTAAAGCTGAATTGCTTGTTATTGGTCCTGAGTGATAAGGGTAAGGATTCTGTTACCAGTATTTTATTGGTGAGTACCGGTAAACTATTCTCTTCGCCATCACTAAAGCTATCACCGGCGGCACCCTGTGCTTTGGCTACTATACGCCAGGTAACGGCTTTATTAAATGCCTGTGGTACCTGTACCGGGAAGTTCACCGCGGTGCTTTTACCCGCCTCTATTACAAAATTGATATTACCAGCCTGGTTTTTAAATAATTCATTCACGGGCTGACCGGTAGCGGCATCCAGCAATTCCAGGTAGGCCTGTCCTTTCAAAGTTTGCTCTGACACATTCACCACTTTACTGCTGAAAGTGATCTGGTCACCCTCTCTTAAAAAACGGGTTGGGTTAGGTTGCACCATCAGTTGTTTTTGTGTAACAATACTGGTGGTAGTGTAACCGAATGCCAGGTCTTTGGTATGTGCCAGGCCCTGGAATTTCCATTGGGTCAGGGCTTCCGGCAAGGTAAAGCTAAAGCTCACCGATCCGTCTGTATCCGTTCTTAACTGCGGGAAGAAGAAAGCGGTTTCGTTGAAGTTTTTGCGGGGTGCTGCGCTTGGATCAGGTTCATTTGTTGCATCAACCTTCTTCGCGTCCTGCATATGTACAAAAAACTCGCCTTGTGATTTTACTTCTTCTGCAACAGGTGCTGCTGCTACACTTTCCTTAAGAGTCATATTAGCATAAGTATCATAGGCCATTTCATTCCTCCCGGCCGATTTTGCCCGCATTTGGGTACTCGCCATACCTCTTATTCTTACCTGTGCCCCGGCACCCGGAGCGCCCAGGTAGCCATCGCCTGCATCCAGTAACTGGTCATAGGTTTTATTCACATACCGGTACTCATCATTTGCCAGGTATTTGATTTGCGCATTTACGCCCTGGAAGTTTTTATTATAACTCCACTGGCTGTTATTGTAAAAGTTTAACCACACATAGGGTGTATACCAGTCATGCGGGTTAAACTGGTCCAAGGAGGCATCGTACATACCGGCTAAAAACTCGGCCGCTACTTTATCCTGTTTCAGTCCTTTAATTTTTACTGACCATTTTTCTTCACTGCCCGGTAAGGTTTTATCGCGGTGTGTACCATACTCAATAGCCAACTCTTTGTTGCTCCAGGGTACTACAATTACCTGGGTGTACTGGTATACCCTGTTATGCTTTACAAATAACCAGCTTACACCAAATCCGCCCCGGTCGTTTTCGGTGGCTGTAAATTTGTTGTATTGTTTTTCATTGTTCAGTTGATCAAATGTATAAGTAGTGGTTACTTTATTATTAATATTCTTTTTCAGTTGTTCTACCAGGTACACTTTATCGGCCGTGGTACCAATACCAACCGTTGCGGTCTCTCCCGGCTCTACGGCACCGGCCGCCTGCGACCACAGGTAAGCAGGCGAAGCCAGTTTAGGATTTTTATTATCGTATAATTCCACATATTTTACATCTTTCACCTGCGTACCGTATTTATCGGTAGTAGTGATCACCAGTTCATAAAAGCCGGGTACCAGTTTTTTCCTGTCTACAGCATACAAACCATTTTCCTGGGTAGCAGCTGTTGCTTCCAGCAGGGTTTTGCCTTTGGCCCATGCATCTTTAGCCGTTTCATTATCATATTCGTCATAAGGGAACCACTGGATGTATTGCTCTTTTGTATATACAAACTGGTCGGGACGTTGCCAGAACCTGTCCCTGATCAACCTGTTTTCCTCCTGTAATTTTGTAGCGGTAATGGTTACCGTGGCCGGCTCAAACACCCCGTTACTATTGGTTGTAAGAATGCTCAGGCTTTTTAAACTATCCAGTAATAACCTTTCCGGTATTTGTGTTTGCAGTAATAAAGCTGCATAACCAACAGTTACCTGTTGCTGACCGCTGCGGGTTTCCCCGTTAATATCCGTTACATCGGCATACACCGTGTATTGAAACTGGGGATCAAATTTTTTATCAATGCCTGCATCCGGTATGGCATTGAATTGTATGGTAAACTTACCGTCCGCATCGGTGGTGGTGGTGCCATTGGTTATTTCCATGTTATCACTTACCGGCATCCACCAGCGGCGGAACATCCAGGGATAAGGGAAACGGGCTTCCCTTACTACACGGTAGCTCACCGTAGCGCCGTCAATATTATTGCCGGCATAGGCTTTTGCATTACCTTTTACCAGGATGGCATCGTTTACTTTAAAGCTGCCTTTTACCGGCTCGTATTCTACAAAAAACTTAGGCCTCTTGTATTCCTCTACCCTGAAATTAGCAGCACCACTGATATCTGTCCCGCTTACTTCAATAGTAAAATGGCCGTTCAACCCTCCCGAAGGCAACTGGAATGTACCGGCGAAAGAGCCGTATTCATTACTGGTGAGTTTGAGTGAATCCACCCGCTCATCGTTTGTATTCTTTAACCAAACGGTGGTTTTATAACCGTCTTTTATTTTGCTTTTGGTTTCATTAGTATGTTTAGCCAATACAATGCCTTTAAAGTACACGGATTGTCCCGGGCGGTAAATACTCCTGTCAGTAAAGAAGTATACCTGCAGGTTCTCCTTTGGCGTTTCTTCTATATTATCCCGGTAATAGTAAGTATCATATTCCGGTTCGTCTATCAATAATTTATCGTTTCCATAAGTAAACTCTAAAAATTTTGATTCACTGGAGTATCTCTTTTCATTTTTCTCCTTTTTATAAACCAGTTTGGCATAGCCCTGTTTATCGGTAGTTACCAGCTGGCCTTTGGCACGAATATATTTTTGGGCTGTATAATCATATTTATTCTCCCACACCTGCACTTTAGCCGCTTGCAACGGTTGCCCGGACTGGCGGTTCAAAACAAAATAATCATCGTTGTCATTTACATAACTGATATTGGATACATACAGTATACGTCCGCCCACAAGCGTTTTTTTACCGGTAAACTGCTGATCAGTGCTCATCAATAACATATACTTACCTACCGGCAAAGCATCTACCTTTACTTCCACCGCATGTTCCTGCAGGTCTTTTGTATCCGGCACAAGCTGCTCCCAGTTTTTAATGGCCGGTTCTGCAAGTACGATTTTCCAGAAATCATCGCCGTATTTATTCTCCAGTCTTTTGGTCAGCGTTTCATCCGCTTTTATTAAACGCAGGTGTAAACGGTTTACATTGCTATAAGTTACCAGTGCACGGAACGGCATATCAGGCACATTCACTTTTTCCACGGTAAAGTTCAGGCTTGGGGTATTGAGCTGGCGTAACAGATTATACGCATTGATCTTTCCCTCCGAAGAATCTTTCTGTGCAATGATCTGTTCGCATATTTCCTTCGCTTTTACACGTGCATAACGATTTGTGGTATCACCGTAAGGTTTATAACCCGATCCTTGGTTATTATAATAAGCAGCTACCAAATACCAGGCCTGCGCGGCAGCCGGTAATTGCCCGTACTGATGGGCGATATGGTTAATGGCATGAAAGTATAACTGGTTTTTATCGGGATGTACTGCATAGTTGTTCACAAAAGCCAGTCGTTTCAGGTCTACATCGATCAATGCATCATGTTTGGCATCCTTTAAATGAAACGCAATTAATTTTTGATAGATTAGCAAGGCTTTGTGTTGCAGGGAAAGACTATCACTGGTCACAAACTTCCGGTGTATAAAATCCGCCGCGGGATCAAATGCCGAGGCCTGGTCAATTTTGAAGGCATAGGCAGGTTTGGTAATATCTCTTTCGTTGCTTTCAAAATATGCCAGTGCTTTATGCGCCAGCAGGTCATATAAAGTGGGGCGTAAAAACCGGACATTGCCTTTGTACACCAGCGGCTCTATCGCCTCTACTTTGGTTTGCAGCAACACTGTTTCATCTTTTAAGGACAATACATACAGGTCGCTGATAGTTTTGTGAAAGTCCGTTGCCGACCAGGTAGCCAAGTCATCTTTTGTAAAATTTACAGTGGCAGTACGGTCATATATTTTCCAGCGGTTCCTTTCAAAATACTGGTGATAAATACCCGCTTTATAACTGTTCAATAATGCTTTCACCACCGGCGAAGCAGTGGTTAGCTCTTTGTCAATATCAGTTAAGGCTAATTTTTCATCCTCTTCGGTGTTTTCAACCCGTAGCTGCGATATGGCAAGCAATGCTTTTACCAGCTGGGCTTCGTTATGCTCTTTTTTGGCAAGCGTGTAGATCTCCTGCACTTTTTTCAGTGCTGATTCGGGCAGGCGCTGTTCGGTCCCCAGCTTCTCTGCCTCCTTCCATAGCGCCGTATATTTTTTCTCGCTATTCTGTCCGTTTGTGTTTGTCATAAACAAGTTGGTTAGTAAAACGGCCACAAGGCCCATTAAAAACTGTTTCATACTTATTAGGTTATACGTATACAAAAGTAACTAAACTAATTCCGCCCTTTGGGATGCTGATATTTTATTTTTTACACACTTTGTACAGCTTTCTTTTATGCTTTAGGCTTTTTTTCACTTTTCTTTTGGGTGCCGGCTGCAGTAACACAGCCAATCGTTCCTTGCGACGCTCCGTTCAGCTGCAGTAATGCTATTGGGCCGGGTAAGGGTGTTATATAAATTGAATGTGCAGCGCATATAAGGTTGCATGACCTGTTGGTTTTACAAAAAATTAATACCGTGTTACCAGGCAATAGGTATGCCAGGATTATTGGGATAAATGTTCTCATTATTCTTCGAAGCGGGATATGCGGTTAAATAATATGCGACCCGCTCCGGGGTCGTATCATGCTTTTCTATTCATGAATCTATAAAGGTTTGATGCCGCTGGCATCTGGGAGAATAATAACCGCTCAGCAACATACGACCCGCTCCGGGGTCGTAATACGCTTTTGCAATGATGAGGCTACAAAGATTTGATGCCGCCGGCATCAAGGGAAATGAAAATCCGTTCAACAATATGCGCCCCACTCCGGGGCGTAATACACTTTTGCAATGATGAGGCTATAAAGATTTAATGCTGCTGGCATCTGGAGGATATATAAAATGATAAGACATTTTATCCTGCAAAATTATATTATGCTGCTAATGAAACGTCATGCCAACGGCAGGAGGCTTATCCTGCGTCGAGGTGACGGACAGGCTATTCCGAAAAAAAGGACGTCATGCCGACGACAGGAGGCATTTCCAACACGCCTCAAATCCATACAACAACACCGTGTTACTCCGTGAAACACCTCTGCGCCACTCCGTGGTATTTTCTTTTCCCCGATTGTAAAAGACTCTCCTGTGTTGAGGTGATGCATAACTTATCCCGGAGGGATAAAATATTTATAACAAGAAAACAAAACACCCAACCCTACCCCGGAGGGGTCGCATATTATCTAAACAGCGGATAAATTAATAACCTCATAAAACATTCAGCTCCTCAAAAGCTGCTTATAAAAAAATCTGGTTCGGCCATATGCAGGCAGGCTCCTAAAATCTCACCTAAGATGCATCTTTTTTTAAAAGGTTGCGGCACTAAAAATTATTGTTTTTTCTTAACACAGCGCTTTAACAAATCACTGCCCTTTACATTGTATTTACATAACCTGAACCAGGCATTAACCTTAAATAACATTGCCTGTAATGCAGTGCTGGCAAGCATTCTAAATTTTTTAAAATGTAATAAAGCTGTTTAACTTTTTATTTCCTGCATTTAATAATTGATGGCATATGCTTTGAAAATAAATAATCAGAACAATATTGTTCAACTATTTTAAAACAGATGATTATGAAAACAATTTTTACCCTTCTTGCTTCTTTATTAGTAACTGTTGGCGCGATGGCTGCCAATGTTTTTAACGCCAGTAAGATCACCGTTAGTGCCGCCGGAAAAGAAGACCTGCGGGTAGTAGTAAACGGTAAACGTTTTGAGACCAGCGGTAATTTTATTACCATCGATAACCTGAAAGCAGGTACCCATACCATCAAGGTTTACCGCGAAAAAAATACCGGCTTTTATAATATCCTGGGCAAACGTTACGAGATGGTGTACGACAGCCGCATCAAGATCAATAACAAAACCCATATCAGCATCAGCATTGACCGTAACGGACGTACTACCATGAAAGAAACCGCTATAAAGAATAACGGCCGTGGTTATGGACGGGATCATGACAGGACTTATGATTATGATGATGGCAGCTGGGGCGACTACCCTGTGTACACCGAAAGCAGGGGTATGAACAGCTACGATTTTGAAAGAGTGGTTAAGAATATTGCTGCCGAATGGCGGGAAAGCAATAAGATCAAATCGGCTACACAAGTGGTAAAGTCAAACAACTTAACCAGCAACCAGGTAGCCCAACTGGTAGCCCTGTTCAGCATAGAGAGCTATAAGCTGGAACTGGCTAAAATAGCTTACAGCACAACCGTGGATAAACAATATTACGATTACGTAATAGCCCGTTTGAACAAGGACAGTAAAGCCGAATTAACCAGGTATATACGTAACTACCGGTAAGCCATAATAGTGGAAGTTTGCAATGAAGGGAGTGGTCACACTCCCTTTTGCATTATAAAAACCTGTATTTTTAGGCCAGTTTAATCATGAGCTTAACCACCAAAAATGCCATACGGCTTTTATTGACCGCCACACCATATCGAACCATATGGATACCTGTATTATTGTTCCCCTTGTTATTCTTTTACGCCTGCCGTTCTCAGAACCGTACTGTTTTTGGCGCCTACTACCTGCAAACAGATAAAAGCACTACCCTGCATTTAAAGGAGGACAGCAGTTTTGTATACAAGACCATGCGGCTGGATAGCTTTTTTGTCAATAGCGGCACCTATCATTCTACCCCAAAAGGTATTGAATTGAGTAGCCTGCCGCAGGAGCAGTATACCAGCTTCAGCGATTCTGTTAGCTTTTTCACCGGCATCACTTCCTTTTCGTTCTGGGACAGTGAGGGTAACAGTATCGACATCAGGCGTATCCAGATCAATAATAGCCCATCCAAAGCTCATTACGGGAACAGCCTGTATTATTTTGAAGAGGATTTTAAACAAGCCGATACCATCCGTTTCTTTTTCCATGGCTACGGATCAATCAGTTATCCCGGCGATATAAAAAAGATCAGTGGCAATAATGCACACCGGGTAACTTTATATGCCGCCTGCCTGCCAGTATTATACCAGCACACATTGTTTACTGCCCGTCGCAATAAATTGCATGGCAAGGCTGCTGACCAGCATTGGAAAAGAAAAACAAATAAATGAATAGCTGCGATGGTTAATTTTGCGCTATGCAAACGGATATATTGGTCATAGGACAAGGCATCTGCGGTACATTTTTGAGTTATTATCTTGATAAAGCGGGAGTTGATTACCTGGTAATAGATGATAGCCGGGAAGACGCGCCATCCCGGGTGGCTGCCGGCATTATTAACCCGGTTACCGGCCGCAGGGTGGTAACAGTATGGAAGGCCGATGAAATAATTCCTTATTCGTGGGAAGCTTACGGGGAAATAGGCGCTTTATTAGGTATAACAGCCATTTCGCAAAAAAACATCCTTGACTTCTTTCCTAATCCCTTCATGCGGGAATCCTTTTTAAAAAAGAAAGCGGAAGACAACCCCTATATCGACCTCGTTGAAACCGATTATTCCCATCTTTTTAATTATGAATTTGGCATCGGCAGTATTCAGCCTGCTTATACTGCCCATTTACAAACACTGCTGCCAGCCTGGAGAAATTATTTACAAACCCATCAACGCTTATTATCCGAAACTGTTGACCCTGCTCAAATAGTGATTGATCAAGACATTGTTCGTTATAAAGATATCCGGGCTAAAAAGATCATTTTCTGTGATGGCGCTGCAGGCAATGAGAACCCATATTTTGCCAACCTGCCCTTTGCCCCCAATAAAGGAGAAGCTTTACTGGTAACCATACCCGGCCTGGCACAGGATCATATTTATAAAAAATCAATCACCCTGGCCCCCCTGCCGGAACCGGAGTTATTCTGGGCAGGCTCCAATTATCTATGGGAATTTAAGGATTCCCGTCCCACCAGCGAATTTTATGAACAGACGATACAGCAGTTACAACATTTTTTAAAGATCCCCTTTACTGTTGTTGACCACCTGGCAGCCATACGCCCGGCAACAGTAGAAAGAAGACCTTTCACCGGCTTTCATCCCGTGCATACAGCTGTTGGCATTTTAAACGGCATGGGCACTAAGGGTTGTTCCCTGGCGCCCTATTTCGCTAAGCAACTCTGTGATCATATTACCGGCGGCGTACCGCTTTCCCCTGAAGCAGATATCAGCCGTTATACGAAAGTGTTAAGCCGCTAATAAGAGCCGCTTCATTTATTGCCTGTACTGTTATTTTTCAATATTAACGGTAGTTCCCTGGTTACGCCCATAAAAAGTAGGAAAATACATCAGCTCCGCTTTTACCGGGTTCAGGTTATAAGTGCCGGTATACCTTGGTTCCAGTTCAACCTCGTAGGTATATTGACCTTTCGGCAGGTTTTCTATAAACATCACTACCCTGTCTTTCAGGTACTCTTTATGCATCCGCCAGTTATCCTGTTTTCTTTCAGCATAGGTACAGCCTGCAGGTATAGGAATTTCCAGCTGCACATATTCCGCATCGGCATGAACAGTTACCGTCACTTTCATCACGGCTTTTTCCCCGGCCTGCAAATGGGTAACCGTTTTACCGTTTCTTTCAAAAGCAGTGCTGATGGTAAACTTATCTGATACCGGCTGTGGCGCCGTATTAAAATAGGTCTGCCAGGCAGTGAGGTAGAGCATACCGCCACCGGTTCTGGTAAAATCAATCGTTCCTTTTTCTTTAACAGATAAGGTCAACGGAAATTCAGTATACACTTTAGCACCTGCCGCAGTACTTACCTGCAAGGACGGTTTTTCTGCTACCGAAGCATTCCGCGATAAGAGATAAGGCAAGAGCACACTGGTTATATTGGCCGACTCAACCGTATTCCTCCAGCCACCATTTTTCCTGGATGCCATAAAGTATTGTAAGATACCACCAAGCACCTGTTCGGTATTTTTTTCATTGTTCAATACCTGGAAAGCAAGCGTAGTTGTGGCCATGGCATTGTTTTGCCAGCTATAACTATCCATGCCCCAATGCAGCCCGCCTAACATGGTGGGCACCTTCTTCGCCATCAGTTTATCCAGTTCAGTATGATACGGAAGGTTCTGCATTTGCCTGATCTTCACCACCTGCCATTGCCCGTGGATGTTTATTGAGTCAAAAGGAATTTTTCTTAAATAAGATACATAGTCCATCTGGTGACCTGTTTCACTGAGCGTGTACAATACCTCCAGTAACTGGTAACGGTTCATATTACCCAGCTGGTTTTGTAAATACAGGAGGGCATTACGGATATTGGATGCCAGCAAGGGATCATCCTTCAACAAAGGCAGCACTTTGGTGATATAGGCAGAGATATAAAGATTGGAGTTACCGCCTTTCCACCAACCCCAGCCACCGTCAAAATTCTGGGACTCCTGTAGTTTTCGTTTTAATTGCTGCAACAATTTATCACCGGTAAAAGGCCGTTTTAAATGGGCCATGATCTTTTGCTCAGCCAATAATCCTCTTATCTTGGAAGCAGTTTGCTCCATACAGTAATAAGGATAATCTTTCAGTTGTTTTAATTCGTCCAGCAACAGGTCCAGGGCATTGTTCTGTGCATGAACCGTTACCATTCCCTCTTTTACCGGAACAAAGCTGAAAGCCGTGTCAGCCGGCAGTACCCAGAAATCACCCGTGGTCTCTTTCACACCTTTCCTGATCACCGGTATCCTACGCAGCTCTCCGTCTTTAAAACCATTTGCCGCATCCATAGAAAACGTAACGGATAAGGTATCATAATTAACAGGCTGAACAGGAACAGGCACCAGTACACTTTCTTTGCCGGGCATGGTTACTGCATGTGTAACTGACTCCTGACCGATAGTGGTAGTCACGGTGGCATTAGTCGTTTCGCCGGTATAGTTCATCAGTTTTCCGGTAAACATACTGCGGTCACCCTCTACCAAAAACTGGGGAGCCGACAATTGTGCCAGCAAGGGTTTAAATGCTTTAACAATTGTAGAGGTTTTGGTAATGCGCTTCTTTTTATCCATACCCACTACAAAAGTCTGCCAGCTGGTAATATTATCCGGGTAGGTTACGGCAAAGGACACCTGGCCTTTTTTATCGGTAATTAAGTTGGGTTGCCAGAATGCATAATCCCTGAACTGTTCACGGATCACCGGGCCTGCAAAGCCCCTGGTGGTAATGAGCACCACCCCATTGGCAGCGCGGGAACCGTATAAACTAATGGCTTCTGCTCCCTTTAAAAGAGATACATTCTCCGGATCAATCCCATCCGGCATCTTATCCATCACCACCCCGTCTACAACATATAAACCAGCATTACCGGCGTTTAAGGAACTTAGTCCGCGTATCATGATATTTGAAGTATTGTCAGACTTTCCTTCTACATTCACCCCGGCTACTTTACCTGCTAAAACCGAGGTTATTTCCTGGCTGCTGACCATCGATACAGCGCCGGTCAGGTTACTCTTTTTCTGCAAGCCGTAAGCGGTTACTACTACCTCTTCCAACCGTTGAGTAACTAGTTTTAAGGCTGCATTTACGGTTTTGACAGCACCATCCTCTATGACGATATCCTGCTCATAGCTCTCATATCCAATATTACTAAAGATTATCCTGTAACTCCCCGCTTTTAATTCCCTAAAACTATAAGTACCGCTTTCGTCAGTAATGGTGGCCGTGGTATATCCGTTAATTGTGACTACAACTCCAACAATGGGAGCACCGCCCTGGCTATCTTTTACCATACCCGCTATACCGGCTTTACCGGAAGGCATGGGCACCGCACCGGGCTGTGCTTCTGCTCTTTTTTGTTTTTCATATTTCTCCCGGTTCAATAAAAGGATGGCGCGCCTGCGTTCCTCGTGTTGTTGCGACAGTAAGGCCACGAATTCGTTGTTTTTCTCAAACGCTGCATTTTTTGCATTTACATAATTCAGCCCTTCTGCTTTTACTTCAATATCTTTTACCACTATGTAATGGCCGTTATAAGTACGCATGATAAGTTCATACTTACCCGGTTTTACATTATAATATGTACCAAGATTATAGCGTTTAATATGGGTAAAACCACTATCTGCTAATGGCCGTAAAACACCATATTCAAAACTGGAATCCCGGGGCGGAGCAATCACCAGCTGGGTGTTCCCTTTTAAATTGTAATAATAATGATCATTTGATTCCAGGTAAACCGGATTGACAACAGCAGGCTTTACTGCATAATTAATTTCCGGGGGAGCCTGTATGGTATCACCTAATAACCAAACAGGTTCTTTAACCAATGGCAGCGTCACCTTTTTTTCGAACAATGGCGTTCTTTCGAGGCGGGCAACTTTTGGTGATAATCGGTATTGATAAGCGGGTTCAAAAGGAAATTCAAGATCGAATACGCCGGGCTTATAAAATATTACGGGTTGGTTCTGCCTGAAAGGCCCCACAAGATATTTTTTTGCTGCGCCAAGTTTTACGAGCCTGTTACCCTGCCAGATCAAACCACCGGTATGTATATCGTTATTCTGCAGCCTGAGCAAACTGTTCTCCAGCAATTGCTTTTCCCAGGGCTGCAGCGTATGTGACCGTTCTTCTTTTTTGTATTTCCCGGACAGCTGGTCAATATCAACCACGATATCATGTTTATAATAAGGCTGGATATAAATACTGTCCAGCTCAATATACTGATCCCTTAAACGCATGCTGAACTGTACAAAACCAGGCATTACCGGAAAGGCATATTTAGACCTGTCCGTTACACCGTTATACCAAACCAGTTCCCGGTTAATGTATAACATATAAATTTCCTGTGGCACACCTTTGGCCACAGCATGCAAAGACACCTGCGGTAAAAACTCCGACAGTTTTGTCTGCACCATCTTTTTGCCATTTTCGGGAAATAAAAGCTGGTAGTATAACATACTGTCGGCATGAAACTTATCTATCCATGCAGCATGTTCACCTAAATGGAAATAGCCGGTAAAGTCTGCATCATCCAGTTCGTAATTATCAAATAATACCCTGCGCCTGTCTTTAAAACGCTGGAGATAAGGTGGCTCTTTTACTTTTGCCTTGCCGCCAAATTGTGTATTATAACTCACAGCCGTTAAATTAACACCCGCAGCAGGCTTACCCTTATAATCTTTCACCTGTACTGTAATCGTATCTATTTGCCCCGGATAAACGGTTTGAGCCCCTTTAATGTCAGTTTGCATCAGTTTATCCATTAGTACAACCTTCTCCTGTCCTTTATGCTCTTCACCTGCCCAGATATAGTTCCAGTGTACATTGTATAGTTTATTCTTTTTCAGTTTATCCTTCCACACAATATCAGCTGCAGTATCCACGCCGTTTGTCACCAGCTTATTGCCGGTAAAAACAGCGTAATGAACAGTAATACGGTAAGGGTTAGACAAGCCAAACCCGGCAAGGTCCTTTTCCTGTACATGCCGGAACTGCGGTTGATAATAATTATTAACGGCAGTGTATTGACTCACCATTACCGAATCTGCCACCCGGGCCACAAAAGAATAATAACTGAGATGCGGGTTGATCTTTTCTCTATAGGGGAATTGTATAACCGTTGCGTTAATATGATCGTTTGCTACCGTACCTTTCATTGCCAGTGACTTCCCGTTTTCCCGATAAGTAGCCGTAATAAAGCCATCAGCCTGTTCTACCTGTATCAGCCGCTGGTTAGCCGCCAGCGTAATGGCAGCTGTTTTTTCCTGTATTTCGTTATTACTGTTCTTAAAAACCGCTTTCACCGTAATATCCATATCAGCTTCGGGAAAATAAGTACCAGGCACTTCAAAACGGGTGTCTCCTTCTACGACAAGATTTTTGGTTGCACGCCACAAAGTATCCGGTATATACATCCTGTCCCGGTAAAAAGCGCTTACATTATTACGCAGCAGGTACAGCTCCACTTTTCCATCCATCAGGGCCAGTCCATTGGCATCTTTGGCGCTGGCAGTAAATGCCAAGGTATCATGCCGGAAATAAGCGCTTTTAGCAGGTGTAATTGTATAACTGCTTACTTCATCCAGCAAATAATCCTCCATCACAAAACTATTTCTTGCATACTGGTTCTTTTTTTTGTCATAAAAAAGAATTGTGTAGGTCCGGTCAGTTTTCAGCGAATCACCCAATACAAAATCGTAGACAAAAGCACCTGGCGTTTCGGGGTTAACAGTGGCCAGTTCCTTACTGATATATTGACCGTCACTGCTATATTCCAGGTACACCGATAATGGTTTGCGAACCTGTTTTAATTTCCGGTTCAATATATACGCTTTTAACCTTACTGTATCAGCGGGCTTGTACAGGGGTTTGCTGAATACCATGTACCCGTTATTGCTTCTGAACCCTTTACTCTTTTTAGATTTGTAATAGTAACGGTCACCGGTAAAAAGCCGGTCTATTTTTTTTACCGGCCATGCCAGTATACGGCCGGCTTTATTATAGGTAAAAAAATTGTGTACCCGTTGCGGGAAAGCTTTTTTCTGTATATCCTCCATGGCAGTTAGCTCCATAAACAAGGTGTCGCCGGGTATGGCCACTTTTATAATGGTCTCATCGGGATATTTTTGCTTCAGTAAAAATGTATTGCTGTTCTTTACCTGTTGCAGCCGTTTTTTATTCACCCATACAGCTGCAAGGTTTACAGGCAAACCCAGGCTGTCCAATACTTCTATCTGTACCCGGCGCTGGTTATTGATGGGGTAAATACTGATCCTGCTCTGGCAGTAATACCTGGCTGTTATCTTATACGCATCAAGGGACAGTAAGAGGTAGTTACCCACCGGCAGTTCATCGCTGCGGCTGCTGTCCTTATGCCAGCTGGTAAAAGGCTGCTGGTGCAGGTAATGTTCAGGGCTGGCAATACCTTTATGTATATAACGTTCTGCAGTATCGGCGGGTATTTTATACACCAGGGTTTGCCAGCTCGACTTACGGAGTTGCGGCCAGTTCTGTTGTGCATGCAGGGTATATCCTATCCATAAAAAGCTAACCGTGAGTAAAAAAAATCGCATAAGCAGGTATTATATCTGGCACGATGCAGTAAATGCATCATTTACATAAAATAGTTTTACTTTTTTTATAGACGGTTTTTAATACAAAAAACTGCTCATGATCAGGGCGGTCCCGTTAAATTTTGGCAACCCTTAATTTTCCCCGCAGATGGCGCTGATCTATTCCGCTGATTTACGCTAATCAGCGTTTGTTCTCTCTGCTTCATCTGCGGGAGAAACCTGCCGAAATAGTACACACTACAACGACCGTCCAATAACGGTAGCCTGCGGTTTACACCCCAAATATTTATTCAAAGCACAATTGGCTGATAATATTACCCTTGCTATCTTTGCGCACTGTTTAAAGGGCCTTGGTTTTTATAACCCGGCCGCTATTTCTATTGAGCACTATACAATTATCATTTTAATATGTACAGAACACATACCAACGGGGAGTTAAGATTAAACAATGCCGGCCAGCAGGTTACACTGGCAGGATGGGTACAAACCATCCGTAAATTCGGGGCCATTACTTTTGTTGACCTTCGCGACCGTTATGGCATTACCCAATTATTATTTGGAGAAGAACTGAATAAACAACTGGAAGAAAACACGCTGGGACGTGAGTTTGTACTACAGGTAATGGGTACGGTAAACGAGCGTACCAACAAAAACGCCAATATTGCTACGGGCGATATAGAAATTATTGTCAGCAGTTTTACCATACTGAACAAATCGGCCGTGCCTCCCTTCACTATACAGGATGATACGGATGGCGGCGATGACCTGCGCATGAAATACCGCTACCTGGATCTTCGCCGTAATGCGGTAAAAAGAAACCTGGAACTGCGTTATGCCGTAGGACGTGCTGCCCGTAATTACTTGCACAATAACGGCTTCATGGATATTGAAACCCCGTTCTTAATTAAATCCACTCCCGAGGGCGCCCGTGACTTTGTAGTACCCAGCCGCATGAACCCGGGACAGTTTTACGCCTTACCGCAATCACCACAAACCTTTAAACAGTTACTGATGGTAAGCGGTTATGACCGTTATTACCAGATCGTAAAATGTTTCCGTGATGAGGACCTGCGTGCTGACCGCCAGCCTGAGTTTACGCAGATCGACTGCGAGATGGCATTTGTAGAGCAGGAAGACATCTTGGCCATGTTTGAAGGCATGGTAAAACAGATCTTTAAAGATGTAAAAGATATTGATTATACCGCTACCATTGAACGTATGACATGGGAAGAAGCCATGTGGACCTATGGTAACGACAAGCCGGATATCCGTTTCGGCATGCAGTTATGCAACCTGAAATTCCCGGCCCATACCTTCCCTGCTAAAGAAAGTATCGCCTCACTGATCAACGGTGCCGACTTCCAGGTATTTGACAGTGCCGAGACCGTGATCGCTATTGCTGTGCCCGGTTGTGCGGAATATACCCGTAAACAGACAGACGAGATAACCGAATGGGTAAAACGCCCCCAGATAGGTATGAAGGGCCTGGTATTTATTAAAGTAAATGCAGATGGCACTTATAAAAGCAGCGTAGATAAGTTTTATGACGAAAGCAGGTTAAAAGCCATTGCCGATGCGGCAGGTGCCAAAGCCGGCGACCTGGTACTGGTATTGGCCGGTGCTGAGGAAAGAACCCGTAAAGCCACCAGTGAATTACGCCTGGAGATTGGTAAACGTTTGGGCTTAAGAAAAGAAGATGAGTTCCGTTTATTATGGGTACTCGACTTCCCCTTATTTGAATACGATGAGGAAGGCAACCGCTGGGTAGCCCGTCACCATCCGTTCACCTCACCCAAACCATCGGATATCAGCACCATGATCGGCAATAACCCGGTAATTGAGAACGCTGCCGAATACTTAAAACACCCATATGCCAATATCAAGGCCAATGCTTATGATATGGTATTGAACGGTAACGAGATCGGCGGTGGATCTATCCGTATTTACCAGCGCGAATTACAGGAAAAAATGTTTGCCGCCCTGGGTATGGATGCCGAAGAGCAGCAACATAAATTCGGCTTCTTATTAGGGGCTTTTGAGTATGGCGCTCCCCCGCATGGTGGTATTGCCTTTGGTTTTGACCGCCTTTGTTCTATTTTAGGAGGCAGCGAAAGTATCAGGGACTTTATTGCCTTCCCTAAAAACAATGCAGGCAGGGATGTAATGCTGGATGCTCCTGCGGCCATTGATGATAAACAGTTCACGGAGCTGCAGATCAAACTGGACCTTCAATAATGATCTTCTGTAATACACAACAAACCCCTCGATTGAGGGGTTTTGTTTTTTTATCATTATTAACTTTTAATCATAAACTTGGCCCGCCTCGCTCCCAGCCTGCGGATATAAATATAAATACCCGCGAGTATCAGGAAAACCGCCATGATACGGAAGAAATATTTTTCAAAATAATTCTGTTTGTCCGAATCGGAAGCGGCTTTGCGTTCTGCATCCGTCATAAAGGAATACAACATGGGATAATTGGCATTGATCCGCTCTACCTCCTTGAATTTTGCCAGGGCTTTACGATAATAGGATGTATAGAAAAATTGCAGCCCCTGGTTGTACAGGTCTGTAGCATCACTTTGATCGGGAAGTATTTTCAGTGAATCAATAAAACTGCGGATTACAGAAACCGGTACGGCAAAGTTAAACCCGCTGGCCAGGGTATTACTTCTTCTTTCAATGGAACCAAAAGTAGCCAGCCCGATCACTTCACCTTTTTCATCACAAACAGGGCTGCCGCTGCTGCCATGGGCAATGGTCGCATCCATCTGTATTACCGGGAAATTGTTAACCGACTGTTTAATAGAACTGATGACCCCTACCGTTAAAGTAGGTTCATTGGCTGATTCTTTCGCCAGGAACGCATGATTGCCTACCGGGTCGGGGAAGCCGATCACCAGCGCACGGCTGCCAATACGGGGCACATCCTCTCTTGCAATTTTGAGAGAAGGTAAATTATGTACATCATCTATCTTCAGTATGGCCACATCCTTACCCGGCATGGCCGCACCTTTTATCAATACCTTCGCCTGCTTCTTTATCCTGGCTTCATCATTGTTCTTTTCATTGCCGATCCTGTACACCACATTCACCTGTTTTTCTACATTGGATAATTGCATAGGAGATGTGCGTGAATACAAGAAGCCATATACATCAAATAAGGTATTTCTTTGTTCATCAGATAAAGACACCTGCCAGGACTGTTCCAGCGAAGTAATACTACTTTCCGTTAACTCCTGGAAGGTTGATAGCATAAACTGCCGCTGGATATAGGTACTGTCCCTGTCTATCACATGACAGTTGGTGAGCACATAACCATCACCGGATATAAAAAAGCCGGTACCATTGGCAATAAAACGGTGACGCTGGCTCAGGTATTCAAATGTAGGTGAGAAAAAACGGGTGGGTGAACGATATAAGGCAGAGAGTAATATATCCAGTTTTTGCGAGGCGGATAACATATTCTGTAATGGGTCCAGTGCTTTAATAGAGTCCACCAGTTTATTAAAATTATACTGGTTCAGGTCCACCTTGCGCACATACACCGTACCCGAAAAAACAGTCTGTACCATTACCACCCCCGGTGAATTACGGGCGTAACTCTCTTCCATACTTAACGACTGCGCATAAACCTGTGTTGACAAGCACCATAACCCCGTTAAAAAAAATATCAGTCCCTTCATGCTGTTTATTATTAATACACATTGGCTACCGTTAACAGTACCAACCAAACAAAAATAGGTAAACTAAATATGCCAAATACAGTTTGCAAAACATTGTTTTAAAGCACTTAATAAAAAATAAAAAACAGCTGTAAGTTGGTTTTACAGTATTTATTATTATATTCACACAGACGGTTGGCCTTGCGCATATTTATAATTTTTTAACCTTTACACCTGACAACTGTTATGATTGGCAAGCAACTGTTTGAGAACTATGGTGCCTACTCCGGCATTTGGGACGAAATGTGTTACCAGGATGGTATCCGTTCGCAATACGGGCAGATATATAATGATATTGCCCAGCTTCCTGTAGAGCTTTTACTGCAAAAAGATAAACAAGCCGGCGAGCTGTTTATGAACCAGGGCATCACGTTTACGGTATACAGTGATAATGCAGGCATTGAAAAAATATTCCCCTTTGATATAATTCCCCGTATACTTACCGGCACCGAATGGCGGCATATTGAACTGGGCATTACCCAGCGTTTAAGAGCGCTTAACCTGTTTTTAAAGGATATTTATTCGGACCAGCAGATTTTAAAGGACAAAGTTATACCGGCGGAACTGATCGCAACCTGCCCGCATTATACCCGTGAGGTACACGGAGTAAAAGTGCCGCACGACCTGTATGTACATATTTCGGGCATTGACCTGATCCGTGGCCAGGATGGTACTTTTTATATACTGGAAGATAACCTGCGTACCCCTTCGGGTGTATCGTATATGCTGGAGAACCGTGAAGTGACCAAACGTATCTTTCCCGGTATGTTAGGTAACAGCAAGGCCCGCATGATCAACAATTACCCGCTTTTATTACATGATATTTTAGGCAGCCTGGCCCCGCAACAATTATCCAACCCTACCGTGGCGTTGTTAACACCGGGTGTTTATAATTCTGCCTACTTTGAACATACCTTCCTGGCGCGCCAGATGGGCATACCATTGGTAGAAGGGCGTGACCTGCTGGTGGATAACCATAAAGTATATATGAAAACCACGGCCGGCCTGCAACAGGTGCATGTATTATACCGCCGCCTGGATGATGATTACCTGGATCCGCTGGTTTTCAGACCCGACAGTGCTTTGGGTGTGCCGGGTTTAATGAGCGCTTACCGGAAAGGCAATATCGCCATTGTAAATGCCGTAGGTAACGGCGTGGCCGATGATAAAGCCGTGTACGCCTATGTGCCCGCCATGATAAAATATTACCTGAATGAAGAAGTAATATTGCCCAATGTGCCCACCTATAGCATGGAAGATGCCGATGCCCGCCAGCATGTATTTGAGAATATGGAAAAAATGGTGATCAAACGCACCAACCAATCCGGTGGTTATGGTATGGTGATGGGCGATAAAGCGGCCGAGGAAGAGCTGGCCGGCGTAAAAAAAGAGATACTGGCCAACCCCAGGGATTTTATTGCACAACCCATCATTAAACTGTCAACAGTTCCCTGTTTTATTGATGGCAAATTACAGCCCAGGCATGTGGACCTGCGTCCCTATGCGCTTTGCGGCCCCGGCGGCATTAAAATTGTACCCGGCGGTTTAACCAGGGTAGCTTTAAGCGAGGGATCACTGGTGGTAAACTCATCGCAGGGCGGCGGCAGTAAAGATACCTGGGTGGTGGACCTGTAATGTAGCCGGTTATAGTACTGCTACCCGCCCCGGTTGTAACCGGTAAGGTTGGATTTAATTTATTACCAATGGATCTATTCAGCATACCCGTTAGAACCTATCCTGTAAAACTAATTACCACAACAGGTTTTAATAACCCTGAACATTTGAACTTTTGAACATTTTAACTTTCTTAAAATATGTTAAGTCGTATTGCTGATTCACTTTTTTGGTTGAACCGTTATATGGAACGCAGCGATTGCCTCATGCGTGTGATACGCACCAATTATATACTGGCATTTGACAGCGGCACCAATGCTTCCTTTACCTGGAAGGATGTGGTAACCCTTTGTGCCGATACTACAGAAGAGAAATTAAAAGAGGTAGCCAATGCAGAAACAGCCGCCCTTCATTTCTTAATTAATGATACCAAGAATTTTAACTCCATACGCGTACTCATCTCCCGGGCCAGGGAAAATGCCCGCGGTGTACAGGATAATATTACCAAGGAAGTATGGGAGCAGGTAAACCAGCTGTACCATATTATCAATGACCCGGCCCTGACGGCAAAGATCACCGGCTCCCATGCACTGGAAGTAATTGATGAGCTGGACCAGAACAATACCCTGTTTTATGGTGTTACCGACAGTACCATGCCCCGGGGCCAGGGCTGGAATTTTATGAACCTGGGTAAGTTTATTGAAAGGGCTATTTTAACCATTGATATTACCTATGCGCATTTCCAGAAGATCAACCACGAATTAAAACAATCGCAGGATATTCTTTTCTGGCGCAACCTGCTCATATCTTTATCGGGGTATGAACTGTACCTGAAAAAATATACCCGGGCCGAACATAATATCTCGGTAATAGACCATATCATCTTTAACCAGGATTTCCCCAGATCTTTGATCTACTCTTTAAGCCGTATTAACCGGTACTTAAAGTTTATTATAACCGATGCAAAAATTGAAGGCGTGGAACAATTACAAAAAACATTTGGCAGAATAATAAGTAAAGTAGAATTTGCCGACATGAATACGATCAAGGAAACAAGTTTACCTCACTACCTGTACAACCTGCGTAATGACCTTGTTAATTTTTCTAACCAGTTGACAAGAATTTATTTTTCATACGCATAATACCGTTGTTATAATGCCAGTTTTTAATATTCATCATATTACTAAATACCAGTACGACCGCCCTATTAAAGAAAGTGTAAACGAAATAAGGATCTATCCCTTTAATTGTAACACCCAGGAAACACTTTTTCACCAGCTGAACATAACCGATAACCCCGATATACTGGAAATAGAAGATTACTGGGGCAACCAGGCAGGTATGTTTAACTTAATGGCTGCCCACCAGGAACTGGTGATCGAAAGCAAACTGATCATACGTACCCTGGGCAACCCCAACCCGCCGGTGAACAGCAAGGCAACCCTTGCACAGCTAAGGGATGAGATTTGTTTTAACCTGAACCTGCTGGAACTGGCACAGTTAAAAGAAACAGATCTTCGGGAACCGCTACAGCAGCTGGTAAATGTTTTTTATACACCGGATATGTCGGTGGCCACCATTGTTGAAAAATGCAGCGGGTATATTTTCAATAATTTTAAATACATTAAAGGCATAACCCATATTGAAACCACAGTTGCCGAGATATTGGAACTAAGGTCGGGGGTTTGCCAGGACTTTGCCCATGTAATGCTGGAATTACTGCATACACTGCAGATACCCGGCAGGTATGTAAGCGGTTATATATGTCCTAATACCGACGGTATGCGTGGCGAAGGCGCTACCCACGCCTGGGTAGAAGCCTGGATACCGGGTTATGGCTGGACAGGTATTGACCCCACCAATAATGTATGGGTAACCAATAACCACGTAAAGCTGGCGGTGGGCCGTAATTTTAATGACTGCTCCCCTATTAAAGGTACGTTTAAAGGGCCGGCGCGGCAATCCTTATCCGTGTATGTATCGGTGGGTTATGAAGACGGACATAGATTTGAAGAACTTACCGATGTAACCATGCAGGCAATTGGTAAAAGCGGCGAAGACATTCCGGATTATATAGAAAATTTTGCAGGACAACAGCAGCAATAACCGTAATGATCAAAACAATAATGAACGTTCATTATTGTTTTACTGCTGAAGGGCTGGCGGATGGAAGCGGTAGCTGGCCGGTGTGCGGATGAGTGTAAGGCAGGCCACTACAAGCGTACAGCCGCATATGGGCTGATAGCAGCACTACTGCTGATAGCCCCTGATAAAGAGCATTAGATTTTAACTTTATTTTAGTGGGCCGCTCATACTAATTATTATTGAAGATGATTTCTTTCCCTAATTTTGTGTTTTAATGAGACTGTCGTTATTTCTTTTATACCTCACCTGCCTGATTTTCGGCAGCCAGAATACCGCCCATGCGGGTGTGATGCCTGTCCGCGACAATACGGTATATAACCACAAACCTTCTCATAACGACCAGACCCGGATCTTTTTACATATTGATGAGCGGGTAACTCCGTTAACGACCATTACAAAGTATGATGCCCCGGAAATAATTGCAGAAGAGAGAGAGGATGAGGATCATACTGACCAGCCAGTTAAACAGGTTAAACCAGTTTACAGCTTTCAATCTTATTATCTCCCGCAAATTTTCACCGATCGTTCTGATAGTGAAACATTCATTTCTCCAGGCCTGTCGCCCACTATTGACAGGTATTTACTGATCCGTGTATTAAGGATCTGATATCAGTGTAATATATTTTACCGCAGTATTTACTGTTTTGTTGTATGCCTGTAACAGCAAATGAAGGCTTTGTTGTACATACTCCTGTATGTTACCCCACAGCAACAGGCAGGTAAATGTTGAATATTCCCGAACAGCAATATTACCTGTACCCATTTACAGGTAAGTTTTAAACTTATACACGGCCTCGTTTACCGCTGGCCAATATTATTACACTCACTGAATTATTCCCCCATGAACAGAATTATATTGTACGCATGCGTATTAACGCTGACGTATTTAACCGGCTGCAAAAGCAAAAAACATGAGCCAGAAGAAACCAATACTTATATCGTTACCAGCCCTTTATTAGCTGACACGTCTTTTACGAAAGAGTATGTTACCCAGATCAACTCCATCCGAAATATTGAGATCAGGGCCCAGGAAAGAGGCTTTTTGCAGAACATTTACGTGGATGAAGGCCAGTATGTAAAAGAGGGCCAGCTCCTGTTCAGGATAATGCCCAAAATGTACGAGGCAGAATTATTAAAAGCGCAGGCCGAGGCAAGAGCTTCTGATATTGAATTACAGAATGCAAAAGTGTTAGTGGAAAAGAACATCGTTTCAAAAAATGAACAGGCCTTGGCCCAGGCCAAGCTGGACAAGGCTAATGCCGAAATAGCTTTGGCTAAACTGCATTTATCCTTTACAGAAATAAGAGCGCCGTTCAGCGGTGTGATAAACCGGCTACCCAAGAAAATAGGAAGTCTGATTGATGAAGGTGAACTGCTGACCAGCCTGTCTGACAACAGCCAGATGTTTGCCTACTTTAATGTGTCGGAGCCGGAATACCTGAATTACCAGACCCATGCAAAGGACAGCAAACAACAGTTAAACCTGCGCCTGGCCGATAACTCCCTGCTACCCTATACCGGCATGGTTGAGACCATAGAAGGGGAATTTAATAATGAGACAGGTAATATCGCCTTCAGGGCAAAATTCCCTAACCCGGATAAGTTATTGAAACATGGTGAGACAGGTAAGGTATTAATGACCATACCCCTGAAAGGAGCGTTGCTGATACCTCAGAAAGCAACTTATGAAATACAGGATAAAAAATATGTTTTTGTTATTGATAAGAACAATGTGGTGCAATCGAGAAATATCATCATTCAAACCGAAATGCCCGATCTGTATGTGGTAGCCAGTGGCCTGTCGCCCGATGACCGCATACTGCTGGAAGGTGTGCAGAAAGTAAAAGAGGATGAGAAGATAAAATATGAGTACCAGAAACCTGAAGAGGTAATCACTCATTTAAGATTGAAAGCAGAATAATTGTTAACTATTAATAGCATTATGACATGTTCAATAAATTTATACAGCGCCCTGTACTATCAATAGTTATCTCTTTAATTATTGTTTTTTTAGGTATTCTGGCCATTAATAATTTACCGGTAACCCAGTTCCCTACTATTTCACCGCCCAAAGTAACCGTTACGGTAGAGTACCCGGGTGCCAACGGCGAGCTGATGATCAAATCGGCCATCATTCCGCTGGAAAGAGCACTGAACGGTGTGCCCGGCATGAAGTATATGACCTCCGATGCCGGTAATGACGGCGAGGCCTCCATCCAGCTTGTTTTTAATTTAGGTACCGACCCTAACCAGGCAGCCTTAAACGTACAGAACCGTGTAGCATCGGTGGTTAATAAATTACCACCACTGGTAGTACGTGAGGGTGTAAAAATTACCCGGCAGGAATCCAACATGCTGATGTATGTGAACCTGTACAGTAAAGATCCCAAGGCAGACCAGAAGTTTTTATTTAACTACGCCGACATTAACCTGTTACCCGAATTAAGAAGGGTAAATGGTGTGGGTGTTGCCGATATACTGGGCAACCGTGAATACGCCATGCGTATATGGTTAAAACCCGACAGGATGCTGGCTTATAAAATATCGGCCGAGGAAGTGATGGAAGCACTGAGTAAACAAAGCCTGGAAGCCTCACCCGGTAAAACTGGCGAAAGCTCCGGCAAAAGATCACAATCCTTTGAATATGTATTAAAATACTCCGGACGTTTTACTACCCAGAAACAATATGAGGATGTGGTACTCAGGGCAACGCCAAACAGTGAGATACTGCGTTTAAAAGACGTTGCCGATGTGGAATTTGGCAGCTCTATGTACGATATTTACTCTAACCTGAACGGGAAACCCTCTGCAGCGATTGTATTAAAACAATCATATGGCAGTAATGCCAGCCAGGTAATTAAAGATGTAAAGGAGAAACTGAAAGAGATTAAAAAGAACTCCTTCCCCAAAGGAATGGATTACGAGATCAGTTATGACGTTTCCTCCTTCCTGGATGCATCGATAGAAAAAGTGATCCACACCCTGATTGAGGCTTTTATCCTTGTAGGCCTGGTGGTATTTATTTTCTTAGGTGACTGGCGCTCTACCATTATACCGGCTATTGCGGTGCCGGTTTCGCTGGTGGGTACCTTTATGTTCATGCAGTTCTTTGGCATTACGCTTAACCTGATCACGCTGTTTGCCCTGGTACTGGCCATTGGTGTGGTGGTGGATGATGCCATTGTGGTAATTGAAGCTGTGCATGCGAAGATGGAAGCCGAACATTTAAAGCCGCGAAAGGCAACGAAGAAGGCCTTAAAGGAAATATCAGGCGCTATTATCGCCATTACCTTTTTAATGGCCGCTGTATTTATACCGGTAGCTTTTATGTCAGGACCGGTAGGTATGTTCTACCGCCAGTTTTCTATTACCATGGCTACGGCTATTATCCTGTCGGGTATTGTGGCATTGACCCTCACACCCGCCTTATGTGCCATTGTATTAAAAAACAATCATGGCGTGCCGGCCAAAAGAACACCCATTAAAATGTTTATTGATGGTTTTAATAAACTGTTCAACAAATCTGCTGGTAAATACCAAAAGTTATTAGAGAAAGTAGCATCCCGCCGGGTCATCACTTTTGTGATACTGATCGGCTTTAGTATCGGTACTTTTTTACTGAACAAAGTGGTGCCTTCCGGTTTTATTCCCAATGAAGACCAGGGGATGTTTTATGCAGTGATACAAACGCCGCCGGGTTCCTCGCTGGAAAGAACAAACGAAATAGCCGAACGGGTGCAGAAAATAGCCGAGGAGATTGATGGTATACAATCCGTATCGGCACTGGCCGGTTACGAGATATTGACAGAAGGTACGGCCGCCAACTCCGGCACCTGCCTGGTTAACTTAAAAGACTGGGGCGAACGTAAACACTCGGTACAGGAAATTATGCATGAACTGGAAGAGAAGACAAAAGATATTACGGGGGCCACTATTGAATTGTTCCAGCCACCGGCTGTACCGGGTTATGGTGCTGCGGGCGGCTTTGAGCTCCGGCTGCTGGATAAGTCAGGCTCTGGTGATTATAAAAAAATGGAGACGGTTAACAACGAGTTTGTGGCAGCACTCAGTAAACGGCCCGAGCTTACTTCGGTGTTTAGTTTTTACAGTGCCAGTTACCCGCAATACATGCTGAAGATAGATAATGACCTGGCGCAGCAGAAAGGAGTGTCGATAGAGAATGCGATGAATACTTTATCCACCTTAGTGGGCAGTAACTACGAGATCAGCTTTATCCAGTTTGGCCGCCAGTATAAAGTAATTGTACAGGCAGCGGCACAGTACAGGGCATTACCGGAGGATATTCTGAAAATATACGTGAAGAACGACCAGGAAGAAATGGTTCCCCTGTCAGCCTTTATGAGTATGGAGAAAGTATATGGCCTGTCGGAAATAACCCGTCATAATATGTACAATTCGTCGGAGATAAGTGGTTCGGCAGCGATGGGCTACAGTAGCGGTGAGGCCATCAAAGTGATAAAGGAAGTAGCGGATAAAACATTACCGCGGGGTTTTGGTATTGACTGGGCCGGTATATCGGCAGATGAGGTGGCGCAAAACAACCAGGCCATTTACATTTTTCTGATCTGTCTTGGTTTTGTGTACCTCATACTGGCCGCACAATATGAAAGCTTTATTTTACCCTTATCGGTGATACTATCCTTACCGGCCGGTATATTCGGCGCCTTCTTCCTGTTAAAACTATTTGGTCTGGAGAATAATATCTACGCCCAGGTAGCTATGGTGATGCTGATAGGTTTATTGGGTAAGAATGCAGTATTGATCGTTGAGTTTGCAGCGCAGCGCCGTGAACAGGGATTGACTGTATTACAGGCAGCACTGGAAGGTGCCAAAGCCCGTTTCCGTCCCATCTTAATGACCTCCTTTGCCTTTATTGCCGGCCTGATACCCCTGGTATTTGCCAATGGCCCTGGTAAGTTAGGTAACCGTACTATCGGTACTGCTGCAGCTGGTGGTATGTTACTGGGAACCATATTTGGTGTGGTGATCATACCCGGCCTGTATTATATATTCGGCAGCATTGCAGCCAGGCACAAGTTTATAAAAGATGAAGACGAAAATCCGTTAACCGAAGAATTTTAATATTATGTTCAACAAAAAAATATATGTCCCTTTACTCTTCGCCGGTATCTGCTTTATACTGGTAAGTTGTAAAATACCGGCAGTAACACAGAGGGAGGAAAACAAAACAGTACCGCAATCATTTTCAAATAACCGTGATACTGCGAATACGGCAACTATTCAATGGCGGCAATTTTTCACTGACCCTTTGTTGATCAACCTGATTGATACGGCTTTAAAAAACAACCAGGAGTTATTGATCACCCTGCAGGAAATCGAGATCAGCCGTAATGAAATAGGTATACGCCAGGGTAAACTATTACCCGCTGTAAACTACCGCGCCGCTATGGGTGTTGAAAAAGTAGGTCGTTATACCAGCCAGGGGGCCGGTGATGCCGGTACCGATATCAAGCCAGGTAAAGCCATGCCCGAACCCTTAGGTGATTTTAACCTGTCGGCCGTGGCCAGTTGGGAAGTGGATATCTGGAAAAAATTACGCAATGCAAAAAAAGCAGCTATTACAAAATATCTTTCCACTATTGAAGGTAAAAATTTTGTAATCACCAACCTGGTGGCCGAAATAGCCAGTTCTTATTATGAACTGCTGGCGCTGGATAATCAACTGGCCATTGTAAAACAGAATATCGCCTTACAAAACAATGCCCTGGAGATTGTAAAAGTGCAGAAAGAGGCCAGCAAGGCAACAGAGTTGGCCGTTAAAAAATTTGAAGCGGAAGTATACAGTTCGCAAAGCCTTGAGTTCAATATCCTGCAACAGATAACGGAAACGGAGAACCGTATCAATCTTTTACTGGGTCGTTTTCCACAGCCGGTTATAAGAAGTACGGCGGCATTTGCCACCAGCCTTTTACCGCAATCCATTAACAGTGGCATACCGGCACAGTTATTAACCAATCGTCCGGATATTAAACAGGCCGAGCTGGAACTGGCAGCCGCTAAACTGGATGTAAAAGTAGCGAGGGCCGAATTCTATCCTTCACTGGACCTGTCTGCCTCCTTTGGTGTACAGGCTTTTAACCCGGCCTATATTACCCGTTTACCCGAATCCCTGTTATACTCTCTTGCAGGCGACCTGGTAGGTCCGTTGATCAACCGCAGGGCCATTAAAGCAGAATTTTATAATGCCAATGCACGGCAGTTACAGGCCATGTATGAATATGAACGCAGTATTGTAACGGCCTGTGTGGAAGTTTCCTCTACCCTGTCCAAGATTCAAAACCTGCAGAAGAGTTATGCATTAAAATCAAAAGAAGTGGAAGCATTGACACAGTCCATTGCTATTTCCGGCGACCTGTTCAAATCGGCCAGGGCCGATTACCTGGAAGTATTAATGACACAGCGTGACGCACTGGATGCAAAACTGGAACTGGTAGATACCATTAAAGAACAATTGATCGCAACAGTGAATATTTATAAAAGCCTTGGTGGTGGATGGCAATAAGTGGGATTGCCATGGTGAGTGAGCCGGCGAAAGCCGGCTTTTTTTATCCCGCAGATTTCCGGGGATTTGTTTCGCAGATTTTCGCTGATTTTTTTTAAGTAGCACATCATTATTCTCCAATTCCCATCTGCGTTCATCTGCGGGACAAAACTCAGTACAGCACCCAACAAATACATACCCTCAAATTACCATCTGCGCAAATCTGCGCTGCACTTTCATCTGCGGGACAAAACTCAGTACAGCACCCAACAAATACATACCCTCAAATTACCATCTGCGCAAATCTGCGCTGCACTTTCATCTGCGGGACAAAACTCAGTACAGCACCCAACAAATACATACCCTCAAATTACCATCTGCGCAAATCTGCGCTGTATTTTAATCTGCGTTCATCTGCGGGACAAAACTCAATACAGCACCCAACAAATACATACCCACCAATTACCATCTGCGCAAATCTGCGCTGTATTTTAATCTGCGTTGATCTGCGGGACAAAACTTAACTACAACCGCTCTTAAAATGTTTATTAATAGTTAACAGGACAAGCCTAATTTTGCAGGCGTTACAACATTTACAGGAAGGGTTTGTTTATCCGGGAATAACTATTAACATGTCAACAAAAAACACGCAGGCCTCGCCTGCCATGGTGATACTGGCTTTTGCCATTTTATATATTGTTTGGGGATCCACTTATTTCTTTATACAGGTAGCCATACACGATATTCCGCCTTTTATCATGGGCTTCCTGCGCTTTATTGCTTCGGGCCTGATATTGGCAGGCTGGTGTTTCTATCAAAGAGAGCAGTTTTGGAACAAAAGAAATATCCGGATAGCTGCTGTTACCGGTTTTTTATTGTTATTCATTGGTACAGGCGCCGTTATTTATGCGGAAAAAATAATTCCCAGTTCATTGGCTGCGGTGTTGGTATCATCCTCTCCTTTATGGTTTGTGATACTGGATAAGCCGCAATGGAAAACAAACTTCAACAGCAAAGAAACCATTATCGGCCTGGTGATAGGCTTTATCGGCGTACTGTTGTTGTTTGGCGACCAGTTCTCCAATATGAACCTGAGTGGAAGTAACGGCCCCATCATTGCAGCTTTACTGGCACTGGTGATAGGCACCATAAGCTGGGCAGGCGGTTCCCTATATTCAAAATACAATGCCGGCGGATCGGCCCTGGTCAACAGTTCCTGGCAAATGTTAGCTGCAGCTTTTGCTTTCTTTATCTGCAGTTTGTTTACCAATGAATGGCAAAACTTTGAATGGCAGGCCGTACCCACCAAAGCCTGGATGGCGGTACTCTACCTGGTGTTTTTCGGCTCCATTATCGCTTACAGTGCCTATGTATGGTTATTAAGCGTTAGGCCAGTAACTCAAGTAAGTACATACGGTTATGTTAACCCGGTAGTAGCCGTACTATTAGGTGTATTTTTTGCCCATGAAAAAATAACCTGGATGCAGGTATTGGGCCTGAGCATTATTTTAACCAGTGTTTTACTCATTAACCTGGCAAAATACCGGAAGCAAAAACAGGTTACGGCTACAGGCAATTAAAAAATAAATACAGCTGACTTTATACTAAAAATGCTGATATACAGTTGTATAAGCGGCAATTTTAGCATAATACTTTTGCCGTTTGCGAAATAATTGCAATTTTTACACCCGAAATCATATCCCTGAAACTAACTTTTATCGCATGATTCGTTACACTATTGTTGCTATTGGTCTGCTGCTGGGTACTTTTACTGCAATGGCACAATCCCGGGTAGGCTTACAAATAGGTGGTCACTCCTCCAACATTTTAGAAAAAAACAACCTGCCCGACTGGGATGAGACCAAGGGATATTACCAGGGCCGCACCGGCATACATATCGGCGTTATTGCCGACCTCCCTTTTAAAGAGGGCTCCCGTTTCTTCTTCCAGCCTGGTGTACTTTTTACCCAGAAAGGGCGCAAATTCAACCAACTGTTTGATACTACTGTTTCCGATATTGCCAATATCCGTTCCAAACAATTGCTTAACTATATAGATATCCCATTGAATATCGTATACAAACTGCCGATGGGTAAAAAAAGCAAGTTCATAATCGGCGCCGGGCCTTACGGTTCTTTCTTCTTCAATGGCCGGCATGAAAAGGAAACCTTTGCTAAAAATGGCGCATACCAGAAAGATGAGAACAAAGACCTGCAGGTAGGCAACGAACCCGATGCTTATAAGATATTTGACTTCGGCTTTAATGCATTGGCAGGTTTTGAATTTGGCAGGGTATTCTTAACTGCTAATTACAGCCAGGGACTGAATAAATTCTTTACACCTAAAGATTATACAGCCAGTCAATATAACCACCAGGTAATTGGCGGCACTTTAGGTTTATACCTGGGTAATATCAATAAAACCGAAAAAGATACTGATAAGGACGGCGTACCGGATGATAAGGATAAATGTCCTACTGTTCCCGGTAAGGCTGAATTTGCCGGTTGCCCGGATAGCGATAATGACGGCTTGCCTGATAACGAGGATGGCTGTCCGCTGGAAGCCGGTCCTGCCGCTAACCATGGCTGCCCTTATGCTGATACGGACAAAGATGGTGTACTGGATAAAGACGATAAATGTCCTGCTGTTCCTGGTCCTAAAGAAAACAATGGTTGTCCATGGCCTGATACAGATAATGATGGTATACTGGATAAAGATGATGCCTGTCCCACAGTGGCCGGTGTAGCAAGGTATAAAGGCTGTCCTGTACCCGACAGCGATGGGGATGGTGTAAATGACGAGGAAGATAAATGTCCGCAGGTTGCCGGCTTAAAAGCATTACAGGGTTGCCCGGCCATTGCCGAAGAAAAGAAACAAGAAATTGTTAAAAAACTGACTTTTGTAGCCAAAAAGATCCAGTTCACTAAAAACCAGGCGGTATTGACCCAGGGTTCTACTGTAGTACTGGATGAAGTGGTGGAAATACTGCAACAAAACCCGACTGTACACCTGCAGATCGACGGACACAGCAGTGATGAAGGTCAGCGTGAAGTGAATATGCGTTTATCACAGCAACGTGCCGATGCCGTGAAGGATTATATTACCGGCAAAGGAATTGATGCTGAAAGGTTGAATAGCAAGGGTTACGGACCAGATAAACCACTTAATCCTGCCAAAACCGAACAGGCCCGTAAACAGAACAGGAGGGTTGAAATAACCATAAGCAACTAAACCAGGCGGTTTTCCGTCAACAACATAACCAAAACCTCTGTTATAAATAAAACAGAGGTTTTTTTGTTTTGTAAAAATGTATGAATGGTAAACATTAATTTCGCATATTTATCAAATTTGTAGCATGAAAAGACACAATATGATTAATTCTTTCAAACGATTTGCTTTATTTATTGCCGCTGGCCTGTTTAGCTTAAACCTGGTAGCCCAGAAAAAGGACGTACCACAAGGCTGGCATTTATTGGACAGTAAGGATAGTGGATACTATGGTATCAGTATGGACAAAGCTTATGCTTTTGTGAAAGCTAAAAAGCTAAAAAGTGAGCCGGTTATTGTAGCCGTAATTGATTCGGGTATTGATACCCTGCACGAGGACCTGAAATCGGTATTATGGGTAAACACCAAAGAAATTCCGGGTAATGGTATTGATGATGATAACAATGGTTATGTAGATGATGTACACGGCTGGAACTTCCTGGGTGGTAAAAACCTTACCAATGTTGATAAGGACTCCTACGAAGCAGCAAGGGTATACCATAAATACAAAGCCAAATTCGAGGGTAAATCTGCCAACAGTTTTACCGGTGCCGAAGCAAAGGAATATGAAATGTGGGCCATGGCCAAAGAAGAAGTTGCCGGCGAAATGGATGCTTTTTCAGTGATGATGTTAAACCGTATGTATAAAACCCTGCTGGATGGCGACAGTGTGATTAAAAAAGAATTAGGTAAAGAGGAATATACCTGCAAAGACCTGGCTACCTATACCACCACCAATGCCGCGGCTTTAAAAGCAAAAGGACAACTGCTTTCTTTATGTAAAATGAACGAAACAGATGAGATCAGCAATGTGGCCATCCTGAACCAGTTATCCGGTGAAGTGGAAAAGTTAAAAGCAGTGGACACTCCGCCTACCAATTACAGGGGGAATGTTGTAAACGATAACTACAATGATATCAATGACCGTTTTTACGGCAACAACAACCTGATGGTATCTAACAGTGCCGCTATGCACGGCACACACGTTTCAGGTATTATTGCCGCTGCCCGTAACAACGGTGTAGGTATGGATGGTGTAGCCGATAATGTAAAAATTATGACGGTGAGAGCTGTACCTGATGGTGACGAGCATGATAAAGACATTGCCCTTGCTATCCGTTATGCAGTAGATAATGGCGCCAGGATCATTAACATGAGCTTTGGTAAATCCTACTCTCCCGAAAAAAAATGGGTAGATGAAGCCGTTCAATATGCACAAAGCAAAGGCGTATTACTGGTACATGCGGCTGGTAACAGTGCTAAAAACCTGGATACCACTTTTAACTTCCCTACCCCGGTTTATGAAAACGGCCAGCGTGCTTCTAACTGGATCACTGTTGGCGCCAGCGGACCCAGCCTGAGTATTAAAGAAGGTGGTTTAACCGCTAACTTCTCTAACTACGGTAAAAAAGAAGTGGACGTTTTTGCACCCGGTGTGAAGATCTATGCAACCGTTCCGGGCGGTAATACCTATGCCAATTTACAGGGTACCAGTATGGCTTCACCAGTGGTGGCAGGTTTAGCAGCATTTATTTTAAACTACTATCCTAAACTTACTGCCGAGCAGGTTAAGTATGCGATTGAAAAATCGGTTACCGTACCTAATGGCAAAGTATTGGACCCCGGCACCAAAGAGGAAGTTGATTTCAGTGAATTAAGCCGTAACGGTGGAATCGTTAATGCCTATGAAGCTATCAAAATAGCCTCTACCTTAAAAGGTGAACGTAAAGAAACTAAAGCGCCTGTTAAATCGTCTGTTAAGCCAAAAGCTAAAGACTAATTTAATAAGCCTTACTATAATTTTAAAAGACCGGTTTTTTGCCGGTCTTTTTATTTAGGGCCGGGCATATGGTTCTTTGGGCATCGTTCCTTGCGTCGCACACTTCGGCTGTTGTAACACGGTTCAGCAAAAAAACTAAATTTAATAGCAATTATACCCTCCGATTGCTAAAAAAATGTGACCTTTACATATAGTTTAAATGATTATTAATGACTCCCCTCGCCGAAAGAATCAGACCCGCCAATTTGGACGAACTCACCGGACAAGAACATCTTGTTGGCAAGGGCAGTATTTTACGCACAGCAATTGAAACAGGTAAGATCCCTTCCATGATCCTTTGGGGGCCGCCTGGCACCGGTAAAACCACCCTGGCCAATATCATCGCGAATACTTTATCAGTTCCTTTTTTCACCCTCAGTGCCATCAGCTCAGGTGTAAAAGATATCAGGGAGGTAATTGACCATGCCAGGCATGCGCATAATGCTATCCTGTTTATTGATGAGATCCACCGCTTTAATAAAAGCCAGCAGGATGCATTATTAGGTGCTGTAGAAAAAGGCACGGTCACCCTCATTGGCGCTACTACCGAAAACCCTTCCTTTGAGGTTAACAGCGCCTTATTAAGCCGCTCACAGGTATATGTATTGAAAGCACTGGATCCGGATGATCTTATTGCTTTATTACATAAGGCCATGGAAAAAGATGAATATATTAAAGTAAAAAAAGTACAGTTGCAGGAAACAGCTGCCCTGTTGAACATCTCAGGTGGCGACGCCCGTAAACTACTCAACTTATTTGAACTGGTAGTAACCAGTACCTCTTTTAATGAACAGGGTCAAACCATTATTACCGATGAGCAGGTAATGAAAATTGCGCAACGGAAAGTAGCTTTATACGATAAAGCCGGGGAGCAGCATTATGATATTATTTCCGCTTTTATAAAATCCATCCGTGGCAGCGATCCCAATGGAGCAGTGTACTGGCTGGCCCGTATGCTGGATGGCGGTGAGGACATTAAATTCATAGCCCGCCGTTTAGTAATATTGGCCAGTGAAGATATAGGCAATGCCAACCCCAATGCCTTGTTGCTGGCCAATGCCACTTTTGAAGCCGTTAATAAAGTAGGCAACCCCGAGTCCCGTATCATCTTATCACAATGTGCTGTGTATTTGGCCAGTTCGGCCAAGAGTAATGCCTCCTATATGGCTATTGGCAGCGCAGCGGCCATGGTACAAAAAACAGGCGATCTGCCTGTTCCCCTGCATTTACGCAACGCCCCTACCCAACTGATGAAAAAGCTGGATTATGGCGCCGATTACCAATATGCACACAACTATGATAACAACTTTGTTAACCAGGAATTTCTCCCTGATAAAATAGCAGGCACCAAATTTTACGAACCGGGTAACAATGCCAGGGAAAATGAATTAAGAAACTATTTAAAAAAACTGTGGAAAGATAAATATGACTACTGATCAACAGGCCAGCTGGCAACTCATACACTTCAACGATCTTACACCTGTTCAATTATACAATATACTTCGCCTTCGTTCAGAGGTCTTTGTGGTGGAGCAAAACTGTGTGTACCTTGATCTGGACGGAAAAGACAACGAGTGTTTTCACCTGTTTGCTGAACAGGATAATAAAACAATTGCCTGCTCCAGGATCGTGCCGCCCGGTTTATCCTATATTGAACCATCTATCGGCCGCATTGCCACTGCCGGTAAAGCAAGGGGTACCGGTTATGGTAAAGAACTGGTACAACGCAGTATTGACGCTACTTTGCAGTTATATGGAGAAACAGCCATTAAAATAGGAGCCCAGTTATATTTGAAAAAATTTTACGAATCTTTCGGCTTTGCACAGGTAAGTGATATTTATGATGAAGACGGTATTGACCATATAAAAATGTTGCGTTCCTGAGCCTGAAAAAGTATAAACACATGCCGGTACTCGTAAATTAACGAAGTACTACACACAGAAAAAGACCAAATACTTAAAAAAAATTATATCAATTCTTGTCAGGATTTGAGCTTTCTCTAATTTAGCATCCGAAACCAATAAGAGAAACCGAAAATCTGATATCTATGAACCGAGCTATTTTGAAAGCACGCCTATGCGTGCTGAGTATTGCTGTATGCTCCTTTTTCTATTCCCCCCAATCAAAAGCCCAGTCTGTTTTTAGTCAAAATGGAAATTTAGAAGCCGGCATCGGCCTTGGCCCTATGTTTTTTTTAGGTGACCTGGGTGGATCTGCCGGAACCGGTAGAGGCTTTATTAAAGACATTGACCTTCCATTGACAAAACTGGCTACAAGTGCCTACCTTTCTTATCATCCCAATGAATGGCTGAACTTTCGTTTAGCATTGAACCATGGTGTGGTAGAGGGTAATGACGCACAGGCTCCTAACAAAGGAGGTGATGAGATTTACCGTATCAACAGGAATCTTCATTTTAAATCTCATATCTGGGAAGCCTATGTAGCTGCCGAAGTATATCCTACTGTTTTCCTGGAGCGTTACGATGGTTTAAAAGGCAAATTAAGACCCTACGGTGTGATCGGTATCGGCGGTTTCAGGTTTAATCCAAAAGCCAAAGATAATAACGGTAACTGGGTAGCCTTACAACCCTTAAGAACCGAAGGACAGGGAATGGCCGAATACCCCGACAGGAAGCCTTACAGTCTTTTCCAGCTGGAGATACCAATGGGTCTGGGTATTAAATATTACGTAACGGATAAAATGTATGTTGGCCTTGAATTATTACACCGCCAGCTGTTTACAGACTATATTGATGATGTAAGTAAAAACTATATCGACCCTATTCATTTTGATACTTATTTGTCACCTGACCAGGCGGCATTAGCCAAACAAATGCACTACCGCCAGTTAAACAACACCCCGGGTTCCAACCCTGGTAACAGTGAAGGTGTTCAGCGTGGTGACCCTAAAGACAATGACTCATTCTTCTCAACACTGTTAAAAGTAGGTATCCGTTTCAATGAAGGTGATACACCTAACAAACGTGCCCGCAAGCAGTTGAGATGCCCGGTATTTTATTAATCAGGTACCCTTTTATAAGTCGCACATACTGTATTAACCACAAAACCACTTTGTCCGGTAAATTATATGAACTGATACTTTAATAAAATCTGATACCCTGGTTGAATAAACCTAATCCGTTCTCTATTGGTCTTTCTTTTTAAAAATTTTATTAAACGTTGTCGTTTCATTTTTACCGGATTTTTCTTTGGCAGTTCTTTTTTTCTCATAACTAAGGACCCGTACTAACAGGGACTTCATGTAAAATCCAATATATCCGGATGAAAAACATGGTACCATACCACACCCGAAAAGATTTTCTGATGCTCCCTGTTTCCTACGGGATTTAACCATTATTCCCCCAAAGATTTATCATTATACCCAACCGGAAAACTATTTAATAAAAAAGAGGCTATCAAGCCTCTTTTTTATTTTTATACCCCAGGGTTCTTCTTATGGTCTATAGTAATGGTAATGGAATATAACTTTACAATTCAGTCTTCAGGTACATCGCTGTATGGCTTTCTTTCACCTTTACTAACTTCTCCGGTGTACCCTCAAACAATACCTGGCCGCCGCCATCACCACCTTCGGGGCCAATATCAATAATATGATCGGCCATTTTTATCACGTCCATATTATGTTCAATCACTAATACTGTATTTCCTTTTTCTACCAGTTGGGTCAATATATGCAACAAGTGTTTTATATCCTCGAAGTGTAAACCGGTAGTAGGTTCATCCAGTATATAAAAGGTTTTACCGGTATCTCTTTTGCCTAATTCAGTAGACAGCTTCACACGCTGTGCTTCACCGCCACTAAGGGTTACAGCCGATTGGCCCAAAGTAATATAACCTAAGCCTACCTCTTCCAACACTTTTATTTTACGGTATATATAAGGCACCGGCTGAAAAAACTGAACGGCATCCTCCACGGTCATCTCCAGTACATCGGCAATGGATTTACCTTTGTACCGTATCTCCAGTGTTTCGCGGTTATATCGTTTACCATTACACTTCTCACAAGGCACATATACATCGGGTAAAAAATTCATTTCTATCACCCGCATACCGCCCCCTTCACAAACTTCGCAACGGCCACTCTTTACATTAAACGAAAAACGGCCCGCATTATACCCTCTTATTTTTGCTTCGGGTAAGGAAGCAAACAAAGTCCGTATATCAGTAAAAAAGCCGCAGTAAGTAGCCGGGTTACTTCTTGGTGTACGTCCGATCGGTAGCTGGTCTATCTCAATCACTTTATCAATATGCTCTAATCCTTTTACCGATTTATAAGGCAGGGGCGCCTGCTTGGATTTATAGGCATGCTGCGATAATATCGGGTACAGGGTTTCATTGATCAGTGTCGATTTGCCGCTGCCGCTTACGCCCGTTACCACGATCATCTTTCCCAGGGGGAAACTCACTGATACATTTTGTAAATTATTCCCCGTTGCCCCTTTTATATCCAGGCTCTTACCATTCCCTTTCCTGCGGACAGCAGGTGTTTCAATCTTATTACTGCCATTAAGGTAACCGGCCGTAATGGTATCCAGTTTTACAATATCCTTGGGTAAACCTTCTGCTACTACTTTACCGCCATGTATACCGGCTTTGGGACCAATATCAATTAAATAATCTGCCGCCAGCATTATATCCTTATCATGCTCCACTACTATCAGGCTGTTACCTATATCCCGTAAGGATTGTAAAGCCTGTATCAGTTTATGATTATCCCGCTGGTGCAAACCAATAGAGGGTTCATCCAATATATACGTTATACCACGCAACTGCGAGCCTATCTGTGTGGCCAGGCGTATACGCTGCGATTCACCACCACTCAATGTACGGGAAGTACGGCTCAAGGCCAGGTAGGTTAATCCCACATCCAGCAAAAACTGTAACCGCTCCCTTATCTCTTTTAATATATCCTTACCAATGGTTTTCTGGCGGTTATCAATTCGTAATTCAATACCATCCAACCATGCCGCCAGGTTATCCAGGTTCATATCACTTAACTCGGATATATTCCGGCCTGCTATCTTGAACCAAAGGCTTTCTTTTTTTAACCGGGCACCACCACAGCTTTCGCAGGTTTGGGTTTGCATATACTGTTCAGCCCACTCTTTAATATTTTCCGTGGTATTCCCGTGAAACCACCGGTTCAGCATATTCACCACCCCTTCAAAAGGCGCCTGCGGATCATACTGGTACTGGTCATAATCCGTATCCGTTACATCACCGCCTTCATTACCAAACAATATCAGGTTCAGCAATTTTTCCGGTATCTCCGCAATGGGTTTATTCAGGGGTATCTTATTCTTCTTAGCCAGTGCCTGTACCTGCTTATAAATATGCGCATCTCTTTCCTCACCCACCGGCACTATACCACCGTCTTTAATGGTTACCGTCCTGTCCGGTATTACGGCATCCATATTAATGGAATAAGTAGTACCCAAACCCCGGCAGGTAGGACAGGCTCCGTAAGGTGAGTTAAAAGAAAAGGAATTAGGCGAGGGTTCTTCATAACTAATGCCGGTATCCTCACACATCAGCATCTTACTATATTGTACCAGTTTATTGGTATCGTTCACTAAAATAAATAACAGGTCCTTACCTGTTTTCAACCCCTGCTGTGTACTCTGGCTCAACCGGGTCCTTAATTCATCCGACACTTCCATGCGGTCGATCACCAACTCAATATCATGTACCTTATACCGGTCTACCTGCATTTTTGCTACTACATCCTGTATCTCACCATCCACCCTTACTTTTAAAAACCCTTTCTTGCGTATATCTTCGAACAATTCCCGGTAATGTCCTTTACGGCCACGGATCATTGGCGCCAGTATGGTTATCTTTTGTCCGGCATACTTTTCCAGTATATCATTTACGATCTGTTCTTCGCTCCACTTCACCATGCGCTTACCCGTGTTGTACGAATAAGCTTCACCTATACGGGCATACAATAACCTGAAAAAATCATACAGCTCGGTAATGGTACCCACCGTAGATCTTGGATTTTTATTGGTTGTCTTCTGTTCAATCGATATCACCGGTGAGAGGCCGGTTATCTTATCAACATCGGGTCTTTCCATATCGCCAATGAACTGGCGGGCATAGGCGCCGAATGTTTCCATATAACGGCGCTGGCCTTCAGCATAAATGGTATCAAAGGCAAGCGACGATTTTCCGCTGCCGCTGATGCCGGTAACCACCACTAATTTATTCTTGGGAATATTTAGACTGATATTTTTGAGATTGTGCACTTTGGCACCCATCACTGCTATTTCCTGGTTGTTCGTTTTTTGATCCGCACTTTTAGCCATAATTATTTTTCGCTTACGGCTGCAAAGATACGATCCAAAAGCCGATACTGATTTCCAAACAGAAACGCATCCGGGGTTTCTTTGTTCACATTTTTATAGGTTTTGAGGTAACTGCACCGGCTTCCGTCCGCTACCCTTTTACTGTCACCTGATCCATTCTGCCCCGGCCCAGGCAGGCATTTCTTGCACCCCATTTTTCCGTCTTCAAACCTCCCGCCTTCCGCCCTGTTTCTTACACTTTTTGCTTGCTCCCCGCGAAGTGCCCCAACTACCGGTCCCGAAATGTTAAAAAAATGCAATGACGGGCAAATACATTCCGGAAGGGCTCGTGAGAAGCCGGAAGCTTTACTCGGTTTTAATCACAAACGTGCATAACTATTTTAGGGCCATTTTAAACGGGAGTCTTCACTTTTTTTATCCAAACACAGTTTTTGGCATAATATTTTAAAGGGTATGAATGAAAACACAAAATCTGAAACAAAATTGAAGTATATGAAAAGAAATGTGATCTATGCAACCGCTGTAGCTTTATTAATGAACGCCGTTGCTTTTGCCCAGGAAACGCCACCAGTAAAAGAAGAAAATCCAACCACCACCCAAACAAAAACAGTAGAAGTTCCCCAGAATTACAGACCTAAATCAGCCGAGTTATTGCCCATGCCGGCAGCAATCACCAACGAAGCTATTTTCCCGGCTATCGGTGTGTATGAATTAAAAGATAAAGACGGTAATGCCGCTCATGTAACCGTTACACAGGATGCAGATAATAAAGGTATCGTGTGGATCGAGGGTTTACCACAGGGAAAGATCAAAGCCTTTTTAAAACAATCGCCTGCAGTGTATAAAATCCCTGCGCAGGAGCCGGTAAAAGATATGGTAGCGGAAGAGGCTGTAGTAGAAGAAGCGCCTAAAGCGAAAAAACAAAAAACCACAGCGCCTAAAGCAAACCTGTTACCAGAAGGTACTTTATATTATGACAGGGATAATAATATCATGCAGATACAATTAGGTACTAAGTTTAATGAAGCGGAGCCTTTACAGGTGTTCAACACAACTGATGAAGCCGCTGCTGCAACGGAAGAAGCTGAAGTAACTGCAAAAAAATCAAAAACAACAAAAGCTAAGGTAAAAAAAGCACCGGTTGCCAAAACATGGTTATATACCGGGGCTAAAGCTACCACGCAGGAAACAGTAGAAACTGCACCTGCAACAGCTTCAGAATAAATATACTATAACCATATGGTAAACAAGAAAAGGCTGTACAAAACAGTCTTTTCTTGTTTAACTTACAAAAAATAAGTATTAAACGCTTAACTTTGCAAAACTTTTTCAATATGCGTTTTTCTTTACTGTTCAATAACAGCTAAAAAGATGCTTTCTGAAAACACCAAGCCCCCTTCAAACCTTCTTACTTAACCAAATTTTTATTTTATGTTGACAACATTTAAAAAATGTGTTCTTAGCCTGGGTTTATTAAGCGTAATAACCGTTACCAGCTGCGATTCCATGAACAAAACACAAAAAGGCGCTGCCATTGGAACCGGTGGTGGTGCAGTAGTAGGTGGTATTATTGGCCGTGCAACCGGTAATACGGCACTGGGTGCTATTATTGGTGCTACCGTGGGTGGCGTTGCCGGCGCCGTGATCGGTAAACAAATGGACAAACAGGCCGAAGAGATCAAAAACGAAGTGCCAGGTGCAAAAGTTGAACGTGTAGAGGAAGGTATTGTAGTTGAGTTCAGCAGTGCGGTTTTATTTGGCTTTGACCAGTCAAATATTTCTGCTGCAGCACAAAAAACACTGGACGACCTGATCATTATCCTGAAAAAATACCCTGATACTGACTTGGAGATCCAGGGTCATACCGATAACAAGGGTACAGAAAAATACAACCAGGGCTTATCGGAAAAAAGAGCCTCTACTGTATCTAACTACCTGAGTGCACATGGTATTCCGTTGGAACGTTTAAGTACTATTGGTTACGGTTTAACCAAACCAAAATATACTAACGACACAGAAGCCGGCCGTGCCCAGAACCGTCGTGTGGAATTTTTAATTACTGCAAACGAAAAAATGAAAGCCGACGCAGAAAAACAAGCTAAACAAGGGCAGTAATAAATTGTTAAATAAGCATTGAAATATAAATAGCTTACAACCTTTTTAAAGATCAACACCTCTATGGTAGTTTGAATTTTAATCTTAAACAGAAATTTATGAAAACAATCAAAATCAGTTTCTTATTGGCTTTAGTTACCATGGTAGCCACAAGCGTACAGGCACAGGTATCATTTGGTATAAGGGGTGGTGTAAACTTCTCTAATATCAATGGTAAAGACGCATCAGATGATAAGTTAAAAAACAAACTGTTGCCAGGTTTTAATGCAGGCGTTAATGTAGAAATCCCGGTAGCTGACGAGTTTTATGTTCAGCCAGGCCTGTTATTTTCTACAAAAGGTACTAAATGGGAAGATAGTGATGTAAAGTCTAATATAGGATACATTGAATTACCCATTAATTTCCTGTACAAACCAGAGCTGGGCGCCGGTAAAATGTTGTTAGGTGTTGGGCCTTATGTAGCCTATGGTGTTACCGGAAAAGTAAGTGATGGTGACAATAGCAAAAGCATGAAATTTAAAAAAGAAATAACCGTTTTAGAAGCGGCGACAAACGGTGGTGTTTATTCAAAACCTTTTGACGCCGGTGCAAATGTGCTGGTTGGTTACGAATTTTCTAATAAACTTTCGGCCCAGTTAAATGCCGGTTTAGGTTTAGTAGATATTCGTACTGAAGTAGAAGGTGTATCCAGTAAAGCGAATTATAAAAACACAACTTTTGGTGTTTCTATCGGTTACAGGTTCTAATTACACAAACTGTAATATTTAAGAACAGGTCAATACTTTCGTATTGACCTGTTCTTTTTTTATTGTATCATTTCATACGGATACGCGGATCCACCACCCCATATAAAATATCTGCAAGAATATTGATCAGTACAAAAAAAGCGGCTGAGATCAGCACCGATCCCATTACCACCGGGTAGTCCAGCTTCTCCAATGCATCTACCGTTACCTTACCTATACCCTGCCAGCCAAAAATATATTCCACAAAAAAAGCGCCGGCCAGCAGTTCGGCAAACCAGCCGGTTACAGCCGTTATCACCGGGTTTAATGCATTACGCAAACCATGTTTCCATATCACCTGTTGTTTGCTTAAACCCTTGGCATAAGCAGTACGTATATAATCCTGGTCCAGCACATCCAGCATCGCACTACGGGTAAGCTGGGTAATAATAGCCAGCGGCCTGATGCCAAGAGTAATGGCTGGTAATAGTAAGTTCTGAAGCGATAATGTTTTCTCACCGGTCACCGCATCCACATTAAACCAGTTACCGGATATGTGCAGTCCCGTCCAGTCACTCAGTACAAAACCAAATAAATAGGCAATGATAATGCCCATGAAAAATGAAGGCGCCGAAATACCGATGATACTGGAGAAAATGGCCGTTGTATCCCACCAGGTGTTTTGCTTTACAGCCGCCAATACTCCCAGGGGTATACCCACCAATACAGCCAGCAGCATGGCGGCCAGGGCCAGCATAATCGTGCCGGGCAATGCCTGCATCAATATGCTCCACACATCCCTTTTGCTCTGGTAGGATTTACGGAGATAAGGTACTTTAAACGCCAGCTTGGTATCACCGCCGATAAAAAAGCCCTTTAACTGTTTTTGCTCTATCTCCTCTTTATGATGTATGGCAATGGGTGAAATATCATTCACATATAAAAAAAACTGCTGCCATTTGGGTTTATCCAGGTACAACTCTTTCCGGATCGATTCCTGTGTCTTGGCATCCCCGCTCTGGCCCATGATCATCCGGGAGGGATCGCCAAAACCCTGGAACAGGAAAAAAACCAATACCACTACCCCGCCCAGTACAAGCAGGCTATACAGTAGTTTTTTTATGGTATAATTAAACAAGCAGCGGTATAATTAAAATTAGGGTTGTACAGGAGGCAAACTATCGGTACTTGTATTCAACGTATCAGGCACTACCGGTACCACAACAGGTGCAGGTAAAGCAGCCAAAGGTTCTAAAACACTTACGGCCTGTTCCATACGTTTACCGCTCCATTTGTTTACAATAGTCCCTTCATTCAGTACATACAAGGCCGGGTTGGTACGGGCAGCTGTACGGAAAGCGGTATTATCAAAATTAAACAAAGGAATATTTTGTAACCCCTGCTCCGTTAACTGTTGCTTTAACTCGGTATAACTGGAAGTAGCAATATAAACGGGGATATTTTTTTGACGGGCCAGTTCGTACACTTTCTTAAAGTCGGCAGCCCAGTCTTTTGCTGCAGCAGTGCGGGCCTCGGCAAACAATAACACGGCATATTTATCCTGTAAAACGTAACCGGTGCTATCCACACCATCGGCGGTTGTTAAGGCAAAGCCGGTAATAGGCGGCACATTATTAGAACCTTCTTTTACCACTTTATCTACCCTGTCCACATAGGTATACAAACTGTCATTAAAATCAGCGGGGAATTTATCAGCTGTGAACTCTACTTTCTTCCCTTGTTTTTCATACACAAAATAAATATCTATACTGTCCTGGATGGCGTTAGCCGGCATCTTCATTTTTTCGGCAATGTTATTTCCTTTCCTGTAAGGCAGGCAGTCTACAAACGGTCCGTAACGCAAAGCGTACCATTGCATGCCAAAACTTAAAATGGTAACCAATAACATCAGGCTTGTATTCAGTCCGCTCCGGAACAATGGCGTGATCTTATTGCGGTAATAGAATATATAAGCCAGTAATATAAGTAATACCACATCCTTTAAAAACGAAGTTTGCGAAGTGATGGGTAAACAATCACCAAAACAACCGCAGTTTTTGGGCTTACCGGTAAAATAGGTATAGCCAGTCAGGTAGGTAAAGAAAATGATCAGCAGCAATAATAACCAGCTGAACATTCTGATACGCCAGCCCACCAGTAAAGCAAAGCCTGCAATGATCTCAAAAGCGTTCATCAATACCGATGACAGGAGGGTCCAGTCGTTGAGGCCATGCCAGCCCCAGATCTCGAAAAACTCCTGCATTTTATAACTTAATCCTAGCGGATCATTGGCTTTCACCAGGCCGGAAAATATAAATAGTACTCCAACTAAAATTCGAACAAATTGTAATAAAACCTTCATAATGAGTTATCAGTATTAATGAATAAATTATTAAGCCGCCTCCTCGCTTTGTAATATCAGGGCAAATACGGCGTAATTGATAATGTCGTTATAGTTGGCGTCAATACCTTCGCTAATGATGGTTTTGCCGTCATTGGCCAGTATCTGGCGTATGCGCTGCAATTTCATCAATATCAGGTCCACAAAACTCTCCTGGCTCATGCTTCGCCAGGCTTCCCCGTAATCATGATTCTTATCTTCCATTAACCTTTTGGCAATGGCACTGAAGTATTCATACTGTTCCTTCACCACGGCAGGATCCATCTCTTCAGGAGCATCGGTTGGTAGTGTTAACTGTATATTACCGATGATGGAATAATTTATAATGCCTATAAATTCTCCTGGAATATCGTCCCCTATCAACTGGCTCTTTTTCTCCTGGATGGTCCGGATACGCTGTGCTTTTATATAGATCTGGTCCACTACGGATATGGTACGTAAAATACGCCAGGCCGTGCCATAATCATGGTTCTTTTTTAAAAATAACTCCTTACACCTTTGTATAACGCTATCGTACTGGCTATTTGTTTTCGACATTTCTGTTTATTATTAATAATTCCGCATATTGCTCAACGTACACAATCCAGATACCTGAGTGCTACTATCTATATTCTACAACCTATATACTATTATCTACATACTATTATCTGAATACTATATACTACATACTATATACTGCATACGAATAAACTATCTTCGCTTCAAAAATAACAAACAAATTGCGGATGATAACGCTTAATTGTAAAGGCCGTCTTTTAGTACTGGAGAAGCCTGTTGTCATGGGGATCATTAATACCACCCCCGACTCCTTTTTTGAAGGCAGCAGGCACCATGCCCTACAGGAAATAGTGGATACAGCCGGCAAGATGATACATGACGGCGCTACCATCCTCGATATTGGCGGGCAAAGTACCCGGCCCGGAAGCCAGCAGGTAAGCGCCCCGGAAGAACTGGAACGAACCGGCCCTGCCATTGAAGCCATCCGCAAGCACTTCCCCGGCAGTTTTATTTCTATTGATACTTATTACAGCGCTGTCGCCAGGGAAGCGGTTGGTTTGGGAGCGGATATTGTTAATGATATCAGTGCCGGCTCTATGGATGCCGCCCTGCTGCCGGTTGTGGCCGCACTAAATGTGCCGTATATCCTCATGCACATGCAGGGCACCCCGGCAACCATGCAGCAACAACCGCAATACGGGCATGTGGTACAGGAAGTATTACAATTTTTAATCACTAAAAAAGCCGCCTTACAGGATGCAGGCATTAAAGATATTATCATTGACCCCGGCTTTGGCTTTGGTAAAACCATACAACACAACCTGCAGTTATTAAAACAACTGCATTCTTTTACCATGCTGGACAGTGCCCTGCTGGCCGGTCTTTCCCGAAAATCAACCGTATATAAAACACTGGGTATAACAGCCGATCAGGCCCTTAACGGAACTACTGCATTAAATATGCTGGCACTGAATAACGGGGCAAATATTTTAAGGGTGCACGATGTTAAAGAGGCAGTGGAATGTGTTAAGCTGTTTGAAGCATATCAATCTGCTTAAACATTCAACCAATAAAAATTTCGTCAATAAATTTCTCCATACCGGTTAGGCTCTTGTTCTATCAATTCTTTGAGTACGGAAAAAATACTTTCAATTATAAAAGCCTGCCACCCCATTTATTATTCACAATTCATCATTCATCATTCATAACTCATCACTCCTAATTCCTCTTATTCTCGTAATTTTGTAGCATGAATCTTGAATATAAAGAGTTACTGGCGGCAGATTTTCACCCGCAATCAAGGGTTTGGGTATACCAGAGCAGCCGCATGTTTACCTTATCAGAGGCATTGAATATTGAGGAGCAGATCAATGTATTTACCAACCAATGGCAAAGTCATGGTGCCGATGTAAAAGCAGCCGGTTACCTCTTCTTTGGCCAGTTTTTAATACTAATGGCCGATGAAACACAGGCCGGCGTGAGTGGCTGCAGCACCGATAGCTCGGTAAGGTTTGTAAAACAACTGGAAAACATTTACCAGGTCAGCTTTTTTGACCGCACCAATATAGCTTTTGTGGTAAAGGATAAGATCCAGTTATTACCGCTCAGCCAGGTACAGTACGCAGTAAACCAGCAATTTATTACACCCGAAACCCTGTATTTCAATAATATGGTGCTCACCAAGGAGCAACTGGAGAACGAATGGCTGATACCCGCATCGCAAAACTGGCTGGCGCAAAAAATAAAATGGCCCGAACAGCAGAGTATAACAGCTGACTAGCAACCGTTTACACAATTAAAAGGAAATGGAGGCTAAAAATGGTGTTTTCGGCCAAAGCCCTATATTTGTATTTTAACCCACTCCAATATGTTGCAAAAAATTGAAGACTTTGATGTTAATTTGACCGGTGAAGAAGGAACCAGTGAGGAAACCAAGTCAAGTTGGTTCAAACGTATCAAAAAGAATATTGACACTAAAACATCCGAAAAAAAAGAAGTTCCTGAAGGATTGTGGACCAAGTGCCCTTCCTGTAACTATATCTGTACGGTAACCGAATTAAGGGATAACTACTTTGTTTGTCCCAAATGCGACCACCACCACCGTGTAGGCAGCGATGAATACTTTGATATTATTTTTGACAACAGCGAATTTACCGAGCTGTTTGATAATATACGCAGTAAAGACTTTTTAGGCTTTACCGATCTGAAGCCCTACCAGAAAAGGTTAGAAGAAACCTGGAGCAAAAGCGATCTGAAGGATTCTATGCGGGTAGCGGTAGGTAAGGTAAATGGCTACGACCTGGTAATTGCCTGTATGGACTTTGAATTCATCGGCGGCTCACTGGGTAGTGTAATGGGTGAAAAATTCTCCCGTGCGGTCGATCATTGTATCCAGCACAATATGCCTTATATGGTCATCAGCAAAAGTGGCGGCGCCCGTATGATGGAAAGTGCCTTTTCGCTGATGCAGCTGGCCAAAACCAGCGGCAAACTATCGCAGTTAAGCGATGCAGGCCTGCCCTATATTTCCATGCTCACCGACCCTACCTTTGGTGGTATATCCGCTTCCTTTGGTATGCTGGGCGATCTGAACATTGCCGAACCCGGCGCTCTTATTGGCTTTGCCGGTCCCCGTGTAATTAAAGAAACCATCCGTAAGGATCTGCCCGAAGGCTTCCAGCGCAGCGAATTTTTACTGGAACACGGTTTCCTTGATTTCATTATTAACCGTAAAAGTTTAAAAAGCAGGTTAGCCACTTTACTGAAATTGTTTAAAAACTAAACTTTAGCCAGTATTATTTTGTTACCGGCAGCAGTGCTACTATCACCGTCTGTTGTGTCACTCACTTGTACGTTCGGTAATGCTATTGAGCAAACAGCCGCAACACTGCTTGGGACAACAAATTATAAGCAGCAATAACTATTCATTATTAATTCTTAATTAAAACAATGCCCGATATCGTTAACAAGTCTGTTTACCACGAATATTTTATTGATACAAAATATCAGGCAGGGCTTGTATTGTTGGGTACCGAAGTAAAATCACTACGTGCCGGCAGGGCCAGTTTTAACGACAGTTACTGTGTTATTTATGATAATGAAATATGGATTAAAAGCCTGCACATAGCACAATACTCACACGGCACGGTAAACAATCACGACCCGGTGCGTGACCGTAAGCTTTTATTACAAAAAAGGGAGATCAGGAAAATACAGTCCAAACTAAAAGAAAAGGGTTACACCTTAGTCCCTATCCGGATTTCCTTTAACGATAAGGACTTTGCCAAAATAGAAATTGGCCTGGGCAAGGGTAAAAAACTGTATGATAAACGTGAAACCCTGAAACAAAAAGATGTGGAGCGGGACCTGAAACGTTACTTAAAGTAAAAAGAAAGGTTTACATTCATACAAAACTTATACTTACAACCCACAACCTGTAACTTCCCTTATGTTTGAAGTTATTATCAGCAATATAAAAAAGAAAGTAGCCGTTAACGATGAGGAAGCGGAGCTGCTGAAAACCTTTTTCACTCCAAAAAAGCTGCGTAAAAAACAATACCTGTTACAGGAAGGAGATGTCAGTCATTACACGGCTTTCGTCGAAAAAGGCGTATTACGCTCCTTTACCATTGATGAGAAAGGCCATGAACATATCATGCAGTTTGCTACGGAGGACTGGTGGATATCTGATCTTTACAGCTTTTTAACCGAAGAACCTTCCGATTACTCCATTGAAGCACTGGAAGAAACAGAATTGCTGCTCATCAATAAAGCCGATTACGAAAATATGATGCTGGCTGTGCCTAAAATGGAACGTTATTTCCGTATACTCACGCAAAACAGCCTTATCTCCATGCAACGCCGTATCAGCGGTAAAATGACCCTGACCGCCGAACAGAATTATAAAAAACTAATGGAACAGCGGCCCGCCCTGTTTCAACGGGTACCCCAGCACATGATCGCCTCTTTTCTGGGTATTGCTCCTGAAACCCTCAGCCGTATCCGTAAACAAATGGCCAGCACTAAGTAGTTCCAAAAGTTCAAGGTTCAAAAAGTTCAAGGGGTTGGCAGAGTCCCCATTCATAATTCATAATTTATCATTCCTCTCTCATTAGCGAACAGCGAATAGCATGTGAATAAACAATCTTAAATCCTAAATCAAAAATCTTAAATCCCCTTGACCTACATCAACGCTATTTGTTGCCTGCAATCAATGGTAAGCCGTGGCTGTATAACGTAATTTTGTGTTATAAAATTTACAGGCATGAAAAGTACAATAGCTATCACCGGCGCTACCAATACAGCAGGTAAACTGTTAAGTGAACAACTGGCGGCTAAAGGTTTTTCATTATTGTTACTTTCGGCCGATACAGAAGCTTTACAGGCATGGAACAGCGGTTTACAGGAAAAATTTCCCCGTGTAAATATCGATAGCATGCAATGTTCTTATGATGCTTCCTGGCAGGCCGATATCCTGGTGCTGAACGAAACCAGGGAGCATGTACTGGAAATAGCCACGCATGTAAAAAATGTGGTAACGCGTAAGCCGGTTATTATATTACAGGACGGCGAGCAGGATATCCCTATACAGGATGTAGCGGCGGCATTACCGCACTGCAATATAAAAGAGGCCACAAAGGATACTATTGTACCTATGATAGAAACACTCTATTAATATGTATCACAGATAGATCTTGAAAGTGTTACCCCATCACTCACACAAAGTTGTAACATGCGTAGAAAACAATTTATTACCACAATAGCAGGAGGAATAGTTATGAGCAGTTTAGGAGCGTTTAACCGGTTTACCGGCGATCTTTCACCCAGTGATGAAAAAATGCCGGTCTTATTTATTGGCCACGGCTCACCCATGAACGGTATAGAGAACAACGGGTTTAGCCGGCAGTGGCAAAACCTTGGCACCAGCCTGGAAACACCTAAGGCAGTGCTGGTAATATCTGCGCACTGGTTAACCAATGGTACGCATGTAACAGCCATGGATCACCCAAAGACCATACACGATTTTGGTGGCTTTCCGCAGGAATTATTTGACGTGCAATACCCTGCACCCGGCGATAGTAAGCTGGCAAGAGAAACAAAAAGCCTGATACAATCCACTAATGTGGGCCTCGACCACGACTGGGGCCTTGATCACGGCGCCTGGACAGTGGTAAGGCATATGTACCCGCAGGCCAATATCCCTGTTATCCAGTTAAGCATCGATTATAGCAAACCTGCATCCTACCACTATGAGTTGGCCAAAGAACTGGCGGCTCTTCGTAAAAAAGGCGTCTTGATTATCGGCAGTGGCAATATGGTACATAACCTGCGCATGATTGACTGGAAAAATATGGACACCGATAATTACGGGTACGACTGGGCCATTGAAATGCATGAACTGTTTAAAAATAAGATCAGCGATGGTGATCACCAGGCATTGATCAATTATGAACAGCTGAGCAAATCGGCCAAACTGGCCATCCCTACTCCTGACCACTATTATCCGCTGATGTACATTTTAGGATTACAGGAAAAAAATGAAGACCCCGTTTTTTTCAATGACAAGCTGGTAGCCGGTTCGCTGAATATGACCTCGGTAAAATTCGGCTAAGCATACCAATGGACAGTTGACAATGGACAATAGGCAATTGGCAATACATAACAGGTAATGAGCAAAAAGTAATTCATGGCCTTTTACCGGTTAACTAATAACCATTAACTATCAACTATTAAGTTTCCGGCCAAGAAATAACCCTAAACGTTAAAAAACCTTAAAAATGCATTTATTTACGAAATTGGTCGTATATTCGTTGAAAATGTAAAAAGGAATGCCGGCATCAAAAACAATAAAACCCACGGAAAGCGAATTAGAAATACTTCAGGTATTGTGGAATAAAGGTTTGGCTACGGTACGGGAAGTACATGAAGTGCTTACTTCTTCCAAAGATATTGGTTATACCACTACCCTTAAGTTAATGCAGATCATGCATGAAAAAAAACTGGTAAAACGCGACGATTCTATGCGTACCCACGTGTACCAGGCAGCAGTGAACAAGGAACTGACCCAAAAGCATTTACTGGATAAAATGATCAGCGGGTTATTTGGTGGCTCGGCCACACAATTAGTGATTCAGGCATTGGGCGAGCATAAAGCAAGCCCCGAGGAGTTGGAGAAAATTCAATCCATTTTAAACGGCCTTAAACGTCACTAATAACGTATGCCAGTTTTTCAATCAAATCTATTGCAGGGATTAGGCTGGGCTGTTTTAGACAGCTTCTGGCAAATGGCCATTATATGGCTGGTTTACCAACTCATTACTAACCTGTATAAAAACATGCAGGCAGCCCATAAAAGTGCTTTGGCTGCTACATCACTTATAACAGGATTTGTATGGTTTGTATGCAGCCTTGCAGGCAACCTCCTGTACAGTCATGACAATAGCTTTTTGTACCAGGTAATATTCCCAGGCAACAGTAATTTCAGCACCTGGATCAATACCTTGCTACCCTATGCATCCATTGGCTATTTACTGTTATTATTTGTACCCCTGTGGCAGTTTTACCGTAATTACAAGTATGTAACTGTTATCCGTACAACCGGGTTGGAGAAACCGGCCTATGACTGGCGTTTGTTCACCAGCAAAATTGCCGCTCATATTGGTATTACTAAAAAAGTAACGCTTCGTTTATCTTCTATTATACAATCGCCGCTTACCGTTGGTTTTTTAAAACCCATCATATTATTACCGGTTGCGGCGGTAAACCAGTTAACAACACAGCAGATTGAGTCGATCATTTTACATGAACTGGCACATATCCGCCGTTTTGATTACCTGGTGAATTTATTATGCCGTTTTATACAAACCATATTGTACTGCAACCCTTTTACCGGTTATTTTGTACGGGAACATGAAACAGAGCGGGAAAAAGCAGCAGACCAACTGGTTTTACAGTTTGAATATGATGCCCATGCTTATGCCAGCGCATTGGTAACCTTACAGCAGCTGGCTTTGCAGCCACTGCCTTTTACTATGGCAGCTACCGGCAACAAAAATGAGTTATTGCAGCGTGTTGAGTGGATCATGGGCATTGGCAAACGTAATAAATTGAGCCTGCGTGCTATTGTTACACCGCTGCTTGTTATTGCATTTTTTGCCGGCATCAACAGTTTGTTACAACAGGTAAATACACCGGCGGAACCTGCTTTTGCCGTACGCCAGGCCAACAATAGTCCTTTATTTACTAATGCCGGTTTACCCGATAACAACTTATTCATATTTGATGCTGCGCAACCGGGGTTAGCCAGCAACAAAACAGAATATCTGACCCCGGCTTCAGATATTAATGATATACTTACTTCCGTTAAGCCCGATGTTCAGGATAAAAATAATGAGGGAGAAGGTGACGACCAGGAAATAAACGGTAGTTTTAACCCACTGGTACATGCCGTAAGCAACCTCACCACTGTTATACCTGAATTGGATAAAGCCCAGCAGGAGGAAGTAGAAAAAGCATTAGCGGCTTCTAAAAAAGTAATTGCAGAAATTTCATGGAAAGAAATGGAGAAAAACTTTGCTGATGCCTTCTCCAGCCAGGAGAAAGAAAAAGCAAAAGAAAGTTTTGCTAAATACCTTTTTACAAAAGATGAGAACTGGAAAAAACTGGAAACTGATTTACAATTAAAAGCGACCTATAACCAGCCGGAATTACAAAAAATCAGCGATAAATTACAGGCCGAAGTACTTCATTTGCGTATAGACAGCCTTAAAAAATCCTTTACCAACGCTCTAACCGAATTAAATATCGCGTCGAAGGAATTACAGAAAGCAAAAGAAAAAGGAATACCTGATAGTGATATTACTTTATCTGTTATTGACGAGCAGCGGAAAACTGTTACCAACCTCCTGCAGGTCATGGACAGTATAAAAAAACGTAGAATTGTAGAACTGTAAAAAAATACTGATTCAATAAAAAAACCTGCATCAGCTGGAGCGATGCAGGTTTTTTGTTTTTGTATGGTTCGTCTTTATTTTTTACCCAGGAAGTATAAAAATTTAATACCCGAAGCAAACAATAAAGTAGGAGGATTGTCACCTTCGCTCAGGGGTATATAAGGGAAATCCGCAGCCGGGTCTACCGGGTTAAAAAACACTGTACTGCCAAGCGGTGTATTTTTGTACCTGAACTTTTGGGTACGGGCGCCAAGACCCATAAAAAATTCACCGTTAAAACGCCCTGACCTGCTTAACGGAAACACGGCACCAAACTTAGCCAGCCCTCCTATCTCTGTTTTATGTATATTATAATTACCCTGCTGGTAATATTCACAATCACCATTTACACAGTTAATACCAAAATCATCCTTTTTTTTACTGGTTACATTTTTATAATGAAACTCCAATGCGGTAAAGGGAATAAAACGATTATCACCCATGGGAATAAAATCACGCAAAAAATAACGAAGATCGGTACGCAGTTTAATACCCTTAGCCGAAGGAACACCATTGTCAGGATCGTACAACGTGTACAAAACCCATCCGGGCTCAACAGATATGGCAAACCTTGGACTAAAATGTATACCAAGGCCTACCATAATATTTGCATCATTCTCCAGTAAACTCAAAGGGTTGGTGCGTAAGGTGAATGCGGGAAAATGCTTAACATCCTGTGCCATTACAGCACCCTGGCTGATAATGACGCCAGTATACAAGGCTAAAATTCTTTTAAACATACGGGCTGATAAATCCTTTCTGAAAATGCTGTTTGAAAAATTCCTAATTATTTATTTTAGCAATAAACACGGGCGCTAAAGGGTTGGTAGCAATATCATATAAAGCCATCCCGCCCTGTACCTGGGCAATTAATACATCGCCATAGGGTATTACATCTAAAAAACGTTCGCCGGTAACAGTGGTTTTAAACAAGGGGGTATACTGGCTGCTGATATCAAACACCTTTAAACCACCATCACTTTCGCATACATATAAAGCATTGCCCTGCATACCCAGGCCATAAGGATTGTTTAATGCAATGGTATTGGCTAACACCGGCGAAGAAGGGTTTTGAATATTATATACCACCAGTTGGCTTACTCCACCGCCACAGGGCCCGCTGGCACGTAAGGTAGCATACGCTACTGTTTCATTGGCTACAACAGGGTCACAGGCCATACGTATCTGGTATTGTGCGCTGGCTATTAAAACAGGGTTATCGGGGGTAGCCACCGAATAAATATACATGGCGGTGGAAGAACCGATGAACAATTTATTGCCGTAGGGGAAGATGGTTTCAATATTCAACCCCAGCTCTTTTTTCCCTTTATACACAGGTGCCAGTGGGCTGGTAATATCAAAGGTTTTTAATCCTGTATGATCTACCACATATAAATAATTGCCGCTGATGGTAAAGCGTGCCGTAGAGCCTCCCGCCCCACCGGCAGCTGCGCTTTCCTTATGGGAGGCAGACTCTTTACTGCAATTAAAGGCACTCAGTAAAAAGCAGGTATAAAAAATATAAAGTGTAATTTTTTTCATTACTTCCAGCATTTAGGTTTGTTAATGGTTGTTTGTTGCCAGCCAATAATTATTCCTTTGGCGGGGTCGGGGCATTCAAAATAAGTAAGCTGCCCGTTTGCAAAAGCAGGTGGCGATTGCAGCATAAGATCGGGAAAGACATTCTCCATCCGGGCTTTTACCTGCACATTATTAATGTTGGATATGTCCACCACTACCAGGTCGGCCAGGTTATTGGTATAAACATAGCCGTTCTTTACTGCCACTTCACGACACATGGCCGATTGTATAAAACCCAGTTTAACGGGGTTGGCCCTGTCAGCTATGTCAATAACGTGTATGCCCGAATCCTGCTCTACCTGGAACAACAGGTTACCGGTCACATATATTTTACCGGCCTTAACAGTAGGTTGTTCACCCCTGGCATATACCTGTTTCAGCTCCTGGTTACTGCCGGCATAAACAGGCTTGAAGCCCGTTACACTATCAGGTATGTCCCTGAGCGTGGATGAAGTGCAGGATAATACTCCCGCTGCCAGGATAATATACCCTGTATTTAATAGTTTTTTTAAAAGCATCATGTATTCTTTAAGTGGTGATCATTCAAGCCGGTGCCAGGTGTTGTTTACAAGGCATAACCTGGCAGTTTGAACGGGTTTGTACAATAGCTATTATAGCAAAGCTTGAGGCATAAGGCAAAAGAACCGCTGCACCGTTAAGTAATTATTTTGTAATAAAAATGTAAAATATGATTTTACTTTTTGGGACTGCTGCCTTACTTTTGCTAAAAATTTACAAACATGCAAGAAACAAAAAAATATACAGGACTTTATTGGTTATTATTCTTCGTTTCTACCGCTGCATTTGTGTTTGCTTGTTTTGCGCACTGGGAGTGGTTAACATTAATTCTTCCTTTCGTTACCACTGCATTTGTAAAAGCAATGGATATTATGTGATTTAAAGATTTCAACTTTACAATACAACCCGGCTTAAGCCGGGTTTTTTATTGCCATTTATTTAGCCTGGCAGGTACCCGGAAGCCCCTGATAGCAGATTATAATGTGAATATGAGCTGTTAAACGGGCTTTATCCTCATTTTTATGGTTAAATTGTGTATTTTATTACCTATTACAAGCCTGATAAGTAGTACATTTTGAACCGATAATCCCTATTTTTGCTTTCCTCAAATAAGACCAAATATGATGAACTTTAGAAAAGTGAATAATATTACCGGATGGGCCGTTTTCCTGGTGGCCATGCTTACGTATATGTTTACCCGTGAAGCCCGTGGCAGTTTATGGGACTGTGGTGAGTTTGTGGCTACTGCTTATACATTAGGCCTGCCCCACCCTCCCGGTGCGCCCATGTTCACCTTACTGGGACGTTTTTTCATCATCTTATTTGGCGATAACCCGCAGACTGCTGCCAATGCGGTAAACTTTATGAGTGCCATAGCCAGTGCGGCTACAATACTCTTTTTATTCTGGAGCATTACACACTTTGCCCGTAAATTATTCGGCAGCACCGAAGACCAGCTGAATGGTCGTGATACTTTCACCATTATGGCTGCAGGTGCAGTAGGTGCATTGGCTTATACCTTTAGTGATTCCTTCTGGTTCAGCGCTGTTGAGGGTGAGGTATACGCTTTATCATCCTTCTTTACCGCCCTGGTATTCTGGGCTATTTTGAAATGGGATCATGCCGATGAAAAAGCCGGTGTGGATGCCGGCGCCCGTGCCCGTTCGGACAGGTGGATCATCTTCTTATTCTTCATGATGGGCTTATCAATAGGTGTACACATCCTGAACCTGTTGACCATTCCCGCGATCGTAATGGTATATTATTACCGCCGTTACACGCCAACCCTGAAAGGCTCAGCCATTGCTTTTGTTATAGGCTGTATCATTACCGGTATTGTACAGGTAGGTGTTATACAATACTCCATGAAAGCGGCCGGTTTATTTGATGTATTTTTTGTAAACCAGCTGGGCATGCCTTTCTTCGCAGGCTTTGCCATTTACTTCCTCTTACTGGCTGTACTGATCGTTTGGGCTTTAGGCTTCAACCATAAAAACCTTAACCCCACCAAACTGAGCATCTGGTTCATACTTTTCCTTACACTGTCTTTCTTCCCCTTTGTGGCAGTAGGCGGTATGAAGTTCTTTAAGGTATTACTGGTTGCCGGTGTAGGTGCATTGGTAGGTTACTTCTTTAAAGCCGGCGGTTTAAAAATATTAAAACTGTCATTGTGGTGTTACACCTTTATCATGTTAGGCTACTTCATGTATTTCACGGCCATTATCCGTTCCAATGCCAACCCGGTAATTGACATGAATAACGTGGACAACCCTATCAGCCTGGTTTATTACCTAAGCCGTGAGCAATATGGCAGTGCCCCATTATTATACGGACCACATTTTGCAGCACAGGTGGATTACGGTGAAGATGGCGATCCTTACGAGTATGGCGAAACCCGTTACTCAAAAGGCACGGATAGCAAAACCGGTAAAGACCGTTATATTATTATCGGGCGCAGCAAGGAAGTACGTTATAAATCAGAAGATAAAAGATTATTCCCCCGTATCTGGGACGCCAGTACGGAACAATACCACGCACAGTTTTATGCCGACTGGCTGGATATAGGGCGCAGCCGCGATCCGCAAACCGGCAGGGAAACCTACGAAGCGCCTACCTATGGGCAAAACATCAACTGGTTTGTTACTTACCAGAATGGCTTTATGTACTGGCGTTATTTCATGTGGAATTTCTCCGGTAAACAAAACGATATACAGGGCTATGGTAATAAGAGAGATGGTAACTGGATAACCGGTATCTCCTTTATTGATAACGCTATGCTGGGTGACCAGAATATGTTGCCGGACAGTATTAAAAACAATAAGGCCCACAATAAACTATTCCTGTTGCCCTTTATACTGGGTATGATCGGCTGTATATACCAGTTCTTTAAAACCAGGAAAGACTGGATCGTCAGCTTCCTCTTATTTTTCCTGACCGGTTTAGCGGTGGTTATTTACCTTAACCAGCCCGGTAACCAGCCCAGGGAACGTGACTATGCTTATGTAGGCTCTTTCTACGCCTTTGCTATCTGGATAGGCTTAGCAGTAGTGGCCATTGTTCGTTTGGCCAGGGAGAAGCAGGATAAACTTACACTACAGAATGTACTGATATGGGGAGGTGCTTCCACTTTTGTGATCACGGCCCTGAGCTTTACCTATGGCAGTCCTGGTGGTATATTTACAGCCGCCATTGGTGCAACCGCTTTGTTTGCCATTGTTACCTTAGGTGTTGTTTACCTCACCAGGGCTATTTCATCCGGTGGTAATAATGGTTCGGTATTGAACCTGTCTGCCGGTTTATTATGCCTGTTGGTACCTGTATTAATGGCCCAGCAGGAATGGGACGACCATGACCGTAGTCATAAAACGCTGGCCCCTGACCTGGCCAAGGATTACCTGGAAAGCTGTGCTCCTAATGCCGTTATTTTCACCTACGGTGATAATGATACTTACCCCTTATGGTATGCACAGGAAGTAGAGAATGTAAGGAAAGACATCCGTATCATCAACACCAGCTTACTGGGTATTGACTGGTATATTAACCAGTTACGTTACCGTGTAAACGAAGCTGATTCACTGGATGTGATCTGGACGCCTGAACAGATAGAAGGCCAGAACCGTGAATACTTATTCATCCGGGAAGATCCGAGGATCGATAAAAATGCACATTATGACCTGTATGATGTAATGAAGAATAACCTGGGTAAACGCAGGGAAAATGAAGAAGGCCGTGATGCCGGCCCGGATGTAATGCCGGTACGTAAATTCAGCCTGCCGGTGGATATTGACCTGGTACGTAAAAACGGTACAGTGAATGCCAATGACAGCAATGTACTGTCACAGTTATTATTTGAAATTCCTGCCGGTCAAAGTGCAATAGGCCGTAATGATATGGTGGTACTGAACATTATTGCCGCCAACCAGTGGAAACGTCCTATTTACTTTACATCGCCGCAAGCCCCTGCCGGACTGGCCTTCTACTTACGTAAGGACGGACTTTCTTACAGGCTGGTACCGCTGGGCCCCAAACAACCTCAGCAAAACTGGTTAGCCGACAGAATATTACGTCAATCAGGCGCCGGCGGAACAGCCCTGAGAGATAATAACCAGGAGTTCATGTATAAGAACCTGATGGAGAAATTCGGCTTTGGTGGTGCAGACCTTGACGGTGTTTATTTTGATGAAGAAAACCGTCGCCACCTGCTGAACATCCGCAGTGCCTACGCAGAAGCCGCAGGTAATATGGCCGATGCCGGTAAAAAAGAAGAAGCCAATAAACTGTTGGAAAAAGCGGAGAAAGGTATCAACACCAATAACCTGCCTTATGCTATGGTAAGCCGTTACAGCAGCCATAACCAGAATGGCCTGGTATACCTGGAAGCTGCGTATAAAGCAGGTAATATTGCACTGGCTGATAAAGTTAGAAAAGCATTACGTACCGACATTGAACAGCAAAAACGGTATTACCAATCGGTAGCTGGTTTTGAAGGCGCCGAGGTGCAGCTGAATGAAATTATGCTGATGGTATTGGATGGTTTGGAAAAACAATATGGGTCTCAGCCACAGCAACAGGCACCGGCTGTATCACCTTCCAAAGAAACCAATGCCGGCACCATTAAAACACAGGCAGCCGACAGCGGGAATAAAAAATAGTATAACCTTGTTTACATATCAAAGCCTTGCAGTATTGCTGCAAGGCTTTTTCTATTTAATAAGTGTATCATCATTGTTACTGTATTTCTTTTTTTGTACAGTAACATTCCGTTTAATATTTTTGGTATATGCGCCTTTTTAATTGCACCCTATTGATACAACGATCTGTACTTTCTTTATTGGTAATTACCACCCTGCCGGCCTGTAACAATGCTTCCCGCGATGATGCGGCCACAGATGAAGAAATAGTATTCCAGCCGGAACATTTCATTCATGCGGATACTATTGCCGGCATCAGGAAAGAAATACTGGGCAGTACTCCTGTAACCCAGGCCATATCCACCAAGGAAGGTTTACATGTTCGTATTCCCCTCTTCTATTATTACGAAGAATCTACGCCGGATATTACCCTGCCTTTTTTGGAGCAGTGGGAAAATACAGATGGCAACGAAACAGATGATACGGCCGGTAACACAGCTACTACAGGTCTCCGTATGCAAGCTTATGACCTGATCCCTACTTTATCAGACAAGTACAATTTCAAGGAAAAGATCGTCATTGCCGATACCTCAATTAAAAATGAAGAGGTTCTTTCTTATTTTAAAGAAAACAATTACGATCGTGTTGCAAAGCTGATTTATGAAGATGCGACCAACTATATTGGTGTAGGTTCTTTTGACGACATCATTGTATTCAGCTTCTCTTCAGATACCGCAGCCGGCAACCGTTTCTTTTATTACGCAAAATGTAAAGCCGAAGGACTGTCAAAAAAAGAAACGGTACGTCTTGCTTTTCAACTGGCACAGCATGGTCAATATTTTTTAAACAACTATGCTACTACTACAGTTACGCAGCCTTTTGCCAACCAGTTAAACGAAGCGCAGTATAAAATAGTAGACAAAACTATTCACTCCCTGCAAAAAGAGGCAGCCGTATTTTTAGATGACAAAAGTTATGTCAGCTACAAATTATTCCCCCAGGGCGCTGTGTTGCATTTATTGCCTGCCTCCTTATCGGGACAGATCACCAGTTATATCAGCTCTTTACCCCTGAACCAGGCCACACCGGTTACAACGCTTGCAGAGCTCTGTGATGCCGTTGATATGAATTTTATCAACTTCTGGCGACAGGAAAGCATCATGCGTAGCTTACCATCCCTGCCGGACGGCAGCAATATCATGGTGCTGGAGGTGGTTCCTTCCTCCAATATTAATAGCAGTAAGCGTTACCACCTGCTGGCGCCGGTTACCAAAAATAATAAACAGTTCCTGTTGTGGTTAGATATCCGCGATGACCAGGTAAACCCTTTTGACCAGGCCGCTTATGCCCAACTGATTCAATTGATCCAATCAAAAATTTAAGCATGTTCCGCACAAAGTATATATTGATATTAGCCTGCCTGGTAACTACCCTTATCAGTGGCTGCAATCCTGTAGGTGAAACAATGGACACGGTTCCCTGCGACGAAGTATACATTAACAGTTCTGCTGTTATTACCCTGAAAAAAGGTGATAAGATCGGTGTATGGCTACAGACCACCGGCGTTGAACCGGATAAGGAAGAAGAAAATGAAGAACAAACCACGGAAGAGAAAAAAGAGATCATTGCTTCCGTTGGTATCAATATACAGTTAAAGGACCAATCAGTATTCCACGACAAAGTACGGGTGTTGCCGGTAAGGCCCATGATCAATACCAGCTATGATAAAAAGAGTGGGTACCTTGAAAAATACGAAACCCTTGCGCTTACGTATACAGCAACAGAAACCGGTGAGTACAGTGTAGACACTAAGTTGTACAACGCCGTTTTTGGTCAGGATGTGGCTGTAATAGTAAGAAAAAAATAGTCTACTCCGTTACGGTGATCGTTTCTGCAGGTAAACTATCGCTTATATCCGTTTCCCGGTACAGAGCCTTATGCACAATATAAAAAATACCATAGTGGATAACGGAGTAAAAGATAACAAGCAGTAAACTTTCCATCTCCAGTTTATCTCCCAGCAGCTTCCATATAGGATCGTCATAATATTTAGATAATGCCAATGCATCGCTGACAATATAATAACAGGACGCCAGTATGGCCATCAGTAATACCTTCCGGTTAAAATAAGCCAGTATAAAAGTAACTATGCTGTACAGGATGGTACCGGAGATAACATCGCTGTAACCCGGTGTATTACGAAACATCCATAGGTATAAAGCCAGGATGAACAAACAGGATAAAACAGTATGCAGCAATCTTTGCTTGCCAGCCAGGTCATGTGGTTTTGCCTTCACCCAGCTCTTCATTTCCACAAAAGCCATTACCAGGTAACCTATAATATTCACCACCGGCGTCCAGCTGATAAAAGCAAAAAAACCATAATAGTTACCCAAATGCTCATTCCTGCGCGGAATGGCATTACCAATAAAATAAGCACTCACCAATATGGGTAAAGCAATACAGGCCGCTTCAAAATAAATAAACCAGTTGCTATTAAAAAAAAAGGAAAAGCTCATTTTTATAAAAGTGAAGGCAAGTGTCATAGCCGAGAACACAAACACACTGTAGCCCACAAAAAAAGCAGGCAAAAATTGTTTGCGTTCCATACTTATCTCCGCCGGCAGGTGTAAGAAATGTAACCTGTTCTTTACCCGGAACAAGAGATGTAAAAAAGCCAGTAAAAAAGCTATATCCTTAATAGTGTACAATATGCTCAGCAGCAAATAATACAATACTTCCTGCCAGGCGCCGGTTACATCTATACGCTCCAGTATGCCCAGGTTGGCATTCTCTACGGTAACAATGGTCACAATACCGATCAAAAAGGTATATAACCAGGCTTTACGTCCCTTAATACCTTCCGCTTTACCATATAATAAGGGAATGAGGATAAAATAACCGGCCATAAAAAAGCGATCGGTCCAGGTTTTTATCGTGTCGGTATTTTTATCTATTATATAACTCAGGTAATAGTCCAGTGATATTTTTATATCGCTTTTCAGCAGCAGGTCAGTAAAAACAAATGCGGCAATGATCACAAAGGGCAGCCACTTTTTACGGGCCAGGAAATAAGCGCCCCAGATGCCGGTAGTCAGTACAAAAAAATTACTGTTAATGAATATACGCGATTCGCCCAGCTCCGCCGACACAAAAGAGGTAAAGAACAATACCAGGCGTAATAAAAAACAAAAAACGACCAGCCATTTTATATTAGCTACCAATGGCTGTTGTTGGTCTGTAAAGAATAGTTTTCGGGTCATAAGATCAGCGGGTATTTATCAAATGGGTTTATGGTATAAACATAAGGTAAAAAAGTTAGCGAACAAGATTAATTTCCACCACGGCGCTACCATTAAAATCAGCGATCGGTGGTTTTGTTTTTTCCAGCGATACACGCACTTCTAAAACCTGCGGGTATTGCGTTAATATTAACTGAGCGATCTGCTGCACCACTGTCTCCAGCAGGTCAACAGGCCGGGCCATCACTTCCTGTACAATGCCGTACAAAGCGCCATAATCAATCGTATCGTCCAGTGATACGATCTGCGGATTAGCGGTGGAATATTGGGCTGCCAGGTTAATAATGAAATCATTCCCCTCTACCCTCTCCTGCGGGTACAATCCATGATAAGCCCTGAAATGAACGTTCTGTAACGATATGGTAAATACAGGTTGAGTGGCCATGGTAAATAATTGAAAGGAATAGAATATAGTAAGGCATAAAAATAAAAAACTTTCGATAAAGTAGCCCTGCTACCCTATCGAAAGTTCCTGGCAAAGTAACCCCACCGGTTACTTCATATACCCTAATATCTTCAGCATGCTCTGGGCGGTTTGCTGTTTGGCATATACCCAGTCTACCAGCTTACCATTCTTATCCTGCTCCACAATAATATGCTGTGGCGAAGGGATCAGGCAGTGTTTAATACCTCCATAACCACTTATCTGGTCCTGGTAGGCCCCCGTATGGAAGAAGCCAACATACAAAGGCTCTTCGGCATTCACCTTGGGCAAAAACACTTCATTTATATGTTCCTCCGAATCATAATAATCATGACTATCACAGGTAATGCCTCCCAACACTACCCTTTGGTATTCCTCGTGCCACTTATTAATGGGCAACATTAAAAACTTCTCTCCAATACCCCAGGTATCCGGTAAGGTAGTAATAAAGGATGAGTCGATCATATACCAGGTCTCACGATCGTTTTGAACCTTTTCGCTGGTAACTTTATAAATATGCGCCATGCTCTCTCCAACGGTAAAGCTGCCAAACTCGGTGTAGATATTCGGCATCGGCACATTCGATTTCTTACAGGCCACTTTAATATTCCGCACGATCTCGTTGATCATGAACTGGTAGTCGTACTCAAAGCCCAGCGAATGTTTAATGGGGAAGCCGCCACCGATATTGATGGAATCCAGCTCAGGACAAATTTTCTTTAACTGGCAATACAGGTTGATAATTTTATTCAGCTCACTCCAGTAATAAATATCATCTTTAATACCCTTGTTCAGGAAAATATGTAACATCTTTAACTGGAACTTGCTTTCATAGCCTTCAATCCTGTCCACATAAAACTCCAGTATATCCTTGGCCCTGATACCCAAACGGGAGGTATAAAAAGGGAAAGAAGGTTCTTCTTCCGCCGCTACCCTGATACCCAGTTTAAACGGCACTTTCACCGTTTTGGCATACTCCTTTAATTCATCTTTATTATCCAGTACCGGTGTTACATTATGAAAACCATTATTGATCAGGCTGGCAATACGGCGGGTATAACCTTTATCCTTATAACCGTTGCAGATGATATGGATGTCTTTATTGATCTTCTTCTTCTCGTATAATTTCTTAATGATCTCAATATCGTAAGCATAGGAGGTTTCCAGGTGTATCTGGTGTTTCAATGCTTCTTCTACCACGAACGAAAAATGCGAGCTCTTGGTGCAATAACAGTAAAAGTAATTGCCTTCGTACCTGTGTTTTTTAAAGGCATTGGCAAACATCTCTTTCGCCTTGTTGATCTGCATACCTATCTTGGGTAAATAGGTCAGCTTCATGGGGGTACCATACTTATCAATCAAAGCTTTTATATCCAAACCATTAAAAAACAAGTGGCCATCTTTTACATTAATATCTTCCTGCGGAAAATTAAATGTTTGGTTAACCAGGTCGTGGTAAGTATTATTCATGTTATGATGCCCGCATAACGGCGAACGCTTTTTCCTGTGATGAATTTTATTAATAAAGGAGCAAAATTATAACATTGAAAAATAAAAACTGGAAATTAAAAATTAAAAATCCGGCAGCAGGCAGGAGAAGGGATTTTCGAGTTAAGATTTTCGATTTAGGATTTAGGATTTGGGGCTGTCGGCAGGCAACGCTCCGGTCAGCTGCAGTTCCCGCTGCTGCGGGCTGCGCTTCGCTCCGGTGCTTCGTTTCACTACGCACTGCCCCTGCGCATCGGGCAGCCCGTCAGGGATAGTACAGATTTAAGATTGCTGATGTAAGATGTAGGATTTATGGCCCGAGGCCATGGTTCGTGTCTCTCAAGTGCCATGGTTCGTGTCTCTCAAGTGCCTTGGTTCGTGTCTCTCAAGCGCCTTGGTTCCTGTCTCACGAACCATTCAGCAGTCCAAGACACCGTCATGCAGGCAGCAGGGGTATTTTTTGTTTTAAAAATGTCGATTGTTCAGGAGACCTCTCCTGCGTCGAGGTGACGTCCCCCTGCTGATAAGCGATATACAGTACAAGTGTGCGACGCAAGGGACGATCAATAGTATTACTATGGCCGGCCCCAAAACAAAAAACCGGCTTAAAAGCCGGCTTTGTATATTTTATAACCTGTAAAATTATTTTACAGAGTTAACCAGGTTTTTGAAAGTTTCCGGGTTGTTCATAGCCAGGTCAGCTAAAACTTTACGGTCCAATTCAATACCTTTTTGTTGTAATTTGTTAATGAAAACAGAGTAAGTTAATCCTTCTTCACGAACGGCAGCGTTGATACGGGCAATCCATAAAGCACGGTACTCTCTTTTCTTCAGTTTACGACCTACATACATATAGGTCATACCTTTTTCTACTACGTTTTTGGCAACGGTTAATACGTTTTTACGTTTACCGTAAAAGCCTTTGGCTTGTTTTAATATTTTTTTGCGGCGTGCTTTAGAAGCTACTGCATTTTTTGAACGAGGCATATTATAAAGAGTTTAAAATTTAAAAATGAATCAACAATAATGTGAACCGGGTTCCATTATTTCAGACGTAATAAACGTTTAACAAAGTTTTCGTTAGATTTTGCTACTGTTCCGTCAATACGTAAAGCACGTTTGCGCTTGGTTGATTTTTTTGTCAGGATGTGACGTTTGAAACTCTTTTGGTGAGTGATTTTACCAGTGCCGGTTACTTTAAAACGCTTTTTTGCGCTGGAGTTTGTTTTTACTTTAGGCATTTTACCTTGTAATTATAAATGATACCCTTGAGGCGTTCCCCACGGGGGGATGCTTGTGGAGCCTCTTCAGGAAATAAACAGCCCGAAACCTGTTAGATTTCGGGCTGCAAAGATAATACACTTTAAAATGTTGACAAAGAAAAGATTAAAAATTATAACCAATTATTTATCAAACATTTATAAGTCTTTTTATTTAGAAGGCTCTAAAGCTTCCTTAATACGGTCCTGTAAATCCAGTAAATGGTTTTTAGTGGCCGCATCGGTTACCAATGGCGTTGCTGCTTTAATTTCAGCTGCTAAAGTGCGTAATTGTGCTTTAATTAAAGAAGGACCATCACTCTTTTTATCAAAACCTGAAGAAAGAGAGATAAAAGAGCCGCCCAGGTTAACCTGCTGTGGAGGTGTTACTTTCACCAGGTCGGCCAGTTTATTCACCAGGCTTTTCTGTAATTGTCTGCGGTAAGCATCCGTAGCCTTACGTGTAGCCAGTTCGCTGAAAACGCTTTTTCTTACATCAGTCAGTAACTCTGTAGCAGTATAAGCTGTAGCAGGGCTTTCCGATTCAAAGCGTAACAGATTATTGATAGTGCTTACATTTACCAGGCCACTGATCGCTCTTTCCTGTAAACCACCGATAACAGTTAAAGGGGTTTGGTTGGTCAGGGCAGTTACATTTTCCTGGATAACCCATGTTGGAGTAGTAAATACATTATCCTTAACCCACTGTACAGCTTCTTTTTGTGTGGCTTTGGCTGTAAATCCATAAACCGGACCCGCCTGCTCTACACGTTTTGGTGTACGCTCAATACCACCAACATTATTGGTAACATGACCAATATAACGGCCAAACTGGCTGGTAACCTGGCTGTACATTTCTGCTAACTCAGTGTAATCTTTATTAGGCTGTTTGGTCCACTCAGGTAACTTAACAATAATTCTTTTTAAGTTTTTCAAGCCATAAGAGCTTGCTTTCATTGAATTATCGCCTAAGTCCTCAGTCTGGCTGCGGGGATCTCCCCTGTTGCCTTCACCATCACCCCACCATAAACGTTTGTTGGCGGTTAACTCTTTAATAACGCGTTGGTTTAAAACAGCAACTTCGTCATCAGCAGTTTTCTGATCAGGTAACCAGCGGTAACCCCATTCGATAGCCCATTTGTCATAGTCGCCGATACGGGGGAATAAACCTACCTGGGAAATTTTATCTTCAGGCTGTGCTACGTAGTTAAAACGGGCATAGTCCATGATAGAAGGTGTGTGACCATTGGCCTCAACCCATGCTTTGTTACGCAGGTTTTCAACCGGTACGGTTGATGAAGAACCAAAGTTGTGACGTAAACCCAGTGTATGACCAATTTCGTGGCTGCTTACAAAACGGATCAATTGTCCCATCAGCTCATCGCTCAGGTTGATCGTTTGTGCAGCAGGGTCAACAGCACCGGTTTGTACAATATACCAGTTGCGTACCAGGCTCATTACATTATGGTACCAGTTTACGTGGCTTTCGATAATTTCACCGCTGCGTGGGTCATGAATATTCGGACCGCTGGCATTAGGAATATCGGAAGGTTTGTAAACAATAGCGCTGTGGCGGGCATCTTCCAGGGAGAAAGTGCTGTCCTGCTCATAAGTAGGCGCTACTTTACCCACGATGGCATTTTTAAAGCCGGCTTTTTCAAAAGCAGCCTGCCAGTCGTTTACACCTGCAATCAGGTAAGGTATCCATTTTTTAGGCGTGGTAGGGTCAATATAATAAACGATCTGTTTTTTAGGTTCTACCAGTTCGCCTCTTTTGTATTTTTCTACATCCTCATCTCTTGGCTCCAGACGGTAACGGGCAATATAACGGAAACGCTCAATACCATGTGGGTTAATATCAAAATCGGTAATGGATTGTGTAGTGAAATAACCTACCCTGTCGTCAAAATAACGGGGTTTCATCGGTACTTTAGGCAATAATACCAGCGAAGTGTTCAGTTCGTAGGTAACAGGCTGTGAGCTACCGCCACCCATCATACCACCACCACCTGCACCACTGGTTGTTGGGGTACGGTTGTAGGTTTTCTGGGTTTTAATTTCAATGTTGGTAGGGAAAGATTTTGTAGAGATCACAAAAGAACGGTCTGCAAAAACATTGCTCAAACCAATGGATCTTTTAGAACCGGCAGAAAAGAAGAATACATCATTATCACCGGTAATAAAATCAGTTACGTCAATAACGTAAGAAGAAGAGTCACGGCCGAAAGCTTTTACATCAAAAGCAGCAGCAATAGGCTGTACGTTACTGTTCAGTACGCTTTTGTACATCCCTTCGGTACTGTCACGGCCTGTTTCAATGAATGATAACAGTTTCAGGAAAATTTTGTCGCCGGGACCTTTGTCAAAAGCAATGGTGCGCTGGTTAATGGCATCACCGGCATAGCTGCCTAAACCGGTAGGCGCTTTTCCTAAACGGGCTACGGTTAAAATTTCGCGGCCTAATAAACTTCCGGGGATCTCGAAATAGTACTTGTTGTCCACAAAGTGAACATCAAACATACCTTTAGACGTTTTGGCTTTGGCAGTAATTACATCTCTGTAAGCCTTTGGACCTGAAGTGGGGCGAGCGCCCATGCCAGGACCTTTTGCCGTATCAGGGGCAGCACCACCGGCAGGCGGGCGACCAGACTGACCCGGTCTTTGAGCAACAACTGTAGCAGTGGTAAGCAAAGCAATTGCTCCGATAAAAACCTTATGCATAGCTAGTTTTTGAAGTGAAAAAAACGGTTTGATAAAATAATAAGAACTACGCTACCAACCAAGCAGCCACTTAATTTTACGGTTATCAACCGCAGTAACAACAGCTAAAGGATTTAATAATGCAAAAAGCTTTACCAAAACAACCTAAAGGGCCTGTATTTTACCAAGTTTGAATCCCATGTGACGTAAATAGCTACTTAATAAGCAGTTAAATCTGACGATTAGACGCCCAAAATAGATTATTCCTGCGAATCATTCGTAACCATTCATAATAAAAACAGGGATTTTCCCGGAATTCCCCCAAAACGGGTGATTTTTGGGGATAAGATGTGAGATAGTATTTTATGTTTATATGTTCAAACCATAGATTCAACTCAATATCATTTAATGGAGGTGGTTCCGTTTTTCATTTAGCACTGTCAATCCGAACGCTTCTTAAATATGCATAAGCATTCTTTATAAAGTTATCGGCGGTGGGGCTGGTTTGTTTTGTGAACAGCTCAAAATTGAAATAGACCTCGTTATTTTTTATATTAGCCGTAGCCAATAATTTTTTTGCATATAACATAAAAGTCGAATCGTAAGTATCTATAAGGATTATAGAAAAAAACGGTTTCCGATTTTTTCAATCGTATCTGATTTTATTGGATAGCTAAATGGCTGCTGCGCAATACTCTCTTTTCTCACTCTATGAAAAGAATGAATTAATAATGAGTCACTTTTATCACCAAAAGGGAAATAACCCGAATGGGATATGGTTAATCTCTCTGTTGAGTCTTTGGGCTCATTATCCCATATCCAACCGGACTCTTCAACAATTTTCAATATTGAGGGCTGAAAACGATATTTAATCTTCTCACATGGTTTACCTAATGTATCCAGGTAAAGGAAGTATCGTATCGCAAAGGCAGGTTAATATTAACAGTCCCCAAACTATCGGCCAGTTTTATTGTACGGTTCGTAAAATCCTCAGTTGGCAATTGAATGTCCAGCCTTTCCGGATTGTTATTACAAGCACAATCAACATAATAAAGATGATCCCAAACAACCTATTCATACCTTATTTTTGAATTCCTATTTGTCGTAATAATTATTATGAAAGTACCAGATTGTCACCAGTATGATAACGAGAAATTCTGCATTACTTTGGCTGATGAAATTTAAGTGTTTTAAAGGCCTGGATAACCAGGCTTTCGTTTTCCGGTTTTAAATCATCCCCGTACAGATTGAATTTATTAATAGCATCTCCGCTCTGCCAAAGACTATCAATATAAACACCTGTCATCCCTATCCCGGATTGTCTTGGCAAAACAATTTTCGCCCTTCGTCCATCTATCGTATCCCAGATAACATTCGTTTTTTTATATTTATCCGGGTCAACATTCCTACGGCTCTCCACTATAATAAACTCCGTCGTATCCACATCGCCCATCCTTTTTAACATATCCCGTTCAATAATCGGTAGATAATATTCTGTCAATGAATTGGAATACCAGCCCAGGTCAAATTCCAGCGTATCAGTGTCATCAATTGCTATACCTCCTACATAACTATCAACACCCTTACTTTTTACTTTTGACCAACTGACAGGAGCTTCTATACTAAATAAACCAAAATCTAAAACTTGTGTATCTTTTTTTTGCTTAACAGTAGTACATCCCCATATCATCAATAATAAAAAAAACGAAATAAATTTCATATTCTTTGTTTACAAATTAGTCCGTTTTACTTTATACCTTCTTTTTTTCTACATATTCCACATCGTATAATTTATTCGGCTTCATATAAATCACCTTATTGGTAAAATCGAGGAAAGTATTGAACCGTTTCAATACTTCATTTCCTAAAATATGAATATCGCGTCCCCGCATCGGTTTACTGCCCGTTATCTGTTGTACCGGAACATCCTGCAGGACATAGTCCCCTATCATTAATTTTTCCAGGTTAGATGTGATCACCGGTACCTCATTCCCCTTCGCCCCTTTCATGACCACTCTTTTGATCTCTTTCATTGTTTCTACGGGAAAAACTGCTTTTTGCAGCAGGTCATTGTCCAGCATGGCTGTACGCTGGTAACCGGTATCAAAGAGGAAGGAATCCTTACTGGTGACGCCGTTCTGTATCATACTGCTTTGCACGGTAAAAACATTGTCAAAATAGTTTATCGCAAGCCTTGTATAGGTATTATCATTTATTACCTGCCCGGGCATTCGCTCATGCACTACCATTAATCCTTTGTCGTAGTTCAGCTCAACCACTTTATCTTTAAACAGGTCCCAGCCAAAACGTCCGTCCGTACCGTGTCCGGTAAGTTCCGCATCATACACTTTTGTGTGGTAATGACGGTTGCCTATTTCCAGGTTGTAAAAAGTATCGTATAGCTTCGTTGTACCCTTCAACCTGTTTTTCAGGATATTATTGGTCAGTATCAACTCTGTTGTACCCGTGTCAAAATTCAGGTTAAACGTATCCTTCTGATTAAACACCGCTTTTACAAAAATGGTATTCTGTTCATTAATAGTTAAAGGTATTGTATCACTCGCCAGGGTTTGTGCAAATACATTAACAGTAAATAAAGTGGTAATAAGCAATGAGCAAATATATTTCACCATTTTTCCGTTTATACAATTACATAATTAATTAATATAGCTATCTTTTATTCCACCGAACTTCTACATTAGTATATTGCGAAGGCAGTTGTGTAATTGCTTGTTCTATTGTTCCATAAAAACCGTCCTGTATAACTTCCCAATTCCTATTACAGCTAAAACGATAAATACCTGCGCCGTCTTTATATGAACAAATTGCCAGTCCATAAATCATTTCTTTTTCATCATCAATGCTTACAAACCCAAAAGGCACATAGCCCGACCAGGCCCACTGGATTACCTCAGCTCCGTCAAGTTGTGTTGGCGGCTCAAAAACCAAGTTATCCTGTTTAGTCATATTATAAACCTTACGTTAAAAGTATAATGTACAATAACCGCACGTAGCTAACACTTAAGGATACAGCAGGTATTTTTTACGCATGGTTTTATATTCACTTAAACCAGGCTCCCAGCTGGCCCGGATCTCCTGTTCAGATTTACCATCAATGATCTGCTGGCGGAATAAACCGGAGCCGATCAGTCTTTCAATCACCCCCATTTCCTTGCTTAATTCGCTTTTAAAGAACTGCTCCTTATTGGGTGATGCTTTATACAGCTCCATGATCCATTGCAGGTTGATCTTTTTCGTTTTACGTAATTTTTCAACATCATAGTTACGCAGGTCAAGACCATAACAAAGCTGGTTCATGAACAGCGGCGTTTCCGACATTCCTTTAATACTGGTTGGTGTATAACTGAAATCATATTTACCTTTCAGGTAGGGACTGCCAAACACAGTAAAGGGATATTGTGTACCACGGCCGTGATTGAGGTAGGTACCTTCAAACATACAGGTAGAAGGATATAATAGAATAGACTGAGGTGTATTTAAGTTGGGCGAAGGGTTCACCGGCAGTACATAGGGCATATCATGGTTGTAGTTGGCCACTTTAATAATTTTCAACGCACATTTTACTTTACCGGTAAGCCAGCCTTCGCCATTCGCCATCTGGGCAAATTCGGCAACGGTCAGTCCATGCGACATGGGCACGGGGAACATGCCAATACCCGATTTGTATTTCATATCCAGTATGGGGCCATCAATTAAATAACCGTTGGGATTAGGCCGGTCAAGTATCAGCAGTTCTTTACCATTTTCGGCACAGGCTTCCATTAACCGGGACAGTGCATTGATATTGGTATAAAAACGGCAACCCACATCCTGCAAGTCATAAATAACAATATCAACATCTGCCAGGTCGGCCTTAGTGGGTTTATTTTTTTTGCCGTATAAGGAGATAATAGGAATACCGGTCGTTTTATCTATTTCGTTTGATACGACAACACCTGCACTCGCATTACCACGAAAACCATGTTCAGGACCAAATACTTTTTTAATATCAATGCCCAATGATTGCAGACTGTCCACCAGGTGTTTTTCTCCAATGATCGTGGTCTGGTTAGCCAGCAACGCTACCCTTTTCCCTTTCAGGTAAGGCAGGTACAGGTCGGTCTGCTCTGCACCGGTTTTAATTTTTGTTTCCGCAGGCAGATCAAAAGCCGCCGGCGGATCATTACGGTTAATACAAAGACTTAAAACCAGCGCAACGGCAATTAGATATTTCATCGTTATACATTTTTGCATATGGCCAACCGACAGAAAGTAATTTATAACCTGCATCAGTTAATAACCAAGGTAAAATAATACGCTAAAGTTAAGTGATTATCGTAATGCCATGTTGTTAACTAAACAAAGAATAAACCATATATGCAGCTTTAATCAGGTTTTACTTTTTATAACTTTCCAACTGGTACCCTAACCGCAAAATCCGTCAAAAACTAAGTTTTATTTAATCATGCAAAACCATAAATCACTGATTTACTTGACAACAAATGCGTAGCTGTATAAACCACGTCAGCCCTTAAATGATTTTACGATTTCATCGAAGACAGCTCTATACTTAGGGATACGTCCTTCATTCGAGCCAAAAGTTACCATATAAGCAAAACCTTTTACAGGAATTATATAATTAATCATATCACGCACTATGCCATCATCTATTTTACTGTAAGTAAACCATTGACATTTGTATTCGCTCAACTCCATATAACCTTTTTCTAAAATTTTCGTTCCGGCCTTAGCTGTTTCCAAATATTTAATATTTGCTGTTGTGAAATCATCTATACCCCTACCTCCCATACTTGCGATTAATATATTACCCAGAGGAGCATCTTCTTCTAATGACTCCGGAGGAAATATTAAACGAACTTTCAAACCATCTGACATCACTGTATCATAAGCAGCCCAACCAATCGGAAGAATTACAGTATAAGCATAATTAGGTTCAGACACGGAAGTCGCCTGGAATGGTTTTTCGAGATTGGTAAGACCATGGTTATTTGCCTGATTTTGACAAGAAATAAAAATCAAAAAAAACAAACCATATATTAAGTATACTTTATTACTACTCATGTAATACTTTTCATATTTATTCCACAATAAAAAACTTAAATAAAAAATAAATAAGGATTCACACTAATGATATTCAACAGTAAACATTTATTTAGAAAGTTTATAAAGATACTCTTCAATCTCAGCCTGTCTTGCATTCGCAAAACCCTTGTCCGTTCCTACTCTTACAAAGCCTGCTTTTTCCAATACTTTTTGCGAGCCGTAATTATCAAATGCCGTACTCGCATGAATGGGTCTGGCCGGTTCTATTTTCAAGAAATGATGCAAGGCTGCAGAAGCTATACCACGCCCCCAGTATTTTCTGTCGATCCAATAGGTAAGCCCGGCTTCATTCTGCAGCATAAATTTTGCGATGCTGCCGACAATCACGCCATCCAGTTTTATGGTACGCATATGAATAGTGGGATCGGCCAGGTGTTTACTATATTTCTCCAGGTAAGCGGCTTTATCAGTGGGATCCTTAGCGGTAAATGCGGCTAAATAATTGGCTTCCTGGTCCAGTTGAAATTGAAAGAAGGTATTCAAATCTTCCTGTTCAGTTTCGCATAATATTATACTATTATCTACCATATATTACACAGTTAGGTGTTATGCAACTATATTACTTACTTATCTGTAAAATCAGTCTTATGACTTCGTATGTACGCTATTTGTAATTCAGATAAACTTTCTTTTTTATAAAGATCGTAAAATCTTTCATCAAGTTTATTTAATGGATTATCAACATAAGACTCACTAAACCCTTCTAATGTTCCGTCCTGATGTTGTGTTATTTTGGCGTTTTCTTTTTCAAATAGATCGTTGGCATTTTGCATTAATCCGGCAAACTGTTTAGCCCCGACAAGTTTTAGAGCGGCCGGAAGCTGTTTATAGAACTGTCCGCTGAAGTTAAAATAAAACTGGTTAAAACCACCATTGTTTACCTCGGCTTCTAACATCCATATCATGTAAATAGCCTGCCTTGATTTATTCCAACTCATCACCGTGGCATAAACATTTTGATGATTTTCAGGTTGTTTCCCAGATAGGTTATCAAAAATCACCTGAATTAATTTATTATCCGGTATCGTATCAATGATTTGTTCTGTTAATTCTTTGTATACAGGCCTGTTTACAAAATCATTCAACGATTGGGTAATTTGTTTATCTAATTCTGTAGACTTTTCCTTTTCATGACTATCCGAACCAGCACAGGCAATCAGTCCTAGGGCGAAAAAAATAATAATTGCAATAAATGTTTTCTTCATGGCTTATTATAAGCTTACTATATCATTTGGCTTTTTTGTTTAAGAACTTTTCGATCATCGGAACGACCATGTCAGAGTCTGTAAAGTCGGGTGTTATGGTCGTTATTTCACCAATATAAGCCCCATGCCCACCTGGGATAATAGCCAGTTCGGCACTTACCAGTTTCCGGGATAGTTCAATAGCATGTTCAGGAGTAATTACATCTTTGTCACCAATGATCACTAAAGCAGGTCCTTTAATTGCCTTAAGCTGTTCATCGGGAATATCTTTAAAATCAACCATCCTTTTTGCGTCCCTGTCGTGCATAACCTGTAATCCACCGGTATCCGGGGCCACCTGTTTGTATGCTTCCTGCAGTTGGATTGGCATGTTTTCGAGTGTTGCCTGTTTCATAAAATCCCAGAACCATTCCGGAACACCATTGCGTTTGGCAAGGGCTGAACCCAGAATCATTTTGTCAACCAGCTCCGGGTGACGGATCGCTATTTGTAAAGTGGTGGTACCACCATTGCTGAAGCCCAGGAAATCTGCCTTATCAATACCCAGGTTTTTAAGCAGTGCAGCCACATCATCCGCATCCTGTTCAAAGGATGAATCGGCATCCCGGTCGCTGGTGCGGCCATGCGCCTGTAGTTCCATTGCGATCACCTGCCTGTTTTTTGCCAGCAGGGGAATAAGTTTCGCAAAGTTGGATTGAATGGTGGAGCCACCGCCATGAATGAGCACAATGGGCTTACCCTGCCCGTACACTTCATAATACATGTTGAGCCCATTTACTTCGGCGTAACCGCTGTTGAAAGCCAATGTATCTGTTGTTGTTTGCATTTTGAGAGTACTCTTTTTTGCCCGTCTAATGTCTTATTGGAGCCTTAATTAATAATTACCTCTATTTTCATTACTTATTCGATACAAATAAAGTCCGACTTAATTTAAGCTGAGTTGTAAGAAGTAATTTTTTGCCCTTAACCACATTTTTCATAGTCTCGACCCAACAATAATTTTAATTGTTCCTGTAGAAGGTCGAATTCGTTCATGCGGAATTGTCTGTATAAATTTTATTTCACAAGTTTCAAACGCAGCCAAGAGTGTGGACAATGGTGTATTTTTATCATAAGGTTTTGGCTCAGTCTTATCCGAGACAGCAACAATTATCCGAGCATCGTCAGACATTATCATTCCTCCTTCTCTTAAATCAAACGGGAGAGGATGTCCTAAAGGATCGTCATTTTTTCCAGTCACTGGTGAGTTAACATTCCAACCTGCGGCTTGAAGTGCCATCCAAATAGAATAAGCGAGTAAGTAAGCTTCGTTATCATGATTGAAGTATAAAATCTCAACATTACCTTTATCCCGCCCTTCTAATACTCTAACAAACTTGTCATTGTCAAAATGTCTCCATGCAATTCGCTTTTGTAAGTTTAATAATTTTGTTTCTGCTTCAATTCTTTTCAAAGACTCCTGTTCGACTTTGAGGTTAATTTCCGCAATTATTTTTTTATCCGCTTTTGCTGCTAAATCCTTTTCTTTTCCTGACTGAATTTGAACCCAAATTAGTATCGCAGCAAAAATTACAGTAGCTATTTGAAGAAAGTTTGCCCAGCTATCATATGTCATTGTTTTTATTCTTTTTAACATCTGAGATAATAAATCAAATTTCTAAAATGAAGTACACCATAACTCTAGGAGTCATTTAACTCATAACTAATATAACAAAAAATCGAATATTATAAACCATTTCATTATTACACAAAATTAAGCAATAAGTGATTCTATATTTAAAGCCCAAAGGCTGCCCGATTGGCAGCAGTAGCTGCACCGTGCCGGGGATAGGCAGCATAGCCGTTGCACTACTGCCAAAAGCGGGGACTATAGCTGAACAGGGATATACAGCTGACAGCCCCAATACTAATGCGTTAATTTGCTGATTTGATAATTTGCTAATGAAAAACAGAAAGGCAAAAACGACAAAGCTCCCGTAAACGGGAGCTTTGATAAGAAGTATGTTTGATACTATTTCTTTTTACCTTTTGGCGCAAACATGGCCAGCATACGGCGGCCTTCCAGCTTAGGCATGTTTTCGAGGATACCTACTTCGGCCAGGCGTTCGGCAAATTTCAGTAACAATAACTGCCCGCGATCCTGGAACTGGATAGCACGGCCTTTGAATTGTACATAAGCTTTTACCTTGTTGCCGTCTTTTAAGAATCCTTCGGCATGTTTTGCTTTAAAGTCAAAATCATGATCGTCGGTATTAGGCGTAAAGCGGATCTCTTTTACCTCGGAGACCTTGCTCTTTGCCTTCATTTCTTTTTCCTTTTTCTTTTTATCGTAAAGGAATTTATTGTAGTCGATGATCTTACATACCGGGGGATCTACCTGCGGAGAAATCTCCACCAGGTCTAACTCCTGATCCTGCGCCATTTTAAGCGCTTCCTGGGTAGAATAAATACCTACCTCTACGTTGTCGCCCACAAGACGGACCTGTGGTACACGTATATGATGGTTAATTCTGTGCTCGGCTTCTTTGCGGGGAATAAACCTGCCTCTGCCGCCTTTGTTAAATCCGCCACCGCCGCCGCCGGGCTTAAATCCGCCCTGGCCGGGTGGTCTGCTGAACCCGCCACCGGGTTTTTGTGGTACTGCCATTTACGTTTTTTAAATGAAGTCTACCTCCTGCAGGTAAACGTTTTTGCTGTTTTTTAAAACCCTCAATTCAGGATACGAGGTTGGTTATGTTGATTATTTTTTGAAATTACTACATTTTTGGATAACCGTTTTTTTTATTTACCGGATTTAAATTATCCGGCAACAAACGGTCATTAGCCTGCAGTTACTTCGGGGGTATCGGCCCTGCGTTCTTTTATTTCTTCTACTACCTGCAGCACAAACTCCTCCAGCGGTTTTGCTCCCAGGTCGCCCTTGCCCTGCCGCCTGATAGACACCTGCTTTTCATTCATTTCCTTCTCACCCACCACCAGCATATACGGTATTTTCAATAACTCGGTTTCCCGGATCTTTTTACCAATTTTTTCCTGGCGGTCATCTACCTCGGCACGAATATCCGCTTTTTTCAGTTTGGCCTGGATCTCTTTGGCATAGTCCAGGAATTTATCGCTGATCGGCAACACCTTTACCTGTACCGGCGCCAGCCATACCGGGAATTTGCCGGCATATTGCTCCAGTAAGAAACCGATAAACCTTTCATGTGTACCTAATGGTGCACGGTGAATAATCAGCGGGGTTTCGGGTTTGTTATCCTGCGATGTGTATTGTAATTTAAAACTGCGGCCCTGTGAAAAATCGACCTGGTTGGTAGCCAGGGTAAATTCACGGCCGATAGCACTATAAATCTGTACATCAATTTTGGGGCCGTAAAACGCCGCTTCGTCCTGTACTTCCACAAAAGGAATGTTGGACTCCGTCAATACATTACGTACCATGGCTTCTGTTTCTTTCCACAGTTCCGGCTCGTTCACATATTTTACACCCAGCTTTTCAGGTGAGTGCAGGGATAAACGCATTACATATTTATCAATACCAAAGATCTTGAAGTATTTCAGGTACATATCATTTACCGCACGGAATTCGTCATTGAACTGTTCCTTGGTGCAATAAATATGCGCATCGTTCATATGTAAACAACGTACCCGCATTAAACCAAATAACTCACCGCTTTGTTCGTAACGGTACACGGTACCATATTCTGCAATACGGTAAGGCAGGTCACGGTAACTTTTAGGCTCCGCCGCAAATATTTTGTGGTGGTGCGGGCAGTTCATAGACCGGAGATAGTATTTTTCACCATCCATTTCCATGGGCGGATACATACTATCGGCATAGTAAGGTAAGTGACCGCTGGTCAGGTACATATTTTCTTTGGCAATATGTGGGGTTACCACCCTTTTATACCCGGCTTCGGATTCAGTTTCCTTGGCCAGCTTTTCCAGTTCCTCAATCACTACGGTACCATTCGGCAACCACATAATTAAACCCTGTCCCACATCATCATCCATGGTATAGATGCTTAATTCCTTACCCAGTTTGCGGTGGTCACGTTTTTTCGCTTCCTCCAGCATATGCAGGTATTCGTCCAGCTCTTTCTGGTTAGGGAAGGTAACACCGTATACACGGGTCAGCTGTTTGTTTTTTTCATCGCCTTTCCAGTAAGCGCCCGCTACATTGGTAAGCTTAATGGCCTTAATAAAACCGGTATGCGGGATATGTGGCCCACGGCAAAGGTCAGTGAACTGGCCCTGGCTGTAAAAGGTAATACCACCGTCTTCCAGGTTTTGTAACAAATCCAGTTTATACTCATCCCCTTTTTCAGTGAAATAACCTACCGCCTCATTTTTCGATATTTCTTTACGAACAAAAGCATTGTTCTGCTTTACCAGTTCGTTCATTTTTTTCTCCAGTGTGGCCAGGTCTTCCTCGGTTATCTTGCGGTCACCCAGGTCAATATCATAATAAAAGCCGGGAGGGTTTTCGGTAGGCGGGCCTACCCAGAATTTCGCGCCGGGATATAATGATTCGATAGCTTCGGCCATTACGTGCGCCGAAGAGTGCCAGAATGTTGTTTTACCTTCCTTATCGTCCCACGTCAGTAAGTTTAAAGCAGCATCGCCCGTTATAGGCCTGGTTGCATCCCAAACCTCACCATTTACTTTTGCTGCCAGTACTTTCCTGGCCAGCCCCTCTGAGATAGACTTGGCAATGTCCAATGCCGAACTCCCTTCGGCATAAGATCTGATTGCACCATCCGGAAACGTAATATTCATTTGTTGCTGATTGAATCGTCTGTATTACCTAACAGTAATCTTTTGATATTAAAATTGACTCCTGTACCTGCCCATAATTGCCTGATTGCCCAATTATAAGAAAGTAGTAAAAGTTGGCAAAATTAACAAAGTCTTTCCGGAGTGCAATGAGTCAATCGTTACAAATTCATTAGTTTTGGGTTGTTATGAGGTTTTTTTTGTTATCAATATTGCTAACAAGCCAGTTTTTGCTTGGTTTCACCACTTTTTCAAACGCTCAAAATATTGACGGGATCTGGCGCGGGTACTTTATTACCGATGACGGGGACCAATACCGCTTGGAAATACAGGTGAAAAGAAACGCCTCCAATGCCGTTCAGGGTGTTTCCTACTCCTACTTAGACGTACGGTTTTACGGTAAAGCCACCATGACCGGCACCTACGACAAAGCCAAAAAGAAATTACGGGTTTACGAGATAAAAACAGTAGAAATTAAAAGCTCCACAGGTGATGGTGCGGCCATTATGAATTATGACCTGCAGTATTCCAAATCGGGTAAGGAGGAGTTCCTGGAAGGTACTTATTTAGGCAGGTCGGAAGTAAAAGGCATGCCCAACCCCTATGAATGGGGCCAGAGCGGTGGTGGTAAGGTTTTTTTAAGACGGGTAATAGAGTCCAACTTTTACGTAGAACCTTTTTTACGCAATACGCCCAGTGTTACCAGGCCCAAGCCCAATGCGCCCAATACCAATAAAACCGAAACAGCTACCATAAAACCTAAAACGCCTAATACAACCACCAATACCACGGTAAAAAACAATAAAACAACTCCTCCGCCTGTGAATAAACCGGCGGTACAAAAAACGCAGCCTGTACAAAAGCCTGCGGAAAAAGCGACGGCTAAAGTAAACACACCGGCGAATGTACCTGACACAAAAACGGAGCTGAAGCCGGTACCACCCGTTGCCAATACCAATAACCTGCCGGTGCCCAAACCGGCCATCCTGAAAACAAGGAGCAACGAGCTGATGAAATCGCTGGTAGTGAACACTAACCAGGTTACCATCAAATTGTATGATAACGGGGAAATTGATGACGATACCATTTCCGTTTATGTTGATAATAAACTGATGCTGGCCAAAAAACGTTTATCCACTGTGCCCATCACCCTTAACCTCACCCTGGATAATGAGGGTGATGAGTACGAGATCGTGATGGTAGCAGAAAACCTGGGCCGGATACCGCCAAACACTTCCTTAATGGTAGTAGACGCCGGCGACAAGACCTATAAAGTGCAGATCACTTCCAATGAACAGAAAAATGCGATGGTAAGGCTGCGGTACGAAAAACCATAATTAAGATATAAGGCTGAACGCTTAAAGCTAAAAGCCGGAGGCGGCTACTTAAAAGGTTCTATGAAACATTATTTTTATTATGTACCCGACCTCAGTTCACTGATGAATCACCTGTTGCGTCGCACACTGCATCGTTCTGTCCATTAATCAACTGGTTAAAGTCCCAACTTTAATACTTAAAACCATAACGGTGGCCAAAACGTTAAACACAGAACTTTAAACTTCCCAAAACGGCTTTGTTACATTTATTATAATTTTATAACCGTTGCTGTAATTTATAGCAGTTGGTAATGGCTATTTGCTTATTTTCATTTTTCATGAAAAGAACGGCTTTTTTCCTTTTACTCTTATGTACTGCCCCGATGGTATTCGGGCAGAATATCAATGGTATCTGGAAAGGGAAACTGGTGATGGAACCAGGCGGCTGTTTTCCGGTGTATAATATTGAATTGCAAATTACCCTGACCGGCTCCCGGATCAGCGGCAATTCTTACCATTTTTCCGATACCACCAATTTTGTAAAAGAAATATTTGAAGGCAGTTTTGACTCCACTTCCAAGGTTTTATTACTGAACGAGCTGAGCGTGGCCACCTTCCGCATACCAGCCGACTGTACCCCCTGCATTAAAAAATTTACCCTTACCTACCATACGGATGGCAAGGAAGAACAATTGCGTGGCTCGTGGACGGGCAAAACACTGGATAAAAACACCGACTGTCCGCCGGGAAGCATTGTGCTGACAAGATTCCAGAAATCCTCCTTTGAACCACCGCCGCCAAAAATTGATAATAAACTGATCGAACTGGTAAAAGAGATATATGTGGATACCGGCATTGTGAAGATCGCTTTTTATGACAATGGCCATATTGATGGTGATACCATATCGGTATATGTGAATAAAATACCGGTGATCAGCCGGCAGATGTTGTCCTTAAAAGCAGTGACCACAGAAGTATATGTAACCCGGCAAAACCAGGTGCATGAGGTAGTGATGGTGGGTGAAAACCTGGGCAGCATTCCGCCTAATACCGCCTTAATGGTGATAACGGCCGGGGAGGAAAGGCATAAACTGAATCTCTCCTCTGATGAAAAAAAGAATGCGATGGTGAGGATCATTTATAAAGACCCTCATAAAGTGGATATAAAAGAATAAGGAGGTAATGATTACCTCCTTATTTTTTATGTGTTACTGATGACCAGATCAGGCTATAAATTCCTTGATATCCTGCATTAATTTGGTAGCAATATTATTGGCCTTGCTTTCAAAATCGCTCTCCGCATAAATACGGATGATGGGCTCCGTATTGGAAGTGCGCAGGTGTACCCAATCGTTATCAAATTCTATTTTAATACCGTCCTCTGTATTGATCGGGTTTTTCTTGTATTTGTCTTCTATCTTTTTAAACAGGGTCACTACATCAATTGATTTTTCCAGTTCAATTTTATTTTTGGAAATAAAATAATCCGGGTAATTGGAACGCAGCGATTTCACCCCGTTTTTATGGCCTGCCAGGTGACTTAAAAATAACGCGATCCCGATGAGGGCATCACGTCCGTAATGAAAATCAGGCACAATAATACCGCCGTTACCTTCGCCGCCTATAACAGCATTATGGGCTTTCATTTTCTCCACCACGTTCACCTCACCTACCGAGGAAGGGAAGTATTCGCCGCCATGTTTGATGGTAATTTCTTTCAGGGCCTTGGTGCTGCTCATATTACTTACGGTATTGCCTTTTTTATGCTGCAATACATAATCAGCCACCGCCACCAGGGTATATTCTTCACCAAACATGCTGCCATCCTCGCAAACTAATGCCAGGCGGTCCACATCGGGGTCAACAGCAATACCCAGGTCGGCTTTTTGTTTAATGACTTCGTTGGTCAGTTGTGTGAGGTGTTGCGGTAAGGGCTCCGGGTTATGGGCAAATTTGCCATTCACCTCTTCATTCAATACAATTACCTGTTCCACGCCTAATGCCTTTAACAAAGCCGGAACATAGGTTGCACCGGTTGAGTTAACCGCATCTACCACCACTTTAAAGTTCTTGGCAGCAATGGCTTCCTTATTTACCAGGGGGTAAGCTAAAATAGCGTCAATATGTTTTTGTAAATAAGTATCGTCCGCTGTAACCGTTCCCAGTTTATCAACGGATGCATAATTAAAATCAGCGGTCTCCGCCAGCTCCAGTACTTTTTTACCCCAATCCGCAGAGATAAACTCACCTTCGCTGTTCAATAATTTTAAGGCATTCCATTCTTTGGGGTTATGGCTGGCAGTAATAATAATGCCGCCAATTGCACCTTCGGCTTTTACTGCTACTTCCACTGTAGGCGTAGTGGATAAACCCAGGTCTACCACATCAATGCCCAGGCCAACCAATGTATTCGTCACCAGGTTATTCACCATGGCGCCGCTGATACGTCCGTCGCGTCCTACTACAATTTTTTTGTTACCAGTACTATTTTCTGCCAGCATTATACTGCCGAAAGCAGCGGTAAACTTCACAATATCCAAGGGGGTCAGGTTATCACCAGATCTACCACCAATAGTTCCTCTAATCCCGGAAATACTCTTGATCAACGACACAGTATAAAATATTAAACGGTTAAAACAGCTAGTGTTAATAAATTGATTGCAAAAAGCGCCTGCTTATTCATGCCGGTACAATATCCTGTAAAAAAGTGTAATTATCCCCGGAAGAATAACCCATCTTTCCTTCTTACAGCACCCTATCATCCGGATACGCAAAGAACTTTTTCAGTAGCCAAAAATAAGTCTTTCTTGCAATTTGGAAGGAGTAAAGATGCCCTGTAAGGGTATATTTTTCGAAAAAACGTTTGCACAGCAGTGTGAATGACTTTTTTTTAATATTCACTACACAATCAGATCAATAATCTTTATTATTCATCAGCATATACCGCGCCGTTTCAAAAATAGCGGTGGTCTGCTGCGATAAACGGTTTTTTATGGAATCCAGCTGCTTATCTGTATAGTTCTTAGGCGAGCGGCTCATATACATCAGCTGTTCCTGCGGGTAATTCAGGTTTTTGGTAAAATAAAATTCGTCGGTAACCAGGCCGATGGTACCTGCCGTATTGGTGATAAAAGCAAAATTATTTTTCTTGGCTGTATCCAGCACATTCCGTCCGAGTGTAGTATTCACATACGGCTGCTGAATAAGCCCCGCAATGGTGGGCAGTACATCTATCTGTGAAACCACTTCAGTTCTTACACTGGGCTGAAATAAGTGTGGCGCATAGATCAGGAAGGGCACATGTTCATCGGTAAGCCTGGCTGTTGTCCATACCGGCGGATACATTTCCGTAGCATTACCTGCCACCCCATGATCGCCAATAAAGACAAAGATGGTATTATGAAAATAATCTTCTTTCTGTGCGGCTTCCATGAATTTTTGAAAACTGTAATCGGAGTAACGGAAAGTATTGTATTCATCCTCCGATTCAAAACCATATTTCAGCAACTCTTCTATCGGTACCGTTTTTTTCACAAAATCAGTATCAGCAGCGGGTATCATATAAGGCCGGTGATTATAGGCCGTTTGCACAATGGCAAAGAATGGCTTTTTCTCCTGTTTAAATACTTTATTGGCTTCATAAAACAGGTCCTTATCACTAATGCCCCATACATTCACCGGCTGGGCGGTAAAACTCCCCTCGGTATGCATCTGCAGGCCATCTACATTTTTCAACAAGCCTTCAAAATTATTAAAGCCGGCACTGCCTCCTAAGAAATAGTGTTTATTATACCCTTCAAAATTATCAATGATGGTATGTTGTTTTATGGCCAGGGGGTTACGGGTCGAAAATTTGAACAGCTGTACATCGGGTATGCCGGTGATAGTAGCAAAAAGTCCGCGGGCAGTTGAAAAGTGAGGGGTAAAACAACGTTCAAAGAAAATACCGTTTTTACAGAGGGAGTCAAAGAACGGTGTGGTATTTAAAGGATTCCCGCTCATGGTACTTTTGTACATGCTGAACGATTCGCAGAGTACCAGTACCACATTGGGCTTGCTCTCCAGTGCATTACTGCCGGGTGATATGATCCTTTTGTAATTGAATTTTTCCTTATCCCTTAACTCTAACATATCGGCCACTACCGGGAAGTTTTTACGGGCCAGTTCCTCACTGTATACCGGCTGGCGCAATTGCAGGGTGGAGAAAAAATTCTGTAAGGGGTTCAGGGCCAGGTATGAGCTGAAACTTCCGTTCAAAGAAAAACAGGCTTTGGCAGACAGGGGTTGCAAGGCAAAACGTCCCCAGATAAAAAATAACAAGATAATACTGCCGATAATGAAATACTTTCTGCGGTGCGGAATTTTATGCCCGTCGGTACGGGTAATAATATGCCAGTGACTTTTAAAGTACATCCAGCGGAATAATAGTACAGCCACCAGTAAACCCAGCAACATCCAGAACAAGGGATAGGTCTGCCACATCATCCTTACAGAAATGCCCGGATCTTCCACAAAGTTCATGGCACCGGCATCCAGCCGGGTCTGGTTATAGGAAAAACTGCCCATATCGGCTGCAAAAAAGAAGAAGACAAAGAAGGTAATGAATACCAGGTAACCCGTCCATATGGCTTTATTTCGCGACGAATAAAAAGGCGTCAGGCGGGGTACAATACTGCACAGTACAATGGGTAACAGGATAATGCTTATCCAGCGCATATCGTATTGTATACCCATCAGGAAAGAAGGTATCACATCGGCAAAAGAAACATGCCCGGGTTTAAAGGCAAAAAAAGTAGCCAGCCGGAAAAGTGTAAATATGGCAAAAAAGAGCACCAGTAAATTGGTGACCCACAGTATTGTTTTAGGTAGTTTATACTTAACTAACATTTGCCTTTTACATTTTACCTGCACTATAACCGGTACCCTGCTGCAGAATCCTGTTGACCCTGGCCCTGCACAATGATACGCCGCTGAGGTGTAACAGGTTACCAACTACAAAGCAAAGCAAAAAAAATTTGTTTACCATACCGTTCAGCCACATTGGTATAAAAAAAGCCCGAAACAAATCGGGCTTTAATACATTTTACATTTGACCCGTTTAAAACAGGCCGTATATGCGAATGGTTGTGTTGTTGTAATAAAAAATCAGGTAGTACACTTTGTGTAATACATGATTTGTGAAAAGAAATTAGCTCCTGTAGATCCTGCCCATGGCAGTTTTAGACTGGCGGCGAATATTCCATAAATTACCGGCTGTGAAAGAACGGGTGTTCCTGGCAGCTGGTACAAAATGTTCGCTTGTAGCTATTGTTTCTTTTACTTCGGCAACTAATTGTTGCAACGCTTCTGGCTCCATCTGTATTACAGATGGCAGTACACTTGTTTTCATCTAAAAACTCTTTTTGTTGTTAAAAATAAATCCCCCCGTGAGCTATAAAGTGCGAAGAAGAAACCTGAAGAATCGTTAAAGTAAGAAAAGGCTCTGAACTATCACTTGTGCAAGTACTTGGTATTGCTCAATTGCGGTGCAAAGGTACCACCATTTAGCTTCATATGCAAGCAAATTTGGCAAAAGAAATGTTAATGCTGCCCTTACTGTTACAGCCGGTAAAAGCTTTGTACAAGCGGTAAATACGGTTTTTTGAGGCCGGGTAACGGTCAGCAGCAATATTTTAGCAAATAAAACCGGCGTCCAATTTCTTTGTATACGGAATAGCTACATCTTTGCAGTTCAAAGCCAGGCATTGCAATGACCCTTACTTTATTAGCATCATCATTTTTAGAAACCCTGAAAGAATGGGATAACAGTTTGTTCACCCTTATTAACGGCAAACTGACCAATGACTTTTTTGACACACTGATGCCTTTTATGCGGAATGCCATGAACTGGGCCCCGCTTTATTTATTTGTGGCCGCTTTTGCCATTATCAATTTTAAGAAAAACGGCTGGTGGTGGGTACTGTTTTTTTTAGCCACCGTTGCCATGACCGACCTGATCGGCAATTACGGCTTTAAACATAACTTCCAGCGTTTACGTCCCTGTAACAACCCCGAACTGGGCACTACCATCCGTATGATGGTAGATTATTGTTCCGGTGGTTTCAGCTTTACCTCCAACCATGCCGCTAACCATTTTGGTATGGCCACCTTCTTTTACTTTACCGCCCGCCCCTTCTTTAAATATGCCTGGATAGGCTTTGTATGGGCCACACTGGTAGGCTATGCCCAGGTGTATGTAGGGGTACACTACCCTTTTGATGTTTTAGGCGGCACCGCCCTGGGCCTGATTATTGGAACATTTACCGGCAAGTTGTATAATAAACGATACGGAATTAGTATCTTCGATAAATAACCAATGTAGTTACTATTAATGGAAATATTTATACTGGCAGGTCTTATCCTGCTAAATGGTCTTTTTTCAATGGCTGAGATCGCATTGGTATCTGCAAAAAAATCCAGACTGGAAGGCCAGGCCAACAAAGGGGACAAAGAAGCTGCCGAAGCTTTAAAATTGGCCAGCAAACCCGAAAATTTTCTTTCCACTGTACAAATGGGCATTACCGTTATCGGTATTTTAACGGGTATTTACTCCGGTGAACAAATTACTGATGATTTTGCCGCCTTCCTGGCACAATGGCCCGTATTTGCCAAATACAGCTATGGCATTGCCACGGCCATCGTGGTGATCATTGTTACCTATTTTACCATCATTTTCGGCGAGCTGGTTCCTAAACGTATCGGTCTTTCCAAACCGGAAAGAATTGCCAAACTGGTGGCCCGCCCCATGCGGATATTAAGCATCATCACCCATCCCTTTATCTGGCTGCTGAGTAAATCCAGCAACCTGATCGTAAATATTTTCAGCCTTAAATCAAACGACAACCAGGTAACGGAGGAAGAGATCAAAGCCATTATCAGTGAAGGTACTGAACAGGGTACCATTGAAGAGACCGAACAGGAGATCATTGAAAGGGTGTTTCACCTGAGCGACCGGAACATCACTTCCTTAATGACCCACCGCAGCGATATTATCTGGTTTAACCTGAACGATACCGAAGATATTATCAAAGAGAAAATAATGAATGAGCCCCATTCCATTTACCCCATCTGCGATAATAATATTGATGAGCTGAAAGGCGTGGTATCTATCAAAGACCTGTACGTGAGTCCCGACTATACCCGTTTCAGGGACCTGATGCGCCCGGCTTTATTTGTGCCGGAAAACAATACGGCCTTCCAGGTAATGGAACGTTTTAAAGAATCCAAGCTGCATTCATGTTTTATTGTAGATGAATATGGCAGTGTATTGGGAATGATCACGTTGAACGATATACTGGAGGCCATTATCGGCGATATGCCACAGCCCGATGTGCCCGATTACGAGATCATTGCCCGCGAGGACGGCTCTTACCTGATTGATGCCCAGATACCGTTTTACGACTTTTTGGCCCGTTTTGAGCAGACCGAATGGATGAATGAGGGAGAGCAGGAATTTGATACCCTGGCCGGCTTTATCCTCCACGAACTGGAGCGTATACCCCATACCGGTGATAAAATTGAATGGAAGGGGTTCACCATCGAGATCATGGATATGGACGGTCACCGCATTGACAAGATACTGGTTAACATCAACGACAGTATCCGCGAACAAATGGACGAGTAAACAGTTGTTTTTATTTTTGTTTACAGGCAACAGTAACACCCGTCATCGTTCCTTGCGTCGCACACTTGTACTGCAGTAATCCTGCTCATCAATTCATCATTCTTAGTTCAACATTCATAACTCACAATTCTTCAATTCATAATTCGGAACCTTGGACCTGGAAGCACAGATATTGCATGAACACTCCCGTGCCAACTGCGATGTAATCGTGAACTGGATCGGTGCTTCCCAAAAAAAATTCGACCAGTTGTTTCACCTGTTCCTGCATGGTAAAGCCCTGGTTACACAAAGAGCTGCCTGGCCTTTGAGTTATGCGGTGCGTCAACACCCCCGTTTTATTGACAAACACTTCGCAAGTTTGCTGGACAATCTCTCCCGTCCCGGTATTCACAATGCCATCAGGCGTAATACCATGCGGCTGTTACAGGATATGCCTATACCCGAACAATACCAGGGACAGGTAATGGATATCAGCTTTAACTATATCATGGACCCCAAAGAAAAAGTAGCGGTAAAAGCCTTTTCGCTTACCGTGCTGGGCAATATGCTGCAGCAGTACCCGGAGATTGGCCCGGAGATAAAACTGATCATTGAAGACCAGTGGGAGCACCAGACGGCCGCTTTTTATTCCCGGGCAAAAAAGCTGCTGCATCAACTGGAGAAAAAGAAATAAGGACTATTTTAATTTTCTTGCAGGTACGCCTTCGCGGGTAATGATAACCGGCTTTATCAGCCCTTCCTCATCAAAATACATCCGCTCTATACAGGTTTCACGGGAGTTACCTCCTTTTTCTGTTATCGGCCTGCGATGGTAAATAATATACCATTCATCAGTACCGGGTATCTGAATAACGGAGTGATGGCCGGCGCCGTTGGCAATGGCCGGGTCCTGTTTTAATATCTTATCTATTCTTTTAAAAGGCCCGAAAGGAGAGTCGGCAATGGCATAAGCCACGCTGTAATCAGGCCCTGTCCAGCCTCCTTCCGACCACATGAAATAGTATTTGTTATTGCGAATGAACATTACCGGCCCTTCCACATAACCTTCCGGGGTGATCTCCTTAAACTTTGTACCATCCGCAAAGCTTTCAATTTTAGTAAAGTCATTGCTTAAACGGGCAATATTACAATGACGCCAGCCCCCGTATATAATGTAATGACTGCCGTCCTTATCCTTAAATACAAACTGGTCAATAGGTTGGGCACCGTTATAGAACTTATCGATCAGCGGTTTACCCAACAGGTCCTTATAAGGTCCGTCAGGCTTATCAGCTACTGCTACGCCAATACCACCGGGTTCGTTATCGCTCTGTATATCGTTGGCTGCAAAGAATAAATAATACTTTTTATTGTTTGCTACAATGGCCGGCGCCCATATGGCCCGCCAGGCCCATTTAATCACACTGGTATCAATAATACGGCTATGTTTTTTCCAGTTTGTGAGGTTGTCCGAAGAAAAGGCATCTAAAAAAAGCTGTTCCTTATACGGCGCCGAGTAAGTGGGAAATACCCAATACTGTTTATTAAATATCACTGCTTCGGGGTCGGCATACCAGCCTTTAAAAATGGGGTTGCCGGAAAAAATGGTATCCTTTGTACCGCTTTTCTTTTGTGCCTGGCAACTGATAGTAATACTTAAACAGATGAATACAGTTAGTTTTTTTAACATCGGCCTTTTTTTAACAGGGACATACCTATACATGAATAGCTCATGCATGAAGCCTTGTAATACAAAAAATTATACAGCTTAAAAATACAGTAAAAAGCCTTACAAACGATGCTTACTACCAGCAGCCATTGTACACCCGCACACACCTGTGGAAAAGTTTTAACGAAAATTATGTAATTGAATAATGATATTGCAGGTGAATCAATGCAACCAAATAAAGAAATATTAGCCCTGCTCCACCTCATTGACGATCCCGATGAAGAGGTGTTTGATGTGATCTCACAACGTATCATCGATTACGGCAAGCCCATCATTCCCAACCTGGAAGATCTTTGGGAAAACACACCGGATAGCATGGCGCAGGAACGCATTGAAATACTGATCCATAAACTATATTACGGCGACCTTGCCAATGATATGCGTGAATGGGGCACTGCCGGTCACCAGGACCTTTTATTAGGTGCTTTACTGGTTTCTAAATTCTTATACCCCGATATTGCCAGCTCGGCCACTTTACGTGAAACAGAAAAGATCAAACGTAATATCTGGCTGGAGTTAAATAACTACCTCACCCCCTTAGAACAGATCAATGTTTTCACCAGCATCCTGTACAGCTATTATGGGTTAAAGGGTTGCGAGATGAGTTATGCGAACCCCAACGAGTTCCTGATACACAAAACACTGGAAGCCAAAAAAGGCAACCAGGTAGGCAATGGCATTTTATACCTTATTTTATGTGAAATGCTGGACCTCCCCATCCGGTTGGTACAGATACCCCGTCAATTTATACTGGCTTATTTCAGGCCCGGGTACACCGTAGAAAATATCAACGATCCTCAAAAGATGATCGAGTACTATATTGATCCCGCAGCCGGGCAAATATATACCCATAACGATGTGGAGGCTTATTTTAAAAGTATTTCGGTGCCACCCTCACCTTCCCATTTCAGGCCACTGAGCAATAAGGAGGTGATAAAAGTATTACTGGGCGAGTTCAGTAAATGTTTTACCAAGGACGAGAACATGTACAAACACAACGAACTCCTGCAGCTTTCCGCCTTGCTGGATTAATGTTTACCCTTTAGCACAATTGTTTACAACTATTGCCTGCCTTTACCTGTTATGAACAGTGAATACTATTTTTGACAAATGAAGCAAGCAACCCATTTTCCGCTGATCATTATTGGTGCAGGTCCCATTGGCCTGGCCTGTGCTATAGAAGCAAAAAAAGCCGGCATAGCATATGTTATACTGGAAAAAGGTTGCCTGGTGAACTCCCTGTATCATTATCCAGTTAACATGACCTTCTTTTCCACTTCGGAAAGGTTGGAGATCGGGAATATTCCATTTGTCAGCAATAACCCTAAACCTACCCGCAGTGAATCGCTGGAATATTACCGGCGTGCGGCCACTGCCTTTGAATTGAATATTCAATTATTTGAAGAGGTAAAAAATATTACCAAAGAAGCCGGAATATTTTCTGTTACCAGCAGCAAGGAGCTATATACGGCCGATAATATTATTGTAGCAACCGGCTTTTATGATATACCCTATTTACTGCAGGTACCGGGCGAAGATTTGCCTAAAGTAACCCATTATTATAAAGACCCGCATTTTTATGCTTTTCGTAATGTGGTAGTGGTGGGTGCGCAAAACTCGGCTGTAGACGCTGCCCTGGAAACCTGGCGTAAAGGGGCCAGGGTTACCATGGTCATCAGGGGTAATGAAATTGGTCAGCGGGTAAAGTACTGGATACGCCCCGATATTATTAACCGTATTGAAGAGGGCTCCATTACAGCGTATTATAACAGTACCATACAAAAAATAACCGACACTGAAGTAAGTATACAAACCCCGGATGGCGTAATTACCATTCAAAATGATGCGGTAATAGCTACCACCGGTTATCAGCCCAACTTACAGTTCCTGGAAAAGATCGGCATCCTGTTAAGCGATGATGCCATTCGTACACCTTTTATTGATGAGGACAGTCATGAGTCCAATGTACCGGGCATTTACCTGGCGGGTGTTATTTGTGGTGGTATGAATACGCACCGGCTGTTCATTGAAAACTCAAGGGAACATGCAGTAAAGATCATACAACATATTAAAACAAAATAGAGACATTTGGTATGTCTCTATTTACGTTAAGGAGCAAGTTATCTTATGTTCCTGCATTTTTTACCACGGGGATTATTTGCCGCTTCATAAGGTGTCATACTTCTGCTACAGGCTTGTAACAGCAAAACAACTAAGGCCAGTCCAACAATCAATTTTATAGCTTTCATAGTAAATAAATATGGCCGCAAGATAATATGCAGCCCATATTTATAAAATAGTAAAACACCTTAGTATAACTAATATTTTATCATCTATGCGTTTTGTTTACGCACGTATTTGGTCAGTATCACGATCAGTTGCCCCTCTATCTTTCCCTCGATCTGCTCCGTATTATCCGCCACTACCCTGATGTTTTTAACCACGGTTCCCATTTTTGCATTCAGGGTTGAACCTTTTACGTCCAGCGATTTGGTAAGTACCACCGTATCGCCATCCTGTAATAAAGCACCGTTCACATCGCGGTGTAGTTCCACACTACCATCACTTTCATGATCGCCGGAAGCTTTTGCCCAGTTTAAGAGGTCGTCGGCCAGGTACATCATATCCAGGTTATCGGCAGCCCAGCTTTCGTTCCTTAAGCGGTTTAACATACGCCAGGATACTACCTGTATGGCCGGTACTTCGCTCCACATAGTGGTGGACAGCAATTCCCAGTGTTTATTGTCCAGCACATCTTTTTTATCGATCTGGGTCTGGCATTTCGGACAGATATAAATGCTGCTTTCTTCCGCGTTACCGTGCGCAAAAGCCACTTCATACACTTTGAGATCATTTACCGCACCGCATAATTCGCAGGCATTACCACTTCGTTCTTTTAACAGCTCATCCAGTTTCATTCGTTAACCGTTTTAAATTGCCGCGAATGTAGCAAAACTCTTATACATAGAGCCTGATAAAGATCAGGACAAAAAAATACCGCCATCCTGTTGTTGAATGGCGGTAGTATATTATCCCGGTAACCGGGTTTTATTAATGTCCTAAAGCACTTAAATAACGTTCTGCATCCAGGGCAGCCATACAGCCACTTCCTGCAGCGGTAACCGCCTGGCGGTAAATTTTATCCTGCACATCACCGGCAGCAAAAACGCCCTCTACATTTGTTTTGGATGTGCCCGGTGTAGTTAAAATATAACCGGCCTCGTCCATATCCAGCAATCCTTTAAATATATCGGAATTAGGCTGGTGACCAATAGCCACAAAAAAACCATTGATGGCAATTTCCGTTACCGCATTTGTCTGGTTGTTCCTGATACGTACACCGCTTACGGTTTTATCGCCCAGTATCTCATCCGTTTCAGTATTCCAGTACACTTTAATATTGGGTGTAGCCAATACCCTGTCCTGCATTACTTTGCTGGCACGCATGGCATCTTTACGTATGAACATATGCACGGTGGTACATAATTTACTTAAATACAAAGCCTCTTCAGCCGCTGTATCACCGGCGCCTACAATGGCCACCTCTTTACCACGGAAAAAGAAACCGTCGCACACGGCGCAGGCACTTACACCAAAGCCGTTCAAGCGTTCTTCGCTGGGCAGGCCCAGCCATTTGGCAGATGCACCGGTTGCAATGATGATGGATTGGGTTTCGATCCATTTATCATCATCGATCTGTACTTTATAAGGCTTGCTGCTCAGGTCAACTTTTGTCGCTAAACCAAAACGGATATCGGCTCCCATTCTTTTAGCCTGTTTTTCAAAATCCACCATCATCTCGGGTCCCTGTACACCATCCGCATAACCGGGATAGTTCTCCACCTCGGTGGTAATGGTTAACTGGCCACCGGGTTGTATACCCTGGTACAAAATGGGGTTAAGGTTAGCACGGGATGCATATATAGCGGCTGTATAACCGGCAGGTCCGCTACCGATAATCAATACATCTGTTTTTTCTGATACGACTACTGACATAATTTTAAATTGTACACTATAAAAACAATAATTGCAAAAGAAAGTTTATTTGCCCGAAATGCCAAATGGCTTTGTATACAGTTTGGCGGTGAAAATGTGTATAAATGGAGGGAGAAAGACAGGAAGTCAGAAAGTCGGGAAGTTGAGAAGTAAAATGAAAAAGGCAAAAGTAAAAAGGTTTTTTATACCGATAGCCGCTGTATAAGTACCGTGCCTGGTTATTGCCGAAGCTGCTTTTCCCTTTTTAATTTTTACTTTTTAATTATCATATTTAATTATTCCCCTGCCCAAAGGCTGGCGGATGGCAGCGGTAGCTGGCCGGGTGTGGCGGCTATGGCAGCGTTGCCGGCCACTACAAGCGTACAGCCGCACATAGGCTGATAGTAGTACTGCTGCCGACAGCCCCATAAAAAAATGGCATTGTATACAAGTACACAATGCCATTAATATGTAAGTTTTAATTATACTAACCCAGGTCCATCGCTTTTTTATCAATGTCCTCCTCCAGTTTATGCTCTTCCTGTAGTTTTTTCAGTTTTTTACCATAGCTCAGCTTGGTAATTAACACAAACAATACAGGCACCACAAATATGGCCAGGGTGGTTGCCGAGATCATACCACCAAACACGGTCCAGCCAATGGTTTTACGGCTTTCGGCCGCAGCACCGTTAGCAAAAGCCAGTGGCAGTACACCCAGGATAAAGGCCAGCGAGGTCATTACAATAGGACGTAAACGTAAACGTACCGCCTGTAAAGTAGCATGTACCACGTCAATGCCCTTATCTACCCTTTCCTTGGCAAATTCCACGATCAGGATGGCGTTTTTGGCAGCCAGACCGATGAGGGTGATCAGACCAATTTGTGCATAGATATTATTGGTGAGCGCCGGTATAAAGGTAAGCGTAAGAATTGAGCCCAGGGCCCCGATAGGCACCGCAAACAGTACGGAGAACGGAACACTCCAGCTTTCGTATAATGCTGCCAGGAACAGGAATACAAACACAATGGAGATCATGAATACCGTGGTTTGCTGATTACCGGCCAGAATCTCCTCACGGCTCATACCACTGAACTCGTAACCATAACCGGCAGGCAGTTTTGCCGCCTCTTCCTGTAAAGCCTGTATGGCCTGACCGCTACTGTAACCATCTTTAGGTGTACCGTTGATCTCGATGTTACGGTAAATATTAAAGTGTGATAATACAGCTGGCGCTTCAATTACCTTGGTGGTAATTAACGAGCCCAGCGGTATCATATTACCCTGGCTGTTGCGTACATAAAACTTCTGCATGCCTTCCAGCGAACTACGGTAGCTGCTATCGGCCTGCGACATTACACGGAAGTTACGCCCGTATAAGTTAAAGTCGTTTACATAACTACTGCCTAAGAAGTTGGACATGGTGGTATACACTTCCGCAACCGACACGCCTAATTTTTTGGCCTGCTCCCTGTCCACATCTACCTTATAACTTGGTGTACGGGAACTAAAGAAGGTATAAGCCATACCAATTTCAGGGCGCTGGTTCAGGCGGCCGATAAATTCACGGGCAACCCCTTCAAACTGCGAGGCATTATCGGTACTTCCGCGTTGCTGTAACTGGAAGGTGAAACCGGCCGCCGCACCCAGGCCGGGAATGGCCGGCGGTGCAATTACCACGATCCTTGCTTCCTTGATATCAGCCGTAGCGGCACGTATTTTATTAATAATATCCTGCGCATGCTGGCCTTTACCTTTACGTTTATCCCATGGCTGTAAGTTTACAAACATGGTACCGGCATTGGATTTATTGGAGAAGGTAACAATGTTCAATCCGGCCAAACCACCCACTACCCTTGTCTCCGGTATCTTAGCCACACGCTCAATCAGGTTCTTCAGCAGCTCCACACTACGGGTGGTAGACGCGGCTTCCTGCATTTCATAAGTTACCATCACACGGCCTTCATCTTCCAGGGGAATAAAGCCGGTAGGTTTGTTTTTAAATAAGAAGAAAAGGCCCACAAACATCACCACCAACATTACCAGTACATACGGCGTTGCCCTTACCCATTTACCTACACCTTTGGTATAACCCATGGTGAGCTTATTAAACCCTTTATTAAACCAGGCAAAGAATTTATCGAGTATGTTCTTTTTAGCAGTAGGCGATTTGGTGGGCTTTAACATGAGCACACAGAGTGCCGGTGTCAGGGATAAAGCCACAAATGCCGAGATCAGCACCGATACCGCAATGGTAATGGCGAACTGCTGATAGAGCCGCCCCACGATACCGGGAATAAAGCCTACCGGGATAAATACCGCTGCCAGGATCAGGGCAATGGCAATTACCGGCGCCGAAATTTCTTTCATGGCTTTAATGGTAGCATTCTTGGGCGTCATTTTTTCATGGTCAATATTATGCTGTACCGCTTCCACCACCACAATCGCATCATCCACCACAATACCAATGGCCAATACAAAGGCAAATAAGGTAAGTGTATTAATGGTAAAGCCTAAAGGACCGAAGAATATAAAAGTACCGATCAGCGAAACCGGGATGGCTAATACCGGTATCAAAGTAGCACGCCAGTTCTGTAAGAACAGGAATACCACCAGTACCACCAGTACTAATGCTTCAACCAGTGTATGCATTACCTCATCAATAGAAGCTTTTACCACCGATACGGTTTCGTTAGGAATAGAAAAATCAATATCCGGCGGAAAAGTAGGACGCATTGTTTCCAGCGCTGCCATCAGGTTCTCGTAAGTATCCATGGCATTGGCACCGGGCGCCTGGTAGATCAGCATAAAAGCCGCTTCCCTTACCCCATTGGTACCCATGGCAAAAGCATTGATACCATAGTCAAACTTACCTAATTGTAAACGGGCAATATCTTTCAGGTAAACAATACTTCCGTCTGCAGGGCGGGTACGTACCACAATGTTCTCAAAATCCTCCTGTTTATTCAAACGGCTATTGGTCAGTACGCTGTATTCAAAAGTCTGTACACCGGGTTGTGGATTACCACCCACGGTACCACCTGCTACCTGTAAGTTCTGCTCCTGTAAAGCCGCATTCACTTCGGCCGGTGTTATACCCAATGCCGCCATTTTCTCGGGGTTCAGCCATACACGCATACTAAAGTCATCGGCACGGGTCATTACATCACCCACCCCCTTTACACGTAATACCGCATCCTTTACATACAGGTTAACATAGTTACCAATAAAAGTAGCGTCATGTGTACCGTTCGGGGAGTAAAAAGCCAATACCGCCATAATACTGGGGTTACGCTTACGGGTAGTTAAGCCCAAACGTTTTACCGCATCGGGTAAGGTAGGTTCAGCCACACTGGCCCTGTTCTGTACATCCAGGGTAGCAATATCAATATTGGTACCTACTTCAAAGTTTAATGTAATACTGCTTTGCCCGCTGCTGGTACTGTTACTGGTCATGTAAGTCATGCCCGGCGTACCGTTCACCTGCGTTTCAATAGCAGTGGTTGTTGTCTGTTCAACCGTCTCCGCATCGGCGCCGGTAAAGTTACCGTTGATGGATACGGTTGGCGGGGTGATTTCGGGGTATTGTGCAATAGGTAAATTTATCAATGAAATAATACCTACCAGCACAATCACTATCGATACCACCATGGCCGTTACCGGCCGTTTTATAAAAGTTTCTGCAATCATGTCTTTGTTGCTAGTTGTTAATTATGTCTATAAACCATTATTTCTGTTGAGCCACCAGCATGGTGTCTCCATTCCATAAACCCATGAACCATTAACAATGAACCATGAACTATTTCCTGTACGTTGTATCTGGTGCGGCATTCACTTTTGCTCCTTCGCGTAAACTCTGCACGCCCTGTAACACGATCTTTTCACCCGCCTGTAAACCTTCCTTAACAATTACATTGGCACCAACCGTACGGCCCAATACCAGCTTGCGTTGCGATACTTTACTGCTATCGCCCAGTACATAGGCAAAATAAGTACCCAGTTGTTCGGTAACCGCTTTATACGGAATGGTAATGGAAGGTTCTTTACTATTGCTCAATACCCTTACGGTAGTACTCATACCTGGTTTTAAAACCGCTTTTTCGTTAGGAAAACTCAAACGTGTTTTAATAGTACCTGTTTGCGGATCTACGGCACGGTCAATTGCACTAACCGAACCAAAGAAGGGGTATACCTCTTTACCAAAGGCTAAAGAGAAAGTAGAATCTTTTTTACCGCCTGCAGCCTGTAGTTGTGAAAAACGGTAGATCTCGCTCTGGTCAACGGCAAAATCAACCGCTACAGGGTTATCGCTGGAAACGGTATTTAAAATAGTTTGCCCCGCAACCACCGATGTTCCGGTACGCACCTGGGAAATACCAATGGTGCCGCTGAAAGGGGCGTAAATAGTAGCAAAGCCTACATTGGCCCTTACGGCATTAGCAGCCGCTTTTGCCGCATCTACCTGTTTTTTTGCAGCTTCGTAAGCCGACTCTGCATAATCAACCTGCTGTTTGGCAATGGCTTCCTGTTTGTCTAACTGCCTGTAACGCTCCACATCACGCTGGGCTTTTAACAGGTTGGTTTCCTGTACCTGTACATTGGCCAAAGCCTGCTGGTAATTGGCAGAGTATAACTGCTGGTCAATAGAATAAAGCTTCTGCCCTTTTACTACTTTCTGACCATCTTTAAAGTATATACCGGTAATATAGCCGGTTACCTGCGGACGCAGTTCGGTCTGGTTCAAAGCCACTACGGTACCGGGGTATTCATCATAATACGCAGCATCACTGGCCTGTACCTCAATTACCGTTACCGGTGTTGGCGGCGGCGGGCCCTGTTGCTGATTTTTTTTGTCGCCGCAGGCAGCTAAAAACAAAACTGTTGCGGATGCCAATAAAGAATATTTCATTGTTGTTTGCATATATAAATTCATCTTAAACGTTAGTAATGTTTTAATAAACAATAGTACCCAATGCTTTTTCCACATCTACCTTACTGGCCAGCAGCAGGTATAAAGCATTGAAATAATTTATCTGTGAACTGCGCAGGTCAGTTTCTGCCGTAACCACATCCAGGTAAGTTTTAATTCCTTCACGATATTGCAGGTTAATTACATCATACACTTCCTGGGCCAGCTGTACGTTCTCTTTCAATGCCTCGTAGGTATTGTAATTACTTTTATACGATGCCAGGGCCTGTGCATACTGTGAGTTCACGGTGTTTTTTACATTCTCCAGGTCGTACACGGTTTTGGCCAACTGCCATTCAGCGGCTTTTATACCCTGCTTCCGTTTACCACCCTGGAAGATGGACCAGCTAAGGCTTAACCCTACATAAGAGTTAGGGAAAGACTGGTTATACAGTTTACCCAGATCGTTATTTAAAAAGTTGCGGATATAAGCACCGTTCGCACTGGCCGTTGGTAAATACGACCATTTCTGGTAACGCAGGTTAGCTTCCTGTAAAGTTTTTTGTGTAGCCAGTAACTGGTACTCAATACGGCGGGTATAATCCGGTAATGATAAAGTATCCAGCTGTGCCTGGTCATCTAAAGAAGTACTGTCGTAAGTAATTTTCAACTGCTCATTTACCGGGTAGTTCATCAAAGCTTTCAGGTACTCGGTTTTGGCAATCAGTAGTTCCTCGTTACTTTTTCTTAATGCCGTTGCATTATTCAAAGCAATGGTAGCACGTTTAAAGTCGGTTTTATCCACAATACCCGCTTCATAACGGGCGGTTGCATCCTTTAAACTGCGTTCCAGGCGTACGATATTCTCATTGCTTACTTTAATCTGTTGTTCGGTAGCTATAACATCGTAAAAGGCTTTGGAAACATTTACCGCCACATCAATTTTATTACCGGTGGTGGTTTGCTGTGCCTGTTTACGTACATCGGCTTTGGTATTACGGGCCAGTAACAGGTCGCGGTTAAAAATATTCTGCGTAGCTAACAACTGTAAGGCCGAAGTATTTTCCACACCCAGTTGTATAGGATTACCGCCAATGATATTGGTGGGTACATCAAATGTATGCTGGAAAGTATAGCCAAAGTTTACCTGCGGATACCAATCGGCCAGCCGGCTTTTGATATTGGCTTCGGTAATTTGTTCATCGGCCAGGGCCTTTTTCACAATGGCCTGCCTTTCTATGGCATAGCGAATTACATTGTCAAGTGTGGGGTTTTGTAAAATACTATCATTGGCGGTTTGCTGGGCAGCAACTGAACTGCCTATCAACAATACGCATATACCTAATACAGCCATACGGCTGCCTTTACGGGAAAATATCATCTTCATATATATGTTTATCAAAAATCCTGGACTGAATAAAAAATTATTCCCGGCGGGTAAACCGGCAATATAAGCTGGCAAGAATCGCAGTAAAACAGTTAACTACACAAAAGACAGTACAACAAGTTACTACATGATTTGTTCTGACAAGGCGCAAAGATAGTAGATAATAGACAACTAAGTTTACTATATGGGAAAAATTTATGAAAAATTGATGAGAGGCAAGTAGTTAGCGCTAATTTTCAGCTTTTTCAACAGGTGGGTGATGGGATGAATGGCGGAGGAGGGAGTATTTAAGATTTAGGATTTACGATTTTGGATTTAACCGGAACGCACTATTCAAGATTGACTTCTTAAATTTAGCAATATAAATACGAAATAAAACATTCCCTATGTACCATAAATTGAGAAGCGATAAAATATGAATTTAAAACTAACATTCGTAAGTTCAATCTTTATAATACTGCCGCCCATTTAAAGACACGATACCTGTTTTATAAGGATCTTTCCCTGGCTGAATCCAAAACATAGACTCATTACCATTTTGGTGATTAATATTAAAATGATGCAATAATTTAACACCTTCAGGAAACAAATAAGGGGAAGCCTTTTTCTTAGCAGGAATAAATACCCCGTCTTGTTGTCCCGCAAAGTATCTGAAATAACTCCCCTCCTTTATGTAACCAATGTTCGCACAATGCTTGATAATGATTCTGTTTTTATTATTGATTAAACTGTAGCTCCCATTTAACCGAACAACAAAAAACTCATCCTGCATACCTGTATTTTTCAAATCAACAGTATCGTAAATAAATGGAATTATAATTTTGTTTTTATTATTTACTACCCCCCATCTACCATTTAGTTTTGCCGCATGATAATTTCTTGTATGTATGTTAAGCGCTTCATACATAGGAGGTATTGTATCTAAAACAACAGTACTCCTAATACTATTGCCGCCCTTATTTAATGCGCCATGTGTCCAGTCATGAAACACCAGGCCAAATTTCCCCTCATACATATATACTTTGGGAAAACTAAAGGCTACTTTTTTTTCGAATGCTGAGTATGTAAGCTCCTTTTCCTGTTGCTTATTTTCCTTTTTTCCTTTCAAGGTATCACCGCTCATTTCAACCATAACTTCTTGAAGTGGAATTAGAGGAGGAGGAACCGGTTTTTCATATATTTCCGATTGTTTACTCAGTTTTCTATCAGGCGTAATTTTATACTTAAATATCGAATCATTTCGCTGTACCTCTGCATAGATTAGTTTATCATCCATTCTTTGATAAATACTGTAATAAACATTTTCTTGCATGGAAAAAAGCCAGCGTTTTTCTATTACATCAAATATTCCTTCTTCCATTCCGTCATTATTTTTTACTCTGAAGTAACCATCAATATATTCAGGGCGAATGAATTGATAAATAGTATCGACCAGTAAAGCCCCTGTTTTCCCGTCTAAAATTCCAAATTTGTGATTTTGTGCTTTTAATATTGCGATAATCATATCTTCCTTTGACTTCCTGCGTTCAATCAACAGGTTATTTTTATCGTAAACAAAAATCAAATCAATTCTTTCCGGATAAATACATGGCATAATTACCTCACCCAAACTATCAATAAGCCCCCAACGATTATCTTTTTGTACAGTTGCAAGCCCTTTATAAAATGTAAAAGATTTATCATATTCAGGTTGCAGTATTATTTTCCCTTTAACATTAGCCATACCCCAGGAATTATTGATTCTATAGGGTACATACTTTAATTGCGCTTGCATAACTATTAAACATGTCAAAAACAAGGCTGTTAAGAAAATTTTTCTTATAAAATTTGTCATGTTGTTTATATAAGAAGGTTAGTTATAATGACCTATGAATCCTAAACAAAAAAACAGCCCCAACGATTAAATCAGGGCTGCTTTATAAATCCACCGAAATTCTTTTATTACCGGTACAAACAGATGTACGGAACAAAAGAAGCTGCTATGTTTAGCCTAAGTACGCTTTTAAGGCGCTACTATAACGGGCTTTCTGTAAACGTTTAATGGCACGTTCTTTAATCTGACGGATACGTTCCTTGGTCAGATCATACTTTTGGCCGATTTGCTCAATAGTTACACCTTGTTCGCCATCCAAACCGAAATAAGCATTTACTATTTCAGCCTCACGTGGCGATAAAGATTTTAACACACGACGGATCTCATTACGTAATGAGTCTTTCATTACATCGTCATCAGTATCGTCGCTGCCTTCCAGTAAGTCACCCATGGCCACATCTTCCGCTTCGTGCACGGGGGCATCCAGTGAAGTGTGACGGGTATTGCTCTGGAAAATATTGTTGATCTCGGTTTCGCTCATCTCCAGCAACTCCGCTAACTCTTCAGTAGATGGCTCACGCTCATGCTCCTGTTCAAAAGCCATATAGGCCTTGTTAGCTTTATTGTAGGTACCAATCTTATTCTGGGGTAAACGTACCAGACGTCCCTGCTCGGCTAAAGCCTGTAAAATAGATTGACGGATCCACCAAACCGCGTATGAAATGAATTTAAAACCTTTGGTCTCATCAAAACGTTGTGCTGCTTTAATCAAACCCAGGTTACCCTCGTTGATCAGGTCACTTAAAGAAAGACCCTGGTGTTGATATTGTTTTGCTACCGATACTACGAAACGTAAGTTGGCCTGCACTAATTTATCCAAAGCCCGCTGATCACCCATTTTAATACGCTGAGCCAGTGTAGTCTCTTCTTCTGGTGTGATCATGGAGATTTTAGAAATTTCCTGCAAATATTTTTCTACCGCCTGAGAATCTCTGTTCGTAATCTGGGTTGCAATTTTTAACTGCCGCATATTATAAAAATGTCTGTTTTATTGTATAAAACGAATAAAGAAGTTGTTTGTTTGCAGGATATTGGTAAAATTCGGTTAAGATGGCTAAAGGTCAACTAAATACAAAGGTACAACGCAATTGCGGAATCTCATAACCTTTGTTAATAAATTGACGCAAAAATCTGCCGTTTTTGCCCGAAAAAAACAGCAAAATTGCCATAGTAGCGCATTCCAGGTCAAATAATAATTGTCAGGATAACCGCTTAAAAACGGTCAGAATGTGCATTACTTGCCGGCTACCGGCTGAGCCCGGTGTTTTTTATGCAGCCAGAACCACAGCACCAGCCCCGTTAAAAACAGCAGGGTTGAGATCACTTCGGCCTGTGTGGGATGAAAACCCAGGATATTCATCCTGGTATTCACCCTTATTTTTTCTACCAGGAAGCGTTCCAGCCCGTTAAACATCAGGTAAAGGGCAAATAAAGCACCCGGCACTTTGATCTTTTTGCGCAGGCTCCATAAAATACCGAAAATGATCAGGGAGGCCACTATTTCGTAAAAAGGAGTAGGAAAAGCGGGTACCGGCAGGTGGTTACAGAATTTACCGGTACAGTTGGCCAGTTGTACCCCGGTTTCGTTCACATTATGCGGGTAGTTATAGGCAAACATCCAGTCCGGTAAAAAACTTAAAAAGCCCGGCTTGGCAAAAAAGGCATGTTCCGTTCCGGTATGACTGAAAAACTGGGTATTGGCCTGCAAAGCCTGGTTAAAGGTTTCTACCGTACCGCCACCCATTACATTACCCGCCGCATCGGTCATAAAAGCGGCATTATAAATGCCCCAGTCGCCGTCACCGGCCACCTGGCAGCCAATACGCCCCAGGCCATAGGCCAGCATTAAGGTTGGCGCTGCCGCATCGTTCAGGTGCCAGAAACCAATTTTATGTTTACGTGCATACCACCAGATAGCCAGGGCAGCACATATTAAACCGCCATAAAAAGTTAAACCGCTTACCGAGAAAAAAGTGGAAGGGTCTTTTACAAATGTGTCCCAGTTCTCAAATGTATCAAACAGCTTGGCACCCAGTAAACCAAATACCAGGGCTAAAATAGTGATCTCACCTACCCTGTCCTGTGGCCATACACGCACCGTTCTTTTCTCGGGCTTGGGAAGTTTCTGCTTGTTCTTTTCATACCATTTTAAAAAGCCGAATAATACTGCCAGGGCAATACCACCCGGCCAGCTGCCGATGCCTGAAAAAATATATTGTTGCGGATCTTCGGTCACATTACTGTTCAGTAAAAACAGCCCCAGTATCTTATACCCGAATAAAAAGCCGAAAAAAGCATTCATCAGTATCTCCACAATAGTAGCCGGATGCCCTACTGTAATGGTCATTTCGGTAGGCTGCAGTAATCCCTCGCTGCTTTTACGTTTCAGTTCTTTGGCCAATACCATGGCCGATAAAATAAATGCAATGGCTACAAAAAAACCAAAGGAATTAACAATGCTTAAAAACTTCCACTCAACACCAAAAAAATCCTTGAATACGTAATAGAGGTTGGGATACATAGTAGCTAATAAATTATGTAAGAAAGCGAAAATACGTAAACCCTCGCTAAGTCCTGCAAATTGATATGGTATTATCCATAAACGGCGGGGCTGTCAGCTTTTTATCATTTCCCGGCTGTGGTTCCGGCTGCTGCGGGCTTCGCTTCGCTCCGGTGTTCCGCTTTGCTGCACACTGCCCCTGCGCATCCGGCAGCCCTTCAGCTTTTAATTAAAAATCAGCTTTATCCGGCATTTCAGCATCACCAGTTTTTTCCCTGCCGATCTTCGCAGAAAAGATAAACACAGATCTTCACTGATTATGTACTGATCTGTGAAAATCTGCGTAAGCTATCTGCGTTATCTGCGGGTTAATATTTTCATCCGGCAGCCTTACAGCATTATCATACACGATCATTACTTTTCCTTATCAAATGACCGGAATATCAACCGCAGGTTCTGGTCATAGGTAAAGTATTTATACAGCCAGTGGTTGAATACAAAAAAACGGTTCTTCACGCCCAGTATCATCATCAGGTGCAGGCTCATCCAGATAAGCCAGGCAAACCAGCCTTTAAAATGTAATTTGGGTTTGGGCACATCCACCACGGCTTTATTACGGCCTACTGTTGCCATGGAGCCTTTATCAAAATATTCAAACTCCTGCAGACCGGTACGGCCCTTGCTCTCTTTAATAAAATTCTTCGCCAGCATAGCGGCCTGTTGCATGGCTACCGGCGCTACCTGCGGATGTCCTTTTTCAAACTTGGGTGTTTCCATATAGGCCAGGTCGCCGATGGCATAAATATTATTACTGCCTTTTACTTTACAATAACGGTCTGTGTTAATACGGTTACCCCTTACGATCAGCTCGGGATCAATACCGCCCGGTACATTGCCCTTAATACCGGCAGCCCAGATAACGGTGGCGGCAGGTATCAGTTCACCGCTATTCAGTTCCACCTGCTGTCCGTCGTAATTTTTTACAATGGTATTGGTCATTACCGTTACACCCATCCGGGTAAGGTATTGCTGCGATTCCTTAGCCGATTTTTCACTCATGGCCGCCAGGGTTTTGGGCGATCCTTCCAGCAGGTAAATATTCATGGTGGAAAAATCAAGTTCCGGAAAGTCCTTGGGGAGGATGTATTTTTTCATCTCGGCCAGGGCACCGGAAACCTCTACGCCGGTGGGGCCACCGCCTACCACCACAATATTCATCTTCCGTTGCAGATCGGCACCGGTGCTCACGGTAGCTTCCTCAAAATTGCTTAATAGTTTATGACGCAGTTTAATGGCTTCCACGCTCGATTTCATGGGGAAGGCGTGATCGGCCAGTTGCTGGTTGCCAAAAAAATTGGTATCGGCACCGGTGGCCAGTACCAGTTTATCGTAAGTGATCTCTTCCGTATCAGTTATTATTTTATTCTCGGCCGCAACAATCTGTTGTAATGCCGCCAGCCGCACCCGCACATTTTTACTGTTATGAAACACTTTACGCAGGGGAAAGGAAATATTGCTGGCATCCAGGCCGGCCGTGGCCACCTGGTAAAACAGGGGTTGAAACTGGTGATAGTTTACCTTGTCCACCAATACCACTTCTATCCCCTTTTTGTTATTTAACTTCCTGGCCAGTTTAAGTCCGCCAAAGCCGCCGCCAACAATTACTATTTTCATAACCTATAATTTGAATACAAAGTTACAATATTTTCAAAAAATATTGAAAATATAATAAGAACAAAATTACAACAAAACATTTTCTGAATTGTTATCATTTGGTAAAAACAATACCTATTTATCCAGCTATTCAGTGCTCTTTTTCGGTCCGGGTATCCATACTTAACCCACTCCCTAAAACACAAGTCAAATACTGAGCCATTTCCGGCTGTTAACAAAGTAAGTGCACAGAGCAAAGAAAAACAGCGAATTCAGAAACACATTCAACACTACCTGTATGTTCATCAATATAAAATCACTATGCTGTTCCTTCTCATGGTTATCTGTTCTTTTCGATTATTATTACGCATAAAAAAAGCTACATACCATGCAGCTTTAAAATTTACGGCCGGTAACAAAAACATTAACCCATATCAAAAACACCGTAACCCTGGTTCAATGCAATGTTCTTACCAGATGCAAAGTCATTTACTGCATTCACAAAACTAAAATCCTTGATAGTGCCCGCTACTTTGTTGATATCGTCGGCAAAAATCCTGTCTTCCTCGGCAAAGCCCACATAACGACGGATATAGTCATGCGCAAACTCCAGTATAGCTGAACTTTTTAAAGGTCTTCTGAATTCAATGGCCTGGCAGGCACTCAGCAATTCAATGGCGAGTATGTATTCTAAATTATCCAATACCTTGTTTAATTTACGGCCACTGATGCTCCCCATACTTACATGATCTTCCTGGCCCAGCGAAGTAGGAATGCTGTCAGCACTGGCCGGGAAACAAAGGGTTTTATTTTCCGTTACCAATGCCGCAGTGGTGTATTGCGGGATCATAAAACCACTGTTCAAGCCTACATCTTTCATCAATAACATAGGCAGGCCCCATTTGCCTTCCAGTAATAAATAACAACGCCTGTCGGCAATATTGCCCAGTTCGGCAGCCGCAAAGCAGGCATAGTCCAAAGGCAGGGCCAGGGGCTGGCCATGAAAGTTGCCGCCACTGATGGTATCATCGGCCGATAAGATAATGGGGTTATCTGTTACGGCATTCAACTCTACTTCAGTCAACTCTTTTAAATGCAGCCAGGCATTACGGCTGGCCCCATGTACCTGCGGCATACAACGTAAACTATAGGGGTCCTGTACACGGCCGCAATCAATATGACTCTGCATAATATCGGAGTGCTGCAGTAATAAGCGTAAGCGTTGTGCTACCAGTTTATTGCCGGCAAAGGGGCGCAGGTCATGCAGGCGGCTGTCAAAAGGCGCATTGGTGCCTGTCAGCGATTCCAGGGTCATAGCACCGATAATATCGGCAGCTTCCAGGCAGTTATGCATACGCTGTACCGCTTTTACGGCAAATGACAGTATAAATTGTGTACCATTAATCAGGGCCAGGCCTTCCTTGGGGCCCAGTTGTATAGGGGCTACCCCTTCTTTTGCAAACACTTCTGCTGTGGGTACCCGCTTACCTTTATACATACATTCACCCAAACCAATCAGTGGCAGGAATAAATGAGAAAGTGGTGCCAGGTCGCCCGAAGCACCCACACTACCCTTTTCGGGTACTACGGGAATAATATCATTATCAATATGCCATACAATACGCTGTAAAGTAGTAAGCTGTACCCCGCTGAAACCCTTTGCCAGGGCATGGGCCTTGGTAATAAGCATGATCCTCGCTACTTCGGTGGGTATGGCATCACCTACACCTACACTATGACTCTGTAATATCTTATATTGTAAAGTGGCTGTATCAGCCGCAGAAATGGGTTTATTGGCCAATATGCCAAAGCCTGTATTTACGCCATAAACCGTGCGCTCACTGTCCACAATATCCTGTACCGCCTGTTGAGAGGCCCGGATCTGTTCGATGGCTTTGGCATTAAATCCCGCTTTTATTTTCCCGCTGGCAATGGCAATCGTTTTTTGTACCGTTAAAACATCAATACCATAATTAAACGCAATGGATGTATTCGTACTCATTTTTCAAAAGTAAAAATTTAAAGGTAAAAACAATGCATGCCGCTTATAATCTGTGTCGCTAAAAAGGTGACAATAAGTTATTTCTGTTAAAAAAACATATACATGGTTATCACAAGGGCCGGATGCTTACCTTTGCGCAACTTTTAAAACCTGTGTCGTTTATGATGGAGTTGTTTGACTTTATAATGCATATTGATGATCACCTGAAAGTTATTCTTGATGATTACGGTATTTGGGTGTACGCCATTTTGTTTGCCATCATTTTTGTGGAAACAGGTGTAGTGATCATGCCTTTTTTACCCGGAGACTCCTTATTATTCGCTACCGGTATGCTGGCAGCCCAGTTCCCTGATTCTTTAAATATATGGATCGTCCTGGTTTTACTCTTAATTGCCGCCATTGCCGGTGATGCGGTGAACTATGCCATCGGGCGGTATTTCGGGATGCGGGTAACCAATATTAAAATTTTCGGCAAAAGTTTTATCAAACCGGAGCATATTGAAAAAACACATGCTTTTTACGAAAAATACGGTCCTACTACCATTATCATTGCCCGCTTTATACCGATTGTAAGAACCCTGGCTCCTTTTGTAGGCGGTGTGGGTAAGATGAAGTATTCTACGTTTTTAACCTATAATGTATTGGGTGCATTTTTATGGGTGGTAAGCTTAACCCTGGCCGGCTTTTACCTGGGCCAGATAAGTTTTGTAAAAGAGAATTTCGGTAAAGTGGTATTGATCATCATCGGTCTTTCTATATTACCGGCCGTGATTCCGCTTTTAAAACACTGGATCAGCAAAAGAAGGAAAAAGAAAGCGGATGCTGAACAGACCAACAGTGAAATATAATGTACCGGTAATAAAAACGTTTAATGCATAAAATAATAAAAGGGGCAATTGCCCCTTTTATTATTTATATAAGTCATCCTTATTTTGATTGTTCCACTTCCCTGTTCATCTCCTCCATATCTACCGGCCTTTCGGTATCGCCCAGCAGATGCGCCGCAAAGTAATCACAACCCTTCCAGAAGAAGTATTCTGTCATCGGGCCATAACCATGTCTTTGTCCCGGTAATAATACCAGTTCAAATCTTTTGTTGGCTTTGATCAGTGCATTGGCCATACGGATGGTATTGGCAGGGTGTACATTGTTATCAATATCTCCTGTGCTCAGCATTAAATGTCCTTTCAGGTTTTTGGCCAGTGCAGGATTACGTTCAATATTGTACACAAAGCTGGTATCACCTTTATCACTCACTTTCTCCAATACGCCATGGTGTTTTTCGCTCCACCAGCGGTTATAGATATTATTTTCGTGGTTACCGGCGCTGCTCACCGCAACTTTAAAGAAGTCAGGATATACCAGCATGGCAGCTGTGCTCATAAAACCACCACCACTGTGTCCATGGATACCTACCCTGTTCACATCAATAAATTTATGACGATAGCCTAATTGTTCTATCGCTGCTTTTTTATCAGCCAGTCCATAGTCACGCAGGTTACCATAACCATAGTTGTGGTACCATTTGCTACGGCTTGGATGACCACCGCGGTTACCCACCGTGATCACGATAAAGCCTAACTGGGCCAAACGGTCAATACGGTCCATGCCTTTACCAAAAGCTTTATTTACGGCTTCGGTTTGCGGTCCCGGATATACATATTCAATGATCGGGTAAGACTTTGTGCTGTCAAAGTCAAATGGTTTATACATTACACCATACAGGTCAGTAATACCATCATCAGCTTTTACCACAAATGGCTCGGGGAATTTATAACCGGCTTCAAATAAACCGCTCATATCAGTTTTTTCCAATGGCAGCACCACTTTTCCGGTGTTATCCATTAATGCCGATTCAGGTGCTGTATTTACCCTTGAAGAAGTATTCACAAAAAAGCGGCTGTTGTCATCCATGCTTACACTGTGATCAAAGTTACCCTTGTTCAGTAATTGTAAGCCGCTGCCATCAAAGTTTACACGGTATAAATGCAGGTAGTAAGGGTCTTCGCCTGCCTCGCGGCCATTGGCCGTGAAATAAAGCACTCTGTTTTTTTCATCAATGCTTTCAATGTCTTCGCAGTGGAAAGGTCCGCTGGTGATCTGGTTTTTCAGTTTACCTTTTTCATCGTACAGGTAAAAATGTGCCCAGCCGTCTGCTTCACTCCATTGAATTAACTCTTTACCACCGTTTACCAGGCCTATACGGCGGTTCTCCACGTAGGTATTCAAACGCTCTTCAATTAATGTTACGGCAGTATCCGATTTAACATCCACCACGCAAACATCAATACGTTTCAGGTCGCGGCTGGTGCGGCTGATATAGAATTTATCGTTGGTACCATGCCAGAAAGAAGCCCTGAACTCATCATCCCTTTCCTTTTGCAGTGGTGGCTTGCTCCACACACTTACTTCCTGGTCTTTAAAGGCGTTTATCCTGATCTTTTTACCTTTTTTGGTAGCAAAGTCAAACAGGTAAAGTTCTCTTATCGGTGCTTCTTTTTCGCCGGGCATCTGGTATTTATAGGTTTCCAGGGTTGGCCTTGGTTCCGATACATTGTTCAATACCCACAGGTCTTTTACCAGGCGGTTATCTGAACGGGTCAATACAAAGTATTTACCGTCGGGAGACCACTGTACAAAAGCCCGTTTACGTTTGTTTTTGTTTTTTTCCTTATCCACGTTGTTCTCACCGCCGCCACCGCCATAGCTGTATTCTTCTTCGCCATCGGTAGTGATCTGGTGTTCAACAATCGTACTATCATCATCCTTCACCTGTGCTTTGGCATAGTTGGCACTATCCATCCAGTACAGGTTATTGTTTTTTGCATACAGGATGGTTTTCCTGTCCGGTGAAAAAGATGCCCACATGGTCCTGTCCTTCGGCTTCTCATAATCTTTCAGTTCGGTCAGTACGCCACTGTTCAGGTTATATTCAAAATAGAATATTTTCTTTTCAGTTGCTCCTGCCGCTCCTCCGGGAGCACCCGCGCCACGGCCACCGGCTCCACCCCTGCCTCTTGCCGTTGTGGCAGCCGTATCTTTTTTAGCGGCTGTGTCTTTTTTCACCACGTCCTGCGTGCTTCTTATTTCAAAGCTGATGGTATTCTCATCCTTAATGAATTTCAGGTTTTGAATAGGCAGGTGTTGCGCATCAAAGGGATCACGCACAATGCGGGTAATTTCAGCCGCCAGTTTAGCATTGTCAAACAAAGGTTTTTTCACTTTACGGGCTGCGTCCACTATGTACCACAGTTTACCCTGGCGGGTTTCGTACACATACCAGAAACGGTCGCTGTTTTTTAACCAATGCGGATCAACACTGGTACTGAACAACATTTTATTAACCTTATTGGGTGAAAATCGGGCCGCTAATGCATAATTAGCCTTTACAGGTGGGGTATTTTGTGCCTGCGTAATCAGAGCCGAGAACACAAAACCCAACAATAAAACTTTTCTCATGAATGGTTTGAATATTGAGTTATTAGAGGAAACCATAAATATAACAAGGTTTACCCACAGAAATCTACCACTTATATAAAACTTTTAACATTTATCCCGGAAAACGATCGCCTGTGTACAGGATGCCCCATGGCTGAATACCCATTAGAGGGTATTGCATCCTATGTTAAACTTTACTAACCTTGTTATCTAAAACCCGCCACAATATGAACCGCAGGAATTTTTTACAAAGAAGCAGCATGGCACTTGCCTCCATTGCCGCCATACCGTTAGCTGTTCGCAGTAATAACCAGCAATCCTCCAGTACCTATGCACTCAGGAATGTAACTGATAAGAATAAAACGGTCAGTTATGTTTTTAAGGTGATCCATAATGGTATTACCGGCTTTGCAACAGCAAAACCCGCTGAAAAATTATTAGAGGTACAGGTAATTACCTTACTCGACAAAACAACCGGCGCCACCAAGACGGTTACCGTGTTTTACGATATTACACAGGTTACCAAAAACAGCAACGGCAGCAGCACTTACAGGATTGAAGCGAAGTTCAATGAAAAAGTTTCGGGTGACAGTAAACCTGCTGATGCCTTAGGCAAGTCTTTACTTATTGATTGTACCACCTTCTCAGTGTTAAACATCCTGAAAAAGAACAACGAGGTATCCTTATCGCTGAAATATGAAACAGGGGGAAGTACTTCTTCCGGAGATGATGATGATGTATGTTTTTTAACAACGGCCTGTGTACACCATAAAGGCATGGCTGATGATTGTGATGAACTGCAAACCCTGCGTTGGTTGCGGGATAATTATATGGCAAATTACGCCGAAGGCAGGAACTTATTGAAAGCCTATAGAACCGAAGGACCGCGCATGCTAAAGGCAATGCGGGAGTTTGACAACCGGCCCGAGATCCTGGATTATCTTCATGATCACCTGGTACAACCTTCTGTGGTATTGGTAAAAGCAGGACATTACCAGGCAGCCACCGACTATTATGCCGCTTTTGTAAAGGAGATGATGAGCAAATATTTAGCATAAACAAAGGCCCGGAACATTCCGGGCCTTTGTTTTATACCAGTTCTTTTACTTTTGCTATCACGGCATCTACTTCTTCCTTTGTATTGTGTTTACAAAAAGAAAAACGAACGGCCACCCTGTCCGGGTCGTTATTAAGGGCCTGTATCACATGCGATCCCTGGTTGGCACCACTGCTGCAGGCACTACCGCCCGATACACAAATGCCATTCATATCCAGGTTAAATAATAACATTTCAGACATTTCGGTTTTAGGGAATGACACATTTAAAACCGTATATAAACAACTGCCTTCCTGGTCGCCATTGAAAGCTACGTCCGGAACATGCTGGCGCAACTGTTCAATCATATATTTTTTTACCGATAAAATTCCCACACTGTCGGTATCGTAATTAGCCATTGCATTTTCCAGTGCTTTTGCAAACCCTACAATGCCATACAGGTTTTCTGTACCGGCACGCATATTTCTTTCCTGGCCGCCGCCAAAGATGAATGGTTTGATCTTTACATCCTGGTTGATATATAAAATACCCACGCCTTTTGGTCCATGAAATTTATGGCCTGCACCGGAGATGAAGTGCACATGTAAGCGGCTTAAATCAATAGGATAATGCCCTACCGTTTGTACACAATCCGAATGAAAGATAGCATGGTATTTTTCACACAGCTCACCCACCGCTTTAATGGGTAAAAGGTTACCGATCTCATTATTGGCATGCATTAAAGAGACCAGGCATCTTTCTTTGGCATTGGCCAGTTGCTGCTCCAGATCTTCCAGGTCAACATGCCCGTCTGCTTTCAGTTTTACCGTGCTGCTGGTTACCAGGCCTGCATGTGTATAATGCTCTACTGTATGTAATACCGCATGGTGCTCAATAGGCGAGCTGATAATATGTTTACATCCCAGGTCACGAATAGCCGACAGTATAGCGGTATTGTTACTTTCGGTACCACCGCTGGTGAAGAATATTTCGCTGGGGTGTGCATGTAACAGGGCTGCAACCGACTTACGGGCTTTCTCAATGGCCAGCTTGGTTTCACGGCCGTATGAATAAATGGAAGAAGGATTTCCGAACTGGGTGGTCATATAAGGCATCATTGCATCCAGCACATCCTTATCAAGGGCCGTAGTTGCAGCATTATCAAAATAGATCCTGTTCATTATGTGTATTTCAAATATTGTTTAAAATAAAAGCGTTGCAAAGTTAACCATTCCTATAAATATTGAAAAATGGAAGTTGTGGAGGAGTTCATAGTGGATGGTTAATTGTTCATAGTTTATGTGCCGCGATTTCCGGGAGCATGAGAAAAATCAGCTGCAGAAAAATTTTTAAAAAAGTTTTCGGACGGCCAACCCCGATGGCCGGAATATATCAATAAAACTATATAAATCAATACAGCAGGGCATTTCATCGATTTTTAAACCCGGGAAAACAGGCTCCCATTTTGCTGACAGAATGGTGTCAAAATGACCGGCAATTTGATAAAAAGAAAAAAAATTTGGTATTCTTGTTTAACTTGCCCCCTCCCAAGGAGATAGTGATATATATAATAAAGGAGTAATTATGGCGAAAAACCTGTTAATAGTAGAGAGCCCGGCCAAGGCAAAAACAATTGAAAAAATACTTGGAAAAGACTTCCAGGTAAAGAGTTGTTTCGGGCATATACGTGACCTGGAGAAGGCAGGAATGGGTATTGATATTGAAAGAAATTTTGAACCCCGATATATAATATCTGACGATAAAGAGAAAGTGGTAAAGGAACTGAAATCACTGGCATCAAAATCGGAAGAAGTATGGCTGGCAACGGATGAGGACCGTGAAGGAGAGGCCATCAGCTGGCATTTATGTGAAGTACTGGGTTTAAACCCCTCCACCACCAAACGTATTGTGTTCCACGAGATCACCAAGCCGGCGATTGAAAACGCGGTAAAAAATCCGCGCCTGCTGGATATGAACCTGGTGAATGCGCAACAGGCCCGTCGTGTATTGGACCGTATTGTGGGTTTTGAATTAAGCCCGGTTTTATGGCGTAAGATGAGTATGCGTAATAACCTGAGTGCCGGACGTGTACAAAGTGTTGCCGTACGTTTAATTGCAGAGCGGGAAAGGGAGATCAATGCATTTGCCGCGCAAAGCAGTTTTAAGATCGATGCCTTTTTTACCGCCAATGATGCAGCGGGCAAAAACATTACGTTTAAAGCGGAAGGAGCCAAATATGACCAGGTAGCAGATGCGCAAAAGTTTTTAGAAAGTTGTATCGGCGCCAGTTATGCCGTTAAGGATATACAGGTTAAACCCGGTAAACGTACACCGGCCCCGCCGTTTACCACTTCAACCCTGCAACAGGAAGCCTCCCGTAAATTAGGATATGGTGTGGCCCGTACCATGCAGATCGCTCAGCGCCTGTATGAGAATGGTCATATTACCTATATGCGTACCGATAGTGTTAACTTAAGTGACACAGCCCTGGGCGATATTACCCGTACCGTAAAAGGTATGTACGGTGAAGCGTATCACCAGTTTCGCCGGTACAAAAATAAAAACCAGGGAGCGCAGGAAGCGCACGAAGCCATCCGCCCTACCTATATGGAGAAATTAACGGTGGATGACCCGGACTGGCGTCGTTTGTACGAACTGATATGGAAACGTACCATGGCCAGCCAGATGGCCGATGCAGAACTGGAAAAAACAATTGCCAAGATTGATATCTCCACTAATAAAGAAGAACTGACTGCCAGTGGTGAGGTTATTAAGTTTGAAGGCTTTTTAAAAGTATATCGCGAGGATAAGGACGACGATGAGGAAGAAGATACACAGGAAGGCATGTTACCGCCATTACAGGTAAAACAGACCCTTCCGTTAAAAGAGATGAAAGCGACCGAACGCTTCAGCCGCCCGCAGCCACGCTTTACAGAAGCTTCGCTGGTAAAAAAACTGGAAGAAATGGGCATTGGCCGCCCCTCTACCTATGCTCCTACCATCTCTACCATTCTAAAAAGAGGATATGTAGAAAAGAGAGAAAAGGAAGGTGTGCGCCGTGATTATAGGATATTGGTATTAAAGAATGATGCTATTACCCAGAAGCAGGACCATGAAATGACCGGGGCTGAAAAAGGGAAATTGTTCCCTACCGACCTAGGCCTGGTAGTTACTGATTTTTTGAAACAGTATTTCCAGGATATTATGGACTATGGCTTTACCGCGAAAGTAGAAGGTGAGTTTGATGAAGTAGCCGAAGGAAAACTGAAGTGGAACAAAATGATCGATGATTTTTACAGCCCCTTTAAAAAGGATGTAGATAATACCATTGAAAATGCCGACCGCATTAAAGGAGAGCATGAATTAGGCATTGATCCTGAAAGCGGCAAGCCGGTGGTTGCCCGTATGGGACGTTATGGCCCCATGGTACAAATTGGCAATGCGGATGATGAGGACAAACCACGGTTTGCCAAGATCCCTACGGGTTCCAGTATTGAGACCATTACGTTTGATGAAGCGATGGAGTTATTCAAGATACAAGGCACATTGGGCCAGTATGAGGGTAAAGACATATCCGTTAATGTAGGACGTTTTGGTCCTTATGTGAAATGGGGTGATGATTTTATTTCCATACCCCGCGGCACCGACCTGGCATCGGTTACCGTAGAACAAGCCATTGGCTTTATTAAAGAAAAACAAAAAGCCGATGCACCTGTTGCCAGTTACGAGGACAAGCCCGTAACAAAGGGTACCGGCCGTTTTGGTCCCTTTATTAAATGGGACGGCATGTTCATTAATGTTCCCAAGCGTTACGATTTTAATAATTTAAAACAGGCCGATATCAATGAACTGATCGAAGCCAAGGTTAAAAAGGAAGAGAACCGTTATATACAACGCTGGGCCGATGAGAAAATAGCTCTGGAGAATGGCCGCTGGGGTCCTTTCATCCGTTTTGGTAAAAAAATGGTGAAGATGCCACGTAAAAAGGATGATGTGAAGTACACGCCTGAAGAAGCGGCAACCCTTACACTGGACCAGGTAAAACAGATGATAGAACTTGAAATACCCGGCGCCTTTACCAAGAAAGCCCCGGCCAAGAAAAAAGCGGCCGCTAAAAAGAAGGCAGCGCCTAAAAAAGCGGCTGCTAAAAAAACAGCTACGAAGAAAAAATAAAACCGTCTCACAAACCCCTCTCCGGAGGGGTTTATACTTTGTGGGCCCGGCTATTGTACTACTATCAGCTTTTGTTGCGTCGCACACTTGTACACCTGTAATCCTGTTCAGCTCCGGTAAAACTCCTGCTATTCCGCATTGGTATGGATAGTTCACAGCCCGGTAATCCCGGCATACCACCTCCTATAAACAATTCATTACCAGCACAAACCGTTATATTTTCAAATTTCCAAATTTCCAAATCAGCTAATTAGTTACCTTTGCACACTTATTTAACATGGCAACAGCACAAACAGTAGCATTTCATACCCTGGGTTGTAAGCTCAATTACGCCGAAACCTCCTCTATCTCCCGCCTGATGGAGAATGAGGGTTTTGAGAAAAGAGAGTTTACTGACCATGCCGACGTGTATGTGATCAATACCTGCTCTGTTACCGAAAATGCCGACAAAGAGTGCCGTCAGCTGGTACGCCGCATACAACGTAAGGCGCCGGAAAGCTTTGTGGTGATCACCGGCTGTTATGCCCAGTTAAAACCCAAGGAAATTGCTGAAATACCCGGTGTTGACCTGGTATTAGGTGCTGCTGAAAAATTTAATATAGCCCAGCATATACGTGAGTTGAGTAAAGGTGATTCGGCTAAAATATGCAGTTGTGATATTGGCGAGGTAACCGGTTTTAATACATCCTACTCCCTTGCCGACCGTACCCGTACTTTTTTAAAAGTACAGGATGGCTGCGATTATAACTGCTCCTTCTGCACCATTCCCATGGCCCGGGGTAAAAGCCGCAGCGACCTGATACAAAATGTAGTGACCAACGTAGAGGAATTGGCGCAGAAAGGCACTAAAGAGATCGTATTAACAGGCATTAACCTGGGCGATTTTGGCAAGGGCCCCGATGGCGCCGGTGTTACCATTGGTATGAATAGCCGGGAAGAGAATTTTTACGAACTGATACAAACACTGGATAAAGTGGAGGGTATTGACCGGTACCGGATATCTTCTATTGAACCTAACTTGTTAAGCGACGAGATCATCCGTTTTGTAGCCGGCAGCAATAAATTCATGCCCCATTTTCATATTCCCCTGCAAAGTGGCAGCAACCAGGTTTTAGGGGCCATGCGCCGCCGTTATAAACGTGAATTATATGCCGACAGGGTGCAGCTGATCAAATCGCTGATGCCCGATTGTGCGATCGGTGTAGACGTTATTGTAGGCTTCCCCGGTGAAACGGATGAACTGTTTAAAGAAACTTTCGACTTTTTACATAGCCTGGATATTTCCTACCTACATGTATTTACTTATTCTGAGCGGGCAAATACACTTGCTTTGGATATTGAACCGGTAGTACCCATGCAGGTACGTCATGAACGTAATAAAACCCTGCGTAATCTATCTTACATGAAAATGCAATACTTTACCGCCCAGCACCAGAGGCAAACGCGTAAAGTACTGTTTGAGGACCACAATAAGAACGGCATGATGGAAGGTTATACCGATAATTATATCCGCATCAGCACCCCTTACCGCGCAGAATGGGCCAATAATATTGTGGACTGGAAACTGCAGTAACGGTATATTCACTGCTTAACATACAAGATTTCACACCCGGATTTGTTACTATCCCAAAAAGTATTATTTTCATACCAATGCAACTTTTGTTGGTTTCAATTGTCTTTTTTACAGTATGAAGAAATACCAGGTTACTATACACTTTACTATGGGCGACGGCTTTAACGAGCTGGTACCGCCGCACCGCACCTATATTAATTTTTTAATTAATAAGGAAGTGGTGGAACAGTATATTGTAAGTATGGAAACCCAAAGAGTATGGATCACCCTAAATGCCGAGAACCGCGAAGAAGTGGTAAAGATACTGGAACGCTCACCCATGTTCAAATTCTGGGATTATGAGTTAGACGAGATCTTTCTGTGGGATGGCCAGCATTACCGTTTACCGGCAGTACAACCAAATTGACAATGAGCAGTTGACAATGGACAATGATAAAATATTCAAATAAAAAAAGGACAAAATGTACATTTTGTCCTTTTTTTATTATCAGTTGTCAATTGTCAACTGTCAATTGTGTGACTTGTCAATTATTTTAAGCTAACATTCTCAATGGCTCTTCTAACAGGCTTTTTAATGTTTGCAGGAATGCAGCACCGGTAGCTCCGTCTACTACCCTGTGGTCGCAGCTTAAGGTTACTTTCATAATATTACCCGGAACAACCTGGCCATTTTTCACTACAGGTACCTGGCTGATACCACCTACTGCCAGTATACAGGCATCAGGTGGGTTAATGATAGCAGTAAACTCATCAATACCAAACATTCCCAGATTAGAAATGGTAAAAGTGCTTCCTTCCCAATCGGAAGGCTGCAGTTTTTTATCTTTTGCTTTTTTAGCAAATTCTTTTACTTCTCCGGAAATAGCGGATAAAGATTTACCGTCGGCAAAACGTACTACCGGTACCAGTAAACCATCTTCTACGGCTACAGCCACCCCGATATTTACATGGTGATTGACCCGGATCTTATCGCCTAACCAGCTGCTGTTAACAGCAGGATGTTGTTTTAAGGCAATAGCGCAGGCTTTTAATACCATATCATTGAAGGATACTTTAACCGGGCTGAATTCATTGATTTTGGCACGGCCGGCTACGGCAGCATCCATATCAATCTGCATGGTTAAATAGAAGTGTGGGGCAGTGAACAGGCTTTCGCTTAAACGCTTGGCAATTACTTTACGCATTTGCGATACCGGAACCTCATCAAAACTTACCTGTCCGGCAGGTACGGTACTTACGGCAGCTTTTGCAGCAGGAGCGCTGGTTGCAGGAGCAGCAGTTTCTTTAAAGTTGTCAATATCCGATTTAACAATACGTCCGCCATCACCGGAACCTTTTACCTTACTGATATCGATACCTTTTTCAGATGCCAGTTTTTTAGCTAAAGGAGAGGCTTTTACACGACCGCCTTCATTGTTTGATTCAGTTGCTGTTGCATTGCTTTCAGCACTTGCACTTGCTTCGGCAGGAGCTGCTTTTTCTTCTTTTGCTGTTTCACCGCTGCTTACTGCACCACCACCTTTAGCGGCAGCCACCACAGCGTCAACATCTACTTTTCCTTCTTCACCTATAATACAAAGCAGGTCGTTTACCTGTATCTTTTCACCTTTTTTAGCACCCTGGTATAACAGTTTACCATTTTTGTAGCTTTCCAGCTCCATGGTAGCTTTATCGGTCTCGATTTCGGCCAGCACATCCCCTTTCTTCACATCATCGCCCACGTTCTTATTCCAGCTGGCAATTACGCCTTCTGTCATGGTATCGCTTAAACGGGGCATTAATACTACTTCGTCCATTTTAGAAATGTCCAAAGAACTGCCACCATCTTTTTTTTTCGGCTCTTCCGTTTTTTCGGCTTTCTCCTCTTTTTTCTCTTCCTTTTTCTCAGGTGCCGGAGCTGATCCGCCGCCTAATAAACCGGATATATCTTCACCGGCAGTACCTACAATGGCCAGGAGGTCATCTACCTGTAGTTTACCGCCTTTTTCCGTACCAATATGTAAAAGCACACCATCTTTATAACTTTCCAGTTCCATGGTAGCTTTGTCAGTTTCTACTTCTGCTAATAAATCGCCTTTTTTAACCGTATCACCCACTTTTTTATGCCAGGCAGCTATTACACCTTCTGTCATCGTATCACTAAGTCGGGGCATTAATATCTTTTCAGCCATGTACCTTAAAATTTTGGCCGAAATTAAGATAAAATGCTGAAAATGTAAGCGGTGAAACCTAAACAGTTTTTACCCGCAGCAGGCTGTAGCCGGTACAGGCGCAAATTACCCTGTTAAAGCCTGTTTCAGCGTTTTTCCTATACCCTTCTCCTATTAACCATACTGCACTTACATGTTCCGTTCCTTTATTTCTTACTATTTTTGTATTTTAAATTTAATACCACAACATGTCGGCTGACATTTTAAAGAACTGGCAAAAGAAATCGGGTGAACGGAGTAAGCTGTATAAACAGTATTTACAACGGGCCAATAAGAATGTGGTATTGAAACAGTTACCGGCCTTACATGAAGAAGCTTTTGAACAGGTGGACTGCCTCAGTTGTGCCAACTGCTGTAAAAACTACTCACCACGCTTTAAAACACCCGATGTAAAAAGAATTGCCAGGTATATGGGCATGCGTGAAAGTGTGTTTATAGATACCTACCTGAAAGTGGATGAAGAAGGTGATTTTGTGGTTAAAAGCTCCCCCTGCCCTTTTTTAGACCTCAACGATAATACCTGTACCATTTATGACGAACGTCCTTCGGACTGCAGGAGGTTCCCCTATACGGATGAGGATATTATTATAAAACGACAGAACCTGACATTGAAGAATGCCAGTTTTTGTCCTATCACCTATTACGTACTGGAGAAGTTACTGCAACATAAATAAGCCAGGATTACTTTACCCGGCTTATAACTATCACTTACCTTTGCGGCCATGAAATGGTTACGGGAAATAGCAGGTCGCATCTGGGCCGTTTGGGGCCTGATCAGTTTTGTAGCTACCTTTTTAATTGTTTTTATTCCTTCGATGCTGGCTTACCTGATGCCTGACCCGGCGGGCATGCGTTATTTTATTAAACTTGCCCGTATATGGATGGAAGTATGGTTGCGCCTGGTGGCCTGTCCTATCAGGGTAAAAGGCAGGCAGCATTTTAAAAAAGGGGAAGGTTATATTGTTACCTGTAACCATAATTCGCTGATGGATATACCACTTTCTTCGGCATTTATACCCGGCGCCAATAAAACCATTGCCAAGACCTCTTTTGCAAAGATCCCTTTGTTTGGCTGGTATTATAAAAAAGGTTCGGTACTGGTGGACCGTAAAAGCGAGATCAGCCGCCGCCGGAGTTTTGAAGAGATGAAGAAGGTATTATCGTTGGGCATGCATATGTGTATTTATCCTGAAGGTACCCGTAACCGCACCAATGACCCGCTGAAGAAGTTTTATGATGGTGCGTTTAAGTTAGCGGTGGATACAGGCCATGCGGTTATACCTGCAGTGATTTTTAATACCAAAAAAGCAGTGCCTATTCATAAACCTTTTTTCTTTTTGCCACGCCGGCTGGAAATACATTTTTTACCGCCTGTTGACCCGGCGGGTTTGTCGGTTACTGAAATAAAAGAACAGACTTTTGCTGCGATGTGGAATTATTATAATGAGCATCAATAAAGGATTTCCATTCACATAATGGTTCGTGAGACACGAACCAGGGCTTAAGAGCTGACTTTTGCTGCGATGTGGGAATTATTATAATGAACATCAAATAAACGATCTCCATTCACATAATGGTTCGTGCGACACGAACCAGGGCTTAATTTACCAGGATGATGTTTTGGTGGTACTATTGACGGGCTGCCCGATTGCAGTGAAAAGCCCGCTGAGGCATTGAGGCAAGGCTTGCGGCGGACTTGTAACGGAAAGCGGGGACTACAGCCGGGCATGGTTACTGCAGCCGACAGCCCCTATTAAAAAAATAATAGCTGAGCAGCATTCACAACAATAATTAATTCTGGAACGTACGGGTACGGTTCACTTTCAGATCCTGTAATAAAGATGATTTGGGACTGATGGTAAAGTTGAAAAAACGGAATGGCCCGAGCGGCGTAACATTGATGGCCATTTGCCAGCAATGCAGATCACGGGAGATAGCCATAGAGAAAGTCTCCAGCTTGGTATTGCTGATATTGTAATACCCGTTTACACTGAAGTTCCATTTGGGCGTGAGGTTGAAACTGCCGGTAAAGCTGGCATTATTGGTAAATATATTATCAAACTTAGCCGTTTGCGTATTAAACTGGTTGGTATAGGTTAGGGAGTAGTTGATATTGATAGACCAGGGAATATTGAAATCGACAAACTCTGCCGGGTTCTGGCGCATATACTCCAATAGTCTTTGCTGTTCGGCTGCCAGTAAGGGATCGTTGATCTGCTGCCGCTGGTATTCCTGTTTTTTCTTCTCCTTTTCAGGGTCCTTGGGCTTACTCTGGAAACTGGTTGACATAGATACATTGGCATTGGCGAGCCTGCCGATCTTGAAATCGCTGCTCTTCCAATAAAGTTTATTGATACGCTGCCCTATAGCGTTAACCTCGTAGGGATCTAATAGACCACCGGCCGTGATATTGATCTTTTCGAAAAGCGTGGTCCTGAAACTTAGATTGAAAGGACTTAGTTTCATAGAGTCGGCAAAGAAGTTATAGGCACTGGTAATGCTTAAACCATCTATGAGCCGCACTTTCGGATCTTCCTCTGAAGCGGTAGTGGTGGTGTCGCCGTCTTTTGGCTTTTTGCGGCGTACTTTCATCTCCAGGTTATTATCGATACCAAAGTTCATACCACCGAAACGGCCTTCGCCGTAACCACCATATACATTGCCCACAAACTGGCTGAAACGGTTGGTATTGCCATTGGTATCAATTTGTACGGTACTGTAGTATTGTTTGGAAAGATCAGGGCGATAGTTCACACTCAAGGTAGGCCTGATAACATGGCGCATGGCTTTTACCTTGCCCTTTTTAAAGTTGAACGTACCAAATAAACTGGTATTGAAGGAAAGACCAAAACTTGCCTGCTGATCAATGAAGAAACCTTTGGTTACATCGGTTTCCAGGGTATCCAATACATCGTTCCAGCGGTATTGGGTGCGTTTGTTTAACCATACCTGCGAATAAGAAACCGATGGCGCTACCTGTACGGCCCCATTTAAGATAGATGGCAAAGCCACCGTAATAGGAATATTATGCTGGGCACCCCATTGAAGTGTATCTAACAGGTGTGCAAAGAATGATTTACCATATACTTCCTTGGAGTTAACGGTATCATTAAATGTAACAGCGTTCCTGAAGTTACCCTGGTAAGCAATACTTAACTGGTGATACCATTTGCGGGGGCCGGAGTAGTCCTCTTTCTGGAAAGGATAGACATTGCCTACAGAAAAAGCAATATCGGGTAAGCCGATGGTAACGGTATTGGTCTGGTTGTTTTGCTGGTGGTTACCACTCACCGTCAGGTTAAAAGGTTTATCAATCCATGTTTTGGTATAGGTAATGGAAGAGCCCATATTACCCAATAAGTTCTGTTGTGTATTGTTGGGAATATTCTGGTTATACCTGGTAGAGCTGGCATTTACACTGGCATTGAAGGTTGTACCGGGCCTGGACCGTGGATCGGTAGCATGCGACCATACAATGGAATAGTTATGCTGTGCACTATAATCGGCATCGCCTTTGAAGTTGTTTTTGGTAAACCGGTAACCCAGGTTAAAACTGCCCGAATAACGGTAACGTTTACGGTAGGTGGGATTAACATTTAAAGACCAGCCACCATAAGAATAGATATCGCCGGTAACACGGGCATCCCAGTAATCGTTAATAGCAAAATAATAACCACCGCCGGTTAAACCGATACCCCAGTAGTCATTGGTTTCAAATGAAGGTGCAATAAAGCCGCCGCGACGGCCTTTACTTAAGGGGAAGAAACCGAAAGGTAAGTAAATGGGTACCGGCACATCTTCAAACTCCGGGTGCACGGGGCCGGTAACGGCCAGCTTCTGGTTAACCAGTTTTAATTTACCTGCCCGGAAACCAAAATGCGGATGATCGAGGTTGCAGGTAGTAAAAAAACCACGGCGGGCAAACGTGGTGGCTGCATCTACTTTTTTGGCATCTTCCATATGCACAAAAAACTCGCCCTGTTCACTGATGGTATTTTTGGTAAGGCCTTTTTGTGTTTTAAAGTTATACCGGATGGTATCGCTGTTAAACTCGTTCTCGCTTTGTTTAAAGTTGGCATAATCGGCTGTTGCTCCTGTTGAGTCAACAGACCGTACAGCCGTTAACACACTGGTAGCCTGGTTAATTTCAACTGTTGGTGCCGTTAAAGTAATATCGGTGTACTCGGTTTTGGTTTTACCGTACATCTTTATTTTTTTGGACCGGATGAGGGTAACCACCGAGTCTTCGGCAAAATAATGTACGGGAGCAGATAAGGTATCTTTGGATAGTTTTAACGAAAAGCTGTCAACCACTTGCAGTTTTGCACTATCTGTAGTATTATTAGGAGGTATTGTATCGGAGCCTTCGAATTTGATTTTTGCGGCACTATCTATTTTAACAGGCGGTATGGTATCGGCCAGATTTGTTAAAGGACTGTAAAAGTTAGGCTTAGGTGTATGGAAAGCGGATAGGTTCCGCGTTACTGAACATATTAATATTAACGTCAGTATGGCGGATAAAATATTTTTTACTTTAAATTTGTACGGTTGGTGCATACAGTAAGCAGCAAATGTAAATGATTAGTTCTTAAACAAATTGTGAAGATTTAAATAACCTTTTAAATATTTTACTTTCCGCCTGTTTTGTTTTGTGGCAAAAAGGCAGAAGTTTTATAAAAATACTATCCTTTCATGAAGTCCATTTTAAAATTCGGTAGCCTGGTCCTGGTTTTCTTTACGTTGGTATCATTTATTAATAAAAACTACGATGATAGTCTGCCCCTTGGTAAATCGGCCATTAAAAAGATCATCATCGACCCCGGCCATGGCGGTATTGACCCCGGGGCTAAAGGCACTTTTTCCACCGAAGCCCAGGTAAGCCTGGCTGTATCCCTGAAACTGGGAAAAGCCATTCAAAAGGAGTTCCCGGATATGAAGATCATTTACACCCGTACAACCGATGTAATGGCGGGTAATAAGCCGAATAAGGATGCCGGCCTGCGCTATCGTGCCGACCTGGCCAATTCATCCGGCGCTGACCTGTTTATATCGGTACACTGTAACTCGGCCGGTAAAAAAGCCGGCGGCTGGTATGAGAAAGTGGTGGTGGATAAAATTGCCCATACCAAGTATGTGGGTAAAGGCAAAAACAAGAAAAAGAAAACCTATTACACTTATAAATATGAGAACGTATACCGGGAGAATAAAGCCCGTGGTACTGAAACCTATATCTGGGCTACCAGCAAGAACGATGATAAGTTAAAATCGCTGACCCATAATAACGAGTTTTATGGTGAGATAGATTCAACTTCTTCAGTGCAATTGCCCGATCCTTCGGACCCGGTAGAGATGGCCCGGATGCTGGTATACGCCAATAATTATTTTCACAAGAGCCTTTCCCTGGCCGATTTTATTGAAAAAGAATTTGAATCGGTTGGACGTGTAAGCCGTGGTGTAAAACAAAGGAACGATAAAGGTATATGGGTATTACAGGCCACCGGTATGCCGAGTGTGTTGATTGAAATAGGCTTTATTTCCAATGCCGAGGAAGAAAAGTATATTAACAGTGAACAGGGGCAACAGGAAATAGTGAGTAATATAATCAATGCACTAAAAAGTTATAATGCCAGGCTGGAAGCACGGAATAAATCCCTGGAGGAGAAAAAAGCATTTTAATAAAAAGCTACTTAAAAAACTAATTAAAACAGCCGGTAAGCGCATAGCCTACCGGCTGTTTTATTACTATCCCACCCCTATGCCCAGCCAGTCGCACCAGCCCGACAGCACTGAATAGTTCTCCTGACGCATAACCCTTAACCGTTAACTATTAACTGAATAACGCTAAGTTGTTCACATACGTGTATGAAAATATCCATGCCTTTGCACCAGTCATATTATCTTTGGGTATTCAAATTATAACTGCACCCTTATGCTTAAAGTTGGTATTTTAGGAGTAGGACATTTAGGTAAATTTCATTTAAACAACTGGCAGGAGATCAGTGGCGTTGAGCTGGTAGGCTTTTACGATCCGCATGATGAAACCGCCAGCCAGGTGGCCGAGAAGTACCAGATACCCCGGTTTTTAGATGCCAATGCCTTACTGGACGCTGTTGATGCAGTGGATATTGTAACGCCTACCAACCACCATTTTGAATGGTGTGAAAAAGCTATTAAAAAAGGTAAACATGTATTTGTAGAAAAGCCTTTGGCCAATACCATGACCGAAGCCCGGGAACTGGTAAAGCTGGCTAAGGAATCGAATGTAAAGATACAGGTAGGCCATGTGGAAAGGTTTAATCCCGCCTTCCTGGCCTTAAAGGATGTTGCGCTGAGTCCTATGTTCATTGAAGTGCATCGCCTGGCACAGTTTAATCCCCGCGGTACGGAAGTGAGTGTGATACTGGACCTGATGATACACGATATTGATATTATTTTAAGCATTGTAAAAAGTTCCGTAAAAAATATATCGGCCAGTGGTGTTGGCGTATTGACCGATACACCGGATATTGCCAACGTACGCATTGAATTTGATAATGGTTGTGTGGCCAACCTGACCAGCAGCCGTATTTCGATGAAGAAGATGCGGAAGCTGCGTATTTTTCAGAAAGACGCTTATATAGGTGTTGATTTCCTGGATAAAAAAACCGAGATCATCAAACTGAAACAACCCAGCGACCTGAATGTTTTTTCATTTGATATTGATACCCATAACGGTAAAAAAACAATTGCCGTAGCCAATCCCCCGGTTCCGGAAGTGAACGCCATTAAGAAAGAACTGGAAGCCTTCAGGGATGCTATTGTTAACAATCACAAAACGGTGGTATCGGAAATTGACGGACTGATGGCCATGGATGTTGCCCACCAGATACTGGAAAAAATCGGCGATGCCGTCATTACCCGTTAATGGCTTTGCGTAATAAAATATCCTTACGCTGGTATGTACTTGCAGACTACCTGACCGCTGTTTTAAGCTGGGCCTGCCTGTGGCTGGTTATTCCCCGTTTTATCCGCACCGAGGATCATGATATATATTTATTCTCCTGGTGGGCCGGCATTATAGTAATACCTGCCTGCTGGTTATTATTGTACCTGTTAGCAGGTACCTACCAGGACCTGTATAAAAAGTCGCGCCTGGAAGAATTCTCCGTTACTTTTTTTTCTACCCTGTTAGGCGTAGTGATATTTACCTTACTGCTTATTTATACAACGGAAGATTATAAGACCCGCGACATCCTGATACTGATTGGACTGTACGGCTTATTTCACGGCCTGATCACTTTCGGCGGCCGCTGGTTTATTTTAAACCTGGTGAAAGGCCAGCTTTTAAAAGGCCATATTAAGTTTAATGTACTATTAATAGGCAGCCATAAGAATGCCCTGCAGGTACTGCAGCAAACCAAAAAGCATTTGCTGGATGGCGGTTTTCATTACAGTGGTTTTATTAAAACGGATAGCGATGACGACCAGACAGCTGCATTACACCAGCTATTACCCTACCTGGGTAATATCGATAACCTGGAAAAAGTAATAGATGAACACCATATTAAACTGGTGATACTGGCAGTAGAAAAAGAGGAGAAGCCATTGATACAGGAGTTGATCGCCCGGCTTGGTGAAAAAGATATTGATATTAAGATACAATCCGATGTACTGGATATTTTATCGGGCTCGGTAAAAACCATCAATGTATTAGGCGATACCCTGATTGATGTTCGTACCGACCTCATGCCCCGCTGGGAATTACACATTAAACGCCTTACCGATATTTTTGTTTCCCTCTTGTTCATTATCCTGTTATTTCCTTTGATGATCTATATTGCCATCAGGGTGAGGTTTTCATCACACGGCAGTATATTTTTTAAACAACAACGCATTGGCTATAAGGGCAAACCTTTTTACCTGTACAAGTTCCGCTCGATGTACTTGGATGCAGAAGCAAACGGACCTATGTTATCATCGGATAATGATACCCGTATTACCAAATGGGGCAAGGTGATGCGTAAATGGCGCCTGGATGAACTGCCGCAGTTATGGAACGTGCTTATTGGTGATATGAGTCTGGTAGGCCCAAGGCCCGAAAGACAGTTTTATATTGACCAGATCATTGCACGTTTTCCCTATTACCGGTATTTATTAAAGTTACAACCGGGGCTTACCAGCTGGGGCATGGTACAGTTTGGCTATGCAGAAAATGTAGAACAGATGATTGAGCGCTGTAAGTTTGACCTGCTGTACCTGGAAAACATTTCATTGCGACTGGATGCCAAGATCATGATCCATACCTTACGTATCGTCTTTTTAGGAAAGGGAAAATAAACTCAGCGTACACATAATAATGCCGCGCCTACAATACCCGCGGTTTCGGTACGTAAACGGGTAGCGCCAAGACTCACGGCTTTGTATTGCTGCCCCAGCGCCAGGGCAATTTCTTCCACTGTAAAATCGCCTTCGGGACCAATAAGTAAAGTGGTTTCACCATCGGGGATAGGCATGGCAGCCAATTGCTGACGCTCCTGCCCTTCTTCGCAATGCGCAATTAATTGTAACCCGCCTTTATGTGCAGTAATAAATTTATCATACCCTACCGGCTCCTGCAGTACAGGCAGCCATACCTGTTGTGATTGCAGCATGGCGCTGATGCAGATGGTCTGCATACGATCGTAGCGGAATTTATCTTTTTCAGTACGCTTCGTTAATAAAGGGGTGATATGACTTACGCCAATTTCAGTGGCTTTCTCCAGAAACCACTCCCAGCGGTTAGCATTTTTTAATAAGCCAATCGCGATATGTATTTGTCTTAAAGGAGCAGCCGTAAAACCAGTTGTATTAACGGCAACCGTACAGTGTTTTTTGTGTGCTTCAGTAATGCTACATTCCAGCAGGTGTCCTTTACCATCTGTGAGGTTAACAGCTTCGCCGTTCACCATTCTTAATACCTGCACAATATGTTTGCTGGTATCTTCGTCAAGCGTAATTTGTTGCTGCCCTTTTTGGTAATGAGCATAATAAAAAAACGGAACCGGCATAAGCAAGAAGCTACATTAAAATAAAGGAATATTAAAAAGGAGCGTCATCGTCATCCATATTCATATTATTCATACGGCTACCCACCTGGATGCTTAAAGAAGCGCCGTTGCCGTCACCGGCATCAACGGGTTTCCAGTCACCTGCAGGCAAACCAATGCTCTGGTATGGATCATCATCCCAGTCGATGAATTTCTGGATATGTAATAAGGCCTTGAGTTTTACTGTTTCCAGCGAACCATTACGGTGCTTGGCTATTTTTACCTCGGTCAGGCCTTTGGTATTCTCACCCTCGGCACTTTGTGTAATATCATAATAATCGGGGCGGTACAGGAACATTACCATGTCGGCATCCTGCTCGATGGCACCCGATTCACGAAGGTCACTTAATTGTGGTACACGGCTACCCTCTTTTGATCCACGCTGTTCTACCGCACGGCTTAACTGTGATAAGGCAATGATAGGCACACTTAATTCTTTTGCCAGGCCTTTTAAGTTACGGGATATATTACTGATCTCCTGTTCACGGTTGGTTGTTTTACCATCGGCACCGGTACCGCTCATTAACTGCAGGTAGTCAATGATGATCATCCCGATATTGTGTTTGTTTTTTAAACGGCGGCATTTGGCACGCAGTTCAAAAATATTCAGAGCCGCAGTATCATCAATAAATAAAGGCGCCTGTGCCAGGCGTTGTATACCGCGGGCATACAGTTGTTTCATTTCATGCTCTTCCAGTTTACCACGGGCAATTTTCTCCAGCCATATTTCGCTTTCGGCAGAAAGTACCCTTTGTACCAGCTGGCTGGCGCTCATCTCCAGGGAGAAGAAGGCAACAGGTGTTGGCTTGGTAGCGCTCATTACCGCGTTACGGGCCAGGTTAAGGGCAAATGCCGTTTTACCCACGGCAGGACGTGCTGCCAGGATAATCAAGTCGGTATTCTGCCAACCATAGGTAACCTTATCCAATGGGGCAAAGCCGGAAGGAACACCGGTAATATCTTCGTTCCGGTGACGCATATCTTCTATCCTTTGAATGGTTTTAATTAAAACCGCGTCAATGGGATTATAGTCTTTACGTAAGTGGTTGTTGGTAATTTTAAACAGTTTGCCCTCGGCACTATCTAACAGGTCAAATACATCGGCCGCATCTTCGTAGGCATCGGCAATAATTTCGCCGCTGATGCGGATGAGCTCACGCTGGATGAATTTTTGCAGGATGATACGTGAGTGCGCTTCAACGTGAGCCGATGAAACCACCATATTGGTTAAGCGGGTAACATAGTAGGCGCCGCCCACCATTTCCAGTTCGCTTTTTGAACGCAGTTCTTCCACTACGGTGAGAATATCGATGGGCTGGCTTTTATCGGCCAGGCTTTTCATGGCCTGGAAAATCCGTTGGTTGGCATCAACATAAAAACACTCCGATTTTAAGATCTCGATCACAACGTCAAAAGCGTTTTTCTCCAGCATGATGGCACCCAGTACGGCCTCCTCCAGGTCTTTGGCCTGCGGGGGCACCTTACCATATACCATGGTACCCAGATCAATGGATGGTTTACGTTTTTGTTTGCGATCCTTATTAAAATTCGAGAGGTTATCCATTTTTTATAATAGCGTAAAGTAGTAATACCATTAGTTTGCACCAATGACTTATGGGTAAAACCAGCCTTGTTATAAGAAAAAAATTCTTTGTAAACCGAGTGTCGTTCCCAACGTCAGAATGGCGAAATAAGCCCCAAAAAAGGGGAAAAAAAAATTTTTCTTTATGAACATTTTTTGTAAGTAATTAACAAGTAATCCACATTTTTAACACTCCTTACAAACTGATATTTACCTAATTGTATAACAATCTTTTGACGAAATGGATGAGTAACAGTTGCTTTTTTAACTCACTTTTTTGCGTGAGGGATGGCAGCGGCATCCTTTTGCGAAGGGTTGCCGGGTGGCGCAGGGCAAAAGATATAGCGGACAGCCCGGCCCCGCCCGGTTGTTGCGGGCGAGGAAGGAGCCGTAAACCTATATTAAAGGGGACACGCCCTCAGATTAAAAATCAAATTCGCGGCGCATCATGTTCCACCTGAAGCCGATGGTGAAGATGGAGGTATTATCTGTCATTACCGGTGGTGTGGTGGTCTCTAAACGACGCAGGACAAGACTCGCATCTATAAACATGTTCTGGAACAGTTCATACGAAGCCAACAACGAACCATAGATAACATTTGTTTTCCAGCCAGAGCCAACATTATAGCCATACTCCCCCACAAGATAAGGCGGGCGGCTTGGTAAGAATATATTACTGCCATAACTGGCTGCGCTGGAATCACGTCCCTGTGTATAGGCGATCAGTTTACCCGTGATCATAAGCTTGGGTATAGGCTGGTAACGCAGTATACCGATGACCTCGCTGAAATTGGCCATTAAAGGGTGCGCCATCGGCTGGTTATAATGGGTATAGTTGGCAACAGAGTCGCGGTGCGAATAAGTGAAAGGACGCACACGGTTATACTCCACCTGCAGGTCAAGGTTTTTAATGGTAAAGGCATCAATGTATTTTACACCAGCCTGTATGCCCCATTTATTGGCCCACCAGCCACTGTTGGAAGTGAGTTCTTTCAGTTTAAATTCATCTAATAATAATTGTCCGTATAACTGAACACTTTTGGCAATATTGGCTTTCAGGTCAAGACCGGCCAGTGCATTATCCTCACTGCCGTTTTGCTGTTCAATGGAACGGTAAAAGATAACAGGATTCAGGTAACCGAATTCAAAACGGTTCTCCCGGCCAAATACCACCCCTTCAAACAAACCTACATTCAGCCATTTGGTAACGTTGATATCCAGGTGATGAACCGCCGCATATTTTTTACCCAGTAAACGGTCGCCGCCACGCTGATAGGCATTGTTCAGTTCCATAAAAATGTTCTGGTAATTGAATTTCCAGATACGGGTATTTAATTTTAAGAACAGGTTATTGTTGCCAAAATCGCTCAGGAATAAACTACGATGGCCATTACCGATAAAATGTTTATCGTAACCAAAACTTACATCAATATATTTGGTGGCATTGAAGGTAAAATAGCCGCGGGCATCAAAATAATCTACACCGCCCGGTGCCTTGAACTCTTTATAGTAACCGGCGCCCGGTACGGCCGAACGATCGGTAATAAACTGCTGTACATAACTGGGCGGACGCTCCTGGTTTTCGGTAACCATCGCCGTAAAACCGATTTTATTGGCAATTTTACCACGGATGCTCAGACCACGGGTATTTTGAAAGAGTCGCTGGTTATTATCGTTTTGTTTGGATAAGGTTAATTGCAATATGGGGTTGACCACCATATCAAAATCCTTTACATGTACCTCGTAAAAATTAGCCGGTGTTTTATAAAAAGTATTCCAGATACTTTTTTTGCTTTTGTACTGCTCCCTTTCTTCGTCGGTGAGCCACTCGGTATTATTCATGTAAAAGCTGCGCAGGTTGTATTTATCTACTGCTGACAAGCCTGCGTCGCCATATTTGGCCAGGTAACTATTTACCCCGGCAACGTTATACTTGCGGCTATATGCCCTATTTTTGGAGAAATTGAGAACAGAATCTGTCTGTGCTTTTATTTCAAGCCTTTCCAGGAAAGTATTTTGTTTATCGCCCTGCTGTAAATAAGTGGTTTGTGCCGCAGCAGCAGCCGGTAATAATAAAATTAGACTTAGCCTGAGAAGGGTTTGCGTAAATTGCATGTCAGTAAAAATTATTGTACAGAATTATGCAAATATATTTGATTAAGCAAATACAGGTAGTAAATGAAGGAACAACTACTGTGGCGGATGTTTTATTGAAAGATGGGCGCATTGAAAAAATAGCACCGCAGATCAGTGTTGGTGAGGAAAAAGTGACCATCATTAACGGTGAAGGTAAATACCTGTTACCCGGTGTAATAGACGACCAGGTACATTTTCGTGAACCGGGCCTTACCCACAAGGCCAATATTTATACCGAAAGCAAGGCTGCTGTAGCCGGCGGTGTTACCAGCTTTATGGAGATGCCTAATACAGCACCCCCAGCTTATACACTGGAACTACTGGAACAAAAATATAGTATTGCACAGCAAACATCCCTGGCCAATTATTCTTTCTTCATGGGTACCTCCAACGAGAATGCCCAGGATGCGCTGGCGGCTAACGAACATAAAAATGATATTTGCGGTATTAAAATTTTTATGGGCTCCTCCACCGGCAACCTGCTGGTAGATAACCCGCTGACCCTGGAGAAAGTATTTGGTGAAAGTGAATTACTGATAGCTACCCATTGCGAGGATGAACGCATTATTAAAGAGAACCTGGCCCGTTTACAGGCCGAAGGCAGGCCACTCACTGCAAAGGACCATCCCATTATCAGGAATGAAGAAGCTTGTTTTGAATCATCCTTTTATGCCGTTCAGTTAGCCAAAAAGTATAATACCCGTTTGCATATTTTACATATCAGCACAGCCAAGGAGTTACAATTGTTCAGCAATATGTTACCGCTGACCGAAAAAAGGATCACTGCGGAAGTATGTGTACACCATTTACATTTTACGGCCGATGATTATGACCGGTTAGGCAACCGTATTAAATGTAACCCTGCCATTAAAGCGGCACATAATAAAGCGGCTTTATGGGAGGCCTTGTTAGATGACCGCCTGGATGTGATTGCCACCGACCATGCCCCCCATACCCTGGAAGAAAAAGGATTTGAGCGGCTGGGTGACGGCAGCATTGTTCCCATTCCCGGTAAAGAGTTCAGCGGCCATGCCGGCTTACCGCTGGTACAGCATTCGTTACCGCTGATGTTATCTTATTGTCAGCAAGGGAAGATCAGTATAGAAAAAGTGGTACAAAAAATGTCGCATGCCGTGGCCGATTGTTTCCAGGTTGAAAACCGTGGTTATATACGGGAAGGTTATTTTGCCGACCTGGTGATTGTGGACATGGACCGCCCTTTCACCATTGCGGCGGACAATATATTATTTAAATGCGGCTGGAGCCCGCTGGAAGACACTACCCTGCCCGCTTCGGTAACCCATACTTTTGTAAACGGCCACCTGGTTTATGGAAACGGGGTATGGGATGAATCACAACAGGGACAAAGATTGCGGTTTAAGAGATAGATAGAGAAAGTCAGGAAGTTGGTCCGGAAGATGGAAAGTGAAGAAATAAAGGCAACAGGCAATGAGCAAAGAGCAATAAATAGTTGCTTACAGGAATAAAGTTTGAAAGTCAGAAAATGGAGAAATAAAAGCAACAGGCAATGAGCAACAGCAATCCTATTTGCCAGTTGCCTATTGCTCATTACTTATTGCTCATTACAAATTGTCAACTGTCAATTATCAACTGTCAATTGAATAAATGAACTATTAACTTAACGGCATGCAGATAGACGATATATCATTTAACGATATTTCCATTTTTAACCAGGAAGAAGAGTTTTCTATTTTCCATAAACTCAATTTTACGCTTACCGGTGGCGGAAAAGCATGGCTGCATCATTATTTCAGCCAGCCGCATGGTGATATTGAGCGGATCAGAGGAACACAGAATATCATCCGCACTTTAATGGAACATGTGGACGAATGGCCAACCGATATCAGTAATGGTACCCTGCTGGTAATGGAGAAGTTTTTGGATTATGCACTGGACCCGGTAAGTGCCAACCGGCATTTTTTAAATGATTATAGTTATCGCTGGTTACACAGTGCCGACTACTCCATGATCAAATACTCCATTCCCCACTTCGCCGATTTTTTCAGGGGGCTGCAGCAGATATACCTGTTGTTAAAGGATGTGGACCTGCCCAAGGCCATTAAGATCTATATTGAACGGGTTGAACAATTGATGAGTGTTACACCTTTTGCCCAGCTGGCAGCCCTGCCCAGGCATCAACCCATCAGCCTGAAACAGAACCTGCAGTGCGCCTATTATTTAAAAGGCAGCAAGAAAGCACAGACAAGGGAACTGGCCGAAATTTTCTATCGCCTGGACGCCTGGTACTCCATGGCCAAAGCGGTACAAACCTATGATCTTTCCTTCCCTGAATTTATAGAACAGGATTCACCACTGATAGAAGCCAAAGGGTTATACCATATCCTTTTACCCAAACCGGTGCCTTATGATATGCAGATGAACCCTGATCATAACTTTATTTTTCTCACCGGCGCTAATATGGCCGGCAAGAGTACATTGATCAAATCGGTAGGCGCTGCGGTTTTCCTGGCGCACATTGGTATGGGAGTACCGGCCAAAAGCTTAAAGCTTACCCTATTTGACGGACTGATCAGTAATATTAATGTAGTGGACAATATCAGCAAGGGTGAAAGCTTTTTTTACAACGAGGTGCAAAGGATCAAGAATACCATCACCAAGATCAACAACAAGAAAAAATGGCTGGTACTGATAGATGAATTATTTAAAGGCACCAATGTGCAGGATGCCATGAAATGTTCACTGGCTGTTATCAATGGCCTCTTAAAAATCAGGAACTCATTATTTATCCTCTCTACCCACTTATACGAAATTGGCGATGAGTTAAAGGATAATAAGTCTATCACCTTCCGCTATTTTGAAACCGATGTATCAGGCGAACAACTTTCTTTCAGTTACCAGTTAAAAGAAGGCATCAGTAATGACCGGATCGGGTATGTTATTTTAAAAAGGGAGAAGGTGGTGGAGATGCTGGAGAACATTGGCTCAGATCTCAGATCCTAGATCTAAGATTTTAGATTTTTGCCCGGCTGTAGTAACACGGATCATCTGCCGTTGCGTCGCACACTGCAAGGTTCGGAATGCTTATCAGCTTTTTTCATTATATATATAATTCTTTAGTACTATTTAAGTACATATATTTTATTCTTACTCTATCGCTATCTGATCTCTTATTTTATTCCTGACCTCACCGTCTACATTCTTATTAATTACTAATTTTTAATTATTAATTAATAAAACTCTACCTTCATCACATGCTTGTGAAAATTAACGGCAGTGCCGTTTATGGCGTAGATGCTATACCTATTACGATAGAAGTGAACTGGATGAACAGTGGCAAAGACCCGATGATTGTGGGCCTACCTGATAATGCCGTAAAGGAAAGCCTGCAACGGGTGGAGAGCACCATTAAAACCAATGGCTTTGATATGCCACGCACCAAGGTAGTGGTGAATATGGCGCCTGCCGATATTAAGAAAAGCGGTACTGCTTTTGACCTGCCCATTGCTTTGGGCATTTTAGCCGCAACAGAACAACTGACCAATATAGAAGCTTTAAGCCAGTATGTTATTATGGGTGAGTTAAGCCTGGATGGAGAGATCAGGCCTATTAAAGGAGCTTTACCTATTGCCATACAGGCCCGCAAGGATACGATGAAAGGACTGATTGTGCCGGCATCAAATGCAAGAGAGGCCGGCATCGTAAATAATCTTGCAGTATACGGTGTAAGTAATATAAAAGAGGTCATTGATTTTTTCGACAATAATGAAAGCGGCCTGCAACCGGTTAAAGTGGATACACGTGACGAATTTTATTATTCGCAATACGATTTTGATATTGATTTTGCCGATGTAAAGGGACAGAGTAATATTAAACGGGCCTTAGAGATAGCGGCTGCAGGAGGTCATAATGCTATATTGATCGGCCCGCCCGGCGCCGGGAAAACCATGCTGGCCAAACGTATTCCCACCATACTCCCTCCGCTAAGCCTGCATGAAGCACTGGAGACAACCAAGATACATTCTGTTGCCGGCAAATTACCCGAGCATGCTACCCTTGTTTCCAAAAGACCTTTCAGAAGTCCGCATCATACCATCTCTGATGCCGGCCTGATCGGTGGTGGCAGCGTACCACAACCTGGTGAAATATCGTTAGCACATAATGGTGTATTGTTTTTAGATGAACTGCCGGAGTTTAAACGCACCGTACTGGAAGTAATGCGCCAGCCGATGGAGGAAAGAAGGGTAACCATCTCAAGGGCTAAAGTAGCGCTGGATTTCCCGGCCAGTTTTATGCTGATCGCCTCGATGAATCCATGTCCCTGTGGTTTTTATAATCACCCTGAAAGAGAATGTACCTGTCCGCCCGGTGCAGTGCAGAAGTACCTGAATAAAATTTCAGGCCCTTTGCTGGATCGTATTGACCTGCACGTGGAAGTAACACCCGTGCCCTTTAGCCAGTTATCATCACTTGACAAACCCGATGGTTCGGCTATCATCCGTGAACGGGTGATTGTTGCCCGCGATATACAGGCGGCACGTTATAAGGACACACCGGGTACTTATAACAATGCCCAGATGAGCAGCAAGCAGCTAAAGGAGATATGTATCATTGATACCGTAGGACAAAATTTATTGAAAGCCGCCATGCATAAACTCAATTTATCTGCCCGGGCCTATGACCGTATTTTAAAAGTATCCCGTACCATTGCCGACCTGGCCGGTAGTGAACAGATTAAAGCCGAACACCTGGCGGAAGCTATACAATACCGGAGCTTAGACCGGGAAGGATGGGCCGGATAATTTTTTGACCTGCAAATGCCTCCTTTTATATATTTTTTTCTATTCTTGTACCCATTAAACATGTAATATGAAAAAAATAGCCGCCGTCCTTGCTTTAGCCGTTATCATGCTCACGGCTTTTGCTGCCTGTAAAAAGAGTAAAAAAGATCTGGAAAATTATACCTGTGAACAACTAGAGGATGCCATGATAGCAGCGCAGGAAAAGTATATCGACAACCCCAATGTTTCCAACTGCCGTGCTTACAAAAACGCTTTACGGGATTTAAAAACAAAAAAGTGTTATGACTATTATGATGAGAGTACTATTGATATCATGATACTAAGCTTACCATGTTAAAACTATTTACCCATCACATAAAATAAAAGAGGCTGTTGTAAAGACAGCCTTTTTTATATAATTATTTTTTTCGCCTCATCCAGACAAAAAAACCAGTAATTGCAACCAGGAAAGCGCCACCGCCTATTAATAAATTATTACGTCTTTTTATTCTTTCTTTTTCACGTTGCCTTTCTTTATACTGATCATAAAAACCTGATACGATATCCTTATTCTCCGACACTACCTTAGTAACCGTCTCAACAACATCATTTATATTTTTTTCCGATTGCCTGTTATGATAGTATGCCCGCCAGGATGGAAGTATGATCTTTTCCTTTCTTAACATACGTTTCAACTCGTCCATTTTTTGTTGCACACCATATTGCTCAACAGCTCCATATTGTAAAGCAAAATCATAAGCGATATAAGCATGCTCAACAGATAACTGTGTGGCCAGTAAATCGCCTAACTCATTAAATACATTTGCCAGTATGGCTTCAGGGAAAGGTGTAAAAGGCACTCTCTCCTTAAGCTGGTACTCGATATCCAACGCCTTATTTACCAAATCATCACTTATTGCCGAACCGGCTGTTACCCCGGTCTGTAAAACGCTGTTCTTTAACAGCCAATTGGGGTCTTTTGCCATATTCAGTTTTGCTTCCAATATCTTAACATGTACCCATTCACTGCCAGCATGGGACTCCGGATCAATAGCCAAACTTTTTTTAATAAACAATAAGGCTGAATCATTTTTCCCAGTTAACTCATAAGTGGTTCCTAAGTTTGCTACTACATTATAGTTCCCGGGATTTTCTTTATATAATCGTCGTAATATCGTTAATGCCTCCTTATACCTGCCCAGGTATGCGAAATTTACAGCGAGGTCTGACTGTGTATCTACATCATAAGTATGTATTTTGCTTAAATCATGGTTGGCGATAAATGCTGTTGCCCTGGCTGTATCAGGACTATCATAAAAACCAAAAAACGGTTCAGAGCGTCCTGTCACTTTGCCGTTTTTATTAATATGTGTTTCGTTATAACAGGCAATAGCCGTAAAAAAAGTCGGCCAGGTCAATATAAGCAGTGCAATTGTTCGTAACATGGATGATGGTTTACTGGTTGATAAGACAAGACTAGTGAATAATTCCATAAATTATATAAAAAAAGACGGTTTTAAAACGTCTTTTATTTTTTTATTTTTTTCTTAACTATTCAAGACCGGTTGATCTTTGATTAAAGACTTACGCTCCCCCCCATTACAAACTATATAACAATTTGACTAGTAACAGATCATAACATCTTCAAATTATTTTCTCATGCGGTGTTATTTTAAGCTATCTTTGCGGCGCATTGGTTTGATAACAGCATTACCGGCTGCTATCAATTAAAAGGGAATCAGGTGCAAATCCTGAACAGACCCGCTACTGTAAGTCCTAATGCAACATTTTGACAATCTTTTGCCACTGTAATACCCGGTATTATGGGAAGGCCGCTCAAAATGAGGACAAGTCAGGAGACCTGCCAGCGCATTATAAATTTTAAGCTTTCGGGACATGAAGCTTTGAGTATAACAAGTGCTGAAAAAATTAGCATCCATTTGTTTTCTTAACATCCTGCAAGCTGTTTGATTTTTTTATCAAATAGTAACTGAATGAAGCGTTGTGCACAACAGCTATGCTGTTGCCTTGTTTTATTATTTACAGGCATCACCGTAAATGGGCAAAGCCATGTACAGGATTCCCTGCACGTACAACTGGATGAAGTGGTAGTACGCAACAATGCTATGCACAGGATCGTCTCGCCTACCCCTTCACAAATACTAAATGGCAAAAAACTGGCCTCACTCAACAGTTTTTCAGTAGCCGATGCCGTACGTTATTTCTCCGGTGTACAACTGAAGGATTATGGAGGGGTTGGCGGGTTAAAGACCATCAATGTGCGCAGCATGGGCACACAGCATGTAGCCGTAATATTTGATGGCATGCTATTGGGTAATGCACAAAACGGTACAGTAGACCTTGGCAAGTTTTCACTGGATAATATTGAGAGCATTGAATTATACAACGGGCAAAAAACGGTTTTACCGCAACCGGCCCGTGCTTACCTGGCATCCAGTTCCATCTTTATTAAAACAAAAATCCCCCAGTTTGATAGTAGCCATCATTTACTGAAGACCAGTTTTAAAACCGGTTCTTTCGGCCTTGTTAACCCATCCCTGTTATGGCATCAAAAACTAAACAATCAATGGAGTACTGCTGTCAGCACTGAATATATAAATGCCCATGGTAAATACAGGTACCGGGATATTAAAAAAGGACAAAGTGGAGGCTACGATACTACTGCCACCAGGCACAACGGGGACGTTGAAGCATTCAGGGCCGAGACCGGTTTATTTTACAAAGGCCAGCAAAGTGATGGCTTTATCAAAGGTTATTTTTATAACTCGGAAAGAGGATTGCCCGGCGCCATTGTTTCCAATGTTTTTTATAACCCGCAGCGTCAGTGGGACAGGAATATTTTTATACAGGGCAATTACAAACACAGTTTCGACTCCAGTTATAGTATCCTGGTCAATGCCAAGTATGCACATGATTATTTAAAATATGTTGATCCGAGGATCGGTACGCTGGAGGGCGCCCTTACCAATCGTTATTACCAGACTGAATGGTATGTATCGGTTGCCCAGCAATACCTTGCCAGGCCCTGGTGGCAGTTGGGTTTATCTGCCGATTACTCTTATAACCTTTTAAACGCTAACCTCTATCGTTTTGCCTACCCCAGGCGGAACAGTTATGTAGGTGTTTTTGCCAGCAATTTTAACTTTGAGCGTATTACTGTACAGTCGTCCCTGGTATATTGTTATTATGATGAGTATGTAAAGCAGTATACCACCTCCGAAGACCGAAAAGCCTTACTCCCCTATATCGGCCTTTCCTTTCAACCTACTAGTTCCAGACATTTCAGGTTACGGGCATTTTACAAAGAATCCTTACGTATGCCCAATTTCAACGACCTGTATTATACCGAGATCGGTAATATAAAACTGGACCCGGAGTATACCAGGCAATGGAACGCAGGCTTTATCTATAATAAATCACAGGGAGACAAACAAAGTTTTTCCATACAGGCCGATGCCTATTTTAACCGTATAAAAGACAAGATCATTGCCGTACCATCCACCAATCTTTTCCGGTGGATGATGATCAACCAGGGCCTGGTCACCATCAAAGGTATTGATGTAAATGCTGAGTATAACCGGCTTTTGTGGTCAAAAATCCTATTACAGTTTGGCGTGGGCTATACGTACCAAAAAGCACTCAATAAAACGCCCGGGGAATCTTCTTACAATCACCAGATCCCTTATACACCGGTACACAGCGGTTCCCTGCACGGCTCCTTACAATGGCGCAGCTGGACACTTAATTATAGCTACCTGTATACAGGTGATCGTTATGTACTTCCCGAGAACAAGCCTGTCAACTATATGCAACCCTGGTACACCACCGACCTGGGTATTGTATGGGAGAAAAAAGTAAAAAATAAACAATACCGAATTTCCCTTGAAGTAAACAATGTATTTAACCAATACTATGATGTAGTACTGAATTATCCCATGCCGGGAACCAATTTCAGGACTGCATTGAGTATAAACCTTTAACAAGATGCGTACAAAAATGAGATCAGTTTATGTAATGACATGTTTATTCATCCTTATTGCCTCCTGCCGGAAAGATGACAAAACGCTGGAAGAAGAAGTGGTACCCGTACCCCAACAGCCGGTAATGACCGTGGAAGGCTTTTACCTGTTGAACGAAGGTAATATGGGTACAAACATGTCTACCCTCGATTATTATGATTATGCCGGCGGCATATACCGCAGTAATATTTATGCGGCTGCTAACCCAAGTGCGGTGAAGGAATTGGGCGATGTAGGGAATGATATAGGCATTTATGGCAGCAAGTTATATGCAGTGATCAATGCTTCCAATAAAGTAGAGGTAATGGATGCCGGAACCACCAAGCGCCTGGGCATTATCACCATACAAAACTGCCGGTATATAACTTTTGCAAAAGGCAAAGCCTATGTAAGCGCCTATGATGGCAATATTCAATTAGGTACAGGGTCACCCAACGGATTTGTAGCAGAGATCGACACCAATACTTTACAAATAACCCGTAAAGTAACCGTAGGACGCCAGCCGGAAGAAATGGCCATTGTCGGTAACAAATTATACATTACCAATTCCGGGGGGTATGACCCGGCACATTACGAACGTACCGTTTCGGTTATCGACCTGAACAGTTTTACAAAAATAAAAGATATTGATGTGGCCATTAACCTGCATCGCTTAAAAGCTGACAGCAGCGGTAATTTATATGTAACCTCCCGTGGCGATTACCAGGATATTCCTTCCAAATTATTTGTGCTGAATACGCAAACGGAAGCCATTACCAAAACATTCGATATTGCAGCAGCCAACCTGGCCATCACCGGTGATACTGCCTACATCGTGGGCTCTCAATTCAGCTATGCTACCCTATCCTGGACCGTTACCTATAACATGATCAATGTTAAAACACAAACCCTGCTGAACAAGAATTTTATTACCGATAATACCCATACAGATATTCATACACCTTACGGTTTAGCAGTTGACCCTGTAAGCCGTAACATATATATCGCCGATGCCAAAGACTATGTATCCTCCGGCACCCTGTACGGGTATACGAAAGAAGGTAAACGGTTCTTATCTACCACAACAGGTAATATTCCTGCACATATCGCATTTAAAACAAAAACAAAATAAGCAACAAAACCAGACAAATGAAACAGTTAAAAAAACTAACATGGGCTGTAGCAACTATCGTTCTTTTATACAGTTGTAAAAAAGAAGACACTGCTGTCCCCAATGCCACTTTCTCTGTAACGGAGAAAATTATTGAGACCAATATCAAAGAAATTGTAACCATCAACGCAACCATCACCGCCGGTAAAGAGGTGAATGAAGTATGGTATGTAAATGGCCGTGCCATTTCTATCAACAGTGTTTTCAGTCATGCATTTGATGTGGCAGGCACCTACAAAGTATATTACCTGGCCGCCAACCAGTATGGTTCTTTCCGCGACAGCTTTACCGTTAAAGTAAATGCCCTTATCCGCAGCGGCGGTGCCAATGCGTACGTAACAAAATTATTTGAATACTTGCCGGCACCGGGACAGTTTATCAATAAAGCGCCGGGCAACCTGGCCAGCGCCGAAGGTATTGTGGGTAAAACCGGCATGGTTACCCTGGGCGCATTTGGCGGTTATATTGTAATGGGCTTCGATCACAGTGTACCTAACAAGGAAGGCAATGATATACAGGTATTGGGCAATGCGTTAACAGAATGGAGCGAGCCCGGTATTGTATACGTTATGCAGGACGATAACGGCAACGGTTTACCCGATGATAAATGGTATGAATTGGCAGGCAGCGAATTTGATAAAGGCCCTGCCGAATATGCCAGAAATTATGAAGTGACCTACTACCGCCCCGATGCACCCAATAAAGATGTACCCTGGACTGACAATAAAGGCGCCAGCGGCTTTGTAAAGAAAAACAGCTTCCATACACAGGCATATTATCCTGAATGGATCACCGCAAACAGTTATACCTTAAAAGGTGCCTGGTTAAAAGGTAAATTAGACCTTACCGTTCCTACCTATATTAAATCCATGCCCTATGCCTGGGGTTACGCCGATAATATTGTAGGTGGCAATTTATTGGATATTGACAATGCTGTTGATGAAAAAGGCAATAAGGTTCATTTGAAAGCCATTGATTTTATCAAGGTACAAACAGCCGTATTAGGCGACGGTGGCTGGTTAGGAGAAGTATCCACTGAAGTAAACGGCATTAAAGACCTGCATTATAATTAACCCAACACCACCTAACCTGATAATTAACAACAATGAAATTTTTACAACAAACAAAACAATGGGCTTGTTTAGGTATACTGGCCATTACTTTATACTCCTGTTCCCGTGATAATGACGGTTTTACCGGGCCGGAACAGCCGGAACTATCCAAGCCTTACGATAATGGTTTCTTTATCATCGGCGAAGGGTCCTATGGCAAATCGGCCGGAACGGTTAACTTTTACGCCTATGGCGCCGATACGGTAGCCACCAGGGTATATGAAAAGGAGAACCCCGGTAAGATCACGTCTAATGCCGCCATGACCAGCACCCTGCAGTTTGCCGGCATCATTAATGGTAAATTATACCTGTTAAGTAAAATAAACGGCCCTATTGTTAAAGTAGATGCCGGTACGTTAAAGGAAGAAGCCCGCTACACCCAGGAAGCCAGCAACTGGCGCAGCATTGTACACGTAAGTGGTAATACCGGGCTGGTAAGCGCTAATGACGGTGTGTATTATATTGACCTTACCACTTTACAGGTACAATCAAAACTGCAGACGGTATCGGCCGTGAACTCCGGCGATATGATCAAAACGGATAATTACATTTTTGTATTACAAAGCAATGGTGTAAAGATCATCAATGTAAGCAGTAACAACTCTTTTGTTAAGAGTTTTACCAATATCAACCGTGGTTTAACCACTACTCCCAATGGTAAAGTATGGGGCGCTGTGGGCACACGCCTGGTAGCTATTGACAGCAAGCTGGATACAGCCGGTGTAACCATACCGGTAGCCGTTAGCTCCTGGGGACTGGACGCACCAACCATCCTTACGGCTTCCACGAAAGAGAATGCGGTATTCTATCACTCCGGCACTAAAATTTACAAATACATTGATGGTAACCCCGGGTCACTGGATCAACCTTTTATTACCATTAACGAGTCACCGTTTATGGTATACGGCGCTATCCGTTACGATAAAAACAAAGACTACCTGATCGTAAATGGCATTAAAGGGTATGGCAATGCTTCTACTATAAACTATTTACTGATATACAATGCCAGTAATGGCAGCCTGGTGAAGAAGATAGTATATGGCGGTGATGAGACCAACCTTGATTTTCAAAAAATTTACTTTCCCACCCTTAGTGTGTTTCACTAATTTATCTTAATACTGTTTCGAAAAACCAGGCCGGCACCTAACAGTGCCGGTTTTTTATTGATCTGTATTTTATTATTACGGTAGCGGTTCATAAATCAATTGCACCACACCCGATCTGAAAACATTGGTTTGTAATAATTTTAAATTAAGCCTGCCCTGCATGTCCTCAAACAAAGGCTTTCCTGCTCCCAGTACTACAGGATGCACCGATACACGGTATACATCGATCAAACCCTGCTGAATAAAGGTCTTAATTAAGCCGGCGCCACCATATAACCAGATATCTTTTCCACCCTGCTGTTTTATAGCGTTCACCTCTTTCACGAGGTCGTCGGGTTTAATGAAGCTCGCTTTATCATCCTGCCTGATCTCACGGGAAAAAACAAACTTTTTCCTGGCGTGTACGGTTGCCCACATGGTCTTTTCTGCCGGGGCTGCATCAGCGGCCGGTTGATAGTTGCCCCACATATCATAACTTACCCGGCCATAAAATATGGTGTCCACACTATCCAAAAAACCTTCAAAATTCATATCATCATCCATAATACACCAGTCAATCTCACCATTGGGTCCTTCTATAAATCCGTCCAGGCTTACTGCCAGGTCTAACACTATTTTCTTCATTACAGCTGTTTTTAATCAGTTTTTTACAGGCGGTCCAATTCAGGCTTTGTTAATTCGTTTTCTATATCCCCGGTATTTAAAGTAGTGGCCGGTTCAAAAAGCATGACCCAAACCTCGCTTTCGGCAACGGGCTTATGTTCTACCCCTTTGGGAACGATCATAAATTCGCCTTTCTTCAGGGTTACGGTTTTATCCCGGAACTCGATCTTTAATACACCTTCCACGATAAAAAACAGTTCATCCTCATGGTCATGTTTATGCCATACAAACTCCCCTTCAAATTTGGCCAGTTTTACATGTTGCCCGTTTAATTCCCCAACGATCTTTGGCGACCAGTGCTCAGAAAAAAGCGCAAATTTGTCTGCAAGATTTACTTTATCCATGATTGATACAATGATGAATTATGAGTTATGAATTAATTAAACACCATTAACCATTAACCATTAACCATTAACCATTAACTATTAACTATTAACTATTAACTATTAACTATTAACCATGAACTATTAACCAACCAATACCGGTTGCTGGTGCTGCAGGTAAGATAAGAAAAGTTCCATGCCCTTACGCTTGCGTTCATCTAAAGTATAACTGAGGTGCAGGGTATAATATTTTTTCAGGTTGTAGTAGGGATAAGGATGCGCGGCTACTATTTCATCAATATGATCGAGGCCTAAAGCATTGGCCGCGTCAAAAGTGGCGATAAAACCGGGCGGCAAGGGTTTCAGGCTAACCCAGGCGGCAAATACAAACGGAAGCCCCGTAATGGCACGCCATTCAGAGGCCAGGTCATAAATAAAAGTAGATTGGCGGCGCTGCTCCAGGGCCCTGTCGCCTATCACAAGGCCGGCTGTAGTGCCTTTGATCTCCTTACGGTAACTTTCATCTTTGGCCATGATCAGCTGCGGGTTAATACCCCAGGATTCCCGCATCAGTATTTTTAAGAGCGCTACCGAGGAACGGCTCTGGTAATCTAGGTAAATGGTCTCTATCTCCTGCAAAGGCACTTCACTGAACAGGCAAACGGAAGCCACTTCCGTATCCGTGGCAATACAATGGTTACCAATGATATGATACTCTTCCAGTTGCGGTAAAATAGCTACGGGTACCAGGCCCACATCAATCTGCCCTCCTACCAGCATATTGGCCAGTTCCGAGGGTATGGCCTCCACTAAATCGATCTGCTGCGATACAGGCTCCTGCTGCAATCCGTAAATTAAAGGACGGGTATTCCGGTAACTTACAATTCCTACTTTTATTCTCTTGTCCAATTCAACTATTTTTGCAACCTCAAAGATAAAACAATAAGTATTCATGCAACTATCTTCTCTTACAGCCGTTTCGGCCGTTGACGGACGTTATCGTAAACAAAGTGAACAATTGGACGCCTATTTTTCCGAATATGGTTTAATTAAATACCGTATTGAAGTAGAAGTGCAATACCTGTTTTTTTTAGAAAAAAAGAAGTTCTTTAAACTGCCGCTCAAAGCTAAAAAAGCCTTAAAACAACTATTGGAAGGCTTTACCGTAGAACAGGCCCAGGCCATAAAAGATATTGAAGCCACCACCAACCACGATGTAAAAGCCGTGGAATATTTCCTGAAAAACATTTTACAGGATAACGAGGCCGGTGAACTGACGGAATGGGTGCATTTTGGTTTAACCTCACAGGATATTAATAACAGCGCTGTTCCTTTATCCTGGAAAAATGCCCTGGAACTGGAATACCTCCCCACCCTTTTAAACCTGGCCGGCCATTTAAAACAACTGGCAACAGAGTGGAAAGATATTCCCCTGCTGGCCCATACACACGGGCAACCTGCCAGCCCTACTACGCTGGGTAAAGAGTTTATGGTATTTGTGGAAAGGATCAATAACCAGATAGAACAGTTATTACATATACCTTACACAGCCAAGTTTGGTGGTGCTACCGGCAACTTTAATGCGCACCATGTAGCTTTTCCTAAAAACGACTGGATCAAATGGGGCAATGAATTTATTGGCTCCTTAGGTCTGCAACGCCAGCAATTTACTACCCAGATAGAACATTACGATAACCTGGCTGCTCATTTTGATGCCATCAAACGGATCAATAATATTTTACTGGACCTGTCCCGTGACGTATGGACCTATATTGCATTTGAGTACTTTAAACAAAAAACCAAGAAAGGTGAAGTAGGGTCCTCTACCATGCCGCATAAAGTAAACCCGATTGATTTTGAAAATGCTGAAGGCAACCTGGGTATTGCCAATGCTTTACTGGAACATTTATCGGCCAAACTCCCGGTTTCCCGTTTACAACGCGACCTGACCGATTCAACCGTATTAAGAAATATCGGTGTACCACTGGGACACACGTTTATTGCGATTAAATCTCTGGAAAAAGGCCTGGGTAAACTGGTAGTGAATAACGCCAAGATCAATGCCGACCTGGAAGATAACTGGCCGGTAGTGACCGAAGCCATACAGACCATCTTACGCCGTGAAAAATTCCCTAACCCTTATGAGGCACTGAAAGAGCTGTCAAGAGGTAAGGACAAGATAGATAAAGCAGCCATACACCAGTTTATTGACGGGTTAAACATTACTGCTACCCTCAAAAAAGAGCTGAAGAAAATAACCCCTCAGAATTATACCGGTGTTATTGCTAAGTTTTAATAAGAAAAAACACTAGCCTTAACTTTTGGTAACAATAAGAAATACAGTCAGATAGCTTAACAAAAAGTCCCGGTTATACCGGGACTTTTTTGGCCTGATTCGTGTAAGTTTATGGGTATAACCGCCCAGGGTATTGGTTAACCTAAAACAGGTTGTTATGAAACAGGTATATAAAATACTATTGGCAGGCCTGACATGGGCAACAATAATAACAGGGTGTTCAAAAGAAAAAGATGTGCAGGAGGAAGGAACACAGGACCCGCCTGTATTGGCAGGCACCTATAATGGTAATTTCAGCCGTACGGGTATGGCAACTACGGATATAACCATTGCCTTTACCGGCAATAATTTTTCCGGCAGCAGCACTGCCGCTTACCCGGTAATTTGTAACGGCACATTTACCATCAATACTAACCAGGTAAGTTTTACCAATGCCTGTAACGAAACAGGCGCTATTGTATTAAACGGCACTTATAATTACACACTATTGCGTGGGGCTACATTCCGGATATGGAGAACCAATAATAATATAACAGATGAATATACCATTACCCTGGCGAGGTAATGGCTATGGCTTTACATTTCCGCCTTATGTATCTCGCTGGTAAAGTGGAAAGTGATATCCGGGTTATTGGTGATCTCGGTATTCAGGAACCATTCACTTTGTGCCAGGTACACCACGTGACCATCCTTATCCTCTGCAATATTAGCCTGTTTAAAGCGGGTAAATTCCAGTAATTTCTTAGGGTCTTTACTGGTTAACCAGCAGGCTTTGTAAAACGGCATACTGTTGAAGGTTACCGAAGCGCCATATTCATGCAGCAGACGGTATTGAATTACCTCAAACTGCAGTTCGCCCACACAACCGATGATCTTTTTATTACCGCCAAACTGGGTAAATAACTGGGCTACGCCTTCATCAGTAAGTTGTAACAATCCTTTTTCTAATTGTTTGGTTTTTAAAGGGTCTTTATTCACTACCTCTTTAAAAATTTCAGGTGAGAAAGAAGGAATACCGGTGAAATAAAAGTTCTCACCTTCGGTCAAGGTATCACCTATCTTAAAATTACCTGTGTCAAACAACCCTACCACATCACCCGCATAAGCATCTTCTATAATGCTTTTATCACGGGCCATAAAGGAATAAGGGTTGCTGAAACGCACATCCTTGTCCAGGCGTACATGGTGGAAGTATTTATTACGCTGGAACTTACCGGAACATACCCGTAAGAAAGCGATCCTGTCCCGGTGTTTGGGGTCGAGGTTAGCGTGGATCTTAAATATAAAACCGCTCAGCTTTTCTTCCTCCACATCCAGCAAACGGCTGGTGGTTTCGCGGCTGCGTGGTGTAGGCGCTATTTCAATAAACGTATCCAGCATTTCTTTTACACCAAAGTTGTTGATGGCGCTGCCAAAGAAAACCGGCGCTACCTGTCCGGCCAGGTAATACTCAACATCCAGCGGGCCATTTACGCCATCCACCAGTTCAATATCCTCCCTTAAAATTGCCGCATCCGCTTCTCCAATCTTTTTCTCCAGCAGGCTGTCATTAATATCTTCAATGGCCGTTACATCATCCTCGTCAGCAGCTTTGGTATTGGCCGTAAACAGGCGCAGGTTATGATCGTGTAAATTATATACCCCTTTAAAGTCCTTACCACTGTTAATAGGCCAGGTCATGGGGTGCAGGGAAATTTTCAGTTCTTTTTCAATCTCTTCCAGCAGGTCAAAACGGTTTTTACCGTCCCGGTCCATTTTATTGATGAATACAATTACCGGCGTATCACGCATCCGGCATACTTCCATCAGTCGGCGGGTCTGGTCTTCCACCCCGTTCACACTGTCCACCACCAGGATAACGCTGTCCACCGCCGTAAGGGTACGGTAGGTATCCTCCGCAAAGTCCTTGTGACCCGGTGTGTCCAGCAGGTTGATGAGAATATCATTGTATTCGAAACTCATTACCGAAGTGGCTACCGATATACCACGCTGCCGCTCTATTTCCATAAAGTCGGAAGTAGCATGCTTTTTAATTTTATTGCTTTTTACCGCACCGGCTATCTGGATAGCGCCACCAAATAACAGGAATTTTTCCGTCAGGGTGGTTTTACCGGCATCCGGGTGACTGATAATGGCAAAGGTTCGCCTGCGCTGAATTTCGTTGTGATATTTCATAAAGGTGGCAAAGGTAAGGCAGATTGAAACGTAAAAGAAGGGTAAAGTGTACTAATCCGCTGCGCCCCGTTTCCCTTTATCGATTTCAGGCCTCCCTTTAACGAGTTGATTTATTGTCCCCCCTTTTTACAACTAGCTTAGCAACATAAACTAAAACTTTATGAAACAACTTATTATTGCAGTCCTGTTTATTGCTGTAGCCACTACTTATGGTTGTAAAAAAAGCAAAGACGACCCGGCCCCTAACCCCAATATTATTTATGAGTCAGTGAATGAAACACTGAAAACCTATACGCCCAAACCGGCCCCCACTGACCGGTTCGAATATATCGGCAGCATCACTGCATCCGTACCCAAACTAGCTATCGGCATTTTGATGAGCTGGGAAACAAGCCCTAATGGTATTTATCTCCACCCCAATAACAGCGCAGGGGCTATTTTAACCAATACCCACGGTTTAATTAAAGGAATGCCGGCCGGTGTTGCTATCAATAGTGCTTCTATAAGCTGGAATACCAGCTCACCGGCCATTAGCTACGATTATGTAACCAACAGTACTTCCTCGAAAGGTGATTTTGCCGGGAAGGGGAACCTGTATATAGGTTTTTATACTATTGACAGTGATAAAAAATATTATGGCTGGGCTCAATTAAATGTATCGGCAGATGGAAGAACCGTGAAATTGATTGATTATGCCGTACAGAAGGTACCAGATACCGGCATCAAAACGGGTGAAAAATAGGCCAGTATATGGTTACACTGAACGCCCGAACAATTAAGCCATATCCGGGAAAACATAACCCGGGCCGGGTAATTTGTTCCACCGATCTTTCTTCACCAGTAGCCAGGTTGCTAATAATAACTCACCCAATGCCATGGGCAGGGATAGAACCATGTCAACAGTATCACTATAAGCTGCATAACCAGGTAAAAAACGGGCAGCCATATTGGTGAGTAAATAACATAGCCCTGCAAAAACGGCCATATACCCGATCAGTTTAGGTACAGCAGGTGTTTTGATCAACAGATATCCCAGTAACAACAGGTGTACCCCAAAAACAATCAGGCCAAGCGACCATATTGTTAAAAAGCTTTCGAAATGAAACATAACCGCAGCGGCCTCCGTATGGCCGGGTATAAACGAGGGGATCATTAAGAAGTGTACAATTGCCCATCCCAAAACCATGCTGTACACCAGCCGGGCAAGCGCCATCAGGATAGCCAGGCTGCTGTTTACCTGCTGAAAAAGCCTGTACAGGCACCAGCAAAGCAACAGGTCGAGTAAAAATATAACCAGTAAGCATACTATAAAACAAATAAACAGGTCATTATTTACAGCAAGGTTAGTGAAGGTTGCCGGTGCATTATCACGGATATAAATTTGCGGAAAAGCATATCCATAACCAATGCCCGCCAGGATAGCCATAGTTAACAAAGATATGCCGGTGAACAACGGAAGTTTTCTGCGCATATACTGATCGTCTTTATTCATTATTAAAAAGTACGCCCACAAAACTACCTATGAACAAAAACGGATTTCTTAACCATTGCTAAGAAAACGGACCGGTAATCTGCTTAATAAAAAGATCCCCTGTCATAAAACAGGGGATCTTGTATATCATTAAACGATAATTATTATGCTTTAATCGCAGCAATACCCGGTAAGGTTTTACCTTCAAAGTATTCCAGCATAGCACCACCACCGGTGGATACATAACTTACTTTATCACTAAAACCAAACTGGTTCACGGCAGCCACACTATCACCCCCGCCTACTAAACTGAAGGAGCCGTTTTGTGTAGCCTGGGCCACTGCGGTTGCAATAGCTTTAGTGCCTGCCTGGAATTTCTCCATTTCAAAAACACCCATCGGGCCGTTCCATAAAATGGTTTTGGAAGCCAGTATCACATTGGTAAATGCTTCAATGGCAACAGCCCCTATATCCAGGCCCATCCAGCCATCGGGAATATTACCCGATGCAGCCGTATCGGTGTTGGCATCTGCTGCAAATTTATCAGCGATCACAGAATCTTCGGGTAAATGAATTTTTACATTTTTAGCTGCTGCTTTTTCCAGTAAAGCCTTAGCGGTATCTAAACGGTCGGCCTCACATAAAGAAGCGCCGATATTACCCCCTCTTGCTTTAAAGAAAGTGTAAGCCATACCACCACCGATAATAATGTCAGTAGCTTTTTCCAGCAGGTTCTCGATGATCAGTATTTTATCAGAAACCTTGGCACCACCAATAATGGCCGTGAAAGGTTTTTCTGAACTATGCAGTACTTTCTCCGCACTGCTTACTTCCCCTTCCATTAACAAGCCAAACATTTTTTTACCGGCAGGGAAAAACTCGGCCATTACCGCTGTAGAAGCATGTGCCCGGTGTGCCGTACCAAAGGCATCATTCACGTATACATCACCTAAAGCGCTCAGCTTTTGGGCAAACGCTTTATCTCCTTTTTCTTCTTCTTTATAAAAGCGCAGGTTCTCCAATAATAATACTTCACCAGGGCGCATCATACTGGCCGTAAGTGCCGCCTGCTCGCCAATACAATCATCGGCAAACAATACCGGTACCGGCTTACCCAATGCATCCGTTAATAAAGTATGGATATGTTGTACCAAATGTTTCAGCGAATACTTATCCGTGGGCCCGTCTTTCGGACGGCCTAAATGGGACATTAAAATCACTTTGCCGCCATCTTCCACTATTTTTTTAATAGTGGGTATAGCCGCTTTGATCCGGGTATCATCGGTAATTTCTAATGATTCGTTCAGGGGTACGTTAAAGTCAACCCTTACCAGCACTTTTTGATCATTAAAATTGTAATCGGAAAACTTGCTCATGATTATTGTTGTATAATTTATGATAATACCGGACTTATGCTTTTTCGCTGTTGGCTTCCTCGTACATCAGGTATCCCGCGGAAACCGCCAGTATCTGGTTGGTTACATCAACCCCGCCTTTCATATTTGTCCGCAATGCTTTTACGACAGTTGACGGACCGGAAGGAAATCCCCACCATCCAAACATGATGGTACCCAGGTTGTACCAAAAACTATGCAAAAAAGTGCTTTGTCCCTGTTTTATCAGTTTTAATTCAGATTGATTCTTGGATGTACCGATAATATAGGAAATAACATATTGATAGTGCACAAACTTTCCCCCGTTCTCAATTTCGGTTTGAATTTCTTTGGCGCTTAATCGTTTTACATTTTTCTTACTCATATAGTTTGTAATGTTTTTCTTTAAAACAATATGAGAGGGCTCAGATCTAAGTAAAAGTATGACAAGTGAGTTAGTTTTTCAACATGCGTGAGGGATAGCAGCGGATACCCCGGTGAAGCCCTGCGCTTAGCGGTTCCCCCGTTGTGGGGGTCAGGGGGTGTGCCGGAGTAGCAGCGTATAGTCCGACCCCGTGTCAGTGAATATAACTTATCGTTATTATTTTACCCGACACGGGGGCACGCCATAATATGGTTAAGAACTTATTTGCTGATCAGTTGTGCAAAATAATGTACGGTGCGTACCAACTGGCTTACATAGCTCATTTCGTTATCGTACCAGCTTACCACACGTACCAGTTGCGTATCGCCAACTGTTTGTACACGGGTTTGGGTAGCATCGAATAATGAACCAAAGTTGATACCGATGATATCGCTGCTTACAATTTCGTCTTCGGTATAACCAAAGCTTTCGTTAGCGGCAGCTTTCATAGCAGCATTTACTTCTTCCACACTGGTTTTGGCATTTAATACCGCTGTTACCTCGGTTAAAGAGCCGGTAAGTGTAGGAACACGTTGTGCGCTGCCATCCAGTTTACCTTTTAAAGAAGGTAATACCAGGCCAATGGCTTTGGCGGCACCGGTACTATTAGGCACAATGTTCTGTGCAGCAGCACGGGCACGGCGCAGGTCACCTTTAGGATGCGGCGCATCCTGTGTGTTCTGGTCATTGGTATAAGCGTGTATAGTGGTCATTAAACCATTAACAATGCCAAATTTCTCCTCTAATACCTGTGCCATTGGCGCCAGGCAGTTAGTGGTGCAGGATGCACAGCTGATGATTGTTTCGCTGCCATCCAGGATGCTGTGGTTTACGTTGAATACAATTGTTTTCAGATCGCCGGTAGCCGGTGCAGAAATCACTACTTTTTTAGCGCCTGCGGTGATATGGGCTTCCGCTTTTGCTTTATCGGTGAAGAAACCGGTACACTCCAATACCACATCCACTTCGTGAGAAGCCCAAGGAATCTGAGCAGGATCTTTTTGTGCGTATATTTTAACTTCGTCGCCGTTAACAATAATGGAGTTTTCGGTGGCTTTTACGTCAGCATCAAAACGCCCCTGAGCTGTATCGTATTTTAACAGATGCGCTAAAACTTTAGGGCTGGTAAGGTCGTTGATGGCAACAACATCAATCCCTTCCATTTTATAAATCTGACGGTATACTAAACGACCTATTCTTCCAAATCCGTTAATGGCTACTTTTACAGTACTCATAGTTTTGTTTTGTGATTGAACAATATTTTTAAGGCTCGCAAATATACGAATTAATAAAGTAGCTATTTGTGTAGTTGCGGCAGCGGCCTCAAATATTTTTTTTAAATATTTTTTCATTTTTTTTTGCTGGTAAAAAACAGGTCCTTATCTTTGCAATCCCAAAAACAGAACGCCCCGTTCGTCTAGGGGTTAGGACATCAGATTTTCATTCTGGTAACAGGGGTTCGATTCCCCTACGGGGTACTAACAACAAAGGCTACTCAAACGAGTAGCCTTTACTTTTTAAACGCTGTTTTTGGTGTAGTACAACACACTTTAAACAGGTACTTTACTAAATATTCTTTTATGGCTTTAAAAGCAGGAATTGTAGGCTTACCCAACGTTGGAAAATCAACCCTCTTTAACGCTGTCAGCAACAGCGCTAAAGCCCAGGCCAGCAACTACCGTTTTTGTACAATTGAACCTAACGTGGGACTGGTAGATGTACCCGATACCCGCTTAAATAAACTGGCCGAGCTGGTAATACCCGACCGCATTGTGCCTACCCAGATCGAGATCGTTGATATTGCCGGCCTGGTAAAAGGAGCCAGCAAAGGCGAAGGACTGGGCAATAAATTCCTGGGCAATATCCGTGAGGTAGATGCCATCATTCATGTGATCCGCTGTTTCGAGGACGAGAATGTATTGCGTGATGAAGGAGCCATTAACCCGGTTGCCGATAAAGAAATTATTGATACCGAATTACAGTTAAAGGACCTGGAAAGCATAGAGAAAAAAATTCCTAAAACAGAAAAAGGCGCCAAGACCGATGCCAAATTAAAAGCCGAACTGGAAGTACTGCTGCGCTGTAAGGCCCACCTGGAACAAGGCCGCAGCATTCGTGAACTGGGTTTAAGCAAAGAAGAAAAAGTAGCCGTAGCCGATCTTTTCCTGTTAACCGACAAACCGGTTTTATACGTGGCTAACGTTGACGAAGGCTCGATGCATACCGGCAATAAATTTTCGGAAGCTTTAACCGCTGCCGTGCAGAACGAAAATGCACAGGTAATTATCATGAACAACTCCATTGAAGCCCAGATAGCCGAGATGGATAATGAAGATGACAAAGCCCTGTTCATGGACGAATATAAAATGACCGAGCCTGCCCTGGACCGTTTGATCCGTTCGGCTTACAAACTGTTAAACCTGTACACCTATTTTACTGCCGGCGTGCAGGAAGTACGCGCCTGGACCATTCACGAAGGCTGGAAAGCCCCGCAGGCCGCCGGTGTGATACATACCGATTTTGAAAAAGGGTTTATTAAAGCCGAAGTAATCGGGTACGACGATTATGTACAATACAAAACCGAAGCCGCTGCCCGTGAAGCCGGTAAATTACGTATTGAAGGCAAGGAGTATATTGTGAAAGACGGCGATGTGATGCACTTCCGTTTTAATGTATAGTTAAGCTGTAAGTAATAAGTTTTAAGTTATAAGTAAAGTGCCTGGTTTTTGCCGGGTACTTTTTTTATGCGAGAAAGGGAAGAATTATGAATGATGAATTATGAATAGTTACCAGGATACTATTAACAATGACCCCTTCCTTATAAATCCCAAATCTTAAATCAAAAATCTTAAATCCTATAAAATCGCCGTTACCGTTGCCCTGCCCGAGTGAATGGTTCTGCTGTCGGCTGATTTACGGCCATCGTATTGAAAATTAAGTTCCAGGTTATTCATCAGGCGTTTGGTGATGGTAATATTCCAGATATAATTTTTACCGGGCAACAGGCCCTCCAGTATCATGTAACTTACCGGAGACACCAGGTTGTTAGTACCCTGTTTATAGTCAATGTTCTGAAAAGTGAATTTGCCTAATACCGCTGTATTTTGTAACAGGTTGTATTTTGATTCGGCGGTTAAGGAGTGTGATAAAGAACTTTCATTGCCAAATACCGGCTTGTTCTTTTTTGATTCTAATTTATATAAACCCGCAACCCGGAAAGTAGTACCATTGATAAATGACAGTCCCGGCTCAGCGCTGTAAATATGCAGGTCATAATTACGGTTATCAAACTGCGCATTGGCCGTGTACAGTTCATTCCTGGCCGTTCGCAGGTTCAGGTTAAACAAAAATAATTTGGACATATTCCACCTGAATTTACTGGTCCAGTCATTGGTGCGGCGGCTTTCATAACCATAAGTGAGTAAGGCTTTACCACTGTTGTTAATATTACTCAGGTCAAGCCCCCATACATGGCTGAAACGGTTAAAGGATAAAGTGTTTACAATAGCCGTATTCAAGGTGATCAGCCCTGTATCGTTTACATTCAGCTTAAAAGGGTTGGCCTGGAAAGTGCCCTTGGCCACTGTTTTATTGGTGATCTGCAGCGAGCTGTTTAAATTAAACTTAGCCAATACCTTTTTAAAGCCTTTTATATCATTGCCGCCCCATAACGATCGCGGGTTAATCGCAATATTATAGTTGAAAGTGGTATAATTGGCTTTTATAAAATCGTTGGTGGGTGTAAACAGGCGGATAAACTTGGCCTGGTCGGGGTACATAGCCAGTTCAAACTCGTTCAGCTCCTGTTGACCATTTTCATTATAATCTATCCAGGCATATTGTCCCTGTCCGGCCGGCACTTCCAGGTAAGCAAAATCGCGGCGTTGCTCCTGCCCCGCCCCTACTTCGTACAAAGCATTACCGGTTACAAAACCCTTCCATTCATTCATCATATACTCTACCCGGCCCAGGATGCTCTCATCGGCTGTTTGCCGGCTGAGCGTCTGTTCATAAACTTTTAATTTACGATAGGTGGCGTTTACATATAACTGTCTTTTTTCATTGGCCAGTAAGTCGGTCTGCACATTCACATTATAACTCCTGTCGCCCCTTACCAGGTCCTGTACACCCGGCATCTTATATTTATCAGAACGCGTAAAAAAGTTAATACCATAACGGTTCTTTTTCTTTTCATCCGATTTTACATATACCGTATAAGTATCAAAGGAGAAAGCATTGGCCGATAGTGTATCTGTATCCTTTGACCGGGTTATATTTTGCTCCAGGGTATAACGGCCACCTACACGCCAGTCATTCAGTTTTTTAAATTGTTTGCTCACATCCAGTACCGGCCTTAAAAAATGACCTTTATCAGCAGCGGTTGAAAAATTGGTGATGGTAAAATCATTATTAAACACCCAGCCACCATAATTGGCTTTGTGTAAAATACTGTTCTGGTAACCATTATAACTGTCGGAACGGTTGTAATTGGTGAACTTGTAAGTAATGCCTTCATTATTTTTATTGAGTAAACCACTGGCAAAACGGATAATATTTTCTGTAGCAACCGTAGTAACAATCGGCAGGCCCCAGTCACGGGTAAACTCCACCGGTCTTAACCTTTCCAGTGGCTTGAACCGGTCCTGCACATACTCATAATCAATATTGGTTTGCAAAAATGTGCCGCGTTTGGCAGATAGTTTAGCCTTATTGGCAAACTGCAGTTTGCCGGCAAAGCCATTATTATTGCCCTTATCCAGCCTCGAAAAAGTATTGATATCATAATTGCTCATGGCGCCTTCCACCTTCAGTATCGTGTTCTCATTAAAATTATAATCCACACCCAGGTCAAATACCTGTTGTTTCTTAGGCGTTATCAGCAATACGGCCGGCTCATAATTACCCTGTTTTACGCCACCTACCGGCTCCACATACACATATACCTTACCGTTAGCCCCATTATAATCAGGCACATAATTACCATTCCCAAAACCTACCTGAATAAAACCCAGGCTATATTTGGCCAGGTTGGGATCGGTGGAGTACCGGTAAAATGAATCCGTGCCCACATATATTTTTTCGTACAAAATTTTACCCGCCGAAAAAGTATCGAGGGTGGCGGATGAATAAAAAGCCTTTTGTATACTATCGCCCAGTTGCGATAAAAAATGTTTCTGCGGTGCATCCAGTACCTGGTTGATAGAGGAGTTTTTAGCGTCACTGTTATTAAAAAACCCGAAACGTACTTTCGCTTTTTTATTCAGGTCAAACTCCTGTGTTAAAAACACATTCGCATTTAAAAAATTCCGGTCGGCATACTCAAACTCTATCTGTATACGGCTGTCCTTGGTGATCATCCGCTTGGGTGTAAAGGTCACTTCCGCGGTATTGTAATTGATCACATAATCCTGGTCCTCGCCTCTTTGCAATAATTCACCGTCCAGGTATACCCTTTCGGTATTGCCCAGCACAATAAAAAATATCTCGCTGTTGGCGCCCTGTAAACGATATGGTCCCTGGTTGCCTTCCAGGCCGTCAAAAACATTACGGGTGAATTTCCCCTTCGCAATAGAAGCGCTGGCCAGGGTAGATGACTGTATTTTATCCGTTACCCTGTTGGTGGTATTAATAGATACGCCCTGTAAACGTTTATAAAAATTGAGGAAATAGGCCTGGTTCTGGCGAATGTCAATATCACCGATATTGAGCTGCCAGTTCTTCTTTTTGAAGCGGATATACACTTCATCAAATTCATTTAACTGCTGTGTATTACCATCAGGCTGGATGGGAATATTATTATCGGTAATGGCTGCCTGCAGCTCAATACTATCACCCAGCATACCGCTTAGCTGCACGTTCAGGGTGGAGTTCAGCACCGCATCCTGGTTATTACCAAAACCTATCTGGCGGCCAAAACTTCCGGATGCCTGTATATTGCCAAAATTAAAAATACCCCGCTGGGCATCGCTCAGGTCATCGTTGATATTATAAACAAAGGAGGTACCGCTGAACCTTACCAGGCTGTCATAATTCATCCGCTGTGCCACCGGGTTTAATTTGTAAGGGAATACCCTGTATTCCACCGTGATCATGTCAGTGGACGGACGTTGCTTCCAGTATAAGATGGCATTGACATAATCCACCCGGTAATAAGCGGTATCATGTTGGGCAATCCGTAATGTGTTGGGAATAATGCTCAGAGTATCTAAAACAATACTGTCAGCCTGTACGGGCAGTAATTTCTGGCGCAGGTTAGAAGACGCAGGCGCCTGTGCATTAACTTTTGAGAAAAAGATAAGCAGCATGACCAGACAAACACATATACGCCACAACTGACCCAATAGCAGTACGTTTTTTAGTAAGCGTAAAATTCGGTGTTTTATTGCGTTTTTACAGGCTAAAGTGAACAAAATTAATTCATTGGCCTTAACACGGCGCACCGCTATACTCCTGCCTTCAAAGCTTATTTACTATTTAATTTGCTGTATCTTGCCTTATCATGGTTTCTTTTACCCGGTTATACATACCCGTTTTATTGTTGTTCACTGTTTCGTGCTTAAAAGCACAAAACAGGAGTTCCGGTTACCGGCAGGAGTTGAGTGCGGGCCTGCAGTTACCGGTCAGTAATTTCAACGAAACGCATCTTATGGGGGCCGGTGTTCAATATGCCATTACCAATCATCGTTTTGGTATAACAGCACCTAAAAAACACATCGGTTGGGTCGGCAGTGTTGGCGTGGATTATTATATAGGCCGGAAAGATAAGGAGGCCGGGCATTCTTTTAAAAATGGCAACTACCTGCATTCCCGTTTATCAGGTGGTATTATAGTTAATCCTTCTGTACAAACCCAGGTAAGTTTACAGGCTGGCCCCGGCTGGGGTATTTACCAGGGCACTCATGCCATTACCCTTTGTTCTGTTTTAAACGGCACTTACTATATTAACGAACAATGGGGGATTGCTGCCAGGCTGATGATGATAAAAGAAAAAGGCGCCCAGATATTATGGACGCCCGGTATCAGTTTATGCAGAACCTTATAAAATCCGCAGGCTATAAAACAGGCTACATTTACCTACTGTTCTTCCCTACCCACCACACGAGCATAGTTGGTATCCAGAAAAGAAACAAACACACGATCCATACCATTTTAGAATCTGAGTTCCTGAAAGGAAAGTTTATAATGGAAACTAATGTTCGGAAAAATAAAAAAATAAAACCAAGGACGATCAGCAAAACAATGATTTCCATATTTGCCAACACCCCTAGTAAAGAAAAAACCTGGTGACTCATAAAAAACAGTTTTACATTAATTAATGGCAGCGTTACAGTTTTTTTTTAAATGAAACACCATAAGCTGTAGCAATGTAAAACAAATTACCAGATATTAAAACAAAAGCTACCCATATTTAACCAACTACATTTTGTTCAACAGCTTAGCCTTCATCTCCCCCGCCACCGTTACGGCGGTTATTGGTGAAAGAAAAATTGCTGTCACCAAATTTGTAACTAAAAGTTAAACGGAAACTACGCACATTCCAGCGACGGTAAGAATCCTGGTAAAAATTCTCGGTATCATAGATAGTTCCCCAGCGATAAGAATTCAATACATCATTCACCGCAAAAGTCACCGTAGCCCTGTTATTCTTCAGGAAATCTTTTTTCATAGCAAAGTCAAAACCATATTGCGCTTTCTCACGGCCTTGTGCAATTACCTGTGCCGATTCAAACTCACCGGTTAACTGGAAACCCAGGTTATTGAATACTTTATTACGTGGCGTTACCAGCTTATAGTTGGCTATCAGCTTGGCCTCCCAGTTAAAGCCTTCATTACTCAGGTCCTGGTTATTTACATTGGCTTTTACGGTACGGTATTGCAGGTTCACCGTTGGGGTAATATCAAAATTCTCGGTAAACTTATGCTGTACGGTAAACTCAGCGCCATAACGGTTGGTTACACCGGCATTGATATAAGTATTTAAAATAGCATTCGGGTCAACACCCGCATTTTTTAACTGCTCATATTGTTGTGCACTGATGGTATCGCTGTACTGCATAATATCATCAGGATTATTACGCATATACAATACGGCCAGGAAGTTACCGCCCTTATAGTTCTGACTGTAATTCACTTCAAATGAATTAATGAACTCCGGACGCAATGCCGGGTTACCCTGGCGTAAATTAACCGGGTCAGAAATATCAACAAAAGGATTAATGTTCCAGAAATTCGGGCGGCGGATACGCCTGGAGTAGTTAGCCTGGATCTGCGCTTTTTCATTCAGCTCCTTGGTCAAGAATAAACTGGGGAATAAAGCATTCCAGATATTTTTAAATTTTGAAGGATATTCATAACCGAATTTTTGCGCACTGTCCACCAGTAAACCATTGAACTTAGAGTACTCGGCACGTAAACCCGCCTGGTAAGAGAATGTTTTAATTTTTTGTGAGTAGGTCAGGTAACCGGCATATACATTCTCGGTATACTCGTAGTTATTACTCAGCGGCAATTTTGTTTCCGTGTTACCATTTACGCCAAAGGCATCGTACTTACTTTTAAACCAATTGGTAAAGCTGCGTAGTCCGCCTTCCAGTTTTATATCTTCGGTAATGGGGTTTACAAAATCGGTCTGCACCGTTAACTGGCGGTTACTGCCCCTGTTATCATTACGCACCAGACTGGATGGCTGATAAGCTGTCCCATCCGGGTTATAGTAGTTATTTAAAATATTGGAGCCGCCACGGTTATTGCCATAGTTATAACTTACATCTGCCGTCAGTTCACGGCCTTCTTTAGGAAAAGTATGTTTAAAGTTCAGGGCTGTGCCGTTACGGTTCATACGGTTACGGTAATCAGAAAAACGTTCACCGTAATAGATCATGGCCTTACTGTTATCCAGGTTTTCCTGGTATTGGTTTTCATCACTGCGCATACTACCGCCACCGATCTGTTGTGATAAAGAAATGGTGCTGCGGTTGGTCATAAAATAATCCACGCCAAAACGCCCGTTCCCGAAACGGCGGGTACGGTCATTTACACTGGTCTGGTTAAAATAATTCTGTATTACCCCACCCGATTTATTCTGTCTTTCGGTCTCGCCTTTTGCTTCACCGCCCGATTGGTTAAAGCCACCGTTTAAAAAGAAATTAAACTTGCCTTCACGCAGGTTCAGGCTCAGGTTGCCATTTAAAATTTTAGGCCAGCCAATGCCGGCACTGGCTATACCGTTAAGACCCATTCTTTTGTTTTTCTTTAAAACAATATTGATAATACCACCCGAGCTGGCGGCATCAAATTTGGCAGAAGGATTGGTGATCAGTTCAATCTTATCAATATTTTCAGCCGGTATCTGGTCAAGGGTTAAAATAGTGGGACGGCCATCTACAAATATCTGCGGCGAACTGTTACGTAATTGTACATTCCCTTCCAGGTCAACCGATACTGAGGGAATATTCTTCATCAGGTCAATTGCTGTACCACCGCTTGCCACTAAACTTTTGGAAGCATTGAATACTTTACGGTCAATACCCATTTCCAGCGCAGGACGATTGGCAGTAACCGTTACGCCGCCCAATTGCTGTACTTCCTGTATCAGGGCAATATTACCCAGATCGCTCAGGAAAAAACGCTGGTTAGCTTTGGGACTAACGGTGATGGTTTGTTCGTAGGGCTCATAACCAATAGCAGAAATTAATATCCGGAAAACAGAATCCTGCTGCAGGTTGGTAAACTTAAAATCACCATTATTCAGGGTCAGCATACCAGCTACCAGGGAGTCGGTACCATTAGCCTTTTTGATAAATAATTGTACCGAGGCGGCAGGAATACCTTTCTTGCTGTTATCCTCTACAATTTTACCGTAAATGGTGTTTGATTGTACATCAATTTTGGCGCCGGCGGGCATCTCAGGCTCCTGGTCTACCTGGGCAAAACCAAAAACGCTTATCAATAAACAACATAGGGTAAATAAAGTAGTCTTCATTATTCGCTTCAAATTATGGTGGAATGAAAAATATGGTAAATGATCAAGGTGAGTTTCAGTGAACCGGGTGAGTCTGCCTGTACGATGCCTTTTCTCACCCGTACCTATCTATACCGGGTATTGTGCAAGCAACAAACAGTGTAAGCAAAAACACTCATTTAAAGGCTTTTTAAATGAACGGCAAAGGTAACCATTATACGCTAAGCAATGCTACAGAATCGTTAAGTAAACCTTAAAGGTTACCCCACCGGTAAGCGTTAATTTTTATATATGACAGGTTAAATACTGCTGATAAGCGAACAGAAAGTAAAAGGGAGCGTCGCAACAACTGCCGGTCCTTTATTCCAAAGCCGGTAACATAAAAAACTACTGATTAAATTGTACTGTTCATTACAGCAAAACAATATCATCCACATGTGCAGCGATCACATTTTTTTCGCCGGTCTTTTGCTGCAGTTCGGTAGCAGAAAATCTTGCCTTGGCCACGCCGATCACTTCATCTTCCGTTGTTTTAATTTGTATGGCCTCGCCTTTTAAAAACTTACCGCTGATCTGTGTAATACCTACAGTGAGTAAACTTTTTTTATGCTGCAAAGCTTTTACCGCGCCATTATCAATGGTTACACTGCCTGGTGTAATAGACCCGCTGGCCAGCCATTTTTGCCTGGCTTTTAAATTGGAAGGCCTGGCTAAAAACTGTGTGCCGTTCTTTCCTTTCAATGCATTGGCAATTGCATCGGCGCCACCCAGGCCACAAATAATTACCGGTATGCCCAGCGAAATAGCCAGCCTGGCCGAAGCCAGCTTGGACACCATACCACCCAGTCCTGCACTGCTTTTATCAGTAGTTACATAACCCAGTATACCCGCATCAATTTTTTCAACAACCGGTATCACCTGTTTCTGGTCATTTAAAAAACCTCCCGCTGTGGTAACCAGTAATAAAGTAGCAGCATTAAAACCTACGGCCAGTAAAGTTGCCAGCTCATCATTGTCAGAGAATTTTAACTCCAGGTTACTCACCAGGTCGTTCTCATTCACTACCGGTAAAATATCATGCCGCCAGAAGGTTTCAAAAGTTTCTTTTAATTGTAAAAACTGTTTACGATTGGCAAAGTGATGACGTTCGCAAAGCGCCTGTGCCACCGTAATACCATAAGGATGCAGGTGTTTATGGTATAAACGTATTAAGATAGGATTGCCAATGGCCGCTGCTGCCTTACGTTCGGTAATAGTGCCCTGGTAATGATGAATAAAATTTTTACCACTGCCTACTGCTCCGCTCGATACCAGTACGATATTGTATTGCTTACGCAGCAACGCTATTTCCGCTGCCAGTTTTTTAACGATAGCAGTACTGATAGCACCGTTTTTACCGGTAATAGCGGCAGTACCCAGTTTTATAACAAGTACATTTTTTGACATAACAAAAAAAGCTTCCATTTTTGGAAGCTTTTGTACCGGAGAGCAGACTTGAACTGCCGACCTTCGGGTTATGAATCCGATGCTCTAACCAGCTGAGCTACCCCGGCATCCACATTTCATAAGGGTGACAACGATTAAAAACTAAAAGCAATTAGTTTGTAGTTGCCATTTGGCTAATGGGCGGCAAAAATACAACAAAATTGTTCTGATAAGTAAAAAAACTAAAAAAAATTACCACGAAATTTAAAGTTCCGGTATTCGTTACAGCTTCATTTCCAATATGGGGTAAGGTTTACCCATGCCATCCACTGGTTTCCGGTTATAAATTGTAAAACCCATATTTTGGTAAAAGCCGGTAGCCTGTTCATTTTGCTCATTTACATCCACTGTATTTACCTGCAACTGATCGATGCAATACAATAATAATGCTTTGCCGATGCCCTTCCCCATCAGCTCGGGTAAAACAAACAGCATTTCCAGTTTTTCGCCTGCCACACCGGCAAATCCCGCTATTTTATCATTATCCTGGTACACCACCAGGTTTACTTGTGGTAATATATCGGGCAATAAGGCTTTGATCTCCTGTAAATAATCTGCTGCAATAAAATGGTGGGTAGCTTTTACGGATGATTCCCATACGGCTATCAGCTCGTTATACATAGCGGGATTGGCGGCAACTATCATGAGGCAAAATTACACATAAAACGGTGTTGATATTTATTGTCTTTTCATCCTGGAAAAAGGATAACCGTTACAACCTTTTTTGGGGTTCTGCCGGTCTGCCGCCGGGTGGTTCAATGCCTGTTCTTCATTTTTCGCGGTGTAGGTAGTAAAACAATAACCCCATGACCAGGGCTGCATACCAGTGAAACGCATATAGTCTATACGGGTATACACAAGACTATCAGGTGTTTTTTTAGGTACCTGGTAAGCAATAAAAAACTGTTGCGCCGTATCCCAGCGGATAATATGGTAACGGATACCGGGCGCTTGTATAAAGAGGGAATCGGTAACAGTATAAGTAATGCCGTAATCATCTATAAAACTGCCGCTCAGGCCCGGCGGGGCTTTCAAGGTTAATGCCTGGTAACTCGTGCTCTTAGGTCTACCGGTCATACAGGCCAGCAGCAAAAGGCTGAAGCCTGACACCATTATAAACATTTGCCGGGTTTGTACGATCATTCTGTGCATCACTATTATTTTTTACAGGCAACAGGCCTGTTTCTTTCCTAAATTGCAGGTTTATTTACCGGCAAGCTTTAATTCACTACATGCATCCCTATATTCAAACTTTACTTACCTGTATTGACCTGGAAGAGAAAGAACAGGTAAACAAATATAAGTTAGATCAGACACATTCCTTAAAGCAGCTGAAGGCCGAGGGACTGGCCCTGCATCCCATTACCATCACCCGCAAAAATTTTGGGTATGCCGACTACCCCGAAATAAGTTTCAGGATAAACTTCCCGCCCGAGGCCAGCATGTTCAGGGACGGTGCGGCAATTGAATGTTTCATTACCGGCGAAGAGCCTATTAAAGGTGTACTGCTGCAACTGGATGGTAAAGCCGGTGAATGCCGTTTATTCGCCCCCGACTTCCCCGACTGGATCGAGGACCATGGCGTAGGCATTAAACTATCGCCCGATACCCGCACCACCGGTGTGATGAAAAAATGTTTGAATGAACTGGCACAAAATAAACCGGTATACCGGCTCTTTGAAACACTGCACAGCGACACACCCATAACGCCGGCAACCATCCTTAACCACACAAGCGTAACCAATTATTATAACAAAAACCTGAACGCAAGCCAGCAGCAGGCCGTAGCAGCTATTGTACAAGACGAAAACGTAACCATTGTACACGGACCTCCCGGCACCGGTAAAACCACCACGCTTATTGAAGCGATTAAACAACTTACACAGCAGGGAAAGAAAATAGCAGTAGCGGCACCCAGTAATACGGCTGTAGATAATATTGTGGCAGGTTTATTACAGCAAAATATCAACGTATTAAGGGTAGGTAATACCAGTAAGGTCAGCGACAATATTTTTCCGCATACGCCCGAAGGTAAATTACAGAACAGTAAACAACTGAAAGAGATCAAGGAGCTGAAAAAACGTGCGGAGGAATTCAGGCGCATGGCCCTGAAATATAAACGCAGCTTTGGTAAAGCGGAAAGGGAGCAGCGTAACCTCTTGTTCAAGGAAGTAAAAAGCATCCGTGCAACCATTAAACAATTGCAGGCCTATAACGAAGAAAAATTATATAGCGAAGCCGCCGTTATTGCCGGCACACCCATTGGTCTATACGATAGCCAACTCCAAAAACTAAACTTCGATACACTTATTATTGACGAAGCTGGTCAATGTATTGAGCCCCTGGCCTGGTGTATCATTCCTTTGGCCCCTACCCTTGTACTGGCGGGCGATCACTGGCAGTTACCTCCTACCGTTTTAAGCAATGAAGCGGCTATTAAAGGGCTCAATCAATCTATACTGGAAACAGCTGTTGCCCGCTTGCCACAGGTTCATTTACTCAATACACAATACCGTATGCGCCAGGCCATCGCCGGCTTTAGCAGCGATTACTTTTACAATAACCAGTTATTATCGGCCGCTCACCTGGCCAACCTCGATAACCATATTTATTTTATTGATACCGCAGGCGCCGGTTATAACGAAGAGCAGGGCCCTGATGGTATGAGCCTGCAAAACAGTGGTGAACTGAAAATTGTACAACATCTTATTGAAACCCACCAACTGGAGCCGGCGCAAACGGCTTTCATTTCTCCTTATTCGGGGCAGACCATGGCCGCCAAAGAACAATTACCGGCAGCCATTAAAATCAGTACCATTGATAGTTTCCAGGGGCAGGAAAAACAAAACATTATCCTATCCCTTGTGCGCAGTAACGATGATGGTATTATCGGCTTCTTAAAAGATTACCGCCGCATGAATGTGGCCATCACCCGTGCCAAAGAAAAACTTTTTGTTATTGGCGACAGCGCCACTATTGGCGCCGATAGTTTTTACAGCAGGTTCCTGGAATATGTAGAAAAAAATGGGGTGTACCAGACCGTGTGGGAGTTTGATCTGTAATTACCGGGCTGTCAGCTGCAGTAATACTATTCAGCTGCAGTTCCCGCTGTCCGCTGTACTCCGCCACGCGGCCACACACAAAGCTTCAGCGGGGTGCCGCTTCCATCGGGCAGCTTTTCAGCTTCACTTATATCATCAGCAGCTTAAGTGGCTCAGTCATTTACTTTTTCAATAGCAAAGCGCAATAAACTATTCTTGCCGCTAAGGTTTAATTTTTTAGCAATATTCATCCGGTGATTGGACACTGTCTTTTCACTGATAAATAATTCTTCAGCGATTTCCCGGGTAGATTTATACCTGGCTATTAACTGTACAATTTTCTTCTCCGATACCGTTAACAATTCCAGTTGATCACCGGGATTACCCCCGCGTAATCTATTACGTTGCTGTAACAGGTACGAGGACATCTCCGGGCTGATATAAGACTGGTGACGGGATACGGCCGCAATGGCATGGATAATATCCACCACGGCATTCTCTTTCAGCACATAACCCGATACGCCTATTTCCAGCGCTTTCAAAAAAGCATCTTTTGCCTTATGCATCGTTAACAAAATAATGGCCACCGCCGGCTTGGTTGCCAATACTTTTTCCGCCACCTGCAAACCGTTTGCACCGGGCATATCAATATCCAGTATAGCAATATCCACTTCCCGGTCAAGGGCGCCGTTAATAGCATCTGTACCGTTATTGGCTTTGCATACTATCTTAATATTGGTTTCTTCCTCCAGCACCTCCTGTAATCCCTTTAAAAAAATGGGATGATCATCGGCAATCAATATTTTTATCTTTTCACTGTTCATCATAGTATTTATTTTATTGGAACATCAATGGTAATAGCCGTTCCCGACGGCTCTGCCTGTTTAAAATGAATATTGCCGTTTAAAATATGCAGCCGCTCCTTAATGCCTTTCAACCCAAAACCACTATGTATTTTATCCGTATCAAAACCCGAACCGTTATCAGTTATGCTGATATGCAGGCTGGTCTTCATCATCTTTACCTGAATAACCGTAGCAGTAGCCTGCGCATGTTTTACAATATTATTCACACACTCCTGTACGATCCGGTAAATATTGATCTGCATTTCCGCGTCACTGATCATATCTACATTATCTATATCCAATACATACTCTATAGCAGCGGCATCAAAGGTCTCACTCACCAGGCTCCTGATCGATTGGGTAAGCCCCAGCAGGTCTATCTGGTAAGGCCTTAATCCATAAGAAATGCTTCTTACTTCCTGTATCGCATCGGCCACACTGGCGGTAAGCGCTTCGGGGTTTTGCTGAAAGCCCGCTGATCCCGCTTTGGTAAACCTGAACACTTTATTCTTTATAACAATCAGCTTTTGTCCCAAACTATCATGCAATTCCGATGCTATCCGTTTTCTTTCCGCCTCCTGCATATTGATCAGGTCGCGGGAAAAATTAACCGCCTGCCGGTAAGCCTGTTCCTGTATTGCATCCTTCTCCTGTTTATAAAAATTAATCTTACTCGCAAGGGCAAAAGACAATACAACCGCTTCTATCGCCGCGCCAATAAACAGGGAAGATTCCGTCCAGTAGGTTTCCGGCAACAGGCCCTGCATCTTCAGCTCAAATACCACACTCATGGCCACCAACGCGCCAAAGCCGGTGATATAAAAAACAGCTGGTTGAAATCCCCTGCGGTAGGCTATTATACCGGCTGCCAGCCAGTACACAAATAACACCAGAACAGAGATCGATATTAACAGAATAGCCAACCCGTACATGCCGAATGCATAGGCTGGCAATGGCAAAAGACAAAAACCAGTGACCACATAGCGCATCCTGTAAATAAAGGGCACGTACTTTTTTGTTTGTAAAAATGAATTGGTGAATAAAATGCTGAAAAGCGAAACAACAGGTAATATCAGTGTCGTATTCAGCCAGTCAAGCCAGGGAAAAAACGCCTGTACATGACCCGCCACTAAATTGGTATGCAGTATAGCTGTAAAAATATAGCCAATATAATACAGGTATACTTTTTCCCTTAACCAGAAATAAACAAACAAATTATAGAGCAACAGGGCAATAGCGATAGCCGAAAAAAAGCCATTACCATACAAAGTGAACATATTGCTTTCGTACAAATGCTGCATGGTACTAAAGCTCATGGAAGCCCTGATCAGCGTCCGGGTAGTGGCTTTTAAATAAAACTGTTTTTGTTCCCCGGTTTTTATTTTTACCGGAAACAAGGGGTTATTAGAGTAAACCGGCCTTGTTATATAATTTTCATCTGCTGTAAGCGAAAACGAATCCACTCTACCTGAAACATCCTCCCCGTAAAGTGTCAGCCGGTGCATATAGGCATCCTTTATTTCCAGGTACCAGTCTTCCGTATCCGTATCATTGCGTACTTCAAACCTGAACCAGATGGCTTTTGAAAAATCACCCAAAAAATCGGGTACTTTATTTATGGGCTTTTTAAAATGATCAGCCAATGCAGCCACTTCCATTAACGAGTAAGTACCATTTTTATCCTCCATGTACATAGGGTATGTTACAGGATGGCCTTGCCTGGTTGTGTTGAGTGTAACCACCTGGGCCAAACCCCGGCTAAACCATACCAGACCAATACAAAATAGGAATACCCTCATAATGCACAAATGTAGTGGTTGGGCTTGCAGTATTGCATGGGTAATGTTACTCATTTTCCGGCAAAATTTATAACGCCGTCATACCCGCCCCATCGGGCCTAAGCAATAATACCCATACAATTGAACGGCATTGCTCATACATTACCCTATCCCTGCTGAATAATTTTACACTTCAAAACAATTAAACATGAAACAAACAGCAACAAAAATCGTATGGGCAATAGTGATGATCGTCCTTTTCTCCTGCTCCAAAGGTAAAAGCAGCAGTGGCAGTACTACACCTCCTGAAAAAGCATATACCATCAGTGGTATTATTAAAGATGTTTCCGGCAACCCGGTGCCGGGCGCCCGGATCAGGGTAGAAAATCCAACCGGTGATAATATACATTTTACAGCACGCACCAATGAAGCAGGCCGGTATAGCGTTACCGTAAGCGCTATCGGTGGCTATAAAATTTATGCGTGGAAAGAAGTGGAATTGAATAACGAAGTATACCAGGTACGCTTAGGCATGGAAAAAGATGCCGATTATGATGCGTTCAGCGTACCAGCCAGCGGTGTAGTAAAAAATTTTACCTGGAAGCTAAGCGGCCGTATTCCTGACAGGACCATCAGCAGGGAGAACGGCACAGGATATTTTGGCGGCACTATCAAGTTCATTAATTACAATTCCCTTGCCGATGAAATGCCGGCCGGTACACAGGTAACCATTCAACTCACCCCAACAACTGGCGCCAGGTACCTCGATGGCAGTACAGCAGCAGGTAAAATAGTGGAAAAAAAATTCACCATTGCAGCGGGTGTGGGACAGGCCTATTATATCAACGACATTCCTGCCACACACTATAAGATAACCGCTTCGGCCATATTGAACGGCAATACTAAAAATGTAAATATAGGCAGTGGTACACCGGATGTATTTCATAACAGCGCCGAACATTATTTCAAATCAGAAGGAGGTTCCGGCTCATTTGAAAATGGCCTGGGCTCTCCCAATGAGTATTCATTCTATGTCATGTTTGCCAGGTAACACCACCATTAATACCACATATAACAGTAACAAAAAAGCCGGTGCATCTTCTATGCACCGGCTTTCATTTTAATAAATATAATATAGCGTTAGTTCTTTATAAACTTTATACGTATCTGTTCACCGTTCTCCTGTTTACCCGCCACAAAATACAAGCCCGGTAATAGCCGGGTAATATCTATGGCCTGCTGTTTGCCATTGATGATACTCCGTAACACCTGTTCTCCGTTTGTATTATAGATACTGATTGTCTTTCCCAGCCAGCGATCATCTGCACCCACATCTACCGTTAACCTGTTAATGGCAGGGTTAGGATAAAGTTTCAAAGCCGCTGCCACCGGCTCCTCCGGCTTTTGGGGGTTCTCTTCACCGGGAAGGGGAATTTCATCATTGGCCGCCGGGGTCAACCCTTTACTGTCAATAATACCGGCCCTTTTACCGCTGGTTACAAAATTACTCCACATTCTTGCTTTCTGTCCCTGGGTAAACATCAGCAAACAGGCATCGGAAGTAAAATCCATATAATTCATATACATATCGCCCGGTGTTCCGCCACCGCAGGACGGACGTACCCCTGTGGGACAGCCCGGGGTAAAAGTGCTTTGTTTGGGAGTATCATCCACCTGGTCATCGCCGCAATAGGTATCGCCCCATAAATGTTTTAAACCCAGCCAGTGCCCTGCTTCATGTACCAGTACTTTTGACCCCACTAAGCCTGTTCTGAGTACAATACCGTCTTTGGCCGCTGCATCACCCGGGAAACTGGAATAACCGCTGGATAAAGCCAGGTTACATACCCATATATTCAGATACCGTGTAGCATCCCAGGCATCAGATCCTCCTGAAGCGGCAAACTTCATTTTGTCATCATCCAGCCAGTTTTTAATAGAAGTATATTTTCGTACAATGCCATTCGTAGACCTCCTTAACGGATCGGCCACCGCAAGCTTAAACTCAATTTCGCAATCAGCTGCTACACTTTTAAAGGCCTCAGGAATATTGGCAGTGTCTGCATTTTTTTTACGGAAAGCAGTATTTAAAACTACCAGTTGTTGCCGGATAAGAGATTCATCCAGGTTCTGGCCGGCATTATTATACAATATATGAAATACCACGGGAATGGTGATCCCCCCCTTTCCGTCACCCATATACCTTGACGCAGTACCGGCTCCGGACCCGCCGTTAATAACAGCATCAGCTGCAGGAGTGCCTGTTGATATGAAAGGAGTAATAACACCGCCCTGCCGGTTTTGCCCCTGCGTACTGCAGGCAAGCTGTGCATGGGCCACAGATCCTGTAATAAGCGTGAACAGTAATAAAATAATCCGCATAAGTAGTTGATATAGCGTTACAAAAACAAGCGGTTCTATTCAACTGGATTTGGGAACGGATTCAAGAAGAGATTGGAGATATATTATATTTATCACATGTTTATAACAAAAGACCTGACGATCCTCATTACAAAAACATAAACATACCCTGCTCAGCAGTATGGTTGTTTTCATAAACCTTTTCAGGATGATAAACCCTGTTACAGGTAAATGAACAAAATCTATAACTTAACTAAATGGTGTCGAGGAAAACGGATAGCTTTCTCAGGAGATTAGGAGATTTTAGCTGCCTTCGTAAAACAGCAGCGGTATTAACTTGGTCAAATATAGAGGTTTTTACAATAAGTAGTTAATTTTATCCTATAGTAAAACTACGATAAGCTAAAAATTATTTTCTTTGCTTAGTTTCACAGCTTAGAATTGCAATACACATTATATTAAAGTACCATTCAATGAGATATACCGTTTTACTTTTTACCGTTTTATTCTTTTTAGCAGCATGTAATGGTGGTGATAAATCAAACGGCAACGAGCCGCAAACACCCGATAACAGTAGTTCTCCCGTACAGGCCCTTAATTATTCCATCGTTAAACAATACCCTCATGATATTACGTCCTTTACACAAGGACTGGTTATTTATAAAGGCAAATTATATGAGGGTACCGGTAATGAAGGCTTTTCAAAATTAATGGAAGTAGATATCAACACCGGTAAAGCCATTAAAAGCGTTAGTCTGGATGCAAAGTATTTTGGTGAGGGTATTGCCGTGTTAAACGATACGGTGTATCAACTGACCTGGAAAAACAAGGTAGTATTTGTATACACCCTGCCCGATTTTAAAAAAGTAAAAGAGTTCCCAATTGGCACTGAAGGCTGGGGTATAACGACCAATGGCAAAGACCTGATCGTGAGCGACGGCACCAGCAACCTGTACTTCTATGAGCCCTCCACCTTTGAACTGCTGCGCACACAATCTGTTCGTTTTAATGGTGAATTATCTTTTAACCTGAATGAGCTGGAGTATATCAACGGTTATGTATATGCCAATCAATGGCAGGCGCCTTATATCTATAAAATCGATCCTTCCAACGGCAGCATTGTAGGCCAGATGAATTTACAGGATATCTGGAATAATGTACGTAAAGATGCCCCCAACGCCGATGTTCCTAACGGCATTGCTTATGATGCAGACACAAAGAAAACCTATATCACGGGCAAATGGTGGCCTTCGCTATACGAAATAGAATTTAGCCACTAAACCGCTCATTTCTTTATAACATAAATAACGGAACTGCATTTCTGGGCATTACCCAGTGCCTTCAGGTTGGACATGCTGGCATGCCAGAAAGCACCCAGCCAGTTGGACCGGCCGTTTTTATACCGGCTGCTCAGCAAGGCAATATAATAACTGTCAAACCACATGGGTTTATAAACATCCACCGTTAACTGGTGCTGCTGCATTAATACCCTGATGGATTGGGGGGAGAAATGGTAAAGATGGCGGGGCACATCATAGGCCGCCCAATAGGCCTTATACACCTGCTGCTCTCCTGCCTGGTAATTAGGTACCGCAATAAAAATACGGCCATTGGGCTTTAATATCTTTTTTAGCTGTGCTATATACTGGTGCAGGTCATGTACATGCTCCAGTACATGCCATAATGTGATCACATCAAAAGTTGCTGCAGGCAGGTTGTAAAACTGGTCGGGCGAATCAATAACCAATCCGTATGCCTTTTTACCGGCTGCCCGGGCTGTATCGTCAGGCTCCATACCGGTAACCTGCCAGCCGCTTTGCTGCATGGAATGAATAAAGGTACCCGTACCGCAACCCATATCCAGCAGGCTGCCTTTTTCCAGGCCACTTTGTTTTTCTATCAGTTTCCGTTTGGTTTTCATGGTAATACCACGAACCGCCTGGTACAATTTATTCACCAAACCTTTGGAGGTATTGGTATGAGAAATATAATCCTCGGAACGGTAATAAGGGCCAATGCTGTTTGCATCAGGCACATCCTGGGTAAACAATAAAGTACAGTGCTTACAGGCCACCACGGGAAATAATTCCTGGCTCACCGTGAAATCCTTTACCTGTAATACCTCGTGAAGATCACCTGAACCGCATACGGGACAGGTTGCGTAATGAATGGTAGTTGCCATGTAGTATTATACTGCGAAAGAAGTGCCGCAACCACAGGTACTGCTGGCATTGGGGTTAGAAAAAACAAAACCTCGGTTCTCTAAACCGTTCAGCCAGTCAATTTGAATACCCTCTAAATAAAGTTCATGCGATTTATTCATGACACAGGGAATACCCCCTGCTTCAAATTCGTTATCATTCTCTTTGGTATGGTCAAAACCTAAAATATAACTCATTCCCGAACAACCGCCTCCTTTTACACCTATACGCAGGCGCTGGGTAGTATCAAACCCCTCAGCGGTCATTAATTTATGTATTTCTGTCACAGCCGACGGTGTCAGGCTGATCGGTATATTAACTACAGTATCCATACTGCAAAATTACAAATAAAATAAGAATAAATGAAAGAGCGGCCCAACCCGGTTCCTGCAGCTGTTCCCGGTGACGCGCAGGCAGGATGCCTTCTTATCTTCAGCCAAATGGGTAAAATATCCTGTGGGCATTAAAAAAGCCTGCATCAGCAGGCTTTACAATTATTATAAGGGCCGTTTACATAGCCGGTAATTCCTTTTTATGTTTTAAAGAAGCCAGGCCCGGGTTAATTTCAATGGCCTTATCGCATAAACGCTGGCCTTTTTGTTTATCACCCTGTTTCTGGTAACACATACCGATCATGTACAAGGCCGAGGCATTCTGTTTGTCATACTCCAGCATCTTATCCCAATACTCCATCGCTTCCGCATACTTACCCTTGTCGTAATAAGCTTCGGCCAGCATGTTCAGCAGGTTCTGGTCCGAAGGGCGGCGCTCCAGTGCCTCCTTTAAAATACCCACACCCTCGTTCAGCTTACCGGTGTTAAGGTAGGCAATAGCCAGGTTCTCCATATAGGTATTATCCTTTCTTACACCTCTTTCCCCTGCCAGCAGCAAATAGGTCAGCGAGTTCTTATCATCGTTCATGGCATAATATACCAGTCCCAGTTCATATACCCAATGTGCTTTGGTAGCATCCAGTTCAATAGCCTGTTTAAAATAAGGGATGGCATTTTTGTAATTCATCATGTCGGTATAGGCACGGGCAATCAGGTAGGGAGCTTCCGCATTCTTTGGTTCCTCCTTTATAGCCTGGTTGAAATATTTGATCGACTCCCCGAAATTCCCTTTTTTATGATAGATCTGGCCTACCATAAATGCGATAGGCTCATCCGGTGCTATTTTTTTAAGGGCATTGGCATATTGCAGGGCTTCATCAAACTGCTTTAAGTTAAATGCCAGCTGAAAAGCCTGTTTGTAATGGCTCACATCAGCCTTACCGGCTTTTATCAGTTTGGCATGCATATCTTTCGACTTTGCATACTTACGCAATTCGTAATAAGTTGTTGCTAATTCAGTAATAACTTCGGTGTGGGTAGAATCGTATTCATATGCTTTTTCAAACTGCTTTAACGATTCCAGTTTACGGCCTTTGCTTTTTTCAATACGTCCCTGTTCCAGGTAGTGCATTGTACTATCCTCCTGGAAACCGTTCCCGGCTTTAGCCGTTGCGGAAACTGCAAAGAGCAAACCGCACAAACAGAGGAAGTAAAATAGTTTAGAGATCATGGGTTTTCCCGATTATGGATTATGAATATAGAATTTATATAAAATTACGCCAATATACCGGATTTTAAGAGCAATAATCTCTCCAAAACCACACTATTTCAGGATTATAGCGGAAAGTGCAGGTAGATTTACGATTAATTTGTACTTTTTTTGTTCCCGATCAAGAATCTGGCTCTTTATATCCGGGTTATACACCGTGCCGGTACCCCAGTATTTTGTACTGTCCGAGTTAAAGATCTCCTTGGTAAATTGTTTGCCGCTTACCTCTATCTCCCAGTCATGGCGTACTACGGGGGTCATATTCAACACTACCAGTACATCTTCATTCGCTTTTAATGCTTTGCGTTTAAATACCATTACCGATTCGTCCCGGTGGTTCAGGTCCACCCATTCAAAACCCGCCGTATCAAACTGTTGCTGGTAAAAGGCAGGATGCCCCGTTAATAACGCGTTCAGGTCTTTTACACAATCCTGTAATAAACGGTGTGCATCATACTGCAATAAAGACCAGTCCAGTTCGCTTTTATAATTCCATTCGGTGGTTTGCCCGAACTCATTGCCCATGAACAATAACTTGGCCCCGGGATGGGTCCACATATACGTATACATCAGCCGCAGGTTGGCAAACTTTTGCCATTCATCACCCGGCATTTTATATAACATCGGGCTTTTGCCGTGTACCACTTCATCATGGCTCAGGGGCAGCATAAAGTTCTCATCATAGTAATACATCATACTAAAGCAAAACTTATCCTGCAGGTCCTTACGGGATATGGGGTCGGCTTTAAAAAAATCAAGCGTATCGTGCATCCAGCCCATCATCCATTTCATACCAAATCCCAACCCGCCTTCCCAGGTGGGCGTGGATACACCGGGCCAGTCCGTTGATTCTTCCGCAATGGTCTGCACATCCGGGAAATCGCGGAAAACAGTTTCGTTAAGGTCCTTGATAAAAGCAATAGCTTCCAGGTTTCCGTTGCCGCCCATTTCATTAGGCTCCCACTCCCCTTCATTCCTCGAATAATCCAGTTTTAAAATAGAGCTTACCGCATCTACCCTTATGCCATCAATATGGTACTTATCCAGCCAGAACATGGCACTGCTGATCAGGAATGATTTTACCTCTCCGCGTTTATAGTTAAAAATATAACTGTTCCAGTCCGGGTGAAACCCCTTCCGCATATCGGCATACTCATAAGTATGTGTTCCGTCAAACATATACAACCCATGGGCATCATTGGGAAAATGCGAAGGCACCCAATCGAGTATCACGCCTATATCCTGCCGGTGAAAAGCATCTACCAGGCGCATTAACCCCTGCGGATCACCAAAGCGGGAAGTAGCCGCAAAATAACCGGTACACTGATAGCCCCAGCTGCCATCAAAGGGATATTCCATTACAGGCATCAACTCCACATGGGTAAAGCCCATATTTTTTACATAAGGCACTAAACGTTCCGCTATCTGGTCGTAGGTATTATAACTTTCTTCATCATCGGGTACCGGGCGCTGCCAGCTGGCTAAATGCACTTCATATACACTCCAGGGGGCATCCAGTGCATTATTTTTTTTACGCTTACGCATCCAGCTCTTATCATGCCACTGGTAGGAAATATCCCAGGTAATGGCTGCCGACCTGGGGCGCAACTCACAGTAATTGGCGAAGGGATCTGTTTTTTCCGTAATAATATCATTTACCCCGGTAATATGGTACTTATATATCTCGCCAAAACCTACACCGGGAATAAAACCTTCCCAGATCCCGCTTTTATCCCATCTTGCCGTTAAAGGATGTGTTCCTGCATGCCAGTCATTAAAATTACCGATCACATTTACGCTGACAGCGTTGGGAGCCCATACACAAAAATACATGCCCCCTGTTCCGTTCACCGTTATATGATGCGATCCAAACTTTTCATACAACCTGTAGTTGGTTCCGTGCTGGAAATTCCGGACGTCTTCCGCATTTAACAAAGAATAGGACCATACCGGCTTACTGGTATCAATAAAATTTTCCTCTTCAAATTTTTTCTTCATAAAATGTTATGGAAATAGTGAAACGATGCATCACATATTACACCTTTTTATCCAAGTATTAAACAATAATTAACATTATATATACATGAACGGTAACCCACCCAGCGTTTTGTGAGTCATATTTGTGAAATGGAAATTGTGCGCCGGGAAAACTAGCAAACCAACATAGCTACCATCAACAATAATGAAACAAACAACTGCCACCCGCCTGCTGCTTTTACTGCTGCTGGCATTCATCTGTTCTAACAGCTTTGGCCAAACCATTAAAGGTATTATTAAAGACACAGCCGATAACAAACTGTTAAGCAACGCTGTAATTAGTGTACTCAATGAAAAGGACTCAACCCTGGCCGGCTTCACACGTTCGTCCAAAACAGGTGAGTTTACCACCCCCAGGTTATCAGCAGGTAATTACATTTACCTGATCAGTTACCCCAAATATGCCGATTACGCTGAGAAAATAACCTTAAAAGAAGGCGAGACCATTGACCTTGGTAATATAGCCCTCACCTTAACCAGTACCTTACTGGATGAAGTGGTGGTGCGTTCCGGCTCAGCCATCAGGATCAAAGGCGACACAACGGAGTTTATTGCCGACAGCTTTAAAGTACGTGAAGGCGCTACGGTGGAAGAGTTATTCAGGGCCTTACCGGGCTTCCAGGTAAACAGTAAAGGTGAAATTACCGTACAGGGCAAAAAAGCACAAAAAGTATTGGTTGACGGGGAAGAGTTTTTTGGTGACGACCCCACCATTGCCACACAGAATATCGGCGCCAAAGCGGTGGATAAAGTACAGATATATGAAGCAAAATCGGAGCAGGACCAGCTAAAAGGTATCAGTAACGGTGATGTGGGCAAGACCATCGATATTAAATTAAAAGCCAGTGCAAAAAAAGGTTATTTCGGCAAGGTAGAGGCAGGCAGCAACTTTGATAACCTGCACGACGGCAAACTGATGTTCAATAACTTTAAAGGCAGCCGCAAGGTATCGGTATATGGCACCAAAAGTAATACCAGCACCGGCAGCATCGGCTGGGAAGAACGTAATAAACTGGGCATAGAGAACGACTATGAATACGACGAGCTGACCGGCTATTACTACAGCTTTGGCAGCAGTGATGAATTCAGTAACTGGGGATTAAGGGGCTTACCCAGCGCCTACACCGCCGGCGCTTTATACTCCGATAAATGGAAGGAAGGAAAACACAGCCTCAACCTCTCTTACCTGTATAACCGTTTAGGCACCACCAACAGGGCTTCATCCATTAACCAGACCCTGCTGGAAGATACCACCTTTTATAACAACAGCAGTTCATATACCAAAGGCCTGGTACAACGCCATAATGCCAACGGTAAGTATGAATGGAAAATAGATTCCCTGGCCTCTATCAAATACACGGTGGGTACGTCTTTTAAAACATCAGATAATATTACCGAAACATTCAGTACCGCTTTAGGTGAAAACAGGGACACCGTTAACACCAACCAGCGTACTAATTCCAACTACGCCACCAATAAAACCATCAATAACCAGCTTACCTATAAACAAATGTTTATGAAAGCCGGTCGTATGTTCATTGCCACGTTAAGGCATACACATATGGAAGATACCGGTGACGGCTTACTGAACTCCTATGCCGTTTTTAAAACGAATGACTCCACGGCACGTACCGACCAGGAAAAGATCAACACCGGTAAATCCAGTACCCTGGGCGTTAAATTTACCTACAACGAGCCTTTAACCAAAACCTGGAACCTGGTAACGGAGTACAGCATCAATTACAACAATGCCAATGCTTACCAGAATAGTTACGATAAGGACGTGAACGGTGCTTACACCATCTTAAATCCTTTGTTCAGTAATAATTTTGATTTTACCGCTACCTCCAATACCGGTACTGTTGTTGCCCGTTATATGGGTAAAAAACTCCGCTTTGGTTTTGGTACCGGCTTAACAGATATTAAATTAAAACTCAAAAACCTGGATAAGTTAACGACCAATAAATATAATTTCACCCGTTTTACCCCCCAGGCCAATGTAAGCTATAGTATGAAAAGCCAGACCCATGCAAGCTTTTCATACAATGGCAGTACCTTACAGCCAAGTATCTCTCAACTACAGCCCATTACCAACAACAATAACCCTTTGTACTTACAGTTGGGTAACCCTGACCTGAAAGTAGGCTTTAACCATAACCTGCAGCTGAACTTTAATGACTATAAAGTATTAAGCAACCAGTACATGTATGCGAACGTGGGTATATCCTTCCAGGACAATGCCATTACCACACTGAGTGTTATTGACCGTAAAACAGGCGTTACTACTTCCAGGCCGGTAAATGTGAATGGCAATTACAGTTACTGGAGTTATGTAAACTGGGAAAAAGGCGGGGAGAATAAACCGGGTATTGGCTTCTCCTTAAACACCAATGGCGGAAGGAATTACAATTTTATTGACAGCACCTTAAACGAGAACAATTATAATGTGCTGGGCTTTGGTATCAGCACCTTCTATTACAAAGGGGAGAAATATAATTTCGCGGTACGTCCCCAGGCTTCCTGGAATACGTCCAAATCATCACTGCGCCCCGATGCCAATAATAATTTCTGGAGCTATGGCGGCGAAATAGACGGCTTTGTTAAGCTGCCCTATAAGTTCTCATTACGCTCCGATATCCGGTTCGACTTCCGTCAGAAAACAGAAGTATTCCCCGATAATAACAACTTTACGGTTTGGAATGCCGAGCTGAGCAGGACCTTCCTGAAGAACAATGCACTGAAACTGGCTTTCCTGGCCCGCGACCTGTTTAACCAGAACATTGGTTTCAGCCGTAATATCAGCAGCAACTTTATGAACGAAGAACGTTTTGACAGGCTTAGCCGTTACTTTATGTTACAGGCAACCTGGACATTCAATAAAATGCCCGGAAAATAATTATTATATGAAAAAAATTATCATCATCTATACTGCCCTTTTCTGTAGCCTGTTCATCAGCATTACCGCTACAGCCCAAACCAATTTCCTGGATAAAGTAAGCATTGAGTTTGAAAAAAAAGTGTCTTACTGGGGTCTTATCAAAGACCTGAACCCCGAATGGTTTGAACGGTCAAAAGATCGCTCTCCCAAGGAAGTGATCAGTTATTATAATTTTACCGGCGATGCCAGCCGTTCCATTTACAAACAAACCAAGGAGCCTGTTATCCCAAGAGGTATGTGGTACGAAAGTTTTGCGGAGAACAGCGTTGTATATAACGATTATAAGGCTGCCACTGTAACCGCCAGTAAACCTGTATTTGAACAAACCTTCCTGTTGCAGGACAGTATACAAAAAGTTACCTGGAAATATACCAATGATACCCGCAATATTGCCGGCTTTGAATGCCGTAAAGTGGTGGGCTTTTTAAACGACACTACCGGCTTTTATGCTTTCTATACCGACGAGATCATGATCTCCGGAGGTCCGGAAAGTATCACCGGCTTACCAGGTATGATCCTGGGCCTGGCTGTTCCCGGCCTGCATACCACCTGGTTTGCCACCAAGGTGGAGCTGGGCACTAACAAAGACATTACACCACCATCAAAAGGTAAAAAAACAAATCGTAAAGCTTATACCGATACCATCAGTAAATTGGTAAAAGACTGGGGAAAGGAAGGGGCCCGCTTACTGGCTGCATACCTTATATAAACGGTAATAACTTATAAAATAGCCGGGGCTGTCAGCTGCAGTAATGCCAGTCAGCTACAGTCCCGGCTTTTCATTACAAGTCCGGCACATAGTAGCTTGTTATATATACCCAAGTTAAAACCTTATTAAACCAGGCTTATTTCCTTTGGCCGTCTTCCTCCGCGCCCATCCCCTCACCGGGCTTTCCATGGCAATCCGGCAGCCCTTCAGCCAATACTATTCAGTTATACACAAAACAATATCCGGGCATCATACAACTTTTAAAGTAATCATGGCAGCAGTGGTATCGGTTACCTTAAACCGGTCATCAATACGGTGCCCTACTACCCATACTATCTGTTTATTCATTTCCAGCACCCATATTTTTTCTTTATCGCCGGCCGGTACCTTCTGATCTATAAAAAACCTGGCCAGCTTTTTCTTTTTACGCATGCCCAGCGGGTAAAAATAATCCCCCGGCTTCCACCTCCGCAACAATAAGGGATAATGCAACAGCTTACCATTAATATAAGCGCTGTTCTTATCAGCAGTCGTAATATCCACCGGCTTTAACTGTTCAGCAATATGCAGTACCCTGTCAGCAAAAGCATATTCCCCTTCACCGTCAATCACTAAGTGTACATCCTGCGTTGTTTGCAAAGGCGAAATAATTAACCAGTTACGGTTACGTAAAATACGGTGGGTTGATGATTGTACATACTTACCTGTTGCAGCATCCAGCAGGGAAAGAATATCACCTGTTTGCGCAGCCGTAAAATGATAAGGCTTTGCTATTTCATATACGATAGTAGACAAGGGTTCTGCATGCCGTAATGCCAGAACGGGTATATGTATTTCAGCGCCTTTTTCTTTTAACAGCTTTTTCTTATGCACCGCCATTGCCTGCCGGTACAGCATTTCAGCCTCTTTAAACCTTTGCACATTGTGGTACAGGTTTTCTTCGGCTGCAGCATATTTTTCCTTCACCAGCGGTAATACCATATTCCTGAAATAATTCCTGGTGTATTTGGCCTCCGCGTTACTGCTGTCTTCCACCCAGCTTAAGTTATAAGCGGCAGCATGCGCCAGCAGGTCTTTCTTCGTAGCAAACAACAAAGGCCTTACAATATTATCCTGCTTTTGCGGAATGCCCTTTAAACCTGCCATGCCCGTTCCTTTAAAAAAATTCATCAGCATGGTCTCTACATCATCATCCTTATGATGGGCCGTTAATAAATAAGTACCGGCTGCGGTTTTATTCTCCTCCATTATTGCCTTAAACCAGTTGTATCGTAATTCCCTGGCCGCTACCTGTATGGATAATTTATGTGCTGCGGCATGGGCCGTTGTATCAAAGCGTTTTGTTTTTACAGGCACTCCCAGCTTTTTACCCAACTCCTCCACAAATAAAGCATCCTTATCACTATCCTCTCCCCTTAAGGTAAAATTGCAGTGCAGCATGGTGAAATCGTAACCTGCCAGGGAACAAACATGACAAAGCACCACCGAATCTATTCCGCCGCTCACCGCAATAAACAGTTCCGCCTTAGCAGGGAACAGGTTTTTATCTTTTATGTGCTGCTGAAATGCTGTTACTAAATTCTCCATACTTCAATTAATGGTGCAAATATAACAGGTTTAAAATAGCCGGCCTGCTGAGAGACATGAAGAAGGAATGAACATAAAAAAAGCCCCTTTACAGGGGCCGTAATTTTTATTTGTATAACAGGTCATAGTATTCATGCGCCATACGGTTACTGTTAAACTGGAAATGCACATCCTGCATCCCGTTTTTAATGATCTGCCGCCAGGTATCATAATTCTCATAATACAGGGGCAATATTTCATTTTGCAGTATCTCGTATAACTTATTCAGGTCGTATTGGTCCTGTTCATGCGTAGCCATATGCTGGTAATCGGCTTTGGGAATAACAAAACCATTATGGCCGTGGTTAATAAATTCCGGGATCCAGCCATCATCAGTGGAAAAATTCACCGCGCCGTTCATGGCAGCGGTCATACCACTGGTGCCCGATGCTTCGCGGGGCACCCTGGGATTATTGAGCCAGCAATCTGCAGCCTGTTTTAACCGTTTGGATAAAGTAAGCTCATAACCGGTGAGTACCGCCATATTCTTATGATGTTTGCTCAAGTATACCAGTTGGTTAAAATCGGTAACCGACGCATGATCCATAGGATAAGGCTTACCGGCCCAGATGATCTGTACGGGGTATTTTGCATTGGTCAGCAGGTCCGAAAAACGTCTTTCGTCACTGGTGATCAGGCCCGCCCTTTTGTAACCTGCAAAACGCCTGGCCCATACAATGGTAAATACATTCGGGTCAAATATTTTACCCGTCTGGTCGGCCACAATATCAAAAGCTCTTTTCTTCAGGTATTTTTTGCGGTCGTCAAAACCATAATTATCGGTAGCTTCAGAAAAACGGTACAACTGTTTATCGGCCCAGTACCGCCAGTTCTGGGCATTGGTAATAGAAATAATCGGACAGATACCCGGGTATTTCTGCCACATTTCCCGCGATACCTCACCATGTAACCGGGATACACCATTCGCCAGTTTTGCAAAACGTAAGGCCGTTAAAGAGTGGTTGAACTGGTCACTGTCATTGCCGGTAAGTTGTTTTACCTCATCTACACTTAAGCCACAGAAATAACTCATCTTATGACATAAGTATATATCGTGTTTCTCATTACCCGCCTCTTCCGGTGTATGCGTGGTAAATACCAGGCGTTTGGTTACTTCCGCCAGGTTCTTATTGTATTTCTGGTACAGGTAAAAGCCTGCAGAAATACTATGGGCCTCATTCATATGATAGAGATCGGGATTAAAGCCCAGCTCATCAATTAACTTGGCACCACCTACACCCAGTAAAATGAATTGCGCTACTTTGGTAGCTACATTGGCATCATACAACCTGTGGCTGATGGTTTGCGATACATAATCGTTCTCCGGAACATCTGTGCTTAATAAAAACAGCGGAGCAGTTTTAAAAGTTTCCGGGTTCAGGTACCATACTTTTACCCATACCGGGTGCTCATGTACATATATCTGGAACTTGATGCCGGTATCCTCTAAAAAGCTGTATTGTTTTTCATTCCAGGAAGGCTGTAAGGTCTGGTCCTGGTTCCTCTCCTGGTCATAATAACCGTACTTCCACAGTATACCGATGCCTATCATATTTTGTTTTAACTCGTAGGCGCTTCTCAAATGCGAACCTGCTAAAAAACCTAAACCGCCACTGTATATCTTTAATGGCTGGTGCGTGGCAAACTCCATCGAAAAATAAGCTACTTTCTTACTGTACATCTGTTCTACAGGATACGGGACATTGTAATTTTTAAAACTCATAATTAATGTGTTGTTTTTACACGATAATGCAAGATAAAGGAAAAATAACCAATGACATACTTCCCTTTCCTGCCAAAGTTGTTTTAATAATAGTGCAGAAAGATAATTATATTTTTTTTAGTTGCTCCATTAAATACCCGGACAGAAATATATACATGCGTTAATTCCGGAATGCAAGCCGCATTCTATATCTTTACACGAACTTAAATTTAAAGTCATATGGACATTGTAAATTTCCTCTCCAGTTACTGGTGGTTAATTTTAATCATTCTTTTTTTGCTTACCGGTATATTTACCGTGAACCAGGGTTATATCGGCGTTATTACGATGTTCGGTAAATACCGTCGCGTGGTACGGCCGGGCCTGCAATTCAAGATCCCCGTTTTAGAACAGATTTTTAAAAGAATATCCATTCAAAACCGTTCCGTGGAATTAGAGTTCCAGGCGGTGACGCAGGACCAGGCCAATGTGTATTTTAAAAGCATGTTACTGTTTGCAGTACAGAACGAATCGGAAGAAACCATAAAAAAAGTAGCGTTTAAATTTATCAGCGAGCGTGACCTGATGCAGGCCCTCATCAAGACCATTGAAGGTAATGTGCGTTCCTTTGTTGCTACCAAAAAACAGGCAGAAGTACTGGGATTACGCCGTGAGATAGTACAATACGTAAAAGTGGAAGTAGACCAGACCCTGGAAGAATGGGGTTATCATTTACAGGACCTGCAGATCAATGATATCACTTTTGATAAAATGATCCTGGAGTCCATGAGTAAAGTGGTTGCGTCCAACAACCTGAAAGCCGCAGCAGAAAACGAAGGCCAGGCTTTGCTGATCACCAAAACCAAGCAGGCGGAAGCGGATGGTAACTCCATCAAAATTTCGGCTGAAGCCGAAAAAGAAGCCGCCCGTTTACGTGGTCAGGGTGTGGCCCTGTTCCGTAAAGAAGTGGCAGCCGGTATGAGCGAAGCGGCCGAACAAATGAAACAGGCCAACCTGGATACCAATGTGATCTTATTCAGTATGTGGACGGAAGCCATTAAAAACTTTGCCGAATACGGCGATGGTAACGTGATATTCCTGGATGGCAGCGCCCAGGGAATGGAGGCCACCATGAAACAGATACAGGCTTTAATGGTTAAACAGGCCGGTACAGATGGCCCTGCAAAACATTAATATACAAACCCATTCAATAAGAGCCGGTTATTGCAACCGGCTTTTTTTATGCTTGTTAAAATATTTAAAAACTTGGGGTACGCACACACGCAATTTTTTTATTTTCCGTTCCTACCCTGTTATTGACAGATGTTGATAACAAAAGAAAATGAGTATCCAAGTCCTTTGTTACATTTACGCACTTAAAGTATAATCACATGTTTGATTTTTTGCAGATCGTTGATACTGTTCAGCAGGTAGCCAATACGGCATCTGATAAGAACAAAGACGGAAGTCTGAGCTTTTTTGAAGTTATTACCATGGGTGGCTGGATCATGCTGCCACTGGGATTGATGTTGCTGGCGGCCATTTATGTTTTTGCCGAAAGGTATATTGCCATAAAAAATGCCTCCAAAATTGACCAGAACTTTATGAACATTATCCGCGATCATATTGTATCGGGTAATGTAGCCGCCGCCAGGAGCTTTGCTAAAAACACGGCCAACCCGGTAGCCCGTATCATTGATAAAGGTATACAGCGTTTAGGTAAACCCATTGATGCCATTGAGCGCAGCATGGATAATGTGGGCCAGCTGGAAATGTATAAACTGGAAAAGAACCTGGGTATACTGTCGGTTGTTTCCAAAGCAGCACCCATTTTCGGTTTCGTAGGTACACTGATAGGCCTGATGCAGTTATTCTCCAATATCCATGATGCCAACGAAGTGGAGATCGGTGTAATATCGCAGGGTATCTATACCAAACTGATCACTTCTATCAGCGGACTGGTAATAGGTTTGCTGGCTTACCTGGCATATAATTTTTTAAATACGCAGATAGATAAGACCGCGAATAAAATGGAGCTGGCCAGCGCCGACTTCCTGGACGTATTACAAGAACCTACTACCCGATAAAACCCGTGTATTATGAAGTTTAGAAAAAAACACAGGGAGGAATCGGAAGTATTTACAGATTCGTTGAACGATATCCTGTTCATACTATTGATGTTCTTCCTCATTACCACCACCATGGCCAACCCCAATGTGGTGAAGGTGAACAATCCCCGGGGCTCAAAAGATACCAAGGCAAAACAAAATATCGTGGTATCAATTAATAAAGACCAGCATTTCTTTATCGGCCAGAAACAGGTGGACCCCATCATGCTGGACAGCCTGATACGTGCCGAAGTGGAGGCCAAACGTAAGTTTATTGATACACCTTCGGTGGTGATCAATGCCGATACTATTTCCTATTATGGCGAAGTGTTCCGCGTCATGCAATCGGCCAAACGTGCCGGCGCCAAAGTAGTGGCCAATGTAAGATAGGCTCAACACAAATTGCATATACTGTAAGGGACCGCCTAAACCGGTCCCTTTATTATTTAAATAACTTTGACCCAACCCCATCATCATTATGACCATAAGAGAAGCTGTTATTGAAGATATACCCGCCTTACAGGTAATACGCCATGCTGTTAAGGAAAATGTATTATCGGACCCTTCAGTGGTAACCGATGCGGATTGTATAGCGTACCTGACCCAACGCGGCAAAGGATGGGTAAGCCTGTCCGGTGATATGATCACGGGCTTTGCCATTGCCGACCTGGAAGATCACAATATATGGGCCTTATTTGTACACCCCGGTCACGAACATAAAGGCATTGGTAAATTATTACATGATACCATGATGGATTGGTATTTTAGCCAGACAAAAATAACGGCCTGGCTGAGCACCGATGCCCATACCCGTGCCGAACAGTTTTACCGCAAAGCAGGCTGGAAAGAAACAGGGAAGTACGGGAAGACAGAAATTAAATTTGAAATGGATGCCGCCACCTGGCTTGGTAAGCAGGTATAAAATAAAAAGGCGTAAGGATTTACCTTACGCCTCAAATCTTTTATCCTGTCACCTTATTTCGGCATCACATAGTTGCGTACATCATCGGCACTAATGGTTTTGCCGGAAAGAATGACCAGGCGTTCCACCACGTTGCGCAATTCACGGATATTACCCGTCCAGTCATATTCCTGTAATAGTTTTAATGCGTCTTCATCGATACCTTTTTTAGCTACCCCATAATCAGCACAGATATCACCCAGGAATTGTGCTACCAGCAAAGGAATATCCTGCTTACGGTTATTTAAAGAAGGAACGTGTATGAGTATCACACCTAAACGGTGATACAGGTCTAAACGGAAATTTTTATCCTCCACTTCCTTTAACAGGTCCTTGTTGGTAGCGGCAATAACCCTTACATCCACGCTAATGTCTTTATCGGCCCCTACGCGGGTTATTTTGCCCTCCTGTAAAGCCCTTAACACTTTGGCCTGGGCGCTCAGGCTCATGTCGCCTATCTCATCTAAAAACAGCGTACCGCCATTAGCCTGTTCAAACTTACCGATACGTTGCTTGATGGCCGAGGTAAAAGAGCCCTTTTCATGACCAAATAATTCACTTTCGATCAGTTCAGTTGGGATAGCGGCACAGTTTACTTCCACTAGGGGGCCATTGCTGCGGTTACTCTTTTCGTGTACCCAGCGGGCCACCAGTTCCTTACCTACCCCGTTTTCGCCGGTAACCAGTATACGGGCTTCGGTAGGCGCTACTTTTTCAATGGTCTCTTTTATTTTTTGAATAGGCTCGGAATCACCGATCATTTCCTGTACCCTGCTTACCTTACGTTTTAATACCTTGGTTTCGGTAACCAGGTTACTTTTATCCATCGCATTACGGATGGTAATTAACAGGCGGTTCAGATCAGGCGGCTTGGAGATATAATCATAAGCGCCTTTTTTTACCGCTTCCACGGCCGTTTCTATATTACCATGACCGGAGATCATGATAATGGGTACATCGGGGTTAATTTCGCCGGCTTTCTGCAAAAACTCAATGCCATCTAATTTGGGCATTTTAATATCGCATAAAACAACGTCAAACTTCTTTGCTTTAAACTGCGTCAATCCTTCTTCCCCATCAGCCGCTTCTGTAAGCGAATAACCCTCGTACGATAAAATTTCGGATAATGTTTTCCTGATGGCCTTTTCGTCGTCAATAATTAAAATGTCGGGCATAAATGTTTTAATCTTAAAATGTTAAGGAGGTTTCTTGTAGGCTTTTTTTATGACAATACTTATACCAAAGTATTCTCAATCAACTACATAAATAAAAAAAATTTGTAAATGTGATTAAAAATAAGAGAATAAAAGTAAAAAAGAAAAAATGGGTGGGAGTTTGTTATGTACGGGGCCGTAGCCAGGTTAAACGGACGGATGATACAAAAAGAAAGGCCGGATAGAAATCCAGCCTCGTTGTAAAATCCAATATCCTATGAAAAACCATAACAAAGATGCACTTTGATACGCAAAACGCTGCATTTAATGGAAAAAACTTATTACCAGTAATTTTACGATATAAAGTTTTGTCAATGTTAAAAGCTAATTAAAAAATTGATTATCAGAATATTAATATATATTCCAGCCCTGCATAACTCTTTACCGTTCATCAAAATAAATAAGGTTGAACCATTAAATTGCGATTAATACCCGCTTTTTCCTGCTTGTTTCTTCGGTGTAATGCACGGCAGAGCAGGAACTTAGGCTCCGGGCATAAAAAAAGGCCGCATTACTGCGGCCTCTATAAGCAATTGGCAGGAGTTTATTTTTTTACATACATTACTTCTTTCACCAGTTTTACTGTACGAGCTACATCCGGTAAGGCGGCAGCCACCAGGTTTGGTGCATAGTGTAAAGGTGCGTCAGCCGCAGTAATACGGCGGATCGGGGCATCCAGGTAATCAAAGCCTTCTTTCTGAATACGGTAACTGATCTCGGAAGAAACTGAAGCAAACGGCCATTGTTCTTCCACAATTACCAGGCGATTGGTTTTTTTAACGCTTTCCAGGATGGTCATCCAGTCCAGCGGACGAATGGTACGCAGGTCTATCACCTCTGCGCTGATGCCTTCTTTTTCCAGCTCAGCAGCCGCGCCCAGTGCCACTTTCATCATTTTATTGAAAGACACGATGGTTACATCAGTACCCTGGCGCTTAACATCGGCCTTGCCTAATTCAATATAATATTCTTCTTCAGGAACTTCCATTTTATCACCATACATCAGCTCACTTTCCATGAACATTACGGGATCTTCCTCGTAACGGATGGCTTGCTTTAAAAGACCTTTTGCATCGTATGGATTGCTGGGGGAAACTACTTTAATACCGGGAATATTGGCATACAGGGCTTCAAAAGCAGTAGAGTGCTGGGCACCTAACTGGCCGGCCGAACCGTTACCACCCCTGAAAACGATGGGGCAGGAGATCTGGCCACCGCTCATTGCCAGCATTTTAGAAGCTGTGTTCAGGATCTGGTCAAGGGCTAAAACCGCAAAGTTCCAGGTCATGAACTCAACAACAGGGCGTAAACCATTTTGTGCAGAACCCACACCCACAGCAGCAAAACCCAGCTCAGCAATAGGCGTATCAATCACACGTTTAGGACCAAATTCGGCCAACATACCCTGGCTTACCTTATAAGCACCGTTATATTCCGCCACTTCTTCACCCATTAAATACACGCGTTCGTCCCTTCTCATTTCTTCACTCATTGCCTCACGCAAAGCTTCTCTAAATGCGATAATTCTACCCATGTTGCTACTTAGTTTAAAAAGTGTGGCAAATGTAAGCGAGATACGGGATAAAACCTAAAACTGGAAAAGGAATTATGAAGGCGGAATTATGAATTCTGAATTATAAATTAGGAATTGCGGAGAGGCTGCCGGATTGCAGCGGTACCCCGCTCAAGGTTTGTGTTCGTGTACTTCGTTCGCATTTCCAGCAAAACGTAGAGAAAGAATATTCCGGGAAGCATGGCGGCGTACAAGCGTAAAGCCGGAACTGCAGCTGATAGCAGTACTACAGCTGACAGCCCCAAAATAATTGACAAATGACAATGGACAAATTAAAACTGTCATTTGTCACTTGTCAACTGTCAATTGAAACATCATACTTAGCGGTTGCCCCCAGCGTGGCCATCATACCAATACCGGTTTCAATGGCATTTTCATCAATATTAAAAGTTGGCGTATGTACACCGGCAGTAATACCTTTTTCCTTATTCATTACACCAAGCCGGTAAAAACAACCGGGGATCTGCTGCGAATAGTAACCAAAATCCTCCGCTCCCATACGTTTCTCCGTTTCCTCCACCAACAGGGCATCGCCCATAAAATCAACCGCTATTTTTTTAGCTACTTCATGCAGGCCTTCGTTATTGTATACACAGGGATAGCCCACATCAATCAGCAGGTCAACCTCACCGCCCATACTCTTCACCAGGTTTTCTGTTATCTGTTTAATTAAACCATGCGCCTTAAAACGCCAGGTTTCATCCATGGCCCTGAAAGTACCTTTCAGTTTTACCTCATTGGGTATTACATTGGTGGTGGAGCCACCATTAAAAGCTGTTATAGATAATACACTAGGGTTATGCGGATCGTTATTACGGCTCACCACCTGCTGCAGTGCAATGATCAGGTGTGAAGCAATTAAAATAGGGTCCACACATAAATGCGGGGCTGCGGCATGACCACCCTTGCCCTTAACCGTAATATATAATTCATCAGCGCTGGCCATGGCCTTACCGGCACGAAAACTCAATTTACCAATGGGCAAACCGGGGTGCACATGCAAGCCGAATATGGCCGAGGGACGTGGATTCTCCAGTACATTTTCTTTGATCAGTAAACTGGCCCCACCGGGATTTTTTTCTTCGCCGGGTTGAAAGATCAGTTTTACCGTTCCCTCCCACTCCTCTTTCAATTCCTGTAAAATTTTGGCCGCTCCCAGCAGGCAGGTAGTATGTACATCGTGCCCGCATGCATGCATGACACCGGTATTGGTGGATTTATAACTGATATCGTTTTCTTCGAGAATGGGCAAGGCATCCATATCGGCACGCAAAGCCACCACCCTGCTGTCCGGGTTTTTGCCTTTAATAATACCAATAACACCGGTGGTAGCTTTTACCTCGAAAGGAATGCCCCAGCCACTTAACTTTTCCTGCACATAACGGGATGTTTCATACTCCTCGTAACTCAGCTCAGGGTGCGCATGTAAATGCTGACGCACCTGGATAAACTCGTTCTTATATGCCGCTGCCAGTTGTTTTATTTTGCCGATCATACTGCGAAGGTAAAAAAAGATAGGGACCGAATAATGAATAATGACCTACGAATACAAAAGCGGTTTGAATAGAGGAAGGATGCCGTTTTTTGCTGCTGACCTTAACATGAATATCTTGTTGTATTTATAAAATGCCCTTATCTTCAATCCTTTATTTCTCAATTGCAACACTATGGCCTTAAGCAGGATCTGGACAGCATTTATTTTGATAGCAGTGTTGGTAGCTGCTTTTAAGTTTACGTTTGAGCCGGAACAGGATAAATTGTTCAGCCAGCTGGTAGCAGGGCGTAATACCGATACCATGTCGGTACGTACGGTTGACTCTACGCTATTACCGGCCGCCGTTCACCAGCAGTTAGGTATACAAAAAACTGCCAGCTGGAATAAAGAGAAAGTATATAAGACCGATAGCGGTGAGTACCGCGCTTTCAGGTTACTACCGGCCAATGGCGTGTTTGAAACCACCAAGGATGCGGTAACCTTGTGTATTGGTTTAATTGGTGTAATGGCACTGTTCCTGGGCTTTATGAGCATTGCCGAAAAAGCAGGCGGGGTAAGGTTTTTATCGCGTATCATTGGCCCCTTTTTTTCCCGCATCTTTCCCGAAGTGCCCAAAAATCACCCGGCCATGGGCCATATGGTCATGAACTTTTCCGCCAATTTAATGGGCCTGGATAATGCCGCCACCCCCTTTGGTATTAAAGCCATGGAGAGTTTACAGGAGTTAAACCCCGATAAAACCACGGCCTCCAATGCGCAGGTAATGTTCATGTGTTTGCATGCATCGGGGCTTACCTTAATACCTACGGCCATTATTGCCGACAGGGTATCTTTAAAATCGGCTCATCCTACCGATATATTTATTCCCTGTATGATCGCCACTTTTGTAGCCACGCTGGCTGCCATGAGTATTGTGGCATTTAAACAACGTATCCGTTTATTTCAACCCGTTATATTAGCCTGGATACTGGGCGTATCGGCCGTAATAGCCGCGCTGGTCATGTATATTAAAACATTATCGGTAGAAGGTGTGCAGGTGTTTTCCAGCAGCTTAAGCAATGGCATCATCCTGCTGATATTTGTATTGATCGTACTGGGTGGCATGTATAAAAAAATAAACATTTTTGATGCTTTTGTGGAAGGCGCCAAAGGTGGATTTGAAACGGCCATCCGTATTATACCCTACCTGGTGGGTTTGCTGGTAGCCATCAGCCTGCTACGCAACAGCGGTGCTTTCGATTTTGTACTGGATGGCATCAAGGTGGTCTTTGGCTGGTTCAATGGCGACACCCGTATTGTGGATGCCTTACCTACCGCCATCATCAAACCATTAAGCGGCAGCGGCGCCCGTGCCATGATGATCGACACGTTAAACTCGCATGGCGTGGATTCCTTTGCCGGTAACCTGGCATCAGTTTTCCGCGGCTCTGCCGATACAACATTCTATATTATTGCTGTGTACTTTGGCGCTGTGGGCATTAAAAACACCAGGTATGCTGTAGGCACTATGTTACTGGCCGACCTTGCAGGTATTATTACATCGGTGATACTGGCTTACTTGTTTTTTGCCTGATAAGAATGATGAATTATGAATGATGAATGATGAATGATAAATGCTGAATGGATCGTTCAACAAATTATCTGATTGCCTGATCACCTCATTTCCTAATTATCTCATTATCTAATTGTTTAATTAGCACGGGCTGTCAACTGTAGTGCTGCTATCAGCTGCAGTCCCGGCTTTACGCTGCAAGTCCGCCACAGCCCTGCGCACAAAACTTCAGCGGGCTTTCCGCTGCAATCCGGCAGCCTTTCAGTAAATCAACAACTATCATCATTCATTATTCAAGATTATTGCATATTATTTATTGCAACTATGTTGCAATTTAAAACAAACAACCTACCTTTGCTGCTTCAAACAATAGTGTTATGGAATTTGCAAATAAGTATGACGTTATCATCATTGGCGGCAGTTACGCCGGCCTTTCTGCCGCCATGGCTTTAGGTCGTTCTTTAAAAAAGGTTTTGGTTATTGACAGTGGTAAACCCTGTAATGCCCCTACACCACACTCGCATAATTTTCTTACACAGGATGGATCAACGCCCGCATCAATTGCTGCCTTAGGCAAACAACAGGTACAGCAATATGATACGGTAATATTTTATGATGGCCTGGCTACGGAAGGAAACATGGTGGAAAATGGCTTTTCTGTCACCACCGAAAAAGGAGATGTATTCCAGGCCGGCAAACTGATCTTTGCTACCGGCATCAGGGACCTGTTGCCAGGCATACCCGGTTTGGCCGAAAGCTGGGGCAAGTCGGTCATACACTGTCCGTACTGTCATGGCTATGAATTCCGTGGCAAAAAAACCGGCATTATGGGCAACGGGGAAATAGCTTTCCACCTTAGCTCGCTGGTCAATAATCTGAGTAAGGATCTCTCCCTATTCACCAACGGGCCGGCTGATCTTAAACCGGAACAGGTAGCTAAATTAAAGGAACATGATATCCCGGTTATTGAAACGCCTGTTACGGAGATCATACAACAGCATGGAAATATTACGGGCGTGTTACTGGCCGATGGCAGCAAACGGGAGCTGGATGCTTTATATGCCAGGGTAGCGTTTGAGCAGCACTGCCCCATTCCTCAAAGCCTGGGTTGTGTTATAAATGAACAGGGGTATATACAGGTAGATAATATGCAAAGAACCACCATACCCGGTGTGTATGCCTGCGGCGATAACAGCCACTTCATGCGCTCTGTTGCCAATGCGGTTGCTACCGGTAATTTTACAGGAGCAGTGGTTAACAGGGAGCTGACGGAGGAAAGGTTTTAACCGGGCCGCTATTTTTTAGCAGTCATTATTTGTGTAATTACCTTAATGAACTCCGTTTGCTGGTCAACAAAGGGATAGTGGGAACAATTATCAATGCTGTAAAAACGTTTTTCACCAACCAGCTTCTTTATATCACTTATTTGTTTTTGGGAAAAAATACCATCCTGTTTACCATACACCGCAAACAAGGCTATGCCTTTATTTTTTATAGCCCTTAGTACCGGCTTCGTATCAATATTCACCCGGCTTTCATTTTTATAAAACCGGAGCGGCGCCTGGTCGTTACGGATATTTTGTTTAGCCAGGCCGTTTTCGTACAACCCGTTTACTTTTTTTGATTCCTCCGTTGGATAAGGCATACGGAAATAAGCATAATCCGCTGCTACTTCATAACATTGTTTACGGTAAGCGGCCCCGTTTTTATCCAGTTTTTTAATGGCCGCTATCTTATGCAGTGTTGCCGTATCATGTTTGGCAACTGCTTTTTTACTTACTGTTGCCAGTATATGGTCATAGGTTTCCTGCTGTGCAAATAAAGCACCCAGCAATATTAAACGTTCTACTTTCTCCGGGTATTTTTCCGTATATAAGGTGGACACTATACCACCAAAGCTATGGCCAATGATGGTCACCTTTTTAAGCTCATATTGCACCAGTAAGGCATTCAGGTCGTCAAATGATTCCCGGAAAGTGAAAGTAGCGGTTGTATCAATGGAACGGCCTTCACCCCTGCGATCATACACTATCACATAAAACCCTTTATCTGCCAGGGCCTGCGCGGTAGTACCTTCAAACAATGTAGCATTTCCCCTGGGGCCACCATGTACATACAACAGGGCCGGATCTGCTCTTTTGCCGTAAGCTTTGGAATAAATAGTTTGTGTAAAAACAAATTGAAAAGAAAATAAAAGAGATAACAGGGATATACACCTAGCTGATCGCATACACATTTTTTATTGATAGTAGCGCAAAGCTAAAGTTAAAAGACAATACCTTTTTACTGAAAACCAATTAAAATTACGGACGGTAAAATATGTTAAACCGGAACAGTGAAAGAAGTATTTTTTAATATACCACAAACATCAACGCTATTGAAAAAGAAGCTGCTTATATTTCACTTCACTATGTGATACATTTTTAAAGCCCACTCAATTTTACCGCATACTTTCTGTACGAACAAACTACATGGTATATCTATTAATTATATCTTTAGGTGATATTTGTCCCAATAAATATGCTGCATCCCTATTTTCGTTTTTTACTGAACAGGATCATTATAAGTGTATTCTTGTTCATTCTTTCTTTCCCCACCTTGCTGGAGGCTCAGTCCAACCGGTATATATTAAACCAGTATAATTCGGAAAACGGCCTGCCCCAAAATACCGTCAAATCCATTCGCTTTGATCAGAACGGCTTTTGCTGGCTGGCAACAGAAATGGCCATTGTGCGTTTCGACAACCGCAATTTCAAATCCTATGGACACGACCAGGTAAAAGGTCTTACCAATGAACGCATTTCAGCGATGATGACCGATACGGCCGGCAATATTTTCATACAAACGATCAACCATAAGAATTTTAAGATCAGCAGTTCTTCCACCCTTCATTCAACAGTACCCGTTCTTACCGGTAACGATGTAAGTTTTGTAAGTACAGGGTATATTACCATAAACCCCCAACTGGATAGCCTCTGGGAAACTATTGCCAGTGAAGCGGGTATCCCCGTGCTGAAACAACCCGGTGCACTCAGGAATGGCGATATTTATCTTTTCTTCGGGGGTAACGCTTATTTTATTCATAAAACCACCATCACCAGGCTGACCCCCAATAATATGGAGCCGGTAGGCAGCTTAATACTACATGACCGGTATTATTTACAACTGTGGAGTAACAACGAGGCCAGATTCTGGAATAACGGCGTTGGCCAGACAGTACATATTGAAGGGGATATTGTGGATAATAAAGCCTACCGGCAGGGACAATTCAAAACATTATGGTGCGAACAAGGCGCCTATATATTTGCAGGGGGAAGCCTGTATGAACTTACCTATTCGGGCGGGAGTATAAAAAGCAAGTGTGTTGCCAGTAATTTAAATATTGACGTTCCTCTTTGTATTGCTTACCGGCCCGATATCAATACCTATTTTATCGGTACGGGTACCCAGGGCTTTTTCACCATTAAACTGTCCGATTTTATTTACCCGGAAATACCGAAGGAATCGGGGGCAGAGAACTATTATACCGTTGCCAAAACCTCCAGGGATGAAATCATTGTAAACAATGTACACATAAAACCCGATAACACTTCATTTTATGTGGCTTTGCAGAACGGGGACAGCAGGGCAAGTTATACCGATTCGGCAGACAACGTTTATTATGAAAGCTATTTTTCGTTATCCCGTTACCGGTCGCGGACAGGCAAAATAGACAAGAGCCTGCTTGTTCTGGATGAACGGTTGCTGGACATTGTACCGCAGCCCAAAGATGGAACCCTACTTTTATGCACGCATACTTCCCTATACAAAATAACGCCTGAGGGGACTGTTATCTGGCAAAAAAAATTCCCGGCGGGCATGAAAGCTACCGGCTTATTACCTGTGAATGATACGGAGTACCTGTTATCTACTTCGGTGGGATTAAAATGGTATGATATCAGTAAACATGAGATCACCCAAACCATACTAGATTCTTTTCATATACGTACAGTTTATCGTGATAAAGAAGATAGGTTATGGATCGGCACAGACGGGAAAGGGTCCTTTTTATATGTCAATAAAAAAATACACCGGTTACCTGACGGCCCCGGGGGTGCCTTCCAGTCCATTCATTCATTTATTGAAGATGGCCGGGGTAATTTCTGGCTGCCCACCAATAATGGATTGTACATGGTAGCCCTTAAAACATTTGCCGATGTTGGAACCGGTTTAACCAATAATGTTTTCTGGTTTACGTTTAACCAGCGAAATGGCTTGCGGACAACCGAGTTCAATGGCGGCGCCAATCCCAATTACCAATGGCTACTGGATGGGGCGCTGGTACTGCCTTCCATTAACGGGCTGGTTAAGTTTTACCCCCATCAGCTTAAAACTGATTTTCCGCAGGAGAAGATCTTCATTGATGAAATTACCATTGACGGACAACCACACAGCCTGAACAGCCGGGGAAAAATAATGTTAGCCCCCACTTTCCGGGTGCTGAATATAAAAGTGACCTGTCCCTATTTTGGTAATAATGAAAACCTGAAGCTGGAATATAAAATAGGCAGTGAGGAAGGAGAATGGGTGCCTGTTCCCTCTTCAGGCATTATTTCCATCAACCGTTTACCGGCCAATGATTATACCTTAACGATCCGTAAAGCAGGGAGCCATAGTTTTACACCCTATGGCAATATTACTTTAAAGATTGCCGTAAGCCCTTTTTTTTATCAGACCATCTGGTTTTTCCTGGGTATCCTGTTATTGATCATTTGTATCGGTTTCTGGTACTCCAGGAGACGGCTGATTAAGCTGAAAAAAGAGAAGCTTAAGATTGAAAAAATTGTAGAACTGAGAACGGCTGAACTGAGCACTGCGGTTGAACAACTGGAGGATTCAAGGACCGCTTTAAAGAAGAGCAACCAGGTAAAGGAACAGATCATCACCACCGTTTTACATGATTTAAGGTCCCCGCTGTTCTCTATGCGGGTTACCGGAAAAGCATTGGAAAAAAACTGGGACAATAATGCCGGGGAGAATTTAAACCAGGTAAAAGGACTGAACCAGCTGATAGGTGAATTAAGCAGGTTCACTGATCAGTTCTTCTCCTGGGCTGTGACCCAACAGGAACATTTTAAAGTGGATAAAACGCATTTCCCGTTGCAGCAACTTTTCACAGATATTGAAGCCTTGTTCAGGGAAATATTACTGATCAATAATAATAAACTTCATATCCGTGAAACGGCTATTGAATGTTTTACTGACAGGAATATATTGGTGTTAATTCTCCGGAACCTGGTGGACAATGCCAATAAAAATACGGAGAACGGTACCATCACCATTGAAGCTTCCGTTATACCGGACGGGTTAAAGATCCAGGTATCAGATACCGGCAAAGGATTAAACGATTTCCAGATCGAAAACTTTTTAAACAAAGATAAAGCGGTAAAAAACGGCCGCATGGGCAGTATGATCATCCTGGAGATGCTGAGTAATATCAATGGCGAATTATTTGTAACATCGGAGCCTGGTAAAGGCGCTGTTTTTACAATACATATCTATTCATCATAATCCTGAAATATTTTCAGCTATACCCTCTTTTGAATTCGGGGTATAGCCACCCAATGATCAGGCCTGATATGGTTCTCATTACATTTACGTGGCTTATACACGCCCGGTGAAAAGGATCATCCATTATTGTTCGCCGGACTTCTCTGTAAGTTCTTTTAATACCCCTGCAGCGTTTTTATTGCCGGGGAATATGCTCAACGCTTTGCTGTAACTGGCAATTGCCGCAGGTTTATCCCCTTTTTTACGATAAGTATCACCCAACAATTCATACCCATAGGAAATGTCCTGCTCTTTGGCTTTAAGTTCCACCGCCGTTTGAAAAACCGTGATAGCTGCATCAAATTTGTCCCTGCGTAACAGATATTTGCCGGTACTGATCAAATCGCCAATTTCAAAACTGAAATCATAATCCTCCGTTCCGTTTGCTTTTAAGGTTTTGTAATAATCCATCCCCTCTTCCACATTACTGAGCATTTTATCACGAATAGAAAGATAAAGCGATTTTTTAGGAATGATAAAAGGCTCTTCTTTCAAAATATTCAGGATAGCCGTCTTTATTGGCCAAACCTTCATTTGTTGGTTGTTGGTCATCATCACAATCGTGATATTGTCAGCGGCCTGACTATAAAAGGCCGCTTCATAATTACTATTTGAGCCCTGGTGCTGGTGCCATAACAGGCTATCCTTACTAAAAACGGTGGTTCCCAGACTACTCTCCCCTCCCGGAAAATTCTCACCCAATTTTTTCAGCGAAACGGCGTTGATTATTTTGTGTGCATGCAGCGCACGAATCCATTTATACAGGTCCTCCACCGGCAATCTTACCCATCCGTTGGTAGCCTGCAAATAGGGAACATCGTTGCCTTCATTGTCAAATGCACGTGCCATACCTTTTGCCGTTACCGGGTAATCCACGATAGCATTTTTCATACCAGCGGGTTTGAAAAGGTATCTTTTCACAAATTCAGCATAAGAAAGACCGCTTAGTTTTTCAATAATACGCCTTTGTAAGGAAACATTAATGTGGTTGTATATATACACTGTACCCGGAGCCGCTGACAGCGTTTTTAAGGAAAGCAGACTCTGATAGATCAGACTATCTGTTCCATCTGCAGCAGGTCCTAATACAGGGATGCCACTGGTATAATTAATGAGGTGTTTTATTTTTACCTGATCCGCCCAATCGGGAAACTCAGGAAAAAACCGGCGCAGGTTGTCTTCCAGCGATAACTTTCCCTTTTCTTCCAGTACCATGATCGCAGCGCCATTAAATTCTTTATTAATGGAGCCTATATCAAACTTATTTTCCTTTTGCAGTGGAATGGTTTTGTTACCATTGGCAAAACCAAAAGATTTTTCATAGATGGTTTTATTGTGTTGCACCACCAATATATTTCCGTTAAAAACTCCCCGCCGGTATGCGGTTTGCATTAATGAGTCGATTTGCCGGATTTGTTTTGTTTGCGCCGCCATGGGGCCTGAAAGTAAGACCAGGATAAAAAAGATGCTGTTTATTTTCATTTGATATATTTACCAGACCCTTAAAACGAAGAAAAAATTATTTTGTTATCGCTGGAACCTTAAATAAAAAAATTGCATTCAACCGGGTAATAAATTTACCCGTTAAGCTAAAGACTGCCAGGTGTTATTACCGGCAATGGAACTATGACCGGCCCCGGCATCTATTAACAGGCTGACTAATGACAATGAAGAAAGGGCTACGCATTATTTTTGTTGCTGCCCTAATCTGTACACTTTGGAAAGCCATTTTTTCCGTTGTGGTTCATCCGCTGTCTTTATAATACCGATAGTGGTCACTTTTACCGGTTTTACGCCACAAAACTCCAGTGTTGATTTTTTGAGCTGGTTAATACTGGGCCTGCCAAATACCAACCTGTAATACCAGCCGGGCTGATCCATTGTGGTAATAATATGCGCTGTTTTTCCCTTGAGTAGTTTATCCCACCAAACGGAGGTTTCACGATATTTAAAAGCCAGGCCAGGCAGGAAGAGGCGATCTATAAAGCCTTTAGCGATGGCCGGTAGACCACCCCACCATACGGGATGTAACCACACAAGGTGGTCAGCCCATTGTACTGTTTCCCAGGAGGTAACCAGGTCTGGCTCCAAGTCCATTCTTTTCCGGTAACCAAATTGAAGATTGGGATTAAAATCCAATTCTCTGATCGTTATTGTTCTTATTTCGGCGCCTGATTGTGCAGCCCCTTTGGTATAGGCTTCGGCCAAAGCTGAATTGAAAGACGCAGCATCAGGATGTGCGTTTATTAAAGCAATTTTTTTCATTATATCTTATTGATCCCCGTGGTGGTTATACTGTTGGAGTTTGTTCCGGGCCTTCAGATAAGCTTTACCAAGATAATTTTTAATTCAAGGAAAGCCAAAGAAAGCCTGCAACGGGAACACGCTGACCCAAACAGCCTCCTCATGATCTCAAAACCTTTTGTTCGTTGCAGTTTATCCGTGCAAAGATATACAATCGCCGTTGCTATATTATTACGTAATAGTATTTGCCGGCCAACTTACATGTTTGCGTAACATTGTTCAACAGTTCAGCCAGATTATACACCTGCCTCATTACTATCATGCCTTTATTTTACCCTTTTCCGGATCGGATGCCGCTTATAAACAAGCGCTGGCCTTCTCTTTTTCACCGAATTTTTATACACTTTTTCACTTGCAGCAAAACCCCGAACTTTGCCCGATGAACAATTCACTTGACCAACTTCAGGCAGCCATTGCTGATCAACGCAATGCCTTATTATCACACCCGGTTTATACCGCCATCAATGATTTGCCTGCGCTAAGATTATTTACAGAAACCCATATATATGCAGTGTGGGACTTTATGAGTCTGCTTAAATCATTGCAACTGGAACTTACCTCAGTTACCCTTCCCTGGAAACCCGTAGGGAATGCTGATACACGTTACCTGATTAACGAGATTGTCGTAGGTGAAGAATCTGATGTGGACGAGTCAGGTAACAGGATCAGCCATTTTGAGCTGTATCTACAAGCCATGCAGCAGTTGGAGGCCAGTACGGGAGCGATAGAAGATTTTCTTTCCCGCCTGCCTGATATTAAGGGCATGGACGAATATATTCTGCAGTCTTCACTTCCAGAAGCCGTAAAATCTTTTCTCGGCTTCACCTTCCGGATCGCTGCCACGGCTCCTGCACATGTAAAAGCCGCAGTATTTACTTTTGGCAGGGAAGACCTGATCCCCAATATGTTTTTACTTATTCTTGAAAAACTTTACGCAGAAGCCCCGGAGAAAACTTCCATTTTTAAATATTATATCAAACGACATATTGAAGTAGACGGTGATCATCATAGCCAGCTTGGCCTGGAGATGGTTTCCCGTTTGTGTGGCCAGGACGAACAAAAATGGAAGGAAGCCACAGAAGCCTCCCATGAAGCCCTGGTTCGTCGTTACCAGTTATGGGATCATATTCATAACAGTATTTCAAAGTAATAATGATTTTACTGATTGTTTGAACGATGCCGGTAGATGTATAAGTAATATTGTCATTGACTTAACAGTACTAATACTTTATAAAACAAAGCAACTGCACACTCTTAATAAGTGTGCAGTTGTGTTTGACAGCATAACCGGTTAGTCTAAACAGGTAATAGCGGCAATTACTCCCATTCATCAGCATTAAAAAATAATCAGTTATTTTTATAGACCGGTAATACATACGAGGGCTTGAATGATCTAATAACGTGAAAAATAAAACGTTCCATATATTGAAAGAATTCCTGGTAGTAATACTCCTGGTAGTTTTTCCACACCTGGTTCCTTTGCCGTTTTATTCTTATGCAATTGTCTGTTTGCTTGTTTTATATTTTTTCTTACGTCATCAGGGAGGGATATTCCGTAATATCGGGCTTTTAAAAAAGGGTTTTACCCTTAGGGCTGTCGCCATCGGGATCCTGTCTGCATTAGCCTGGGTAGGATTTATGCAATCGTTATACATTCCCCTCATCAAACATTTATTTACTGTTCCTGATTATACGGAATATAACTTTATCAGGGAAAATCCCTCCACACTGATAATGACGATTACTGCAGCCTGGCTTATAGGAGGACTTTACGAAGAGATTGTATTCCGGGGATATATTCAAAACCTTTTGCAAAAAAGAATTGTAAGCAGGTTTTCCATTGCTATAAGCATCTTGCTTACCAGCTTACTTTTTGGGCTTTATCACTGGCAGCAGGATATTTATGGTATAGTGGCGGCTGTTTTGGGTGGATTATTCTGGGGCATCCTTTACAAAAAAGTGAATAATAATCTTTGGATACCTGTTATTTCACACGCTGTTTTCGATACTATCACACTTGTTCTTATTTATACTGACAGATTCGGACATTTCTGAAGATAGCCCCGGATCATTCGTTTTTCCAACCCCTAATTTGCAACTCCCTGTGATAAGCCGACAATTTAAAATCAGAACTATAATACCGATTAATACTCTTTTTAGCGATTTTTCTACTTTATAACTAGAAATCAGTATTATAATTCGTATTTTATTGATAATACCAATAATACTTACTAAATTTACATAAAATCAGCATTATAATTCAGATGAATATTGAACAAATAGGGAAAATTTTCAGACAAAGGCGTGAGTTTTTGCAGATTCGCCAGGAAGATTTGGCAGAAATGAGTGGTGTAAATACCCGAACCATTAACCAGGTAGAAAATAGTACCGGTAATCCTTCGATAAACACGCTGGAAAAGCTGGCCCAGGTATTAGGGCTGGAGTTGCTGGTACAGGTAAAACAAGTTAACTAAAGTAGATGGCAAAGGGAGCAGTATATTATAACGGCATATTAGCAGGCTACCTGGAAAAAATAGCGACCGGCCAGTACGTATTTAGCTATACAGAAACTTATTTTCATAATCCGGCAATGCCCGCTATTAGTTTAACCATAGCCAAAACCAGGCAGGTGCATGAAAGCCCTATCTTATTCCCGTTTTTTGCCGGCCTGTTATCCGAAGGCATTAATAAAGATATTCAGTGCCGCCTGTTGAAGATTGATGAGACTGATGATTTTACCCGTTTATTAAGAACGGCCGGAGAAGATACCATTGGTGCTATTACCGTAACCGAATTAAATGATGAATGATGTGCCCGGGATGTTATAAAATAAATGTTGAAGGTTATTGCACCGCCTGCAGGAAAGAAATGTTTGATGGTGTAAAAGTATCTCCCGTCTTACCCTTTAAAGCGCCGGCACTAGATACGATTGCGAACTACCAGGAAAAAACAAAAAGACTATCCATTTCCGGTGTACAATTGAAATATTCGTTACGCTTAACCGGCAAAGTTTTAGAACTGACCGATACAGGGGGACAATATATCATCAAACCCACCCCTCCCGGCAGCCTGTTGGCCATACCGGAGATTACCCCGGAAAATGAGCACCTGACCATGCAACTTGCCCGGCAGGTATTTAACATTAAAACTGCTGCCAATGCACTCATTTATTTCGAGGATGGCACCCCTGCCTATATAACCCGAAGGTTTGATGTGAAGCCTGATGGTGCCAAGTACTTACAGGAAGATATGGCGCAGTTAAGTGGTAGAAGTCGGCAAACAGTAAACCAGGGTGAAGATTTTAAATATAATGGTACCTACGAGGAAATCGGGGCATTGATAAAACAGTATGTAGCGGCTTATACGCCCACGTTAGAGCGTTATTTTAAACTGGTATTATTTAACTATCTTTTTTCCAATGGAGATGCTCACTTAAAAAACTTTTCATTGATACAAACTGACATGGGCGATTATACTTTAACACCGGCTTACGATGTAATGTGCACCCTTCTGCATGTACCCACTGAAACAGATATGGCACTTGATTTATATAACGGTGATCATCAAAGCGCTTTTTATGAAAAGCATGGATTTTTCGGACGGGCAGATTTCAGGACTTTTGCCGATAAACTGGGGTTACAACCTATAAGAGCCAGGCGCCTGATTACAGAACTATTAAGCAAGCGGAACGAAGTGGTAGCACTAATTGAAAAATCGTTTTTACCAAGAGCCATAAAAAAGGATTATACGCAAAAATACCTGGAAAGATCAGGTCGTTTAGGAATGACCGAACAGATGATCAGCGAGGTTATTGATCCTGAACACCCGGGTGTTTATGCAGCCACAAAGCAACCCGTTACTTTAACTTTTTTAGACCGGAGTACAAAGGTTGGTTTTTTTTACCGTACCCCGGAATCGGAGAAATTGAAGTTAAAGAACCAGTATAACTTTGTAGAAAATCGTCATGCAAAGACCTACAAAAAGAAACCAGCTGAGGAATTGATGACTATTGTCAATGGAGATGAGCTGGCAGAAGTAGCATACATCTAAACGATTTACTTTAAATACAGGTGTCGGATATTGGCAAGGGGGAAACGATTTCCAAATTCAAACCCTTTTAAATAAAGATAAAGCAGTAAAGATGGTCGTATGGGCAACGTGATCATCCCGAAAATACTAAGTAATATCAATGAGGAATTATTTGTAAAATCGGAGGCTAATAAGAACGCTGTTTTCACCATACTTGTAAACTCCTGGTACTAAGAAAGAGGTTTCGACCAAGTAGTTAACAGCGATTACTACAATGAACGAATCAGCAGCCGGATCGTTCATCATAGAAAAGAAATAGCGGGGTAAAGTTGAGACGAGCTCATATAACAACTTACAGTACAAAACCAACTGCTCCTTGTTATTCGTTTTCAAAAAAAGCGGTAACCGCATCCCAGTTCCCAAATTTAAGATGATGGTTTTGCGACTGGTTATGAAATGCAGCAAACATAATTGCTTTGCCCTGGCAAAAGTCTAAATTCTTCGCATGGTCATCGATCATATAATCTGTCTTTATCACACTTTTATCGCCACAGAAAATAATATTACGCCAGGAAATGTCAGGGAAATATTCGGCCAGCCATTCCCTCTTTTCCGGAAGTGATTGTGGAAATTCCATAGCAGCCGAAACAATATAAATGGTAAAATTTTCAGAAAGCTTTTTTATTGCCTCTATTGCACCCGGCATCACCGGTACTTCTCTAAAGAATCCTTTTTCTCTTACCAATTTGTAAAATAGTCCGTCCGGTAACATTTCTGCTTCCTGTCGCCCCTCAATATCTTTTTTTGTTAACAGGATGCCTGATTGCTTATAGTATAAATTTAATGCATGCGCTTCTACATCGGCCAAAACTCCGTCCATATCTACTGCTATCGTTTTTTGCATATTCCTTTCTGTTATTTTGCCTGCAAATTTACTGATGCAAAGAGATTACATGTAAGAAATAACATTGCCTTCACAATAGCATACCTTTCTTTATACCAGGTTTAGCATTGTTTTAAAAGTTCATAGATATAATAACGGTCACGCTTTACTTAATATAGTATGTAAACAGTCCACATAGTAATAAAAAAAGCCTTCACAAATGTGAAGGCTTTTAATTTCGTGGGAGTTGACGGGCTCGAACCGCCGACCCCTCCGGCCTAGAAGCCGGAGTGCCCTGAACCACTGATCAACGACTCCAGTTTTATACGGCTTTTCCAACCTTTAATCTGTAGTTCCCTGCGATGCGCTGATAATTTATCACCAAAAACTTCAATATACTTCAGTTCCCAATCACCAGCGCCTCCTGTAAATCCTTTATGGTTAGTATTATGTTTACGGATACGGACAGTCAACTCATCACCGGTATAACCAATATAATAACGGTCGCGTTTTACTGAGTATAATATGTAAACAGTCCACATAGTAATAAAAAAAACCTTCACAAATGTGAAGGCTTTTAATTTCGTGGGAGTTGACGGGCTCGAACCGCCGACCCCTCCGGCCTAGAAGCCGGAGTGCCCTGAACCACTGATCAACGACTCCAGTTTTATACGGCTTTTCCAACCTTTAATCTGTAGTTCCCTGCGATGCGCTGATAATTTATCACCAAAAACTTCAATATACTTCAGTTCCCAATCACCAGCGCCTCCTGTAAATCCTTTATGGTTAGTATTATGTTTACGGATACGGACAGTCAACTCATCACCGGTATAACCAATATAATAACGGTCGCGTTTTACTGAGTATAATATGTAAACAGTCCACATAGTAATAAAAAAAACCTTCACAAATGTGAAGGCTTTTAATTTCGTGGGAGTTGACGGGCTCGAACCGCCGACCCTCTGCTTGTAAGGCAGATGCTCTGAACCAACTGAGCTAAACTCCCTTTTTCCCGATTGGGAGTGCAAAGATAAGGGAGTATGATTTACTGCCAAATATTTTTTGAAAAAAAACAGAAAAATTTTAAAAAATTATTTCACCTATTTCGAGTTATGCCGTTTGTACTATACTTATTGTTTAGTTTGGTTTGTATACCCGCACATAATCTACAATCAACCATTGCGGGAAATAAGTAGCAGCATTCGGACTGCCAGGCCAGTTACCCCCTACCGCCAGGTTAAAGATCAGGTAAAAGTATTCATTGAATGGATAATTGTAAGCGCCGAGATCTGCTTTGGTCAATGTGGCAAAGAGATTACCATCCAGAAACCATTTTATTTCATTTTCTTTCCATTCTAATGAATACACATAAAATTTATCATGTAAGGTACCTGTCGAAGTAGTGGTGCTCTTGCTGATGTTTTTACGGTCGTTCCAGCCGGTACCATAATGTACGGTGCCATGCGTACGGTTGGGCTCGTGGCCCACCATCTCCATAATATCAATTTCACCGCTTGCCGGCCAGCCGCCATACACATCGTCCTGCGGCATCATCCAAAAGGCCGGCCATATACCCTGCCCTGTCGGCAGTTTGGCCCTGATATCGATACGGCCGTATTTGATCTTCTTTTTACCGCTGGTTAAAATTTTAGAGGAGGTATAACTTTTGCCGCTGAAGCTTTCCTTGTTTGCTTCAATGACCAGCTTACCATCCTGGAAGAAAATGTTTTGAGGACGGTTGGTATAGTATTGCAACTCGTTATTGCCCCAGCCGCAGTTACCCGGACAGCCATCGCCATTCTGGTTGCTCCATATGGATGCATCCAGTGAGGTGTTGTTAAATTCATCGGCCCAGTCCAGCGTATAACCGGGATAAGTGGTAGGTGCCTCGTAACCCGTATTAGTAAAACTGATCTTTGTATCATCATTCCGAATGATCACTTTGGCATCAGCTTTTGAGATGGTCGCATTTACCGGAGCCGAAAGCTGCACCGTAAAATCATCGTCACCTTCTTTTATCAGGTCCGCCACTATGGTTATGTTGATGGTTTTGGTTGTTTCGTTCGGTGCAAAGGTCAGGGTTTGGTTGGTAACAGCCGTATAGTCTTCGCCTGCTTTTGCAAAACCTTCGATCGTACTATATTGTACTTTAACTTCCTTTGATGATTTGTTGCTCAGTTTTACTTCCACGGGGAAAGTAGTAGTGCCGCCATTCCCCTCGAACAGCGAGAGATCGGTAATACTGATCTGCGGCGCCGGTGTGGGAGTTTCTCCCCCGCCCCCGCTGCCACCTTTACTGCAACTTATTAACAATACCAGGCTTAATACGGATAATATCTTCATGCTATAATTTTAATTATTGATATACACGCACATAATCTACCACCATCTCCTGCGGGTAAACCGATTCGTCAATTCCGCGGGAACCACCCCAGTCGCCCCCTACGGCAACATTTAATAACAAATGAAATTCCTTATCAAAAGGCCATACCGCACTGCCTTTTTTTTCATTTTTAAAAGTGAACATCACCTGTTCATCCACCAGCATTTTCATTTCGTTCTCCGTCCACTCCAATGCATAAATATGGTATTTTTTACTGAGGTCTTTTTTTAAAATACTGGCCGATTTATGTGTGCCAATACTGTGGTGATAAGCCAGTGTATGCACGGTGCCAAAAACCGAATCAGGAAGATAGCCAACATGCTCCATAATATCAATTTCACCACTATGTGGCCAGCCACCGTATTCCCAGTTGGTAGGTAACATCCAAATGGCGGGCCAGATACCCCGTCCATGCGGCAATAAGGCCTTTACTTCAATACGTCCATACTTCCAGTCACCTTTATTTTTAGTTATCAGCCGGGCCGATGTGTAGCCGTTATTCTCATATTTTTCCCTGATGGCTTTGATCGTCAACTTACCGTCTTTTACAAATGCATTCTGCTGTCTTGCATAGGTGTAAAATTGTTTTTCGTTATTCCCCCAGCCGTGTCCGCCTACATCATAGCCCCATTTTGTACTGTCGGGTAAGCCCGTATAATTAAACTCGTCGCTCCAGACCAGTTTTTTAAATTGTGCTTCCAGCGACAGCTGCAAACACCATAACAGGCAGAACGATAATATATATTTCATAGTTACTACATTTAAAAAAGAGGGCGGGCTGCTTAACCCGATCACCCGCCCCACACTAACTGCTAACTTGCATGCTTAGCGTACTTAACGAAGCTGAATATTTTTAAGCCAAATTATGGCCTCCATGGAGTTATACCCCATGTCAGTATGCCTCTGTCATCAGGAATTAGTAAGAACGTAAAGTAAAGGTCCACCAACCGGCGCCGCCTATATTCAGGCCTATCACCAGTATATCATAAGTTGCTCCGCCCGGATTTTTCCGCATTTCTAAAATATCGTAGGTAATGGAAGTGGCCGTAGGACCAAGGCCCACGCCAATTTCACCACCATTATATGCTTTCTGTAAACCTATATGTGCACCCAATCCGTTTACCTTTAACTGTCCCAGGCCTCTTACACCAGTGCCCTCTACAACCGAGAAGGTAAAGTTGCCGGACGCCCAGGGCATTTGAACCGGCTTAAAGGCACTGTTAGGATGACAGCCGCCATCCTGCGGACCTAAGTTATTATCGGCAAAGAAATCACCTTTGTTGTCGTATACAAATGTGCCTTCGGCATCAAAGGAGAAAATGTATTCATCGTTGAACTCGCAGGCCCTTCCGGTTACTGCATCCATACCACTGCTCCACCAGTTACCATTGCCGGCGCCTTCACCAACTTTATAAGTACCGGCTTCGGGATTCAGCTTCCATTTTTTCTGCGTACAGCTGGCTATAAAACCGATAGCGTTAGACGGATCACAGGCAGTAGGATCACTTGCTGCAACAGTAACCGTTTTGGTAACGGAATCAAGACCACCCTGTGTTACCACGATCAGTTTAATTTCATAAGTACCTTTGAAAATCAGCTTTAATCTTGCCGAGTCACCGCTGAAACTCTGGCCGGTGCTTACCCGCCAGTTAGGAATGGAAGCCCCCGGTGTTTTATTTACCAGGATAAAGTTGTTACCGTTACTGCCATTCACAATGTCAAAAGCCGGTGTGGGAATGGGGTTCAGTTTCAGGTTATCCCCGCGTTTGGTGCAGGATGCCACCACTATACTTAGTAAAATGATACAGCAGGCTGACATCATTTTTGTAAGTTGTTTTGTATATAACATAGTTATTTATTTTACGTTTAACGTTTGTTTTTATCAATTGTCCTTACTCTTTGCCGAACAGTATTACCAGCCGATGAAGTGTGCGACGCAACCAAAGCCGATAGTAGTACTGTTGCCGGTAACCTAATAAACATATCCCCGTTTATTGGTAACCTGGGTTTTGTTTCAGGTTTTTCTTTGTCCTGTCAATTTCCGATTGCGGGATAGGCAGTACATTGTTTTTAGGTGCTACAAAACCCAAAGGTCCTAATACGGCTTCTGCCTGGTTGGTTCTTACCAGGTCAAAGAAACGGTGGCCTTCGGTAGCCAGCTCCAGGCGACGTTCCCTGTATACATTATCCAGTGTGGCGGCCACTGCGGGCAGGTCAACCCTGTCCCTCACTGCATTTAATAATTCGCCTGCACGGGTAGCGCTGCCACCACTGCGTAATAAAGCTTCTGCTTCTAACAAATAAGTATCCGCCAGCCTGATCTCGATCTCATTGATAGGCCAGTTTAATTCTGCTGTACCCGCTGTGGCCCTGTAAGCCGATAGTGGTGCATATTTTTTAATAAAGTAGTTGGTATTCTGGTAACGTTCGGTATAAGAAGCGCCACCGGCTTTCAGCGCCAGGCCATCAATAATGGTATATTGAAAACGGGGATCACCTGTCATGGCATTTACCAGGTCCATGGAGATTGGTGCAAAGCCCCAGCCACCGGAATACAACGGACCATTATAGTCGGCTATGCCTATAAATTGCGGTCCTACATTACCTTCGCCACCATTTATCCAGCCCCAGTCGCCCCATAAAGCCAGGTTGGAATGCGGTATTTCTAAAATTGATTCGGCGTGAAACTGGTTGTCAGGGCGGAAGATATCACCATAGTTATCTAACAGGTGGTAAACGGGAGAAGTATTGATCTCGTTCAATAACTGAGCAGCCTGACCCATACGGCTGTTATCGTTCTGGTACATGATCGATTTAGCAAGGATAGCCCTGGCAGCGCCTTTTGATAAACGTCCGGACTCGGTTACCGGTATCGTAAGCGGGAGTTCAGGGATAGCTTCTGTCAGGTCTTTTTCGATCTGGGCATATACTTCAGCAGCAGGTACCTGCGATTGGGTATATAATTCACTGGTAGGAATGGGTCCTACGATTAAAGGTATATTACCAAACCAGCGGATGAGGTTGAAATAGAAATAAGCCCTTAAAGTTTTTGCCTCGGCCGTTACCCTTGCTTTAAAAGCGGCACTTGCGGTAGCTCCTTCAATTTTGGACAGTAATAAATTAGCACGGTAAACCCCTGCATAATTTTTTTCCCAGATACCGATCTGGGGTCCCATTTCGGCAGTCAATTTAAAATTGTCATACGCTACCCATCTCGGCTGGTCCGATGCATCACTACCACCGGCATGTGCTTCGTCCGATGCTACTGTTAACAAGGGCATGGTCATGGTATAACCACCGGATGTACCCCATTGCATTACATCGTATACGGCTACCAGTCCTGAGAATAACTGTTCTTCATTTTTATAAAAATTATCTTCCAGATCGGTGCCCCTTGGCTGAAGCTCCAGGAAGCTTTTACTGCAACCGGTTATCGCTGTTACAAACAGGCCGGCTAATAATATATGTATATATAATAACTTTTTCATTGCAATAGTTTTTAAATATTAAAACCCAATATTAATACCACCCATAAAAGCACGTGCCTGCGGATAAATACCCCTGTCAATACCGTTACTGCTGCCTATTTCCGGATCGTACCCGTTGTATTTGGTTAAAGTGAGCAGGTTGTTTGACATGATATAGAAACGCAGCTTGTTCAGACCGGCACCTTTTATTAAGTGTGCAGGTACTGTATAACCGATCTGTAAGGTTTTAATACGGAAGTAAGAACCATCCTGGATATAGAAGTCAGAACTGCGGCTGAAGTTGTTATTAGGATCGCCGTCAACCAGGCGGGGGAAATAATTAGAGGATCCCTCACCTGTCCATCTTCCCAAAGCCACCGTACTGTAGTTGGCATTTGGCAGGTCGAACCTCCTGATAGCCTGGAATACATCGGCATCAGCAATACCTTGTCCGAATATCACCAGGTCAAAGTTTTTATAATCCAGGTTCAGCGTAAAGCCATAGGTCCATTTAGGAGTAGGGTTACCTATCTGTACACGGTCATTGTTATCAATAACACCATCACCATTGGTATCCACAAAACGGATATCACCAGGCTTGGCCGCAGGTTGTAATAAGTCGCCGTCTTTGTTTACATGGCTGGCCACATCTTTATTATTCTGGAAAAGACCGGCCGTTTTAAATCCAAAGAAATAATCTATCGGGTGGCCTACAGTTATACGGGCCATCTCTACACCCTGCGGGCTAAAAGTTTGGCGGTTAGGTAAGTAAAGGTTGTTATCGGTTAAGAAGGTAACTTCATTTTTTAAGTAAGAAATATTACCGTTTACCCCCAGGTTCACTTCACCCAGTCTTTTCCTGTAACCCAGTTCCAGTTCCACACCACGGTTTTCCATGGTACCGATATTCTGTACAGGACCAACATTTCCTACATAACCCGGTACATCTACCTGTAATAATAAGCCACTTGTTTTTTTATTGAACCAGTCCAGTGATACGGAGAAGTTTTTAAACACGGTTGCGTCCAAACCAATATTGGTTTGTGCGGTTTCTTCCCAGCGCAGATCAGGGTTACTCAATGCGTTAGGGCTTACACCGTTGATCAATTGCCCGTTGATGGTATAGTTACGGCCACCGCTTACGGTTGATAAGTAAGCAAAATCCCTGATCCTGTCATTACCGTTTACACCATATGACGCTCTCAGTTTTAAGAAGTTTACCGGTGTTACATTCTGAAAGAAATTTTCCTCAGATACTACCCAGCCTGCAGACACCGAAGGGAAATGACCGAATTTATAACTGGGTCCGAATTTCGATGACCCGTCACGGCGATAGATCAGGGTAAGCAGGTATTTCTGGTTATAGTCATACGTAATACGGCCGAATAGAGATGCCAGTGTATTCAGGTATTCGCTACCACCGCTGGACTGGTTTTCAACCGGTACCGGGAAGATCATAGAAGCATCCCGGATATTATTAACTGGAATACCTCTTTTAGTTGCAGAGATCGTTTCGCCCCTGTTTTTTTGAGCGGATGTACCAGCCAGTACATTGATAGAGTGATTACCAATTTTTTTATCGTAGGTCAGGGTATTGTCCCAGATATAGAAAAGTCCCCTGCTCTGTGACCTGGTATAACTGTTCAGGTCTTCGTTTTTATTGATGGTATTTAAATAATATAATGGTGTAAAGCCTTCACTGCCCCAGAACGCCAGGTCACCATTTACCTGTGAGCGAAATTTTAATCCTTTAATAATTTCAACTTCACCAAAAATGTTACCGGTTATTTTATGCGACCAGCCAAAACCCTGGTCGATCTGTAAAGCTGCCACCGGGTTCAGTATTTCTGAAGTAACCACAGTAGAGATGCCGTAAGGATTACCAAATCCATCTCTTACCACATAAGGACTGTTGGTGTAAGGCGCCTGGCCGGCCATGGCTGGATCTGTCACCACTAAAGGCGTTAAAGGGTCCAGATTAATAGCGCGGTTCAGCGGCGTACCCCACTCACTGTTGGTGCCTACTCCCCTTGATCTTACAAAAGCATACGCAATATTATTACCAAATGTAATGCGGGAGTTTATTTTGTGTGTTGAATTAAAACGGGCCGTAAACCTTTTATAAAAAGAGTTGGACGTGGCCACAATACCATCCTGGTCAAAATAACCGAAGGATGTATAATAGGAGGATTTATCAGTTGATGAGGAAAGTGATAGTTCGTGATTCTGGATAAAGGCATTATTATTCATAATAGCAGCCTGCCAGTCGGTGCCTTCGCCCAAAGCAGCAGGGTTAGAGTAACGGATAGGTTTGCCGCCGTTCAATAAGGCTTCATTTTGTAAAGTGGCGTATTCTGTCGCATTTAACAATTTCAGTTTTCTCCAGGGAGCCTGCGTGCCCACATAGCCGTTATAATTAACTGCTACTTTACCGGAACGGCCTTTTTTGGTGGTTACCAATATTACACCATTGGAAGCCTGGGTACCATAAATTGCCGCTGACGCCGCATCTTTCAGTACATCAATTGACTCTATATCCGATTGATTTAAAAAATCAATACCGCCGCCGATGATCACCCCATCCACTACATAAATAGGATTGGTACCGGCCGTAAGGCTGGAGGTTCCCCTGATCCTTACTTTTGATTCATCACCCGGCTGACCCGAGTTGGCAGTTACCTGTACCCCCGAAATACGGCCCTGTAAGGAGTTTTCCAACCTTACTACAGGCATATTTTCCAGGTCACCTGCTTTTACGCTGGATACAGCGCCAGTTACTGTTTTCCGTTTCTGGGTACCGTAACCTACCACTACCACCTCATCGAGGTTGCCCTGCTGGCGGTCGAGGATAAAATCCAGGGAACCACCCTGGGTTACGGTTTGTTCAACAGTGATCATATCGGCATAACTAACGATCAATACATCACCGGGTGATGCATTAATGCTATAGTTACCCCTTTCGTCTGTAATTGTGTTGGTGGTTGTACCTTTTACCGATACATTGGCGCCGGCTAAAACCTCGCCTGTAGCTTTGGAAGTGATTTTGCCGGTAATTTTTACCGACTGAGCCCATGATTCGTTAATAATAAGCAGTAGTAGTGCCCAAACGGACAGTACAATTTTGGATTTCATATACAAGCTTTTAGTTAGTGTTATGGGAAGACCCCATTATGGTTTAGAACAATCGGTGATAAAAATAGCCTGTAAATGAACTTTTTCCATTATTTGCACTACATCACTACTACATCAACCCGCTTAAAACGGTCAAAAATGCCCCTTCAATGATACATCAATCAATTAATTGCTTATTTTAGAGATTGATTGTTGTCAATGAAAATTTATTTAACCCTCTTTTTACTGCTTTGGGGTACCTGCCTTATTTCGGGCCAGAATACGATTGGCCTGCCCGATATTATTAACTATCCCAAGCAAACCTACAAAGCCGGCACCCAAAACTGGGGTATCGCACAGGACAAAAACAACCTACTCTATTTTGCTAATAATGAAGGGATTGTAAGTTTTGACGGGGCCTACTGGAAAACTTATCCCGTTCCCAATAAAACCATTACCCGTTCAGTGGCGGTTGACAGCAATAACACCATTTATGTAGGGGCACAAAACGAGATCGGTTATTTTGAGGCCGGGGAAAACGGGCAACTTACCTATAAAAGCCTGAAACCGCTGATCCCGGAGAAAAACAGGTCCATTACTGATGTCTGGGATATCATCTGCCACAAACAAAGCGTTTTTTTCAGGGCCACCGAAGCCATTTTTGAACTCCGCGATAACCATATTAATGTTTATCCCGCCCCGATATGGTTATATATAGGTAAAGCAGCCGGTAATAACCTGATTGCCCAGGAATACAGTAACGGTATTGTGCAATTTGATAATGGCACCTGGACCAGGATCGTTGACCCGGCAAAAATGCCTGAGGGCTACCTGATAACAGCCTCCCTGCCTGTTGGCCAGGACAGTACCCTGATCGTAACCCTTAAAAACGGGCTCTATCTTTATCATAACCGGACCATCAAGCCGGTACAAAGCCCGCAACTGAATGTTATTGCCAATTACCATATATATGATGCCACCCTGGTTGATGAGAACACTATCGCCCTGGCCACCAGTACCCATGGATGCATCATTATTGACAAAAACCTGCAGACCATACAAAGTTTTTCCCGGCAGGAAGGTCTGCAGAACAATAATATCCTGAGTGTTTTTACTGATAAACATAAAAATATATGGCTGGGCCTGGATAATGGTATTGATTTTATCGCATACAACAGCGCCATTAAAAACATACAACCGGAAACCGACAATGATGTATCCGGTTATTCAGCTATCATTTACCAGAAACAACTGTACCTGGCTACCACCAATGGTGTGTATACCGCGCCTCTGCAACCGGAAAAGGATTTTAGTTTTAGCAAAGGAGTATTTGAGAAAGTGAATAATGCACGGGGGCAGACCTGGAACCTTTCCATCGTTAACAACCAGCTATTGGCCGGCCATCATGAAGGGTTATTTACCATTCAGCAAAACCAGGCCACCCTGCTGGATAAGACCAGCGGCTTCTGGTCATTTCTGCCATTATCCTCCATCGCTCCTTCCCCTGTTATAGTAGCCGGCACTTATCATGGTATCCGGTTATATGATTACGTCACCAACAGTATTAACAAAGCGCATATTGAAGTACCTTTCGAGTCCTCGCGTTTTCTGGCCATTCATAATAATATTATCTGGGTATCACACCCGTATAAAGGTGTGTACCGGGTAGATTACCAGAACGGCTCTCCCACCGTAAAAGCTTATAATAACCTGGCAAAACATGGACTGGGAGAAAGCGGCAATTATATTTTCAAGATCAAAGACCAGATCATTGCCACGACCGAACAGGGTATATTTGAGTACAGTTCAACTACCGATAAATTCATCGCCTCTGCCTATTTCAATGCTATTTTTGGCAAGACCATTATCCGGTATCTGAAAGAAGATGCCCAGGGAAACCTGTGGTTTGTATATGATAAAAACCTGGGCGTAGTTGATCTCAGCGGCCCCTCTCCCCGCATCATTTATATTGCCGAACTGAACGGACGTATGGTAAGTGGTTTTGAACAGGTTTACCCGGCCAATGAGCATAATATATTTGTGGGTGGTGAGAAAGGTTATTTTCATATTAACTATGCCAAGTATAAACAACAAACCTTAACACCCATTGTACAACTGCGCAGTGTACTTACCCAGGGCAAAACGGATAGCCTGATATTTGGCGGATATGCCCAGGGACCTGAAGTGCAGCAACCGACCGTACCTTACCATTCCAACTCCTTCTATTTCCAGTTTTCCTCACCGTTTTACGAACAGCAATCCAATATTGAATACAGTTATTTTTTAAGGGGCTATGATAAAAAATGGTCGGACTGGAATAATAAAACGGAGAAAGAATATACTTATTTACCCGCAGGCACGTATACATTTTATATAAAAGCCCGCAATAACCTGGGCAATGTATCGGAGGAGTATAGTTATAGCTTTACCATTTTACCACCCTGGTATTTTACCTGGTGGGCTTATAGTATCTATTGCCTGGTTGCCTTGTATGGGCTTTACCTGCTGTATAAATTACAGAAAAGAAAGTTTGCACGGCAACGCAAAACATACGAGGAAGAACAAAAACGGTTACAGTATTTACACCAGCTGGAAGTAGATAAGTATGCCGAAGAACAAAATAAACTGCAGTACCAGCACCAGATCGTGTTGGAGCAGAATGAAAAAGAGATCATCAGTTTAAAGAACGAGAAACTGGAATCGGAGATACAGTTCAAAAACAAGGAAATGGCCTCCACCACCATGCACCTGTTAAAAAAAGGAGAGCTGATACATAAACTGAAAGAGGAACTGCAGCAGCTATCTAAAAACACCAGTGATGAAAATGCTTTAGATGCTTTTAAACGCATGATCAAATCGCTGAATGAGGAAGAGAAGACAGATAAGGACTGGGAACATTTTACTATTCACTTTGATAAAGTACACAACGATTTTTTTATTGCCCTGAAAGCTAAACATGATAATCTTACAGCCAATGAACTTAAGTTATGTGCTTTTTTACGTATGAACCTGAGTACAAAAGAGATCGCCCAGCTGATGAATATCTCCGTACGTGGTGTTGAGATCAGCCGTTACCGCCTGCGCAAGAAACTGAACATCCCTACAGAGACCAACCTGTTTACTTATTTCCTGGATTTTCATACGAACGGGAAGAGGGAGGTGGTTTGAGAGGTAAGATTTGAGATCTAAGATTTAAAGATTTAAGTTTGAGATTTCAGGATTTGGACAATTCTCGCCTTCTCAAGTTGCTTATAGTTTTGCATTTAAATTGCCAGTTGCTTTCTTGCTTACAGACTACCTCATTTTCTTCAGCATTTCCTATAGTTTTACATTGCATATTGCCTTTTGCTTATTGCCTCTCTTCTTTCTGTCTTTCCGACTTACAGACTACCTCACTTTCTTCAGCATTTCCTATAGTTTTACATTGCATATTGCCTTTTGCTTATTGACTCTCTTCTTTCTGTTTTTCGGACTTACAGACTTCCTGACTTTCTGCACCATTTCCTGTAGTTTTACATTGCACATTGCCAGTTGCTTATTGCCTTTCCCACTTGCTGTCTTCCTGACCTGCCAACTTCCTGACTTCCGGTCTTCTCTTTCCCCATAACCATTTGTTAATCAATTATATTTCAACTTTAAAATAGTTAGCCTGATTTTAACTATAGTTTTTTTAACTTTGATGTCATGAATTTTTATAACAGCAATACCAGCACGCAGGAAAATGAGGCGGTGGATACACTTACCATGCTGGAACCGCCTTATAGCCTGGTGGTGTGGAACGATGAGGTGAATACATTTGAGTGGGTGATTGAGACATTGATTGCCGTTTGTAACCATACTCCCGAACAAGCCGAACAATGCTCTTATTTTATCCATTATAAAGGCAAGTATGCCGTTAAACAAGGCGAATACGACGATTTGAAACCTATGTGTGATGCCATCACCGAACGTGGTATCGGTGCCACACTGGAAGTAATGGCTTAATATTTTTACTCCCGCTTAGAGGGCTTTATCCTGGTATGCCCATTCATATTTTAGACAATAAATTAGTTTTTCCTCCTGTACAAGAAGCAGAGCCTGATGGTTTATTGGCCATTGGCGGCGATCTGTCCGTTGAACGTTTGTTGCTGGCCTATCGTAAAGGCATTTTTCCCTGGTACGAAGGGCGGGACATATTGTGGTGGAGCCCCTCACCCCGTTTTGTACTTTTCCCGGAAGAGTTATACGTGAGTAAGAGCATGAAACAGGTGTTAAAAAATAATACCTTCTCCTTTACCACCAATACAGCTTTTAAACAGGTAATACATTACTGTAAGGAAACCTTCCGTCCCGGACAGGATGGCACCTGGATAACAGATGAGGTGGAGAATGCTTATACCCGTTTACATGAACTGGGACATGCCCATAGCGCCGAAGCCTGGCTGGATGGCGAACTGGCTGGAGGTTTGTACGGTATTAAAATGGGTAATGTTTTTTTTGGCGAAAGTATGTTTGCCCATGTAAGCAATGCTTCCAAGTTTGCTTTTATCACGCTGGTACAACAACTACAGGCCGCAGGTATACAGCTGATAGACTGCCAGGTTTATACGCCCCACCTGGAAAGCCTGGGGGCAAGGATGATTGAAGGAGACGTTTTCCAGCAATTATTATCACAGCACATCCAATAAATGCTGTCGCTTCCACCAGTTTAATTTCACCAATAATCCCCACCGGTTTTGCTATTGTAATAAGCTATATTTGAATAAGAAATATTTTATGGATTACGTATTACACCTTTCCAAAGACAAAAAGTTCAAACAACTGTTTGCAGGAGGCACTACACATAGTTTGAAAAAGAAAAAACATTTGTGCGTGTATCTCTGCGGCTCCATCATGAGCCAGCAACTGTCTACCAAAGTGGCGGCTGTTATTTATGACCGGTTTTTAGCATTGTATGATAATAAGATACCCACTGCTGCACAAATAGAAGCCACTCCTTTTGAAACTTTAAGGGGTATCGGCCTGTCCAATGCCAAGGTGAATTATATTCAAAACGTAGCCCGGTTTGATATGGAGCATGGCATTAATTATACAGTGCTGAACAAGATGGATAATGAAGCCATCATTACCTATCTCACCCAGATAAAAGGCGTTGGCCGCTGGACCGTAGAAATGATGCTGATGTTTGCCCTTTGCCGCGAGGATGTTTTTGCTGTAGATGACCTGGGGATACAACAGGCCATGGTAAAGCTGTACAAGCTGAATACCGATGATAAAAAAGCCCTGAAACAGGATATGCTCCGCATTTCCCAAAAATGGTCGCCCTACCGCACTTATGCCTGCCTGCATTTGTGGCGCTGGAAAGATAATACACCCGACACTGCATCTAAAAAACCAGGTACGGCCAAAGGCAAGAATGCAGGTTAATTAAAATGCTCCCGTAATTTTATATACCCAGGCATAGCTATTCGGGTTATCAGCAGGCGTTAATGCCGGCGCCGTTATACTGATAACATTTCCTTTTTGCTGGTATTTTACAGCCCCCTTGTAACCTAACATGGTCACTTTACCTTTTTTAATACCCGGTACTACAATAGCAGGCTGCCATTTGGTGCTGATCACATACAGGTCATTACCTTTTCGTGTGTAGTATACAGGTATATCCTTTTTTACGGGTGCTTCTTTCCAGGCTGTTGTGCCGTAGATCGCTTCCCCATTAATTGTCAACCAATCGCCCATATCTTTTAAACGCTGCTGCATGATCACCGGTATAGTGCCATCAGCAGCGGGGCCGATATTCAATAATAAGTTACCACCCCGTGATACCACATCAACCAGTAAGTTGATCAAAGCACCACTGCTTAAGTATTGTTCCAGGTTTTCATTGCGGTTATAACCAAATGACTCTCCGATACCCCGGCATTCTTCCCAGGGCTTGTTTAAGCTGGCATTACCCTGTCCATATTCCGTTGTGGTAAATGTTCCGTGTATCCTGTCCTTTGTACCCCAGCGATCGTTCACCACCACCCTGTCCTTCACCGGTGATTCATTGAATAACCAGCTGATGAATTCTTTGCTCTTCCAGGTAGTATCGCTCTGGCTCCATTCGCCATCGGGCCAGAAAATATCGGGCTGGTAACGGTTTACCAGGTCTTTCATTTGTGGCAGCATATGTTCGTCAACATACTTATGTACATCCTGCTGGTATAAGGGATTGTACCATTCATAAAGGGAATAATAAAAACCCATATTCAGGCCGGAAGCTTTTACCGCTTTACTGAGGTCGCCTGCCAGGTCGCGCCGGGGACCTACATCCATGGCATTCCAGTTCCATGCCTCGCGGCTGGGCCACAGGGCAAAGCCATCGTGGTGTTTACTGGTGAGTACCACATATTTTGCGCCGGCATCTTTAAATATTTTAGCCCATTGCTGCGGGTCAAACAGTTCAGCTTTAAAGCCGCTTACAAAATCCTGGTAACTAAAGTTAGGACCGTAGTTCTTTTTGTGAAAGTCAACAAACTCTTTATGGATCTTTAAATTTTTATTGTTCAACCTTTCCCAATACCATTCGGCATAGTTACTCCCAAAGCCATCGGCATTGGAGTTGGTAGCCCAGGCAGGTACGCTGTATAAACCCCAGTGTATAAAAATACCAAACTTGGCATCAGTGAACCATTGGGGAACCGGGCGACTGTCTAAAGATTTCCAGTCAGGCTGGTATGCGGTTTGCGAATGCAGGTTTAACCGGGCAGCCAGCAACAGGATCAGTGTAAAGTAACGAAGGACTGAAGTGATTTTCATGCAAGCACTGTTTTACTCTAAAATAGGCATAAATCGATCATAAAAAATTTTAAATGTTATTCGCTATCGCAAGGGAGGGAATATAATAGCAGCAGGGCATTACAGCTTTAACCGCAATATTTGCCGTTACCAATTTATGAAAGTGCTGACTGGGTTTTTAGCTAAAATAAAAAGCCCCTCTTGCGGAGGGGCTTACCAAATTTATTATTCACCTTGTGTTGGCGGCGCTTGCTGCTCTTCACGGGGTTTTTGTTCCGGTTTTGGAATTAAAGCTTTACGGGAAAGTTTGAATTTACCGGTTTTAGGATCGGTACCGATCAGTTTTACCTTAAAGGTATCACCTTCTTTTACCACACCTTCCAGTGTTTCCAAACGCTTCCAGCTTATTTCGCTGATGTGAACCAAACCTTGTTTACCAGGTAAGAATTCAACAAAAGCACCAAATGCCACAACCGATTTAACCACTGAATCATACACATCACCCACAGTTGGTACGGCAGTGATACCTTTGATCCAGGCAACGGCTTTATCCACACCTTCTTTTTCAATACCAAAGATGCTTACTTCACCGCGGTTGTTCACTTCCTCAATATTGATGGTAGTGCCGGTTTCACGCTGCATTTCCTGTATCACTTTACCACCTGGCCCGATCACTGCACCAATGAACTCACGTTCAATGAACAGTTTAACCATACGCGGAGCATGTGGTTTAACCTCCGGACGTGCAGCCGGCATAGCAGCATACATGGCATCCAGTATATGTAAACGGCCACGTTTAGCCTGGTCTAATGCTTCTTTCATTACTTCCATGCTCAGGCCATCTACTTTAATGTCCATCTGCACACCGCAAATACCATCGCGGGTACCGGTAACTTTAAAGTCCATATCGCCCAGGTGATCTTCATCACCTAAAATATCAGTTAAGATAGCATATTGATCACCTTTGGTAATCAATCCCATAGCTACACCAGAAACGTGTTTTGGAATACCAATACCCGCATCCATTAATGCCAGGGAGCCGGCACAAACAGTAGCCATAGAAGAAGAACCATTTGATTCCAGGATATCACTTACCACACGAACAGTGTAAGGGAAATCACCACCCGGCATCATTTGTTTTAAAGAACGTAAAGCCAGGTTACCGTGTCCTACTTCACGACGGCTCTGACCACGCATCATTTTCACCTCACCGGTTGAGAACGGCGGGAAGTTATAATGCAGGTAGAATTTAGACTCATAAGAATGAGCGGCACTTTCAACCAGTAGCTGGTCTAAAGCAGTACCTAAGGTAACCGTTGTAAGTGACTGAGTTTCACCACGTGTAAATAAAGAAGAACCGTGTGGAGAAGGTAATACATCTACCTCCATATCCAGGGCACGTACATCTTCCAGGCCACGTCCGTCTAAACGTACACGTTCGTTCAGGATCATATCACGCACTACATAATACTGCAGGTCGCTGTAATAAGTAGAGGCTAATTTTTTGGTTAAAGCCGGCAATTCGGTTTCACCTTCAGGCAGTTCAGATTTCAGGTACTCAATCAGCTCATCGTGAATGGCCGAAAAACGATCACTGCGGTCATGTTTGGCTAAAGCACCTTTGGCTACTTCCAGCACTTTTGCACCGGCAAATGCTTTTACCTTGGCTTCTAAAGCCTCATCGGTTACAGGCTTGGTATACTCTCTCTTGGTAGTAACACCTTTCAGCGCCCTTAATTCCTGCTGTGCTTTAATTTGTATACGGATAGCATCGTGTGCTACCTGTAAAATTTCTACCAGCTCGGCTTCGCTGCACTCTTTGGCCTCACCTTCCACCATCATCAGGTTTTTCTCGGTAGCGGCTACAATAAATTCCAGGTCACCTTCTTCAATCTGGCTGCGGGTAGGGTTAATGATCAGTTCACCGTTCACACGGCCTACTCTTACCTCGGAGATAATTTCTTTAATGGGAATATCTGAAACAGCTAAAGCTGCTGAAGCAGCTAAACAGGCCATTGAATCAGGCATAATTTCAGCATCACTTGAAACAAGCGTTATAAGTACCTGTACATCACAGAAATAATCTTCCGGAAATAAGGGACGTAAAGCCCTGTCCACTAAGCGGCTGGTTAAAATTTCGTAATCGTTTAAACGTGCTTCACGTTTAAAGAAAGATCCGGGGATACGGCCGGCAGAAGCAAATTTCTCCTGGTAGTCAACCGATAAAGGAAAAAAGCTTTGGCCTTCTTTTGGTTCTTTGTTGGCTACAACGGTAGCTAAAATAATACAGTTACCGGCAGTTACCGTAACGGCACCGTCGGCCTGGCGGGCAAGGCGACCGGTTTCAATGGTCACTTCTCTTCCACCGCCTATGTCAAATGTTTTACTAATGGGTTGTTTTAACATGTAAGTTCATTTTATAAACAGGCGAATTCCTGTTTAGGTCATCTATTAATTTTGGTGGTACTTACAAGGCGTTGAGGAGTATCCGGGGCAAAAAAGGCAAGCTACAAGGGGCAAAAATATACATGCCCAAAAACAGCTATTCCCAACATGCTAACAAGTTGGGAATAGTAATTATATATGTATTTCTTCTGCGTTATCGGCGAAGAGAAACGGCGTTATATAAACACTCTCCCAGTTTTCCTTGCGGATACGGGGGAGCCTTATTTTCTCAATCCTAATTTCTCAATCAGCTGGCGATAACCGGTCAGGTTATGCTTTTGCATGTAGTTTAATAAACGTTTACGTTTACCTACCAGTTGCATCAGACCACGGTGAGTAGAGAAATCTTTTTTATTTTGTTGTAAGTGACCGCTGATCTGGCTGATACGCTCAGTCAACTGTGCAATTTGTCCTTCAATAGAGCCTGTATTGGTAGCTTTACCACCAAACTCTGTAAAAATTGCTGCTGTTTTTTCTTTTGTTAAAGGCATCTTTGTTTTTTTAAGAAATCATCCGATTTTTATCCTAATATATATTTTGTGGCGGCAAAGGTATAACAAGATTGCCGAATAGCAATAAATTAGCTAACAAAAATAGTAATTTTATTATTAAATAGCTGATTATCCAGTACTTATTTAATAATTATGATTGATGAATTAAGATTTTGCAGCCGGCTGCAGTTCCCTGATCGGGCTGAGGTTGCGACGCTCCGTTCATCGTCCGGTTCTTTATTCATCAGCCGATGAATAAAGAACGGGTTCGTGAGACACGAACCCCGGCAACAAACCCTAAACCTCAAACCCTTGAACCTCCCTAATGTATCCTATCCCCCCTCACTTCTAAACTTTTGATCACTTCCGCCTCATACACCAGCCACTCGTTCCAGCGTTTGCGCACCAGGTCTTTGTCCAGGTAAGTTTCTGCAAGCTCAATGAATAAGGTATAGTGCCCGGCTTCGCTTTCCATAAAACGGCGGTAAAATTTACGCAGGTATTCATCTTCCAACCCTTCACTTAACCGTTTGAAACGCTCGCAGCTGCGGGCTTCAATTAAGGCCATGGTGAGTAAAGCATCCAGGAAACGGCCTTCGCGGGAGCCGCCACGTTGCTGAAAGCTGATCAGTTTGTTCACATATTCGTCCTTACGCTGCAGGCCCAGTTTCAGCCCCCGTTTATGCAGCTCGGCCAGTACCAGCCTGAAATGGCCCCACTCTTCGGTTACAATCGGCGCTAATTCGGTCACCACCTTGGGGTAGTCGCTGTAACGCTGTACCAGGGTAATACAGGTAGTGGCCGCTTTTTGCTCACAATAGGCATGATCGGTCAATATATCTTCCAGCGACATTTCGGCCAGGCTTACCCAACGCGGATCAGTGGGCAGTTGCAGGCCTAAGATGTTTTTGGCATCCTGTGATAGTTGTTCTTCCATACAACAAAGCTAACTTAATTAGATAATCAGGGAATTAGATAATTTGGAAATGAGGACCTACATAATACCATAAGCTATTTTCTTCATGATCATCCGTGTTACTACAGCTGAAGTGTGCGACTCAAGGGACGATGCCATCTGCAATGCTGCTGGTAACATAAAAAAAGTTGAGCCAGGCTCAACTTCTATATATTAGCTACTTCTGTATACTACATACTGTATACTATATACTATCAATACAACAACCGCACTTTGATGGTCTCTTTCACCTCTTTTAATAGTTGTACCGCCTGTTTGGAGAGCTTACGGTCCACATCCAGCACCACATAACCGATAGTTTCATTGGTTTTTAAATACTGGCCAACGATATTGATATTGTGTTTGGATAATTGCGTATTAATGGCCGATAAAACACCGGGTACGTTTTTGTGTATATGCAGGATGCGGTGCGAACCTTCCTGTGGCGGCAGGGCCAGTGCAGGAACGGAATGTGAGCCGAAGGTGATGCCTTTTTCCAAAAAGTTCAGCATTTTATTACTTACATCCTCGCCAATATTTTGTTGGGCCTCTTCGGTACTGCCACCGATATGGGGTGTCAGTATCACGTTGGGCAGGTCCTGTACGGGGGACTGGAAACGGTCGCCGTTTTTTTCAGGCTCCCAGGGAAATACATCGATAGCCGCCCCGGCAATATGTTCATCAATGATAGCTTTACGCAAAGCATCCAGGTCCACCACTTCACCACGGGCATAGTTAATAAGGATAGAACCCTTTTTAAAATATTTGATGGTGGTTTTATTAATGATATTACGGGTTTGCGTGGTATCGGGTACGTGCATGGTCACCACATCGGCTTTGCCCAGCACATCTTTTAATGTTTTGCCATCTACCGCATTACCCAAAGGCAGTTTGGTTTCGGCATCATAAAATAATACTTTCATACCCATGGCTTCGGCCAGTACGCTTACCTGGCTGCCGATATTACCATAACCGATAATACCCAGGGTTTTACCACGTAATTCAAAACTTCCCTTGGCATCCTTCATCCAGATACCCTGGTGGGCGGCTTTGTTTTTATCAGGAATACGACGTATTAACATAATGGATAAACCGATCACCAGCTCGGCAACGGAACGGGTATTGGAGTAAGGCGCGTTAAACACGGCTACACCATGCTCAGTTGCAGATTGCAGGTTAACCTGGTTAACCCCGATACAAAAACAACCTATTGCCTGCAGCTTGGTAGCAGCGGCTAATACCTTAGGCGTTATCATTGTTTTGGAACGGATGCCCAGGATATGTACATCCTTAATCGCTTTTACCAGTTCGTCTTCTGTTAAAGCTTTTGAAAGCTTTTCTACATTAACATATCCCTGGCTCTGGAAGTTTTTTACTGCAAGGTCACTGATGTTTTCTAAAAGCAGCACCTTTATTTTTTCTTTTGGATAGCTGGTCTGTTGAGCGGTTGCCATAATGGTTGCAAATATAGTTATTAAGACTATTCAACAAATGGGGAAAAATTAAGGTATCATGGCCTGTGCTGCCTTGTTATTTTTGCAGCTATGACATGGATGACAAGCATAAAGCAAAGCGCCTGGATAGGAATAATAACGATAGTTAGTTATGGTTGTGGCGCCATTAGCCCGAACAAGGATGAAACAGTTGACAGTACTATATTTAAGCTGCCCGAGCCTTTGACCATCAGCAAAGATTCTTTAGACCGGTATGGCAAAGCGGTTTCGGATTTTTTAGACACCAATTTGCTGAATAAAGACTTTAACGGCGCCTGCCTGGTAGCAGTAGGCGGTAATATTGTTTACGAACGTTATGTAGGCTACCGTGACCTGAGAAAGAAAGACAGCGTAACCGATACTACCAGCTTTCACCTGGCTTCTACTTCCAAGCCACTGACCGGCACAGCCGTATTGCAGCTGGTACAGCAAAACAAACTTTCCTTAAATGATACACTGGGCAAATTTTTCCCGGGCTTTCCTTATCCCAATATCAGTGTATTCATGTTACTTACCCATCGCAGTGGCTTACCCGATTATGTGCATTTTATGGGCGATAGCAAGAAGTGGGATATAAAGACCATGGTGACCAATGACCTGATGTTACAGTTTTTATATGACCAGCAACCAAAGCCCAACTTCTCCCCCAACCGTGGCTTCAGCTATTGTAATACCAATTTTGTGCTGTTGTCCATGATCGTTGAAAAAGTAAGCGGCATGTCCTTCCCGGAATATATGAAACAGCATGTGTTTGGCCCTTTACAAATGTTGCATACCTATGTGTACACATTGGCCGACAGTAACCATGCTACTCCTTCCTTTAAAATAAACCGTGAGTTCTGGCCCGATGATCACCTGGAGGGAACATATGGCGATAAAAACATTTACAGTACACCTAAGGATATGCTAAAGTTTGACCAGGCATTGTATAGTGGTCAGCTGATACGCCCTACCCTGCTGGACTCGGCCTTTACACCTTACAGCCACGAAAAACCCAGTATTCATAATTACGGATTAGGCTGGCGTTTATTAATGCTGCCGAATGGTAAGAAAGTGGTATACCATTTTGGCCGCTGGCATGGTTTTACACCTGCCTTTGCCCGCCTGACAGATGAAAAAGCAACTATTATTATTTTAGGTAATAAGTTTAACCGGCATATTTACAGTGCCGGCCACCAGCTGTATGATATTTTTGGCGACTACCAGCAACGTCGTTCCCCTGCAAAGGAAGAACAGGCTGATGAACCCAAAATTGCCCCTGCATCCAAACAAAAGACCGTTAAAAAAGAAAAGCCGGCTCCTAAAAAAACAGTAGCGGTAAAGACTGAGAAAAAAGTACCGGCAAAAAGCAGGACCACCCCGCCTGCCACTAAAAAAGCCGTTAAGAAAAAGTAATACAGGTAAGTATGCCTGTTTAATAAATACACCGGCAAACCAGTAATAAATTGTTTAATTTACCGGTATGAAACTTTTTACCGCACAACAGATCAGGGACTGGGATAGTTATACCATGCAGGAAGAGCCCATTGCATCCATAGACCTGATGGAGAGAGCGGCAACAGCCTGCGTGGACTGGCTGCAGCATCGTTTTCCTAAACAGGAGTTTTATACTATTTTTTGTGGTAAGGGTAATAATGGCGGCGATGGCCTGGCTATTGCCCGTTTATTAATGGCACGCAACTGTTCTGTTACAGTATACATTCCTGAATCAGAGCAGCAAGGCTCCTATGATTTCCAGGCAAACCTTGAACGGCTTAACCAGGTATATCCCGAACTTATCCAGTTTATAGAAACGCCGGAAGAGCTTCCCCTGGTAGCAACCGGTAATATTATTATTGATGCTATAGTGGGTACGGGTATCAACCGCCCGGCCACAGGTTTTACCGCGGCCCTTTTTGATTATATTAACTCGCTCAGCAATATTGTTGTTGCTATTGATATGCCCAGCGGCCTGTATGCCGATAAGGCCGGTGATAACAACCCGGTTATAGAGGCCGATCATACCTTAAGTTTCCAGGGTTATAAGAGGGCCTTGTTAATGGCCGATAATGCAGGGGCTGTTGGCGAAGTACATGTGCTGCCCATTGGACTGGACCCCGATTATTATAACCAGACCAATACGCCTTTTGAAGTGATTGATGCAGCATTGATCGCTACCATTTATAAACCCCGTTTACGTTTTGCCCATAAAGGCAATTATGGTCATGGACTGGTTATTGCCGGCAGTTATGGCAAGAACGGTGCAGCCGTACTGGCCTGCCGCGCTGCCGTACGGTCAGGAATAGGTTTATTAACCTGTTATACCCAGGACTCCGGTTATATAGTTTTACAAACCTCGGTGCCCGAAGCGATGCTCATTACCGACACAGACCCTGATCATATTACAGAACTCCAGCTGGATACAACACCCTACCGTGCTGTTGGTATTGGCCCCGGTATTGGCACCCAACCCGCCACTATCAAAGCTGTTTATCAATTACTGCAACAATACCGTCAACCCATAGTCATTGATGCCGATGCGTTGAATATACTGGCTAAACACGCGGACTGGTATGATCTGATCCCACCGGGAAGCATACTAACACCCCATCCCAAAGAATTTGAACGCCTTTTTGGCGCTACCACCAATAATTTTACCCAGCAGCAGTTAGCACTTGAAAAAGCACAACTATTGAATTGCATCATCATAGTAAAAGGACACCATAGTTTTATTGCCACACCGGCAGGCAAAGGGTTTTACAATACCACAGGCAATGCGGGCATGGCCACGGGCGGCAGCGGTGATGTACTTACGGGTTTACTTACCGGTATACTGGCCCAGGGATATACACCTGAAGATGCCGCCATTTTTGGCGTATACCTGCATGGCCTGGCCGGCGACCTGGCTGCCGCTGCCAACAGTATGGAAGCCATGACGGCCGGTGATATCATTGAATACCTGGGTCAATCTTTTCAACAAATTGGCCGGTATGGCCGGAGTATCTGATTGTTTTCCTTTCTTTGCAGCATGAATATTCAAGTTGGTATCATAATGGGCAGCGATAGTGATTTACCGGTAATGCAACCTGCTGCCGACATACTGAAGGAGTTTAATATTCCTTTTGAACTGACCATTGTATCGGCACACCGTACGCCGCAGCGTTTAATGGATTATGCATCCGGCGCAGCTTCCCGCGGATTAAAAGTAATTATTGCCGGGGCCGGCGGCGCTGCACACCTGCCGGGTATGGTGGCATCGGTTACCACCTTACCGGTGATAGGAGTACCGGTAAAATCATCCAACAGTATTGATGGCTGGGATTCGGTATTATCCATTTTACAAATGCCATCCGGTGTACCCGTAGCTACCGTGGCACTGAATGGTGGTAAAAATGCTGGCATCCTGGCGGCACAGATCATCGGCAGCAGCGATGCTACCGTTGCGCAGGCCATCCAGACCTATAAAACCAATTTACAGAACGAGGTATTGGCCAAGGCCGAAAAACTGCAGGCCAGTTTTACCAACGGGTTTGATAAATAGTTTATCACAAATTATCTGTAGCCACTTTATTACGCTTATTATTTTCTACATATTATAACCGGGAAAAATATGATGCATTTCCCGGTTATTCACATCTATTTCTTTTTTTCTCTTCTCTTACTATTCGGTAGTAAAACAGGCATGTTATATATTGATAAATTTTAAATATAAACAGCAACACCCCTGCCAGATATTTTATACAGATGAATGCCCTAACTTTTACATGAGAAAAACATCATCTCTTCTTCTAAACCGATAGTTAGATTTATCATTTCCATTGTAAATACTACAACTTATAGGAGTATCAGCTCCTCAAAGTTGTTAATATAAAAAAACAGGGGTACAGGTTACAGCCCGAATATTAGTAGAAAAATCGACTGATAATTAAACTATTTATATCCACCATTAAAACATCACCTATACTTAAAAAAATTTCAGCAGTACTGTTATTTATTATCATAACCAATACGAGTTTTGCTTCTCCAGAAACGCTTGCTCCTGAAGTAACCCCAAACTCACCGACCAATACACTTTATAAGTTTAAAGTAAGCACAATAAATGAAATTGAATACTGGTGGATACTCCACAATGACGGTTGTTTTCGCTTGTATAAAGTTGTGATTGTGGACGGCATTTTAGAATTCTGGACAGCACTAGGCTGGTCAAACTATATTGGCCCCACTACGAATTGTATATATACCAAAGATCAAATGGAAACAATGTGCTGACAAGTATCCATTTATTTTAACTCCTCAAACACCCTTAACAATGCGTTTATACATATCAGAAATAAGGCTGCTTTTGCTATTATCTATTATATTGCTTGCTCCAAAAACAAAGGGCCGGGCAAATGGAATTTCATTATGTGACACTGTTCCGAGAGACAGTTATGATATTTTTAAGAATAAACCTAATGATGTATCGCCCTATGTCATTCTTAAAAGTAAGGAAACGGGAGAAGTTTTGTTTGAACGTACTTTAGAGAATGGGAAATGTGCAGACTGCTATGACACTTTAACAAGCAAAGCTGACGCCTACTACAAAAACAAAAAATATTCCGACGCCGCCTTGTTATACTTTTCTGCATTTACCTTAAATAACAACAAAGGAAAAGTAAAACACAGACTGCATGCAGCATGTTGTTTCACTAAAATAAATGATGTAGATAAAGCTTTTGAGAATTTAAACAAAGTAGTATTTAACGCTCAATTTCATAATATATATGAAATATCTTCAAATGAATGTTTTAATCCCTTACAAAAAGACCACAGATGGGCGCCCCTGATCCAGGGGCTTAAAAACAACCTGGACAAAATAGAGCAAAAGCTAAGTAAGGAAACAATAATAGAGGAGCAAAGGCCCTAACCTGAAATAGCCCCGAATACTAAAACACTTTACAAGTAATTAATATTCAATAATATAAGTACAGAAAATCAGAACACAAAGCCATCTCTGTCCCCGTTATGCAATTTTATTTATTCTTACCCAAGTTTTCAGTATATTCAGTTAACTAAACCTGATTGTTATATGAAAAAAGTTGCCGCTGTTTTATCCCGCAAAGGCAGTCAGCTAGCCACTGTTAGCCCCGATACCTCTGTAGTAGATGCCCTGACATTAATGGCCGAAAATAATATCGGGTCGGTAGTAATATTAAAGGAAGGTAACTACCTGGGCATTATGACCGAACGTGATTATTCCCGCAAAGTGATCCTGAAAGGCAGGAATTCTTCAGAAACAAAGGTTGCAGATATCATGTCCGATGATCTGCCCCGGGTTTCACCCAATGACAGTATTGAACATTGTATGCAACTGATGACCGATCAGCATATACGTTATATGCCGGTATTTGATAATGACCGGCTGGCAGGTATTATTTCTATGAGTGATGTGGTAAAGGAAACCATCCTGGCCCAGAAGGAGACCATCGATCATTTACAGAGTTATATTCAGCAATAGTGTTAGTCTATTTGCAGTAATACAAATTCACTTTCCAGGGCAGGTGAATGCTGGTTGAGCTGCAGGATAAATGCTTCGCCATGCCGTGCGTAGAAGGCAATAAAATTCTCTACTCTTTCCTGTAAGTTATGATGAGGGAAAAGTGCTTTTTTAAGTTGACTGATCTGCTGTCGGGTAGTATCAAATTTACGTTTTTCGGCACGTAACATTTTTTTCTCCAGCTTTTCTATCTTTTGCAGTGCTATTGTCTGCAGGGCTTCTACATGCCTGGTCAATGTAACATCAATAGCTGCTGCCTGCTGTTTAATGGACTGGTATTGCGCTTTAATTTTTTCTATTGCATTGGCCAGGCTCAATTCATGTGCCGTATCACGTTTTACCAGCTTGTTCAGCAATGCCGTTTCGGGTAAAAATATATCCGCATCTTCCAGGCCAAGCTTCTCTATTTTTTTTCGCTGTTCTTTATCAAATATCAAAAAAGAGTTCCGTAACAACAGTATAGGGAAAGGCACTTTATAATGTGCAAATACGCCCTGCAGCTGCAACCAATAGGCCAGTTCTCCCCCACCACCTACAAACAGGATATTGGGCAATACCGTTTCCTGCATAATACCACGCAATATAACGTTCGGGCTAAACCGTTCCGGGTGTTGTTCCAGCTCCTGCAACATGGCCTCACCGGTGAACTGCAGATCGGTATCTACTACGCTGAATCCTTTGTCCGTTGTTTCAATCCTGTTCCTGATACCATCAGCCAGGTAAAAAAGATTAACAGCACGCGGATGCGCCTGCTCTTTATAACCGGCCTCCTGTAAACGTTTACCGGTTTCTTCTACCAGGGGTAAAGCCCTTTGCTGGTAAAGATCATCTTTAAATACAGGGATCAGCAGTTGTTTAAATACAGGATTATCGGGAATTAGTACCACCAGGCCAAAGCGGCCGAATAAGGTATTTACCAATGACAGTGTTGCCTGCTGGATGGTCTCTCCTTTTTTATATACATCTCTTAAAATATCAATGATCTCCTTACCGAATGGTTCTACACCTACCTGGCTGGCCGTTTCTTCCAGTAAGCCCAGTAAAGCATCATCAACGATCATTTTACCCACAGCCCCGGTTTGCCTGGTTTCCCAGCTGTATTTTTTTTCATCAATAAAATAATGTCCCAGTTCATCCAGGTCAGCATCTTCGCTGCCCATATAATAAACCGGTACAAAATCGTATTCGGGAAATATGGTCTTACAGCTATCAGCTAAACGGATAGCATGTATGATTTTATATAAAAAGTATAAAGGACCTGTAAATATATTGGGCTGGTGTGCCGTGGTAATGGTGAAGGTAGTAGGCTGTAACAACAACTCCAGGTTTTTCTCCAGTTCAACGGTTTTATTCAAACCTTTATACTGTTGCTGCAAGCCGGTTAACAAAGCCTTACGGTCAGTTGCAAAAGCCTGCCGGTTGGCAATAGCCTTTTTAACTCCCTCCACATCCGGACGTGCGGCATAAAAAGGTTGTAAAGCCTCAGCATTTTGCAAATAATCGTTAACAATGGCTGAGAAATAGCCGGTTTGTTTAAATGATAGCTTTGTTGTTGTACAATCCATAGCAGGGAGCAAAATTAAGGAACCAAACGATAGTTTGCGTTAGTAACAAAAAAGCATTACAAAAGTTTAGCAAATTATTATCCCGGCAAATCGGCGCATTCAAAAACAAAAGGACCGCCTCCATCAGGAAACAGTCCTTTTATACCGGTAAAAAAGAATGTTAATTAATTACTACTCTTCAAACACATCAAACCAGGTCACAATTTTATTAGTATTGCCTTTTTCATTGGTCACCAGTTTAAACATACCTTCAGTAGCATCCCAGTCAATACTCGCAGGCGCGGTTGTCGGGCTTTTCAGTACACTGTAAATATCCTTGTGTTTTATACGGATGGTTCTGAACTCGTAAGGCACGCCTTTATTCCATTCTTCATCGTATAATTCCACCCGCACGGTTATCTCGTTCCTCGCCAAGGAGGCGGCGTCTGTGGGCATGGTAAATACTAAATCCGTCGCCCGTCCGTTCAGCGAATAAGCGCCGTCATCCGAAGGTCGTACCGATTCTTTTACTTTTACATTGGCCGATAGTGGTTTGTTCCATACATCCACGGTTTTACTGCCATTGGTCACAATTATTTTTCCATAAATATCTTCATCACTGCTAAAGCCGTCATTCACTGTAGGACAGGTAAAAGCGATCATCTTTATACGCACTTTAATATCAGCCGGTGTTTCAGGCAGGGGTACACAATTCCTGCGGGGGTAGGTCATGGTGGTTCTCAGCATCATGGTTTCACCGGTTTTTAATGATTTAATGCCAAAGGCAATAGGTACTACCGGTGTAGTGGCCGAAAAGTCGGTTACTTCGTTGGTCAGTATCCGGCGCACACCATCTAAGGTAAGGCTGTTACGGAGACTCTGGTTACCATCCACTCCTTTAAAAATACCTTTAATGGACATACTGCTCATGGTCTGCTTTTGCTCCAATGTCATATTTGCATCAATAGCAGTTGTTGGCGAAGCCTGGAAAGCCGCATTCAGCGTAGCTTCTATGGTACTGTAAGAAGAGTCGGATTCAATTTCCACAATACCAAAAGAACCATAGGTAACCGTAGCAATAATACCGGCGTTGACAGAGAGGTTATCGGCCACCACCACATCGCTGAGGTCATTATCCACTTTAACGGTAAAAGCATCTCTTAAAAATTTCAACACGATCTTGTTCTTCTTTACGCCGTTACCGGCCCCCGAAGTGGCCCTGATATCCAGGTTAATGGGTGTGGCCACAACGCCTAAACCGGCCTCAATAGAAAACTGTTCCATATTGGAGTATTGAATATCTTCGAACATCCAGCCCTGGCTGCCAAAAGGATTACTGCCAAAAGAGTTTTTAATTTCATTTACCTTCTCAATAACAGCACCCTGGGTAACACCCGTACCGGGGATTGTTTTCATGATAGGCGCCCTGGAAGTACCGGCGGCGATCAGGGCAATACTCAGGTCCTTCCTGCTGGTATAACCGTTAAAACTCTGGTAAGAGCCTTCATCCATCGAAGAGATATTAATGATCCGGCCCGGCCATATTTCTGCAGCCGAGGGTTCCAGTAAATTCAATTCATTAAAGCCAGCTGTTAAGGTTACCTGTTGTACCGTACAAACTGAACCGTTATCACTTACAGTACTGGAGGTGCCTTCCGATTCCTGTACACCCAGGTTACCATCATTGGGTACAACTTCCACGGTTCTGCCATTTCTCACCGTTTTAAACTCGCTTCCCTTTACAGCCAGGCCCGATCCTGCTTTCACCGGTTGCCCTTTGAATTTAAAAGAGTTCAGCAAAGCTTCTTTCTTTTGAAGGTTTTGAGCTGTCTGCGGCTGAATACGGGGATTTAAAAACTGTTTCTGCAAAGCCGGCGTTACCAGCCTTTTATTTACCACTGGCTTTACCTGTGCCTGGCTGCTGCCGGCAACTACCCCCGAAAGAACAGCGGCCGCTGCCATACTCCATACTAACTTTGATTTCATAGTCGTCTTATTTAAGGTTTAAGTTTTAAAAAATTACCGCATCATACAGGAAACCCCGGCCACGGGAATAAAAGCCTGTGTCTTGCCTTTGTTATCAAATACCCAGCGCATACCATAATTGATCATCAGGTTCTTGCCAATACGCCAGTCGCCACCAATAGTGAGGTTATTGGGGTGTAATACGGTCCAGTTAACCGATGAGCTGACTATCTCCCTATCCGCAGGTTCGTCAAATGTTTTTTGTAAAGCCGTTACTGCCGACCGGGTCGATTTTCGTTCGTGTAAGAACTCGGCAAAAAAGCTGTACACAGGACTGCCATAACGCAGGTTAATTCCCAAAGAATAAATATTATTCTCCGCCACTGCTGTTTCATTTGTTTCTTCCAGGGTGTTACGGTCTCTCAACAAAAAATCAATCTGTTCATCGTATTGTGTAATGCGGGCCAGGCCCGATACCATGATTTTTTTACCCAGCGGAAAGCCGCCGTTCAGCCAAAGTCCCATACCTGTATTGCGGTTAAGGCGCAGTTTTCTTAATGATCCGGCGCTGTCTGTCTGGTAAGTATATACCCGGCCAAAAGCTATATCCAGCGAAGCGGCATTCCAGTGTTCGGTAACAAATATGGCTGCCCGGCTATTGATCTCCTCGTTTCGCCTGGTATTCAGGGAAAGTAATATTTCGCGGGTCGCTGCGATCTGGTTTCTTAAATCCGGCTTTTCTAATATATTTTTTGTTGTGTCCAGTTTTATTTCCAGTTCTTTTAACTGTTGTAACAACTGTGCTTTTTCATCAGTAAACCGGCTGCCGATATCCTCGTATAATTCTGTGGCCATTAAAGGATCTTTTTGCCGGATAATATTCATCTTTACCGCAAAGCCTATCCGGCGGTCACTTTCCTCGTTTTGTACTGTACCTACCGATACATCAATGGAGGCCAGCTTCCGCATAAATGCCGATGCCTGCTGGTAGCGATCCAGGTTCTTACGGTTATAAAATATTTCCCACACAGGCTGCGATTGTATGGCCAGGTTGGGATTGAGCTTCCAGTCCTTAAAGGACCAGTCCACTTTAAAATCTTTAATATCCGATGTCCTGTTGATCTGTGATGGTGTTACCCCCATTAAATCAAATACAGGTGAAGGCGGGATGGAAAATTCTTTGGGTGAAAGCCGGCCGGCTTTGTTGCCGGCATTATCCTGTGCCGTCAGTATAACAGGTAACAGGAGTGTCAGCCCGATACCAATGATCCCCGTTTTTTTCATGTCAGTGTTTGTTTTGCGATAAAGCAAACCTAACATTAACAGGTGCCGGTAACTATACTTGAACCGGTTGAAAAAACAGCCGGAAAAATACCTGAATACAAGTAATAAAAAAGTGGATAGAATGGCTACTTTTATTCATTAATAAAATTTACATGAGCCCACGCCGTTTAACCACCTGCCTCGCCTTGTTTTTTTTAAGCGTGCAGTTATATACACTTAAAGCCCAAACCCTCAACGAGGACAGCCTGGTGAACAGTTTCCGGACCGAGAAGAATGACAGCATCCGTATCTATAGCGCTTTAAAATGGGTGAACTATTTATTAAACCATAAACTGGCCACCGAACAGGGATTCCGGGTACTGGACAGTATAAAAAAACTGCCGGCCATACAGCAATACCCTACCCTGCAGATACAGGGCTATAATATTGCCGGTAATTTTTACAAAAGCAACAATAACTGGCCGGGAGCACTCGAGGCTTTTAATACAGCTTTCACCGCTGCCGGAAACCTGAAAGATAACAACCAGCGTAACAAAGTAAAAATGATGTTGCTATCCAATATAGGCAGTATCTACACGGTCAACGGCGATTTCAAAACCGCATTGGAATACCGCTTGCAGGCACTCGAACTGGTGGAACAGCAAAAACCCCTGAACTATACCAACCTCGGCACTGTCTATATTAACCTTTCTACCGATTACCTCGGCCTTAAAATGCCGGATAAAGCCATTGAATATGCACAAAAAGTAGAACAAATATTTGACAGCCTGAAAGCGCCGCTGCAACTGACCGCCTATTCACAGTTTTATGATATTTACAGTTATACCCGCAACCAGGATAGTATAAAAAAAACGATCAGTAAACTCACAACACTGTTAGCTGCAACTAATTTAAGTCCCGCCCAAAAACTGGATGGGGAGTATATGGCCGCTTATATGCAGGGCGATTATGAACTTAATTATAATAAAAATATACCCGCCGCTATTAGCTTTTACACCCGGGCACTGGAAAAGGCACAACAACTGGAAGATAACCGGCAGATCGTTTTTATACAAAGTAAGCTGGGTAATGCACAGCTGCAGCAAAACAATACCGGTGCCGCCATCAGTCATTTATTACCGGCCTATACGTTAAGTAAAGCCGAACAACTGACCGACCAGGAACTGGAGCTCAGCAAATTACTGGCCAATAGTTATTATAAACAGGGATATCACCAACAGGCTGCCGATTTTTATGCTATTGCCAATACATTATCGGACAGTATTTATAACCAGACCAAAACCAACGAGCTCAACTTCCTGGAAGCCAAATACCAGAACCAGTTAAAAGAAAAAGCCATTACCGAATTAACATTGACCAATTCCCTGAACCGGATAAAGATCTTACAACGTAATAAATGGCTCATTACAGGCGGCGCCATTGCCGGCGTTGTTTTGCTGTTACTTTTCTTTTTATACAAAAACAGCAAGCAAAAACAACTACTTATTCAAAAAGATAATGAACAACAGCAACAGCATATCCTGTTCCTGCAACAACAGCAACAGGTAGTGAGTATGCAAAGTATGATCAACGGGCAGGAGACCGAACGCACCCGTATTGCCAAAGACCTGCACGATGGCTTGGGCGGTTTATTCTCCACCGTAAAAATGCATTTCAGCAGCCTGCAGCACGAGCAGGAAGCCCTGGCACAAAATGCCGCTTTTATCAAAAGTTATGAACTGGTCAACACCGCTTCGGAGGAAGTGCGCCGTATTGCCCACAATATGATGCCGGAAGTACTGATCAAAATAGGACTGATACCGGCAGTACAGGAACTATGCAGCAGTATTAATGCCGGCCGTTTGTTACATACCAACCTGCAGGTATATGGTATGGATAAAAGACTGAACCCATCTACCGAGATCATGTTATACCGCATTGTACAGGAGTTGTTGAATAATATCATCAAACATGCGCATGCCACCGAAGCCATCCTGCAGTTCAATAAAGACGGGAACCGCCTGTCAGTTACCGTAGAAGACAATGGCCGTGGTTTTAACACCGAAGCCGGGGATGCACAAAACGGCATCGGCCTTGAATCGGTTAAAAGCCGGGTAACCTACCTCAACGGCCAGTTATCCATCGACTCGCAGCAGGAAGTAGGCACTACCGTGATGATGGATTTTTTAATTAACGACTAACAACTGTTCTCCCAACAATACGATAAAAGTTTTTACCGGTTATACTAGCATCCGAACAATTTTCGGTGTACTTTCATGGCATAGTGTTGTACCATGATTAAACTGGTTATTATTGATGATCATCCTTTAGTAAGCGGCGGCGTTGCCATGATGCTGAAAGATGTGAATTATGTGCAGATAGATGCCAGCCTGGGCACAGGCAGGCAAGCCCTCCAGTACCTCGAAAACGGTTCTCCCGATATTATCCTGCTGGACATCAATTTACCCGATGTTGACGGCCTGGAACTATGCGATACCATCCGTAAAAAAAATAAACAGGTAAAAATAATCGGCCTCACCTCCACCAATGAAGCCGGTATCATCACCCAGTTTTTAGCCAAAGGCGGTAACGGTTATTTGCTGAAAAATATGGAAAGGGATGAACTGCTGACAGCCATTGACGAGGTCATGGACAATAAAATATTCCTGAGCAAATCGGCCAACCAGAAATTACTGGAACAGTTTAAAACCGTATCCGAAGCCATACACAGCACGCCGGTACTCACCCGGCGGGAAAAAGAGATCATCGTCCTCTTACATGAAGGCATGAACGGCCCCCAGATAGCCGAAAAACTTTTCCTGAGCCCCTACACCGTGGAAACCCACCGTAAAAACCTGATGCAAAAACTAAATGTAAACAATACCCAGCAGTTGCTGAAAGTGGCGGCCCAGCACAAACTCCTATAACCAAAGTGTCTTTAAATAATTACGGCAGCCGGTGCAGCAAAAAAACATATTTACCGGTCTTTAGCAAAAAAACGGCATTCGTATTATCTTTAACACATGTTAGCTGTAACCATACTTGGCAATAATTCCGCTGTACCCGCTTTTGACCGGCACCCTACCAGCCAGATTGTTAGCCTGAACAATGATAATTTTATGGTGGACTGTGGCGAAGGCACACAGATACAGCTGATCAATTACAAGATCCGGCGCAGCAAGATATCCCGTATTTTCATTTCCCATTTACATGGCGATCACTATTTTGGCCTGATCGGCCTCATCAACTCTTTCAGCCTGTTAGGCCGTAAACAGGACCTGCATGTGTATGGCCCTGCTCCTTTACAGCAACTGATCGAATTGCAATTAAAAGTGGCCGATAACCATATGTCCTTCGACATCCATTTTCACACCATCCGCAACGAAGGCATATTGGTAGATGATGAACAATGTACCGTTAAATGTTTCCGTACCAACCACCGTATTGAATGTTATGGTTTTTCCTTTGCCGAAAAACCTGCACCCCGCAAATTACTGATTGATAAAGTGCAGGCCCTACAGGTACCGCATAGCTTTTACGCATCCCTTAAAGCCGGCAAGGACTATATTACCCCGGATAACACCGTTATTCCCAACGCCGTCTTAACGGCCGATCCGCCGGCTCCCAAAAGTTATGCCTTCTGTGCCGACACTAAATACGATGAAAGCCTGTTACCACATATTGCCGGCTTCGATATGATCTATCATGAGACCACCTATCTCGATCATCTCCGCGACCTGGCCCAGTTCCGTTTTCACAGCACTACCCGCCAGGCTGCTACCATTGCCCAAAAAGCCGGGGTAAAAAAACTATTGATGGGTCATTTCAGCAGCAAATATGATACGCTGGACGAGTTCGAAACCGAGGCCCGTGAAGTATTCCCCAATTCCCACCTGGCGCTGGAAGGTGTTTGTTACCGGGTATTATAACCTGGGGCTGTCGGCTGCATATCGCTGTTCATCAGCAGTCCACCGCCCGTCTGCAATATTTTTGCCCGCACCCATTACCACCCCGCAAAATATTTCCGCCTGAGCGGTGCAGCCTTTGAGCTATATACATAATTAAGGGCAGGCAACATTTTTAAACCAATCGTATGAAGCAATTCCTTCTGGATAAATAACCGCTGTACTATAATATTGTTATACAACAACGCCGATATACGACCCCTACGGGGTCGAAACTCATTTCGCCACATATGTCCTAATAACATTAGATACCGCTGGCATCAGGCAACCAAACTACAACCACCATTCCCCTTTTTAACGAATGAAACTCCGTGTCACTCTGTGAAAACCTCTGTGTACCGCTGTGGCATTATTCAACCCATCATTTATAAAACAACAACGCCGGTATGCAACCCCTACGGGGTCGAAAATCTGTCTCTCTGTATGTTGCTACAAACGTATGATGCCGCTGGCATCAGGTAATACTGCTCCTCACTATACAACATACAACTCCTTTATCCCGGAGGGATAATATATTAATAACAATCTCTCAGCATACCAATCTGCGACCCCGTAGGGGTCGAATGTTTATTATATACCAGTAACCGCGGGCAACCAACAGCCACTTATGGGGGGGGCAAAATAATATTATTATCCGCTGATGACATTAGTTTAGGTATTACGATGTATCATAAAAAAGACCATGCAAATCAACATGCAACTAACCAGCCTGCTGTTATTAACCGGATTGCTGTTCACCGCCTGTAAAAAAAACTCCGGCGAGGATGAGGATAAAGAATGTGAGCTGACCGTAACGGCCATTGCCGGTAAATACAAGATCGTGGCCGCCAAATTACTGCAAGGCAGTAACGAGATTGACGTATTAAGAGATATTTATGAGCCTTGTGAGCTGGACGATATCAACGAACTGAAAGCAGATAAAACCTTTATTTATACCGATGCCGGCGTAAGCTGTGTGCCCGGTAATAACGAAAGCGGCACCTGGGATGTATCCGGTAGATCATTAAGACTCAATGGCGGCTTTTCCAATATTGAAAGCTTTGACTGCACTTACCTGGTGGTAACTTACAGGGATGAGGACGGTAACCTGATAAAAGAGACCTATCAAAAGCAATAGATCAATTATAAAGTAAATTTCCCGGCTCAATTTTACAGGCTGGGAAATTTATTTCGTTTATTGTCTTTAGATGGAATAATAGGTTTATTCATCATTTGCCGTAAACGATATTATATCCGCCTCTTTTTTGGTATTCACCCTTTTCGGTTCCTTAATCAGTAAACGGTCTTCCGAAACACCTTCTTTTTCAACTAAATAATGCTTCAGTTTTTTTGCTTTCTCCAAAGCTTCTTTTTTTGATTGATAATACTGTGTATTTATATTAACCGCAACAGCAGGGAAATGACGTAAAGTATTTGCCAACTCTGCCAACACCATTATCCCATCATCGCTAAGCTTATTCTTTTTAAACAATTGAGGTACTATTAAATCCGGAAAATTAAGTAGAATAGAAGGCATTCCCTTCACGAATAATGAGGGGTCAGCCTCTTTTCGCAACCGGATGGAAAAATTAGTAGAACCCATTACCGGGTTATAATTCCTTACTTCGTTAACAAAACCTCCATACGAAAATATAAATACACCTTTTACAGCCTCCGAAGAAGACAATACTACACGGAACCTACCTTCTTCATCCGTCATGTATTTTTTACCTTCGAAAAAAACAGTAGCATGTTGCAAGGGCGCTCCCATGACATCCGTAATACTCCCGCTAATAATAGTAGAATCATTTTGCGCCCCCATAACATGTTCATGATGCGAGACAGCGTTCACCAGCGGTGTATTGAATAAAGGAGCAGGGGCAGCATTGGCCGAAATAGCGGAGAATGTTAAAACAGAGGCAGCAAGGGCGGCAACCAGGTCCGTTTTTTTTCGTCCGGCTTCATTAAAATATAATGCTTTACCAGTTTGTTCTTTGGTAAATCTTCCGCAAACAAGAATAGGATGTTTTAAAAAGAAGTTTTGCAACGCTTTATCAGAATAACCGGTAAAATCAATTACTTCTTTATTACAGGCTTTACAAAATCGTCCTTTTTCAAGCTCATCCATCTTTTCCCAGTCCTCATGGCAGGGTGTATTAAGTTGAATGGTTAGTGACAGGTTGGTTCGCATATAATAAACTTAGTAAAAAACTTTTATAGTAGCCTCCGTCCTGGGCATAAATTCGGCGACAACTGTCCCGTTCCAACAGCCATCATTATGTTAGCGCATTAACCAATAATAAAACTCCGGGAAAGCTTTCCGCCAGTCAGCTTCGGTATGTTTGCCATAATCGGAAACCAGCGTGGAGATACGGATATTATCGTGGGTCCTTAATTTGTCGGCAACCTTGGTTACTTCGGTCACCAGGTTATCACTCTCCATACGACCGGCATAAAAGAATAAACGTATATCCTGTTTAAAAGGTTCCGCTTCTATATCTTTCAGCAATTGTTCACCGGCTACATGAAAAGCAGGTGAAAAAACGCCTGCCGCCCCGAACACTTTAGGATAAGCCATTACAGCATATAAGGAGATCAGCCCGCCCATAGAACTACCTGCTACAAAGGTCTTCTCCCTGCTTTTTAAGGTGCGGAAGTTTTTATCAATGAAAGGTTTTAAGGTTTTGGCGAGGAACTCAACATAGGCTTTACCCTCCCCTTCGCCAAAACGTTCATTATTGTAAGGGTTATATTCTGTTAACCGTTTGGTATTCCCGTGATCAATGCCCACCACAATACATTCCTTAAAGGTCTGCGTATCCAGGTGCTCATCTACACCCCATTCACCTGAAAAAGCAGTGGCCTCATCAAAAAGGTTCTGCCCGTCCTGCATATACAGCACCGGGTATTTCTTTTTAGGGTCTGTTGCATAACTCGCCGGTAAATAAACGGTGATGCGGCGGGTACGCTTTAACTGCGGGATCAGGAAGGCGGTATCCAGCACCTGTACATTTTTACTGGCCGTACTTTTGGCTTTAACTGCCGGGAACCTGTCCGCCCATTCGGTAACGGATAAAGGAACTGTTACATTATCCTGCACTTCCAGGCTGCGGTTGGTAAGATTGGCGCCGGCCTTATCCGTTTCTACTTTATCCCAGTCACCACGGGTAATTTTATATTCATACTTACCGGCAGACAGTAATACTTTTAATGAATAATGCCCTTCCTTGTCTTTTATAAATTTATAGTGATCATCGGCCGGGTTCCAGCCGTTGAAAGAGCCGGCAAGGTATATATTGCTACCCTGCGGGTGATAAGCAGGCAATTCCTTCACCGCAAATACTATTTCCTTCTGTGCCATACAAATATTGGCTGCCGCTAATGAGGCGGCGAGTAAAATTTTTCTGATCATAACCTCGTTAAACAGTAAACAGGGGCAATTTAGCTAAAATGTACGGTTAGCACCATTGGTATTTTGTTAATACGTTTTAAAAGGCTTTTTTACCGTATAACCTATTTTACAATTTAGTAGAGCCCGTTTCCTAATTTTGCAGCGGCCTCCAGGCCTTCCCATGTTGCAATCTGCCATACAAACATATAAAAATGCGTACAGCGGCCTGTCCCGCGAAACCTGGCTGTTATCGGTGATCATGCTCATCAACCGGTCCGGCACCATGGTAGTACCCTTTATGACCCTTTACCTCACCAGCCCGGCCATGGGATATAGTATTGCCGATGCCGGTATTGTGTTTGGTTTATTTGGTTTCGGCGCTTTTTGCGGCGCCTATGTAGGTGGTAAGGCCACGGATAAACTGGGGCACTTTCCTGTGCAGTTGGTGGCGCTTGCCGGTGGCGGCCTGTTATTTTTTGTACTGGGACAGCTAAAGGATTATTACCTCATCTGTCTGTTCACCTTCCTGCTGAGTTTTGTGAACGAAGCCTTCCGCCCGGCCAATGCCACGGCTATTGCCCTGTTCAGTAAACCTGAGAACCGCACCCGCTCCTACTCCCTTAACCGGCTGGCCATTAACCTGGGCTGGGCCTTTGGCAGCGCCGTAGGGGGTGTGCTGGCCGCACATAGTTATGAATTACTATTCTGGGTTGATGGGGTGACCAATATATCAGCCGGTATTTTATTATTCCTGTATTTAAAACCCAGCAAGGAGATAGTAGCAGAAAGAAAAGAAGCTGTTACCCTTGCTGATAACAAAACCGGCTCCGCCTATCGTGATAAGACCTTTTTAATTTTTATCGGGCTGACCATTTTATTTGCGGCCTGCTTTTTCCAGCTTTTTACCAATTTCCCGGTATTCATGAAAAAGGAGAAAGGTTTTTCGGAACAGTTTATTGGCGCATTGATGGCTATTAACGGGCTCACCATTGCCGTGGTGGAAATGGTGATGGTGTACAAACTGGAGACAAAAGGGCGTAATATTTTATACATGAGCACCGGGATGGCTTTAACCGGCATTGGCTTTTTATTACTTAACCTTCCTTTTTTTGAATACTCCCTGGCCGTGATCATGATCCTGTTCATCACATTCGGTGAAATGTATGCCATGCCTTTTATGAACAGTTACTGGATAGCCAGGGCTAAGCCCCATAACCGGGGTCAGTATGCTGCCCTGTATACCATGGCCTGGTCGGCAGCACAAACCCTTGGGCCCATCGGGGGCTCCTACCTGGCCCAGCATGCCGGCTTTACCATTACCTGGTATATTGTAGCGGGATTGTCCATTATTACCGCCATACTGTTATATAAAATACTCCGTTCCCAGCAATAGCCTGCAACTACTTCACCAGCAATCTTTTCAGGAACACATTAACTCAATGTTATGCCTTTTTTTCTGCAATCCCCGTAGTAAACAAAACCCTTACTTTTGCAACAAATGTTGTACGTATGAAATTTATTGCGCTCAGTTTATTAGCCCTTTTCAGTTATACCCATATCTCGGCCCAGGCGCCCGTTGCCAAAGGGGTGAGCCGTCCCAAACTGGTAGTAGGTATTATGATCGACCAGATGCGCTGGGATTATCTATACCGCTTTAATGACCGTTTTACCGATGACGGCTTTAAACGTTTATTACAACAGGGACATACCTGCGAAAATACTTTCATTCCTTATACACCTACTTATACAGCCGTAGGGCATACCAGTGTGTACACCGGCTCTGTACCGGCCATTACCGGCATTGTAGGTAATAACTGGTACCGTAAAGACTTGAAGAAAACATGGTATTGCACCGATGACTCTACAGTTGTGGGTGTAGGCAGTAATTCCAGTGCAGGCAAAATGTCGCCGGCTAATTTATGGACCACTACTATTACCGATGAGTTACGCCTGGCCACCAATTTTAAAAGTAAAACCATTGGTATTGCCATTAAAGACCGTGGCGGTATTTTACCGGCAGGCCATACGGCCAATGCCGCTTACTGGTTTGACAATAAAACAGGAGGCTGGATCACCAGCTCATATTATATGAATGCCTTACCGGAATGGGTGGTTAATTTTAATAAAAAAGAATTGCCTGCCAAATACCTGGCGCAGAACTGGAATACTTTATTTGATATAAAAACCTATACCCAGAGTACGGCCGATGAAAAGCCTTACGAAGGAAAGATCAATGGCGAGGACAATACCTTCCCCCATATTACCAATAATTTAAAGGATGCCGATAAATGGGAAGCCTTCAAAAAAACGCCTTATGGTAACACCTACACTTTCGATATGGCCAAAGCTGCTATCGAAGGCGAGAAATTAGGTCAAACCGGCAACACCGATTTCCTGGCGGTAAGTTTTTCTTCCACCGATTATACCGGTCATACCTTCGGGCCTAATTCCATTGAAGTAGAAGATACCTATCTGCGTTATGACCGCGACCTGGCTGATTTTTTAAAGTACCTGGATGCCAAAATAGGTAAAGGTCAGTACACTTTATTTTTAACGGCTGACCACGCAGTAGCACATGTACCCGGCTTTATGACCGAGAATAGAATACCTGCCGGCGTGTTTGATGATGAAGATGTACGTAAATGGGTGAATGAAAAAGCAGAAGCTAAGTTTGCAGTTAAAAATGCAATTGAAAAAGTGATCAACTACCAGCTTTTTGTTGATTATACTTCTTTGGAAAGCGGCAAAGTAAATGAAGAGGAGTTTAAAAAATGGGTAGTAAGCTTATTAAAACAACACCCGGCCATCATGACCGCTTTTGATCTGAATAATTTAGCCGGCACGCCTATCCCCGCTAAAATTAAAGAGCGGGTGACCAATGGTTATAATGCCAAACTAAGCGGTGATATACAGTTTGTATTTATGCCGCAGTATTTTGACGGCGGTAAAACAGGCACTACGCATGGCGCCTGGAATCCTTACGATGCTCATATCCCCTTGTTATGGTATGGCTTTAATATTAAACCCGGTAAAACCAACCGCGAAACGTATATGACCGATATTGCTCCCACTGTTGCAGCCTTGTTGCAAATACAGATGCCCAATGGTTGCATTGGTGATGTGATACCGGAGGTGTTAAAATAAATAACCCAATACCAGGTTAAGGATAATAACTACCTGAAACAACCTAACAAAGCCGGGGACAACTGATCTCCGGCTTTGTTATAACAGCCGGCCCGTCCCCTTATTTGTAAGCTGTTCATTGTCAAAAGCACAAACATTTGTCCACCGGAACAACTCTTTAATAATTTTCTCCATCTACATTCGAAAAAGTATATATTTACGTTACCAACACCTAATAGTATGGAATTACAAACACTTTTTGAAAAAGCAGTTAAAGAAAGCAAAGAGCTATCCAGCAAGCCCAGCAACGAAGTTTTATTACAGTTATACTCCCTGTACAAACAAGGTACAGAAGGAGATATTAACACGGAGCCGCCGGCCAATCCTTTTGATTTTGTAAATAAAGCCAAGTACCAGGCCTGGAGTGATCTGAAAGGAAAAACAAAGGAAGATGCCATGCAGGAGTATGTTAACCTGGTAGAGAAATTAAAAGACTAACCCTTCGACGCTTTTATATACAAAAGGTGTACACCATGTGTACACCTTTTTGTTTACTATTATATACTTTTTATTACCGTATCAGGGTCGCTGCCATCAAACCCACCACCACTTCATTGGTAAGGGTGGTTAAGGTTACCGATTGTAATGTTTTATTTTTCTGCAGCGGCAATTGCAGGAAGGTAGCTGCTCCCCCATCAATGACCAGGTTGGAATATCCTTTAATGCTTGTATAATTTTTAAAGTCATTACTGATTTCACCTGTTTTCAATAGTAGACGGTAAGGCCTGGGTGCACCGGTGGTAAAGGCCAGCCCATCCTCAAAAAAATCCTGTTCAATCGGCCACCAGTTAACCGGGTTCACCAGGTTTAAACTATCTACCGTACCATCCTGGTAACGAACAATTACTTTAGCATTGATCATCTGGCTTTGCTGGTGATTGGTACTCCCTGCCATTAAAAGATTTAATTGTGCCGCGTTACCGCTTACAGGAATGGTTACCGTATCCGGGTAATTATCCCAGCGGCTGGTATATATAATATTGGACTGCTCCTTCCCACCCGGTGTTTGATAAGGCACCCGGTTAAAATATATCTTATTACTGTCACCTGCCAGTTTGCGCAGGCCACTGTCATCAATATTCGCTTCTATTAAAGGATAACACCAGTTACCAATGCCCTGCCAGGGTATCATGAGGGTTGGCGTAGCAGGTCTGGGCGACATGTATTTGTTCCTGAATATCTGCGTTACCTTATCATTGAAATAAGGTTGCAGGTTAACCGGTTCAAACACCGTATTGGGTGTAATATTTACCGATGCGGTATTTACCGGCATGGTTATTTTTTCGGGTTGTGCTTTTACAGGCTGCTGTATCACATCACCTCCCCAGGTTATTTCAATATCATATTGTTTTTCGGTACCGGCTTCAATTTCTATCGCGGTATTTTGCTTGGTCCATTTCCACACCCCCAGTTTACCATTTACTTTTACCAGCAACACTTTGTTTTTTTGTGCAGGCAATTCCAATACCAGTTGTAATGGTTTGTGAAAGGAAGGTTTTATGGTGTACCTGCTGGTATTATTGGTTTGTTTAAAATCAAATTGCAGGTAGGTTGTTTTTAAACTGGCATAAGGCCAGTGCGATGGTAAACCCGGGTTGATCACCAGCCTGTTGTTCAAAGCATCGGGCTTTATACCAAACAACCCTTCCACCAGGGTACGGGCAGCCATTCCTACAGGATCGGCAAAGTCGCGGTACAGCTCACCACGCACGGCATCAAAGGATGATAATTGCTGGAAGTTACCGGGGCTGGAACCCAGGTACATACTTTCCATCAATGAACTTTTCCATAAAGAAAAGGCATTATCTGCTTCACCACCCTGCCAGTAAGCCAGGGCCGTGTGCAGGTTTTCGGCCAATGCCACATTGTTCACACTCCAGGTATAGGGCTGCCAGTTGGTAGTTGCCAGCAGGTAGAATTGTTCTTTGGGTAATTCTTTTACCTGTACGGGTATATGCGGTATATGTTTATCAACGTACCGTAATAACTGGTGACGCTGTTCGGTAGTCGGTACGTCCGAATCAATGGCATGATATACGGTCCATAAACCTGCATTCGGATGTGCCAGTTGTAAACCCATTTTGTCAATATACTCGGCAAACCAGCCTTTATCTTTCAGCCATAATTTTTCGTTCATGGCTTTTAATATTTTATTGGCTTCAGCCTCGTATTGACGACCATCCTTACCAATAAGTGTAGCCAGTTGTGCTACCAGTTTATTGGAACGGTAGTTATAGGAAGAAGAATGTGTTACACCTCCACCCATATATTGCAAACCATCACTGGCCCAGATACAGGCATAGGCATCATATAAGCCGTCACCATCCACATCATAATTTCTTTTTTCCCAGGCCAGGTGTCTTTCCAGCAGGGGCCACATCTCCCGTACATAATTGGTATCACCGGTCCAGTTAAAATGTGTCAGCAACTGATCAATAAACACCAAGTTCATATCGTAGTGGTGCGGACGTACATCGCCATTGGGGTTGCGGGTAATATACCCTTCGCTGAACATGGAGTTACCGATCTTTTCCTGCTGGCGGGCAATATGTAAAGCAGTATCAGCTATTACAGGGCCGGTGGCCGGTGTTTTTAATTGCGATAAACCATAACTGCTGAAATGCATTTTAGCCCGGTCGTGCCAGCCCAAAGGATCGGCTGCATAAGCACCACGCCAGGCATTTAAACGCATACGCCAGGCAACGGCTCCATGCAGGAAGGTGGGATCTTCCCAGATACCATCGGCAGCAATGGCCAATGCACCGGCAACAGGATTAATAAATTTATCGGGGGTATTGATGGTAATTCGATCCGTAATTTTTTTCCGGGCAGCTTCAGCAGCAGCAAAATCTTTGGCCAGGTTAGCATAATTCAGTTTACCCAGGTGTGTCCCTTTTTTAATGACAAAGTAAGTTGGCTGACCGGTTAGCTTCCATTCGCCTGCAACGATCTCCTGGTCACGGTTCTGCCCATCTTTGCTTCCCCAGCGTAAGAATGTTGGTGCTTCCTGGTTAACCGCGTTCCCCACAAAAGTGGTAGCATTAATAGGAAATACTCCTGATACACTATTGACCGTAGTAGTACCTTTATTAGCTGTATTGTAGTTTAACTGAAAATTATTTTTAGCCAACGTAACTGTATTGCCTTTACAGTATTCGGGCTTCAGGTAAAAAGAGGATTCAGGGTCAGCGCCAATATCACCATCGCGGCTTAATTTTTTACCGGTAACACCACCATAAATCACGCTCAATGTTATACCGGCATCCAGCTTTACCGGCAATAACTTTACGATCATTCCTTCTTCCGTAGCCAAAGGCAATACAGTCAGCTCCAGGTGACCCTTACCCAATAGAGGATCGCTGATGGTATACAACATACTTCCCGGCCTGTAACTGGTTTTGATGGTGGTGGCAGCGGTCAGCCATTTGCTCATGCCATCTTTGGTAGTGATACCTATTTTACAGTTACCGCCCACACCAGGCAGGTACAGGGCAAACTCCGGCAGATCACCTGTCTCCACCCGAAAAGCGGTATTGGTACCATAGAGTGCCCGGTTAAACTTTTTTGTTCCGTTTACAATAGTAAAATCATTACCCTCGGGACGATACCTTAAACTACGTTGTGTAGCGGGATTTTGTGCGACGATCTTGCCTGCCATTAAGAGAAGAAAAAATACTTTTACCAACTTCATCCTGCTATCCATTTTACTGCTGCTATATAATGCGTTAAAGATATTAAAACCATTACCGGTGTAGTGATGCATATTGTTAAAAAACCTCATCAACAACCGGCCGGCTGTAGGTTTCTTTTTTATTGCTTGTTTCGGGTGTACCAAAGTAAAAAAACAGGCTTCTTTTTATATTATTGGCCAAGACCGGTAATTGTCCCTGCGGCCCCAATACGGTTGTATTGTTATTAACACCCAAGGCCAGTTTTGTTCCAACTGCCGGGATCACATCCATAAAAGAGATATCACCGGGGGGCAGATCGGGTGTACCTTTTACACCGGTTAAGCCATAAAAATTAAACAGGCGTATAAACAGGTCGGCTTCATTTGCCGCCACCAGGAAACTGCCCTCCACAGTATTGAACTGCATCCAGCTGATATCGCCATAGTAACCCTTGAACTCAGGGTACACCACCGGACTGTACCCTGTTTGTGTATTATTGTATAGGTTAGTATACACCGATTTTTCCGTACCCCTTATCCGGTTACGCCATTGGCGGGCAGGGCCCTTGCCCAGCCAGCTTGCAGAGAGTATATAGTTTTCAGGATAGCTAAAGCTAATGCCTGCCATATTGTAGGCCTGCCCGGTATTGTTATATTCATATTGTAATTGTACCCAGCCCGAGGGGTAAATGGTCCAGGCAAGCTGATGCATAGCACCGCCGGTAGTAAACTTCACGGTTACACTGTCATCTGTTTGTTCAATGGCCATAGCCTTGACAGTATATTGCCCGTTAATTAACAGCGGTCCGTTATTGAAAGAGAGCTTTGCCGCTTTAGTATTTGTTACATCGGTAAGCCGCCCTGTTAGTTTATCCAGGGTTATGGTTATATCGGAGGCCGTTAGTTTTACCACCGAATCTGTTTGCTGTACTGTTATCTTTTGTGCTACTTTGGCTGTAAGTTCCTGAACCACCTCTTTTGTCACTAGAGAAGCAGGCTTTAACTGTATATGCCAGGTGTATATTTCTTTGCCGGCATTATCCTTCGCCTGTAATATAAGCGCATCGTATTGCTCATAGCCTGCGGGTAAAGACAAGGGCAGTATACCCGTAGCCCCGGGTTTTATATCAGGAGCCGGTATGGTTCCTTTGTGTTGTACGGCAAAGACAGTATCGCTGGAGTTAAAAGGTTTTATATAGTTAACCAGTTGCCAGCTAAAATTGCATGTTTTCAGGTTGGTAAAATGATACCGGTTCTGCAGGGTTAACTGGTTGAGATTTTTGTTCACCAGTTGTACCGGTGAGAAAATTTCCCTTAATGCATAGTAACTGCCTTCTTTTTCGCGGTAAGGCCCCAGGATGCCATCATTGGCATTCAGGCCATTTGCATCCAGCCGGTTGTTGAAGTCAGTACGCTGAATGGCTTCATCCAGCATGGCCCATATAAATACGCCACCGGAAACTTTGCTGTTCCAGTGCAGCTCCCAGAAATCGTACATAGCAGCTCCCCCGCCCCCATCATCCTGCGCATGTAACATTTCGGTAGGCATATAGATGAGCGTATCGTGCTGTAGTTTTTTTTGTGTGCTGTAATAATCTTCGTAATGGTCCGTATCAATAAAATTGAATGCATTACCCGGCCGGTGGTGCGGATGGATCACAGGCCTTTGTGAAGGGTCCCATTTAGTAAAATGAGCGTCCAGTGATTTATTGGTACCACCTTCATTACCATTGGCCCAGAAGATAACGGAAGGATGATTACGGTCACGCAACACCATTTCTTTTACCAGGGGTTCACCTGCTGCCGTACTGTAGGCTTTTTGCCAGCCCGCCAGTTCATTGATAACATAGATACCCAATGAATCGCAGTATTGCAGGAATTTTTTATCAGGCGGATAGTGTGAACAACGCACCGCGTTCATGTTCATTTGTTTTAACAGCAGTACATCCTGCAGGCTGATGGCATCATTTAAGGTACGGCCGCTTTCGGGCCAGAAACAATGCCTGTTCACCCCTTTCATTTTTACCTGTGTTCCGTTTACAAATATGCCCTGGCCTGGTTTTATTTCAATAGTACGGAAGCCGAATTTTTCGTCGTGCTGGTATAATACCTTGCCTGCCTGTTTCAGCTGCAGTTTTACACTGTACAGGTATGGCGTTTCGCTGGTCCAGGTGAAGGGGTTGTTTATTTTTGTTTGCAGGGTAAATACGGAGTCCCTGTTATTGACCGGCGTTTGTATTTGCGTTACCAGTTTACCTGTGAGATCATATAAACTTGCCTGTAATTGATAAGCAGCCGTAAAATTTTTACCGTCAACCCTGGCAGTAAATTCACCACCGGCGTTTGCCTGTACAGCTACATGCGCAATATTTGCTTTGGGTTTTATTTCCAGGTACACGGGCCGGTAAATACCACCGAATACCCAGTAATCGGCCAGGCGTTCCGCATTGTTTACCGATTTATCGCTGCTCATTTTACTAACTATAACTTCCAGCTGGTTTTCTTTTCCCGGTAACAGTAAAGAACTGATATCATAAGCAAAACGGTAAAATGCCCCCCGGTGAATACTGCCGGCTGATCTGCCATTTATTTTAACTTCAGTATCGGTCATGCTTCCCTCGAAAACAATAGACACCTGTTTGTTTTTCCAGGAGGCGGGGATAAAGAATTTCTTTTTGTAAATACCTTCTTCATCATGAAAGCGGTAGTTTTTTCCAAAGGTTTTGTAATCGCGGCCATAGTTATAATTACCAAAGCCCTGCTGTTCCCAGCAGGAAGGTACCTGGATAGTTGTCCAGTAACCGCTTTTACGTCCACCGGTACAGTAGAAGTCCCAGGTTTTTGTATCACCAAAGCCGGTGCCGGATAAGTACACCTGTTGGGCCTGTTGCGCCAATAGTGTTTGCGCTGTTGTAAACAACAGCAACATAAAAAATATAGCAGGTCTTAATGTCTTCATCATAATAAATCCAGTAAATAATTATCCCTTACTGCCCGGCCCTTTGTTACTGCTGAAGGGCTGGCGGATGGAAGCGGTAGCTGGCTATGTGCGCTGGTTTGGTGCGGGGCAGCCACTACAAGCGTACAGCCGCATATGGGTTGATGGTTGTACTGTTGCCCGTAGCCCCAAATAAAAATACGCAGCGCTGCTATTATTTTATTTCAATAGCAGCGCTGCGTAATAAAAAGATTATACTACAGGTTGCTTTTTAATACAACCGGAAAGGTAAGTACCAGTTATCTCTATTCATTAATTTGTTACGAACCGCTGCCGCCTGGCCATTGCCTTCGCGTAATAATTTTTGGTATACTTTATCGGCCAGGAAGGATGCATCGTTACGACGCAGGGCCACCCTTAAGAGGTCGGACCAGCGTTTTCCTTCGTATGCCAGTTCCAGTGCCCCTTCCCTGATGATCTGGTTCTCTACAAAAATCACACTGTCAGCAACTGAACCGGTTGGAATGGTATCTGATTTTAACATGGCCCTGCCACGGATACCAATGTTACGATGCCATGGTCCGCGGTAAGTGGGGGTATTAACTATCCTTGCATCAAAGCGGTAAGGCTCCGGTGTTTGGTAGGTACTGCCACCATTGATATTGATACCCGAGTTGGTAAGCGCATAGGCCAGGCGGGTATAACCGTCACGGTTGGCCGCTTCAGAGTATTCCAGGTTCATAGCCGCTGCACGGTATAATAACCATTTACCGTTTTTAGCCAAGGGATCAATAGGCTGGTAAGTATTCGGATCTAAATAGTTGTATAAATATTTTACTACTACCGGCTGACCATCTAATAGTTGCCAGGTGAATTTTTTACCACGGGCATCATAAGGAAAATTATTTTTCTGCTCCTGGCTGTTCCAGTAATCAATAGCGAACTGCGAAGGTTTTAATAAGTATTTACCACCACGGTTAGAGAACAGGTCGATAAAAGGATTGGTAGGTGCAAAGTCTTTACTGAAAGGCAGGAACCAAACCCATTCCCAGTTAAAGATGGCATCCTGGCTACGGGCAAAGATAGAACGCCAGCCCTGAGTGTTGGTATTTACAAGAGCGTTCTCATCCCACTCATAGTAACGGGTATAACCAACCGATAGGTCATTGTGATCAATTACATCGGCATAACGGATGCGGTACTGATCATAACCGGTTGCACCAGCGCCATCTAATACCTCTTTAAATAATGTGGCAGCCTGCAGGTAGTTGTTTTTCCATAAATGCAGCTGTGCCAGTAATACTTTTTTATTGATGAAGAATTTTTCTGTATTCCAGCCATCCACCGTTGTTACCAGTGAAGTACCGGCAGGGTATTGTGCCAGGTAAGGCACATTGGTCAGATCGGCTATCAGGTTAGTTAACAATGCATCAAAAGATATTTTTGGTGCGTTGTTCAGGTTTCTTACATCTTTTACTGTTTCAATAGCATCGGTAACATAAGGTACAGAGCCAAAATGAATACCCAGTTGCAGATACACCCAGCTGCGCACGGCCATTACATCGGAGTAACGGGTGGAGTATTGCTCCAGGTTTAATTTATTTTGCTGCCGCATGCTGTTAAAATTTTTCAGCACATCATTGCAGGACAGTATCACTTCATAAAAAGGCCTGGGATTGGCATAGGCATTATTGGCCGTTACCCGGTGCTCATTGATCTCTACCAGGTCGTTGGAAGCATTGGTGGTAACACTGGTCAGATCGGCCCTTAATTCGTTTAACACCACGTAGGTTTCCGACAGGTTCATCAGCTTACCATAGATGCCCATGATAGCGGCATCCGCATCGTACACATTCTGGTACATGTTCTCGTCTACCAGTACATCGCCGGGTTTAACATCGAGCATTTTGTTACAGGATGAAACGCCTATAAAGAAGAAGCTCAATAAACCTACTAATTTCACAGTCTTAAACCGCTGCATATCGTTGTATTTTATCAAATGCCGTTGATACAATTTTACTTACCCATTGATCGCCGGCTAACAAAAAATTATTTTCAAACAAAAATTATAAACCCAGTCTTACACCCAGTTGTACTACTTTGTGTAATGGCTCCAGCATCATATCCACACCTTGTCCGAACACACTGGATGTAGCATTAAATTCAGGATCATAACCTTTGTATTTAGTTAAGGTAAATAAGTTATTACCGGTTACAGATACCGCCGCGTATTTTACAAAACCCGATTTTACAGGAATATTGTACACTACAGATAAGTTACGTAAGCGGAAGTAAGAGCCATCTTCTATCCAGCGATCAGAGAAACGGGCATTACCCATGGGGTCGCCATAAGTTGCTTTAGGCATATCCGTTTGCTGGTCATCGTTTTTCCAGCGGTTCAGCACCGCTTCTGTCTGGTTAGCATAACCCGACATGGATTCCAGCATACGACGCGGATAGTTATAAATATCATTACCCTTTACAAAGGTGAACAGGGCTGATAAGGTTATATTTTTCCAGGTTACATTGGCATAAGCGCTTCCCACAAAATCAGGATTAGGGTTACCAATTACCTGCCTGTCGGCATCATCAATGATCTTGTCATTGTTCAGATCAGCAAAATGAATATCACCACCGGTGAAAGGCCTTAAACTTCCATCGGCATTGCGGATGCTTAAACCACTTGCTGCTGCAGCCGCATTGCTTTCAAACACCCCATTTGATTTGTAACCGTAGAATAGATTGGGAGCCCCTCCTACCTGGGTTAAATAAGTAGCGCCGGCAAAGTCGGTCTTAATATTATCACCCGGTAGTTTGGTAATACTTGCTTTGTATTTTGAAATGGTTACGCCCAGATCAACCCGCAGGTCTTTTGTATATATAGGGCTGCCGTTAACCGCCAGTTCCCATCCTGTATTTTTTAAGGCGCCTGAGTTGGTAACGATATATGATAAACCACTGATAGTTGGTGCATTTTCGTAAACGATCATGTTTTTAGTGTGGTTACTGAACAGGTCGAAACTTACACTTAAACGTTCTTTCAGAAAAGCCGCATCCAGGCCTACGTTAAATTTTTCCACGGTTTCCCATTGTAAGGCGGCATTACCGGCATTGCCACGTACCAGGCCCTGCATGCCTAACAGGTTTTGCGAGGTATAGTATTTACGGGCAGTATAATCACCAATATCATCATTACCGCTTAAACCATAAGAGGAACGCAGTTTAAACATTTCCAGCCAGGATACCCCAGACAGAAATTTTTCAGAAGATAATAACCATGCCGCGGAAACAGATGGCATAAAGGCATAACTGTTATCGCCGATCTTAACGGCATTGTTTTCCGCATCCTTGCCAAACCTGGAGGATCCATCCAACGCGGCATTCACACCCAGGAAGTATTTCTGGTTGTAACCATACTCAACGTTTAGGTAATTATTGATCCAGTTATAACCACCCAGGCTGCCACCGATCCGGCGTAAGGAATTTAAACCAAAGCCTACACCTTTCATCTGGTCGGTAGCCGAGTTATAACCACGTCCGTAATCCTGTTCGGTTTTGCTGGTAATATAACGGTTACCCAAACGAACCGTTAAACGGTGCGCTTTATTAAACAGCCTGTCATAAGTTAAACGGGCATCGTTGGAGATATTGAACAGCCTTAATACCTGTGCACCTGAACGGTTAAAAACAACCGCATTATCCAATGTATCAGGTACCACACCCAGTAAAGGAATAAAAAACTCCTCCCTGTATTTGTCCATGGTAATGGCCAGGGTATTGCTAAAGGATAAATATTTAGAGAATTTATAGTCCAGCACCAGTGACCCTAGGAAACGATAGTATTTGGCAGTAGCGGTAGCATCTGAGGTCAGTACTCCCGGGTTACTTACACCAAATATATCACTGTCCGCAAAACTGGGCGATTCCACACCGGCATCACTCACGGCTCTTACCGGTAAGAAAGGAGATTTTACCAGGGCCGCCTGTAAGGGATTGATCTTTTGGTTAATGCCGGTAAGGGCAACCGTCTGGTCATTAAATGTATAGGCAATATTTGATTTAGCAGTTAGTTTCGGACTGATATTAAAATCGGCATTGAAACGCATATTGTAACGGGACAGTTTGGTACTGTTATCGATAATACCTTTATTGTTCAAAAAGCCCATGGTCAAACCATACATGGCAATATTATCACCACCGGTTACTTTCAGATACCCGTTTTGTCCCGAGCTGGCCGATAGCACCTGTTTTTGCCAGTTGGTATTATAATGGTACCGTTTATAATCAGCAGATGCAGGATCATCGCTCATAAAAGGCATACCCGCAATATCCGCACTGGTATATCCGGCTGATTGTAACATTTCGGATAAATAGCTCCTGAAATCCGAAGCCTTCATTACCGGCAGTGTTTGCGGCGCAAAGTTTACATTACCATATACACCCGCATCAATTTTGGTAGCCTGCTGCGAGGTCCTGGAAGTATTGATAACAATTACACCGTTGGCACCTTTGGTACCATAAGTAGAGTAACCATCTTTAATTACACTGATATTGTCAATATCACGGATATCAATAAAGGACATGGGGTTATTGGTATAACCGGACAACATGGAAGGCGCAAACTCATGGTTGTCATAGATCACATTGTCCACTACGACCAAAGGTTGCGTAGTAGCATATAAAGAATTCAATCCCCTGATATAGGTATTGGCGCCGGCATTGGCTGTTCCGGAACGCCTGATAATATTTACACCCGATACCCTGCCCTGTAACCAGGCATCGCCTGTTTCAGGCAGGGAGTTCCAGTTACCACCTGTATTTACCGAGTTAACGGCTTGTGAGTTAAACAACAGCGGCCTGGCTTCAAAAGCATTATAGGTATTGCCATACACCGATTTAAAGCCTTCTTCATAGATCTCTACCTGCAATTCCTGTTTTCCGTTCAAAGGAATATATTTAGCCTGGTAACCCTCGCCTTCTACCAGCAGCGTAACATTGGGCCCGGGCACTTTAATACTAAAGCCGCCGGCCGTATCCGTCAATGCCGCTGCAATATTCAGGTAAGTAATATTTATGCCGGTAACAGGTTTTTTAGTAGCCGCATTCACTACCCTGCCTTTCACACTGAATTCGTTGCTATTGCCCTGAGCAAAGATGAATAAGCCTGCAGTTAACGCTACGAGTAACAGAAATGCCGATTTTGTAATAGGCTTCATTTTAATTCTTATTTTATTACGCTTCATTCCAAAACTTATATTAATAACCTGAGCCGGTTAATTTTTTATTGTACGGGCAGCAGTACCCTGATCAACAACTGTTGCGACGCTCCCTTCAGCTATACCAATGCTGCTGAACAGTATGTTCCTATTCAAAAACCGGGACCAGCTTTATATAGTCCAGGCTAAGGTGAAAAGGAGCAGCTGTATTGGCTACCAAAAACATTTTTGTGGTAGCCGGTGTAACCTGGTTACCCGATCCGGATAGATAGGGGATCTTATAATCGTATTTATCGTTTATATAATCGCCGATATATATTTCCTCATATTTATTTGGCTCTACATTCCTGTAAGCAAAAGTGGCAGAAGTAATGGTATCCATTACCAGTTTTTGCTGAAAGGCTGTTAAACTTCCGTACGAGTTATTGTCGTTATCTGTTTTAGCCGTATAATCATTCAGGGCCACCCAATAAACCTTGTATTTCATGGTATACACCTGGTTGGACAGGTAGGATATGTAGTTGGCACTTCCTGTTGTTTGTATAAACAGGTCGTTAAAATTTAATCCTGTTAAAGGATTGTAGCGCTCACGGTAATACCTTCTTCCATTGGCAGAACTGAAGCTGTAAGGATGCTCACCTTCTACCACGGCCGGTTTTATTTTCTCCTCCAGTGCAGGTTCGCAGGCATTTAAAATATATACTATCCCGTTACTCATTTTATGGGTAGCTATTATTGCAGCCTGGCTCAGGGGAAGTTTTGCACCGGATGTAGCCATTACTTCTGCCGGTAAATTACCGGGATTAACATAACCGCTTACTACCAGGTCTTTTACTACAGTCCAGGCAGCATTGGTATCTGTTATAGTTGTTTCATCACTTTTAAAATAAGGCGCTACCCTTGCCTTCTCACTGTTATAAGCCGGATTGGCCAGTATAAAATAGGTATACACGCTGTCTTCCTTTGTAAGATCAGCTATTCTATCCTTAAAGCGGTTATCCGTTACCATACCGGTACCCGGTACATAAATGGTTTCGCCCGTAAACGGGTCAATACCCTGCACTTCGGCCAGCGCAGGATCCTGGCGCAGGAAGGACAGAGAACTGATAAATTCGTTTTGCCGGTAAGTTGTTTTAGTACTCTCCAGGTATTCCCATACGGTAGGCAAAGGCGCCACCACCGCATTAATAATATGCAGTACACCGTTTTTAACCGCCACATCTTTGGAGGTCAGTGTTGCATCATCCAGTTTGGTATTATAAAAATATACCCTTTTACCGTTCAGCATTGGCACCCGGATACTATCCACCGCATCACGTGTAAAAAATAACTGCTCGGCTATAAAGTTGGACAAATATTTTTTCAACTCATCGTTGTTGTTCACCACCGTAGCAGGAATAACAGCCATGGCTGTATTATCCGGTGCCCATACCGTATAGGTTTTTGAACTGTTTAATAAAACATCCAGGCCTGTACGTTTAATATAATCCAGGAAAACAGAAAGATTGGCTTGTTTGGCAATTTCCTGCACCAGGGTTTCATCAGACTTCGGATCGTTGGTAGCTATATGATTATCCCATTTTTTACAACCTGTAAAAAACAGAACAGCCAGAAACAATGCAGCAGTAAAAAAAGTATTCAACTTAAAGCGTGTCATCATAATATATTTTAAGCCATTATACACACATTGTAACAGGCCTGTATCATCAAACAAAAACTATGGATCTATGGTTGTCTGTTAAAAACTACCTATACAACAACTAAACTATTATTATAAAAAGGTAGTTGCCGTCGCTATTGTTTAAGCAACTACCTTTTAGTTTTATATCTATTCGTACACATAGGTCCCCTCATCACTGAAACGGGGCCATATCTGGTTTTGTGTAATAGGAATAAAGTGTATCATATCCACATTATTGGTAGCGCAGGTACCTGACACCAGGTCAAGTCGAAACGTCTGGCGACCGGTAGTTGCAATATCAACAATACCTACCATGCGGCCGGCAGCATAACCTGCAGCAGGAATTTTGTATGATTTCCATCCTAATGCTTCCTGTGCAGCATCCCTGGCCAGGTCAACCGTTGCATTCTTGGTTGAAAACTGGATTAAGGCACTTGTTAAAGGTGTTCCATTCACACTGGCCTGTACCAGGTTGGTGCAGGAGCCTTCCTGGCGATAACATACCCATACCTTGTAACGACCTTTAACCAGTAAGGGGGTTTTAAACTCATACCATGAGCCGCCGCCACTTGCGTTAAAGAACAGTTGTAAATAATCTTTATTAAAGCCATTTTTATTTGCCTGGTATCTTAAACGGCCCTTTTCCCATTTAATATCCTGTATGGTATTACCATCGCCATATTCAAAATAATATTCAGCCTTTCTATAAAAATTGGTCAAACGCATCAGCTCCGGGAACATGGCCACATCCCAGTAAACAGGAAAAGGCGAACGTTGCTTCATGGGAAAATGCACGGTAGCCACATGTACTACACCATTGGTAGCCGATAAATCGCTGGCGCTACGTGCTATGGGTGCGCCTGGTTCATGAACCCCGTTAAAATTATCGTCGTTAATCAATACTTCTTTATTCACCACTTTATTGGTAATTACTTCCAGTGGCGCCATGGTTGCATGAGACCCGGCCATTACTATATCTGCCAGGTATTTGATATCGGGCAGAATATGGTAGGCAACATATAGGTATAAACTATCGGTAACAGTAGTAGGATTACCGGTATTATTATAACGTGCTTTTAAATCGGCATAGCTATTGTATCCTGCATCCTGCAGGGCTTTGTTATTTTCAGCTATCACCGTGTACCAGCCCTCTGTAAGACCCGTGGGCAGCTTATTCAATTTATCATACCAGCCGGTTTCTTTCATGGCCTGGGTAAAAATTGACAGGTCAGCATTGCCTTCTACAATCTGGGCCACAGTTTGCCTGGATGGTTGCAGCACATTATTGATCACCTGTATAACACCATTCCCCACTTTTACATTCGGTGTTTCCAACAAAGCCTGGCGGTTAATATTATATAACGATGAACCCTCCAGGTTTTCAACACTGGTAGTCAGGTATTGACCATACATGGTAATGGCCGGAAGTTTACCATCGGTAAATGCACTGCTGATCACTTCCTCTTCCAGTAAATGGAATTTTAATAAGTCTTTACACTCCGCATCGGTCAGTTGCTCTACAGATCCTTTACCGGTTGCCGTTAAATAGGTTTTAACAGCCTCATCGGTTGGCGCAAAAAAAGTGTAGGTTCCATAAGCATTTAAAAAAGCATTATACCCGGCTTTATCAATGATTTTAACAATGCTGGAGAACAGGGTATCGTTTTGTTTTAAATACTGGTACAGGTTAACATCATCGGTGGTAGCCGATACGATGTTGGCTTTTTTACAATTACTTGTAAACAAAGCCACTGAAAGTAGCAAGACCGCTACATAAAACGGAGTGAATCTTTTCATAACAAGCGTTTTAGATTATCGGTAAAAGGGGTTTTGTATTAATTGTTTATTGGTCTGGATCTCATATTCGTAGATCGGGAAGAAATGACTGTACGGATCATCCATTTTTGCCTGCGCCGATACCACCATATTGGCCGGAACCGTAGAAGCCACCAGGTCCTTTAAAATACTCAGGTTCCCGCTTCTTCTTGCATTTCTCAACAGGTCATACCACCGTTTTCCTTCGTACATAAACTCCCTGGACCTTTCATTCAGGATGAACATGGATACACCATGGGCATCGTTTACGGGCGGCGCTTCATCTGTGGCCGGTAATGCCCGGGCCCTTGTCCTTACATTGTATACAATATCCAGGGCCTGCTGCAGGTCATTGCCATTGGCCCTTTGTGCCAAAGCTTCGGCTTTAATGAGTAATACATCTGCATACCGGTAAAATATCCAGTTGGCATAGGATTCATCCAGTGCCCGCAGGTCATCATAGTTACGGCCTACATATTTCCAGATAGTACTCGTAGAAGCCTGTACAGACGCTCCGTCACCACGTATATCGCGGGTGGTATCCGAACTGGCATCCGTTGTGTACACCACATCCATTACTTTTTGCGCGGCAATAAATCTTTTATTACCTACCGCGAACATGGAGTAAAAAGGATTCAATTTTTGCACATTGAATTGTAATTCAAAAATAGACTCAACCGAGTTACCTACTACATATAACGAATTAAACCATCCGCCCAGCGAGCCCTGTACCAGGCCAAACCTGCGGGAGTCGATCACTTTATTGGCTGCTTCTATGGCAGCAGGATAGTTACTGCTCCATAATAACACATCTGCCTGGATAGCATTAACGGCATACCGGGTAATGCGGCCTTTATCAGTAATATTATTGCCATAAGTAAGCACTGCTTTTGATTCGGCCTCGCTCAGATCCTTTAATATCTGGGCGATCACCACTTCTTCCGTACTCTTTGGCAACATAACAATTTCATCGTCACTGGTGGTCGGATCAAGTTTAAGCGGCACTTCTTTAAAACTTCTCACCAGGTAGAAATACATTAATGCACGTAGCGTCTTCACCTCCGCCATCCAGGCATCCAGTTGCTCCTGGGTAAAAGTATTATCCAACCCTCTCACCGCCGGTGCAAAACGCAATACGGTATTACAGTAGTTAATGGTCCTGTATATGGGACGCCAGTTGGTAATGGTATTGGCCGCTGTTGTATTCACGTTCATGATCTCGAACTCATTATCCCTGGTACCCAGGAAAGAAGCCAGCATATCGGCCCTTAATTCGCCCCACAGGAAAAAAAGCTCTGCCGGTGCATGCGTATCGCCCCCGGAAGGAGATCCTAATAAAGACGCATAACAGCCAACCACAGAAGCTTCCACATCTTCCTTGGTCTTCCAGAAGTCTTCGCGGATGATGCCGTCGTTTGGCTTCAGGTCCATCCATTTTTTACACGAACCCAAAAAGGCTGTAAGCGCAAATAAAACAATAATATATTTCAGTCTGTTGAGTAACATTTCAACTCGGTTTTTAAATTTTCAATATTAGAACGCTGTCATTAAGCCCAGGGTGATCATTCGCACCGGCGGCGTTAAAGAGTTATCTGTTGCCACCCTGAAAGGATCACTACCCTGTACACTTACTTCCGGGTCCTGTCCCCTGTAACGGGTAAATGTCATAATATTTTCAACAGTGATATAGGCACTCAGGCTTTTCATTTTCCACTTATCCGTTGTTTTTTTAGGCACGTTATATCGCAGTGTCGCTGTACGGAAACGCAGGAAAGAGCCATCCTCTACATAACGGTCGCTACCCAGCCAGTTATACCCGGTCTGGTATAAGGCACGGGGAATATCCGTTACATCACCTTCCTGTTTCCAGCGCCTTAATACGGCTGTACTCTGGTTGTCGTAACCATACATATTGGTGCCGTTCATTTCGGTACCGTTGATAATATCATAGTCGTAACGGAAGTTGAAGAAGGTTCTGAAACTCCAGGTATTTTTATAGCTTACATTGATACCAAATCCACCGGTGAACATGGGGTTACTGTTACCCAGGTACACAATGTCCATATGGTTTATATTGCCGTCATTGTTCAGGTCCTCGTACATCGCATCCCCTGGCTGGAAAACATAATCGGTACCGGGATAGTTAAAACGCATGTACACTACCTGGCCGTTAGGGCCAATGATCGGGTCACCCTTGGAGTCGCGGGCAATGGTAGATTCTTTATCTGTATATACGCCTTTGAATTTATAGCCATAGAAAGAGCCGAAAGGATTGTTTACCTGCATGTAGGTTAAGTAATTACCATTTACGGTAACATTGCCTCTTTCAATAGGATAGTATTCTGATATTTCACGGATCATATTCACATTCCTCGAGATATTGAAATTCACATCAACCGTCCACAGCTTGGATTTATAGGGTGTGGTTTGAATAGCTAATTCCCAGCCCTGGTTATCCATGGTACCCACATTCATATTCACGGCATTAAAACCATTGATACCACCGATCTGTAAACCATTGAAGAAAAGATCCTTGGTCCTGTTACGGTAAACCTCAAAGTCAACGCCTATACGGTTTTTAAACATGGATAAATTGGCGCCGAAGTTATAACCATGCACGGTTTCCCAACGCAGGTTGTTCAACTGCATACTGGAAGGATAGATAGCCGATTGCCCCATATAATCCCAGTCAAAAGTGCTGTAGGTATTATAAAAATTATAATCGTTTTTAGGCGCATTACCTACCTGGCCGTAACTGGCCCTGAAACTCAGGTCATCAATATATTTCTGCCAGGGTAACATGAATTTTTCCGCAGAAGCTCTCCAGCGACCGGAGAAAGAAGGGAAAATACCAAAGCGGTTTTTTGTGGCCAACCTCGAAGTAGCATCACCCCTTAAACCGATGCTTACAATATACCTGTCATCATAACCATACTGGCCGTTCAGGGTTGCACCAAGGGTCCTGGTCTGCACCGTACGGGCCGATAAGTTAGAGTTACTACCATTGGGCCTGCCGGGGTTAGAAGGATCTGTCAGGTTAGAAGAAGCCGTATTGGACAACCTCGACTGGAAGGCAATACTTTTATTATCATAAGTCATCCAGTTCAGTAAACCGGAAAAAGTATGTTTGGGGTTTTTAATTTCAGGTGTATAGATCAGCATGGACTTGGTCTGTACGTTGAAGCCATCATTATCACCATCGTAAGCCAGGTTCACTACCGCCTCTGTCCACGGACGGCCGGTGGCTACCTGCGGCAGGAAGGTTTTGTTCTTGGTATTGCTGATATCGAACTGCACATCCACGGTGGCATTTAATACGCGGGGTATAATGCTGTACTGGATATTGAATTTAGGTGTTACCCTTTCTGTTAAGATATTATTGGTTGCCACCGATGACATGGCCACCGGGTTATAGGTACCTGAATACTGCCCCTGGATATTTTGCATCGGGGAAAAGTAGTTGGGCGTAAGATTACCAAATTCATCATACTCATAAATGCTCATGTTCGGCATTTTGATATAGGCGATCTTTCTTACCTGGTCGGTATAGTTACGGTTGTTAACAGAATGCGCAAAGGCAACGTCTGTCCTGATCTTAATACGTTCAGAAATATTGTAGTCAAGGTTGATACGGCTGGTGATCCTGTTAAGATCGGTACCAACAGTGATACCTTTATTATTCAAAAAGCCGAAGGAAGCATAATATCTTGCTTTTTCACCACCACCGGTGATAGAAACGTTGTGATCCTGTACAATACCGTTACGGTTAATGGCATCTATCCAGCTGGTATTGTTGCTGTAGTTATTATACCAGTAAGGATCATTGGGATCAAATTTAAATTCGTTTACCGATTGTGAGTTCAGCGGCACACCGTTACGGTTCATATATGCTTCGGGTATCAGTGTTGAATATTCATCACCCGTAAGCATAGGAATAGGTTCTGCTTTTAAAGAAAGACTTCCCCTGAAGTTATAACCGATAGATGGTTTACCCCGGGTACCGCGTTTTGTATTGATCACCAGTACACCACTGGCAGCCCTGGAACCCCAGATAGCTGTTGCAGCAGCATCTTTTAAAATGGTAATATCCTTAATATCGGTAGGTGCAATATTTAATAAAGCCGCATAGCCCTGGTCATCGGCTGTTCCAAAGTTAAAGTCAGAGGGGATCTGGGTTTCAAAAGGCATACCGTCCACAACGATCAGCGGTTGTGTGCTGGAGTTAATGGAAGAGGTACCCCTGATCCTGATCTGCATACCGGCACCGGGGTCGCCGGAGTTGGCAGCAATATCCACCCCACTCATACGTCCCTGTAAAGCCTGGTCAATAGAAGTGGCCTGCATTTCTTCCAGGTCTTTTGCATTTATTTTAACCGCGGCAGTTGTCATATTGCGCTCAGCGATCGGCAACATACCATTATCCACTCTCCTTCGGCCTACTACCACTACTTCATCAATATCTTTTGATCCCTGTTCCAGTGAAACATTAAAAACACGCTTGGTACCTATTTTTACGTTCTCTACAGACTGGTGACCAATTACCGAAAAAGAAAGTGTATTGTTCACATTGGTAATGGTAATAGAAAAGTTACCGTCCACATTGGTATTCACACCTTTTATGATACGTTTCTCGCTGTCCACCTCCGTTACCGAAACACCATCAAGCGGTTTATTGTTTTTATCTGTTACTTTACCCGTTATCGTAACTGCAGACTGGGCAACCGACCTTATTGCAGCAAACTGCAGGGCCATTACCAATCCTACTAACAGAAAAAAACGTTTTGAAATAAACTTAAACATACAGCAGTTATATAAATAATTTACAGATATCGTTGTTAGGTTTTACTAATTACCGTTAAGGCTTTAAATAATTATCCAGCAAGTGAATAACCGCCATGTTGGACAGTATATTACTTTGTGCTGTGATCACATTGGCCACCCTGTTATGCTGATCCACTACCTGCATATCGTTCGGTGCATTATACACGGTAAGTCTTAAACCGTTACCCAATGCATTCTTCAATACCGATTCAACCACGCCATCCACCTGTCCGTCGGGAATAATGGACCGGTTATTAATAAAGTGATATAAAATGAAGTTGGCTATTTTCAGTTTATCTTCCGGTGAACTAGGGTTAAAAGTAGGCGCTCCTGTAGTTACATTACCGGGTATCACACCATCTCTTACCGCCTGCATTACCGCTGCATTCCTGGGTACGAGTATGGTATAAAAACTCCCCACAATACCTGCGATCGCATTGGTGGTTTGTGTAAACACGCTCGATGTGTTCAGTAAGGTCCAGAAATAGTTATACTCCGAAGTGGCAGGCGTTCCCAGCTGGCGGATATGGAAGCCCACAGGGTTACTGCTGGCACTGGGCAGGTTATTGAGGTAATATACTTTACCGTTAACCGCGGTAGCACTGCTATCTACATGCGCCCATTTACCAAAATCACGTAAACCACCTGTTTGTATAGAATAGTTGTCAAACCTGATATATTCTCCTTCGGTTCCGTTCTCACCCGATTTTACCACACCGGTTCCGGAAAGATCATCGAGCATGTTACGGTAAGGTGTCTGGAATACACATGACCTAACGAGCCTTGACAAGGCATCAAACACGCCATTGGAGCTGGTACCGGAAGAAGTTGTTCTGCTCCAGGTATTACTGGTGAGGTTATAACTATATCCTGAGTCGGCAAATACTTTATCCGGTATCAGGAACATGGTAACAGGAATAGTAGGTTGAGATACCATGATCTTTAAGCCGGTAGCTTCCAGTATCCTGGTCATGAACTGGTACTTATTATCCAGGTAAGCTTTTCCAAAAACAGTTCTGAAAGCATTTGGCTCCATTACCTTGTTCACCCCATACACAATACCATTACTTAAAAACTGTTTATCAAATACATCCGTTGCGGGGTCAAACCTTGCTTCCTCACCGGCATTATTACGGGTGCTGGCAAACTGTGTAGGCCATACGGCTGTTGGGAATAAATGCGAGTTTAAAAAATCAGCAATGATCTGTATCGGCATTGCATCCAGTGAGGGATAGTGCTGACACAGTACCGTGTTCACATAGTTAGATACCGCTTCATTACGCGGAATGAACATGGTCCAGCAATCCTTCTGCCCGTCATTATCTTCCAGCTTCAGATGATTTTCATTATTAGGGGAAAAAGTTAGCAGGTTAGAATACACTTTAATAAATACAGAGTCAGTGGTTTTAGATACCAGGCGGTACCTGGCTGTAGCTTCCGGGCTGTAGGTAAAGGTTACCATATTGTTCAGGTATAACCTGTTCAGCATGGCTTTGAATACGCTATACTCCGGTTTGGAACGGATATATTCATCAATACTCAATAACGGAGTGATCACTTTGTCTACTTCATGAATAATACCATTCTCCGCAGGAATATCTTTATTTACCACATTGGCCTGGGCTACGTTAAAACCTGAATAAGTGCTGTTGGGATAAAAATAATTATAGTCAGTAGCAGACAGGTTATGCGCCGCAAAGAAGTCATCAATGAAGTAAGGAATATGTTTATTGTTATAATCAGCCGGGGCATATCCTATGCTGGCGGCAGTAGTATTGCGGTTATTGGCCAGGGCTACAAAAGTACGGTTGTTAATGCCGGTATCTTTATAAAAACCGGTATAATAAGCCGTACGGCGGCGGAAGGCCGAAGAAGGCTGCCAGCCTGCATTGGCACTGGCAGTAGCCTGGTAATCGTCCAGTCTTTCTTTTTTGTAGGAGTTGTACACCAGTAAGAACTGGATCATATTCCTAGCTGTAGAAGAATCAAGGGCCTCTACCCCACTGATACCCCTGTCAGTAAAGAAAGTTTGAAAGGCATTATCGTTAGGTGCAAAAAAGGTCCAGTAACCTGCACCGCTTAAAGTTTGTTTATATCCCGATTTATCGATCAGTTTTACCAGGTGCTGAAAATTACCCCTGCTTACCAGTTGCTGGTAAATAGGATCGGCCAGGTTATCAGGACGCCCATAATATTCATCAAATGCTTTTTTACGGCAGGCAGTAAACAGTACCGATGCTACAGCAAACAATAATAGAGAACAGCAGAACCTCTTCATATTTTATTTATGTTTTGGCTTCTTTCAAGCCAGGTATTTTTTTAAACTACTACAACATATTTATCAGCGGGTAAACAAAAGCAGTTAGCGCTTGTTACCTGTTACAGCAAATGCATATGCACATTCAAATGAAGGAAAACGGAAGATTAAAATCTGACGGGAAGACACAACCTTGAACAGATTGTTTGTAAAGTTGATCAATTGAAGCATGGCAAGCTGTTTAATTAATTTTGGAACATGTTGAACCCTCGTTACCGGTTCAATAGTAAAGGCACCAATCCTAAGCACAATTTTAACACCTTAAAAGTAGTTTTTTGCTACCCTGAACCATCCTGAAGCATCCTGAATATTAAAAATAAGTTATGCAATCGTTCCCGGCTTATCAGCTTGAAAACAAACCAGTAAGAGTGACGCCGGTCATAAATCTCCGGCAAATTTTAAAAAGTTCATCTTGTATGCGGTGCACACACACAATGAAACAAAATAACCGCAGTTTTGCAAGGTAGTTTGAAGTAAAAAGGGAGAAAAGAAGGCAGAAAAATATATTAATATATTTTATAATATATTAAATATGAAATAATTTCATTTCCACCATATCGCCGGCAATTTGTTTACGGCTCCAGTGCTCATGAATGGCCAGGGCCGCACCAATGGCCGTAGCCTGCGAAACAGAGGCCGCATACACTTCCATAGCAGGAAAAGCCCATGCTAAAAAGTTCATGAAAATGGGATTACGGCTAAAACCGCCATCAACAAATACACGGGTTGTTTTTTTAGCGCCTAAAATAAGCGAAGTAGATTTTTTTTGCTGTTGTACCAGGTCGTACAAAAAGAAATGATAGGCCCTTTCATAAGTGTCAAAGCCATTGAGCCCGGCAGTGGTAAATCTTTTGCCGTTAGTATATTCTTCCATGGCCCATTTACCCATTGTATAATCAAAAGCCACAGTTTTATAAAAGTCATGTGTCACTCCAAAATGAGCAGCCAGCTTTTTAGTAATGTTCTCATGCTCCTGCCCGGCAAATAAACGGGAAGCCTTCACCGGTTTGTTCTGGTAACTCATGTAACATAAACAGTCCGCCTGCAGCTCATCAGCCGTTAAAGGCTCTTCATTAAAAGGGTTCAGACTGATACACCATGTGCCGGTAGAGATGAGTATAAAAGCATCAGCAAAATTACGCAGGTAAGGTATCAGTGCGGCAGAACTATCATGCAAGCCGGTACCTACATGGATCGGCCGGCCCTTATATTCTATTTCCTGCACTTCATCGGCGGCTGCAACAGGCGCCAGCTTTTCAAGCATAGCGCTGGTATGTACCCAATTATGGTATTGATGTTGTTTGAAATTCCACAATGCGGTATGACAGCCGATACTTGTAATATCGCTCACCGCTTTTCGGGTCAACAGGTAACTGATGAACTGTGGCAAATGCAACGCATAAGCCGTTTGCGCAAATATGGCAGGTTGTTGTTGCTGTAAGCGGTATAACTGTAATCCCGAATTTAAACTACCCAAAGCGGGGGAAGCGGTATCCTTGCTAAACAGGTCAACGCCTCCATGCGCAGCATATAATTTTTCGGCCAGTTGTGCCGGGTATTTTTTTAAGTAATTGTATAAAGGTGTTAAGGGGTTCCCGGCTTTATCAATATAAACAAAGCTGGCGCCATAGGTGGAGAAGTTAATGGCTTTTACCTGGTAAGCCGGCAGTTGCAGTGCTTTGTCAAAAGTATCGTTCACCCAATTGGTGAGCGCTTCCAGGTTTTCGCAGGCATCACCGTCCTCATCCGTTACTTCATCAAACTGTTGCGCTACTTCGTACACAATATGGTACGACTCATCAATTAAAAAAAACTTTTTGTTTGTTTTTCCAATATCAAAAATCGCTGCTACAGGTTGTTGTTCACTCATCTTTATATCATCCGGCCGTTACAATAACGGCTGTATTGGTTTAGGTAATATTTAATTACAAAAGCCGGTACACACATTGTTTTAATAATACGGTTGACTATAAACAGTTATATAGCCAACCGTATGGATAGAACGGCAATTATAAACCGGTTGCCACCGACTTCTCCCCTCTTTCGCCAATTAAGGCAGCCCTTACTTTTCCTTCACGGAATAATTTGATGGGGCTTAATGCGCCACCCAATTGTAAACGGGCTTCCGCTACCAGGGGTCTCACATCGGTGCGATAAGCTTGTTGTAAAATTTCCTGTGCCAATGCCACATCATTGTTACCCTGTGCGGCTTCCAGTGCGGCCCTGTCAACCAGTAATGATTGTGCATAAGCTACCTGTATGGCTTCTACCGATTGCAAAAGATCTTCCAGCGGATCTTTTATATTGTGACTGGCATCGATCATCCAACCCAGGTCTGTTGCATGATTTAACCCTTTAGCATCCAGGCCTTCTACCAGTTCATTAAAGATCAGGAATAACTGGTAAGGGTTGATGCTGCCCACCGTCAGGTCATCATCGCCATATTTGCTGTCGTTAAAATGAAAACCGCCCAGTTTACCTTCATTCAGCAGTAAAGCAACGATCTGCTCAATATTGGCATTGGGTAAATGGTGACCCAGGTCTACCAGAGTATAGGCTTTATCGCCCAGCTTGTTGGCAAATAATAAAGACTGGCCCCAATCACCTACGGTCATGGAATAGAAGTTGGGTTCAAAGGCTTTGTACTCAACAAATATTTTCCAATCGGCCGGTAATGCCGCATATATTTCCTGTAAACTTTCCAGTGTACGCTGAAAGGCTTTACGGAAGTTTAACTGGCCGGGAAAACTGGAACCATCGCTTAACCAAACGGTCAGTGATTTTGAACCCAGGTTCACACCGTGGTTGATCACTTCAATATTATGTTCAATGGCCTGTTTACGTACGACCTTATCGGTATGTTGTAATGAACCAAATTTATAACTATGAGCCTGGTCAGGCTGATCCTGGAAAGTATTGGAGTTCATGGCATCAAACTGCAGACCATGTTGTGCCGCCAGTTCTTTTATGGCTGTTGCGTTGGTAGGAATGTCCCAGGGAATATGCAGGGATATAGCGCCACTGCTCTGGTTCAGCGCATGTAATAAACCAACATCTTCAATTTTTTGCTCCAGGGTGGCGGGCTCACCGGCTCCGGCAAAACGTCCGAACCTTGTACCACCGGTACCTAATGCCCAGGAAGGAATAGCCACCTGAAATGCCTTTAATTTTTCCAGTATAGCGGCTGCCTGGCCGGTTTGTTCCGACAGGAAGTTAAACTGTTGCTGGTGTTTAGCTAATTCTTTTTCGTTATGACCGGCAATTATATTCTTATCCAATATCATTATGAAATTGCTTTAAATAGTTAATAAAACGGCAGCACAAATTTACCTGTACAAATATAGGCCACTTGCACCTTGCCCATTCGTGTTATTACTGCTGAAGTGTGCGACGCAAGGGACGATGCCCATAGTGATGCTGCTGGCAAAATAAAAAAAATGGGTTGACAGATTAGACAATCATCAACCCACGATGCTTGCTAGTGAAAAACAAAACTTATCTGACAAATGCCGTTGCCACACCACCATCAACATTTAATACATTACCTGTTGATTTGTGTAACAAACCACCAACAAATGCAAAGCAGGCATTGGCGATATCTTCGGCATGAATAATTTCATTCAACAATGTTCTTTTGGCATAGAAGGCCGGCAGCTCTTCTACTTTAATACCATAGGCTTTTGCACGGCCTTCGGCCCATGCGCCTTCCCATATTTTGCTATTACCGATAACAGCATCGGGATTTACGGTATTCACCCGTATCTTATCCTTACCTAATTCAGCTGCATTTAAACGGCTTAAATGTAACTGGGCCGCTTTTGCCGAACCGTAACCGGCGTTATTAGGTCCGCTAACCAGGGCATTTTTACTTACAATATTCAATACATCACCACCGGTTGCCTGCTTACGTAATACTTCCACACCGGCCTGTGTTACCAGGAACTGTCCTTTTACCAATACATCATATAACAGATCCCAATCAGCAGCCGTATGCTCCTCAATAGGTTTTGAAATGGATAGGCCGGCGCAGTTCACCACAATATCCACTCCGCCAAATGATAAGGCGGCAACGTCAAATGCTTTCTTAATATCGTCCTGTTTGGTTACATCCAGTATAGCCGTATCAAACACATCTTTACCATACTCTTTGGTAAAAGTGGCTTTTGCAGTTTCCAAACGTCCCGCATCATTATCATTGATAATTACACAAGCGCCTTCATCGGCAAATTTTTTGGCAATAGACATACCAATACCACCGGCGCTTCCGGTAACCAATGCAATTTTACCGCTCAATGCTTTTGGCTTGGGCATACGTTGCAGTTTGGCTTCCTCCAATAACCAGTATTCAATATTAAAAGCTTCCTGGCGGGGCAGCGAAGTATATTCAGACACTGCTTCGGCACCACGCATTACGTTAATAGCATTAATATAAAACTCGGCAGCCACCCGTGCTGTTTGTTTATCCTTGGCAAAAGTAAACATGCCCACACCGGGGTATAAGATCACCACGGGGTTCGCATCGCGTATAGCCGGGCTGTTAGGGTGTTTACAGGTTTCGTAATATTCAGTATACATGTTGCGGTAAGCAACAAATAATGGCGCTAATTTTTCTTTTACGGCCGCCACATCAGACAGGTCCTCTTCTTTGCCCAGGTTCAACACCAGCGGGCTGATCTTGGTGCGTAGGAAGTGATCGGGACAACTGGTGCCTAAAGGAGCCAGCCTGTCCAGGTCATTGGAGTTAATAAATTGTAACACCCTGTCGTCATCGGTAAAGTGACCCACCATGGTTTTACTTACGCCCTTACCTTCTGTTGCTGCAATATCAGCGCCCGAGCAAAAGCCTCTTAATACCGGCGCCAAAGCAGCAGCTTTCTGCAGTCTTTCTTCTTTAGCTAAGGATTGTATTTTTTCACCGCCAAATACAGGTTTGGTCTTGCCCACATTATCAGCCAGGTATTCTGCACAACGTTCAATTACTTCCAGGGTATTGATATAACTTTCGTAAGCTGTATCGCCCCAGGTAAATAAACCATGCGATCCCAGCATAATACCACGGATGCCGGGGTTTTCATCCAGGCATTGCTTTAACTGCAAACCCAGATCAAAGCCTGGTTTTTGCCATTCTACCCAGCCAATAGTACCGCTGAATAATTCCTGGGTAATTTTCTTACCATCTTTTGCAGCTGCAATAGCTATGGCTGCATCCGGGTGTAAGTGGTCAATATGTTTAAAGGGCAAAAAGCCATGTAAAGGTGTATCAATAGACGGGGCTTTGGAAGCCAGGTCATAAATACAATGGTTGAACAGTTCCACCATTTCATCTTCATGCTCAATACCACGGTAAATATTTTTCAGGCTGCGTAAACGGTTTACATACAATGCTGCCAGGCCATTACGTTTCATACTGGCCAGGTCGCCACCGCTACCTTTTACCCACATAACTTCTGTTTCCTCACCGGTCAACGGGTCTTTTGCCATTGCCTTGCAGGAAGTATTACCACCACCATAATTGGTAAGCCTCAGATCAGCCCCTAACAGGTTTGACCTGTACACGAGCAACGCTACTTCGTCTCCCGCCAGTTCAGCTGCTTTAGCTTCATCCCACAGGTAACTCACATGCTTAAACGATAAGGTTGTTGTTGACGACATAATTCTCTATTTTAATGCTAATTTTTTATTGATACGGTTTCCTGAACAGCTGTGCCTGCTGCTTTATCAGGTCTTAAAGAGTTGCCATAACCCACTAATAAAACGGATATAATGATCACCACAATACCGGCAACAATGGTACTGATCGTTTTTTTACTTACACCTTTCCATTCTTTTAATATCAGGCCCCACATATTGGCCACTAAAATAATAAAGGCCATATGCAATATCCAGGAACTCGGGCCATTACCTAAACGGCTTTCGCCCATGCCATAGAAAAAGAATTGTAAAAACCAGGTGGTGCCTGCCAGCGCGGCAAAGGCAATATTTTTTAGTATGGGAGTTTGTTTGTTGGTATAATCACCAAAGGTTTTGTTCTTAGCGTTCAGGTACATACACCAGATAAAATTGGTGGTCAGCCCACCCCATAATACCACCACATATACCACGTTGTTCTGGAACAAAAACTCACCTTCACCGGGGTTGGCCAGCTTCCAGGCTTCGTTAGCCACAATGGCCATATCCTTACCGCTTTCCAGTCCAAAATTAAAACAGGCGCTTAATATACCCGATATAATGGCTACGGTAATACCCACGCCAAATTTAAACTCGGTCTTTACTTCACCACCATGCGGGTCCGTTGCAGCTGCAGCACCCAGTTCCTTATCTTTCATCATACCGGCTTTGCCACACAGTATAATACCCACAATACAAACAGCCAAACCGGCCAGTACTACCAGTCCCCAGTTATTATCAGTCAGTAAAGAAAAACTATCCTTGCCTTCCTGCGGAAAAGCATCATAATAAAATGCCGGGATCAGTGCGCCGATCACCATGCTCAATCCTAACATAATGCTGCTGCCCAGCGATACGCCCAGGTAACGTACACCCAACCCGTAGGTTAAGCCCCCTATCCCCCACAGTAAACCAAACATATAGGTAAGGCCCAGAATTTTACCGGAGGTGGCGGAAATAATATCACCAAAATTAGGAATAGTGAGGTAGGCTGCTAAAGGTGGTACAATCAGCCATGAGAATAAACCTCCCACGATCCAATAGCTTTCCCATGCCCAGCCACGAACTTTTTTGTATGGAATATAAAAACTACCTGATGCAAAACCGCCCAGGAAATGAAATATAACACCGAAGAAACTACCCATGTAAATAATTGTTTCAAATGGCCTAAGCAATAAAAAAATATCCGTTAAAATTACCTTGGTACCCCCTGCAACCCGTCATGTACTGTCATGTGCTGCAACAAAATGGTTATCATAAATATACAAAATATCACGGGGCATTTTTCTACCTGAACGGCAGGGCAAAACCGGCAAAGCAGAACAGGATCAAAAGGGGCTGTCAGCTGCAGCGCCCTGATCAGCTGCAGTTCCGGCTGCTCCGGGGTTCCGTGCTGCGCACCGCCTCCTGCGTCGGCGCCGTCCGTATCCGGCAGCCATTTGACTTTTATGGAGACACAATGGTTGAGACACAATGCTTGTGTCTCAACAAATATCACGTCTCAACCGGTACTGGAAACGCAGGCATTGCGTTTCAGGAAGTATTGGAAACGCAGGCATTGCGTTTCAACATTTATAACTCATAATTCACAACTCGTCATTCCCCTGAACATTTTCAATAACAATTTAGTAGCTTTGGCCATTGACCACCTTTTTTTGACTCTGATTAGTTGCCATGAAAAAGAACAGTGCATTCCAGTATTTACATTTCGATTACTACTCGGCCACCCCAAAATACCTGCAATTAGCAAATGCTATTATTAAGGCCATCGGCGAAGGCAATATTGTAAAAGATGAGATACTCCCCTCCATCAATGAATTGAGTTTTGAGTTCGAAATATCCCGGGATACGGCTGAAAAGGGTTATAAATACTTAAAGAATATTGGTGTACTTGGCTCTGTACCGGGCAAAGGTTACTATGTAAAAAGCGCCGATGTAAAACAGGAGTTGAAAATATTTTTACTGTTCAACAAACTGAGCACCCATAAAAAGATCATCTACGATTCGCTGGTAACAGCGCTTGGCGAAAAAGCCACCATCGACTTTTATATCTACAATAACGATTTTGATTTCTTCAAACGACTGATACAAAATGCCGGTAACGATTATACCCATTATGTGATCATACCCCATTTCCTGGAAGGCGGTGAGAACGCACATCATGTGATCAACCAGATACCTAAGGATAAACTGATCTTGTTAGACAAGCTGGTGCCCGATGTAACCGGTGAATACGGTGCCGTATACGAAAATTTTGACAAGGATATTTATAATGCACTGGAGCAGGCCCTGCCCGCCCTGGAGAAATACCATACTTTAAAGATTATATTACCGGCTTATACTTATCACCCCGATGAGATCGTAAACGGTTTTAAACGTTTCTGTGCCCAATATGCTTTTAATCCCAAAGTAGTACACAAAATAGAAAATGAACCGGTAAAAGACGGGGAAGCCTATATCAATTTAATGGAAGATGACCTTGTTTTTCTGATCGAAAAAATAATGGCAACCAAACTTAAAGTGGGAAAAAATGTGGGCGTTATTTCTTATAACGAAACGCCCATGAAAAAGATCATCCTGAACGGCATCACCACTATCTCAACCGATTTCCAGATGATGGGCGAAAAAACCGCAGAACTGATTTTGGACAGGTCAAACCGGCATATTGAAATACCGTTTTACCTGACCCTCCGGCCCTCGCTGTAAAGCCTATTGAATATTGTCTATTGAATATTGCTAATTTTTCATTGTCAATTGTCCCTTGTCAATTGCTCAATCGTACCAATGCGATTTTATAATAGTTATCCCTAATTTTTTAAATGCCCGGATAAGTTCGTCAGCAAAATCTTCATTATTTTTTTCATCGCACAGGTGAAGAAAGTATAAACTACTATAATTAGTGACAATAGTATCGCCTCCACCCTTATAAAATACATGACTTACCATTTTCACTTTATCCTTGCCTGTTTCAAGTAATATATTAATATCCTTGGCAATTGCATGAACATCTTTTAATGCCACCGTATAAGTTGCCATTTCATATCCTTCCTCGTATATCAATGCCTGTTTTAACTGTATCTGCAAGCTATCATTCACTATATGATAACCCTTTATTATTTCATATATCCCTCCGCAATAGTTTTCAGGGTTGTTTTTCTGCCGTTTTTGTTCTGCCAGCAAAGCCTTGTTCAATACCCGGGTAACAGAATTTTTCTGCGCTATAACCGTAACACAACAAAACAATAAAAATCCTGTAATTGCTCCTTTCATAATGGTATGTAGAATAAATTGTCTAACAAATCACATCATGTCGGCGATAAAATCTAATGGAATAATTAACCGTCCCTGGAAAACCGAGTGCCTTAAATCAGTGGCTGTATTTAAAAACTTACTTAAGCCATGCTGGTAGCTGAATTCAACACCCACGTTGATCAACTTATCAAAATTAAAACCCAGCACGCCTACACCACTCCATACATTTTTGGTAACCGCTTCACTTTTCAGGTCATATTTTTCGCCGTTCACCAATTTTCCATGGCCGCCAACCTGGAAGCCGATTTGCGGGCCCACTCCTATAAACATCGATTGAAAGCCTTTGAACGGCCTGTACTTTAGAATAACCGGCACATTAATATAATTGATGACAAGCCTTTTAACATCGGCAGGGTCCGTAGCTTCACTGTTACCAAATCCCTGCTGTGAAAAATTGCCGTCAATATTGATCATCCATTTACTTTTAGGATCAAACGAGGCATAAAAGGTAAGTCCGGCATTAAAACCCCAGATACGTTCGGCTCCCGTATCGCTCTCATCCCAGCCTGTTGCACCGGATAAGTTTCCGCCAGCCGTTACATATATTCCGGCCCTGCTCTCTCTGCGCTCGTACTGGGCATATGATGGTAAAATAGTAATAAATAAAAAGAGGGTTACCAATAAAGTTTTCATACAATTCCTGATTATGGTGGTTATTTGTTTAAATAGTGAAGCCACTGCCAAGGATCATATTGCGGGTAATACTACAACCATATGGGTGGATTCAATAAAGAAGGTGTAGTACATAGTATCAGCATCAGGAGCGCAAGATAAATACCCCGGCCACCAATGGCAATACCCCCAATGGGGGACATAGTAAAACAAAGAACCATACTTACAAAGTCTGGTTCAGTAAATAAATAAGATGAGGGAAATTATTAAGGTTATTCTTTTGCAGCATGCGCCGGCGATGGGTTTTTACTGTTTCAATGCTGATCGCCAGCTTACGGGCTATTTGTTTTGAGGTAAAGCCCTGAGCCACCAGCCGGGCTACTTCCTCTTCCCTTTCAGTAAGGTCTAACTGTGTAGTACCCGTTATTTTTTGCAGGGCCAATAGTTTATGAAAAGCCATCTGCACCGCTACCAGCAATTGTGTATTATTATAAGGCTTAACCAGGTACATTACCGGGTCGGTACCAAAAGCCGTCTGTAAGGTCCTGTTATCAGCATAGGCCGTTAAAAAAATAACCTGGCATTTGTACAAAGTTTTTAATTGCAGGGCCAGTTCGGTTCCTTTTATGTTTCCTTTAATATTGATATCGCAGATCACGACCTGCGGAGGTTGTTTAGCCTTACTGCATAGCTGCAGGGCGGTTGCGGCATCTGCAGCAATTCCTTCTATGATATAATCCTCGTCCTCCAGCAGTTCCGCTATATCCTGCGCGGTTATTGCTTCATCTTCAACAATTAATATGGACGTAGTTGTTTTCATTTATCAGGATTTATATATAACGGTAAACACGGCACCGTTATTTTGTTCTATTGTCATTTCCCCCTTTAACTGGCTCACCAGCATATTCACCAGCTTCATACCAAAGGATTCTTTTTTTCTACCGATCAATGCGGGATCAAAACCGCTACCGTTATCGGCCACTATTAACTTAACCTTGCCACCCTCCTGGTTCATACGAACCATTACGCGTGGAGCAGCTGTATTGTTAAAAGCATATTTAAACGCGTTAGTCACCAGTTCATTCACCATTAATCCCACAGGAATAGCTTTATCAATATCGATCTTGGTATCCGGCAATGACACATCTACTTCAACCGTACTGCTGTCATGCCCGTAGCTGGCTGCCAAAGATAAACAAAGTGATTGCAAATAATCGGTCATATTAATAGAGGCCCCTACTTCATCCATATACAGCTTCTGATGAATCATAGCCATAGCATCTACCCGGCTTTTCCCTTGCTCCAGGGCATCCCGGGCCGTATCATCTTCAATCCGGTTCGATTGCAGGTTCAACAGGCTGGACACGACCTGGAGATTGTTTTTTACCCGGTGATGCAATTCCCGCATCAGTGTTTCAATCTGCTGGTTTTTTAAAGCCAGTAAACGGGTTTGTTTTTGTTTGGTCTTATATATTCTGTACAGGGCTATGGCCAGGCAGGTAAGCAGTACTATCGCCCCGCTCAGTATCCATATCCGTTGCCGGGATTCTTTCAGCAATTTCTGTTGCAACCGTTGTTTTTCATTGGCAATGGCCAGTTGTTGTTCCTTCTCCCCTGTTTTAAACTTTGTTTCCACCTCCTTCACCATATAGTACCGGGCAGTGGTGTTCAGCGAATCCTTATAACGGTAATATTGTAACTGTGCATTCAATGCTCCTGCTTTATCACCCATGGCCATAAAATACCCTGCCAGCTCCTTACTATATTCCGCCTGGAAAAACAACAGGCCTGTTTTATCCACAATACTGTCCAGGTTTCTTTTTGTTAATGTTGCCTTATGCAACTGCCCGGTATTAGTATACAACCGCAGCAAAGCCAGGGCCGCCGGGTGAAAGCCTCCCTGCGTAATGTCCATAACCTTTTTATAGGATTGTTCGGCCTGCGCCGTATTTTTTTCCTGTTCGTATAACCATCCTCTTGCAAAATAAAGAGAAGGAATAGGCACGTCAGCCGTTTCATGATATTGTTTCAGCAATACGATGCAGCTGTCATAAATATGTTTTACTTTCCTGTAATCGTTCCGGAAGGTCTCGATCTCAGCCAATGTACTCCATCCGTATGGGAGGTACATGTAATTGTTGCGTTGCACCTGTTCCCGGTAAGCCAGCTCCTGGTAATAACAGGCATCATCCAGGTTAGCCAGGTAATAGTATACTATAGCCAGACTTCCATATAAGGTAAGTTTTACATTCCTGAACCAGAAGGGTACCCGCTCATGTACTTTTACCTGGTACTCCTCCATGGTCTCATCAGCAATCAGGTTTTTTAAAGCAATATAAGCGCTTACAGCACCCGGCCAGTCCTTTTGTTTTTTATCCTGCAAAAAATAACCTTTATTGTACAGGGCCAGGGCATCATCGTGCAGGTTTGTTGTTTTTTGTGCAATGACTGCCGCTGTATCAAATAAAGCGATCACCGTTTCATCAGGCAAAACATGTACATTGTTGATGGCTTCAAAAACATAGGCAATGCTCAGGTTAAAGTTGTCGTTATGTTTTTGAGACAATTCTTTCAGTGTTTTTGTCCAGTACAGGGAACTATCCCTTTCGCCTGTATAAAAATAACACATGGCTGCATGTGCCAGTATATCGCGATAGGACACATTTTGCTGCAGGTTTGTATTATTTTTTGCAACAGCCATGCCTTTACGGCATAAGGATATGGCCTCCCTGAATTCATTTTGCACAACACGCTGAAAGGACCAGTAATTGTAGAAACGCAGTAAATAATCGGGACGGTTGATGGCTGCAGCCAGTTTTATGGCAGCGCCAATTACACTATCCTGGGCCTGCTTGTTTTTTGCCCCCAGTTTACCTGATTGGCTGATAAGCTGTATCACAGCCACAGAGTCAGCAGGCTTTGCCTGCGCATAGGCAAAGCAAAACGGAAGAGAGAAAATAAAAATGTGGACCAGCCTTACCCAATTCATAGTGTTAAAACCATTGAAACGCTAAATGATCAAGAGTTAATTCACGAGCCCGGGCTATGCCCATTTACTTTTACGGTAAGGTTAATGATACATGAGTGGATTACATTTTTATAGCCTGTACAAATTGCTGTACTTTAGCTATATCTTTCACACCGGCACTTACTTCAAACTTACTATTAATATCCAGGGAAAAAAGTTTTTTTGCCGCCGGTGTTTCGCTAAATGTCTTTATCTGTTCTTCATCACCGCTTTCAATGCCGCCACTTAAAAAAAATAGTTTATCAATAGTGGTTTGCTGCAGCACGTTCCAGTCAAATTTTTTACCGGTGCCGCCATATCCGGAGCCAAGCGTATCAAACAGGTACATATCACTGGCTTCATGAAAAGGCCGGGCCATCCATTCAATGGGATCATTGTCCGTTAACCTGAATGCCTTGATCACGGTTACATAGTTAGCTACCTGCTCGCAGTACCGGGGCGTTTCATCGCCATGCAGCTGCACCATATCCAAGCGGTAATCCTCAACGGTTTTCAACAGGTCATCGTAAGGCTTGTTAACGAATACGCCCACTTTGGCAATATTGCCTCCCATTTTTTTAAACTTTTCAGGAGGTAGTTTATCACCCATGTACCGGGGTGATTTAGGGTAAAAAATAAATCCTGCAAAATCAACTCCCATCTCAGACAGGGCATTTACTTGTTCGGGCAAAGTCATTCCGCAGACTTTAATTCTCATGCTTTTGTTGCGTTTAGTAGTTTTACAAAATTGGCAAAAGCAACCGCCGGCTCGGGTTCTTTCATAAAAGTTTCTCCTATCAGGAATCCTTTAAAACCCTCACGCTTTAAAGTTACAATAGTTTCTACATTACTGATACCACTTTCTGCAATAACTACCTTATCCGATGGAATTTTTTTAATCAATTCCATGGAATGCTCAATATTCACTTCAAATGTTTTCAGGTTACGGTTATTCACCCCTACCAGGTCCACTTCATCGCAAATATGCCCCAGTTCCTCCTCATTATGAATTTCCAGTAATACTTCCAGCCCCAGGCTTTTCGTATAAGCCGCAAGGTCTTTTACTTCTTTAGGTGTTAAACAGGCCGCTATCAGTAATATCACATCCGCACCAAATGCTTTGGCTTCCGCTACCTGCCAGGGATCTATAATAAAGTCTTTCCGTAAAACAGGTGTATCGGTAATGATCTTGGTCTGTATCAGATCGTCCAGGTCGCCACCGAAAAACTCCGTATCGGTCAATACCGATATACCGGCTGCGCCTAATTTATCGTATGGCACAACCACTACTTCCGCTTCCAGTTCCTGGTTTTTGAACCAGCCCTTGCTGGGGCTTTTTCTTTTAAACTCGGCAATAATGCCGGTGCTACCTTCTTTTAACAGGCTTTGTTTTAACGACCTTACCGTAAAATTCCAGAAAAAACCTTCTTTTTCAAAACGCTCCACACTGCTCAGCGGTTTGTATTTTTCTACTTCTTTGCGTTTGTGTGCTATAATGGTATCCAGTATCGTACTCATTGTAATGTTATTAGTTTTTGTAAACAGGCATAGGCCTTACCACTTTCCAGGCTTTCAACCGCCGCAAGATAAGCATCTTCGTAGGTTTTATAGGCGCCCGTACAATGTAATGCCATGGCCGCATTGGCCATTACCACCGCATTCTGCGCCCAGGTACCATTACCGGAAATAATGGTTTTAAAAATTTCAGCAGCTTCGTCAACAGTATTGCCCCCGTAAATATCAATCGGGTTCACCATGCGTTTACCTAACTGCCACGGGGTCATAATTTTTTCACCATCCTGTGTGATCACTTTTGTATCACCCGTCAGTGATATCTCATCATACCCGTCCAGGCTATGAATAATGGAGAATGGTTTGCCGGACAACTGCAACAGGTAGTTATAAATACGGGCCATTTCCAGGCTGTATACCCCTACCAGCTGAAAAGCAGGATTAGCAGGATTCACCATGGGCCCCAGCATGTTGAAGAAGGTACGCATGGCCAGGTTTTTACGGATGGCCCCCACTACTTTTAACGCCGGGTGAAACATGGGCGCATGTAAAAAACAGATATTGGCTTCTTCCACTTCCTTCCGCAAATGATCGTTGTTGTTTTTAAACCGGTAGCCCAGTTGCTCCATTACATTGGAAGCACCACTTACGGATGATGCCCCGTAGTTACCATGTTTCACTACTTTTTGCCCGGCACCTGCCACAATAAAACAACTAAGGGTAGATATATTAAACGTATTCTTACCGTCCCCACCGGTGCCTACAATATCCACCACATTAAAGCCATCCATATTTACCGGAACACAAAGCTCCAGCAACGCATCCTGGAAACCCTGTAACTCTTCGATGGTGATGCTACGCATCAGGTAAACCGTCATAAAGGCGGTTACTTCATGTTCGTTATATATTCCCTTGCCAATATCCATCAGCGCCTGTTTGGCGCCTTCCCGGTCAAGGGTTTTATGCTCAAATAATAATTGTAATAACTTTTTCATTTTTTTGTTTTTTGGGGGTGGTGTTGCCGGCCGTAGAGATGGCAAGCATTGCATCTCTACCATGTGAAAGGGTTACGATTAACTATTTATCCAATTCCTCATAATTGTTTCACCTAACGGCGTTAACACACTTTCCGGGTGAAACTGCACTCCCTGTACATCAAGGTTTTTATGTTGCAGGGCCATGATATAATTATGCTCATCCACTGCTGTAATTTCCAACTCCTCGGGAAATTTTTCTTCGCTTACCACCCAACTGTGATAACGGCCTACATCAATGGTCCGGGGCAGTCCTTTAAACAAAGGAGTATCTTTTATAAATGTACAGGGCATGGCCACACCATGGTATACGGTTGACAGGTTAACCAGCTTACCACCAAACGACTCGCCAATGGCCTGGTGCCCCAAACACACACCCAGTATGGATTTGCTGGCCGCATATTCTTTTATCAGGGGCAATAATAGTCCTGCTTCTTCCGGTATACCCGGACCCGGTGAAAGGATGATCTTATCATAATCCTTCGCTTTCTCCAGGGGTATTTCGTCATTGCGGAATACATCTACCTTACCGTGTATGATCTTCTCCACCAGGTGTACCAGATTATAGGTGAAAGAATCGTAGTTATCAAAAACCAATATTTTCATTTTGTGTCAAAAGTTATTTGTTAATAGTATGGCTTAAACATCATTCATCATTCATCATTTCACATGATCTGTTCGGCCAGCTGGATCGCTTTTTTTAATGCCCCCAGTTTATTGTTCACCTCCTGCAATTCATTCTCGGGTTTACTGGCCACCACCACCCCGGCACCTGCCTGGTAAAACAAGGTATTGTTTTTACTGAGCAGGGAACGGATCATAATGGCATGATTGCAACTACCATTAAAACCTATAAAGCCAATTGCCCCGCCATAATAACCACGGCTGGTGGGCTCCATACTATCAATCAGCTGCATGGCTTTGAATTTAGGTGCGCCGCTGAGTGTGCCGGCCGGGAATGTTTTTGCCATCAACAGGTAGGGATTATGATTTTCACGCACTTTGGCCACCACTTCGCTTACCAGGTGTATCACATGTGAGTATTGGTGTACTTCACGGTAATGCGCCACCTGTACTTCATCGCAAACACGGCTCAGGTCATTACGGGCCAGGTCAACCAGCATTACATGCTCTGCATTTTCCTTGGCGTCCTGTAACAATTGCTCGATGGCAGCTTTATCTGTATCCACATCGCCTGTACGTTTTGCCGTGCCGGCAATGGGATGCACAACGGCTTTATTTTGCTGGATAATCAACTGCGATTCTGGTGAAGATCCCATGAGCTTATAATCGCCATAATCGAAGAAGAATAAATAAGGTGAAGGATTGATGCTTCGTAAAGCCCTATACACATTAAACTCATCACCTTTAAAGCCCTGCTGAAACCTGCGGCTTAATACGATCTGGAACACATCGCCCCGCTGGCAGGCCTGGATACCTTTGCTCACCATATCGCGGTAGGTATCGTCCGTGATATTGGAAGTTTCTACACCGCAAACCGTAAAGGGATATACCGGCACATCCTTACCACGAATGAGGTTTTCGATAAGGGTTAACTCACTCTTAATACCGTTTACCTGGTTCTCCAATATGAACAATTCGTCCTTGAAATGATTAAACGCGATCACATACTGGTATAAACGGTAACGCATCAGGGGTACCTGGTTGCTTTTATCTTCTTTTTTTGAAAAAGATATGGTATCGAAAAATTGTACCGCATCGTAAGTGCTGTAACCATACAGTCCCTGTGCAAATACTGCCTCCCTGGCATCAGTCTGCACAATATCAAAGCGGTTCATAAAATCCCAGATAAGCTGTGGCACCACGCCGGTTTGCTGCAGGATAACCTGCTCGGGGTTTTGACCGGGTAGTTTAAATTCCGCCTGTTTTGTATTACTGATCTCGATACCGCCGATAGCATTTACCCCGATAAAGGAATAACTGTTTTCTGCCGCATGGCTATCGGTACTTTCCAATAAAATAGTATCCCTGAAACGGTCGCGCAGGCGCAGGTAGATGCCCACCGGTGTATACACATCGGCCAGCAGGCGTTTAACCGTAGTATTGATAATAATTTTTTTCATGATCGTTTGTTGAACTAAGACAATAAAAAAGCCCCGAACTGATCGGGGCCCATGAAATGACTTATAGTTAAAGCAATGACATTACAGCACCCCTGAAGAGTTGTACTGCCACCACCAAAAAAATGTATTTGTTTGTTTCATACCGGAAGCAAATATGGAGCAGAATTTCTGAACGAACAAATTTTTATGGAGAATGTTATAAATTACCGGAAAAACAGACCAATTATGGATATACAACACATACACAGTGGCAGTAAAGGCGCTTTTATTGTAAAGGTAGACGGCGAACGCCTGGCAGAAATGACCTATACCATGCCTGCCGAAAACAAGATGATCATTGACCATACAGAAGTAGATGACCAGTTAAGAGGCAAAAACGTAGGACAGCAGCTGGTGCATGCCGCCGTGGAATATGCCCGGGAGAAGAACATCAAGATCATCCCCCTATGTCCCTTTGCCAATGCCGTTTTAAAGAAAAAAACCGAATGGCATGATGTGTTGAATTAAAGTAAAAATGTAAAAGGCAAAAGTAAAAAGGGCTAACATCAACCGATGACAGCCCTTTTTACTTTTTAATTTTTTAATACTGCCACCTTACAAAAGCTTCCATGGCTGCATAGTGTGTCAGTCCCAGGTCAGCATATATTTTAGCCGTAGCTGCGTTTCTTTCTTCTGCACGTTGCCAGAACTCACGGTTATCGCTACCCTGGAAAGGAACGGCATCTTTTTGTGACTGGTGAATGAAAATACCAAAACGTTTTTTCATTACCTGGTCAGGGCTCATCGGAATGGCCATTTCAATCTCTTCAATTTTCCACTCCTGCCATGCGCCTTTGTATAACCATAACCAGCAGTCATTGATCCATTCATCACCATCGGCTTTGATTTGTTTCAGCGCTTCCAGTACCACGTTAAAACAAACCAGGTGGGTACCATGCGGATCGGCAAAATCACCAGCGCAATACACCTGTTGTGGTTTTACTTCACGCAAAAGTTTTTTGGTAATGTCCACATCTTTTTGTGACATCGGATTTTTTTCAATGGTACCCGTTTCGTAGAAAGGCAGGTTCATGAAATGAATATTACTATCCGGTATGCCTACATAACGGCAGGTAGCACTTGCCTCACCCCTCCTGATCAAACCTTTGATAGCCCTGATCTTTGGCGTATCAATATCATGCGTGGTTTTCTTTGCCGCCACAAATTTGCGGGCATCCTTCAATATCTTTTCAGACTTAGCCGTATCAATGCCGGCAATTTTTTCAAAGCCAACAGCAAAGTCAATAAACCGGGTTACAAACTCATCATTTACGGCAATATTACCCGAGGTCTGGTAACCCACATGCACATCATGCCCCTGGTCGTGCAGGCGCTGGAAAGTACCGCCCATGCTGATGATATCATCATCGGGGTGCGGAGAGAAGATAATTACTCTTTTTTTAGCCGGCTCGCTACGTTCGGGGTGTGTGCTTAAAGTAAAATTGGGTTTACCGCCAGGCCAGCCTGTGATAGAGTCACGCAGCATATAGTACACCTGCAGGTTAATATCGTGAGCATCGCCTTTTTCAATCAACAGATCGCTAAGACCATATTGTAAATAGTCGGAATTGGTAAGACTCAACAATGTTTTTTTGGAATCCAGGGCCATATGGATCACCGCCTTTTTAATCATATAGGGTGTCCACTCACACTCTCCGGTTAACCAGGGCGATTTATTACGGGTGAGTTCCACACCGGCCGATTCATCAATTACAAAAGTCACATCATCATGATTCTGCAATAAAGAAGCCGGTATACGTTCGGTAACATCCTCCTCAACAGATTGCTGGATCACTTTAGCTTTGGAGCCACCCCATGCCAGCAGGACTATTTTTTTAGCCTGCAGGATATTACTGATACCCATAGTAATGGCCAGGCGTGGCACTTCGGCCATGCTGCTGAACTCATAAGCGTTGGCAATACGGGTAGAATTATCCAATGCTATCAAACGCATTTTTGAAAGAACACTGGAGCCTGGTTCGTTAAAACCAATATGGCCGTTTTTACCAATACCCAGTATCTGCAGATCAATACCACCTACCGCAGCGATCTTTTTTTCATAAGCTGCCGCCTGGGCTTTGATATCGTCTTTCGCCACTTCACCATCGGGGATATGAATGTTTTTCGGATCAATATCCACATGATCGAAAAGATGGTATTTCATAAAACGGTTATAACTCTGGCGCTCGTTTTTACTAATGGGATAGTATTCGTCAAGGTTAAAGCTGATCACGTTTTTAAAACTCAGTTTCTCCTCCCTGTGCATACGTACCAGTTCGGCATATAAGGCCTTAGGCGTAGATCCTGTAGCCAGGCCTAATACGCACTTTTGTTTTTTCTTTTGTTTATCACGAATAAGTGCGGCTATTTCCTGTGCAACGGCCTGTGATCCCTGGTACAGGTCAGGGTAAATACGCACCGGAATTTTTTCAAAGCTATCCAGTAAATCCAAAGCTGTGTTTTGCTTGCTCATGGCTTTTATATGAAGTTTAATTATACGATCTGATTGATAACCCGGTTATCCTTTACCGGCAAAACTAAAACCCTACACCTTATACCTTACACCCTATACCCTACATCTTCTATCCGCTGCCTCACTCCACCACTATTTCATCTAAAAACAACCAGGCTTTGTGCCCCGCGCCTTCACGTCCCTGCGGAATAACACCATAGTTGCCTACAATTACCTTGATATAACGGGCCGTCACTGCTTTTTGGTTCACGGTCATGGTCAGGTCACCGTTTTTAGCCAGTTTATTGGCCACATCGGTAATGCCCATCTGGGTGAAGGCTTGCCCGTCCGTTGAGATCAATACCTTGCAATATTTAGGCGCATAGATCCAACTGCCATTGCTTTCAAAAGTATGTAAAGTAACGGTACTGATCTGTTGTGCAGTTCCCAGGTCTATCAATGCCTCAGCATCTTCCCCGTTGTAACCGATAAACTCCCTCGATAAAGACATACCTTTGCTGTTCTGCACCCCATCTACCAGCGTGAACGCACCGCTACCGGGATAAGATTTTGATGGATCCTTCACCAGGGTTATTTTTTTACCGGTGGCTTTATTGAAATAGAACTGTTGTGATACCTTACTTTTCTCCTTATTATTGATCCACAAAGAAGCAGTATATACACCATTTTCATTTACAGGCACCGGTTGCGTATAGGTTTGCGAACCACCTGCTGCATTTCCTTTACTGAAAGTAACTTTGGCATTATCAAATTTTGTATTCAGGGCCCACAATACACCGTCACCATCCCTGCCGGGGATCACTGAAGCCTGCAGGTCATAGAAAGCTTCGCTGTAATTTGCGTTCCACAGGTTATACCGTTTAAACTGGGTAAGCAGTTTTTGCTCAAAGTTTTTCAGGTCTTTCTTCTCCCTGGGCGTCCATAATACTTCGCTCAATGCACTCATGCGGGGGAAAACCATGTATTCCACTTTACGAGGATTGGAGATATATTCTGTCCACAGGTTGGCCTGTGCCCCTAAAATATATTGAGCCTGCTCCGCATTTAATTCAGCCGGTATGGGTTCGTAAGCATATACTTTTTCAATGGGATTATAACCGCCGATGGTCATCGAATCTTCCCGGGTACTTTGCGAATGATCAAAGTAAACAGGATTACCGGGTGTCATAATTACATAGTGCTTTTGTTTAGCGGCTTCAATACCCCCTTTCTCACCCTGCCAGCTCATCACAATGGCATTGGGTGCCAGGCCGCCTTCCAGTATTTCATCCCAGCCAATAATGGTACGTCCTTTTTTATTGATGTATTGTTCCATCCGCTGGATAAAATAACTCTGTAGTTCATGTTCATCTTTCAATCCCTTTTCTTTCATTAGTTGCTGGCAAAAAGCCGAACGCTTCCAGTTGGTCTTGGGACATTCATCGCCACCGATATGAATATACCTGGAAGGGAATAAAGCGATCACTTCATCCATTACATTCTCCAGGAATTTAAAAGTATGCTCCGAGGGAACAAAAACATCATCATACACGCCCCAGCTCTGGATAACCTGTTTGCCGGTGCTGTCGCCACCCCAGGCCGATTCTTTGGGATAGTATTTAATCGTAGGCTCATCGGGAAAAGCGCTCAGTTCGGGATAGGCCGCAATAGCCGCTGCCGCATGGCCGGGCATTTCTATTTCAGGCACAACGGTTATAAATCTTTCAGCCGCATACTTAACCACTTCCTTTACCTGCTCCTGCGTATAAAAACCACCTATCCGCGTATTTGTATTACCTGTACCGGGATAACGCCCGATAATGGTACCATTACGCCAGGCGCCTACTTCGGTTAGCTTAGGGTATTTCTTTATCTGGATACGCCAGCCCTGGTCATCGGTTAAATGCCAGTGAAAATAATTCATCTTATGCAGGGCCAGGTAATCTATATAACGTTTTACAAAATCCACGGGGAAGAAATGGCGGGCCACATCGAGGTGCATACCACGATAACCAAAACGCGGATAATCCTGGATCGTTAATGCCGGTATACTAAAACTGAGCTTATCTTTTTCTGCCGGGAATAACTGCAATAAGGTTACCACGCCGTAAAAAAGTCCTTCGTTTTCACCGCTGACTTTTATGCCATCTGGTGTTACCAGTAATTCATATCCTTTTTTTAAATCACCTGCGTGTTTTTCTGTAACCAGTTTAATGCCCGCATCCGAAAGTTTATTACTCACCTGCAGTTTATAACCATAGTTATTCATCAGGTAATCGTTGATGAATGCTGCATGTTTATTATTGGCTGCAGCTGTTACCAGTTTTGTTTTGGGCGTAACGGTAAAAGCACCTGTTTCCATCACCATGTTTACAGGCTCGGGAATAATGACAGGTTTCTGGGCTGCTGTAGTCAATACCATAACAATGGCAAAAGAGAAGAACAGGGATTTCAGCATAGCATCATTGATTAAATAAGATGGCAAATTAATAATTTGTTGGCTGGTTTGCTCAGTTTTATTCACAAATAACCTAATTGTTTCATATGTTGCAGCATTTTGCAAGCCAGCCGTTTTTTTCAAAACTTTTTAAAGAACAAACACGCAATAAAATACAACAACCGGTTAAAAAGCTTTACCGGTAAGCATTTCAACACACGGGACTTTTATAAACTGATCCCGGACCATTTATAACACAATCGGTTGACAACCGCACACAAGCTGCCGGGTATGTTCAATTGCAAACCATTGCACTATTTTAAGAAAAGTACTTACCGGAGCATTGTTCACCTGTAAAACGGGTACTAATGGTATAACGTATAAGTATCCTTATCGGGGGGATGCCGCTGTATGCCTTAGCGTAGTTTCTGTCTATATTATGAAAATTGTTGTTGTTTATTATTCAGCATATACAGTATATACACCATAAAAAGCGGGTAAAAGAACAAAGCATACCGGGGCAAAGGCGCCACGCTGTAAAAGAAAAGGAAAAACAGGAAGCTCACCAATGTAAAAATGCTTAAGAAGTTAGGATGCTTTTTTGAAGCGAAAAATATATCACGGATACTCCATACCAATACGGCCAGGAATAACAGCGTAAAGAATATACTGTACAACACCGCAAATAACGGTTTGGTGAATAAGTGATAATCAGGAAAGTATTGCAGGAAATTGATGCCTGCTTTCTTTATACTCTGGGAAAAGAAATGACCGGTATGATGATGGAGGTAGTACCTGTTAACTTCCTTTAAATAGTCGTCCTTGGCCTTTTCAGAAGAAAATCTGCCAGCCACCACCTCATCCTCCAGGCGCAGATCATTTTGCTCATCGTAAGGCATATTATGCGTGGAAAAAAGATCATACCGGATATTATTGCCCTTTGAAAAGTTATATTGAAATGAAGTGGAATAAGTGAACATACCCATTTTAACATGATTGCGTAATACCCAGGGAGCATAGATCAGCCCAAAAAGCCCTGCAGCAATAAGTATATTCCAATGCTTTTGCTTACTAAAAAAAGATAAAAAACAACTGAGCAGGAGAAAATACAAACCAAATTCAAAACGGACATACATGGCCAGTGTCAGTACCAGTATGAACGGCCCCAACACCTTCTTTTTCTTTAAGACAACTAACCGGTAAGCCAGGGCCAGAAAAAACAGGGCAAGACTTAAGGAGAGAGCAAAAGAACTGACTTTTGTTACGGACAATAATACAGGAGGAAAAAAGATGACCGCGCCAAAAAAAACTAATAGCCTTGGACTGAGTTTTCCATAAAAAAAACTGCGGAATGTGAAATAAACGGCACTGATAAAAATAACCGCCTGTAAAAAATTGGCAACTCCCAACCAGGTAGTGCCCGTTGTAAACCGGGCTGTTAACCAATGAACACCAGCGAGGTACCAGGGGTATAAGGGCGGCATAAAGGCAGAATAGTTACCCATGTATTTATATTCACCGGTCTCTATTAAATGATCCACAATCCCCGCCCATTCATATACCAGTTCCGTATTTTTAAAGGCGGTATACAGGGATATGCCCAGGAACAGTATAACCATTCCTATCATGGCTAACCTCAATGTAGAATCAGTTAATTTTGGTAACATAATTTAGTTTCATGCCGGTTGTCTTTACTCCGGTGGCTTCCGGCAAAACTACACACAGTATTTAAAAACGCAACGAAAGTTTGGGCAATGGCAGCCCGGGCCTTAGAATAAGTTTGTTATACAGGCAACTAATTGTACTTTGCCGCATTAATATTTAGTATATGGAAGCCAATAAGGAAATAATCGCAAAGTTTTATACTGCTTTTCAGCAAAAGGATGCTGCTACCATGAATAGCTGTTACAGCGAGGATATCGTTTTCAGCGACCCGGTTTTTATGCTGCTGGAAGGCGATCAGGTACGTGCCATGTGGCAGATGCTCTGCGAAAATGCCAAAGATTTCAGTCTCAGCTTCAGCAATATCCAGTTAATAGATCATGAATATGCTACCTGTAACTGGACCGCCAATTATATTTTTTCCAAAACGGGTAATAAAGTACAGAATAATGTAAAGGCATTTATGCGTATCAAAGATGGTAAGATTATTGAGCATAGTGATGCTTTCCGGTTAAGCACCTGGATGGGGCAGGCATTAGGTATACCCGGCAAGTTATTTGGCTGGACAGGCTTTATGAAACGTAAAGTACAGCTAAGTGCTAAAAAGAGCCTGTTGGACTATATGGAGAAGAACAAATAACACCCGTTGCCGGAGCCGGTAGATCCGGGCTCATGTATTCGTGTGGAAAAACAATAACTTTACACCAGGCTATACCAGCCGGCTTAACCTTACAAACATGAAAAAGATATTGATGGCTATGCTACTATTGGGTAGTCAAATGGCTTACGCACAAACACAACCCCCTGCTTTTAATAAAGCCCTGGCTGATTCACTGGATGCCGATAAATATGGTATGAAGATGTATGTTATGGCCATACTGAAAACAGGCAGTGCCAACATTACCGATAAAGCCACTGTGGATAGCTTGTTCAAAGGCCATATGGATAATATCGGTCACCTTGCCGACAGGGGTAAATTAATTGTTGCAGGGCCCTTCCAAAAGAATGACAAACAATACAGGGGCATTTTTATTTTAAATACAAAATCGCTGGAAGAGGCTAAAGCGTTATTACAGACCGACCCGGCGATCAAGGCTAAACTATTGGATACAGAGCTTTTTAACTGGTACGGCTCAGCAGCCCTCCCCTTGTACCTGAAACACCATGCCGAAATAACCGAGCAGGGCAGGTAAGGCAACTATTCAGTTTTTAGTTTTTCCATTAACCAGGTAAATTCACTGATAAAATGGTGAACCGGTTTATGAAAATTTTCATCGGCCAGTGAGCCATCACTATTAAACTTTTTGTCTACAGAAGGCACTACCAGTAATACCGGGGAAGCAATTCCGAATAACCCGGCCACTAAAAGCAGCAATTGCTGTGTAGCCCTGATGCCGCCCAATGCTCCCGGCGATGCGGTAACAATACCAAAGGCTTTTCGGCTTTGTTTGGGATAATGATCCAGCAGGTTTTTCATTGCCGGTGAATAGCTGCCGTTATATTCCGGTGTAACCAATATAAAGGCATCGGCGGCAAATATCCTTTCGCTTAAGGGCTTATACAGATCGGGGGTATTATCCACCGATGAAAAAACAGTCTGTACCATCGGTAGTTCAAAATCACGCATATCAATAATACTGGCTTCATGCCTGCCTGATGCGTTTATCTGCTGCGCCAGGTGAATGGCCACCCGCCTGGTTAAACTGTTTGCTCTCGGACTACCGGATATTATTTCAATTCGCATATCAATATTAAAATCACGGGCAAAGGTTAAAACTTTTACGCATTTTGCCGTTACTAATTTTTAAACCTATAATTTTATTGCCGATTGTATGATCACCGGTAACAGGCTATGGGGATATTACCTGCCGGATCATCAGTACCCGTATTAACACAAAAACAACTGGGATAACATGCTTAATCGAAGAAAGTTTATTAAAGCGTCCGCTTTTACATCAGTAGCCGGTCTTGTATCGCAGCAATTGCTGGCCAATGAGCCTGAAGAGGCTGTACTGAATAACCCCGTGGTGATATCCACCTGGGATGCCGGACTGGAAGCCAATAAAGCCGCCTGGGAGGTATTAAGTACCGGTGGGCGGGCCCTGGATGCCGTGGAGAAAGGAGTAATGGTTACCGAAGCCTCCATTAATTGTTGTGTTGGATTAGGCGGAAACCCCGACCGTGAAGGCCGTGTAACACTGGATGCTTCCATTATGGACGAAAACTATAACTGCGGCAGTGTAGCTTTCCTGGAACGCATTAAACACCCCATATCTGTAGCGCGCAGGGTAATGGAAAAAACCCCGCATGTAATGCTGGTAGGTGATGGTGCCCAGCAATTTGCTGTTGCCGAAGGCTTCCCCCTGGAGTCGGGCGAACTTTCACCCGATGCAAAAAAAGCTTATGAAAACTGGCTTAAAAAATCGGAATATAAACCGGTGATCAATATAGAAAATAAAGGCCATGGCCCATTTGCCCCTCAACAGTTAGAGAACGGCGACTGGAATCATGATACCATCGGCATGGTAGCAATGGATGCCAAAGGCAATTTAAGCGGCAGTTGCACTACCAGTGGTATGGGCTTTAAAATGCGTGGACGCCTGGGCGACTCACCTATTATCGGTGCCGGCCTGTTTGTAGATAATGAAGTAGGCGCCTGTACCGCTACCGGCCAGGGCGAAGATGTGATACGTGTGGCCGGCTCGCATTCGGTAGTGGAAGCTATGCGCTCCGGACTATCGCCGGAAGCGGCCTGCAAAAAGATTATCGAGCGTATCGTACGCATTAAAAAAGAGCAGGCAAAAGATATCCAGGTGGCTTTTATTGCCATTAATAAAAAAGGCGTGGTAGGCGCTTATGCCCTGCATAAAGGTTTTAGTTATGCCGTACGTACGACCAAAGGCGAGCAGTTAATAAAACCAAAACATTATTTCAAATAGTATATGCAGCCCCATTATATCATTGAAATTGCTACCTCCGACTATGCCACCACTGCTGCCGCCGTGGCAGGCGGTGCAAACCGTATTGAGCTTTGTGCGAACCTGGCGGAAGGTGGTACTACCCCGTCCTATGGTGTCATAAAAACCTGCCGGGAAAACTTTGACACCCTCATTTACCCCATTATACGACCAAGGGGCGGTGATTTTGTATTTACCGATGAAGAGTTTAATTGCATGGTACAGGATGTTCAGCTGGCCAAACAGTTAGGTTGTGATGGTGTAGTAGTAGGTTTATTGAATAACGATGGTACTATTGACGTAAGAAGAACGGAGATATTGGTAAACCTGGCCTACCCGCTGGGCGTTACTTTTCACCGGGCATTTGACCGTTGTGCAGACCCGCTGCAGGCGCTGGAACAAATTATCAGTATTGGTTGTGAACGTATACTTACCTCAGGACAGCATCCCAATGCTATGGATGGAATAGCTTTACTAAAAACCTTGCAACAAGCCGCGGAGGACCGCATTATCATTATGCCCGGCAGCGGTGTAAGGAAAGAGAATATAGCCACTCTTGCCAGCGAAACAGGTTGTACCGAATTTCACACTTCTTTACGCAGTACCCGCGCATCCGCTTCACAATTTGTACACCCCGCTTTTGCACAGGATAAAGAAAGTTATACCAATAATTATATTGACCCGGAAGAAGTGAGGTTACTGAGGGCGGCGCTGGGGGTAGTTAATAGCTGATAGTTCATGGTTCATTGCCATGTTACATCAATGCTAAGACAACAATTATCGCCCGTTTCAATAACCCTCAGTAAATCAAATTAACTAATTGTTTAAATAAACTTTGTTTTCTTTACAGGATATTTGGCATACAACGTTTAGGCCTTAGCGGCCATCTATATTAACGTATTTAATCAAACAGGTTATGAAACAAATTGCACTATTACTCTCCTTCTTTCTGGTAACATCCTGCGTTTTTGCACAGGCAACACCTGAAGGCATGTTCCTGAACTCAAAAGCCAAGGATTTTAAGGGAACTGACCAAAATGGCAATAGTGTCCGTTTAAAAGACCTGTTAAAAAAAGGCCCGGTAGTACTGGTCTTCTACCGCGGCAACTGGTCCATTCATTGTACCAGGTATTTAAAACAATTACAGGATTCGCTGGATGCTTTTACCGCCAAAAAAACAACGGTAGTGGCCGTATCGCCGGAGTTACCTGAAAATATTGCCAAGACGGTAGAAAAGACAGGAGCCACTTTCCCGGTATTATATGATGAGGAACTGAAGATATCCAAAGCCTACGATGTGAACTATGAAGTGCCGCAGAATACCATTACCCAGTTTAAACGTACCAATATTAACCTGGATGAAATAAACGGTAAAAACGGTTTTAACCTGCCTATAACTGCTACTTATATTATTGATAAAGAAAGCACGGTGATCTATCGCTTTTTTCAAAACGATTATAAGAAAAGGCCGACCATTACAGAATTGGTGAGTAAGTTAAAATAAGAGCCTGGTAGTGTCCGGCATTAATTCTCCATCTTGCTGGTCTCCACCAGTTTACCAATGGTGCCATTATTACCGGCTAAAAAAACCACGTTGGAGAATTTACCCGTGCGGCATACATTATAACTATCGCCCGATATATTAACCCAACGGCGACCGGCATCGTATGACAGATCCACACCACTGGTACCACAGGCAATTAATACTTCATCTGTAATAAACTCTACGCAACTCCTGAACCCCCTGGGAGGTGTTTTGGGCCTTTGCCAGGTTTTACCATTATTAACGCTGAATATACAGTTTTGGGTATTAACCGTATCCCGGGTATAATCGCCCCCCACTATCACTATATGCGTACGTTTCGTTTTTTGACTTCTTTTATATACGGCAATGGAATAAGCGCCTGATGCCGGGGTGTTTTGTACCAGGGGAAGAGCCGTGGCCGATGTTCTGGTGATCAACCGGGAGGCTTTGCCGCCACTGGCCAGGTAAAAGCTTCCATCTGGGAACAAGCGTACATTGGTACCGCTGGCAGCGTAAAACGCTTCACCGCTGTCGGCTACAGCGCCCGGGTGTTGCAGGTTGGTCTGTTCCCATGTATCACCATTATTCTTTGTCTCGGCAATAAAAAAGCGGTTATTCACGGGGTCACCCACTACAATGCCATGTTCGGGGGTATAAAAATCCATGGCGTCCAAAAACATCCCTTTTGTAAAATTCTGGTACACAATACGCCAGTTATCGCCTCCATCGGTTGTTTTTAAGATATAGGCAGAATCGCCCGAGGCCATAATGATGGCCGTATTGGGGCCAAAAGCTTCTATATCGCGAAATTCCGCCTTTTCAAAGCCGGGGACGGTCATCCATTTCCAGTTTTTGCCGCCGTTGGTACTACGCCCTACTTTGCCCTGGCTACCACTTACCCACAACACATTATCATTAACCACGCTCAAGCCCCGTAAACTGGTTTTTGTGCCGGTGGTCAGTACTTCCACTGCCCTTTTCTGGCCAAATAACTGTCCGCTGCCTGCTATTAACAGCAATAAGCCGATTATTTTGTAATATTTCTGCATATTGAACAATAAAGTGTAAAGTAATGAGTTCTTTCCACTGTTCATAGTCTCCGTATCCTAAAAAACCAGTTTACACTAAATATTTATATTTTCGCAGTAATTATTTAAACCCTTATATGAGAAAACAAGTACTGGCGTTTTTGACCTTGGCATGTTTAACTGTGTTTTTTGCGGGCTGTGCTAAAGAAAAAAGTTTTGAGACCGGCTTTGGCCCTTCGGCAGGGTCTTTACAAAGTGAAACAACGGGTGATTGTTTACCCAAGAATGTTGCCGGAATTTATGAAGCTACTGTAGCCTTAACTGCAGATAATTATATTGAAGTGGACGTAGACGTTACTACTGCCGGTTCTTATACCATCCGTACCGATACGGTAAACGGATTTTCATTCAAAGCACAGGGATATTTTACTGCAACCGGGAAACAAACCGTAAAACTAATGGGTAGCGGTACACCCGCCAATAAAGCCATCAGTAACTTTACCGTAAGCTATGCCGGTACGAACTGTGTAGTTTCGGTTAGTGTATTACCCCAAGGTGCCAGCGGCCCGGCCGCTTTTGAACTGATAGGTTCTCCCAATAGCTGTTCGGGAGCCATTGTAGACGGTGTATACGGCGAAGGTATTGCCCTTAACAACTCGCATACGGTTACCCTTAATGTAAATGTAACTACTATTGGTGTATATAATATTACCACTACCACGACCAATGGTATTACTTTTAAAGGTACCGGTGCATTAATTGACCTGGGTCCAACCACAATTGTATTAACAGGTAGCGGCACGCCAGGTCCTGCCGGATTATACTCTATACCTATTGCCGGACCTAACTCCTGTACCTTTGATGTTACGGTAGTAGGCCCTGCTGCTTATACAATGGATTGTAATTCTATTGTTGTGAACGGCACTTATGCCGCCAACACCAATCTGGGTGCTACAAATACCATAAAATTAACAGTGGATGTGACTTCGGTTGGCCCTTACAGTATTACCACGACAGCTGTTGACGGAATGATATTTACGGGATCTGGTAACTTCGGAGCTACCGGTCTTACTGACGTTACTTTAAACGGTACAGGTAAACCTGGCTCTGCCGGTAATAAAACAATTACCATTAATGGTGTAAATGGCCAAACCTGTACAGGGGATATTGTTGTTAGTGGCGCCCCGGATCCCAGTGCTGCTATTTACACTATTGAAGGAACCGGGTCTCCCTTGCTTTGTTCAGGTGCTACACCTACCGGTGAGTATTTAATTGGCGTGGCTTTAAATCCGTCAGTTAATAAAGTAACAGTCAAAGCAAATGTTACCAAAGCCGGAACAGCAAATATTACCACAGGTACCGTAAATGGGATCAAGTTTTCTTTTACAGGCTCTTTCCCTACTGTCGGTAATTATAATGTTGAGTTAGTTGCCTCCGGCACACCTTCAGGAACTCTGGGTACAGTAAACTTCACTCTTCCTTTTAGCGGTTCATCTTGTGGTTTTTCTGTAACTACAAAGGCTCCTGCACAATATACAATTAACTGTCCCAGTGTAGTGGTTAACGGAACATACACAGGCTCCACACCACTCACTAGTACAAATACCATTACAGTAGGAGTAAATGTAACCAGCACAGGCCCTTATAGTATTTCAACCACTACAACCAACGGAATAACATTTAGCGGAACAGGCGAATTTACTGCCACTGGTGCACAAACTGTTACACTTGCCGGTTCTGGCACACCAAGTACCGGAGGTTCAACAATCCTACACGGGTTCCCGACAACACCTGTTTGTACATTCAGTATTACATATGGTGGCTCTCCAACGCCTTGTACCAACTTATCGGATGATAAATTTAATTTAATCGGACGTTTTTCATTTACCGGGATAAGTTTCTCCAGTACTATGGGTCCCAAATACCAAATCTCACTAGTTAGCGGCATAAAACAACTTGATATATTTTTCCCGACCAGTACATTCCCCGGATACGGAACCTTTAACATAGGCGCAGTTACCATGCAGGTTATTGACGAAAATTTTACAACAAACGGTATTACCTGGAAAGCAACAAGCGGTAGAATTTACGTTGTAAAGAACTCTGCCGGAGACGCTTATGTTGAATTTTGTGATGTCTCTTTTACAGGTACATCAATCTTCGGCGGAAACCCTATTACAGCTAAAGGAGAAGGACGTTTAGGAGAACTGTAGTTTGACTATTCCATATTTTTTAATAAAAGCCATTTCTTATTAATAAGAAATGGCTTTTTTATGTATAAACGTTACTAAGTTTTAGTTACGAAACAACCATTTCCATATATTGCTAACCGTAACGACGTATCCAAACCTGCGTTATGCTCCATTATTTAACTTAAATTGCAACCTACTCATCAAAACAACCAAGCATGATAAAACAAGGCCTTTTTGCTTTATTGCTGATTGCCGCACAATCAGCCACTGCACAGGACGATGCAGGTTACAAAACCCCGCCCAAAGATATTGTGGACCTGGTTTCGGTAAAACCCACGCCATCCGTTAGCATCAGTGAAAACGGCGAATGGATGCTGTTCCTCGAAAGAAACAGCTACCCCTCGATTGAAGAACTGGCCCAGCCGGAATTAAAGATCGCGGGGCTAAGGATCAATCCGAAGAATTTTGCACCCAGCAGGCAAACCTTTATCAATAACTTATATTTAAAAAGCCTGAAAGGCGGCCCGGAATTGAAAATAACCGGCTTACCCAGCCCGCTTTCTGCATCCGGCATAAGCTGGAGTGATAACAGCAAAAAAATTGCCGTTACCAATACCACCAATAGCGGCACTGATCTTTATGTTATTGATGTAGCCACCCGCAAAGCAGTTAAGGTAAATAAACAGCCGCTGAATACCATCATGAACGGCATGGAATGGTTTGATAACAATACCCTGTTGTATTATACAATCGTTAAGCCGGCTTCAGCTGCCCCGGCCAAGCCTTTGGCACCCAAAGGACCAACCATCCAGGAAAACTATGGCAAAGCCTCTCCCCGCCCCACTTACCAGGATATGATCAAATCGCCCTACGATGAAGAATTGTTTGCTTTTTATGCTACCACCCAGCTGGTAAAAAATGTAAATGGCGTAGAAACCAAAATAGGACAACCGGCTATTTATGCGGATGTAAATATATCCCCCGATAAAAAATACTTACTCACCCGCACCCTGAAAAAACCTTTCTCCTATCTGGTACCGGCTTCAGGCTTCAATAGCAGCTTACAGGTACTGGATGCTACCGGTAAACTGGTAAAACATATTACTAACTTACCTTCCAGTGAAACGGCGCCGGGTGGTAACGATAATGTACAACCTGGGCCCCGCAGTTATACCTGGCGCAGTAACGCTCCTGCCTCCCTGCTTTGGTGCGAAGCGCTGGACAGTGGTTTGATAAAAAACAAAGCCGAATTCCGCGATGCGGTGTATGAATTAAAAGCGCCCTTCACCGGTAAGGCCGACGAGCTGTTTAAAACCAGGATGCGTTATTTTGGCACTACCTGGAGCGATGGCGAAAATGCATTGGTAACAGAAGGTTTACGCAGCAAGCAGGTAACACAGATCGACCGTTACTTTACCGTAACCGGCGACCTGGAAGCGTTGATTACCCGTAATACCACCGATGCCTATAACAACCCCGGTATGGTAGTAACCGCTCCCAATCAATATGGCCGGAACGTGGCCGTTACCATTGATAATGGCAATAAAATATTATTCAACAACCCCACCGGGAGCTCACCTAAAGGCGACCTGCCCTTTTTAATTTCTTTTGACCTGCATACCAAAAAAGCAGATACCTTATGGCGCAGTAAAGAAGGAACTTTTGAGAGCATTACCCGGGTACTGGACCCTAACAAACTCACCATCATTACCCGTAAGGAAACTGAGAATGAAGTACCCAATTACTGGTTAAAGAATTTACGGTTACGTGTGGCTGATCAGCAGCTCACCAGTTTTACCGATCCTTATCCGCAGCTTAAAGGTGTAAGCAAGGAAAAAATATCATACCAGCGGGAAGACGGCGTAACCCTGACCGGTGACCTCTACCTGCCCAAAGGGTACGATGCTAAACGTGATGGTCCCTTGCCGGTATTTATCTGGGCCTACCCTGCCGAGTATAACTCTGCAGCCGATGCCGCCCAGATACGTGGCAGTAAACACCGTTTTACCTTATTAAACTGGGGTTCACCTATTTATTATGTTACACAGGGCTATGCCGTACTGAACAATGCCGAAATGCCGATTGTAGCAACCGATACGACTAAAAAACCCAACGATAATTTTGTTGAGCAGTTACGCATGAATGCTGCTGCAGCTATTAACAAACTGGCCGCCTTAGGTGTGGGCGACAGTACAAGAGTGGCCGTTGGCGGTCACAGTTATGGTGCTTTTATGACTGCCAACTTACTGGCCCATACCAACCTTTTTAAAGGTGGTATTGCCCGCAGTGGTGCTTATAACAGGACCTTAACGCCATTTGGTTTCCAGAATGAAGACCGTACCTACTGGCAGGCTCCTGAATTATACAACAACATGAGCCCGTTCAGTTATGCGGATAAAATAAAAACACCTTTATTACTGATACATGGCGAAGCCGATAATAATACCGGCACCTACCCCATTCAAAGCGAACGCATGTTCAATGCAATTAAGGGCCATGGTGGTACGGTAAAATTTGTAAGCCTGCCATTTGAAAGTCATGGTTACCAGGCTAAAGAAAGCATTATGCACACACTGGCAGAACAGTTTGAGTGGCTGGAAAAATATGTAAAAAATCCCCCGGCTCAACCATTAAAAAAAGCAGGTACAAAAGCATTTTAGTGCTTCCGAAAAGTAGTTAGCACTTAATAGAAGGGTGTTTCTGTCGTAAAGCGGAAACACCCTTCAACTTATAACCCCGACCGCTACACAGCCGCTTTCGCCCCCTATCAACCGATATTTTAAAAATTTCGTAATTTTGTTAAAATGATTCCAGATGAAATCCGAAAACAACTTCAAAATATCGTTAACGGAGTTATCCTTCAAGGGACAACGGATTCTTGCGCAACAATCCGCAACCACCTTATCCAAAGCTTTGGCGCAAGTACAACAATTAAAAGCTAATTCGAAAGTAGATTACTCATTAAAGAAAACGAGAAAAACTTTCTCATAAACTACGCAAAACGTAATGGCGTCTGGAGCGAATCACTACCTCCGGACGCTTTATATCTAACCAGAGGCGGAGAATCTTTAGTATACTTATCTGCGGATCTAAAGCATGTTCTTAAAGTTAATGATGCCATTTATTATGCCACATGGAGCGAATACTTTACGAGTTTAGTTATACACAACCTGCTATTTCCTTCAACAGCCTAGCAATTGAACGGTTTCACTTACAACAAAGAAGCAGATTTATGTGTCATCCTCCAGCAAGCATATGTTCAAGGCGACCAGGCATCTCTCGAAAACATTGATGAATTCCTCACCTTTAATTGTTTTAAGCATCTCAAAAGACACGACTATTACAACAATGAATTCAATTTATTGTTAGAAGACATGCGCGATGAAAATATAATTAAAAAAGAAGGACTCTTATTTTTTATTGATACCGTATTTTATATTACTGACCGCACCTGATCCCTTTTGCATTACCTGAAGCACTCACCTTATAGCAACCTGGCTACCAACAAACTGCAGGCAACATTATACAAAGAGTGTATCAACATTCCCTCAAACCGTTATTATTCCCACACGCATAGGCTAATTATACCCCCGCTTTTTGTATTTTAATCATTTTATGTACATTCGCCCCGTTGAAACGTTTTTTCGCCATAACATTTTTCCTGGTGTACCTTACCGCTTATGGTGAAGGGCATCAGTTGTTGCGCATACCATACCTGGTAAAACACTTCAAAGTGCATCAGCAAACCGATCCGGAAATGGCCTTTACCAAGTTCATCAGGATCCATTACCTGCAACCCATACAGGTAGATGATGATTTTCAGCAGGACCAGCAATTACCTTTCCGGACCATTGACTGCAATATGCTTTTTGCGTCTTTCTGTTACACTGCACCTGCTACTATTGAAATAGAGCAGCCTGATTTTACAACCGAAAAAGTGTTTACCCCGCTCATTGTTTATATCCCCGAACATAAAGCCTTCGGCGTTTTTCAGCCGCCCCGTTACGCCCATATATAGTCCGCGTTATTACTATTTATTTTCTAAGGCGTAAATCATTTACTCATGTTAAATGCAATTATCCGCTTTTCCGTAAGGAATAAGCTGTTAGTTGGTTTATGTACATTGGGCCTGTTAGTAGCAGGTATCTTTCATCTTAAACAACTACCTATCGATGCCTTGCCTGATATTACCAGTAATCAGGTACAGGTTATAACCGTTTCCCCTGCGCTGGCCGCTCCCGAGGTGGAACGACTGGTTACTTTTCCTTTAGAGCAGGCCTGTGCCAATATTCCCGGTATTACGGAAATGCGTTCCATTTCCCGTTTCGGCCTTTCTGTGTTAACCGTTGTTTTTAACGATCACACCGATGTGTACTGGGCCCGGCAGCAGGTAGCCGAACGGCTGATGCTGGCAAAAGAGAACATCCCGCCCGAAGCAGGTACTCCCGAATTAGCCCCGCCCACAACGGGTATCGGTGAGATCTACCAGTATATCCTGAAACCGAAAAAAGGCTATGAAGGCAAATACGACCTGGCGGAATTACGTTCTATCCAGGACTGGATTGTAAGACGGCAATTGCTGGGTACGCCCGGGGTGGCCGATGTAAGCAGCTTTGGCGGTTACCTGAAACAATATGAAGTAGCCGTTATTCCCGGCCAGTTAAAAAGCATGAACGTGACCATGGCCGAAGTATTTGAAGCCCTGGAAAACAACAACCAGAATGCCGGTGGCGCTTATATTGAGCATGGCCCTACTGCCCTGTTCATTAAAACAGAAGGCCTGGCCAAAAGCATCAAAGAAATTGAACAGACCGTTGTAAAATATACGCCGGATGGCACGCCTGTTTTTGTACGGGATGTGGCCAAAGTACAGACCGGGCATACGATCCGTTACGGCGCTATGACTTATAAAGATGAAGGAGAAGTAGCCGGAGCCGTGGTGCTGATGTTAAAAAACGCCAATGCCTCACAGGTAATAGAACTGGTAAAGAAGAAGGTTGAGGAAATAAAAAAAACATTACCGGAAGGAGTTGAGCTGGAGACATTTTATGACCGGACCAAGATGGTGGACAGGGCCATTAAAACGGTAAAGACCAACTTGATCGAAGGAGCATTAATTGTTTTACTGGTATTAATAGTGTTCCTGGGCAACTGGCGGGCGGGCCTCATTGTAGCATCGGTTATTCCCCTGGCCATGTTATTCGCCGTCATTATGATGAACCTCTTTGGTGTATCAGGTAATTTAATGAGCCTGGGGGCGCTGGATTTTGGCCTGATCGTAGATGGTGCTGTAATTATTATTGAAGCCGTATTACACCGGCTGGCACATAACCGTTTATTACCCGGCACCAACGCCATCAGCAAGGAACAGTTAAATGCCGAAGTAGAACAGGCGGCAGGAAAAATGATGAATGCAGCCGTATTTGGCCAGATCATTATTTTAATTGTTTACCTGCCCATACTTACCCTTACCGGCATTGAAGGCAAGATGTTTAAACCCATGGCACAAACCGTGGCCTTTGCCCTGATAGGTGCTTTTATTTTATCGCTCACCTATGTCCCTATGATCGCCTCGATGCTGCTATCAAGAAAACCGGTAACAAAGGAAAACTTTGCCGACAGAATGATGAACCGGCTTAAAAAACTATACCAGCCGGTATTGGGCAAGGCATTGCAGTTCCCCAAAACCATCATCACAGCTACTATTGTTTTATTTGCCCTGGCCATATTTACTATGAGCCGTTTAGGTGGCGAGTTTATACCGGAGATGGAGGAAGGTGACTTTGCCGTGGATGCACGTTTGCTGACCGGCAGCTCACTGACCGAAACCATCAAAGTAACGCAGCAGGCCGTACATATTTTACAAAATAAATTCCCGGAAGTAGAAAAAATAGTCACCCGTATTGGTGCCAGTGAAATACCCACCGATCCTATGCCTTTGGAAATGACCGATATCATGATCAGTCTGAAGCCTAAAAGCGAATGGACATCGGCAAGCAGTTTCGAGGAGCTGGCCAATAAAATGAGTGATGCCATGAAAGTGATACCGGGACTTACCAGCGGCTTCCAGTTCCCTGTACAAATGCGTTTTAACGAACTCATTTCCGGCGCCAAGCAGGATGTAGTGTGTAAAATATTCGGTGAAGACCTGGACAGCCTGGCTGCTATTGCCGGCAAGCTGGGCACGGTGGTTGGATCAGTAGACGGGGCCAAGGATATTTATATTGAAACGGTAACCGGTTTACCACAGATAGTTGTGGAGTATAAACGGGAATTACTGGCTCAGTACCGCCTGAGTATTGCCGGAGTAAACCGTTTGATACGTGCGGCATTTGCAGGTGATGTGGCGGGTACCGTTTACGAAAACGAAAGACGGTACGACCTTGTTGTACGTATGGATAAGTCACAGGCCAATAGCCTTGAGTCTGTACAAAACCTGCTTATTGCCACCCCGTCGGGCGACCAGATACCTTTATACCTGGTGGCAGATGTAAGCATTAAAGAAGGCGCCAACCAGATACAAAGGGAAAATGCGCAAAGGCGTATCATGGTAGGCTTTAATATACGCAACCGCGATGTGGAATCGGTGGTACATGAACTGGATAATAAAGTACAACGACAATTAAAACTGCCTCCCGGTTACAGTATTCAATATGGAGGTCAGTTTGAAAACCTGGTGAACGCAAAAGCTACCTTATCCATTGCCGTACCCGCGGCATTATTACTGATACTGGTGATGCTCTACTTCGCATTTGGTTCTGTAAAATACAGCATACTCATTTTTTCTGCTATTCCCTTATCTGCTATTGGTGGTGTATTTGCTTTATGGTTGAGAGGTATGCCTTTCAGTATTTCAGCCGGCGTGGGCTTTATTGCCCTGTTCGGCGTGGCGGTGCTGAACGGCATTGTACTGATAGCAGAATTCAATAAACTTAAAGAACAACAAACAGATATAAAAAACATCATTATGCAGGGAGCATTGGTAAGACTAAGGCCCGTACTGATGACCGCTGCCGTTGCCTCACTTGGCTTTTTACCTATGGCACTCAGCCAGGGTGCCGGTGCGGAAGTACAACGGCCTTTGGCAACGGTAGTGATCGGTGGTTTGATCAGCGCCACCATTTTAACACTGGTCATACTGCCTATTATTTACAATTTAATGGAGCGTAAACCAAAACGCAAAACAAAAATAACAGCAGCAGCCATATTAATACCGGCATTATTAGTTACAGGTTTTGCTAACGCCCAGGACAATATCAGCCTGGATAGTGCCATACAGCAGGCCCTGCGGAATAATTTATCCCTGCAGGCGGTAAAGGAACAGCAACATTACTGGAAGGCCATGGCAAGTAACACAGTGGAATTGCCGAAAACAGAAATAGGAGCCGAATATGGAGGCATCAGTAGTATTAAAAATGACAACCGCTTTTTTATCAGCCAGGGCTTTGGCCTGCCGGTAATTTACAGCCGTCAAAAAAAATACTACGAAGCAGAGCTGAACACCCAGGGGCACTACACCCGCTCACGCGAAGCCGCATTGGTTCAGGAAGTGAAATATACTTTCTACCACCTGGTATACCTGCTGGAAACCGAGAAGCTGTTCATCGAGTTGGACAGCACCTATAAAAACCTGTTGCACACCGCCAATATCCGGCAAAAGACGGGCGAAACCGATCAGCTGGATGTAAGCGCCATCAATATGCAGTTATTACAATTCAGCCTGCAAAAAGAGGATTTGCAAAAAGATAAAACAGCCGCTTTGTTACAGCTGCAGCGATTATGCAACAGTGCCGCACCACAGCTGCCGGTGTATACCAGCTTTAAAAAAGAAATGCAGGTAAATGATAATACAGGCACGGGAGCCCATAGCTTACTGGCTTATACCCAAAGCAATGAGGTGGCAGCCAAAGCCTTTACGCAAACCGAACAAAGCCGGCTAACACCCGATATCAGTATTGGTTACAGCAACCAGTCTATTATCGGTTACCAGAGCGCTGATGGTGTTAACCAGCAATACTATGACGCGGGTCACCGTTTTCACACGGTCAATGCCACAGTGGCCATACCTATTTTTAACCAGGCGGCCAAAGCAAAAATCAAAGCAGCCCGTTCCAAAGAAACAGTTGCAAAAAAACAAACAGCCGCCACCGCACAGGAACTGGACAATAACCTGCAAACGGCTACCCGGCAACTGCAGATCAACAGCAATATGATCACACAATATGAAACCATTGGCCTGGCCCAGGCACAGCAGGTATTGCAATATGCGCAGCAAAACTTCCGGGCAGGTAATATCAGCTATGCCGAATGGACAGCGCTTGCAGGTAATGCTATCAACACGCGGGTACAGTACCAGCAGGCCATAAAAAACTATAACTTCAATATTATACAGCTGGAATATTTATTATCCAACTAACCGCAACTACAACAAAACGATCAGTTATGAAACAGCATATAAATCTTTTGATCATCCTTATTACACTCATGAGTTGTTCTTCCAAAAAAGAAGCCGCTCCTGAAAAAAAGGAAACAGAAAAAGACCAGGTAACTTTAACGGCAGAACAAATGCAACATGCCGGTATACAACTGGATACTGTGCGCCGCCAGGCCATTAACGGCACAGTGGAAGTTAACGGGCAGATAGATGTGCCCCCGCAAAACATTGTATCGGTAAGCTTCCCCTATAACAGCTATTTAAAAAGCACCCGGCTTATACCGGGCATGAAGGTGAACAAAGGCGATGTGCTGGCCACTATGGAAGATCCTGCCATCATTCAGCTGCAACAGGATTACCTGATAGCAAAAGCCCGGCAGGCTTACCTGGAGCTGGACCACCAGCGGCAAAAAACCCTGCAGGAAAACAATGCCAACTCCGAAAAAATATACCAGCAGGTAGACAGTGAATTAAAAACACAACAGATACTGGTAAAAGCTTTTGATGAAAAGCTCAGGCTTATTGGCATCAACCCTGCCGACTTAAACGAAAATAATATATCACGGTCTGTGGTACTACGGGCGCCTATCAGCGGTTATGTAAGCAAGGTAAATGTAAACACGGGTAAATATGTAACAGCTTCCGATATCCTGTTCGAGCTTATTGATCCCGGTGATATTCATGCTACCCTCAATGTGTACGAAAAAGACCTGCTCTTTATCAACAAGGGGCAGTCAGTGGAAATTGCGGCTGTTAACGATCCTCAACAATCCTATAAGGCAAGCGTTCACCTTATTAACAAAAACATTTCCGATAGCAGGAATGCCGAAGTGCATTGTCATTTTGACGGCACCCCGCCCGGTTTATTACCCGGTATGTTCATACAGGGCCGTATTCATATTGTAAATAAAGAAGCCATTGCAGTGCCTGAACAATCATTGGTAAGACATGGCAGCGAGCAAATGGTATTATTGTACCAGGGCAATAACACTTTTAAACTCCTGCCTGTTGAAACGGGTATTAACAATAATGGTATGGTAGAAATAAACAGTGATAATTTGCCCGGGGGAAGCATTATTGCCACACAAAATGCTTACAGTATTTTAGGTCAGCTTAAAAATACAGCCGAAGAGTAGGTTAAAGCCCTTAAACACAACAAGCCCTTGTTTAATAGGCTGTTAAACAAGGGCTTGTTACAGGGCATAAAAAAAGCATCAAGTTTTTTACATTCTTTATCGTAATAAAAAACATAATTAACCCGATGCTTTTTGAATGAATATTACTTTTTTCAAAGCTTTACCCATCCGCATTACAATTTCCTGTTACTACAATTTACGACAGCTAAAACTTATTGATTAACAATAGATTATTATCCGTCTTGTGGTTACATTTATCGTAACGTTTATTAAGTCTAAGTTACATCACATAACTACCTTTTCCAAATATTCTGCTGCTTTAGTATGCACCGGTTATGCACCAGGTTATGCACCGCAAAAGTGCTAAAACAGGCAGTTATGCACAGGTTATGAACGCATATTCTCAAACTGAAGCGGCACACCCAGGTCCCAGCCCTTTGCGGCCTGTATCACGGTCTGCAGGTCATCAATTTTTTTGCCGGTAACCCGTACCAGGTCATCGTTAATAGAAGCCTGCACTTTCAAACCGGCGTCTTTAATGAACTTTACCACCTTCTTGGCATCCTCCTGTTTCAGGCCATTCCGCACCTGCACTTCCTTCTTCCAGGCCTTGCCTACCTGGCTGCCTTCTTTACTTAAATCAAAAGCTTCGGGAGCTATTCCCTGTTTATGTGCACGGCTCACCAATACATCCAGTAACTGGCGCATCTTCATATCATCATCCGTTTCCAGCTTAATTAAAAAGCTCTTCTTATCCAGGTCAATCACAATATGTGCACCTTTAAAATCAAAACGGTTACCAATCTCTTTTGTAACCACATTCACCGCATTATCCAATGCTTGCGCATCTACTTTACTTACAATATCAAATGAAGGCATAACAAACTAATTTAAACATCAAATATAAACACTATTACCAAGTAAACATCTTTTTACCATGCCACCTGTCATTTTACAGGCTCCCCGTCCGGGCCTGTCGGCTTCATTGCAGCGCTCAGCTACTGTTCACGCCTTTGGTAGTAGTGCAAGGCCAACGCACCGGCCTGTCATTGCAGCTACTACTGCCAGTCGTGCAGCCTTTCAGCTACAGTACATGGCCAGGCAACTACCCCGGCATCATATATTATCAATGTTAAACTGCTAACACCAGCTATAACAAGCTTACCTTTGTTACGCATCAGACAAGATTAAAGTAACCAAGCATGACAGTGCAGCAACAACTCCGGAAAGATGGTTTTGTTATCGTTGACAACCTGTATACAACGGAAGAGGTAAACAATATAATACAGCAAATTGAAAACACGGATACCGGCAAAACAAATTTCCGTAAATCGGCCGATCTCTTTGCTATCCGGCAGTTTTTAAAAGAAGTACCCCAGGCAGCTGAACTTATCTTTACCCAAAAAGTAAAAAACCTCCTCAGTGGTATCATGGGGCAACATTATTTCGTGGTAAAAAGTATTTACTTCGATAAACCAGGTTCTTCCAACTGGTATGTGGCTTACCACCAGGATCTCACCATCTCGGTTGACAAAAAAACAGAACTACAGGGTTTTATCAATTGGACACAGAAACACAACCAGTTTGCCGTACAACCTCCGGTACAAATACTGGAAAATATTACTACCATCCGTATTCACCTCGATGATACCGATGAAAACAATGGCGCCCTGAAAGTCATTCCCGGCTCACACCTCAAAAAAATATACCGCCCCGAAACCATTGACTGGTCTGTTGAACAAGAGGTTGACTGCCCGGTAAAACAAGGTGGCATTATGTTTATGAAACCCTTAACCCTGCACAGCTCCGGCCGTAGTACGAATCACAAAAAACGCCGGGTAATTCATATTGAATTATCCAGCCAGGAACTACCGGGCAACCTTTTATGGTCGGAAAAAGAACCGGTCTTATTTTTGCATAACCAGGCTTAATTCACCCTATAAAATATTTATATCTTCATGCGCTTACTATATTTCACGGCCCTGCTTTTTATATTCACCAATTGCAACGATACAAAACAAACACCGCCCACAACAGCTAAGGACAGCATTCCTGTTACTAATACTACTCCCAAACCGGCAGTAACAACCGTCGGTACAACGGATACCATTATTTTATCGCCCCTGCACAAACCCAACTATATCCTGGCCGACCTGGATGGAGATAACTTAACTGACAGTGTACAACTCATACAACATACCAGCAACAAAAAATACGGGCTGCTGATAAAATTCGGCAACCATACCTCCACCCTCCTGGGTGCAGGCAAGGATGTATTGCAACAGGGCTTTGATGACCTGGAGTGGGTAGGTGTTTTTGAAAAAGCACAAAAGGGCGATATTTACTGGAACAACGTGAACGATGAAGGTGAGATCATTGGTGAAGACCAGGTTCCGGAAACAGCAAAGATCCGGCTGCCAAACGACGGTATCTTTATCCATGCCGCCGAATCATGCGGCGGTGGTGTGATCTATCTTAAAGACGGGAAATTTGAATGGATACAACAGGAATAAAAACGTCAGCTATTACCGGATGAGAGAAAATGTCCCTTTTCGTTCCACCACGCCACAGAATGTCCTGGCTTTTATATGATAAATAAATACACCGCTATGTTGTGGCACACCTTTGTATGTACCATTCCAGCAATTAGCAGGGTCAGCAGTAAAAAACACCCGCTCACCCCAGCGGTTATAAATGGCAAAACTAAGTTCTTCAATACCGCCCCAGTCTTTTATCCCATAGCAATCGTTTATATTATCATTGTTAGGTGTAAAAGCATTAGGCATCAGGTATAAACCTATATTCATCGTAAAATTCAACCTTACCGTATCTGTATTCTTACAACCGTTAATATCCTCACCCGTAACTACATATTCCAATGTATTAACGGAGCTGGCAACAGGTGAAGCTATCGCCGGGTTATTCAACCCATTGGCGGGACTCCAGGTATAACGACGTCCACCGGTAGCCGAAAGATTACTGGTTCCAACAAAACAATCAAAATCATTTGATTTGGTGGCTGTGATCAACGGCAATGGATGAACCGTTACCATGGTACTTAATCTTTCAGACTTATTACAAACCGTATCACTGATATTTACAAAGTATTCCGTATTAACAACAGGCGTTACCCGGGGATTACTAATATTTAATTGCGTTATGCCTGTATTTGCCTCCCAGGTATACAAATGCCCGCCGCTTGCTTTTAACTCCACCGAATTGCCGATACACAAGCTGTTAGCTGCTTCTATCTTAAATACGGGGTTAGGCTTGACTTCCACCGTTAACCTGGCAGAATCAATGCAGCCTTCAGGAGTAGTAATTTCAATGGCATACTCAGTAGTTACATCCGGCGAAGCTTTAGGATTAGCCAGGTCAGTAGCACTTAAACCTGTTGCCGGTGACCATATATAAGAAGCGCCCCCTTCCACCTGTAACATCACCGAATCATACCGGCATATTTCTGCCTTAGACTGTAATACCCTTGTTGGCCTGTAATTTGAAAAATAACCGTATCGGGTACCCGTTGTAAAACCGGGAGCTGCTCCGTTAATAAAACCCAGGTGAAATTTACCCGATGTATTGACAAACCTGGTAGGCGCGCCGGTAACCATAGAACCGGTAAGATTTTTCTTACAATATACATAAGCACCTGCCGTTCCGGGTACAACTGCAAAATCACCTGCCGTAATCATCGCATTATTACCATTCACCAAAAAACTTCCCTGGTTACCGTTTTTTGTTACAATAAACACCATTGCCTGTTCATTTACACTACGTACAATTGTAACATCAGTAGCACCGGTGCATTCCAGTTTGGGTATAACAGAGGAGCTCACTTCACAGTCAACACCTGTATAATGATATACCGAAACATTTTTGTCCGTTTTAATATATATAGAAGCATCTGCCTGCAGATCAAATTCATAAGACTCGCCCCTGTTGATCATCCTGGCCGGTGTGGCACTGCCTGCCAGGTAAACACTGGTATTGTTTTCCATAGCAGTTACCACTACTTTATCCCTGTTCACCAGTTCGCCTTTTACCACAATAAACTCTTTTCCAAAAACCGATGTCGGCACCAGCTGATCCCCTGACAGGTCTGCGCAATAGTTGTTCACCAATAAAAGATCTTCCTTAACGGTTACCGAAATGGGTTTATTAGCGGTTACAATACTGCCATTCAGCATCATACTCCCCTGCCGGTATAATCCCTGGTTTGAAAAAGTTTGACCACGCTGTAAGGTTATCGTAAAAGGAGTATTGGCCGGGCGGCCTATTAAAGGTTTACTGGGCGTAATGGTTACTGTTGTATTATTTTCCGTTGCAACAATCTCGAATGAAGTACGGGCATTGGGAAAACGCAAGGTATCAACCGGCCAGCTGACCTGTGAAGGAATAATAAATTCATTGCCCAGGGCATTCTGACCTTTTAACGCAAAAAGTTCCGGGTTACAGTTACAGGATTGGGCCAGCACTTCGTAATAAACAAATATATCGTTGGTAGCAACAATGTATAATCCTTTATTCTGAACAGTATTGGCCACACTATTTTCAATTTTATCGATCTGGCTGGTCAGGTCCACGGTATTACTGGCATTTGCAGCCATGGATATAACAACCGGAATAAAGCCTGCATCGGCCGGCATACTGATGGTCACTACAGCCGGTTGATCAGCAGTAGCAATGCGTAAAAGTATAGGCCGGTCGTACTGACCATATACGGGGTCCCGCACTTCATCAATATCCGGTGCGGCAAACCAGAACGCCCTGTCTAATTGAGCAAAACTATCAACAGCAAAAAAAATGGTAAGGATAAAGAGTAACCCTTTCAATCTCATAAGCAATATTTCAACTTTCCGGCGGTAATATACAAATTTAGTCCGCAACTTAAAATATATAGCCTCAAAACACCGGTTCAAACAGGTTCATCAAATTCTGTTGCTTTGGTACTAATTTTGCAAACAGAGATACATATTATCATCAACTATGAGATTAATTTTATTCTTATCATTCAGCCTGTTATTATTTTCCTGTAACAATAATAAACAAACAGCAGCAGTATCTACCGGCACTATCAATACTACAGGTCCTCAGCTGAGCAGCCCGTTAAGGCCCGGCGAAAACATTGTCCTCAATCAACCCTATACCGATACACTGGAGTTTATTAAGTTTAACGATGATGGCGATTACTACCTGTGTTTCGTTAAAAAGAACACGGATACCATCGGTTTAATTTACGACAGTGAATACCATTTTGTACGGGGCGATGAAATTGCTATAACCTGGAAAATGGATAGTATACGGTATGCCGGTGACAGCGAAGTGCTGGATTATGCCGCATTCCTGGTAGCTGCTAAAAGGATAAAAGGGCTTACACTCACCGATAAAAACATCAGTTTTCTTTCCGGAACAAAAAAATATGACGCCACCATAAAAGATTCATTAAACACAATGGTGATCAACGAAGCCTATTGTAAAACCATCACCGACCCGGAAAAAGCTGCCCTGGCTTATGTAGCTACTTTTGTGGGTAATGAATGCAGCTGGGACGGACAGGCTACACCGGAAAGATCCAACCTGAAATGTAAAATACTATCGGCCCTGGACCTGGGCTACCAATGCTCCCATACACACCTTGATTTTTTGAAATACTGGTTCCGTAAAGACAATACCGTTTTACAAGAGCTGCAAAACTGTCCTACCACACCGGATGGCGCTACCATACAGGATAGTTTTAAAAATATCAATATCACTACAAAGGGCCATACCATCAACATTACGTATACCGTAGAAGCTATCAATATTCGTGAGGGTAAAAGCTGGAGCTGGACCGAAACCGACCAGTTCCGGTTTGATACAGACCATATCCAGCTCATTAAAAAGGATAAATCGGCGGTGAAAGAAACAAGTTTCGTGATCAGTGGAAATTAAGTGTCAGCTTCCTTTGTAATTAATTAAGTATTTTGCTCCTTATTTTACATATATGAGAGCATTATTCGTACTTACATTTTTATTAACCACCGTTCTTAAAGGGTATACACAGGCTAATAACAAAACTCCCTTAACTATTGGTGAAATAAGGACCATCCCCTCAACTATACTCAACGAGAACAGAACGCTGAATATTTACCTGCCACAAAATTATGACAGTACCAAAGCCTACCCTGTTATTTATTTGCTGGATGGTAGTATGCACGAAGATTTTTTACATATTGCCGGCTTAGTACAGTTTTTCAACCTGCAGATGCAAATGCCGGATTGTATAATGGTAGGTATTGCCAATGTAGACCGTAAAAGGGATTTCACCCATCATACCGATTTGAAGGACCTGAAAAAAGACTATCCTACTACGGGTCATTCAGCACCCTTTATACGTTTCGTGGAAGAAGAGTTATTACCTTATGTTTCGGCCAATTATAAAACTACTGCCACCCGGTACATCATTGGTCAATCCCTGGGCGGTTTATTGGCTACTGAAATATTATTACACAAACGCTCATTATTTTCCCATTACCTTATTGTAAGCCCCAGTTTATGGTGGGATGATGAAAGCATGCTAAAAAAAGCAACTACCCTTTTACAGCAACAGGCAGATAGTGCCACCTATGCATATATTGCGGTAGGTAAAAACGAACACAAGACCATGGTAAAAGAAGCAAAGGAATTATACCAGCTATTACTGGCAGCCAAAAACAAAAACCTGAGCCTGCACCTGAATGTGATGGAGAGCGAGAACCATGCTACTATTTTACATAACAGCATTTATGCGGCTTTGCTCCGGTTATTTCCTTACAAGGAATGATCTTTGCCTGTTATAATAAACAAAGGGACTGATGAATCAGCCCCTTTGTTGTGATATATGCTGAGTAAGAAATGTTGCTCAACTTTTATATAAAACTGTTCAATAGCATTACAAATGTTAAACGGAGCGTCGCAACAGCAGCCTGATCAGGGAACCGCAGCCGGTCAACTAAAATGCTTTTTAATTTTGGCCGCCACCACCACCTACACGGTTTTGCTCATCGCTGGCGCCGCTTTTACGCTGACGGGCCTGGGCAATATTGGTTTTACCAAAACGGTAGGTAAAGCCGATACTCACCTGGCGGGTATCCCGCACATTGGATAAATTCACATCAATATCGCTGTATAGTACATGACCGCTTACTTTCTGCGTGTAGAACATATCCCTAACCGACAAACGGATAGTACCTTTTTTCTTTAACACCTGTTTGCTTACCCCTGCATTCATAGCCCACAGATCATTCAGTACCAGTAAACCTTCCGTTCCTTTACTACGGTACCAGCCACTTAATTCGGCATTCCATCCATTACCCAAGTTAAAGCTATTGCTCATATTGCCCATAAAAGTAGTCATCTGAATATCGATGGGGTCGCCATTATAAAAACCTTCAAAATGGTTATTATAGGCATTTAAGTAAGTGCTGATGGTCCACCATTTTTTAATGGGCGTATTCACCATCACCGCTATACCGATCTGCGACAACTTAGCTACGTTCTCTCTTGTCTGGAAAGTTTTCCGGCCTTCCTGTTTCAGCATCTCGGCAATCACATCGTTGGTTACACTGTAGTTTACCGTAGTGGTAATGAACTTCAGGAAGGTATGCGACAACTCAATATTATCCGTGATCTGTGGTTTCAGGTAAGGGTTACCCTGGTTATAGGTTAAGGAGTCCAGGAAGAAAACAAAAGGATTCAGGTTATCATAAGAAGGGCGTTCAATACGACGGCCATAAGCCAGGTTCAGCTGATTGTTCTCGTTAAAGTTATAGCCTACACCTACATTCGGGAACAGGTTTACATAGTTACGCTTAAAGGATGAGTCGCCAACCGCTTGTTTACCCTTTGCATGGGTATGCTCCAAACGTAAACCGGCACTGATGCTCCATTTATTTACCTCACCGGATAATGATCCGTAAGCTGCATTAATATTCTCCTTATAATCAAAAGCATTGCTCCTGTCATCCGGCATCCACTCGTGTGCATCTTTGCGGATATAATCAGCCACGTTATCCGTATTTACCCAGCTTGATTTTACCCCTGTTTCCAGTTTCCATTTGTTTGTAAAAGGGTGTACATAGTCCGCTTTAAAACTATAGATATTGATCTTTGAAGGCATTTTTGTTTCCAGCCAGGTGTTGGACACTGTATCCCTTACAAAATCCACAACGTTAGTATACAAGGTATTGTTGTTACGCGAATCATAGAAAGCATAGTCGGCATCTGCAGAAAACTCACGGCCTTCTTTATTCAATGTTTTTTTATAGTTCAGGTTAGTGGTAACGCCCAGGAACTTCCGGCCCTCGGTACCTGCCGATTTAAACCTTGAATCGAGTTGTTTACCGCTGTTCAGCATATTCAGGTCGCTCCTGCTTTTTTCATCATTATCATTCAGGTTCACATTTACCAGTACACCAATGATCTCATCTTTTTTAATGCTGTAGTCCAGACCTACTTTAAAATTCTGGCCAAAACCCCAGTACTTATTATGCGATATCTGGTCGGCAAAAGCCTCGGGAGTTACTTTGTCTGTTTTAAAGATGGTACGCTGGATATTCAGTTCATTAAAACCCGCAAAACGGTAAGGATTATAACTGCCAAACAGGTTAAACTTATCGTTACGGTAGTTGAGGTTAAGGTTGGCAAAACCACGCGGATAAACACCCTGTGTGTAACCCAGGCCCACGCTGCCGTTCATACCTTTTACTATATTCTTCTTTGTTTTAATATTAATGATGCCTGAATTACCGGCAGCATCATACTTGGCCGGAGGGTTGGTCATAATTTCTACCGACTGTATATTATTGGCCTGCATATTTTTCAAAAAAGCAGCCAGGTCGGCACTACTCATATAAGTAGGTTTACCATCTATTAATACCAGCACACCTTGTTTACCTTTTAAGCTGATATTACCGTCATTGTCTACCGTAATACCCGGTGATTTTTCCAATAACTCCAAAGCATTTAAACCTGCATTGGTTGGCGATGCATCAACATTCACCACCATCATACCGGGTTTGGCTTCCACCAGGGGTTTACGTGAGGTAACAGTAACCCCTCCTACTGCCTTTGCCTCGGGGTTCATACTGATGGCAGGGACTGTGTGGTTAAGCGCTGAGCCGGTCAATGTTATCAGACCGGTATTGCTACCCTGGAAACCCACTGCGCTTACCGATAAAAAGTACGTATCAAAAGGCAGGTTCTCAAACGCAAAAGCACCGTTCTTATCGGCCACTTCTATTTTCACCACGCTGGAATCCTTGGCTTTTTTCAGGGTAACAGAGGCCGCGGGTAAGGAATTTGCCTCAGCATCTTTAATAATACCCTGGATCTTCCCGGCAGGAGCCTGACCATATACATTTGATACACAAATTATAACAGCCAGTAAAACAAGTAGTTGCAATTTTTTCATGATTCTGGTTTTATCGTCTTCGGTTTTTGATTTAATTCTTTCACAAAACTAAAGTACTATGCATTACACAGTAGCTTGTTTTATATTGAACGGTTGGAAAAACTGATAACTGGTTGGCTCCTCCCCCTTTCCGGTACACCTGGTTTAAGCTTATTATCACCTTGTATTATCCTATCTCACACATTAAACTATAAACCTCAAACATTCGCTTCCGTACCGCAGTATGACCCCGCAGGCAAATATTTTGTTACACTGATGTGACATTTTAGGATAAATGGTCATTATATTCCGTTAGTGGTAAAGACAGGATGCGGTATATTGCAGCAAAAATGGTATGACAGTAGATTACAGATCGGACACAGTGACCAAACCTACAGCGGGCATGCTGGAAGCGATGATGAACGCCCCGGTAGGCGATGATGTATTTGGTGAGGATACTTCTATTAATAACCTTGAGAAAAAAGCAGCGGATTTATTTGGTATGGAAGCAGGATTATTTTGTCCTTCCGGCACCATGACCAACCAGATCGCTATAAAATGTCATACCCAACCCGGCGATGAAGTGATATGTGATTACGATGCACATATATATCAATATGAAGGTGGCGGCATTGCTTTTAATGCCGGCGCATCTGTACGTTTACTGAGTGGCGACAGGGGACGTATCACTGCTGCACAGGTACAGGCTGCCATTAACCCCGAAGATGTACACCGTGCCAATACCAGCCTGGTATGCCTGGAAAATACCAGCAACCGGGGCGGTGGCAGTTGTTATGACTGGAACGATATACTGTCCATACGTGAAGTTTGTGTACAGCATGACCTGGCTTTTCACCTGGACGGTGCCCGTTTATTCAATGCACTGGTGGCTAAAAATGAAACACCATTACAATACGGACAAACATTTGACAGCATTTCTATCTGCCTGAGTAAAAGTTTAGGCTGCCCGGTAGGCAGCTTATTACTAGGCACAGCATCCTTTATTAAAAAGGCCCGCCGTATACGTAAGGTATTTGGCGGCGGCATGCGCCAGGCCGGGTTTTTAGCAGCAGCCGGTATTTATGCACTGGATAATCATATAGAACGCCTGCAACAGGACCACGACCACGCACAGCAAATTGCCCAAACCATCAGCAGCAAAAGTTTTGTAGCCAAACTGCTCCCCGTTGAAACGAATATTATTATATTCGAACTGCACGATAGCAGCGGCGCTCCTGCCTTTGTTGCCAGGTTAAAGGAGCATAATATTTTAGCTTACGCCATTGCTCCTAACCGTGTGCGCCTCGTGGTACATTTAGATATAACCCCGTCGATGGTGGCCCATACCATTGATGTTTTAAACAAACTATAAATTATGTTCCCTGTTATTAACCCAACACAAAGTAAAGCCTGGCAAGACCTGCAAGCGCATTATAACGAGATAAAACAAACAGACATTAAAAGCCTGTTTGCGCAGGATGCTGACCGGTACAATAAATTACACGTACAGTTTGATGATATTTTGTTTGACTATTCCAAAAACATAGTATCCGCAAAAACATTGGAACTGTTGCAAAGGCTTGCGGTTGACAGCAAAGTAAAACAAGCTATTGACGCTATGTTTTCCGGCGAAAAGATCAACCAGACGGAAGGGCGATCGGTTTTACATATTGCTTTACGCAACTTTTCCAAAACACCCATTAAGGTAGACGGTACGGACGTCATGCCTTCCGTTAAAAAAGTATTGCGTAAAATAAAAACCTTTACCGATAAGGTACATAGCGGTGAGTTACGCGGTTATACCGGTAAACGCATAAAATATATTGTCAACATAGGTATTGGCGGCAGTGACCTGGGTCCCTTTATGGTAACCGAAGCTTTAAAGCCCTATACGGTTGATGGTATTGAAGCCTTCTTTGTATCCAATGTAGACGGTACCCATATTGCTGAAACCCTGAAGAAGGTAAAACCTGAACGCACTTTATTCCTGATAGCCTCCAAAACCTTTACCACGCAGGAAACCATGACCAATGCGCATACTGCCCGTAACTGGTTCCTTAAAAAAGCAAAGGATGAAGCGCATATTGCCAAACATTTTGTGGCATTAAGCACCAACGAAACAGAAGTAGTAAAATTTGGTATCGATAAAAAGAACATGTTCGAGTTCTGGGACTGGGTAGGTGGCCGTTACTCTTTATGGAGTGCCATTGGCTTATCTATTGCCCTTACCATTGGTTATAAAAATTTTGAGGACCTGTTAAAAGGCGCCCACCATACCGATAAACATTTTTCCACGGCACCGGCCGAAAAAAACATTCCCGTTTTAATGGCCCTGGTAGGTTTATGGTATACTAATTTCTTTGGATCACAGACAGAAGCTATACTCCCCTACGACCAGTACCTCCACCGTTTTGCAGCTTATTTCCAGCAGGGTAATATGGAGAGCAATGGTAAGTATGTGGACAGGAGCGGCAACCCGGTAAGTTATGCCACCGGCCCCGTGATCTGGGGCGAGCCCGGCACCAACGGTCAGCATGCTTTTTACCAGCTGATACACCAGGGCACCGTTTTAATACCCTGCGATTTTATAGCACCTGCGCAAACGCATAACCCGATAGGTGATCATCACGATAAACTATTATCTAACTTTTTTGCCCAGACAGAGGCCTTGATGAACGGCAAAACTGCCGAAGAAGTAAAAGCGGAACTGACCAAACAGGGACTGGGTAAAAAAGATATCGAAAAGTTATTACCCTTTAAAGTATTTACCGGTAACCGCCCGACCAATTCCATACTGGTGAAGAAGATCACACCCTTTACACTGGGACAGTTAATCGCATTGTACGAACATAAAATATTTGTACAGGGCGTTATCTGGAATATTTTCAGTTTTGACCAATGGGGTGTTGAGCTGGGTAAACAACTGGCCAATAAAATTTTACCGGAGCTTGCGGACAAGAGTATCATTACCTCGCATGATGCTTCGACCAATGCGCTGATCAATGCGTATAAAAAATGGAGATAAATTTAATTAGCAGATTAGCTGATTAGCTAATCTGCTAATTATTAAACCCCTAAGACAATTAGTCCCAAAACCTGTTTCAAAAATATACTATTAAAAATCAATACACCAACATATTAAATAATACAAAATGGAATGAGATATTTGAGTTTATAGATGACCATACTATCCAATTTTCATTAAAAAAGCTATCTAATGATGCTAAACAAAATTATAGCCTCATATTGGAATGCGAAGACAACTGTATATTAATTGATAGCTCCGGATCTTTTATTCAATATAAGGAAATTGAATACATTGAACTTCCGGTATCATTGTTTATTCAAAACTTTCTGACTGATATTGGAGTAATATTTATTATTGATACAGAGGTGTTAATAATACAAGGTTATAAAAAGATTATGCTTTCTTCTTAGTACCTATTCTTTCAACTGATAATACCGATTATACCTTCTTTAATAGTGCAGCAAACATTGTATCGGCTTGTTGTTCATAGCCTTTGAGAACCTGCTGTTGAACCAATGTAAATCCCTGCTCCTGTAATAACGCCACCTGTGTTTCGTTCTCCGCTTTAAATACCGAGCAGGTAATATATAAGTAATAACCACCGGCCTTTACCGCCTTAGAGGTTTGCAGTACGATCTGTTGCTGCAGCTTTTGGAATTCCCCAATCTTACCGGTTTCAAAATAGTATAACTGCTCCGGTGTACGCGACCAGGTACCGCTGCCGCTGCAGGGCACATCGGCTATTACCAGGTCAATAGTGCCGTCTTTTATTTGTGGTACCGGTTCAACTGCGTTGGCAATAAAAGAATTAAACTGTTTTATGCCTGCCTCCGCAAACCTGTTCCGTAAATTAGTAAGGATACTGGCCCTAATATCTGACACGGTGAGATCAAGCTGCATAAAGTGATCCCATAACATGATGCTTTTCCCCCCGCTGGCCGCACAGCAATCCCATACTTTAAGCGGTTTATTATGCGGTAACAATGTAAATAAACCGGCTACCTGCTGGGAACTATAGTCCTGTACAACCGCCGTTTTATTCAGGCTGATCACATCTTCTATCCTGGTGCCATTAGGCAGGGCCAGGCAGGTTTCACTTACAACAGTGAAAGGCACCTGTTGCTGCTGCAGAACCGTAGTCACTGTTTTATAGTAACCAGGGCGGATACGTATGAATAAATAAGGTTGCCGTAAATGAGAGACGGAAAACGGGACTGCATCTATTGAATCACTTAACTGGTCATGCCAGGGAAACACCTGTGAAAGATCAAGGGGCAATGACAGTATAGCCAGTTTTTCCGGCAATGTGGCTGTTATATGTTGATTCTGCTCAGGCCGTAACGCCTCCAGTATAGGTTGGGGCTGATTACTGCATAAGAACAAGCCGGCCAGCAGGCGCTCCTGTATATCCCCTTCAACAACCAGTTTGCCCAAACGATAGTAACAATAGATCAGATGACTGATCTGTTTCCTGTCCTTTGAGCCATACTTTTTATTGGAGGTAAAATACTTTTTTAAAAAAGCCGCCAAAGGCTCCGCACCATTATATTGCTGAATAATGGCAGTTGCTGAATTGATATAGGAATAAAAGCGACTCAAGATAGTGCAGAAGAGTATTTAGTATTCAGTATAAAGTATGTAGTATATAGACCACACTATTAACTATTAACTATTAACGATGAACCATTAACTATGAACTATTAACTACTAACGACTACACCCCTCTTCTCTTCAGTTCCTTATTGATCAATCCAAGCTCCCGGCCTGTTTGACCTTTTACAGAAGTGTTTTCCTGTGCACGGCGCATCAGGTAAGGAATTACATCATCAATAGGACCAAAGGGCAGGTATTTACTAACGCTGCAACCGGCATTGGCCAGGTTAAAGGTAATATTATCGCTCATGCCATATAACTGGCTGAAATGTACATGCGGGTGGTTCAGGGGAAGGCCTTTTTTCTGTAAGAGTTCCGCCGCCAATAAACTACTGTGTTCGTTATGAGAAGCTACAATTAAACCGATCCTTTCCAGGCGTTCAATACAAAATTCAACTGCTTCGTTATAATCCCTGTCCGAACTTTCTTTATCAGGCTGTATGGGCGAAGGATAGCCCATTTCGGCTGCACGCTTACGCTCTTTCTCCATATAAGCACCACGTACAATTTTAGCGCCCAGTATAAACTTACGTTCTGCGGCCGCATCGTAAGAAAGTTTTAAAAATTTTAACCGGTCGTGGCGATACAGCTGGATAGTATTGTAAATAACCACTTTTTCTTTGTTAAACGTATCCATCATCAGCATGGTCAGCGCATCTACAGGGTCCTGTATCCAGGTCTCTTCCGCATCTACCAATACACCAATTCCTTTATTGGCCGCGGTTTCGCAGATATGCATCATGCGTAACCGTACCCTGTGCCATTCTTCCTTTTCTGCTGCAGGTAAACTATCAATAGCTGTGAGGTATCTTTTCATCAGGCTGCCTTCCAGTTGCTGCATGGTACTATCCAGTTTTTCCAGCAGGGTAAAACGGGCAAAGCCGGTTACTTTAATACTCATGAACGGGATATTGGGCTGCGTAGCTGCATACTCAATTACCCGGATAAACTCTTCTGTGGCGTGGTCAAAACCTTTTTCCCCGTCATCACCGCCTTCTACCCCATAATCCAGGATCACCCCCACTTTGTATTCACCCAGTTTTTTAGCCACCGCAGCTGTTTGCTGTAAGGTTTCACCACCGACAAATTGTGCAAAAATGGTATTGCGGATCAAGCCTTTTACGGGCAGGCCTACTTTAATGGCCCAGGGGGTTAAACGACTGCCGATCTGCACCAGCCAACCTTTTCCCATTACGGAGAAAAGGAAACGGGCTTTTTTCAGCTCTTTATCGGACTTGTATTCAAAGGCAAACTGTGTGTTATCGAAAGATATACGGGGGCTATTTTCCATATTGTAAAATGATTGCAAAAATAAGGATTACAGCATAGCTTTAAGGCTAAAATGGCACCGCTTGTAAAAATAATAGCCTCCCCGTCCGCCGGCGATCATATAAAACGTTTGCATAAATGCCACTCCCCTAGGGTGGGTTGTTACAGGGATGGTAAAATTGATGATCCAAGCCCTGTTTAAGGCTATCTTTGCCGCAAAAAATAAAGATATGGAACCTAGAAAAGCCATGGACAGCCTGACGATCATGACAGAACTTGTATTGCCCAATGATACCAATGTATTTGGTAATTTAATGGGAGGCCGGCTGATGTACTGGATGGATATTGCTTCGGCTTTGGCCGCTCAAAAACATTGTAATGCACCGGTGGTTACCGCATCGGTAGATAATATTTCGTTCGAAAATCCCATTAAACTGGGTAATGTGGTGCATATTGAGGCCAAAGTAACCCGTGCATTCACTTCTTCTATGGAAGTACATATGAAGGTTTGGGGCGAGGACCTGAAGAAGAAACACAAATACAAAAGCAATGAAGCCTATTATACTTTTGTAGCCCTTACCGATGAAAATAAACCAACCCCTGTTCCCGGCCTGATCCCGGAGAGTGAGGAAGAACAAAGATTATTTGAAGGCGCTTTACGCCGTCGCCAGATACGCCTCATCTTAGGGGGCAAAATGAAGCCGGATGATGCCAAAGAGTTGAAAGCCCTTTTCGAGAATTAAAAAAGTTGTTTGTATAATAAAAGCCCGGATGATGATCATCCGGGCTTTTAATATTTTTGTCAACGCTATCATTGCAGATAATATCGTACCCCGATACTCACATAGCGCATACGGGCTTTTCCGCCTGACAAAGTCATTTCCTGGTCTTTGTATAGTTTATTGATAGCCTGCGAAAAAGCAGCCTGCAGGGCAAATTGATCAGTTAACTGATGTTCCAGTTGTATATGTCCGCTGGCACCAATATTGGTAAGGTCTTTTTTAATAGATGCTTTTTCTGTCTTAGGCGCCCATACATATACATAATCAGGAAGAGGAGATTCCACTATGAGCATCTTGTCATTATAGGCTTTTGCCCACAATAAGAAATCAAGAGATGGACCTATACCAATACTTGTTTTTTCCGTAAGGTTCAACTTAAGCACTGCTACCAGGGAAGCAAAACCCAGGTTTGCATTCCCCTGCTTCTTTTGCAAGGAAGCATCAGCCTGATTATCAGGTACATACGGGGAATAGCCTACCCCCGGGCTGGGACTTTGCACAATATAAGCCGGGTAAGTTATACCGGCATGATAGTAAGTACCTTTTGATTCGGTATAGTTAGTACCATCTGTCGTTATAATATGGTATTTATTTTTTTGCCGGTAGGTCAGCATCCTTATACCGGCTGAAGCCTCAATGGCAAGATATTTACTCAGCTTTACCTGTGCGCCACCGCTGACATTAAAGCCCGGTTTATGTTTGAATGTAGTACTGCTGTTGATAACGGACTGGTTCGGATTGGCAGCAAAAGTATTCACATATGTACCGTTGTTTTTAATCTTCGGAAGAAGAGACAGGTTACCCTCTGCCTGAAAAAAATAACGTACCTGTGCATGTAAAAAGGAGTTACCTGTCACCAGCAACAGGGCGATCAATATAAGACGCATGGTTTAATTTTGCTATTAAATTACACAAAAAGAAGAAAGATTGAATGACTGACCTGTTATTAAAACGATAATACTGATCATTTCCTTACCATTGCCCGGCCAATACTTTCTCCATGGCATCAACTTTCATTTTACATTCCTCCCACTCGCTTTGCGGGTTACTGTAAAAAGTAATACCTGAGCCGGCCAGTACCGATACATAATTGTTTAGTCCGTTATATAAAATACTCCTGATCACCACATTAAAGTCAAAATCACCCGCAGGGTCTATATAACCTACGGCACCGGAAAACAGGCCGCGTTTAACAGGCTCATAGGCAGCGATCAGTTCGGCCACCCGCTTTTTAGGAGCGCCGGTCATGGAGCCCATCGGGAACAGGGCTTTCATGATCCCGGCAAAATCCACGTCATCAGCAACTTTGCCGGAGATGGTGGAGATCATCTGGTGTACTTGCGGAAAGCTGTAAATACCAAACAATTCATCCACCTGTACAGTAGCTTCTTCGCATACGCGGGCCAGGTCATTACGTACCAGGTCCACGATCATCACATTCTCCGACCTGTCCTTGGTGCTTTGTTCCAATGATTGTCTGGATGCCTTATCACTTGCTTCGTTACCCGGAATACGCTTAGATGTTCCTTTTATCGGTTGTGATAATAATGTGTCGCCGCTCTTTTGTAAAAACCTTTCAGGGCTTGCACATAATAACCATTGCTGGCCCTGCTTATATAAAGCCGAAAAAGGATTAGGGGAAGCAGCACTTAAGCGTTGGTATACCTGCAGTGGATTGACGGGTATACCGGTTGCGAAAAACTCCTGGCAAAAGTTTATTTCATAACAATCGCCCCGCAGGATATGCCGGCGTAATTGTTCAATGGTATGAATGTACTGGGATTGTGTAAGCCTGCTTTGCAGTGTAACAGGCAGTTCGTGATCATTAGTAGCAACAGGCGTTCCTGTTATTTCTTCATATACGCGTTCTGCATTGTCCGCAATTATTTCCAGGCGGTCGCCGGAAAGCCGGATCACGATCTCGGGTTCATAAAAAAACAGTCTGGCAAATGGAACGGATGAAGGTGTCTGCGGTTGTAAACCCGGGTATAATTCTTCTGCCAGGTCATAAGCCAGGTGGCCAAAATACCAGCCTTTTTTTTCGTTCAGGAATTGTTGCAGCTGGTGTAAGCTGTCAGCCGCAGGTTGTATATATCTTTTAATCCCTGCCCCCACCAGGCATTCCTGTGTATGCGGATGCAACTGGTATTGGTGGTTATCTAAAAAAGAAAAGGTGTCAAACTGTTGAGACCAGTTCAACACCTTATCTTTTATTACCTTAAAATTATTTACAGGAAATATATGTGACGGGTGCATTATTTAAAAATCATCGTCATTATCATCAAAGTCGTCATTATCGTTAAACAGGTCACTGAATTCATCATCCATTTTAAAGTCGTCATCATCACCGGCACTTTTCTTGCCACCTGCAGAAGAGCCTCCGGTACTTTTCTTAGACTTTGACTTTGGAATATCGAACTCATCAAAATCAGGATCCCAGTCCTCATCTTCTTCTACTTTATCCCAATCATCCACTTCGTCATCTGCACTGTCATCATCATCATCGTCATCCTCATCAGATGCTTTTGATTTTTTAGCAGCAGCTTTACCTTTTCCACGGGGAGTTTCCTCCTCTAATTCATCTAACATATCATCATCTTCATCATCCAGTTCATCCTCTTCTTTTTTTGAACGGGTAGACGCTTTCTTTGCAGGCAGTTTACCTGCATCATCATTTGTTTTGTCGGTTGCTTTTTTAGCCTTATCAGATTTAGCCATATCCTAAAAGGGTTTGAGTGTAAAATTTCAGCGAAGTTTTTAAATAGCCAAATTTTTTTTAAATAGTTTTTTTAATTATCCGTCCTGTTGATTTTCCCATGCCTCAGGGCATTTCCGCGCTATAAAATTATTACCAAATGCAAATACTATCAACATTTTTTTACACTTTCACATATTTTTTTATTCACCTCAATGATGTCGTTGTCAGTACCTGTCGGCAATCTTAAAACGCCTGATTACAGGGCTATGATCTGGTCGCGACCCGGGCCGTTTGAAACGTAAGCCACTTTCACCCCTAAATAGTTGTCAATGAAGGCCACATAATCTTTCATGGTTTGTGGCAAAGCCTCATGCGAGGTAATAGCGGAGGAAGTAACGTTCCAGCCTTTAAAAGTATTGTAAACCGGCGCCACTTCTTCTCTATCAAAACGGAAAGGAATTTCTTTGGTTTCTTTACCGCCAATGGTATACGCAACACAAAGGTCAAGCTCTGAAAAGTCATCCAGTACATCGGCCTTTGTCATCACAATTTTTGTCACGCCGTTAATTAAACAGGCAAAATTCAGGGCAACCAGGTCCATCCAGCCACATCTGCGGGGACGGCCGGTGGTAGCACCAAACTCACCACCAATTTGTCTTAATTTTTCGCCCGTCTCATCATGCAGCTCAGTGGGGAAAGGTCCGCTGCCAACCCTGGTACAATATGCTTTGGTAATACCGATCACGTCTCTGATCTTTTGAGGCGCAATACCTAAACCACTGCACACTCCTGCCGAAATAGTATTGGAAGATGTTACAAAAGGGAAAGTACCGAAGTCAATATCCAGCATACTACCCTGTGCACCTTCCGCTAACACCTGTTTGCCGGCAGCTAATTGTTTATTGATAAAATATTCACCGTTAACAATATTCAATGATTTCAGGAACTCAACCGCGGCGAAAAATTCTTTTTCCCAGGCTTCCAGTTCTGCTTCATTTACAAAGTCACCTTCTACTGTACTGCCATCTTCTTTTGTACGGTAATTATTCAATAACTGTAAATGCTTGGCTTTCAGTTTTCCGTACAGGGTGCTGAAATTTTCATCCAGCAGATCCCCCACCCTTAAACCGTTACGGCCGGTTTTGTCCATATAAGTCGGACCAATACCTTTTAACGTAGATCCGATTTTTTCATTTCCTTTCGATATCTCAGCAGCTTTATCCAATGCCCTGTGCGTAGGCAGGATAATATGGGTACGCTCTGCAATGAATAAATTTTCCTGCAGGTTAACACCAAATGCGGTTACACGGTCGCACTCTTTCTTTAAAGTAACCGGGTCAAGCACCACCCCGTTACCAATAATATTCAGTTTACCTTTATGAAAAACACCGGAAGGTATCTGGTGTAATACCACTTTTTCACCGTTTACATACAGCGTGTGACCAGCGTTAGGACCACCCTGAAAACGAGCAATAACATCGTAATCTTTTGCAAAATAATCTACAATCTTACCTTTTCCTTCATCGCCCCATTGAAGTCCCAGAATAACGTCAACCATTATTGTTGTTTTTTGTTGTTTTAATATCAGCTATACACTGTCTAAGTTTTTCCGTTACCGGCTATACAGCCCGTTGTAACTGCTATTCCGCCATTTTTCCCATCTCACTATTACTTATCCCGCAAACCGCAAATGTATACCGCAAAAGTCATAAATAGGTCAAACATTATTGCTTTATGCTTTTACGGGCGCAAAAATAACGCAACAATAAAAAGCCACCGAATAAATATGTGGCTTTTACAAATTAATTATGCCCATAGTGTGGGTAGTTATTAACGAATGAGCATCACCGTGCCTTTTTTAGTGATTTTTTGCCCGTCGGTGGTAATTCCCTCTGCCATCCAGATATAAGCGCCGTTATCCTGCTCAATACCTTTAAACCGGCCATCCCAGCCATCGTGCAGTGTGGTAGTTGAAAAAATCACCTGTCCCCAGCGGTTGAGTACCCGGAAATAGTTTAGCTTATCGATACCAACGGGGAAAGGGAAAAATTTATCGTTATGGCCATCCCCGTTGGGGGTAAAGGCATTGGGGGTATATAGTTCAGGTCCTTTATACACACGTATGGTTGCCGTGGTTTCGCCTTCACAGCCGCCGGCAGAGCGGGCTGTTACTGTATAAATACTTATACTGCCGGTACTGCCCCCAGTGGCCAGGGGCGCGGCTGTACCTGCATTGTTTAAGCCGGTGGCAGGGGTCCAGGAATAGCTAAGATCAGATTCCGGTATGGGCTGGTTGGTTTGCTGAGACAAGGTAATGGCCCTTAAAGGCACAATACTTCCTTCATACACAACAGTATCTTTCGGTGTAGCAATCACTTTTAAAGGCGGTGTAACTTTTACGGTTACCGCATCGGTTATTAAAGACGAACAACCATTTGCATCTTTCACGCTTAAAGTATAGGTAATGGTCTGAGCAGGCCTTTGGACTATTGTAGTAGCCTGGGTGGCATCTGCTAAATAGGTAACCGGAGACCAGTTATAGACTGTACCACCGGAACCGTTTAAACGGTAATCCTGTCCGTAACATATATCCCCGTCAGGCCCTGCATTGGGAACCGGGGCTGCATTTACCGGCACCACAACATCATCAGTGGCGGTACAACGCCCCAATGTAAGTTGCACGGTATAGGTAGTGGTTTGCCTGGGTGAGGCCATAGGGTTCGCAATGCTGTTATTACTCAGTCCTGCGCCCGTCCATGCATATCCGGTTGCGTTGGAAACAATAGCCAGTTGGGTACCCGTTCCTTCACAAATGGCTGCTGGATCAGCCATGGGGGTAAAGCTCAGGTTATTATTCAGCCCTATCACTACCCCGCTGATGGTATAAGAACAGTTGTTAGCATCGCTGACCACTATATTGTAAGTTCCGGGGCCGTTATGGATCGTAGCATTATTACCCGGGTTACCATTTTCAAAACCATACCGGTAAGGCGCCGTGCCCCCGCTGGCTGCGATAGTGATAGCACCGTTATTCCCTCCTTCGCAGGTAGCATCGGTTATGTTGTTAACAACAGCGCTCAATGCAGCCGGTTCGGCTACCACCACATTGGTTACACTGGCCCTACAGCCGGTCGCATCTTCCACATACACGGTATAGGTATTTGCCGGCAAATTAAACAGGTTAGAGGCCTGCCAGCTGGTATTATCCAGCGAATAACGATAGCCGCCGTTACCCCCGGTAGCGGTAACCCGTATAGTACCATCATTGTTACCATTGCAGGTAGCAGCGGTTACCTGTGTGGTAATAGCCAGCGCCGCGGGCTCGGTGATGGTTACATTATGTTGTCCCTGGCATCCGTTCTGTTCGCGATAGTAAACGGTATAACTATTGGCTGTCAGCCCGGTAAAGGTATTACCCGCCTGCCAGTTTACCCCATCCAGGGAATAGCTATAAGGTGCAGTTCCCATAGTGGGCACGGCTACCACAATACTGCCGTTATTACCACCGTTGCAACTGGCAGCCTGCTGCACCGAAGTAGTGGTAAGTGCCGGCCCTGCTGCCACATTAATATTATTAAGGGTGCCGGTACATCCGAGATCATCTGTAATAGTGATAATATGAATGCCCGGACTAACATTATTAAAAGTAGCGCCGGGCTGGGCCGTGCCGCCATCTAAACTGTAACTAAACGGAGCCGTGCCATTAGCTGGTACAACCGTAATACTGCCATTAGCGGCTACATTACAGCTGGTAGGTACTGTAGTTACTGTTGCGGTAAGCCCGGTACCTTCTCCTACTGTAATATTGTTTACTGTATACTGACAACCATTTCCATCGGTTACCAGTACACTATGCACACCGGCTGATACGTTGGTAAAACTAGCCGCTGCTTGTGCCGTTCCGCCATCCAACACATAAGTAATGGGGGCCACTGCAGCTGCATTTGGTGTAACCGTTATGCTTCCGTTATTTACACCAGGGCAGGCTGTTGGCGTAGCAGCCGCTGTGGCGGTAAAGCCGGCAGCAGTAGTAACGGTAATAGCGAGCGGCGCAGTGGTCACACAACCAATATTATCGGTAATGGTTACCGTATGGTTGCCTGCACCCAAGCCCGTAAAAGTATTGGCTCCTGCAAAGGTTTGGGGGCCGCCACCGTCAACACTATAGGTATATGGTCCTACCCCGTTGGTGGGCGTAACCGTAATGGTACCGGTACTTACACCGGTGCAAGCGGTGGGTGTTTGTGTCAGCGTGGCCTGGATACCTGTACCGGCTGCCACTGTAATATTGGTAACGGTAAAACTACAGCCGTTACCGTCTGTTACCAACACCGAATGCGTACCCGCGGCCACACCGGTAAAAGTGGGTGAAGCCTGTGCCGTACCACCATCCAGTACATAACTGAAGGGTGCCACTGCCGTAGCGCCGGGTGTAATGGTGATGCTGCCGCTGCTAACACCCGGACAAGCCGTTGCCGTAGCAGCAGCCGTTGCGGTAAACCCGGATGCCGTGGTAACATTGATCGTTAACGGGGTGGTAGTAACACAACCGATATCATCGGTAATGCTTACCGTATGGCTGCCTGCGCTCAGACCCGAAAATGTATGTGCTCCGGCAAATGTTTGCGGCGCACCACCATCTATAATATATGTATACGGACCAACACCATTGGTGGGTGTAACAGTTACCGTACCGGTACTGACACCCGTACAGGCTGTTGGGGTTTGTGTAATAGTAGCCTGTATGCCCCCGCCTGCTGTTACTACGGCCGGGATATTAGCCGATATACATACGCCGTTCTGTCGGATACGGATATTATAAGTTGCCGGCGCCAGGCCATTGAATATATTACTGCTTTGCCATGCACCGCCATCAATAGCATATTCGTAAGTACCGGCCCCGCTGGTTGGAGTAACGGTAATTGAACCATTGTTCACCCCCGTACAGGTGGTAGCAGCAGTTGCAACTGTTCCCGTAACCGTTGTACCACTGCCGCCGACAAGGGCCGTAATAATTCCTGACACACAGGTTCCATGCCTCACCTGGATAAAGTAGAACCCGGGATTTAACCCGGTAAACACATTACTGCTTTGCCATACAGCCGGGTTGGTGCTCATATTGTATTCTGTGGTTGCATCACCATTAGGAACATTCACCGTGATAGTACCATTATAAGCGCCTGTACAGGTAGCGGCCGTCGTACTTACAGTAGCCGCCAGCACACCCGTATTGGGAACATTCACTGCCAGGTTGCTGGAACAACCGCCTGCATCACTGACTACCACCGTATGTGCACCGGCGGTGACACCCGTAAACGTATAGGTATTGCCGCCGGTTACGGCTGTTCCGCCGTCCAGCAAATAACTATAGGGACCTGTTCCTATACCAGCGGGAACAGTAACCGCGATCTGCCCAGTACCCGCAACTCCGCAATCAGAAGCCGTGGTAACAGCTGTGGCCAGCAAAGAACTGGTAAGATTAATGGTTATGGTATCACTGTTGGTAAGGTTAACCGAAGGATCGTCGCAGGAGGAGAAAGTATTCCTGATAATATATTGTGTTCCTGAAACGGTGGGGCATAAACCGGGGAAGGTCAGGTCTACCAATCCCGGGGTAGTATTGGCCGAAGTAGCAGCGCCCAAAGGAGTACCATCCAGTAAAAACGCTTCGCTGCTGATAAACCTTGAACTGCCGCCGCCGGGTGTAAACCGGTAAGCGGTATTTGACTCTGTCCAGTTAGCAGCATTTTTACCTGGCGGGGTTATGCCAATGGTGCGGTCCCAGTTTTGAATACCCAGGATAGCTCTTCCTTCATCCTGTGCAAAACAAGACTCTTTATTGCCCACCTGCACTTCAATAATGCCGGTACTCTCGAATAAAACGATCTGGGTGGTATTGGTAAGGCCTGCACAACGGTCACCGGTAAAAAAAGCCATTTCATAAAAACTGATCACAAATTTGCGGCAGGGAGCTACGCCGTAGGTAGCATATTCTATCCGCCTGTTGGCGGCATTTTTGGTAGGATCAAGGTCCTGGAATACTCCCATAATACAGGCAGGGGGATAATAAATCGACTCCTGGTTATTTGCTACACCACCGTCATAAGGAATGGAACGTTGCACTTTATACGCGTTAACTTCCCCGGCCCTTCTTTCATCAAAAGTCACAATACCATTAGAGCCTACTACAATTTTTTCGTAAACAGAATCAAAGAAACAAAACCGGAAAGGCAGGTCTATTATATCACTGTATACATCATCCCGGTTCGAGGTAGTTACCACAGTACCGGCATGTGTAGGAAAAGGCAGGTAAGCAACCTGTGATACAACATAATTATCAGTGGAGCGGATATCGGGAACCTGTATGGGACGATTGTAGCAGGTAACGCCACATGCCAGGTTAAACGTAGAATTGTTTAACCCTGTATTAAAACAATTTTGCGCATAGCTGTTTATACAAACGATAATGAACGCCAGTATAACAACCAGTCGCCTGAACGCAGCAGTTAGTCTCATAACAGTTAGTATAATTATTACCCTGAAAGCAATAATCATGCTTGAAAGTTACGGTTTTTAACTGCTAAACAATACCCCGTTTCTTTTTTTTGAAAAAACTTGATTTGAAGTAAAAGCCGGTGTTACGGCCCCTGTAAGAGGACAGGCCATACCGCAATAATAAGATACAGTACGTTTATTTACGAAGGGAATAATACTATACTAAATTTCTGAAAAATGTAAGGGTGAGGGCATCATGATCTGGTGACTGATCTCGGCCAGGTCAATATTCAGTTTAACATTGTCCTCCTCTTTAATGATGATCTTTTCTTTGGTTACCCTTCTGAAGCCGGTTTTTTCAAACACCAGTTTATAAGTGCCCGGTTTCAGGCCGTCAAAGGAGTAATTACCGGCTTCGTCCGTTTGCACCGATATTTCTTTTTTATTATCCGTGTTCAGGTAAGCGGTTACCAATACATCTTTCAAAGGACGTTTATTGGTTGCATGTGATACAATGCCGTTTACAAAATCTTTTTTCTTTTTATTCGCAGGATCTGGGCCCTTGTTGCAGTTACCGGCATGTACTGCTGCACAGGCAAAACAACAGGTGAGCAGTAATAGTAATAGTTTTACTTTCATACAACCAGGTTTATTCGTGAATAAAAATACCGTAAAATAAGAGAGGATAAAAAACTAACACAGATATGGTTAGCCAAAAGATGATCTTTTTCTCATACACAGTTCAATACCTTCCTTCCTACAATTCGGGGAACCACTGTAAAATTAAAGCAATTTTAGCGGATTTTCCAAACACTTTATGAACTCCGTCCAGATTTCGTTTACCACTGTGGCAGCAGGCTGTATGGACTGTATTAAACTGCTCACCTGCCCAATTTCCAGTTCACCGGCTTCCATATCACCTTCAAACATGCCTTTTTTAGCCCGGCCCCGGCCCAACAGTTGCTGCAGCTCTTCGGGTGTAGCGCCCTTTATCTCCGCCTGGGCCACCTGTTGAAAAAAATCGTTTTTAAGCAATCGCACCGGCGTTAGTTTTTTTAAAGACAATTGTGTATCACCTTCTTTGGCTGCGATAACAGCCTCTTTAAACTGCCGGTGAGAGGAGGCTTCAGGCGTAGCCACAAAGCGGCTTCCTACCTGCACACCCTGGGCGCCTAATACCATGGCAGCCAGCATCTGGCGCCCTGTGGCAATACCCCCGGCGGCAATTATCGGTATGGTAACAACCCCTGCCACAGCCGGTATTAACACCATGGTGGTGGTCTCCTCCCGGCCATTGTGCCCGCCGGCTTCAAAACCCTCGGCTACCACGGCATCGCAGCCTGCCTGTTGTGCTTTCAGGGCAAATTTGCTGCTGCTTACCACATGCACCACTGTAATACCCTGCTGTTTTAAATGTGTTGTCCAGGTAGCAGGGTTACCGGCCGAAGTAAATACGATCTTTACCCCTTCCTCTATAATGGTCCGGATATGTTTATCAATATCAGGGTATAACAAAGGCAGGTTCACGCCAAAAGGCTTATCCGTAGCGGCTTTGCATTTTTGTATATGCTCCTTTAATACTTCAGGATACATAGAGCCAGCACCCAGTATGCCCAGTCCGCCGGCATTACTAACCGCACTGGCCAGGCGCCAGCCGCTGGCCCATATCATACCGGCCTGTATAATGGGATATTGGATATTAAAGAGTTCAGTTATTTTATTTTTGAATGGCAACATGATCATTGACTGTTTAATGAAACATAAGGAGTTACAATATTATTAAACAATAGTTTACGGAAGAAGTATAAAACTGTTTATCCCTGCTTTTGAAACACCAGCTTTGACCAGCTAACATTTTCCTTATTGGCCATCATACTGGCTTGCCGCTGCCGGTGCAATAAAATGCCCAGTCCATATTGTCTGGCCAGGGTAACGGTTTTAATAGCATCGGTGGGAAATATATGGGTGCCCAGTCCAGCGGGACCATTGCGTAACGTGACCGCAAAAATGCCGTCCTGCTTTAATAGTTGCGCTATGCTTAACAGGGCCATATCCTGTTCTGCTTGATTGAGGTGATGCCATACACCGCCGGCCAGTATAAAATCATATTGCCCGGCCCTGCCTTCCAGTTTATGTAAAAAGGGTAAGCTATCATCGATCCATTCAATATTTACTGAAGCGTAACGTCTTTGCCCTTCTTCTCTGAAACTGTCCAAAGGTTCTACTGCCGTAACAGTATGCCCCATTAGCGTAAACGCATAAGCATCTTTACCAATACCGGCACCCAGGTCCAGTATATGACCGGGTTGTGAAGGTATAAAGGGTAAAAACTCATGGTACAGGGTGTTAAAATCCAGGGCAATGGTGGCTGCAATAAACCGTTGTTCACGGCCTTTGTACCCTTTAATTCCCGGAATTACCTGATCCTTCATTTGGTTAGCTTTATAACAGGAGGAGTAATGTGTAAAAAGATGCACAATGGTAAACAGTTGAACGGAGCGTCGCAACAGGTGTCCAATCAAGGCACTGCAGCCGGTTACCTAACCCAGGTCAATACTGGTATTATCGCCGATATTCAGCGTTCTTGATTCACCCCTTAATGCGGTATCGCTGCCAATGATGGATTGCTCCAGTACTATATCGTACAGATTGGAGTAATTGCCTACAATGGAATGTTTGATAATGGAGTAATCCAGTTGGGTATGGTCGCCGATGGTTACATTGGGACCAATGATAGAGTTTTTGATCACACAACCTTCACCGATACTCACGGGTTTAATAATGACCGTGTTTTCAAACTGATATTCCATTTTATCGGCGCCAAATTTCTTTAGCAAAGTGGCATTGGATTCCAGCATGGTCTCTTTACGGCCGCAATCGAACCAGGTATCCACTTTAAAGGCATCAAATTTCACCCCGGCCCTTATCATACAATCCAGGGCATCGGTTAAACTGAATTCGCCATGACTCCGCAGGCCCTGCAATATATTGTTCTCAATGCAGGAGAACATTTGTTCGCTTTCCTTGATCTTGTATAAGCCAACCAGCGCCATATTGGATTTAGGTATATGCGGCTTTTCCACCACGTGTTCGATCACACCGTTCTCATCCACTTCGGCCACCCCAAATTCGCGTGGATCATCTACTTTACGTAAACCTATCACCGAATTGGGGTTATGTATAAATGCCTGTACATCGTATTCGCAGATCGTATCGCCCAGCACCACTACCACTTCATCGTTGTTCACAATGTTTTTTGCCATCTGTATGGCATGACCCACACCCTGGCGGTCGGGCTGGTGTACATAATGCGCCTGTATATCGGGGTATTTTGCCTGAACGTAATCAAATATTTTATCGCCTAAATAACCTACTATAAATACAAATTCGTTAATACCTCCTTCACGTAACTGATCAATAATAATGCTCAGCACCGTTTTGCCTGCCAGGGGCATTAACGCTTTAGGTTGTGTATAACTGTGCGGACGCAGTTTGGTACCAGCTCCTGCTACCGGGATAATTGCCTTCATTAACCTGTGTTGTTTTATTAAAACGGCCCGTGAAAGTAAGTAATTTACAACAAATGTGGGTGTATAGAACAAAATTTATACATATTAACAAAGGCCTGTGGTTTTCCACATAATTTATCCAATTATCTAATCATCTAATTCTCTAATTATATTATTATCTACTACTTTTGCCACATGCAAAAAGACAACCTGGTTTTTGACCTTATACAGAAAGAATTAGAACGCCAACGTAACGGCATTGAGTTAATAGCATCTGAGAATTTTACCTCCCTGCAGGTAATGCAGGCCATGGGTACGGTAGCTACCAATAAATACGCAGAAGGATATCCCGGCAAGCGTTATTATGGCGGTTGCGAGATTGTTGATGAGATAGAAACACTTGCCATTGAGCGCCTGAAAAAAATCTTTAATACCAGCTGGGCCAACGTACAGCCTCATAGCGGAGCGCAGGCCAATGCAGCGGTATTTTTAGCCTGTGTAAAACCCGGTGAAAAAATATTAGGTCTTGACCTGAGCATGGGTGGTCACCTCACACATGGCAGCCCGGCTAACTTTAGCGGTAAAAACCATGAAGCTTTGTTTTATGGTGTAAAGAAAGATACCGGCCTGGTAGATTATGAGCAACTGGAAGAGATCGCTTTGCGTGAAAAGCCCAAGATGATCATCTGCGGTGCTTCGGCCTATAGCCGCGACTGGGATTATAAACGCATCCGTGCCGTAGCCGACCAGATCGGAGCGATCGTATTTGCCGATATTGCCCACCCCGCCGGCCTTATTGCCAAAGGTTTACTGAACGATCCTTTTGATCATTGTCATATTGTAAGCTCAACTACACATAAAACCTTACGCGGACCAAGAGGCGGTATCATTATGGTACGCCACGATTTTGAAAACCCATGGGGTATTAAAGACCCTAAAGGTAATACCCGTACCATTACGCAGTTGTTAGACCTAGCCGTATTCCCCGGTACACAGGGTGGTCCGCTGGAGCATGTGATAGCTGCCAAGGCCGTTGCCTTTGGTGAAATACTGAGCGATGATTTTGCCGTATATGGTAAACAGGTAATTGCCAATGCCCAGGCTATGGCCAAAGCTTTTGTAAGCAAGGGCTATAACCTGATCAGCGACGGTACCGATAACCATTTAATGCTGATCGACCTGCGTAATAAGAACATCACCGGCAAAAAGGCCCAGGAAACACTGGATAAAGCCCATATTACCCTGAATAAAAACGCAGTACCTTTTGATGATAAATCACCCTTTGTTACTTCAGGCATCCGTGTGGGTGTGCCTGCCGTTACCACCCGTGGCATGAAGGAAGCCGATGTAACGACCGTGGTGGAGCTGATTGACAGGGTACTGATGAATATTGACAATGAACAGGAAATAGCTGCCGTTAAAAATGATGTGCATACATTTATGCAAAAATTCCCTCTATATCCTGAATTATAATTTGCAATCGGTTTATTTATAAAAACTTAAACTATAATTATGATACAACGCCAGCAGAGTTTATGGTTACTGTTATCAGTAATATGCGGAATACTGAGTTTCAACTTTCCTTTTTACACCGGTACCCGCTTGAATGAGGCCAATATGATGGAAATGGCCATACTGGATGGTGCCGCTAACTTTTTTTATATTTTGTTTACAGGTGCCAATATAATACTGGCCCTGGTTACTATTTTCCTGTATAAGGACCGTAAGTTACAATTACGCCTGGCCCTGGTTGGCATACTAACTTCCCTGGGATTGTTTATTATGTACGTAGCAGGTATGCAGAAGTTTGAAAAAGGTAATTTAGCGTTAACTTCCTTATTGGTATTGGGCATTATAGCCGGATTTGTGATGGCGGCCCGCGGTATCAGGAAAGATCAGCAATTGATCAAGAGCATTGACAAATTACGCTAAAAATAATTTGATATAATAGTAAAAGCCCGTCAATGAAAATTGCCGGGCTTTTTTGTAAGACGAAATATTCAAATACTAAATCAAGACTTTATCATTTTGAAGGAGATTATATTTCTACGCCTTCTTCTTTGTCCTTAGTGATATTTAAAGACTTTTCTGTTTTTTTAATTTTCAGTTCGGGATATTTTTTTAACAGTGATTCATGTTTTTTGTATACATCCTGTGATGCTTTTTCACCGTTAATATACAGGGCACCGTCTTTGTGCTCCAGTGTATAATTCTTTTTACTATCTAATAAGCCATCTTTTTCAAGCCCTTCAACAATGGTTTTATAATCTTTTACTTCTACCCTTGCCTTTTCAATCTCTACTTTTGCCTTTGACAGATCAAACTCCATATTTTTCATGGACTTTTCCAATTCCGGCTTCATTTTCTCTATCTCTTCATAGGCGCTTTTCAGCTCTTTTTCTATTTGCGCTTTATTAATGGTCTTCATTTCTTCTTTGGCCCTTTTCATATCTTCTTTTGCAGTAACCAAAGCTTTTTCCATATCAGCTTTCATTTTATCAAAATCCACTTTAGACAGGCTTTGTTCTATCTCCTGTTGAATTTTATCCAGGTCAATACTTTTCATGGCCAGTTCGGCTTCTTTCATGGCCGATTGTACCTGTAGTTTTATTTTCTCAGCATCTAACTGGCTTAAAGCCGCTGATACTTTAGCTTTTAACTCCGGTCCTGATAACTGCCTTTCCGCTTCGTCTAACTGGCGCAGGGTCTCATCAAAATCCGCTACTTTTTGTTTGGGTACGGTATCATGTACCTGGTGTGTGCCCTCGTACTTATACTGGGTTTGTTTATACCCCCAGGAAGCCAGTACACATACTGCCGCCACACTGAGTGCGGCTATGGAAATCTTTTTAACTGTTCTAGTCGGCGTGGTTTGCATAATAATTGATTTATGGTTTAAAAACGAAATACTTCGTACAATATTACGACAATATTCGTATTAAATAAACCCGCTGCGGGGATTGTAAAATATTTAACAAACGGGGCCGGGGCCGGTTATTGTAAAAGACGTTTCCATTCATGTTGCAGCATGGCATACAGCACAATATCAAAATAAACATCATTTACCCGTTCAGATTCTCTTAAAACTCCTTCCCGGATAAACCCCAGCTTTTGCGGAATGGCCTGGCTTTTTATATTATGGATAGCTGCCTTTATTTCAATACGGTGCAGTTGTAAAACCGAAAACCCGTATTCCACTATTTTACGGCAGCAGTTCAGCATCACGCCCTTGCCACCGGCTTCACGGGTGAGCCAATATCCTATGGCTCCGCATTGATTAGCCGGCTGAATATGGTGTATCCCTATCCTGCCCGCAATAACTCCGTTAACAACGATCACAAAACTCTGCTCCAGTTTTTCAGCTGTCTTTTGCCGGCATTGTTGTATGTACCGTTCAAAATCTTCCACCGTCTGCATAGCCCCTACCCAGGGTAAAAATGCCGACAGGTGATCCCGGTTGGCATTTACCGCATCCAATAAACCGGCTGCATGCTCCGGTGCTGTTTCTTCCAGCCGCGTATGTTCATCAATTACTATTACCATTATTTATTTTTTATCCGCTGTAGTGCATCCATATTCTTTGGTTGCTTTTACCTCAACAGTATCGTTGCGGGGCATATACATGTCCACTCAACCTGTCTTGCAGTGGTGTAACATGAACCACACAAACCAGCTATAAAATGATTCTTACCTATTGTAAGTTACAGGATGTTTCCGATAACCGCCATAAACAAAAACTCCTTTTACCGGGGTAAAAGGAGTTGAATGATATAAGCAGGTGACTGTTTAACTTATTTACGGAATGCCCATTTCAGCATTTCTTTCCAGGATGGCTTTTTGCCATACATTAAAATACCTGTGCGGTAAATTTTACCTGCAAACCAGGTAGTAAACGCAAAACCACCAATTAATAACCCTACTGATAAAGCCAGTTGCCAGACAGGTACGGTACCCGGTACGCCAAAAGGTATACGGGCCATCATAACAATAGGCGAGGTAAACGGAATAATGCTACCCCATACAGCCACAGGACTGGACGGGTCTTTAATGGCAATGGTCATTAACATGATAGCAAAGATCACGATCATGGTTACAGGGAAACTTAAGGATTGCGCTTCACGCATATCCTCGTTCACCGCACTGCCGATTGCCGCGTACAGGGAGGAGTAAAAGAAGAAACCACCCATAAAGTAGAAGGCAAAACTTCCTAATAACAATGGCAGGTTTAAAGAAGTGAATACTTCCTGTACACCGCCAACCATTGAGTTAATAGCCGATCCTTCACCACCACCGGATACTTTGGTAGCATTATAAATGATGAATATAAAAGCGATCCATAAAATAAACTGGGTAAATGCCACCAGGCCGATACCGACAATTTTGCCCAGCATCAGTTGAAAAGGTTTTACCGATGATACCATTACCTCGGCAATACGGTTGGTTTTTTCTTCCATCACCCCCATCATTACCTGCGAACCATAGATGAGTAAAATAAAGTATATCAGGAAACCCGACACCATACCAATAGTAGAAGCTACATTGGAATTGGCTTTTTCGTCGTTTACATTTTGCGGTTTAATGGTAAGCTGGCTGGATAAGGCTTTACGCTTGGTTTCGTCAATGCCCAGTTTTTCATACTTGATCTCGTTGAGGATATTACCCAGCTTCATCTGTACTTCCGCTGCCGAACCTAAAGTACGACCGGTATGTAAAATTAGCTTGTCCAGTCCGTTCTCTACCGTAGCCCCGGCAGGTAATACCAGGTAGCCGTCATAACCTTTTGCTTCAAAGTTTTTAATCACAGTGGCGGCGCTGTCGGTTACCAGGTTCAGGTGACTGGAGGCATCGGCAGCATTGGCCCTTTCCACCCGTCCCTTATCCAGCAGGCCCGATGAGTCGATCACCGCGATCTTTAATACACTTTTACTTTTTTCCCCAATATAACCCATACCGAAAACCAGGCCCAGGTACAGCAAAGGAAAAAGTAAGGTGCTGATGATGAAAGTGCGTTTTCTTACCCTGGTAAGAAACTCTCTTTTTATAATTAGTATTGTTTTGTTCATTGTTATGTAGTTGGTAGTGTGGTAAAATGTTGGTTAGTTATTAAACTGTCTGGCAGTGGGTGTACCTTCTACCAACTTAATGAATATCTGGTTCAGCGAAGGTAATATCTCGTTGAAAGATTCGATACTCAGTCCCTTATTAATAAAGTACTGGATGATATCATTATTACTAAAGCCTTCATTACGTTGTAAAATAATACTGTTGTTCTTCTTCTCCTTTACTTCAAATAAATGAATGGCCAGGTGTTCGGCCAGCAGTTCATTGTTAAAGGTCACCTTGAAGAGGTTTTCTTTAAACTCCTGTTTCACCTGGTTTACTGTTCCGTCCAGTATTTTCTCGCCTTTGTTTACCAATACAATATGATCGCATATTTCCTCTACCTGTTCCATACGGTGGGTACTGAAGATAATAGTAGCGCCTTCTTTTGCCATGCGATAAATCTCATCCCGGATGAGGTTGGCATTTACCGGGTCAAGGCCGCTGAAAGGTTCATCTAAAATGATCAGCTTGGGATTGTGCAATACGGTTGTAACGAATTGCAGTTTTTGTGACATACCTTTTGACAGGTCTTCCACTTTTTTGTTCCACCAGCTCTGCATATCAAAGCGGTTGAACCATTCTTTTATTTTAGCCGTAGCATCGGCCTTGCTCAGGCCTTTCAGCTGGGCCAGGTATAAAGCCTGCTCGCCAATTTTCATTTTTTTATACAGGCCGCGTTCTTCGGGCATATAACCTATATAGGCAATATCATTGATCGGGTCAAAAGGTTTCCCGTCAAAAATGATTTCGCCCTGGTCAGGATAGAATATACCGGTGATCATCCTGATCAGCGTGGTCTTACCTGCACCATTGGGACCCAATAAGCCAAATATTTGTCCCTTTTCAATGTTGAGACTGATATTGTTAACGGCTTTTTGAGTGGCAAAGTTTTTAGTAAGATTATTGATCTGCAGTATAGGCATGTTGTAGTTTTATGCTTACAAATATAAACTTCCACTATTAATATATTGTATAAAATTGTATAAGTGGTATAGCTTTCAGGTTTTTATCCCACCTTTGTAAACTCAAACCCTTTTATGGCAAGATTTAAGTGGATATTACTGGCAATAACCGTTATTATGTTCAGCAGCTGGGGCTACCTGGTGCACCGTACCGTGAACCAACTGGCTATTTATAAACTACCCGCAGGTTTACAGCAGTTTTTTTACAGCAATAAAGAACCCCTTGTGATGGACGCCCCCCGTCCCGATAAACGCCGTTTTACTGACAAAACGGAAGGGAATAAACATTTTATTGACCTGGAGTATTATGGCGATTCTGCCGCCTATTTACCCCGGACCTGGGATGAAGCTATTAAAAAATATCCTGCCGATACGCTACATAAGTACGGCACATCGCCCTATAATATCATTGAAGTATATGGTAAACTGGTAAACGCGTTTGCCAATAAAAACAAGGACAGTATTTTGTTTTATGCGGCCGACCTGGGCCATTATATAAGCGATGCGCATGTACCGCTTCATACTTCTTTAAATTATGATGGCCAACTGACCAACCAGCAAGGCGTTCATGATTTATGGGAGACAACGGTTCCTGAAACGGTTTTCACCCAGTATCATTTGTACAGTAAGAAGAAAGCAAAATATATAGCTTCTATCCCTGACGCAACCTGGGAGATTATTTACCATACCCATACTTTATTACCACAGTTATTTGCACAGGAGTTAGCCGTATCCAAACAGTTTACCGATTCTACCAAATACCAATGGCAGTTCCGCTGGGGTAAGAACCGTCGTTTTTACAGCAGTGCTTTTGCCGCTGAATATAATAAAGCCTTGAAAAATAGTATTAACGAACAATTACTGTTATCTGCCGAAAACATAGCCAATTACTGGTATAGTGCCTGGGTAGATGCCGGCAAACCTGATCTTTCTTCTTTAATCACAAATACGGTTGATGCTAAAACACTTAAGAGTGAATTAAAACTGTATAAAAAGGGAAAACTGGTAGAAGCAAAGAAACTGATAGCTACTGAAGTTAAAACGGATGATTAGGAGTTAGGTATGAATGAGGAATGATGAATTATGAATGAGAAAGTGGCCGGAGTTTTTTCACTGAGTGACACAGAGTCGAAGTTTGATAAACCTTTGTGTACCTCTGTGAATCCACTCCTTTAACACTGTGGTCATTCTCTTTTATTCCTCTATAACACCTAACTGCACCAATATTGCTTCCACCACCCTTTCGCCATCCATGGCTGCACTCACAATGCCGCCTGCATAACCGGCGCCCTCGGCACAGGGGTATAGTTGTTTTATTTGCGGATGCTGTAAGTCACCGGCATTACGCGGAATACGTACCGGTGAGGAAGTACGGGATTCGGTAGCCACCACAATAGCATCGTTGGTATAGTAACCACGCATTTTTTTACCAAATTCAATAAAAGCCTGTTGCAGGCTGTTAAATACAAAGCCGGGTAATACCTGCTGCAGGGAAGTACTGTGCACACCCGGTAAGTAAGAGCAATCAGGCAGGGAAGAAGAAATAATATTTTTCGAAAAATCAACCATGCGCTGTGCAGGCGCTACCATCTTTCCTCCTCCAGCTACAAAAGCAGCCTGCTCTACCTGTTGCTGAAACTGCATTAAAAGCAAAGCATCATCTGCTTTATATGCCTGCTTTTTTTGTTTATGATGTGTTATGGCGTCGGTCACATTTACCTGTACAACCATGCCGCTGTTGGCATGTGGATTATTGCGCTTGGAAGGCGACCAGCCATTCACCACCAGCTCGCCGGGTGCCGTTGCAGCCGGGGCAATGATACCGCCGGGACACATACAAAAGGAGAAAACACCTCTACCCTCCACCTGTTGCACCAGGCTATAGGATGCCGGCGGCAATAGGCCGTCACGCACCGCACAATGATACTGGGCCGTATCAATAATACTTTGCGGATGTTCTATACGCACGCCAAGGGCAAAGGGCTTGGCCTCGATGGCAATATTTTTTGTCTGTAACAACTGGAAAATATCCCGCGCCGAGTGACCCGTTGCCAATATAACAGCATCGGCCGTAAGACTATCCCCGTCGGCAGTAACCACACCTTTCATCACCTGATTGTCAATAATAAAATCGGTTACTTTTTTCTCAAATAAAAAGATACCGCCGCTGCCAATGATCTGTTCCCGCATGGCGGTCATGATCTGGGGTAGCTTATTGGTACCGATATGCGGGTGTGCTTCAAAGAGGATATTTTCTTCAGCGCCAAAGTGTACAAATATATTCAGGATACGGTCAATATCGCCCCGCTTGCTGCTGCGGGTGTATAATTTACCATCGCTGTAAGTGCCGGCACCGCCTTCTCCAAAACAATAATTGCTCTCCGGATTTACAATGCCTTCTTTATTCAACTTTGCCAGGTCGCGGCGGCGGGAACGCACATCCTTGCCTCTTTCAAGAATAACGGGTTGTACACCTGCTTCCAGTAAACGCAGGGCGGCAAATAATCCTGCAGGGCCTGCGCCCACAATAATGACCTTGTGCCGGGCATTGGCAACTTCTTTATATTGTAAAGGGATCAGTGACCGCTGCTGAAAGGGCTCGTTAATAAATACGTTCAGTGTTAAATTGACCCAGGGCTGTTTGCTGCGGGCATCGATGGATCTTTTCTGGATAATAAAACCGGTAATGTTTTTAGGCGGCACCGATTCCGTACGGGCAATGATACTTTTAATGGCTGTATCGCTGGCAGCTTCTGAGGGCAGTACTTTTAACGTGATCTTCTTTTGCATACTATTTGTCAGGTATTTATCCCGAAGCTGCAAAAATAAGACAGATAGGGCAATTTACCTGCCTGCCAATAAAGCCCTTTACCAACCTGGGCCTGCATACTGGTATACCAGTATTAAAATAACAGAGGCCCAGAAGAATATTAAGGGCAATATTTTATAAGATGCATGCATATAACCAAAAGCATGAAAGGCCGCCATAGGCAATAAAGCCATGATCCAGCTTTCGAGGCTGTTGCCGGTGTTGACAAAAGGAATTAATAATGCAATGAGTAAGTAGAATAATAAAATACTCCAGCCTTTACGCACCTGTATCAGCATACGGCGTAAATGGTCCTGTACATAATACCCGCCTACCAGGAAAGGCACCATGATCAGGAAAACACTGCCCGCCATCCAGGCCGATTGTTTTATTTTAGGCAGGCCGATACTGATCTGCGGCAATAATACCTCCCAGCTGAAGCTGTCGGTTAGCAACAGGTAAATAGCCAGGAAATAGTAAGGCGTGGTAATACCTAGTATACACAGCAGCCATTCGTTTAGTTTAAAAGGCCGTAGAATGGATAAAGCGAGTATCACCCACAAACCAAAGAAGATAATGGGTGAATAAAAGAAAGAGGCAATACCGAGTGCCAGGCCAATATTAAAAATGCTGCCCCGGGCCTGCGGCTTATTGTACGTATTAAAGATGGCAGGCAGGATGTATAATAATATGGTATTGGCGAGTAAAGAGGCCGAGAAATAATTCCAGTCGGGCAGTAAAGAAGTAACCACCATATAAGCCAGGCCCGGTAAATAGTTCAACCGGTTCATCATACGATGGTGGTTGATGAACCTGGTGAGCAGGTTAGCCTGTAAAAATAACAAAGTAAAAGCCAGCAGAGGATACAGAAGCGGAAAACCCACAGCAGAAGGATTCAATGCCTCTACTATACGGGTATAAAAGTAACCATCGCTGCTGTGGGTAACAGCCGGATGGGGGTTGATAAAAGCAGGTAATTTTATTAAAATGCCTACTATTAACAACAGTAAAATATTTGCCGGACTCTTTTGTTTAAAAACGCCTATCACGAAGTATTGTGGTTTTGTTGGGTATGTACGGCTCAATGAAGCCGTACATACCGGTGCAAAATACAACGTGTACTAGTTAAAATCAACTTTTGCAAAACAAATATAATTGCGGTACAAACAAGGGATGATCATTTGGTTACGGCCCACCTGTTTACCATACCGCGGCATAAACTCCCGGCCACGGTCTAAATTCTTCAGGGTAGGGTTACGTTTCATTTCACCCTCCGGTGATACGGTAAAGTCGCTTAATAACTGTGCTTTTGACTCCAGCGTATTAAACAGGAAGTGTAACTGTCCCCCGGTAATGAATAACTGGTAGGATAAGAGGTTATCGGACTGGTCGTTATACTGCTCCTTGGTAATAACGTTGTTCCATTCGTTATTGCCCTGGCTGTCAAAAGACGAAATAGTAATATTATCGGCCTGGTAACGCACATTATCATTGCCCCAGCGGTTCATACCCCAGTAGGAATTATAGTAGTAAGGAGAGTAGTAATAATAATCAAACGGGCGCATGAAAGGTGAACCCCAGTAGTTCCAGCGATTCCAGGGTCCGCCGCCACCTCTTGAGCTTGTATAGGCCGCTTCGCTGGCAATAATAAAACCACCGTCACCTTTTAAAATAATATTCTTAATAAAGTTATCATCAAAAGCCGCTTTGGCAGAGGTATTTCCTTTGGCCTCCTTACGTAAGGCTTCGGAAAAAGCCAGTGCCTTTTCGCGAACCACCTGACCGGCTCTCTTATCCCATACATACAGGTAGTACCCTTCTATATTACCTCTCTTGGTTTTATTATAAAACGATACCATCACCAGGCGTTTATTCACATTATCCGCTTTGGTTTTAATATCATCCAGGTAAATGCCTTCAATATTGATAGATCTTTCTGTTAAAACGTCCTCCATCGCGGTTTTTTGTATCAGGTCGACCTTACTGATACTCTCATTGCTTAAGCGGTTAAAACGGGCAAAGAACAGGTCGCCGTCATTATCTAAGGTAAACTCGCCCAGGTAATAATCCCGCTCTTCCATGGGAACCGTCAAACGGCTCAGTTTTAAAGTTTGCAGGTTATCATCCAGCAGGCGGGTTGTAAGCCGGAAAAGCTTTTTATCTTTACTGTTTATTTTATACAACAGTATCTTGCTTTTATCTTCACTGGTAACGGTGGTGTAGATCTTATTATCGGCACTATAACCGATACGGGTAGTATCCAGCAGCATAACATCACCTACCTTATCACCCACATCGTTCAAACGGGCTGCCTCGCAATACACGATGCCTTTGCGCTGGTATTGATAAATTACATAGAAATAGCTGGCATACGGAACGATATCCACATTGATAACACGGTCACCGTTAGGCAAAAAGTCAAAATTCTTTTTGGCCACGGGCAGCATTTCATTGTCCAATACCGATACCCAGTGTCGGCTCCTGTTGCTTTTATAGATCAGGAAGTTGTTACCCATTTTACCGATCACTTCAAAGTTTATCCGGTGGCTGTCGTCTTTTTCGGCCTCCGAGTACACAATTTGTTGCGCCTGAACACCAAAACCGGCCAATAGTAGCATGATTATCAGATACAATCGTTTATTCGTCATATTCATCTTAATTTACCTTGTATTAAAGTTACAAATAGTTGGCCACATACAATTTACCTGATGCAATTTGTTGCGGCATTACATTAATAACGAGGTTAAAAATCCAAAAGTTGTTCCTTTAATCATAAAAAAAACCTTAAATCAGGCCGGCAGCGAAAGCGGTTACCGGCTATTAAGTGTAAAGACTGAGCCAACCAGCCGGTTTTCCCGCGCCTTGAAGGAGAACAAAGAAAAACGCCACAAGAAATTAGAATACGATTAGAAAATGGCGGGTTAAAGCTTCGTGAAAAAAAAGTTAACGGCTTGTAATTTTTGTATGCCTGTTTTACTTATAACTTTGTAAGTCGAATTACGGCCCGGGCAGAAGCCGGCCGTTTTTCGTAAATTTTAACAAGTGAAAGGACCTACCAACAAAGTCACCGCTGCGGGACTTCTAATAGCACTCGGAATTATTTTTGGCGATATTGGCACATCACCACTTTATGTTTTTAATGCCATCATCGGTGACAGGGAGATCAATGAGCTGCTGATCGTTGGTACTTTATCCTGTATTATCTGGACACTTACCTTACAAACCACCATTAAGTATGTTATTCTTATTTTAAGAGCCGACAATCGTGGTGAGGGCGGCACATTTGCCTTGTATGCCCTGGTAAGACGCCGGCGAAAGTGGCTGGTAATACCTGCCATGCTGGGTGGCGCGGCACTATTGGCCGATGGTATGATCACCCCGCCTATTTCCATTACCTCCGCCATTGAAGGACTTTCCAAACTCCCCTATTTAAAGGAAACGCTGACCGCCAATACCATTATGGTGATCGTACTGATCATACTGGCCCTGTTTTTTTTCATGCAACAGTTTGGCACCTCCTCGATCGGTAAGTTTTTCGGGCCGATGATGTTCATCTGGTTCACCCTGTTACTGGTACTGGGCCTTGCACACGTTTTTGACGATCTTACCATTTTCAAAGCATTAAGTCCTCATTACGCAATTGAATTTTTAAGTACCTATAAAGAAGGTTTCTGGTTGCTGGGTGCCGTGTTTTTGTGTACCACGGGTGCCGAAGCTTTGTACAGCGACCTGGGACATTGCGGCCGTGGTAATATCCGTATGGCCTGGATATATGTAAAAACCTGTTTACTGGTACATTATTTTGGACAGGGCGCCTATATGTTAGCGCATTACAACGGCACTTTTGTAAACAAGAATGCTCCGCAACTGAACGCCTTTTATAACCTGATGCCGGAGTGGTTTATTTTGCCGGGCGTTATTATTGCCACCCTGGCAGCTATTATTGCCAGCCAGGCCATGATATCGGGCGCCTTTACACTCATCAGTGAAGCCATGCGTTTAAACCTGTGGCCTAAACTGAAGATCCGTTACCCATCAGAAGCCAAGGGCCAGTTGTTTATACCGGGTATTAACCTGTTGTTATATGTGGGCTGTACCGGTATTGTACTGTACTTTCAAAAATCATCGGAGATGGAGGCGGCTTATGGCCTGGCCATTATTGTTACCATGCTCACCACCACCATCCTGTTTGCCAATTACCTGGTATTACACCGGGTAAAAAAACGCTGGATATACCTGTTCCTGGTAAGTTATTTTATTGTAGAAACGGCTTATTTCATTGCCCTGCTGGATAAGTTTACCCATGGTGGTTATATTACCGTGCTGTTAGGCGGCCTGATGTTCCTGGTAATGTATGTATGGTACAGGGCCCGTAAAATTAAAAACCGTTACGTGGAGTTTGTACGGCTGGAACATTATATACCCAAGATACAGGAGTTAAGTAATGATAAATCGGTAGCCAAGTACGCCACCCACCTTATTTACCTGACCAGCGCCAATAACCCGAAAGAGATTGAACATAAGATCATCTATTCCATCTTGAATAAAAAGCCTAAAAGGGCCGATATATACTGGTTTGTACACGTAGATACATTGGACGATCCCTATACTTGTGAGTATAAGGTGGAGCATATTATACCCAATGATATTATACGTATTGATTTCAGGCTGGGCTTTAGAATGGAGCCGAGGATCAACCTCATGTTCCGCAAAGTAGTGGAAGACCTGGTGGCCAATAAAGAAGTAAATATTATCAGCCGTTACGAAAGCCTGGCAAGCAGCAATACCGTGGGCGACTTCCAGTTTATGGTAATGGAAAAATACCTGAGCCAGGATAACGAACTACCGTTCAGTGAAAGGGTTATTATGAAGTTCCACTTCTGGTTAAAAGAACATAGCCTGAGCGAGGAAAGAGGTTTTGGCCTTGATCTTTCGAATGTAACGGTGGAGAAATTCCCGCTTATTGTGGCACCGGTGACCAACCTGCGGCTTACACGTATTGATAGCTAGTTTTTCAATAATATATTGGATAATATAAAAAAATAGGGGTGCATAGACATGCACCCCGCTTTAAAATCCAATATCCTATGAAAAACCAAGACAAATATACCTGACTTGTATTTGCAGGCCCCCCTCTTTTCGCTAAATTGACAATTATCATCGTTGACCTTCTGTTTTTTCAAGATGAACCGTTTGTTCTGCCATTAACGGCACCGGTATTTTGTTTACATTTAAAACATGGCGAACAAAAAAGGCAACAATAAATGTTGCCTTAAAAAATACATTATAAAATAAAAAACATCTACATAAGTATTTCCCGTTTGGGTTGAACTGGCTTAGGGATGTCTGTTTCACCAAGCATATTCAACAGGTCAATTTCTATGGTACGGCAGATGGAGAGCATGGGGATATCGTAAGGAAGCCCTTCAAAAGGGTTTTCAGAATAATCACCGATCAGTTCCATGACCACATACACCCAGCCGATGACCATACCAAAGGGAATGGCCAGCCAGATCCAGGCATCGCCCAGTTTAGCAAACTCGCCTACTATGCCAAAGGGCAGCATAAAGATAAATATGCATACGAACAGGAAACTGAAACTCCCGTACTGACGCGGTAAGGGAAATTTCTTGATCCGTTCCAGCTTGCCCTGGTGTTCAAAACAATCATTGACCACCCGTTGCAGTTCGAGTTGTTTAAACACATCCAGTTTACCCTGGTCATACAACATGTTGAGCGTTTGGGTTTGCTGATGCAGTATATGGGTTGCGCCGTTGGCAAAATGATCGCCGGCTTCAAACCCCCGCAGGTATTTTTTCATTTCTATGGCTGCCACCTCTTCTTCATACATGCCCACACCAAAGTTTTTACGACGGTTTACACTAAAACTGCCGAAAAGATGCCGCAGGCTTACATGCTCCCATTGGGTAGGTTGCAATAATTGCGACCGCAGCGTATAGATCCATGCAATATACCCATACACCAGTTTTTCTGTATCCGCTTTGTTTTCTTTACCCAGGAAGCCCTTAACCATGGAGGCCCACATACGGCTGCTGTTAACAATACCACCCCATATTTTACGTCCCTCCCAAAGACGGCCATAAGCCTGGTTATTTTTAAAGCCCACGTAAAAAGCAACCGCCGTACCCACTACGGAAAGCGGCAGCCAGGGAATGGCCAGCATTTTCCAATGGGTGAAATGATACAGGGAGGTCATCAGCGTCATCCATGCGGCCAGCCACCAGAAATGATGACCGGCAATGAACATGACACCTCTGAACGAAAGCGTTTTTCTTACTAACATATATAGGCTGCTTTGTTATAGCAAACGGTAATACAGGAAAGATTATAATTTACGGATACGGATATTTTTATAGTAGGCTTTATTGCCATGATCCTGCAGGGCAATCAGCCCTGTTGCAGCTTTGCCATAATCAGGAAAATCCTTCCATTTACCGGTTTCGCGTAATTTATTCCATTCCGGTGTCCAGGCTTCAAAGGCAAGAATTTTTTCGCCGTTTAACCAATGTTCCACCTTGCCCTTGTTGAATATGATTTTACTGTTATTCCACTCGCCTACCGGTTTCAGCTTTTTATTACTGCCGGCCAGGTGCATGGCATAATCGGCGCCGGCTTTTTGCCAGTCCTCCAGTTTACCAGGGAAGTTCACATCATCAATGATCTGGTACTCAGGACCTGTTTCATAAGGTGCTTTGTATTTTTTATCCTCCACTACATGGTACATTACCCCGCTGTTACTGCCTGAGTCTACTTTCCAGTCCCATTCCAGTTCAAAGTTCTCATACGCTTTATCGGTAACAATATCACCACCCGAGTCATGTTCGGCATGACCCAGGCATACCAGGGCCCCGTCGATGATGGTCCAGTTTTTTATAGCCGCGCTGTCTTTATTATAGCCATGCCAGCCATTAAGGGTTTTGCCGTCAAAAAGTGTTTCCCATCCGGCATTATCGGTAATACTGTCTTTGGTCGAACCGGCTGTTGCCTCCGGGTTTGTTTTGTTGTCGTTGCCACAGGCTAAAAGGCAACCGGCCGATACCAATGCGAAAAAGAATTGTTTCATAATGCGTTAAAAAGTTGTGAGGGTTTATAATAATAGTGTAGTTATCCGATTTTTTTCATGTTCACAGGGTCCCAGTTGATAGGCTTTCTTTGCACCAGGCTGTCGTTACATAATAATGCCGGTGCTGCCGCCCGGTAACCGAAGGCTGCATCTTCGGCAATGGCTTTATTGTTACGGTTACGGATGGCGGTAAAGAAGTTCACCATATGATCGTAAGGGCCGCCCTTATAGCCTTCTTCCGCTTTATACACCAGTGTAGAAGGTGGCAGTATTTTTTTACGGCTTTCATTACCCTGACCGTTCTGTGCTTTAAGGAAAGGATCGCCCATAGCCGACATGTTATTTTTTTTAAGGGTTACATCATCCCAGGTAACATCCATAGAGCCCTCGCTGCCTACCAGTTTTAAGTAAGTAGTACCGCTGGTACCATCTACAAAGTTGCAGCGCAGTGAAAGGTTGAATGCGGGGTGCACGGCCGTTTTGGGATAATCGAAAGCACCCAGCTGCACATCGGGTACTTCGCGGCCATCGTTCCAGAAGCGTAAGCCACCGGTTGAGTATACACGATCCGGGCCCAGTGAGTCGGTAATAAAATGCAGACTGGAAAACAGGTGTACATACAGATCACCTGCCATGCCGGTGCCATAGTCGTTGTAATTACGCCAGCGGAAGAAACGCATCGGATCGAAAGTTCTTTTGGTAGTATTGCGGATATAGGCATCCCAATCCACCGTTTTTAAAGAAGCATCGGCCGGTATGGGATATTGCCATACTGATACCGGGTTACGCCGGGCCCAGAAACCTTCGGCATAGTTGAGTTCGCCAATCGCCCCTTCCTTTAATAATTGTTTTGCTTTTTCATTACCTAAAGAAGATACGCCCTGGCTACCCACTTCAAACACCATTCCTGTTTTATTTTGAGCAGCAATTACCGCAGGCCCTTCCTCCACGGAATGTACCATTGGTTTTTCGCAGTATACATGTTTGCCTGCATTCATGGCATCAATGGATATCTGCTGGTGCCAGTGATCGGGTGTGGCAATAATAACCGCATCCACCTCTTTACGGTTTAAAATTTCTTTATAGTCCTTTGTCGTAAAGATGCCGGAGCCCCAGCGGGTTTTAGCATCGGTAAGCCGGGTGGTATACAGGTCACAGACCGCTACTACTTTTACACCGGGAACCATCAGTGCCGTATCGAGGTCAGCACCACCCATGCCTCCTGCACCAATAAGCGCTACATTGATCTGGTCATTGGCATCAAATACCTGGTCACGGGCTATGCCGATGATCTTACGGGTAGGCGTATCGGCAGCATGTAAATAATTGCCGGCCACAATAGCACCCGACGAAAGAATAAGTTTTTTGAGGAAGCCTCTCCGGGCTTTTTCTTTATCCATAGTTTATGCAAACGTTTTAGTTCGTTAGCCAATCAAAATACTAAAAAACACCGAAGAAATTTATAATCGCCGGATAAGATTTATTAACCGGTGTATTTTTTATTGCCCGGCTGTTATATAAAGCTGAAAGGCTGCCCGATTGCAGCGGCACCCCGGTATTAAAGACCGGGGTATAGCGGAAAGCGGGAACTGCTGCTGATAGCAGTACCGGCGATGAAAGCCCCTGAAAATTATATCGCTTTAATTTTCATTAACAATGTATTCGTTTTTTGTTAGTACAAGCACCTGCCAACATTAAATATTTTGCGTGGGATGAGGCCAGGACCAGCTCCTGTGCTATATAATGACTGTGTAATCCACTCAAATATGATATTTAAAAAAATCGGACTGATCTGCACGATAGTGCCCTTATTCATTGCCTGCAACAAACGTAATTATGGCGGCGCCACACCGGAGCCGGGAATACCTGGTACCCCGGCAACAACTGATACCTCCCACTACCCGCCTTATACCTGGCAGGAACATTGGTTTGATCATAACCTGCTGGTAAAGCGGGTGCATTTCAATAATAATATTGCCGTTTATTTTGATGATGATGTAAACCGCAGCAAGGCCGGCTGGTTGTTTGATTTTACGGATACCGTATGGGCCTATACAAAAAAAGTATATGGCGCTTTTGGTAAAAATGATACCACCAACCGTTTGTTTGCCGTATACCACACCGGTAAGTATGGTGGCGGTCACCCGGACACCTACCTGAACGGCGCACATGATTACAGGAATATGATTGATATAGGATCGGGATGGGATGCATGGGAGCATATTACACCCTGGGAAACAGATGTGATCATTCATGAAATTGCGCATATAGTTGAAGGTGGCAGCAAGGCTATTAAAGAGTCACCGGCATTTGGCATATGGGGCGATAGCAAGTGGGCCGAAATATTTGTATATGATGTACATGATGGCATTGGTAATAATGCGGCGAAGGAAAGAGTGTATAACACCTGTATGCCTATTACGGATGATTACCCGAGAGCCAATACATCGTGGTTCAGGAACTGGTTTTTCCCTATTTATGAAAAGCATGGCAGATCGGTTGTACTGAACCGGTATTTTGAATTATTATCCAAACATTTTCCCACCAGAATAAACAGCGGTATTACCAGTTATGCGAGATCGTTAAACTTTGGAGAGTTCATCCATTTCTGGAGCGGTGCCGCCGGTGTTGACCTGTCGTACCGAGCCCTGATGAGTTTTGGCACAAAGGATAAGGAAGGCAGGGACTGGCAGGCCCAGCTGGCCATTGCCAAAGCGGCCTTTCCCGGTATTACTTATAGCACTGATAACACTTATGGTACCGACCTTACCGTAAATGCCGGTATTGTGGTAAGCAGGGAGAATACGCAGGGTGCGCAGTCAACGGAAGGTTCTTTAAAATTAATTGACAGGGATAATAATACCAAGTTTTATACCGGTACCTATACCACTGATTTTACCGTACAGCAAATATTACCAACAGCAGTTATAGCCAACAGTTACCTGCTTACATCGGGCAATGATGCACCCGCCCGTGACCCTAAAGACTGGATACTGGAAGGATCGGCTGATGGCAATAGCTGGCATACACTGGATACCAAAACCAACCAGCGGTTTGCTTACAGGAACGAGATCAGGGTGATTGATTTTGCCAATACCACAGCATATAAGTATTATCGCTTACGTATTACTGCCAATGCAGGCAGCAGTGATATGCAACTGAGTGAATGGCGTTTGTTTAAAAAATAATACAATAAAAGTTTATTGAAGAAAAGGTGAATATAGCTATTCACCTTTTTTCATGTACTGTTATAATAATATAAGTAACTGTTTGCCATGTATATAAAACCCTGCTACTTTTTTTATTCACTACTTAACTGCCTGCAAAAACATTTTTTGGCATTATTATTAGTTATATAGGATACATGCAACGAAAAATATGATTGCTTCCATAGAATATACTATTATATGGAGAGCAGGTATGTTATGCATAAATCATAGGTATCATTTAAAACTTCACTATATGAAAAAGTCAATATTTATTTTAGGCTGCACGATTGTGCTTTTATCAGCCTGCAACAACGAAGCATCAAACCCGGTAGAAAAAGCAGATTCCCTGAATGAGGCCAAGCAGGACCAGATGCCGGTGGAATCAGCATCAGTAGAGAATACCAGTAAGTTTTTAGTTAAGGCAGCCGACCATGGCATGGCCGAAGTAGAGTTAGCTAAATTAGGCGAAGAAAGGGCTACGCAACAATCGGTAAAAGATTTTGCGGCCATGATGGTGAAAGACCATACAGCAGCAAACGCCGAAGTAAGTGCGCTGGCGGCCAAGCTGAATGTTACCCTGCCCGCTACTTATGCGGAAGAACATAAAAAAACTGCGGCCGACCTGAGGGATAAAAAAGCCAAAGACTTTGATAAGGATTTTATGGATGCGATGATATCGAACCATAAAAAAACGATCGATGAATTTAAAGATGCCAGCGATGATGATATGAATGCGGAGGTAAAAACATTTATCACCACTACCCTGCCTACTTTGCAGTCGCACCTGGATGCTGCTGAAAAGATCAGGAAAGCGATGAAATAAGCGATCACGTTTCGATCAGGTAATAACAAAAGCCGGCATAATGCCGGCTTTTTGTATATAGTTTTCCATTTAAATTACTCAATTGCATTGATCTCACCCAGGCCGGTATAACTGGCATCGGAGCTGCGTACAATATCAAAACGGAAATACCTGGCGCTTACCGGTGTTAAGAAACTCAGGTGTTTGATATCGGGGTTATTGGCATTAGAACTGGCAAGGGTAACGCTACCGTTATAGGTACCTATATATTGCCAGGTGTTGCCATCGTTACTGGAAGAAACATTTACCTGTAACCAGTTCTCGTTCCGGTAGGCATAACTTGGAACAAGCCTGAAACCTTTTACCGTTTTGGCGGCTCCCATATCCAGGCGCAACCAGGCCGGTATACCACCTTCTGACGACCAGGCCGTTCCATTATTACCATCGAGCACTAACGCAACAGGATTGGCGGAATAACTGCCACTGGCAGTAACCGACCAGCCAGTACGGCTGGCTACGGTACCACCTGTAATGGCGGCATTAGCCGGATCGATATTACTGATGCGAAGAATAATATACGCGATCGATTTAGGCCCCAGTACAAATGGTGCCGGCGCTACGGTTTTAAGCGGTAAAATATAAGCCGTACCGGTTTGTAAAGCAGCGAAGTTTTTTATGTTCACTTCAAAACTATCAATAGAAAATTTAGCCCCTGCAGGTATCTGTGCCTTTGTTTTTACCAGCTCATAAGAACCTTCGGGGAAGGCTTTGTACTGGGTATTATTTCTCAGGTTATACGCATCTACCAGGGAAAGATCGGCACTGAGATCGGCTGTAACAGCGCTGCTGTAAGATGCGATATTTAAGGCCGCGCCAAATTTTACCGGGTTTCTTAAGCTCACCGAATTATCTGGGTACCTGGTCATTAACACATTCAGGGTATCAAATCCTGAACGGGCCGGTATATCAATGCTTGGTTTGATCTTTAACATATTAAACACTGGTCCGCCCTCAGACGCATAGATATTTCCTTTACGGTAAGGCTGTACTTTAATGGTATCGCCGCTTATGCGCATTACACGGAAAAAGAAATCGGTAATGCCCTTATCACCAGTTGCGTAGATACGTGAAATAAAAGAGCTGGTAGAGAAAGTGAGCAACGGCATACCCGTTGCCGATGAAAGTGTATAATACGACATGGCCGGGCCGGCATAATTGGAAAGGCTGCTGGACATGGTTACCTGGCTTTTCAGCGTATCAAATTTCATGGTAAAATTAGCCGAGCTGGTTACCACGGTAGAAGTGGCAGCACTTTCCGGATATAACAGGAAGCCATATTCTGCACCCTGTAACATTTTTTTGATATCCAATTCAAGAGCTTCCTGTCTTTCCTTTACCGTGCCGCCATCAAGGGGCAGGTCTTTTTTCTGACAACCCCACAAAGCGGCAATGATGGTGAATGACAGTACCGCAGTTGTTATTTTATTTTTCATTAGAAATAAATTAATAGTTTATATTTTTATACCCGACCTTATAACCTGGCAACTGCAGAGTCTAAATAAGTTTTCATATCATGCAGGTCCATACCCATATTCAGGTATTTCTGGTAGATCATCTCGTACTTGGTTTTCAGCTTTGGATTTTTAGCTACAATACGCAGCACCGAATCCTTTGTAAACGTAAGACAGGCGCCCACAGTGGTAGCAAAATCTTCTTCAGGAGCATAACCTCCGTAAGGTTCAAAGAAACCATCCGCCTGGGCCTGCGCAGTAGTTTTGCTGCTATAGGCAATACCATAATAGTTACCCTGCGAAACACGGTCGTAAGCATATCCCCTTCCGTATTTATGGTCCATCTGGTGCGCATGTTCGTGGTAAAGGGTTGTTATATGCGATCTTAAGGATGTTTTATTGGTAAAGCTTAAATTATCCACTGCACCCATACCTAAACGGTAGAACTGGCCGTTTAAACCGGCACCAGCCGCACCACCGGAAGAGATGCTGTTAAATTTAATGGCACTGCCCACAATTAAGAACTCGATAGGCTTTTCGTTGGCCCAGAATTTAGGGAACCGCTGTTTTAAAGGCCCTAACCATAATTTATTGATCATGATATTGGTATAACTTACCGCCCGGTCATAACTGGTAGGTGTAAAGAAGGTAGTAGGATCAATTACACGGGGTGTAAACTGGTAATACACTTTTACACCGTAGTCCCGCTGGATGGTATCAATAAGAGAATCCAGGCCGTTTTTAACAGCATTCTGCGGTAACTCTAAAAAATCAACCGGCTCTTCTTTCACCAGTTTGTCTTCTTTGGTACAACTAACAAATACCACTATTGCCATTGCCAGCACAAAGCCGGTTAAGCCATAAATATTTTTTTTCATATACATTTTATTAAAGGTTCAGTTTATTTTTAAACAGTAAGGGTGTTATCTCGGATTTAACTGGATACCGGGATTACCTAATTGTTCTGTTAACGGGATCTGTAAAGCTTTTTTAAGATCGGTTGCTTCTAAGGTAGCCGCTACCGGTAATCCTCTTCCCAATACATGCTCCACTTTTATTTTCAACCTTTTTACATCAAACCACCTGAGTCCTTCATTTAAAAACTCCTTCCTTCTCTCGTCCATTACAATGGCCAGTAATTGTTCTTTGGTAACATCGGCCGCTGCAATGGGTGTATAAGTGGTATACCTGGCAGCCCTGAAAACATTTACATCAGCCAGGGCATCTTCTACTGTACCGGCAATGCTGCGCAACACGGCTTCGGCCCTGTTTAACAATACTTCATCGGTAGTAAAATGTGCTGTTCTTACAAAACTGTTGGGGTTGTTAGGCTGTGTATTGTACTTGGTAGCTACAACCTGGTTATCAATTACCGTACCCACAGCGATCAATAAAGTTCTGCGACGGTCAGTATTGGTAAAAGTGCCTCTTAACTGATCCGTTGGGAAAAAGCCGCATAAAGTATAGCCGGTAGGCGTTAACACACTCAGGTTAGTGGAATAACTGCTTAACAGGATATTCGGATGTGAGGGAGGATCCATATACATGGTAGCATAATACTCCCGGCTGAACTGTGAGATCAATGCGAGGTCAGCAGCCAGGTTACGGGTTGTACGGCCTTTGATCTTAATTACCTCATCGGCATATTTAACCGCTTCTTCCCATTCGCCTTTATACAATTTTACCCTGGTCATAAATGCGTTGGCGCTGGCCAGTGAAAAATGGTAAGGATTTTTTGACAGATCGGCCTCACCCTTTTTCATATAATCAAGGCCGGAAATAGCATCCTTCTCAATCTGGTCATACACCTGCTGTACGGTACTGCGTTTTACCAGTACCTGGTTTTCTTTGCTCACTGTGGTAACAATGCCCACACCCAGGTCGGTAGCCGCTGTTGCTTTATCATAATGCTGGCCAAATAAATTAACCAGTAAGAAATGGCAGTAAGCTCTTACCATCAGGGCCTCACCCATTACGGCTGCTTTATACGAATCGCTGCCTCTTTCCGATTTTAATACACCTTCAATTACCAGGTTGGCCCTGTAAATTTTGGAATAAAATTCGGCATAGGCATTCTCAGGGCCTGTGGGTATGTTCTGCGGATATTCGTCCTTATACAGGTACATCGGCAGGAAACGGTCATTGATAGAAGCCTGCGCCAATGTGGCATAGTACTGGTAATCGTCGGTAAGGATATCCGTAAACAATTCATGCCTTAACGGGTAACCATCGGTCATCAGCTGGGCAAAATGTTCGGTAAGCGTAGGGCTGATCCGGTTATCATAGGACTTATCCAGGAATTTTTTACAGCCCGAGAAAACCAGGACCACCAGTGATAACGCCAATATTTTATATCTTGTTTTCATGTTTCTGTAGCTCATTAAGTTTTTTAGAATTGTGCAATTAATCTCAGCGAATAACTTTTAGGGTTAGGTAAGCTTACCCCGGTGATCAGTGTTTCAGGATCCACACCTCTTAAGCGCTTATCAGCCCAATAATAGATATTGTTGGCAGAAGCCATAACCCTTACGCTTTTGATCACCCCGATACGCTGTAACGCTTTAGGGCTTACTTCGTAAGAAAGCATCACCTCGTTCAAACGTAACACATTTGCATTTACCACCATGGCAGTGCTCCTGTTATAAGCAAATTCGTTCTGAATACCAGCCGAAGATAAGTAAGCGGCCTGAATACTGGACACCAGGCCCGGTACATTGGTGATCAATTCGTCACCGCTTGAACGCCAGCGGGCATCAATATCCTGTGCTACTGCCAGGTTATCGGCGTAGTTACGCTGTACCATGGGCGAACGGAATACTTTATTACCATAACTGTAGGTAAAGAAGATCCTCAACTCAAATGGACCATAACCAAAGGTATTGCTGATAGAGCCGGTAGTGGTTGGTTCACGTGGTCCCATATAAGAAACCAGGGAATCGTTGGTATTTGATAATAAGATACCGTTTGTGGTACGTGCACCTTTACCGGTACCATAAGAGAACAATGGCTGGCCGTTGGCATCAAGACCTGCAAAATTATAGGCATATAAACCGTACAGCGGGTTACCAATTTTACCATACCCGTCAGGCTTGGTTACATTGGTTAATAATGGCGATTGTAACACACCACCCACCATTTCGTTTTTCACATAACTGTAGATCAGGCCTGCACCCCACCTGAATTTTTTGGAATTCAGGATATTGGATACATTAAAAGTAAAGTCAAACCCTTTGTTGGACATAGAAGCCCAGTTGATCACTTTGGTGGTAAAACCTTCTTCCAAAGGCATACTGCTGGGGGCTATCAGGTCCTGGTTTTTACGGGAATAGTATTCTGCAATTACACTAAAACGGTTCAGGAATGACATGTCCAGGCCGATATTGGTGATATAGTCTTTCTCCCAGGCCAGGCTGTATAATTCCGGAGAAGCTACACGTATACCTATTTCGCTGTTCACATCATCAATACGGATGGCATTGTAGAAACGGGCATTTAACATGGGTGAAGTCTGGTAAGCATTACCACGAAGCGCATAACTGGCACGTAAGGTCAGGTGATCGATTACATTTTTCTTATCCAGTTTCCTGAAGAACTCTTCGCGGTCCACATTCCAGGATACACCTACGTTGTAGTTAGGTAAATACTTGGAACGTACTGAAGAACCAAATACGTTACTGGCATCTGCACGTAAGGTAAAATCAAAGTTGTACTTGTTGTTAAAGGTATATTGACCGTTCACAAATCCACCCACAGCTCTTTCCTCGATCGCGTCCTCGTTATAATAACGCTCATCGGTCTGGATAGCCCTGGTCATGGCCAGCTGGCTGGGGGAGATGATTTTGCCACCATAGTACATATAACCATAGCCTCTGACGTTGGAAGTAGCATTGGTGCCGGACCTAGCGTCAAAACCACCAAATAAATTCACCCGGTGCCTGTCGGTAAAATTCACTTTATAATCTAATGTAAACCTTCCGTACAACTCAGTACCCGAGTTCTTAAACACATCTAAAATACCACCACGTGGTAAGATGGTCTCCGGTATGGAGTTAGGATTGGTAACATCTTTAAACAGGTACGGGTTTAAACCACGGATCACATCATTATAACTGGCACGGTAGGCTTCAGCTACATTCGAATACTCTGTCATCACGTGATCTACCTGCGAGGTATTTCTCCTGAATGACATTACTGTTTCCAGGGTCAATTGTTTGGTAAGTTTATAGGAGGGTTTTACCACAATAGAGATACTCTGGTTATCTAATTTGGTAAAGTTCTCTTTCAGCTCCTCCATGATATTGAAGGGAGCATAGTTACGCCTGTAATATTTATAAGAGCCGTCGCTGTTGTAAGGACTCATAGCGCGGCTGGTAGTAGTAGCATAGATGGACGGGTTGGTCTCAAAAGGACGGGTTATCGCACCATTGGTAACCGTGCTGTTAAAAGCGCCCGGTGTCATTTGGTTACGGAAATTAGCCGTAATATCCACATCTACCAGGAATTTACTGCTCACATTGAAGATGGTGCGCATATCGGTGGTATAACGTTTATTGTTATAACCCACAGCAGCGCCGTTATCGCCGGCAAAACTGCCCGACAAATAATAGGTAGCTTTATCACCGCCGCCGGAAAGCGACAGGGAGTGCTCCTGTAATACGTTATTCTTAAATAAAACATCAAACCAGTTGGTGTTGGCATACTTGGCGTCATACACTTCCCTGTTAAATTGCTCCTTGCTTATTTTATTTTCAGCATAACGGAAAAAAGGGTCGGTAAAAGCACCTGTACCGGAAGGATAGTTCAGTACCGACAGGTAACCGTAGTTATACAGGTCATATGCCAGGTCAATCTGCTGGCTGGAGTTCATTAAGTTAAACCTGGTAATATCTGGTTTTAAACCTACTGAAACGGCAGAACTTAAATTAATAGCCAGGGTACCTTTCGATCCTTTTTTGGTGGTAATAGAAACGATACCATTGGCAGCCCTTGTACCGTACAAGGCAGTTGCCGAACCGTCTTTTAAGATCGAGATGTCTTCAATATCATTCGCATTCAGGCCTGCGATAACCGAGCTTAATAAACTGGCGGGGTCGCCGGAATACAGCTGGCTAACAGAAACATTGGCAGGGGCACTGATAGGTACACCGTTCAATACATATAAAGGTTCCTGGTTGGCGCTGATAGAGGCATTACCACGGATACGGATCTTAGGTGTAGCACCAAAAGTACCCGATGGGTTTTGTACACTCACACCCGCCGCGGTACCCTGTAACATTTTGGATACGTCCATATAACCGGCGCGGTTGATCAGTTCCTTATCCACCTGCACCACAGAGCCGGTGAATTTTTTCTTATCGATCTTCTGGAAGCCGGTCACCACCACTCCTTCCAGGCTGGCGGCGTATACATTCAGTTTAATGGATTGACCATTGGCAATTTCTGAAGCGGCCATTTCTTTTGATTCATAACCGATCAGTGAAAAAACGATACGGCTGTTTTTGTCTACATCCTTTAACTCAAAAGCTCCCGCTTCGTTTGTTACCGTTCCTTTGCTGGTGCCTTTAACCGTAACAGATACGGTGGCCAGGGGAAGATCGGCTGAATCGGATATTACCTTACCCCATACCGTGATCTTCTCATTGGTTTGGGCGAGTAAGGTAATGGAGAATGAAAAAAACAGCAGCAGACAGGCAGCCAGTCGTCTGCAGCAGGCAGTTTTGAAAACAAAATACATAATTGTTATATGGGGTTTAAAATTTGCGTAGAGGGTTATAGTGGCACACGGGTTTGTAACAGCAGTTGTCCTGGCTCATAAGCTTGTTTTTTTATAAAATAATAAGTCGTTCGGTTAAGTACGCAGCCGCTTTCCTATACGAAACGGTACGTAATTATACATTGAGTCATTTGCTTCTATTTCACACGTGGATTTTTCGAAATATTTTTTAAATTATTTTCATACAAATCCTAACTAAATGAAAAATAATTAGTTAAGAATAATATTTTCTTGTATAAAAACGGGGAGCAGGAGTATAGCTGCAGGTAAATAGGCAGAAAAAAGTTATACTAACAAACTTTTGTTACTAAGCGGGTGAATGCTGCTAAAGTAACCAGGCCGGAGTAAGACCTGGATCAAAGATTATCCAATACATCAATAATGGCGGCTATTAATCCCCTGTCAATATCGTGGTAATTAACAGGCATATTCTCCTGTTTAACCACCCGGAAAGCACCGTTATCATCGCGTTCAAAAATCAATTCTATATCATTCACCATAATATAAAACTTATAGCTGTAGGTAAACGCTACCAGCCGGCCGGGCAATAATAGTTCGGCATTTTTATAGGTAACCGGTAGTTCAAAACTATGTTCCATGGTGGTATATGTATAACAAAGCTAAGGTAATCAGAATGCCGGAATTAAATTCCTTCACCGGTGCAGCAGCAGGTAAACATACCTGTATTTTTAGGTCCCGGCTGTAGTACTTCTCCGGGCTTTCGTTGCGTCGCACACTGCACCGTTCCCCCCGCTTATCAGCAGGGCCTGAGCTGTAAAATAAAAGTCGTGTTTATCATGGCAACAAAAAACTATATTTGGTTAAACAAAACCTATGTCCCTCAAATACCTTTCCCTGTTAATGTTTGTACTGGTTACAAGCCGTTTAACCGCACAAATAAATACCATTAAAAAACTGGATGGCAGCAGCATCACTGTTGCCGATATTGACCGCACCGTTAATAAAGTAATGACAGCGGCCAGGGTACAGGGCCTGGGGCTGGCCGTACTCAACAACAACAAAACCGTATTCGTTAAAACCTATGGTTATAAAAACAAGCCGCAAAACACCCTGCTGGATACGGCAACTATCGTCTATGGCGCATCCTACAGCAAAGCAGTGTTTGGCTACCTGGTGATGAAACTGGTGGAGGAAAAAATAATCGACCTGGATAAACCCTTGTACCAATACCTGGCAAAGCCTGTACCCGACTACCCTTACTTCTCCGATCTTAAAAATGATGACCGCTGGAAATTGATCACCGGCCGTATGTGCCTGAGCCATACCACCGGCCTGCCCAATGTACGCTGGTTTGACCCTATTACCAGTGCCTGGGATTCCGCTGGGGTGATCAAAATTTACTTTACACCCGGCAGCAAATATGCCTACTCCGGCGAAGGCTTTAAACTATTACAGTTAGTGATAGAAGAGATCACGAAAAAAAATATAGACCAGCTGGCGGAAGAAAAAATATTCAAACCATTTGGCATGCACCGCACCGGTTATATCTGGCATGAATCCTTTGGCGATGATAATGTAGCCGTAGGTCATATGGACAATGGCGATATTGATATGAAGCGAAAACGCACGGAGCCAGTTGCCGGCGGCTCGCTGGTCACTACCATTGCCGACTATGCCCGTTTTATTGAGCACGTAATGCAGCAAAAAGGGCTAAGCAAAAAATCATACGCCACCATGTTGGCACCGCAGGTCCGTATTCACTCCGTAACGCAGTTTCCTCCTATTTCAGAAGCCACTACGACTGAGAACGATGGTATTCAATTATCCTACGGACTTGGCTGGGGTGTAATGCAATGCCCTTACGGCAAGGCTTTCTTTAAAGAAGGTAATGGCGGCGCCTGGCGCAATTATAATATCAACTTCCCCGAAAAAGGCATTTCCATCATCATCATGGCCAATAGCGAGAACGGGGAAAAGATCTTCCAGGAATTAATAGAAACAATTATTGGAGATAATTGTATACCCTGGAAATGGCAGGGATATGTGCCTTATGATGGGGTGAAAAGTAAATAGTATAGGGGTAATATTATGCCTTGGCAAAAAACAAAGCATAATACTGCTATTGTTCTAGAACACTACGAGCAGCCTAGGACACTATTCAATAAGCGTTAATTCAAGGCTCACTTAAAAACAACCGGAATTAGAAGTAATATTCGTGTTATTTCTATTACTATACCATTCAAACAGATCCTGGAAGTTATTAAACACCCTAACTCCATTTTCTAACATTTTGTATGATAGCCTCAACGCATAATCAAAATCATCACACAGCTTCATTAATAAAATAGGTTCTACAGTATAAATACCAAAAAAAATGGGTATTATTTATTCTATCTCGAACCAAAGCATGCTTTTCCGGGCTCTCCCAAAAAGTATAATCATCTATTTCAAAGGTACCACTTTCATTATTCTGTTCCATTTACAGGTGTGTTTGTGTTAAACCTTCTTGGATTCTTCCTGATGGTAATGTTACATTTCTCAGAATGCCGCCCTCTTAAGACGCAAGCAATATTGAATATAAAAATACTTCGCAAAGTTGTTACTCCACGTTATTCGTAGTCTCATTAAACACAAAACAATACAAAGAAAGGAAACCTGTCGCTCGTTTGTAAAAATAACTAAACTAAGAATCCTAGCATAAAGTAGGCTTTGCAAAGCCGATGCTTTGTTAAAAACAAGGCATAACATTTTCATTTTTTAGAACTCGTCAACTGGGTCTATTATTCAATTAACTTTTTAACTTCTTCTGTCATTAAAACTCCATTAAAAAAATCTTCGTTAATTTTCGAATCCATCATGACTTTTGTTGAATCGCTTTCAATTGGCAACCAAATTGTGTCAGATAATTTTGAATAACTAGGGATAGATAATAAAACACTTTTGCAACAAATTTCAAGAGAAGAAAAAATACTGTTTTTATCTAAATTACATCCTCCCCAATAATTAACACTATCCGTCTTCAACCTATTAATTACCCAAAATTGTCTACCATTAAATCCGATAGAATCAGGAATCCACGTGCTCAGAAAAGTAACATCAATTGCAACCAAATATGCATAGCTTAAAAATTTCAAAGATAAGCCAGTATTAACTGGATGATTTGATATCCCAAGATTAATGTAAGGAATAACGAAATTATTATTTCTTAGGATTGGGTTTTTAAAATATGCATCGGAAGAGTGCACTTCACTTTCTTCACCATCTTTGTAATAAAAATCAGTCATTTTTTTACTTTTTCATTAAAATAATCTCATTAATCACACCCGAGACTGGCGTCACACCATCATTTTGTCTATACGTACCTGAATTTCCAATATCCCGTGTTTTACTAATCACTTTGAATTTATCTAGCCCTTCTGCCTTCCCGTCCCAAATTTTATTAAAAAACTTATTCGACAATCCTCCTCTAACAGTTATTGTACCACCGGAGACCATTGCACTTTCGACTTGTTGTAAAAATGGAGCCTGTGGATTATTCGCTACTATTTCATCTACACTTGATTGACCAAAATATTTTGAAAAATTCATAACATCATCAACAATTCCATTTTTAATTTTCGGATCTAAGTCATAATTAATAAATCCATTACCACCTCCATTCTGTCCCCCAAATAAATCAACTTTTTTTAGGGTAGTAGATGAGTTAGATATTGGTTGAGACAAGACAGCCCCTGTTGTTGTCCCTGCGGCAATACTAATACTTGCATCAACAATTGCAGCACTATTCTCATCCATCCCAGCAGTCTCTAGAGATTGTTGTATTAGTGTTTTATGATGTTTCCCATCCAGGGTTTGACGTGCCCCCGAGACAAGCAGATCACCTCCTACTACTATGATGGGTGCTCCGACACCAAATTCTATTAACATAGCCCCTCCTGTCACCATTACAACACCTGCTGCTGTCTTCACCGCTCCAACAACTCTAGGAAAGATTTCTCTTTTTGTAAAGTTCCAAGCTCTTTTCCAGAATGACTTCTTACGTTCTATTACAACATTCTCATTATCAGTAACAGCTCCCCCTCGTAAAAATTCATTATCGTTTGGATTACTAGCTTCAGTGTTTTCATTAACTTTTTGTTCTTCCAAACCGTCTAAATCAATTGCCCAAATAGGATTATTCCCTGCAAACTGATACGGTGTATACCAAGGATATGCTCTAGTTAAAGGGTCGACACTTAGGAATCTTCCAATGATTGGGTTATAAATTCTGAACCCATAATCATAAACGCTCAAACTACTTATATCATAATCTTTTTCAACGCCATTAAATCCATATCGATATTCACTATTAGCAATACTGAACTCTCTACCAAACAACTGCATTCCAAACGGGGCATAGTCTGTGGCCGTTATCACATCCACAGTATAATAATCTACATAATATTGATTTGGATTACCTTTCTGTATCTGTATCTTTTTATCACTAATAGCAACCATTACATTACCTAAATGATTACTTAATTCAAAGAGTTTCTCTCCCCTTACAAGAGTACGTATTGTAGCGTTTCCAAACCCACTTGTCAGCATAATACTATTATCTAACGGGGTACTTTCCGGCAATGCCATACCAAGTCTTCGACTACCGTACAAATGTAATTCTTTTTGGGTTATTGTATTAACAGCCGGTACTTCATATACACTCATTACATTACCACTCGCATCCCGCACATACAGCACCGTTTTACCAGCTACTGTTTTAGTAATACGCTGTCCACCTGCATCATAAGTATAACCGATAATACTACCATTTTTAGTAATGCTTGCTATCTTTCCATACACCGTCCAGTTAATATCCGTAATACCTTCACTGACATCTTTGGTCAGGTTGCCAATAGCATCATAACCATAATTACCTAAAGACTGCCCATCTATATCCTCTATATAATTTCCAGTGCTTACATTATCCGTTACATGGTTCAACTGGTTGGTTCCTGCATTATAATGGTAACCTAAATTATCCATCGCTGTTGCTTTACCCGCTATAGAAGGAGCCCCATTCCGTACATAGGTTTTTATATTACCATTGGGGTCATAACTGATGGCTTCCTGGTAATCATCAATCGCTACCGGGGCCCATGCATTGGTTGCTTCGTTCAAGCCCTGGTAAGCACGCATGGCCACAATACGGTTCAGTTGGTCATACTGATAATTATACATCAGGGGTAGGGAATTGGTAGTCCCCGCTACAGCTTTTTTCAGCCCCCCGTTATTCACCGTCATGGCTGCTATATTACCATTGTAGAGTGATTTAAAATTAGCGCCGTTATTTGGCCGGGCGAAAGCCGCTGTTCCGCCTCCAATGGCTTTATAGTCTGTTTCTGTACCATTATCATCATAATAATGTAAACCAAAGCCGAATATATCCCGGGCAACCCTGCTGGTTGAATGCCCATCCCTTCCTACATCATGAGATGGATCAATGCTGGTGCTGTTCACACCTTTTAACCAGCCCTGTAAGGTATAAACATAATCAATACCCTGTACCTCCTGTTTTCCCAGGATCGTTCTGGCCAGCGGCCCGTGTTTATAATATTCATACCGGGCATCTGTTTCCCAGTAAATACTATCCCTGCTGGTCATTACCGAAGTGATCCTGTTTCCGGCATCATAAAAATAGCGATGATAGAAAGCATCATGCTGGCCTGCCTGGTATGCTACCTCATTTACTTTTCCGCTGACCAGGTCGTACCGGTAACTGATAGTTTTAAAACGGCTGGAGGCCGGTAAACCACCCACTCCACGATAATCCTGCAACACCTTATCAACATTCCCATGAATATCATAAGTATAAAAAGTAGCGTTGGCCTGCCAGCTATCGGAGCTCAGGTTTTTTACCATGGTATAACTTACCCGGTTACGCAAGTTACGCTGAGTAATCGCGTCGGCAACACCCGGATCGGGTAATAAAGGCTCGTAAACTTTATCATATACCGTTTGTGTTAGCTGGTCCCTGGTACCGCCATCCATTATCCAGCTGTTTAACAAGGACTCGCTCTGGCTGCGGGCCTGGGTCATGGCCGTAGCATTTTGTTTCTGCCCCACTTCTTTTATCCGGCCCAGTTCGTCGTATAAGGTATAACTGTACTGGTTAGTGCCCACCTGTTTGGCATTCTGGCTCACCGCCAGGCGGCCTAATTTATCATACCAGAATTTACTGGTACCGCCATCCGGAGATTGCTGTACAACTACCTGGTTTAAACTGTTATAACGGTATTCGGTCACCAGTTGGTGGGAAGGGGTTTCCGTTAACAGGGTATTCCGCCTTGCTTTTACATTATCCAGGAAAGCACTACTGTAGTCCGGTCTTACACCTGCCGGCGGCACTGTTTTTACCAGGTTGCCTGCCTGATCATAATAATACAGGGTATAATGGTATTCTTTAGGCACATAGTTTACGGTAAAAGTTTCCAGTTTTTTTGCCGCCATACATTTGGCCCGATACCGGCTTTCAAAATCCCTCAATACATATTTTAACCTGAAATTATAAATAAGCTGTGCTATATCCCAAGCCTTATCATAGGTTTGCTGACAGGGGTCAGGTTTTATAAATATATCTGTAGACTCAGATAAAGGTCTTGTGTCGCGGCATATTACAGTGCCGGTACCACCGTTGGCAAGATTACAATCTGCACTGTCAATAGCCTGCATATAATCGATCCAGGTATAGTTCATCCCTGTTTTAAAATTAATATACCTTGCCAGGTTACGCATGTAAGCCATCTGCGCTTCATCCATACTTTGTACCGCCTGGTAAGGCACGTCTTTATAAGGAGAAGGGAAGTAAGTTTTAAAGTCTGCAACCAGGTTTTTAATATCAGTACAGGTATAACAGGTTTTCACTGGCGGTTCACTGTAACCACATTGCATAAAGTCGGGCATAACTGAAGGTGATGCCAGGGAGATATGGGTCAGCTTAATGGTATCACATACAATAGAGGAAATACAGGTAAAATCACATTGCGGCAGTTGCTCCACACACCTGTTTAAGGTATAACTCCATTCATACCCGATAGGACAGTTACCCGGAGCCGTACACATCTGTAAAACCGGATCCCAGGTCCAGCCGTCAAAACACATCTGTGGGCCTACCGGGCCTTCATCCACACAACCCCAGATAGGATCCCATACCTGTCCCCATGGACAGAAACCATCATTCATCATCATTGCCTTCGGCACTACCACAATACTATCGCCCTGCATCTTCAGGACGGGTTGTAATGTTCCCGACTCCTCCTGGGACAAACTTCTATGTCCTGCGGAAGGCTCTGCGCATGGACTGCTTCCGCAAGGTGCACTGATCGTAAAGGATAAAGTATCACAATCACCGATAAGAGGTACATTTAATTCACCACAGCGGTTGAGCGCATCAAAAAGAGACTGGGTAAGTGTATCTCCATATTGAGTCGAGAGATATTGATTCAAACTACTTAATACGGCCGGGTTCTTCCCTGCTACGATTGCTGCGGTTTTAATTTCAGTAAACCGGTTACAATTACAGCTATCTATTACCGTCACCATGGAAGGTACTACCTTACGCCCCATCCCGTAAGCCCTCGGATATTCTATAACATAAGGATTACAAACATCAGTCCGGTTAATACTTAAGGAATCCAGCACATGGGTAATCAGCGCTTCAAAACTCCGGAAGGAAAGATCGACCGGAGTGGATGGTGCCACTGTAGAAGCTCCCCGGGGGCTGATATCACTGCTACCCTTACGGCATATTTCCACCATACGGTAGGTAAGGGAATTAATAATTGCCGTTACATTAGGATGAGACTGTAATGCCGGACATTGTTCCAGTGACTGCTTCCACATATCAATATAAGACTGGCATTGTCTTGCATATATATCCTGTTGTTGTGCTGGTGTATTCCAGTTTAGAGGCAGGTTGGGAGCTCCTCCCGGTGTGGAGGGCCAGTAATTCCAGTTAGCCTGATCTTCGGAATTATTCCTGGCTTGTTGGGCATGCTCATCAGCAGTTTTGGGGAAATGAAGTATATAACCCTGGTTTAATAATGCCGTATGATCTGATGCAGATAAAGCAGATACATTAGAAGCTACAAATGCATCCATCATTATGCCACGCTCCTGCAGGTATAAACCTTTGAAGGCACTCCAGATACTATCTTTATCGGCTGGTGTCATGCCTGTGAAAGGCAATTGAGGGATCGTGGTTGATGTAGGATTGACACAGGGAGCAGTTGTCGGACTTAACCTGCAAATGGCAATAAGATAAGCATACTGCCACATATTCAGTCCCTGACGGTAATCTGTAACCAGTTTATTCGTCATGGTTGTTTTACGGCTATTAATATCACCCAACGTTAAGCCAAAGAAAGGATCTTTTGCTGTCAGGCCGGTGGACGAATTAAACAGGAATCCGCTATCCTGCGCTAAGCTGTAAGTAGGTACATTATGCATGTTATTAACCCAGTTATAGCTCTTTGAAAGATGCTCCTCGGCAAATAACAAACGCTGGTACTCCGGATGATTTGGCAATAATGCTTCGGCCCATTTATCCCGGAACAAGGCATCAAATTCCTGGGGAGAAACAGTTCCAAGAATATCTTTTATACTTTCATCGGGCAATCCGAGGTTATTTAAATAATAACCCGGTGTTCCGTTACTGTTTAACGGAGCCTGATACCAGGGTTGCTCCGGGCTATATGATTGTGAAAAAATATTATACTTACCTGCCATAGATCCGGTAGCGGTTTCCTTGGCATACTGACCGTAAAAAGGTTTCATATCTGCCAGCATCAACTCTCTTTTGGTCACTGTTGCCAATGGCAATATGCCACACAGCAGATCACAATTCTTTTTTGCCGTTTTATAGGCCGTTGCGATTTCCACATCATAAGTTGTATTTTCAAGAGAAGCACCTATCTCATTAAGGTAATTTGTCCTGAAAGTCTCGGTAGTACCTAACCTGACATTACAAGCATCACAAGACTCCTGCAAAGGATTTGCCGGCGGTAAATCACACCGGCTGCTATCTTTTAAAACAGCATATACTGAATCAAAGATCACCTGCACATTCAGGTAACATTCATTTTTGGTTAAGTAGTTAGCTCTTAGTCTTTCAATAGACTGTTCACTGATGGTTAATGTTTTCCTGATAGTATAAGACCCGGCCGGTAACATCACAGAAAAATCAATTGTAGACTGTGGCGCCAGGTTAAGGCTGTCGAGGTTTTGAAATAATCCAGGGGTGGTTATACAGCTCGTATCCAGGTCTACGCTCAGGTTATTGTAACGTTTAAACAGCATCGGCTGCTCCCTGTCCCCGGATTCATCAATAACTGCCAGTTCCAGGTCATATAAACAATCATAACAAACGGGAGTAGCAGGTTCACAAGTCGGAAGGCTTAATGATTCAGGCGTAAGCGTATACCTGAAATTATAAATAGTATTATAGGGTACCAGGAGGGAATTTACCGATTCAACCGCATTCCCTTTTACAATATTTGTATTACTATCCAGCAAATTCACACTTAAAGGCTGTACGTGATTCTGCCCCGGGTAGAAAAGCGCATTTGTTACGTCCAAAGCTCTCAGGTTCTCGGTTGTATCACCGGCCAAAGCAGTAGCGATAGTACGGCCATGCATGTCCGTATAACTTATACTCATTTGCCCGTTTGCATCCTGTACCATGTTTTTAAAATAATGGCTTTTATCACCCACTTCTGTTCCGAATAAAGCATCTAACTCTTCCTGCTTAGGAGAACCATAATAATATTTTGTCTCCCGGCCACTTCCCATCTTCATCGCATCTCCTACACCACTCTGTGATTTAATGCGACCTGTAGCATCCGGCATATAACGGGTAACCGTATAGGGATAACCTTCAGCATCCGGGATATCTTTGCCGGTACCGGATGCAGCAGGATTTTGATCACTGTAATATTGCGCAGCGCTATTGGCAACACTTTTTTGTAAGGTCGGTGTTAAGGGCGTACTGAAATAATGATCAAAATAATCCGCCGGGTTCTGATTATCCTGTTGAGCCGTTATGCCGGCATCCGGGCTGTTAAACTTATTAAGATTCCGCTGATAGGCAATAATATCTCCGATACCGGGAGCAGGCAATACCTGGATAGCGGGACGTCCTTCATGATCATATAGAGTTTCTCCTATAATAGTGTTTAATGTTACATTATCTTTTGTAACTACCTGACGTGGCCGTAAACTACCATCATAATACTGGATCACTGTTTTGTGCTTGCCCTCTTCAGCAAAACTGGTAGTTACCTGCCAGTTCAATGCATTTTCATGTCCTTCATAATCCACCGAGTTAATTGCCGACCATGGTCCATATATCCTGGTACCGTTAGATTGAATACTAACCCCCCTTACCCGGTAATGCAATTTACCCAGGCCAGCATATAACATGGGTATGTCATAAAACGGTGTTGCATAACCTAATTCAACACGTGTAGCACCGGCATTCAATAATTTTAACCTGCTGCCGGTATTAAATACGCCCCCTGAATTAAAATAGTTAGATTCCAATTCATTTTCCAGCCAGGCCCATTCCAGCTGTATGGCATTATTTCCCGGGTTAGCCGGACGTGTCCAGCTAACATTCAGCCGGTCACCGTGTAAAACGGGAGTTCCCAACGTAAAAGCCGTAGTGCTGATATCATAATAACGTATAGGCACAATGGCATTTTCCAGTATAAGGATATTTTTAAAGTCAAGACTACCGGCTGAAGATGGAAAAGTATAACCTGTCACAGTCACTTTTACTTCCTCTGCACCTTCAAAATGTATGTATTGTCGTACATCTGAAAGCTGCCCTTCCCCTTTTTTATAATCAAGCGTCAGGGTCTTGGTAAAAGAATGATAACTCGTTTCGGTGTAGAGCGCTTTGTATTCGATCAACAGGCTAACCGTAGCTGTAAAATCATCAAGATAATGCACGCCCTGGGATTCATTGACATAAAAACTGATCACGTTACGATACCTGCGACTCACCTCACCCTGGCGCATAAAAGGGCTGGTAACCTGCCCGTTTACAGTCCAGGCCGTTGCCCCGCTAATTTCATTAGAAATATACATTGACGATGCCGGAAACTCCAAACCTCCATCCGGCAATAACCTCACACCTTCTTCCTGCGCATGTACCAGGCTTGTTATTGACAGAAAAAAAACAAAGCACCATAAACAAAGCAATGAATAGCCTGAACAAATTTTCGTTTTTATACTATTCAGCATTGCTGATACAAAAAAAATATTTTTACTCATAAAACCTGTCGCTTTAGTAATAGGTTATTAATGGTTCTTTTAAACTATTGTACACCTCAATTAACTGTCCCCGGTAATCTTCTTGAATGTTACTAATAGGCTTCCCTTACCGGACAAATTGGTGTTTACTCAACACTTAACCGGTAGGTTGATTTCGCCGGTACCAGTTCATATTCTCCCCCGGCATTCCTGGTAATGTAATCTGTCACCTGCATAGGCATAGATACAGTATCCTCATGTTTTATATCCTTATAACTGAATATTGTCGTATACGTACGAACAAAGTAGAAACCGATCCCCGGTAAACTAACCAGCACATTCTGCCCGGCAAATTTTTGAGTAAAAGCCAGACTATCAGCCGGATCTATAGCAACCAGGCTTCGGCGGGTGGTAACAATTTCCACCGGTTGACGTTTTACAGGATCATAACGAAGGTTGATTGACTGCCGCACAATGGCAGTACCAGGCAGACTTGTCCTGGACGTAAGTAAATAAGCGTTGTTCCCCGAATGCACTGGTGCTATTGCATAAGCATTGATGAGGGATTGAACGGACGAGTCATTAGTAACTGCGCCCAGGTAACGATCCAGCAATTTTCGTGCACCCGCGATGTTATTGTTGACCATCACCTGGCGAAAGCTATGGTTTATCATCAGGGCAATACTGTCATCAATATATTGCTCAACATCCCCCATATGCAGATAATATACTCCGTTCCCGCCAACATAAAAGTATCCCTGCATAGACATTGTATCATATGGATTTATTACCAGATTATTATCAGCTTTATAATTAAGATTCAGTTGCAAAGGAGCTTGCTGATAAGCAGTACACAGGGTCAGAAAATCACGATACTGACTTAGCGTATCAGTTTGTGCTGCAAGTCGTTGAAAACCCAAAACGGTTATCAGCAATAGCATTACGATACTCTTTTTATTATTTCGTTTCATGTTTTTTTACTTTTAATAAGTTTTACTGTAAACCGGTAATTACTCTCTGGTTGACGCTACGGGTTTCTTTAATCGTTTTAATCCCTTCATAAGTCTCCGCCTTCGTTCTTATCAATCCGCCTTCTTCATCATACTCATAAAATGTACTATAATTATTGGCGTCTAATTCTGCCAGCAACCGGAGATTTACAGGATCATAGACAAAACTTTTCATATTCGCTGCATACGGATGTATACGGAGATCGTCAAAATAAACCGCATTCGTATTACTATTATTAACAAGTGCTAATTCCATAGTAGCAGCGTTCGTTGGGGCAGTAAACACACCCTCTATTTTCTGCCAGCCTTCGATAATAGGTCCGGATGTGGCATAGGTTTGAGTTCCTAACTGTGCACCATCGCTATCGCGGAAAATAATCCGGACCTTTCCGTTCCCATAATCGGCCTTATCGTATTGATTTGCACGTTGTTCCCGAACCCAGGTGCTTAACAACATTTTCTTGTTTACCGGCACCTGGAAAACAGGATTGAACATAGAGTCTTTCGCTGCAATAGGAAGCGTATTAATACAACCGTTTTCAATAGCCGCAGTTTTAAGTGATTTGTAAGAAAGCAATGAGAATAATGGTCCGCTAAGATCATAGCCTAAAGTAATCGTTTCATTAACCTGATTTACATAGCTATCTATACCTACAGGCGAAGGAATCATATCACGCAAATAAAATCTTGCTTCATAGGTACCTTTATACAAAAGCAATGTCTCAGTAAAAATTCTTGTCTTCGGAATATCATTTTGATTATTCTGATTCAGATACTTAGAATACAAAAGATTACCTTGTAGATCAAATATTCTCAATTCAACCTCCCTAAACCTCGCAATGGTTGATTGTAAAGCCGGTTGTAAATATTGCAACTTTAACTGTAGGGTAAACAGGTTTGTAGCACTTACATGCAGATATCTTTTGGTGTAAACCGCGATGTCATGTGTTCTGAAACCGCCTGATACCTGATCGTAAGGATCAAAGATTAAATTTGATCCGGTGCCATTAAAATTAAATTGTTGTTCAATTTTATTTTTTGTATCCGGCATCCATAATGGCTGATCAGGAAACACTGAAAAGTTATCAACAACTCCGCCCAGCTCTATATACTGTCTGGCTGTGTCTTTTAAAAATTGAAGGCTAAATTCCTCCTTTAATGCTTCCGTCTTCACATTAACATTATATATACTATTGGTATTAACCTTAAGCATGTGTCTTCCCGAATGAGCATTAAAACCAGCCACCTCACTATTAACCACATTATTTTTATCAAAATACAAATGACTGGAGTCCACACATGCCATCCCACTACGGGTATTTAAAGACTCCTTATAATCTAAATCTTCGAAACTGACATATGCAGCCTCATGATAACGGGCATTATTGGTTATTGCTATGGGGAGGTTTTTGGCATAGCCATATTGCGCAGCAGTATACATATTTAACGCGTCTTTAGTTTCCAACTCCAGGCCTCTTGCATTAAACCTTGTCACTTCGCTGTTCCAAACCCACCTGGGATCAGTTACAGGAATTAAATTATTTAAACCATTAAAGCTCCAGTATGGTAAAAACTCTTTTAATACACCATCAGAAGCAATTTGAGTAGCAGTACCAATTGAACCTTGTCCTTGTAAACGTTCTCCATAAAACAGCATATTACGCTTACCCCGGAACGTACCTAAAAGTCCCTTTCTATAAGGATTTATTTGTTGGGCCAGGTAACCGCTACAATCTTCAGACTCCACAAATCCATCATTTACCAGATATAGCCTAATATTATCTAAGGCAAAATATGTCCATAAAGTAGTGGGAGGACAAGTATACCAAATCTCTACCTGGGCACTTGTAATATTACCCGAGTTCCAGGCTGTCCTAAATTCCTGCCAAACACAACTGGTATAATCAAACTCATTATAAAACGGAATGGTTTGTCCATTTATTTTTAGCACTATTTTGGGAGTAGGTCCGGGAGGAGAAAGTTGTGATTGTACAAAAAAACCAAAATTATAGTAGCGATTGGGTATTACAGTAACCGTTTGAGACCATATTCTTCTTTCAGTAGTATTATTATTGGACACATGCCCGCGAATTAATAGCATATTGTCATTAAGAGAATTTGACATTCCCAGGCAGTTCGGAGATCCTCCAGATATAAAAGTAGAGGAATTACCTCTAACAGAATATTGTCCGGCATTACTGTTTGATGTTCCTGATGCTAAAAAAGAATAAGAGGTAGAAAAGCCGGAGTTACCTGCAGAAAAATCACCATTCACAATCAAATTCGGCCCATTTGAAACACGATCCAGTCTAAACTTTCTGAAAACATCCTTATCGGTTTGCCATTTCTCTTTATATTCAAGGGCTGAAGAATTAAGTACATTTTTATCTTTAGTCTGTTCAAAAATTAATCTTCGAATGCCATTTACTATAGAATCAGGAGTAGATCTTGATACAAAGCTTTGTAATTGTGCAGTCAGCATATTTCTTTTGCCACTACGAACAATACGCATCCTGACATTATTACGGGTATAAGGAATACCCATTTCATCAATGAAAATAAAATCAGGAGCAGGGTTGGTCAATGAACTCAGATCCTTGTTTTTATCCATTGCCCAGATCTTCTTAACGGAAGCCCCTGATAACTTTATTCCTTCACAAGCTTCTGCAGGGCTCCCACTGATAATATATATCTCATCTCCGCTTTCAAAAATGGTTTTTACTTCATTTTCAGTAAGCCCCCATACTATCTTCCCATCCAAAAAATCAATATCGCTAAAACGGCCATCTATATTTCTGTATGCAGTTCCCATACCGCTGTATGCCCAATAAGCAGGGTAACTGGTATGATATACAGGGCGGTCAAATTCATTATTCGTACTGCTCAAAATCACTCCCCCGGTTTCAGCATCATATATCAAATTACTAGTTGTAACAATACTTCCTTTATCCATTGCTATCACACTATCCACTACGCTATGATAATTGATAACTTTAGTAGTAGTAACAGCACGATAGTTGTTTTCACTCATTCCCAAAGTAGGCCAGATAAAGGGTAACCATAAAGGCAGTGGTCCAATCTGAAACCAATCCACTTGAGCCTGAACGCTGGTACTATTACTTTTGACGGTAAACTCTCTTACATCAGTCATTAGCTCAATATCAACACCCATATTTCCGGGTTTTATTTGCCCGCCCAGGCGCTGGTGAACAAAGTCCAATTTTTCTGATAAACCTTTAGCGCCTGTATTTCGATACCTGTACTCTGTATAGGCAATACGGCTATCGGGGTCATTCTCCGCATAACTACTTTGCGATTTCATCTTACCATGCATATCATTCAACTCCACTTTAAAACCCTGGCTCAATGCTCTGCTGTCAAAAGCCCATTTCTGAAAAAAAGCAAACTTTGATTGTCCATGTTCCTGTTTATCACTCTCATGGTCAAACCTTGTGTAGCCCCAGTTTACTGGAAAATCTTTGGCTGTATAAAACTCGGTAACCTGTTTCCCCATCCCGGAGCGAGATTTTTTAGTATGGTTCGCAGCAGGCGTTCCGCTTTTTACAGAACGCATCGTCACCTTACTATACCCGACAAGAGGCGCAGGAAAAAATGCGTCGAGTACAGGCATTTCAATAGCTTCATAATTAGCCGGTCCTAAAGGCAGCCTGTTTTTAATTTGTACTATTTCCTGAAAAGGATTTTCTTCTCCGCCTATAGAGGGCTCATAGGACGCAACCCCACTACTGATTAATTTTATCTCTCCATTGACATTTTCCGTTGTAGTGTAATCATATTGCTGTCCATAATTAGAGGTATACTGTCCCGTCATCGCATTCCAGTTGTCTTTTATTGTAATTGCTTTCACACGATGTCCGCCTCCATACTTTTTCATATCCGGCGCATTCAAACGTACAAATGACTCCGTCAATACAATGGTTTTAGCTTTTCTTTCTCCCATTAAATACTTTATCGCATTTTTAAATGCACCTTCAATACCTTCTGTCAAACCAGCTAATGCATCCTGAAATTTTTGAAAGCCATTACCTTCAGGTGCATATCCCCGGTATGCCTGGGCGGGTAAATGCTCCCGTAAAAAATCCAATGTTGTTAAAGCCAGAGGACTGTATCCATCCACCAACTCTAACTGTATCCATATAATTGATTGACCATTTACATATCCCCAATCTTTGACATTGGCATACATCGTCAGGTATTCTTTTTTATTGGGCATATTTACAGCCAATTTAAAAGACAATTGGTTAATTCCTTTCAAGTATTTCTCTCTAACTTCTGCTTTACTATTACAAGCTTGTGGAACAGTAATATATACTTTGTCATTCTGAAAGATTGTGCCTTCAAAATCCACATCATATAAATTGTTCCCCGCATTAACAGAAGTACCTCTACCCAAATATGCAATCGGCATCATCACTGTTGCACGACGGTCCTGAACATAACTATAATCATCGCTTTCATAAGCAATTTCTAATTGTCCCCCGGCAGGAAGTAGTATTTTACTTAAATTCCAGGCAGCTGCGTTCGCATTACTGGTTGCAGGATTAGCCTGGCTTGCATAAGGATGAATACTATTTTTTAAATTTTGGGGATTCTGTGTACGGGGTTTATAATTCCCCCACCTATCCGATGCATTAACTTGATAAGATGGTGAACTTCCATATTGGAAAACATATTTATTTTTATGTGCTCTCGCCTGACCATTATAGGTAAAATAAATCCCTTTAAGTGTAAGCCTGCCTTTATCTGCATTTGGATTAATACTACCGCCCGGGGGAGTTGCATCAGCACCATTATTATCAGGTGCATTTGCACAGAGGGAATAATCATACTCAAACCAAACGGTCTTGATTGGCCGAGCTTTATCTATTCCATTTTTTCGTAAATCTGCTTTATTATATAAATCAATTTTTTTCAATCGCTTATTTGCACCATCGCCATCATTTCTATTCGCCGTCACGCCAAAAACGCCTTTTGCATCCATCCTATCTTCAAGGGTAAATAAAGCCAGCATAGTTTTGCTTTCAATAGAATGCATAAACCATGACTCTCTTTCACCATAGCTGACTACACCTTTATCGTCCCTGGTTTCCGACATATTACCATCATTAAAATGCGCCTTTACACCATCTGCATTATATGGAGTCCGCCATTTGTAATTATGAGGCATTTTGGTATAATTAAATTTTACTGCTGTACCTAAATCATCCTCCGTTATACCGTTTCCAGTAACATCCACATAATCGGGCGATAATAATCCGCTCAATAAAAACGAATGTGCATAAGGAGGAGTTTTAGTAATCAGCTTATAACCATCCTTATTGCCTGTCAGGTCTTCTTGTATGTTTAACTCGTTTGGAGTTACCGGAACAAGATCATTATCATAATCCGGCGTTCCATTCACCGTTACTGTATAATCTTCCTGGTGAATATTATAAACAGGAAGTCCATAAACATAGCGTTTACCATCACTTTCCGTTACATTAATTTCCGATATATGATGCGGCCTGCGTATATTTCCCTGAACCCGGTTTATGTTAGAATATACAAGCGTATCGGCTGCTAAAAACGGAAAAGTACCGGGTGAGTTATTATAGCTTCTTATAGCCGTATCTAAACCGATATAACGCGCCTCTTCAGCAGTTAAAAAATTAACAACCTGTGTTCTTTTGCTCCGGTCAGCAACCGAAGTAGCCACGATACTTTGCTCTCCAGTTTTTTGTCCTTGTTCATTAAACCGTTCTAAGACAGGAAGCACCTCCGGACTACTGGTCGATTTTCCTAATTTGAATCTTACAAGATCAGTGCCTCCGATATTTTCATATTGGTTATCATTTAAAACACTTGTTTCACCCGGATTACGGAAATAAACATGTTCTTCCAGTTTCGTTTTTTCTCCAAATTGTATTGTGTTCCTCAGGTGATTACCCTGCCCCCAATCACCCGAAGTGGTCGGAGTTTTTACGATATTGAAGTTAGCACCTATCTGCCCTGGAATTCCGATATCAGCACCGAAGCTCATACTTTTATCTTTCGACCGCACCCTGTTATCACGTACATATCCATAATCGTTGCGGTAGGCCCTAATACTCCCACCGGTACCTTCTCCACTAATAGAAAAAACATCATATGCGTATTGAGGTACAGAGATCACAGTAGTTTTGGGTGTTACTTCTTTATCATTAAACCTTGAATAGTCCATTATCGCATCCGGATTACCCGCCGCTTTATGCGCATAGATATAACCTATCATAGGTTTCAACTGAACCCTGTCACTCCGATCCACTTCTGAGACCTGCTTATACACCTCTACTTCAACGCTTCCTTCTATGCCATATATCGCTCCCCCCAATTGAAACGAACCGGCGTAAGCTGAGTTAGTTATTGGCATACGCATTGTTGGTACATAAGAAGGTTTAGCAAAACTAATACTAGACCCTCTCGTTGCTGCACCGACCGAACCCGGCCGGAGCTGTTCTATGTAAACTTTCTCATCTTTGTCTGTCCTCTCTCTCTCTCTTGCATAACTATAAGAAACTTGTTCATATAGATTCAATCCCTTAATACCTGTACGTGAATTATAACTGGTGCTTAATCCAAATCCTACATTGACAGCATTACTGCCAGAAGCAAAGCGGGCTCCTAATGAAATATTAGGATTGATACTTAACCCGTTACGGGAGTTCAAATCTGCTGCTACCCCTATACTCAAACTTCCACCTAATGTATCTTTACTAGTTTTCCCATTTTTTTCAGAACCGGCTAAGCTACCCAAACTAAAAGTATACCCAGCTTTAACTCCAACATCCAACGCTGGCCCCAAATAACTATTATTAGAGTATCCCAAACCTACACCCAAACTAAGTCCTTTAATACCAACCTTTTCAAAATCTACTCCAAACCTGCCACCCCAGGTTATATTCGGTTTAATATTTTGTTCCTGCTGCAGCTTCTCCGTCCCGTCAAAATCATCCGGCACACCCCGCATATTACGGCTTACCGTACCGGGATTAATATTCCAGCCAAGACCAACCCAGCTTGCTTCCTGCTCCATGGTAATGCCGCCATTGTAAAATATATTTACCGGGTAACCACCAACATCGAGTAGTGGAATATTATAACTAAAATCACCCGTGAACAGGTTTACCATATCATTAGTACCCGCCGATTTAAAGGCGCTCATCTCCGGCTGAGATGGGCCACCGATAAAATTAGCAGACTCGTCCACGTTTATTTCAGGGGTTACCTGGGATAAAATATTATCACCAGTAGCAGTTGCAGGTGGAACGATAAATGTATTCCCTTTATCCAATACCGGGGTATTGTTGGGACCTGCAGTCGGGCCGTAGTTATAAGACAAGTATCGGTCAGGATTACCGATCGGCGGGCATTGCACTTTAGCAGCAGCATATAAAGGTGATACACAGCTGATATAAAAACTGAAGAACAGGATATACGCAATGGCCTTATTGTATTGTAGAGCTAAACGCTGGATCATGATTATTGCTGGTTTTGGTCGGTGATGCTGAATAGTACTTTGTATTGTTTACCGGTATCATCGGTGAGGGACAGGGTATAAGTCTGCCCTTTCTCTATAGTTTTTTTGAGTGCCAGGCGGATATAGTTATCGCCATATTGTATAGCATGCTCCTGTTGTTGTACCAGGCTACCTGATGCGGAATAGACTTTAACCTGTCCTGTATAAGCCGATTTATAAGAATAATGTTTTACATATAACTGGTGATCCTGCAGTAAAACATAACCCGTTCTTTGCGGATCAGCTGACAGTAAAGTGAAGCTGGTACTTTTTTCTTTCGGGGCTTGAGCACTGTCTGTTTTGGTAACACTGAATACCCATGTTTCGGATTTACCCGCATATTGGTCCCCATCACGGGCTATCACCTGCCAGGCATACCATTTATCTTTTTGAAATGCCGGGGAAGCGGCCGAATAACTTAATACGTTGTTGCTGAGACTACCGGTATTATATAAGGGAATATTTTCCTGGATCGCTTCTGCCGCCAGCTGGCCGGGGTTGATCTCCACCACCAGGTATTCGTACCGCAGGGCCTGGAAGAGATTAGCCGGCGCCGGCGGTATCCAAGAGAACTGTGCAGGAGCTATATCCAGCCGGCTGCTATCCGTCGGGTAGATCAGCATTGGCGGGCTCAATGCTTCCACGTCAAAGGAGAAACATTCCTGCGCCAGGGTTTCCTGGTAGTCCGATACAAAGTGTACAAAAGAGTAACAGGCAATATAACTGCCAACCGGTATCAGGCCGTTCAGTGAATTATCCGGTTGCATGCCGGTATAGTTATACTGCACCGGTGAAAGGTTGTTGATGTTTACTGTATTAGCACCTTTTTTCAACGTAATGGTATTGGTGACAGCCGTTAACAGTTCCAGGCCGTTGCTTCGGTCACGGAGTTTTAGCTCCACTACACCATTTATATCGCCTACGGCACCATTGATCAGTACAAGGTTCCAAAGCTGGTTCCTTTGTACCAATCCAACTGCCGGTAATGTGCCCTGTATCTGCACCTGCGCAACAAGCATACCGGTACCGGCATACAAAAGGAGGCAAATAATGAGTAATCTTTTTTTCATACTATTTTATATTAAAACAACCTGTAAAAATTAAATCGTCCCATGTCCATCGGTAATAAGTTCCGGTCCATGCCCGGTAAATAACTACGTTCATATTGAAACTGTACCCTGCCCAGTTTGGGTATATTGATCGTTAAGCCGCCGGTACCACCCCATAGGGTTTTAGCTGTGTTAACATGATTGTACTTTAAACCGCCCTGTACATATAACCAGTTTTTTAACTGGTAACCGGCTGACTGCTCCAGCGTAGTTACTTTTAAACCGGATTGTGAAGCGTAGGACAACCCGCTTTGTAATTGTAACTTTTGCCAGAAAATGCTATGGTTCAGAGACCAGTTGGTAGCATTGTAATAAATAAAGGAGGTATCGGCCGCCGTATTATAAAATTTCAGGTAAGAAAGATTACTGGTCATGGCTGCTTTTTGTAAACGGAACGCATAGGACAGTATACCGGTTAAGGTATTGTATTGATTTTCGACCAGTACATTATTGTCCAACATGGTTAGCTGGCTGCTGGGATAAAAGCCCACTGTAATAACGGGGTATTTTGGTATACGCACACTGGCCATCACCGATTTAAAGATTGTTTTACTCTGCAGACCAGGATTGGCATATGGACTGGAGAAATCATTTTTACGGATACCGGCTTCTACCTGCACCCGCTGACGCCACAGGTATTGTTTTAGTTTTACCGCATAAGATTCCTGTTCGGTATTCAGCGGCTGCAGGTTGAATGATTGAAAGTGCTCGCCCATTTTGCGATAGAAACCGCTGACAGTAGTTTGTGTCTGCGGCCAGTGGCTATTGAGTTTAATACTATATGCCTCATTGCTACGATTGTTCACATTGAATACCTGTTGCCAACCCTCATCTTTACCTGTATTGCCGGCCGAAGGTGAAAAAGAAGAACGGGCAATTTCTAAAGTAAGCTCATTATTGCGGTCAATACGGATATGGTTTTCCAAAGAAATACCCATAATGTTTTGTGCCCCTGCCGTTACCGGCCTGATACTGTCGGTGATAAAATTCAGTAGTGAACGTTTACCACTATAATAGGTAAGGATCAGGTTGTTTTTTTCTTTATCACCCAATCCCACCCTGATAAAATGTACATTTTGCCGGGGTTGTTCACGCTGGTTATTAAGCACAAAATCCCTGAAACGTGCATTTACTCGGCCTGCACCTGCAGCTATATATAGTTTACCCGGATTTAGTTCCACATGTGCTCCAGTCAGAGAAATATTTTTAATGGTCAGCTCCGAATAATCCACCCAACTCCTGCCGATACCAATGTTTTTAATACTGGTTAACAGGCGCCAGCCTTTAGGCAGTTCTTTTTCCAGGTCTTTGTTCTCATTCACAAATTCCCTGAGCATATTACCATCACGCAGTTGGTTCACCTGCTTTTTAAGCGAGGCTATTGAATCGGTGATCTTCCGTTCGGCCTTGCGTATATCCTGCTCCTTACTGCGGAGGTCCTGTTGTTTCTTTTCCAGGTCTGCCTGTTTTTCCCGAAGCTTCGCAAGATCCGGATTGTTGATACTATCCACAGACCACTGCGCAAATCCTTTACGCAATACACTATCGTAACGCGACATAACCTGTTGTTTCAGGACTTCTGTGTCAGGAACTTCCAGGCCTTGTTGTTTTTTTTCAGCGGCAAGTTGTTTCATTTCCCTTTCCACAAATTGCTCTTTGGCCTTTACTAATGCCGAAAATTTTGCTTCTGAGCTTAATTCAGTCGTTAAAGCCGTAACTAATTTTTTGTATTGCTCGTATTCCTGTTTTAAGGAATCGGCTTTGCCATATAAGCCGCTTAAGCGCTGATGCATCCAGTTGTCGGCTTGTTGTAACAGTAGTTGTTTGGCCCGGTTCGTCATCATGCGTTCATTGAACTGCGCATTAATATCAAACATATCCCGGAAGTAAGGAGAGTTATTAAAACGCTGCCGAATGACCACCCGCATGGGGTATTGATTGCGATAAACAATATTGAGATTAGCCTGGATACTGTGCTGTGAAAAGTCTTTCTGGTAGTAAGGAGTATCTACAAAAGACCTGTATTGAAAATCATAGCTTACATCACCATGAATACTCAGTAAAGGTGTTTTAACATCTGTCTGCCTGGCAATTGCAGGATAATATCTGGGAATAGCACCTGCAGCAGTAGTCAACCAACCAAAACAACCGTTACTGGTTACCTGGGTACTGTCAAGCAACCAGTTCAACCGGTCATCCTGCTGCTCAGTCTGAGCCAGGATAACTTGTGCGCAGCATATATGCAACAGCACAAATACGAATATTTTACTGAAAGTGGTGGACAAAGACAGTGGTTTTGGACGGTTCGGGTTTAAAAGGTAAGCTACATTTTTGTAGATGCGGCGACCAGGATCATTACATAAATAATTAAAATTTTTATTTTGCTACTAATATATTATTCTCAAAATCTCATAAGCATGAATTTCTTCATAATAAACTTTGTCAGTTTATTTAATAGGCAAGTTCTTTTACCGGAGAATACAAACAATGAGAAAAAACTCATCTTTTCAGGTGTTTTTCCCCATGGAAAAGAAAATAAACATGCTTACTAAAGAAATCTCTATTATAAATATGAACTATTACTAATTTCTAACTCCGATATCAAAACAATTACTACTTAGTGCAACACTTTGTCCATATAAAACTGATAAGATCTCACTACTGCCGAAGATAGATAATAACATCATTCAAAAATCAATGGCACCATACGACTATAATCGTACGAAAAAATTCATACCGACAATACAGTACCGTTATACCCTGGTTTTCAAAACTTCACAAGCCTTTTTGACATTTGTCATAAAATAAACATCCAAAGAAAATACTACATTTTTGATGTATATCTTCTATTCATATTACTATTAATGTACAATACTTTATTAAGTAAAAACACTTAGTGTACATTAACCATAAAATATTATTCAATTGTCAGTTTCCTGACAAGATCTATGAATAAAGTGCGGGTATAAAAAAAGCGGGAATAACCCGCCAAGAATAAAAAAGTTAATTGTCGCAAGGAAATACAGCTTCCCCAAAAAAGCTCTAACATAAAACCACCATAATTCCTCTATGTAATAGTTATCAACTCCTGAGTATCTTTTCCATCTTCCTGCCCTTTGCCAGTTCATCCACCAGTTTATCCAGGTAGCGGGCTTTTTGTGTCAGGGCATTCTCAATCTCTTCCACGCGGTAACCGCATATTACACCGGTGATCAGGTAGGCATTTGGATTGAGCGTAGCCTGTTCAAAGAATTCTTCAAAGGTTACTCTTTTAGCGATCAGGTCTTGCAGTTTTTTTGGCGTAAAGCCCGTTAACCAGGTGATCACTTCGATCAATTCCTCCTCCGTTCTTCCCTTTTTCTCCACTTTTTGAACATACATGGGATAAACAGAACCGAAGATCATTTTTGCGATACGTTCATCATGTGCACTGGTCGACTTCATATTGTAAGTTTTATGGCATTACGTTTTTGGTATAAGTACCCGGCCACACCAGGCTATAAAACAGGTCACCGGCTTACCTTTACTTACAATATTACCTTTTTTTACCGACAAGTAGCTAGTGAGGCATATAGAAACGCATACAATGCTACTCCCAAACATTGTATTTATAATATTAGCAGGACAGGAGTATTGTTGCTGCTGATATTATCACCGCCAATGGGAGGCCGTCCTTCATATACATCTTGTAAGAGTGGCATTTTTATGAATCATTCTTAATGATAGTTTAAGGCAACCATTTCTTTAACTGGTTATACAGTTCATCTGTCCAGGGTTTAGCACAATGGGTATTACAGGAACCATCGGTAATACCACCGCTTTGCGCTTTAATGGGTGAGGATGCCGGAATTTTATCAAACAGGGGCCTGCCATAAAAGCCGGTAATATTATCACCCTCGTTATTGCCGGCACAGTTAATGGCAAATACCGGTATTTTAAATTTATTGATCTTATCAGCGTCAGTGCCACCGCAGGCCCCCAGCATACCTTTACAGTAACTGAGATTATTGTAATAAGCGATCTGTGTGAACAGGATAAATGTAGCGTAGGAAAATCCACCTACCACCGACCTGTTCTTATCAATATCATATTTTGTGGCCAGCGCCTTTATACAATTATCATAGTCCTCGCCCATCATTTGGGCACTTTTATTCCAGTCTGCAGTACCCGGGCCTTTCCGGTAGGCTACAATAGCTGCCACATAACCATTTTCGGCGGCTTTTTTACAGAGTTCATTTTCTGAAGTACCGTTCAGGCTGCCTGCCGAAGGATTGTTTTCATTATTACCACTGCCCATCACCAGGATACCTTTATACCCATTCCCGGCAGGAATATACACTTTATAAGTTATCCCGTTGCCGGCTTCGGTTTTTACTTCAATACCACCCGGCAGAACAGTGTCAGTATTATTCGCTTTCTTTTTACAGGCAACCAGGCAGTATAAACACAACAGAACAGTGATGCCCAAAAAAATCTTTCCCCGTTTCATATAAGTTATTTTAGTGAGTAAATTTTATTATCTCAAAACTATAGAGACAAACAGGCAGGTAAAAGGCCCAATCGACCAACAACATTTATAATAGATGAACAGAAAATATTTTAACAGGAGCACCAATCGTCCTGCAAGAGGTAACAGTATCGCCAGGGCTCCGAAAAAAAATAGAGGACGGCCATTCGGGTAAACTGAACAAATACTATTTTAGGATTGAAATATCACGTTCTATTGCAGAAATACGCAAACCATTAGAAGTTTTTGTAGAGTATGCTATATTTTTACTGTATTAAATTGACTTTTGTCAAAAAACACTACTAACAACTTTACTTTGAGAAAAAAGGCCCTGATTAAAGACTTATTCCCTAAAAAGGTTAATGGCAACCGCTATTGCCATCACTCGGGGGCCTCAAAAATCAGCAAACCCGAAAACAATACCTATTCAATACCTATTCAGATATGACAACAGAACTCACTCAGAAATATAGCTCCGTTCTGGTAATAGATGACCATAAAATGATTGTAAACGGGATCAAGCTCCTGATCGGCGATTTATTTGAATCTTTTTATATGGCCCATGATGGGGCAACCGCCAAAAGTCTGGCCCTTAAACACAACCCACAGATGATCATTGTGGATAATTATCTCCCAGACACCACCGGTGATATACTCATCCGGGAATTAAAGTATAAACTACCCTCCGCTATCATCCTGGTGTATTCCTTTACGTATTCGGCCGATGTAATTTTAAAAATGCTGAAAGCAGGGGCCAATGGCTACGTTATTAAAAAAGACGATGATGAGGAATTTGTAAAAGCCGTTCATTTATTATTGAACAACAAGGAATATTTTAGCCAGGAAGCCCGTACCCATATCATTAACCGCTTTTCAGGCACCGAGGATGATTATTCGGTAAAACACCTGATCGCCAATACCAAATTTTCAGGCAAGGAAATAGAGATGATCAAACTCCTGTGCAAACAAATGAACACAAAGGAAATAAGCAAGAATATAGGACTTTCAGAAAGAACTGTTGAGCAATACCGGAGCAATATAACCCGGCGTATTGGTGCTAAAAACCTGGCCGGGGTGATAAAGTTTGCATTACAAAACGGCATTGTACAATTAGACGATTTATAAACACCTGCCAATAACAGGGAGACCCAGGTTGTCTGGTATTATCTCAACAACACTCCTATTCTTATTTCATAACCGGAAGGAAAGTTATTTTCGACAATATAATCCCCATTCATCTGGGCAACACGTTCCTCCATATTTTCAAGACCAATACCCTTCTGCACACTACCCCTCTCCCAGCCTTTTCCATTATCCTTATAAGCAATTGAAAAACGTTTTTTTTCTTCTGTAAAATGAAGATTAACCACATTAAACTCGCTATGCTTGATAGAGTTAGTAATACACTCCTGGAGAATTGCCTTTAAACTGGTATATTGGTAATGACTAATAAACCTGTCTTCTTCTATCTTCTTTTGAATTTTATACTGAAAAACATTTACACCTTGTAGCTTTTTCAGAATAAGTTCTGTCTCCCGAATCAGCTGAGACACAGAATGAACCACAGGTGATTTAAGATCATGAGAGAGCCCCCTGATAACATCAATAGCATGTTCCAGCTGTTTTTCCAATTCTCCCGAATCCTCTCCATCCCCACCTTTTGAACGATATACTTTAGCTAAAGATTTGGCGTATAACAAGGCAGGGCCGGTTTCATCATGAATATTCCGGGCCATGTTCAGCTTAAATTCCAGTAATCGTTTTCGTTGCCGTTGTTTTTGCTTCCACGCAAAATAGGCTGCTAAAACAAATAAGAGTATAACCCCAATAAATATGATCCGGATAGTCCTTTCTTTTTGTAGCCCGGCCTTTTCAGCCTCACTCAGCAGAACTTCCTGCTCTTCCGATTTTGCCTGTGCATACATCATGTCGTCCACTTCTTTAGTGGCAATGGAACGTGCACTATCCAAAAGTTTTAGTGCAACTAACAGGCTATCGGCGCTTTCACGGTAGGCTCCTTTATTGTATAAAGCCAACGACCGGAATCTTTGGGTGATATACCCATTATAAACAAGAGTTTCTTTTTTATATTCTTTTTCAAAAGCTGATAAATAACGGGTCGTACTATCTACATTTTTTTCACGAATATAGAAAGCGAGCTTTTTTTCCGTTAAAAAAAAAACTGACATAATGCTTCAGATATTCAGGAGTTTTATCGTCCTGCTTAAGCTTCTCCAGCAATAAAAAAGACTGATGAACCAAAGGGGCTGAGGCCGAAGCCTGTGCTTTATAAAAAAAAAGTGAATATTGGCCATATAAAGCGTGTGCAATTGCCCTGTCATTACCTTGAAAACGGGTTTTTATAATACCAACCACTTCTTCCAGCACATGCAACAATTTATTACCGTTAATCGTATCTCCCATCATATATAACGCTTCACCCAGATGGCATATAAGAATAGTAGATTGTACCGCCTGTGCAACTGTATTCTCTTCTTTCCTGGCTTCTTTGGCAAGCCCTAAAATAAAAGCACTGTCCTTATAAAACAAGGCCCGGGATAGATCATAGGAATTATTGGTATTATAATACCCCGCCTGGATAGATAAGGCCGTAATGGATGGATTGGTCTTATCGGCCTTTTCCAGATCATTAAATTTATCTGCATAATATAACATTTCTCCCGACCGTCCCGTCATCTGGGCCTGGTTGCTCAGAAGACCATAATAGGCACGCTTTTCACCTTCAAATGTTTTATCACCCCAGATAACCTGTCGGTATTGTTCTAATACATTTAAAAGCTCCTTATTCGTAAAATTAATATCAACCGATAATAAAGACCGTACTGTAGCATGTACAGTATCAAGGTAAGCCCTTGAGCTAATACGTCCGCTGTTATATGCTTTATTAAACTGCCGGATTAATTGAACGGCCGAATCTTTGGTATTATTTTGACCATGTGTAGCTGAAACTTTAAGAATAAAAAGGATTGTAATAACAAAACCGGTAAATAGTTTACCCATAGAATATAGAAATTAGTATTGAGTTGTACCAAAAATCAAATATACGAAGGCATGAATACATCATGCCGCTCTTATTACTAAAAAGAGAATGCTACAATTAATCGCTAAGTAATTATAAAAAAAACCGGGCTAAAAAACCCGGTTGATAATTAACCATCTCCCTAACTTAATGAACTTCAGGGTTAGCTATATTAAACTATATCAGTTTTAAATCATTATATATCCCACACTACTGCCCCCGAACATTTGTAGTCATAGTATTATGACTGACAATAAAAAGGTATTACAGAATCCAGGCTGGAGAAAAAGCACCGATATTACTACTGGCGTTGACTGCCAGGGCAATAGGAGAACTACAAAACGTTACATTCACATCCGCATTGGCAGTACAATTAGCTATTATCTCTGCATTTCCCTTTATTAAAAAAATGAGTATAACCCCAATAAAAGTAACCGGTTGAAAAAAATTCTTTTCCATAAGTTTTTTAAACAAGTATTATTTACACGTAGTCATTATGTAACAAACCAGGAGCGGGTATTCCTGTTGTCACCAGCATTGTTATTCAAATCAAAGGAAAGTACCCGATACTGAAAAAAATTATAGTACTACCTGAATACGTTTGTTTAAAAAATTGATATACAGAGATCAATAACTTTTCATTATCTCTATTAATGTAAACCCGGCATTCAACCCGGGTTACACTATTGTAACAATCACAACCTGGTTTCCTAAAATGTATTGGATCGCGTTTATTGCTTTACCACTTTATACACTTCTTTATTTCCTGTCCTGCCTTCTGTTTCCACCAGGTACATCCCCACCGGCAGTTGTGAAACATCGATTGTCGCCACTGTTTCGCCATTCGTTTGAACAACCTTAACTACCTGGCCATTAAGATTTAATACCCGAACCACATTTTTTCCGCTTAAACCTTTAACTAAAAGTGTTGATGTTACGGGGTTGGGATAAACCTGGTAATGGCCTGTATGATCAAAGGTCACCTTACTTACAATGCTGTATGCATATCTGCCATCCAGGTCAGTTTGTTTTAAACGGTAAAAATTAATACCGTTTACAGGTTGGTGGTCAGTAAACTGGTAGTTCAATACCTGGTTACTATTACCTGTTAAAGAAAGAGAAGCCATATAACCGATCGTTTCCCAATCCAGGCCATTGCTGCTTCTTTCTATCTCAAATCCTTTATTATTTTCCTCGCTGCTGGTAGTCCAGTTTAACATCACCCCGGCGGTATTTTTCTCAGCAGTAAAACTTAACCATTTAACCCCCAGCGTAGTGGTAATATTAATAACAACATTATCCGTACTCACACACCCCCCGTAGGGCGTAGTAATCGTCCAGGCAAATTCATATAAACCGGCTACGTTCATATTGGTAACACTTGTAAACCTGTTACCAGGAGCCGTAATAAGCGGCGTTACATTAGCTGGTTTTGATACTAAAGTCCATACCCCGGTTGCTACACCCGGATCATTGCCAGCGAGATTTGCCGTATTGGTATTCCCTAATACCTGGTCACTTCCGGCATTGGCATTGATCAATCCTTCCAGCCTTACCACAAATGTATCGGCCATAGCCTGTCCCGAACAGGCGTACTCCTGATCTAAAAAAGCACCCACACCTGCATTATAGGCAACCGGTGTTATCCTGAAACGATATTCCCCTATCCTGTTAAGATTTGAAATAACAGTGGAGGTACTGGTAATGGAACGGAGATCTGTGGTTGTATATGCTGGAGCCGCTGCACCGGCAGGACCTGACAGTAATTCGAACTGGTAATAAGCGCTGAAATCCTGGAAATAACTGCTATTCACTATCCCTTTATATATAGCCGGCAAGGGGACAGTTGCAGATACAGCACCTGTTCCCGGATAACACACATTTATATCCGCCACCTCCACTTTAGGTCTGCTCTGGTCCGACACATGGATATAATAAGACTGGCTGGTGGCACAACTGCCATCAGGATTACTTACACTGATACTAAACCGGTAAGTGCCCACACGCCAGCCGCCCGCCGGAGGTGTAACTATCGCTTCACGATTATAAGTATTGGCTCCAGTAACCACAACCGTAGGTGCCCCTCCGGGAGGTAATACCCCACTAGGCGTAACCGTTGTCAATACGGTTGCAGGGTCTGCGGGATCCACATCAAAATAAAAACTTTGAGGTGTACTGGTACCGGCCAGGTTACAGTGTACCTCACCCCCGCTTCCAGTTGCGTAATAGATCACCAGTTGTTCCGGTGTAACATGACCCGAAGGTTGTAAATTAACAGGATTAGGCCTTAATCCCATGAAAGTGTAGGTAAGCGTAGGTGAAGTATAAGTACCGCAACTATTTGTTACCGTAATCGTAAAGGTATAGGTACCTGGCTGTGTAACACCATTAAAAAAGAAAAAATTATTGTCATCCAGCCGCGCAAAACTCATATTAGCACCGGCAGGCTGCGTTAACACATTCAGTGAAATAGTGGTACTGCTGGCTCCCGCCGATCCTGCATAATTGGTATTGAAATACGGCGCTACCGTGAGGTTAATATAATGTGATGGACTGGCCGCTGACACACAACGGGAAGTATTCAAAGGAGGATTAATGTTAGGGTTAGGAATAAAGCTAACAACAGTAGTATCTTCATAAGAGCATATACCATCCAGGGAAGTAATTCTCAAAATAGCCCAGTAAGCCGGATCTATCTGGTGGTTGGATGTATTTATCAAAGAAAAAGTAGGAGTAGCCACAGTGGTACTGCTGAATTGAGCGTTGGTACTGACCGTTTCACCTGCCCGGTTATAACGCCAGATATTTACTGCACGCCAGGCACCTGTAAACCCCGCAGGGATAACACCACTTAATGGCGTACTGCCGGTAGTAGCGCAAACGTTCAGTATATCAGGCCCGGCCGTAAAAGATGCCGGTCGCGGATGTGCCGTGATCACTACCTGGGAAGTTGCCGTGCCTGTTCCGCAACGTTGTGTCAGTCTGAATGTATAACTACCCTCAGCTGTCATGCCCGTTACATTCGTAGTGAATGTATTAGGACTTGCAATAACAGGTGTTACAGGCCCCGTGATAAACGTCCAGGTTGGAGGAAAAGCACCCACATTTCCACTGGCACTGCCTGTAAGGGTGGTAGAAGATCCGCAAACGACAGCATTTCCGCCAGCATTAGCGGTACAATTGCCAATTACTTGTCCATTTACACTTGGCTCAAAAAAAACTAACAGTATCACAACTGTAACACACAGAATAAAGTTTTTTTTCATAAGTAGGTAATTAAAAAAGTGAGATTTCAGCAGCACTTCTTTATTCAGCAACGGGAACCAATTGTTTACTACCGGGAATCCTTATCCAAATCAAAAGAAAGTAACTAATACCATAAAACCTTATAGTACTACTTGAATATGTTTGTTTAAAAAATTGAGATTAAGCCTTAACAGTGTAACGCCTGGTAGCTTATTAGTAAAAACCGGGTCTTTCAACCCGGTTTCAACTATTGTAGTAATCACTGCCTGGTCTCCCAAAATGTATTGGATCGCACCTTATTGTTTAACAATTTTATATGTTTCTTTATTTCCTGCGCTGTCTTCCGCCTGTACCAGGTACATACCAACAGGTAGTTGTGACACATCAATTGTCAGCAGTGTTTCTGAATTTGCTTGTACCGTTTTCACAACCTGGCCATTAAGACTTAGTATTCTTACAGAAGCTTTGCCACTCAATCCGCCAATTGAAAGTGTAGATGTCACCGGGTTGGGATACACCTGTAACCTGCTGCTATGATCAAACGATACAATACTTACAGCACTGTAGGTAAATCGTCCATCTATATCCACCTGTTTAAGGCGATAGTGGTTTTTACCTTTAACCACAGCAGTATGGGTGTAATCATAATTTAACCGGCCGGCGCTATTACCGTTCAATGCTTTACTGTTTACAAAACCAATACCACGCCAATTCAAACCATCCGCACTGTACTCAACCTCGAAACCTTTATTGTTTTGTTCCGACACCGTGGCCCAGTTAAGCAGGGCTTTTCCAGCCTGGTTTTCCGCTGTAAAATGTAAGAATGTTACGGGTAATATGGTAGCCATATTTACTGTCGAGGAGACATACAGGAAACTTCCCATGGCAGTAATATTATGAAACTCTACATAATGCACCCCGTCTTCAATACCAGACTGGGCAACTACCAGCGAACGTGCTTTACCGGCTGTAAATACCCCATCACTGTATATATCAATGATGGCTTCATCGGCCTGACCATTATAATAGAACCAGCCTGAAGTAATGGCTCCCGGAACAACAGTTCCACCTAACTCATCCAGGTTATAATATACCCTCACTTTGCCGGAAGAAAGTGTTGTTCCGTTATTATCGATAACTGTACTGATGCGGGGCATAAGGTTGGTATTACGTACCCCATCATTATACGAAGTGCCTTCCGGAGTAATAACCACATCAAAATTATCCAGTTCGGTGTTTGTATAACCTGATGTACCCAATAGTTTTTTACTGATATCACTTGTCTGGCGGTAGTAAGCCCACTCTCCTACGCTGCAACCGTCGTTATAAACATCTGTTGTTTCAACATTACCCGGTAAAAACACTTCACCGGTGTTAACAGGCATTGCTTTACCAAATGTAAAATAACTGGCACCATTTGCAAATACATGCGACACCTCATAATCCGTTCCATTAAGCGTTAATGGTTTTACAGAAACGTTGGTTGTAAAGCCGGCATCATCTGCAAATACAATTACGTAACCGGCACAGGCATCATTAGCTGCAAACGTGGTGGTACCTACGGAAGCCTGCGGGAAACGGATCATCAGCTGGTTTGACACATTATTGGTATTCTGTACTTTCCAGATACGGTTCATCCTTCTGCCGTTCGACGGACTGCCGGCGTAAGTAAAGGCAGTATAGGTACTGGCTGTATTGGTCATAGCCTGCGTATTGCCATTATCACCCCACAAAAGGAACTGCTCATCTGCCAGTTCATTTTCATTGGCGATATTGGTTGCCGCAACTCCACCCAAAGCAATAATAACCTGGCCATTGGTATTGGTATGCTGGCTACGTGATTGTTTTTGATGTAAGGCCGAAATAAAGTCATTTCCTATACCGGCCACATTATTATAATAAGCTGCATTGGCAGTTGCATCCCAAATCACAGCATTCCTGGAAGTGGTATAATTATTACTATTATGTAAGGTTATACCATATTTAACGGCCAGGTAAGATTCCACTTTATTCCTTTCGGCTGCTGAGATGGTGCCATTGCCATAAATAACCAGTTCGCCTATATCTCCTGTAAAGCCCCAGTCATCACCACCTGGAGGGTTAACACCACCATTCGACCCGAATATATGCCCTCCGGTAGTCAAGCCCCTGGCACTATAGGAAGACGATGTTCCGGTTGCAGCACCATTTAATCCTTTATTCATTGAAGTATTGGAGAAATTATGATACATAATACTCGGGTTACCTGTAGCAAAATTGATATTACCCGGGTTAGCAATAACCAGTCCTCCCCCTGTATTATCCCGGTACCCGATATCACCGTTGGCATATAAGCCGGGCTGATCCCAGTTACCACCACCAAATGTGGTATTATTCATACCTATATTAAAATATCGTGTACCTCCCATACCCTGACGGGTCATTGTGAAAATATTAAAACTGGTTGCATTCAATGTCCTCTCAGTTATATTTCCTAACATCTGCTGAATGGCTGTAAAATTCAGTCCCGGGTTAAAGTTGAAATAAGTGGCATCACCGGCTTTGAACTTAGGTAATGGTGCCCCATTTATTTCTTCTGACACAACACCGGAAGTAAAATCCGTCCATGATGTTACATCCGTACCCTCTCCGCCTGACATGGCAAATTTGTCTGCCCGGTACCAGTGACTGATATTAGTGGTAACCCCGCCCGGCGCCTGTACATAAGCGGCGAATGTAAAATACTGACCGTCCGTTATGGTCACATCGGCATATGCATACTGTACCCCGTTGATCTCCTGTGTACCACTCATTTCGGTGATCACATCCGAAAGATCAAAAACATTGTCCGTGCTTTGGATCAGTTTCAGGTGAGCAAGGCCCTTGGGCCAGGCCACACGTACAGTGCCGATCGTGTTAACATTGGCCGCCCGCCAGATCGCTGCAAAACGCTGGTAAGGCAACCCTCCTATAGTACCAAAGGCTACGGAGGGTGACTTAGCCAGGTTATTGTCGCCCCAGATTAAAAATTGTCCATTGGTTAATGTGCCTGTATTGGTAACGTTGGTATTACTAAGTCCTGTGGTAGAAATGAGCACCTGCCGGCCGGAGTTCACACTCCATGATTGTCTTTGATACAAACCGCCCTGGTCGTCGCGGCCGATACCTGCTATATTATGATGGTATCCTGTATTAGTCACAGCATTCCATACAACAGCACTGGCCGAATTAATATAGTTCTGCGGTGTGGTCTGATCAAGGGTAATACCATATTTAATAGCCAGGTAGCTATGTATACGGGCCAGGTTGGCATTATTCATATCGCCTCCTGCCGGTTCATGATATAATATCACTTCTGCAATATCCCCGTTAGGATTATCGCCGGTTGTACCGTCTGCTCCGATATAGGCCCCTGTAGTCGGAAGAACATAAGAACCACCTGTTCTTGGATAAGGCGAAGTATATATTTTTTCCAACCCGTTATAAAAACCACGTTGATTTGCAGGTGTGCCGGTTTTTGGCAGAATAGCAGAGTAAATACCAAAACGATTTGCAGAACCCGGCCCCGCCGCTGTTGCGCCAAAACCATTACCGATAGAAGGCATGGGGTAAACCAACCCACTCTGCGGGTAAAGGAAAAAGCCATCATCATTTCCATTAATAGCAAACAGGTTGTTATAGCCTGAAGCCGTTCCATTCAATCTTGCCACGGCAATATAATGCACCGATCCTGCCGTATTCAGGTAGGCTGTCGTATTATTTCTTAAATAGTTATTAGTGCCATCAAAGGAAAGTGTGGGATTAAAATTCCAGGTCTTTGTGTAAGTAGTCTGGTCATTATAGGGAATATAAGCAGCCGCACTGCTCATAGTCAGTTTTACGTCGTTAGCGGTAGAGTTATTCCAGGCCGTAACTTTTTTATCACCATCTGTTTCCACACCGTTATCAGCCCTGTACCATAATGACAGATCCTGGCCCACACCACCCGGGCCTGCTACATAACCACTGAAGGTAAAATAAGAACCGTTCGCAATAGTGACATCGGCATAATTATAAACTTTGCCGTTAACAGTTATAGTACCTGTCATTGGCGTATGTGTGTCAGATGTATTAATGATATCATCCGAACTTTGGATCAAATGTAAATTTACTATACCACTTGGCCAGGCTACACGTACCGTACCCACAGTGCCGGTATTCTGTGCTTTCCATACGGCAGCAAACCTTAGATTAACAGGATTTCCTCCGATAGTGGTACTATGAGCTACCCCTAACGATTTTGCCAGCCCGTTATCACCCCAAAGCAGCGACTGCCCTGAAGTTAACGAAACTGTATTAGCTGCATTACTATTCGCCAGGCCGGTAGTACCGATCAATACCTGCTGACCATCATTGATACTGTTGGATTGTTTCTGTAGTAACTTACTGCCTTCATCATTAGCCAAGCCGGCAATATTATTATTATAGCCCGTGTTAACAGTCCGGTTCCATAATATCGTAGTGCCATCACTTGCTATATAGTCATGTGGCAGGGTAATGCCATATTTTATTGAAGCGTACGTTCTCACCCGTTGTTTTTCGGCTTCAGTAAGATCTCTTTCATAAGCAATAACTTCACCTATCAACCCATTTCTGACTTCCGGTTGCGATCCTAATATACTTCCGTCGGCATGCTTTGAATAAACTGCTGCAAAAGTTTGCGTATTCGCCCCGGTGGTACCATTCTGAGCATACTTAATGCCTGCAGTGCCCACGGTAAATGACACGTCATTCAGGTACAATTTATTTGCCGCTACAGCGGGTAAGGCCGGACTGGCATCCGAGTAAGGATAATTTACTACGTTCGCGCCCAATCTGGTAAATACTGGAGTGTTCGCATTGATCAGGCTCGCTGTCGTGGTGGTCGCACCAAAACCAATAATATCGGCATACCCTCCGACACCTCTATCAAGATTTACGGTAAAAACAGAGCTGTTGGTGCCATTAGCCGAATATGGCTTACCTGCAGGAACAGCCATAAAACGGGCATCAGCTCCTGTGGTTCCGAAGTCAACAACGGGATTGAAATTATACATTGTTGTAGCAGTAAATGGTTGCCTGCTACTATTTGTTTGCGTGTAATGATTATTGAACCCGGAAAAATCTGACCATGATGAAGGGCTAAAGCCTTCATTCGACTTCAACCATACACGCAAATCAGCAGTAATACCTCCGGGACCGGCCAGTTTGGCCGCAAATGTAAAATACTGTCCGTTAGCCAACACTACATCAGCATAGTTATATACAATACCGTTCACCGTAACTTCTCCCGTCATGGCAGTAGTTGCATCTCCTGCATTGAATATGGCATCGGTACTTTGAATAATACTAAGATTAGACAAGCCTTTTGCCCAGGCAACCCTTACCGTACCCACACCATTGTTTTGTACTTTCCAAACAGAAGCAAACCGGTGTGAAAGCCCTGTAAAACCGCTAAGAACAACGGTTGGTGCTTTTACCAGACCATTATCGCCCCAAATCAAGTATTGATTATCTGTCAACGTTCCTCCGTTAGCGGCATTTGTATTTGCAAGTCCGCCTACACCGATCAGCACCTGCTGGCCAGAGTTGGTGCTCCAGGACTGTTTCTGGTATAAAGCCCCCATATCATCACGGGCAATACCAGCTATATTAAAATGATAGCCATTGTTAGCAACGGCATTCCATACTGTACCACCGCCGGCATTTTTATAATCCCGTATACCATGTGCATAAGTAGTGCCATATTTTATAGCAAGATAGGTTTCCAACTGATCCATCTGGGCAGCTGTTAACCTGTCTTCAAATATCAAAATTTCATTAAGCTGGCCGCTAAAAGAACCATAGTTATTATCAGCACCAATTCTCAGGTCCCGGGCACCGGTACTGAGGTTGGCATTATTCAACTGGGCACCTGTATAATCAATCCTTGTACCGTTCAGCGAAACAGTGGCGCCGGCATAACCTGCAGAACTTCCTCCTCCGTTCTGCCAGCCTGCACCAGTGTTAAAATATTTCTGCGCCTGCATCACATCCGTACTTACACCCTGATATCCGGGACCACCGGTAAAAAACAACATTTTATTATCGCTGAAAAAATGCAGACCGGGATAATCCATGGAAGGATGAAAACCCAGGAACCCACTTCGTTTTAACAGGTTCATATAACCGGCAGCATACAAAGTACCATTCGTCCTGTCTATAACATTTACACCGGCACCGGCAGTAAACTGCATCCAGTCATTACTGCCATCGAAAGTAACCGTAGGATTAAAGTTAGCCAGCACAGATGCGTTGGAAAAAACCGGTCTTGCACCTGAACTTGCCTGTAACAAAGGAAAACTTCCAATAACACTATTCCACTGCTGAACAGTGCTGTTATTGGCTGCCGGCGTAGTACCGGCATCAGAAAAAACGGTACCCGCTGCATCAGCTTTATACCATGCAGCCGGTGCTACCCCACCGGGAGACTGACTGTAAACAGATGAAAGAGATAAAAAGAACGCACAAATCCATAACACGTAGATTTTGAAATTCATAACGGTTAGTTTTAGGGTTTATGTACTTTATTACTTAATAGTATAAAGCATCGGAAACAAAGAATAATGAATAAAAAATAACAGTGCTGGTGTCTTCAGAAGTAAGCAGGTGTTCCCATCAAGGGATTATAGACCGTAATATTACAGGCAATTACATTGCAGGAAAAACGACATAGTGGTACTCGATCATTTCTTCCGAAGAAGTTCTACAAATACGCTAAGTGTTTATAATTTTTTAATTATAAACACTTAGACTTTAGTACAACTAATACTTAATAAATGAACAGGTACTATTACCTGTTCATTTATTGTATAGAGTATATTATAATTGATGACATACTATCCTGAACCCCGGATCGCATCAATATGGTTTAAACGTATAAATAACGCGTAATGCATGATCATTGGGACGTAAAATTCCTTTGTAAAAATCATACCATCCATCTGTCGGGCCACCCTGTCCCTGGTTAGTATGAATCATAAACCTGCCGTTCTTATAACAATAACCATCTATAACTACTGAATGCCCAAAATCTTTAAGGTTGGCGAAATGCAGGAAAACCGGCCTTTGTTCATTTATTTCCCTGTAAATAATTTTTTCCAGCTTGCCTAAGGTATACGGTAATATTTTACGCCAGGCTATATACCGCTCTACCTTCATCTTATAATGTTGCTCAAACAAACGGGCGGGAGCCAGTTTATGCATATACCTGTCCGTTCCAAAATCCTTTTGCACTACCAGTGCTGCATAGTAGTTGTATTTTGCCAACTGTTCAATTGTTTGCCGTGATGTGGTTGTATCAATGGCAGCAGCAAATAAACCAAAGTCGAATTGTGTACTATCCAGGGGTTCGTTGATATGATAGTTTTGACGGGAAGTGTAGGATATATGACCGAAAGGTTTTAAGCGGTGATAGTAGGCTATCTGCGCCAGGGCGGTACTCCAGCAACCGGTCCTCATACTGTCCGGCGTATATTGCTCAAAGCCGCCCATCTGCTGCCAGCGTGTTTTTGTTAAATAACTGTTTTCCTCCATACACTTCGACTTGTCAGGAAAAAAAGGAAAGGAAGTAGACACAAAGAGATAAACTAACAGGACTATACCTATCACCAGGGAAAGCATTTTAATTGTTTTCATTTTCATTTTTCACCAAAAAACGGAATGAAAACAGCTCTTTTATTCTCAAAACATGTTTTGAGTGTAAATAATGGGGTTATTGTGACTGCTGTAACTGTTTTAAATAAGCTTTGGGAGAACTACCGGTAGCAGCTTTAAATATCCTGTAAAAACTCGCTTCAGAATTAAACCCGCATTCATAAGCAATGCCCAGTAAAGAAAAATCCGTTACACGCCCCTCTTTCATACATTTTTTTACTTTCTCCACCCGGTAATCGTTCACCAGGTTTCTGAAACTCTTTTGAAAACTGCTGTTGATCACGGCAGAGACAATGGCCGGGGGCATATTGATCGACCTGGCAAGTTTTTGCAGGCTTAATTCCGGGTCCAGGTAAATTTCAGCTGTTTCAAAAGCGGCCAGGATAGCTGCTTTCACCTCCTGCCCTTTTTCATCCGGCAATCCCATTTCTTTTCCCGGATCCGTCGGTGATGGTGCAGTATCGGCGGGCAAAACCGGAATAAGTAAACCCGGTTCCTCCAGAGGCAATTCATTCAGAGGATAAGATATATTATCAGGTTCTATTTTTTTATCCGGCAATTGATACCCCCTGAAACCCAGGTAATAGATCAGCAAAGCGAGGTACGCGAAAAACAGCTGCCAGTGAAAAAAATGCTGCGCACCAAAATCCAGGAAGTAGTCTAAAATAGTGGCAACTGTTAAACCCAGTATCAGCACAGCCATTAAAATGGCCACATTTCTCAACCAGGTATAGGTAGGTGCATCAGTGGCGGCCACATTATTATATAACCAGTTCCGGTATTGCAGCACCAGTTTTAACCCGGCAACCCCATATAAGACAGCTGCAATAATGGTAAGATAATCCTCTGCTTCCTTCACGGCATTAAAAGAAAAGTGATTCGCCCTGTTATCTTTTATTACCAGCTCCTGTTCCGGTAATGCCATGATATAAATAAACAGGGCGTAAGCAAAGAAGATAAAAAATGGTAAAAAATGGACGAGGTGTTTTCTCGTGAGGCGGAAACCGGTGGAAACAAGGGAAGATACATACAACCATATTAAAGGAGCAATGGCCAGTTCAACAGCAAGTGGCAAATAACGTAAGGAGGGTTGTTGCCAGAGACCGGTAGTATGGATCAGTATTTTTATACACAAGAGGTTAAACGCTACCAGTAAAAAAGACAATAACAACTTACTGGTACTATTCTTTTTATTATACCATATTAAGCCGGCAATAACAAAGCCCTGGGTAACCCCGATTAAGATCAGTACATCAAAAATTGAAAAGGTAAAAGGCAATGGTATATTGTAAGTGTTATTAAAAGAGAACCGGTTTGAAGATAAGACTTTTTACAAAAGCAAAACCAGACCTGCCGATGATTTATCTGCTCTTCTTCTTTTTCCCTTTTGTATCCAATCCTTTTTTTAATAAACACAGTACACCCAATTCTTCTACGGAAAGCTGTTCATTGGTTTTAAGTAATTTCTTTACCCGCTTTTCAAATAAGGTGAGGGTATTGCCGTGTATATAATGATCAATAATACGCGGGTCGATATAGGAACTGCGGGCAATAGCCGGTGTATTGCCTAACTTCTCGCTTACTGTAATTACTGCATCCCGGATATTCTTTTTCAGCTTGCGCTGGTCATCTTCTTCTATAGCACCAATCTGGTCAAGCGCTATAGCCGCAATTACAGTACCGGCCCAGGTACGGAAATCTTTGGCCGAAAAATCCTTACCCATTATCCCGCGGATATATTCGTTAAGATGTTCACTCTTCACATCCTGTATATTTCCATCTTTATCAATAAACTTAAAAATTTCGTAACCGGGCATATCATCCAGTTCCTGTACGATCTTTGCCAGCCTTGCATCCACCAGGTGGTTCTCCTGCTGCTGGCCCGATTTCCCTTTATACGTAAATATCATTTCATTCCCATTAATTTCCAGGTGTTTGCTGCGTAAGGTAGTTAAACCATAGCTTTCATTTTCCCTGGTATAATATTCATTACCCGGGCGAAAGCAGGCAGCTTCCAGCAGCCGCACCATCGCCGCCAATACTTTTTCCCGGTCGGGTTTCCGGTGCCGCAGGTGCTGCCCTGTTACACGGCGCATATATTTTAACTTGCCGGCAAAACGAATGATCCGGTCAAATTTCCGGTTGTCCTGCGCCTGACGGAATTTAGTGTTATAGATATATTGTTTCCGGTTCTTTGCATCATAACCCGTTGCCCAGATCTTAGCCCTGGCCGAAGTATTGATCTCCACTTTTTCCCAGGCGGGCGGGATGACCAGGGATTTGAAATAAGCTTTTAATTTCGAATCGTTCACGGTATTGCCTTCTTTATCGGTATAACTGAATCCTTTCCCCTTTTTTGTTCTGTAATAGCGCATATACTAGCAAGATTATATTGTTATTGTATGCCGGTTTTCACATCATCCAGTCAATAATGCACAAATCATACCGGTTCGGCCGGTATACCCGTTGTTCTTTTTAGCAGAACTATAAAATCATTTATGCTTCGGTAAATGGTAGCCGGCAAATAAAAAGGGGCAACAATGTTACCCCTGCTGGTTCACTTAGACGGTGATCTGTAAAATATTTACAGCAGAACCAAAGAATTTATATATCGGTAAAACAACGTTTTCAGAGTCATGTCATTTTACATTGTTTTTTAACGGCAATAGCAAAATAAAAATAACAGCATATTTACATATTTACAAGCCGCTCAATGGCCGATTTGCCTGACTTTTATCAAGAAATAAGGAGTTTTTTGTGCCGGGCAGATCTGAAGCAGTATGTTGATTGGTATTAGCGCTTGTATAAGCATATAGTAATACAACAGATCCAAAGTAAAAAAGCGGCAAAGCTAACTTTCTGTACAAACGGTAAATAAACGATCAGTTCCTCATGGTAGTACAAATAATTATTGCCGGCAACCAGCAGTAAATTGAAGATCCCGAAAATCAAAAGCCCATACCATTTCATTTTATAGAGAACGATCAAGACTGTAAGAGTAGCTATAAGCCCAAAGCCGGATGCAAGGTTGGTCACCAGATCATGATCCATATCCGTAAATAACAAAAGGCTTATGATCATGGCAATAGTCCCGGAAAGCCGGATGATCAGTCCCGGTACTTTCCTGCTGTGACTATACCGGGAAAACCCGAACCAGAAAGCAGTAAGTGACAGTGAAAGAACCAATAGTCCTGTTATTGCAATTGGTCTGGCAGGATTTTGCTGTCCGTTAATGGCATACTGGTTCAATAAATTACACCAGTAATTATTAAACCAGTCAAAGCCGGTTGCATTTTTGTCAACCTGTGAACCACCGGGATATAATAAGGTTGCAGCGATATAAATGATCACAAAGACGAGCGTCCCGAAAACAGGCGTTAATAACCAGATATTATGCTGTTTTGCCCCTTGCCGCATGTATATTTTCTTATTATAGTACTTGACTAAGATATTTTAAATTAACCGAAAGTGCAAGTGCTCAAACGGGAAAGAATATTTTATACGTCAGCCTGTGGAAAGTGTATACAAATCACGAAGTCCTGGCTATATTAATCCGATTGTATAAACTGCATTAAAGCCTGGTAATAGTTCTCTAATAATATAGGATCCCCATTCAAAAAAAGATAAGGCTCTATTAACTCCAGTTCCATTAAATAAAATGAGTTATTCATCATCACGCCATCCACCCTTGCATATAAAGTTTTTTGCGGAATTATTTCCAAAAAGGCCGCAGCCTGTGTTATATGTACAGGATCAGCCTGCGGATAACTTACCGTACCACCATGGTATTGCTGTACCCTGAAATCATCCTGCTTAGGTGTTTTCAATACAGTATGACTGTATTTGCCGTTAAAAAATAAGAATGACCACTCCCCTTCTTTAATCACCTCCATAAATGGTTGTACCAGGTAATCCTCTTCTGCCAACAAAGCATCAATGCTCTCTTTTTGTGCCGCCATATTATCCTTACTGATGATAATGGTATTTTTAGCGCCGGCACTGATACAGGGCTTTACCACCAGTTTATCAACGGCAAATTTTTCAAAATACTGATGGGTAAATTCGCTGCCTTTGGGTAAATAGGCTGACGGGATGATCTTTAATCCCTTATCCTGTATAGCCTGCAGGTAATGTTTATTACTGTTCCATTTAATAATATCAACAGGATTCAACACGGTAATGGAAAGTTTTTTCAACTCATCCAACCAGGTATAAAATGCATCGATCTTCTCATGATAATCCCAGGGTGATTTTATGATCACTATATTATAATCACCCCAGTTCACCTTTTCATCATTCCAGATCACACGATCTATAAACAGGTTCTTGCCTGTCAGAAAATCAACGAGGTCCGTATCTTCATCACGGCTCACACCCACTGTATATTTTTCCTGTGGTTTGTACCCTACAAATGCCAGTCTCATCCGGTTATTTATTTTATTTTTTTTTTTAAAGCCAATGATTGTAACACCACCTGTTTAAAGCCTTCGTCCATATTTTTTTGATGCAATTACACAGGCAATAACGCCTGCCGTAACACCCACCATTCCCATACTCACCTGCTCCTGTAATAAAACGGCCGCTAAAGCTAAGCCAAAAAATGGTTGCACCAATTGCAATTGTCCTACCGAAGCAATGCCGCCCTGCGCCAGGCCTTTATACCAGAATATAAACCCGATAAACATGCTGAACAAAGAAATATAACCCAACCCTATCCAGGAAGAAGGTTTAATAAAACCAACTGCCTGTGGGAAAAACAGCCAGCACAAAGGCAGCATCAGCGGTAAGGCTAATACCAGTGCCCAGGAAATAACCTGCCAGCCACCCAGCTCTTTGGATAACTTACCCCCTTCGGCATAACCTAAACCGCAAAGAATAATAGCACCCAACATGAACAGGTCTCCTACAGGTGAGGCGGTCAAACCCTGGTAAACGGCATAACCTACAACCAGTAAACTTCCCAGTACCGAAAACAACCAGAATATGGGCTTAGGACGTTCGCCTCCTAACAATACACCAAAAATAGCGGTTGACAAGGGCAGCAATCCCAAAAACACCATCGCATGCGCAGCTGTTAAGTATTGTAAAGCAAGTGAACTTAATAACGGAAAACCAAGTACAACTCCAAGCATAACGACCAGTAATGAACGCACCTGCCGCTGATCCGGCTTTTTTTCTTTAGCAGCTATCAATACCAGCAACGCGATCAAACCCGCGATTGCTGCACGGGCCGTTGTTAAAAAGCCGGGGCCGAGATCCGATACCGCTACCCGGGTTGCCGGTAGCGAGCCGCTGAATATCAACACACCAATAAAACCATTGATCCATCCCTGTGTATGGGTACTGCGTACATCACTATGCTGCATGTTCTGTTATTTGTAGCAAAACTAAAAGAGCCCATTAAACAAACACAGTCCCAGTTTTTGTAATTTTAATGGACACAGTTAAGTTTGTAACATGAAAGATAATTTACTGTACAGCCAGTTAACCGATACCATTGCCCAGCAGATCAGGAGTGGTGTGCTTAAGGCCGGTGAACGCTTACCCTCGGTAAGAATGTTAAGCAAACAACACAATGTCAGTATCAATACTTCTAAAAGAGTGTTTCTTGAACTGGAAGCACAGTCCCTGGTCGAGTCGAAACCACAGTCGGGCTATTTTGTAAGTACCTTCCATGCTTTAAAGCTCCCTTTACCCAATACCAGCAAAACAGCTGCCAGCACCAACAATATCGAACCCAATGAACTGATCAGCCGGGTGTATGAAAGCCTGGGAAAAGAAAACCTCACACTATTTTCCATCGGTGTACCTTCCGGCAATCTTCTACCGCTTGCCAAACTAAAAAAAGAGCTCAACCTGGCTACAAGAACCCTGCATGATGGTGGCGCAGGTTATGAAACCTTAGCTGGTAATACCACATTAAGAAGAATGATCGCTGCCCGGTCCATATACTGGAAAGGAAATTTAAAAGAAACTGACCTGATCACCACCACCGGCGGCATGAACTCACTGGCCCTGTGTTTAATGGCGCTGACCAAACCCGGTGATACCATCGCCCTGGAAAGCCCCTGTTATCCCGGTATTTTACAGTTGGCCGTCAGCATGGGACTTAAAGTGTTAGAAGTAGCCACACACCCCGATACAGGAATTGACATTGAAGCATTGAAAAAAGTGCTCCCGCGGATCAATGTCTGCCTCCTGGTTCCCAACTTTAATACACCATTGGGTAGTTGTATGCCCGATGAACATAAGCGGGAAATTGTAACCCTGCTTGATAAACACAGCATACCACTGATAGAAGATGATGTATATGGCGATCTTTATTTTGGTAACAAACGTCCCGTTTGTTGTAAAACTTTTGATAAAACGGGCAATGTTTTATGGTGCAGCTCCGTATCAAAAACATTAGCCCCGGGCTATCGCGTAGGCTGGATAGCACCGGGCCGGTATAAAGAACAAATATTAAAACTGAAATTGGTTCATTCCATCGCCTCCATTTCCATCGTAAATGAAGTGGTGGGCAATTTTTTAAGATCGGGGAAGTATGATAACCATTTACGCCAATTACGTCGTACACTGCAGGAAAATGCCCGACATTATACTCTTGCTATTGCCGAATATTTTCCTGAAGGCACTAAAATAAGCCGCCCGCATGGAGGACTGGCTTTATGGGTGGAGTTCAGTAAAAAAATAGACGTGGCAGAATTATACGACCTGGCTTTGAAAAAAAATATCAGCATCTCTCCCGGGCGCATGTTCACCCTGCAAAACAGGTTCCATAACTGTATGCGGCTCTGCATCGGCTTACCCTGGTCGGATGAGCTCAGGCAAAAGTTGAAACAGGTAGGCACCCTGGCAAAAATGCTCAGTAAACAATGACCTTTTCCAAACAACAATTTTTACGGCCAACCCGTTGACAGGAATAATAGTAAATTGTGCATTACATAATCATGCACCCAAAAGGGAACATGCTTGTAGCCTAAAATATACATTGATGAGAAATACAATTTGTCTTGCCCTTATTAAGAACATCTCTTTTGCGGTTATCTTTTTATTTACGGTTAATACACTTATGGCGCAACCCATACAGAAACGTTCTTCCAAATCGGCTAATATAATTTTTATTTATACGGATGACCTCGGCTATGGCGATCTGAGTTGTTACGGCGCTACCAAAATCAGCACACCCCATATAGATGAACTGGCAGCAAAGGGTATACGCTTTACCAATGCGCATACTACTTCTGCAACCTGTACTCCCTCAAGATATGCTTTAATGACCGGTCAATACCCATGGCGTAAAAACGGCACGGGTGTTTTACCGGGCGATGCAGCATTGATCATCCCAACAGATAAAATATCCCTGCCCAAAATTTTCAAGACTGCAGGTTATCGCACTGCTACCGTAGGCAAATGGCACCTGGGTTTAGGTAAAGAGGTAAATAAAGACTGGAATAGCGCCATTAAACCGGGACCGAATGAAGTAGGTTTTGATTACTCTTTTATTTTCCCGGCCACGGCAGACAGGGTGCCCACTGTTTTCCTGGAGAATCATCATGTAGTTGCAGCCGATACAACAGACCCGATCAGGGTTGATTATAAAAATCCTGTTGGCAATGATCCTACCGGTAAAGAACATCCAGAATTATTAAAGATGGCCTCTTCGCCGGGGCAGGGACATAACCAGACCATTGTGAATGGTATCGGGCGCATCGGGTATATGCAGGGTGGTCACCAGGCCAGGTGGACAGACGAGGAAATGCCGCTTACTTTTCTTTCCAAAGCAAAAGGATTTATTGAAGAGAATCAGCAACAGCCCTTCTTTTTATATTATGCTTTAACTGAACCTCATGTACCGCGCATGCCATCTACCATGTTTAAAGGCAAGAGCGGGTTAGGCTACCGGGGCGATGCGATATTACAGCTGGACTGGACAGTCGGCGAGATCATTAAACAACTGAAATACCTGGACCTCTATAACAATACCATCATCATTTTCAGCAGTGATAATGGCCCGGTACTCGACGACGGTTATGTAGACGGGGCGGTAACCCAATTAAACGGGCATACACCTGCCGGTAGCTTACGCGGTGGTAAATACAGTATTTTAGAAGCAGGAACCAGGGTACCTTTTATTATCAGCTGGCCACAAACTATTAAACCGGCCGTTTCACCGGCCCTGGTTAGTCAAATAGACTTTATAGCTTCCTTTGCCAGGTTAACAGGACAAAAGATCCCGGCCGGGCAAGCGACAGATAGTGAAGATCATTTGAATGCATTTCTGGGAAAAACACAACAGGGCCGGTCAGTACTTGTTGAACATGCAGGTACACTAGCCATTGTTTCCGGCGACTGGAAATATATTCACCCGTCAAACGGCATAGCTTATTATAAACTTACCGATACAGAAACGGGCAATTCTCCTGAACCGCAATTATATAACCTGAAACAGGACATTCGTGAAAGAGAGAACCTGGCCACGAAATACCCGGAAAAAGTAAAGGAGTTACAGCAATTACTGGAGGCGATCAGGAATAAACCCTGATATTAATTTATGTATATTACCAACTGCAGGAACACAGATGAAGCTGTTGTTGCGACGCTCCGTTCAACGGCAGTAATGCTGTTCAGCTTTTACTGTTTGCAAAATATTACCAATAAATATTCCAGGTTGAAAGGTATCAGGAAAAATCTGTACACTCATCCACCAGGAACAGGATAGATTCGTAATTTTTATTCACCGCATCAGAGAGCGCCATTTCGCAGGTCTTGCCACTCGAATAATAGCCATCGTACGTAGTTTTTTCTACCTCCGCTATTTCATCAGCAACAGCTGAACGGGTAAGTTCCGGGAACAGAAAGCCCCTGTCACCCGCCATACCGCAGCATCCGGCATGCAGGGGTACTTTTACTTCGTTGGCAAATGCATTTGCAATACGTACAAACACATCAGAAAGACCCATTTTTTGCAGGGAACAGACAGGATGTAATACAATGGAATCTTTTTTTGCTTTTACCCGGATGGCCGGTACAATAAAAGAATAGATATAGTCCACACTATCCAATATCCTTAACCGGTCAAACTTATCTTTATTATCAGGCGTCAATACCGGGTAGGACTGTTGTAAAGTATGCGTGCAGGAGGTCACATCTAATACCACAGGCAATTCACCCTGGTTCGTCCATTTCCAGAGTTTTTCAATGGTTTCATTAGCTGTAATACTATATGCCTTGCTAAAACCTTTGGAAGAGAATATCTGCCCGCAGCAACTACCTTTAATATCATCCGGCACCATCACTTCAACACCTGCTTTAGCTGATACACTGAAGAAGGTATCAATGATCGATTTTGACTTACCGGTGGTATCACCCATCACCCGGTTGATACAGGTAGGAAAATATACTACAGCAGCCTCCTTGTCTTTAGAAGGTTTATATTTTTCCAATGCAGGTGCGGCCCTCAATTGGTTAGACCATAACGGGAAGGCAGGCACCAGCTTCTTAACGGCTCCCGTAACATTATACATGGCGTTTTTGCCAAACACTTTGTTTACCAGTCCACCGGCCTGTAACCCTATTTTCACACCAACGGTTACCCCTTTAAAGTTATTCGCCACCATCACCGCTATGTTGTTTGCCAGGACACTGTGGTTTTCTTTGCGTAATCTTTTTACCAGCGAACCGGTATTAATATCAACCGGGCAGGCTGTTGCACATAACCCATCTACCGCACAAGTGTCAAGACCATCGTATTGATATTGTTTCAGCAGTTCAGTATGTTCTTTCCGGCTCCCCCTCTCTTTCAGTTTGGCCAACTCTCTTCTCACCACAATCCTGCGCCTGGGTGTAAGCGTAATATTCCTGCTGGGACATTTATGTTCGCAAAATCCGCACTCAATACATTTATCCACCTCCTCTTCTACGGTTGGCAGGTCCTTGAGGTTTTGAATATGAGCCGTTGCATCTTCATTAATAATTACACCGGGATTTAATAAGTTACGCGGATCTACAACCTCTTTCAGCTCTTTCATGATCCCGTACACCACCGGTCCCCATTCGGTTTCCACAAATGGCGCCATATTTCTTCCCGTACCATGTTCGGCCTTTAAAGCACCCTGGTATTGATGTACCACCAGGTCAACTACTTCCCGTAAAAACTGATCGTATCGTTCTATTTCCAGTTGCGTATCAAAAGCCTGGGTTACTACAAAATGTATATTCCCGTCTTTGGCATGACCAAATATGATCGCATTATCGTAAGCATATTTTTGAAATAATGCCTGCAAGTCTAAAATGGCATTACCGAGGTGTGCCACCGGAACAGCAATATCTTCCAGTATCACTGTAGTGCCACTTTTCCTTACTGCTCCTACAGCAGGGAACATACCTTTCCTTATCTTCCAGAGAAATGCCTGCTGTACAGGATCTGTGGTGAAGACCGGCTCATTAATAAGGGCAAGATCAGCGCTTATTTTTTGATAAGCCAAAATTTTCTGCTCTACCTCTTCTTTGCTATTACCCTGGAACTCGACCAGTAATGCCGCGGCCGTATCCGGAAGTGTTTGAATGATCTCCGGGATACCCGGCATATGCTCCACCGATCGCAAAGCATGCCGGTCCATTAACTCCACGGCTTCTGCCCCTGCAATGGATAAGGGAACGATTGCCTCACAGGCATAAAAGATATTCGTAAAATAAAATAATGCCGTAGACTTTACAGGATAATCAGGCACCGTTTCCATTACCGCTTCGGCAATAAAACCCAGGGTACCTTCAGCGCCAATTAGCAAATGCGCCAGTATATCCATCGGCTCCTCGTAATCAATAAAAGCATTGACCGAATAACCGACTGTATTTTTTGTTTTGTATTTATTCCGTATTAATTCAAAAGCAACAGGGTCTTTATGGATAAGCTCTTTTAATTCCCTGATCTTAGTATAAATTGCCGGGCATTCTGCAGCAAAGCGTGTATAATCTTCTGCCGATTCAGTTGAATAACGTTTACCATCGGGTAATATAAAACGTATATGTTTTACAGTATGGTAGGAGTTTTTAGTAACCCCGCAGCACATGCCGCTGGCATTGTTCGATAGTATACCACCGATCATAGCCGAGTTGATACTGGCAGGATCAGGGCCAATTTTTTTGTGGTACTTTTTAAGATGCGCATTTACGATTGCTCCTATCACACCGGGCTGAACCCGCACATTATCACCGGCCGCTTCTACTTTTATCGCATTCCAGTACTGGCTGATATCTACAAGTATACCATCTGTAATAGCCTGGCCGGAAAGACTGGTGCCTGCTGCACGAAAAGTAAGGGGGATATTATGCTGATGCGAAAAACGGAATAAGGCAACGATCTCGGCTTCCGAATTGGGCAACACAACTGCTTTGGGTAGCAGGTAATAGAATCCCGCATCGGAGGCATAAGATACTATGTCTATTAACCTTGATCTTATTCTTTCTTTTGGTAAAACCGATTCAAGCATTTTACCGGCTTCCGTGTGAGACAAGTTTTTTTCTGTGATCATTGCGTTTTATACTTCAACAAGTTCCGTTTTAAATCCGTATTGCTGCACTAAGTGCAGGCATTCTTCCCGTGGAAGAATACTGTCGGATGAAGTAGCGCCAAATAAACTGGAGCCTGCCGCACATACGCCCAGTTCCAGCGATCGTTTCATACTCCATCCATCATGAATACCTGTTAATACGCCTGCCGCAAATGCATCACCGGCACCAACGGCACCAACAATTTTTTGAGATGCGAGGTTAAGACTCGGTTGAAAAAGTGTTTCCCCTGTTTTGCTTACAGCTATTACTCCTTTGGGAAAATGTAACACCACCCAATGGTTTACTCCCATTTCCAGGATTTGTGCTGCTGCTGCAGAACACCCTTCCATTGATACTTCGCCTGTTTGCTTACAGGTTTCTACCCCGGTCAGCATTTTTGCTTCAAATTCGTTAATAAACAGGTAATCGACGAAAGGTAAGGAAAAAGGTATAATTTCTTTAAATCTCGCTGTATTTTCACTTACAATATCTGCCGAAGTAATAAACCCGGCTGCTTTTGCTTTTTTAAATACATGAGCTGCGCCGGTAAGGCCATCATTCCCGATGGTATCTAATTTATCCAGTAACAAGAGGTATCCCAGGTGAAAAATCTTTGCCTGCGAAATGGAGAAGTCAAAACAGGTTTCGACCAATAACGCATTAGCGCCGCGGTTATGAAAGAAAGTACGCCTGCCTGTACTTTGTACGGACATAACATCGGTATACGAAGTATCCGCAGCAGCCGTTCTTTTAAGCTGGCGGATATCCACTCCCATCTGTTTACACTCTTTTAATATAGTATCCCCTCTTTCATCTTCTCCTACCAGGCCAATGCCTTCCAAAGGAAAATCAACCTGCATTTTGCAGAGATCTTTCAGTATATTATAGGCAGAGCCGCCATTGCTGCTGAATTCAGCCAGTATATTCACCAGCTTTTCTTCCTGCGGGTAAGTGTCAATTAATTTCACCTGGTCAATGATCCAGTTTCCTCCTATAAGTATCCCGTTTCGCATGGAATTAGTTTTTATCACTCAATAGTTTTACAATAGCAGGCTCATCTTCCACAATTGCTGCGTAACGGCCTATTTTGGGATTGTCGAAAAAATTATCATGCAGGTCGTCATTGGCAGTGGATACTTCTCCTATTATACACTCCTCCGATTCAGGATAAAATTTATGCCATATACCGGGCGGAATGGTAACTCTTTCGCCCGCCTGCAGTATAATTTTTTCACTGGGTTGCACTTCCACATAACGGCCATTCTTTTTAAGCATAAAAGCATGTTCCGTATTCATTTTACCATCCACGATATTCCAGAAATGCAAAGCCAGTATACCTTGCCTGCAAATAATATCTTCCTTCTTCTTTTTATGATAATGCAGCGGCGTTTCCTGGTTTTTACGGGCAAACATCAGTTTTTCGCAATACTCTTCCTCCTCGCAAAGGTTGATGAGCAACAACCCTGAGCTCGTAAAATCGCCCAGGCCGAAATCCGTTACATCCCACTTTGGCTGAGGAGGCAGCACCCAGCCGTTTTTTTCAAAACAGAGGGAAGCCACCTGTACAGCATTATTTATTTCAGATCTTTTCATATTACTTCTTCAGCATATTCTTTAATATCAACAATGGAACGTGTAGCATGTGATTCCAGCGCTGCGGCAAACACTTCGTGACTTTGTACCGCTTCTTCTGGTGTTACACAGCCGAAACGTCCATTCAAAAAGCCTTCCCGTTCCGCCACATAAGCGGCAAACATCTGCATAAAACAATCCGGGAAACCTGCTTCAAAAATACCACCGGTAATTGTCGGGAACGGCACACCAAAACCAAGGTCGGTTCTTTGCCATACCTGCTCTTTACCTGGAATATAGGTCCACAGCGCTTTGGTATCTTTGGTGCTGTATTTAACCCCGCCCGTTGTTCCCAGCACTTCAATAAACCAGGTATTGGTTTCACCGGGTGCAAGGCGTTTCATATCCAGCGTCATGGGTATTGCTTCATCGTCCAGGGTAAGCGTGGTATTTAACCTGGCATTGTTCCAGGTATCACATACCGCAAAGCCACCTTTACCATCCGGCCTTTCCGTTACAATTTTCTGCAACTGTGCATACACACGTTCAGGTTTCCAGCCAAGCCTTAAAGGTACATGCATTACATGCATACCCAGGTCGCCCATCACCCCTATTTCACCACAGAATTTCGATTGCCGTTTCCAGTTAATCGGTTTCTGAAAATCCATATCACTTGAATGCAGGAAACCCGCATTTATTTCAATGATCTTCCCCAGCTTGCCGGAGTTGATCTCCGTAATTACCCGTTGCGGGCCGGGCAGAAAAGGCATTTCCGAACTGCACCGTACAAACCTGCCCAGTCTTTCCCCCTCCTGCTGTATGGCAATGGCCGATTCAAGGTCAATACCAAAAGGCTTTTCACCCAAAAGGTCTTTACCGGCCCTTAATATTTCGAGGTAATACTCCTTATGCAAATTATGCGGCACTGCAATATAAACTACATCAATGTCTTTATTAGCCAGCAACTCTTTGTAATTGGTAGTAAGCATATCCACACCCGGGATCTGCCGGTACCAGTCAAGCGCCGGTTCATGCAGGTCACAAACCGCTTTCAATACTACTTTCACGGGAAAGTCGTTTAACACAAACCATCTCCCGAAAGCGCTGGCGGCTTCTTTACCCATCAATCCACCGCCGATGATGCCGATATTAATTGTCTTCATGATACTGTAGCTTTTTCGCTTAATAATGCTATTACTTCTTCAGGCCTTGCATCTTCATGCACAATTGCCATCAATGCCCTGGTCATACCCGCCGGGTTTGCATGCTGGATCACATTACGCCCGTACACAATTCCTTTGGCGCCCTGCTCCATCAAACCATAGGTACGGTTGAGTATTTCTTCATCCGTAGCACGTCCGCCACCACGCACCAATACGGGTATATTACCAGCCGTTTCTATTACCTGGTGATACTCATTGATATCATCAGTAGGATCGGCTTTGATAATATCGGCGCCTAGTTCAACCGCCTGTCTTACCAGGGGAACAATCTTGGTTACATCACCATCCACATTATAGCCACCGGCTTCGTTATTGGGACGAAACACCAGGGGCTCGATCATTAATGGCATTGCATACCTTTCACAAACGGGTTTTATCTTCAATATATTCTGTATACACTGGTCCCATACTTCCGGCTCACCGGGAATACGGAAAAGGTTTACCACTACACAGGCAGCATCCACACGTATAGCCTGCTCCACAGGATCTTCTATCATCCGGCTGAATAAAGTACGTGGTAATTGTGTGCCATATACATTGGCCACATCCGTACGCAGTACCAGGGATGGTTTCTGACGTCCTAATATCGATTGCAGGTAATGTGCCTGTCCTACTGTTAACTGAATAGCATCAGGAGCCGCTTCCACCAATACTTTCACCGCTTTTTCAACATTCTCAATTCCTTTAAGGAATCCAAACTCATTGAAAAAACCATGATCAATGGCCACATCAAAACACTTACCTGATTGCTGATTAAATAGTCTGTTTAGTTTGTATGTTTTCATAACTCAAATATATACATTTTAATCAACTTGTATATACAAGTTGAAAATTATTTTATTTATTTTTAATGACCACCTGTTACAATAGTTACTTCACCTGTTGTCTTTACCTTACGCATACAGTATAAACCAAAGAAGGCCACATACCCATAACACAGCACCGGCAAAACAAATGAATACTGGATACCAATGATATCGGCTAAACCGCCCTGTAATAAAGGAATAAGTGCCCCGCCTAAAATGGCCATGATCAGCAGTGAAGAACCCTGGTTGGTATGTTTACCCAAGCCGGTAATAGCCAAGGTGAAGATATTGGACCACATAATGGAATTGAAAAGACCCACACTCAGTATCACCCACATCGCCACCGGCCCGCTGCTGAACATTCCCGTGATGACGAGTAAAATATTCATGCAGGCAAACAGCAATAAGGTCCGTGCAGGATTTGATCTACCTGTTAAAAAGCCTGCCAGGTTAAGCAGTATAAATAACAGGAAATATTTTACCTGGTCGAAGGAAAGATTAACGATACTTAATATCAGCAGGAAAACGGCCACCGCAGTAAACACCATCCAGGCCATCTTTTTTGTACCGGATAATTTATGGTTGAGTGAAATAGCTCCCAGGAATCTTCCTATCATAGCGCCACCCCAGTAAATAGCGAGGTAATTTTTACTCACTGCTTCCGTTAAGCCCGTAATATGTTCCTGCTCCAGGAAATTGATGATAAAACTGCCAATAGCTACTTCGGCTCCCACATAACAGAATATACCCAGTATACCCAGTTTCAGGTGTGGAAAAGCCAGAGCGCCCAATCCCTTCCGTTCTATGGCTTCGGCTCTAAATACCGGCAGTTTCACTTTGTAGATCAATATGCCGACCAGCAGGAAAATAACTGCAAAAATGATATAAGGTATACGGCTGGCCTGGGCAGACAGGTGTTCTTCGGTTGCAAATTTTTCAAAGATGAGGAAGCCTCCTACGATCGGCGCAATGGTAGTACCAAATGAATTGAATGCCTGTGCCAGGTTTAACCGGCTGGAAGCACCTTCAGCAGGGCCCAATAACGACACGTATACATTAGCCGTGATCTGCAACAGGGTAAAACCTAAACCCAGGATAAATAAAGCTGCCAGGAAGATCCAGTACTGCGATAAAGTAGCCGCAGGATAAAAAAGACAACAGCCAAGGGATGAAATAACCAGTCCGATGATTATACCATTCTTGTACCCGATTTTATTAACCGGGTCACCCTTATAATAAGATATTAAAAAGTAGATAAGCGAGCCGGTAAAGTAAGCACCAAAGAAACAGAACTGGACCAGCATGGATTCCAGGTAACTCAATTGAAATAACCCTTTCAAATGTGGTATCAGTATATCATTCATGCAGGTAATAAAACCCCACATAAAAAAAAGGGAGATCAATGTATATAAAGGCACTATATAGCCGCTTTTATTGGGTTTGTTAACGGTACCGGGCAATGCGCTCATGCTGTTTAAATTTATTCGTGATGGTTCTTTGTTATGGCCTGTAATCCAATGCCGATGGCGGAGCATCATCGGGGCCTGCACCCCATAGCCTGTTAGGCGTAGCCCCCATTGTCAGTTTTAATTCACCGCCGTTCATCAATTCCTTATGTGTAAACCATGTTTTGGTTAATGGCTTACCGTTCAATACTGCAGATTGAATGTATTTATGCGTTGCCGAATTATTAATGGCTGTAATTTTAAATTGCTTGCCATTCGGTAAAGTCATAGAGATATTATTAAATACCGGGCTGCCGATCGTATATACCGGTATACCGGGTGTTACGGGGAAGAAACCCATCATAGAGAATACAACAAAAGCGCTCATGCCGCCGCCATCTTCATCACCGGGCATACCAAAAAGATTATCCGTAAACCAGGTGTCCAGTAACATACGTATGCGCTTCTGTGTTTTCCAGGGTGCACCCACATAGTTATACAAGTATGGTATATGCAGGCTGGGCTCATTACCCATCACAAACTGTCCTACCAGGCCGGTAGCATCGGGCTGTATGCGCCAGAATTTATAACGGGGCAACCCCAGGTCCTCACGATACAACTGGTCCAGTTTCGCTTCTGTAGCCTGCTTACCACCCATTAAATCAAACAATCCTTTAAAGTCATGCTTGGCAGACCAGTTAAAATTATACGCATTGATCTCGGTGAAATATTCACGACCTGACAAGCTGGGGTCATAGGGTTCTATCCAGTTACCATCTTTATCTTTTGGCCATACTATACCCTTCTCTTTACGGAATACATTTTCATAATATTTTGCTCTTTTCAGGAACAGGTCACGGTCTTCGGGCCTTCCCGCTGCGGCGGCCAGTATGGCAATACACCAGTCGCTGTAACTGTTATCAATGGTCACAGAAACAGCCTGGCGTTTTTCCCAGCCGGTATCCACCCTTGGCTCTGTTTCTTTTTCACCCGGCCTTAACCCCGGCATATAACCATGTTTGTTATAAAAAGAATCAAGTGAAGTAGCAGGGCCATTGTTCCAGGGCAGCAGTGTTGATTCAAGTGATCCTTTTCTCATGCCGGCGTAAGCTTTTTTCAGATCAAAATCACGGATGCCTTTATACCAGGCATCAGCCATCCAGATAGCGGCATTATTACCGGTCATAGCGGGCCAGTCACCAAATACAGTAGAGAAAGAAGGCATCCAGCCGGTTTGCTCATACATCGTAATATATGACCTGATTTTTTCTGCTTCCTTCGCAGGGTCAAGGATCATATGCAATGGTTCCAGTGCAATATAGGTATCCCATAACCAGTTGTCAACGTAAAAAGGAGCATCCGATGTATGTACAGCATGATCATAGGCACTGTAATACTTTCCGTATTCATTGATATTGACCATGCGTTCGTAACTGCGGTAAAGCGATGTGTAGAACACTCGCTGCTGTGCAGGGCTGCCACCCTTCACCCGTATCTTCGACAGGGCTTTTTCCCATACTTTAACAGCAGCATTTTTTAAAGCCGCAAAATCCCAATTTTTAATTTCCTGCTGCAGGTTATGTTTTGCCTGTTCAATACTTATATAGGACACACCATAACGCATACCTACTTTCTTTGTTCCTGTTCCTATTTTTGCGAGTATCAATTTATTATTCCCTTGTTCACCCTTCTCCACCGATAGTATATCAACATCGGTTTCCGCATAGAAATAGGCTTTCATGCCAAAGAAATTTTCGGTGCCGGTAATCACTCTTTTGCCGGTGACTTCTATTGACCCGTTTCCATTCAAAGTGCCAAAACGCAGGTAATGATCTTCTTTATTTTTAAAGTTGATGCGGAAATAACCGCTTCTTTCAGCTACTGTAAACTCAACATCATGCGCTGCATCTTCCGAGGAAACTTTGTAATAATAAGGGGTGGTCTGTTCATTTTCTATGGTCAGCTTTTGTTTCCAGCTACCCGCCGTTACGGGACCACTCACCGGAAGGAAACCAAATACCCAGTTAAGCCGGTGTGAAGGCACATTTAATGGGAAATAAGCGATCTGGTCGTCAATCTGGTCACGCTTCATGGGGTACATACGCAGCATAGCGTTTGGTAAATGCACCGTAGGCCTGATCGGCTCCAGCAATACACCTACGCCACCTATGGTAGGATCTACCAGCGATAACGGGGAAGACTGCTGGGCTATTATTTGCGAAGAGATCAATAAGAGTGCAAACAACATTTTTTTCATGCTCATCATTTTAGTATAGATCTGTTATTACCAATTATCAAAACACCTGATCATTTTTTATTTACCGGCCTCTTTAAACAGGAAGGTATATACTGAAGTGTATTCAGGCTTTCCTTTCACCGTCACTTTTATTTTAAAAAACTGGTCCTTTATTGCCGGCAGTATGATTCTCGCAGTGGGCCCCTCTATATTTTCAAATGCCTTTGTTGCGGCAAATGCCCAGTTCAGCAAGGTTTGTTCTTTACCATCAAACAGGATGGTTACGGTTGCCTCACCGGCTTCCATTGATTGATGCGTATCATTCAGCATAAATACCTCACCCGTAAAAGCTTCCCCTTTTGTCCATGAAAATTTGGGAGCACGTACACTTGCCAGTATAGGACGGCAAGCTTTCGCTACCGCATAATAAGCGGGCTTTATTACATTGGGCCAGTTTAATAAACTGTTATTGGCGGCACTGGGCCAGGGTTCCTGGAAACACCAGTTAAGGGCCATGCTGCAATAAGGCTTTTGCCGGCGCGCTTCTTCATAAATAAATTGTAACCCTTCTGATTGCGTGAGCTGGCTGTATTTCACCAGGTCTTCCAGCGATTCAATTTTTCCAAAATGATGTTCGAGTACCGGCATATCCAGCCAGCGTTTATCACCCCAGGCGCCAAGCCCGTGATGTGATTCCCAGGCCGTATTCAATGCCGGAGGAAACAACTCTGCTGCAGGAATAAAGGATTTCAACACTTCCACATTTGCCGCACCAGGTACACCGAATTCCGTATAAGCTGTTTTATTGGCCCTGGCCATCCATTGGTACAACTCTTCCTTTTTTTCAAGATCAGCAAATACATAATATCCATGCCCCATGCCAAACTGTGGTGAAGTATAAATAAAAGGCGTTTTAGGATCTAACTGGTAACAGATACTGTTCAGCAGACGCAGGGCCAGTGACTGGTCCGTCATACGGCTCCAGCTATTGAACAACTCATTACCCCCGCTCCATAATACCAGCGAAGCATGTTGTTTTATACGGCTAACAATAGAGCGGGCTTCCTGTTCCAGCACCCTGAGATAAGCTGCATCATCAGTATAATTATTACAGGCCAGCGGGAACTCCTGCCATACCAGCATACCATACTGATCACAATAATCATAAAAAGATTCTTTGTTAGTAATACCACCACCCCATACACGTAATATATTCATGTTGGCTTCCTTCGCCAGCTTAACCTGTGTTTCGTACAGGGACGGAGTAATAGTGCCCACAAATATTTCCGGATGCACCCAGTTCGTTCCTTTGGCAAAAATGCGTTTGCCATTAATTTCAAAACTGGATGGGGATACATTCCTGGTTACCGGGAAAATATTAGGCTCATCCCAGGCGCCTTCATTCATCAACAGTTTCACCTTGCGGAAACCGATCCTGCTCACCTTGCGATCAAGTAATTTTTTACCGGCATCATATAATTCCAGTTCGCTTGTGTATAATACCGGCTCACCATATCCGTTAGGCCACCAAAGTTTTATATTGTCCAGCTTCCCTGTAATTACCTCTTTCCCGCTTTGCAGGTGGCCCGTTTGTGCTGATACGGTTTTACCGGTATTATCTTTCAGCAGCCACTTAAAATTTTTTCCGGCTAACGATGTCCCTTCCACATTCAGCTTAACCTGTGCCGCAGTAAGCACTTCATTTAATTCATAAGTAATATCGGTAGTGGTTATATGGGCTTCATTACGAATGGACAGGTAGGTTTCATCCCAGATTCCCCTGGTTACCAAACGCGGATGCCAGTCCCAGCCATAACTTACGGCAGGCTTGGCACTCTCCCTTGCATTTTGCCGGTATGTTTCGGTTCCCTTTACAAAAGTGGCAGCTTCTTTAATTTTAGGTACAGGCCGTATCACAATTTTAAGTTCATTTGTTTCCTTTAAGGCACTGGTCAAATCAATATCAACGTACGTAAACATGCCTTCCTGTTCCAGTAATTCAACACCATTCAGGAGTACTTTAAAGTGATAGTCAATTCCTTTGGAATGGAAATACAATTTTTGCCCGACACCCAGTACAGGTTTTTTAAATTTTGTCCTGTAAGTAAAATACCAGTCTTCCATCCAGTCAAACTGTTCTACATTATTACCATACCAGTAGGGTTGTTTATAATTTTCACCCTTCATCACGTCCAGTTGCACGGCTCCCGGTACTGTGGATGGCAACCATTTAGCCGGCGTTTCCCCGGCATTTTTATGATAACCGATCTCCCATGTAAGTGTTTCTTTTTTTTCCTGTGCAACTATGTACATAAAACTGAAGTAGGATAATATGAAAAACAGTAATCTTTTTTTCTGCATGATGTGAGTTGTTAACGGGTTTCTTTGTTCCAGATATCTTTAATCGTCTCTTCCAGGTTAAGTCCATCCGGAACGGCTGCACTGGCCGTATTGGCACGGGTTTTTACAATAGGATAACCCTTGCCCCTGTCCATGAGTCTTGAAACCGGCATGGCCAAAAAACCGTTTTTATCTGTTTCCTTAATAAAATTATATGCGTAACGTAACCAATCATTCCTGTAAGCCTCTGTTTGTAAACAGAACCAGGTGATCTCATCATAACCCCATACAAAATGTGCTGTTGTATCGGCCACGCCGGGTTTAGCGCTGCAACCAAAGTTATCTACTTCCAGCAGGTAAGGTAAGGAATCGCTCTTCCACCCCGATGGTGTAACACCACCCAGGCTCCGGCCATAAAATGCATCCAGATAACCTTTTTCCAATATACCTTCCATTGGTTTATCCACCACTTCTTTTATCCGCAAAGGGTAAGCATTAAAATCCAGCAGGCTTTTACCATCAACCACCATACCACCCGAAGGTGTATGTGCATCCAGCAGCACCCATTGCCGGCGTGCGTGTTTGGCAGCATAACGGCGCACCTGTTCCATGTATGATCTCCAGTGTTTAAACCCTTCATCTTCCATACCTACTAATGCAATCTGTCCATAATGCAATGCTTCACAACCAATATTGATATAAGAGCCGGCGAGGAACATCATCCATAGTTTTGTTTCTACCCGCGTTATATCCGGTACACTGGAACCGGCCCCCCAATGATCCACATACGTTTTTTTTAGATTCAGCATGGAATCATACCTGAAATGACGCTGTTCCGGCTGCAGCCCTAATGCTTCAAATGTCCATGCCGGTATGGCCACAAGATTTACTTCCGGGGTAACGGCTTCAAAGATCCCACCCTGGAAAATGATATCCTTATCCTCGCCATGTACCCGCTCCGCCAACTTTTTTGCACTTTCCAAATACGCCGGATCATTCAGGGCTTTTTCTTTTCCCCAGCGATAGATGGCACGACCTACAAATTTTACACCCAGGTTTTTTATCAGCCTGATATCATCCTCTTTCCCTGGATAGGTTGCATCTATGACATAGGGATCAACTGTGAGGAATTCTGCCATGGTAGCTGCCCGGTCAAGGTAATTTTCCAGCGCCTCCCTGGTAATGCCTTTACCATCCATATGATAGGATAATTGTTTTTTGCTTTGACCGCAGGCAAGTAACTGTACCAACAGCAAGGGCAGCAGGTATAGTTTAATTATTTTGTTCATTGCTCCACAGTTTTTTAATGGTCTCTTCCTGGTTCTGTCCCTGGGTACTTGTAGCACTTTGGGTATTGGCCCTGTAACGGGTAATCTGCCCGCCGCCCAGGCTCACCACACGGCTACCGGGCATGGAGAGATAACCTATATTATCAATATGCCGGATCCAGTTATGCGCATAAGAGAGAAATTCATTCTTTTCCGTTTCGGGTTGAAGATAGAACCAGGTAATTTCATCATAACCCCATACCCAATGATCGGCAATGCTGGATACGTTGGGATGATCGCTGATACCATAATTATCAAACTCCACTAAATAAGGAACCTGTTCGCAAGCCCACCCACTTGGTGTTATTCCGCCATTGGTTATGCCGTAAATAGCATCGAGGAAGAATTTTTTCAGTTCGCCCTTCTGCGGTTCGCCGCCAATTTCTTTTATACGCATGGGAAAGCTTACAAAATCAAATACCAGTTTACCATCTGCAACAATGCCGCCACTTGCCATATGCCCGTCACAGATCACCGTACCACGCCGTGCAACGGTCTTGGCCGCATTACGGATCCTGGTCAGCAGGTTGTTCCACCCGGCATAATTATTATTCCTGTCTTCCATGGCCATTAACTCTACCTGCCCGAAGTGAAGCGCCTCAATACCCGCCTGCATAAATTGCCTGGCCAGGAAAAAGAAAAACATTTGTGTTTCTATTCTGGATATATCAGGTACACTGCCCGTTCCCCACTGTCCAACGCCATTACCCTGTAAGTTGATCATGTTGTTGTACACAAAATTCCTGGTAACAACCGGCAGGCCATATTCCTGAAACACCCAGGCCGGCACCGGTATATTATTGACACTGGGAGTTACTATTTCAAAAATGCCGCCCTGGAAAATAATATCATTATCAAACTGGTGCATCTCCTCTATGAGGGCTTTCGCATTGTTCAGGAATGCGGGGTTATTGAAACGGTCTTCAACACCCCAGGAATACAGGGCCCGGCTGATAAATTTTGCACCGATATTTTTCAGCATCCGTTTATCATCTTCCTTATCCAGGTAAGGGCCATCACTGTAAAACCCATCCGAGTTAACAAATTCAGTTAAGGAGATGGCGCGGGAGAGATAACTCTCCAGCACGTTACGCGACATTACCCCGTTTGAAAAAGTATAATTTCTTTCAAGCGGTTGTCTTTTAACACCTGCCGGCGTATCGTCTTTTTTACAGGCTGTCATCCCGGCTAATAAAGTGATCAATATGAATAGTCCTTTTTTCATGGCAATTTTTTGAGATTAATTACAAACAGGTAAGGTGGCAATGTCCAGTAATGCATCGCCTTGTTTAACACGCAACTGAATAACCGGGTCGGTCTTTTTCAATACCCCGTTATTGATCCATTTTTTCACAATACAAAAGCCGATCTGGCTGGCACCTACACTCAGTATTGGAACAAAACCATCCGGCCCTCCGTTATCAAGTATATATACATCGCCTCCGATGTACTCCACATTTTCAAATCCACCCAGGCCATTTACCTTGTAATGATTTTTATAAATAAGGTCACCGCCAATATGCCTGATACCGCCACCGGTTTGGTACCATGTATCCATATTCCACATTTCACCTGCGGTTTTACTACCGGTAATTTCAAAGTTGCCACCCACATAGGTCAGGGAAGCAAAGGCGGCACCGCCTTCACCAAGCGAAGAAGCGGGGTTGATTTTAAAGTTGCCTTCAATACGGGTAATGCCGGAGAAGCTCGCACCTCCACGGGGAAAACCCCAGAATGCCAGTTTGGGACAGTTCTCTATCACCAGGTCACCACCTATTTCGGTATAGGCCATAAACCCTTGCGGATTATATAACTCCGGGTTGTTTTTAAGCACAATACTGCCCAGGCATTTCACCCCGTTAAAGAAACTTTCCGTAGTGGTAACAGCCGTCCCTTCCAGCGTCAACGTACCTTTTACACCTTTCAGTTTATTCTTCAGGGTGGCGATCACCGCATCCGTAATGTCCATGCCTGTAATACGCAGGTCCTGCGCCGTATCGGATAAAGGCGTAAAATTGTCAACATCGGTTTTAGAGCCCAGCACATAACTGATGATATTCCCGCTACCTGTCTCGCCGATCAGTAAAGGATCGGAAACGGCCCCCGGATGATTATTGGACAGGGTGATCAAACCGTTGATAATACTGTTATTCATCAGGCTCTTGATAACACAAAAACCTGTTTTGTCACTTACGCAGGGAACATTTTCGCCTAAAGAGATATTACCCGTAATAGTAAGATCGCCCTTGAATATTTTAAGATTCAACAGTCCTTCCAGGCTTGTGAGCAAGGGGTTATTCTGTATGAGCATGCTGCCATTCACAAATTTCAAATTATCCAGTCCTTTGATGGCTGTCAGCAGGGCGTTATCCTGGATAATAAAAGACACGGTCACCGAACTTAACCGGTGCATATTGATATCCGTTAAACCGGTTTTCTCAATAACAATATTTTTCGCAGATTTGAATTGCAGCGGCGACAGGTCGGTAATGTCCTCACCACTGATGGTCAGCGTACGGATATCTCCCGTTACTTTAAAGGCATTTACTTCCGCCTGTGAGGTCAGGGTATAATCTTTCCCGGTTGTCAGTTCGTTCTCCGTTTTCTGACAGGAAACAAAGAGTACAGCAATGGTTGCAATAAGACTAAAAAAAGCCCTGTAGTTGATTAAAAATTTCATATCAGTAGATTAATACTTTAATTATTTAGGGTTTAAATCAGTTTCACGTTGAGGAACAGGAAAGAAGTTTGCATACTCCTGTTTTACTGTTTTATTGGTAATACCCTGTATCACGCGGTTGGTCCTGCGCAGCTCAAAAATACCATGCCCTTCAAATGCCAGTTCCCAGGTACGCTCCTGCCAGATCCGTTCCCTGAACACCTGCGGACTAAGCCCTGCCGGTAAGGGATCCAAACCCGCACGTGCCCTTACCTTGTTCACCCAGGCATACCCCTCGGTAGTTGGTCCTGCAGCTTCAGCATATATCAGCGCAGCTTCAGCAAAACGCATCAGGTAAAGATTGGCGCTGGTACGTGTACCCAGTGAATAGGGATCGGTATACTTACGGCAAAAGGGATAGAAAAAAGCATTCAGTGTAGGATTACCGCTGCTTATATTAGAGGGTGAGTAAGTAGCCAGTACTGTTCCGTTCTCATTGTAAATGGTCGTCACCATTAATCGTTTACGCAGGTCATTGTCCGCATAGGTATTATAAAAATCATTGTCCACCCTGTAATAACTCCAGGATGAAGTAGCTTCAATGGTTTTTTGCACGCCTGCCCCACCAGTAATAGAACTGGAGATATAAATAACCGGCAGCCCGATACCATACATCTGGGGTAATTGTGAAAAGTTACCTTCGTATGCTTTTCCGTCCCGGTACATAGAAGTAATAAAGATATGCTCTACCCCATCTGCCTGGTGATTGACGTCATATACATTTAATAAATTAGGATCAAGATTATACGTTGTTTGATTATTAACAACCGCTCCTGCGTATTCCGCCGCTTTGGCATACATCTGCTCCGCATCAGTTACCCACGCATATCCCTCAGCGCCTGTCATTTTGGAGGAAGCCAGCGTCAGGTAAACTTTAGACAACAGGAACTGCGCCGCCACTTTATCTGCCCGGCCCTGCATTTTAGCAATACCCATAGCCGGTATCGCCGCCTCCAGATCCTTGATAATAAAAGCATATAACTGTTCAATAGAAGCATAGGATGCTTTTGCCTGGCTGATACTCTCTACCACTTTTTCATGCAGGGGTACTTCGCCGTAGGTACGTACCAGCATGAAGTAATGAAAGGCACGCAGAAAATGAGCTTCGGCAATAAATTGTTTTTTGCTGGTAGTGGAGATATTTTTCATACCCGGCACATTTTCCAATACTGAATTGGCCCGGCTTACCCCCAGGTAAGCGTACTTAAAAAAGTAAAGGAACTCATCTGTATTCGGGTTCACATCCCAGTTATACAAAGGTGTGGCCAGTCCCCGGTTGTATGATTTATACTGGTTTGTTGTTACATCGGCCAGGTTAAAAAGAAACCTTGCCGCATACTCAATATTATTAATGGGATCGTACGCATATAATAACGCGTTTAATGCATCCTGCTCTGTGTTGTAATAGTTACTGTTAGAAAATACACCATAGGGCTTTTCCTCCAGCATACGCTTACACGAGCTCAGTGAAACAAAGGCGACAGCAATAATCGTTATGAATAGTTTCATAAATATTTTTTTTAACCTTAATTAAAATTTGATTTCAATACCTGCGGTGATAGCAGTAATCCGGGGATAAGCAGCACTGCCCCTGCCATTCTCTCCTACTTCAGGATCAAACTCACTGGTTTTGGACCAGGTTACAGGATTACTGACATTCAAATAGATCCTGCCAAGATCAAGGAATTTTAGTGTACCCGGGCGAAGACGGTAACCCAATGTAACGTGTTGAACACGTAAGAAAGATCCGTCTTCAATAAACCAGGAAGAAGCGAGGTATTGCCTGTCGGCCCGCAGGCTTGGGCGATCATTGGTAGGGTTTTCGCCGGTCCACCTGTCTATCTGCAGGGAAGCCCTGTCCAGTTTACGGGTAGCAAAAATATCATTACCATACATGCCATATAAAAGTACGGCGAGATCAAAACCGGAAGCATGTGTGAGTTGCAGGTTAAGACTGGCGGTAAAATCAGGATTCGGATCGCCAATAATAGTACGGGCCGCCGGATCTACGCCACCATCACCTTTTAATCCTACATAATTAAATTCACCGGGTTGATTATTTTTCGCGGTGCTGCCGGTCCTGTTCTGTATAATGCCATTTACCCTGTACCCGTAAAACGAGTTGATAGGATGGCCGATAGCCAGCACGTTCAGGTAAGCATCATTCAGTATGCCTTCTCCATAAGGTTCAAACCGCAGGCCATTGGCATCAATAATATAACCCGAGCTTTCCTGCGAGCCAATGTCAACTACTTTATTCCGGTTCATATTAAATATCAGGCCGGCATTAAACTGCAATTTACCCTTGTTGATAATGCGTCCGTCCAGCGACAATTCAAAACCTTTATTCTCTACTTTACCATCATTGGTCCATACCCTGTCAAAGCCGGTACTGGGATTCAGGAACTGGCGTCTTAACAGGTCAGAAGTTTTTTTATGATAGAAATCTGCCGTAATAGCCAGTCTACGGTTCAGTATTTCCATATCAATACCGATATTGAACTGTGCTGTTTTTTCCCAGCGAAGATTTTTATTGGCCATGCCACCGAACTGCACATATTCACGCTGTGCACCTTCCCGGCCTATTTCCTTGCCCACGCCATAAATAATATATTCTTTGCCATTCATGTAGTAAAAATCCTGGCCAAACTGTGAGATGGATTGATAGGGAGAAATGCCCTGGTTACCGGAGATACCATAAGTGGCGCGGACCTTAAGCTGGTCAAACACATCCAGGTTCTTAATAAAATCTTCTTCCGACATTTTCCAGCTGGCGGCACCCGATGGAAAGAATCCCCATTTATTATCATCACCGAATTTAGAGCTGCCATCAGCCCTGGCTGTAAAAGTGAATAAGTAACGGTCGTTAAAAGCATAGTTTAACCTTGTATATCCTGAAGCCAGAGTGGTTTCTGATCTTGAATTAAACACCAGTTGCTTTTCGGCACCGGAAAGATTTTCTTCTCTTAATATCACGTTGGCAAATCCCTGTCCAACCGCATGCAGGCCGGTTCCTACATTATTTTCATAGGTAATACCAGCCATCACGCTGAGGTTATGCAATTGTATTTTTTTGGTGTAGGTGAGATAAGCGTCCGAAGTAATGTTTAAGTAGTTAGAAGAGCCCATTCCTCCTTCCCCGTTGTACAGATCACCGGCAAAAGTATAAACAGGCGGGTTGAATGTAAAGTTATTACTGCTGCCTGCTCTTGCACTGCCTCTTAATACCAGTTGTAATCCTTTTAATACATCCCAGTTCATCTCGAGGGTTGCATAGCCATCCATATTAGAGGCCTTACTCACCCGCTCGTTTGTCATGGCCACCACATTGCCATAATCCTGCTGGTTCATTTTATAATAACTGCCATCGCCGTTATATACCGGGAACAAGGGGTTACGGCTATAGTTCATGCCGTAGTTAAAATTCCGGTTGGCCTTCCACAAACCGGCCATTGTTTTAATACCCAGTTTTTCCGATACCCGGTGATCATACGTAAGATCAAGCGATATTTTATCATAGTCATCGCCCACCTGCATGCCCTGTGCGTCCAGGTAACCCAGGCTGATATAATAACGCCCGTTTTTATTTCCGCCTTCCACACCCACATTGTAATCCTGTGTTACGGAAGGCTGGCGGAATACATATTTCGTCCAGTCTGTCCTGTAAGGCCAGTCACCGTTTTTAATTTCAGCCCTGGAAGGATAGTATGTACCAGAAGGGTCTCTCTTTCCCACATAACGGGGTTCAACACCGGCATTCTCCAGCGACTCATCTTCCAATATTGACATGGTCAGCGCATCTTTCCAGTAATCAAGCGGTTTACTGAAAACACCGAGGCTTGTTTTTTGATTCAGCCATACATTGGCCCTGTTGTTAGCGCCACGTTTGGTAGTAACCATAATTACGCCATTGGCACCACGTGAACCGTAGATAGCGGTAGCAGAAGCATCTTTCAATACTTCTACCGAGGCGATGATATTTGGGTTAATGGCATTCAGGTTACCCGCTTCACCCAGGGGTATACCATCTATTACCACAAGCGGTGAATTAGAGCCGTTAATAGAACTTACACCCCTTACCCTTACCGTGGTACCTCCCTGCGGATTATCATTGCCGCTGTTAATTACCTGTAAGCCGGAAACACGTCCCTGTAATAAAGATTCAAAGCTTCCTGCAGAGGATTGTGTGATCTTCTCACCTTTTACAGAGGCCACACTGCCTGTCAGGTCACTCTTTTTTACAGCGCCGTAACCTACCACCACCACTTCATCCATGCCTTTACTATCGGGTTCCAGTGTTACCTGGAAACTGTTTTGTTTGCCCACCTTAATTTCCTGGGTTTTCATACCCGAAAAGCTGAGGACCAGTACCTGTTCATCTGAATTGACAGTAATAGTAAACTTACCGTCGGCATCGGTAGCCGTTACGGTATTAGTACCTTTAATGGTAACAGAAACCCCTTGCAGGGGCTGCCCGGCATTATCCAGCACCGTTCCCCGGATCTCGCGGTCAGCAATAAGAAAATGATTATTCCCTGTACTGTTTGTATATTCACCAACCTTGTTCATAGCGAAAGCAGTCAGGCAGGAGAGGGCTAAAGCGGAAAAAGACAGTAGCAACTTTTTCCGGCAAATTAACCCATAGGGCAAAGCGCCCAGGTTACATTTTTTCATTATAGATTTCTTTATGGTGAGCAATCAGGAGATACCAGGTATCCTTGAAATATGGAACCAAATATAGGATAAAATAAACAACATGTATACACAAGTTGAAATATTTTTCAAACATTTTCCTTAATATACTGTGTAAAACTTGTAAATACAAGTGTATCAGCGTTTAAAATCTACTTGTAAAGGAGAAATAATCCCTACTTTTACACCATTGATATGCATATGAAAAAGAATTCAACCGCGCCATTATACAAAAAACTATTGGAAGACCTGAAATCCCAGTTAGACGCAGGCATGTATAAAGTAGGCGACCTGCTACCCTCCGAGAATGATCTCTGCAAATCATACAACACTACACGTCCTACAGTAAGACAGGCCCTTTCCGAGTTAAGCGCCATGGGCTATATTGTAAGGCACCATGGCAAAGGCAGTATGGTATCCGAACCCAAACAAGGTCTCGGCATCCTGTCCATCAAAGGTTTTACGGCCGGTATAGGAGAAAAAACGCTCCGTACCGAGATACTTCAGAAACCCATCAAAATGGCATGGCCTTCTGCTTTTTATGATGAATTATCAGCGGTGGAGAAAGAAGCCGGCTGTATATTTTTTTCCCGTATACGCGTGGTAAACAACCTGCCCATCTTGTTTGAAGAAACCTATATCACCGATTATCACCTGCCGCGTTTTATCAGCAGGAATTTAGAGAACAAATCGCTCTTTAAAATGCTGAGCGACCATTATAAAGTGGAGGTAAAAGAAGGTAAACAAAAAATATGGGCGGTGAGCTCCAATAAAAATGTAAGCGACCTGCTGAAGATCAACCTCAACAGCCCCGTATTACATATGAAACGCCGGTTAAAGACCAATATCAAGGACCTGGTTATTTATTCGCATATATATTGTAATACGGAGAATTATTTCCTGGAAGATGGTTTTTAAAGCCCTGTAAACTGTTCCGGTATATTATCTGATCCTACAAGCCGTAACATTTTTATTCCCCTTGTAAATTTGTATTAACAACAATCGTATTGTTAAGCAACCTGTTAACAGGACAGGATTCTGCAATGGCTTTTAGCTTGACCAGTTCATTTTCGCTCAAACCCTTATTTTCAAATGAGATGGTTTTGGTAAAACTGGCTACCTTATCTATTACATTGTTTGATAAATGCACACTGACATTGATCTCGCCCAGGTCCATTGCTTTTCTTTGTGCATACATCCGCAGGGTGACAGCTGTGCACATAGAGAGTGCCGAAGCCAGGAATTCGTAAGGATTAAAGCCAGCATCTTTCCCACCCAGGGAAACGGGTTCATCACCCGTCACTTCCTTTATTCCGGAACTGATACGGGTTAAAAAATCAGTTGCACCCAGTTTAGCATTTACCGTTACATCGTTTTTTGTTTCCTTTACTGTTATTGCCATTACCAATTATTTATATCCGGTTTACAGATCGGTTTTATTTTGCAGGAGGCGCCGGAAACGGCACAAAGGCTTTATCATCCTGTGGTATCAACGGAAAGGATTCATGGTTTTGTGCAATCCAGTCCAGCTTGGCCTTTTCCAGTCTTTCCTTTTCAGATGAAACAAAGTTCCACATAATGAAACGTTCTTCCGGGAAAGGTTCGCCACCAAAAATATACACCGTAGTATGCGCGGCCATATCAAAATTGCAGAGTTTGCTGTTCGCCGCAATCAGTATATTGCGCGGTTCATACCTGTTGCCCTCAGCTTCGATACTCCCTTCTAAAATATACAAGCCGCTTTCACCAAAAAGATCATTGCCAATATTTACATTTCTTTTTTCGTCGCTCTCATTTTTGATCTCCAGAAAATAAAGCGGACTGTACACCGGAACGCCCGACTTTTTACCAAACGCTTCCCCGGCTATAAGTTTAATCTTTACGCCATTTTGCTCCCATTCAGGAATATCTTCACGGGAGATATGCGTAAAACTGGGGGCCATCTCCTGCAGCTCTTTCGGCAATGCTACCCATATCTGCAGTCCATGCATCACCATATCCGGGTTGGTCTCGCGAATATGTTCGGGCATTCTTTCCGAGTGCACCACCCCTTTACCGGCCGTCATCCAGTTTACGGCTCCCGGTGTAATCTCTGCCAGGGACCCGATACTATCCCTGTGCATAATTGCTCCTTCAAAAAGATAAGTGAGTGTAGAAAGCCCGATATGGGGATGCGGCTCTATATCCAGTTTCTCATGTTCTTTAACAGCAATAGGTCCCATATGATCGATAAAAACAAAAGGGCCAACGGCTCTTTTTTGCCTGAAGGGTAATAAACGTCCTACCAGGAAAGGACCGATGCTGGTGGCACGTTCTTCTATTACCATATTAATATTAGACATGTTATTAAACTTTTTGAATTAATAAAATGAAAAGCTTATTCAAATCCTTTGAAATCCGGGCTCACAATGCGTTTCCAATCCGGGTGTCTTTTGATATAGGCAAACACCAACGGACATAGTGGCGTAAGTACATACTTATTTTCTTCTATATACGCTAAGGCTTTTTCAATTAAAGCGGTGGCCACCCCACGTCCGGCAAGTTCATCGGGACTTTCGGTATGTATAAGTGTTATATTCCTGCCTTTCTCGCGGTAATCGATAAATGCGGTATATCCTTCTACGGTTAATTCAAACCGGTGGTTAGCTTCGTTCTTTATCACCGGTATATGTACAAACTCTTCTTTCATAATTGCTGACTAAATGTTTTATAAATATCCTAAATAAAAACGCAGGTATGGCATAATAGTTCATTAAACTATTGTAAGTACCGGGCACGCAGAGATTATATCAAACGGAACAACTTTGCTCCACCCAAAATAAAAAAAATCCTGCAAATCAACGATCTGCAGGATTTAATAAAAGATGTGCCCGAGACTGGATTCGAACCAGCACGCCGCGTTAGCAGCGCTACCACCTCAAGGTAGTGCGTCTACCAATTTCGCCACCCGGGCAACGGTTTGCAAATATAATGGGGAAGATGTTATAATTGTTAAAAACTTATGACCGCTTAGTTTAAAGGCAATACGATCCGGAAAGTGGTACCCCTGCCCGGCTCCGATGCCACTACAAAGAGTTCTCCTTTATGGTATTGTTCAATGATCCGTTTGCATAAACTTAAACCCAGTCCCCAGCCTCTTTTTTTAGTGGTAAAGCCCGGGTTAAAGATCTTATCCAGGTGCTGTTTGCTGATGCCTTTCCCGCTGTCCTTTACGTCGATCACTATTTTATCCTTCTGTTCCTGCATATTAACGCTGATCTGTCCCCTGCCCTCCATGGCATCCAGGGCATTTTTCAACAGGTTCTCTATTACCCAGTCAAATAAAGGTCCTGATATTTTGGCTATCATACTGGATTTATCATGGGTCAGTACTTCAAACTGTACTTTATCCGGCGAACGTCGTTTAATATAGTCCACCATATTATTTACCTGCGCTACCAGGTCTTTCTCTTCCAACTGGGGCGTGCTGCCAATTTTACCAAACCTGTCCGACACCAACCGTAAACGGCTTACATCTTTTTCCAGTTCTTTTACAATCTGTTCGTTGGCGGGCATCTCCTTCATCATCTCTACCCAGCCTTCCAGCGATGACACAGGAGTACCTAACTGGTGGGCCGTTTCCTTGGCCATGCCGGCCCATACCTGGTTTTGTACCGAGATATAACTGCTGCGTAGGGTAAGCACCACAACAATGATAAACAGTCCCACGATCAATAACTGCACCAGCGGGTAATACCTTACTTCGTTCAGCAGGCTGGTATGCCCGTAATAATACCGGTTTACCAGGGTGGAGTCCTGCGGGTTAATATACACGATAGGCTCGTTAATGGCTTTGAGGGATTTTAATTTTTGCGGGAGATAGTTTTTATCATCGATGGCTTTTGCCGAATCAAGATTTACATAACCAATGATACTATCCTTTTCATTGGTTTCAATAATGGGTATATCCGTATTCTGCGATACAATTTTAAAGGGCAGGCTTACGGCAGTTTCATTGGGGTCGAGTAATGATTTACTGGCTTCCACCCATAACTCAACTTTTAACCTTTCTTCCTGTGCAATTTTTTCGGACAGGTAACGCGAATAAAAAACAGTGCCGGTAACAATAGCAATGGCTATTACCGCCAGTAAGGTGCGCCAGTTAAGAAGTTGCTGAAACATATTCCGAAGATAATAAAAGCCTGTTAGTGCAAACCGTATAAGTTTTTGCACTTAGTAAGACAGATGCATAAAAAAAGCGGCTAATTACTTAGCCGCTTTTCTGTGATTCCGCTGGGACTCGAACCCAGGGCCCCATCATTAAAAGTGATGTGCTCTACCAACTGAGCTACGAAATCAACCTTGTTTCCCGTTTTGGGAGTGCAAAAATAAGGGGGGTATATTTCTTAACCAAATACTTTTTACTTTTTTTTGAAAAAAATTAAAAGTTTTTTCATCCCACAACTATTTAAGCATCATCACGGTAAGTAAAGTTAAATAATAAACCAATAAAACAATACCAATAAACTCGCTTTAATAACTGGTCTTGAAAAAATGGCGTAGCGGCTATATTGTTTATCTATTGTTATAGTAATAAAAACAGCCCCTCACACTACTACCCTGTTTTGTATAGCCCGATTATTTTCTTTGTTTTACTTTCGCAGTAATTGAAAAATATGAGTCAACCTAAAGTTGCTGTTATTATTTTAAACTGGAATGGTGTAAAATTCCTGGAGCAGTTTCTGCCGTCTGTAATGGCATCCACTTATGCCAACCTGGATATCATTGTTGCCGACAATGCTTCTACTGATCATTCCTTATCATTTTTAGCAACTCATTACCCGCAGATCAGGACCATTATACTTGAACAGAATTTTGGTTTTGCCCGCGGATATAATGAAGCACTGCAACAAGTGACTGCTGATTATTATGTATTACTAAACTCCGATGTGGAAGTAGTGCCCGGCTGGATAGAGCCGATGGTACAACTTTGTGAAGACAATAAAACCATTGCAGCCTGCCAGCCTAAAATTTTAGCTTATCATCATAAGGATACATTTGAATATGCCGGCGCTGCCGGTGGGTGGATAGACCGGTATGGTTATCCTTTTTCCAGAGGCCGTGTATTTGATCATTGTGAAAAAGACATCGGGCAATATAATGATGCCGTTGCGGTATTCTGGGCAACAGGCGCCGCTTTGTTTATCCGTGCAGCTGATTATCATGCCATGCAGGGGTTTGACAATTTCTTTTTTGCCCATATGGAGGAAATAGATTTGTGCTGGCGCTTACAGCAGGCCGGTAAGCTGGTATATGTATGTCCGCAGTCGGTGGTATACCATGTAGGCGGAGGCACTTTACCCCAGGGTAATAGTTTAAAAACCTTTTTAAACTTCAGGAACAACCTGGTGATGTTGTATAAAAATCTTTCCTGGCCGCAACGTTTATATATATTCCCTATCCGTTACGCATTAGATACCGTAACTGCTTTAAAAGGACTGTTTGCGGGGCAGACCGGGTACTTTTGGGCCATCTGCCGTTCGCACTGGGCATTTACGGCATGGGTTTTTGCCAGGCAGAAACAAAGTGTTTTCCCCAAACAAAAAACAAAAAAATTGCGTGGAATGTACGCCGGCAGTGTAGTTTGGGCTTTCTTTATTAAAAAGAAAAAACTATTTACAGAAATTGTTAAAAAAGACTGAGGTTTTTTGGATTGAATCCTTATTTTTGCGCAACAATTTATAACGATGTCACATACAGAAGATTATAAAAAGGAACTGCAAAAAATCCAGGATAAAGATTTTACTCATAGCTGGGTATCTTCTTCCGGTTTTATTTTCTATTTGAGCATTGCCTGTCTGGTAGCTTTTGCTTTTGGTGGTTGCTATAAACTTTATACTAAGAAGTTTGAGAAGCCTCAGGTGACTATCCAGGAGAGCACGTTATACACTCCAAAATATAAATAATTTTTTTTCGAAAAAATTTGTTTTATAAGGTCGCAAATCCTTAATTTTGCACTCCCAAAGTTCTTTGATGCTGAACAAATTAAAACAGCAAATGCGGAAGTAGCTCATTTGGTAGAGCACGACCTTGCCAAGGTCGGGGTGGCCGGTTCGAGCCCGGTCTTCCGCTCAACGATCCCGCACCTGCGGGATTTTTTTTCCAACATCATTGCCCTGGTGGTGGAATTGGTAGACACGCAGGACTTAAAATCCTGTGGCCAGCAATGGCCGTAACGGTTCAAGTCCGTTCCGGGGCACACTTTAAGCGACTTCGGTCGCTTTTTTGTTTTTCCACTATAACTATCCTACAACCTTTCTCTCCAACAACAACATTTCAAAAGCTTTATAAAGTCAGGCACAGACAAAACGAATGATTCCGGCTAAATAAAATATCTAAAAGTTTTTATTCGGATTTGCAATGTGGCTTCCCTACTCATCATTCTACCAACACTAATCTTCTTTATTCTCGTTTACAACTTTGTATTAATCATCTCTCTGCCATACAAACAGAAATAGACTCGTCTTATTGCCGACTATACAATGGAAATAAACAAGCTAATATAAATAATGGAAGATTATATGTTTTAGGTTAACGAGCGAATAAAAAACAATAATGATCAAGACAATAAATAAACATCACAAACAGAAGAATAGATAACCCGTAAAGGAGTCCCTTCTCACTTAAAAGTTTTACTGGCTCGCTAGCCGAGTAGAATTGCATCGTGCATTATGATCTGTAAACGCAAAAGTCTGGCACAAACCCATCTGTTACCGTAAAGCAGTTTTAGAAAGATTAAATGTCCAAAACACGGCGTAAAAAGAAATGTTTTTTTCTTTTTTTGATTTTGACGAAGCAATAAAATTATTTTTTAAAAAATGTCAGTAAGAAAAAAGTCAGACGCCCCGTACTCTAGCTTTTTCTTTTTACATTGACCAACAACAAGCCCCCCCTATCTTAAACCAACTACCTGTTTATTGCCTGCCATACATTACGTTTTTGAATTTAAAAAATATTACGCCAGAAACCTGCTTCGTATAAAACCAACGGAATACCATATACTAAGTACATAGAATAAATTTTTTAGAAATAGAACTTTATCCAGATTTCAAAATTAAAGCCCCTAACGCATCTGCTGCTATTTACCAGTATGACTAAATATGAACAATTAATATCTGCTTTTGAACAATTTAAAGAGTACAATATACCCAGACCATAATTTTTTATTCACTGTAACCGATTGAAATTAATAAATGTGTTTTTGACATTTATTTTTACTGTAAGTTTACTCCTGCCATACTTATCTACACGCCCCAATAAAAACCGGGCGCAACTGAAAATTCTACAGGAATGATGATTACCCAGGATTGCTTACAGTAAAACAAAACACGCTATACATGCTTCAACAGAAAACACCTGCTGCTTTTATCCTTATTGCTTTTTTATTTTTGGCCGTTGCTAACACCACTGCCCAGGCTCCTTTACTGCAAGGCTTTGAATACGCTACTACGATTGCCCCTTCAGGGGAGGAATGGCAGTCACCCCAGCGCTTATCCTTAAACAAGGAACAACCCAGGGCTTATTTTTTTTCATTCCAGGATATAACCAGCGCCCGTAAGGTACTTCCCGAAAACTCCAGATACTGGAAATCATTAAACGGCAACTGGAAGTTTCACTTCGCCAAAAACCCGGAGGAGCGTCCTAAGGATTTTTATCAGGCAGGTTATAATGTATCCGGCTGGGATAATGTGGCCGTGCCGCTTTCCTGGAATATTACCGGCATACAAAAAGACGGAAGCTTTAAATATGGTGTGCCCATTTATGTAAACCAGCCTGTGATCTTTTACCATAAAATAGAAGTGAACGACTGGAAAAAAGGCGTTATGCGTGAACCGCCAAAAGACTGGACAACCTATCAATACCGGAACGAAGTAGGCTCTTTCCGCCGTGATTTTGACATACCTGCTGACTGGGACGGACGCGAAGTGTTTTTGAATTTCGACGGCGTGGATTGTTTTTTTTACCTGTGGATCAATGGGAAATATGTCGGCTTTTCTAAAAACTCGAGGAACCTGGCCAGCTTTAATATTTCCACCTTTTTACAGAAAGGAAAGAATACAGTGGCGGTGGAAGTGTACCGCCTCTCCGATGGCTCTTTCCTGGAATCACAGGATATATTCCGGCTGCCCGGCATTTTCCGCACCGTGGCATTAACCGCTGTTCCCAAAGTACATATACGGGATATAAGAGTGCTTCCCGACCTCGATGCCCATTATAAAGACGGCTCTTTAACCATTAATGCCGATATTAGAAACCTTCATACAACTGTTGCCCAAGGTTACACCGTAACATACGCTCTTTACGCAAACAATTTGTATGGGGATGATAATGTGAAGATGGCGAACGCGGTAGCAAAAACAACGGTGGATGCGGTATCACCGCAGTCAGTCACCAAAGCTGTTGCAACAGTAATGAAAGTGCAGAACCCATATAAATGGTCGGCAGAAAAACCATACCGCTACACACTGATCGCGGAGCTGAAAAATGCCGCGGGTAAAATCGTGGAGACCGTATCAGTTCATGTGGGCTTCCGGAAAGTTGAAATAAAAGACACCCCGGCCGAAAAAGATGAATTCGGACTGGCCGGAAGGTATTATTATATCAATGGTAAAACTGTAAAACTAAGAGGCGTTAACCGGCACGAAAGCCACCCGGCAACAGGTCATGCCATTACACATGCCATGATGGAAGAGGAGATCATCCTGATGAAACGTGCCAATATTAACCACGTAAGAAATTCACATTACCCCGATGATCCTTACTGGTACTATCTCTGCGACAAATACGGCATTTATGTAGAAGATGAGGCTAATATAGAATCACATGAATATTATTATGGAGCAGAATCTCTCTCGCATCCGCCCGAATGGAAAACTGCCCACATAGCCCGGGTAATGGAAATGGCCCATGCTACCTATAACCGTCCTTGCGTAGTACTCTGGTCATTAGGCAATGAAGGCGGGCCCGGTAAAAATTTTACAGCAGCTTATGAAGCTTTAAAAGCGTTTGATACTTCCAGGCCGGTGCAGTACGAGCGCAATAATGATATTGTGGATATCGGCTCTAACCAATACCCCTCCATAGCATGGGTACAGGGGGCCGTAAAAGGCAATTATAAAATAAAATACCCCTTCCATATCTCAGAATATGCCTACTCCCAGGGCAATGCCTGTGGTAACCTTGTTGACTATTGGGAAGCCATGGAATCAACCAATCATTTTATGGGCGGGGCCATCTGGAGCTGGCTGGATCTTTCGCTCTACCATTACGATAAAAAAACAGGTACAAAATATCTCGCCTATGGCGGTGATTTTGGCGACACACCTAACGACGGACATTTTTCCATGTGCGGCCTGCTTTTCGGTGACAGGAAACCCAAACCCCAATATTACGAGGTAAAAAAAGTTTACCAGGAAGTAGTGGTTAAAGAAACAGATGTGCAGAAAGGCCTGTTCCGCATTTTTAATAAATTCTATTTTAAAGACCTGAATGAATTCGATATTTCCTGGACTTTAACGGAAGACGGTAAACCGGCTGCCAGTGGGTTGATACCTACCGGAACGATAAATCCCCGATCGGAAAAAGAAATTACCGTCCCATACAGGTACGATTTACTCAAACCAGGTTCAGCATACTTTGTCACTATCCGGTTTTTACAAAAAAACAAACAACCCTGGGCTGAGAAAGGTTATGTGCAGGCGGAAGAACAGTTCCTGGTGAAAGCCATAAGCCAAAAACCATCCATTGCTACAGTAGCTAAAAATGGAAATTCCGGCAAAGCCCTTTATACCCCTTCAGCCGGTAATATTCAAACTGTGAGCGGCGATCATTTTGTCGCACAATTTGACAAGACAACAGGAAGCCTCTACAGTCTTCAATATGGCGGTAATAAAATTATTACAGAAGGTAAAGGTCCCCGGCTGAATGCCTTCAGGGCTTATCTGGATAATGACAACTGGGCATATCCGTCCTGGTTTGCCAACGGCTTACACAACCTGCAGCACCGGGCTGTAAGCAGTCATTTCACACAAAATAATGACGGCACCGTTACGGCTGCTTTTACCGTGGTATCGCAGGCGCCCAATGGCGCAAAAATCCTGGGCAAACCCAACTCTGGCAGAAATAAAATAGAAGAGCTGACCAGCCAGCCATTCGGTCCTGCAGATTTTAAATTCATCACTCACCAGTTCTATACGATCTATCCCGATGGTTCTGTTGAACTGCAATCGAGCATCAGTTCCAATAAACCGGGCCTTACTTTGGCGAAGCTAGGTTATATTATGAACGTACCGAAACAATTGGCGAATTACACCTATTACGGCCGCGGCCCTTATGATAATTATGCCGATCGTAAAGCAGGTTCACTGATCGGACAGTATAAGAGCACGGTAGCGGACCAGTTTGTTGATTTTATCAAACCGCAGGATATGGGCAACCGTGAAGACCTCCGCTGGGTAGCCCTGACCAATGCTGCCGGCGAAGGGGCCGTATTCCTGTCCACACAGGAGCATATGACGGCATCGGCCTCGCAGTATTCAGCCATTGACATGATCCAGGCACCACACCCCTACCAGTTACCCAAAGCCAATGACACCTACCTGGAGCTGAATGAAGCGGTAACCGGCCTGGGTGGTAACAGCTGCGGCCAGGGAGGCCCGCTGGAGCCGGACCGGGTAAAAGCCGTGCAGACCAATTTCGGGTTTATCATCCGCCCGGCTAAAAAAGACCTTAGTGCAGTTGCCCATGTAAGCCCAGCCGGTAAAGTGCCTTTGGCCATTACACGGGGAACCGATGGAAGAATGGAAATAAGGTCAGTTAAAAATGAGGCCATCCGTTTTAGCATCAACAACGGCCCGGTACAGGACTATAAAACCTCCGTGTATTTACGCGAGGGTGGTGAAGTAACGGCTTGGTTTATCAATGACCCCGTTAATAAAGTGAGCAATACCTTTGAAAAAATAGCTTTGGTACCCATAAGAGTTATTAATGCCAGCAGCCAGGAAGCGGGTGAAGGCAATGCCGAATACCTGGTAGATGGCGACCCTGCCACGAACTGGCATACCATGTATTCGGTTACTGTAGCCAAATACCCGCATTGGGTAGATTTTGACATGGGCAATACCCAAACCATTAAAGGGTTTACCTACCTGCCTCGTCAAAACAGTACAAATGGCGCTATAAAAGATTACAGCATACAGGTAAGTGATGATAATGTTAGCTGGAAGACGATCATAGAAAAAGCAAGCTTTGATAAAGGGCCTGCACTGAAAAAAGTAATCTTTGATAAACCTGTTAAAGCCAGGTATATCCGCTTTACAGGTTTAAGTGAACAAGGCGGACAGGATTATGCTGCCGGCGCAGAGTTTACTGTTCTGGAATAATGAAGAATGCTTACCCTTATAAAAGCCTGCACTTACCATGCGGGCTTTTATTTTATATACCGGGCAAAACAGGAGCCTACACTACAGGTTAGTCAGCCTGTTTTAAATCATTAACTTGAACCCCTTATACACTATTTGTTTTGCATTGTTTTAAGATTTTAAACTGTAGTTTACAGCAGTATGCATACAACAGTGATAACATAAAAGAGCGTTAACTAACAATTGCCATGTATATGAAGTTTACAAGCCTGCTGATAGCCTTATTTTTTTGCACCGCTATTGCTGTTGTAGCACAGTCAAGTACAGCCGATCGTTTCCCTGACGGAAGCATTATCCCGGCCTGGTTTAAAGACACGACAAAAGTTAATTATAAAAAACTGGGTAAACAGTTTATTATTACAAAGCATGGCGCCGTAAAGGACAGTAGTAAATTACAAACCGCCGTTTTACAACGCATTATTGATAAAGCATCCAAACAGGGAGGTGGTGTTATCATTATACCCAAAGGAACTTTTTTAACCGGCGCTTTATTCTTTAAACCCAAAACCCATTTATACGTATCAGAAGGAGCCGTTTTAAAAGGCTCGGATGATATTGCCCACTACCCCATCATGCCTTCAAGGATGGAGGGGCAAAACCTGGATTATTTCCCCGCGGTGGTGAACGCCTATGGAGTGGATGGCTTTACTATCTCAGGTAAAGGCATTATTGATGGTAACGGTAAAAAATACTGGGAAGCCTTCTGGCAAAGACGGAAAGAGAACCCGCAATGTACCAATCTGGAAGTATCCCGTCCGCGCCTGGTATTTATCTGGAACAGTAACAATGTACAACTGCAGGATATAACCTTGCAGAATGCAGGCTTCTGGTCCAGTCATTATTACCAGTGCAATAATATTAAAATACTGAACGTACGCATTACCTCACCTTATGAGCCCATTAAAGCACCCAGTACCGATGCCATTGACCTGGATGTATGTAATAATGTGTTGATCAAAGGTTGTTATTTATCTGTAAACGACGATGCCATTGCCTTAAAAGGCGGCAAAGGCCCGTGGGCTGATACCACAGCCGGTAACGGCGCCAATACCAATATCATTATTGAAGATACCGAGTTCGGCTTTTGTCACTCTGCACTCACCTGTGGCAGCGAAGCCATACACAATAAAAACATCATCATGCGTAACTGCAAAATTGATGAAGCCAAAAGAGTATTATGGTTAAAAATGCGTCCCGACACACCACAGCAATACGAATACATCAGTGTGGAGAATATCACCGGTAATGCCTACAGCTTGATTTTTGTAAAGCCCTGGAAACAATTCTTTGACCTGAAGGGACGAAAAGACCCGCCCCCGTCTGTCTCCGATCATATCAGTCTGAAAAATATTAAGCTGACATGTACCGTATTTTTTGATGTAGCACCGGGTGAACATGATAAGCTCAGCAATTTTACTTTTGAGAACCTGGATATCAGGGCAGAGAAGTCGAACCTGAATAAAGATCATGTACGGAATTTTACCCTGAAGAATGTACAGGTAAACGGGCAAGCGGTTCATTAACAAACATATAAAGACACTACAAGCTCATATTTAAAGGTTGTTGTACCTTTGCAATATGGCAGCAACATTTAATACATTGATCAATGGTGATAAGCCGGTGCTGGTGGATTTTTTTGCCACCTGGTGCGGCCCCTGTAAAACCATGGCTCCTATACTTTCCGGCTTAAAAGAGCAGGTGGGTGATAAAGCCACGATCATTAAAGTGGATATTGATCAAAGCCCTGCAGCAGCCCAGGCCTACCAGGTACAGGCCGTTCCCACCCTTATTTTATTTAAACAGGGAAAAATTGTCTGGCGCAAATCAGGTGTGGTACCCGCCGCCGAATTAGAACAGCTCATTCAAACACATGCCGGTTCATGAAAATACTTTTTCGTCTTTTTCCCGTCCTTATCTTCTTCCTGGTACACCAGTTTGTTGCTGCACAGCAAAACAAAACTGTACAGTTAACTGCTGCCGATTTTAAGCAACATGTTGACACGGCTGTAAAGAAAACCATTCTGGATGTTCGTACTCCTGAAGAGTTTGCCACCGGCTATATCAGTGGCGCCAGCAATATAAATGTGAACGATAAAGACTTTAAAGACCGTGTAGCCGGGCTGGATAAAACAGCCCCGGTATATGTATACTGCAAAGGCGGCTTAAGAAGTGCGGCCGCAGCTGCTACCCTGGAGGAACTGGGTTTTACACAGGTATATGATCTCAAAGGAGGCATTATGGCCTGGACCAACCAGGAATTACCGCTAACGTCTACCACGGTAACCGTAGCAGACGCCTACTCCATTCAGCAATTTGATTCGCTGCTGGCCGCTAATACCAAAGTACTGGTTGATTTTTATGCAGACTGGTGCCTGCCCTGTAAAAAAATGGAACCGGGCCTGCGCAAACTGCAGCAGGCATACGAAGGTAAAGTGACTGTGATCCGCATTAATGTAGACGAAGCAAAGACCCTGGCTAAAAAACTGAACCTGGAGGAACTACCCGTACTGATCACTTATGCATCTGGTAAGGAAGTAAAGAGACTGACCGGCTACCAGACAGATGCCACCATGAAAAAAATGATCAAAGCTTTATAAACCCTGACGGGATCAGTTTTCGCTTACATACCCTTCATCAACCAGGTGTGGCCCTTTATCGGCTGCTGTTGTTGCCAGTACATCACAACGGTTGTTCAATGGGTTATCAGCATGGCCCTTCACCCATTGAAATTGTATACGGTACTTTTTAGATAATTCATAATAACGCAGCCACAGGTCTTTATTCTTCTTCCCGCCTTTGAAATTAGTACGTACCCAGTTATTCAGCCATCCTTTTTCAACAGCATCCACTACATACTTACTGTCAGAAAAAATTTTAACGGGAATATCATCGCGTTTTAATGTTTCCAGGGCAGCGATCACGGCCAGTAATTCCATACGGTTATTGGTTGTAAGTTTATAGCCCTGCGAGAGTTCTTTCCGGAAACTGCCAAACATAAGAATGGCGCCATACCCCCCCGGCCCGGGATTACCCCTGGCCGCGCCATCGGTGTAAATTGTAATGATAGAATTCGTCATGAAATAGATTATACCTGGAATACACCGGTCTTTAAATCCGGGATCTCCGGGTTATGATTGGCTGCAGCAATACCCTGCGAAATCACATTCCTTGTTTCCAGGGGATCAATGATCGCATCTACCCATAAACGGGCTGCCGCATAGTAAGGTGTGGTTTGTTTATCGTATTTGCTTTTTATTTCGTTGAATAGTTTTTGTTCCTCCGCCTCACTCACTACAGTACCTTTTGCTTTCTGCGACGCTACTTCTATCTGCAATAAAGTTTTGGCCGCCGACTCCCCGCTCATCACCGCTATTTTAGCAGTAGGCCAGGCATAAATAAAACGTGGATCATAAGCCTTGCCGCACATAGCATAATTACCGGCCCCATAAGAGTTACCGATCACGATGGTTATTTTTGGTACTACCGAATTGGCTACGGCATTAACCAGTTTAGCACCGTCTTTAATAATGCCGGCATGTTCGCTCCTGCTCCCTACCATAAAGCCGGTAACATCCTGTAAAAACACCAGCGGTATTTTCTTTTGGTTACAGTTTAATATAAAACGGGCAGCTTTATCGGCACTGTCATTATAAATAACACCGCCCATCTGCATCTCTCCTTTTTTTGTTTTGATCATCTTACGCTGGTTGGCCACTATACCTACCGCCCAGCCATCAATCCGGGCATAACCGCATACAATGGTCTTGCCATAGTCTTCTTTAAACTGTTCAAACTTCGATCCGTCCACCATCCGTTCAATAAGCTCCACCATATCATAGGGTTTACCATCGCTGGGGAACAAGCCATATAACTCACCGGCATCTTTTGCCGGTAGTTCAGGTGTTGCCCGGTTAAAGCCGGCTTTGGGCCTGTCGCCCAACAGGGACATCATATGTTTTACATGGTCCAGGCATTCCTGTTCGGTCTTAAATTTATAATCGGCTATGCCGGAAATGGAAGTATGCGTATCAGCCCCTCCCAGGGTTTCCGCATCCACATCTTCCCCTACAGCTGCTTTTACTAAATATGGACCTGCCAAAAAGATAGAGCCATTGCCTTCCACCATCAGGGTTTCATCACTCATGATAGGCAAATATGCACCACCCGCCACACAAGCGCCCATTACCGCTGCAATCTGGGTAATCCCCATCGCACTCATCTTGGCATTGTTCCTGAATATCCGGCCAAAATGTTCTTTATCCGGGAATATCTCATCCTGCATGGGCAGGAAAACGCCTGCGCTATCCACCAGGTAAATAATGGGTAAATGATTTTCCATGGCCATCTCCTGTAAACGCAGGTTTTTCTTACCGGTTATAGGGAACCAGGCCCCCGCTTTTACGGTTTGATCATTGGCTACAATGATACATTGTTTACCACTCACATATCCTATACCCGCTACCGTACCTCCTGCAGGACAGCCACCGTATTCTTCATACATTTCCCAGCCGGCAAAAGCGCCTATTTCTATAAAGGAACTATTTTTATCAACCAGGTAACTGATGCGTTCCCGGGGTGTTAATTTATTTTTCTCGGCCTGTTTGGCCATTGCTTTCTTTCCCCCACCTTCCTGCACTTTTGCCAGACGTTCCCGCATCTGCGACAGTAAGGTTTTCATCCTGTCTTCGTATAGGTTAAACTCAATATTCATAGTCAATATCGTTATGTAACAAAGATAGGAGAATGGGATTAAGTATTATTTAAACAACAGTCTATAAAAAGCAAAAGGCTGTTTCAAAATTGAAACAGCCTTTTAAGTATTTATCTATATTCTGTTATTAGAAAATATAACGAATACCGATCTGCATTGACCAGGTAGTTGCAGTTGATACGTTATCAACAAACGACTTGGTTACAGGAGCATTGTTAAACGGAGAGATAGAGAAAGATGGAACACCACCTGTGATACTTTCAACACGTAAAGGGTTGTTTACAGTGAAAAGTTTACGGATACCCCAATCTTTATTGATCAGGTTGGCCAGGTTGTACACGTCAGCAGTCAGCTGTAAAGTGTGCCTGTTTTTACCAATATTGGTAAAGATATCCTGGATCAGTTTCGCATCAACCCTGTTGAACCAAGGTGTTTTAGCACCAAACCTTTCCACTACCTGACCCCTGTTCTTTTTCAGGTAAGGATCCTGCTCGATATAGGCTTCAAAGATCTGAGCTTGCTGAGCAGCAGTGTAAGTTACACCGTTAGCATATGATTTATCAACAAACCTGATCTCGTTAACATCAGTTGCATTTTTAGGAACATACATTAAGTCTTGAGAAAAACCGTCCCAGTTAATATCACCATTGTAGATATAACTGTAGCGACCCTGGTGGCTACCTTCATAGAATAATGAAATGGTAGTACCTAAGTGCTTCAGGTATTCTTTCCTGTAAGAAACATTCGCAATTACCCTGTGAGGAACGGCAAAGTTTGAGAAAGATAATTCCCTGTCATTTAAAGTACCGCTGGTAGGGTTAGCATTCCAAACAGAGCTGGCCTGGCTACCCGGGTTAGCAGTAACGTCCTGGGCAAAAGTATAAGTATAAGCTACTGAACCATAGAAACCATTGCTGAACGCTTTAGACACCTGAGAGGTCAATACAAAAGATTGTCCTTTTTTGGTATTATCCAATACAATTGCATTGGTAATAGAGCTGTTCACCCTTCTTGCAGCATTGTTATTAGCTGAGTAAGCAGGACGGGTAAAACCACCAGTTCTTACTGTACCGGTTGGGGTACTTTGGTTGGCGTTATACATAGCCGTTGCATTGATGTCTTTTGTATACATCGCTTCTAAAGTCAGCTTCCAACCCGCTCCAAAGCTTTGGTCGATCGCTAAGTTAGTTCTCCAGATCTGGGGGAACTTGAATTTCCTGGCAGTAACGGCAAAGTCAGCTGATGCAACAGAACCTGCAGTTGTAGGGAAATAGTTAGCCGGTAAGTTGTTATTGTAGAAAGGATTGTAAGCCTGGGGGCTAGGATTGAACAGGTAATTGTTCATATTTACACCAGACAAAGTATTATTAACATTGGAAGAGTACTGGTACATACCACTGTTGGTAGGAATGTTTGTTAAGTAAACAAATGGTATTCTACCGGTAAATAAGCCTGTACCACCACGTAAGATCTTGCTTTTATCACCATGGATATCCCAACGGAAACCAGCTCTTGGTGAGAATAAAGGAGCTGCTTTAGGGAATGAACCAGTAGTTAATTTCTCCGGAGAGCCATCCAGTCCCTGGAAGGTCAATGCAGAGTTAGCAGGATTTTCTAAAGGCTGCTCTGGGTAAATTGGTTTATCTACACGAACACCTACAGTTACTCTGAATTGAGGAGTGATATTAATTTCGTCCTGAACATAAGCAGACAACTGTCCGATCTTTAATTCCGCAGAAGTAACATCGTCTTTACCGGGAATTAAAGAATAGGTTTGAGCAAATTTAATGGGAGCCCTGTTATTAACAAAGTCATCAACACTTGCAAAAGCGTAATAACCGGAAGCACCTCTCATGAACATATTACCTACTTTCTGATACTCATAACTTACACCGGCAGTTAAAGTATGTTTACCGGCATAATAAGTAAGGTTATTGGTAATAGTATAAATATCATTTAATACTTTATTGTTTTTGCCATTAAATGGTTCAGTACCTAAGCTGATATAGTTCTGACCTGCTTTAAAAATGTCTACAAAAGGAAATACATCGCCTTGTCCTTCTTTATCACTTTTAATTTGGGTTACAGTTGCCAGAAACTGGTTTGACAATCTCGAGCTGAAATTACTGTTTAACTCCAAAGCACCTGAACGAACTACGTCAATCTGCTGGTAGTTAATATTAGAGAAACCCATGGCAGTTTTAGAAAACTTAGGACCATATGTTAAACCAGCCTGTGTACCGGATATATTACCACTCTGAGATGGCTGGAAATCCTGTGTACCTTTAAAGTCACTATATTTTAAAGTAAGCTTATGTTTATTGCTGATATTCCAGTCAATTTTACCTAAAATTTTATAGTTGTCGTTTTTAAAGCTAGGGAAGTTATCATACACACCCGGGTCATAACCCATACCTTTTACATAATTGGCAACCAGGTCCAGGTCAGTTTTGGTAACATCAGAAATATTGCCTTGTCCGGAACCGCCTGTTGGTGTCCAGGTAATACCTGCTGCAGGTGGTTTGGTTTCTTTTTCTGCGTTAACGAAGAAGAATAATTTGTTTTTAATGATCGGACCGCCTAAGCTACCACCAAAAATGGTTGTTTTACCTGCTGGTTTTAATGCTTTCTGGTCTTTTACTTTATCACCTATAAGGTCTTCATTTCTGAAATAGTAATAAGCTGTACCTCTGAAAGTATTGGTACCGCTTTTAGTAATAGCAGCAATATTACCACCGGTGAAATTACCTTGTTTTACATCAAAAGGAGAAATACTTACACTGATCTCATCAAAAGCATCCAAAGACACAGGGCTGTTGCCGGCACCTGGTAAAGGATCGGTATTCAAACCAAAGTTATTATTTAAGTTAGCACCGTCTACAGTAATATTGTTTAAACGGGCATCTCTGCCACCAAAACTATTACCGTTAGCCTGGGGAGTTAACCTGGTAAAGTCAGTAATGCTCCTGCTGATAGTAGGCATGGTATTTAAGATCCTGTTATTTAAAACAGTACTCATACCACCTTTATCAGAAGCTGTTTTTTTACTTTTACCGGTTACCACTACGGCTTCCAGTTCTTTAGAATCTTCACCTAAAACCGCCTGGATATTGTAAGGCTCACCTAATTGCAGGGTTATACCTTCAAATACTTTTGATTCCTGGCCAACAAAGTCAATTTTAACAGTGTAGGGTCCACCAATCCTTAAACCGGGAAGGGTAAAAAAACCGTCCTTTTTGGCGATGGTGTTGTAAACCGTACCAGAGGGAGTGTGGGTAGCAGTAATAGTTGCACCTACTAAAGACTCACCTCCTGCCGTTTTTACGTTACCTGTTATTGTACTTGTTGTTACCTGGGCATGTAAAAAGCCGCCCAGCAGCATTAGCATGGAAAGAAAAACCGAGATTCTCTTAAGCATAAATAATTTTTATTTTCGAATAATGCTGCAAAGAAAGGAAATATTCAAACACAACTGTAGCACAAATATTAACAAATTAATAAGCATTTGCTTAATCATTCCAAAGGCGTAGAGGGGTGAAACTCAACAATATTTATATCATCTTCATAATTAATGGATTAGCTAACTACCGTTAGTAACAGGCAAGCAAAAAACGGGGTCTTCCCGCCCCGGTCTGTCCTGCCCCGCCGGTAATTTAAATATACCCCAAAACCCTCACTGGGTGTTAAAAAGAGCGGAAAACTGTCCGGCAATAATTTGGTTTATCAGCCCGTCTTTCGCCCCTTAAGGCCCGAAAGACCTGCTAAACAGATGGTAATTGGCTTGCTTCCGGTAACTGCTTCCCGGGAAATGAAAAGACCCGCAAACTATTGCCACCTGTTTTTTGTTGTTACATTTGCAAAAATTAGTGTCCCATGTTCAGTACTATAGAAAGTGCGATTGAAGATATAAAAAACGGTAAGTTGATCATTGTGGTAGATGATGAGGACCGTGAGAATGAAGGTGATTTTATCTGTGCCGCTGCCACCATTACCCCCGAAGTAGTGAATTTTATGAGTAAACACGGCCGCGGACTGATCTGCACCCCCCTGCCGGAAGAAAGATGTGATGAACTGGGCCTCGACCTAATGGTGAGCAATAATACGGCACTGCATGAAACGGCTTTTACTGTTTCCGTTGACCTGCTGGGCCACGGTTGTACCACCGGTATTTCTGCCCAGGACCGTTCCAAAACAATCCAGGCACTGAACGACCCCTTTGTAAACCCTGCCGACCTGGGCCGCCCGGGGCATATTTTCCCCCTGCGCGCCAAAAAAGGCGGTGTATTGCGTCGTGCCGGTCATACCGAAGCGGCAGTGGACCTGGCCCGCTTAGCCGGCTTCCCCCCACCCTATGGCGGTGTACTGGTTGAAATTATGAACGATGACGGTACCATGGCCCGCCTGCCTGAATTAATTGAAGTAGCCAGGAAGTTCGATTTTAAATTAATATCTATTAAAGACCTGATAGAATACCGCCTGAAACGCGATTCATTAATTGAAGAGATCGTGCGGGTGGATATGCCCACACAATACGGTCATTTCCAGTTAGTGGCTTTTAAAGAAAAAAGTTCTTTAAACGAACACCTGGCACTTATCAAAGGAGAATGGCAGGCCGGTGAGCCCGTACTTACCCGTGTACACAGCTCCTGTTTTACCGGCGATATTTTAGGCTCCCTGCGTTGTGATTGCGGCGACCAGTTACATGCTGCCATGGAAATGGTACAAAAAGAAGGCAAGGGTATTATATTATACATGAACCAGGAAGGTCGCGGCATCGGACTGCTGAATAAGTTAAAGGCTTATAAACTACAGGAAGAAGGAATGGACACCGTAGAAGCCAACCTGCACCTGGGTTTCCAGGCCGATCAGCGGGATTATGGCGTAGGCGCCCAGATATTACGTCACCTGAACGTAACCCACCTGCGCCTGATGAGCAATAACCCTAAAAAACGGGTGGGCCTTATTGGCTATGGCTTACAGATTGTAGAAAACGTGCCCATTGCTATTTGCCCCAACGAACACAACGAAAAATACCTGAGCACTAAAAAAGCCAAACTGGGACACGAGCTGTAATAAATTGTTTGGGTTTTGTAAAGCATAACAAATGTTGTAAACTTTGTAGCCTTAAGTACGGCTATGAAGACTACAACATTTTTTTTTATCCTGTTATCAGGCATTACTTTCTGTAATACTTCTTTTGCACAAGACGGTAAACAGCGGAATTATTTCCCGGCCTGGACCTATCACCAGAAAAATATTAATATCCACGGTATATCCGTTGGTATCGGTACCGTTAGCAACGCAGTGCGTAATACCAATACCAATGGTATTAAAATTGAACTGATCGGGGCCGGCATTGTGATACCCCTTGTTCCCCGCAGTCCTGTAGTTGAATCGGATAGTGCATTTGAAAAAATAGCCGGTCGGCCCGTATCTGAAAAAATAAATGGCCTTTCACTCTCCGCTACCGGCACCGTTTGCGATTGTATCACCAACGGTATTAATACAGGCCTCATAGGCAATATCAATTTCCAGGTAAATGGTATTACCGCGTCGGTATTCATGAACTTTGCACAAAAACATAACGGCCTTCAACTGGCTATGTTCAATGAAGCCTACTACCTGAATGGCTTACAGGCAGGTGTATCCAACTATGGCGCCCATACCCAAGGCATACAAATAGGCATTGGCAATTTTGGCCGTACTACAAAAGGGCTGCAGCTGGGCATTTTTAATAAAACAAAAAGCCTGAGAGGTTTACAGTTCGGACTATGGAATGTGAACGAAAAAAGAAAACTGCCAATTATTAACTGGCAGTTTAAAAGTAAAAACACACGAGAAATAAGCAGTTAGTAAAAAGGTTGCTGCGGGTAAAAAACCAACTATTGTTATTTGCCTGTATATCACCGTTCTTTTGTGGATCAAAATCCGTGGGATTACTCTTATTGTTCTTCCACAACAAAAGTAATAGGTTGTTTTCTATAGGCCGCTACTGCTTTCCCATCCACATAAGCAGGATTCCATTTACCGGTTAACTTTAACACCCTGAGTACTTCTTTTTCCATACCAAATCCATGTCGGGTAAGTTGTTTAAAATCACTTGTATTTCCATCTTTATCTACCAAAAACTGGACAAAGATGGTATAACGTCCCGCTGGTGCACCCTGATCCACCGGTATACTGGCATTCAGATTTTTTCTCAAAAAGTCTTCCCATCCTTTTACACCGCCTGGAAAACTGGCCTCTACGTCAACCTTACTATATACTTGTGAAGGATCGGCTTCCTCATCCTTCACCACTTTGGGGGGTATAAACTTTGGCAGTTCTGCTTTTGACGGGGCTTCACCATCCTTCACTACTTTAGGAGGAATAAATTTTCGCACCTCAATTTTCGGTGGCGGCGGAGGTGGAGGGATCTGTTTTTCCTCAACAATGGTGAGCTCTTCAACCGTACCACTATCTTTACCGGCAGGTGTTTTTTGCTCAATCACTATCTCCTCTACAGAATCCTTATTAACTACAGGCTGTTCTGCTTTGCCCGCATCATCATTGGAGCAATTAATGGCAAACAACGCTACGAGCAGTAATAACATAGGCAGCACCAGCAACTTTCGTACATACAGGAAGCTGGTTTTGTTAACATTTGTAATCATGGCTATACGTCTTTTTATCTGGTTATTAAAAAAAGGTTGTGTCAATCGTTTTTTATGTGTCAGCACCTGTACCAATAACAGTTCAGCATAATCCCACTTATCCTGGTGTTGCATGGCATAACGGTCGGCCAGGAACTCGTGAATAGTAGCCTGTTCCCTCCTGATGAGGTGAAAAAAAGGATTCATCCAGCCCACTACACAAACCAGTTCCATGGCAATAATATCCCAGCTGTGTTTTTGTTGTATATGATATAGTTCGTGCTTAAAGATCTGCCGGCCTTTATCCGACTCCATACCAATCGTATTATCCCAGAAAAGCCAGTTAAAAAAGGAGAACGGCGTCCCCGGTTCGTTGGTACGGAATAACTGTATCTTCTGCAATTTTTCCGCCTTATACCTTTGACGGATCAGCAATAAATGCCCCACACTTTTTACCAGTCTGAACAGGAAGAAAACCGCTATCACAATGTATACAATAGAAATAGCGTTATTCAATAACCAGTTGCCGATCTGCTGCAGGTTATTTGTATCCGCAGGTTTATACGATTTAATAAAAATATTCTGCAACACCTGGCTGTCCACCACCTCTAAGTCACCGGGCCTGATATTAAATTCCAGTAAAGGGATAATAAAACTCAATACCACCACCGATAACAGGTAAAACCGGTTATACTGGTGAAATTTTTTATTCCTTAACACCAGCAGGTAATAACTGTATAATATGCCCGAGCATAATACTACCTGCAATACATAAAACAGTAAGGCTTTCATGTAAGTGATTTAAAATCGTTGATCAAAAAGTTTATTTCCCTTTCTTGTCCTTTATCTTTTTCAGCAGATTTTCCAGTTCGGCCACTGATATATCTTTTTCCTCCACCAGAAAAGACACTACATTACTGAAGGAGCCCTCGAAATAGCCCTTTACCAGCTGGCGCATTGTTTTTTTGGAATACTCCTCCTTACTTACCAGCGCATAATACTCATGCTGCCGGCCAATAACATTTACCGCTACAAACTCTTTTTCCATTAAGATCTTTAATAAGGTGGCCACGGTATTCTGGTGAGGTTTTGGCACTGGCATATTATCTACTATATCCCGTAAAAAAGATTTACCCAATTGCCATAACACCTGCATTACCTGCTCTTCCGCTTTTGTTAAGGTTTTCATGTCCGTAAAATTTACAAACCAAACTTATAACTAATTTTTTAGTTTACAAACTATTTTTTTAGTTATATTTTTTTGATAAGATGGCAGACCCGAAATATTCCATACATTTTTTGAAAAAAAAAATCACATACGATACACTGCGCTTCCTTGTTCACTAGCCTGTATTATTATAGCAGGAAACCGCTATTTTACCTTATTAAAGCATTTATAAGTTTAGGGTTTGGCCATAATCCGTTAAACTTGCAGGATGAATCCCAGGTTTAAAAAAGCTGTCCCTTTACTGGTTGTTGTATTATTGGCCATACTCCTCTTTGTGGTACGCCAATGCCAGGCCCCAACAGAGAAAAAAACAACACCTGATACTAAAAAAACAACCACCACTACAACCGACCCGGCCAGCACCGTTAACCGGAACCGGGGTTTTGACAGAAGGACTTCATTTATTGAATACACCGCCCATGCCAAATGCAGGATGCAGTGCCGCCATATTAGCCAGGCCGAAGTAGAACAGATCATGCGGGAAGGAAAGGTCAACTATACTAAAAGCAATGTGAATGCACGCCCCTGCCCCGAATATGCCCTGGAAGGAACAACGGCCGATGACCAGCGGGTAAGAATTGTATTTGCCCAGTGTGACTATAAAACAAAAGTGGTGACCACCATTGACCTCGGCGCCAACTGGCAATGCGAATGCCCGGGTGATGATAAAAAACACCAAAATAAGTAAAGGGATGAAGGCACTGCTGAAACCATTACAGATACTTTACTGTATTTACGCCATCACTCTATTCTTGGCCATCATGTTACTTATTTTCCCCTTTGTAATGCTGGCAGCTTTGCTGGGCCGTATACAGGGGGGCAACCTCATCCTCCGGCTCTGTACTTTATGGGCCGATATCTGGTTCCCGCTGATATTCATTTTTCACAAACGCATCTTTGAACAACCGCATGATAAACAAAAACAGTACGTATTTGTTACCAATCATATATCTTATCTGGATTCGGCGGTACTGGTAAAAGTGATTCGCCAGCCGATAAGGCCCCTGGGCAAAGTGGAAATGGCCAAAATCCCCTTGTTCGGGTATATTTATAAAAATGCCATTGTAACGGTGGACAGGAGCAATGCCGCCAACAGGGCCAAAAGTATCCGGGTACTGACATCTATTATTAAAAAAGGCATCTCGGTATTCTTTTTCCCCGAAGGCACTTTTAATACCACCCACCGGCCCTTAAAAGATTTTTATGATGGCGCTTTCCGCCTGGCCATTGAAACCCAGACCCCGGTTAAGCCCGTTTTATTTTTAGACACTTATAGCCGTATGCATTATGACAGTGCATGGAGTATGACACCGGGAAAATGCAGGGTGGTGTTTTTAGAAGAAATACCTGTTGCCGGCCTTACGGTAACAGATGCAGCCGATTTAAAACTAAAGACACATAAAATAATGTCCGCAAAACTGGAAGCCTACAAGGCGGCCTGGATCAAAAAAGAGCAACAAACAGAAAACTAAGCGACCTTTATTAAATATTTATCCCATAATGCCGGTAACCGAGAATACTTTATTTACTTCCACATCAGCTAGCAGTTCGGTTTATGCCGAAGTAATTATTCCGTTGGCATTACCCCAAAACTATACCTGGCGTATCCCCGAACACCTGCAATCACTTACCTCCCCCGGCTGCCGGGTAGAAGTAAACTTAGGCAAGCAGAAAAAATATGCGGGTATCGTTAAACGCATTCATTCCGATAAACCCGAGTTTTTTGAACCCAAGGATATTTTAAATGTACTGGATGCCGAACCCGTAGTATATGCCGAACAGTTAAAGCTATGGGAGTGGATGGCCACTTACTATATGTGCAGCGAAGGGGAAGTAATGGCCGCCGGTTTACCGGCCCATTTTAAATTATCCAGTGAAACCATCGTGGTGTATAACGAGGAATTTGGTGATGATTTTACCAACCTGGATGCAGAAGAGTATGTAGTGGCAGAAGCCCTGTTACTGAAAAAAGAATTAAAACTGACCGAAATACAACTGATACTTGACTCTCCCCATGTATACCCGGTGGTTAACCGCCTTATCCATAAAAGGGTTTGTTATGTATGGGAGGCGTTGAAAAACACTTATGCACCTAAAAAAGAAACCTATATCCTGCTGCAGAAAGCATACGAGCAGGAAGCCGCTTTAGCTAAGTTGTTAAATGAAGACCCGAAACTACAACGTGCCGAAAAACAAATGGAACTGCTGCTGGCCTACCTGCATTTAAGCAAAACCACCGGCAGCGTAACCCGCCAGGCTTTGCTAAAAAAATCAGGTGCTTCCGATGCCCAGTTAAAAGGACTGATTGCCAAGAACATTTTACGCAGCGAGAAACGGGAAGTGGACAGGATACAATACCTGCCCAAAGATATTACCATCGATTTTGAACTCTCCCCTGCCCAGCAGACAGCCTATCAGCAGGTGAAAGAAAGCTTTGCCGATAAGACCGTGAGTTTATTGCACGGGGTTACTTCCAGTGGCAAAACGCAATTATATATACGCCTGATAGAAGAGCATATTAAACAGGGTAAACAGGTATTATATATGTTACCCGAAATTGCACTTACCTCGCAGATCATCCGCCGTTTGCAAAAACATTTTGGTGGTTATATCGGTGTATACCATTCAAAATTTTCGCAAAACGAAAGAGTGGAAATATGGAACAAGGTAAAAAGCGGTGAACTAAAAATCATATTAGGCGCCCGTTCCACTTTGTTTTTACCTTTCCGGGACCTCTCATTGATCATTTGTGATGAAGAACACGATACCTCCTACAAACAACAGGAACCTGCACCAAGATACCATGGCCGTGATACGGCTATCTATTTTGCTTCTTTATACCAGGCCAAAGTTTTACTGGGCAGCGCTACCCCATCGCTGGAATCCTATTATAATGCCCAAACAGGTAAATATGCTTTAATAGAACTGAATGAACGTTTTGGTGATGTGCAGATGCCGCAGATACAGATGATTGATATCCGCAAAATAGAACGCAAACCAAACGATAAGGAGAAAGCCATTATTACACCCGACCTCGCGAAAGCCATTGAGGAAAGCATAGCCAGGCAAAAACAGGTTATCCTTTTTCAAAACCGCCGTGGTTACTCGCCCTACCAGGTATGCAGTGTATGTAACTGGGTACCCAAGTGTAAACATTGTAATGTATCGCTTACTTTTCATAAACATACCAACCAACTGGCCTGTCATTATTGTGGTTCAACATACCCGCCGTTACAAACCTGCCTGGCCTGCGGCAGTCATGCATTTGTGCAACGCAATTTTGGTACGGAAAAAATTGAAGAGCTGTTGCAGGAAAAATTCCCCAAAGCCAAAGTAGCCCGTATGGATATTGATACCGTAAGGGGTAAACATGCGCATGATACCCTGTTGCAGCAGTTTGAACAACAACGTATCGATATACTGGTGGGTACACAAATGGTCGTAAAAGGTCTCGACTTTGATACCGTGGCCCTGGTGGGCATTTTAGATGCAGACGGCATTTTGAACTTTGCCGATTTCAGGGTAAATGAACGGGCCTACCAGTTAATGGAACAGGTAAGCGGACGTGCCGGCCGCCGTAGCGAAACCGGCCAGGTACTGATACAGACCGGTCAGCCGCAGCACCCGGTTTTACAATATGTACAGCAGCATGCTTATAAAAAAATGTATGCCGACGAGATAGATAAACGTAAACAATTTGCCTACCCACCTTTTGCCCGCATCATTCATCTCAACTTCAAACATAAAATAAAGGAAGTGGTACAACAGGCCGCACAACAATTTACTGTTAGCCTGCAACCCAAATACGGGAACTACCTCACCGGCCCGGCAGAACCTATCATTAACCGTATACGCAACCAGTATATCATGGAACTGCTCATCAAACTTCCCCGGCAGCAACAGTTAATACAGGAATGTAAACAGGATATTAAAATACAGATCATCAACCTGCAACAACAACAGCGTTTCAGAAGCGTGGTGGTGATACCGGATGTAGATGGGGTGTAGAGAAGGATAAAAAATGATGAATTATGAATGATGAATAATGAATTAGGACCTGAAGATTAAGCGATCCTGGCTCGCCTCAATATAAAATCACAAATCTTAAATAGTAACTCTTAAATAATAATTCTTAAATCCCCTTCTCTGCCAGCGCTTTTATCGCATCAAAAGTATACCGGTGTACACCGGGCTTTGCTTCTTTAGCGGCCTGTAACATGGCTTTGGCCACCATAGCACCCTCTATGGCACGGTACTGCCGCCAGCTGCCCACAAAAAGTTTTGAAGTAAAACGCATGGTAGCCTGTAAAAAACCTTCCAGCGGTCTTTTTTCTTCTCTTAAACCCAATAACATCGATGGCTGCATAATATGCAGGGAAGGCACCTGTGTAGCAATCAGTGCTTCCTCCACTTCGCCCTTTAACTGTAAATAAAAATTTTTACTGTTGGCAGCAGCTCCAATAGATGATACAATCACAAATTGTGTAAAGCCTACTTCCTGCCATAATTTTGCAGCCAGAACGGGTATATCAAAATCAATTTTGCGGTATAGCTCATTATTTCCCTTCACATTTTTCTGTGTGGTGCCAATGGCGCAAAACACTACTTCGCTTTCCTCCAATGCCAGCTGTACCGATTCCCTGTCGGTAAAATCCACCAGTTTCACTTCCACTTTAGCATGTGGTTTTTCCATGGGCCGCCTTACCAGTAACTTAATGGTCTCCACCTCCGGGTCAGCAATTAAAAATTGCACCAGGCTTTTACCTATCATTCCTGTACCCCCTATAACCGCAACTGTTTTTACCGCCATAAAAATTTAAGTTTATATTGCAGCATGCAATTTCAGGAAAATATTTCTTTGAAGGCATATAATACTTTTGGGATCGATGTAATTGCCAAAAAGTTTTGCGCCTTTAACAACACCACCGAGTTACAGGAAGCTATCAGCACCGGTAACAGCCAACCATTGATCATTGGGGGAGGCAGTAATATTTTATTTACTAAAAACTATGATGGTACGGTTTTGCAAAACCGGGTCAAAGGCATCCAGGTAATAGCACAGGACGATGATACCGTAACCATCAAAGCCGGTGGTGGTGAGAACTGGCACCGCTTTGTATTACATTGTATTGATAATGGCTGGGGCGGCCTGGAAAACCTGTCACTCATACCCGGCTGTGTTGGCGCTTCACCCATGCAGAATATCGGCGCTTACGGTGTGGAGATCAAAGATGTATTCCATTCCCTGACCGCGTTTCATATACAGGAACAAACCAACTATACTTTTAATGCGGCTGACTGCCGGTTCGGCTACCGCGAAAGCATATTTAAAAGAAAATACAAGGACCAGTTTGTTATCACCTCCGTATGTTACAAACTGCAAAAAAAACCGGTGGTGCATATTGAGTATGGCGCTATAAGGGAGGAGCTGGAGAAAATGGGTGTAACAACACCTGGTATACGGGATGTATCCAATGCCGTTATTCATATCCGCCAATCCAAACTCCCCGATCCCGCTGTTATAGGTAATGCGGGCAGCTTCTTTAAAAACCCCAGTATACCAGCTGAACAATACCAGCAATTATTGCTGCAACATGAAAATATGGTAGGCTATGCCAATGCCGACGGAACAGTAAAAATTGCTGCCGGCTGGTTAATAGAAGCCTGCGGCTGGAAAGGCTTTAAACGCGGCGATGCCGGTGTGCACGATAAACAGGCATTGGTGCTTGTGAACCATGGCCAGGCCACCGGTGAGGAGATATACCGTTTAAGCGGGGAGATCATTGCTTCCGTACAGCAAAAATTCGGTATTACTCTCGAAAGAGAGGTCAATATCCTCTAGGCTCTTTATCTTTGCGGAAACTCACAAATAGTAATCTATGAAGCATGTTTTGTATTTGGTATGCGCTATCGCACTATCCGCACCCATTTTTGGCCAGACAGAGATCGGCAACCGTAAAGTAAGACTGGGCTTTAAACTGGATCCCGTGTTCCTGAATAATTTAAAGCCGGCTGATGATGGCATTAAAAAAGACGGGGCTAAATTTGGTGTATCCTACGGTGTAATGGCCGACTTCTTATTTAACGATGAAAAAGGCGCTTTTGCTACCGGACTGGAAATTGTACACGCAGGTGGCAACTTAAAATATGAGGCCGGCTCCAACAAAGGCCTGCGCCGTAATGAAGCTACAGCGGCCAATGCTGCACAATACTATGATATTAAACTGCAGTATATACAAATACCGCTTTCCTTAAAATTAAAAACAGAAGAAAAAAATAAATTTACCTGGTGGGGACAATTTGGTACTTACACCGGCTTTTTAATCGGCTCCAGGACCGATATCCGTTATGGCAATGTATCGGAAGACAAAGTAAAAGCCAACAAATACATGGTGCCCTTAAACATGGGACTGTTGTTAGGCGCTGGCGGTGAATACAGTATTGCCGAAAAAACCGATCTATATTTCGGTTTAGGTTTTGAAAGCGGCTTTACCGATGTTACCCGTAATAAAAGGTGGGACGATGATAAAGTAACCCTGAAACGCTGGGCCTTACGTATCGGCATCTTCCTGTAAAACAATATATTTCACTATACAGCCGGGCTTCATGGTCCGGCTTTTTTATGCAGTTATTATTTTATTGGGGCTGTCAGCTGCAGTACATCACCCGGCCCATATGCGGCTGTACGCTTGTAGTGGCCCCATCTCACTGCCCTACCCTGCCGGCCAGCTACCGCTTCCATCCGCCAGCCCCTCAATTGTAGTAACACTATTCAACAAAATACAGGAAACAAAGCAACCTTCTGCCTTACACCTCATGCCTCACGGCTTCCACCTCCCACCTTACCCCTTACACCTTCCACCTTATATCTTAATACCTCACCCCCTACTCCATATAACGACAAAAGCCCCTTTACAGGAGCTTTTACCAAAAAACTTATAATAAGCTGTTAAGCCCTGCTCACAACAGGACGAACCACCAGTTGTGTAGCGATATAATAAGTACCAAACAATAAGCCGGCAAAAAACAGGTCACCAATCAATACATTACCTGCAAAACCATTGATCACACCGTAATCACGGTAAAAAGCAATGGCATCGCCATAACAAAGCATTAAGCCGTCAAATGTTTTTGGACGACCCAGGCCGCCACCGCCTATCCAAACCGCGAAGTTGGACAACAGGAAATAAATAACCGACCCGCTTACCGAAAAGCCAAGCACATTTAAAAAAGTAATACGGCGCATCAGCATACCAAAAACTGTGATGCCGGCTATTAACAGGTAATTCACCCATTGGCCATCATAAAAGCCTTGTATAGGCGTCATACCATTAACATATAATACCTGGTACAATACATCCGAAAGCAGCATGGATAATAAAGGCAGAATAATAGCCCACTTTTTATCCTTAATAACAGCACCTGCAAACAAGGCAATGGCCATTTGCGGTGCAAAACCAAAAGGACGGCCCTCCCACACACGATACAGGGATGCTACCAGTAATATTAAGACAAAAGCAATAATTGTTTGTTTACTAAACTTCATTGTTACACCGTTTATAAATACAAAGGTAAATATTTTATGCCAATCTCTTATACGGGTACAGTTGCCCTGAATAACTCCGTTTGTTCCGTTGCCTGTATGGTTACTGTTGTATTGGCAAAAACAACGGCCGCCAGATGCCCCGTATGCAGGTTAACGGTATCCGTACCATCGGTTATTGTTACATTGCCCGATGTGAGTAACAGAATATCGGTGGTTTGTGATGTATAACCGGTTTCCTGTCCGGCCTCCAGGCTGAAACGCCCTAATTCAAAATCAGCTGCCGGGGTTTTAAATACCGTTTCTCCGGCTACCGGCTCGCCTTTTAAAATATTAGGATGGGTAGCCTGGCATAAGGTATGTTTCAATAATTCCGGTACATCAATATGTTTGGTGGTCAGTCCGCCCCGGAGTACATTATCCGAGCTGGCCATTATTTCCACGTTCTGGCCTTCGAGGTATGCATGTGGTACACCTGCATCCTGGAAAATAGCTTCGCCCTGTTTCATCTGTACCACGTTAAACAGGTAAACAGAGAAAATACCGCGGTCAATTCCCGCATCACTCTTAAAAGTATTCATGGCCCGGGCTGCCCAAAAATCTTCCTCGTTCTTTTGTAGTTTATTTTGTTCATATAAAGGCAGTATCCTGTCGGCCAGGGGTGTTAATACCTTATTCACTTCGGCCTGGGGCAGGCTCATTACATATTGGTAAAGGCCGGCGTAGCTGCCTGATTCAAAGTACGGCAGTAAAAAAGCCAGTTCTGCCGTTTTTGTTAAAACCGCTTTTAATTCATTTTCCGGTTTAAAGCCATGCAGCAGCCAAAAATCACTCATGGCCACCATTAACTCCGGTTTATGATTTTTATCCTTATAATTCCGGTGAGGTGCCGTTAAAGCAATTCCATCTTCGTTTTCTTTATCAAAAGCCGCTGCCGCCGCTGCTTTAGATGGGTGCACCTGTATGGACAACATATCCTTTACATCCAGCAGCTTGAGTAAAAAGGGAACCGTACCAAAATTTTTATTTACCGTATCGCCGATAGTCGCTTCAGGATTATCGTTAATAACCTGTGATAACAATACCGGCTCTCCTTTGGACGGTATCACCTGTGTATTAGCCTGCGGATGTACCCCCAGCCAGTATTCGGCAAAGGGTTTTAACTCCGGGTTATTTAACTGTAATAAAGCGGGAATGAAATGAAAGCCACCCCAATCATAATGTTTAACCGAGCCTTGTAATGCTGCAATTTTATTCATAATAAAAGCTTATCTTAAATCAAAGATAATGCATGGCTATACATAACGAACTGGGAAAAACCGGTGAAGCCCATGCAGCCGGCTGGCTAACCACGAAAGGCTACACCATACTGCATCGTAACTGGCGCTACTCCCATTACGAAATAGATATTATTGCACAAAAAGGAAAGAAAACACATTTTATTGAAGTAAAATGCCGCAGTACCGAAGCATATGGCTTCCCCGAAGAAGCGGTTACCAAAAAGAAATTCAAACACCTGCAACGGGCGGCAGATGAGTACCTGCACCAGCACCCGGAAATTAAATGGATACAGTATGATGTACTGTCCATTATTATAAATAAAAAAGAAACAACTTATTTTTTACTGGAAGATGTATTTCTATAAAGTATTATTCCCTTTTACACTGGCTGCCTTCATTTTTTCAATCAGCACATAGGTGGCCGGGCAATACTCAATGTTTTGTTTATGCACATGCATATAATCCACCATCTTTTTCTTGGTAAGATGCGGGAAGCCTGCACAATCAGCCGGACGTACTTCGTAAATGCTGCATTTATTATCCTGTAAATTTAAGAACTGGCAGGGCTGTGTTTTATTGATCCACTCCTTTGCCCCTCTTTTTTCTTTCAGTAACCATTTATCGGTAAACTGTTCAGGAGTCATTTGCAGGTGGGCGGCAATACGTTTAATATCTGCCGGTGTAAAAGTGGGTGTCATGGTCTTGCAACAGTTTGCACAGGACAAACATTCCACCTCCTGCCATACAGCGGGGGCCAGCGCAGCAGCCATTTTATCCAGTCCGGGCGGGGTATTATTTTCCAGTCCCGTCATAAAACGGCGCATTTTACTGCGGTTTTCCTTTACTTTTTTCTTAAACTGTTTGAAAGTGGTACCCATAATAAATATTGTAACCGAAGATAAAAGAATTTTCCTTTACAATTTTGAATAGCTATTTTTGTCCATCACCTTAAAAATGTTATTATGAGATTAGTAATCGCATCATTTATTTTATTAAGTACCGCAGCCCTCGTAACCTCTTGCGGTGAAAAAGCGGCCGAAGCGCCAAAAGCCTTCTGCGACACGGTTTGCTTTTCTGATTCTATTAAGATCGAAGGTCAGCACAAACTGAAACCTTATGTATATATCAGTGGTAAAGATTGTAAAGCCGATACCATTACCTGGAGCTATAATGGCGCAAAATCAAACAAAAAATATGAACTGGCAAGTATGCTGGCCAACAATAATTTAAAGATCAATAAAGATTATTTTAAAGCCTATATCAGGGACACTTCTTTAGCGTACATTATGTTTAACGATTGCCTTACCGGTCAGAACTACCAGATACGCGTAAATTTTGCGGAGAAGACCAGCATTCAGCCCAGCAAAAAAGGTATCAACGATTTTGATCCCAAGTTTGATATTGCCGAGAACTTATTTGTATATACCGATGGCGGCAACCTGTATATTGAGGATATGACCACCGGTAAAAAAACAATGATGACTTTTGGTAAGGATGCCGGTGTTGATTTTGACTATATACATGACAAGATTGACTCGGTAAATGTAACGCCTACCAAAGCATGGGCTAAAGTTAAGTTTGGTAAGGACTGGGAAGTTATTGAGAAAGCTATTGAGTTAAAGTAACAGCAGCGTTAATAGTTCATTGTTAATAGTCTTTTGCTAAGGCCATATTGTAACAGGCAACCAAACAATATTGGCAATAAACGAGGGTTCGCATTCATGTGGGAAGTATATAAAAAAGGATTTAAGAGTTATTGTCAACTGGAAAAATCTTTATCGGATAATTCCACCGAAGCTTATATACATGATATTGAAAAGCTGACCGATTACCTGTTGGCACACCAACTGCAAAAGCCTGTTGCGGACATTACCTTACAGGATTTACAACAATTTTTACAATGGATAGCGGGCCTGGGAATGACAGCAAGTTCCCAGGCCCGTATTATTTCCGGTATCCGGGCTTTTTTTAAATACTGTATTACCGAGGATATTGTTCAAACTGATCCCACCGTTTTATTAGCCACTCCCAAGCTCAAAAGGGCTTTACCCGATGTATTAAGTTACGAAGAGATTGAAAAGATACTGGCACAGATAGACCTGAGCAAGCCGGACGGCGAACGTAATAAAGCCATATTGGAGATCATGTACAGCTGCGGGCTGCGGGTAAGTGAAGTAATTAACCTGAAACTATCGCAGCTATACCTGGATGTTGATTTTATAAGAGTGACCGGTAAAGGCAACAAAGAACGGCTGATACCCATTGGCAGCAGCGCCAAAAAACAGGTAAGCACCTATATTAAGCTGGTAAGGCCGCATACGCCTAACAAACCGGGTTACGATGATATTGTTTTTTTAAACAAACGTGGTACCGGCCTGTCACGGGTAATGGTTTTTATGATCATTAAACAACTGGTGGCGATGGCAAGTATAAAGAAAAAAGTTTCCCCCCATACGCTTCGTCATTCCTTTGCCACCCATCTGGTAGAAGGCGGCGCCAACCTGCGTGCCGTACAGGAAATGTTAGGCCACGAAAGTATTACCACTACCGAAATATATACCCACCTTGACAGGGATTTTTTAAAGAAGACTTTGGAGCAGTTTCACCCGGCGTTTGGGAAATAGAATTGAGATGTAAGATTTCAGATATAAGATTTTAGATTACAGATACTTTCCCCTCCCGTTTACTTTTTCTCCTCCCGGCATCCTATCTATATACTAAACTCTATTCTCTTAATACTAAATACTATTATCTTAATACTATATACTATTCTCTCAATACTATAAAAAAAAGAACCCCCGATGAGAATCGGGGGGCCCTAATCAAAAACCATTAACCATTAAACCTTATCCTATGAAAATTCATGACAAATATCGCTAATAATTATTTAATACAAAAACTTTTAAGGTACTTTTATGTCTTTATTTGTGTATATATAACATTTATTGATTCATCTCAATGCCGGTACTTGATGTACGGTTTAAGCAAACGTTTGCAAAGCGTATTTCTTAACAAAAACTTGTAAAATTTTTATCGTGTTATGCGTAAAATAGTGGTAGCAATAACAGGGGCAAGTGGTTCTGTTTATGCACAAAGCCTGTTGAAAAAATTAACAACCATACCTGAACAATGGGACGATATTGCTATTGTTATTACCGATAATGCCAAACAGGTCTGGCAAACGGAGTTAAAAAATGACTCTTATAAAAATTTCCCCTTTAACTTCTACCATAAAAATGATTTTAATGCCCCTTTCGCATCAGGTTCAGGCAAATACGATAGCATGATCGTACTTCCCTGCTCTATGGGCACGCTGGGCCGTATTGCAACAGGCATATCCAATGACCTGATCACAAGGGCAGCGGATGTAATACTGAAGGAACGCCGTAAATTAATATGTGTAGTACGGGATACGCCTTATAACCTGGTTCATATACGGAATATGGAGACGGTAACATTAGCAGGCGGTATTATTTGCCCCGCTTCCCCATCCTTTTACAGCTTACCCGCCAGCCTGGATGAACTGGCCGCTACAGTTACCGACCGGGTGCTGGACCTGGCAGGCTTTGATATCAGCACTTTCCGCTGGGGAAATAATAAATAATAAAAGTATACAGCATAAAGAAAGCGCTTCATAAAAAGGAAGCGCTTTTACCTAAAACAAACAACACGAAAGGTGTTTAAGCAGGGTTAGCCGAAATTTTATTGGCCGCCTCATACTGCCTGGCCCTTTGCCTGGCTATTCTGCGTCCCCTGAAGAACAGGTAGAGATTAAAGAATAACATTAATCCCAGGTAAATACTGAAACCTCCCAGTTTATAGCTTAGTCTTTCCAGCAATACCTGGCCGTTATAAACATTACCGGCTATTTCCATGATCAGTAAGGCAAATCCCACGTTCAGCAGGTAAAAGCCGGTTTCAAATAAACGGTTGGTTGAAAAAGCGATATCCGCTTTACCCCCAAAAATTTCCAGCATAAAGGTTTTACTGTTTTTAAATAATACATGGGCCACATACCAGGTAAGCATAATAGCAATAGGCAAATAAATAAGGTAGGCAGTGAAATTTAATGATTTGTCCATGACGGGTTTATTTATGATGAGTAATTGATTGCTGATGATGCCGGCCAATAAAATATATCGCAGTCATATTGCCGAAATGTATAATGCCGAGTATCAATAATATTTTACCGGTCATGGTTGCCATGCAGCCCCATAAAGTACCCCAGTTATGAATTGGAGGCCAGGTACTGATGGTCAGCGCTACATAGCCCAGGTTTAACAGGTAATACCCTACCAGCAGCAGCCGGTTGATAAACAATGTAAGTTTTTCATCGCCATGTAACAGGCTTAAAATGTAATGCCGGCCGTTTTTGTAAAAAACCAGACCTACATGAACAGTAATAATGTAGGTAATAGAAAGGTAGATGATGTAGGCCAGGATGTTCATGGAAGCGGTTTTAAAGTTGCCCCATACCACGCTGCATTTTCACAAGGCAAACCTACGACATGTTTTTGAATTTTCAATATTTTCTGAAAATATATTTTCAAAATATCAGCGCTCCCTAAATAGTTTTATACAAAGCAGCTTTTTCTTATTTTTAAACCATGGACCCACAAGAACCGGTGATACCCGTACAGGCGGATGATGAAAACGACAGGCAGGCGGCATCAGATTACCCTCCCAAATACATACCCCTGCAACAGAAAGGCAACAGCGCCTTACGTTCCATTCAAAGCCTGGCGCTGTATTTAATGATCGGCTATCTTATTTTTCCCAGTTTCACCATTCTGCTGATGGTCACCTTTATCGTACTGATACATGAACTGGGGCATTTCCTGGCCATGAAGTATTTCAAGTATAGCGACCTGGGCATGTTTTTTATCCCGCTGCTGGGAGCTTATGTATCGGGCACAAAACGAGAAGTGTCGCAAACGCAATCCGCTATTATTTTACTGGCCGGCCCTATACCCGGGGTTATTATTGGTACTGTTCTGTATTTTATTGATGCGGCTTACGGTGGCTTATTATGGTGGGGCGTTTCAGTTTATACCATCAGCCTGTTATTTATTTTTTTAAACCTGTTTAACCTGTTGCCTATTTATCCTTTAGATGGTGGTCAGTTGTTAAACCGCGTTTTTTTAGATGAGGAAGGTTATATCAGCCGTATATTTATTTTGCTGTCCATTGCCGCAATGACCTGGTTCAGCATCAGCCTGTGGCAAAAGACCGGCAGCTGGTTTTATTTTATCCTGCTATTGTTCCCGGTTTATTTATTGCTGCGCATGCGTTCGGATTCACAGCTGACCAATCTTGAAAAAAAACTGGAAGCTGATGGCTACGACCTGAATAAATTATATGAAGATCTTACCGATGAAGAATACTGGGAATTAAGAAAAAAAGTAATTGCCCATCACACGGCATTTGCGGGCATCACTCCTGGCCCGCCGTATGAATATGATCTTAAGGAAGATAAGGTAATGAACGCTATTCAGAGCCTGTTACACCGTACTTTCTGGGAGGACATGAGCATTCCGGGTAAAATATTGTTGTTGCTTATCTGGATAGCGGCATTGGCTTCGCCCTGGTTATTACAGCTCGATCTTTCTTTTTTCCGCCGTTTCGGATAATGCCTCTACAGCCTGCTATAATCGGAACGCCAGTTTTTAATGGCGGCTTTTATTTGCTGTTTACTCAGTTTTTCTTCGCTGGCACGTAAAGCCAGTGCCGGAAATTCCTCATCGGATGCAAAGCGTAAGGCAATGATCTGTCTTAACCGGAGGTTAGGGTACAGTGGCTTCCCGGTCAATACATAATGCCGGAAGTTTTCTTCGGCCCTTATCACCCTGTCCTGTGCCTTCAGGGGCATTATACGGGAATTAAGGTGCACCAGTGCAAGTGCAATAACGATCAGCAGCAATATTACTGCCTGTAATATACTCCCCTTTTCTGCCTGTACCAGGTTAATAATGGTAAGTACGAGTAAGGTCACTATAAGCGGAGTGGCTACAAAATGAAAAGGAGGAAAAAACTTACGGTGATTTTTAAAACTTTGCATGGTATTATTTTAATTCGTTTAATACTTTATACATTTTTTGTACCAGGCCTGATGCGGAACCCTGGTAGTTGTTTACCAAAAAAGAATAAATATACTCTTTACCATCTTTTGCTTTATGATAACCACAAAAACCTTTTACACCGCTGATGGTACCGCTTTTCATTTTCATACCATTGTATTCGGGTAAAGCATCGTAAAAAGCAGGAAACCAGCTTTTACTCCTGGCATATTTTAATATTTCCACCTGCGCATGGGTGGTTACCCTGTTTAAGGGCGAAAGGCCCGAACCGTCTTTCATGTTCAACTCCCCGGAGCCTATACCCTGCTGTTTCCAGAAATCCCTCACCAGCTTCACGCCTTCATCGGTGGCTGCGGGTTTGTTGTTTTGCAGGGCAATGGCCTTTATCAATGCTTCACCATACAGGTTAATGCTTTTTTTATTGAACCAATAAATGATAGAATCCATAGCAGGTGAAACCTGTTGTACAACGGGTTTTATGATCACTCCTGCCGCATTGGCACCGTGTGATTTGCTACGATCATGACCATCGGTCAGCTCCGTTTTATTTACCATACCCGAGGCTTTTAAACGCAGGTCAAGATCAGTTAACAGGGTTGCCGCCGGGTTTGTATCGGCAGCCGAGATGGTAAAATTCTTTTCACCGGCAGGTATGGTACCTGATATTGATCCGTCAAAATATAAATAAGCATTATCTCCTGTTCCTTTGGCAGCAGCCCTTAATTCGTTATGATAATCCACGGGCGCCCCGTCTTTTTTTACCAGCACGGCATCTCCCACGGCGTTACCCGAAGTAAGCTGGAGATCAAACTGGTTCTCCTTCCAGTTAAGTGCATAGGCCCCGCTACCATAGTAATTACCTATGTCCTGCCATATCCATCCATCCGGTATAGCCTGGTAGACAAAAGAACCGGTATTGACTTGCAAACGGCCATCAATTTTTTGTATGCCGGTGGCTTTTAGCTTTTTAATCCACTCGCCCAGTATATTATCAGGCTTTGTACTTTCCCAGCGCCAGCTGCCCAATGTAGGATCACCGGAACCGCTCACAATAAGATCGCCCTTTAATACGCCATTGGCAATAGCACCTGTATAACCGATATTGGTAATAAATTTATAATCCTGGCCCAATAATTCATAGGCACTCACACTGGTAATGATTTTTTGGGTAGATGCTGGCGCCAGGCCCATGCGGGAGTTTTTGTCAAATACCAGTTTGCCGGTAGCCGCCTCAATTACATATAAGGAAACAGATGCGTTTTGATATAATGTATCTTTTTCAAAATTATTAAAGGCAGCCGCAATTTTAGCCCCGACCGTTTGGGCTGATACCCCGACAGTTTGTATAACCAAAAATAATAATAACAAAAATCTATGCATAAAGCTGATTTAGTTGTGAAACTAAAAAGAATTAAATTTACTGTATGGAAAATGAAGTTAATGAACCTGTACCAAAGTTCAATTATGTTTCTGCCGAGGATTACCTGAGGATGGAAAGAACATCGCAGCAGAAACATGAATATTACCAGGGTGAAGTATTTGCCATGGCAGGGGCTTCTCTTAATCACAACGATATCTTTACTAATCTTTTTGGTCATCTTTCTTTAAAACTAAAAGGCAAAGGTTGTAAACCTTATGGTAGTGATTTACGTGTTCATATTCCAATGAATACGCTTTATACTTATCCTGATATCAGTATTGTGTGTGGTAAGCCGGAAACCACTGATAATGCTTTCGATACTATTACTAACCCCTGTATAATTATTGAAATATTATCTTCCTCCACAAAATCATACGATCGGGGCGATAAGTTTAATTTATATCGCCAGATACCCACCTTACAGGAATACATATTGATTGATTCCGAAACCGTTTCGGTGGAACATTTTGTAAGAACCGATGTACATGAATGGAGGCTGACAGAATTAAAAGATATAACAGATGTCTTTATGATTAAAACGGTTGCTATTCGTATTACACTGGAATCTTTATACCTTGATATAAATTTTTGATGGCTACATCCGTTCTTCCTGTTACGTACCGTTTTTCCTGACGGGGAATGCGGTACTGCTGAACGGAGCGTCGCAAGTAAAGCCCCATCAGGGTACTGCTGCCGGCACCATCCATCATTAACTTTCCCGGCATTTCATCCAACCTATTTTACTAAGAGTTATCTTGCAGTATAATTAATAAGTAATATGGTAAATGCATCTATCATTACCATTGGTGATGAGTTGTTAATTGGTCAGACCATTGACACCAACAGTGCTTTTATTGCCCAGGAACTGAATAAAACAGGCGTTTGGGTAAAACGCCGGGTAGCTGTAGGTGATGTATACGATGATATATGGCAGGCATTGGACGAAGAGAAGAAACGATCTGATATCATTATTATCACAGGCGGCCTGGGCCCTACTGCCGATGATATTACCAAGCCGCTGCTGTGTAAATATTTTGGAGGCAAACTGGTGGTGAACGAGGAAGTGCTGGCCCATGTAAAGTATTTATTTGAGAAAATATACAATCGTCCCGGCCCTATACTGGAACGGAATATGAAACAGGCCGAAGTGCCTGATAACTGTACCGTATTACCCAATGCTTTGGGTACAGCGCCGGGCATGTGGTTTAATGCGGACGGAAAGATTTTTATTTCCTTACCCGGTGTGCCGCACGAGATGAAAGGCCTGATCACCAACGAAGTGTTACACAGGCTGCAGGAAACCTTTACCATGCCTGCCATTGTACATGAAACCATTTTTACGGCAGGCCAGGGCGAATCGGCTATTGCCGAACTATTACTGGATTTTGAAGCCGGTTTACCGGCCGATATTAAGCTGGCCTATTTACCCAGCTACGGCATGGTAAAACTGCGTTTAACCATTACAGGCGTTAATAAAATGGCCTTACAGGAAAAACTGCAGCCCTATTATTTACGGTTACAGGAACTGGTAGCCCCGTTTTTGGTATCGGCAAAAGATGAAGGCCTTGAAGTGGTGATCGGTAACCTGTTAAAAGCATCGGGCAAAACCATGGGCACAGCCGAAAGCTGTACGGGTGGGTATATAGCTCACCTGATAACCAGTATAGCCGGCTCTTCGGCTTATTATAAAGGCAGTATAGTGAGTTATGCCAACGAAGTAAAACAAAACCTGTTGGGTGTACAGGCACAAACCTTACAATCGGTAGGTGCAGTAAGCGAGGAAACGGTAAAACAGATGGTAGCAGGTGCATTGGAACGCTTGCAGGTAGATTATGCGGTGGCCACATCCGGCATCATGGGCCCCGATGGCGGCACACCGGAAAAACCGGTAGGGACGGTGTGGATAGCCGTGGGGAATAAGGATAAAACTTCCGCTATTAAAATAAGTTTACGTTTTGGCAGGGAGAGAAATATACACCTGGCAGCCATGAATGCCCTGAATTTTTTACGAAAGTTTATTTTAACTAACAGTTGATAGTATGAATTAAGGCCAAATCGTTACCTTTGGCCGGTTAAAAATTGCTTGTTATTCCGGTTACCTGTTTCAGGTGCTGCCGGTTTGGTGAAATAGTACAGGTAAAACGCTTGTTTACCGCGAATGATGAGCTGCATTATACAGACAAGACTAATAAAAATATTATGGCGATAGTAGAACTGATCATGCCTAAGCTGGGCGAAAGTATTATGGAAGCTACCATTTTAAGATGGCACAAACAACCCGGTGATACCGTACAGATGGACGAAACCGTGCTGGAAATAGCTACTGATAAAGTGGATAGTGAAGTACCCAGTACCGCAGCCGGCGTAATTGAAGAGTTATTGTATAAAGTAGATGATGTGGTACCCATTGGCGCCGCTATTGCTAAAATAAGGACCGAAGGTGGAGCGTCTGTTACTGCAACAACCGCTGCCCCTGTTAAGGAAGCCCCGGCTGCTGTTGCCCCTACTCCTGTACAAGCTGCACCCGCAGCCAATACCGGCGGCAGTGTTAATCCTAACCGCTTTTATTCTCCCCTGGTATTGAATATTGCCACCAGCGAAGGAGTTAGCATGAGCGAACTGGAAAAAATTCCCGGTACCGGCAACGAAGGAAGGGTGACCAAAAAAGATATTTTACAATACGTAAGTGATAAAAAATCGGGCAAAGTAAGCGCTCCTGCAGCACATCCCCTGGCGGATAATACAGATACCATTGTTGTGGAGAACACCCCTGCACCGGCAGTTAAAAAAACAGAAAATGCACCGGTGGTATACCAGGGTAATGTGGAAATTATTGAAATGGACCGTATGCGTAAGCTGATTGCTGAACATATGCTACGCAGCAAACATACCAGCCCGCACGTTACCAGCTTTACCGAAGCCGATGTGACCAACCTGGTACACTGGCGTGATAAAGTGAAGAAAGAGTTTGAAAAACGTGAGAACAGCAAAATCACCTTTACGCCCTTATTTGTAGAAGCGGTGGTGAAGTGTATTAAAAAATTCCCTTTGATCAACTCTTCACTGGACGGCGATAAGATCATTGTAAAAAAAGACATTAATATAGGTATGGCTACGGCGCTGCCCAGCGGCAATTTGATTGTACCGGTTATTAAAAATGCCGACCAGTTGAATTTAGTAGGTTTGAGCAAACAGGTGAACCAGTTAGCTGACAGTGCCCGTAACGGTAAACTGAAAGCCGACGATACACAGGGCGGAACCTTTACCCTGACCAATGTAGGCACTTTTGGCAGCCTGATGGGTACCCCCATTATTAACCAGCCACAGGTAGCAATTTTAGCCGTGGGCGCTATTAAAAAACGCCCCATGGTGATTGAAACGCCACAAGGCGACAGCATAGCCATACGCCACATGATGTACCTGAGCATGAGCTATGACCACCGTATTGTGGACGGCAGCCTGGGCGCTACTTTCTTAACAGCGGTAGCCAAGGAGCTGGAGAACTTTAATCCTGACAGGGAGATCTGATAGTCCCTGTTTTTTAATAAAACATTACCCCCGTTCAGATTGGCAGTGCCGGTTTAAACGGGGGTAAAATTTATAGGGCCGATATATATTGGTATCAACAGTATATATAACTTTGCACCCTCAAGAAACGACTATGTTACCAGGAGCAGGCCTGTTAAGGCATTTAAAACACCCAACGACTTTCCGTTCAGCAGTTACTATTGCATTAATAATGACCATAACAGGAAAACCGGCCCTGGCCCAAAAAAAAGACTTCGGCTCCTGGAATGTGATCAATACCCGTTTGACACTGGCACCCAAGTTTGAAATATTCAATGAACTACAGCTACGCTCGCAATCATTTTACAATAACCATTTTTATTATGAAGTAAAAGGAGGCATCTCCTACTTTATTAATAAGAATTTTTCGTTTTTAGCAGGTATTGGTAAGTATGTAACCTATAGCGACCCCGGCAGTTTTACCAAACCGGTATCGGCCAACGAGTTCAGGTTCTGGCAACAGCTGACCATGAATAATTATTTAGAGCGCATAAAGTTTGAACACCGTTACCGTGTGGAACAAAGATGGTTTGATACCGGTTACCGCAACCGTTTCCGCTATCGTTTAAATGCTGCCATTCCGTTAAACGGCACCAAGATTGAGCCCAAAACATTTTACGTGGCCGCTTTTGAAGAGTTGTTCCTGACCAATAAAGCGCCCTATTTTGAACGTAATCGTGTGTTTGCAGGCATTGGTTACCAGATATCGCCCTATTTCAGCGTACAGCCCGGTTATGTATACCAGTATGATTACCGTAACAACGTTGGCGCAGGTAAGCATTTTTTCCAGCTGACTTTAATGATCGATATTGACGGTAACAAAAACCCGAATGAACGGATACCGGGTAACCTGGATTAATTGTTTGAGCAGGTGTTGCATAAGGGTTATTTTTGCCCGCAGATTTTCACAGATAGAATGCAACGCAGATGACCGCTGAGTTGATTTTAGTTTGCGTTTGAACAGGGGGTGTATAAAAGTTGTTTCACCCGCAGATTTTCACAGATAAAATGCACCGCAGATGCCCGCTGAGTTGGTTTTAGTTTGTGAAAGCTTTTATTCTTAAAAGGCTGTATTGCTACCATCACTACCTGTTGTATTACTCCCTTCATCATTCACTAATTCGCAACTTTGGTTCGATAGATATTAACTGAGGTTAAGATTGCTTCGCCCGCAGATTTTTCACAGATAAAATGCAACGCAAATGACCGCTGATTTGGTTTTTAATTTGCGAAAATCTGCGTATACCATCAGCGTTATCTGCGGGTATTTTCTACATGGGAATTAACATTTTAACCCCAAAAATCTACTCCCTGTATTTCTCCGCCTTAAAATGATATTTTTTGCCTTTCCGGGTAATAATAAACAGGTTATTATAATCCGTTTCAGGAATATCCGACGGTACTACCTGTGAGCCTACTAAAGCGTTGGCTATATTATCGATGGTATTGGAGTGCCCGACAATAAGCACATTTCCTTTACGTTTACTTTTGATCAGTTCAACGAAGGCCGGTAAAGAGTCAGAGGAAGGATGATAAGTAACAATGGAGAGATCATTTGTTTTGGCCAATGGCATAGCCGTTTGCAGGGTGCGTTTGTAATTGGTACTGTAAATGCGTTTAATACCGGCATTGGCAAGGCGTTGTTGTAAAGCAACAGCATGGGCATGGCCAGCTTCGGACAGGTCGGGATTATTCTTGTCCGACTGCATGGTAGCGGTAGCAGGTGTGGCTTTTTCAGCATGGCGTACAACATAAATGGTCTGGCTACAGGAGGCAAGACCTACTATAAGCAATAACAATATAATTCTCATATACAGTAAAGTTTAATTAAACGGATTCTAAATTAGGATAAAAAAGGATGACAAGTTTACCACTTATACATTTATAGGATTATACAACAAAGCCGCATACCATAAAGGATGCGGCTTTGTATAATTATATTCAGGATCATTAATCAACCAGTTCCAATCCCCAGCTTTTACCTTTCTCCACTGCCGGCACTCCTTCTGTGATCCAGCGTGCAGGTTTGGCGCCTTTTAATAACCAGTCAAAGAATTGTTGCTCGCGGATCTGGATGTCCTTACGGTTCTTTCTTTCCACCAGGTTATGTGCTTCGCCATTATAATTTAACATCCAGGCCTGTTTACCTAAACGACGAAGGCCGGTAAACAGTTCAATACCCTGGTACCAGGGAACGGCGCCGTCTGCGTCGTTAGCCATAATAACTATCGGTGTTTTTACTTTGGGTAAATGAAACAAAGGAGAGTTCTCAATATATAGTTGTGGCTTTTCCCACAATGTAGCGCCAATACGGCTTTGTGTTTTTTCGTACTGGAACTGCCTGTTCATACCGCTCTCCCAGCGTATGCCGCCATAGGCACTGGTCATATTGGCAACAGGTGCGCCAGACCAGGCCGCTTTAAAGATATCGGTCATGGTAACCAGTTGTGCTACCTGTATACCGCCCCAGCTCTGGCCCTGTATACCCAGGTTCTTACCATCTACCCATTTATGTTTTGACAGGTCTTTGGCTGCACTCACAATATAATCGTAAGCACTTTTTGCCGGGTAACCTTTGGTATAATAAATATCAGGTGCAAAAACCAGGTAACCCCTGCTTACAAAGAAGGATATATTTAAACGACTGGGTGTTGGTGCCGGTGGTATATAACTGTTTAAACCATTACTTAAGGTTTCATAGAAATAAAGGATCAAAGGATATTTTTTGGTGCTGTCAAAATCCTCCGGTTTATATAAAATGCCGGTTGATGTTTTGCCGCTGAATGTTTTCCATTTATACAATTCAGCCGTACCCCAGTTGTAACCGCTTTGCTGCGGGTTGGTATTACTTAATTGTTTGGCTGTATAATTGTTACCGCCTGCCTGCGCTACGGCAAATACATTGGGCGATTGCTGGTAGGTTTCCTCCGTAACAGCATACACCGCATTGTTTTTTGCTTTATAAGGCATACCCAGGCTTATAGCTGCAGGAGCAATTACGGGTGATAAACTGTACTTGTCATTAACCGCTTTATAAATAAATAAACCGGCATCTTTATTTACATCGTTAAAATAACGCACCAGCAGTTCCTGCGTTGGCTGGATAAACCGCTCTTCCCTGTCGGTACGGATATAACGGTACACCACTTTTTGCGGGCGGCCGGTTAAGAATACCTCCGGCTTTTTACCGGCGGCTATGAACAGTTTTACAATACCATATTTATCGTACACATACACAAAAGCTTCTTTTTCATCCCAACCCATAAAACCATAAGCAGGCGGATCGGATGGCGTATCATTCTCCTCATCCCATAAAGGATAAGTATAACCCTGGCTGATATTACGGGTAGCCTTACCATCGCTTACATGATAACTTTTTGTATCGTAGTTATACCAGATAAAGTATTTGCCGGAAGGAGAAATATAAGCCGGTGATAACTGGCCGTTCATGTTTTTCAGTACCAGTGTTTTTGCACCGGTTTGTACATTTACCCAATACACATCTTTTTTGGTATTACCTGTCCACTGGCTTTCTACACGCCTGCCAAAATCGGTAACTGCCAATACATTTTCACCATCACCTTCGTTGGTAAGGTATGCATTAGGTATTTCCTTAGAGGTTAACTGGGTAAAGCTATTGGTGGCCAGGTCGTAAACCGCCTGGAAGTCTTCTTCACGGGTACGGTTCACACGGCTTAACTGCGTGGTTTGCAGGTAATCTTCATTGTAGTGCCATACATCCAGTTTTACCAGGTCAATATCTACCAGGGTAGTGTCTTTAGGTGTTGGTATAGGCGCCGTATCGAAGTATAGTTTTTTACCGGATTTGCTGAAACTGATATTGGCAAACGGACTTACCGTGAATTTTGCGGGCAGGCCGGCAGTAGTATTGTCAACCAATACGCGGGCACTATCCTGGCCGGCAGTATAATACCAAAGCTTGTAAGTTTTGGTTAAAGCCTTGGGGGCAGCGTCGCGTTCGGCTATAAAGGCCAGTTGAGTACCATCTTCGGAGAACTCAAAATTTTTAAACTCGTTACCACCCAGTAAGATGGTATCGGCTTTTGCCTGTTGCAGGCTCACCAGCACAACAGCCGGTTTGCTTAATGAATCGCCGGGGGCTTTGGATTGCTCCAGTAAAAGGCGAGTGCCGTTTTTATCGAAATAGTATTTTACTACATTTTTAAACTCCTGTTGTTTACCTGTAGCTAAGTTTCTTAATACAAGTGTAGATCCGGTTTCTGCATTACTGCCACCTGGCTCATCGCCTTCGGCATCTATTAAAGCATATAGTTCTTCTATTGTCTCATCATCTTTTTTTGATTTCTTTTTTCCTTTAGCAGCTGTTTGTGCTGCAATTACCTGTTGCAGGGAATCTATCACATGCATCAGGCTATCGGCTGTTTTATTCACCGGCTTGCCTTTGGGCGCTGCTGCTTTGGTATCTTTTTCCAGGTGATAAGCCAGCCAGTTGGCTGATTTTTCAGGGATCTTAAAGCCCTTTGTTTTTTCTTTTTTCCAGATACTGTCCTTGCCCAGTTCAATAATAGCCATGGTATCTTTGGGCGTGTCTTCCGGTTTTTTCTTTTTGATCCTGGCCTCCCTTAACTGGGCATAGAAGGGTTTGATACGGAAGACAAGAAATTTATTATCCTCGGTGATAGTGGCATTATAACCACGGGCAATTGTTTTTTTGTAAGTACCATCGGCCGATTGGATAACCAGTTCGTTATCGCCTTCCTGTACATTTACCGCATACACGATCCACGCACCATTATTGCTGATACTGGTTTCACCAATGGATTGCCAGCTATCATACACGGTATGATCCAATACTTTTTTCTGGGCGCTGATTTGTGTATGACACAATAAGGCCGCTGATACCAAACAGGCAAAGAATAAACCCTTCATAAATGCAGTTACATTTTAAAATTGAGCACTATTATTACTTTATAACTAATACAAGCAAGAAAACGGTGCGGGTGAGGGATAGCAGCGGAAAGCCCGCAGTACCGCTTTAACAAACCCGGCGACGCAGGAGCCGTAGTTTATGTTACACGGAACGAGGACTTGCAGCGTATAGCCCGACCCTGTATAAGAATAAGCCGGCTGAGGCCCGAAGCCGCAACACTGTTACACAGGGGCACCCCAAAACTGGTTATGGATAATTGCAGTTACTGTTTCATTAACCGGTTACCGGTAGCTTCAAATATACTAAGGTTTTTTATAAATCGTCAGCTTGTAATATCAGCGGCCACCTGTTTGTTTTTAACCGTTTGTCGGCGTAACAGTAAGGTATGAATGACCAGCGAGGACATGATGATGGCAAAGCCAACAAAAAATGAAGGGCCAAGGTCTTCCATTTCATTGAACATGAAGAAGGCCAGCAGTACCCCGTACACCGGCTCGAGGTTATAACTTAAGGTGACCGTAAAAGCCGAAAATCTTTTTAAAGCCACCATGGAGAATTGCATGGCCACAACCGTACACAATATAGCCAGTACCAATAACCAAAACCAGTCAGCCGTTGAAGGAACAAACTGTGTAGTGGGCGCTATTTGTAAAAAGAGGGGTAATAATAAGGTAGTGCCCAGTATACAGCCTGTCATTTGCCAGGTAAGGCCGGTTTCAATATTGATACGCTGGATGGTCTGGCGCATAAAAATGGGGAACAGTGCTGCCAGAAAGGCCGATATTAATCCGAAAGTGATGCCCAACCGGAAACTACTGTCGAAATGAAAGATGATGTAAATGCCAATGATTGACAAAACACCCAATAAAACTTCGGTAAGCCGGTGTTTTTTACGGGTAATAAGCGGCTCCAGCAAAGCAGTAAAGAAACCCGTGCAGGATAAACAGACCAGGCCTACCGATACATTGGCAAATTTTATACTGGCATAAAAACTGATCCAGTGTAAGGCGGTAACTGTTCCTATACCCAATAGTTTAACCATATCGGTATTACTGATCTTTTGTAATTTACGCTGCCAGGCAAATAAGACCCAGAAACAGGCGCTTGCAATTAATACCCGGTACCATACCAGGGCGACTGCTTCCAGGCTGATCAAACGCCCTAAAATACCTGTAAAGCCGGCCAGCAGCACCGCAATATGTAGTTTTATAAAAGCCTGTTTCATGGGCTGCAATTTAGGCGATTTTTATATGCCGCTACTTACGGTTAATGACCTCATTTAACCGTTTTACCACCTTTTTGTGAGCATTTCGTTAAGGAATGGGAGGCGATTGTTTACCAGCAGCCAAACCCTTAACTTTGTAGTAATTGTATTTATGCAGGTTTTCTCTTTTGCCATATTATCAGATATCTATGCCGCGCTGCTACCGGCCAACTTTTACATACCTGACTGATTGCACCTATACAGAACCTGCGTGCCCGTAATGGGTTTTCTTTTCACTAAACAGCCAGTAACATGGAACAGAAACAGACAAACATTTTTGTTAGTTCAGAAACAGGAACATTAAGAAGGTTATTAGTACATAGTCCCGACAGCGGTATTGGTAAAGTAGTACCATCCAAAGCACAGGACTGGTTATTTGAAGATATTGTGCACCTGGATACCATCAGGAGGAAAGAGTATGATTATTACACTAAATTATTATTGTATTTTTTAGACCCCGGCAAGGTAAAGGGGAAAATAAAGGATATTGATAACCCGGACAATAAATATAACTTTTACAAACCGGGACATGCTGATTTTTATAAATCGGATAAAGTAGTGGAGCTGGAATGGTTACTGGCCGAGATACTGGAAGTGCACGAGATAAAGATAAAACTGATTGCCTCGGTATGCGCCATTGAAAATTGTTCTTATGAGATACAGGAGAGCCTTACGGCCCTGCCCGCAGCCAGCCTGGCCAAGCTGTTCATCAGCGGTACGGATAATGATAAACGCATGATCTTTCCGCCTGTACCCAATTTTATTTTTACCCGCGATATCGGCATTGTGATCAATGATCACATATTACTGAACAAACCCGCCAAAAAAGCCCGCACCCGTGAGGCCTTACTGATCAAGTATATTTTCTTTAACCACCCTATGTTCAAGGATTTCAGTAAGAACATTATTGAGTTACCCGATGCCTCGCACCATTTTTTACTGCCCAAGGATGGGGATGATAAAAAAGTAACCCTGGAAGGTGGTGATATTATGGTAGTGAGCAAGGACCATATATTGGTAGGCGTAAGCGAAAGGACTACCATGGAAGCCGCCCACCAGGCCATTAATGTACTCTTTGAAAAAGGTATAGTGAAGAAGATAACGGTGGTAAAGATTCCGAAGAAAAGGGATTATATGCATATTGATACCGTGTTTACCCAGGTGAAGAAGAATGTATGGGTAATGCTGGGCGCTTTTTCCCGCAAGACCATTAAGATGGAAGACGCCGACCCGGTGGAGAAATTACTGGATGTAAAAAAGAAGGATGATAAGATCAGGATCATACAGTTTAAAAAGAAAGACCCATCCTCCCCTGTTTATTTTGACAGCCTGGAAGACCTGCTGATCGACATCAGTAAACATGACCTGAAATGCGAAGAGAAGGTGAAGTTTATTTACTCGGGTAATAACGAGTTTCCCTATGATGCCCGTGAACAATGGACCGACTCCTGTAATTTACTGGCTTTACGCGAGGGCATTGTATTGGGCTATGACCGTAACGATAAAACCCTGGACGCTTTTAAGAAGGCTGGTTTTGCCACCATTCATGTACAGGAATTGTTAGACCAGTTTGAGGCTGGCAAATTAACACCCGACGACCTGAAAGATACGCTGATCACCATGCCATCGGCCGAGTTATCGCGTGCCCGTGGTGGTTTTCATTGTATGAGCATGCCTTTATTACGCGACGCCGATTAAATTTACGCCCATGCAAAACACAGCACATTTATTAATGATAAAACCGGTGAACTTTAGCTTTAACGCTGAAACGGCCGTGAACAATGCTTTTCAGCAGGCGAATACAGATGCTGATACACAGGAAAGATCATTGAAGGAGTTCAACGATTTTGTTGCCTTGTTAAGGAAAAACGGTATCGATGTTACGGTAGTGGATGACACCCCGGAACCTTATACACCTGATTCTATTTTTCCCAATAACTGGATATCCTTTCATGCAGATGGCAGTATTGTTTTATACCCAATGTTTGCCGCCAACCGCAGGCAGGAAAGAAAACAACATGTGCTGGACCATATTGCCAATAAGTTTACCGTTAAAGCAAAAACCGATCTCAGTCCTTATGAAAAGGAAGGATTGTTTTTAGAAGGTACGGGCAGTATGGTATTGGACAGGGATAAAAAGATAGCTTATGCCTGCCTGTCGCCGCGTACTGATAAAACCGTACTGGAAAGTTTTTGCCAGGCAAAAGGTTATACGCCTGTCAGTTTTACTGCTACCGATGGTAAGGGCCAGGCCATTTACCATACCAATGTGTTAATGTGCGTGGCCGATAAATACGTGGTGATTTGCCTGGACGCCATACCGGATGCAGGAGAAAGAGCAGCAGTAGAAAAAACCATTACAGAAACCGGCAAGACCATCATTCCTATTACCTTAGACCAGATGAATCATTTTGCCGGCAATATGTTACAGGTTAAAAACGAAGCGGGCAAACAATTCCTGGTTATGTCATCACAGGCATATGAGTCTTTAACGCCCAACCAGGTTAATTCCTTACATTCGTTTAACGCCATTTTGCACTCGCCCTTATATACCATAGAAAAAAACGGGGGCGGCAGTGCCCGTTGTATGATGGCCGAAATATTTTTACCAACGCTTTAGTTATAACATGAAGAAAACATTTTTTCTTTTATCATTTATCGTATGCTCCTGTGTATTGTTTGCACAGGATAGTTATTTAGTGCTCACCGACTCATTCCGCAATCATTATATTGCCACCCATGGTGTACTGAAAAAGGAGGAAGAGAAAAAGCAATTACGTTTTTACACCATACAGGAAAAATATAAGGTAACCGCCAGTTTTAAACCTGCCGAAAATATGGAATGGTTTACCATGGAAACATCGGGTACCATGAAGAAAGTATATCGTGTGTACGGAACGGTAACTTTTACCATTAACGACACTGTTAACACCCTGCAGGTATTACAGGCTCAACAGTTATTAACCAGTAACGAATATAAGGATTATTTGTTTTTGCCTTTTACGGATAAAACTACCGGGCAGGACACTTATGAAGTAGGCCGTTATATAGACCTGAAAACAACCGATATAAAAAACGATAAGGTAGTTATTGATTTTAATAAAAACTACAACCCTTATTGCGCTTATGTAAGTGGCAAATACAACTGCCCTATTCCGCCAAAAGCCAATGCTTTAGCGGTGGCCATTACGGCCGGGGAAAAGAAGTATCATGTTAATTAGCCGGTGAGTTAATTAGCTAATTTGATAATGTGCTGATTTGCTGATTAACAGTAATAATATAAAAAGCCGCTTCTTGTTACAGAAGCGGCTTTTTAGTATATAGTTGATGCCGTAAAAGATGTAAGCTTATAACTTAAACCTTATTACTTACAACCTTCTTAGTATCCCATTCCACCCATATCAGGTGCACCATGAGCATGAGGCGCATCTTCTTTCTTAGGTTTGTCGGCAATTACACATTCGGTAGTTAACAACATACCTGCAATTGAAGCAGCATTCTCTAAGGCTACACGGCTTACTTTAGTAGGGTCAATTACACCGGCTTTGAAAAGGTTTTCGTAAGTTTCTGTACGGGCGTTGAAACCAAAGTCAGCTTTACCGTCTTTAATTTTCTGTACCACGATAGAACCATCGATACCTGCGTTAGAAGTTAAAGTGCGGATAGGCGCTTCCAAAGCACGGCGTACGATAGCAACACCGGTTTGCTCATCGGCGATCTGGCCTTTGATTTTAGCTTCTAAACTTTCAATAGAGCGGATATAAGCTACACCACCACCAGGTACAATACCTTCTTCAACGGCAGCGCGGGTTGCATGTAAAGCGTCGTCAACACGGTCTTTTTTCTCTTTCATTTCTACCTCAGTAGCAGCACCAACATATAATACCGCTACACCACCGGCTAACTTAGCTAAACGCTCCTGTAATTTTTCTTTATCATAGTCAGATGTAGTATTCTCGATCTGCGCTTTGATCTGGTTTACACGGGCAGTAATATCAGCTTTTTTACCTTTACCACCTACGATGGTTGTGTTGTCTTTGTCAATAGTAACAGATGAGGCCTGGCCTAAATAAGTCAGGTCAGCTGCTTCTAATTTATGACCTAATTCTTCGCTGATAACGGTACCGGCAGTTAAAGTAGCAATGTCAGTTAACATTTCTTTTCTTCTGTCGCCAAAGCCGGGAGCTTTAACAGCAGCCACTTTAATAGTACCGCGAATTTTATTTACTACCAATGTAGCTAAAGCTTCTCCTTCTAAATCTTCAGATATAATTAATAAAGGACGACCGCTTTGTGCTACTTTCTCCAGGATCTGGAGAATATCTTTCATGGTAGATATCTTCTTGTCGTAAATTAAAATGTAAGGGTTTTGTAACTCAGCTTCCATTTTCTCGCTGTTGGTTACAAAATAAGGAGAGATATAACCACGGTCAAACTGCATACCTTCTACCACATCAACAGTAGTATCGGTACCTTTTGCTTCTTCTACAGTGATCACACCTTCTTTACCAACTTTTGCAAAAGCCTCGGCAATTAATTTACCAATGGTCTCATCGTTGTTGGCAGAAATAGTAGCCACCTGCTGAATTTTTTTGCTGTCGCTTCCTACAGTCTGGCTCTGGCCTTTTAAGTTTTCAACCACCAGGGCTACCGCTTTATCAATACCGCGTTTCAGGTCCATCGGGTTGGCACCTGCAGCTACCATTTTCAAACCTTCGCTAATGATGGCTTGTGCTAAAACAGTGGCAGTGGTAGTACCATCACCGGCAATATCAGCCGTTTTGCTGGCTACTTCTTTCACCATTTGAGCGCCCATATTTTCAATAGGGTCTTCCAGTTCAATTTCTTTGGCTACGGTAACACCATCTTTGGTTACGGCAGGAGCGCCAAATTTTTTCTCTATAACTACATTACGACCTTTAGGACCTAATGTTACTTTTACAGCGTTTGCTAAAGCATCAACGCCTTTTTTCATTTTATTTCTAGCTTCAATATCAAAGAAAAGTTGCTTTGCCATGATCTTTTAAATTAATAATTAATAGGTAGTAATTAATAATGATTACTATTTTTTTGTTACCGGCGTCACAGCCCTGATCAGGCTTTTGTTGCGACGCTCCGTTCATCGTTCAGTACGCTGTTCAACTTAACATTGAACTTTTGAACTACTGGAACTTTTAAACTTTTATTTTATACAATTGCCAGGATATCCGACTCTCTCATGATCAGGTAATCCAGTCCTTCGATCTGGATCTCAGTACCGGCATATTTACCATATAACACTGTGTCACCTGCTTTTACAGTTACAGGCTCGTCTTTTTTACCAGGGCCCGCAGCGATAACAACACCACGTTGTGGTTTTTCTTTTGCTGTATCAGGGATAATAATTCCACCTGCAGATTTTTCTTCAGCAGCAGCCGCTTTAACAATTACCCTGTCGTGTAAAGGAGTAATGTTGACTTTCTTAGCCATAATTGTATTGATTTTTATTTTTTTAGTTAGAAGCCCCCTTTTTAGAGGGATGGCAAAAGTACAGTAAATAATATGCCAGTTGCAGTTTAAAGCCTTTTTTTCACCATTTTGGCAGAAATGACTGACAACAGGACATTTTTATGTAATAAGAGGCAGTAAACCGGCAATTGACAATTGATAATGGACAATTGACAATGAGCAATTTGTAATTGCATGAAACCCGTTTATGATGATTGCATATAGCCAATTACTTATTTTTTGTACAGGCTTTGATCTATTGCCTGATGCCAATTACTTATCGTCTGTTACTAATTGCTTATTGCCAATTGCTTATTGCACGCCCCTCTATTAACCTTTCCGGCTCCAAACTTCCTGTCTCCCTGACTTTCAGACTTTCCAACTTTCCAACTTTTAAACTTCCCTAAAAGCATTAACTTTATAATTTATCCCATTCCACATGCCCAAAACCTTTATCTTCGCACCCTCAAAAGCTCTTTTGAATGATTAGCAGAAGAAATATCAGGGTAAAAGTGATGCAAACATTATATACCGTTGCATCTTTGGAAACCGAAGCCAAACCGGGTGAACCCCAAAAAATCTTACAACAACATTTTGACCGTACACAGGAATTACTGACCTACTTTACCTGGTTTTTAACCGAAGTAGCCAGGTACCCTGAAAAAGATGCGCACCAGCGTGCCAATAAACATTTACCCAGTAAGGAAGACCTGAACGTAAATATTAAGCTGGCGGGCAATGAATTGCTGTGGACCATTTTGGACGAGCCCAGTTTCCAGGCCCAGGTAGGCGCCACCAAACCACAGGCCCGTACCAACGAAGAGCTGATCCGCAAAATATACCAGCGTTTAAAAGATACCCCGGAATACCTGGCCTATATCAGTACACCGGAGAGAAATAAGAATGACGAAAGAGCTATTCTCGAGTTTATTTTAAACAATATGCTGCTGGAATATGAGCCCTTTACCGCACATATTGAAGAGATGTTTGCCAACTGGGATGATGATGGAGAGATGGTGATACAACTGATCGCCGGCGGTTTACAAAAACCCCATTCGCTTAAATTCTCCAACCTGTTAAATGACGATAAAAAGCAGTTTGCCTTTAACCTTACCAGGACGGTTCTGGAGAAAAAAGAATACCTGCAGGAGCTGATCGTTCCCAAACTTAAAAACTGGGATGCGGAGCGTATTGCTTTACTGGATATGATCCTGATGCAAATGGGAGTGAGTGAGTTTTTATATTTTGATACCATTCCGCCCAAGGTGACCATTAACGAATATATTGACCTGGCCAAAGAGTACAGCACACAGCAAAGCGGCCAGTTTGTAAATGGTATCCTGGATAATATTAACAAGGACCTGACCACGCAGGGAAAAATGCAGAAACGCGACCACAGAAAGCCCTAGTTTTAACGAAAGAAGTTTATGATATAAGCTTACCTTTGCCCCTTTATAAATATTATATAGTTTATGAAACGTATATTTTTCCCTTTACTGATGGTTGCCGCCCTGGCAGCCTGTAACTCGGCAGATAAACCAGCAGAAGACCATACCGGGCACAACCATGGCCAGGAAACGGATAAAGCTGCAGAAATAGCAAAAACCTTACAGGACTCGGCCAACTATACTTCTATCGAATGGTTAGACTCTACCTTTAAGGATATGGGTAAAATTAAAAAAGGCCAGAAAATTGAAGTTAGTTTTCCCCTGAAAAACATAGGCAACAAAAACCTGGTTATCAGCCAGGTAGATGCAGGTTGTGGTTGTACAGTACCTGAAAAACCTGAAAAGCCCATTGCCCCCGGCGGACAGGAAGTGATCAAAGCGGTATTCGACAGCCAGAACCAGTCTGTGGGAACACCATTAAGAAAAACAGTTTCCGTAGTAGCCAATACCATGCCTTCCACTACTCACCTGCTTACCTTTAGCGTAACAGTGGTTGAATAATTTATTTAATTTCTAAACAAGTATATAATGAGTATTTTCTTTTTGCAAGCCAAGCCTTCCGGACCTTTAGGTGGTTATGAAACCATTGTTTTCATGTTAATGATGGTGGTGGTATTCTGGTTATTCTTCATCCGCCCCCAATCTAAAAGGGCAAAAAACCAGAAGAAATTTATTGAAGACCTACAGAAAGGTGATAAAATTGTAACGATTGCCGGTATACACGGTGTAATAAATAAAATTAACGAGGACGGTACTTTAAGCATTGAAGTAAGCCCCGGTAGTTACCTGAAAATTGAAAAATCGGCTTTAAGTCTTGACTGGACAGCCCAGGTAAACAAACCTGCCGCTGATGCCGCAAAAAAATAATAAAAATCAGTTCTTAAAAGCCACAGCTAACCGCTGTGGCTTTTATTTTTTCCGATACCCCTCTCCGTCTGGAAAGATATTTGTACTTTTCAGGCTTAACCATTCCTCGAAAATTAATTCATAAGCCCTCCCTACTAATATAGTCCGCATAGCAGTACTGCTATGTGGAAAACCAATTTTTATTTTTGTAAATTGTGTATGCATAGTTGTGACCATTTTATATGTTATAATTTTGTATCATTTAAAATAGTTACGTACGGGTATACTGCTAAACCTAAACAGGTGTAACATGTTAAAAGTGGGCATTACCGGAGGTATAGGGACCGGAAAAACAGTAGTAGCAAGAATTTTTGAAACATTAGGTGTACCGGTGTATTATGCCGATACAGCAGCCAAAACCATTATCAATACCAACCCCGAAGTTAAACAACATATCATTGCACAATTTGGCCCCGAAAGTTATATCCAGGGCAAATTAAACACTCCATATATTTCCGGTATTGTATTTAAGGACAGCGACAAACTCCAGGCATTGAACAGCATTACCCACCCTGTAGTGATACAACATGCCAGGGATTGGTTGTTAAGGCAAGAAAGCAGCTATGCGCTGAAGGAGGCCGCATTGTTATTTGAAAGTGGTTCGTATAAGGAACTGGATATTATCATTGGGGTAGCATCCCCTTTTGAAACCCGTGTAGAAAGGGTAATGGAAAGGGATAATATATCCCGTGAAGCCGTATTACAGAAGATGGGAAAACAAATGGATGAGGAGGAAAAAATAGCGAAATGCGATTACGTTATTTACAATGATGAAAAGCAGATGGTGATACCACAGGTACTGGCCTTGAATAAAATACTGCAGCAAAAAGCAGCTAACCCACCAACATAGCCTACTGTATATTTACGTACCACTAACTGGTAATTTTATTCACGGAATAACATATAGATTTATTTCATTCTATATTGTGCTTAATTAAACTTTATGTACAATATGAAAAAAATCTTCAGTGTGGCCATTGCTCTATGTGCCATCAGTTCCTTATCTGCACAAAAATTTACTTATGGTATTAAAGGAGGTGTAAATACCAACCAGTTGTATTTAACCGGCAAAAATGACGGCGAAAAAGTAAATTATTCGTCCAGTAAAGTGGGCTTCCAGGTAGGTGGAGTAGCCGAACTCTCCCTTACCAATAATTTTGCGATACAGCCTAATGTGCTTTTTACACTAAAGGGTGGCAAATACCCCGGCTCTCCTTATGCTGTAAATATCTACAGTATTGAGCTTCCCCTTAATCTTTTGTATAAAACCAATGGCTTCTTTGCAGGTGCCGGCCCTAACTTTGGTTATGGCGTAAGTGGTAAAATTAAGGCCGAAGACGAAACGATAGATGTATATGAAGAAAATGCAGAAGTACCCTTAAAACGTTTTGAAATAGGTGCTAATATTATTATGGGCTATCAATTCCCATCAGGCTTTAATATCAGCGGACATTACACATTAGGTTTGAACAATACACTTGACAGGGATAACGATCCTAATGATACTAAACTAAATAACAGGATCCTGGGCTTTTCTGTAGGTTATACTTTCGGCAAAAAATAATCACCGGTTTTGTATGAATAAAAAAGGTTGTTCTGTTATAACAAAACAACCTTTTTTTATTTAACTGCTTTCCTTATTATTTCAATTTGCTCAACGCCTCTTTAATACGTTTCCAGGCTTCTTCTATTTTAGGCAAACTATTCGCAAAAGAAAAACGTACGCAGGCCGGCTCACCAAATGCCTCACCCATTACCGATGATACGTGGGCGGTGTTCAGCAGGTACATACAAAAATCTGCAGAATTGGTAATGGTAGTGGTACCGTCGCTTTTACCGTAATAGGAACTTACATCAGGGAAGATATAAAAAGCACCATCCGGCTCTGGACACTCAATACCAGGAATTTCGGCTACCAGTTCCAATACTCTTTTTTTACGGCGGGTAAACTCTTCTGTCATTTCAACAGTTGGCTTTAAATCGCCGGTAAGCGCCGTTACCGCAGCTTTCTGGGTAATGGCACAGGTACCGCTGGTAAATTGTCCTTGTATCTTTTCAGTAGCTTTTGCTACCTCTGCACTGGCGGCAATATAACCCAGGCGCCAGCCGGTCATGGCAAATCCTTTACTTAAACCGTTAATGATAATAACGCGGTCTTTAATATCGTCAAACTGTGCAATACTTTCATGTGCGCCGATAAAGTTGATGTACTCATAAATTTCATCGGAGATAATATAAATGTCCGGGTATTTACGGAAAACATTGGCCAGGCCTTCCAGTTCATCTTTGGTATACACTGTACCGCTGGGGTTACAGGGTGAGGAGAACAGGAATACCTTGGTTTTAGGCGTTATCGCAGCTTCCAGTTGTGCAGGTGTAATTTTGAACTTTGCTTTTGCTTCCGATTTGATCTCTACTACCTTACCCCGGGCAATTTTTACCAGTTCACTATAAGTTACCCAATATGGTGTGGGAATGATCACCTCATCATTATCATCTACCAATGCCAGTATGGTATTGGCCAGGCTTTGTTTTGCACCTGTGGAAGCAACGATATTTTCAGGTTTGTAATCTAAATTATTATCGCGTTTTAATTTTTCACAAATGGCTTCACGCAGGTCTAAAAAACCAGGTACAGGTGTATAATGGCTCCAGTTATCATTAATGGCCTTTATTGCCGCGTCCTTAATATGCTGTGGCGTATCAAAATCCGGTTCACCCAAACTAAGGTCGATCACATCGATACCCTGTGCCCGTAATTCACGGCCCAGTTTGGCCATTTTTAAAGTCTCAGGTTCGTTAAAGCGCTGCAAAAAAGAGGAGAGCTGCATGATAATTAATATAAATTGTTTAAACGTTAATTAAATGCCTGTATAAAGGCTCGCAAATTTAATGAAAGAAGGCAAGCATTCTGCCAGAATGTTTACACAAATATTTACGTTTTCCGGTATTTTATTGATTGCTTTAAAACGAACATTTGTTATGGTAACATGCAGTTATTTGCAGGCTAAAACATCCCCTTCCTCCATCAGGCATTCATGCAGACCGTTTATACAATTCATTCTAAATTAAAGAGTAAAACTGTAGCGATTTTAACTAATTAAGTATTTTTATCATTTCTTTTATTTTTTATACCAACTAATCAGAATGAGAATCGCAACACTCGTCCGCATTGCCTGGATTTTATTTTTGGGGCTTAGTACTGTTACACTTAACAAGTTGCAGGCCCAGCAGCATGTTACTATTACAGGAACTATTGTAAATGCCTCACAGGAGCCGGTAGAAGCGGCAACAATTACGGTAAAATCTACTAATGCCGTTACTCTCTCGCAAAAAAACGGCAGCTTCCGGATCACCACACCTGCCGCTCAAAAAATTGTACTTATTATTTCAAACGTAGGCTATATCACACAGGAAGTAGATGTTACCGCCTCTAAAGGTCCGGTAACCGTTACCCTGCAGACCAGTGAAAATGTGAATGATGAAGTAGTGGTAATGGCTTATGGACAAAAGAAAAAAAAGACGGAGATGGTCGGCTCTGCCTTCCAGATCAACGCTGACCGGATAGCACAAATGCCTGCAGGCCGTATTGATGCTCTTTTGGAGGGACAGATGCCGGGCGTAAGGGTAACATTTAATACCGACGATGCCAGCAGTACCAAACAAAGAATTAATATCCGTGTAAGAGGCCAGGGTACCTTTTATGCTTCTGCCGAACCCTTATACGTAGTTGATGGCACTCCTATCTTTACCGGTGACAGGACCAATTTAGTGCCGGGCATACAGACGGCCGTATCCCCTTTATCTTATATTAATACAGAGGATATAGAATCCATCACCGTTTTAAAAGATGCCGCTGCCGCTGCCATTTACGGCGCCAATGCCTCTAATGGAGTGATACTGGTGACTACCAAATCCGGCAAGATCAGTAAACCCAAACTCAGTCTTTCGTTACAGAGCGGTTTTTCCAGCATCAGCAAAAGCACCAAGTTTAAAACACTCAATGGCAGTGAGTACCTGGAGCTGGCAAAAGAATCATTTGTCAATGCCGGCAGGGATCTGGTGGAGTTTCCCTATACTGATAATGATATGAATACTTACAGCGGTACCAATACCGACTGGGTAAATGAATTTTATGGTAACGGGGTGGTGAACAATGCTACCTTAGCTTACACAGGTGGTACTGCGAAATTTAAATATGCGGTATCTGCCGGGTATTTTAACGATAAATCGACCATTATCGGTAACACACAAAGCAGGGCCTCCCTCAGGGCCAACTTAACTTACCAGGTAACCAGTAAATTAGCCGTAACCTTAATTTCACGGGGCTCTTACAATAAAAACAACACTTTTAACCCCGGACAGGATTACCTTGATTTTTTACCGGTTTATTCGCCTTATAATAATGACGGATCATACAGGCTGTACAATAAAAAAATCACCGGCCTGACGCCCTCCGGCGAGCCGGTATTTACTACTGTACGTTTCCTGAACTCCGTAGCAGAACGGGAACAGAATGACGATATCCAGAAAACCAACCTGCTGAACAATAACATTTCAGTAAATTATAAACTGTTCCCCGGTTTAACCTCTACTACGCAATATGGAATTGACGATCAAAGAGTGAAACAAAATATTTACAAGGCAAGAACAAACTGGTCCGGCATGGATTTGCAGGGCAACCCTGTTGGTTATGCTGCCAGGGCCTATAACAAAACAATTACCACAACTTTTATTGAACGTCTTAATTATTCAAAAACCATCGGGGTACATGCTTTTGATGTAGTAGCCGGCCTGGAACTGTATAAAAACAGGTACAGAACCCAATATATTACGGCTTCAGGATTTGCAGACGACAACCACAGGAATATTGATCATGCCGCAGTGATCAATACCAGGGACAGCAGCAAAAGAGAAACTAAAAATGCTTCCTATTTCGGGCAGTTGAATTATAACTATGACCAGTTGTATTATTTCCAGTTAACCGGTCGTCGCGATGGCAGCTCTACTTTTGGAACCGATGCCCGCTGGGGTAATTTCTATGCAGCAGGCATAGGCTGGAATATCAAAAAAGAATTGTTTAATAATAATACTGCTATTAATGTTCTTAAACTGGATGCTACTTATGGTAATACGGGTAACGCCAGGATCAGCCTGCAGGAGGCTTTTGGCATATACACGTTTAACTCAGGCAGCATGTACAATGGCGTGCCGGGAGCATCCTTATCCAATATTCCCAACGCCAAACTACGCTGGGAAGAAGCCAGGCAAATTAACCTGAAACTGAATGTGGCCCTGTTTGATCGTTTAACCATTTTATTAGAAGGTTACCGGAAGAAAACGGTACAGGCGATCGTGAGCAATACCGTATCCCGCACCACCGGTGAAACCTCTGCACAAAGCAATACCGGAGAATTATCCAATACAGGTATTGAGGCCACCATTAACGTAGATATTATTAAAAACAAGAAAGGATTTAGCTGGTGGGTGGAATTGAATGGAGCCCATAACAAAAACAAAGCCCTCGCACTATACAATGATAACGATAAAGCCCAGGGTAATTTCCTATGGCGTGTTGGTTACGATTTAAATACCTTATACCTGATCCGCTGGGCCGGCGTAGACCCCAGGGACGGTGCACCTTTATGGTATGACTATAATGGCAATGTTACAAGGGTATACAGTATAGACAACAGGGTACCGGGCAAATCAGCCAACCCTGATGTGTTCGGTGGTTTCAGAACCGGGTTTGAATACAAAAACTTTACCGTGAGCGCCTTATTCACCTATGTTATCGGGGGACACCAGTTCAGTACTTTCAGCCGCAGTATGAATTCGGACGGACTGAACATTGAAGCCGATAACCAGTCTGTTAACCAACTGGACAGGTGGCAGCAGCCGGGCGATGTAACCCTCAATCCCAAGCCGATATGGGGCGTATCTACCCGGTCTACAATGAACTCTACCCGGTATGTTTTCAACACCACCAATATCCGGTTAGGGAATGTTGCCTTATCATATGACCTGCCGGCCCTGGCCCTGAAAAGACTGGGAGTAGAGAAATGTTCCTTAAGCCTGATAGGCAACGAACTTTTTTTCTGGACGCCTTACGACAAAACCAACAGGAACTCTTTTAAACAGTCGCGTAGCGGTTACCCAACCCAGTCAAGTATTCTTGCGGCATTAAATATCACTTTCTAAGCAGTATATCATGAAACTTAAACTATATATTTTTTTACTTCTTGCGCTTCCGGCACTTATCTCCTGCAAAAAGTATTTTGAAGTAGATAACTCGGACAGGCAAACCATCCCCAACACCTTTTCAACGATCGAGGGATTCAGGGCCAGCATTAACGGTACTTATGCTAAAATGTATAACTACTATTTGAACTCCTTTTACCTGTACCCGGAAGTAGCGGGTAATATGGTAGACCTTGTTAAAACAGGTAATGGAACAATGAAACCCCAGCACGATTTCCTGTCAGATCCTGAAGAAGAAGTAGGTGCTGTGGGGTATATATGGCGGTATGCATTTGAGACCATTGCAAATGCCAATAATATCCTGGAATATGCGCCTGCCTTTATTGAAAAAAATCCAGCCTCCAAAGCCGAGACAGAGCTGATACAGGCACAGGCATTATTTGTGAGGGCATTATCACATTTCGATCTGTGCCGTGTATATGCACAACCTTATAATTATACCGCCGACGCCAGTCACCTGGGTGTCCCGGTTGTACTGATCAATCCAGCACCCGAGGACCCTGTTGCACGACAAACGGTGAAAGTTGTGTATGCACAAATCATCAAAGACCTGAAGGATGCCGAAACCCTTTTCGGGAACAGCGCTGCAGCCAATTCATATGTAGCATCGAAAAAGGCGGTACAGGCTTTATTGGCAAGAGTATATTTATATGCCGAAGACTGGGATAATGCGATCACTTATTCGACCGAGGTAATTAATACCAGCGTGCTGGCTTATAAGGAGCAATACAGTGCTATGTTTAATAACCTGATACCAGGTGCCGAAGCTATTTTCCGGTTAAGCGGCCAGGATAAAACCGATAAAAGACTGGGGCGTGTGTACGCCGTAAACGACCCAACTTATGTACCTGCTGATACCTTAATGAAATTGTTTAACGACCCAGCGGATATACGTTTAGGCCTGTTCCAGGCAAACCCTGCTAACCCTGCCAGGTATTTAACCAGGAAGTGGACCATCGGGGTAACTTATACCCCTAATAATGAACGTTACGACCCCATGGTATTACGTGCCTCTGAAATGTACCTGATACGGGCCGAGGCCTATGCCGGTAAGAACAGGTTAACGGATTGTGCAGCCGACCTGAAAATAATCATTGCCAGGGCGCTGGATAAACAACCGGCCGATATTATCCTGGAGTCTGATAACAAAGAGTTATTATTAAAAAGGATCGCCACAGAACGGGCCAAGGAGTTTTGTTTTGAAGGCCATAATCTTTTCGATATTGTTAGAACTAAAAAAAGCCTGGTAAGGGGTGTTACCACTACTTCCGCTACTAAAACGGTGAACTATCCAAGCGATTATTTTGTACTGCCCATCCCCCAGTCTGAAATGGATGCAAATGCCGCCATGGTAGGTAACCCAACTGTAAACAATTAATTTATGAAACTAAGAAATATAACACTCTTATTATTATTGGCAGGTTTAGTTATCACATCCTGTAATAAAGACGAGACGGAACCTTATACCCTGAAGTTTATTCATATCATGGACAATGAATCGTCCGAGGTAACCGTAAATCAAAATGCCAATGCCATCGGAACTTACAATATTTATTTAAGTTCAGTGCAGTTTTTTGAGCCGATCAAAGTAGCTTATACGATTACCGCCGGTAATGGCCTGACAGAAGGGGTAGATTATGAGGTCATCAGCAGTGCCCGCGAAATCACTTTTTTACCGGGTATTTATGATATGCCGGTTCGTATAAGATGGCTGGCGCATACCATAGACGAAACCAAAAACAATACTATTACGATCAACCTGGTAAGTGCCGATAACCCTTCCTATACAATAGGTTTACCCGGACCGGGCCAGAAACAAAGATCACTCACCATTACTAAGGTTAAATAAAGAACAGGTACACATTTACTATTAACGGAAAATTGTTCCGCTACAATAAATTTTTTGTATGAAACTGATAAAGAAATACCCGGCCTTCCTTGCACTGTTGTTTTTCTTCTCCTGTGCAAAAGAAGCCACCACCTGGGAAAGAGTAGACATGGATGAAGCAAAGATGTTTTCCATAGGTTTTTACGAAGCCGACAACCCGGACGCACTGGTAAAGGATTATGTATTGGATAATATCAAAACCAATAACCTGGTCATCCTGCTACCGGAAAATATTGACCGGAAAAAACTGGTGGCAAGGTTTACCGTAAGCGCCAACACTACTGTAAAAATTGACGGGGTGGAGCAGAAAAGCCGGGAAACGATCAATGATTTTTCTGTGCCTAAAGATTATATTCTGTCGCATGGCAATAACAATGCAAAGTATACGGTAAGCATTGGCAAAGGTGCGGATTATGTATGGAAGCCGCTTGCGTTCACCTATAATGATTCGGCCACTACCTTTATCCTGAAAGTAAATCCTGAAACAGGTGATCCTTTTATCATGTTCAACCAGTCAAGAACACCTACCGATAATCAAAAGGCTGCCATGCTGGCCTACGAGGATAATAACTGGATCAATAAAGGCGAAATTTCTGACGGAAGGATTGGCAACTTTGACTTTACATTTAACAGCCAGGGTACAGCCTATGCATCTTACGCCGATTACACAGCTTCCATATCACAACTTAACACGGTAAAAAAATACACATCGGGTACTTCCTGGTCACTTGTAGGGAATAAGGGAATTACCACCAGCAGGGTAACCTACAATGCGCTGGCCTTCCCGAATGACAATAAATTATTCTTATTCAGTACCATGGATGCCGCCGGGGTATTAGCCAGGAGGGAGTTGGGTATTTCCATCTATGAAAACAATACCTGGACCACCAATGCTACTATACCGGGAAGGGCTTCTTCCATATTTGGCTATTTACAGGTAGCCAGGGTTAAAAATGGGGTGATTTACCTGGGTGTATTCAATGCCAGCTCGCCCAATTCCGTTTCTTTATACAAGTATGAAAATAATACATGGGAAACCCTTGCCGATCAGTGGCGGGATACCAGGGCTACGGCGCTCAATGTAAGAGACTTTGATATGGATGTGGATGATGAAGGCAATGTATATGCGGCCTTTGCTGATAATAGTGATAACGCTACTTATAAATACAGGGTTATCAAATACAATGCGGCCACCAAAACCACTACTCCTTTAGCCAGTTATATTAACGGTGCATCAGGTAATTTATTCAGTTTTGACCTGGCACTGTCTCCTTTGGGCGTTCCTTACTTATTTTACCGCAACAGCAGCAACTACCCCACCATTGTTTCTTTTGACCGGGAAAGCCAGGACTGGACCCTGCCTTATATTTTTGAAGCCCAGGTGGCGGATGAACTTAACCTGGACTTTGCGCCCAACGGTGAAGCCTATGTGGCCTATTTAAAAAACAGGAAGTTCTTTGTTCATAAATATTCTGCCCCTTAATATAAAATGACTGATAACAGTAGTAGGATGAAAAAAATAGTAGTGTTAGTATCAGCTGTATTCGCATTTACGGTTTCTTGTTTTTCGCAGGAGAAGTTCAGTTTTGTATTCATGTCGGATATACATTATACCACCAAATTTGATGCCCCCAGGGGGTTTCGGATGCTGGTGGACACGTTAAACGATATCAACCCGGATTTTGTAATGGTAGGAGGCGATATCATATACGATGCCTTAAGGGTTACCGAAAAGGAAGTAGTGGGCAATACAACCGCTTATTTAAAAGCCGCATCACATATTAAGGCCCCGCTTCATTATGCCATGGGAAACCATGAAGTATTCCAGCTATATAACAAATCTGCCGATACAAATAATACCATCTTTGGTAAACGTTTTTATGAAAAGTATTTTGGCAAACGTTATTATTCTTTTAACCATAAAGGCTGGCACTTTATGGTGTTGGATAATATTTTCATTACCCCGGACAGGAAGTATATAGGCAAGATTGACAGCACTCAGATAGCCTGGATAAAGGAGGACCTTAAAACGGTGGACAGCCTCACTCCTATTGCTATTATGGCACATGTTCCTTTTATCACTACCTTATCGCAATGGTACGGAGGCGGCACCAATGCCAATGACGATAAAGTGGCTTCAGTGGACAGTCACAGGATCATCAAACTGTTTGAAAGAAATAATTTACGGCTGATACTACAGGGGCATCTGCATTATTTTGAAGCATTAAACATAATGAATAAAACCACGGTTATTACGGCCCCTTCCGTTTCAGGCAAATGGTGGCAGGGCAAACAACACGATATTGAAGAAGGTTTTATTAAGCTGGATATTGACGGCGACAATATCAGCTATCAGTATATCGATTATAAGTGGGACGCTAAAAAATAAACGGCGGACAGGCACACTGGCTTTTACCCCTACCCGTCATGGAATTTATTGGTTATATTTGGCAGATGAAGCAACTATCTATTTTCCCTTTTTTATTAGCCGCCGTGCTCCTGCTGGGCGCCTGTAATAATAATGATAAGTCCGGAACAGGTACTACCCTGCCATCCCAGCCAGTGAATGCGGATGCCGTAAATCCTCCCATTAAAACCGACACACCAAATAACAATATGCCTGTGGCTCCGGCTGCCATGCAGCAACAACCGGCAAACAGTGGTATTGTTTTAAACCCGCCGCATGGACAACCCGGGCATAGCTGCGATATTGAAGTAGGACAACCATTGAACAGTGCACCAGCCAATAAGCCTGCAGGCCAGCCGGTAATGACCACCCCTTCCCAGGCACCGGTTGCTAATCCGGCATTACCCAATACAATTACACCGAACAGCGGCCAGGTACGTATTAACCCGGCCCATGGACAACCGGGACACAGGTGTGATGTGGCAGTAGGTGCAGCGCTTTAAAGCGGTTATATACATTTTAAGATAACTGAAGAGTGATATTACATCACTCTTTTTTTTGCCCTTCCCTGTCATGGACTACTTAAAACCCCGGTATTCCAGTGGGCATCAGGCGCTGATGCAAGATTGTGGTTTTAACAAACATACTATACCATATAATAGCCATCAAACCGTAAAATCTGTAATTAGCATTATAATATATTGAAAAACAATATATTATAACAAAATCAAGGGTGATTAAAAGTTCTGCTATATATACCTGAAAACATTATCTTTGCAGCCTTTAAAATTACCAAAAGTCTTTCTAACGCTGACTATGGCGTTAAAAAGATAAAAAAACGTAAACTACCATAACGTATGCAACTGAAAGGTTTGGTTCGATTTTTTACGATCCTGCTTATTATTTATTCTCTGTATCAGCTATCGTTTACACTATTTGTTCGTAATCACGAAAGTAAACTGGAGAAAAGAGCAAAGGCTGATATTGCCCGTAACTACCCTAGTGCTTCAGAGAAGTATCCTGACAACAAAGATTCGCAAGCCGTTTACCAGGAACAACTGGACAAATTGTTCAACGAACGTTTTACCAGGCTGAAAGACAGTACAAAAAATGAAACGCTTACTTATGGCATTACCGGTGCTATCAGCTACCAGAAAGCCAAAGCGGAAGAGTTGAACCTGGGTCTTGACCTGCAAGGTGGTATGAACATTACCATGGAAGTAGAGATGACCGGTTTACTGAAAGGACTGGCTAACAACCCTAAAGATCCTGAGTTTTTACAGGCATTGGAAAATGCGAACAAACGCAGGGGTAACAGCGATGCCAACTTTGTAAAGTTGTTTGCGGAAGAATTCAAGAAAATTGCTCCCAATAAAAACCTTGCTTCTCTTTTTGCTTCAGCAACAACCGGCCTGGTTGGTGTTAATGACAGCGATGGTACAGTGATCTCTAAATTAGAGGGACAGGCCCGTGAAGCATTTGCCAGTAGCTTAAACATCTTAACTACCCGTATTGACCAGTTTGGTGTTGCACAGCCTAATATCAGCCCCGATCCTAACAAAGGTATCATTACGGTTGAGTTACCTGGTATCCAGGATAAAGATCGTGTACGTAAGCTGTTACAATCATCCGCTAACTTACAGTTCTGGGAAACCTATAAAATTGAAGAGTTAGTAAGCTCTTTACAACAGGCTGATGCTGTATTTGATGGCATACTGAAAGGTACCAGCAAAGCTGATACCACTACCAAAACCATTGATACTATTGCCCCGGTTGTAGCAAAAGTTGATAGCACTAAAAAAGATACTACCAATAAAGGCATCACACTGGGTGATTTGGATGGTAAAGATACTGCCGGCAAAGGCCCCAATGCTACCGCTGAGAACGGTAAACGTTCTTTATTCGAGTTCCTGGTACCCATGCAGCAGCCAGGTATGGCTATCATTGGTTTTACCAAAGACACTGCCCAGTTAAGAAGCTACCTGGAAAATCCTGCTATCAGGAAGTTCTTCCCGCGTGACCTGCGTTTTGCATTTGGTTTGGCAGAAGGAAAAACCAAGAGCGATTTCCCGCTGTACGGTTTAAAAACCTATGGCAGTGAAAAAGCACCTGTAGAAGGAAATGTGATCAGGAAAGCTGAACAAACTTATGACCAGACAGGTGGCAGCAAACCGATCGTTTCTATTGAAATGACCGACCAGGGTGCTAAAGACTGGGGAAGACTGACTGCAAAAACTTCCCGTAAATCAGGCAATCCTACACCCATTGCTATTGTAATTGATAATATCGTTTACTCTGCTCCTACTGCAGAAGCAGAATTAGGCGCCAACTCACAGATATCCGGAAGCTTTACTGTAGAAGAGGCAAAAGACTTAGCAAACATTTTAGCTTTGGGTAAAGTAAATGCACCCGCTAAAATTGTGTCTGAGCAAACAGTAGGACCAACTTTAGGTAAAGAAGCTATCAAAGGTGGTTTAATGTCATTTGGCATTTCTTTCCTGGTGATCTTTATCTTAATGCTGGTGTATTACAACACCAGCGGCTGGATCGCTAATATCGCCCTGGTACTGAACTTATTGTTCACCATTGGTGTACTGGCTGGTTTAGGTGCTACCTTAACAGCTGCCGGTATTGCCGGTTTAGTACTGACCATTGGTATGGCGGTGGATACCAACGTAATTATTTATGAACGTATTAAAGAGGAGTTGAACAGGGGTAAATCCTATGCCCAGGCAGTGAAAGACGGTTACCACCGTTCACTGGCACCGGTACTGGACGGTCACATTACTTCGTTAATGACCGCCGTTATCCTGTTCTACTTCGGTTTAGGCCCTGTTAAAGGTTTTGCTACTACGCAGATCCTGGGTCTTTTACTGTCATTATTCTGCGGTATATTAGTTAGCCGCTGGATCACAGAGATCTTTGCCAAACGCAAGGTAAACGTGAAGTATTTCACCGGTATCAGCAGCAGGATCTTCAAACATGCCAGCTATAAATTTATCGAGTTCAGAAAAGTAGCATATGTTATCTCTTTTGTGATACTGGCTTTGGGTATCGCTTCTTTCTTCAACGGTTTCCATTATGGTGTTGAGTTTGACGGTGGCCGTAGCTATAAAGTAGACTTTGATAAAAAAGTTCCGGTTGAGCAGGTAAGAGAAGACTTACGTGCAACATTTGAGAACGAGAACCCGTTAATTAAAACCATTGGTGACGAAAGTACCTTAGAGATCACTACTTCTTATTTAATTAATGAAACCCGTAACGAATATGCCGACTCAGTGGTAGTACATAAATTACACGAAGGTTTGGCTAAATACTTACCGGCAAATACCAGTTTTGAGAAGTTTGAGAACACTAACCTGTTAGGTTCTAAAAAAGTATTACCAACCATATCTGATGATTTAAAAAGAGGTGCGGTACAGGCGACTATTTTCGCTATCATCCTTATCTTCTTATACATCTTCATCCGTTTCCGTGACTGGAAATTCTCACTGGGAACCATTGTATCGTTGGTACACGACGTATTAGTTACCCTGATCGTATTCTCCTTTGCCAAGAACATTGTACCGTTCCCGTTAGAGATTGACCAGCACTTTATTGCGGCCATCCTGACCGTAATTGGTTTCTCTATGAATGATACGGTGATTGTATTTGACCGTATACGTGAGGATACTAAATTATACCCTAACCTGGGGCAGAAAGAACTGATCAACAAAGCCATCAATGATACCTTAAGCCGTACCATTATGACCTCGTTAACGGTATTCCTAACCGTATTGATCCTGTTCATCTTTGGTGGTGAGGTTACAAGAGGATTTGCCTTTGCCATGCTGATCGGTGTGGTAACCGGTATCTACTCTTCTATTTTCGTAGCAGCTCCGATACTGGTTGACTTAGGTCGCGGTAAGGTTGCGGGACGAAAAGAAACTCCAAAAAGTTAATACTTAACTATTTAGTTATACTAAAGCCGGTCAGTAACTGACCGGCTTTATTTTTTTAGATAAGCCGTGGGCCTGTCTGTTTTAGCCTATTTTTTAGCTATCTTTGAAACAATCGCATACCGTTATTTGTTACATAACGTGCTACCTGTGGTTAAACACACCATTGCATAAAGCCGGCCAATCAATCGGCATTTTCATAAACGACAGACAGGATTTATCAACTTATTTTGACAATAACCAAAATAAAAAAATTGATTGGATGCATCATCTACCGCAACTGATAACAGATCTTACGCTCATATTAGCCGTGGCAGCTATTATGACCCTTATTTTCAAAGCTTTAAAACAACCCCTTGTACTGGGTTATATTATTGCCGGTGTTATTGTAAGTGCTAACTTTTCATGGTTCCCTTCCATTTCTGATGCGCAAACAGAGAACATAAAGGTTCTTTCTGAAATAGGCATTATCTTTTTATTATTCAGCCTCGGGCTTGAGTTCAGTTTTAAAAAGCTGGCCCAGGTGGGCGGTTCTTCCTCGGTATCAGCCTTTGTGGAGGCCATTGGTATGTCAGCCCTGGGTTATGGAGCAGGCCAGTTGCTGGGATGGTCCACCATGGACAGTATCTACCTCGGTGCGGCCCTGGCCGTTTCCTCCACTACCATTATTTTAAAAGCGGTAGAAGAACTGGGCCTTAAGAAAAAGAAATTTGCCGGGCTGGTATTTGGTATCCTTATCGTGGAAGATCTTATTACCATCGCTATATTAGTTTTATTGACCACCCTATCAGTTAGCCAGCAGGTAAATGGTATTGAGCTTTTACTGTCCGTAGGTAAACTGATATTCTTCCTTATTCTATGGTTTGTGGCTGGTATATTCTTTATCCCTACCATTCTTAAAAAGACCAGGAATTTAATGAACGATGAAACCCTGCTGGTGGTTTCCATTGCCATGTGCCTGGTAATGGTATACCTGGCTGCAGGTGCAGGCTTTTCCTATGCCCTGGGAGCTTTTGTCATGGGTTCATTACTCGCCGAAACAACCAAGGCGGAAAGAATTGAACACCTGGTTAAACCGGTCAAAGACCTTTTCGGCGCTATCTTCTTTGTATCGGTGGGTATGATGATCGACCTGAAGATGATCGGTGAATATGCTATTCCTATTTTATTAATTACCGTGGTTTGTATAGTGGGTAAAGTGATCACCACTGGTATTGGTGCTTTTATTTCAGGTAATTCGTTAAAAGTATCCTTACAAACCGGCATGAGCCTGGCACAGATCGGTGAATTCTCTTTTATTATCGCTATGCTGGGTACTACATTAAATGCCACCAGTGCCTTTTTATACCCTATTATTGTAGCCGTTTCGGGTGTTACCACTTTTACCACCCCTTATTTAATAAAAGCCAGCTCGCCGTTTTACGACTGGATAGATAAACGTATGCCGGAAAGATGGCGCAAATCACTCACCCGTTATAGTTCGGAAGCTACCACCATTACAGCTACCAGCGACTTCCACCAGGTGGTTAAATCATTTGCGGTGAATGTGCTCCTGTTCTCGGTTATTATCGGCGCGCTTGTATTTTTATCAGCCACTTATATTTTACCCTGGGTAAATGAACATACCAGTTATGCGATCGGCCGGATCACCGTTACACTCTTCACCTTAGCTGCAATGGCGCCGTTCTTATGGGGCCTTATTGTCCGTAACGAACGGAATGAATCTTTTGTAAAGATTTACTCCATACAAAAATACCGTAGTCCTATCTGGGTAATGCGTGGTATAAAACTGGGCCTGGCCGTATTCTCCATCGTATTTTTATTTAACCGCTTCTTCTCCATCAGTGTGGCCCTGTCCGCTGCTGTAATTATCTTATTTGTTTTTGTTTTCTTCCGTAAAAAAATACAGGAGCAGTATGATCGTATTGAAAACCGTTTTATCCGCAACCTGAACGACCGTGAGTTACAGGCCGAGCTGAAACAACTGGAGATACAAGCCAGTAAAAGAAACGTAGCCCTGGCTCCCTGGGATGCGCATATGACCACCTTTGAGGTATTGCCCGAAACAAGCATCATTGGTAAAACACTGGAAGAGCTGAAATGGCGGGAAGTAGTAGGTGTAAATGTAGCCATGATCAAACGTGGCCAGGTAACCATCACCACCCCTACCCGTTACGATCGTATTTACCCCGGGGATAAATTATATATCATTTGTACAGACGCACAGGAAAAGAAGATGAACGCCATCCTGAGAGCTGATAAGAAGTTACTGGAAAAACAGCATGATGCCGAAGTAGAGCTGGATAAATTCACCGTGGAACACGATTCCCCCTTCATTAATAAATCTATCCGCGACTCGGGCATACGCACCATTACCAATGGCCTGGTAGTAGGTATTGAACGGGATGGAGAACGGATACTCAATCCCGAATCATCCATGATATTTGCCGAAGGCGATGTAGTATGGATCGTGGGTGAGAAGAAACTGATCGACAGTATTAACTGATGTGAGAAATAAGATCTATTGAAGTAAAATCTGCGAATTAGGATTTTTTGATTTAGGATTGGGAAATGGAGCATTAAAAAATTCAGCATTGAGACCCGGAATTCATACTCCATTGTCAATTATCCTTTGTCACTGTCAATGGTTCACTTCCTGTCTTTCGGACTTCCCGACTTTCGGACTTACAGGCTATTCTTACGGGAACAATGAAGTCTGGTTACCAATGCCCTGCTGTGTAGCCAGGTACCAGGCAACAAAGGCCAATGATAAACCTAACAGTATATAAGCAACGATCATCCAGGCATCGCGGGTGGCGGTTTGCGGGGCCAGCATTTCAATCATTTCCGCCGAGGTTTTTTCCTGTTCTCCAACCCTGATGGTATGCAGGGCCTGGTCACGTTTTACTTTATGCGCCGTTACCGCATGGCCGACAGTATATTGTTTTACAGCACTCTCAAACTTAATTTCCCCACCCAGGCCGGCGGTTAACACCCCCACCTGCTGCCAGTTAATAGTAGCACCTTTTTTTAATTGCTGCTGCAGGTCAAATACAAAGTCATTGTACTGAATGATCGCTTCTCTTTCTGTAATACCCGATACGCCTGCAAGCCAGTTGTACAACTTTGCAGGTGCGGTAACCGTATTATCTTTATGAAGATCTAGCTGGTAAGCCCCTGCAGTTACACTATGATCAGCAATATTCATTATCGCATCAGCCTGCTGAATGGCTAATGTGCCGATGCCGGGTAATTGTAATTGCTGGTGTTGTACAAGATAACGGTATAACTGCTGGTACATTATTTATTCTTTTTAGCGAACGAATATACGATACCGCCAACAAAGTTAAAGCCATATACCGGATATTGATTCCAGCGCTGGTATTCCTGGTTGGTAATATTGTTAAACTGCGTCCACAGGCTGATATTATTCCATACTTTAAACTCCAGGCCGGCGTTCAGGTCAAAAGCCCCTTTTAACTTGGTAGTACTGCCGTCAGGGCGAATAAAATGAGCACCATCCCAGCCAAACATATCTACTTTCAGCCACAGGTCTTTAATGATCTGGGCACGGATACTGGCATTCATTTCCATCGGCAGCATACCCCAGGCTTTCTGGTTATTACCTTTTAACTTGGTAAACTGGTTAAGGGTAATGCCGGCTGTTGCTGAAAATTTCTCTTCCACCGTGTATCCTAACTCTCCTCCCATAACAATGATATTCATCTTATCCTGGTTCAGTACGGCAAATGATTTGCCATCGGAGAAAATACCGGCACTGGTATCGTTAATGAATAAAGGCTGGTTATTTAACTTATTTACACCCACCCTTGCATTATAGGTAAAATGGTCAACCAATGTACCTTTAATACCGCCAAATACCTCCTCTATCCAGGTATTTTTCAACTCACCAGGCGCCCAAATCCAGGGATTCTGAGAAGCTAAATACTGGTACGATGTTTTACGCATGTAACCGGTCCAGCCGCCATGTACCACAAATTGTTTATCGGCAATGGCATATTCCGCCAGGATATTGGGGAACATTTTAAACTCGCTGTTATCCCAGCTTGGCCTGATGCCCACCTGTGCTACAAACTTTTCCGATTTATAGGTAATGCCCGGTGCAACATAAAAGATGGTATTATTAATGGCTTTTTGCTTATCGCGGGATAAACGGGTCATATCAAATGCAAGGCCCAGGTTTACCGCAAAGTCGCTGTTAATGTTTTTTTCCAGTGGCAGTGTCAATACAGTATTACTCTCACTATTTTTCAGGTGATCGGAGAATACGTCAATCTTTAATTCAGGTGCATAACTCAGGGCAAAATTTGTTTCACGCAGGTTGCGTAACATAACACGGCCTGAGAAGGTGCTGAACTGCTGCCTGATAGAGTCCTTGGGAAAAGACAAGGTTTCCGGAACATAACCATACTTATATAACCTGTCCGCTTTAAAACCCAGGCCACCTGACCATTCCAGGCCACCGGCTGTTTTATAAAACGCCGATACGCGTGCCTGCGCATTGGCATTTTCCTGGTATTCCCTCTTTCCTTTTGAGGAAGTATATTTTGCAAATATTTCTGCGCCGGCGGTGCTGCCGTCGCCAAATGACAAACCAGCCTGCAGGTAGGGTGTTTTTAAACTACCAAAACCGGCTTTAATATAATTGCTGTTATCCCATACACCGGCGGTATCATGTTGTAATGCCAGGGGTGTTAATGCACCGGGCTGGTAGGCAAATAATAAATGCTGGTTAGGTACATTGTATTGCAGTACCGGCTTGCTGGTATCGGGCTGTGGCGGAGTTGCATTAAAATTAATTTTTGCACTCTCTCTTAAAACAGGTTTAAATGCCGAGGTAATTTCAACCGAACGTTTACGGGTGGTATCCTGTGCCTGTACCATGGCTGTTACACTTAGTAAAGCTAAAGAAAGTACAACCGGTTTATTTATATGTTTCATCTGTAATTATCGCTATTTATGACCGTAACAAAATTTGAATTAGTTAAACCTGCTTGCTTTTTGCTCTTCGGCAGTAGCCTGGGCTAATTTGGTTTTAGCTTCAGCCTGTAGATCAGCATCCAGGCTGTTATCTACTACGCTCTGGAAAGTAGCTTTCGCATTAAAATAATCCTTTTGCTTAAAGTATATATCTCCTAACAGGATATACGATTTGGTAACCCAATAACCGTAAGAGCCTGACTTATTAATGGTTTCAAAAGCAGCTTTTTCTGCATCAGTCAGCTTATCAATGGCCAGCCAGCAGTTGGCAATTTCATAACGGGCTTCGGCTGCGAGTGCCGCTTTGTTTTGCGATACAACATTTTTAAAAGTAGCAATGGCCTGGTTATAATTGCCCTCTACCTGGTAGGATTTTGCAATGGCCATATTGGCCAGGGCCTTATCATCAGAACTGCTGCCTTTGGCTGCTGTCAGGTTTTTGGCATTATCAACCGCATCCGTCCATTTTTTCAACTGGTACTGGCTGCGTAATAAACCGCGCATCGCTTCCAGTTTATTTTCCTGGCTGGATGCTAGGTCATTCAACTGTTTATAATAGGATTCTGCCGTTGCGTAATCCTTTTTCTCAAAAAAGTTCAGGCGGGCGGCTTCCAGTACGGCGGGTTCCGCATATTTGTTAGGGGCATTATTGGCTACATAGGTGTAGGCCGTCAAAGCATTATTCCAGTCTTTTTTATCACTGTAAATCTCACCACGGAAATAGTTGGCATCAATGGCATAAGCCCCGTTAGGGAATTTTTGTAAATAGTTATTATACGCGGTCAAAGCAGCATTTACATTGCCGGCCTGGTAATGATTATCACCCACATAGTATGTTAAAGAATCTTCGGTATCCACGCTGATAGGCTTACCTACCTGTTTCATATAGGCCGCATACTCCTCGGGGCGGTTATCGTTTACGTATACCACTTTAATATTTTCAATGGCATCTGCTGCTTCGGGTGAATTAGGATATTGCCCGATCAACGCTTTATAATATTTTATGGCATCAGCACTGTTATTCATATTATAAGCCGCTATACCCATTTTCAACAAGGCTTCAGGTTTTAAGCTGGCATTACCCGATTGACGTACCACTTTATCCAGGAAGGTAATGGCTTCCGCGTATTTCTCATCACTGATCAGCGAGTTGGCAATCTCCATGTTGGCATCTGTTACCAGGGATGATTCAGGGAATTTGCGGGTCATAGTGGTCATTAAACTCCTCTTTTCACTGGTACTTTTAATACCCGCGATCATGGCATTCTGGAAAGTAGCATAGTCTTCTGCCGGCCAGGAGAATTTGATCACATTATCATAAATAACCTTGGCCTTGCTGTAGTTCTTCATCATAAAGTAACAGTCACCGGTACGCAGGTAGGCATCCTGTGTCAGCCCATCGGAACGTAAAGAGGCGTTTTTACCAATGGGTTCAAAATGGTCCAGCGCTACAGGGTAGTTCTCTTTCCTTAAATAACAATAACCCAGGTTATAACGGGCTGCTACAGGTGTAGCTTCACCACTGCTGGGCGAACCACCATCCAGGTAAGCATTGTAATATTTAATGGCTTCATCCGTTTTATTGGTACGGTAGGCCAGTTCCGCTTTCCAGAATGATACCAGGGGCAATACGCTGCCGTTGTAGGGATCTTTTAATGCTTTATCCAGCAAGGTATTGGCTTCTGCAAAACGGCCATCATTTACCAGCTCGGTAGACCGGCCGTATAAAATACGGGGGTATAAACGTTTGGCATTTTCAGTCGGCGTTTTCAGCCCGTCAATCAATACCAGTGCATCCTTGTAATTATTTGTATTGGCCAGTACGGCCACCAGCAATTCCTGGGCCTCGGTATTATAGGTTGATTTAGGATACTCAGCCAGGAACGATTTTAAACTGTTTAACGCTTCATCCTGGTACCCCAGCTCGTAAGATAATTTAGCATATTGGAACTTGGCTATCTCTTTCTGTTCGGCATTACTGCTGTTGGCGGTGCAGAACAAAAAGGCATTTCTTGCATTGGCTTTCTGCCCGGTCTTTAAATAAGCATCGCCTAATAAATACATGGCATGCTGGCTCAACGGGTCTTCCTTACCGCTTAATTGTTTAAAGCCTTCAATGGCCTTGCTTAATTTACCGGTCTGGTAATAACAGTAAGACAATTCATAAATATCCTCTCTTCTTACCTTCTCCGTTTTAGCTACATAATCTTCCAGGTAAGGCAGGGCTTTGGCATACTCCTTCTGCTCAAAATAAGCATGCCCGATCATCTGTTTCAATTCAAGATCATAAAACTGCGATTCGCCTTTTTTGATCTTTTCTTCAGCATATTTTAAGGCTTCTTCTTTCTTACCCTGGATATAATAAATCTGGGCAATATAATAAGGAACTACCGTACCATATCCGTCCTCGTTCTCCACTACTTTAAAACTCTGCAAGGCATCAGTATACTTTGCTTCTTTAAATGCCAGTATACCATAATAATAGTTCGCATCCAGGTAATTGGGGTCGTCTTTCAGGTTACGTACCGTGTTAAACAAAGGACGTGCCCTGTCAAACTGCTGCATGGTAAAATAAGCATAGCCCTGGTGAAACTTCATATTGCTGATATCGCTATTGCTCAGGTTGGCAATATTGGCCTGCTCATAAAAATTGGCGGCTTCCCGGTATTTCTTTTCCCTGAAATAATATTCCCCCAAATGATAGGCCATCATTTGCGAACGGGCACTGTTTTTTTCCAGGTCAATATAATCAATGGCTTTATTAACAGCAGTTTCCTCGTTCTGCTTCAACCCGCAAACCAGGGTATAGTAATTCAACTCCTGCGTGGTTACCGGCTGGTTAACGGTTTGCGTTTCCGCAGTACCGGCTTTTAACTCTTTAAAAATGGGATAAGCAAGGCTGTATTGTTCCTTCTGGAAATACTCTTTTGCCTCTTTAAACCTGTCATTAGGATCTGTGTAAAACCGTGTTTGCTGGCCATGCGCCATATATACAGTAGCAACAGCTCCGACTAATAAGCATATTTTTTTCATTCCTAAGTCCTTTAAACCGTGTGAGGATAACGTTGCAATATTCAAAATATTTCAGCCCTGACCAAAGAACGTTCCAAACAGGTGTGGATAAGTGCCTTTAAAGACAATGTTTAACATTTCTATTACAAAACTGCTTCATTATCAGGGGTATTAATTTTATGTTACCGGCTGCGGTTCCCTGATCAGGCTTTTCTTGCGACGCTCCTTTCGGGTTCCGGTTCGCTCATCGGCAGTAAACAATTGGCAACAGGCAATAAACAACCGCTAAACCTTTCATAAAACAATTGCTTATCGCAAAATTGTCCATTGTCAATTGCTAATTGTTACTTGTTCTTTGCTGTGAACAATAATTCATTAATATTGCAGCATAAATTATTTTTTATTTTATGAAAAAACTTTTCAGTACAAAATACTCTGCTACTTCTTTTGATGTTGCTATGCTCTTATTAAGAGCAGTAGCCGGTTCTACAATGGCCATTTCGCATGGTTTAAAAAAGCTACAAAACTTCAACAGCATTTTAGCCAAAGGTTTTGCCGATCCTTTCGGGTTAGGACAAACCGTTTCTTTATCACTGACCATTTTTGCCGAGTTCTTTTGTGCTATTTTTATTATCCTGGGTATTTTTACCCGCCTGTCCTCTATTCCCCTGATCATTTGTATGTCGGTAGCATTTTTTAGTGCGCATGGCGCCAGGTTATATGCTGATGGTGAATCGGCAGGCCTTTTCTTAATGTTATTTTCCGTTATACTATTAGTAGGCCCAGGGCGGTTCAGCGTTGACCGTTTAATTGGAAAATAAAAAATCAGTATATTTATAAAAATTATTACTATGTCGTTACTTAACCAACAAAAAGGAAAAGACAAGAAAAAAGGAGATAAAAAGACCACGGGCCCGAATGCTGCGGCAGGGTCAAAATTTATTCAAAAGCCTAAATCCGGTGGTTTTGTAAACAAACAATCCAATACCGGATCGCAGAGAGGAAGTTAGATTTAAGTAGGTAGCATACAGTATTCAGTATATAGAAAGAGGCATTTGATCTGTGGTCAAATGCCTCTTTTGTTTTTGCAGATTTTATAACTTAAAAACACAGGCTGTACTCATTAATATAATGACTGTAACCAGATGCTTGAGTACCTGTTATAGTAACTTCTCTTACAAAAAGAAAATCGTTCCTGTTAAAAATCCGCAGGTAGTACTTTCTGTTATTATATTCGTCATACCCGGATTGTTGTTGTTTTAATAATAAAAGTGAAAACTGGTCTTTTAAATACAATAACCGCTGTTTTCGGCCTGACTTGTTGTATTGATTAGTAATTTTATTCTTAAGATCGGACATTAATGCCAGCATTTCCGAGACTTTTTTTACTTCAGTCGGTGGAAAAGAATACAACTGGTCATAACACTTAAACAAACTATCAAGTTCTGCATCATTGATTTTATTATAACGATATCTTACATTCAACAGTTGTTCCAATCCTCTTTTCTGTGGTAATGGTTGCAACTCATGATCCCCAAAAAAACGATCCGAAGGAATAGTATTAAAATTGTGAATATCTGTTAGCATAATACTATCCTTATTGCTTTTATTTAAAAATCCAATAGAGGAGTATCCACAAAAACTTTCTACAATGAAAAATAATTTATCATTAATCCAATCCACATAAAATTTACCCGTTTTAATATCCTGAATAAGATGTATAGCATAGCCGTTTTTCCGTCCCCCTGGTTTAGGTTTATAATAAAGACGGTTGGTAAATGCCAGTAATCTGATATTCCTGGATGGATAGTTTACTACCTCGGTATTATTCAACAATAAACTATCAATAGCCAAACTCTTTGTTCGTTGTTGTAAACCGGTCCTATAATGAGTATCAAGATCAGCGGTATCAATAAAAATACCCAGATCACTTTTCAGGTATTGTAGTAAGGTATCCTGGAATGTGGGAACAGAAGCTGATTTTTTTGTATTACAGGACTGTAATGACCATAATAAAAAATAAGTTATACAAACTAAAATATAACGCAGTACCATTACACCTCAAACGTGGCACCCTGAATATTTATTGCGCTGCGGGTTAAGCCGGTAATGCCACTCCCAGTTTCTCTCCCAATCCCTTTAAGTCATCCACCACAGCCGGCAATAACGGAATACCATTGGCGGTACGTTCTGCTTCAAATTCACGCTCCGGGTCTCCGGGCACCAGTACTTTTTCTTCACCCGTAATAGTAGCTGCATTCCTGAACCCTTCTATCCAGTGGTCCATACTTTGTTTAAAATCAGCCGCAGGTCGGAAGGCGTCAATTCGCATAGCGCCTAAAAAGTGACCGATACCTTTACCCGGTTGCTGTGCCGGCATAGGAACATAGGCGGGAAAAGGCGGTACCCAGGGTGCATAATTAGCACCACTTAACAGTGCGGAAAAAATATCTACAATGGCGCCCAGGGCATATCCTTTATGACTGCCATGCTCCCTGTCGCCACCCAGTGGTAATAAAGCGCCGCCTTTTTTTAATTCATGCGGATCATGCGAAGTATTGCCTTCGGCGTCCTGTATCCAGCCTGCCGGCGCTGCCTGGTTCTTGCGCTGCAGAATTTCCAGTTTACCATTGGCGGCCGTAGTAGTGGCCAGGTCGGCCACAAATGCCGGTTGCTGACCGGCAGGCGCCGCCACACAAATAGGATTGGTGCCCAGCATTTTTGCCGTTGAAAAAGTAGGTGCTACCAACGGACTGGCATTGGTCATGGCCATGCCGATCATATCATGCTCCAGCGCCATCATAGCATGGGCTGCAGCAATACCAAAATGATTACTGTTCTGTACACTCACCCAACCTGTGCCCACCGCTTTCGCTTTTTCAATGGCCACCTGCATGGCATAAGGCGCTACCACCAGGCCCAGGCCACTGTCACCATCAATTACAGCAGTAGAAGGGGTTTCATGAATGATCTTTATCTGCGGTTGTGCATTCACCCTTTGTACTTCCCACAACCGTACATAACCGCTTAAGCGGGCAATACCATGAGAGTCTACACCCCTTATATCGGCTGATAATAAAACTTTGGCAGCCGTTACGGCATCCTGTTCGCTACAACCTATTTTATTAAATATTGCTACTACAAAACTGTATAACTGCAGGTAAGAAAAAACTTGTTCGGCCATGCGGCAAAGATAGTGGCTAAAAGAGATAATGTGACGATCAGCAATTGACAGTTGACAATTGACAATAAGCAATTGCAATTTTGAATCGGTCAGCATTGACCTTTGTTTATTGTCTAATGTAATATTATCTATTACAAACTGCAGCGCAGACTTTTGACTGTTGTTCATGGCTTCTTGGCACTCCAGGTTCTCGTCTTTCGGTCTTTCCGTCTTCCCAACTTTCTGACTTTCTCCTTCACACGCTGACAGAAATAAAAAACCCCTCAAAACGAGGGGCTAACATTTTAAAACGGCAGATCGTCTGATGCTTCCGTAATATCATCGGCATTGACATAACTGTTACCCGATGAAGAACCTGCACTGCTGTTGCCGGCATTATATGATGGCGTGCTGCCACCGGTTCCCTCACCTTTACTACCCAGCAATTGTACTTCACGTACACGAACCGATAAGGATGCACCGGCGGTACCATCCTGGCGGCTGAATGCACGGGCTTCAGGTGTTCCTTCCACATATACCTGTACACCTTTCACCAGGTAAGGTGCTACGGCTGTACGGTCGGTCCAGTAGGCGCAATCAACCCAGGTGGTTTTTTCCTGTAAATTGCCCTGGCTGTCTTTATAACGTTCAGAATGGGCTACTGAAAAGTTAATTACATTTTTGCCGTTCACTGTATTTACAATACAATCTTTTCCCAAACGGCCAATTACCTGCATTTTAATCATAGTGCTCAGTTTTTAAGTGACGTAATTATTATTTTATGCCGGCAAGTTACATTTATTAAGTATTCAGCACCGACTTGTGCGAAAAATTTCTTCCCGCACTACCAAACAATTGCCGGGAGGTGTTGTTTTAAGTACCAATTTAACAATGTACCTTTGCCGTTGGCGAAAAAAGTAATAAAATGAGCAGAAAAGGGAAAGTATTGGTGGCCATGAGTGGCGGTATTGACAGTACCGTAGTGGCGCTAATGCTTCATAATCAAGGTTATGAGGTAGTGGGGATTACTATGAAAACCTGGGACTACGCGGAAAGCGGCGGCAGCAAAAAAGAGACCGGCTGCTGTAATGTGGACAGTTTTAACGATGCCCGGCAGGCTGCCGTGGAACATGGCTTTCCACATTATATTTTTGATATCCGGGACGAGTTCGGTGGTTTTGTGGTAGAAAATTTTGTAGAGGAATATATCGCCGGCCGTACCCCCAACCCCTGTGTATTGTGTAATACCCATATAAAATGGCGTGCCCTGCTGAAACGGGCCGATGCCCTGGGTTGCGATTATATTGCTACCGGGCACTATGCCAAGATCCGCCAGCACGATAACGGCCGTTTTGTGATCAGTAAGGCCGTGGACGATACCAAAGACCAGAGTTATGTACTCTGGGGCTTGCAGCAGGACCTGCTGAGCCGTACCTTATTACCCCTTGGCGGTTACCAGAAATCAGAGATACGCCAGATGGCCGTTGACCTGGGCTACCCCCAGCTGGCTAAAAAAAGCGAGAGCTACGAAATTTGCTTTGTGCCCGATAATGATTACCGCGGCTTTTTAAAAAGACGGGTAGACGGACTGGAAGAGCGTGTAAACGGTGGTAATTTCATTGACAAGAACGGCAACCTGCTGGGTAAACACAAGGGCTACCCTTTTTATACCATCGGCCAGCGTAAGGGCCTGGAAATAGCTTTAGGCCGCCCGGTCTTTGTTACCCATATCGACCCTGAGCATAATACCGTAACCCTGGGTGATGAAGTGGACCTGGAAAAGAATATTATGACCGTGGGTAAATTAAACCTGATAAAATACGACAGCATTACCCCGGGTATGGAAGCGCTGACCAAAATAAGGTATAAAGATAAAGGCGCCCTGTCCAACCTGTACCAGGATGGCAACACCATGAAAGTGGAGTTTTATGAACCCGTTAAAGGTATTGCCCCCGGCCAAAGCGCCGTGTTCTATGAAGGCGATGATGTGATCGGAGGCGGACATATACAGATGGGCTTTAAACAGGATTAAGTGTGTGATGAATTGAAAATCAAACAATATTTTTTTAATAGAATCGTTTATAAACGGGGTGAAGCAATTTTCCCCGTTTATTTTTTAGCTTTGAGCTGACAATATAAATCGTAACCCAGATTAACTGCTTATTTTAAGATTCCAGCTTATGAACCAGGCCTTACCGCTTATGAGATTTTTACGTATTACCTTTTTTTCGCTGGTTATACTTTTCACCATCAGTTCCTGCGGCAGCGAAAAGGAAACATTTGATACCCCGGCCATGAGCGATTACCTGCCGATGCAGGTAGGCAAGTATATTATCTACCGGATGGACTCCACCGTTTTCACCAACCTGAATACTACCATTGAAGTACACAAATACCAGGTAAAACACGAAGTAGCTTCCGTAACCACCGATAATGCGGGCCGTACTACCTATATTGTAAACCGCTCCATCCGCAACGAAGCCGGCACCAGCGGCTGGCAGGCCAATGGTAATTACACTGTTGTTACCGCCGGTGACCAGACCGAAATAGTTGATGATAATCTAAGGGTGATCAAACTGCATATTCCTTTACGGGAAGGTTTTAGCTGGAAAGGCAACCGCCACCTGCCACTGGAACCGTATAAAAATGTATACACTTTCAGCGTGGATAATGATATGCAGAACTGGGATTTTTATTACGACTCCTTTGACAACTTCAGCCACGAAGGCAATAACTATGAAGATGTATTAACCGTAGAGCAGATAGACGAAAGCGATAATTTACCTATACAAACCAATACTACCATTGCGTCCCGCATCCGTTCCGTAGATCGCTATGCCAAAAATATCGGTCTGGTATACAAGGAATACACTTTGTGGGAGTACCAGAATAACCCTTCCGCCCCCAACCCTACCTATACCGGCTTTGGTGTGGTGATGTGGATGATAGAACATAATTAGATGAAGAATGATGAATTAAGAATTAGGAATTGGTGATTTAGGATTTAGGTTAGAGATTTCAGAATTCAGATTTCAGATTTCAGAACTGAGAATTCAGACTCAAAGATCACTTGTCACTTGTCACTTGTCACTTGTCCATTGTCATTTGTCCATTGTCCATTGTCCATTGTCCATTGCCTGTCTGCATAAACTTCAGCATTTCCCATTCATCATTCATAACCCATAATTCAATAAAAATTTAGTTTTACATTTGGGTACCATGAACTACAAAGCAATCATATTTTTTGTTTGCATTTATTTGCTGCTACCCCATAATAGTTTTACCCAAACCGGTTTTACCCGTTATATCATTACGCTAAAGCACAAAGGCAATAGTCCTTATACTTTGAGTAACCCGGCTGCCTATCTTTCACCCAAAGCCATTGAAAGACGCACCCGTTACCAGATTGCCCTTGACTCTGCCGACCTGCCTGTTACGCCGGCTTACCTGCAACAGATCGCGGCTATACCCGGTGTTACCATCCTGAATACATCCCGTTGGTTTAACCAGGTAGCCGTACGCATTAATGATGTAAACGCGATTAATACAATTAATACCCTGCCATTTGTACAGCAAAGTCAGCCCATTGCGGCCCGAACCAGTGGCGGCAACCGTATTACGCCACCTGTAACCAGTAACGATGCCGCACTCCCACCAGCACAACGTGTACAAAACGGCTTAGCCGATTTTTATGATTATGGCACGGTACCCCAGGCAGAGATCAACCTGCACAATGGCCAGTTTTTACATAATATAGGCATGCGCGGCCAGCATATGCAAATTGCCATGTTAGATGCAGGTTATTACAATTACAACTCCTTGCCGGCATTTGACAGCATCAATAAAAACAACCAGGTAGCCAGTACCTGGGATTTTGTAGATGGGAACACAAGTGTTGCGGAAGACCATTCCCATGGCATGCAATGCCTGTCTATTATTGCCGCCAATATACCTGGCTCATTTATCGGCAAAGCACCCGCAGCAATATTTCACTTGTTCCGGACCGAAGATGCGGCCAGCGAATATCCCATTGAAGAGTTCAACTGGTTATGTGCAGCCGAACGGTCAGACAGCGTGGGAGCAGATATTATTTCTTCCTCGCTCGGTTATGCCGATTTTGATTATGCTCCGTACAATTATACTTATGCCCAGCTAAATGGCAAAACCAGTATTGCAGCCAAAGCCGCTACCCTGGCCTCCCGTAAAGGCATGCTGGTAGTAGTGGCCAATGGGAATTCGGGCAGCAGCAGCTGGCGTTACCTGCTTACACCGGCCGATGCGGATAGTGTATTGAGCGTGGGTGCAGTGAACACAGCTTCCGCAGTGTGGCCTAACTCCAGTTACGGACCAGCAGCGGACGGGCGAATAAAACCGGATGTAGCTTCAGTGGGCTGGGGAGCCCGGATACAAAACACCGGTGGTGGCCTCAGTGCCGGTAATGGCACATCCTATGCCTGTCCCAATATGGCCGGACTGGCAACCTGCCTTTGGCAGGCTTTCCCCGGGTTTAAAAATATTAAGATCATTGAAACCTTACGCCTGTCATCCAGTAAATACAATACCCCTGACGACCGTGTGGGTTATGGCATACCCGATATGAAACAGGCTTTTGGCCGTTTATTGGTGGAATATGCTACGGCCTCACAGCAGGTGGTTAATTGTGTTGCCACCATTACCTGGAACACCAAAGATGTTGGCGCCATGCGTTACGAAATTGAACGCCAGCTTCCCAATACACTCAACTACATAACGGTAGGCAGTATGGCAGCAACAGCAGGCGATTCGCTCAGTAAACGAACCTACCAGTTTACCAACGATATCAGTAACCTGGGCCCCGGCACCATCAACTACCGTATTAAACAAGTAATCGACACTGCCCAGGCCGGTTTAACGGCTGTTTACCTGGACACAGTAACCGTAACATTGAACAGTATTTGCAGGGTAACCCCACCTGCAGAGCCGGTACAGGACACCAGCTATGTAAAAATAGTACCTAACCCCGTGTATAATAACCAGGCCAATATACTGGTATATACACCTGCGGCCATTGAACAATTGCAATTCAATATTTACAACAGCAATGGCCAGCTGGTAACACAAATGATCCAAAATAAGGCTACAGGAGGCCTGGCTACCTACCCCCTGCCGGTGAATAAAATGGGTAAGGGTGAATACTTTATACAGGTTTGGGATAAAAACCGGCTATTATTTACAACAAAACTGATGCGTTTGTAAAAAACTTTTATGTAATCTGCCGGCTTATTGCATCGTGTTAAGGATAAGGGAATATTATTACGTTAACTTATTCAAAACCAGCAATAATGAAACTTCTTTTAACAGCGGCAGGTATTATTTTATATATTACCGGTACTGCCCAGATAAGCGGGCAACCTTTCATTCCACGGGAATCTATCGTCACCGTTACTACACCAGGGTCGCAAAAAGACAATAAAACGCCTGTAAACAAAACAGCCGGTAGCTGGCAACTGGCCAATGGTAATACAGTTATATTGTTACCACAAGATAATATGCCCTGCGTGATACCCAGGCAGGAAGGTAGTATACCCAATGCAGGAGCCGGTTTAAAAAACAAAAGCTGGGGAGCTCCCATACCTAACGCCGGTAAAAAAGTAATCAACCCCGTCACTATATCTTTTCCACCAACCCGTACAGACACATTAACTATGCAACAGTAACAAAAAAAGGCTGTCTCTTTCCAGGGACAGCCTTACTTATTTAAGATCGCGTTGCGATTATTACCATTTATCTACTTCCTCTGTGCTTCCGCCGGCAACCGGTGTTGATTCGGTTTCTTCAGCAGCAGGAGCCGGAACCTCTTCCTGGGAAGCAGCCGTTACTGTTTCAGCAACGGTTGAAGTTTCTGCCTCATTATTACCTTCGCCATCATAATCATCATGATTGAACGCATCAAAATCAAAATCAGGCATCAGATCAGTCTTAACATAATCAACTGCTTCGTTCAATGCTTTGATAAATTTATTAAAGTCCTCTTTATACAAGAATACTTTGTGACGGTCATAACCGTTATCATCAAAACGTTTGCGACTTTCGGTAATCGTCAGGTAGTAATCATTACCGCGGGTAGCTCTTACATCAAAAAAGTAGGTTCTTCTTTTTCCTGCACGAATGCGCTTACTGTAGATACTTTCTAATTTCTTGTCGTTATTCTCGTACGCCACGTTGTTAGTTTTATCAGTTAAAGAATGACTTGGCTTAGTCCACAAATATATCGATGTTTTTGAAACAGCCAAATCATAAAGTTATTTTTGAAAAAATTTTACGCTATCTCCGCTTAACTTTAGCAAATATGTTAGAATTAATAGCTGTAAACAAGTCATTTAACGGTACTGCCGTGCTCAATATCCCCCACAGGAGCCTTTCTCACGGCATGTATTGGCTGCAGGGCTCCAATGGTAGCGGCAAATCAACACTATTAAAAATACTGTCGGGTTTATTACCTTTTTCCGGAGATATTCGCATCAACAATGCTATTTCCATACAAAAACAACCTGTTGCATTCCGCAAACAGATCAATTATGCGCCTGCCGAACCACAGTTCCCGCCCTTTATCACCGGGCAGGAACTGGTTAATTTTACCCGTTCTGTAAAGGAAGGTGATGCAGCACAGATCTCCTTGATACGGGATATTTTACAAATAGGCGATTTCATTCATAATCCCACGGGCAGTTATTCCAGCGGTATGCTAAAGAAACTTTCTTTATTACTGGCCTTTATCGGCAAACCGCAATGGATATTACTGGATGAACCTTTTACCACGCTGGACCACGCATCACAAAAGGCTTTGGAGCAGCTGATCGTAAATACCTGTCAGCAAAAAAACATTTCATTTATCCTTACTTCCCATCACGATATTGAAGCAAACAATATTGCTTTTACGGAAGTATACAGGATCATCGATCATGCACTGACCATTGTTAACAACATCCATGCTGACTGATATTATTCAAATACTACGGCGTTCCGTTACCGGTCCTTTTTACAGGGAATATGCAGGCTTCTTCCTGTTCCTGTTTTTTCTTTTCTTTGGTACGCAACCCTCTTTTGTCGATGCATTGTTATTCCACACAGCGTTAATGAAAAGCATTCTTACTTCGGGCATGTTCTTTACGATAGCCATGCTCGTGTGGCTTGTATATACATTAAAAGTATTTCAGTTTTTCTATAGTACTATTACCAAAACATCCTACCTGTTTTTACAATCCCTGAACACCCTGCCCTACCGGCAACGGCTGGCCCCTATGTTATACCAGCAGGCCATCCTGTTATTACCGGCAACCGTTTATTTTTTATTTGTAGCAGGCATGGGTATATACCACGGTCATTTATTAGCAACAGCAGGCATTTTTGTAACAGGGCTTTTACTGTGGATGTTTTCGGCCATGGCCTGTGTACAGGTTTTATATAAAGCCGGCAGCCATCACAATAACAGCTTCACCCAAAAGTTCATTCGTTTATTGCCTGATAACCTGACGGGGTTTTTATTAAAATTTTGTACGCAACATATTTTCACTGCCTTGCTTACCATCAAACTGATCTCCTTTTTTTGTTTATACGGATTATCCCGCCTGGAAGCCGACGTATATGAACAGCGAATACTATGGCTTATCTATATCTCTGCATTGATCGGGCATGGCGTTATTGTGTATAAACTACATGAGTTTATTGAAAGCGGTTTAAGCTTTTTACGCAACATGCCCTTCCCTGTTCATAAACTATTGCTATCTCTCCTGGCCGTATATACTGTTTTATTATTACCGGAAATATGGGCGTTAAAAAGTGTAGCCATCCACCAGGGGCAGGTAATGGATTATACCTGGCTGGTTATTTTCGGCCCCTGTTTCCTGCTACTGATGCATGGCTTATTATATACGGAACAGCAAAAGCTGGAAAACTATTTTGGCCTGCTCTTCGGCATCTGGATCGTATTTGTATTTTTTAGCTTATCCTCACAAAGGTTATTAATGACCGGCTTTGCCCTGCTTTTAGCACTTGTATGTTTTTATACCGGCTATTATCGTTACCAGCCTTTCTTTGCTAAAAAACAGGAAACGCCCTAACCAGGCAGATTAACAAAACATACATACTAATCCTGCCTGGTAATGATAAAAACTATCCCGTTTATAGTACCTTTAAGCCCATGAAAAAATCAGTACTGACCCTTTGTATAGTTTTACTGGCCCTCGCCGGTCAGGCTAAAGTGGATACGCTTACCATTCACAGTAAAGCCATGCATAAAGATATCAACTGCGTGGTTATTACACCCGATAATGGTAAAGCCAATGAACGCTGGCCGGTGGTATACCTGCTGCATGGTTATAGCGGTAATTATGCCAACTGGATAAAAAGAGTACCTGCATTACAGCAACATGCCAATGAGTACCAGTTAATGATCGTTTGTCCCGATGGCGGCTTTAGCAGCTGGTATTTTGACAGCCCCGTTGATAAAAATATCCGTTACGAAACCCATATCATTAAAGAGGTGATCCCCGTAATTGACAGTACCTATAAAACAAAAAAAGAAAAACAATACCGGGCCATTACCGGCTTGAGTATGGGTGGCCATGGCGGCTTGTTTTTAGGCCTGCGCAACAACAACCTCTTTGGTGCCTGTGGCAGCATGAGTGGCGGGGTCGATCTTAAATCGACCGGTTATAAATTTGACATTGAAAAAAGGATCGGTGACAGTACTAATAATACCAACAATAAATACTGGAAAGATTATTCGGTTATTGACATGATCGATAAATATACAAACACCGGCTCGGCCATGATCATCGATTGCGGCACAGAAGATTTTTTCTACAAGATCAACAGCAACCTGCACAAAAAAATGCTGGAGTTAAAAATACCGCACGAATACATTGAAAGGCCGGGAAAACATGACTGGGATTACTGGCGCAATGCAGTACAATACCAGTTATTATTTTTCAGTAACTACTTTAAAGCAAATACAAAATAAAAAAAGGGATGAAGCTAACCACTTCATCCCTTTTTCATACTGTTTTATATCCTTACATACCGGTAGATCCGTCCCTCACTTTCACTTTTTTCTTACCGGCATTCTTTTTTTCAAAATCCATGATCGCCTGGGGCTTGGCTACATTCTTTTTACCAAGGCTATCCACACTGGGCGTGTATTTGGTAAGGCCAATGGGTTTTATCTCATCCTCGCCTGTAACGGAACCATCCGCATTCACCAACTTATTTAAGGCATAGGTCTCTGTTTCTACCACTACCCCCTCAACAGGGTCATAATACACCCATTTGCCGTGTTTCACTGCCAGGCCTTCGTTTTTTACGACAATACGGTTGATCTCTTTACCAGGATCATTTACATCATACAGGGCCACCGTATCAAACTTTTTACCCGGGTCCATAGCCCGCCAGCTTTCCTCACGAACCAGGCCTCCGTTATAGGTATAGTATTTTGATTTGCCGTGCAGCTTACCCCATTTATAATTCTCCTCGGCTATCTTCACGCCATTCTCCAGCGAAAAACGCTTCCAGGTTCCCTGTTTGACATCGTCCTGGAAATACCCTTCTTCTTCGTAGCCCCTTTCACCGCGCAGGTTCTCTACTTTTATGATCCAGGGACCTTGTTTCAACCCTTTGGCATCCACCCGGTTCAGGGTATCGCCATGTACACTGAGGGTATAGCTTTTTAGCTGCGAAAAGCCCTGCAATGCCACACCGGCCAGCAACAATACCAGTAAATACTTTTTCATGCTTATAAGTTTGTCCGCTGTTTTACAAACGGTAAATAAAAGGTTTTGTTTTACTTAAACCGCAATATTTATACCCATTTACGTTAAAATACCGGTAACAAAACTACATAGAAATCCGGTTTAAACTGTCTTACAGTCACTTATGGTCTATCCGTCAAAACTCCGTTAATCCGGCAACTGAAAGCCCAAAGCATACCCGTAAGAAGATATTTTTTTATCGCTCACCTTCATCATCTTCCCGTTATGCCAGTACCTTACTATATTTTCAGAAGCCGCTGTCGTTTCCGTAAAAACAACAAATACATGCTGGCCCCACACAGCAATGCCCGCAGCATAACCGTTGGAAGAGCTTGCATCTGAAAGTGTTACCGCTTTACCATTCTTCCAGAATTTCGCAAAACTCCGGCCCGACTGTGATTCAGAACCGGAGACATATACATCTCCGTTGTTCACGGCAATATCCATCAACTGCGCACTGTTAGTGCCGTCAGTCACGGTCACTATCGTTCCGTTTTTCCAGTATACAGCAGTTTTTATTCCCGATCCGTTAAAAGTACTACCGGCAACATATACATCAGTCTTGTCAACAAATATTTTAGTAACAAAGGTATTACTGGCATCGTGGATCAGTGTAGGCTCCCCGTTCTTCCAATATACTATTTTACCCTCTTTCTTTCCGGCCACATACACATCGGCTCCCTGTACCACAATATCTACTGCTTCTCCATAAAAGGCATCGGCAGTAAGCAATACGGGGGTCCCGTTTTTCCAGTATTTGGCAACAAAATTTCCTGCAGCATTTTTTTCATAACCTGCAACATACACATCGCCGTTATTAACAAAAATAGCATTGGCGGCTGCGGCATACGTACCATCGGTCAGGCGGGTCTGTATCCCGTTTTTCCAATATGAAATACCCTCCATCTCCGCACCTCCGCAAACATATACATCCTTTCCTTCAATAAATACATCACTGAAATAAGAATAAGGAGACCCCTCTTTTACCAGGCCGGTGCTATCTTTCCACAACCCACCTCTTTCATCATCATCAGCATGCCTGAAACTACCGGCAATAAAGAGAGCAGGTAACTTTTCGGGTACCGTTATTTTATCTTTTTTTGAACAGGAGGCTGCGGTAGCCAGGATCATTATACCCAAACCAATGAATACATTACGTTTCATGATGACAGATTAAATTTTACAAAGTGAACAAATAGGTTGTATTTATCACATTGTAAAAATCGTCAGAAACCAAGGCAGGAACTATCCCCGAAAAGAGGGATTTTTAACTTAGGTATTAAGATGTAGGATTGAAGACATATGGTTGAGCGTGAAGGTCATGGACTGAAGTAGCAAGAAGCAAAATTGAAGATCTAAGGCCCGGGGGTAAAAACGTAAGGTTAAACATACACAGTAATAAATTTAAGCAAACAAACCTTTTACCGCATCTCTTACCCTATTCCCTCTCCACCTTACACCTTATACCTTATACCTCACTCCTTACACCTTATACCTTATACCTCACTCCTTACACCTTATACCTCACTCCTTACACCCTACCCAGCAAATATTCCACAGCTAATTGATAACCACGTAAACCCAGGCCGGTTATGGTACCCACTGCTTTGGCGCTTACATAATTCACCTGCCGGAAACTTTCGCGGGCATGTACATTGGATATATGTACTTCCACTACAGGTGGCTGAATGGCAGCAATGGCATCACCAATGGCCACAGATGTATGGGTGTAGGCGGCGGGGTTTAAAATAATACCGTCAGCTGCTGTTCCGGCCTGTTGTAATGCCGTTACCAGTTCACCCTCAATATTACTTTGGAAATAAGTAAAACTAACCTGCGGGTATTGCTGCTGCAGTTCCTGAAAATATTGTTCAAAGGTGGTACTCCCATACACCTCAGGCTCACGGGTTCCTAACAAATTCAGGTTGGGTCCATTAATGATCGCTATTGTCATACTCGCTGTTTGTTACTGCTAAAATACAGGTTATTAGCATTCATCGGTTTACTTTTTAAATACCATCTGCAGGGTATTAGAATAATTAACCCGGCCTTTTACTTTTAATCAAATTTTACAACATGACCTATATGGAAGCCCTGTATGGCGGGCAATACTGGGAGATCAGTGAAAAACAAAAAGATGGCAACCTGGGCCGGAAGAACGGTAATATTTTTTTAACCATCTGGGCAATGATGTGCCTGGTGTTTCTGTATATGTTATTAATAAGAGTGTACCCGCCTTCCGCCAGGTTCTTCTCCCCACCTCGCGGACTTTCCGGCCGCAGTGCCGGCAAACTCATAACCCTGGTATTATTTGGCACTACCTACCCGGTTATCCTGTACACCGTAGGCACGGTGCGCAATTTTAATACCTATGTACACAACTTTTTACAATACCCCGATGCGGTAAAGAAAAAAGCCAATAAGAAAATACTGCTGCCATTTTTTATCCTGCTGGCGGGCATCCTCTTACTGGCTTTTATATAATCAGTTGTAAGCGCTTATTTCATCATATCAATAAACTGGTCAAACAGGTAACGCGAATCGTGCGGGCCCGGTGTAGCTTCCGGGTGATACTGCACGGAAAACGCAGGCTTGCCTTTAATGCGTATACCTTCAATGGACTGATCGTTCAGGTTTACATGGGTAATTTCAATATGATCGGCATTCTTAACCGCTTCCGGGTCAACACCAAAACCATGGTTCTGGGTAGTGATCTCTGAACGGCCGGTAACAATATTCTTTACCGGGTGATTTAACCCCCGGTGACCATGGTGCATTTTAAAAGTAGGGATGCCGTTGGCCAGCGCCAGTAACTGGTGGCCCAGGCAAATACCAAAAACAGGTTTTTCTTCCTTTAAAATCTCCTTTACCGTTTCAATGGCATAATCCATCGGGGCCGGGTCGCCGGGACCATTAGATATAAAATAACCATTCGGGTTAAACGCTTTTACTTCTGCAAAAGGCGTTTTAGCCGGGAACACTTTTACAAATGCGCCCCTGTCGGTCATACATTTTAAAATATTTTGTTTCACCCCATAATCCAGTACCGCTACTTTAATAGCAGCGTTAGGGTCACCCAGCGCATAGGCTTCTTTGGTCGATACATGTGAGGCCAGCTCCAGGCCGTTCATATCGGGCACTTCGTCCAGCTTTCTTTTCAGCTCTATCAGGTCGGTGGTTTCCGATGAAATAATGCAGTTCATGGCGCCCTTGGTACGCACATGCGCCACCAGGGCACGGGTATCCACATCTTCAATAGCTACCACATTATTCGCTTCCAGGTATTCCTGTAAAGAGCCATGTGCTAAAAAGCGGGAGTACTGCTGCTCCAGGTTACGGCCAATCAGGCCTTTGATCTTTACCGATCCGGATTCAACATCCTCATTTTTAAACCCGTAGTTACCAATATGTGCCGCATTCATAATTAATATCTGGCCATAATAACTGGGGTCGGTAAACACTTCCTGGTAGCCGGTCATACCGGTATTAAAACAAATTTCGCCGGTCGCGGTACCAATAACACCAAAGGCGGTGCCATAAGCTACTGTGCCGTCCGATAAAAGTAAAACTGCTGGATTTTTTGTTGCGGGCATGTGTACTATTTATACTGAAAAAACAAATTGCGCAAAGGTAGGGGTAAACAATATTTTTTCGGGTATAAATAATACACAATTTATCAGACAATTTCAGGGGCTGTCGGCTGCAGTAACATTTCCCGGCTGTATACCCGGCTTTCCGCTGTATAGCGGCACGTTGTGCCGCCATGCCGCTGCAATCCGGCAGCCCTTGTTCTGCAGTAATCCTGTCAGCTGTATCCTTTACAAATGAGTGTTCGCCGTAACTGGTAATAACTTATTTCCGGGGCTCGTTGTACTGTTTCATAAAAAACGGCCCATGTAATCATGGGCCGTTAACGTTTTTGCTAACAACTGTTATTACAAATTTCCTTCCAGGCGTTTAATATCTTCCTCCTGTTTGTCCCACCATTTTTTCTCGATCAGGTAGCTGGCAAACAGGCCCAGGCCGCCGCAAATAGGGATCAGGGCAAAATACAAAATAACACGCTCACCGTAATCGCGGTAATGCGATGCACCGTCAACCCCAATATAGTGGTTTATCCTGCCAAATACCTGGTAATCCAGCAGGTAGGCTAAAAACAGGCCCATACCCACACCTATTAATAATAAGGCCCATTTCAGGCTCCGGAAAGGTGCCGGCCGGTTAATAAACTGGCGCGGACTTACGCCTTTATCTATCATGGCCATATTCTGCTTGGTGCGTAAATAAAAAATACCAAAAATGGTAGCAAACCCTGCTACAAAAAGAATAATTGCTACCAGTGCTTCTCCGCCGTGCATAATCTTATTTTTTTAGTTGTAAAAAGAATGGTTATGCCCTATATGACAACCACTTCAAACAACAGGTTACAGGTTTTTGAAAAAAAATGCTAAAAGCTTAACGCTCAGAGCCTAAAGCCAGGTTTCCTATATTGTATAAACTTCTGCCTTTCGCATTCAGCATTCCGCATTCAGCTTTCCGCTTTCTGCCTTCAGCTTTCCGCTTTCATCATAAAAATATAACCTTTGTGTAACCTGTTCAAAAAAATGGTAGTCTTATACCCCGAATGTCAACCGAACTGAGCGATAGTGTCATCATTAAACTGGTACTTAATGGTAACCAGCAGGCTTATGCTTTGCTGGTGAACCGCTATCAGCAATATGTGTTCACATTGGTTTTGCGCATGGTAAAATCGAGGGAAGAGGCGGAGGAAGTAGCGCAGGATGTATTTATAAAGGCATTCCGGGCGCTGGCCAGCTTTAACGGTGAATCTAAATTCAGCACCTGGTTATATACTATTACCCATAATACCAGCCTGAGTTTCCTGCGCAAGAAAAAAGTGGTCATTCACTCGCTGGACAATGAAACCGTAATGCTGGAAGCCGATAGCAAGGACTCAGGCATGGAGGCCAACCTGGTGGAGCAGAAATCAAAAAACCAGATGCTGGACAAAGCCATTGCCCTGTTATCGGCGGATGATGCCCACCTGATCAGCTTATTTTATAAAGCCGAACAGTCGCTGGACGAAATAGGACAGATACTGGGTATTGAATCCAACGCGGTGAAAGTTCGTTTATTCCGTGCCCGTACCCGGCTCCGTGAAAAGCTGGAAACCAATTTTAAACAAGAGTTGATGGATATTCGTTAATTTTAAACGTATCAATATGCAGAACGAAGATAACATATCAGAGCGCCTGTGGCAGTATATTGACGGCAATTGCACACCCGATGAAAAAAACACGGTGGAAAAACTGTTACAGGAAAACAATACCTGGAAGGAGAACTACCAGGCCCTGTTACAGGTACAGCAACTATTACAACAGTCCGAACTGGAAGCCCCCTCTTTACGTTTCACCAAAAACGTAATGGAAAATATTACCCGGCAAAATATAACACCGGCCACTAAAAACTATATTAATTATAATATTATCAGGGGACTGGCAGCCGTGTTTATCGGCATTGTACTCGTGTTTGTTATTTATGCCTTCTTCCAGGTGAAATTCGATTTTGCCCCTGCCCGGGAAAAATCCCTTATCCCTGAGCATAATTTTGATCTCTCGGTCATCTTTAATAACGAATGGGTAAACGCAGTACTGTTATTAAATATGATCCTGGGCCTGTTCCTGCTGGACCAGTTTTTAACCGCTAAAAAAAGAAAGTACCAGCAAAAACGTCACCACTGACATAAGCAGTAACAAACATCATTTCGGCATGAGGGGTGATGTTTGTTATATTTGTTGCTGTAACAAACAGCATTACTGCATGAAACTGCTTAAGGATATTCCATCACAACAAGAACGAAAAGGCCTGTTCATCCTGCTGGCGGTTTTTTGTATTGTACAAACTTTACTATTCCTCAAATTCGGGGTGGTTACCCAAAACGAAGCGGCCAAATATGTGTCCGAAGGCACATTGCTGGCCACGGAAGGAAGGCTGTCACACATCAAATACTTTTTTTACATCCCCGTCATATCGCTGGTCTGGTTATGTAAATCCCTGCATATCTCCCTGTTTTTTGCCGTACTGATCCAGGTTATCCTGTCGGGCATTGCCCAATACTGTTTTTATAAACTCTGCCGCAGCCTTACCAATTATAAAGCAGCATTTATTACCTCCCTGTTCCTGGCTTTATTTTTCCCGCTGCAATCCTGGAACTTTCATCTTTATTCCGATTCTATTTTAATCAGCCTGAGCCTGGTCTATCTCTGGTTCTTTTATCAATATGATCGTTACCAGCTTAGCCGGCACCTCTTACTGGCACTGGCGGTATTGGTGCTCATCACCTTCTCCCGGCCGCATGGGCTTTTATTTATTCCACCTGCCATATTATACCTGGTGTTCCGTAAACAAAGCAGGAAAAACTTATTCATCAATATGGGCATCTGCGTTTTATTAACCGGGCTGATGTTCCTGGCGGCCCTGGTCATATTTTCCGGCGGCGGCGATATGGATGCTATGAAACCCTTTATCGAGGAACATATTATTTGTTTCGTACCCACTGCTACCGGAGATAACAATTTAACGCTTATCAACAGCGGCAGCCAGATGTACGATCTCTGGTATTATATTATTCATAATCCTTTACACTTTTTAAAACTCACCGGCTTAAAAATATTATCCTTCTTTAATCTTACCCGGCCCTGGTACACGCCTGTGAACAATTACCTGCTCATAGCATTGATGGTGCCTTTATACACCAGCTTCCTCTTCGGCTTAAAAAAGTTTATAAAAGCCAACCGGCGTTTTGCTTTACTCGTAATAGGACTGTTGCTGCTTTACCCCTTTGGCATGACCCTGCAGTGCGACGACTGGCATAGCCGTTTTACCATGGCTATTATTGGAGCCCTGTTATGTATTTCCTGTTATAGTGTGAATTGGGTAGTAGAAAAAATAAAAAGATAGTAATATAAAAACGCCCCGGATGGGGCGTTCATTTTTACATATTAGTCTACATTACCTATTTTATTACGTACCGGATGCCGATAAAACCTTTTATACCCTGCATAGGCGCATACACATAACTGGGATCAAAATCCAACCCATAGGCATTTTGCGGATTCACCGGTTTGCCGGGGTTAATAATCACACCATCTTGTTCGTATTGATAACGGTTACCAAAAGGATCATTGGACCTGGAAATAACAAAGGAACCTTTTTTTGCCGGCGTCCAGTTCAATAAATTCTTTACCCCGCCAAACAGCTCAATATTATGGGGTAATGTTTTGGTCAGCTGAATATTTTGTATGCTCCAAACCGGTGAATATTCAGGGCGGGGATCCTTATCACCCAACAGGGGCAGGCGCATCGGTCCATATATATTGCCGGTATAATCTATTACCACTCCAATACCGGGGAAGGTATAACTGATCAGCCAGGTACCGCTCCATTTCTCCGTTAAAATCTGCGGGGTACGTATGCTTTTCCCGTTCTCATCTTTTTCCGTTTTATCTACCTGCTGTACAGTTCCCCCGATTATGGCTTTTAACCGGTGGTTAATATTTACATCCATATTCAGCGAAATACCTTTTGATACCGCATGCCCGTCCAGGTTATCATAAATTATCTTTTGCGGGTCGCTATCGTAATCGGCAATGATCTGGTTGGTAAAATAAGAATACCAGGTGGACAGGTCCATGCCGATGATCGTTTTCTTAAACTTAAACTGGTTGGTATAATTCAGGTTCACATTATAACTTTTCTCCGGCTTCAGGCTATTGATGATCTCTACCTTTCTGGCCCCGGTTAATGCCGCATGGTCTTCGGTAAATACACTCACCACCCTGAAACCGGTGCCGGCATTCAATCGCAGGATCTGCTGGTTATTCATCTTCCATTTCCAGGCCAGCCGGGGTGTAATGATATTGCCATGTGCTTTATGATAATCGTACCGTAAACCCGTCAGCAATAAATGGCTGGCATTAACAGTCCATTCATTTTGTACAAACACACCGGGTATTACATACTGCTCGGGTTTGTTTTTACCGGTCAGTGTATCCAGGGTGGCAGTAGAGTTATCGTCGTAATAATTATAACGGGTAGTAAGGCCTGCTAAAAAATTATGCTGCGTACCAATGGCTTTATCCCATGTAAGCTGGCCAAATACAATATTTTGTTTGGCTATGTACGGTGTATTACCATAAGCGGCATTCTGGTCATGACTGGTAGCGGAAAAAGCAAAGAACATTTTTTCGTTTACGGGCAACTGGTAATTACCGAGCAGTTCCCAGCGGTTGGTATAAATACTTTCGCCGTAAATACTGTCACCACCCCTGAATTTCCGGCTCCAGTTCATTTCACCACCCCAGCGGTCCTCGTAAAAATAACGGGCAGCTAAGGATGCCACACGGTTATGTTTTCTTTTAAACTGGTATTTGTTAAACACCGATATACGGTGTTGTAACGTAACATCGGTAAAATTATCATTGTTCCTGTCCTGCTTATGACCATAGTTAAAATAGTTTACGCCTATGATCGCATCTGCCTTTTTACCAACCCTGTATTTCATACCGGCATCAATATTATGTTCCAGCCAGCTCGTGGTCATGATATTGGCCGATAACAAGGGGGCTTTATCTACGGTTTTGGTAATAATGTTCACCAGGCCACCAATAGCTTCCGCACCATATAAACCGGACGCAGGCCCTTTTACTATTTCTACTCGTTCAATCAGCTGCGAAGGAATACCAAACAAACCATATACGGAAGCCAGGCTTCCCACAATGGGCATACCATCAATAGTTACCATGGTATACGGACCTTCCAGCCCGTTAATATGAATATCGCCGGTATTGCATACGCTGCAGTTCAACTGTGGCCGTACGCCATTAATATTCTGCAACGATTCAAATAAACTGGGAGCGGGATTTTTTTTAAAGAACTGCGGTGAGTACACTTCAACCGCTATGGGACTGGCCGCTTTTGTTACCGGCCGCATGGTACCGGTTATCACCACATCCTCCAGTTCCTGGTTTATTTTATTCAGTACGATCACGGCATTATCATTTGTCCATGTATAAGTTAAAGTGTTATACCCTATTGCCCTAATAAATAAAGTATCGCCGGCTGTTGATGCCAGGGTAAATTTGCCGGTTTTATCGCTGATGGTTTGTATGAGTTTATTACCGGTTTGAATGGTGGCCCCCGCTACCGGCTCCTGCGTATCCGCATTTTTGATATACCCTGTCCGGGTTTGCGCTGCTGCTGTAATGGTTAGTATGGTTATACTGATAAAAGTAAATATTTGTTTCACGTTATATTTATTTTTAGACTTGTCTAAATTTATATTTAGTCAAATATAGATATATTTTTAAAATATTTACCAATTTAAATCACAGGTTTCCTGTAAATACATAAAAAAAGGGATAACCATGGTTATCCCTTTTACTGTCAGCACTTTATAGTGTAAGCACCTGCCTGTTAAATATCATCCAGGTTTTTACGTTGATGGGTATGCAGGCTTTTAAACTGGGTGGCAGTCATGCCGGTGATCTGTTTAAACTGGGCCGATATATGGGCCGTACTGCTATACCCCAGGCGGTAGGCTATTTCCTTCAATGACAATTCATTGTAGGCCAGCCATTCCTTGGCTTTTTCAATCCGCTGTAAAATAAAATACTGTTCAATGGTCGTATTTTCATAATCGGAGAAAAGTGTGCTGAGGTAGTGATAGTCTTTATGTAAAGCAGTGGCAAGATAAGTGGACAGGTTATCTTCCATTTCATCCAGTTTACCTTCCTGCACCAATGCTACAATGGCATTTTTAATCGCCTCCACTTCCTGCACCGGCCTCGATTTCAGTAACTCAAACCCTTCGGCTACCAGTTTTTCACGCAACTGGTTCAGGCCGGTTTCGCTTACTTCATCCCGTGTGACGGCCTGTCCCAAGTTAATGGAAACAAGCGGTATCTGCAGCTGGTGAAAAATATTTTCCACCGACTTCACACACCGGTTACAGACCATATTCCGGATACGCAGATCCATATTATTTACGTTTCTTTTTTAAAAGGTTTAAAAATGTACGCTCATAACTCAGTACCCAAGTTTCTTCGGACATACGCAGCATATTGCCCCCTACCTGGAAACGGTAACCCAGGTTCAGTTTGGAATTGCTGTTAAAAATAAGCTGTACGGCCGGCGCTATATCCACATACCAACGTTGCCTGTCCAGCGTTTGCTGGGCCAGTATTTCAGTATACAGGTTAAGATTGGTCTGCTTATAACTGGTATAGTTAAAAGGTAATAACAAATAACCTGCCGATAAAGAATAGTTCATGGACTGGTACTGACGCGACGGTATGTACTGCACTTTATCATTCCTTGATTTATCTAATACCTGTGTATGACTCACCGTACCCGATAAAGCAAATTTATGCCATAACTGGGTGGCGATAATACCCAACTGGGCACCGCTTTTATCGCCGATTAAATTGATCTCTTCGTTATGAAAAGGGCTGCTGCTGTAAGCCACTTCGCCAAAAGCCGCCATACGGAAATGCGAATGCAGCTCATCTTTGGAAAGAAAACGGTATTTGGCATAAGCATATACCGACTCCCATTTAAAACGGGTAGTATGCACATCCGCAAAAGTAGCACCCCCTCTTACCATCCATTTTTTATTAAGGCCTACCATTACTTCCGGCGCATAACGTTGCATGGCCCTGCTGTTCCAGGCCTGTGCAGGCATTACCATGGCCGAAGCCTTGGCAGTAACTGATTTTGCAGGTACATTGGAAGCGGGGTCGGAAAAGACATAGAGTTCCTGTGCCTGTACTACTCCAACAAGAAACAGGCTTATTATTATCATTAAATACTTCATTCGATTTTGTTTAAGGTGTGGCCAATAGTTCTTTAATTTTCTGCTCCAGCTCTTCCCTTTCCAGGTTCATGGCTACCAGCTGTCCTTTTTTATTGAACAGGTAAGAGGTGGGCAGGGCCTGCACATTCCATTGTACAGCCGTTACGGCTTCCCAACCCCGGTTATCAATTACCTGTGGCCAGGTGATCTTATCTTTTTTAACCGCTTTTTCCCAGTCGCTTTTTTCTTCGTCCAGGGAAACACCTAATATTTCAAAACCCTGTTTGTTATAGGCGGCGTATAACTTACGCAGATCCTTATTGGAGTTCCTGCAGGGTATACACCAGCTGGCCCAGAAATCAAGCAATACCACTTTACCTTTAAAGGAGGTAAGACTGATAGAGTCGCCTTTTACGGTAGGCAGGCGCAGGGGTAATCGGGGATCGTTATAGTTAACATCGGGAAGGGTTTGCTGGGCCTGGACAGATAAAGTAAAGACACAAGCCACCCACAAAAAAAGCTGACGCAGTTTTTGACGCATTGTTTATACATTTTAATAGTTGTCCCGCGGGGCGGGACAACTACAATCATTAAATTAAATAGTTACGTGGTAAATACGGCTACCCTCTTTTACCTTATCATCTACACAGCAACTGGCAGCTTTGCCGGTTTGTACACAACTCATTTTTGTAGCTGCAGCATATTTTTTAAACTGCTTATCGGTAACAAACCCTTTATCAACAACAGTAAAACTTTTTTCACCGTTCAGGGTTTGATTTTTTGTTTCTAAAAAATGAAGCGTGGTACCTGCGTAACTTATATGGGCATCATTGCTTACTGCCACGTTATCAAAATCAGCGGTAACATTTAATTTGCCTACAGAAAAGCCGGCATCTTCCACCGCCTGTTTCAGGCCGTCAATGCTAACATCCGATCCTTCTTTAAAGCTGATGCGGTATTGCGATTGTTTAATATCCACCACTACCTTATCTACGTATGGCAGCTCTTTTAATGCCGAGTTAATGGCATTACTGCACATGGCGCAGGTAAGGCCTGTTGCCGTTAATTCGGCTTTTTTTATTTGTGCCTGGGCAGCTACTGCAAACAGAAAGCTGCAGGCTATGAATATGATTTTTTTCATTACTTAAAATTTAAGGTAAAACTTTCAACACACCAGTGCTGTTGCTGGCAATGGCAGATATACACCATTTTTACAGGTTAAACAGTACTGTTGATCACTAAGGCCAGGACTTATACCCGCTACATTGCTTTACGCAAATGCTGCGTATAGTTACTAAAGCACAAGAGTGCGACGCAACAGCCGATGCCAGTAGCAATGCAGTCGGTAACACAATAAAATTACTGCATTCACTGAACCCTGTGAAAAATGGTGGTAAACGAAACGGAGGATTATTTATGACCGCCGTCGCTGCAGCAGGATTCTTTTTTACCCTCTTCTTTGCCTTCTTTATTGCAACAATCTTTCTCTGTTTTTTTCACACCGTCAGCTTTTTCAGTTTTAGGTGCTTTTGTTTTTTTACCACCCAGGTCAACACGCTCGTATTTGCAGCAGCCGTGTAACTTGTTATAAGTTTCATCAGTAGCTCTTACGTCGCGGGTATCATAACCGGTAGCAGCAACTGCCTCCTGTATTTTGGCAGCATTGGTAGAAGTAGAGATATAAGTAACGGTCAGTGTTTTTTTGTCCGCATTCCAGTCAGCGGCAGTAGCTCCCGCATCTTTGGCAGCTGTTTCAATTTTCTTTTTACACATACCGCAGTTACCTGATACAGGGATGGTTTCGGTGGTGTTTTTTTGTGCGGTAGCGGTTAAAGCTGTAAAGGAGAATAATAAAGCGGCAAATATGTTTAACGTTTTCATGATGTATTATTTAAAAGATTTGATAGTATAATTAATTGAATAAAATGAATAGAAAGTACACCCTAGTGTACAGGTGATAAAAGCAGTTGCTTTTACCTGCATCAGTTTAACCAATCCAATATCAAATCCTGAAAACGCTGTTCATGATACATAGGTCATCATCCGGCAATAAAGGAGGAGCATGGGCCAGGTTGTCTATGTATATATCCCGGGAGGGAAATGTAGTTAATAAAAAGTCGATGGGAGCCGGTGGTAATACGGCAACAGGCGCACTGAAATTAAAAAGTGTGGCAAAAGCCTGTTGCTGATCGTTCTGGAGTTTTACCAGGTCTACCTGGTCGTGACAGCAACCATGTGCTTCCTCCATACTCATACCGCAACGGCCACATTCATCAGGCGTATCACTGGCAAACCACTGTACCGAATCGAGGCGGTTCATGCAAAAGTGCTGACTGATCACTACCCCGCTGCTGACAGCAAGGTAACAAATGGCCAATATGAAAATGCTTAACTTTTTCATGAACATACCAAAGATACTATGATTTTACAATTTTCACAGTATTTAGCCTGAAAGGACATTTTTTTAGAAATCAGTTAACAAAACGCCATAGTAAACCCACCCTTAACAAAAAGCCCGGTGTAGGATAATTAACGGCTGCCAGGTTATTGTTGGTAAAGCCAAAACCCTGGGCCAGGCTTACCGTATTAAGGTTTTCGGCACGGGCATACACGGTCATTTTTTTAATGCGGAAGTTAACATAAGCCCCTATATCCGGCAGGTTTTTAATAGTAGTGGTATCCTGGTACTGAAACTTACCCAATACAGGTGAATAACCATCTGCTTTATACGGCGTGTGATAACGCATATCCAGCCCCAGTGCCAGGGCCAGGTTTTTAAAGCCCAGGCTACCCTCGTAACCAAAACGGTTGCGGGTAAATACCAGCGGTACATTTACCGGTGCATTGCCGATAACCTGTTGTACATACACATCGGTATGCCATTTCCAGGTTTTTTTACGGCCAAAACTGAAAGATTTATTCAGTGATACCTGCAGTACATTAAAAGGGGTACCACTTTGCTCTAACTGGTTAAAGCCCGTCAGGTAGGTGTAGTTGGTTACCAGGTACAGGTGACCGGTTAACAGCAGACCCAGTTTTACGGGATTTACCTGTGCGAAAATATGGGTGTTGTTTTCTTTACGGAAACCACCTGTCTGCAACAGGTTAAAATTACTCAGCGGGTTAAATAAAAAGGAAGGTGTGCGGTTCACATTTTCAAAGCCGATTTTTGCATATCCCAGTTTAGGACTTAAAAAGCCCAGCAAACTGATATAGGCCTGGTAATCGCCCGCATTGAGCCCTGCAAAATAAACCTTGCCATTGGCTTCAATATCCCAACGCTGGTTTTTGGTACGGTTACGGTATTCACCATAACCAATAATATTATAAAAACGTGATTTCCCGTTGCGGATATCCCCCACCAGGTTTTGCACCGACGCACCGATCTTAATGAACTGGTGCAGGTTTTTGGCATCAGGGAACTGGTAAATAGACAGGCTGTTGATAATATCACGCCAGCTGTCTTTGATGGATAAGGTATCGCGATTGCTGTTTAAAGCAATATCATAAAAATCCCGGAGATAGGCAGAATCCTGTTGACTATCATAAAACTCGTACGAGTAAGTATTATATTGTATGGTATGTTCAAAGCGTAAACGCGGGAAGAACAAAGGCACTACGCTGGAATCGGTAACCAGGGAATCCTTTTTACCAAGGTCGTACTGCTGGCGCATCATCGCCGTAAAGGTTTTGTATTTATTACCGGTTTTTATATTCTTGTTAAAGAAGTTGCCGCCGATAAATTCATTTTGCCCCCCGATCTGGGTGGGTATGCTAAAACGGTCTTTAAAATTCTGGTCATTTAAAAAATCGGCCGTATCCTGGATGCCTCCATTTTCAGATGCCAGGATATTGTTGGCCACGATAGCAAAGAAGTTATGGTACCGTTTATTTACCGACTCGTAGTTAGAGCTTAACAGGTAATTATTATGCCCGTTTTTTTGCGCATTAAAATACCCGGGTGCGGTTAACATCCTGAACTGGCCAAGGACATTCCAGTTGGGCTTTATGTTCTGGGTATGTAAAAGCCCGATCTGCTGTTCCGATTTACTGGCCAGCATGTAATATATTTCGGAGTAAGGACGGGTAACGGTAAAAAAGCGAACATCGTTCAGGGTCCAGTTATACCGGTCGTAGGCATGAAAACCGGCATCCCAGCCGGCCTGCATCATGGGTGAAAATAAAATAGAGCGGGTGGCCGAGCCAATATTACCTAAATAAACATCCGTTGCACGCAAAGGGAATATTTTAGGCATATCCGCCACCGAACTGTCCAGCCGGTTGGTACGGGTAGAGTCAAAATATTTGAAAGTGACCGTAATGGAGTCTTCATTGGCGTCACGCCGCTGCAGGCTGTCCTTACCCCCGCCGCTTAAGGCGCCACCCAGGCTGCGCACCCTGTCCATGCCACCACGCACCGGGTTGCCCCTTTGTGCTGATACAATGGACGATACCGCCAGTAAACCCACTAAGAATGTGTATGTAATTAATTTGTACAGATAAAATGTATTAAGCATTACTGTTGGCCGGTGTTTACAGCCGAAGCCGGGCTTCCATAACTGCAAAACTAACCTGGCAAAACATTGTAAAATGTTAAAGCGATGCAATTAGTTCCTTAAATATGACAGACAGTTTGGGTTCGGCCGCATGTGCCGCTTCCAATACCTCTTCGTGGGTGATCACATTATCATCTTCACGGATACCGATATCGGTGACAATGCTTACCGCAAATACTGCCAGTCCCATATGGTTGGCCACAATGGTTTCCTGCACGGTGCTCATGCCTACCACATCGCCGCCCAATACCTGTATCATGCGGTATTCGGCCTTGGTTTCAAAGGTAGGACCGGTCACAGCCAGGTACACCCCTTCTTTTACATCAATATTATGGGCTTTGGCTATGGCTTTGGCCCGGGCGATGAGGGATTTTTTGTAGGGTTCGGTCATATCGGGGAAACGAGGCCCCCATGCTTCAATATTTTTACCCACCAGCGGGTTAGGCGTAAACTGGCTGATATGATCACGGATGATCATGATATCGCCTACATTATAGCTGGTATTTACCCCACCGGCCGCATTGGACAGTAAGAGGGTTTCAATACCTAACAATTTCATCACACGGATAGGGAAAACCACTTCCTGGGCCGTATACCCCTCATAAAAATGGAACCGGCCGGCCATGGCTACCACCGTTTTCCCGGATAGTTTACCAAATATCAGCCTGCCTTTATGGCCCTGTACGGTAGACACGGGGAAATGAGGGATATCGCCGTAAGGCACTTCTTTTTCCACCTGTATCTGGGTAGAAAAATTACCCAGGCCACTGCCCAGCACCACTCCTACAGCGGGTGTTTCGGCATACTGCGATTTTAAATAAGCTACGGTCTCGTTCAGTTGTGCAATGATATCTGCTGCCATAATGGTAATAATAGGGAGCAAATATATAGAATATTAGGCCACGGGGAAGCGGAAAGCCGAAAGCTAAAAGCTAAAAGCAAAATGCTGAAAGCGGAAGGCTAAAGGCTGAGGATCCTGATCGGGAAGACCGAAAGTCAGGAAGTCGGGGAGTAGAATAGGCAATGGACAATGGACAATGGACAAGTGATAATTGAGCCGGAGTTCTCGGTTCTGAATTCTCACTTCTGAATTCTCAAGTCTGAAGTCAGAAATCTTAAATCCCCAATCCTAAATCCCCTGCCCCTGGTCGGAATTCTGCCTACAATCACCTATATTTGCGACAAATTTTTTCATCCATGAATTTACACGAATACCAGGCCAAAGAACTATTAAAAAAGTACAATGTGCCCGTGCAGGACGGATATGCTTGCGGTACGGTACAGGAAGCGGAAGAAGCTTATCGTCAAATTAAGACACAATCGGGAAGCAAGTTTGCAGTTGTAAAAGCGCAGATACATGCCGGCGGTCGTGGTAAAGGTGCCATTAAAGAAAATGGCCTGAATGGTGTTAAAGTAGGTAAATCCTTAGAAGATATCCAGGAGTTTGCTACCAAATTATTAGGTGGTACCCTGGTAACCATACAAACCGGTCCTGCCGGTAAAGTGGTGAACAAGATCCTGGTTGCACAGGATATGTATTATGATGGTCCTTCTGAAAGACAAGAGTTTTACCTGTCTATTTTACTGGACAGGAGCAAAGGACAAAACGTGATCATGTACAGTACCGAAGGCGGTATGAACATTGAAGATGTGGCTCATGATACCCCTGAAAAAATATTTAAGGAGTGGGTACACCCCGGTGGTGGCCTGCAGCCTTTCCAGGCCCGCAAAATTGCCTTTAACTTAGGCTTAAGCGGTGAGGCTTTTAAAAACTGCGTAAAGTTTGTTACCAATTTATACAATGCTTATGTTGGTTTAGACTGCGCTATGCTGGAGATCAACCCATTATTTAAAGCGGCTGATGATAAGATCATTGCCGTTGACTGTAAACTGAGCCTGGATGATAATGCGTTAATGCGTCACCCGGATGTAGCAGCTTTACGTGATGTAACCGAAGAAGACCCTACAGAAGTAGAAGCAGGTAAATATAACCTGAACTTTGTAAAACTGGACGGTAACGTAGGTTGTATGGTAAATGGTGCCGGTTTGGCGATGGCTACCATGGACATGATCAAGTTAAGCGGTGGCGAGCCTGCCAACTTCCTGGACGTAGGTGGTACAGCCAATGCACAGACTGTGGAAGCGGGCTTTAAGATCATTATGAAGGACCCTGCTGTAAAAGCTATCCTGATCAATATTTTCGGTGGTATCGTTCGTTGCGACCGTGTGGCGGCCGGTGTTATTGATGCTTATAAAAACTTAGGCAATATCAATATCCCGATCATTGTACGTTTACAGGGTACCAATGCTGAGGAAGCTAAAAAGTTAATTGACGAAAGCGGTTTAAAAGTACAGTCGGCTATCCTGTTAAGTGAAGCAGCTGACCTGGTAAAACAAGCCGTAGCTTAATATTATTTTTGTATAGATGTGTTGGCCCCTGATCTTTATCGGGGGCTTTTTTATTTTAACAGGCAACTGTGTATATTTATGTATGGGGTTCATGAGTCAACAACATAAAATATACCTGGGGAATACCATGGCCATTCTTTGGGGTGGGGTCATCGCGGCCGGTCTTGCTAATTTTAGTTTCTATTTTGGAGCGATGCTGATGTTTTCGGATGAGCATATACCAAAGGCACAATTATTCATCTCAGGAGTAATACTGTTTTTCGGGCCGATTACTTCGTCGTTCACAGGAGGCTATATAACAGCCAGAACAGGCATTAATAAAGAAAAGTTAATTGCTACGTTGTCCGGTATAAACCCTTTAATTGTTCTACTTGGTGGTATGGATTTAGGTTTTGGTATTTTACTCACCCACATACATATTACTTTAAGCTTATTGTTAATAATCCCTTGCGCCTGGTTAGGTGGTCATGTTTATACTAAATACAGGTTTTAAAGTTTTACACCTTTATCGTCTTTCTCAATCCATCCGGAAACATAATTGTTACCAATACTACAATTAGCAACACATTAAATTCAACCCCGTTACTGCCCCCGCCCACCACGAACCAGCCATGGGGCAGGTGCACCATAAATATGCCGGTGATCAATATGGCAATAGTAACCAGGCAGGCGGCTTTTACATATTTCTCCGCCAATAAACAGATAGCAGCTATTACATGTGATATTTTAATGGCCCAGGCCAGGGGTAGCCCGATAGGCGCAAAGCCTACTTCGTTCAGGTAAAGGTTACCAAAATCGTTTACGCCATTGTTGAACATACCGGCCATGCCGTGTATGAGTAAAATAATGGCGACAATTATTCTTAAAAGCAGTGTATTGTTGTTTCTCATCAGGAAGGTTTAAATTAAGACAAATATCAAGGTAAATAAGTAATTTTTAACACGTATTAAAATTTTTAAATATACACGTGTAATAAAAAAATGCTAACTTTATACCAAACAACGGTTTTATGACTACTAAACTTACTTTAACCATAGAAGAGAAGGTGATACAAAGGGCAAAAAGGTATGCCCATAAAAAAGGCAGGAGCCTATCGGATATTGTTGAGAATTATTTAATGGCGTTAACTACTTCGCAGGAGGAACCGGAACATACCCCCGTAAGTAAAAAAGTAAGCTCCTTAAGAGGCGTATTTAAGGCGCCCAATGATTTCAACTATAAAGACGCACTCAGCGAATCACTGACAAAAAAATACAGGGATGAATAAAATTTTAATTGACAGTGATGTTATCCTTGACCTGTTACTAAACCGTGAGCCCTTTGCAGATGATGCAGAGCAATTACTTACCCGCTGTGAGCAAAAACAGGTTCAGGGATTTGTTACGCCTATTATTTTCAGTAATCTTTATTATGTTTTACGCAAGTTGACAACCCACGAAAAAATAATACAGGAGTTAAAAAAATTGTTAGAGCTGGTGGATATTTTACATATTGACAAACCTGTTATTGCCGCGGCTTTGCAATCGAAATTTAAAGACTTTGAAGACGCCTTACAAAGTCATGCGGCAGAAAAACAAAATAATATTAAAGTAATTGTTACCAGAAACACAAAAGACTACAAACACAGTAGTATAGCCGTGATGACACCGGGGGATTATTTAAAATTGTAGTTTATTGTGTGCTGATATACCCCGCCATTTCCACCTGATATTCCTTTGCCACTTTATAAGCCTGCTCAGCAAAGTCTTCACCTTTACCCGCATAAATAATAGCCCGGCTGGCATTCACCAGTAAGCCGATATCTTCGTTTATTGCTTTTTCAGATATCTCTTTCAGGCTTCCACCCTGTGCCCCTACTCCGGGTACAAGATAAAAATGATGTGGTGTAAGCTTGCGTATCTGTACAAACTGTTCGGCCTGTGTAGCGCCTATTACAAACATTAAATTATCGGGGCTGCCCCAGTTACTTACCGAGGTCAGTACTTTTTCGTATAAATGTTCATCACTTTGTAAGGGTTGCAGTTCAAAATCGCTGGCGCCTTTGTTGGAAGTAAGGCCCAGCACAATGGCCCATTTACCGGCATGCTGCAGAAAAGGTTTTACACTGTCCTCTCCCATATAGGGCGCAACGGTTACCGAATCAAAAGGCATGGCCTCAAAGAAGGCCTTGGCATATTGATCGCTGGTATTACCAATATCACCACGCTTGGCATCGGCAATGGTAAAATGACTATTACCAATATAACGTACGGTTTTATCCAGCGCTATCCAGCCTTTTACACCCAGCGCTTCGTAAAAAGCCGTGTTTATTTTATAGGCCACACAAAGATCCCTGGTAGCATCAATGATGGCTTTGTTAAAGGCAAAAACGGGATCTTCTTCCTGCAATAAGTGCTGTGGAATTTTTTCTATATCGGTATCTAAACCTACACATAAATACGATTGTCTTTCACGGATCAGTTGTACCAGTTGTTGCCTTGTCATAACTGCGAAGATAAATGAGAATGTATGATTTAAGATTTGGGGATGTATGATTTTTCCAACAAATTATCGCTAAAACAGGGTGGCTGTTATTTGCCTGATGATATTGCCGAATACCCATACTTCTTCATAGGTATTATACAAAGGCACAGGCGCCAGGCGGATCACATTCGGCTCCCGCCAGTCGGCTACCACCCCTTCGGCCATCAGCGCATCAAATACTTTTTTCCCGTCCCTTAACATATGTATGGATACCTGGCAGCCTCTTTCCGCTTCATTTGCCGGCGTAATGACCTCGATTATTTTTTCCGGCAGGCTGTTATTGATATCGGCTAAAATAAAATGCAGGAAGGCCGACATCTTTTCCCTTTTGGCATGCAGGTTATCAATACCCGCTTCTTCAAACAATTGTAAAGAGGCTTTGTGTATGGCCATGGATAACAAGGGACTGATACTCATCTGCCAGCCTTCCACAGTTGGAATGGCCTTAAATCCTTTATCCATTAAAAAACGTGTAGCTTTATCATAACCCCACCAGCCCGCCAGGCGTGGAAAAGCAGGATCGGTAGCAAATTGTTCATGTACATATACACCACCAATAGCACCGGGACCGCTGTTTAAATATTTATAAGTACACCAGGCGGCAAAATCAACTTCCCAGTCGTGCAGCTGTAAGTTTACATTACCGGCAGCATGTGCCAGGTCGTAACCGGCATAAGCGCCCACCGAATGTGCAGCAGCTGTGATAGCCTGCAGGTCAAAGAACTGACCGGTATAATAGTTTACCCCACCTATAAATACAACAGCTACCGATTCACCATGTTGTTGTATCAGCTCCACAATATCCTTGGTATGTATGATCTGCTCACCGGGTTTAGGCGCTATCTCTATAATAACATCTTCCGCTTTTAGTCCATGTAACTGCACCTGTGTTTCCAGAGCATACTGGTCGGAAGGAAAAGCTTTGGCCTCACAAATAATTTTATACCGTGTAGCAGTAGGTTTATAAAAGCTGGCAAACAATAAATGAATATTGATGGTGAGTTGGTTCATGGCCACTACTTCATGTTCTTTAGCGCCCATTAGTTTTGCCAGAGTTGGCGCTACTTCCAGGTGATAGTCCATCCAGGGATGACTACCACCAAAATAGCCACCTACTGCCAGTGTTTCCCATTCCGCTAATGCCTGTAATACACCGTCCTTTACATTTTTAGGCTGCAGGCCCAGTGAGTTGCCGGTAAAATAAACAGCATCCTTACCGTTACGTTTAGGAAAATGAAATTTTGAACGAAAAGACTTTAATATATCCTGTTGATCGAGTTGTTGTGCAAAGGCAAGCGTATTTTCAAAAGCCATCGTTGATATAGATTTTAGTATGTAGTATAAAGTATTTAGTATACAGCATTCGGAGTAAAGAAAGAGACTTAACTCCCGTTGAACATTATTAATTATTAACTGCTAATTATTCATTAACCATCATATGCTTCCTGTTTTGCCGCCATCAACCGGTATGCTTACCCCGTTTACATAAGAGGCAGCGGGTGAAGCCAGGAAGGCCACTACATTGGCCACTTCTTCCGGCTGGGCAAAACGTTTCATGGGTATTTCGTTCTTCATGCGGGCTTCTACCTGTTCGGCCGGTGTATGTGTATTTTCGGCTATATAGTTAATGAGGCCCGTGATACGGGCGGTATTGGTACTGCCGGGTAAAATATTATTAACGGTTATATTAAACTGCCCCAGTTCATTGGCCATTGTTTTGGCCCAGGATGCCACGGCACCACGGATGGTATTGGATACGCCCAGGTTAGCAATAGGTATTTTAACAGAGGTGGAGATGATATTGATGATACGGCCGTAATTGTCTTTTTTCATGCCCGGTACCACGGCAGTGGTGAGCAATTGGTTATTGACAATATGCTGCTGAAAAGCTTTTTCAAAACTCTCGGGTTTTGCCTCTGTAATAGGTCCCGCAGCGGGTCCACCCGTATTGTTAATTAAAATATGAATGGTTGTTGTGGCCACACAGGCATCCACCACTTCCTTCACCTGTGCGGGGTTGGCAAAGTCGGCCACTAAATAACTATGTTGCTGCTGCTGGCTTGTATCAAGGGTTTGCACTACTGCTTTTAAGGCTTCTTCATTACGGGCCAGCAGTACACAGTTAGCCCCTAAAGCCGCCAGTGTTTGTGCAATGGCCAGGCCTATACCCTGGGTACTGCCGCAAACAAGCGCCGTTTTATGCTGTAAGGAAATATTCATCTGTTTTACTTTATATGATTGAATTGATCCAAACCTACGTAAAAGCTGTAAACTATGACCGCTTATATTTTTTTACGTATTGCCATTTCCTTCGCGATGGCCTGTGCATTGGCATCCTGCTTATCAAGGTGCCGGATAATGTTATCATAACTTTCCGCATCACGGTTCTGGCTTAGTTTAAAAACATTATCCAGGGCCGTTACTTTTATTTCAACCCCAACAATAGCGGGCAATAGTTTACGGATATAATCATCCGGCAACTGGTCGTACGCTGCTTTTGATTGGGGATTGTTTTCAAAATGATCGGTGGTGCGGCGCAGTATATTTCTCAGTCCTTCCTCATCCATAAACTTGAGTTGCCCCCGGGCATGTACGCTGATATAGTTCCAGGTACTGGCAGATGGTGCATGTGTATACCAGGAAGCACTGACATAAGAATGGGGGCCGGTAAATACCACCAGCGCTTCCGGGTTACTGACAAAAGCTTGATGATGATCCGTGTTTTTCATGATATGACTGGTCAATACCAGTTCCCCCTCTACTTCATCAATAAAGAAAGGCACCTGGGTAGCTGCGGGGATATTTTGATTACTCCCGATAAGCATGGCAAAGGGGTTTGCCTGCATGAATGCGAGTACCTTGGTCCTGTCTTTTTCGGTATAGTAGGAGAAGCTGTACACGGAACAATTAGATAATTAGTTAATTAGATAATTTGAGAATGAAGAAAGCTGAAAGCTAAAGGCTGAAAGCAGAATGCTTAACGCAAAAAGCTGAATGCGGCAGTACTGTACACTGTTGAATAGCATTGGTGCAGTACAAGTGTGCGACGCAAGGAACGATGCCAGGAGCCATGCAGCCCGTTACCAAAAACCATTACAAGACTCCTGTATTCTTGTTTTCAGCTATGTTCTATACACTTTGCTTTACCTTATCGGCAAATTCCCGGAAAGCGGTTTTCACTATTTCATCGTTGCTCAGCATGACCGGTTTACCGGCATCGCCGCCTTCACGGATATTTTGTACAATAGGGATCTGGCCCAGGAAAGGTATTTCATATTCTTCTGCCAGGTTTTTACCACCCTCTTTACCAAAAATATAGTATTTGTTATCGGGCAGTTCGGGTGGCGTAAAATAACTCATATTCTCTACCAGTCCCAATACTTTTACATTCAGTTGTGCCTGCCCGAACATGGCAATACCTTTTTTGGCATCGGCCAGGGCCACATCCTGCGGGGTGGACACGATCACAGCGCCATTTACAGGTACGGTTTGCATGAGTGTTAAATGAATGTCGCCGGTGCCGGGAGGCATATCAATGACCAGGTAATCCAGTTCGCCCCATTCCACATCGCTGATAAATTGTTTGATAGCGCTGCTGGCCATGGGGCCACGCCATACTACCGCATTTTTTTCATCGACCAGTAAACCGATACTCATAAGGCTGATACCATATTTTTCCAGCGGTACGATCATGCCTTTACCGTTCACATCTTTCATCATAGGACGTTCGCCACGCACCCCAAACATAATGGGCACACTGGGTCCGTAAATATCGGCATCCATGAGACCTACTTTGGACCCGTTCTCCGATAAGGCAATGGCCAGGTTGGCGGCTACGGTACTTTTGCCCACACCGCCTTTACCACTGAACACGGCAATGATTTTTTTAACCTGGGGCAGTATTTTACGGGCCTGGGCCGTTTCGGGCTGTTCGGCCTGTTTGGCAGCGAAATTCACCCGCACAATCACATCTTTATGTACCAGCTTTTTTAACGTGCCGATACATAACATTTTTAACTGGTCGCGGATCTCGGCCGACCGGCCGGCTACTGATAAGGTAAATGAAACATAATATTTCTCTACTACAATATCCTGCACCATATCCTCTGCTACAATATCTTTTCCGGTTTCGGGGTCCTGCACATTTTTGAGTGCATCCAGTATAATTTGCGAAGTAATTTCTGCCACGACTTTATTAAAGCTTATGTTAAAAAAATAGAATGATGCAAAGTTAAACATACAAACGGCTAATTTGTTGTCCGAAATCCACAACTTGTACTTAATTTTACTGTGTGAAGAAATATTTACAATACTTTTTAGTTACTGCTTTTTTAATCCCCGTTGCTGCCAAAGCGCAATTTGAAACGATCAGAGACTCTGTTGTTCAGCTATACGGTATAGTAATGACCTCCGACAGCCTGGTAGGCATACCGGCGGTAAGTGTAATGGTAAAAGGCCAGAACCGGGGTACCCTGACCAATAGTGAAGGGGTTTTTTCCATTGCCGTTTTAAAAGGCGACCAGATTGAGTTTTCGCACGTAAGTTATAAAAGCAAACTGGTGACCATTCCCCGGAATATTGAGGGCAACCAGTATAGTATGGTGCAGTTGATGGTAAACGATACGGTGTACCTGCCGGCCACCATTATCAGGCCCCGGCCCACCCCGGAGCAGTTTGCCCGTGATTTTGTGAACACCAAAGTACCGGATGATGATATAGAGATAGCCCGGAAGAATACCGATATTGCTACGCGGAAAGTGTTGTTAAAGACCATGCCCGGCGACGGTGGCGAAGCTACCCGGATACAGTTTAATAAAGTGGCCAACCAGGCCCGTTACCAGGGACAAACGCCGCCCATGAACATATTTAACCCGGCTGCCTGGGCAGATTTTATACAATCCTGGAAAAGAGGGGATTATAAAAAACAATAATATGTAAATTCCTTATACAAGATCCCGCACTAACCTGCGGGATTTTTTATACTTCATCATAATTTTATATACGGATCAGTCCTTTTACCCCGTGAGTATTTATCTTAGCCCCTTAAAACACTACCATGCGCCTGATTTTTATTACTGCCCTGCTAACCTTATCGATTGCCAGCCTGGGGCAACAACAACAAATATTGAATGGCAATTTTGAACCTACTGACGGAAACGATTCCAGGTACCTGGCCATTACCGAGAAAAAGGATGGCAAATGGCACCGGGTATTGTATCTCCTGCACCAGACTACCGTTGCTATGCAGGGCTGGTACCTGGATGAAAAATGTACTATTGCTGACAGCTTACAGATATGGTACCATGATAATAAAGCCGTTAGCAGTATTAAAGGATACAAGAACGGGGTAATGAATGGTACTACCCTTGAGTTTCATGATAATGACATGATGAAAGACTCTGTTACCTATGAGAACGGGCGCCGTAAAGGCATCAGCCTGTGATGGGATAAGGACGGTTATATAAATGACAGTACCAGTTTTGACGGCCAGGGCAATGGTGTGCAAATGCATATGTATAGTGGCGGCGAAGGTAAAGTGTACAGTGCCGGCCGCTGGATACAGGACACCCTTAAAAACGGTCCCTGGAATTATTACCATAAAAACGGCACCGTAATGGCCAAAGAAATGTATAAGAACGGAAAGCTGGAAACCTGCAAGTGTTTTACCGAAACCGGGGAACCCATTGCCGATGAGTTATGCATAGAGAAGGAAGCCGAATTTAAAGGAGGCCAGGAGGGATGGGCCGCTTTTTTAAGAAAGAACCTGGATGCCAATGTACCGGTAAGGAAAGGCGCCCCTGTGGGCTACCACCGGGCCATGGCCCTGTTTGTGGTAGGTGCAGATGGAAGTATCAGCGATATAAAAATACTGCACGATCCCGGTTTTGGCATGGGGGCAGAGTTTATACGTATTCTTAAAAAATCGCCCAAGTGGGTACCTGCACAACAATATGGCCGTAATGTAAAAGCGTATCGTAAACAACCTTTAACCTTCGTGGTACAATAATCACCGGCTTTTATCTTTTCTGTAAACAGAAACCAATATTTACAGAAGCATATCTGCCCGTATCGCTTACATTTGCAGCATAACAGATTGCTAAGAAAAAATAAAATTTATGATCGTTTCAGTAATAGGAGCCGGTACTATGGGTAACGGCATTGCCCACGTTTTTGCCCAGCATGGTTTTACCGTTAATTTAATTGATGTATCGGCCGCACAATTGGAAAAAGCTATTGCCACTATTGGTAAAAACCTGGACCGCCAGGTAAGTAAAGCCGCTATTACTGAAGAAATAAAAAACAATACCCTTGCTAATATTACCACCCATACCGGCTTTGAAGGCATTGGCAATTCAGGACTGGTAGTGGAAGCAGCGACAGAGAATACCGAACTGAAATTAAATATATTTAAACAGATAGATGCCGTTGCACCCGCCGGCTGTATACTGGCTACCAATACCTCCTCTATATCCATAACAAAGATTGCCTCGGTAACCGGCAGACCCGAATCGGTGATCGGCATGCATTTCATGAATCCCGTACCGGTAATGAAACTGGTAGAGATCATTAACGGTTATGCAACTGATAAAAAAGTAACTGAAACGATTGTTGCCTTAAGCAAACAATTAAACAAAGTACCCTGTGTGGTAAACGATTATCCCGGCTTTATTGCCAACCGGATTTTAATGCCCATGATCAATGAAGCGATTTATAGCTTATACGAAGGTGTGGCCGGTGTGGAAGAAATTGATACCGTGATGAAGCTGGGCATGGCCCACCCTATGGGACCTTTGCAGTTAGCCGATTTTATTGGCCTGGACGTGTGTCATGCTATTTTAAAAGTTTTACATGATGGCTTTGGCAACCCTAAATATGCGCCCTGTCCTTTACTCACCAATATGGTAACCGCCAAAAAATTAGGTGTAAAATCCGGTGAAGGGTTTTATATGTATACACCAGGGAGTAAAGAGTTAACAGTAAGTCCTGCATTTATAAAATAATCATTAAAACCCATGAAACGGCTCTTCCCTCTTTTACTGCTGGCAGTAGTGGCAGCCTGTAACAATAAAAGCGAAACTTCAATATCGCTGGCATTAGAGACCGGTACCCTGCTTGTAACGCCTGTTACGCCCAATACCTTTACCCATACCAGTTACCTGCAAACGCAGGATTTTGGTAATGTGGAATGTGATGGTATGATCGTAACGGATAACAAGGAGGCTGTAATTTTTGATACGCCCACCAACGACAGTGTCTCCAATCAACTGATCAGCTGGCTCACGGATAGCCTGGGTTATACTATTAAAGCCGTTGTAGCCACTCATTTCCATAATGACTGTTTAGGCGGCCTGAATGCTTTTCACCAGCATAAAATACCCTCTCATGCCAATGCGGCTACCATTACCCTGGCGGCAAAGGATAGTGTAACCATACCCCAAAATGCCATCAACGATTCTTTATGGCTGAATGTAGGCAATAAAAAAGTGCTGGCACGCTACTTTGGCCGTGGCCATACTTATGACAATATAGTGGGTTATTTTCCTGATGAAGCTGTTTTATTCGGCGGCTGCCTGGTCAAAGAAATTGATGCATCCAAAGGTTATCTTGGCGATGCGGATACAACAGCATGGTCCGCTACCGTAAGGCAGGTAAAAGCTGCTTTCCCGGGTGTTAAAAAAGTTATTCCCGGGCATGGTGTTATTGGCGATGCCGCTTTGCTGGATTACACCATTCAGTTATTCGATGTAAAAAAATGATCCCTCTGCTACCCTTTTCGCCGGCTGAGATCATTATGCATCTCCCAGGAAGGCAGTTGCACCAGTTGCGATAACACCCCTTCATGATTATGCCAGCCCTGGGTTAAACTACCATTGGTAACTATGATAAAGGGCGCCGGCAGTACGATCTGGTAACGTAAAGCCTGGTGAAAAGCGCTTTCGCCGGCCAGCACTTCAGGCGCTTTACACTCCACTAACATCCAGGGTTTTGTATCTTTATCGTACACCAGTATATCAAAGCGTTTTTTCAGTGTACCCAGCTTTAATTCCTTTTCAATAGCGATCAGTTGAACGGGATACAACATTTCCTTTACCAGGTACTGAACAAAGTTTTGGCGCACCCATTCTTCGGGGGTCAGCAGTATCCATTGTTTACGGATGGGATCAAATAAAAAGTCTTTGTTATTTTCGGTTTTAATGCGAAAATCAGGCTCCGGAAATTTTACCTTTATCATGAGTTCAAAAATAAAACATTATATTCGCCGATTAACCAAAATTTAAGCTGAAAGCTGAAAGCTGAAAGCTGAAAGCTGAAGGCTGAAGGCTGAAGGCTGAAGGCCGGGACGACGGAAAGAGCGAAAGTCAGGAAGATAAATACAATAAGCAATAGGCAATAAACAAAGTTTGGAGCGATTGATCAACACCTAACCGGATCAAATAATTATTAATTATTAACTACTAATTATTAATTAAATATTCCATTGTCACTTGCTCCAAACTACTGACATAAAATAATAAGATTATGAAGACAAAAGAAGAAATAGTAAACAACTGGTTACCCAGGTACACCGGTGAAAAATTAGAGAACTTTGGTAAGTACATCCTGCTTACCAATTTTAGTAATTATGTAAAGCTGTTTGCCGAATGGCATGGCGTGGAAGTAATTGGCCTGGACCGCCCGATGCAATGTGCCACAGCAGATAATATTACCATCATTAACTTTGGTATGGGCAGCCCGGGTGCCGCTACCGTTATGGACCTTTTAAGTGCCATAGAGCCGGCAGCCGTTTTATTTTTAGGTAAATGTGGTGGGCTGAAAAAACGGAATAAGATCGGCGACCTTATTTTACCCATTGCAGCTATCAGGGGTGAGGGTACGTCTAACGACTATTTCCCCGCAGAAGTACCGGCCATGCCCGCCTTTGCTTTACAAAAAGCCGTATCAACCACCATTCGTGATTATGGTGTGGATTACTGGACGGGCACTGTTTACACCACTAACCGCCGTGTATGGGAACACGATGAAACATTTAAAGAGTACCTGCAGGATATCAGGGCCTATGCCATTGATATGGAAACAGCTACCATCTTTACTGTTGGCTTTTATAACAAAATACCAACCGGTGCATTATTGTTAGTGAGCGATTCGCCCATGATACCGGAAGGTGTAAAAACGGAAGAGAGTGATAAAAAAGTAACCGGTAACTTTGTAGAGAACCATATTAAGATCGGTATCGACTCTCTGAAACAACTGATCAATGATGGTCTTACAGTAAGACATTTACGTTTTTAAAACTTAATGTATGAAACTACTATCCTTATTAACAACAGTATTGCTGGTTAGCATTTTAAGCAGCTGTTCCGGCAGTAAAAAAAGTGGCTCGCAAACCTTAAAAGCCAGGCTGGAAGTACAGGGCATTTGCTCTAACTACACCATTAAATTATTAGAGGGCAACCTGGATAAAAGTTTAATAGAGGCCAACTGGACCGATGAAACAACCGGCACTGCCTATACCAATGTATTCGGGCTTGCCAATCCCTGTAACTTTCCTTCCAGCCTTAAAAAAGGCGATGAGTTTTATTTTGTCATAGATACCGGCAAACAACAGGATTGTGCCGTATGTATGGCATACTATCCTACGCCACAAAAAAAGTTATCGATAAAAGTACTGCCTAATCCATGATGCCATTACTGGCCATAGAGGACCTGTCCATTGCTTTTAAAAATGAAAGCGGGTTAACACCTGCTTTAAAAAACATTTCACTTACGGTGAACAGCGGGGAGATCGTTGCCCTGGTAGGAGAATCGGGATCCGGTAAATCCATCACCTCCTTATCGATACTGCAGCTGTTACCATCACCGCCTGCTGTTTATACTTCGGGGCAGATCTTATTTTCGCAGGACGGCAATACCTCCGTGAACATACTGACACAAAGCCTGAAGACACTGCAGCAGATCAGGGGCAATAAAATTGCCATGATCTTCCAGGAGCCCATGACCTCACTGAACCCGGTACATACCTGCGGGCAACAGGTAATGGAAGCCCTGCTTACCCACAAACAATTATCGGCAGCGGAAGCAAAGGCCAAAACCATTGCCTGGTTTGAGAAAGTAAAACTACCCAACCCTGCGGCCATCTTTGACCGGTACCCGCACCAGTTAAGCGGTGGTCAAAAGCAAAGGGTAATGATCGCCATGGCCATGTGTTGCGAGCCGGCCTTACTGATTTGTGATGAACCCACTACGGCTTTAGATGTAACGGTACAAAAAACGATCCTTACCCTGATTAAGGACCTGCAGCAACAGCTGAATATGGGTGTTATTTTTATTACCCATGACCTGGGCGTGGTAGCCGAAATAGCAGACAAGGCCATAGTGATGTACAAAGGGGAAATAGTAGAAGCGGCCCCGGTAAAACAATTATTTACGAGCCCCTCCCACCCTTATACCAAAGCATTACTGGCCTGCCGCCCGGTCAATCATCCGCGTGGTAAACGTTTACCGGTAGTGGCCGATTTCTGGCACCAGGGTAAAGCTATTACACCAATAGAGATAACTGAGGAGCCTGTCACTGCTCCCGCCCCGGCAAATGCCCATACACCCCTGATCAGGGTTAGCAACCTATCGGTATGGTTCCCCGCCCAAAAAGCATTCTTTGGCAAACCCACGGCCTTTAACAAAGCCGTGGACAATGTGAGCTTTGACGTATACGAAGGCGAAACATTGGGGCTGGTAGGCGAAAGCGGCTGTGGTAAAACAACATTAGGCAGGACACTGTTACGCCTGATAGAACCCACTGCGGGAAGCATTACCTATAAAGACAGATCACTGCACAGTATTTCGACCCGGGATCTGCGCAGCATGCGTAAGGACATACAGATCATCTTCCAGGACCCCTATTCATCGCTAAACCCACGTATCAGTATTGGTGAGGCCATAGCCGAACCGATAAAAGTACATGGCCTGGCAAAAACGGAGAAACAAAGAAAGGAATTAGTGGTAAACCTGTTAGAGAAGGTGAACCTGCACGCCGATCATTATAACCGTTACCCGCACGAATTTTCCGGTGGTCAGCGGCAACGTATTGTAATTGCAAGGGCCCTGGGCTTAAATCCTTCTTTTATCGTGTGTGATGAGTCTGTATCGGCCCTGGACGTAAGTGTGCAGGCCCAGGTATTGAACCTTTTATCCGATCTTAAAAAAGAATATGGATTTACGGTAATTTTTATTTCCCACGATTTATCGGTTGTTCACTATATCAGCGATCGCATCATGGTGATGAACAAGGGAAAGATTGAAGAGTGCGGCGAAGCCAGCCAGGTCTATTACCATCCGCAGCAAGCCTATACCCAACAACTGATAGCGGCCATTCCCAAAGGCATTGTATAAAAAAGCCCCTGCTGTAAACAAGGGCTTTCTGTTGATCAGTATTTAAGATTGAACTGTCCGTATTCCATTCCTGCATAATCATCGTTCATAAAGAAACGTGAACCGCTTTTTTGCAGGGCATATTTGTATTTTTTTACTTCCTTTTCCAGTTGCTTTTGCAATGATTCCTCTGTTTCCTCTTTTAACTTAACATCGGTAAAGATGGCAAAACTGTAAGGGTTATTTCCATAAGAGTTAGCACCGCCATAGGTAAAAGAATATCTTTCTTCACTGGCTGATTTGATGATCTTTTCATCCATCAGTAAATTGTTGCCTTCTGTTGGCACCAGGCCCGTAGCAGCGATCTTCCAGACCAGGTCATCCTTCTTGGTTTTGTATTTAAAGAAATAGATATATCCTTTGGCCTTGTCGGTTGCTGTTTCCATCTTTTGTATAAACACCAGGGTATCGGGGCGGTTATACCCGCTCCTGTTGGCCAGCAAACGGCTTTTTGCCAGGTCTGTCAGTGATGCGTGTTCTTTAGGGAACAGGTCAGCTTTTTTCATGCGGGCCAGGTCCTTATACAGTTCATAACGATAATCATCCTGTTTGGCAAAATACGCCAGCAGGGTATCATCATAAGGCTTATTGTTCTTCATCAGTGCTTTCAGCGTATTATACTTCAGTCTTTTATCGCTCACTTTTTGTACATCGGCAAAATACTGTTTCACCGCAGCTTCCTTATCCCAATAAGGCAGTAAAAGCGTATTATACAATGCCAGGCGGCTGTTGCCTTTACCGTCAGTATCTCTATACCCGCCATAAGCCACAACTTCATCATCCTCGGCATCTTTCGCTTTTTCTATGGCTTTTCTTTTCTCACTTATCAATTGTTTTTTCAGTTCATGTCTGGCTTCCAGTAAAATTTTACTGTATTGCGATTTATAATCTTTCGTCCTGATCAAATTGCTATCCACTAACCTGGCTGTGAGCCTTAAAATGGTTTCCTTATAATCTTCCAGGTTGATCAACGGCAATAGTTTGGCATAAATTTTTTCCGTCAGCGCCAGTGTATCAAACAAATTATCCAGGAACATGCCATCAGCATAACTGCTTTGGTAGGAATAATCGTCATCATCATCATCTGCTACACTTACCGTTACAACAGGATAATCATAATCATTCCGGTATTTATTACTGAACTCTAAAACCGGTGGTTCGGCGGTAACAATATCACGGAAGGTGTTAAAGGAATATGCCGTTCCCTGCATCAGCAAAGCCTCCAGGGTCCGGTATTGCAGGTCCACCGTATCGCTGGTAGCATAGTATAATGTTTTTAAATAATCGGTTGCTTCTTTGGTAGGCACCTGTCTCAGCTTACTGATAAAGGCCGATTTGGTATCCATGTATTTTTTCTCCGTCCATTTCAGTGAGCTGATCGCTTTTTGTAAGTTCGGAAAATCGGCAACATCCATTTTTACCGAAGCAATATTGTTCACTGCCCTTTTCTTCACCACCGTATCCTGGCTAAAATAATCAGCAAAGAAAACCGGTCCTTTTTTTATGTAAGGGTTATAACCCTTCAGCGTATCTGCCGGGGTAAAGCTGTCAAAAAAAGATCTCAGGAAAGTACTGGGACTGGTAAGTGAATCGGTCTGTGTAAAAATGGTAAAGGAGACTCCTTCCTTGTAAAAGTTTTTATACCAGAACTGCCTGCTGCTTTTGGCATCGGCCAGCTTAAAGTCGGTCACTTTTGTTTGATCAGGTAATGTTTTTGTTTCTTTTTTCCTGACTATCCAGGTAGTATCTTTCATCATCCGCCCCATCTCACTGTCAATATCAGCGCTATCGGCTGTATAATAGTAACGTGGGTTTTTATAAAAGCTTACAAAAATCCTTTCGCCGGTAGAATCATTCTCCACTACGCTGCTGCGGTACACGCCATTCTCCAGCAGGCCATCTTCAGTTTCCTCTTCCTCTTTACCATATCTGCTGTATTTAGGTGCCGGAAGCTTTTCTTTTTTAGACTCGGGGAAAACAGGTGATTTCACGGTAAAGTACAGGGAGGTGTCCACCCTGTTGGTTGCTTCCTTATAAACAAAGGGTTTAATAGTAAAGGACTGGAAGAAGTCCTGCATTTGTGGAACTTCTTTTTTACCGGTTGCCAGTAAGGTATAATAATGCGGCCCCTGGATGATATAACGGGTTTTATATACATTACCCTGTTTGCCTTTATAAGTTCTTTCCATGGCCGGGTAATCGCCTACTTTTAAATAAGTAGCCGCCGTAACAGCCGTATCAATGAAGGGAGAAGTAGCAAAACTTTCATCCATCAATGACAGGTCAAATTTATCATCACCTAAAAAATTGCCGTTGAATACATCAGTACGAATGACACTGTAACCCGTAGCTGTAGCAGAGTCAATGGCATCAAATAACCAGTTGTCCGTTTTTTTAGCATAGGGTGCATGGGGCATTTTTACACTAAAGCCTCCGAATGCAGGTGTATAGTTTACCCAGTTTTTACCGGCGGGCTTCAGTTGTATACTGTTAAAGAATTTATTGGCTTCCTCCCCTTTCTCCACGTAATCACCATTACCGCTTATTTTAAAAACGATCAGCTCGGTAGGGGTCATCACAATATTGTAACGTTGTGTATCACCACGTCTTGTTTTATTGGTAATATCCAATACCTGGTAACCATTTTTGATAATTGTTTTCTTTTGTACGATCCTGCCGGGTATGTTCTCATACAGCATACTGTCCACCTTCTTCTGTACATCCTGTAATGAATGTCCCCACATCCAGCTATTGGTTTGCAAACGGGTTACCATGTAGTAACTGCCATTGGCCATATCGGCATACTGGCGCTGGTCAAACATACCGTTCATAGAGGGTGATTCAAACAATTTACCGGGCATTTCAACCGAGTATAAACCGTCTTCTGAACTTTGCTTGTTAAAAGTGACCGGCACCCTTATTTTATCCACTGCATTTTTATGTTCACTATTACGGACACCCATTTTTATGGGACGAAGTGTATAACCCATTTCCCGCAACATTTCAATCACCCCACGCGGGCCAGGCAAATGGGCCGCCCCTACCCCTACAAATAATACGGCGCCTGTTTTAATGATGGAGTCAATATTATCGGCCTGTATCTCGTTTCTTTTGTATAAAAACTTTTCATCAAAGGCATCGGAGTAGCTGTTGAATTTATTGATCGAGTCCAGCAGATCAAGATCGCCGCTCCGGTAAGCTTCCTGCAGTTTCATGGGCGACATATTGATGTCGTACTCATAGCTGCGTTGTTTTTTATTCTTCTCTTTGGCAGCATCCGCATAAGCTTCCATCATCAGTTTCATGCTTTCGCCGTAATGCTCCACCCCGGCCACTTTTTTGCCCCATTTTTTACCGCACTGGTAAATGTACATATCCAGGTAAGTGTCCTCCTCAAAATCACTGGCATCATTGCCGTAACTGCGGTATAATAAGTTATTAATGATGGATGGGCTGGAGGCCAAAGCCCAGGGGATCATTTTTTCGTATGCATCAAACTTCAGGGTACTGCTGGTCAGGTAATCACCAAAAGAAGCATTATAGCCCATTCTGCGCAGGTAATCATACCCCATATCATCCTGTTCGTATTTATCCATATCATCCTGCCAGGATTCGGGATTGGTTTCCAGCGCCACCACATCGGCATGTTTTATTCCCAGGTAGAATGAGTCGGACAGGTTAAAGGCAATTTTACTGCTTACGTGCATGGTACCAAACAGGTGTGAAGGCTTTTTAAGTCCGTTCCCGGATATTTCCCATAATAAACTCGGATATTTTTTTTGAGTGGTTATTTGTGCAGACAACCCGGTAAGAAAAAACAAGACAACTGCAAGTACGGCTAAACGCTTCAATATCATACAAAAGATAAGTTTGGTGGACAATAGTAAAAATAAGATGTCTTTATTACAATTTTACATATTTAACAATCATTCTGGCTTAAAATGAGAATGGCTTTACCGTGAAGAATATATAATTGACAAGTGACAATGGACAGTTGACAATGCTTAACAGCCGTAAGCAATTTGCAATTGACAATAATTCCTTCCTGACTTACGGACTTCCGGACTTACGGTCTTTCTGACTTTCTAACTTCCCGACTTTACTCTCCACCCTAAACACATAAAAATCAATAGATTACTAATAAACCAAGGAAAAACTGTCTGCTTTATTAAAAATTACGTACTTTTTATAAAGTTTTGTACCTTTGCACACTTTCGTTAGCTATAAAAGGTTAACAAAACTGACAAGCCCGGTGCCGTAAGACCGGGGATTGCCTTTCTTCCTCTTGGTTGTAGTTATATGCCCTGCGCACAACAATCACCTGTGATAAAGACCATCTCCTGCACTAGTTTACCGGTAACTTTTCAGCAAGCTATTTAGAATAAAAATTATAATTACCGCATGAAGCTTTCACAATTTCGCTTTGATCTACCCTTAAACCTTATTGCACAGACTCCTACTAAAAAACGTGAAGATGCTCGTATGATGGTGGTTCACCGCCATACCGGACAAATTGAAAATAAATACTTCCGCGATATCCAGGATTATTTTGACGATAAGGATGTATTTGTAGTAAATAACACCAAAGTATTCCCTGCCCGTATGTACGGCCGCAAAGAAAAAACAGGTGCTAAGATCGAAGTTTTTTTATTGCGTGAATTAAACCGCCCCAACCGTTTATGGGACGTAATTGTTGACCCTGCCCGTAAGATACGTGTAGGTAATAAACTGTATTTCGGTGACCAGGAAGATCTGGTAGCAGAAGTAATTGATAATACCACCAGCCGTGGCCGTACCATCCGTTTTTTATGGGAAGGCAGCGAGGAGGAATTCCGTGCGCAACTGGAAAAATTAGGAGAAACTCCTTTACCTAAATACATCAAACGCAAACCCGACGAAGAAGATAAAGAGCGTTACCAGACCGTATACGCCAAACACGAAGGTGCGGTTGCCGCTCCTACTGCCGGTTTACACTTCAGCCGCGAGCTGATCAAGCGTTTAGAGATCAAAGGTATCCGCTTTGCCGAGATAACCCTGCATACCGGCCTGGGTACTTTCCGCCCTATTGAGGTGGAAGACCTGAGTAAACACAAAATGGATGCCGAGTACTACCGTATTGATGAAACTGCCTGCAAAATTGTAAACAAAGCCAAAGAGTATGGTCACCGTATCTGCTCTATCGGTACTACAACCATGCGTGGTATGGAATCGTCATTCACGGCACAAAAATTATTAAAACCTTCAGAAGGCTGGACCAATATGTTCATTCACCCGCCTTACGAGTTTAATATTGCCGACTCACTGGTGACTAACTTCCACCTGCCAAAAACAAGTTTACTCATCATGACCTGTGCTTTTGCCGGTTACGAACTGGCCATGGAAGCCTATAAAAAGGCCATTAAAGACAAATACCGTTTCTTCAGTTACGGTGACGCCTTATTGGTTATCTAATCAAACACGAGTTTACCGATACCAGAACCGCTGCCTTGCCAGCGGTTTTTTATTGCACCAGTCTGGTTCAAAATTTGTAGCTTGTATATCATTAAAACACTTGTTATGGATAATGCTCCTGTTATTTTAACCATGCATTTTGACGCGCCTGTGTCAAAGGTTTGGAAAGCCCTTACCAATAAAGAGCAAATGAAAGAATGGTATTTTGATGTACAGGATTATGAGCTGGAACCGGGAAAGGAATTTCACTTTTATGAACCCGGCGGCACTAGTTATTTACACCAATGCAGGATACTGGAAGTAATACCTGAAAAAAGATTTTCGCATACATGGGCTTATCCCAAATTTTCAAGCGGCGAAACCACACTTACCTGGGACCTGGAGGCGGAAGGCAACGGTACAAAACTCACCCTTACACATGCGGGTATTGAAAACCTGGCAGCAGCAGGAGAAGCTTTCTCCAAGGCCAGCTTTACCGAAGGCTGGAAAGGCTTTGAATTAGGATTAAGGCATTTCCTGGACCGTCCCGAAGGACTGGGTACATTAAAATTCAATATCAATATAAACAGTACCCCGGAAAAAATATGGTCGCTTATGTGGGATAAAGCAGGTTATGCCCAATGGACCAAACCCTTTAACCCGGGCAGCAGTATCAGCGGCAAGATTGAACAGGGCGGCCGGGTACATTTTTTATCGGCCGAAGGCGATGGTATGTATAGTGATGTAGACACTTATGTACCCAATTTTTATATTGCCTTTAAACATATTGGCAATATCAAGGATTTTAAAGAACAACCTGTTGATGAAGATACCAAAAAATGGTCGGGCTGCATTGAAACCTACACCTTGTATCCTAACGGCAAGGGTGGCTCAACGCTGAATGTAAAAGTGGATGTGGGCCCTGCACATTACGACATGATGAACGAAGCTTTTACAAAATCATTACAGGCACTCAAAGAGATGGCTGAACAATAGACCATAGTATTATAACATGATGCCGGCGGGCTTGTATGGTTACAAGCCCGTTTTATTTATCATTACAGATAGCACAGGACAGCCAGCCCTGCCTGATAACTAACTTGCTGATATTAATACCCCGTTTGCCATGCGTTTTGCCCACTCCTGTCTTGTATTTGTATCAATGCTATATTCCGGTATTATGCTTGCCCAGTTACCTGCTTTTCCGGGGGCCGAGGGCTTTGGTGCATTAGCCACGGGTGGCCGCGGTGGTGAAGTGTATGTAGTCACCAACCTGGCCGATAGCGGCCGGGGCAGCTTTCGCGATGCAGTAAGCAAACCTAACCGCACCGTTGTATTCAATGTCAGTGGTGTGATCCGCCACACAGAAAGGATACAGGTAGCTTCCAATATTACCATTGCCGGCGAAACTTCTCCGGGTGTGGGCATTGTTATTTACGGTGTGGGCGTATCTTTCAGTAACAGTAAAAATATTATCGTCCGGTATATCCGGTTCAGGGGAAGTATTAATATGCCCCGTGGTAAATGCACCCTTACTGCGGATGATGCGCAGGATATTATATTTGATCACTGCTCTGTGCAGTGGGGACGCTGGGACAACCTGCATATACAAAACAGCAACAATATTACCCTGCAGCATTGTATCATCGGGGAGGCCATTGACCCGCAACGCTTTGGTGCTTTGCTGGAACGCCCCACCAATCTCACTATTCATAATAGCCTATGGATTGACAATACCAGCCGCAATCCCAAAGCAAAAGCGGCTATTGAATACATCAATAATGTAGTATACAACTGGGGCACAGGTGGTGGCTTTGTCGGCGGTCATTCAGCAGCCGATCATTACCAGGATATCATTAATAACTATTTTGTAGCAGGCCCCAATTCCAACCCGGGTTTCTTTAGCATGTTCTCTGCCACCGATCATGTATACCATACCGGCAACATGACCGATATGAATAAGGATGGCATATTAAACGGCCGGGCGGTATCAGATACCGATTTTGTAAAAAAAGAAGGTCCCACATTTATTGCTGCCAGGCAACATAAAGCGCCCATACCTGTTACCATAACCGATGCCGCAACAGCTTTCACACGTATATTAACCAATGCCGGCGCCTCTTTACAGTATGATGCAGTTGACCAGCGCTTAGTGAATTATGCCAAAACCATCGGCAAAGAAGGAGCTATTTTTAAAACTGAGGCCGATGCAGGCGGCCAGCCGGATATAGCTATAACATATGGACCTAAGGATAGTGATGCCGATGGCATACCCGATGCCTGGCGCAGCAAACAAAAATTAAAACAAAAAAGTACGGCTATCAACCCCAAAACCGGTTATTCCTACCTGGAAGAGTACTGTCATAGTTTAATTGCAGAAAGAAGTAAACAAAACGCTCTGCAACAATAAGTTTTACGAAAACCAAACCGTTAAAAACCCCGACAGTTCAGGATAGCTAAACAGATTATCGTGGGTAAAATTGCTATTTGCGTGACGCTGCAAATTTGCAGCCATGCTAAACCTGCTTTGCCATGCCTGAATAGTACTTACGTTGCCGGGACAGGGAGTTTATCTGCTCCTCATTTACCAGTCTTTATTGGCACCTTCATTAGTCCTTTCACCTGCAAAAAAGGTTTATTAACCAGCTGTCACCGATAGTTTCCGGACTATAACAGCGTCTAAATTGTCATTACTAAATTGTTCTTATCATGTTGAAACGAAACAGTGTTCGGGTATTAGGCTTATTACTAACAACTGCCGGTATCATATTAAGTTGCAGCGGTGAAAAAAAGATCAACCGGCAGGTACTGGTAGAAAGGCATACCGTAAAACTGAATGCTGCCGATACATTAGCTTCGCTGACAGTAGGTAATGGTTCTTTTGCTTTTACAGCAGATATTACCGGACTGCAGACCTTCCCCGAGTTTTATGCCAAAGGTGTACCCCTGGGCACCCAGAGCGAATGGGGCTGGCATAGTTTTCCCAATACAGAAAAATACAGGTTTGAAGAGACCTTAAAAGATTTTGACCTGAACGGCCGCCCGGTCTCCTATTCCGTACAGGTAAAAGAGCCGGAGAGAAGTAAGAAGGCGGTGGACTATTTCCGCATGAACCCACACCGTTTGTTCCTGGGCAACCTGGGGTTTGAGATCACTAAAAAAGACGGCAGTAAGATCCTGATCACTGATGTAAAAGATATACAACAGGAACTGAATTTATTTACCGGACAGATACATTCACAGTTTACCATTGAAGGCGAGAAGGTTGAAGTGATCACCTATGGTCACCAGCAGGAAGACCTGGTGGCAGTAAAGGTAAACTCAGCCCTGATTCAACAAAAACGTTTGAAGCTCAATATCCGCTTCCCCTATCCTACCGGTGCCTGGGGCGATTTCAGCAACCACTTCAGTAATCCTGATAAGCACAGTACGACTATTACGGGTAGCAATAATAAATCAGCTACTATTAAACATAGTTTAGACACTACTACTTATTTTGTACAACTACAGTGGAATAACAATGCTGCTATCACCAATAAGGAAGCACATTACTTCGTGGTGAGCCCCGAAGGCGGTAATAGCTTTGAGTTATCCGCCCGTTTTGCACCCACAGCAAATACGAACAATTTGCCCGACTTCGCTGCCACTGCACAAAACAGCGCTGCCGAATGGAAAAAATTCTGGTCAAGCGGTGGCGCTATTGATTTTGAAGGCAGCACTGATAACAGGGCCAAAGAACTGGAACGCCGTATTGTATTATCACAATACTTAACCAAAGTACAATGCTCCGGTAATTATCCGCCACAGGAAACCGGCTTAACCTATAACAGCTGGTACGGACGCCCGCATTTAGAAATGCATTGGTGGCATGGCGTGCACTTTGCACTATGGGGCCGACCGGAATTACTGGAAAAGTCTTTGAACTGGTACCTGCAACCCTCCGTATGTAACAACGCGAAAAAAATTGCCGAGCGTCAAAAATATGATGGCGTACGCTGGCAAAAAATGACGGACAATGCCGGTGAGGAAGGACCTTCTTCCGTTGGCGCCTTTTTAATATGGCAGCAACCGCATTTTATTTATTTCTCGGAACTGATCTACCGGGCTAAAAATGACGAAGCTACTTTGAACAAGTACAAGGATTATGTATTTGCCACCGCCGACTTCATGGCCTCCTACCCACACTTTGATTCTGTTACCGGTAAGTATAATTTGGGCAAAGGCGTTATTCCTGCACAGGAGCGTTTTAAAGCCGTGGAAACCTTTAACCCTACCTACGAATTAGTGTACTGGCGCTGGGCTTTACAAACCGCACAGCAATGGCGGGAACGTTTAAAATTAGAGCGCAATAAAAAATGGGATGAAGTACTGGAAAAACTGGCGCCTTTACCCATACAAGGTGACAAGTATTTATTTACTGAAAGCGGTACCGACTCTTATACCAACCCTGTATATAAAACAGACCACATGTCCGTATTAGGCGCATTTGGTATGATGCCGCAAACCGGCACAGTGGATACTACCCGCATGCAAAATACCTTTAACTGGATATGGAATAACTGGAGCTGGCATGAAACCTGGGGCTGGGATTTCCCGATGACCGCTATGACCGCCTCCCGTTTGGGCGATGGCAAACGTGCCGTAGAAGCTTTATTAATGCCCATACAAACCAATACCTATTTACCTAACGGACATAATTACCAGGAAGGCCGTTTAACTATTTACATGCCCGGCAACGGCGGCATACTCAGCGCCATTGCCATGATGACGGCTGGCTTTGATGGTGTAAAAGAAAACAACCCCGGTATTCCTAAAGATGGCTGGAAAGTGAAATGGGAAGGGCTGGTGAAAATGCCATAGTGTATAGATGTTAGAATGTTGATTATAGTATGTAGACAATAGTATATAGATTATAGTATATAGACCATAGAAGGCGCTTTTTACTTTTCAATTTAAAATTTTTACTTGAAACATTTTTCAATACCCATATTATCCATATTACTGCATTTGTTAACCCTTACAACAAGTGCGCAAAGGCATATGGAATACCTTGACCGTGGTGTGGTGGCCATACCCAACGACAAAGGCCAGGTTTTTATCAGCTGGCGTTTATTGGGTAATGACCCGGAAGATATAGCGTTTAACCTGTACCGTACGGTTAACAACAAAACCACACTTTTAAATAAAACACCGCTGCGTACGGTTACCAATTTTACTGATGCCACGGCGAATACAAAAGAGGTTAACCTTTACACAGTAAAAACTGTTTTGCATAACAAAGAAACAGCCGGCAGTAAGCCCTATACCCTAAAAGCCAATGCACCTGTTTACTTATCCATTCCCTTACAAACACCGGAAGGTTATACGCCCAATGATGCATCGGTGGGTGATGTAGATGGCGATGGTGTTTACGAGATCATCCTGCACCAGGTTGGACTTGGCAAGGACAACAGTCATGCCGGCTTTACTACCGCTCCTGTTATACAATGTTATAAAATGGATGGCAGTTTATTATGGACCATCAACCTGGGTAAAAATATCCGTGAAGGCGCTCATTACACCCAATTCATGGTATATGATTTTGATGGCGATGGCAAGGCTGAACTGGCCATGAAAACAGCGGATGGCAGTATTGATGGCAAAGGAAGGGTGATTGGCGACAGTACCAAAGACTGGCGCAACAGTGAGGGTTATATTCTTGCCGGGCCTGAATACCTTACCATGTTCGACGGCTTAACCGGCGAAGCCTTATCCACCGTAAACTTTAACCCGCCACGCCACCCCGATACCATTACGCCCACCGTACAACAGTTAAAAGATCTTTGGGGCGATGGCCGTGGCAACCGTATGGATAGATTCTTAGGCGGTGTGGCTTACCTGGATGGAAGAACACCCAGCCTGATCATGTCACGCGGTTATTATACCCGTACTACCCTGGCGGCCTGGAATTTTGTGAACAAACAATTACAGCCTGTCTGGTTTTTTGATAGTGAGGATGGTACACCCGGCAATAAAGCCTATGGCGGACAAGGCAACCACAGTTTAACCATTGCTGATGTGGATGGTGATGGCAAAGATGAAATTGTATATGGCGCCATGACCATTGACGATAATGGTAAAGGTTTATACACAACCGGCTTAGGACATGGTGATGCCCTGCACGTTACTGATCATGATCCCGAACGCCCCGGGCTGGAGGTATTTGATATACAGGAACGTTTTGACGATGCGGGCGCCAGCTTTCGTGATGCACGCACCGGTGAAGTGATCTGGAAAAAAGCATCCGTTAAAGCCGGTGAAGATGGTGAAGGTCCCGGTCGTGGCCTGGCATTGAATATCGATCCGCGTTATCCCGGTTCTGAGTGTTGGGTAGCAGGTGCCGGCATATATGGTTTGTTTGATGCCAAAGGCAATAAAATAGCCAATCGCACCCCACCCTGCAATATGGGTATTTACTGGGATGGCGACCTGTTAAGTGAAATACTAAACAGTACACAGATCAGTAAATGGGATTACAATAATGAAAGGATTATTCCCCTGCTGAATACACGTCAATATAACTGTGCACATAATAATGGTACCAAATCAACACCGGCACTGGTAGTCGACCTGTTTGGTGACTGGCGGGAAGAAGTGATCTACCGTACTGCGGATAATAAGGAATTAAGGATATTCACTACCAGCATTCCTACCAAACACCGTATTTACACCCTGATGCACAACCCGCAATACCGTTTAAGTATTGCCTGGCAGAATGTGGCCTATAACCAGCCGCCCCATGTTGATTATTACCTGGACGAAGCGGCTCCGCTGCCTAAACAACCAAATATTAAAATCATTCATCCTGTTAAGTAATGAAACATAAAATACTTATCCCGGTATTGATACTGGCTGCTGTTACCAGTATGGCCTTTGTATTTAACAACAAAAAGCCCGTACTGTATATTATTGGCGACTCTACCGTTAAAAGCGGTAAAGAAACGGATAAAGATATTATCTGGGGCTGGGGCAGTTTGATCGCTCCTTATTTTGATACCGGTAAGATCGCTATTGAGAATCATGCTATCGGAGGCCGCAGCAGCCGCACATTCATCACCGATGGCCGCTGGGATAAGATACTGGCTACGCTGAAAAAAGGCGATTACGTGATCATGCAATTCGGCCATAACGATGCCAGTCCTTTAGACGATACAGCCCGTGCCCGTGGTACGTTAAAAGGCATTGGCAATGACAGTATAGCTACTTATAACCCGATACGCAAACAAAACGAAACTGTGTACAGCTATGGCTTTTACATGCGCAGGTATGTACGGGAAACAAAAGCTAAAGGCGCTATTCCCATTATCTGTTCGCCTGTACCACGTAACAACTGGAAAGATAATAAGGTAGTGCCGAACGATTATATTAACTGGGCACAACAGGTAGCCAAAGAAGAAGGCGCTTATTATATTCCTTTGTTTGAACTGATCAGCACGGCTTATGAAAAAATGGGCAAGACCGAAGTAGATAAATTTTTCCCGCAGGATAAAACGCATCCTGATAAAGCCGGCTCCGCCTTAAATGCAGCGCAGGTAGTGGAAGGCATTAAAAACATTAAAAAAGATAAGCTGAAAAAATATTTAAGAAAATAATAAGGGCGTTCCCCTGCGGGTCGGGCTTTCCGCTGCAATCTTTTTGTGCTCAGCACACAAAAAGTATTTCCGCTGCAATCCCTAACGCAATGCCCCTTACATAGTATAACGATAAACCAAATAATGATGAGCGTGAAATTGTTTTTTATTGCAGCAGTCCTTGTAAGCAGTTTACAGATCCAGGCGCAACAGTTGCCCTCTAAAAAAGAATTGTTGACCACCATGCGGCTGACGAACCAGTATTTTATGGATAAATGGCCCGATGCCGGTAAAACAATTATCACCAACAAAGAACGCCCCTCCAGTATCTGGACAAGAGGTGTATACTACGAAGGCCTGATGGCCTTGCACGGTATAGAAACCCAGAAGAAAAAGAAAAAGGAGTATGTAGACTATGCCATGCAATGGGGGCAGAAACATAAATGGAGCATGAACGGCGGCATTAAAACCCGTAATGCAGATAACCATTGCGCCGGCCAGACCTATTATGACCTTTACGTTTTACACAAACGCAAAACGCCTTACATGTTAGACAGTATTAAAGCCAGCATTGACCTGATGTTAGGCGGCGATAAAATTGATGACTGGTCATGGATTGATGCCCTGCAGATGGCCATGCCTGTTTTTGTTTACTTAGGCAATGAATTTAAAAACCCGGCCTATCATAACCGGATGTACGAGATGTATGCCTATACCAAATACAAACATGGCACCAATGGCTTATACAACCCCGCCGATAAACTGTGGTGGCGTGATAAGGACTTTGATCCGCCTTATACAGAGCCCAATGGAGAAGATTGTTACTGGAGCCGTGGTAATGGCTGGATAGTAGCCGCACTGGTACGTACTTTAGACGCTTTACCTAAAACCGATCCACACTACCAGGAGTATTTACAGGATTTTAAAGACCTTTGCGAAGCAACTGCCAAAGTACAAAGACCTGATGGCTTATGGAATGTGAGCCTGCATGATCCTAATCACTATGGTGGTAAAGAGATCACCGGCACCGCCCTGTTCATTTATGGATATGCCTATGGTATTAATAAAGGCATTTTGGACAGGAATACTTATTTACCATTGATCACCAAAGCATGGAACGCCATTGTAACAGATGCGGTACACACCAACGGTTTTTTAGGTTATGTGCAGGGCACCGGTAAAGAGCCAAAAGATGGCCAGCCGGTAACATATACCAGTAAACCCGATTTTGAGGATTATGGTTTAGGCTGCCTGTTACTGGCGGGTAGCGAGATCTATAAAATGAAGCGATGATTAGAGAATTTGGTAATTAGCTAATTGGGCAATTGGGTAATGAAAGGCCCCGGTTCGTGTCTCACGAACCGGTCTGTTGAATAGCATTACTACAGTTGCAGTGTGCGACGCAAGGGACGATGAGTAAGGCGGTGCAGCCGGTAACATAAAAAAGAAAAATATAATTGTGCGAGTGAATAAAATTATAGCAGGGGCAGCGTTGTTTATTATGTCAGGGCAACTGGCTGCACAAGCACCGTGGCCCGTTGTAAATAAAACGGCTAAACCATGGACCCGCTGGTGGTGGATGGGTAGTGCAGTGAATGAAGCAGGTATCAATAGTATGCTTACCACTTACCAGGAGGCTGGTTTAGGTGGTGTGGAAGTAGTGCCCATTTATGGCGCTAAAGGATACGAGCAACAGTACATTGAATATTTATCGCCGCAATGGGTACACATGTTAAACGCCACTATTGATAAAGCCAATAGGTTAAACATGGGCGTAAACATATCGGTAGGCAGCGGCTGGCCCATTGGCGGGCCGCAGGTAAGTTTAACCGATGCGGCGACCAAATTAGTGATACAGCAATACACCATTAACGCCACACAACCCTTTACCACAAAGATTGAAATAGATGACAGCAAACAAAAAAGCCTGGAAGGCGTTGGCGTAAGCGCTGTTACGGCTTATGGCAGTAAAAATGAAGTGTTAGATATTAGTTCCTATTTACAACCCGACGGCACCCTGAACTGGAAACCGGCCTCCGGGGAGTGGAAAGTATATGTTGCTTTTAATGCCAAAACAAGACAACAGGTAAAACGTGCCGCACCGGGTGGCGTGGGTTATACGCTGGATCATTTTTCCAGCAATGCCATCAATCACTATTTACAAAAATTTGACCAGGCATTAGGTAACACCAAGGCCAAAGTGCATGCCTTTTATAATGACAGTTATGAAGTATTTGGCGCCAACTGGACACCCCACCTTTTTACCGAGTTTGAAAAAAGACGTGGCTATAGTTTAAAGCCTTACATAAAATATTTAACCGGTACTGACAGCAGTGAACTGGTAGCCCGTATAAAATCGGATTACCGTGAAACCATTGCCGACCTGATGCTGGATAATTTCTCACACCCTTTTACAGCATGGGCACACCGGAACAAATCTTTATCCCTGAACCAGGCACATGGCTCACCGGGCAATTTACTGGATATGTATGCGGCGGTAGATATACCGGAGACAGAAACATTCGGCTCTACCCCATTTGATATACCGGGCTTAAAACGTGATACAGCCGATACCAAACATGCAGACCCCGATTTTTATATGTTTAAATATGCCTCATCGGCCGCACATATAAAAGGGAATAACCTGGTATCCAGCGAAACCTTCACATGGTTGGGTGAACATTTTAAAAACAACTGGGCACAGTGCAAATCGGAGATTGAGCAGTTGCTCTTAGCCGGTGTCAATCATATGTTTTACCATGGCACTACTTATTCCCCACCCGGTGCCCCATGGCCGGGCTGGTTGTTTTACGCCTCCTTAAATGTAGTACCCGAAAACAGTTTATGGCCGCACTTAAAAGGTTTAAACGAATATATTACCCGCTGCCAGTCGGTACTACAGGCCGGCAAGCCTGCTAATGACCTGTTGTTATACTGGCCCGTGTACGACCAATGGCATGACAGCAAAGGACTCGATATGCCTTTCAGGGCACATAACTTAAACAAGTGGTTATACCCTACCGATTTTTATGATGATGCCGTATGGCTGCAAAAGAACGGTTATGCTTACGATTTTGTATCGGACAAGATGCTACAGGAAGCAAAGATGGCAAACAACCGGGTTCAAATTGACAACAATGGCAGCACTTATAAAACCATCATTATATCGGAAAGTGAGTTAATGTCGCTGGCAACTTTTAAAAGCCTGTTACAACTGGCAGACAATGGCGCTACCATTATTATGCAGCAATTACCGGCCGACGTACCTGGGTTATACCGATTGGAAGAAAGACGTAAGGAACTGAATGATATAAAAGAAAACCTGACCATTGAAGTAGTCAGTAAAGGCTTAAACGTAATTACAAGGGGGAAAGGCAAAATTGTTATTGCCAACACCCTGCAAAAAGGATTACGGCATATACAGCTTACCGGTGAAGATATGGCCAAAGCCGGGTTACAGTATGTGAAAAGAATGGATGGAGATATAACTTACTACTATGTGGTAAATCATACCCGTAATACCATTGATACTCCTTTTTCATTTAACACCAGCGCAACAACCGCACAATTATTAAATCCTTTAACCGGACAATCGGGCACTGTTATCACCAGCCAGGTAAACAACAAACCGGCCATACGCCTGCAATTGCAACCCGGCGAAGCCATGATCATTAAATTCAGTAAAGCGCCTGTAACCGGCTCAACATGGGCCTTTTACAAGGCGGCCGGCAAACCGGTCGAACTTAATAATAAATGGGAATTATCATTTGCAAAAGGCGGACCTGCGTTACCCGCTTCCCGTACATTAAACAAGTTAAGTAACTGGACCAGCCTGGGTGATACCACTGCGGATAATTTTTCAGGAACCGGTGTATACAGTGCTTCTTTTACGATCAATAAAAAAGCTGAAGAATATTTATTGCAGTTGGGCGAAGTAAATGAATCGGCCAGGGTATGGATCAATGATAAGGAAGTGGGCATTTTATGGAGTGTGCCTTACCAGGCTAATATTGGCCGGTATGTGAAGAAAGGAAAAAATACCATTCGTATTGAAGTGGCCAATCTCATGGCTAACCGTATCCGTTATATGGATCGCAATAATATCAGCTGGCGTAATTATCATGAGATAAACTTTGTAAATATTCACTATAAAAATTTTGATGCTTCCGGCTGGAGAGTAATGCCTTCGGGTTTGGCTGGGCCGGTGACTATTATGCCTTTGAAACAAGCTCCCTGATTGCTGAATGATGAATTAGGAATGATGAATTATGAATGAAGTGCCAGTAGTTGGATTGTACCATCTTTTTAAAACAATGCCATGTTAAAATTTTTATTCGCTTTATCCGGTTTATTTATAAGCATTATTGTTGCGGCACAACTAAAGTTACCGGCACTGATCAGTGATAACATGGTATTGCAGCAAAACAAACAAGTGGCGGTATGGGGTTGGGCTGCGCCGGGTGAAATGATCACCATTACTCCCTCCTGGAATAACAAGGCCATAACCACAAAAGCCGATGACAAAGGAAAATGGCAGGCAACACTACAAACAACCAAGGCCGGCGGACCCTATACCATCGAATTTAAAAGTGTTGATAAAATAACCGTCAACAATGTATTATTAGGTGAAGTATGGCTGGCATCGGGCCAGTCCAATATGGAGTTTCCGATGGGTAAAGGCGAAGGCTGGCGTACCGGTGCACATAATGCTGAAACGGAAATACCCAAAGCAAACTATCCCAATATCCGTATGATTGATGTGCCTAACCGGGTGAGTGATATGCCACAGGAAGACTTTAAAGGCGAATGGCAGGTTTGTACCCCGGAAACGGTGAAGGATTTTTCGGCCGTGGCTTATTTTTTTGCCAAAGAAATACAGGCTGCTACAGGTTATCCCATAGGCATTATCAATAGTACCTGGGGGGGCACACCGGCTGAGTCCTGGACAAGAAAAGATATTTTAGAAAGCGATACCGGCTTTCAAAAAATACTGGAACGTTATCAACAGGATGTAGAAAAATATCCTGCCGCTTATGCCAAATATAAAACCAGTTATGAAAAATGGAAGGCCGATACCAGCAGCAATAAAAAAGGCGCACCGAAAGAACCCGTAGGGCCTAACCACAATAAATCGCCGGGCAAGTTATACAATGGCATGATCGCCCCGCTTATCCCTTATACTTTACAGGGCGTAATATGGTACCAGGGCGAATCAAATGCCGACCGGGCCTGGCAATACCGTCGTTTATTTCCTGCCATGATAAAAGGCTGGCGTGAGGATTGGCATAACAACAAACTCCCGTTTTATTTTGTACAAATTGCCCCGCATAGAAGCCAGGGACCGGAAATAAGAGAGGCGCAATTGTACAGCTGGCAAACCACACCCTACACTGGTATGGTAGTAAGTACCGACCATGGCGATTCACTGGATATTCATCCGCGTAATAAAGAAGTGATCGGGAAACGATTATCGCTTTGGGCTTTAAAAAATGAGTATGGTAAAAAGTCCGTGGTAACATCCGGCCCCGTTTACCGATCGATGAAAGTGAAAGATGATAAAATAATCATCCGTTTCAACGACGCAAAAGGCCTGTATACGCACCCCAAAGCGCCATTACAGCAGTTCCTCATTGCAGGCGATGACCAGCAGTTCATCCCGGCACAGGCCATGATAAAAGGCAATACCGTTATTGTGTGGAATAATGCCATTTCAAAACCAGTGGCTGTACGGTTCAACTGGAGCAAAGTACCTGTAGCCGAATTGTATAATAAAGCGGAATTACCCGCAACACCATTCAGAACCGATAACTGGCCGGTGGCAACACAGGGGAAGGAATGATTTATGAATTAGAGAATGATGAATTATGAATGTTGAATTATGAATCAGGTGAGAAGACCTGAATTCATGAGAATAAATGTAATAAGGAATTAGCAACGGACGATAAACATGCCTTTAACCTGCAACTATTCTCAATTGCAAATTGCTCATTGCCTATTAAAAATTGTCAACTGTCCATTGTCATTTGTCAATTCTATTGTCAATTAAGTAAAACGAATAACCATTGTCATGCGTATATCAAGAACTTTTTCATTGTTAGTACTTTTCACTTTTTATCTTTCACTTATACCCTCAACTAGCCAGGCGCAGGAGCCGGAGCCTAAATGGGCAAAGAAAGTGGGAGCAAGGAAATTCCCTTCCTCCAAAAAACTATTTTATGTAAACGATTATGGTGCGGTGGATGATACGGTAACGGTTAATACAAAAGCCATACAAGCGGCTATTGATGCTGCTGCAAAAAATGGCGGAGGCATTGTTGCCTTCCGGCCGGGTACTTATGTTACAGGATCTGTTTTTTTGAAAAACAATGTTAACCTGCGTATTGACCTGGGTGTATTGATATTGGGATCGCAAAGTTTTGATGATTACCCGGAGATCGATACCCGTATAGCCGGTATTGAAATGAAATGGCCTGCGGCACTGATCAATATGATCGGGGTTAAGAATGTAGCCATCACCGGCAAAGGTGTAATTAATGCCAGGGGTAAGTTTTGCTGGGATAAATACTGGAGTATGCGTCGCAATGAATACGAACCCAAAGGCCTGCGCTGGGTAGTGGATTATGATGCCAAAAGAGTACGCACTATATTAACCCAGGATGCTGTTGATGTTAACATAAAAGATATTACCATAAAAAATGCGGGCTTCTGGACCGTGCAATTATTGTATTCTACCAGGATAACGGTAGATGGCATCATCATCCGTAACAACGAGGACGGCCATGGACCCAGCACCGATGGCATTGATGTAGACTCTTCCAGCTGGGTACTGATACAGAATTGTGATATTGACTGTAATGATGATAATTTTTGCCTGAAAGCCGGCCGTGATGCAGATGGTTTAAGGGTAAACCGTCCCACGGAGTATGTTGTGATCAGGAACAGCCTGGCCAGGCGTGGCGGCGGACTGGTAACACTGGGCAGCGAGACAAGTGGTGGTATTCGTCATGTATTAGCCACCGACCTGGTAGCTATTGGTACAGGCAATGCCTTCCATGTTAAATCCGCTGTAACCCGTGGTGGCACGGTAGAAGATATACATATCAGGAATATCACGATGGATAGTGTGAAGAATGCGATCAAGTTTAATATGAACTGGAACCCCTCTTATAGTTATTCCAAACTACCGGCCGGTTACGACAGTACCAGCGCACCCCCACACTGGAATAAACTGTTAACAGTAGTAACACCGGAGCAGGGCCGCCCTGTTTTCCGTAATATGTATATATCCAATATACATTCCAGGGGCGCCTTACTGGCTTTCAGCAGTACCGGTTTACCCGCATCCTATGTGCACAATATTCATTTTAAAAATATTGACCTGACCGTTAACGAATCGGGCATCATTTCTTTTTCTGAGAACTGGACCTTTGAAAATGTGATCATCCGCCCTAAAGATGGTAAACCTTTTAAAGTAGACAATATAAAAGGGATCGACCTGCAGCAGGTATCCTATAAATAAATACCGGGAACCTGCTATTTATTTTTTGATGTACACTTCAATTGCGCCTGCCGTTTCACCCCTGCGTGGTGCGGGGAAAGCATCTACCCTGTTATAATGGTTTAACAGGGTATCCCGGACCCTGAAAGGATAAAAGTTATTGAGGGATGGGATATATTCAAATAAAACAAGGTCATATTCATTACGGACGATCCTTTGCTCAAACATCTCGGCCTGTTTATTAAACATGCCTACACCCAGGTGATACCACAAAGGATAATGGCTGCCGCTTTCCAGTTTATAAGGTATTTCAACAGCCAGCGGTGTTAACTCCGACATATTCAACACCCGCAGTTCACCCGTTTTATTTTTTACCAGGTCCATATTTAACAAACGCTCCATGCCATCAATGGTAGGCTGCGGCATGTAGATTTTATGGAAAGATTTTAGTTTGGAAAAACGCCATTGTGATTCAGGGATCATATTGGTATCAACCGGCGACAGGTCGATCATATAGGTTTCCTTGTTCACTACATTTTCGCCTGAAGCATTAACAGCCATTTCCTTTGCCGGTTTGCCATGGCTGATAATGCGGCTGATATATTTCCAGTACACCCCACTCCACCATAATAATATACCCAGGCTACCGATCACCAATACTTTGGTGGATGATATTTTCTCCTTAGCGATATCAACAATGGCATATAAAATATAAACAATGGCAAAGCTGTGAAAGAAAATGTTATTATCAGGCGGTGTATAACTGGTAACCTGGAAAACGGCTGCTTCCAGTAAAATACCCAGTGTTAATAACAGGAACAACATCTCCTGTTTAGTGCTCCACAGGCTTTTCCATTGCCTGAAACGTACAAAGACCAATATCGCTATGACAAAAATGTAAAACTTGATCCATTGTGAAGCAGCAAAGAATTCGTTCAGCAGATCGGCAGAGGAAATACGTGCCGAATGCGGCGCCTGCCCATGATTGAACCAGTAAGAGAAGCCCTGGTTGGCAAATACAAAAATGAAGAAAAGCAATAACAACAGGAATGTTCCCAGGTACACTGCTATATCCACCCAGCGTTTACTTTGTAAGGAGGCATAAGTTACAAAACCAGCTCCCAGTAAAAATGCCATTGCCCCTGCATCCTGTTTGGTAAGGAAAGAGCAGATCATAAAAAGGGCCGATAATACCAGGTTGAATATTATATTTCTATTACTTTTTGCCACCAGCAGTCCTTTGAACAGGAAGGCAAAAGCCACTATTTCATACACGATCACCGTGTGATTATACCAGGGCCAGAAGTTAAAAAAGGAAAAAGATAAACAATATAAAAGGATAACCACAAATGCGACCACACTGTTTACTCCCAGGCTTTTTAATATGGAACGGAACGCAAGACCCGAGATAATATTGATAAAGACCTGCGCTTTGATCAAAGTAATCATCTGTGGGCCGAAAATCTTGAAAAAGATACCGGGTATCACCCAATACATGCCCCCCAGTGGTGTACCAAAGTCTCTTAAGGGCAGCTCCCCGTTACTGATGCGATAAGCACCTTCCCAGGATAAAAATATATTCACACGATAAGGGAATGTGCTGAACAAGGGCACCATCGCCAATAATACGATCAGGGCTATTGGTGTGATCTGCAGGAACCTCTTGTTTTGCAAAAGCTGGCTTACGGTCATGTGGCTTATTTTTTATGTAAACATAGACTAAAAAACATAATACTAAAAGCGATGCTATAAATTATGCGTATAAGTTTGTACTTTGGCACCCAATATTAAACCTCGTGGCATATATTAAACTTTTACGTCCGAAAGACTGGGCGAAGAATATATTTCTTTTTATCCCCCTTTTTTTTGCCGGTGAAATAACCGATACAGGTAAGGTGTTGGAAGTATTATTGGGTTTTATTGCTTTTTCAGCTGCTGCCAGCAGCATTTATATACTGAATGATTACCGGGATATAGAAGATGACCGTAAACACCCCGTTAAAAAGTTCAGGCCCCTGGCCAGCGGCGCCGTATCCAAAAGTATAGCCCTTATCATTGCTATAGGCCTTATCATCTTTGCTTTCGGCCTGGCCTGGTTTATCCGTGATAAATTCCTGTTTGTACTGGCCATTTATTATGTTATTAACCTGGGTTATTCCTTCGGGTTAAAAAATGTTTCTATACTGGATATCATTTTACTGGCCGCAGGTTTTGTGTTGCGGGTAAAAGCAGGCTCCGTAATTGCACATGTACCGCTATCTGAGTGGATCATTATCATGGTATTCCTCCTGGCCCTGTTCATGGCCATTGGCAAACGCCGTGACGATGTTATTCTGAAACTCAGTTCCGGCCAGGATATGCGTAAATCCATCAAGGGGTATAACCTTGATTTTTTAAATACATTGATGGCCCTGATCTGTGCAGTGATCATTGTTGCATACTTTATGTACACCATGAGCGAGGAAGTAATGGTACGTTACCAGACACACCGTTTATACTATACCTGTTTATTTGTTGTAGCGGGCATCATGCGTTATTTACAGATCATTTTTGTAATAGCCGACTCCGGCTCACCCACCAAAATATTGTATAAAGACCGTTTTATACAGGTGGTATTACTGCTATGGGCGGCCAGTTTTTTTGCCATTATTTATATGAAAGATTATACCCTATTTAAATTAGACTGAGGAATAAACAACCCGGTAAGATTGACAATTATTTAAACTATTGATACCACATGCCCTCCGTACTTATATTAGGCGCTACATCTGACATGGGATTTGCAACGGCAAAAAAATTTGCTTCCCAACAATACAATATTCAGCTGGCCGGCAGAAACCTGCAGACATTACAGCCGCTTCAATCAGATATACAGATCCGTTATGGTGTAACCTGTACGGTATATCCTTTTGACGCCATGGCTTTTGACAGCCATGCTGCTTTTTATAATAGCTTATCTGAACGCCCTGAAATTGTTATTTGTGTGGTAGGTTATATGAATGATAATGAAAAAGTAGCAGCCAGCCAGGAGGAAACACTCCGTACCCTGCACACCAATTATACGGGCCCTGTAAATATCCTCAATATTATTGCCGCCGATTTTGCCGGTCAGAAAAAAGGTATTATTGTCGGCATCAGTTCTGTAGCGGGTTTGCGGGGACGACAGAGTAATTATATCTATGGCAGCGCCAAAGCCGGTTTTACTACTTATTTATCCGGATTAAGAAATAAATTATTTCATGACGGCGTACATGTTGTTACCGTACTGCCGGGCTTTGTGAATACAAAAATGACCGCCGACCTTAACCTGCCCAAACTATTGACCGCACAACCGGAAGATGTTGCCCATGTTATTTATACAGCGGTAAAAAAGAAAAAAAATATCGTGTATGTAAAGTGGTTCTGGCGCTGGATCATGTGTATCATTGTAAACGTACCGGAGTTTATCTTTAAAAAGAAAAAGCTGTGAAGTCGATCGCCTTTTTTGATTTTGACGGGACCATTACCACCAAAGACACTTTGCTGGAATTTATCAAGTTCTGTAAAGGGAAGCTGAACTTCTATAAAGGCTTTTTGCTGAACAGCCCTTACCTGGTGGCGTATAAAGCAGGCATCATCACCAATCAGAGAGCCAAGGAAAAAGTGCTGGCCTATTTTTTTAAAAATATTACGGTCGCAGCATTTTCACGCCTGTCAGACGAGTTCACCCAAACTGTTTTACCCGGCCTGATCCGCCCGAAAGCACTGGAAGAGATCGCCCGTTTGCGACAACAGGGAACCGAGATCGTGATCGTTTCCGCCTCCCCCGAAAACTGGATCAAACCCTGGGCTACCAAAATGGGGGTGGACTTAATTGCTACCAACCTGGTTGTAGAAGAAAATAAAATAACCGGCATTATCAACGGCCATAACTGTTATGGCGAAGAAAAAGTAAACAGGATCAAGCAATTATACAATTTAACCAGTTACAAAACCATTTACGCCTATGGCGACAGCAGTGGTGACCGCCCGATGCTGGCACTGGCCACCCAGGCTTTTTATAAACCTTTCCGGTAACTGAACCATCTTTTCCCCTGCCATACCCGGATTTTACCCCGGGTTCTTTCCCGTTTCCGTACAGGGAAATCATTAAAAACATGTGCCCAAAATGGCGTTGAATCAGTTTTTCTTTTTACTTTTATGCCACCAACCTATCTTCCAATCCCCATCATGACTAAACTAATCTGATTTCTTCTAAAGTTTTGAACCAACCGGTTTAAAATTGAACTACCTCACTTGGAATAATCTTTTAGTTACCTTAAAAAGTTTAGTTATGAAACTGAAATTTACCTATGCTGCTGCACTAGTATTGCTCACCTCTTTTGTTTCCACCAATGTATCTTCTCAAAACCATTATCGTACTCATAGTGACGGCAACTGGACCGGTACGGCTGTATGGGAAATGTCCGCAGACGGCGTAAGCGGATGGACCAATACTGCCACTGCCCCTACCACTGCCGACCTTACCGTTCAGGTAAGAAATGTTATTGTTGTCAATAGTAATGTAAGTGCCGATCAGCTGACGATTACCAATACCGGCTCTATCCAGGTTACCGGTGCTGCCGGTATTTTACAACTGGCCAACGGTACAGGTGATGACCTCACTGTAAACGGTACACTACAAATAGATAATTTTACGGCCAATGCTGTAAGCGGGCCGGGTAATGTTGTTATTAACGGTATACTTAGCTGGATTGGCGGCACTATTTCCGCCCCTGCTACCATCAGCAGTGGTGGTGTGGCTAACTTATCCGGCAACAATATAAAATATTTACATGCCTCTCTTACTAATAATGGGGTTATTAACTGGAGTACAGGCGCCTCCAGTGGTGGTATTTACTTCAATAACAACATCACTTTCACCAACAATGGCACCATTAATGAGAACTTCTCTTCAGGAAGGGGCTTTTTTAACGAAGGTGGCACTAACCTGTTTGTGAATAACGGTACTTTCCTTAAACAAACCACTCAGACTTTTAATAACCTGACCGTTCCTTTTACCAATTCAGCAACCGGCATTTTATCTGGTATCGGAACATTTAACTTAACAAATACGGTTACCAATAACGGTAAAATCAAACCCGGCACTTCTCCCGGTGTATTAACCGTATCGGCCGGCACTTTACATAACCAGGCTACAACCGTTGACCTGGAGATATTGAACAACAGTGGTGCAGGTACAGGATATGACCAGCTGGCTATCACCGGTACACCCAATCTTTCCAATGTTATCATTAATGTTATTGATATATCACCAAACAATAACCCGGCCCCTTTAGGTACTTATAATAACCTGATGACCGGTACTTTTACAAGCCTGAATATTAACAACGTTAACGTACAGACTAATTATTCAAAAACCGGTACAACAGGTACAACACTGGCTATCCAGAAAATTGCCGCTTTCCCATTACCGGTGATCTGGGGCGAATTTAATGCCGTTGCCAAAAACAATGATGTAGTATTGACCTGGGAAACACTTGCTGAAGAAAACACCGCCAGCTTTGTTATTGAGCATGCTGCCGGAAGCAATAGCAATTATACAGCTATCGGTACAGTTGCCGCCCAGGGTAATAGCAATACAACCAAGAAATATGAGTACCGCTTTAGCAGCCCTGACAGGGAAAAATCTAATTTCTTCCGCATCAGACAGGTAGATATCGACGGAAAAAGCAAGTATTCTGATGTACGCATTGTTAAATTCAACAAAGGCAATATCGTTAAGGTGAACACTTATCCTAACCCTGTTACCAGCGAACTGAATATCAATGTACAGGTTAGCAATATCTCGGTATCAGTATCAGATATGTATGGTAAAACTATTTTAACCAAATTATTACAGTCAGGTAATAATACCATTAACATGCAACGCTACGCTACAGGATATTACGTGGTAGGCATATACGAAGATGGTGTTTTACTGGAAACAAGGAAGATCGTTAAACAGTAATTCCCCATAACATAATAACACATAAAAAAGCGGCCCATGAAAATTCATGGGCCGCTTTTTTATAAATTCTTTATCATATTATTGTTTCAGCAGTTTAACTGTTTTGGAGAGTTTATCCATTCTTACAGTGATAAAGTACACGCCCTTCACCAGTTTTGATACGTTTAGTTTATGTACCGTTACAATATTGTGTCCAGCGAATTGCTCCTGTAACACCACCATACCTTTCGCATCTACCACTACAATAGAACCCTTATTTTGCGCCGCGGAAGTGGTCAGCACCAGGGTTACTTCTGCCTGGTTCATCACAGGGTTAGGATATAATTCCAGTTTAGTGGCATCAGGCCCTTTTACCTCTACCATAACAGTATCCCTGGCAATAGCTCCCTGGTCATCTGTAACGGTGAGTTCAAAAGAATAGATTCCTGAAACCAAATCCTTTACATTGGTAACAAAAGCACCGGGCTCAACAATAGTAAAAGTGGACGGGCCGCTTATCTTGCGCCACTCTTTCGCTGTAATGGTGCCATCGGGATCTGAACCGGAACCGCTTAACATTACTTCATTCTCCGGCAGGATGATCACCAGGTCGTTTCCGGCATTGGCAATGGGTAACTGATTCCTGCTGGCAACTTCCTCATTTACAGTTACGGTTACAGTAGAGGATGCCGTTGCACCGCTGTTATCGGTAACAGTCAGCTCAAAACGGTATACGCCGGCTACTAATCCGTTTACTACTGTCTGCAACTGTGATGGAGATACAATATTATAATTACCCGGACCACCTATCTTCAGCCACTGGATTCCGGTTATAGTACCATCGCCGTCGTTAGCCGTACCGCTTAAAGTAACCGTATTAACAGGCAAAGTAATGCTCACACTATTACCTGCATGTACAGTAGGTGCCTGGTTGGCAGCGGGATTCACCGTTACATTTACCGTTGCAGAGGCTGTTGCACCACTGTTATCGGTAACCGTTAATTCAAAACTGTAAACACCTGCTGTTAAACCGTTAATAACGGTTTGTAACTGGGTTGGTGATACAATATTGAAACCCGCAGGGCCACTTACCTTATACCATTGTACGCTGGTGATTGAGCCGTCAGCATCGCTGGCCGTACCGGTCAAGGTAACTGAGTTATTAGGTAAAGTAATACTTATATTATTACCCGCATGTACTGTAGGGGGCTGGTTAACAGCGGGATTCACGGTTACGCTTACAACAGCCGATGCGGTAGCACCATCGTTATCGGTAACGGTCAGTTCAAAACTATATACACCGGCGGTTAAACCATTGATCACCGTTTGCAATTGTGTGGGTGATACGATAGTAAAGCTGGCAGGGCCACTCACTTTACGCCATTGCACGCTGACGATAGAGCCGTCGGCATCATTAGCCGTACCGGTTAAGGTAACAGTATTAGCCGGCAGGGTAATACTCACATTATTTCCTGCACTAACTGTAGGCGTTTGATTGTTAGCGGCATTTACCGTTACACTTACAGAAGCAGTGGCAGTAGCACCATGATTATCGGTAGCTGTCAACTCAAACGTATATACACCGGCAGTCAGACCATTGATCACCGTTTGCAATTGCGCTGGTGAGGCAATAGTGAAATTAGCGGGACCACTCACCTTACGCCATTGTACTCCGGCAATCGTACCATCCGCATCATTGGCGGTACCTGTTAAGATAACGGTATTGGTGGGCAATGTAATACTCACATTGTTACCTGCATGCACGGTGGGTGCCTGGTTAGCAGCCGTATTTACGGTTATGTTTACTGTGGCTGATGCTGTTGCACCGCTGTTATCTGTTGCTGTTAATTCAAAACTATATACACCGGCTACCAGGCCGTTGATCACCGTTTGTAATTGTGCAGGTGATACAATATTAAAACTGGCCGGACCACTTACCTTACGCCATTGCACACCGGCAATTGTACCGTCGGCATCACTGGCCGTACCGGTTAAGGTAACGGTATTGGTGGGCAATGTAATACTTACATTGTTGCCTGCGTGTACGGTTGGGGCCTGGTTTACAGCAGGGTTTACGGTTACACTCACGGTAGCTTTGCCGGTAGCACCATTGTTATCTGTTGCGGTTAATTCAAAACTATAAGTACCTGCTACCAGTCCGTTGATAACGGTTTGTAATTGTGCAGGTGATACGATATTAAAGCTGGCCGGGCCACTTACCTTACGCCACTGTACACTGGCCACTGTACCGTCAGCATCTGTGGCAGTACCATTTAAGGTAACAGTATTGGTGGGTAAAGTAATACTTACATTATTGCCGGCAGAAACAACGGGCGCCTGGTTGGCAGCAGGGTTTACGGTTACATTCACCGTATCCTTTGCAGTGGCGCCAATATTATCCGTAGCGGTCAGCTCAAAGCTATATGTACCGGCTACAAGGCCATTGATCACTGTTTGTAATTGTCCTGGCGATACTATGGTAAAAGCCGAAGGCCCGGTTATTTTACGCCATTGTACACTGGTCACAGACCCGTCGGCATCAGTTGCCGTACCGGTTAAGGTAACAGTGCTTACCGGTAATGTAATGGTCTGGTCATTCCCGGCATTGGCTACAGGGGGAATATTGGGCTGTGCGGTGGGGTTTAACCTGGAGAATATCCAGTTAACCATACTATCCACCCGGTTAAAAGTACGTGTAGCATCACCCTGCGTAACATTGATGCTGTAGCCGGTACTATGCCTGCTTACCGCATTTACTTTAATGGGAAAGTTTTGAACCACTTTATTATTGGATACAACGGCACCGGAATTATTGGCTACAGTTGAAAACCCGTTATTGATAAAGTAGTTTCCTGATACTTCACCGCCTGTAGTTCCCGGACCGGAAAAAGTATAAGCAGGATATGCTTCCACATCTTTAAATATATTATTGGTCACCACAGGTATCAGGGGTGATACAGTTTCCGGGGCAACATCATTACGTTTCAGGTAAGTACCATGCTCTATACCCTTTCCGCTTTTCACGCTATCCACAATATTGTGGTAAACATTTGACCTGTTATAACCAAACACAACGATACCTGTGCCGGTACCATTCACGGTCATGTTATCAAATATCTGTACGCCATCAATATTAGCACCGGATAATATACCGGCCTGCTGGCTGCTTTGATTAGCAAGACCATAACGGCGGACAATATTTTTATAGATCTTACAGCCGGTTAATGCGTTTGATAACTGAATACCATCCCAATCCGTGCTATCAACGATATTGTTAAATATCTCTACCTGGTCCATCCTGGGAGGAGGGCCAAAACCACTTGAGTTACCGGAGGCCGTACCGGATATGCCGGTATGACCGATATACATACCCTCGCCATTGCTGCGGAAGATATAGTTGTCAAAAATCCGGATATTCTTTAAAACGAATTTATCATACTGTCCCTGGATGATCTCTTTGGCATTCAGTTTAACCATCAGGCCTAAAGCGGTATGATTGGTATAATACCCGGAGATATCCATATTGTGTACCCAGTTCATGGCCAGACCTACGCCGGTTACCTGCGAAGGCAGCCTGTCGCTGTTATCCACTACCCATCCGAAAGGATGTCCTTTTGCACGTAATAAAGTACCGTCAAACTTCGCATAAGAAACCACGGCAGTATCTTTTACAGCCACCCTGAAATAGCCATCATTTTTTATAATAACCGGCTCGTCTTTCGGGGCAATTACAATCGGGCAACCAGGTCCGCCGGATACATCACCGATCTCAACACCCTTGGTATAGGTACCACCGGGAATATATAAAGTATCGCCACCCATCAGGTTAGGTAAAATATTATCCCTGGTAATATAGGGCCTGTATAATTCAGTGGTGCTGGTCTTTGCCAGTGTAAAGGCCTGCGGCTGACCTGTTCTGCAGGGGCGGATATTCTTCTTCATAAAATCTCTCGCCACCACCAGTTTAATATCTCTCTGTGAACCATTGATCGTTAAAGCAAATTCATATACACCTTCCTGGATATTGGAAACGCTGGTTACTGCAGCCGTAGGATTAAGGATGGTCGGGTTACCCGGGCCACTTACTTTGGTCCATAAATAGCTGGTAGCGCCTACTGAGCCGGCACCATTCAATACCGCAGTATTAGCGGCCACCTGGTTTAAATAGATCAGGGTATCATTACCCGCGTTGGCCGTTCCGCTAACAGGTGCGGTGGGAGGAGGAGATGTAACAGCAGGTTTCACAATTACCTGCATATTGTCTTTAGCTGTAGCGCCGCGGTTATCGGTAACCGTTAATTCAAATGTATAGGTTCCTTCTGCTAAATTGGTTACGGTAGTTTGCGCTGCATTGGTATTGGTGATCGTCAGTTGGTTAGGCCCGGCAGTTTTAGCCCAATTATAGGCTACAATGCTGCCATCGGTATCGGTACCCGATCCTGATAAAGTAACGCTGCTTACGGGTAAGGTAATTGTTATATCATTGCCTGCATTGGCCACAGGAGGCTGGTTCACAGTTTCACTTGTTCCTTTCGTCTGTTTTAATAACCAGGTATAAATGCTTTCACCGTTCTCCGTCCAATCCGGGTTATACCAGGTGTTCCAGCAGCAATGACCACCGCTGTATTTGGTATACCTGGCCGATCCTGGTACAGCCGCATTCATTACATCACGTACAACATCCATCTGGCGATAATCCTGTGTACCTTCAAAGCCCCACCATTTTCCACCGGCAGTTGCCAGCCAGCTCATATTGGCCATGGTGGTAGGAGGAGGCGCAGACATAGCTACTATAGCCGCAATACGGTTAGCATAGGACTGACTGGTAGATACATAGTTATCCCATGACCATCCACCCATTGATAAACCGGTAAGGTAAACACGGTTGGTATTGACACGCCAGCCATTAACGATAGCATCAATTTTCCTGTTTAATACGGCTGCGCTTGGCCAGGCCGCTGTAGGCTGAATAGAGATTACAATTGGTTTTTCTGTTACACCGTTTACATTGAATTGCATATTATGGCCATCAGCAATAAATTTTGACGGGCCATAGGTTAACATAGCCGATGCATTGGTACCGATTTCCCCGATGCCTGCAATAAAAATGATAACCGGGTAAGTTGTTGTAGTTGTATTATAATCAGCCGGCAGGTGAACATAAGCGTTCCAACCATCTATGCTGGTCAGGGTTTGCGCCTTGACCTTAAAGGTTGCCAGTGATAAAAGCGTAAGGAGCATTACGCATTTGAGCCCTCTGTGAATTAACATCATCATAGGTTTCTTAATATTGGATTTTCATTCAAAATAAATAACTACAAAAAGATTATGCAAATGAAATGGTGGTTTTTCGTGCAATTCCGACGTAAGTTTTCATGTTTATTCTGCAAAGTTGCTCATGCTATTCTTAAACAGGACGAATAAATACTCATTTACAGCGGAACAGTTGCGAAAATAAGGACAGCAGTTAACTTAACAAGTTGGTGTTCGTAAATTGCCTGCCATACCTGTTAGTTAAAGTTTTCATTTCCATAAAAAATTGAGTAATATCAAGCGCAAAACCACCCCGGTAAAATGCATAAACCCGGTGCACAAAAGTGTACATAACAGGAATTGATACAACCAGCCAGCATGTAATACAGGAAAGTGTTTGCACAAAATGCAATGGTAATAGGATCATTATTCTATTTAGCTACTGATAAACAAAGAGTTACTTAATCAAAACAGTAAAAAAAGCCTTAACAAACAGTCATTTGTGTTACCAGCACACAATCATTAAACAGCTATCAGCGGCCTTTAAAATCAAACCTTATAATAAAGCAAAACCCATGCCACGGAAGGAATTTATTATAAACAGATGTGGATAAAAAGATGGAAAAAATTTTGATAGAGGCCCGGTAAAATGCAGTGGTGACGCCGGTTTTAGGCTTTTTGCCCCGAAAATCATTTTTGCGGAAAACTTTTTTTGTTTTGTATCCTCTTCTTTTCCGCTACAACTTTCCGGCTTACGGTTCTTTGTGCCTAAAAAAACAAGGAGTACTACACTGATTCAGGCATAAAAAAACCCGGTATTCCGCCGTTCAGGCAGCATATCCGGGTTATAATATTTTAGTAAAACAGTAGCTAGTTATTAGAAACCATGCGCACAAGCGCTTCTTCCAGTTTCATACCCAATAAACCTTCCAGTTCCAGCTTGGAGGTATTCAGGTTTTTAAGCAGTTCCACTTTTTTGATCAGGGCATCATTGTATCTCTTGGATGATTGCGTATAAGCATCTAAACTCACTTCATTCTTGGAAAATTTGGTCTCCACCACTGATAACAATACTTTCTCATCCTGTATTACCGATTCATGGAGGGCGATGTAATATTTGTTACTTAAATAATTCTGATATTCTACTTTAATAGCTTTTTTCAATAATTCCAACTGCCCTTTAAGGCTGTACACTTCCTGGTTATATTTTTCTTTCGCAATTTTTGTATCGTTGGATTTGGTAAAGAAAGTACCAAGCGGTAAGGTTAAACCAAAGTTATAACGGGGGAAGAACACGTTTTGTCCGCCGGTATTAGATGATTTTAAGTTTGCCTCATTCAGGTTACCGGTTACGGCTATATTATTCAACCAGGCTGCTTTACTTTTTTTCACTTCATACTGCATTTCATTTACCCGCGACTTTTGCATCATGATCTGGTAATTGTTAACGGCAAATTCGGCCAGTTTTTCAGATACCGTATCCCGCAGGATAAAACTGGGATCACTGATAGAATCGACAATAGACTGGGCCTTTACCAGGGAGGCGGTCAGGATGAAAACACAAAGCATTATTTTTTTCATGGGTTCTTATTTTCGGCTTGAAGGTATTTTGATTTAACGATTAATGCAAGACAGGAATAAAATAAAAAACAACCGGGGAACTGGCCAATGGCCACCTGCCCGTATTGCCCGATAACAAAGGCAAAACAACAAACCACGGAAGCCAGTATCAGCGCCTTTACTTTCTTATCCTCAGTGTGATAAAAAGCCCGTACTCCGGCCAGCAGAGCAATCAGGTAAATAAGGCATTGTAATAACAAGCCGACCCAGCCGGTTTCAACAGCCGTTTTTACAAAGCCGCTGTCAGGAGGGAAGCCCGCAAGAAAGTGCCCGGGATTGTATTCAAGCCCCTGGATACCGCTGGTAGCAAGACCACCGCCTATCGGGTGACGGTAAATATAAGGCTGTATCATGGCACGGTTCACATCCCTTACTTCCAGTGAAGCATCCTCTGAAAACTCAAAAGTACTCCTGATACGGTTAATGGTGGCATTGCCATAAATAGGTCCGAACATGATCACTAAAAAGCCTAACACAAACAGGCTGGCAAACACAAGGGTACGCTTATTGGTGATCGTCATTAAAATATATAAAGCCACCCCGGCAACAATAATAAAATAGGCAGTACGTGTACCGGAGAATGCCACGCCGAGGATAATAAACACAGCTGCCACGGTCAGGAGCAATCTTGTCCTGAATTTTTCTGCCGAAACCAATAGCACCAGTATAAACGTAAAGCTGGCAGCAGATATGATACCGAATGCAGCCGGGTCAGAGAAAGTGGAGAACCTGCGCGAAACGCCCGTAACCAGTATATACAGACCTTTCCTTCCCGGTGTGTTCATGATCCATGCCTCCTCAAAAGGCAGGAAACCAAACCACTGCTGGTAACAGGCATACAAACCTGCTATCAGCGATAACCCGATCCAGAATTTAAAATAGTTGATCGTTGACCGGTAGTCCTTAAATACATTGATCGCGATGATATAGATCATCAGGAACTGGATATACTTCCTGAAAATAAGGAACCAACCTGCCATGGAATGCATCCAGGGATTAAACGCCTCCAGTATCAGGAACAATGTATACAGGATATAGATAGTAGTAATGGTATGTTGTGCCTGGTAAAAGAAAGGTTCCTTAAGCCGGACCTTGTGTAATATGAGGCCCGAAAAACTCAGCAGTATCAACAGGTCTATCCAGTAACCACTCGGCATACTATCGCCCAGGTAGCGGCCTATGAAGAAGATGAAAAAACTTAATAAGGTAGAAACGTAAAATGCAAATACAAAATTATTGATGGCAATAATACCCACGGCCAGGGCCACTAAACCCATCACCACCACTACTCCTTTTTCAGGACCCAATACCACTGTAGCATAACTGGTAGCCAGCACAGCCACCAGTAAGGAAAAGTACAATAACAGATTGTTACCCTTGAAACCATATTTATTTACAGTGCCGGGCATATCAGAAGAAAAGTATTTTAATATAAATAATGGTCATTACCAGTATCAGGAATACCGATATGATGATCTGCTGGATCTGGTTATCCGAAAATTTCTTTTTATCCTCTGTCATTGGATAATGCGTTATGATATTGATGGTAAATTTTTAATACCGAGTTTCTCCAGGTATGGGATAAAGCAAAAGCCTGGCGTTTTTCCACCGTTGCCTGATCTGCGGGTGATTGTAAAATGCCTGCTATAATACGTTCGTAATCGTCAGCATTATGCCCCAAAAATACATAATCTGCAAAGGATAGCATAAATTCTGTATAAGTGGCAACAACCGGTTTTCCCAATGCCAGGTACTCATCCACCTTACGCGGGTAATTCCCCTTGGTGGTTTCGTTTACCAGCTGGGGGTTCATACAAACATCAAAATAGCTGACATAGGCTGCCAGTTCTGTCTCTTTTTTCTTTCCAAGGAAATGAACATTCGGCAACTGGTGTAAACGGCTGGCCTGGAAACTTTCGTCCTCCGGGCCAATGAATACAAAACTCCATTCCGGCCTGCGTGCTGCCAGCTCTTCCAGTAAAGGTATATTTAACCGGTATCCCACCAGGGCACCTACATAACCGATCACCGGGTTGGGAACAGGTTCCAGGTCGGCCGGTTTTTTGTATTGAACATCCGGGTTAAAATAAGTAAAGTCACAACCCTGTCCTATATCATGGCTGTTTTTATTAAACTGCCGGGCATATTGAGCAAGGTAAGAGGAGTTAGCTACTACCAGGTCCGCTTTACCCATAATATCTTTTTCGCAGGCCGGCCCGTGTTTTTTAAAATAAGCCTGCTGCAATAAATAATCACGGATATAGTAAATGAAGTAAGAAGGCTGTAAATACTCTTTTAAATACTGCCCCCTGAAAAAGTCATTATCAACGAACAGCACAGGATTTTTAAATCCCAGCCTGTCCCCTGCCGCTTTGATGGCTCCGGCCAGTTTGCGGTTATTTCTTTTATTAAAAAATGTGAACAGGGCCGCGGGCATCCAGTTAATAGATTCCAGCACCACGGTGGGGTCCAGTACCCATATATTTTTTTCTACTTCGGTCAAATCGGTTATCTCCCCTCTTACACTCTGCAGCCTTCTTGCTGTTTTAGGATCTTTTTTATTTTTAATACTGCTTACCCTGTCCAGTGCTCGGTTCACATACAACACCCTGTTATCAACGGCAAATTCCTTTGCAATATTGATACAATTACTGCCGATACCTATATCCCAGGACTGCAGTCCCATTACTATTATATCACAGTTTGTCATCGGGCAAATTTTTTAGCATAGAAGTTTTTAAACAACTTAAAAAACTCTGGGTATAAGGTAAAAATGTATTTAAAAACGGCAATGGTGCTTACACCAATAAAACGGTAAAGTATATACTGGCTAACGCCAAATAATAATATATAAGCCATCAACAACCCCACCGCTGCACCTATATCTCCCAGCCAGGTAATGCATAAATAAGTAGAAGTAATGCTGATGCCTGCAAAACAAAACATTAACCAGAAGTTTACCTGCGGCCTGCCCTTTACATCCATGATATTACCGAACTGTTTGATAAAGGGTAAAAACAGGCTGTACAATAACATTACCCGTACAATATTGGCCGCCCCCAGGTAACCCTCACCACCGAGAATATACACGGCCACATCAGCCAGCAGGATGCCAAAGAACACAAAGGGAATTAAAAAACATAAGGTAGCGGCTACCGTTTTTTCATAAATCCGTTTCACATCTTCGTTTGCACCGGTTTTAACAATTTCAGCAGCACGGGGAAACATAATATCGCCAAATACCTGTGAAGGAATATCACCAAAGTTCAGTATACGCGAACCAATATTATAAGAAGTAGAAACCCCTGCGGATATGGACCTTGCCGTCATAAACGCATCGGAGTTAACAAAAACAAGGGAAAAGAAATTATTGCCTAATACATATTTACCAAAGGAGAAATACTCCCTGAATATTTTCTTATCCCATTTATACACGATCTTCTTATACTTTGAAATAAAATAAGCCGCTACCAGGCAACCGGGCACAATGCTTATAGTGTACAATAAAGCCAGGGTTTTAATATCGGCATCGTGAAAGCCAAAAAACAAAATGCAAACGGCCAGGGCAAAACTTCCGTTACGCAAAAAGTACATCCAGAAAACCGCTTTAAAATTTGTCTGGCTGTAAAAGAATATTTCGCACTGCGAATAAAAAATAAGTAATAACAAAGCGCCTGCATAAAAGGTAAGGATAGAGGAAAGCCCGGCCGCATCTTTAAACCAGCCTTCCACATACACACCCAGGAAAAAGAATACGATACAAAGCAGCAGGGAGAAAGTAATATTCACACTCAGCGATGCAAATTCGGTAGCCGGTATATCTTTCTCCGGCTTTGTTTTTTTGAAAACAATATAGGCGTTCCTGATCAGCGCAAAGCGGGTGGTTTCTACCATGGAGGAAATAATGATAAATAAACCCCACACACCAAACTCTCCCCTGGCCAGCAACCTGGCCAGCAACATAAAAGTAAGCAGACCCAATACAATATTGGTTATTTTCTGCAGTAAAGAAAACTTACCCGTTGCCAGCCAATATGAATATTTTTTTGCCAACTATTTGCCTGATTTATTAAATGAGAAAAGATATTTTATATTCAGCTTTACCAATAGCTTATGAAACAGCACAGGGATGATAATACCCAATACCAGGCTGGACAGGATCAGTACATACTGGTTCTCTATATGCAAAAACTTTACAAAGCCTACCCTCACCATCGCTATCACAAACACGTGAACAATATAGATATATAGAGAGTACTTTCCTATCCAGGCTAAAAACTTTGCCACCTGCAGTTCGTACAATATCCGGCTCACCAGGTAATACACCAGGCTGGCAACAAAAATAATAGCCAGGAAGGGTAACAGGTAAATGGTACGCAGGGGCTGGTAATGATCGTTTATATGATTTAACCAGAATAACTGCCCGGCTATAAATACCGGCACCGTGATGATAAATAATAATCCCAGTTTTTTAAGGTCCAGGTTCTCCATACGGGCAATCCGCTCATACATATACACACCAAATACCAGGAAAACATAGTTATACATAATATCCGATACCAGGCTGTAATCATATACCAGGTAATGAAAGTAATATAATACCACTGCCAGTATAAAATGTAATAAAGGCTGATGTTTTAAAGCCCTGTAAGATACCAGGAACAACATAGTAGTATTGAACAAAGCCAGCAGGTACCACATATGGTCCAGTTCCCTGGGCTGGTACAGTATATACTTATAATCTGTCCAGCTGCGCTGCGAGTTGGTATAGTTACTTAATACGATCTGGAAGGTTATGAGAATGACAGACCATACAAGATAAGGATATAACAGGTTGGCCGTTTTATTGGCAGCGATACTTCCCGGAGAACGCTTTTGCAAAGTACGGCCCAGGAACACGCCTGATAAAATAAAGAATACCGGCATCCTTACATTGAGTAAAAACTCCTGTATATAGTACAGGTTATCCGATACCATTATACCCGATCTGCGCAAACCCACCATGGTATGCCTGAAAATAACCAGTAAAATGGCTAAGCCCCTGGCATAATCCACCCAACCTAACCTTGTTCCTTCTGTTGCTTTGCCTGTATGCTTATTTGTTAAAGCTGTACTGCTCACCTTGACCGCTTAATTGGTTAAGTTTTCATCATCTACCTTATTCAGTACCGCACCCAGGAACTTATCCTTTATGGTACCAAAAAATTTGATAGACTCTTTATCAGCCTGTTTCAACTCACTGGTTGCTGCAAAAATAGCCAGCACACCATCAGCATATTGTACCAGTTCTTTGGTATCGGTATAACCGTTTAACGGGGCGCCTTCCATAAAAATGAAATCATATTTTTTCAGGAACTGCGGTAAAAATTTCAGCAGGTGATTTTTTGGCAATATCTCGGAAGGGGTATAATCACCACCCTTACAACCAATAATATCTACATTCTCCACACCGGTGGGTGTAATGATCTTCTCCACGCTGGCAAAATCCAGTTTTTCATCCGTTACCGAAAATTGTTCCAGTGTAGGTTGCGCATCATTATAAGCCGTAAGGTCATTATTACAAAAATTAGTATCAATGATCAGTACTCTTTTTTTACTCAGGCTCAGGCTGAATGCCAGGGCCTGTGTCAGGGTGGTTTTACCCTGCTGCGGCTCTGTACTGGTTAATAGAATAATACGCTTGCCCGTACTCTCTATCTCATACCTTAACTTACGCAACAGTTCCCTGAAGGAGTTTTTCCTGTTGGCCTCATCAGATTCTATCTGCGTGATCTGTTCTTTTAAATTAGTCGCCTTTAAGTTAATGTTGTTAATAGTACCCACCAGTTTAAGATCGGTCTGGCGCTGGAACTGCGATGGTGTCTGGATAGACTGATCCAGGTAGGCCAGGAATATAAACAACACCGATGCCAGTACTAACCCGCCAAAGAAACAAAGCGCCATTACCATCAAACGTTTTGATGGCTCCGGGTTCAGCGCAGGCTGTCCGTAAATGGTCTGCATAAAATTAGCTACGCCGGAGTCGCTCATATTAGCGGCCAGTGTTTGTTTTTCTTTGGCACTGGTATACTCTAATGTCGCTACTTCAATTTCTTTATCAAACTGCTCCAGTTTGGAAGTAGCTTTTGGTGTAGCGGAGGATATAAAGGAATTGGCCTCTCCCAGTTTCGAGCGGTAAAACCCGATCTTGGACTGGGCCGCTCTCAGTTTACCTTCAATATCAATTTTATTCTGGGTTAAAATAGATTGCTGTGAAGCCGCATAGTTATTATTGGTGGTGCCGGTAGTTGTGCCGGTTGGGGCAACAGACTTCATTTTTGTCTGCAGATCCTCCAGTCTTTGTTTTACAGCAGGGTCTGATGCGCCATTCTTTATATACTCATCATACAGGTCGTTGTACTGTTTACGCAAAGCAAAATATTGCTGGTTATCATTCACCGGGGCAGCAGGTGTAGTTACATCAGTTTTTAAATTCTGTAATTGCAGGTTTATTTGCTCCAGTTGATAAGTCAGGTTGCTTACCAATGATAACTGGTCGGCCAGGCCTGCTTCGTTCATGCTCATCTGGCTCAGCTTATTGGCGCCTACCAGGTTTGGATCAAGTGTCGATACCACTGAGTCCTGCAAAAATCTGCTCTTTGCCGCTATCTTATCATCTAACTCCGCTTTTCTTTTTTTCACCATTGAATCCAGGGCAACCATCGACTCTATAGAACGTTCTCTTTTGGTATGATCATAATAACGCTGGAATTCCTTGATCAGGTTATTCACCACAAAAGCCGATAACTCCGGGTTTTCCGAACTAAAGAAAATATTGACATAGTCTGTACGCTGGTAACGTGTAACGAATAAACGTTTTTTAATAGATTCCATATCGTACTTATAAGCCTTGATCAGCTCAATCACGGCTTTCTCCTGTTTTACATTGGAGGCCAGTAACAATAAGGAATCATATTTATTGGCGATTATTTTTTTAGCCTGTTCCATATTCAGGCTTTTCAGTTCAGAACCGTCTTTCGCATCCTTCAGGTCTACCTTGGTAAACGGGTCCTGCGACGAAAGGTCGCGGAGGATGAGCTTATACGATAACAGGTTGATCACTTTTGGGGAAGTGATATTCTCGATCACGTTATTGAACTTCACATCGATCTGTGACATATTAAAAATGTCTTCCGAAAGCTTGATCTGTTCACTCACCGTAAAGCCGGTGGACATCTGTGATTGGGATTTATATAATTTTTTATTCCCCATGGTCAGCAGGAATGCTACCAGGAGTCCTAACAAACCGGCACCGGCAATGATCCATTTTTTCCGGTTTAAAATTCTAAAAACATACAAAAGTTCCATAATTACGGGATTAGTCTTCTTTACTTCTTTACATTGCTAACATGCAAAAAGCCCTGGTAGTTCTTACCTGAGCTTTTCACACGTATTGATTTTAATTATTTGGGGCTGCCGGCAGTTGATCGCCGGTCAGCTATGGTCCGTTGCCCACCTCCAATCTTTGTCTCCCTCCGGTCGGCAAAGGATTTCCGGTTAAGCAACGCAGCCTCTCTGCTTCAGTAATTCTTATCGACAATAATACAACATACAAACGAATAAAACAATGTCATTAAGTGTTAATAAATTGTCTGACCAGGGAACTGCAGCTAAACGGAGCGTCGCAACTAAAGCCACATCAGGGTTCCGCTGCCGGTCAAATAAAATACCTTAACTTAATGACATTGTTCGTTATCGTTACTGTTCTACTGTCTTGCCTTCATTATCTTGATCACTTTAGGTACAGCTTTATTGTTTTCATTTGTTAATACCTGTACCATGTAAACACCTACCGGCAATGTTGCTGGTAATGCCACCCTTTGAACACTTACACCTTTTTGTAAACCGGTTATATCTTTTACAATTACCGGTTTGCCGGTCACATCCAGTACACGTATCGATACTTTCTCCTGGTTTTCCAGCAGGTTAAGCGATACATTGATATAGTTTACAAACGGGTTAGGATAAATTGTTACTTCAGTAGCACCCAGTTTATCTGCCGCCTCTATATTCCTGGCTACTGTTGCGTTATTTCCCGCATTTTCAGTTAACGCATTATTGTTTTCCAGTTGCTGGCTTACAATGTAATCGTTCATTACACGACCACCACTGTTACCGTCAACGGTGATGGCAGGAGAATGATAACCCTGGATCACCATAGCACCGATATAACCATACTGAGAACCGGAAGGTACTGATACGGTAACGATCGCTTCACCATTCTCATCAGGTCTTACATTATCGATCTGTACTGTCTGAGAGATATTGTTAGCCGCGTTCAGTGATGCGCTGCTACCGTTAACGGTGTACAAGGTGGTACGGTTACCGGTGCCCTCACGGCTTGCAAAGAATATAAAGGTATAAGCCAGTGACTGGTTCAAACCGCTCACTCTTAACTGACCTACTTCGCTGATATCTAACCACCAGGTAGACCTGATCACATTATCAGGATAAACACCGCTGTTATTACCGGTATTCATACCAAACGGATTTTCACCGCTGAAGTTATCCGTTACCTCGAAGCTGATACCTGAAGGTGCATTGATATCATTTACCAGGTTACTGTACACATCGTTCAGCTGCGGAACATTGTTGGTATTGTTCCATGGCGCAGGAGCCGGGTTGTCACGGTTAAAGTTAACCGATACAGTAAACAGGTGTGTAGAGGCCGCTGCGATATTGCTGTACGAAGAGTAGATCGTATTTTTTACCGCACGTACTTTATAATAATAGGTAGAGTTGGTAGCCAGTCCCGAGTTCAGGTAAGTAGAAACATTGGCTCCTACAGTAGCTAACAAGGTATATGTACCGGCAGCTTCTGTTGAACGGTATATCTGGAAGCCTGTTTCATTATCAGACTTGTCCTGCCATTTCAGCTCGATAGCCGTTTTAGATTTACCTACAGCTGTCAGGTTAGACGGGCTTAATGGTAAGCCATTGTCAACATAAGACTGTATTACCAGGGCATTCAGGTAAGCATAGGCAGATCCGGAACCTTTCACTACATTAAAGTCGATCACACCATTTGCATCCGGTGTTAAGCCATTGATCTGAACCGTGTTGCTGGTATTACCCGCAGCATTTAAAGTTACTGATTGCGCTCCTACACTGTATACTGTGTTCCTGTTGTCCGATGCAATACGGCTGCCAAAGAATACCAGGTTGTATTTATTAGCTGTATTTAAGCCGCTGATACGAACTGTTCTCACGTTTGTGGTAGACTCGTAGTAAGCGGTTTTCATTACATCATCAGGGTAAACACCACTGTTATTACCGGTAGTAGCACCCACATCATTAGCACCGGTCCATTGTTGCAGTAAAGTTACCGCTACAGCTGTAGTAGCGCCGGCATCATTTACCAGGTTAGTAACGCTGCGATTAGCCAATGGTGTATTGTTAAAGCTGTTCCAGGGGGCTCCTACAGGCGATACCTGGTTAAAGTTTACATATATAGATGTAAGGTCTTTATCTGTAACAGTTATTTTAAACTGTCTGCTGGCAGTAGCCGAACCATCGGTAGCAGTTACAGTGATACCATCAAAAGTACCGGTGGTTGCACCTGGCGCAATTTGTATAGTAGCAGTTCCATTACCGGTATTGGTAAATGTAGCGAATGATGGCAAGCCTGTAACACCGAAGGTAATTACATCACCAGGCTCGTCAGTGGCTACGATATTAACAGTAGCAGTTTGTTCTGTTTTAATGTTCACGTCAGCAATGGCAGTTAATACAGGCGCAGTGTTCGGTGTACGAACAGTTACTGTATCACTGTTAGGCGAAGTTCCGTAAGCATTAGATGAGGTTACATAGTAATAGTAATTTTTATTACCGCTTAAACCTGTATGGCTGTAACTGGTAGTATTAGCAGCCTGAGCACCGCCCAGTAAGGTATAAGGACCGGCAATATTCGTTGCAGTATATACCTGGTAGGCTGTTTCATTATAAGCTGCGTCAACCCATGTTAAGTTAGCTTTATTAGTACCATCTAAAACAGCTGTCAGGTTTCTTGCTTTAGCCGGGGCTGTACCATCGTCATAGGTTAATTCTATGATCATGGCATTCAGGTAAGCATATACCGAACCGGTTCCGTTACGCACGGTCAGGTCCAGGGTACCATCAGCATTAGGCTGCAGATCAGTTAAAGAAACCGTATTCTGAGAGTTACCCGAAGCATTCAGGCTTACGCTGCTGCTGCCAATGGTGTACAATGTTGTCCTGTTATCGGTAACCGCGCCGCGGCTGCCGAAGAAGGTGAATTTGTATTTGTAAGCAGCATTTAAGCCCGATATTTTAATAGTCTGAGGTCTTGTATCCGACCAGTAAGCCGAACGGATAACGTTATCAGGGTATACACCGCTGTTGTTGCCGGTATTTACACCCAATACATTGGTACCGTTACCCACGCTCTGCCAGCTTGAAGTAATACGTAAGCTGATAGGACTGTTATCCCCCGCGTCGTCTTTAAAGTTGGTAAACACATCGTTTAAGGCAGGTACTTTGCTGGTATTGTTCCATGGCGCTGCACCCAGTAAGCTACCATCGGTAAAGCTGATGTATACACGTTTGTTCGGGTTAACATCAGTTACGGTAATGGTGAAGCTTTTCTGATCAACCCCTTCGTTACCATCGTTGGCAGTAGCAGTAATGGTATACGTACCATTATCGGCATAACCTGGAGCAACATTGATCTGTACATTGCGGCCATTTATTACCGGTGTAGCAAATGCAGGTAAACCGGTGAATGACCAGGTGATCGCATCGGCAGCATTTACATCAGTAGCACTGATATTCACCTGTGTTGTTTGCTGCTCGGCCAGTGTAACATTATTGGTACCTGTAATTACCGGCGGGTAATTTTCATTTACCACCAGGTTAAAGCTGGCAGTGCTTGTACCGTTATTCTGATCGGTTACCACCACCTGGATATTATTGTAAGTACCCTGCAGACCAATACCCGGGTTGGTAAAGGTAATAGTACCTGTTCCGTTGCCGGTAGAAGCATACACACCGAACGCAGGCAGGTTATTCACCTGTACCGTTAAGGTTTCCGCATCGGCATCAGTAGCTACTACATTTACCTGTAAGGTTCCGTCATAACGCATTGTTTTGTTACTGATGGCTGTAATTACCGGTAAATTGTTGATAGTTTTAGCGCTGTCCTCATTTGAGTAGGCAGAGTAGCTACCCACTCCAATTGCTCTTACTTTATAATAATGTATAGAGTTTGCGAATAATCCGGAGTCAACATAGCTGGCTGTATTCGCAGGTAAAGTTTTAAATAATAAGAAGTTGCTGTTATTGTTGCTTGACCTGTACAGCTCATAACCTTCTTCGTTATTGGCATTATCGGTCCAGGCAATATTAATAGCACTGCCAGATATGCCTGACGCCAGTAAAGCCGTTGGTGCTGCAGGTGTAGCAGGCAATGCCGGAGTTAAAGCATTAGGTAAAGGAATACCCAATACATTAGCAGGAATAATTTGTTTGGCAATACCACTTCCGGCAGGGCCCTGGTAACGTACTTCCAATACCTCGCCGCCACCTCTTTCAAAGAAGGTAACGTAGATGGCATGTGTACCCGCAGTCAGGTTAACGGTACCGCTGCGTTCAGTAGGTCCTTGCAGGTAATCGTTGGCAACAATTTTATGTGCATTATCAAAAGCACCTATGTACAGGTTAGAACCATCATCAGATGTGGTGAAGAAGGTATACACCCCTGATACAGGCACAGTGATAAAGCCTGAATATTTGAAAGCGAAATCATCACCTCTGTCATGCGGATCCAGAACAAAGGTTGCTACTTTACCGGTTTTCTTCGGAGTCAGTGTATTAAAGTCAGGCAGGTTAGATAACTGGCCTGTTTCATAATAAGCATAGTCAACGCCTGATCCCGCTGATGCAAATGCAGACTCACCCGCTAAACCAATAGCACGGATATTATAGTAATACCTTGTATTGGCCTGAACCGCCGTATCAGCATAGGTTGTAGCGTTTGCAGGTGCATTACCTACGGTTACAAATCCTGTAGTAGGATTGGTAGAACGCCAGATCTCGAATCCTGTTTCATTAGGATCGTTATGCTGCCAGGTTAAATTAATGCGTTTGTATGAAATAGCTGTAGCTGTCAGGTTAGTTGGAGCCGCTGGTATGGTTCCGCTGGCAGAAGCACCTTCAGTAAAGGCCGAGTTAGGGATCTGAACAAAGTTGGCATTACCCGGTGTTCTCCAAGATACCACCATTGCTTCACCACCACCCTGCTCATAAAAGGCCATAGCGATCGGGTACACACCGGCAGTTAAGGTCAGTGGTCCGGAATCCCTGTCCTGTGAACCGTGTAAACCGTCGTTATTCACAACCGGTGTACCGGCAAAGGAGTAAGGAGAAGCACTGCCGTTTAAGCTGCCTAACCATAACCTGCTTCCGTCATCGGAGTTGGTTCTGAAATAGTAAGTACCTGTTTGAGGGATTAAAATATACCCTTCCCACAGGAATGCAAAATTGTCATCCTGTGTACGTGGAGTTAAAGCCACATTTGGCATCACCCCTGTAGCCACAGGAGTTAACGTAGTAAAATTGGGCAGGTTGTTCCAGGTGCCTGTAAATGTATAATATTTATAAGGCAGTCCCGATAGTATTGGCTGACCGGTTACCTGGTTACTGAATGGTGAAGTATTGTTGGCAAAGTCTCTCGCCTTCACGCTAAAGTTATAGGTAGTACCTCTTACCAGGTTGTAAATGGTAAATTCGGTTTGAGAAGTTACATATGATTTAACACCATTGATATAGATATCGTATTTCTCTACACTTACATCATCAGTTGCCGCATTCCATTTTAGGGAAATAGAGTTTTGTGTAGTAGTGGTGATAACCAGGTTAGTTGGCGCTGTTGGCGCTTGTGTATCGGCCATGGTAGTACCGTTGGCAACTGCAGTGGTTGCAGAAGCCGCGGTATTATTAATAGCTCTTACAATATAATAATAAGTAGAGTTAGAACTTAATCCCTCGGCCTGGTAGCTTAACACGTTAGCACCGGTAATGGCAACCAGGGTAAATGGTCCTGTTGCACTGCGGGCCTGGTACACTTCAAATCCTGTTTCGTCATAACTTGGCGAAGGATTATCACTCCAGTTCAGGCGTAATTGTGTTTTAGAGATCGGGGTTACCAATACATTAATAGCAGGGTCTGGTTTATTGATACCGTTGGCATCAATAACCGTGAAAGGAGCAGAGAAACTGCTTGAACAGCCATATAACTCCGTTACTTTCACCTGGTAGTCACCGGCAGCAGTAGCATTTAAAGTATTAACGGTACTTAAAGTGGTAGCATTGCCCACTTTTTGCCAATCGTAGGAGGTATAACCGGTTGGTACCTGTAAAGTCACACCGGTTTTTCCGTCAGGAGCAGGAATATGTTTGCTTTGTAAGCCTGCAACCTGGATGGGCGGAGATACGGTTGGCGCTTTTGTTTTAATTTCAACAGGAATAGGTGACCATTCTGACCACTCAGAACCTCTCCTGATCCTGCAATCATATACACCGGTAGTGGTAACATTAATTTCATTACTGTTACCGCCATAAGCTTCGCCATTTCTTCTCCACTGGTATTCTGCAAAACCGGCAGATACACCGATCGTTACATTAATAGGTACACCAGGGCAAAATTCAGTTTGTCCGAATAAGGTCCAGGGATTTGCTTTGTTAGCACGGCTCAGGTAAGGGAAGTAATCAGCCTCGGCCCATGCATTGCCCCAGCAACCATGTCCAACATTTTCATATTTATTATACCTGTAGTTAGAGCCGGCATTTTTTAAGGTATTACCCAGTGTTTCACTGGTATTAGGATGCGGGGCATTATCCAGTGCACCCTGGAAATGCCAGATCGGGATCCATTTCAGGGTTCCCGCTGAATTACCATAAGCAACAGAAGCCGCACTGATAGGAGTAGCAGCAGCAGTCAATAACGGGTGCCTGATAGAAAAATCCCAGGTACCGGTACCACCGCCTGATAAACCACCAATTATTACCCTGTTGATGTCACCTTTATTTTGAGGGACAATAAAATTTTCTATTATTTCTTTTATGAAGTCATATTGCGTAGCGCCAAAAAAACCACCCTGGTTCTGAGGGTAGAGTAAAAAACCATCAAACTTATCATTGGTAACGGCATCATCATGTAACTGGCCGCCGTGGAAAAGCTGGTATTCATTATCATATACCGTACCTTTTTCACCTACACCATGAAAGAACACAAATACGGGGTATTTTTTCCCATCATTCACACCATGCTGGTACGACTTGGGAAAACGCAGCCTGAACTGCATTCCTTTATAGATGTAACATTTGTAGTTGGATGTATTCCAGTTCAACCTGTTGGTCTTAACCCACTTTCCTATTTGCCCCCATGCCGGCTGTGTAGGCGGCGTAGCCGAGTTATATACCACAATCGGATCATTAGGGTTCAACACCTGGGCATGTGCCGAAAAAAGGCCGGATAAGAAGCATAATAAAAATACTCCTAGAATAAGGCGTAAAGCTGATTTCATAAAAAATTAATTGAGGCTAAAGAATGCCGGCTACCAAAGGAAGAATGGACAGATAGTTGGTATCTGAATAGGTATCGATTTTGGAATAGAAAAGCAGACTTTAAATAGGAAGGTGGAAAAGGTTTAATTCCGACAAATTAGAGGTCTAAATTGGGAAGACAGCACAAGATAGGAAACTTTTCGAAATTCCAAGGATTCCGCCCCCCTTTTTACTGACTTTTTTTTCGTTCTCCATGTAAATACTTACCTATAATGGTGAACCGTACTAATAAATGATAGGTAATCAAACAAATAGCAGTAGTGGTTGTCAGCACGATACCAAATTTAACGCCCGACAGGATGGGTTTATTAACCAGCCAGATCTGCAGCATGGCGATAATACCCAGGTGTAACAGATACACCCAGTAGGAAGCATCGGAAAAATAGCGCCACATGGCACTATCCCGTACAAATAACCTTAAAAACAAACCCAGGAAACCATTTACCAGTAATACACACTGCACGGCAAACAGGATTTTTATCAGTAAACGGTGCCATTGCTCATCAGCAGGTGCCGCTAAAAGGAATTCCAGGTAAAAACTAAGGCCCGAAATGATCACCCCGGGAATAAGCAAGGCGTAAGCATTTCTTTTGATAAAGTCGAAATAGGCGGGACGTATATTGATGAGACAACCCGCGAAGAAGAACAAGCCATAAAAGGTCAGGTAAACCGGGTTGGGAATAATACCGGTATCTACACCAAAGAGCAATTCTTTATGTAACAAGAGTAAAACGGTAATAATCGCGATACAACCTGCCATCAGGTAAATATTCCAGCGATCATTATTGCGTATGACCGTGGTAATGCGTTCTGTTTTGGCTTTAAACGCCGGCAACCTGGTAATCCTGCTGAAAACGATAAAAGCCACGTAATAAAAAATAAGGTAATAAAGAAACCAGAAATGAGCCATTCCGTTCCACCTTAAAACCTGTTTACCGGATAAGGATACGGAAGTGCTCCAGTCCCAGTTGGTATTCAATAAATTCTTGTATAATAAAAACGGGAAGATGGTAAGCGGCAATAAAATAATGACACTGCAGACAAAGGGAATAACGATCCTTTTGATACGGTGTTGTACAAACGCCTGCTCCCCTATTTTGTTAAACAGCATCCGGCAGAAAAACCCGGCAATTAAATAAAACAGGGGCATCCTGAAACTATGAATAAAAGCATAGAGATAATCCCAGCAATAATTAGTGCTATCAGCATCGTGCGGCCATGTAGGTATGGCAACAACTTTATAAGCTATGGCGGCATGCAATACAACACCCAGGAACATAGCAATAGCACGCAATGCGTCTAACCCATGTAACCTGTCACCGTTTATTTTTTGATTCATAGTTTATAAAATTGTCAACAAATCTATTAAGTTCCGTCAATCTTTTATATTTTAGCCCACTATACCATTAACATGAAAAATAAGTTTTACAAACTTGCCCTTTATTGCCAGAAATTTGGATTTGCAAAGGGTTTGAAAATGATCCTCACCGGTACTTTTGGCAAAAAAGATCAACTGTTAGGCGTACAGGTGCCCGGCATTAAACACCCCGTTTATTTTCGCCGCCGCAGTTCCGATGAATATATCTTTCAACACATTTTTATCAGGGAGGAATATAATTTTGATGTAACCGCTACGCCTGCCACTATTATTGATGCCGGCGCGAATGTAGGCTTTGCCGCAGTATACTTTGCCAACAAGTTCCCCAATGCTACCATCATTTGTCTGGAGCCGGAACCGGGTAATTTTAAATTGTTACAAAAGAACATTGCAAACTATCCCAATATTATTCCTGTGCAAAAAGGCTTGTGGGATAAAACGGCTTATTTACAAATTATAGATACCGGTTTAGACAACTGGGGATTCACGGTAAAAGAATGTACCAGGGATACCCCGGGCGCTATTGAGGCATTATCCTTGACCGATATTATGCAGCAATATAAATTACCGGCCCTGGACCTCGTAAAAATTGATATTGAAGGAAGTGAAAAGGAAGTACTCGAAGCACCTGATCTTCATCAATGGCTGTCTACCTGTGACACACTGGCCATTGAATTACATGACAGGATGAAACCCGGCACCTCAAAAGCCCTGTTCCAGGCATTAGCGCCTTACCAGGCAACTATGAATGTAAAAGGCGAGAACCTGATCTTCAATTTTAAACGTTCCTGATCATTATCCCGTTTAGTAAAACTATATTTCAAATAACTACCCTGCACTGCTTATTGTTTCTTTGCTAACACATCCTCTATATATACCAGCTTGGTATGTGGCGTTTTCAGGAATTTTTTAGAGGCTTTGCCCAGCTTCAATAAAGCCAAAGCCTGCCTTCCTGCAAATACCGGTAGCATACATAATGTTTTCAGGTATTTGATCTGGCGGCTGCGAATCAGGATAATGGCTGCAAAAGAAACAATATACAGACCAATGATCACCAGCCAGGCATAGAACAAACCGCGGAATAAAAAGAAATCAATGACCAGGCTGAAAAAAGCAGCCGCAAATAATAAGAACTGCGGAGGGCGCAGTAACACAAAACCGAAATAAATAAAATCGAGGTTCAGTGTTTTTAAGCCCGTAAAGAATATTTTACTGCTCTCTTTAAAATAGTTGAAGTAAGACAACATCCACCTTGCCCGCTGGTTCTCAAGGGAGCTGCCGCTCTCTACTTTTTCATCATACAAAATAGCATCGGTTGAAAAAGCTATCTTTTTTGTTTTTAACAATAAGGTTGACTGTAATTTTTTATCAAATCCACCTACCAGGGTTTTATAAGCAATTTCATCATATAAGGCAGACTCAAATGAAATACCCGAACCCCAGATAGCAGCTGACATACCTGCCATCATACGGATCTCCCTATCCACAAAAAAATTATACATGTCACCTATCGCATCTATACGGGCATATAAAGAATCCTCATTTTTAGGCTTAAAGTCGGCCTGCACCACCCTATACCCTTTTTGAAAATGCTGGTTAACCACTGACAAAAAATCCGGGTGTAATAAATTGTCCGAATCCAGTATCAGGGTAATATCGTGTTCCCTGATAAAACTTTTCCTGGCAAAATCAATGGATTTGATCTTGGCATGTAAAGCAGGCTGGGGAGAAAGAATAATAACACGCGGGTCGGCGAATTGCAGCTGACTGGTATCACAATCATCGGCCACTACATAAATATAAAACTGCTGGTAGGTTTGTCCTAAAATAGAAGCCACTAAAGGTTTAATGAACTCCACTTCCTGGTGGGCCGTAATAATAATGCCGAATTCAAAGTTTTTATCATGAACGATCTTACGCCTATTAAAAGGATGTTTGATGGAAAAGGTTTTTATAAACCCATACACCACAACAGAAAAGAAAGGAATAAGCAGGTATAAGGCAACTAAGCCCTGGAATAAAAAGAATAATATGGTTACTATCTCATAAAATGTCTGCATGATGTGCTCTGGTATGCTGTTTACCAGCCTGCTTTGGTAAAACTCAGTTAATACTCATTATTTTTTTTGCCATACCGTTACAAAACCGCCGGTAAACTGGTAAGGTAATTTTTCAGCAACGGCACAATCCCATTTCTGTAAAAACTTAAACCGCTTTGTAAAGAAGGAGAAAGGAAAAACATCTTCAATAAAATTGGTCTTACCAAACTGTACAATATTAAACTGGTTGGTATTGGCCAGCTTCTCCAGGTCGTTCTTTGTGAAGAATTGTATATGCGTCAGGTCGTCGGCAGAGCTTTGCACCGTAGTGCCTTTATAACCAAAAGCTGATTTGATCTTTTGCACCAGCTTCCATACCCAGTTATTTTTTTTCTGCATGGCAATAACCGGCTTGGTTACCAGTACTTCCCTCGGGCCTTTACCGTTGGGTACCGTTACAATCAATACCCCATCTTTATGCAGCACCTGGTGTAATACCTGTAATAACATTTCAGGCTGGTGTAAATGCTCTAATACTTCACTGCAAATAATTGCATGGTACTGGTGACCGTCCGCTACCAGTTGCTCTGCACTTTTTACCTCAAATTTTACGTTGGGTAATTTATTTAACGCTTTGGCTCTTTCTATCGCTTTTTCACTAATATCCACACCTTTCACATTAAAGCCAAGCGAACCCAGGCTACGGGAAATAACGCCATTACCACAACCCACATCCAGCACTTCGGCCCCGGAAGGCAGACTGGTTTCAAGGGTTTTCCTGATAAACTCCAAACGTTTTATATCGGCAATTCTTTCAAATTCCACGGCGCTGTTTTATTTACAAGTGAATGAGGATTGACTAACTGCTGATAGATCTTTTCTATCTCCGTAGTCATTTGTCGGGCATTAAAGCGGCTTTCCACAGTGTGTCTGGCAGCGTTGGCAAATTGTATTCTCAACGCTTCATCACCGGCCAGTTGGAGTATCGCTTTTGTTAATGCCGGAACCATGTGCTGTGTATCCACCAGGATACCATTTTCATGATCCTTAATGATCTCTTTGGTGCCATCAACGTCGGTAGCAATAATGGTTTTACGCATAGCCATTGCCTCCAGTAAACCAATAGGTAAACCTTCCCAGAGGGAAGGTAATACAAAAACATCTGCGCAGGCCAGTATACCCGGTACATCCTGCCTGAAAGGCAATAATGTAATATGTTTTTCCAGGTTCTCGGTCTTTAGCCACTCCAACGCTTTTTCTTTTTGCTCCCCGTCACCCACCATCAATAAATGAATGTCAGGGTTTGCGGCCAGTGCCTCTTTAAAAGCAGCCATTAATGCTAATGGTTGTTTCTGAAAAGTAAACCGGGCAATAAAAAGAAATAAAGTTTTGTCAGCAGGAACACCCAATGATGCACGGGTTAATGCAAAATCATTATCCGGGTTAAACTTTACGGTATCAATGCCATTATTAATGACAGTTGATCGAAAACCGGGTATATGTTTAAACCCGGTTTGCTGGTTGGATGCCGAAACAGATATGTTGACCGTTGCTTTACGGGTGATATACTTTTCGCCCATCACCCTTATTTTTTTCACCAGTACATTCTGATCCTGGTGAAAAGACCAGCCATGTATGGTGTACACCAACGGCAGTTTTAATTGTTTGGCTGCCCATAGAATATTGGATCCTGCTCTGGTGCCGTGAGCATGAATTAAGTGAACATCAGATTCCTCAACAAAATTTCTTACGGCTCTCCATTTCGTAAAATCAAATGGTTTTTCGGTATAAATAACTTTTGTAGTAACATTCAATGCCTGCAGCCTGTCTATCATCGGTCCGTCCGTAAAGGATAGTACTACCGGTTCAAACACAGTTCTGTCCATGTTCTCCACCAGGCTTAAAAGGTGCGACTCGCCTCCGCCAATTTTACCCTGTCGGATACACTGTAACACTTTTATTTTGGGGGTAACATGCATCTCCTGTTAAACTATACTAATGTTTTTTTAACAATGCCCCACCCTTCAGGTAGTTTCTCGGTAATTTCAATATTGCCAAATTCCTGGCTCTGCCTGGCGCCCACACGCTTAGCCCATTCGGCCATACGGGCAATACCTTCTTTCAGGTCAATACCGGTTCCGGCGCCGAATACTTCATGCGCTTTGGTATGATCGGAGTAAGCATGTAACACTTCATTCCTAGCTGCTAAATATTTAATATCAGCTTCCACACCAAACTCTTCGCTTACTACAGTGGCCAGTTCATTCACGGTATAAGGTTTGTCAGCACCAATATTAAATACCTGGTTATAAGCAGCCTGCTTCTCCACCGAATGAGCGATAGGAATAGCTACATCATCAATATAACTGAAGGCCCTGGTTTGGGTACCGTCGCCAAAAATGGTCAGTTGTTTGCCCTGCATGATCTGGTTCATGAATATACCGATCACATTGCGGTACTTATCACCGATATTCTGGTTTTCGCCATATACATTATGCGGCCTGAACACCACATAGTTCAATCCAAACATTTCGTGGGCTGCTTTCAAATCCAGCTCCACCGCATATTTTGATACACCATAGGGGTCCTCAGGCTCCGGTGTCATAGCTTCTGACATAGGCAACTGCCCTTTTCCGTATACAGCTATGGAAGAGGTAAACACAAAACATTTTACTTTATGTTTTACCGATTCATTGATCAGGTTAATACTACCTACCAGGTTGGTATTATAGTTAAACCTCCTGATAAAGTGAGAAAGGCCTTCAGCAGCATAGGCTGCCAAATGATATACATACTCAAACTTATACTTATTAAACAGGTCGGTAACCAGGTCATGATCCACCACACTTCCTTCTACAAAAACAGCACCTTCAGGAATATGATCCTCAAAACCACCGCTTAAGTCGTCTAACACAATCACTTCGAAACCCATTTCCAGACAATGACGGGTAACGTGTGAACCAATAAAACCAGCGCCGCCGGTTACCAATACAGACTTTTTCATATTATCAGTTTAATTAAAAGTTATGTTTTTATTAAAGTGCCACATAATGCCTTTCCAGAAAGAGCGAAAATGGTGCATCTGCCTTTTCAGTAAGAAAACGGCAGAGTTTTTTGGCACCGTAAACAAACTAAAATAGGTCAGGAAAATTAAAAAATTACCCGTGGTCATATTCCGTTTCATGAACAAAATACGGTTCCTGGTCAGGTAGAAGGTTTTAAACGGACTGGATTTGCCCGTTGTCATGGACTCCTTATGGTAAATTAAAGATTTAGGCTGGTAGTATACCTGGTACCCTTTACGTTTTATCTGTGCGCACCAGTCAAACTCTTCATAATAAATGAAGAACTCATCAGGCAAGCCGCCTATTTCATCAATTATTTTACGGGGTACCATCATGGCGCCGCCATGTGCATAACCCGTTGTAGTAATATTGTTATATTGTCCTTTATCTTCTTCACGGCAGCCCACTTTACTGTTCCGGCCGGTAAATACATTAATGGGCGGATAACCCGCATATTCAATTGTTCCCTTCTGGAAAAAATAGTGAAATTTAGGGCTCACCACCCCTGCATCAGGGTATTGCTCAAACACTTCCAGTAATCCTTCCAGCAGGCCGGGCGTAAATTCGGTATCGTTATTTACAATAAATAAATAATCACCGGTTGCCGCCTCAATGGCCACATTATTACCACCGGTAAAACCCAGGTTCTTACCGTTTAAAATTACTTTTACATCGGGACGTATTGCCTTGAATACCTCAGTAGGATCTTCTTTTGACCCATTATCGGCAATAATAATTTCAAGAGAGGGATATGAACAATGTTCATTGATTGACCGTAAAAAATCGCAGGTGATGTCCGTAGTATTCCAGGTTAATGTAACAATGGACACCAACGGCGCTGAATCCTTTGGCATGAATAACTTTTAGAGGTACAAAGATTAAGGGTTAAAGATATATTAGGTTTTGTCAAAATGCAAGCTAATGGCTTAAGAATTGCACTTTTGGAACATTACAATGGGCGTTTTAACTAAAATCCACATGTCTTTCAGAAAATTCGCTTCTCTCGCATAGGTAATGTCCAGGTTAATTCTTTCTTCAGTTGACATATCTTCCCTGCCTCTTTTTTCAATTTGCCATAAGCCGGTGATGCCGGCAGGAGCCATAAATCTTTCAACAGAGTTATTATCAGTTAAAGTAGCAGCTTCATATAAAGGCAGAGGCCTGTTACCCACCAATGACATATCACCTTTCAGTACATTGATCAGCTGTGGTAATTCGTCAATACTGGTATTTCTTAAAAACCGGCCCATTTTAGTGATACGCGGGTCGTTTGCTATTTTCAGGAATTTCGCTCCGCCGGCTTCTTCTTTGTACTGGTTCAGGTGGCCTAACTGATCAATCTTTTTATCAGCGCCTACTTCCATTGTACGGAATTTATAAAATTCAAACACTTTATAACCCTTACCGGCTCTTTTTGATTTATAAATAACCGGACCGCGGGACTCCAGTTTAATCAATAAAGCTATGATCAGGAAAAAAGGTAATAACAATACCAGCAACACTGATGCTACTATTACATCCACCGCACGTTTTAAAGATAAAAATGCGTTGAACGTGTATCCTTTGGTAGTATAAGCTGATTTAACTCGCTCCGTAAATACTTTTTCATTTCCCCTTACTTTTTTCAGGAAGTTTACTTTAGCTACCAGGTCAATATCAGGATTACAAATATCCACCACATCATCAACAAAACCGCTGGCAGCAACATCTGCACGCTGTACTTTGGTTAATTGCTGCAGGCAGTAAATAACGATCGTTTTCCTGTATGCTTTACGTTTTTTTAAAGCAGCGGCAAAAAAACTTAATTCTGATTTGTTGTAGGGAACCTTAATTAAAATAACATCCGGTATAGCCACTTTTGTGTTGGTACCGATAAAGTTATGCGCCTGTTTAAGGCTATTTACATAATAGGTAGAAGCGAAGTCAGGAGTCTCCGTCTCATCATCTTTACCAATGATAAGACAAGACATTTTCTTTTCAACCGACATATTGCCGGACATATCTTTTACAACATGCCAGTTATTCTCGGAAGTTTTGGTTAAGGGATATGCTGCTAAGTTCATAAAAGTAAGAATTAAATTAACTGTTAAAAACGGCTACAGAAGGTTTAGATGTTATACTGTCAATATAAACGGCCACCTCCTGCGGGTTAAATGGTTTTGGAAAAACAGTTTTAAGGAATGCAGATTTTAATTTAACGTCTTTACTTTCGGATAAAAGAATTATATGTATGTCTTTTGAAGAAAAACTTGTTTCTAAGTGTTGTAAAAAAGAACCTACTTCTTCATCATTATTGTTATCAATAATAACAATGCTGTCGGTCTGGCCCCGTTTCAGTTCAGCACTGGCCTGGTACACTGTTTCTACTCCCAGCACAGTATATTTTTTTGATAACACTGTCTGAAAAATAAAATTCATGGCCTTATTGCCGCTCACGCTTATGATATTCCAACTCATAGTTAAAATTGATTAAAACACTTCACAGAAATATTCAAGTGTGTAATCATGGAATTGGATAAGCAATAGCAAGCAAATGCTTACAAACACTTATTGTTGTTCACTGGATTGTGGAAGAGAGGTTTCGTAGAAAGTTAGATAAGGATGGGTTTTCAGAGGTATATATCCGGAAGGCAAGAATTTTCCGGAGATTTTCTATAATTCGAGACCGAAAATAGAACTTTATTTTAATTATGCAAAAAAAAAGCCGATTTATTTTAATTTAACGTCCACCACCTGTGGATAATGGTCCGAATAATTTACATCCGGCATATAAAACTGCTCTACCGCAAACCGTTTGTCAGTAAATACATAATCTACCCTTAAAGTAGGCGCAACAAACCGGAAACTCCGGCCCAGTCCGCTCCCCTTCTCCAGGAAAGCATCATTCAGTTTATTTCTTACTTTGAAATAGGAATAAGAAGTGGGCAGGTCGCCCAGGTTGCCGCATAATATTACCGGGAAAGGACTTTTTGCTACCTCATTTTTCAGTATCTCTACCTGTTGTCCGCGCAGGGCGTAGGCATTTTTTAATTTCGATGCATTATTCCTCGTATTACCCCAGTTACCGGCCTGTTCATTCCTGGCAATAATACTTTGTTTTCCCAGCCTGAACGATTCCAGGTGGAAGGAATAAACCCTGATCGTTTTATCATTTACCTGTACATCTGCCCAAAGTATGCCTTCCGAATGTACGCCCTTCTCAAAATCAATGGTATCTGTTGCCACAATGGGATACCTGGACAGTATAGCCATGCCGTACTTATATTTTCCGTTCACTACACTGGAGCTGGCAAAAAAACGCTGGTACGGGTAGCCCCGCTTCTCCAGCTCTTTTAAATTACTTTCAAAATAGGTATAATCATAAGGTTCAAAAAACTCCTGTAAACATAATACATCGGCCTCCTGCATCTGTACTACATCCATCATGTTTAACCGATTGGTAATACCACCTCTTGCTTTTTTATTTTGTTCATCCCAGCGAAATACATTCCAGTTTAATACCCTTATACTACCCTCTTTCTTAACCATCTCAAACTCACCTGCAAAAAAACGCATGCCTACCATGGCTAAAAACTGTTGCGTTCCCAATAAAAACAACAGGCTTAAAACAATTGCCAGTTTTCGTTTCTTAAAAAACCAATAGATCAATAAAAGAAAATATAAAACAAACAGGCCCGGGAAAGCCAGTCCGGCCAATGCAATGGGCAAAAAAGTGGTGGGTGCTACAAATGGCACCAGGCAGGCCAGCAGATACAACAATACTACACCAATTGTAATAACCAGCATGGTTATCTTCAACCATTTAAACCTGTCTTTTGGCATCATAATTATTTTTTGGGCGTATCCCTGTGTCGCATAAAACCTTACTTCGTACCTCAGTCATATTATTTATTACACAGGGCCGGGCTATTCGCTGCTACTCCGGCACCATCCTACCCACAAAGGCTTCACCGGGGTATACGCTGCTATCCCTTACGCATACTTAAAAATATTGTTTCTTTAATACTGTCATTCAGCCATTTCAAAAAATGCTCATCACGGTCTCATAGCAATACTTCAGTTGAACGGAGCGTCGCAACCGGGCTGCATCAGGGCGCTGCAGCCGGCAAAAAAATGGCTTTATAACATGAGGTTTATTACATCAATACCGGATAAGATAAGTTCAAACTTATAAAACATTTACTAAACAAAAAAAGGCCGGTATAACCCGGCCTCTTAAATTGTTTATAAATTAACTTATCGCATTAAATACATCTTGCCATAACCTTTATTAAAATACTTATCTGTATTATCACCGGAAGCCTTGTATTTATCAAGTGATTTACCCTGGTGATTGGTTATAACACGGTATAAATACACACCGTTGGCTAATTTAGCGCCATACTGGTCAGTACCATCCCATTTAAACTGGGTAATATTATTACCAATATGTAAAGGCCCCAGCTCATCTTTGGTTATCTCCCGTACTACCTTACCGGTAATGGTCAATATCTGTATGCGTATATTCTGTGGCACTTCGCTACCGGTCAAGGTAAATACAAAAGCGGTAGAAGTAGTAAACGGATTGGGATAGTTAAGCATATTGGAGATCATTGGCTTGTTGATCACCTGGAACGCCACCCTGTATTCCATATTACCCGCTACATTATCACTCCTATCCTTACCCGCTACCATTAACTCGTAATCACCGTCCTGCAGTAACCATGGCTTAAAGGTAATGGTGGCCGAATTATTATCATTTGGGGCCACACCGGCGCCGGTGAAGGTCAGCGTATCCGAGTCAAAGTCAAAAGTCTTAATCGTTCCATCGGGGTAACGCAATTTAACCGACACAATATCCTGCTGATCCAGCACCATCCATTTGGCATCATCCTTTAATTTAATGAGGATATTCGGTTTCGCAGAAACAATATCGCGGTTTAAAATATGCACGCCGTCAAAGGTCACATCCATCACCGGGTTCAGGCTATCCGGCCTTACATAAAACTCGGAGAAGGCAAAATTGTTGAACAGGGATGTTTCCGGCTGGTCAAAATCAGGGTTGAAGTTGATGTACATCCTGTTAGTTCCTGAAAGACTTTGGGTAGGTATATCAACATTTAGTTTTAACAATGCGCCGGACTTCAGGTCTTCCTGTTTAGGTACCGGAATAATATGTTCCACATTATTTTTGTCGGTAACCGTCACTTTTACTTTTAAACTATCACTAAACCCAACAGCAGAAATATTCTTAAACCCTAAGCCTAATTTTAACGGTTCGCCAATGTCTACCGTATCCTTTTTGGAGTAATATAAATTAGGTGCCACGGCCCCTTCCGGAACAGGATCAAAGGTCAAACGCCAGTAGTTTAACTGGTAAGGTGTTGCATAAACAGAATCCCTGTTTACCATTCTTAGTTTCATGTAAGGGTACTGTTCTGCATTCACCGACGACACGTCAAAATCCTGTTGTGTAACATCCAGGTTACTGAACAAGGTTGTTTCAACCCCAGCATTGTTGACACCAATCACATTCACCGTAGGCCTGTCTCCATTAGTCTGGTTATCTACCACACTGCCACTCCAGTATAAACGTTTCCACCCTTTGGCGGGGCCAAATTTTGGTGAGGTAATATATCCTAGCGTATCCTTTGTCTGAAGGTCCACACGTAAGAAGATAGGGTTTGGATCGTCGGTTAACCCACCACTTATAACAATCCGCGGAGTAAATTCAGGCCTGTTTTTGCGATAAACAAATACAAACACCCTCGCTTTGTAAAATGAATCCAACGTGTTAAAGCCCTGGGCTTTCAGTTTATCATATAAAGTGTTACCTACACCTGTAACACTGGCATCTGCCTGCCAGTTGGCCACATAGGCAAGCGGCCTTTCACTGTTAGGTTGTGAGTTCCTCACAATAACATAGCTGCCATCCGGAATGAGGTCCATGAATTGGGCGGCGCTAACACGTTTCGATTGTACCTCCAGATTGTACTGGAAATTCCAGTTCCTGTCGGAAGCACAAACATTATCGCTGCCGTATTGCCCCGGCACACTGCCACCGGAAGCATCATTATTCAACCATGCTTTTAATGAAATCGAATCCAGTACGTTAAATATAATACCAGGCTGGCCACATGGACTTCTTACCAAAGGAACATCATCAATATCCACGGCAAACCCCGACGCCTGGGTATAACCATGATTCAAAATGCCACTATGTATAGTGATACTCCTGTTAACAAAATTATATTTGCTATTCCGGCTTGCCGAGTCTAATGTTAAACGCTCGTAATTACTTTTAAAATGCTGGTATACGTGAGACTGGTTAAAGCCTATATCACTGGAGGGCATGTAAATAAATGAGCTTACATTCCATTTCCACTGACCGTCCTCCGGCTGTGGGGATACCCGCCAATAATAAACCCTCCCATCTACCAGGCTCAAGGGCATATCTGTATCAAAAACACCACCGCTTGAAGAGATGTTTCTTGTGGCTTTTAAGGGGGAATTAAACAGCTCCGTAGTATCCACCTCAACAACATACTGCCGTAATACTGCAAACGGATTTGCCGAAGATATATTTAGTTTTACGCCTGGCTTATTTACAATTGAAAATGCTTCAGGATAAATTGGCCTTGCCTCATCTTCATAAATAACTATTTCTTTTGTAATTGTATTATTTGATTCATACAGTTCATCTATCTCATTGTCAGCATCAAGGGTAATCGTTATCTTATGTGTCCCCTTATCCCTCGTTTGAACAATGGGTATATCCAAAGACAAGGAGTCCTGAAAAGTGGTAAATAAAACTCTTTTCCGTTGTATAACGGCAGTACTAAGATCGGGATAGGTTTGTTTCACCTCTATAGTTATACTATCCTTAACCGCTTTCCCAATATTTACATATTGAAAAGATAAACTGAATTTTGTTTCAGCCAAGGAGACAAAATTGGGATTAACCTTCACCAATTGGTCCTCGATGGCATAGTCAGGTTTTGCACCAGCATAATACCGTATAGCCGGATCACCATGTAACGTATATTGTTCGCACTGAAAACGGGCATAAAAATCATTTTCAGTTAAAACATTGAACATATTTTTTATCCCTTCATCAAGTATTTCGCCAAGGGTTGCACCATATTTCGTTCTTGATAATGCGTTATAATGATTTTGGTTATATATATCCAAATAATGCACAATACCAAAATGGGTACTAGCTAAAAACGCTATAGCGCCTTTTTCGGGTGCCAAAACATATTTTTCTGATAAGGTTTCATGAACTGATAAACGAGCAGGGCTATAACTAAAAAAACCACCGGCATTACATCCTAACACATTAAATATGGGGTACTTACCCTGGTTATTATAGTTAGCCGGATTGTCCAGATTAAACTCCAGGGTAGTTGCAGACGAGTGTCCGAAATAAGTAAGTAACCCGACACCCTCGTTCATTAGTTTGGCGAGGTGCGAACTACTTAACTGTTGAACAGCGTCAGCGGTACTTTTTACAAAAGTTGTAACATTGGCCGCAAAAAGAGAATCTTTTATGATGCGGGCATGATTATTTAATGAGCCGGATAATAAAGTAGTGAGATCAATTGAACCCGCACCCACTACATGGACAACATTTTTCATCCAGGCTTTATCGGCAATAGTTGGTGAACTGAAAGAATACCATTGTTCATACTGTTTCACCTTAGTAAGATAGTTAGCCACTTCATTACTATTAATAACAGATAATCTCCCTATAGGGGTGAGAGGAAGTGATCGCCCCGGATTAGCTGTTAACAGGTTGTCCGATGCAGGATACCCGAAAGTAGGCACCATATTCAACACCTCGGAATTAGCAACCTGTTGAGAATAATAATAGTTCAAATAGTCCATACCCCTACCGATCAGGAACACATTCTTTAAGGGTAAAGCAAAGTTTACCCTGGCCCATAAAATAAAATTCCTGATCGAAAGCGGATGCTTTTTTATACCAAAGGCAAATTGATCTACCAATTGGTCAACCATGTAAATATTAGCCCTGTAGCCTCCGCCAGCCGCAGAACTCCTGTAAGCCTTGTAATCCAACAGGGGGTTCGTACCACCGGATGAGTTATTATTCAGTAATTCATTTGAAATGATCAGGTAATCCCCCTGATTTGCTGCCAGGGCATAGTTAACAAAATCACGTCTTTCCAAAGACCCAACCTGCCTAAAGTTAGACGAAGCAGGACTTACCAGTACCATCCTGGCTGTAGAGGAAGAAGGTCCGATATAATACTTAAAACTAGTACCGGTACTGGTAGCTGCCGCAGTATACCGGCGGCCATTTGTCAGGTCCAGCAACACAGGCATTCCTGCGCCACTGCTAAAACCGGTAATATCCAGGTAACGGCTGGTTGAGGAGGCGCTGAGCTCAAAAGGAAAGTTAAGAACAGACGTTCCGCCGAAATTAAATTGCCGCGGATAGGTTAATTCTATTTTACCCACTACCATCCTGTCTACACCAGCTTCTGCCGTATTGTTCCTGATTATAAAAGCAGCATTGTTGGATGATAACAGGCTTTTCTCAAACGGGGCCGATAGTTTCAGGTAATTATAAAAACTCATTTCCTGATTAAAGATCTCTGTTCCATTCAGGGTTGCCGCAAAACGTCTTGGTCTATTGGCATCACCGGCCAGGTTTAAGTTGACCGTAATTCCAGGTGTACCTGCTTCGGTAGATAGATAAAGATCACTAAAAGTATAGCCTAGTACACCTCCATTAGCGATTACAGCTGATGTCCATCCTTCGCCCTGGTCATAAGCCGACGAATATGTATAATCACTCTCAATTTGGGATGAAAATCCACCATGCCATTTATCACGGTAATATTTACCGGCTGTATACATGAAAAAACTTTCTGCAACCGCCCCGCCGGGTATAACACTCTCAACAGGTACCAGGCGCTTATTCGCAGCACCAGGATTTAAAGTCAGAAAAAAGGCCGAAGTGTCTGTCTGTAAGCTCCATTGGTCATTTATCTGAAAATCGGCCACCCGGTATAAAGCATTATCTGCTTTACCATCATTCATTTCGCCCCAAAACTCAAGGTAATCGCCAGCTTCCAGTGTGCCGCTTTGCCTGGATGTATAAATGGGTATTTCAACCCCATTACGCCATAATTGAAAGTTGTTTACATCAGCCCCGCCTAAACCAACACCCGCCAGGGTTGACTGGTTGATGCGGTAAAGACCGGTAGCAGCAACTTTCAGTTTATAATAGGTTTTTGAATAATCGATCCACTCGTTATTATACGTTTGTGCCCCGGTCTTCAATACTATAAAAACAAATAAAAAGAGTAAAAATCTTTTCATAAAGGTTCGTTTAAAATATTATTTTTTCTTTTTGTTTTTATCACCGGCCAGTACTAAGCGTAGTGAAAAAACATGGGTGAAGAGGGGGTTTGATTGGTTAGCAAGATTGGCAAATGCATAATCAATGGTTACGTTCTGGATCTTAAATCCGGCGCCTGCACTGGGTTGATATATCCATACTTTTTTTTGGTTCAGGGTATCACCATCTGCTAATGCTTTTTGAAAGTTATTAATGCCCGCACGGATATAAAATACATCATTCACATTGCACTCCAGTCCGATCTTCGGATCTACACTCACCGGGTCGCCAACAATCACCGTATTCCTTTTGCCATCAAAAGTAATATCGGTATTCACTTCAGCCAGCAAAGAAGTTTTTTTACTGATCTTAAATTCACGGGCAGCACCCAATACCAACCGTGGCGCTGTCATCTCCGTAGATTTTACCGGGATATCATTATTGGTTAAATACAGGGCTTCCTTTTCTCTTTCAGTAAAGCTGAATGCCCAGGTATTGAAAGTGCTGGTAATATCACGGCCTACAATGCCAAAGCGCCATTTGTTCTGTACAATCTGTAAGCCGGCATCGAGACCAAAACCCCAGGCCCTGGCAAATTTGCCAACATTACGATGGATCACTTTTGCATTCAGACCAAAGTTGATCTTCTTCTTTTCTGTATCTTTTATTTTCTGTGCAAAGGACAAAAGGAAAGCATAGTCGGCTGAAGAGAATTCCTGGATATTGTTATAATTAATGGTGCCATCCGGCTCTACCAGGAATAAGGTGTTCATGATATCATCCACTGCAAAACGCAAACCGGTAATGGCCACTGTTCTTTTATTATTGGCCGAAGGAATAGCAATATTGACAAAATCATATTTCCCGATACCTGCAAAGTATTCGGAGTGCATCAAGTTCACTTGCGGATTATCTTTAATATTTGCCAGGCCGGCAGGATTCCAGTAAGCGGCGGTGCCATCATCAGAGGTTGCTACCTGTGAACTGCCCATCGCCAGGCCACGTGCGCCTGCGCCAATATTCAAAAATTCATTGGAGTATTTTCTAAACTGCGCCTCAGCCCGGCCACAGATCAAAATGAGGAGTAAATACAGGTATACCTTTGGAACTTTCATTCGGATAATTTTCTTATAAGCAATTTTTGTATAGCTATTAGGGTTACAAGATCAACATGCAAAACTAATATTTTTCGCAGGCTTTTATGCATTTTTTACCCGCAAAAACGAAGTACTGATAACGAATTGATTAGGAAAATATTGCACGCAGGGCATTTTACTAGCCGCTGAAAATGTACTTTTGCAAAAAAAGTAGATAACACAATGAATATCATTGAAGAATTAAGCTGGCGGGGAATGATCCAGGATATGATGCCCGGAACCGAAGAACAACTGAAAAAGGAAGTTACTACTGGTTATATCGGCTTTGACCCCACGGCTACCAGCCTGCATATTGGCAGCCTGGTTCCCATATTATTATTGATGCATCTCCAGAAAGCTGGTCATAAACCCCTAGCCCTGATTGGTGGTGCTACCGGGATGATCGGGGACCCCAGCGGCAAAAGCGAAGAACGTAATTTATTGGATGAGAATACATTAGAACAAAACGTAGCCGGTATTAAAGCACAATTGGAGCGCTTTTTAAATTTTGACAGTAACCTGCCCAACGCGGCCGAAATTGTCAATAACTATACATGGTTTAAAAATATCAGTTTCATTGATTTTTTACGCGACACCGGCAAACATATTACGGTTAACTACATGATGGCCAAGGACAGCGTGAAAAAACGTTTTGAAGGTGAAGTGGGCATCAGTTATACCGAATTTGCCTACCAGTTAATGCAAGGCTATGATTACTACTGGCTTAGCGAAAACAAAAACTGTAAGCTACAAATGGGCGGCAGTGACCAGTGGGGTAATATCACTACCGGTACCGAACTGGTAAGACGTAAATCCGGAAAAGAGGCTTTTGCCTTTACCTGCCCGCTGATCAAAAAAGCTGATGGCACCAAGTTCGGTAAAACCGAATCCGGCAATGTTTGGCTGGATGCCGAAAGAACCAGTCCTTACCAGTTTTACCAGTTCTGGTTAAATGCCAGTGATGTGGACGCCGCCAACTGGATCAAGATCTTTACATTCCTGACCAAAGAAGAGGTGGAAACTTTATTGGCTCAACACGCACAAAACCCTGCCGACCGGTTAGTACAGAAAAAATTAGCAGAAGAAGTGACCGTACTGGTACATGGACGTGAAAAGTACGACCAGGCTGTAGCCACCACACAAAAACTTTTCGCTAAAAATGCCGACAATGACAGCGAACTCACATTAGAGGACCTGGAAAATATCGAGGGTATCGTAAAAGCGGGTTACGAGGCATCCAAAATAAAAGAAGGCGTTAATATTGTTTCCTTACTGGCCGAAACCGGTGTATTTGCCAGCAAGGGCGAAGCCCGGAAAATGGTGCAGGGAGGCGGGGTAAGTATCAACCGCCAAAAGGTAGATGATATACAGACCACGATCACAGACAGTCATTTATTACATGATAAATATATCCTGGTGCAAAAAGGGAAAAGAAATTACTACCTGATACAGGCTCAATAAATAAAAAAGGACGGCTGATCACCGTCCTTTTTTATTCTTTCATTCATTTATTGACGTTACCGCTTTGTTGTTTCAATATACGAAGTTTCATTCTGGCGGGAGAAACTAATGTTCTGATCAGCAGAAGTATTATTGGCCACCCTGTTGCGATAGTTTTTAAAATGACTTTGCCACTTTAATCTCAAAACGCCCAGAATACCTTCTTTGATAATACCTTTATTCATTTTAGAAACACCATAGGTACGGTCCTGGAAAATAATAGGTACTTCTTTAATTTTAAAGCCAAGCTTCCAGGCGGCAAATTTCATTTCAATCTGGAAGGCATATCCCACAAATCTTATCTCGTCTAAATTGATCGTTTCTAAAACCCTTTTCCTGTAACACACAAAACCGGCTGTAGCATCCTTCACGGGCATCCACGTAATTAAACGTGTATAAAAAGAAGCGCCTTTTGATAATACGATCCTGTTGGTAGGCCAGTTTACCACTCCGCCGCCTTTTACATATCTTGAACCCACGGCAACATCGGCTCCGTTATTTTTACAGGCATCATACAAACGGGGCAGATCAGCGGGATTATGTGAAAAATCCGCATCCATTTCAAAAATAAACTCATACCCTTTCCGGATACTCCATTTAAACCCATGAATATAAGCTGTACCTAATCCTAATTTACCGGTACGTTGCTCCAGGAAAAGCTGGCCTGCGAATTTCTGTTGTAATTCCTGTACAATTTGTGCAGTGCCATCCGGTGAGCCGTCATCAATTACCAACACATGAAAACCTTCATGCAGGTTAAAAATAGCATGCAGAATGTTAGAGATATTCTCTCTTTCATTATAAGTTGGTATAATAACAATTTTTTCCAAAATGCTTATTAAACTCGATATCTGTTACAAAAATACTTGAATAAAGAGGTTGATATTGTTAATTTTCTATATCACCTTAACCTTACTATTTATAAAAATAAAAAATTATCCTTTCTTCAGTTTAATTCTGGTGAAAATTTCGGTCAACTTCTGTTTGGTATTTTGCGGAAAATCGCCACGCATCATCCAGTCATAGTATTGAGGTTCAGCAGTAAGCACCTCGGCTACGGATTTACCCTTGTATTTTCCGAAATTAAATATCTCCACCCCGTTTTCCATCACAAACCGGCGGGCAAAGTCTACAATTACCTCCTCTCCTATGGTTTTATTGATGGTTTCCAGGGTCCGTCCTAATTCAGGATACCTGTCCAGTTGCGCCAATAATATTTCGTAGGTAGCTGTTGCATCTGCTTCCGCGCTATGGGCATTCTCAAGGGTTCTATTGCAATAAAATTTATAGGCCGCACTCAGGGTACGTTGTTCCATCTTATGAAAAATATTCTGTACGTCAACCATCTTACGGCCTTTCATCTCAAAAACCACACCTGCACGCAGGAACTCTTCATTTAACAAAGGAATATCAAAACGGTTCGAATTATAACCGCCTAAATCACAACCGTCCAGCATTTGCTTCAGTTCCTGTGCTACCTGTTTAAACGTAGGCGCATCTTTCACCATCTCATCCGTAATACCATGAATATCGGATGAGCTTTTAGGAATGGGCATCTCCGGATTGATCAGTTTACGTTTTACCGTCTTTGTTCCGTCGGGTAAAATTTTCACAATGGCTATCTCCAATATCCTGTCCGTACCCAGGTTGATACCTGTGGTCTCTAAATCAATGAAAGCAAGCGGTTTTGTTAAATGCAACATGCTATTAGGTTTGCGTTTTTTTGAAAGGGGTAAAGATAGGGGATATCATAAAAACTACGAAACAATACTCTGGCCTCAACTCCTGCTATACCAAACGTAAAAAGCAGGCCCGGAGCCTGCTTTACCACTTTTCTTTCCCTCACTTAATATTTAGCCGAAAAACGGCCGTTACTGATCGTTATTTTTGTTTTCTTTGAATCGTTGCCTAATTGCCCGCTGAAACTGCCTCTTATCTCCCCATCATTTATTTCATCGATGGTTACCGAAAAACCGGTGGCGCCATATCCTCCTATTGCATAACCGTTCGTACCATCACTGAACAGGATAGTAATACCATCAACCGTTCCGCCTGATTGAGTATGTACTCCCTTTGTAATGATAGCAGGAATAGATAGCTGGCAGGTTTGCGGCGGCAGTTTAACCGATGCGGTTGTTAACACGATCAACGGGTCTACTTTTACCGAGGTGCTCAAGGTGAGGGATGATTTAAAATCACCGCTGGCCGCCCCGCTGTAGGTAGCCGTTATTTCACACTGTCCTTTGGACAGTCCGCCATCCACACCCGATTTAGAACAGGCCGTAAAGACCGATAAAAGACAAATACAAGCCACAACAGGTAATAACAGGTTAATTTTTTTCATACTTTGGTTTTTTGATAACCCAAACATAATATCCGGCCCACCCCTGCACACTACCCTTAGCAGGGTATTTTGTTTCATTTCTAAAAACTGTTATACATTTATTGTATGGAATGGGTATGGATCATTTTAGGCATTGTATTAATCATCACCGGTATTGCCGGCAGTATACTGCCCTTATTACCCGGCCCGCCAATTGCCTATGTTGGCCTGCTTATTCAGCAGTTCAGAAATCCTGACCCTTTCAGCAGCGAATTCTTATGGATATGGGCTGCTGTTATTATCGTATCACTCGTACTGGATTATATGATCCCTATCTGGGGCACCAAAAAATACGGTGGCACCAAATACGGCGTATGGGGTTGCACCCTGGGCTTTTTACTGGCTTTCTGGATGGGGCCGATCGGCGTGATCGCCGGACCTTTTATCTGTGCTTTTATAGGTGAAAGTATTGCCGGCCAAAGCACTAACCAATCATTAAAAGCAGCCTGGGGTTCCTTTGTGGGTTTCCTGTTCGGCTCCCTGCTTAAATTGATCCTTTGTTTTTTAATGCTGTATTATCTTATTAAAACAATTTGAGGAATGTAGGATTTGGGATTTCAGATTTGAGAATTTGGAATTCTGAACGCTGAACGTTGAATGCTGATTTCACATTTACTTATCAAAGCTTTACTTATTTTAGCGCTGCGAAAACATATCCGTTTTCTATTATCGAACTATGAAGTACGCAGTCCTGTTTCTTTTACTCCTGTTTGGTACGGCTATGGGCAGTTTTGGGCAAACCATTGAAGCCGAAAAGCCACAACAGACCGTTAATGTCTACAACCTGGATAGTTTACCCCTGTCAGAAATTGATATTCCAATACAGGTAAGCCTGAAGCCGGTTTATGCCATGGCCGAAAAGAATGTGGACCTTGTTTTTACCTCACCTAATTATCCCAATGACTGGGTACAGGCCGGTTGCGATACCCGGTACAAATACAGTTTCCGGCGAAGTTATTTACAGTTAAGCGGTAAGGACAATATGCTCAATCTTTGGTTTACCGGTTATTATAAAATCATCGGCTCTACCCGTGCCTGTATCAGCGGCACAGCAGTATCGCCATGGACACCCGCCTGTAAATGCGGTTTTGATGAACCGGAAAGAAAAGTGAATGTTTCCTTTACCAATTATTTTACCCTTTACCCCGATTATAAAGTAAAACTGACCATCAACCGCGATGCTCCCCGGCCACTGGACAAATGCGAGGTTTGTTTCTGGGGCCAGGATATTACGCAGCAGGTGTTGAGTGGCTTGATTGCCGAACTGGATGCTGCTAAAGCCGAACTGGATAAGAATTTTGGCACCATTGATCTCAAACCACAGTTTCAGCAGGTATGGGATTTATTAAACAAACCTGTGGGAGTGTACGGTATGGGATGGCTGCAGGTTAACCCCGAAAAAATAAGAGTGAACTCTTTATTCGTAAAAGGCGATTCGCTGCATATTAATTTAGGCCTCTCTGCAAGGCCAGTAGTACAGTTAGAAAAACCAAAGGATAAAACTTCATGGGTACCTAATATTGCCAAGTTCACCGATCACAAAGGATTTAATATCTATACAGATGCCATTCTTGATTATGACTCTTTAAGCAATATCCTGAGCGAACAGATCAAGGGCCAGGAGTTTGCATTTAAAAAAGGTATCATTAAAAAACGTTTTGTTTTTAATAGCTGTAAAGTAATCGGCACTGATAAGGAAAAATTATTACTGGAAGTAAAATTCTCCGGCACCGATAAAGGCACTATTTATATGAAAGGTACGCCGGTATATGATAAAGCCACCCGTAAGCTGGAGATCGCCGATATTGATTTTGATATTAAAACAAGAGATGCTTTATTAAAAGGAGCCGATTGGCTGTTCAACAAACGTATTACCAGCGAAATAAGCAAGTTTGCACGATATGACCTGGGTGCGCTGATCGACTCGTCCAAACAAACCATTGATGCACAACTCAACCAGGAATGGGTAAAGGGTGTACGCACCGAAGGAAAAATAAACCAGGTGGAACTCATTGCTATTTACCCCATGAGTAAACAACTGGTGGTACGTGCCAACTGTAATGGCGAACTTGCCGTTAAAGTGGAGTCGATTGATTTTGCGATGTAATATCCTTATCCTCCGCAATAGGATTGGTTACTTTAAAAGAAAAATTACGCTGTGCCAGGTAACTCACTACAATTACTACTCCGGTTGTAAAAACCTGGGCAAAGATGGCATACACATGTAACTGCTCAACCAGTACTTTGAGTAAAATATAGTTGAGAAAGAGGTTAAATATCCATACCATTAAATACCTGATCATCTGCACGCCCCAACGCACATTGGAGTCGGAAAACACCACGTACCGGGCCATAAAAAATCCAATAGGGAAACAAATACAAAAACTGAAGAACAGGGCTGCCACGTGTGCTTTAAAAGCGATGAAACCCAGGTCAAGGTCCTGCTCATGTAAAATATATTTGTAGCTGACCGCATAAATAATAAAACCCAGTAATGCATTTCCCCCGCCGGCAGCCGCATACCGGAAGGTCTGCAGGTTCATGATCTTTTTAAAAGGCGGGTAAAAAAAATCAATTACGGGAATAATAAAATTGCGGGTGCTATGTATCAGCTGTTTCATGTATAGCTTCAAAAATAATGTAACAAAGCTGTTATTTAATATATTTTACGCAAAAATAATTGAATGTACCGGGTGAGCGAACCCGTCAACGGTCTTTGCCCGGCTGTATTCCTGTCGTTGAAGTGTACACCCTGCAACTATACTGCAGCGGCCTGCGCAAGGAGCCATGAACTAAGCACTATGGCTGACAATCAAAAAACCGCCGGCTCGCCATGCAACTTAACAGGGTTAGGCCTGCAGGGTTAAAATCCGTTTCCGTATTTTTGCGCAAATTAGTTAAGGATGAACATTGTAGACCAGATAAAAGAACATGCGCAGCAAGCTATAAAGAATGTTTTTGAACAGGAAGTGGGTTACGAACTGCTTACCGTTAACAGTACCAAGCCTGAATTTGAGGGCGATTATACCCTGGTATTGTTCTCTTTTGTCAAACAACTGCGTAAATCTCCGGAGCAGATCGGTGAGGCACTGGGACAAAATATGGTGCAGCAATTCCCCGAATTTTACAGCAGCTACAATGTGATCAAAGGTTTTTTAAACCTGGTGGTGACCGATGTTTACTGGATCGGTTATTTGCAGCATAATTTTGCGAAAACCACTTTTACCATTCCCCAGGCAAAAGCCAAAAAAATAGTATTGGAGTATGCATCACCCAATACCAACAAACCCCTGCATTTAGGCCATTTAAGAAATATATTCCTGGGCTGGAGTATGGCCGAAATCTTACAACATTGTGGTCACGATGTGGTAAAGACCTGTATTGTGAACGACAGGGGCATCCATATCTGTAAATCCATGCTGGCCTGGCAAAAGCTGGCTAACGGGGCTACCCCGGAATCAACTAACATGAAAGGCGACCATTTTGTGGGTCACTATTATGTATTATTTGAAAATGAATTAAAAGCGGAGGCGCAGCCAATCATTGATAAGATCATAGGCGGCGATATCAGTGGTTATGATGAAGCCACCACTACCCAGTTACAGAAACTGACAACGGCTTTATCGAAAGCAACAGACGAAGAAAAGCAAAGCAAGATAAAAGATGATATAAAAGAAATTGCCCGTAACCAGACCCCTATTATGCAGGAAGCAAAAGCCATGTTACAGCAATGGGAAGCCGGTGATGAAGCCGTGCTGGCACTCTGGAAAAAAATGAATGGCTGGGTATACGAAGGTTTTGACGCAACCTATAGCCGTATCGGCGCTGACTTTGCCAAAACCTATTATGAAAGCGAGACTTATTTACCCGGTAAAAAATTTGTGGAAGCAGGCCTGGAACAGGGTATTTTTTATAAAAAAGAAGACAATAGTACCTGGGTGGATCTGACCCCTGATGGACTGGATGAAAAATTATTATTAAGAGGCAACGGCACTTCCGTTTATATTACGCAGGACCTGGGACTGGCACAGGAAAAATATGATGATTTTAAATACGACGAGAGCAGTTATGTAATTGCTGATGAGCAGAATTATCACATGAAGGTATTGAAACTCATCCTGCAGAAATTAGGTAAGCCTTATGCCGACGGAATCTTTCACCTGAGTTATGGCATGGTGGAATTACCCAGCGGCCGTATGAAAAGCCGGGAAGGTACGGTAGTAGATGCCGATGATATTATGGACGAGATGAACCTGGTAGCCAAAACTAAAACCGAAGAGTTGGGTAAGGTAAAAGATTTTTCCGAAGCGGAGTTGCACGAGCTATATGAAACCATTGGCTTAGGCGCTTTAAAATTCTTCCTGTTAAGGGTTGATCCTAAAAAGAAAATGATCTTTAACCCAGAGGAAAGCATCGAGTTCCATGGATTTACCGGGCCGTTTGTACAATACACACATGCCCGTATTAAATCCATGTTACGTAAGGAGTTTGCCGATGCCAATATAACAAAAGACAGTACCAGCCTTTTACCTAAAGAGAAAGCATTGGTTGTGTTATTAGAGCAATATGATACCATTGCCCTGCAGGCAGCCCAGGAACACAACCCTTCATTACTGGCCATGTATGCTTTTGAAATAGCCAAAGCATTCAATACTTTATATGCCGAGTTATCTATTTTGAATGCAGAGTCGGAAGAAAAGAAGCACCTGCGTTTACAAATAAGTCAATTAACAGCCGGTGTAATTGCCAGCACCATGCAGTTATTAGGCATCAGGGTTCCGGAAAGAATGTAATTGTTAACAGATATGATTAAAAAAACGAAGCCCCTTGCTATCAAGGGGCTTTATTAGTATTACTCCTTCTTCACCGTATCAGCCGGCTCGGTCTTTTTCTTTTTATTCAGTAATTTATCCAGGGTATTTTTAATTGTTTTTTCAGCCGCTTTTTTGGTATCGTTCACCCCGCCGCTTTTTACGGTATCCTTGTTACCCAGTATCTGTTTAATGGCTTCATCCTTCACATCCTTTATTACCTGGTTTTTAATGGCATTCACCGAATCGCGGATAGTGGCTTTTGCACTGTCAACTTTTGCCTGAGCAAACTCTGTAGCCTGCTCCTTCATATCGGCAATGGCGTCGCCGGCAACCTCTTTTAAATCTGTTTTAATAGTAGGGTTTGTCAGACTGCCGCCCATTTTTACATTCAGGTTAATGATCTCACTGTTATTCAGTGGTATGCCTTTTTTCACCGCCTGTGAGATCAAACCATTTACCAGGTTATTGGCATCCTTACCAATATATTTACGGGGCACTTTTAAGGCAATAATATAATCAATGGTCTGGTCAATACCATGCATACCACCGATCTGCATTTCTATATCCTGCACCTTCACGGTAAATGGTTTAATAAATACCTTACCATGATCAAATTCAAAAGTATTCTTAATATCCTTCAGGGTTATAGATTGCAGTTCTTTAATCTGTAAAGTGTTCGCCAGTTTTTCCAGCGGTGCAAATTTCCGTAAAGCGCCTTCCAGCAATAACAGGTTACCGTTACCCGTAAGGCTGCTCAGGTCGGGCATCATACCACTGGTCAGGTTACCGGTCATACTTAACTGGGAGTTCAACTTACCTGCCAGGAACTGACCAATGGGCATTAATTTCTGTACCGTGTTAAAAGCAAAGAATGTTTTTTGAATATCCACATCCTTCACATCATAGCTGATGGCAATATCCGGCTCTTTTTTATCTGTTTTGGTGGAATAGGAACCATTAACCGTTACCACACCATCCAATGCTTCGGTTCGCAGCTGTTGTAAACGAATGGTCTGGTCGGCAATACTTACCTGCCCATTTACATTTTTATACGCCACTTTATCATAGTTCACCTCCCCTACTTTTGCCTGCAGGGCCAGGTTTAAATTACCCGGCACCACAAAAGCAGTGCTACTACCACCAGCAGTATTCGTTTCCTCCTTGGCCGTTGCTGGTGTTTCATCACCCATCCATTGGTTTAAGTTCATTTTATCCACGTTCACCTGTGTCGTTCCTTTCAAAGGCTCATCTTTTAATGCATACCCGATTAAATTATGGATCAGGGCGCTGGCATTAAAGTTTGAGCCAAGGTACTGTGCCGTTAGCTGTGATATATTTACATTTTGCGGATTAAAGCTGGCATTCATCACCGGTATTTTAATACCCGTAGGATAATCAGGTGCGGTATAGTTTACATTTTGTAAAGATGCGGTACCACCCAGGTTAATTTTATCATATTCGCCTTTATCAATTGCCGCTTTGTTACCCGCAAATTGTACATCGGCATTTAACAAACCGCTTAAACTGGTACCTGGTTCAAAGCTCACAAATTGTTTTACATTATCCAACGTAAAACGTCCTTTGGCATTGCCCTTAAAGTTCAACACCGACATAGGCTGGTTTACCTGCAGGTTAAACTGTATAGGATCCTGGCCCACCTGTATATGACCATTTGTTATATCAACCGAAGTATTGTCTGCTACCCCACCGGTGTTGTTTACCTGTATTTTCATATTACCATTACTGATGGGCTGTGGAAAATCAACGGAACTGTAAAAAAGATTAGCTACATCCAAAAAACCACCTGCAGTAAAATTACCGCTCTGTGTAGTTAAAGCCTTCATCGCCCCTTTGGCAAAAATATCGGCATTCACCTTACCGGATAGTTTGGTATTACCCTCCAGTTTTATAAACTGACTCAGTTGTGCCAGGTCCAGGTTGCCTTTTGCTGCCGCATCAATATACTGCACAGTCTCTGGTTGTTTGAGTAAAAACCTGAAATCAAAAGGTGCATTATCCATCTCCAGGTGTCCTTTGGAAAGATCAATTACCGTATTATCCGGCCGGCCATCAGGGTTACTGGCGTGTAAAGCTATCTGGATATTTTTTACGGGCTTGGGCAGGTCAGGATATTGAAAGGAACCATCAGTTACCTGCAACTTTACATCATAGGCCGGTAGTTGTGCGGGGCTGTAAGTACCTTTTGCAAAGCCTTCAAACGCGGCCTTACCATCGGTCTTTATTTTATCAAAATCGGTTTTATAAATAGCCGGTATCAGCGACAGAATGTCTTTAAACTCGTTGGAGGGTGTTTTAAAGTTAATATCCATATTATAGGTGCTGTCGTTCACCAGCTGTATAAACCCACCTGCCGAGAGCTTGAGGTTATTTAAAGCAATATCATCCGTCTTAAAACTGTATTTATTATTATTGCTTTCAATGGCAATATCCGCATCAATGCTGGTTTTGGTGTTTACCAGGTAAGGCACACCCGCATACGTAAAATTCACCGCATCGGTTTTGGTATCGGTAAACAGGGTAAATGCATCCTGGTTAAAATCGCCGCTTCCTTTATGGTTCAGGCCTGCTATTTCAGCATACATGCCGCTTACATCATCGGCGTATGTAATATACCCGTCGCTGATGGCATATTCTTTTAAATGCAGAGAGAAAGGAGATGTTGTTGTATCTGCAGGATCCAGGTTGGTGGTGTCACCATTACTGCGTACAATATCCCAGTTAGGCTGGCCGTCCTTATTTACTTTTGCAAAAATGCGCGGTGACTCAATATATACACCCCCTACTTTTATATCCTCACCTTTGATAATGCTGATCAGGTTGGCCGACACATCTATGGACCTGGCCGAGAGTAAAGTATCACCGGTAAAAGTTTGATTACCTACAATACTGATATCACTCACGCTGATGGCCACCCGGGGAAAATGCCGGAATAAAGAAAGACTGGCATCCTTAAAATCAACTTTTGCCGTTAAAGCTTTATTGATCTCCTTTTTTACCAGGTTGGTAATTTGTTTTTTAAAAACAATCGGAATAATAAACGCCAAAGCCAATAATACCAGTAAACTAATGCCTGATATCTTTAGTATTTTTTTTAACCGTTTCTTCATTATAACAAAGTGATTTTTATGATTAACAGGAATATTACCCATAAAAAAAAACCGGTAATATTATTGGTGGTTCAGGCGGGCAAAAGCCGCATATACAGAGCGTTATGTACAAAATTGCAAATATAAAGCCAGAATGTCAAGCATCCTGGCTTATTTAACAAGTTAGTAGTAAGCCCTGCAACGGTATAGTATTACCTGCTGAGGCTATACATACAATTTTCGCTTTCCATTATCAACAGCACTGATACAATCGGCATAAATAATATCGGCAATGGCGGCAGGTTCGGTCCAGCCCGAGGTATCCGCATCCGGCATAGCTTTTTTATTCTCGGGTGTATTGATAATATTGGGTACCACCACTTTGGCAATCACATCCTTATTCTCATTAGAAGCATTCAGTACATCTGCCAGGTGGAACAGTAAAGATTTTGACAGGCCATAGGCCACCATAGCTTTGGCCTTATGCGTATCCTCCCCCGGTAAGGATCCGACCAGATATATACGCCCCGTACCCCGTTGCATCATATGCTGCCATACCGGCCGGGCAATATGAAAAGCCGTATAAAAATTTAATTGTACCATTTTTTCAATGCCGGCAGCGGTTGTTTTTTCTATATTGCCCATAGCAAAGCCTCCTACAGTAAGTACAGCGGCTTTTATATCTTTATTTTTCCGTATTGCCGTTTCAGTAAACGCCTTTGCCGCTGCATCATCCGTAAGGTCAACCGTTATATCCTCCCATATTAGGCCACCCTTCGCCACAGCAAAAACATCACCCTTATGTACCGTACCAAATACATGGTATTTTTCGGAAAAGAATTTCTGTGCCACTGCCTTGCCTAAGTTACCCGAAGTGCCTGTTACTATTACTGATTGCATATAATGTATTTAAGGTATTGAAATTACGAAAAAGGTGGAAAGCGGAAAGCTGAATGCTTAAAGCGGAAAGCATAAAAAAATCCCGCTGCAAATACTTACAGCGGGATCTGGTATAATCTTTTTTGGCTTCAGCCCGAATATCAGTTAACTGACATACTGCCGGCCCGGATAATGAGTCTTTCCCGGCAGATTAACAGGCGAAAGGTAGGATGCTGGTCCAGTATGGTAGTAATGATGACTGTAAAGCTAAGATAAATAAAAACTTATTTACCGCCATATTTTTATCATTTTCTTACTGTTAACTGTACATCTCCTCTCTCAGCACCTTTACACGCTCGTCTTCCAGGTACTCATCAAAGGTCATTAAGCGGTCAATAATACCTTTGGGTGTTAACTCAATAATACGGTTGGCCACGGTTTGTACAAATGTATGGTCATGGCTGGTAAACAGCACAATGCCTTTATACTCGGTACATTGTTCGTTAAAGCTCTGAATGCTTTCCAGGTCAAGGTGGTCAGTAGGCTGGTCCAGCATGATGCAGTTCGGGTTTTGCAGCATCATGCGGCTTAACATACAACGCACTTTCTCGCCACCGCTCAATACATTGGTCATCTTCATTACATCATCGCCACTGAATAACATTTTACCCAGGAAGCCTCTTAAAAACGGCTCATCCACATCGGTAACATGCGGTGGTACAAACTGCCTTAACCAATCCATCAGGTTCAGCGGTTTTTCAAAAAACTTGCTGTTCTCCTGCGGCAGGTAGGCATTGGTAACCGTGGTACCCCATTCGTAAGTACCGGTATCGGCGGTTATCTCACCATTTACAATATTAAAAAAGCTGGTAACCGCTAAAGGGTCACGGCTTAAAAAAGCGATCTTATCGTTCTTGTTTACAGAGAAGGTAACATCCTTGAACAGCACACGGCCCTCTACTGTTTTGCCCAGTTTCTCAATGTTCAGTATCTGGTTACCCACTTCACGCAAGGGCTGGAAAATAATGCCGGGGTATTTGCGGTAGCTGGGCTCAATCTCTTCAATAGATAATTTTTCCAGGGCTTTTTTACGGCTGGTAGCCTGTTTACTTTTAGATGCATTGGCGCTAAAGCGGGCAATAAAGTCAATAAGGGCCTGGCGTTTCTCCTCGGTCTTCTTGTTTTTATCGTTTACCTGGCGGGCCATTAACTGCGAGGACTGATACCAGAAGCTGTAGTTACCGGTAAAAATCTTGATCTTCTGTCGGTCTACGTCGGCCACGTGTGTACAAACCGCATCTAAAAAGTGACGGTCGTGGCTCACTACCAGTACAATATTCTCATAATCGGCCAGGAAGTTCTCCAGCCAGCCGATGGTTTCAATATCCAGGCCGTTGGTAGGCTCATCCAGTAATAAAATATCGGGGTTACCAAAAATGGACTGGGCCAGTAATACACGCACTTTCAGGTTGGCGGGTATATCTTTCATCAGGCTCTGGTGATACTCTTCTTTCACACCCAGGCCGCTGATCAGGGTTGCCGCATCGCTTTCCGCGGTATAACCACCCATCTCGCCAAACTCGGCTTCCATCTCACCAGCCTTCATATAATCATCTTCCGTAGCGTCGGGATTATTGTAAATAGCATCTTTGGCATGCATTACATCCCACATTTTTTTATGCCCCATCATTACGGTATTCAGTACCGTATGTTCATCAAACTCAAACTGGTTTTGTTTTAACACGGCAATACGTTCGCCGGGTGAAACGGTAACAGTACCTTTATTAGGCTCAATATCGCCGCTCAAAATTTTTACAAAAGTACTTTTACCCGCCCCGTTGGCGCCGATAATGCCGTAACAGTTGCCTTTTGTAAAATTCAGGTTTACCTCTTCAAACAATACCCTTTTACCGTAAGCCAGTTTAAGGTCTTTAACACTTAGCATAATATATTCCGCTTTTTATTTTACCGTTTAAAAAAGCCCGCAGGCCTTATTAAGAAGGCGCAAAGGTACAACAAAATAAGGGGTAAACTGTTGTTTATAACGACTAAAAACGCAAATCGGGTAAGGTTTTGGCTTGTAGGCGGTTATCATCTGCCGGGGGTGTCCCGGGCATCACCGGTTACGGCGCATACTTCGCCGGGCACAATGTTAACCGGGCCGGGCTGTACGCTGTATCTTTTGCGCCCTCCACCTGCCCCTGCTTCGCAAAAGGATGCCGCTGCCATCCCTCACCCGTTAAACTGATAAACCACCGGGTTTCTTTATTTAGACATGGCCACAATACCATACTGTCCATACCGGGCATCCCATTGTGTAAAAAGCGTACACAGAGTAAACAATACAAACTTTAAGGAACGGGTGGCACTTAGCCCTTTCAACTCGTTGCACGTATAGCCGGCATCATTGAACATCCTTTGCATGCTTTTTTTGGTAAAAAAACGTAAATGTGTTTTATCCATTACCCCGTAATCCTCGTACTTCCAGTCCTTCTGCAGCATTAAGGCCGACAGTACTTTAAAGTACCGCACATTGGGTATGGAAGCAATAATTATTCCTCCCGGTGCCAGTTTACCGCGTATCTCTTCCAGCACCGTGTAGGGATCAACCAGGTGTTCCAATACATCATTAAAAAAAATTACATCAAAAAACCCATCGGGTAAAGCAGCAATATGTTCTTCGCAGGGGCCTGCAAAAGAGCGGTCTAGTATCTCTCCGGCCTTATTGGCTTCTTCGGTCACATACTCAATGCCCCAGGTTTCGGCATTGTACTTCTGTTTCACCTGTACCGCAAAGGAGCCGTCGCCGCAGCCAACATCCAGTACTTTCCGGGGATCGCCCTGTATAAAATTCAGTAATTCTTTTCTGGGGTTATTGTAATAACCGGCAGGTTTGCTTTTGTAATATCTCATGAATGTTGTGGGTTACTGTTCTATATTATTAACAGCACCGTTTTACAGATAAAAACATGCCAGTATTTATATTGCGCCTCTTGTCTTCAGGTCAATATATTTATTCAGGGTGTTTATTGTCAAGTTTTGCGGTGTGGTGAGTATAGATAAAATACCATTTTGCTGCAACTCTTTCACCATCAGTTTTTTTTCAAATGAAAACTTTTCAGCAATGGTCTTTATATAAATATCCTCCATATTATCTGCTTTGTTGTCAATTACTTTTCTCAGTTCCGTATTTTCAAAAAAAACAACCACCAGCAGGTGATAATGCGCCATTTTTTTTAAAGCCGGCATTTCTCTTTGCAAACTCTCCACCGATTCAAAGTTGGTAAACAATACCAGTAAACTGCGGTTGGTGATACGGTGGCGGATGGTAGCGTACAGCTTTTCAAAATCTGCTTCCAGGAAACGGGTTTCCTGTTTATACAGTGTTTCCAGCACCAGGTTCATCTGGGTTGTTTTTTTATCGGCCAGTACAAAAGCGTCTAAGGTTTCAGCAAAAGTTATCAGCCCTGCCCTGTCCTGCCGGGCCAAAGCCGTACTGCTCAATACCAGTGAAGCATTTATTGCATAGTCCAGCAGGGTTAACCCTTCAAAAGGCATTTTCATTACGCGGCCTTTGTTAATAACACAGTACACCTGCTGGCTGCGCTCATCGGTAAAATTATTCACCATCAAATCCCCTTTGCGTCCGGTAGCTTTCCAGTTAATGGTACGGTAATCATCACCCGGTACATATTCCTTTATCTGCTCAAACTCCATACTATGTCCCAGGCGGCGCATACGGCGTACACCTGCTTCCTGTAATTTATTACTCACACCCAGCAACTGGTATTTACGCATCTGCATATAGGATGGGTATACTTTGGTCACCTGCTGTTCTTTAAAAACATAGCGCCGTTGCACCAGGCCCAATACCCCATTTGCAAACAGGTTAATATTGTTAAATACATATTCACCCCTGCTCAGCGGCTTTAACAGGTAGGCATGGCTTTTCTCCTCACCTGCCTGCAATTGCAGTTTTACGTTCCAGTCACGCACCTGGAACTGAACGGGTATTTCGTCAATAATGGTCATGCCCGTTTTAAAGCCATAATTATTTTTAACAACCAGTTCAATCTTATTATCATCGCCCATACTCAGGCGGTTAGCCACTTTGCGTTGAGCGGTGATCCCTTTTTTGCTATACAACAGCAATGTGTCCAGCGCAACAGCCAGTAACAGCAACAGCAAAATAATATTTGCCAGCTGGTATAATACCGGTACAAAATAGCTGATAAAATATAGCGTGGCGGCAATGGCGCCCACTATAAAAAAGCTGTTACGTATGTAAAATGATTGCAGCATATTTTTGAACAACAATTAACGCGGTACGTCAAGGCCGTTGATAATTTGTTTAATTACTTCCTCTTCTGTTACCCCTTCCATTTCTTTATCGGGGGCAAGTATAATACGGTGACGCAGTACGGGTATGGCCACATGCAATATATCGTCGGGTGTTACAAAATCACGTCCCTGCATGGCCGCAAGCGCTTTAGAAGCATTCATAATAGCCAGTGAAGCACGGGGCGAAGCGCCCAGGTAAATGGATTTATGGTTACGGGTCTGGTGTACCAGCCTGGCAATAAAGGCCAGCAGTTTTTCTTCTATCAGTTGTTTTTTTATCTGTTCCCGCAAACTGATGATCTGTGTGCCGGACAATACCGTATTGATCACTGTTTCGGCAAGTGTATTACCCAACTGGTGAAATTTATTCAGTATCGCCAGCTCTTCGTTTTCGTCGGGATAAGGCACCACCACTTTAAATAGGAACCTGTCCAGCTGTGCTTCCGGTAAACGATAGGTACCTTCCTGCTCCACCGGGTTTTGGGTAGCAATTACCATAAACGGCGGCGGCATATTATAGGTCCGGCCATCAACAGTCACCTGTTTTTCTTCCATTACCTCCAGGAGGGCCGATTGTGTTTTGGCCGGGGCCCTGTTTATCTCATCTACCAGCACTATATTACTGAAGATCGGGCCCTGCTTAAAATCAAAGCTGGACTCACGGGGATTGAATACCGGCGTACCGATCACATCCGATGGCATCAGGTCCGGCGTGAACTGTATACGTGAAAACCGGGCATCCACCGAACGGGCCACCAGCTTAGCACTCATGGTTTTGGCCACACCGGGAACCCCCTCTATCAATACATGGCCGTCGGCCAGTAAAGCGGCTATCAGCAGCTTCACCATTTCATCCTGGCCAACAATTATTTTTTTGATCTCCGCCTGGATATTTAATACGGCATTACTTAACCCAGACAGGTCAGTACGTTGTTCAAATATTTGTTCTTCCATAATATTGAGGCCTCCTAAACCTATTATACGATCCGTATGCACGAATCATGGCTTTATTATTTTAATATTTTTATGCTCTGGTTCGTGAGACACGAACCGTGGCGAACTCGGACACTAATCATCAACTACCACAGCCATCCCTCGTTTACCATCTTTCATTACCCAATTATCAAATCACCTAATTACCAAATCAGTTGGCCTACGCTTTTTTATAAAACTCCTCCAGCGCCAGGTAAAACCGCTGCAGGTCATCTGTACTCATATGCATACCTGCCCTTAAATTATTAATAGTGGTCACAATGTTTACTATTTCGGCATGCGGCACATCTGTTTTCAGCTGTACTTTCTGTACAAACTCATCACTCAGCTCGTTGGTTGCCAGTTTATAATTACTGCGTAAGTGTTCTAAAAAGTAAGCCGCCATTTTATGCGCCAGGTTGGTATGGTTCCCTTTATCGTAATACAAACGGCCAATGGTTTTTACAAAATCCAGCGAATCATTTTTAGGACGTTCTATTACCGGGATAGCCCTTTGCTTACGTCGCATACCCAGCAACGCATACAATAATAACAGTAAACCGCCCAGCAAGAGCCCCGTTGAAATACCTGGATATTTCATAATGGCACTTAAGAAATTAGGCTTATCATCCTTGTTACGCTTGTTGTTATTCAGCTCATCTTTTGTCAGGTAATATTCATCCCATACTACTTTTTCTGTACCGGGTGGTATTACCGATAACATGGAAGCGTAATAATCCATGTTATTGTTTTGCAGTAAAAAGTAATTTGAAAAAGTAAGTGGTGCGCTGTGTAAGTAAATAAACCCGCTGCCATAAGCTATGCCGATAAAATTGGGCTCGCCGCTGGAACCCCGCCCCAGTACCGTTGTAAAATTACTGTCATAGGCCGTAAAGTGATTTTCGAAACGACGGCCATTGTATTTAAACGCGTTATTTCCTGTAAAAGGCGGCGTAACGAGGGTAGCCTGGTTTACTTTTTTTGAAAAACTGATATTGTCCGAAAGACGGTTTTTACATTTAAAAATATCTTCCGCGTAATGACTGAATTCAAAAGCGGAAATAAACAGGTCATTACCGGCTTCGGCAAAACGGATCAGTTGTTTTACCTCGTACTCATCGGCCATAAAATAGGGCGCAACAATAATAAGCGCCTGTTTGGCTTTACGGTCATCCAGCTCATCCCAAAAACCTGGTTCTTCTTTATTGGTGCTGATTGTGGCGGCAGGAAAGATTTTGGGCAGCTGGCTATAGGCCACGTAAGTACCATAAGGTATTTTATCGCGTTTACGTAAAGTAACCCTTTCGTTCAGGGTTTTATTGCCATTAGCTCCGTTATTGCAGCCGTCTTTAAATACGAGTACAAAAACAGCAACGATCACTATGCCCAGCAGCCAATATGGAATTATTTTTTTCAACGGTAACTGATCTTTTGGTTTAGGGCATCAATATCCTGTTTAATAGCATCAAAAGCCTGTTTATTAACCGGGAACAGACCATACCAGGCATATTCGTAATGGCGGGTCACTTTAAAAAACTCCGGGTAATAGCCGGTTTGGTGCAGCTGCATCAGGTAATCAAAATTGGTCGCATCCTGTTTGTATTTAATAATATTACGATGGTGCATATTAGCCAGCACCTGCAGGTACATCAATCTTACGGCCAGGCGATAATCGCCGGCGGCCATTGCCTTGCTGATGGCAGCAGCATATTTAATGGCAAAAATATCCTCCGGAATGTCTTCTGCTTCACTTTCACTTCCAAAAGCCCTGGGATCACGCCGGAACAAACTGCCCTGCCCGTTATTTATATACCACCAGGCTATAAAAATTAAAAAACCACCAATGATGATCACCCATAAAAACGGGCCCAGCCAGCTGATACTACCCAGGTAGGTATCGCCACCGGAAGATTTTTTTGCTTCTTCCTTGTGGTTCACATACCAGAAATCATTTTGCCGTAAAAAAGAATCTTTTACACCAGCCTGTATCTGCCGTTGGGTTAGTTTTTCACCAGTACTGTCGTTAAAATAAACCGGGTGGAAATAACCATTGATGCTACTGTATTTATCGTCTTCATCTTCCTCCTCCTGGTTTTGTACCGGTTTAACAATGATCTCATCTTCCGTTATTACTTCGGAAATCCGTACATCGGTTTTTGTAGTATCTGTTGTTTGTGCAAAACTGATGGTGCTGCCTATAAGCAACAGTAAACACACCATTGACCGCAGCAACGGTATTGCTTTTGTATGCTGCCTGTGTTTATATGCCACCATACAGCTGACTGCGAATAGCACCCCGGATAAAGCCCAAAATAAAAGTTGATGATACTGCAAGGGCTAGGGTATTAATGTTGTTTGAGTAGTAGCCGGCCTGATGAAGCGACGGTATAACCTAACAGGGTAAATAATAAAATACCATATCACAAATACCACGGATAAGGTGGTGACCAGTGTGGTTAAAATTGACAGGTCGTTGTACAGGCGGGTGATGAGGCCTTCAAAAAAAGCAGCCAACATAAAAATGGGTAACAATCCTACAATGATCTTTACCCCATCTTTTGCGCCCTGCCTGAAAGCGGCCATACGGCTTAAGGTACCGGGGAATAAAAAGCTTTTTCCCAATATTAAACCCGCACCCGCTGCAATAATGATAGCTGTAATTTCTAATGTGCCGTGTACAAAAACCACCAGCCAGAAATCAAGGCCCAGGCCTTGCGAGGCAAATAACTGGTCAAACACGCCCACCATAAAACTATTGCTGGCTAAAATATAAATGGTGGGTATACCACAAAACAGGCCCGAAGCATAGGCCAGTAAGGATACTTTAATATTATTGATCATAATACCCAGCCAGCTTAAAAAAGGATTTCCTTTTTCATACACACCGAAGGGGTTGCCTTTTTCAATATTATCCATGGTCATGTCCACGTAGTTATCACCCAGTACCATACGGGTAACACTTTCGTCGTTGGCGGAAATAAAATAGCCCAGGCCAAAAAATAAAAGAAAAAGAAATAGCGCCAGGAACATGGTCTTATGATGCCGGGCAATAGTAAGCGGCAGATCGTATTTCCAAAAACGCACCAGCCGGTTGGTTTCCTCCACCCTGTTTTTGTAAATACCTAAGTAAATGCTGGAAGCCTGTTTATTTAAATAGCCGGTTACCTTACCCGAAGGGTAAAAGGTTTTGGCATAAGCCAGGTCATCTACCAGCTGGGTAAAATCCTTGGCCATTTCATCCGGGTCATCGGATGGCAGGTGTTGGTTCTTTAGCCAGCGGTCCCTATTTTTTTTAATAAACAGTGCCTCTCTCAAAAATGAATATTTACTGGTTGTAAAATAATACTTTTTATATATCCCTGCTAACTGTTGTTGCAAAATATAATAAAATTGTATTTTACAGGCCTAAGATACTATATGAGCGTTATTAAAATACCAACTTCGTTTAATATTGATGTTGAATTTGAATCCCCGGAGTTTCACCGCCGTTTTTTTGCGCTTGTGATTGATATGGTGATTGAAATAGTATACATTTTTGTAGCGGTTAAAATACACAGCTCCATTTCCGGCAATATAGATTATTTTGATGAGGACGCCGGGCACAATATGTGGGCCATTGAGTTATTATTATTATTACCGCTTACACTTTATCACCTGATACTGGAAATTACCACCAACGGGCAAAGCATTGGCAAAAAGGTATTGCACCTGAAAGTAGTGGATGAAAACGGCGGCCGGCCCGGTATCAGCCAGTTCCTGATCCGCTGGCTGTTACGCATTTCCGATATGTGGATCGTCATTATTCTGATACTCGTGGTGCTGGCCCCTTCTTTTGAAGATGTACAAACCGCCCTGATCATTATTTTTGGTTTTGGCTTTTTAATTACCGACACCATACTGGTGGCCGTAAGTAAAAAAGGACAACGTATTGGCGATATGCTGGCGCATACCATTGTAATTCGCACCAGCAATAAATCCACCATTGAGGAAACGGTTTTCCAGGAAGTAACGGATGATTACGTACCGCAGTTTCCCATGGTGATGCAGCTGACCGACCGGGACCTGAATGTTATTAAAACTATTTTAGATACATCGACCAAAAAGCGGGATTATGAAATGGCCATGACCGCATCGGAAAAGATCAAATCGCATTTGAAGATACAGACCACCCTTACAGCTTACGAGTTTTTAGAAACCCTGCTGAAAGATTACAACTACCTCTCTACCAAATAAAAAACGGGAATGTAAAGCGGCATCATCATGCACGGTTACATTCCCGTTATAAAATTTCTTACACTATTATTTAAGCCAATAAACGTCCCAGGCCAAAGAAAAGAAATATTAATACCACAGCCGTTAATATCAGCATGATAATAAAGCCGGTGATCTTAAAGTAAGTGGCCAGGAAATTGAAACTGATATTTAATTCTTCCTGGTGCAGTTTCTCAATAGCCGACTTGGATATCTGCGAGAATTTGTATAAAAAATAAAAATTCACCGCACTTATCAGTAAACTGATGATGGGGAAGATGATACTGGTTTGTCCGGTAAAAAAACTACCGTACCCTTCTACCATAACCGGTGTGGGGCGTCCCAGGTCCCTGAAATACGATATTAAACCAATGATGCCGCTTGCCAGGGTTAAAAAGCTGAATATGCGGGTATAGTTAGATAGCTTAAGTATGGAAGACCGCTCCTGTACTTCGAGGGCGGCATCGTCAAAAATAGACTGTTGTTGTTCCTGCTGATCGTACATAAGTTGTTGTTTTAAAATAAACCAATAAATCCGGTAAATACTGATAAGGCGGTAAACACCACAGCAATAATAAAGTAGGTATTCAGCGATTTTACGCCTTCGTTAAATGAATACACATTGCCGGTTGTAACAGCTTTTTTAAACTGCTGTGAAGCGCGGAACAAAAAATAAAACCACACGCCAAAAATGGCCATTATAAAGCCCGCCACCAATATCACCATAGTGCCGGCCATGCCAGCTGTACCGGCATCTACCTGTCCTGATTGTTTAAAGGCTTCCACAACTGCTTTTCCGCCAAATATGAGGCCCAGGAAAAAGAGGAAGAGGAAACCGAATACCGTATAACTGATAAAAGCAGCCCAGGTGGCAATGGACTTTATTTCTGCCTTGGTATTTTCGTCAAACTTTAGCCCAAACAAGGTTGGCTCATGTTGATTATCCATACAAAATTTAAAGGTTTAGGTTGTAAGATATTATAATTCTCACATAAATACTAATAAGCCCTGGCAAATAAAACCCTTTGTGCAGAAGGCTTACCAGACCATACACAAACACCGGCCTCCTGTTTATTATCCAGTGGTATACACCTGATGGTAGCTTTGGTGGCATCCTTAATCGCTTCCTCCGTTTCAGGAGTACCATCCCAATGCGCTGAAATAAAGCCACCTTTGTTGTCCAGCAGTTCTATCAGCTCTTCTTTACTGTTGGCCTCGGTAATATGTTCCTGCTGGTATTGTTTGGCTTTGTCATACATATTTCTTTGTATGGCACGCAGCAGCCCGTCCACATACTGGGCAAGGCCATCGGTATGAATAAGTTCTTTTTCCCTTGTATCGCGGCGGGCAATCTCTACATGGCTGTTCTCCAGGTCGCGGGCGCCTAAGGTGATACGTACGGGTACGCCTTTCTTTTCGTACTCGGCAAATTTCCAGCCCGGGCGGGTATTGTCATTGTCATCGTATTTAACCCGCACACCCAGGCTTTTAAGGTTCGCCAATATCTCATCCGCTTTTTCGTCCACTATTTTCTTTTGCTCATCGCCTTTGTAAATAGGCACGATCACTACCTGTAAAGGCGCAATTTTAGGAGGCAATATTAATCCCTCATCATCGCTATGCGCCATTACCAGCGCACCTATTAAACGGGTACTTACGCCCCAGCTGGTAGCCCATACATAATCCAGTTGGTTTTCTTTATTGGAGAATTTTACGTCAAAAGCTTTGGCGAAATTCTGCCCCAGGAAATGGGAGGTACCGGCCTGTAAGGCTTTACCATCCTGCATCAGGGCCTCGATACAATAAGTATCTACCGCGCCGGCAAAACGTTCGCTTTCACTTTTCACCCCTTTTATCACGGGTAAGGCCATCCAGTTCTCCACAAAATCGGCATATACATGCAGCATTTTCACGGTCTCTTCAATGGCTTCTTCTTTGGTAGCATGTGCCGTATGCCCTTCCTGCCATAAAAACTCGGCCGTACGTAAAAACAGGCGGGTACGCATTTCCCAGCGCACCACATTGGCCCATTGGTTTACCAGTATAGGCAGGTCACGGTAGCTCTGTATCCAGGTCTTATAAGTATTCCAGATAATGGCTTCACTGGTAGGTCTAACCACCAGTTCTTCCTCCAGTTTAGCTTCCGGATCGACCATTAATTTGCCTTTATTGTTGGGATCGGTCTTTAAACGGTAATGGGTTACCACCGCACATTCCTTGGCAAAACCTTCGGCATTTTTTTCCTCGGCCTCAAACAGGCTTTTAGGAACAAAAAGCGGGAAATAAGCATTCACGTGACCGGTATCCTTGAACATTTTATCCAAAGCATCCCGCATGTTTTCCCAAAGGGCAAAACCATAGGGTTTAATTACCATACAGCCCCTTACTGCCGAATAGTCGGCCAGCTCTCCTTTGATCACTAAGTCATTATACCATTGCGAATAATCCTGCGCCCTCGATGTTATTTCTTTGCTCATAATTATGTTTATAAAATCTGTTTCTTTTTTATTTTTTGTTTGGTCAGCTGTATAGCTACCATCATCGCCTGTTGCGTCGCACTATTCGGCTGTAACAACATTGCTCAACTGTTGGCAGTTTTTCACCTGCATTTCCGTCTTTTTCGTTGTAAACCGTTCTTATCTGGTGACCAGGGAACAGGAAGTACAAGTGTGCGACGCAAGATAAGCCGGATCAGGGCACTGCAGCCGGTTTCATAAAAAAATACACCCCGGCTACCGGTAAATGAGTGAACAAAAAGCATCATTTTGGGTTAAACAGTAGCAGCCATCCACAAAACCGGTAAATGCCCCTGTCAACACACTAACAGGTGTTCATACTTTTAACAAGGTATTGTATTTGAAAATACGGTTAAACGCCGTTTTTGTCGTATTTTTATACCGAGTAATTGCAAAAATAGATTTTAATCATCTAAACTATTACAATGAAACCATCAATTTTATTCTCAACTATAGCATTGGCAGCTGTTTTATTCACCAGCTGTTCATCGGCATACCGCGCCGGGCAAACACCTGACGATGTATATTATTCTCCAACAAAAGAAGCTCCGGATGAATATGTACAGGCGCAGGACCGTCGTGACAGCCGTATGTACGAAGGCAGCGACCAGTATTACGAGGACCGCTACCTGAGAATGCGTGTAGCCAACAGGGGAACCTGGTCGGCTTTGGATGATTATTATTTTAACTCGCCTTACGGATATAACTCTTTCTACTACTCTGATCCGTTTATGTGGAACAGTCCCTGGAATAACTACTGGAGATGGAATAGCTTTTACAACCCTTACAGCAGCTTTGGCTGGTACGGTGGCGGTTACTACGGTAGCTGGGCCGGTGGCGGCTGGAATAGCTGGGGCGGTTGGGGTGGTTACCATCCCGGTATCATAGTGGTAGGCGGAGGCAGCGGCAGTCATCAGCCACGTGTGGTAAACAGCCGCCCGGTAGCTTTTAACCGTAATAACTACATACCCAACAATGGTAATAATGCCCGTGTACGTGGTAATGTATTAGGCAATAACTATCAAAACAGCAATAGTAACCGTTTAGCAAACTCTTACCGTGGTACCAATACAACAGGTTATAGCAATTATAACAACAGTAACAGCGGCAGGTACACCAGCAACAGCGGAAACTATAATTATAACAATAATTCAAGGGGTAACAGCAACAGCAATACTTACCGTCCTGAGTCAAGTTCAAGTAACTCCCGCAGTTACACGCCTTCTTCCTCATCATCTTCTTCCTCGTCGGGAAGCAGTGGTGGCAGCAGGAGCAGCGGAGGCGGTGGTGTAAGCAGACCGGGCAGAAACTAATTTCCAAACTGCATCAGTTTTACATGTGCCGGCGCTACGAAAATTATATATGGTAACCGGAGAGGGATTGGCATGTCGTTTGGCTACACACTGGTAGCACATAAACAAGTTTTGTTAACAAGGATTTACAACTACAGATTCATGCATACAATGAAAAAGTTAAGCGGAATAGTTTGCCTGTCTTTACTTGCCGGCACCGCTATGGCCCAGGTACCGGAAGATGTATTAAAATATTCATGGGGTCCCACCAACCAATCGGCCCGTATTAACGCGGTAGGTGGCGCCATGGGTGCCCTGGGTGGCGATATATCGGCGCTGTACAGCAACCCTGCCGGCCTTGGATTTTATAAAACCACAGATATCGTGGTATCGCCGGGTTTTAATTTCCTGAAAAACAAAGGAAACTTCCGGGGAACTGATACTACCTCCAATGAATCGAAATTTGGCCTGGGACCTACCGGTGTTGTATTCGGATGGCCCAGGCACACCCAAAGTAAGTGGCGCAGCAGTTCCTTCAGTATTGGTGTAAACCGTACCGTTAATTTTAATAATAAGATAGCCTATACCGGGTATAATGATTTTAGCTCGTTTGGAGAAGTGTATGCCGCTGAAGCAGCTGCTTACAGCCAGCAGACCGGCAGTGACCTGGAAGGCATGCTGGGTAATCCCAATGTATCGTATGGTACACAAATGGGCATTTTTACTTATTTAATTGATCCTATCCAGGACCAGAACGGTGAGACAGTTGTAGGTGCTTTATCACAATATGACCTTATCAGGAACGGAGGCGATTTTTATGTAAAACAGGACCGCACCATTGAGACCAAAGGGGGTATTACGGATGTAGCCCTGGGCTTTGCATCCAATTATAATGATAAAGTGTATATAGGTGGTTCATTGGGTATTCCGATTGTGAATTATGAGCGCCGCAGTATACTGCGTGAAACTGATGCTACCGGTAATACCAGCAATAATTTTGATTTTGCCGAGTTAAGAGAGACGAATACTACCCGTGGTGCCGGCTTTAATTTAAAACTGGGTACTATTTTTAAACCAACCGAACTGGTACGTATTGGTGTTACTGTCCACAGCCCTACCTGGTATTCGCTTACTGACGGTTATGATGGCAGTATGAGTGTAAACACAGAAGGCTATGCATCGGGAACCCGTGAAGTGAATGTAACCCGCGATTTAAACAATGGGCAGAAACCTACTTATAAATATGAGCTGGTATCGCCCTGGCGTTTTATGGTAAGCGGCGCCTATGTATTACACGAAGTAGAGGATGTAAGCAAACAACGTGGTTTTATTACAGCTGATATTGAGTATGTAACGCATAAGAGCAATAAGTTCAGAGGTATCAGCGAAGAAGATGGTGGCGACGGTTATAATTATTCTGCTGAAAACGGCGTGATAAAAGATTACTATAAAAATGCCTTTAATTTCCGTTTGGGCGGTGAGTTAAAGTTTACCACCTTAATGACCCGTTTAGGCTTTGCCTATTACGGCAATCCTTATGCGGATAAAGCTTTAAAGGCCAATCAAATGTTTATCAGCGGCGGTTTAGGATACCGTAACAAAGGCTTTTTTGTAGACCTTACTTATGTGCATGCATTACAAAAAGATATAAGTTTTCCTTACCGTTTATCGGACAAGGCCAACACATTTGCCAACCTGCGTGGTACCGGCAGCAATATTTCCCTGACTTTCGGAATAAAAATATAAGTGTGTAAAATATAAGATATTGAAACGGTGTTGACCTTCAACACCGTTTTTTGTTTTTATATATGCTGTAAAATAACAGCCGCAGCGTCAGCAGGGTTAAGCCAGTGTATGGCTTCATCTCTTTTAAACCAGGTCATCTGCCGCTTGGCATATTGCCGGGTATTGACCTTAATACGTTCTACAGCTTCGGGTAAGCTGAGCAGCCCATCCATATAATCAAACAGCTCCTTATACCCTACCGTCTGTAAGGCATTTAAATGCCGGTAAGGTAATAATTGCTCAACCTCCGATAACAGTCCCTGCTCCATCATCCTGTCAACCCGTTCATTAATACGTTGTACCAGCTGTTCCCTGGGCAACTCCAGTCCAAACCGGATAATATTAAAAGGCCTGGTTTGTTTTTTACGGGTTTGAAATTGTGTAATAGAAGTACCCGTGGCCGTTATTACTTCCAGCGCCCGCATTAAACGCTGCGGGTTTTGTATTTCGCCCGTTGCATAATACAACGGATCTTTTGCGGCTACCTGTTGCTGCAGCCAACTTAACCCCTGTTGATTGTATTGGGTAATGATCTCCTGCCGCAGGTCTGGCGGAATATCGGGAATAAGATCCAGCCCTTCTATAAAGGCTTTAATATATAAACCGGTGCCGCCCACCATGACCACATAGTTGTTTTTGCGGAATAATTGACCCGCTTTATCCAGGGCATATTGTTCAAAATCGGCCGCAGTTACTGCCTGGTGAATACTGTGTGAGGCAATAAAATGATGGGGCACAGCCTGTAATTCTTCCGCAGCAGGCCGGGCAACGCCAATATCCAGTTCACGGAAACACTGGCGACTGTCGGCCGAAATAATTTCGGCATTGAGTTGTTGTGCCACCTGTATTGCTGCAGCCGTTTTACCCACAGCAGTGGGGCCGGCTATAACAATAACTGTTTGTTGCTGCGTGATAGTGTATAAGTTATATTAGATAATAAAAGGCTGTTCTGTTCATATATACAGTGGGGAAAGTGATCATTCATCCTCACCGCCTTCCACCTCATTGCTATCCTCACTGGTGTAATCCTCACCATCCTCATCTTTTTCACCAAAGCCCTCGCCTACCTGGGACAGGTCATATTTTTCTTCCACATCGGCAAATTTTTCGCCTAATAAACCTTTGGTGCCATACTGGCTGGGGCCGATACCTTCTTTACGGGCAACGGAAGGGTAACTTGTTTTGGCGCTTTCTTCTTTTGATACATTGATCAGCTCTACGAGGAATGACCAGTTTTTATTAAAATCGTAGGTATACAGGAAGCGCTGGTTCGGAATTTTAATTTCAGAACCAATAGTTGTTTCACTCATTAACAATGGCGGCGCTTTATATGTTTTATCATATACCGCCAGGGTAATTTCACGCCCCTGCTGCCAGTTATCATTACTGCGGTAAAAAGTTGCCTGGTGTTTGCTGTCAAATTCATACGCTTTCAGGATGGCTTCGTGCAATTCACTGAACAACTGTGTATGTTTGATCACGATATCACGGTAAATACTTTCGTCTTCTTCGAAATAAATTCTAAACTTTAAAATTGCCATGTAACAAAGATAAACAGATAATTAGATAATTAATGCATTAGGCAAGTAGACAAACGACAACGGAAAACGCCTGATAACCAGGCTTAAAAAGGATCAAATAATGTACCAGAAGAAGTTTGTTACCAAACCGGCATGACCGGTCGATGATGATGGTGATTTTTTAACCGTTTGCTATCCGTGTACGATAAAAACTATCAGCAAGGCTTCACACCTATTTCTTCCGCTTTTTTTATTAAAAATTCTTTCGCGGCTTCGTAGGTGTTGGCTACCAGCCCGTCCAGGATGGCATCTTTTAAACTATCCTTTAAAACACCTACGGGCCTGGAAGGCGTTAGGTTGAACATGGTCATGATCTCCTGGCCATCGATCGGCGGCTGCCAGTTACGCACCTGGTCTTTTTCCTCTACTTCAATACAACGTTCCCGTACCATTTTAAAGTTATCGAGATAACGTTTTACCTTTTGTTTGTTTTTAGAAGTAATATCTGCTTCGCACAATTGCATGAGGGCATCAAAATCCTCACCCGCATCAAAGAGTAAACGGCGGATGGCCGAATCGGTGATATTTTCTTTGGTCAGGCTGATAGGCCGCAGGTGCAGTTCCACCAGTTTTTTTACAAAACGCATTTTTTCGTTCTGTGGTAAACGTAATTGCGCAAATATCTTTGGCACCATTCTTCCTCCTACTACTTCATGGCCGTGAAAGGTCCAGCCATGGCCTTCCTCAAAACGTTTGGTAGCGGGCTTGGCAATATCATGCAGAATAGCTGCCCAGCGTAACCACAGGTCATCTGACTTTTGCGCCACGTTATCCAATACCTGCAACGTATGGTAAAAATTATCTTTATGGCCATACCCGTCCACATATTCGGCACCTGCCAGGTCAACCATTTTGGGGAATATGATCTTTAACAGGCCCGACTGATACAGGAGATCAAAACCGATTGACGGTTTAGTGCTGGCCACAATTTTATTAAGCTCTTCGGTAATACGTTCCTGTGTAATGATTTTTATACGGGGGGCCATAGCTTTAATGGCCGCAAAAGTATCATCGTTAATGGTAAACTGTAGCTGCGAGGCAAAACGGATGGCCCGCATCATCCGCAAGGGGTCATCGCTGAAGGTTTGCTCCGGTTCAAGCGGTGTAATAATGGTTTTGCTTACCAGGTGCAGCCTGCCGTTAAAGGGGTCTATCAACTTTCCATAAGACTCTTTTTGCAGACTCACGGCCATGGCGTTGATGGTAAAGTCGCGCCGGTTCTGGTCATCGGCAAGTGTGCCGGGTACCACATCCGGGTTACGCGATTCTGTACGATAGCTTTCTTTACGGGCCCCTACAAATTCAATATCCCAGTCACCTACCCGGATATGTGCCGTACCATAGGTTTTAAAAAAAGAAACTTTGGGCACCGGGTTAAACCGTTCGGCCACGGCATGGGCCAGGCCAATACCATCGCCTATACAAACAATATCAGCATCTTTAGTGGCACGACCCAGGAGTTTATCGCGTACAAAGCCTCCTACTATATAGGCCGGCACACCCAATGTATGGGCTGCGGCGGCTATTTTATTAAATACAAATAATTCTTTTTCAGTACAGCTGATATCCATTGTTGCAAAAATAGTAGTTTCTTATGGCCTTATCACGGTATGCGTACCATCGGCATGCCAGCGTAAAATGGTGGAAGCCTGCTGCGGAGCAATAATATCCTGTTTATATTGTACAATATAATCTACAGCTGTTTTCACCTCATCGCTGATCAGTGAAAAGTTTGCAGGCGAAGGCTGCCCGCTCAGGTTGGCCGAAGTAGATACCAGCGGGTGTTGTAATCGTTTTATTAAATGCCGGCAAAACTCATCCTGTACCACCCTGATGGCAATAGAACCATCCTGGTTAACCAGGTTATCGGGTAAATTAACGGCATTGTCGTAAATAACCGTGGTAGGTTTGGTCTGCTGATCCAGGAGATCAAATACAGCCAGGTCCAGCGCGGCCACATATTGTAATATATCCCTTTCCTGTGCCAGGAGAATGATCATGCTTTTTTCGGCAGGCCTGTTCTTTACCTGGTATACTTTTTCCACTGCAGCCGGATCTGCCGCATTACAGCCAATACCCCATATGGTATCGGTGGGATAGAGAATAGTGCCCCCTTCCCGTAAAACAGCCACTGCATTTTTTATATCGGTATCAAACACCGCCATATACTCATTGTTTTAGCCCGGCAAAGATAATAGCAGAAAGCTGTTGCACATCATAAAACATGCGCTGGTAAAATTTTAACGTCCGCCTGTTTTTCAGCTCCGGTTTTAGCTTTATGTGCGTATTTTTGTAAGCATCATTTTAAATTATAAACATGAAAGAAATAATAGAAAAAGCCTGGGCCGACAGGGAGTTACTGAAAGATGTGGAGTATACGGAAGCCATCCATACCGTAATTGAAGATATTGATAAAGGCCGTTTACGTGTGGCCAGTCCCACCGAAACCGGCTGGGTGGTAAATGAATGGGTAAAACAAGCCATTTTAATGTATTTCAGTATACAACCTATGCAAACCTGGGATGTAGAACCTTTTGAGTTTTACGATAAGATGTTACTGAAGAAAAATTATAAAGACCTGGGTGTTCGTGCCGTACCTCATGCCGTAGCCCGTTATGGCGCTTACCTGGGCCGTAATGTGGTACTGATGCCCTCCTATGTAAACATTGGCGCTTATGTAGATGAGGGTACCATGGTGGATACCTGGGCTACTGTAGGCAGTTGTGCCCAGATTGGCAAGAATGTACATTTAAGCGGTGGTGTAGGCATTGGCGGTGTGCTGGAGCCTTTACAGGCTTCACCCGTGATCATTGAGGATGGCTGTTTTATCGGCAGCCGTTGTATTGTGGTAGAAGGAGTGATCGTAGAAAAAGAAGCTGTGCTGGGCGCCAATGTAGTATTGACCAAGAGCACTAAAATTATTGATGTAAGCGGTGACAGCCCTGTGGAACTGGTAGGCCGTGTACCCGCCCGCAGCGTGGTAATTCCCGGCAGCTATACTAAAAAATTCCCGGCCGGCGAATTCAGTGTGGGTTGTGCGCTCATTATAGGCAAACGTAAAGCAAGTACCGATTTAAAAACCAGCTTAAATGATGCTTTGCGAGATTTTAATGTAAGTATTTAAAAAATATTTCGGCAGCAAATAAAAAAACATTTACATTTGCTGCCCGTTGCCCGGGTGGCGAAATTGGTAGACGCACCGTCTTCAGGTGGCGGCGCCGCGAGGTGTGCTGGTTCGAATCCAGTCCCGGGCACCGAAAAACCTTGTAAACAACAGTTTGCAAGGTTTTTTTAGTTTAAGCCCCTCCCCTTTTATTGCCGGTTTAAGGTTGACAGGGGATCAGATTAATTGATAAGAAGTTTTATATTCCTGCATTCAATAATAATGTACTCATCACCCGTTATTGAATTTCCAGGTGACCGGACATTTCATAAAGCGGCAGAATAATAATCAATGATATCAGAAGATCATACATACCACAATTACAGATTGCCGGTTCCGGAAGAATTTGAACCAGTATTCTCTCATTTTTATTATGCAGAGAATAATTCTTCAGATCCGCTGACTAAAACACTGCTGCCTTCCTTTCAAACTATTATGGTATTTAACTTCGGCACTAAAGCCCGCCTTGTTTCCGGTGCACAAAACGAAATTGAAGTAGATAAATGTATCGTGCTTGGCCCCATAAAGTCTGCATTTGACTATACCCTTCCCCCGGGAGCGCAGATTTTAGTGGCCAATTTTAAAGGTGATGCATTTTATCGCTTTTTCGGCAGAGCATTTCTTTCCGGCCACCTGCCGGTAAACCCTGACGAAGTAATGGAAGAAAACTGCTTTACCTATTTGTGGCATCAGTTAAATAGCATCACCAATACACAAGATAAGGTAGGCCGTATCCTTGATTTTTGCAGACCTTATTTGAGATTGCAGGACAGTACTGCTGCTTTGCTGGCGAACTTTAAAGACGATACATTAAACCCCATCAAGTCTGTGGCAGATGAAACCGGGCAGACCGAAAGGAATATACAGTTGATGCACAAAAAACATTTTGGATATAGTGCAAAAGAAGTGAGCCGATACCAGCGTTTTATCAAAGCAATCGGACTGATCCAGGACATTCTTTTATCCTCTAAAAACATTGACTGGTTTGAGATCATAGCTGCATGCGGCTATTACGACCAAAGCCAGCTTATCCACGATTTTAAACATTTCATCAACCTGTCTCCAAAAAATTTTGTGAGGTTTCAGCAGGATATTTGCCAGGCTTCGCCTGAATAAGCCTTTTCGTTTTCTTACAATTTTTCCGCCCGCTGTCATTCTACTTTTGTTTTGTTCAATTACTTAAAAACAAAAAGAATGAAACATCTTATTATTTATGCCCACCCCAATACGGCAAGTTTGAACCACCTCATCAGGCAGACCGTTGAAGCAACACTCCTGCAACAAAACCATGAGGTGGTAGTCAGGGATTTGTACCAACTTAATTTCTACCCAGTATTATCCCTTGAAGACATTGCCGGGCAACGCAGAGGCATTGTTAGCGATGAGGTAAAAAGAGAGCAGGAGTACATCACCTGGGCAGAAGCGATCACTTTTATTTACCCCATATGGTGGACAGGTATGCCAGGCATCATGAAAGGTTATATTGACCGTGTATTCAGCTATGGATTTGCCTACCGGTACGATGAAGGCCTGCAAAAGGGTCTGTTTAACGGAAAGTCGGCATACATTATCAACTCGCATGGAAAATCAAAAGTAGAATATGAGGAATCAGGCATGCATGATGCCTTAAAATTAACCTCAGACAAGGGGATTTATACCTACTGCGGCTTCGATATTAAGCAGCATTTCTTTTTTGACCGTGCCGATCGTGCATCGGCCGGGACTATTGAAGCATGGCAATCTGCAATTATTAAGACTTACACCGCAAACAAGGTTGAGATCTCATAAGACATGGAAGGATGGCTGGATTCATTAATGCGGCAAAATTTCAGAACGGACCCGAACAATCGCCGGATATATGGCTAAGCAATTTAAAAGCTGAAGCAGAAAAACAATAATCAATTATTTACTCCTTAAAAAATTTTAAAATGGAAAAAGTAACAAAAAAAACTTTCGACAAATCAGTGTATAACCCTTATGTGTTTGCTACTTACAAAACAATAAAGAAATTCCTTAAATACAGCTTTTATATTGCCATACTGTATTTTGCGTATGAAGGCTTTATGGCCTGGAAATAAAGTAACACCGATTGGCGCATAACTTAAATCCCTGTCCAAAGCAGGGATTTTTCCTTTGTTACCTAGCAGCCCATTTACTAAAAACCGCAATTTTCGGATTTAATACCCCAGTCCCTGCATCTAATTTTATACCACTAAAAAATCACAAGGTGGAAAATATAGAAACACGATTAGGTGCTAAAGATTGGCCGGCAATCACAAAAGAGTTACACGATAGAGGTTTCGTAATTGTGCGGGATGTGCTTAGTAAAAAAGAATGTGATGCGCTCATTACCGGATACAATACAGACAATACCTACCGGAAAACAATCAGCATGGAGCGTTATCGTTTCGGGCAGGGTGAGTATAAATATTTCCGGTACCCATTGCCGGAACTGATTACCATAATGCGGGAAAGAGTGTATACGAAAATAGCCCCTGTTGCTAATCAATGGATGCAGGAACTGAATATTGACAAACAGTTTCCTGCAACACATACAGCCATGACAAAACTTTGCAGGGAACACGGGCAGGAAAAGCCGACAGTCCTCATTTTAAAGTATGGCAAGGATGGTTTCAATACACTGCACCAGGATTTATACGGGGAGATATATTTCCCGATGCAGCTGGTCTTTATGCTTGACCAGGCGGATAAGGATTATACCGGAGGCGAATTTGTAATAACCGAGCAAATACCCCGTGCACAATCAAAGGCAAACGTATTAAAACCTAACCGTGGCGACATGATCATCTTTACTACCAATTTTCGCCCGGTGAAGGGAACCAAAGGTTATTATAGGGTAAATATGAAGCATGGCGTTAGCCCGCTTCACAGTGGTAACAGGCATAGCCTCGGCATTATATTTCATGATGGACTCAGCTAAGGGCAAATTAAACAAAATATAAAAGCCGGAATGATGAAGGTGCCAGACGGTCCCTTAGGCTTTTATTACAAACAAACGAAACAACATGATACACCATATAGATATGGGGCCAACGGTTGAGGAAAGAAAAAAAGCTATCGGCGCTTTAATCCGTAAAGGGAAGGTCAAATTTGGCGGTTATAAAAAAACGAAAATATACGGCCTGCTTACCTGTTCATCTGGTAAAAGAATGAAAGTTGAGAACCGTGTTTTCTTTAAAGATGAGACCGAAGCATTCAATAGCGGGTACAGGCCCTGCGGCCATTGTATGAGAGAAGAATACAAGCAATGGAAGAGAGGAAAAAGAAGTAACCTGTAACAGCAAAAACGCAGGTTTCGGATTGAATGCGCTATTTAATAAAAGTAAATTTGTTATAACAATTTAAATATTGAACAATGGAAACCCAACAGGAATATGACTATAACAGAGTTGCTTCTGCTATAAGTTATTTCAAAGAAAATTATAAATCGCAACCGAAGCTGGAAGATGTGGCTGAGCATGTTCACCTGAGTCCGTTTCATTTTCAGAGAATGTTCCAAAACTGGGCAGGGGTAACACCCAAACAGTTCTTACAGTATCTAACAGCGGAGTATGCAAAGGATATGCTGAAAACAACGAGAATGAGTTTGTTTGATGCAGCATTCGAGGCAGGATTATCAAGTGTAAGCAGACTGCATGACCTGTTTATCAAAGTGGAAGGAATGTCGCCGGGAGAGTTTAAGAACGGAGGTGAGTCGCTGCATATTAATTATTCATTTGCTGATAGTCCTTTTGGCGAAATACTCGTTGCATCTACTACAAAAGGTATATGTCATATGGCGTTTATTGACAACGGACGCCAGGAAGCATTTGAAGTGCTTAAGTCCAATTTTCCCAACGCAAAATACAACCAGGTGGTAGACAGGAATCAACAGAACGCGCTGTTTGTATTTACACGGGATTGGAGCAAACTGGATGAGATAAAACTACACCTGAAAGGCACCGATTTTCAAATTAAAGTATGGGAAACCTTGCTGAAAGTACCGGCCGGTGGATTTACAAGCTACGGTGACCTGGCTGCCAATGCTGGTTATGAAGGCGCCTCCAGGGCGGTGGGAACCGCTGTTGGTAATAACCCCGTTGCATTTCTTATTCCCTGTCACCGTGTAATTAAATCCACCGGTGAAATTGGTCAGTACCATTGGGGGGCAGTGCGTAAAAACGCCATTATTGGTTGGGAAGCTTCCCGGCAGGCAATCATCCGGGGTTAATTGTTTTATTCCGGCAAGTATTAAGTTGCCTGTATTACCAATGTATATAGGCATATCAAAGATATGCCGGCGCCGAAATCCCTGCGGCGATCCGCGGAACAAAAAATGTGACGACATATGGAATAACGGATCGGCTATATCCTGACAGGATGGAGCATATACTTCTGAAGCACAAACATTGGTAATAAAGTAGCTACTATAAGGAGTTTTTTATCCCACCCTATTTATGCAGACAGAAAGTATGATCAATTGAAAAACTCACATTTTTTGTGACGATTTTTCAGCATAATATACTCTGGCATTTTTTGTGAAATTTAACACCTGAAAACCCTTAAAAAAAGGAGGTTATTATGACAACAACAATTGCAAAAAGACAAAATGGCGCACCATCTGTTAGTTTTGGAAATGTAGTTGATAACTTCTTCCAAAATAACCTGCGTCGTTTCTTCGATGACAATTTCTGGGATTCTGACAATGGCTTAAACAAGGGAAATGTGCCGGTCAACGTGCGGGACACAGGTCAACACTATGAGCTCGACGTGGTAGCGCCGGGATGCCGGAAAGAGGATTTTAAAGTCAACATCGAAAACAATGTGCTGACGGTTTCCTTTGAACAGAAACAGGAAGACCACCAGCAAGACAAAGATGCCGGTTGGGTTAGGAATGAATATATACAGCGTTCCTTTAGCAGAAGTTTTACCCTGGATGATACTATTGACGTGGAAAAGGTGAATGCAACCTATAATGATGGTATTTTAAAGCTTACGCTGGGTAAAAACGAAAAAGCGATAGCCAGGTCAAAAACCATCGAAATCAAATAAGGCATCGCAACTATGATCATTTGTTAAACAAGCAGGCTCCGTTTAGCCTGCTTGTTTTTTATTCCTATTAGCATATATTAATACTTGTGCCTTATTCACCCATCACATAGGCAACTTTAAAATCTTTCACCAGCGACCGCTCAGACGGTTTTACATTAAAGTTATGAGCTATTTTATTCCGACTATTTTATCCAATCCTGCACGAGCGCTACAACGGCTATAACGAACGTATTAAGGGTTTAGAAATTATCATAGAGAACCGCCCGGTTTTTATTAGATTGTGTACAACAAAAACTATCAAAATTTAAACCTGAAGCCAAATACTAAAACATGACAACCGTAAATTCATACCTCTACTTCAACGGAAACTGTGAAGAAGCATTTAATTTTTATAAAAACGTCTTTCAGAAGGAGTTCACCTATCTTGGACGATATAAAGACGTTCCCCAAACCGACAGGCAGGTTTTTCGGGAAACAGATGAAAAGATCATGCACGTTTCATTACCTATTAGTAAAGAGACCGTTCTGATGGGTTGTGATAATAGCGAAATACTTAATGAATTATCGACGCATAAGCATTTCTCTCTTATTGTTCATACTGACGAAAAGGAGGAAGCGGACAGACTGTTCAATGAACTATCCAACGGCGGACAAATAAAAATGCCAATGAACCTGACATTCTGGGGATCTTATTACGGCATATGTATTGACCCTTTTGGCATTATGTGGAAGGTAACAACCGAGGCAGGACATTGAACGGGCCGTCATTTACACATATGATAGTTGATAATAAAGGGGCTATAAGTCCCCTTTATCTTTTGTAATCGTGCCCATTGTCAGGAGTCCCCGGTGCAGTAACCTGCAATCTGTATGCTCCCGGTTCACCAATAGTAAAAACGACTTCGCCATTATCATCTGATACTACATTGATAGCTCCCCAGCTATTACCCGGACTTGGATTTTTGCCGCCTTTTACCACAATACCGCCAATGGGAGTTCCTGTCACCAGTGCATTAGGATCACCCGTTTTATTGCTTTTCAGCACTTCCACACGGCGGCGTTTTGATTTATTTGGTTTAGAGGCCGCTACTCCTTTTTCACTGATGCTTTTTTCGCCGGGTGCCGGTGCGGTGAACTGTAATCTGTACTCGCCCGTTTCGGTGGCAGTAAAAAACACTTCGCCATTGTCATTGGTTACAAGATCAAAATTGCCTCCGGGATTTTTACCACCTTTTACGATAACGCCTTTTATGGGCTGTCCGGGATGTGCAAAAGTAGCAGCGTCTATACGTTTCACACCTTTTTCGTTAATGCTTTTTCCGTTGTTGCCTGGATCTACGGCAACATTTCTTGCCTTTATATTTCTTACTGCCCCCATTTGTGTATCGTGGCTTCCGTTTTTTATTTTTAAATCATCCGCAAGCGGTGTCAGTGTTGTGATATCGGGACAAAGGATACACATACAAAAACCATTCACGCAGTTGCAGTCATAAGTGGTAGTAGTACCATTTGCACTTGTACAGGTACTAGTGGTACAATCGGCACATTGCTGCACGATAGCTGTTGGGTTACCGGCACCTATCCCGTTTCCGTTGGTTGCCACAATGCCGTTTGTAACGATAACCTGTGTTGCACCTGGGATAGAAATAATTGCAGCCAGATCATCCTGATCGCCGAGATAGCTGTAGGATCTTCCATCTTTGGATACAGCAACTCTTTTGCCTTTCCAATCATTTTGAGATTTCACTTCTCTGAACAGTTCGGGCTTCAGTGTGGCTGCGCCATCTTTTTCACCGATCACGAACAGATTGGTCAGGTAATCAATTTTGATCTGCTGTAATGCTTCAGGACTCCCGGCTGTATTTATTAATCTGGCTATTTCGCTATGCGCCTGCCAGCTGTCATAGCTTTTTTTTGACGACCAATAACCTGATGTGCCGTCAGCCACTTTCCCAACTGCTGCTCCAAGCAATGATGCTCCCTGACTCAGGGCGTTACTGCCGGACTGCATGCCGGTTGCCACTTTTTCGCCAAAATTCTTACCCTGCGATTGTTTAGGCGTAGTGGGTGTCATTGATAAACGGCCTGCTGCATAAGATGAAGAACTTGCACCGCTTACTTTTGATTTACCGATTGCAAGAGAAATTCCCAGGTTAACTTCCAGGCCCTTATATTTTTCCCTGCCGGAGACAACAGACCAGGATCCGTTTTGCATCTGCTGGGGTTCATACATATTTTGCTGGTTAAAACCACCTTGCGGCAGCCAGTTTTGTGTTGTGTATTTTATTTCCGGGCCCATGATATAGGCAGAACTTGCAAATAATGATAAAGAAGGGGCGATATCATAACCTATTCTCAATTGTGGTTTAAAAACAATTCCGCCTGAACTTTTCTTTTCTCTTTTCACAAGGTCTTTGTCTTGTGATTGTCCATTGGCGGAGTAAGTGCCGGTTTGGGTAAAGCCCTGCAATGTAAAATAGGAATAACCTGTACTTACCACCGGGGAAATATGAAAGTTTCCAGACCTGAACATTGCCTGTACGCCAACTAATCCCGACAAACTACCTGAAGAGTTATTCTTTTCGCTTACAGAAACGGTGTTTGTAGCAGCATAAACCTGGTACCTGTCAGCAACTGTCTTATTATCGGGAGCGCTGTTTTTAACGCCTGCATAATTTACTGCTATATTGGCTCCGAGTGTAAATCCGCTGCCTTTTACGCTGCCGTCCCAGCCTTTCCGGTACAAGGGCACAAAAGCATCCGCCTGTGCATTGAAGCCGTTTTTCGATAAGTCATTGTGGGACAAAATTCCACCTGCGGACAAACTGAGTCTTGTATGGTTGCTCCGGGAAGCATTTTGGTTGAATATTTTGGTTTGCTGGGCAAATGCGGCCTGCATTGAAACTATCAGGAGGCATACACTAATTGTTGCTTTCATCTTGGTCAAAGGTTTTAGGTTTGATATATGGTTATATAAACCCGTTCCTTGAAATGTTACCCCATTGGTTCTGCAAACCAAGAAATCATCCTTCTGCTGAAACAAAGCCCAGCCTGCAAAATTTTGATAGTTAATGAATTATACCGGCAGCTTATTAAGTGGTATTTAATAAGATATTTCCAAGTTTGCAGCCTGATGACAATTGGTGAACTATCCTGTAAAGTATTATTCCCCAGAATATGGACATTCCAGTCCCGGCACATTCTGAAAAAAAATAAAGCCCGTGAATCTGAGATTCACAGGCTTTATTTTTCGGGTTCATTTGTACAACCTTAGTTTACAAATTTTTATTGACTGGTATGTAAGGTTAACAATGATGATCGTTACCATGCCGGTCTTAAGACCTATTCATCCTGGTGGTAAACCTTCTTCCGGTTAAGGATATAACGAATACTGAAAGCCGCATTGATGAAGGTAAATCCATCTTCGCCTGTAAAATAATAAGCGGGACTCCAGTCTACCTGCAGGTTGATCGGCGAATTAAGTATACGCCAATCAAAGCCAATGATCCCGCTTACCCCTACTCCTTTGCGTTTAAAATGATAAGTGGGTCCGCCACCGATCAATGCTGAAAATCGCTTGCCGGCAAGAGGCGCATGTTTTTCAAACAGCGCAGAAAGGAACATACCGTCAAATTCTTTGGGAAAATCCTTCGCGGCCACTGTTTCAAAAGCAAAGTTTTCACCGAAGAATTTTTTATACGTAACGCCCACCGAGCCACCACCACGTAAGCCCAGCATGGACTCCCGCGGACTATATTGTGCCAATACCCATTGCGACAAGAGCAGGCATGTCATCAACACAACCAGATGGTATTTTTTCATACGTTTTGTTTTTAAAACAGGTACTTAACTGAATAAGTACCTGCTGAAGATAGTTTGTATAACCGGGTTGGCCTGTGCCGGGCAAATTTTCCCGCAGCAACCCGATCAGTACCTTAAAGGATTATTTTTTTCCACCTAATTTCAAAAACACACCCACGTCAAAAGTCCAGAATTTATCGGTTGCTTTTGCATCAATACCTGTGGTAATACCCGGTACCATAATATCATCTTTATCACCCGATCCGAATAATAAGTTATAACCGGCTTGTCCAAAAATCCCTACCGGGCCTAATTCTACATTCAGACCAACTTTAGGCGCTGCTCCGAAATATGTTTTTTTATCCTTCGTATCGTAATACGAACTGCTTCCGTTGTTTTCAGTCATGGAAAAAACATACTGGGTAAAATAAGCTCCCACATCTGCCCCTACGTAAGGACGTAAAAGGCCTTCACCGAAATAATAATCCACAGAACCTGTTACCGGAACAATGGTATTACCCCGTGCAATTTTATAGTTTGTTCCGCCAATAGTGGTGTTCTCCGTTTTCATGTCTTTTGGGTAGGCTCTCACACCAAGACCGATGGCTACTTTATCAGCCAATAAAACTTTAGCGTGTCCGCCAAATCCCCATTGCGAACTTCCTGTTCCTTCAAGTCGTGAACCATGTACGCCAAACTGAACCTGGGAAAAAGAAACGACAGAAATTGTTAAAAATGCGAGGGTAAAAGTCAGAAGATAACTAAGCTTCATAATAATTAAATTGAAAGGTTAACATTTGTTTTTTATAAATTAGCTAGCCGGCAGTAATAAGTAAAAAACCGTGCCAACACTGTAATAAAATGCTACAATGTTACCGGATTTGTATATTTAACCGTATACTGCTGTTCTACCTAAAAGAACTTTTTACATTGCTTCATTAAGTTTTACTCCCCTTCCCGTTGATGACACATTCTTTCCCTGCTACATTCATGTAAATGCTTATATAGCCGGATTGTACGTTTGAATTTTGTTTACAGAAAAGAAGGAGCAGTTTTTTTTGCAAAACATTTTCACAACCCATTCATTCAGATACGTTATGCATCCATTTAATGCAGCATCATTTTCGTTTTTTTAACTTTTTGTGCATGCAGTCACCTGTATCAGGCAACATAAATAGTTGCTTTTCATATGTTTTACCCGGCATGTCTGGCACTATTAAAAGAAATTGGGAGAACCTGGACAAGTTCTCCCTTCTCTTAAACTATTATCCTAAGAAAACTCTCTTGATATTAGAGTATTTACATACAAGTTTATACGTAGCAAATTGTAAAATTTTATTTTTCTTAACACACATGAAAAACTAATATACTCCACTGTGCCCTGCTTCCCGGTAAATACCAGCTATTTCCCGGCCCGGGTTTTAGTGTATATTAAATCCCGAAGCTTTTTATTGACCCGTTTAAATCTTCTATCCTTTGACTATTTAATGAATAATACACATATTTTCCCTTTCGGCTTGCCTTGATAAAGCCGGCTTTACGCAAAACAGCCAGGTGCAGGGAAGTTTTAGATTGGTCTAATCGTAAATGGATATAAATATCCTTTACACTGACAGGCTGTGCTTCGTCTATCAGGTAAAGCATTTTCTGACGCAGGGAATGATTAATGGCCTTATGAATCTGAATAGTTTTTTTCAAACTTCTTAGATCGACCTCCACTGGTTTATTTTTATTACCAACGGATGTAAAGGTTAACATATATTCGTTCATCAATTATCTTTCTTCCGGTAAAAGCATCAAGTATTTAATACAACTTATACTTACAGGCATTATGGTTTCGTAGAGATATCAACTCATTGCCGGTTACATAGATCATGAATAAAAAACCGGAGAGCTTAGACAAGCCCCCCTCGTTTTTGCAACTCACACTGCTGAGAAAGTATTTAAAATGGTTAAAACGACCAATTGATCCAACTGGTTGCATTAACTGCATCTACCATATCATAAGTATCATTGATCTGTACAAAAATGTAGCCCTGTGCATCTGTCATTTTTAGCAATGCAGGTGCAAAAGCATTGATAGACGCCGCCCCAGGGTTGGTACCAAAGAACAATCCTTCATCTGCTCCCGCGGCCAGTGAAAATGTAATACGTCCATCCGGTATAAAATTGGGCGGGCTGATAATACCCGGTGCAAAAACACGGGTCACCAAACCGGCAATACCATTAACATAACCGAAAGCATCGTACATCGTTCCATTATACACGCCATTTTCAGCCTGGTACATCAGATGCCTGTAAAGAGGTAAGCTTGCTACTTTATATGCATCATCCACCCCATTCACGCGGAACCCGGTAACTGAAAGCCAGTAATCTTTCTGATCTCTGCTATACTCCCACCAGCGACGTGGGGCAGCCGCATCTACCTGTATAGGATGCTCAAAACCAACTGGTGTTACCCGTTGATCGTTTATATTAAAACTAATAGTTCGTGTACCAGTATTCCACACAACACCCGAGAACCCTTTTATTTGAATACCATTAGCATTAATAACTTCTGAAAATATGACACCCGATGGCGTAGCAATAAATTTTGTTGTAGCTTCTTTATATGTACTCCCCCCTTCTCTCCATGCCAGTTTAAGATATCTGGTCCTGGGATTTACCACTATTTCATAGGTATTTGAACCGATATCAAAACGTTTGAAATAATTGAGGTAGGATTTTGAAAGACTGTCAAAAACCAAACCGGAAAACTGGTTATTGGCAACAGCCGCAGCATCTTCCGCAGCAGCAGGACGTAAAACCATTTTACTGTTATGCATTCTTCCGCGTAATACGATAGAGTCTTTATCGCTAACAGACGGATCATAGGCAAATTCGAAATCGGATCTTTGGCCAACACCATTTTTACCATTATTCACAGCTCCATTGGGGTCAGCAAAAATATGCAGGTAGGAATAAGTATCAAACATCAGTACCGGCTGTTGCAGGGCTTTCAACCGGTAACTGCTTTCTTTAGGAACTGTTCCATTGGTCACATCAGGGTTCACCATCACTACACGGTTACTGTCATTAAACCGGAAATAAAAGGCGGTGGTAACACCAGTGCCGGTGGTGAGGAATGCAATCCAGCCTCCGGGTTCATTCACCAGCCTTGCCTGCAGGCTGTCCAGGGTTTTGGTCAGTCGTTTATCGGTTGACTCACCAAACACGGTTTCATCAAAATCCTTCTTACAGGCATTTAATACCAGCAGGATCAATAATATGGGCAAATATTTTTTCATCTATAAAAAGTTTAAGCAGTTAAGGTTAAATAAAACGCTCCAATGCCGTGCGGCAACGGCGCTGCAGGCTGTAGAAATCAATATTCCAGGCCTGGCGAAAATAGCTTAACACTATTGCCTCTTTCTGACGGAGGTAGGCCTGCGCCTGTGCCTGGGTAGTGCCGTTTACACTGGTGCCGGTTGGTATTTTGCTGACCAGGGCATCAAAACCGGTCTTTCCTTCAATCAACATAACAGCGATCATTTCCACAAAATCCTCATCATAACTGGAAGAACCGTAAGAAGTAATAAAACCATCCCTCCGTGCTGTAGCATCGTTAATATTGACCCAATTTCCACCATTGAATAAACCAGGATTTACCTGTTTAAAACTTTGCGGATACATGATGTTCTGATGCAAAATATGCCCGAATTCATGATGGATGGTCTGTAAAAAGAATTGCTTAATAAAAGAAGAATCCCTTGCTGCATTATAATCACTCATCCCTTTTACCCGGAAAGAGTTGGAGGAATACAAAGCGATCTTCCTGCCACCTTCGGCAGTGCCCAGCGTTACAGAGCCATTGGAATTATAAGCATTACTGCCTGATAAGACAAAAAGTTTGGGTGAATACTTATTAAAAAAAGCAATTCCAACTTCATCTACATAAGGTTGTATCCAGGCCTGGCGTAACATCGACCAGATAGAGATCACTTTAGCCTCATCAGGGGGAACCAGTGTTCTGTTCAGATCAAATTCAAACTGGTCCCATTTATATTTAACCTGTATATTATACGGCTTAACCAGGCTGTCATATAGCCATTTATCAAGACCAGATCTTGACCAGGTATCGCCCCCCAGGCCCAGGATATCATCCGCAGCTTCCAGGTTATCCTTATCCCGGTCGCAGGATATAACCGTTGCTGCCAGTATAAACAGGAAAAAGTATTTAATCATTTGTTTCATTGTACTAGTTTTTTAAATTAACGGGGATTTAAAGGGATACCGGACAAAGTAGCCGAAGCCGGGATCTGTAATACCCGGCGCGGATCACCGGCTTTCACTTCCACCACCTTGTCAACCGCACCGGCAGTGGTACGCACGGTATGGGTTACAGTGAGCCCGTATCGCTGAATATCGAACCAGCGCAATCCCTGGAAGGCAAATTCCATCCGGCGCAGGTCCAATACTCCTTTTGCCACAGCCGTATCAATATGCTGGGTTCCGGCATAGGTCTTCAGTTTTGCTTCCGTTACAGCATGGTTGGTAGCGTTATAATTCAGGGCACGTTTACTTACATAAGTGTTTATATCGGCAATGGCCCCGGGTGCATCACCCAGGTAGGCCTTCGCCTCTGCCCGGTTAAACAATACTTCTTCCGCATCAAATAAGGGTACCATAATATAAGGATCACCTATATTGGCATTAATAGATGTACGTACAAAATATTCGTCCAACTTGGGAATATAAAAGTTTGGTTCAGCTCCATATATCTTATTCTCAAACTGCCAGGTAGGTGCCACATTACAAATACTTTTAACAGCAAAACACTTGTTCAGGAGGGGCATGGTATAGGCATAACGGTAGTTCCACATATAGCGGCCATATACCGATCCTGCTTCCGCCAGTAACAGATTAGCTGCCACCGAACTTTTAGCATATTCTGCGAATAAATCCGCCGCACCCATAGCATTCCATTGTGCACCATTCCAGGGGCGCAGCTGGTCTGCAAAATTGTTAGCAGGAAAAACAGCATTCGCATGCTCCAATACTTTCTGGTAATCTTTTTTTACCAGGTAAAAACGGGAGGCAAAAGCATGGGCTGCTGCTTTTGTAAAATGGTACTTCGGAACATCGTAAGTATTATCGCGTAATAAAGGCAATCCCTCAACCAGGTCTTTTTCAATCCTTTCATACACGTAGGCCACCGTTTTTCTTTCATAATGCTTATTCACCACATCTTCGGGCTGGTCTACATAAGGAATACCCATATCCGTTGCAGCTGTAGCAGGATTATAAAAAACAGAGAAGAAAGATACCAGCATAAAATGGGCATAGGCCCTGGCAACCAGTGCTTCTCCTTTTTGTGCATTAAATATTTCCGGGGTAGCCGATTTACTGATAATATCCAATGCATGATTGGTAACTGCAACGGCTTTATATGCTTCTGACCAATACATCTGGGGAGATTCCAGCTCCGATGGCTGTGCATTGGTTTCCTCAAAACGGTAACAACTGCTGTTGGTTACATTATCTGTCCCCACCGATTTGTCATCCGCATTATCTGACATCGCTTCACAAAAAGTCATATAACTGGCTTTAGGATAAGCAGAAATCAATAATTGTGACATTTGCTCTGGTGTTTGAATGCTCGCCCGGTTACTGTCGGGTTCTTTCTCCAGGAACTTATTACAGGCACTCGTGACAGTAATGATCGTTGCCAGTAAGACAACGGTATATTTTTTCATAATTTTCTGTTTGTGATGGTTCATCATAAACCTAGTTTTACTGATAAAACAACTTGTTTCTGTATAGGCTGTGCTACACCGCCGGTATTGAAAAACTCAGGATCCTGTCCTTTCAGTTTTTTATCCGAATAGATCAACCAGGGGTTAATAGCAGAAAGGCCTACATTGGCATTGCTGAAACCAGCCTTCCTAACCCAGCCGGCCGGAAGACGGTAACTGAGTGAAATGGATTTTACCCGGATAAAATCGCCTTTGGCCACACGCTGGTCTGAGAAGTTATAGGTATTGTAAGGATAAACACCACTTAAACTATTAGCGTACAGCCGGTCCACTATAGCCGGCACCATTGTGGTATTTTCTTCTCCTCCCTGTACCCAACGGTCAATAAAATCAACCGGTAAAGCATTCCAGTCCGAATACCTGGTATTAAAAACAGGGGCCAGTCTGATCTTATTACCGGCCTGTGAGGTAACCAGCACATTCAAGGTAAAATCTTTATAAGATACCGTTGTACCCAGACTACTGTTATAGGGCGGATCTACCGGACCTTCGTATTTCAGGTAAGCTGTATTGGTACTTTGGTAATAAACATTGGATGATGTTTCACCTTTCTCATTTAAAAACTGGGGGATTCCCGAATCATGATCTAAACCGCTGTAACGTATAGAGAATAAAGAACGTACGGGGTAACCTACTAAATTATATCCATCGGCCTGCACCAGGTCAAATAACATCGGCAGGCTGGAGAGGTTAGTAATTTTTGTTCTGGCATAACCAAAAGTAAGTTTCGCATTCCAGGTCCAGTCTTTACTTTTCACCAGGTTAGCGTCCACAGCTATATCCCAGCCATTTGATTTCAGGTTGGCATAGTTGGCAAATTTCCAGTATTGTCCGCCAATGCCGGATGTACTGATCTGGTCGATCAGGTCAAAACTCTTACGCAGGAAACGGTCAATGGTAAAAGAAAGTTTCCCTTGTAATACACCAAATTCCAGGCCTATATTACCACTGTATTGTTTTTCCCAGGTAAGCTCACGGTTAGCCAGGGACGCCAGCTCAATACCGGATTCGCGGTCTACAGTCCACTGACGGTTAGTGATATAATTACGTAATAATACATCGGCATTGATAGCCGGGCCCATATCTCCTGATAGTCCATAACTACCACGCAGCCGGGCAAAATCAAGCCATTGTATATTTTCAGCAAATTTTTCTTTATCAATATTCCAGGCTCCGGAAATACTCCAGGTAGGCAACCAGCGGTTTAAAGCAGCTTTTCCAAAACGGTTAGAACCATCGTAACGGCCATACAGGCTGATATTATATTTTTTATCAAAACTATACCCCGCCGTTGCATAAAAAGCAGCAAAACGGTCAAAGTTCTGTCCCATGCCATAATAAGGAAAGTTAGCTTCAATGGTTTGTTTCAGTATGCGGTAATCAATAAAGGGAATACCGCCCTGTTCATACTGGTAACCATAACCGGTATTGTTGGCCGATTTACGATTGGTGAACTTCACTTCCTGACCAACCAATACATCAACACTATGTTTAGTTTTAAAAGTATTGCTATAATTAATGCTGTTACGCACATTATAAAAGATCAGTTCATCTTCTGTGCGGTTATAAAACCCACCTTTGGGTAATACGATCTCTTTTTCCGCCTCCGGATTATCTGGATCCTTGTACAGGTAATTATTTGCTGCCCGTATGGTGCTGTTTTTGGCCGAACGGTAGGCGTTGGCCATATTGGCATTTTCTCTTATCTGGTGTTCCCTTCCCGTTTTAACCATACGCATGGCACCCAGGAAATCATAACGGAAGTTTTTGGCAAACTTGTAAGAGAGGTCACCCTGCAGGCGCAGATCGATCATATTGATCGTGATGTAGTTATTGGCCAACTCATCAATAATATTGAAGGGCGTAAAATTGCGATTGAAGTATTCGAGATTTCCTTTCTCATCATAGGCTGTAACGGCTCTGCTGGTGTTAAGTGAATAGCTGAAAGGATTAATATCAAAGTCACGGTCATAGCGCCCTTCAACCGGATTGCTTCTCCTGGCCAGGGCTCCTGGTGCCCGCTGATCACGAACGGAGCCAAGCGTAGAAAAACTACCGGAAATTTTTTCAGAAAATTTATAGTTATTACGGAAGTTCAGTGTATACCTTTTTACTTTATCGCCAATGGTCCAGCCATTGTCGCCCAGGAAACTGGTAGAAAAATAAGATTGAGACTTTTCAGTTCCGTATTGGATACTGATAGAATGCTCCTGCATAAAGCTGTTGCGGAATAACAGGTCAAACCAGTCCGTATTGGCTTTTGCATAACGCATCAGGAAAGCACGGCGTGCCTCCGGGGTATTTTCCAGTGGAAAATTACCATTATCATCCCCTACCAGGCTCTCATACAATTTACCATACATAGCATTGTTAGATTGTGAAAGAACGTCTGAGTTCATGAAACCTTTTCTTTCCAACTCAGCCATTACCGACATCTGCTGTGCCGAGTTCATAATATTAAAACCATTATAAGTTGGCTTTAGCTGTGAGCTGAAATTACCCACATAACTCACCTGGGCTTTCCCGCTTCTGCCTTTTTTAGTAGTAATAACAATTACACCATTCATAGCCCTTGCACCATATAATGCAGCAGCAGAAGCGTCTTTCAAAATATCAAAGCTTTCAATATCGTTGGGGTTTAACCCTGCTACAGGCGAGCCTAACAAAGTGGTTGGATCTCCGCTCGTAAGCTGGTCATTTGAAATATTGACAATGTCTTCCAGTACCACACCGTCAATTACCCATAATGGTTTATTGGCACCATTTAAAGAAGTAGCGCCACGGATACGCACTTTAGGAGCAGCGCCAAATGTGCCTGAGGGATTCTGTATGGACAGGCCCGCTGCCCTGCCTTCCAGCATGCGGCTTACGTCGGTCATACCATCCAGCTTTACCTGGTCGGCTTTCAAGGTTACAGCTGATCCTCCGAATTTTGTTTTATCAATTCTCTGAAAGCCGGTAACCACCACATCTTCCATTGTCTGCACTTCCTGTTGTAATACAATGGTGATATTTGTTTCATTCTCTACTTTATACTGCTGTGCTTTATAACCGGCAATAGAAATTTCCAGTATCGTACCATTGGGAATATTGGTCAGTACAAAGCTTCCGTTCTCTGCAGTAACGGTTCCCTGCATCGTTCCTTTGATACGTATATTAACACCACTCAGGGGTTCACCTTTTTCGTTTTTTACCACACCCTTCAGGTCTATCACTTCAATGGTCAGTTCATCAGTCATTGCATTGGTGTTCGCGATGTTTTTTCTACGGATCACCACTGTTTTTTCAACAATATCATACACCAGCGGCTGATCGGCCATGCATAAGTCTAAAACTGTTCGTAACGGTGCATTGCTTACATTAATGGTCACTTTCTTAGCCGTTTTCAGTATTTTATTTTCATACCAGAACCGGTAATCAGTCTGCGATTCAATTTTCTTTAATAAGGTTTCTATCGAAGCATCTTTCTCGATCAAAGTAATTCCCTGTTCGGGTTTTGCTATCACCGAATGCACGATCACCAATAATAATAACAGCAACAAGCCGCTTTTCACATAACATTCTTTTAATGGTGGGATTAGTCTTCTCATAATTAGCATTGAGGGGTTTTATTACAAATGTTTTTATAGACAGCCCCGGTACAGGGTTTAAGGCAACAGGGTCAGGGTATTACCCTCCAGTTTACAGTTAACTTCGCTTAACCTTAATATTTCCAGCACCTTGCTCAGGCTCAGTGACCGGCTTATATAACCGCTGAACAACCTGTCGGCATTCGTGTTTTTAAATACTATATCCACATCGTACCACCGGCTAAGGGCATTCATTACCGTTGATAATTTGGCGCCATTGAATTTAAAAGCACCATCTTTCCAGGCCATCACTTCTTCCAGGTCAACATCCGTTAACACCAGCATATCATTACTATTACCGATCATTGCCTGCTGGCCCGGTAACAGTACTTGGGTTTTGTTATTTTCCCGGTTACTTACTTTTACAGAACCATGTAAGAGGGTGACTGTCCTCTTCTGTTCCTCCGGGTAAGAACAAATATTGAATTCGGTACCCAGCACTTCCACTTCCATCACTCCGTTATCCACAATAAAAGGTTTGGATACATCTCTTTTTACGTTCAGGTAAACCTGGCCGGTTACCTGTATCTTTCTCTGCCCGCCGGTAAAAGCTGTGGGGAAATAAATAGATGAAGCTGCATCCAGCATCGCCTCGGTTCCATCAGGTAATTTTATTTTAAACTGACGGCCGCGGGGTGTGCTCACAGTATGGTATTCAACCTGTTCATTTGGTGCAGTTGTTCCGAAAACATAGGTAATGGCATCGCCTTCCTTTACAATCTTCACCGCGCTTTCCGTGGCCACAGCACCATTAGCTATTTCATCCAGCACAATTGTTTTATTACCCGGTAAGGTTAATATAGCCCCGTCTTTACCCGGTGCAATATCATCTACAGGTGTTACAACCATCTCAGCCTTTGGCTTTGATGTATTATTTAACCACCTGTAAGTAATGCCCGTACCCAGCAGTAATATAAAGACGGCCGCTGCCCGCCACCAGTACGTGCGTAAAGTCTTTTTCCTCCTGTCAGCTGCAATTCTTCTTTTCAATTCGCTCAGCATCTCCGCTTCTAATTTGCCAAGCGATAGCTTTGTCCTGCTAATTACCACGATCAGTTCTTCATCAGCCACCTGTTCATACCAGGCATGTAATAACTTAGCCTCGGCTTCAGTAGCTTTATCATTCAGGTACTTGTCTGCCAATACAGCAAGCTCTTCCTTATTCAATACCACTTTTTTAAGATCAGACATAAAATTTCTTTTAAAACAATAGGTTTAACAGGATCACCAGGACCATAATTTTTTTGTAATAGGCCCTGATAAGGGACATCACCTTGGTAACGTATCCTTCTGCGGTCCTGGGAGAAACACCCATTTTATCAGCTACTGATTCCAAAGGCTCATCCAGCAGCTTATGGTATAAAAAAACAAAGCGGTACTTTTCAGGTAATTTTTCACTGTAATTCTTCAACAGGTCAAGCAATTGTTTATTGTCAATATCTATCGAAGCCGGCTTTATTGCTTTCAGCTTTTGTTTCAGTAAATAATCCTTTTGTCTTTTTTCTTTTAACAAGGCCTGGTACACTGCATACCTGACCATTGCAGACAGGTAGCCTCTCAGGTTCTCTATTTTTAAATCCCCCCTTTTATCCCAAAGGGTGTAAAACACATCCTGGACAATTTCCCGGGTTTCTTCTTCACGCTGTATTCTTTTAAAGGCCAGGAAATACATAGGTACCCAGTAGCGTTTATAGATTGCTGTAAACGCCTGCTCGTCTCCCTGTTCAAGACGCATCAATAGTTCCTGATCCTCAGCGTGTGGGTGTGTTGTCATGCAGCCAAAACCTGGAAAGTTTCCTAATCCTTATATTATAGAGTAATGAGAAATAAAATAGTACGTAGAAAAATCAGGCTTTTTTTACAGGAACTTGCTAACCGGTTGTTTTTAACCAAGTTATTTATCAGAGTGGAAAAATAACATATTATCTTAAACCAATATATGTCAATAAAAAGAGGAAGGCCATTCAGTCTTAGACAAATAAAGCAGCCGCCTATGACAAGGCGGCTGCTTTTATTATAAAAACGGTATGGATCTAAGGAAGTATCTTCATTGTCACAATCAGCCCCTGGGTCATATATCCAGGTAAAATTGTTGATCGGGGTTTATTATTTTGATTTAGTTGGTTTGTTTGCCGGCACGCCTTTTTCACTGATACTTTTTCCGCTGGTTTCCGGAGCTGTAAGCTGTAATTTATATTCACCAGCTTCCTGTATCGTAAAAGTTATTGTTCCTTTCTCATCCGTTACCAGGTTGATTGCATTACCGCCCGGGTTTTTACCGCCTTTTACAACAATACCGCCGATAGGAGTTCCGGGTGTCATCATTATTGTTACTGTGGCAGCTTCGTTTTTCCTGCCACCTGTATAATTTCTTTTTTCTCTTTTATTGGCCGCGGCGCCCGGATCTCCGGTTTTATTACTTTTCAAAACCTCCACTCCTTTTTCATTGGGGCCTTCGTTTTCAGGAACCGCAAACTTCAGGGTATATTCACCGGTTTCTTCAGCAGCAAATGTTATTTCTCCCGCTTCATTGGTAGTAGCGTTAATCATATTACCGCCCGGGTTTTTACCGCCTTTTACTACTATTCCGCTAATGGGCTGACCACTAACAAAAGCCACTGGCTGTCCAAAAGCAGTGTTGGGAGTTTGTCTTTGGTTTACTTTTTCGCCAAAATTATTTCCCTGTGTTTGCCTGGCTGTAGTCGGTGTCATAGAAAGTCGTGTGGGCATACTGTTGCCAGAATCCCGGGCTATTCTATTATTGACTATTTCCTGCTGCGGTCCGCTAAAAGGAATGCTGTCATTGCTGGTATTATCTGTAAACCGGTTATCCCTGTTACTCCTGGTTGTATTAAAATCAGTAACGGGACTATTTTGTGCTGCCCCCTCTCCCGGCCCGGCCGATATGTTTTTTGCATAAGAAGAAGAGCTGGCGCCTCCGCCCGAACCCAGGCCTTTACCAATCCTCTTTTTTCCTATTGCCATGGTTAACCCGAGGTTGATCTGCATGGCTTTATACTGTTCCCTATGGTTTGTAGCTGACCAGGAACCATTGAGCATCTGTTGAGGCTCATATATATTTTTATCATTAAAGCCGCCCTGCGGCACCCAGTTATTGGTAACCATCTCTATCTGCGGCCCCGCCACAAGCGTACCACCGGCAAATAATGACAGGTTTGCACCCAGTCCATAGCTTATTCTCAATTGAGGATTAAAGGTCAGCAGACTGTAGTTTTGCTTATCCCTTTTTACCAGGTCTTTTTGCTGCGTTTGTCCATTAGCTGTATAAGAACCTGTTTGCGTAAATGCCGGGATTGTTAAATAAGTATAACCAACTCCTATAACCGGCGAAACGCTAAATCTGTTCCAGGTTAATAATGCCTGTACACCGGCCTGTCCTGAAAATGCACGGGAAGCAGAGCCGCCGGTATTTGCTGAAACAGTATGCGTAGTTGAATATACCTGGTACCTGTCAGCCACGTCATTGTTATCCGGAGTAACACTTTTAATACCGGTATAATTACATCCGATATTGCCCCCCAGTGAAAACCCGTTACCAGGAACACCGTTATTCCATTTTTTTTGATAAAAAGGCACAAAAGCATCTGCCTGTACATTCCAACCATTTCCCACAGGGCTACTCTTGCCCGTATTTAAATGATGGGTGGCGCCCGCTGCTACCGATAGCAGGACTTTATTTTCCTGTGCCAGGCTGACCTGGGCCGAAAACAACATAGTGGCTAATAAAATTCTCGTTTTCATCACTTTTAGACGTTTGGTATATGTCCTTATCAACGCTTGGATATAATTGTTACCCCATAACCTGCATTTTTTTAGCCAACCTTTTACCCCGGGTTAATTACTGCCCGGGCAGGTTTTACTTATTTTTAATAATTATCTTTAAGTAATAAACCAGCTATCCAGGTACCTGGTACACATATTCAGCACTTTAACAAAAGCATATAACTGTTATGAAAGGCCTCCTGTTATTTCTGCTGCTGGGAGCTACTGCATTGCTGGGCTTCTTTCTGATACAGCCTGCCCCAAAAGCTACACCCGCGGTTACTCCTAAAGAAAAGGATACCACCCAGGCTGTTCCTGTAAAATATATTTACCTGACTTTTGATGACGGACCTTTAAACGGCAGTGAGAACATTGACAGTGTAATACTGGCCGAAAGATTAAAGATCAGTGTGTTTATTGTTGGTGAACATGCCGAAAAACTGGAGAATTATTATACAATGTATGAACAGAATCCTTTTATAGAAGCCTATAACCACAGTTATACCCATGCTAATAATAAGTATGCGTTGTTTTACCGTGATCCTGCCAATGTTTTAAAGGACATTCAAAAAAATGAGGCCCTGCTACATCTTAAATATAAGATTGTCCGTTTACCTGGTCGCAATATGTGGCGGGTAGGAACCAGGAAACGCGATGACGGTGTAAGTGACGCAGCTGCAGCCGACCTGCTGGCACAAAACGGGTACACATTATATGGCTGGGACCTGGAATGGCAGCACAATGCAAAAGACGGAACACCGGTACAAACTGTAGACGAAATGGAAAAAGAAATAAGCAGCAGGCTGGAAGGAGGTACCGGCATGTTTACTAAAGATCATATTGTTATATTGATTCACGATGAGATGTTTCAGAAAAAGTGGGAAGAAAGTGAGTTAAAACAATTGATTGACCGGCTGAGGCAAAGAGATAATTATATATTTGAACATGTCCGTTTTTATCCAAAATCCTGAAAAGACGATACCCTATCAATAACGAAATACTCAATATGGATTACGAAATATTACTTCGCTTTTTGTTGGCCGCCATTTGGGGCGGGCTGGTAGGTGCTGAACGTGAGTACCATAATAAATCGGCTGGTTTTCGGACATTAATGATGATCTCTATAGGCTCTTGTTTTTTTACCATCATGTCACAGTCGATAGGAGCAGGAAATAACCCGGACCGCATAGCATCTAATATTGTAACAGGCATTGGCTTCCTGGGGGCGGGTGTCATATTCCGGGAGCAAGGCCGGGTAAACGGCATTACTACGGCAGCAGCAATATGGGCGGTAGCAGCAGTAGGCATGGGTATAGGAGCCGGCTATTATTTTGCAGCAGGCTGTGGAAGTATTATGATATTAGGCGTTTTGGCCGTTTTACGGGTAATAGAAAAGAGAATAGAAAGCCATCATTTATTACGCATTTATACCATACAGGGCCTTTACTCAGCTGCCCAACAAAACAATATAACGACTTTGTTAAAAGAAGCCCGTCTTAATTTCAAGTTAACGAAAGAGATCCGGGAGGGAGACAACTACATTACCACCTGGCAGGTAAAAGGTAAAGCCACTGCACATGAGCTATTCACAAGACAACTCATGGACGACAAAACCTTTAAACGGATCGAATACTAAGTATCATATCAAACCATACCCTTTCCCGGAAAACATTAAACATCCCTTTATCATAAAAATATATTAACGCACTATCAATTTTGACGGCCTAACCATAGCGCAATCCTTAGCTACCAGCATTAATTCCCGAACAGCAAGAAGCGGTTTAAAAAGTTAACATTGGAAGTATTATCTTATCATTAAGTTTGTGTTACCGCATATAAATATCCCAATATGACAGCTACAAACAAAAAGACACTTCGTAAACAGGTGGAAGAGAAACTCACCACTGCCTTTGCAGATATTAAAGAGATCGTTGGTGAAAAAAAATTCAGTAAAAAAATAAAAAAAGCAGGCAAGATCCTGGCTGAAGGAGCTACTGCAAAAGCTACTCCGAAAAAGAAGGCCGCTACCGGCAAAAAAACAAGTCCTGCTAAAAAAACAAAAGCAGCCCCACCTAAAAAAACAGCTGCGAAACCGGCAACCGAAGAATAGACCGGGATAATGTTAGCTGCAACCTATAAAAAAGGCCAGGTCTGGAAAGACCCGGCCTTTGCTAACCTATGAAAAACACCTAGTAAAAAGTATACCATGTAATGGCATACTTTTTACTTGATGTGAAAATGAGTTTCTGGTTAATGTGTCAGTATTACTAAACACCAATATTATCTGACCGTTATTCTATTATTTAACTCCGTTGACAGTGCATCTTGCCGTCAGTTGTATTCCCGATTTTTTATTGGTTACTTTAAGGATGTACACTCCCGCAGGTAAGTGTTGTATATTTAATTCCTGCTGCAGACCTGAAAGATTTTTTTCCAGCATTACCTGACCAGCGACACTGATCACCTGTACCTGGTAAGGATCCTGTTGCCAGCTTTGGGGTAACCTGATATTCAGTTTATGAGAAGCGGGATTGGGAAAAACATGCAGGCTTAACACCCCGGCACCATTTACCTGTACAGTTTCAGAATAAGATAAACTACCATCCAGGTCTACTACCCTGATACGGTAATATGCTTTACCGGAAACAGAAGCCACATCGTTGAAAGTATAAGACTGCCTGTTTGTGCTGTTACCGGTAGCTGTTACTTTACCAATACTGATGAACTGTTGACCGTCAGTACTTTTTTCTATTTCATAATAAGCGGTATTCAACTCGGTTAAGGTGAACCATTTTACCAATGTACCGGCAGATGATTGTTCAACATTTATACCTCCAAAGCTAACAGGCAAAGTGATTGCGGGAGAGCTGCATATCTGGGCCGAACCATTGTAACCTGTAGTAGTACCTGTACCATCTGCTTTATCCGACACGGTAATACCATTTGTACCAATGGCTGCCACAAAAGAGCCACCACCGCCGGGATTCCTGGACTCAGGTGCGCCACCGCCGCCGGAGTAACCACCACCACCGCCGCTTTCTTTATCATCGGCGCCACCGCCACCGGACCAGCCCCAGCCGCCATTAATGCCTACTGCATCATCCTGCGAGCCGGCGCCACCTGCCGCACCGTTAATATTACCCTGGCCGCCTGACTGACCGGCATTCAGGTTGCCATTGCCTAAGCCGGCAGAAAGCAGGCCACCACCACCACCGCCGCCATGCGGACAGTTAACTACCCATTCGCCATGATAACCGCCCTGACCGCCTGTGCCGCCACGACCATTATTTACCGAAGTTCCGCAGCCTCCGTTACCTCCAACACCTGCATCGTCGCCGCCGCTCACGCCATTTTCTGAAGCCGCACCGTTGGCACCGTTACCGGTATTATCTTCACCGCCACCGGCACCGGCCACCATGATCAATACACCATTTTTGTATACAGCGCTTGAACCTCCGCCACCTGATTCGGTAGGACCATTCGCACCTTTTTGACCTATAATAACACGGAACACATCACCGGGAACCACATCTATATAAGCATATACGGTTGCCCCGCCGCCTGCCATATTAGCTATGGTAGTTGCCTGGCCACCGCTGGCACCGGTAAGACTGATCCTTACCTGGGTAACACCCGCGGGTACCACAAAATCCTGTGGTGCCCCGGTGTAGCCGATATTCGTTGTGGTTAATCCCGCACAACTGAACTGGGCGTTACTATAATGGAAAGAAAGGCTAATGATAAAAAGGTAAAAGATCCGGGCAAGATGTTGCCGGCTCAGAGAAGCGTATCTCCTTCGTACTAAAGCACCGTTTTGTTTATTCATATAGTTAGTTTACGATTTCGGCAAAGGAAATCTACTAAGCGGCGCAAAAAAAGAAGAGGAGTAGCCGTTTTCCCGAAAACGGGCAGCAAACAATACTAACTATTTAAATATTAACAAATTACAAATTTATATTTTAAAACATTTGTTACACTTATTACCAGGTATAATGTAACGCAGCCAAGTTGTTGCAGCAATAAAATAAGCTAAATGATGCATTGCATGGATAATACTACCAACATAAACAATCCTTCATTCTTATTTTCGCTGGTCCTTTTTCAGGTTTTCAATGAAGGAAGATGGTGATACGCCGGTGACCTGTTTAAACGCAGCGGCAAATTTACTGTGTGTGGAAAAACCACATTCTTCGGCCAGGTGTGAGATTTTATATTGCTGATAGTCTTTATCCTGTCTCAGCTTATCCACAATGTAGTTGATCCGCCATTCATTGATATAACCGTTAAAGTCTTTCTCCTTGTGTTTATTAATAGTAGCCGACAGGTATTTGGTATTGGTCTTTAAAATACTGGCGATATAGGGCAGGGTTACATCTTTTCCAAGATACAGCTGTTCGGCCTCCGCCCTGGCCAATCCATGCAGCAAACGTTGTTCTGTTTCTTTTGGTATCACCAATCCTTTGCGTGGTTCTGTATCCGGCTCCATGACCTCCGGCTCTTTTTCCGCTTTTTGTACCAAAGAGTCCGGCTCTTCCTCCGTCACTATTCCCGCGAATAACGGAATGGTGCTTACGGATTTCCGCGCATTTAGTTTATCGAGATAAGCCAGGTATTTCTCCCTTTCCCTTTTCCGGACCCTAAGGGTATAGAGTACGGACAATACCAGTATAATGACTAACCCCACACATAAACTATACAGTATATAATTATCGGTCGTTTTTTGTTTTAACTCATTCCCGAATTTTTCAATTAACTGGTCGGACACCCGGTTGGTAAGGGCAGCCTGTTGCTGTAACAATTCTGTGTATTGCGATTGAAACTGCAAAGCCTTATCATGCTCGCCTTTTGCACTGTAATAATCCTGGAGGGTTTTGTAGGTGTACAACTTTAAATTAAAGTTCCCGGAAGTGTTGATGTATGCTGTTGCGCTGTCCAGGTAACGCTTTGCTTCAGGATACGCTTTTTGCCGCAGGGCCAGTTCACCCAGGTTATGGTAAATAAAGCCTTTTAACTCGGTTTCCTGGTCACCCAGCAACTCCAGGGCCCGGTGTAAATAATTACCGGCCTGTACAAGACTATCCAATCTTATATAACAAAACCCGGCAAGTTGATAACAGGTTGCTACCGGTATGCTATGTTGTGCGCCGGCGCCAAGCGGAGCCGGTACCAGTTTCATGGCTGCTGTTATTTCCTGCAAAGCGTCCCCGTAACGAAGATCGTTGATAGCATAATAAGCTTTCTCCTGGTGGATGAAGAGTTTCATCAAAGGTGCATCCAGTTTGGTTTTACTCAGGGCTTCGGCAATTCCGATATACTTTTTCCCTTCTGTAGTCAGGCCCAGCTCACGGAAGGTGGTAGATAAGAACCCGGAGATCCGTAAGCGCCATTCATCATTACCTGTTTTATGAGCCAGCTTTTCTCCCTGCATCGCCAGCGCTAATGCATCGGCAGATTGCCCGGTACGTTTTTTTAAAGTAGCCAGTAACATCAGGCTTCTTAACTTTTGTAAACTATCTGCAGATTGAAGCAGGAGGGAATCTGCCTGTCGGATGGCCTGATCAATATGTGTAGCGGAGAGCGTGGTGGCTACATAATAATAAATGCTGTCAAATCCTTTCTGTTGTGTGCTATTCTTTTGGGCAAAGCTTACTAATGAGGTTCCTAAACATATCATTAATAAAGCCATGATAGGTCTTATGCTGGTGCTAGTCATATAGCAAAAATAAAGAATGCGTTTAATCTCTTGCCTGATTTTTCGGTATCTTTTTTTATAAGTGATAGCACCCGGCTTCAGCAATCATTACCCGTTATTTTATTACAATAAAACAGGCGGCATATATGCCGCCTGTTTTATCTATTTACTGTATGTTTACTTTTTCATCATCCAGGGCGAGCTGGCCAATACCAGTGTTACATAAAACTGGCTGATCCTGTCCTCGGGCGCATTGTCCAGAGACTGCCCTGCACTGCTTTTCCAGGCATGTTTACGGAAACTACCGGTATAACCTGCCTGCAGGCCAATAGAGTTAGAAGGATATTTGGGCGACTTAAATGCCACACCGATACCGGCGCGGTATACAAAAAACCGGTTGTTGAATTTAACCGGCTCAATACTGTTCCGTACAGTGGGAGATCCCAGTACATCATCAAAATCAACCGCAGAATTATCGCGGTAAAAAACAGCCTGGTAATGTTGTGCGCCCAGGCCAACCAGCGGATACAGGGTTACTTTTTCACTTTTCAATATATCGTAACCTATATTGGCGTTAAAGCCGATATGGCGGATGGTACTGCTTTGCTCATCCCTTTTACGGGTAAGACTGCTACCTACCGTAAAGCCCATATCCGATACCACCCGGTTCATTTCCTTCATCCATCCCAGCCCGAGTGTAAAAGCATGATCTTTTAAGGGATCATATTGCGGCTGCCCGGCCACCCTGGCATTAAGCCCGTCGAAGGATTGAAAACTAACACCGGCAGTGCGTGTCATAGCCGGCATAAACTGTTTCATTTTTTCTTTATCGTATTTTCTCTCTCTTTTATCGGTACCATCCTGCGCAAAGCTATTCATCGATAAGCCTATCAATAGAGCAAAAATTATTGGTTTCATATAGAAGGGTTTTGCATAACCCTAACAAATAGGATGCCTGAATAATTATAGATAACCTTTACCAGTAATGAAGTATTGAAAAACAAACGTTTATTAAAAAAACTTTACTATTGGTTCTTCTCATATCCATATTCACTTAGCTTATTATAACAATTACAATATTCCCATTAGTAAGCTATTCTTTTTTTATCAATCTTGTCTGTAAACAAAAAATAATCCAACTCCGTTACCAATCCTCCGTTATACCAATATTCTTTTTTCTCCCCAATATCAGTATCAGAAAAAGGGAAATAAAATGTTTTAAAAGTAACCCTTCCTCCTTCATAAGAAGTAACACCATCGCTTACAACAAATTCGCCTTCGTTTTGCCGAACATTATCAACCATTATAAAAAGTCTACCACCGCTATTAAATACTTTCTCTGGAATATATACTATTCCAATAGAGTCGGGATAAAAATTATTACCTGCTACTGGACCCTTAGCTTTTATGATGTAAATATTACCCTCCATATGAGAATCAAGAAATAAAAAATATTCTTTCTTCTTGCATCCAATTAACGCAAATGGCAATATACATATAGAAAAGAATAATATCTTTTTCATTTTTGTCATATTTCCGCTGGTTTCCCCATTGAAAACCATAAATGCACCAGCACTTATTTACTACTTTTTTGCAATTGTATTTACTACTTAAGATAATTACATTTATAATATAAAAAAGGTTTGACAAGACCATCTCATCAAACCTTTTTCATTAATCTATTTGTACTTACTACCTCGACGCATCATAAGCTGCTTTTAACAGCGAATTGGCGCCCCGGGCATCCTGGGCAAATTCCCAGAACATGATACCGTTACCACTGGTCTTGGCCAGCGTTGTTTTAGCTTTAATGGTATTAATGCCATTATAATAATAAGTACTGCCGCCAACAGTGAACTGATCGTCATTGGCATTGGCGCCGTCGGCTAATAAGGTTACATAGGTTCTCGCTGTATTGGCACTATTTTTACCATATAGGGGCACACCTAAAATAGCTTTTTCTTTCGGTAATCCTTTTTCATTTAACCAGATATTCAATACCCTTTCAGCCATATTATAGGAAGAATGGTGATTGGGATTAGCCGCATCGGTGCCAATACCATCATAAGCCATCAGGTTTACAAAGTCAACCGCTGCGATGGCTTCGGGTGTAATACCGTCTTTAACAGGTCCGGCAAACAGGCCGGCTGTTACCGCCATGCTCAGGTATTTATGCCAGGAATGTAATTCGGCCGACAACTCCTGCATGAACAGACTAAAGGTTATATCACTGCCATGATTGGCCCGTGGATATTCCCAGTCCAGGTCAATACCATCCAAACCATAACGCACGGCAAAGTCAACGATATTTTTAATGAAGATCTTACGCGTTTTTTCATTGGCCGCAATAGTACGGTAAATCAATTCACTGCCACTTAACGAGATAGCTGTTTTCACACCCTTTTCCTTGGCCAGGTTCTTCAGTTTTTCGAAGTTGGCAAAATTGGTGAGGGTTTGCAGGGTACCGCCTTCCTGCGGGTTTAAAAAAGCAAAATGAATATGCGTGATATAAGCCAGCTTGGCCGTATCAAAAGTATTGATACTGTTGGTATGGTAACAGTAAGCTACCGATTTAAAGCTTTTATCGGCTACATAGGGACCGTCCGGTTTTTTAACCTCAGCAGCACCGTAGTCATCGGGTACCCATATCACATCTTTTTTACAGGAGGCGAAAACGGTTACCAATAACAGGCTGTATATAAAAAAGTTCTTGATCATAGTTTTTATTTTATCGTCAGTAAACGATGTAACTGGAACTAATGTTTATAATATTATCTTTTTACCTGGTCAATGGCCAGGCCATAAGGGGCATACCCCTTAAATAAGAATTCAGGAACATAACCACCTTTCAGCTTCACCCGTTTAATACCCGAGTTAGGAGCTGTAGTACTGATGGTAGCAGGATTGCCCGAACCACTGATATCGGTATTGGAACGATAGCCATAGTACAGGTAACCATTACCCGATTCATCTACATCTATATCAATATTAGTAATATAGATATATTCTCCGGCCGCGCCCTGGTTGCTGTAAGCGCCTACTCCTATTTTCATATCATTCGCTATATCCACCGCTACGATATTTGCACCGTCAATATCCGAACGGTATAAACCTACCGTTCTGCCAGCATCATCGCGGTTAATAGCAAAGTAGATATGTTTGTTTACACTATCCACCACAAAAGTGCGGATAGCATGGCTTTGAATAGCTGTAGTGAATTTGCTTAAATAAGTACCGCCATTACTGTATTTATAAATACCCTTACCGGTAGTACCTGCGTATGATACCCATATCTCATTACCTACTTCTTTTACATCAGATGAGAAATAAGTAGTAACGGCCTCACCGGCAATGGTAGCATTGATATTCAGGTTGGCATTATAGGCAGGATAAGCAATTTCTGTAGCCGATGCGTTTACAACACGTAAGCCATAGTTACGGGTAGTCCACCAGATATTACCATTCTTGTCTACGGTATGCATCCATGGATCATCCCTGTAGTCCAGCGTAGTAGCTACCGGCTTTGTGATAATATTTTCACCGGTACCATCCAGGTTAAATGATTTCAGCACACCATCAGCCACCGTATACGGAGCAGAAGAGAACCTTGTACCATGACCCGTTTCGGATAAGTAGAGTTTATTTCCTTTAACCGATAAACCAAATGCATTATACCCCGTAGTAACACCAATCCATTCTACTGTAGAGGCAGACATGGTCCTTAGTTTATAACGATATATCCGGCGTGTAGTAGCATCTGTAAAATATAATGTTTTAGCCAGCTCACCTTTTACATCAATGGTCACTTCGGTACTTAATGTTTCCTGGCCGTCATTAATGGTCAGTTTAACCAGGTGCGGCCCTTCTGTGGTAAAAGTAGCTTTGGGTTCTGCCAGTGTGGAGGTACCCGCTTCACCCAGGTCCCAGTTATAAGTTACGGTGCCGCCAGGGTATTGAAACACTTTGGCAGAGAAAGTAACCTCAGTAAACACTCCAATATTCTCCGGCACAATGATCTGTGGTTGCTGTTTCTCTATCACAATGGTTTTAGACACTTCTTTCTTATTGCCATCGCCCTGCCAGGTGGTTAGCTTTACTTTATAGGTACCGGGAAGTGCATAGAACAAAGTATCCGGTGTCATTTTTTGCGAACTGGTATCGTCCAGTATTTCTCCCTTATTGTTCAGGGTTTGCCCACCGCTGTATTCCCATAAAAACCTGTCGGCATTTTTGGAACGGTTGGTTAAAACCACTTTTGCAGGCGCCGATACTTTATAGGTCGGGAAATCAAAGTTGGCAATATACTCTCCCTCCTGGCCTATACTGGTAATATCCTTTTTAGAACAACCCAATATAAACAAGACCAATAAGGACAGTATTAATATTTTTTTCTCTTTCATAATCTTACAGGTTATTATCAAAAGTTCTGGTTGTTGAAGTAGTAGCACCGGTTGGGGTAATAGCATCCACATCTATTTTAACGCTATACAACCCAATTTTAACCGTACTTTTTACAATGGGTAATAAAGCCGCTTTGGTAAGGTTGGCTCTTAAGTTTTCCATACCCAATGGTGTTAAAGCATAAGTACCGCTGGTAGTAAAGTGAGTGGCCGGGGCTCCGGGAAATAAGCTTAAATAATCATCTTTGGTAATGCTGTAGGCCAGTATACCTTTTAATACGGCAAACTCATTATCGGGCAGTTTACCAATAAGGGTAGCATCATTAGGATACATACCGGTTGCCTTTTTTACCTCGTAGTCGCCTCTTATTACATAGTTATTACTAACCGTTACCCAGTAATCATCCAGCTGCGTACGTTTTACTTCCTTCCAGGGGGTTTTGGTTTTAATAGTATCGGTGATCAGCAAAGTAGAGAAGGTTTCCTCTTTTGTTTTAACAGCCGTTCCTTTCAGCAGTTGCAGGTCAATACCGAAGGTTTCAAAAACGGTTTCCGAAAACACCACTTTATCAAACCTGTCATCACGTTGTGAAACTGAGGCTGTCACAATCAGGGTATCATCAATAGCCGGGCGGGTATTATTATAACTCACCCTGAGTGTGGCCGCGAATTCCCCGTTGGTTGTTCCCAGCTCCGTAATGGGATCATTTTTTTTACAGGATGTGGCCGCACTTATTACCAGCAGGCTACATATATATAACAGTATTCTATTCATAGCTGAAATGCATTAGTTTTTAAGTGTAGAATTGGCAGCCCACCAAACAGGCATAAATACCCAGTCACGTGCAGCAGCGCCTAAACGGGCTATTTCTTTGGGGTTATAAATATATTCCGTTTGCGGATCGTAGGTAAACCGCTGGATATACCTGCCACCCCACTCCGCCAGGGCAAAACGCGGGTAATACAGGTCAGGATATGCACGGGTATTATAACCATAACGGCGCATATCCACCCAGGTTTCACCCTGCAGGTATAAGGCTATCCATTTCTGCATCATGATATGGGCAATGGTCAGCTGATCAATATCCTGGGCCACTTTTGTTGAACCCATATAGTTGATGATCTGGCCTTCTTCTACCCCTAAACGTCTTAAATTATGTTCAATGCCCTGCCTGTAAGCAGTTAACGCTCCATCCTTATCATTGGAATGAAATAAGGCTTCGGCTTTAATAAAATACAGCTCTTCCTTTATCATATAAGGATAAGGTGAATTATCCCTGGTCCAGAAGGCACTGTCCAGCCTGGCAAAGTCCTGGTAAGTAGTACCACTGGGTAAGCCCGCATCCCTTAACCCTTCAGACATTTTTGCGCCCAGGTATTTATTATTGGCTCCGGGTTTGGTAAGCTTATATAAACGTGGATCGTATATATTGCTTGCCGCATTTACCGTTAAGGCCTTCATCAGCACATCGGTTGGCAGGGAATTCACCAGGTCGTTACGGATATCCGCAAACTGCCATTCAGGGTTTGGCCTGGTAGGTCCCCACAGGTTTTTTTCCCAGCTGGAAGCAGATGATTCAGGATATAAGAACATGGCATCAGAAAAACCTGCCAGTGCATCGTTTACAATGGTGATCAGCTCGGTATAACCATTGGTAAAATTAGCCGTATGTAATTTCAACCGGGCTTTGATAGCGGTTGCAAATGATTTCCATTTTTCATAATCGCCACCATATACCAGGTCGGCTGTGGCAGGCATAGAGGCTGCAGAAGGACTTACTTTATTTAATTCGGTAACCCCTTCTTCCAATAGCTTTTCAATACCGGCATATATTTTTTCCTGGGGATCATATACAGGATTAAAAGAACCGGAATAAGCCTGATCATAAGGCATATCGCCAAATACATCGGTAGCAGTTAAGTAACTAAGGGCTAATAATATTTTGCCCACACCTGTGTAATTATTAGATCCTTCGGCTGCTGCCCTTACCAACATACCGGCAGGGCCGGCAATGTTGGAGCCTACATCAAAATAATGCCAGCGCCAGGCGCCCATACGGGTAATACTGTTATAATTCCAGGTATCCGTCTGTGCGTTGCTCTGGCCGGCACGGGTAGTTACATAATAACTATGGTAACTGGCATACCTTGCCTGTGCATATAAAGAGTAAGCCATATTGGCCTGTATGGCCGGGAGGCGCATACGCGTAGGCACCGTTACCGGCTGTACCGGGTTACTGTTTATATCCAGTTTATTACAGGAAATGGTTACTGTAATAAGCAGGAAGAAGATGAAAAACTGTTGAATACTTCTCATATCAGAATAAGTTATAGTGAAATATTTAAACCAAAAGAAAACGAACGGGGCAATGGTATCGCACCATTATCTACCCCCATGGTACTTGCTCCGGTACCGCCGGCATTTGGACCCGCACTGTTCACCTCAGGATCGCCACCGGAATAGTTGGTGATCACAAAAGGATTTTGCGCCGAGAACTCAAGACCCACATTGGCCAGACCGATCCTGGACGCCCATGCTTTTGGCAGGTTATAACCCAAGGTAATAAAACGCAGCCTTGACCAGTTGATGGTTTCCACAAAGTTGGTACCCACCTGGTAGTAGTTACCGGCAAAATAAGTATAGTCCAGTACTACCGGTTTTGTATTTCTTATATAAGAACCATCCTGTTGTGCTACCACACCATTAAACACAAATTCTTTATCGCGCCATTCACCAATATCATACGCAGTACCTACCGACATCATACGCTGACGGCTGGCATTTAAGATATCGCCGCCAAAGCGGAAGTCCCACAGAAAAGAAAGACTGAAATCCTTATAGTTCAGGCGGTTTAAAATACCCATATTGAATTTGGGTTCGCGGTTACCAATATTTCTTTCTATACCATCAATAATGGGGTAACCATTGGCATCCACAATCACATACCCTTCCGGTGTACGTTTGTAATCGGTACCCACAATACCCAGTACAGGATCACCTAAGGTGGTAGCAGCGCTACCGCCGTTCAACTGGGCATTGGTATATTTAAACGTCACAATATCACCGGCAAACTGTGTCATTTTCGACATATTTTTCCAGGCATTCACCGTAGCACTCCAGGTAAAATCTTTTGTTTTTACAGGTATCACATTCACCGAAGCCTCAAAGCCCCTGTTCCATAAGGAACCGGCATTAAAGGTCATGATCACATAACCCGACGGTAAAGGCACACGCGGGGTCATGATCATATCGATGGTTGTACGTTTGTAGTAAGCCAGGTCTACATTTACACGGCGTTTCCAGAAACTCAATTCCGCACCTATCTCCAGCTCTCTTGTTCTTTCAGGAACAAGATCAGGATTACCACCGGTAGCATCAACTACATAACCACCGCCGTAAGCGATATACTGAATTAAATTGGTATTGGTCTTGTAAATAGGTGCATCCTTACCTACCCTGGCATAACTGGCACGTAATTTACCAGTCCAGTTCCTCGTGTCAAACAATTCGCTGAAAGTAAAACTTCCGGAATAGGAGTCCGAATAAAATGACCTTGAATGAGCGGGCAGTGTGGAAGATTTATCTATACGGCCCGTCATATTGAAAGACAACAGGTTTTTGTAGGAAATACCGAAGTCGCCATAATAGGAATAACGCTGACGGCGGGGTAAGGTTTCCCTGGTAACCACTCTTTCTGCGTTATTGGGTGAAGGAATATCAGGTACCAAAAAGTTCTCAGCTGTATAAGAAATGCTATGCAGTTCGTAGTACTCGCTGGAAGCTCCTAATATCAAAGAAGTAGTAAAATCGCTCCAGAACTTTTTCTGCATGGTAGCATTAAAGGTGGAGGTAATAAATTTGGATTTGCTGTTTGATTCAGACAGGAACCCCCTGAAATAATCGGCACTTGGTGTACCTGGCGTAATGATGGTCCTGTATTGCGAATTGGTATAATCCTGGCCCAGGCGATAGGATAAGGTCATCCAGTCAAAAGGTTTATAATCCAGGTTACCGTTTACAATAAACCTTTCCACATTATTATTCCTGGGGTTACGCATTACGCCCCACATGGGTGAAATACGGGCATTGCGGCCATCATCCTCCTCTTCTTTGTAAGCATATAAAGGCTCACCATTAGGGTATTCGTATGATTTAATATCATAACGGCGCGGATAGGTAAGTATACTGTTGATCCAGCCACCTGCACTGGCGCCGCCCAAACCTTCCTGGATATTATTTTTAACATAGTTGGTAGATACCGTTAAACTCACTTTTTTGCTGAGTTTTGCAGTAGCTTTCATCAGCAGGTTTATTTTTTCCTGCTCGGTATTGGGAACCATAGCTGTTCCTTTACGGTAACCGCCGGAAACATAGTATTGCAGTTTTTCGGTACCACCGGTTACGTTCATATTTACATCATGTGTAATGCCGGTTTCAAAAAAGCGCTGCAGGTTATCATAAATGGTTTCGTCGTAACGGAACTTACGGCCCCAGGAGCTGCCCGATGCCTCATCGTACACACCACCGGTACCGGTGGTATAAATGCCCTGCTGGCGGGGTAAACGGCCCATGGTTTCCATAAAGGTTTTATAGCCGCCGCTTATTTTCATAGTGCCGGCTTTACCTTTTTTGGTATTAATGATAATGGCGCCCGAGGAGGCGTCGATACCATATAAGGCTGCTGCTGCCGCACCTTTCAGGATAGTGATATCCTCTATATCCTCGGGGTTGATATCGGCCGCCCTGTTAACGGTAAAGTTGCTGGAGGAGTTATTAATGCGGATACCATCCACGATCATCAACGGCTGGTTATCGCCGGATAAGGTGGTGGAGCCACGTAAAATAATTTCGGAAGGTAAACCCGGTGAACCACCCGAAGAGGATATCTGTGCACCGGCTACCTGGCCCTGTAAGGCATTGATGAGGTTGCCCTGGTTGGCCGAGCGCAGGTCATCGCCTTTTACAGTCTGTACCGCATAGGTCAGGTTCTTTTTATTACGTTCAATACCCAGGGCGGTAACTACTACCTCGCCCAGGTCGCCGTTGGCGGCATCCATGGCTACATCAATTTCCAGCGTGTCGCCAATTACTTTCAGTACAGGTATCATACCTACCGCGGTAAAACGGAGGGTTTGTCCCTTGTTTGCTCTGAGTTCGTAACGCCCGGTGGAATCGGTGAAAGTGCCAAGTGCGGTTCCTTCGGCCTGTACGCTTGCTGCCGCTATGGGGAAGCCGTCTATAGCCGAGGTCACTTTACCCCTTACAGTAACACTTTGCGCCTGTAACAAACTACCTGCAAAAAGCATTACAAGGAGTACCAGTAAGGTTCTTTTCATAAACAATTAAAATTTTGTGAGCCAGTTGTTATGTGTAAAACTTTATCAATTACCTGGTGCTGTTCTTATTATTTTGGTAACCGGCTGTAGTACCCTGATTCCCCCAACCCCAAAGGGGCGGTTGGTTGCGACGCTCCCTTCAGCTGCAGTAATACTAATGAGCATTATAAAAAACTTTGCCCCGAGCCTATAACCTGTATACCCGAATAATATGGTTCTAATACATCAATTCTTTATTGAATTACCGGCTTTTGCCGGTACCCAACCTGTTACAACTAATCTATAACCTCTCCCACGATAACAAAATGAACATTGTGCCTGAAGAAAAAATTCTCAAGAAGGACTATCTCATTTTCCCATAGCAAAGTTGTACAATCGTTAATAGCACTGGATAAAAATATGGTAATTTCGTGCAAAAAACAGCACAAAATTGCAAAATGTGGATAACTTTTGCCGCAAAAACCTTAATAGTTGTAGGTTAACGATATAAAACGGGGATTTCCGCTTTTCCCCGATTTTTTATCCCCATTCTCTTTGTCCATTCGGGGTACTGCAGGTCAAAGGCTGCCCGATGGAAGCGGCATTCCGGCAGTTTGTGCCGGAATACAGCGGACAGCGGGAACTGCTGCTCAGCCTTGTTACTACAGCTGACAGCCCCACCTAAAAAAAAGATGGGCGCCCGCAGGCACCCACCAGGATTGGGTTTAAGGTTAAGGCTTAGCTTAAGAGAAAGATTTAATTAAAATTGTATCCGGTAATTAAAGTTGGGCCAGAAACCCAACTGGTTTTGGGTACGTATGCTGGCCGAACGGCTGTCATACCACCGGTTGAACACATTTTTATGATTGGTCACATTTTGAAAATCAATAAAAAACTCCTGCATATAGCCCTTACTGTTCATGCGATAGGTGAGTTTAATATCCATACGGAAATAAGCTTTTGTACGCAGTTCAAACGACCGGTCCTCGTAATAAATAACCCGGTTGGCCTGTTTTGATGCCGCTTCATTTATAGGCGTGTAACGCTTACCTCCGGCCGCGGTCAGCTTCATATCCACCGCAATAGTATGTATGCCCTTTAACTGCCACTCCTTACCGCCCAACGCATTCACCACGTAGTTGCCGTTAAAAGCCGTATTATGCTGTACCCCATTGCTGCCCTTATATTTTGAATTAAAAACTGAAACCGTGCTTAAAAAGTAATACCCCCCGGCGAATGGTTTTTCAATGGTCAGCTCAGCCCCATAATTGTACCCCTTTCCTTTATTCACCAGGCTATCCTCCAAACCGGTCTCGTAACCGGCACCCAGGTTTACAGCAGACCAGTCGGTTGGCCGGGTTTGCACCGGTATATTGTTTAATAACTGCGTGTAGGCTTCCAGCTTGTATTTCCAGTTGGCTTTTAACACCTGCTCCCAGCCCGCTACTATATGGTTACTTTGCGTAAAACCCAGGTTGCGGTTGGTTTGTACAAAGCTGCCGTTCACCGGTGTTTCATGAAAATAGGTCATGAGTGTCTGCATCTGGTGGTGCGTACCATAAGCCAGTGTAGCAGTACCCCCTGGTGTAAAAGCATATCGTAACCCCGCACGTCCTTCGGCCACCCCCTTTTTGTTTAAAGCCAGGTATTGACCATACACGCCCGTGTTTAAAGTAAACCGGTTGGAAAAACGATGCTGCCATTGCGCATAACCCCTGAGTAGTTCCGTATGATCTTTTTCTTCCAATACCGGTATAAAACCATGGTCGGCATCACGCAAACTATCGGTATAACTATAATGCAGCTGATCCAGTGTAAAGCCAATAGTAAAACGGTCGCGTGCCGATATTTTTTTATTTAACACCAGGCTGGCCATGTAGCGCCATTCGTTGCCGTTTTGCCGGTAGTTTTTATGGGGCAGCCTGTCCGTATCCAGCGAATCCTGCCGGGTGGTTACATTAGTACCTGTGGCGGCCAGCGTGAAGGTATAGGAAGTGGTATTATTAAAGAAGTAAGTGTGCTTTAAACCGGCCACCCCCATTTTAGTGCTGTTGTACAGGTTGCTGTAGGGGTCGTTATAAAAGTTACTCGTGTCTTTCAGCTCGCCTTTAAAATCAATTTTACTGTTGCCCCCAATACCAAACAGGCTGAACTGCCCGGCTTTTTTAGTAGGCAGGTCCACTTTAAAACTAATATCCTGGTAAGTGGGTACGGCAGCCCCTGTACCCACATTTACACCTAATGATTTTAAGAGGCCAGGAATACTGTAGCGGTAATATATAAGGTAAGAAGCTTTACTGTTTTTACTGAAAGGGCCTTCGGCACCCAGCTCCAGTCCGTTAAAGCCTACCTGCCCGGTAAATTCATGCCGGTTGCTGTTACCCTTGCGTAAAGAAAGATCAAACACTCCCGCAGTAGCATTACCAAACTGCGCCGGGAAAGCACCGGTATAAAAAACCGATTGCCCGATCACATTATTATTAAGCATGCCTACCGGCCCACCGGTAGCGCCCAGGCTGCCAAAGTGATTGGGGTTGGGAATATCCACACCTTCCAGGCGCCACAGTAAACCCTGGGGCGAGTTACCACGGATGATAATATCATTACGCCCGTCGTTCACACTGTTCACCCCTGCAAAATTAGATGCCATGCGGGCCACATCGTTACGGCTACCGGCAAACCGGCGGGTATCCTCCGCATTAAAGCCGGTGGCACTTACCGTGGCCATCTGCTGCCCTGCCATGCTTTCGCGCCTGCCGGTCACCACTATCTCGTCCTGTGTAACGACCAGTTTTTCCAGCAGCTCCAATGTTATATAGGTTTCCTTGCCCGACTCCACCACAATATTGTTAAGCTGTGCCGGTTCGTATCCGATATGTGATGCCTGTATGCCAATACGTCCTACCGGTACTTTGTTAATACTAAAACTACCGGAGCTATCCGTAATGGCCGATAAGTAAGTACCTGTTATATGAACGGATACGGCGGCAATACCTTTTTTTGATTGCTGATCGGCCACCGTGCCTCTCACTGTTTGTGTTTGCTGTGCTGCCAGCCTGCCTGTTAATACCAGTATGATCATTAACACTAATGCCAGTTTTTGCGGGCCATAATGAATCCACATAGATCGCTTGTTTAAAATTTGAGCACCAAAATTAACCCGGTCAAACAGCCCTGTTTTTTATTTGGGGTGAACAGCAAGCAAATTGTGGCCAATAACAATATGGGATAAGCGGCAAGGCTAAAATGCCCGGATTGTATAGATTTGGGGCAAAATACAGTGGGCATGCCCCGCCTTTTTTTCGTTAAACCAAACCCAAAGCCTCATGTTCGCCCTTATTGCCAAACCCTTCCCCATGAATACCTGGAGCTGGTATAAACAGCGGGGCATTGGTTTTGGCCTGTTCATTTTTTTGTTTCTTTTTCTTTTTAAACCTTTTTACCTGCACCTGTTAGAAACAGGTAAACTGTTATCTATGGCAGCCTGCTATGGCTTAATTACAGCGCTGGTAATTATTGGAGGTGGGCTGGTTTTTACCAGATGGATCAGTCCGCGGATAAACGAAGAAAAATGGACCCTGGGCAAACAGGTATTACTGAATATGGTACTGATGATCTGTATTGCCTTTTTCAATGTATTTATTACACAGCTGATCTACGGTATGCCAATAGATTTTAGCTGGTACGGCTCCATGTTACAATGGGTAGTAATGATCGGCACACTGCCCATTGCCATTGCCGAACTGGTATCCTATAATTATTATTTACGTAAAAACCTGGAAAGCGCCAGTGAGCTTACCCGCATAGCCCGGCTTCCTTATAAAGAACCGGTAAAAGTTTTGCGGCCACTTGCCCTACAAGAACCGGCACCAGCCTATGCCGGTTTGGATTTTAGCGCTACTGCTGACATATTAAACACAGATGAAACACCACTGTCCGAAACCGTATTAGAACTGACCGGTGAAAACCAGGCTGACCGGCTTATCATACAACCAGAACAGTTACTGGCCGTGCAGGCCCTGGATAATTACGTGAATATTTTCTGGGCCGGTGATGACCGTTTGCAGACAACCCTGCTGCGGAATACATTAACCAATATTGCTGAACAGCTAAAAGCACAACCACAAATGTACCGCAGCCACCGGGGCTGGCTGGTAAACAGTACCAGGGTAAGAGAAGTGGAGGGCAATGCGCAGGGACTTAAATTAACCGTTGACCTGATGGAACAACCGGTACCGGTATCAAGAGCCAATATTGCCGGGTACAGGCTGCTGACACAGGAACAGCATATATTGGTGCAAAACTAAAAAACGGAACAGTGAAGCACTGTTCCGTTTTACTTTCTGTTATATATGGAGTATATTATTATGCTTTTAAGGCTTTGCGTACTACCGGTGCTACCCTGGTACCAAACAGCTCAATGGATTTCATCATCTCCTTGTGCGAAGGTGCACCTACATCCATATGGGCGATAAAACGGGTAATACCAAACAGTTCGTGCATATACAATATTTTATCGGTTACCTCGGAAGGATCGCCAATAAACAATGCCCCTTCTTTTGTACGGCCGCCATCATACTGCGATTTGGCATAAGGAGGCCAGCCCCTGCTTTGCCCTACCCTGTCCATTTGAGCAGCGTAGTTGGTAAAGTATCCTTCAATGGACTGTTCCTGGTCGCTTACAAAACTATGCGAATGAATACCGATCTGCATTTTGCTTTCATCGTGACCATGACGTTTGTATTCCTGTTTGTAAAAATCGATCAGGGGTTTAAATTGTTTGGGCATGCCGCCAATTATGGCTACAATTAAAGGCAGTCCTAACCTGGCAGCACGTTGTACCGACTCAGGCGTACCACCCACCGCTATCCATATAGGTAACTTGCCATTGTTCACGGCCCTGGGGTAAACCGTCTGATCAACCAGCGGAGCCCGCAGTTTACCTTTCCAGTTTACTACTTCCTTATTATTGATCTGTAAAAGCAGGTCCAGTTTTTCCTCGAACAACTGGTCATAGTCTTTTAAATTATACCCGAACAAAGGGAATGATTCAATAAAACTGCCGCGGCCCACACCAATTTCCGCACGGCCATTGGACAGCAGGTCGATGGTGGAGTAATTCTGGTACACATTCACCGGCTCGGCCGAACTGAGTACCGTAACCGTGCTCATGAGTTTAATGTATTTGGTAACACTTGCAGCAGCAGCCAGTACAATATCAGGCGCCGATACTGCGTAGTCAGGACGATGGTGTTCGCCCAAACCAAATACATCCAGTCCCACTTCATCCGCCAGTTTTATCTGTTCCAGTATTTCATGCAGTTTACTTTTTGCATCCTGCGTTTTACCGGTTTTTGCATCAATGGCCAGATCGCCAAACATACCTATTCCTAATTCCATAATTGTCGCTTTTAATATTACAAAGGTAAACCCCTGCTGCCAGAGCGTTCTTGATGTATGATAAGAACCGTTTTATGAGATACCGTTTTTGCATTCCCGCTCAAAAACAATACATTGCAACGATGTATTACAATATACATACCCATACCAATATAACAGAACAAGAAGTTGTACAGGTGTATAACCAGTACAGCCGCTTTAATGCTCCGCAGGTTAGTGGCCTGTACACGGCCGGTCTCCACCCCTGGTACCTGTCGACCCAAACCAGGGAACAGGAGTTACAGGAACTGGAGCAGCTTATAACCGATGATAAACTACTGGCCATTGGTGAATGCGGGCTGGATAAAATTACCCACACGGATTGGGACTTACAAAAAGAGGTATTTAAACAGCAAATACTGCTGGCACAACAATATCGCAAGCCCCTGGTCATACATTGCGTAAAAGCATTTACCGAAACATTACAGTTATTAAAAACAATAACTGTACCCGTTATTTTCCATGGCATTAATAATAAACTAAGTACCATAGAACCGGTGATAAAGGCAGGTCATTATTTATCCTTTGGTAAACACCTGTTACAGCCCAATTTATCTGTAAGAGAGAGCTTTTTAGCTACGCCGTTAACACAGTTATTCCTGGAAACGGATGATGCGGATACCAGCATCAGGGATGTGTATAAATCTGCGGCCAAAATCAGGAATATTGACGAAAAAGAGATTCTTTTGCAACTCGAAGCAAATTTTAATAAGGTATTTCATGGAAGATTTTAGCTGGTTATCACGCACCGAGTTATTGATAGGGAAGGAAAAGTTAATGGCCCTGAGCAAGTCGCATGTACTGATCGTAGGATTAGGTGGTGTAGGCTCATACGCGGCCGAGTTTATTTGCCGCGGCGGCATTGGCACCATGACCATTGTAGACGGTGATGTGGTGGACCCCAGCAACCGCAACAGGCAATTGCCGGCCCTGGCCACCAATCATGGCCAGCCTAAAGCGGATATCATGGCCGAACGTTTAAAAGCGATTAACCCGGAACTGACCCTGCATGTAATTAAAACTTTTATCAACCCTGAAGCGGTAGAGGATATTTTGCTGGCCCATCCTTATGATTATATTATTGACGCTATAGACAGCATTACACCTAAACTTACTTTTTTAAAAGGCGCTTACGAAAAAAAGATACCCGTGATCAGCTCTATGGGTGCAGGCGCCAAGCTGGACCCCACCATGTTGCGGGTAGTGGATATTTCCAAAACCAATATCTGTCCCTTTGCACAACAGGTACGTAAGAATTTAAAGAAACATGGTATTTACAGGGGCATTAAGGCCGTTTACTCACCCGAGCCTCCCATTAAAGAATCGTTGATGCTGACCGACGGACGTAATTATAAAAAATCGGCGTACGGCACTATCTCCTATTTACCCGCTACATTTGGCGCTACCTGTGCATCGGTGGTGATAAGGGATCTGATGAAGAAGGGATGAGAATGATGAGTTATAAATTTTTGAATGATGAATGGTTGAATGATGAATTGGCAAATGAATTAAACAATGGAATATGTATTGTTACATAAATGATTTTTTACATTGAAACAGTTTTATCATTCATAACTCATCATTCATAATTCCTAATTTATCATTCCTGATTCATAATTCATTTGCTGTGCCTGCTATGCAGAAGAATACCCAGCATTACCAGGCTGATGCCAATTAATGCATAGATATCCGGTAAACCGGTTTTCAATAAGATCATTTCGGCAAATAAGGCGATCACTACTTCCACTGCCTGCGATGCCTCAACTGCAGCTAATTGTTTGGGATTATTTCTTACCCTGTCTGTAGCAGTAAAGAATAGTACCGTTGCAATAACCCCTGCAAATAAGGCCACAATGGAAGTTTGTATTACCTGCCCGGAGGAAGGCAGCCCCACCCGGCTAACACCTGCTATTGACAGGATGATCCAGAAAGGCAGACTGGCCAGTGTCATGCCCAATGTACGCTGGTAAGCATTCAGGCTATTACCGGTAATGCGCATCATGGCCCTGTTGCCTAACGGATAGAAGAAGGCCGCCAGTATTACCGGTACAACACCTACAAACAATAAGTAGAGCGATACGTTTTGTGCCTGGCTGTATTGCATCAACACAATGCCGCCTAAAATAACAGTTGAGAATAACAGGGCATCTTTGGAGATCAATGTCTTCACCGACTGTGTCCTGTCTAGCAGGGGTGATATGAGCATGCCTGCAATAATAGTGATCTCAAATGTGCCCGCCACCAGCCAGGAAGGCCCATAGGCAGCGGCATAACACAGAAAAGAGTAGAATAAACCAAAGCCTACCGTACTCCACAACAGCCATTTACCCCAATCTTTTTTCATTACCGCCAACAGGGGTACCAACTCTTTACGGGCAGCAACAATAATTAACAGGATAACCGCCATCCAGTAGTACCGGAATGCTGCCGACCATATCCAATGCCCGCCTTCTACCGCCACCAGCCGGTTTACCACAAAGGTAGAAGCAAAGAAGAGGGAGGCAATTAACCCCAATACTAATGGTGAGAACTTAAACCGCTGCAACATAACCCGCTTTAAAATTGAAATGCAAAGCTAAAGGGTTATGCGAAGCAGGTATATACCTTTTGTACCTTTTTGTGTACAAAGGTTACACTAATAGTTCACGGCATAATCTTTGGCAAAGGGTTTGCCCGACCAGGCTTTTTGTTGTGTCCATTCCTCAGCAGGCGCTGTCCAGAAAGGATCATTGGCCGGCAGTCCCAATGCTAAAAACACTGTGGACGTGATATACATACTGCCTGTATTGGAATAGGTATCCGCAATACCAAGCTGCTGATCACCCACCAGGCCTAAGGTGAGCCAGCCGTCTTTAGTAAAAGTTGACGGAATGAACATATTTTTCATAACCGCCGTTAAAGCCGCCCTTACCTGCCCGTTGGTAAGCGAAGCGGGTAATTTATGCTCCAATACCACTTTTACAAGGGGCTGAAAAGTAGCCATACGGTAAGTGGAGGAACGTCCCACCACGAGGTAGGTACCTTCCGGTGAAATATAACGCTCCAGGTAAGTGCTATAACGTTGCATGCGTTTATAGGCCTGTTCATATTCTTCTTTGGTACGCCGGCCTTTTTTCACATTATGCTTTAATACATCGGTCATCATCGGGTGCATCACGTAAGCATTGTAATGATCAAAGCCAAAATTTGCTCCGTCCTTGTACCAGCCGTCGCCGGTGTACCAGCCTTTTAATTTATCAATGGCATCATCTATCCTGAACGCATCAAAGGGCTTATCCACTTTTAATAAAAAAGTTTCTATCATGGCCGCAAATAATAACCAGTTACTTTGGTTGGGCTTTAAGGCTCTTATTTTAGTGAACTCATCAACGATCCTTTGTCTGGTGGTAGCATCCAGGTCCTGCCATAAACTTTTGGGAGCATACAGTAATGCCTGGGCAATATAAGCGGCATCAACCAACGGTTGCCTGCTGGTGGGAGTGCCCCAGTATAAATAATCAGGACTTGCAGGATCAACTGCATGCACCAGGCTTTGTTGTGCCTGTAAACGCAGGCGTTTGCGCACCTGTGATTCCCTGGAATCATCATCGGGTAATTCAAACCAGGGAGCCATGCCCGATATCAAACGTCCGAAAGCTTCCATATAAGCCACGTCTTTTGTTGATTTTTCATACCAGCCTTTTCCTACTTCCACCGGCATATTCTTACGCAGTTCCCCCCTGCTCATATTGGCCAGTACGGGTGTAGCTATTTTATCGAGCAACTCAACCCAGTACTCCCTGTCCGCTTTTTTCTTTTTAAAATCTGTATGTTCATTAGTTGCCACCGCATTGCCGGTAATGCCCAATAAACCCAATACCGATGATAGTTTTAAAAAATTTCTTCTTTGCATCATAGACTGTTTAAAGCGGTTTAATAATTTACCGCATAATCTTTAGGAAAAGGTTTACCGGACCATGCTTTTTTCTGTGTCCATTCAGCAAACGGCGCCGACCAGAACTCATGAGATCCGGGCAGGCCCAATGCTAAAAATACCAGTGAAGTAACATACATGCTCCCTGTATTGGAATAGTAATCGGCCAGGTCCGATTGTTTGTTGCCTACCAAACCCATCGTTAACCATCCCTGTTTAGTAAATGTATCAGATACAAACATCCTTTTCATTACTTTGGTAAGTGCACAACGTACCTGGGCAGGTGTAATTTCTTTAGGCAAAGCATTCTCCAGCGCCAGTTTGGATAAGGGCTGAAATGCACCTACACGATAGGTAGAGGAACGTCCGAATACCGGGTAAGTGCCTTCAGGCGAGATATATCTTTCCTGGAAGGAAGCATAACGTTGCATACGTTTATAGGCAATATCATATTCCTCCTTTTTACGGCGGCCATGAGCCACATTTACTTTAAGCACATCCACCAGCATGGGATGTATCACAAACCCGTTATAGTTATCAAAATGAAACTTATCCCCATCACTGTACCAGCCATCGCCCACATACCATTTTGTAACCTGGTCAATAGCGGTATCAATTCTTTCTGCATCCGGTTCCTCGCCAATGCTCAGCAAGAAGCTTTCTATTATTGCCGCAAATAATAACCAGTTACTTTTAAAGGGTTTTATGCGGCGTATGGTTTTAAACTCATGAATAAACTGTTGTTTTGTTTTTTCACTTAAGGGCTTCCACAACACTTCAGGAGCGTACAATAATCCCTGCGCTATATGCGCTGCATCTACCAGGGGCTGTGCCGTTTTACCTTCGCCCCAAAAAAGATAATCGGCGCTTTGCGGATCAACCGCATGTGCCAGGCTCTGTTGTGTTTGCAACAATAAACGCTGTCTTATTTTTCCTTCTGCATCATCCGTTTGCGGCAGCGCCAGGAAAGGAGCAATGCCCCCGATCAATCTTCCGAAAGCCTCCATATAGGCTACCTGCTTATTACGTCCATCCCAGGTAGCACTATATTCCACCACCATGTTTTTGCGTAATAAGCCCTGGCTCATATTACCCAGCAACGGCGAAGCTATTTTATCCAGCAGGCCTACCCAGTAATCCCGGTCACTTTTTTTCGCATTCCCGGCTTCCTGGTTAATAACTGTATTGCTTCCAAAAGTTTTAGTTAGTGGCGCTAAACCAGCCAGCGTAACCAGCGATGACCAGCGTAAAAAGTTTCTTCTTTCCATAATTCGTTTTTGTGCCAGCGTCAGTTAATTTTTACTTTAATTAACAACGGCAGCTTTTCTAATATTTTTTCCTTTACGGTTAGTAAGTCCGTCACCAAGATCTTCTCTTGCCTGTTCCACAAACACCATAATTTGTTGCACCATTTCAGGATATAAATGCTGTACATCCATCGTTGTGCCGGGATCATGTGTAAGGTTATACAAAGCCATTGGCACAGGTTTTACCGGTGTAGGGCCCGGCCGGCCGTCTTTGCCTGGCGTTCCCTGCGAGTAAGCCTGCGAATTATGTGGCAGTACCAACTCCCAGTTTTTATATCTTACAAGTTTCAGGTTATTGGCATCGTAGTAAACATAAAACACCTCCCGCGGCGATTGATCGGTTTTACCCGTTAAAACCGGTAAAAAATTAAGCCCGTCAATTTTTTCTTTGGGTAATACGGCTCCTGTTGCCGCTGCAATGGTGGGCAGTATATCCATATTGGTTAACAGCCCGCTGTTAACAGAACCGGCAGCTACTGTACCCGGCCAGCGCACCAGCAAGGGTACTCTTGTACCACCATCCCAGGCAGTGCCTTTTCCTTCACGCAAACCGCCTGATGAACCGGCATGGTTACCAAAGGAAAGCCATGGGCCATTATCGCTAGTAACAATAATCAATGTATTTTTTGCAATACCTGCATTATTAACAGCATCCAGCACCTGCCCTACCGACCAGTCAATTTCACTGATCACATCGCCAAAAACACCGGCGCCCGATTTGCCGGCAAAGGCCGGTGATGCAGCCAGCGGTACATGCGGCATAGGATGTGCCAGGTATAAAAAGAAAGGCCGTGATTTGTTGGTCTTAATATAGTTTACTGCTTTGGCCGTAAATGCACCTGTTAGTTTTGCCTGGTCACTTAAGGTATTAATAGTGGCTACTTTTTTATCTCCGTCCAGTAGCGGTAAGGGCGGGTAGCGGTATAACCTGTTAGCCGTATCCGTAACCGGCGTCCCGTCATAGTCAACCGGCCACATATCATGTGAATAAGGAATGCCGTAAAACTGGTCAAAGCCATAATTCAGGGGCCAATAGGGCGCTTTGCTGCCTAAATGCCATTTGCCGAACATAGCAGTATTATAACCGGCATTTTTTAACATAGATGCAATAGTGGTTTCTTCAGGGTTTAACGCCTTAGGACTCCAGGGCATTAAAGCGCCACCACTCATGCCAATGCGGTTAGGGTAACAACCGGTTAATAATGCTGCACGTGACGGACTGCAAACAGCCTGCGCCGCATAGAAATGTGTAAACCGCATACCTTCTTTAGCCAGGCGGTTAAAATTAGGCGTAGCATAACCGGTGGCCCCATAAGGCTCCATATCACCATAACCCATATCATCCATATTAATGATAATAATGTTAGGCTTTGGGCGGTTATTACTTTTTTGAGCATGTGCATTACATACCGCCAATAATATGACCACCACCAACACTTGCTTAAAAAAACGGAACATACTATAACTGTATTTAAAATGACCAACTCCGCCAGTGCGGTAGTGATGTTAATATATTTATTTTTCTTTCCTGCACTTATACCTGTAACTATTTTATCCCGTTATTTTTCCCCCGGCCTACCCCTTAAGATCATCATACCATTCATTAAAACGGTTTATAAAAATTAATACCGGCGGCTTTGTATAAACCAAAGTTTTTTTGCAGCCTGTTTTTAAAATCTGTAAAATTTTTGTTTTCGCTCCAGGCTGTTTCGGCCAAAGCAGCTATCCTGGGGTAAAGCATATAATCTAACTGGTAATTGTTCATCATGGTTTCTGTCCAGATATTAGCCTGTACACCCAGGATCTGTTTTTTGTTATTTTCTGTTACCCCGGCAATAAGCGCCGGATTGTAATCATACACATTTTGCAATGAGTTATACAGCTTATTCCATTTACGGCCTGCAGTATGGGTACTATCCTGCACAAAATCAAAATAAAAAGGTAGGCGCGGGCAAATGACCGTTGAATATCCTTTATTTAATGCGGTTAATAACTGCCCCGGTTTATCATGGCGCCACCAGTATACAATGGTTTTGTCGGTAGGAAAATTCATATTAGCCACTTCGTCCCAGGCCAGCAGTTTTGCGTTCATGCTGTATAACGAATCGGCCATGCGTTGCATAAAATATTGTTCAACTTCAGTAACAGTTTTGAGTTGTTGTTTTTTCATTAGTTCCTGCACCTGTTTATCCGCCATCCATTTGTCATTGCCAAAGCTTACCTCGTCGCCGCCCAGGTGTATCATACCCGATGGAAATAATGCATTTACCTCCCGCAAAATATTGGTAAGGTATTGGTAGGTTTCTTCCTTACCCGGGTGAAAGGTGAACTCCGGGTGTTGCGGGCTTCCGCCGCCACTATATTGCGGGTAGGCCCTGTTAGCTGCAGTGGCATGACCCGGCATATCAATTTCCGGGATAACGGTTATATTTCTTTCGGCTGCATAACTTATAACCTCGGCAATTTGTTGTTGCGTATAAAACTGTGCCGGCACATTAGGGTTGGTATAACTGCCTATACCCCCCACCAGCGACAGGGTAGGATAGTTTTTTATTTCAATACGCCAGGCCGGTTCATCTGTAAGATGCCAGTGAAAACGATTTAATTTATAAAAAGCCATCCAGTTAAGAATAGACTTGACTTTTTCCATGCCAAAGAAATGGCGTGATTCGTCCAACATCAGTCCCCGCCAGTTATATAAGGGTGCATCTTCAATATTCCAGCAGTTCAGCAATATATTATCGCCGGTTGATTTGCTTTGCGTAATGATTTGTAACAAGGATATAATACCATTAAAAACTGCGCTCCTGCTTTCGCCGGTAATAATAATAGCCTCTTTACTCATTTGAATATTGTATGCCTCTTCATTACCTTTTTTCTTTGCAATAACTAACTGAACAACAGGGGCATTTTTTTTATTTTGAAGACTTACAGGGATTTTACTTTGTTCTAATAATTCTCTTTGAAAATACCTGGCAACCGGCAACAGTGCATCATCCTGAATATTGATCACTGTATTTTTATTTAATGTAAATACAGCCCCGGTTTCAACAGCTTTTAATGGCCGGGGAATTATCGGGCATTGCAACTGTGCTTTTACCTGTACCTGCAAAACCAATACAGTTATTACGAATAAAAATATGTAAATCCGGGTACTCATGTTATTAAAAAGTTATACTAAGATCAATTCAATTACCGGTATGGCAGTTATTGGTTTTTGTGCAGGTAACTGTAACAATGTCCAAGCATTGTTTATGCATTAGTGGCATACATCAATAAAGTAGCCATTGTTATAATAGCTACTTTTCTGACATACCATATCCCTATGGCTGATATTTTTTGTTTTATTAAAATCAGGTTTTAGCTTTTTGTTCATTGCCTGTTCCTGTTGTTTTTTGGGTTTCCAGTTCAATTACAAAAGGTTTACCCGTACTGAACCCCTTTGGCAAATGTATAAATGAGCCGCCATAGTCAATTTTTTCCAGCGAGATTTTTTTGGTAGCATCGCCCAGCAATGTGGCTTTTGTAACCGCCCAGTTACGGGGAGGTTGTACTTTCAGGCTTCCTGAAACGGGTACATTGAATACGATCATGTAATATTTATTTTCGCCTGTTCTTTTAGTGTAATAACCCCAATCCTGTTTTTCCCAGCCAGCATATTCGCAGTTATAAATGGCGTTGCTGTTTATTTTCATCCATGCGCCGATATCTTTGGCAGCGGTAATTTCTTCAGGCCGGAAACTGCCATCACCTTTGGGTCCGAAATTGACAACCAGGTTTCCTCCCAGCGAAACACACTGCGCCAGCATTTCAATTAATTCGTTAGAGGTTTTCCAATGCCCCAGCCATTTTTCCTGGTAACCCCACCCGTTTTCGGGTATGGTCATTACACAATCCCAATCGTTACCATGAACATCGGCGTAGGTTTTAGGAATTTTTCTTTCCCAACCCTGTTCGTAATCGCCCATCAGCAGACCATTGGCATCGTTGTGCCTGTTACCGAGATCATCGGCCCGCAGGCGGCTGCCGATGATCAGTCCGGGCCTCAATGCTTTTAAATATTGTTCCAATGAATCTGTAAAAGCGCCGCTTTTTTTCCAGCTGTTATCCCAGGTACCATCAAACCAAAGCCCTTTTGTTTCCGGATATAACGTAAGCAGTTCTGTAAGCTGGTCTTTGGTAAATTTTTTAAAGCGGTCAAATGCAATAGTATCTTCCCTGGTTTTCAAATCATACCGCCAATCGGGATGGCTCCAGTCCATTACGGAAAAATACAGGTACACATCAATGCCTGCTTTTGTGTAAGCCTCTACCAAGGGCCTAATAATATCCTTTTTATAGGGTGTGCCGGCAATAGTGTACGAGGTAGTTTTGCTTGGCCATAAACAAAAACCATCATGGTGCTTGGTGGTAAACGTAAGATATTTTACCCCCATTTGTTTAGCCATGGCAGCCCATTGTGTGGGATTGTATTGTTGCGGGTTAAATTGTTTATACAGGTTATCATATACTGTATTGGGTACTTTATTCCAAACCCTGATCCATTCGGCAGCACCATTGTAATACTCGCCATTATACTTACCTCCTAAAAGGGAGTACGCACCCCAGTGAATGAACTGGCCCAGGCCATAGGTACGCCAGGTTTGCATATCAGCATCGGTACGCTTGCCTGTACGATGGGCGCCATGCTGTAATTCAATTTTTTCTTTAGGCTTTTGCTGTGCAAACAATGGGGTTACCGTAGCCATCATGAAGATGATAGTGCTGACAACAAGACCGCTGAATTTTTTAATCATTTTTTTGAAGTAAGTTTTTTACCGTTAAGGTTAATTTTTACAAATACCAGTCCTTATACCTTTTTAACGCTTCTAAAAAATAATAATCGGCATAGATCAGGGGCACATCAATTTCCGAGTTCAACGGATAAGCACCTGTACTGTGCTTCAGAATAAAACCGCCATTTTCACCTGCTTTGGCCCTGTATTTATCACCGGCCAGGGAAACGATCATTTCTTCGGCATTTGTGATATACCTGTTTTTTTCTTTTGCTGCAGTAGTGTATTGTCCCAGTTCCAGTAAAGCAGATGCGATCAGGGCCGCAGCCGAAGCATCTCTTTTTGCCAGGGGCATTAATGGCGCTTCAAAATCCCAGTAAGGCACTTTATCAGCCGGCAGGTTAGGATGACTCAGGATGAAGTTAGCAATGCCCTGGGCCTGCTTTAAGTAAGTTTTATTTTTGGTAAACCTGTACATCATGGTGTAGCCATACAAAGCCCAGCCCTGTCCCCTGGCCCATGGAGAGTTATTGGCAGCCCCCTGCCAGGTAGCTTTACGTAACACTTTGCCGGTTTCGAGGTTATAGTCTACTACATGGTAGGAACTATAGTCCTTCATGAACTGGTTTTTTTGGGTGGTATTGGCATGTTCAATAGCTATGTTCTTGTATTTTGCTTCACCGCCGTTATCGCTTACCCAGTTCAGCATTTCCAGGTTCATCATATTATCTATAATAACCGGGCAGTTAAAATAGTCGTTTTTGTTCCAGGATTGAATGGATTTGATAGCAGGCCGGTAACGGGTGGCCAGTGATTGGGCAGAACGGAAGATCACCTGCTTGTATTTTTCTTCCTTTGTTAACCTATAGGCATTGCCGAAGCTGCAATACATCATAAACCCGAGGTCATGGTTGCCGGTATAGGTCTGGTTAGGCTCAATCACCGCCAGCGATCTTTCGGCCTCCTGTTTTATAACCGGGTTACCGGTTTGTTCATAAATATACCATAGGGTGCCGGGATAGAAGCCTGTACACCACCATTTGATATCCCTTACATCGATTTTTTTTGTTTTTTCATTATAGGATTGCGGCATTTTATCTGCCGGGATCTGGCCCATCATATACCGGTACTGGGTATCCGCAAACTGGAAGTTTTGCCGGATAATGTTTTCCATCTGCTTTTTTTTATCCTGTCCGGTTTGTGCAAAAAGATTGTTTGCCAGCAAGATAAAACTGAAATATAAAAGAATACCTGTAGCTTGTTTGAAATAAAGTTGTCGGTTGTTTACGGATTGCGTCATCATCGATTAAATATTGTTTGAAAATTTTACCTGGTTAAAAATACTACTTAATAACCCGGATTTTGTATAAACTGTGGCTGTCGTCCTATTTCAGCCTGTGGTATAGGAAAGTAATAATAGCCCGGATGTTGGAACACCCTTGTTTCGGCAATAATATCTTCCCTTGTATAGGTATTGGGGGCCGTTTGTGTCCAGCGAATACCGCGCAGGCTCTGGATATCGCTGTTATGCGCAATTTTCCAACGCCTGGTATCAAAATACCGGTGATTCTCAAATGCCAGTTCTACCCTTCTCTCATTCCTGATATATTCCCGCATCTGGTCTTTATTTAAACCGGCAGGTAATTCATAAGGCACCAGGCCTGCACGTTTTCTTATTTTGGCAATGGCATCATATACTTCTGCTGTAGGGCCGCTTGCCTCATTTACTGCTTCGGCCAGGCTCAGTAAAATTTCAGCATACCTGATCTCCATAATACACCTGTCGGTATTACCGGTAGATTCGTTGTTTAACATTTTACGGTTATAATAGCCTGTCCGGGTACTGATACCCATACCATCGGTTGGTGCAGACTGGTAGGTGTACACCGGCCCGGGGGTTACGGTTGTACGCTGGCGGAACATGGCGCCATTGTAGATGATGGAATTATAAAACCTCGGATCGCGGTTTTCGTAAGGCTTTGCCGGGTTGTATGATGCGGACTGTGCAATAGGCACGCCGTCCTTCATAGGGAAGGCATCTACAATATTCTGGCTGGGCCAGCTACCGCTGGAACCACCCCTTGAAGGAGGCATTAAAATACTTTCCAGCATATTGTTGGGGCCCTGCATTAACTGGAAGATGGCTTCCGTATTCACCCGCAGGTGGAATACTTTATAAAAACCATAACCAAGTGCCGTGGTATTATCTTCATATAAACTGTACTGGTTTAAAGCGATCACATCACGGTAGGCCTGGGCCGCAATATTCCAACGGTTAGCATCGGCTTCGGGATATGACACCAGTTCTTTTTGCTGTGCCGAACTTGTATTAAAACCATCGGCACCGGTATAGCCCCCGTTTTGTAAAGGACTGGCAGCATATAACAGTACCCTTGCTTTCAATGCCAGCGCTGCGCCTTTTGTGGCACGGCCATAATTCGCTGTTTCATGTGTTAAGGGTAATAAGTTAGCCGCTTCATTTAATTCCGCTATTACATAATCTGTGCTTTGCGCATAAGTGTTTCTTGGTTTGTTGATGATCATATCCGGTGTAAGTATGGTATCGCCAATGAGGGGAACACCACCAAAGAAACGTATCAGCTGGTGATAGTAAAAAGCACGCAGGAATTTAACTTCCCCCGTTGTACGGCTTTTTACACCTGCAGATAAAGGAGAGATGTTTACATTTTTTAAATAGATATTGGCATTCCTGATCATACTGAACCAGTTCCGCCAGATCTCCCCTACCCAGGTATAGGTAGGTGTTAATACCCCGTTATTATGGGCTACAGGGTAGTTGCTGGTACCACTCCAGGTTAATTCCGATTCATCGGTACAGTCGGACATACTGCCATAGTTGGTCAGGTCCGTTTGTATCCAGCGTGGCCGTATACCCACGTAAATACCATTCAGGAATTCCATTGTCCTGATACTGTCAGAGAAAGTAACGCCTTCGTTGATACGGCCGGTATCTGTGGGATCCAGGAAGTCTTTCCCGTCTTTGGAACAGGAGAGGATAATAATGGATGTTATAATGAAAGCGGTTATCCAGCCAAGTGTTGATCTCATAATTACTTTTTTTAGAATGAAAGGGCAATAGAAGCATTATATAACTTTTGTTGCGGGTAGGTCTCTAATGCCGATGTTCCATTAGATGTATTTTCAGGATCTATATTATAAATTTTAAGTTTGAACCAGGTAAATAAGTTAGCGCCGCTTGCTGCGATACGGATATTGTTCATCCCTAATTTTTTAGAGAATCTCGACGGTAATGAATAACCCAGTTCCAGGTTTTTCAACCGTAAATAATCAGCAGAACGTAAGTGATAGGTAGAAAGCGCAGAGCTTAAGCCTGTACCCTCACCCAGCCTGTAAAAATTAGCCTCGCCGGCATTGGCAGGCGTCCATCTTTCCAGGTGAACACCCATTGATTTTACGTTTAAGCCCAGCGAGAACATATCGGTATAAAAGCTGCTGCCAAATGTGCCCTGGAACACCACCGATAAAGTAAAGTTTTTATAACCGGCACCAAAGCTGAAACCATAGTAGGTATTGGGGCGGTTAGGGTTACCAATGGCTATCCTGTCCGCATCGTTAATAATGCCGTCTTTATTCTGGTCAACAAATTTTAAAGCACCGGGTAATATTAACTGGCCCGGAATTTTTACACTTGTTTCAATGTCCTGCAGATCTTTATAAAAAGTGCCGGTCCATTCATAACCGAAAAACTGTCCGATGGGCCTGCCCGTAGTGGCAACGGCCGGGTATAAAGGCGCTACTTCATCGCTGAACAGTATTTTGTTTTTAGCATAAGAGTAGTTACCTCTTACGAAGTATGATAGTTTGCCGATATTATCTCTCCAGGCCAATTCCATTTCAAAACCTTTGTTGCTTACCTGGCCCAGGTTAACGGCGGGCAGGTTGCTGCCCAGGCCTGCAAAGTCGGGTGTACTTTTTGGCCTGTCCAGGATATCGTAGCGATACCGGTCAAACAGTTCAAAAGTAGTTTCCAAACGTTTTTTCAGCACGGTCATTTCAATGCGCAGGTTTTTTTGTTCTTCCACTTCCCAGCGCACATCATCATTTTTTAAACTACCGGGGCGTATAAAAGGCATGGTGGTATGGGTTTCGCCAAAGGAGTAGTTATTACCCGCATTGCCCCAGCCGGTGTTGGCATTATTTGTCCTGTTATACACTTCTTCATACAGGTACTGGAAGCTGGATGAAATAACATCGCTACCCGTTTTTCCCCATGAAGCCGATACTTTCAGGTTATCGATGAAAGTGATGTATTTTTTAAACAGGTTTTCTTCACTGATATTCCAACCCGCTGATACCGCCGGGAAGAAACCATATTTGTTTTTTGCCTTGAACCTGTCCGTACCATTATACCCTGCTACAAATTCAACCATGTATTTTTCCTTGTAGTTATAACTTAAACGACCGGTATAACCCTGGAAGTTCTCCGGGATATAAGCAGGGCTGTTACCACCGGAAATATAAGTTGTCTGGTTATAGAGGGCCAGGAAGTCAACCGCATGATCACCAAATTTCCTGTTATAGGTTAAGGAGGTTTGCAGGTTCACCCTTTTGGTAGCAGAAGGCTGGGTACCACCTACCGTAGCATTTACTGCGGTCATAGTTGGCACACGGTATAAGTCCTTATTGGCATTGTATAAAGTATAGGCATTGGTTACACTGTTATAGTCATAAGCCGGAAAATCGCTGCGGTATAAGGAACGGTAATCAATAGCCGAAGTAATATAGGCCGCTGTACCATTGAGGCTTAGTCCTTTGGTAATAAAATCTAATTTTTGTTTACCGGTAACATTAATATTGAAGATGTTGGTGTAGTTACGCTGGTAGCCCATATACCGTAATAACCCAACCGGGTTAATGGCTTTGGAAGGGAGGGTTGATGCACCATAGGAACCATCGGGATTGGTTACAGGGTAGCCCCAGGCTGGTAGTACACCTGACATCAGCTGACGCCATAATCCCCAGGCTCCGCCGATCATGGTAGCATCCGTTACATAGGGCGCATTTTGTTCGCCGAAGTTGCCCGACATATCAAATTGAAAAGTAGTTGACCTGGTGGCTTTGATATCGAGGTTGGAACGGAAGTTATATCTTTTAAAGTAGTAGTTACTGTTATAGCCTTCATCCTTACTAAAGTCTTTCATTACCCCATCCTGGAATAAGTAACCACCCGATATAAAGTATTTCAGAAAATCGGTACCGCCCCTGATATCAATATTTGCCCTGTGCTGCGAAGAGTAAGGCTTAGACACTTCTTTGATCCAGTTCACATCGGGGTAGTCATAAGGGTTCGTATGATTTTTATAGTTGGCAATGGCCTGGTCGCTGTATAGTTCCGGGTTTAAACCGATTGGGTCTCTCCTGTTACCTATCTCCTGCTCTCTTAATAAGGATAGATCCTGGTAAGCGGGTAAAAAATCGAAATAGATAGTGGGTGTCTGCACACCGGTGCCCAATGTAACATTTACCTGTGCTTTACCTGCTTGTCCTCTTTTAGTCCTTACCAGCACCACACCATTCGCACCTTTTACACCATATATAGCCGTTGTGGAAGCGTCTTTTAAGATAGACAGGCTTTCAATTTCGTTGGGGTCCACACTGGCCAGTTGACCATAAGTAGCTTCAATATCATCAATGATGATCAGGGGCCTGGCGCTGGAGTTGTAAGAGCTGATACCACGTATATGTATATCCGCCGCATCATTACCCGGCTGCCCGGAACGCTGCTGACCAAATAAACCAGGTAAGCGGCCTACCAGGGCATTTTGCAAACTGGCCGTAGGACTTTCCCTTATTTCTGCCCCGGTAATAGAACTTACCGAGCCGGTATTGGTAATTTTTTTCTTTTGTCCATATCCTATCACCACCACATCGTCCAGTTGTTTATCATCCGTAATTAATTTAACCGTTATATCGGTTAAACCGGAGATATTGATGGTTTGTGTTTGATAACCGATATTGGAGACCGTTAACTCATTGCTATCAGCCTCTTTTACCAGGATGACAAAGTTCCCGTTCTCATCGGTGGTTACTGTATTGGCCGGGCGTTTCTTTTCCTGTACCGTAGCCCCCGGTATCGGCTTGTTGGCATCATCACTAACGGTGCCCCTGATTGTTTTGCCCTGTCCAAAGCCGGAGAGGGAAACAAAGAGTGCGATAAGTAATAAAGCAGTTAATCTATACATAGCTTTGGTATTAATCGTGTATGATATTTTTTCAAGTTGTTTTTATTAATATTCAATCATCACAGTGCTCTTTGCCGAGCAGCGAACAGAACGTACAAGTGTGCGACGCAATTGGGCCTGATAGCATTACTAAAGCCGGGTTCACAAACACATTTTTCACCCTTGTACCGTTTTACTTATTCCCAGCCCGGGTTTTGTGCCAGGTTCTTGTTTTTTTCTATCTCCGCTATTGGTATGGGGTACCGGTTCATTTTTTCGGTATACACCATATTCAGCACCGTTACATCATAGAAGTAACTGAAAGAGTTGTCGGCATTTTTTACAATCCTGATGCCTTTAAGCGGTTGACCGTTTAAGGCCGTACCAATATTCCACCTCCTGATATCCCAGATACGGTGACCTTCAAAAGCCAGCTCTATCCTTCTTTCATTTTGTACCAGTTTTTTAAAAGCAGCATAACCCAATGAGCGATCTACCTGGTAGGGTACTAATCCCGCTCTTTGTCTTATCAGGTCCACGGCATTAAAAGCTTCGGCAGTAGGACCATTATTCACTTCATTTAAAGCTTCGGCATAGTTCAGCAAAATTTCGGCGTACCTGAAAATGATGGGGTTATGGTGTTGCGCCGCATAGGTAGTGCCTGTGCTAAATTTGCCTAAGAATTTTTTAAGGTAGTAACCGGTTCTTGAACCATCTTTACCCAGGTCAACACCACCTTCATACATAGCAGCGGGGCGGCCTAACCATGCCGTGTTATTCCTGAACACGGTAGCATCTAAACGCGGGTCGCGGTTGTTATAAGGATTTTGTGCATCGTACCCGGAGCCGGCTTCTGTAATGGCTTTCCCGTTTTTCATAGGAAATGCATCCACCAGGTTTTGACTGGGATTAATGATACCACGGTTCACCACATTGGCCGGGGAATAACCAATGGGGCTATAGTTGTTTTCCATGGTAATGCTGGTAGCCGTTTGAAAAGAGAAAATGGTTTCCGTGGTACGCCTGGTAATGAACAGGCCTGTAAAATCAGTAAGCAGGGTATGATAGTTAATATCAATAATATCTTTTGCGGCCGTAGCAGCAGCACGCCATTTATTAATATCGTTAGCAGGATTGTTTAATGGACTGGCTGCATATAATAAGGTGCGTGATTTTAAAGCCATTACCGCGGTGCGGGAAACACGGCCCCATTCGCCATCGGGCATACCGCCGGGCAAAGGCTCACCGGTTACCGGTGTTTTTTCCAGGAAGACCATATTTTTAATGGCATCACATTCGGATACAATATAGTTTACACAGTCCTCATAACTGTTCCTGGAAAGTTTCAGGTCTTCGTTCATCTCCAGTACCCTGTCGCCGATCAAGGGAACACCACCCCATCTTTTCACCAGTTCAAAATAGAACATCGCACGCAGGAACCTTGCTTCACCTTTCATGCGGCTGATGAGTCCTTTTTCCTTGATAGGAACAATATCAATTTTATTTAAGAACAGGTTTACTTTCCGTATGCCGGCATAGTTGGCATTCCATACATTATCGGGTAAGTTCCAGGCACTCCAGCGCCCGTTGATCATATTCTCCGGCGCACTGTTTAAAAAACGGTAGGCCGCATCATCGGTACCTATTTCGGAAAGAATGGTGGAGTTATTTACCCCTGCATAATGATTGGGCAGGCCCGAATAGATATTTGCCAGGAATGCCCTTGCATTGATACCTGCACTATCCGTTGGATCAAAAACCACTTCCTCATCCCAGCGCTCGAGGGGATATTTTTCACTTGTTTTTACACAACCGGTAAAAACAATGATCAAAAGAAGAATGAAATATGTTGCTTTATTTTTTATCATTTTATGGTTGTTTGCAGTTAATTGTATTGCCTACACATTTATAGTTTTATCCTTAACCCGAAATTGGTCACCTTCATATTCGGGTAGCTGGAGATATAAGGATTTTCGGGATCGAGGTTTTTTAGCTTGGTGAACGTTACCAGGTTGTAACCATTTACAAAGAAGGTAGCGGAAGAAAGTCCTATTTTCCTGATGAGGGTATTAGGCAGGCTATATGCCAGTTCAATATTTTTCAACCGCAGGTAATTACCGGAACGTAACCAGTAAGAGGAGTTGCTTATTTTGTTGTTGATATTTGGGCCTACTGATAAACGGGGGTAAGATGCAGTAGCAGCCGTTTGCGGTGTCCACCTGTCCAGGTGCATTTGCTGGGCCTGGCTATAAGCACCTTCTGTGCTTAATTCAACAAACTCCCAGCCGTCATTACCGGTGATCAACACATCACGATTTTGTGCGCCCTGCAGTAAAAAGCTGAATGCAATACCTTTCCATTCAATACCTGCCTGCAGTCCGCCATATATCAAAGGCTTTTGTGTGCCGATGGCCACTTCATCAAAACGGTTGATGATGCCATCGCCATTCATATCCTGGTATTTGATATCGCCTTCCCTGGCTATATATCCTTCCACGGTAGCTACATTATCAGCAATATCTTTTGCCGTCATTAAACCCAGTGCTTTATACCCAAACCGCTGACCAACAGGTAAGCCGGTACGTTCCATCCATGCATATTTCCTGTTCACTTCGTCCATCTCCAATACCTTGGAATCGCGGGTACCCATTTTTATACCGGCATAATAACTCAGCTTACCGATTTTGTTTTGGTATTGCAGGCCAAGATCAATACCCTGGTATCGGTTTTTACCAATATTTTCCAACGGATAAGTATTACCAATCAAACCAATAGAGATACCACGGGTTTGTAATATATCAAAGTAGGTATCATTAAAATACTCTACGGATAGATTCATTTTGTTGCCGAATAAGGCCGACTCAATTCCTATATTGAATTTGCTGGCTTTTTCCCAGGTAATATTGGGGTTGGCCAATGCCAATTGGGTAACACCACTTGCAGCGGTATAGGAAGTACCAAAGCCATAACCGGTAGCGCTTCCATAAAACTGGTCGTACACAAAGTAGCCGGCAGTATTTAACCCGGTTTGACCGAAGGATGATTTAATCCGGAGCTGATCCAGGAAGCTCAGCTGCGGGAACCAGGATTCGTTAGAGATATTCCAGCCCAGGCCTATTGCCGGGAATAAACCGGTACGTTTGGAAGTAGGAAAACGGTTCACGGTACTGGCGGTAGCCGATGCCTCTACGGTATATTTATTATTGTAGGTGTAGTTGGCCGTAAGTGAGTAGTTGATATAACGCAGCGGCAACAACTCATCAATACTGTAGGCATGATTGTTCACGCTTAGTTTTGCCTGTACACGGTGTATTTTGTTTAACAGTTTAGCATATCCTGCCGCCACTTCCCAATAAGCGATCCTGCTTTGATAAGGAACAGCGCCGGAATTGCTTTGTACACCGTTGTTACCAAACTGGCGGTAAGTAGTATCGTTTGCCGGGCTAACCAGCATTTGGTAAGTAGCATAGGTTTTTGAACGGTTGATGGTTTCCGTTAAATCGGTATTTAAGGAAGCATTGGCCGAAACATATAATCCATCCAGTACCTTGTTCAGTTGTTTTACCAGGCCTACATCGGCATATAAGTTCCTGTTATAAATTTTGCGATAACCGGAGCCAACGGTTGCAGCCATAATATTATCGCCATATTTTTCCACGCTGGCATAACTGCCATTCGGGTTTTTTATGGGGTAGGTATTATTGGGTGCATTGGTGATCATGCTGAAAAGCGAAGAGGCTGTTACACCCGGCTCCAGGCCATCTCTTACCAGGGCAAATACATTTAAGTAGGCCCTGAACGATTCAGACAGGTTCATCTCCACATTGGAGCGCACACTGAATTGTTTGTAATCATTGGTGGTATTGTAAGACAGGTTTTTATCGCGGGTAAAAATGCCGCTTTGGTTCACATTATCCAATCCCAGGTAGTACCTCGTAGTTTTATTACCGCCCGAAACATCTACATTATACCGGGTAAAGCGAGAACTGTTATTTAATACCGTGTTGATCCAGTCAACATTCGGATGCGTAAAGGGCGAGCTGCCTGTTTTATATTTTTGCAGGTCATCTGCCGTATACAAGGGGGCCAGTCCGTCGTTCTGCAAAGCCTCATTAAATAAGGTAGCATAGTTAAACGCATCTAAGAACTTAGGTAATTCAGTTGGCTTTTGTATACCATATTGCGCCGATGCGGAAATGGTCCTTTGCCCCGGAACACCTTTTTTAGTAGTAATAAGCAGTACACCGTTGGAGGACCGCATACCATAAGTGTTAGCAGCCAATGCATCTTTCAACAGGGTTACACTTTCAATTTCATTGGGATTGATAACGGTATAGTCCCTCGGCACACCATCAATCACCACCAACGGACCTGCAATGCCCCTGGAGTACATGGTAGCTTTGTCGGCACCGGGAACAGATCCTATTTGTAAAGTATATAAACCCGCAAGCCTGCCCGATAAGGCATTGGTAATATCTACCACCGGCGATTTTACCAGTTCGTTATTATAGATGATATCATAAGAGCCGGTGATCCTGTCCCGGTTAATAACACCCACCGGCATGGCTATCTCCTCTTTATCAACGATCAGCTTCGGGGTTAATACAATGTTGAATGTGGCTGTTGTGTTATTAGAAATGGCAGCCTGGTAAATGAAATAATTCTCAGCTGTTATTTCAATATTATCACCGGCATTGCCTGCAATGGCAAAGCCACCATCATCGCCGGTTAATACCGTTAGATTATTGTTTTTATTGCGTACTGTAGCCCCGGCTATCGCTTTTCCCAGTTCATTTTTCACCACCCCTCTTATGGTATCCGCATAATTATGGGTAAGATGATGGTTGTAACCAGGATTGTCTTTGTTTAAAGAGCCCGGGTTGGCCCTACCGGCAATAGTAAAGGAACAGGCTATTACCAGGCAGGCTAATAAATAAATATGATAACGTTCTCTAAGCATATAACAATTGTTATTTTCAGTTAAGTGGTTGGTTTATCTTAAGTTTCCGCCAATAATACCGTTGGGGTAAGTGGTGGAATGTACCACCGCACTGGAGGGGCGTTGTTTAATGGTTGTGAGTATAAGGTCAGACAGGTTGGCTACGCTTACAGCCTTGTTAAAGCCATCAGCTGCCGTAACCAATGGCAATGTTTCCGCCGACCCGCTGCCAATGATGCCTCCGTAAATGGAAGCTTTTGTCAGCGCATCTCCTGCCGGGGCATTGGCAATTTTTACCTGGTAGTGTAATACGTTATTGGCTGTTTGCCTTAATACCAGTGTACCGGTAGTAGTGGTAGAAACGGCCGGGATCATTTGACCGCCGGTCAGTTTTACATCATGGGCCCAGGTTACCGGGCTATCCATTTGCAAACGAACCAGTCCTTGAGGCGCATTTTTGGAAATGATATTGAAAAACACGGGGCGGCCTTCCAGCAATTCTTTTGCCTGGTCTTCGGTTAACAGTATATCGCCTTTTACATGGCGGTCTTTTATCTGGGGTTTTAAATCTACCAGTAATTCGCCGTCCGAAGCAGCATTACCTTTATATAAGGCAGCGCCGGTAATCTCGTCGCCGCTGAATTTGGGCTCTACCAATACATCATAAAAAAAACGCCTGTCGGTCATCAGGTTAATAAAACTGGAGGCCGTCAGGGTATCGGTAGCCGTTCTGGGCACCACTGCATTGCTACTGAAAGTTTCCCTCCAGTATTTACGTACAAATGTTGGTTCAGTTTCGTTCTTGTCTTTATCGCAGGCGGCAAGGCAAAGAATAGAGAACAATACAATTATTGTCTGAAGTCGTTTCATCACAGCAGGTTGTTTTTTAGTATGAATGCGCGGGTTAAAATCAGCCTCCCCTATCGTTATAAACCGGTTAAAGGGTGTATAAAGATTTGAGAAAAGCTCCGCTACGGGTTTTTAAACTGTCGCTGTGTTAAATTTCTATTAAGCAAGGCGCAGGCAGGGGGGAATTTCTATTCTGATAAGGGGGAAAATCCTTTTCAATATTTGTTTCGAAAATCCAAGCTGTAAATCAATCGTTTATAAACCTTACCTTTTTACAATAAACTGGTATTTCCTACTATTAAAAACTCCATTCATCCGTTTTTGAATGAAATAAAACTAATTTGCTACCTGATTATGATGAAACTGTCAACTTTATGCAGGGCCGGCTTTTTTACAAAATGGCTGGCGCCTGTTTTTATAATAACCGGTTTAAGCAAGGCTCATTTTTTAGCGGCCCAGGATTATTCCTTTGACCATTATAAGGTAGAGGACGGTCTTTCGCAATATTCCGTTTTAACCATCGGGCAGGACCAAAAAGGGTTTATGTGGTTTGGTACCAGGTATGGCCTGAACCGTTTCGATGGCAGGAATTTTATTACCTATACCAATAAACCAACCGATAGCTGTTCCATCAGTGAGAATTATATTTATGAAATATTAAAGGACAGCAGGCAAAAACTCTGGATAGCTACCGAAAACGGGCTTAATTTATATGTACCGGAATCCAATGCTTTTAAACGTTACCTCTATTTTGGCAGCGAGGTCAGTAAAAAGAATATCATCTATTCCCTTTCAGAAGATACCCAGGGACGCATTTGGGTAGCTTGTACAAAAGGACTGTATATATATAATACCGGGAAAGATGTTTTTGACCCCATCAGTACCCTGGGCCTAGATATTGAAGAAAGACTGGGACGTATTCCCGCCAGGGTATATTGTGCGAGGAACGGCGATATCTGGCTGGGAGGGGCCATTGGCCTGTTTTTAATACAGCAATATAATGGCCGTTATAACCTGACCTCCTTCCCGGATAACCCGGCTGCACCCAACAGCCTGAGCAATAAGTTTGTAAAGTATATAAAAGAAGACCCGGCCGGGAACCTGTGGATAGGTACATTGGACGGATTGAACAGGTACGAACGCAAAACAGGCAGTTTTATTAAGTATTATAATAACCCGGCCAATGCAAATTCGCTTGTCAATAATAATATCCGTTGTTTTCTCTGGGATGGAAATGGCAATATGTGGATCGGCACCCAGGAAGGACTAAGCTGTTTTAATTCGGATAAGGATACCTGGAAATCTTTCCGGAATAAGACCGGCGACCCCAAAAGCCTGAGCCAGAACTCCGTTCATTCCCTTTTCCTGGATAAAAATAATTCCATCTGGATCGGTACTTTTTTTGCCGGTATTAATGTTACACATAAACAACTAACTGAGTTTAAGTACTGGCAAAATAACCAGTCGGCCAATAGCCTGAGCAATAATACGGTAAGCGGCATAGTTACCGATAAGCAAAATAATATCTGGATCACAACGGAAGGCGGTGGCCTTAATTTTTATGACAGGGCCAGGGACCAGTTCACCATTTTTAAGAACAACCCGGCCGACCTGCATAGCATCGGCTCCAACCTGTTAAAAACCCTTTATATTGATAGTAAGGATAATTTATGGATCGGCACCCATGGTCGTGGACTGAATTTATACAATCCGGCCAGTCGCTCTTTTTCCTATTACCTGTTCAGCGATTCCATTGTAAAAAACAGGCAGGATGAGATTGCCGCTATTATGGAGGACACAGAAGGCTTGTTATGGATAGCCAAACACCCGGGAGTAGATGTATTGCAGAAACAAGGCAATATTTTATCCAAAAGCAGGTATAGCCAGGTTTTTGACAGCCTTTCCACCAAATTATTTACCAGCTTATTGGAAGATGCCAACCGGAATGTGTGGATAGGTAGTTTTTACGGGCTTTATTTTTTTGAACGCAAATCAGGAACGCTTAGCAAACTAACCATTGTTGACGGCCCGAAAACGGAAAATATTAATTGTTTAAAAGAGGACAGCAAGGGCAATATATGGATTGGCTTGTATTACGGCGGCCTGGCCTGTTTTGAAAAGAATACGCAAAAGTTTACCATTTATAAACTGAAGGACGGGTTACCCAATGATAATATATTGAGTATACAGGAGGACCGGTCTGGTATGCTCTGGATCAGTACGGGTAATGGCTTGTGTAAGTTTGATAAAACAACAGGCAGCTTTTTTACCTATACTACCAGCGATGGTTTACCTGGCAACGAGTTTAACTATAATGCCAGTTATCAAAGTCCGCAGGGCGAATTGTTTTTTGGCAATATGAACGGGCTGGTGAGTTTTTTCCCGGAAAGGATCATGAAGAACAGCGCTTCTTCGCCCCTTGTTTTTACCGGGCTAAAATTGTTTAATTCAACCGTAGAAATAAACGACGAATCCGGCATATTGAAAAACGAAATCAGTTTTCTGAACAGGCTAAGCTTTTCACATAACCAGAACTCCTTTACTTTCCAGTTCGCCTTATTGAATTATATAAAATCGGATAAGAATAAGTACGCTTATAAGTTAAAAGGTATTAATGACGAATGGATAGAGACCAGAGACCCCAGCGCCACCTTTACCAATTTAGCTACAGGCAGCTATACCCTCCTGGTAAAAGGAGCAAATAGTGATGGCGTATGGAGCGAACCCATTGAAATGCAGTTTGTCATTCGGCCACCCTTCTGGAAAACCTGGTGGGCTTATGCTATTTATATCATTGCTGTTGCATCTATCATATTTTTAATACTCCGGTTCTTTTTCCTGCGGGCCATATTAAAAAAGGAGAATGAACTACACCAGGTTAAATTAAATTTCTTTACCAATATCTCACATGAGATAAGAACCCATTTAAGCCTGATACTGGCCCCTATTGATACCATTGAACGGGAGAATAAGGATAATTTTTTATTACAACAGCGTTTGAACAGTGTAAAGAACAATGCCAATAGTTTACTGAACCTGGTAACAGAGCTGATGGATTTCAGGAAAGCCGAAACCGGCAATTTAAAACTGCATTTTACTTCGAACGATTTTATACAATTTATCAATACCATCTACGCTTCCTTTGAAGAGCTGGCTGAAAGCAAGCATATTCACCTTTCCATTGTACATGAACCCAAGGAGTTGTTTATTCATTTTGACAAGGACCAGCTGGAAAAAGTATTTTATAATTTACTGATTAACGCCTTTAAGTTTACGCCGGACAATGGCCGCATTGCTATTTACATAAAAACGGATAAGACAACAGTAACCACCCAGGTAAAGGATAATGGTAAAGGCATTGCCCCGGAATACTTAGACACCATTTTTAATAATTATTTCCAGATCGACGATTTTCATACGCAGAATAAAGGTTATGGTATTGGTCTTGCCCTGACAAAGAAGATCGTGGAATTACACCAGGGTAATATGTATGTGAACAGTACCAAGGCCAAAGACACAGGAGAACAGGAAACCTGTTTTGAAGTAGTACTGCCACTTAAACCGGATCAGAAGATAGCCAACAGTACCACCCAACAATTTCCTGAACCGGAGGATAACGATGGCAGAACAAATGGTACTGCCGAACGAGACAGTTATATTCACAAACCGGCAGATAATACCTATACGGTTCTTTTAGCCGAAGATAATATTGAACTGAACGGGTATATTACCGATATATTAAAAGCTGAGTATAAGGTAATCAGTTGTATTACCGGAACAGAAGCCTGGAATAAAGCCATAGAGCAGATCCCTGATATTATTATCAGTGATATTATGATGCCGGATATGGACGGACTGACCCTGTGCAACCAGTTAAAACAGGACACAAGGACCAACCATATCCCGGTTATACTGCTAACCGCAAAAAGCACACAGACCGACCAGATATCCGGGCTTACACAGGGTGCTGACCTTTACCTGACTAAACCATTCAGCTCGCAGGTGTTGGAGTTGAGTATCCGTAATATTATCAGTTCCAGGGAAACATTCCGGAAGAAGTATGCGCTGCAGTTACAGCAATACCAGTTTCAAAACCCGGGTAATAATATAGAGGTTGAGTTTATTGAAAAGCTGATACAGATCATTGACGAGAATATGGATAACCCGGAATTTGGCGTGGAGATGCTGGCCACCAAATCGGCCATGAGTCAATCGGTATTGTATAAAAAAGTAAAGGCCTTAACGGATATGTCGGTAAATGAATTTACCAAATCCATTAAACTAAAGAAAGCCGCCGTATTACTGAAAGAACATAAGTACTCCGTAAACGAAGTAAGTTATATGGTAGGCTTTAACGACAGGAAGTATTTTAGTAAGGAGTTTAAAAAACAGTTTGGGAAAAACCCCAGTGAGTTCTGGGAAGAGGAAAATACATAAGTAACATACCCTTACAATAACAAAACGATACCCTGCGGTATCGTTTTGCATTAATAATCAATTAATAATCATTAACCGATGACACAAATAAAAAAGTTGCCACCGTAGTGGCAACTTAAGACATACCTGTCCTTACCTTAAAGAAAACTATTGTTTCACGATCTTATGTTGTTGTACTTTACCCGACTCTACGTATTGCACAATATAGGTACCGGCTGGCAATGACTGTACATCTATTACCGTAAGGTCACCGGTAGTGGTTAGTTGCCTGATAAGACCACCACTGATATTGAGCAGTTTTACCGGTATGCCCTGCGGCAGGTTTTTAATATACAGCTTGTGTTGTACAGGGTTTGGATACACCTGTACCAGCAAACCACCCGTTATTACTGCCGTTTCAATATTGGAATAGGTATAACTACCATCTATATCCTCCATTTTCAGGCGGTAATATTGTGTACCCTTACCAACAGCCTGGTGGGTGAATGTATAAGTGTGTACACCTGCTGTATTCTCAGCCTGTACCGTACCAACAGTAACAAACCGCACACCATCTGTACTATGTTCTATTATAAACTGCCTGGTGTTAACCTCCTGCGTTGTTTTCCATTGTAAGAATACACTGGCTGGTTGTGCAACGGCCTTAAAGCTCAGCAGTTGTAAAGGCAGGGCGCTGCCGGAGCCACTGGTAATAGTAAAGGGTGAGAAGCTGGTAAAGCCTGTCTGCGTTTTTGTGAACTGGCCATTTGCCGCCAGCACAGCTCCTCCCAGGGTACCTAGTTCCCATTTATTGGTATAATGTGCCGTCCTGGATTGCGGCCTGTCAAAGCCGGGCAGTTCATGTGTATCGCTCCAGTAGAAAGTAGCAGCTACATTACTACCGCCCGCTACCTGCTCATTGATATACCAGGTACGGTTCACATTCGCCACCCTTACCGTATCACCCGAATAACCACGTTGTAATACATAAGGCACTACACGCACGCTGAAGTTATCCTGTGTACCCGTATTATTCAGTTCCACAAAGTTTGGACTGGATAACGCGGTACCTACCGGGTAGGTATTGATGGCCTGGTTATTTACCAGTGTCAGCTTACCGGCCCCGTTGGTTACAATGAAATGAGCCGCATCCGTGTTCAGGATATTACCGTTCACCGTCAGGTCATAATCACCCAGTACCAGTTTACCGCCGATCCATCCGGGCAGTTGTTCGGGCAGGCCCTGTTTCATATCCAGGTCACCGGCAACGATCATATTGCTGCGTAATGGCATTACATTATCAAATGGTAATACGGCATCATTGTTCAGGGTATTATATTCTACCGGCGAACAATTATAGATCTGTGCCAGTACTGTTCCCTTCGCAGCATCAATCCGGATACTGCGGGTAACGATCCTGGAATCACCCGGTGCTATGGAAGTAAACGCAACACTATCTATTGCTATAACCGCACTATCCTGGTCGTGTATGGTAAACCTTACCCAACCGCTGGCAGGCTGTGTACCATTGTTTTTAATATGGTAGCTTACTGCCACTATATCGCCTGCTACAAAACCGGAAGGATTAAAACGGATGGGATTAACAGCTATCGGCGCAATATCCGGTGCATCACCCACGATGATGGTCCTGGTGGCTTCGTTATTCGTTTCTATTTCTTCATCTACCAGGTTCAGCGGGTCTGCTATCAGGCGCAGGGTTTTTATACCCTCTGTATTGAAGGCATACCCTACTGTAGCGGCTACCGTTGTATCTCTTCCCGGCTGCAACGCATTAATGGGAACATCTGCACCTATTACCATATTCTCAGCCATAAACCGTAACGCAGTGGGTACCGATGGCTTGCCACCACTGTTACGTACCGTACCAACAATGGTAAAGGTTTGGTTAGGGTTGGGGTTAAGGCTGCTGGGCGATATATATTGTGATAATACTTCCAGGTCAGCTTTACTATCCACTACCCGTATATAGAAGTCCCCTTCATTATTGGTCTCATCACTTTCACAGATCACATTGGCCGTATCGGTTATTACCCGCACCACATAGTTGCCCGGCGTACTGAACTCATAGTTAAAGGAGCCATAAGCCACATAGGCTGCGCCTGCTTTAATTACCGGGATCACACCATTACCGATGGGGTTACCGTTCAAGGTATATTTTACCGGCACCTGGTTAATATCGCGGATGCCCATATTACGCACTGCAGGGAAGAACTGGTTCATGGTATTTACCCTTACCACCACTGGTCTGCCGGCTGAGCCAGCTTCATGCGGCAGTATCAATGGGGTAATATCTGATGCCAGTTGTTTTGTTCCCGTATTATTTGTTTCATCCGACTCGGCAACCGCTGACAGCGCATCGGCCACTACTGTGATCAGACCGCCGCAAAGGTCAGCTGCATTGTTTACGGTGAATGTAGCAGATTCCACGGTTAATGAATCATTACTTCCTACAGTTGTCACCAGTACCGGTGTTCCTATCTGGTTACCACCCAGGCTAAACCGTACATGGAATGCACCGGTCAGTTTGCCTTTATTTCGGATAACGGCGCTGACCCTGGTAGAGCCACCTGATGACACATCACTGTTCACCAGTTGAATTTCGCCGACACTTAAATCAGGAGCCGGTACCACCATGGTAAAGATGGCCACATTATTATCTTCATTCTCTTCGTTTATTGCCCCCTCATAATCGGTCACAATTTTAATAATATGCGTACCCGGTGTTATAGCAGGATCGGTATAGGTTAACGTGTTATACGATTTACCGTTCACACCTGACTGGTTATAGGTCCTGATCAGTGTAGCTGTACCATTAGGTATAGAGTCGTATACCCTGACAGTATGAGCACCTGCATCCGGACAGTTCATGTTCACATTATTGAAACGGAAGGATACCATATCGGTCTGTACAAAAGACTGGATATTCAGGTCCGGCAGATTAGGTAAAGGCGTAATAGGCAAACTTCCCGTAGCTGTATGGTTGGTCCGTACACCATGATAGAAGTTATCAGGTATCTGTAAATACTCTACATAGGTATAAGTTAATACAGCCGATACATTTACCGGGGTGGTAGACGTTAACGGTACCTGGTATGGCACAATCACTTCTTCACCCGGCGACCTGGAGCCATCGGCACTGGTAATGGTTTCAACCAGTACACCATCTACATATATCCGTAATACACTGTTTATGATTTCATCCCAAGAGCTCCAGAAATTGCTGAGATTTCTTTCGCGGTATTTCAGTTTGATATTAATTCCTGCATTATTACCTACTGTATTATCACAGCCATTGGTGGTGCCTGTAGCCACTACTCCACCTTGTGAAGGTTGTGGTACCGGTGGCAGGCATTCATCAGGAGCCGGGCACGGCAAGGCCATAATATACAAGGTGCTGCTGCCTGTCAATGTATAATCGGTAACAGTAGCTTTATATTCAAAGTTACCGCCACAGGTTACACCACTGAGTACATAACTGAAGTTACCGTTAACATCGGTAGTGGTAGTAATAAGCTGTCCGCCGGCTTCAATAGTAACCGTAGCACCGGCTACATTGGTAGCGGTTGAGGTACCGTCGTATTTAGCTTTACCATTAAAGATCACCACTAATTGCGGACATTTTTGTATGGTTGCCTGTACTTCCACATCAATTTTACCAGGCATAGGCGGATTACCCACAATTACCGGCCTGATGGCATAGTTATTTAAGGGATTGATATCGCCAATAGTGTTCAGGCTGTCCACCCATACTTTAATGGGATAAAAACCTTCTTCCGCAAAGTTCAGCGTTTGCGTAATAGTTGCAGTGGTGTTAGCACCTATAGCCGGTAATACCAGGTCCATTAACGGGATAGTATCCCTGTACAGACGAACCGGTACATTGGTTGCCGGCACTGCCGTGCTGTTGGTGATACGTGCCGTAAGTGTAAATGCCTGCCCTGGTAAAGGATTAGGGTTACTAAAGCTGATATCATTGGCAAAGAGGCGCAGATCGATCTGGTCATTCGTTACCACGGGGCCTGTTTTATAAGCTGTTCCCGTACCGGTGGCCAGGTTACCATTCTGATCATAAGCGGTAAACTTATAACCGGCCTGGCTGGTCAGTTGCTGGTGGTTAAATGTATAGGTAAACACTACACCGGTAATATAATCGGTACTGCTGCTTTCGGCCTGCATCACAAATTCACCTTCGTTGATATCATTATAGGTTTGATTACCATTCAGGTCAATGCTCACTTTAGGATAACCGGCCTGCGGCGGCAGGTTATTGGCGGAGCGGTATAACACTTTGTATACATAATCACCGGCCTGGCCAACAAACGGCGCCACGCCACTGGTGGCTGTATATGGTGCTGCGGTAATATAATCGACAACCGGAGGCGCACCGGGACTATAGCCCGCACCCTGTAACTGGGTAGTGATCTCTGCTACGCCCGCTGTAGAAGCAATAAGCCGTAACTGGGCCTGGTAAGCCGATACGGCCGCAGGTGTAAATGTTACATTAAAGCTTTGGCTGGCTCCGGCAGCTATTACGGTACCGGCTGTAAAGGATGGCGCAAAGGCAGTATTGGTACTGGTTATATTTTGCAGCGTTATAGCCGTATTACCGGTATTGGTAATATTAAACGCGAAGGTACCTGTATTGCCTAAAGCTATATTGCCGTAGTTATGACCGGCAGCCGGGGTTAAAGCCCAGGAGCTTACCGCAGCAATACCCGAACCGTTTAATACGGTTTTATATTTGCCCGAACTTGTCTCCAACACAATAGAATCTATAGCCTGGCTTACCGCTACAGGCGTGAATGTTACATCAATAGTTGTACTGCTGTTGGCAGGCAGGCTGACCGGTGCTGTTGTTGCAGTAGCAAAAGCCCCATTGATGGTAATACTATTAATCGTTTGCGCCGAACTGCTGTTGTTTTGTACTGTAACGGACATCGTTTTGGAGGCACCTATCACTACGTCATTATAGTGCAGAGTATCCGGTGTCATTGACAGGAGATCGGTAATGAATTTTGCATGATTAACAATACTCCATTTACCATCTACACTTAATGTACGTACAAACAAATGGTGTTCGCCATTGGTTAACCCGTTGGTGCTTACTGTTACCGGTATATCCTGTACATCAGTAGCAGCCGTTAAGGCAATAGCCGTTCCGTTACCAAAGCCGGGGTCGGTATCAATAAAGTATTCTGCTTTCAATAAGTTAGTAACTGCCGGTGGCGCCTGTGGATACGCATAATCATTGTTTACTTCAAAATCGCGGAAGCTTACTATACTCCAACGACCTTCATTACTTTTTGTACGGATATAAATCCTGTGTACACCCTGGCTTAGTCCGCTGGTATTGGCAACAACATTTATATCGGCCACCTGTAGTGCAGGCGTAATAGTAATAGCATTACCCAGGCCATAGCCGGGGTCGGTATCAATAAAATATTCGGCTGCCACCACATTTTCTGCAGCTACAGGCGCAGCAGGATAAGGAACACCGGCTTCCACTAAAAACTCCCTGTAACTCACAATTCCCCAGGAACCAGCCGTGTTTTTTACACGTATGTACACCCGATGGGTACCCATGCTTAAACCTGTTGTGTTAACAGCTACCTCCAGGTCAGTAACATTCAATACACCGCTAATACTGATCGGCTGGCCCTTTCCTAAACCGGGATCCGTATCGATGAAGTACTCCGCTAATGCCAGGTTACCGGCAGGTGTAAGTGCTGTGGGGTAATCGGGATTAAAGTCTACGACAAATTCACGGTAAGCCACAATACTCCATTTACCTTCGGCACTTTTGGTACGCAGGTATAAACGGTGTGTGCCGTTGGTTTGCCCGGCCGTGTTGACCGTTATATTTAAGGTTGAAATATCGAGGGCTGCCGTAATACTGATAGGCGTAGCGTTTCCTGCACCGGGATCTGTATCAATAAAATACTCCGCAGCTACTACCTGTTGGGGCGGAGCCGCTACAGTGGTATAGGGAAAATCACTATCATATAAAAAAGGCCTTACCGAAACGATACTCCAGTTGCCATCAGCATTTCTAACCCTGATATACAGGCTATGTGCTCCGTTCTGCAGACCGGTTACACTGATACTCACCGGGAGGGCAGCAATATTTACACCAGGCGTAACGGTAACAGGCGTGCCCAGTCCCAGACCAGGATCATTATCAATAAAATACTCCGCAGCATTGATCACCTGCGGGGCAGATGGCGGAACCGGGTAGGCCGGGTCCTGCGCATAAGTAAAAAGTATACTTAGCAGCAGTAAAAATGAAAGTATATATTTTTTCATTGTTTATACTTTATGGTTGCCAGCGATCAAAAGCAGCGAACATTCATAGGTGACAGATCATAGTTAACAGTTAACCGTTATTGGTTAATTGCCAACTACCACGCACCCATTGTCAATTGTCCACTGTCAATTGCCACTATCGGAACAACCCATGATAATAACAGTATTACTGTTATTAGTTATTGTTACGTGTGCTAAGTGTAATATTCATTGTAGCGGAACCTGAGGGAATGGATGTAGGCACCGATAAAGTATAAATAGTTGGAATGGCAGGGATACCGGAAAGCCTGTAAGGATCCGTAGCACCGAATGCGCCACAGTCAGGACTTACCACGGTACCTACCGTTAAGCCGGCACCTTTGGCGGGTGAAGAGGACGGGATCATTACATTCATATCCGGGCTGGTAGTATTGACATGTGCCCCATATACATTATCCGAACTCTGACCAACCAGGTTATTGGAGGCAGTGGCAGGTAAAGAAGGGTTACCTGTAAAAATATTATTTTTCACCGTACTGTTGGTAAACACCATGGCACCGTTTGTACCAAAGATATTATTGGCCACGTAACAGTTTACAATGGTACTACCCGCCCCAGCACCGTAAATACTATTGTTTCTTACAATATTATTACTACCGGTTAATTGGGTAAGATTAATAGCGGCCCAGAAATCATAAAAAATATTATTCTCACAGGTAAAGTCGGCTATTGACACGGCGCCTCCATTATTACTGATACTGCAACTCAAAAAAAAGTTTTTCTTAACTGTCACTTTATTATTGTTACCTGCTTCAAAAAGAAGCGTCCCCACAAAAAGATTTCTTTCCAGCGTTAAATTAAAATCGGCCGCAGATCCGCTGAGATTGAGACCTGAAAAGATAATTCCCGCAAAATAGCTGCCATTAGCCCCCTCGCCGATTCTGAAGAAAGCCAGCTGGCTGGCATCCTTTGTTTCTTGGAGGCCACTGTTACCGGGATAGGTAGTATTAGCAGGGTTTAAAAAATATCCAACGCCCAATACCACCAGGCGTTTGGTTAAAGTAATACTATTGGTGGCATATACGTTTGCGCTGGGCTCAATATACAGCGTATCGCCATTGGCCACTGCAGCTGCCTGGGCAGCATCGTAAAAAGTAGTAAAATCGGCTTGTACGCCTACATTGTTGTTTATCCGCCAGCTTTTAGCTTGGCTTGCAGTGTAAGTAAAAATAGTCAGGGTAAGAAGGACAAGATATTTCATAACGTTAATTTTAGGGTTTAAAAATAAGTCCGGGGCAGGCATCGCCGCATCCCCCAAAAAGAGGATTTTTTTGAAACCCGCTAAAAATCATGGAAAAAGGGGAGTAACTTAAGTAGCGATAATCAGGTTATTTGTATAAGACATTAAAGCGTGAAAATCAATCACCAGGCAGTTAACCGCCCCCGAAGCTGTCCTAAAAAATGAAGAACAGGCAAGAGCAAGATTAGTAAAAGACCCGCATGATGGCCTGGGTGGCATGCTGTCAGGCATTAAATACTCTTTTCAAAACATGAAAGGCAATTTAATTATAACACCTGAAAATGTTCAGGCTTTTGAACGCAGCATGGACATGCTGGATAACTCAATAAAAGAAATGCAGCGGGTGGCCCATGATATGATGCCGGAGACGCTGGTGAACTTTGGACTGGATACGGCGTTGAAAGACTTTTGTGATACTATCAACCAGGGCGGGGCACTGTCAATTACCTACCAGTCAATTGACATGCAACAGGTGGTTATTAACCAAACTACCGCCATTACTATTTACCGGATTGTACAGGAGCTGGTGAATAATATTATTAAACATGCTTCCGCCCGGTCAGCCCTGGTACAATTAAGTAATAAGCATAACACCATTAATATTACCGTAGAAGACGATGGAAAAGGATTTAACAAAGAGCTTTTAAACCATGCACGCGGCATTGGCTGGAGTAATATTTTAAACCGGGTTGATTTTTTAAACGGAAAAGCGGATATTGTATCGGAACCGGGAAAAGGAACATCCGTAAATATAGGGTTACAGTATACCCCCCGGTAAAACATTAAATATTTTTCATGACCAGCATCAGCGTGTTTATTATTGACGATCATTATATGGTTATTGAAGGTATCCGGTCCCTGTTATTGAACGAGCCGGGTATTGAATGGCAGGGGCATGCTACTACTGCGGCGTCGGCGCTGGCTTACCTGAAACAAAACACACCACCTGATATTATTTTAATGGATATTAACCTGCCCGATAAAAGCGGGATAGACCTTTGCAAGGAAGTAAAACAAGCCTACCCTGCTTCTTTCATTATAGGACTGAGTACTTTTAACCAGCAAAGTTTTGTACAAAAAATGCTGGACAACGGCGCTTCCGGGTATATTTTAAAGAATGCAGACAAGGAAGAGATCGTTGATGCCATTCAACTGGTGATCAAAGGCAAAACCTATTTAAGCCATGAAGCGGCACAATCACTCAAAGGCAACCCTGATAACCAGATCATCCTTACCCGGAGAGAAAAGGAAATATTAGAACTCATAGCCGAAGGATTGACCAATAATGAAATTGCACAACAGCTATTTATCAGCATTTCTACAGTAGATACCCACCGGAAGAATTTACTGACCAAGTTTGATACCAAGAATACCGCTTCGCTGGTGAAAAAAGCCATTCAGCTACAACTTATTTCACTCTGACCATTACGTCTTCTTCCGTAAATAAAGAAAGGGAGCATAGACATGCCCCCCTTTACACATGAGAAAACAAAAATTATTATAGCAAACTTTTGTTTTTTATTTGACTGCTTTATTGATCTTCAGTAACAGGTATTCCAGGTGCAAACGCGTATCGCCGCTGCTGGCAGGAATTAACTGTTGAATGCGTTTCCTTGATTCCAGTAACCATTGGTAATAAATATGACTGATATTACCGCCATCAGCTTTAATACGGGGTAAAAATTCAAATCCGCTTATTTCTCCTGCCGAACTGCCTAATAAGGACAACAATGCCGGACTGCATTGTACCGTTTCGTGTTGCAGGCTGTATTTATTGGCCATATGATCCATCAGTAACAACTGTTGTTCGTATTGTTCAAGGTCGGCAAATGACAGCGTATTAACAACGGGGCCTTTTTTAACTTCTGACCCGGTAATTAAAATATCCACAAGGGCTGACTGCATACCCTGGATAGCACTACGGTTCATTTTAGTTTTGGAATTACTCCATACATATTGAAACACATCCGCTATAGCTTCGGACCTGGTATAACCATCCTTTTCATTTTTAGACTCACTTAACGTTGTTTGAAGAGCCACCAAACGAACCAGGTAAGGAAACAGTGTTCTCCGTATATACTCATCGGCCTGGCCATGAAAATTATTGATATTACGTTGTACCACAGGTAAGGCCATCCAGTCAAGACTATCCAGTGATTGTAACAAAAATTGTAAAGATTCTTTCTGCACGGCTTTAGGTACCGGGCGATAGGCCGGATAGGGATCACCTTCATATTTTTCGTACTGGTAGTAACCACCGATATTATGTACCACATGCATCCAGTACCAGTAGTACTGTATGTTCACTACATAAAAGGCCAGGTTATTCCTGAAGTCAAAATTCTCATCCCCCGCTTTCCCCCATTTATCAGCATTCTTCATAATGTAGCGCAGGTTATTGATCGCATACCGTGTAGACTTTACCTGGTCATCACCCAGATCCTCCGTCAGGGCACTGGGATCTAAATTACCGTTGATCTGTTGTTTGCCGTAACGGTAATAAGGATCGGGCATACGGCTGGTTATTTTTTTATCCAGTACCGCTACTTCTGTTTCGGGGGTGGCAGTGGAATAAACAGGTGCATATAACCAGTCAATAGCATAGTAGTCGTATACACCTAATAAAGGAGGTGTCATTTTTACGCCTTTTTCCAGGTCGCCGGGCTGGGCCACAAAGTTAAAACGGGCATAATCCATAATTGAAGGCGTAGTACCATATTTCCGGGTAAAGGCAGGTGATCTTAAAGAATCAACCGGGTAAGCAGAGCTGGCAGCCATATTATGCATCAGCCCCAGCGTATGCCCTATTTCGTGCGCTGATACATAACGTAGTGCTTCAGCTATAAGCGCAACCGGTACTTTCTTTTGTAATACTTCGGGATTGGCGCCACCCATCTGTACCGCCATCCAGTCGCTCAAAATATCCACCAGTCCATGATATACATATACAGAAGCATAGAGTATTTCACCTGAACGCGGATCTACCCAGCTTGGCCCCATGGCATTCTGGGTAAGATTAGGCGCATATTTAATACAGTTGAAGCGGATATTATTAGGATCGAATGTACTATCATGCTGAGGATACATTTTTACTTCAATGGCATCTTTAAAACCGATCTTTTCAAAAGCCATATTCCAGTCCAATACACCTTTGCGTATAGGCTCTATCCAGGTAGCAGGAAATTTATTATCCAGGTAAAACACGATAGGCTTTAAAGGTTTTACCAATTCACCTCTTGCATGAGCCGCTTTATCCGCAGGCTCCAGGCGCCAGCGGTTGGCAAAGAATATTTCTTTTACAGCATCCTGCTTCGGATCATATTGTACAAATTTTGTCGGGAATATACCGATCCTTGGATCATTATACCGGGGAACACCAGGCTTTTCTGGTAATAGTAACATGGACCTTTTGGTTAATACAGTTACGGGCATATTCTCCGCCACTGAAAATCCAAAAAAGGTTTTATTTACCAGGTAGGTCAAATAGGCCGATACCGATACATTATCCTCAAATGCCATTATTTCGTGCAGTACAGTGCCCTCCGATTTAAAACTGGAGTTACGTCCCGCCAAACCACCTACCGGCATAAAGGGGTCCATGTTCGGACTGCCACTTAAAAATAAACTGCTGATATCAAATAACACTGCCAGGCTATCGGGTGTATAAGCCAAAACGGGGTAAGCACCAATTACGGGATCAGCATAGCTTTTACGTAATGCTTCCTGGATATTAACATCTTCACTACGCACTGAGAAATCGGAGCGGCGTAAATAGATGGTACTATCTGTTATGGTAAAATGAACGGCCAGCGGATCTTTTGCCTGTTCGCCTGCAGCCACTTCCTCAATATGACTGGTCTGTTCTGCCACAGAACCCAATAAAAAATGCCTTTTAAAAAGCTTTACAGGAAATTCAAAATAAACCTTACCGTTCATTTTATGCAGGGTAATGGTTCCTTTCTTTGTTTCAAATTTCTTTCCTTTAAAGAAGGTTTCGTATTTGCTTTTTTGCTTTGCCGTATCTTTCTGCGCATGCAGGGCAGCACATATCAACAACACAGTTAGAAGAAGACAGCCTTGTCTGATATTTCTATTCATCTCCCCTATTTTAATATTTTATTTACTTGGTGTAATAACAACTGGTAGTGTTGTGCTGTTTCTTTATCGCTGGTGGAAGTAGCTACTGTTTTTAACAGGGACTGGATTTGTTTTAACAGTCCGTAATACACCGGTTCCAGGGCCGGCATCAGGTTAAACTGTACGTTCATATAACCAAACCCGCTTACAGGAATATTATTACCGCCTACCTGTGTATGTGTATCCACTGCACAGGCTGCTATATCTTGCACATCCTGCCGGAACTGAACCACCGGTAATCCCTGGTTTATCGCTATCGCATCAGCCGTTCCTGCTGCACCCGTGCCCAGTTTTGTTTCTTTGGCAACGGCCGCTACAAATGCTTTCTGCATTTGCATTTGCGTGGCTGTGAGTTTTTTCCTTTGTTTGGTGGGTTTCCAGAAAGCCTCGTACAGGTCATCCAATACATCTTTGGGTGTATATGGATCTTTTTCATCTGAACGTACAGCGCCCAACTGTACCCTGGCAGGCAATTGTAATAAGGTGCTCACCATATTATTACGCAGGGCTACCAATGGCGTACCGGTAATGGTCATGTTCTTTAGTAAAGATTCCGGTTCCAGCCAGCTGTTGTCTTCCAGTTCAGTTAAAATAAATTGCAGGGCTTCTTGCTGTTTTTTACGACTGATCACTTTGTAGTGTACCACATCATCACCTTCATACTTTTCATTTACCTGGATGCCGCCGACATTGGTCAGCACATGATTCAGATAACGGATATATTGTCCACGGGCCTGCGCCAGGATGGTTTCGCGGTAGCTGTAATCCTTATCATTCGCTTTCACCCAATCGTTTACATTGGCCAATACATATTTCAGGTTCTTGATACCATAGGTAGACGCTTTTATCGCATCATCTCCAAGATCCTCCGTTTGTGTACGGGGATCAAAAGAGGTCATGAACTCGTTACCGAAACGATAACGTATATCTCCCGATTTTGCCCTTACCATTGCTTCCAGCGTACGCTTTTCACTGTCAGCCGTTACCTGGGTGGGATCAAAGTATTTATAGTTCCATTCAATAGCATAATAATCATACACACCAAATTTAGGCGGTGATAAAACCACCCCTTTTTCTTTATCCCCAGGCTGTGCCACGTAATTGAAGCGGGCATAGTCCATAATGGAATAAGTGGTACCATATTTTTGTGTAAACGATGGCGAACGCAGTGAATCCACGGGTATTGCATTAGAAGCGCCCATATTGTGCCGCAGTCCTAAACAATGCCCCAGTTCGTGCCGGATCACATATTGTAAGCCTTCCAGTTTTTTACTCTCCGGTAATATGGTGTTACGTACAGTGGCATCTGCAGGAGATGTTTGAATGAACATCCAGTTATTCAACAGTTTTACGATATCGTGGAATACATATACGGACGCATTGATAATTTCGCCCGAACGGGGATCTACCCAGCTTGGCCCCATAGCATTGGCTACAGGAACCGGTGCATAACGGATACAATTGAATTTAATATTATCCGGATCAAATGTTGAATCGTTTACCGGGAAAGGTTTTGCGATCACTGCATTTTTAAAGCCGGCTTTTTCAAATGTTTCCTGCCAGTCTTCCACAGCCTGTTTGATCACCGGTTTCCAGCTTTGCGGAAAAGCGTTGTCAATATAGAAAACGATGGGCTTAACGGGTTCTGATAATTGTCCGGCCTTGTAAGCTTCTTTATCTTTTGGCTCTAACAAAAAACGGTGTGCAAAGTAAACATCTTCCGTACGGTTGAGGTGTTCGCTCATCAACACCCTTTTGGAATTGAAGATGCCCACCCGCGGATCAGCGATCCTGGGCCTGGTGGGCATATCTGCCAAACGGATAATGGTACGGGTAACAGTGGCAGTTACCGGTATTTCCTTTGCAAATGTGCGGGTGCCGGTACTGTAGTTATTCTCATACGATAACTGTGATTTAATGATCAGGTTATCTTCAAATGATTTGAAAGAAGCGATGAACGACCTGTCTTTCTTAAAGCTGGGTGTAGATTTATACCCCATGGATGCGTATACACTGAAAATACCAAAGGGTGACAATTCTTTCATATCACTGTTAAAAAAGTCGGTCACGTCAATAACTGCAGACTGACCATCATTACCAAAGGCTTCCACCTTGAAGGTTTTAACAATAGCCCCCATATTGTTCAGCTTTAATGCCTGTGCAATATTATTATCAGGTGCATCTGCCAGGTATGAAATATTCATCTTCTTTAACAGGATGGTAGAGTCTACCAGGCTGAATTGTATAGGCATCGGCTCCTGTTTAGAGCCCACAATCCCCTCATAGTTGTCACTGATCTCGGAAATAGTAGAGGCCAGCAACATATCCACATTGAACTGTGATGCCGGCACTTCCATGTAGACCTTATTCTTTACACTGTAAATATTGATAAACCCTTTAGACAGTTTATCATATTTACCTAACAGCTTATCAAAAGGTGTCAGCTTGGCCAGGCTATCTTTCCTAGCTTTATCTTTCGCTTCCAGCACTTTTTTTTCCTTTTCAATACGCTGCTGCTCACGCTTTTTCTTACTTTGACCATAGCTATTGGTAACCCCTGTTGCCAATAAGCCGGTTAATAAAAAAAGACAAACAATTCGGGACTTTTTCATGTTGTATAATGTAAAACTTACTATTTACCGCAACACTATGGGTGATACGGATAAACTAAAATTTAGTTGCCATTTATTTCTGAGGTACAACGGACAATATTTTATCGAAGCCGGTGAAAGTTTTAATACCGGCGGCATTAATATTTCCGGCCCCCAGGTTGATCAATGGCAATAATCTTACTTTACCTTCCGTGCCGTTATAGGTTGACAGAATTAATTGTTTATTATTGGTGCTGATATAAGATTCCTGGTTGGGGTAACCATACTGGCGGTAAATATCCAAAGTAGTAATGGACTCGCCTGCGGGTACGGTATACCTTTCTTCCACTATGGGGGTTGAACCGGCAAAGATCACTGCGTAAATTTTATCAGCCGTAGCATAGAACATTACGTTCTGATCGTCCAGCATAACAAAATGTGTAGCGTTGTTTATACCCGGCGCAGCAGACAGGTCTACTTTTTTAACAGCCCTTGGTGCCACATAAGGTTCGCCATATTCATTTACCCCTCCGTCAAAAACCAGTAATTCATATGCACCGCTGCTTTTATCTTTCAACAGGTGTAAAAAACCTCTATCCACCGAAATTCCTGCAGCTACATTTACTTTACCAGGGTAATTACCTGCATTTACACCATTATATGTTTCGTTAGGAGAAAAATTCTGTGTTTTGTCAGAAAAAGAAAAAGGACCTTGTATATAAGCAAACTTCCCGTTTTTCTCATCATAATAATGTATCCTGAAAGCAGGGTCATAGGTAAAGGTATTGCCGGAGTTGGCATTTAAAGCAATGATCTTTGGAACCGGTTGAGCATACAAAGATTGCACCCCTATTTTGGCGGCAGTAGCGAACCAGCCATAGTAGATCATATCATTACCCAGGTACACATCGTTCTGGTAACAATAATAAAAAGTGCCGGGATTTAAAGTTGCAGGCGGTGTAACAAAAAGGTCATTTTTATCGCCCACGTATGAATAATTCAGCGTGTTATACGCATACATATTATTCGCAGTTAAGGCATACACCCTGTTACCACCACGTACATTGGCAAAATACAGATCATGTACCAGTCCATTGATCCCAGAACCGTTTACGCTTGACAAAATATCCCGTTTTATTGAAACTTCTGAATAATTTGTTGTCACCTCCTGGCTCATGATATGTGAAAAATCCGTAGTGGCATTGTCTTTTGTAGTAGCAATAACCAGGCCCTCACCAATATTATTCAACACTGTCAGTTTCCAGTAATGAATGACCTGCAGTTTTGTATCGACATTGGTTACATACAATTTTAAGGTATGATAATAGGTGCCGGTATTCGGTGTAAAACCCACTTCATAACTTAATTGTTCCGAGTCATCAATCGTGATGAAGGAGGTATCCCTAGGATCAGGATTGATCATCCAGGTATAAGTAAACTTTGACTTATCCGCTCCATCATAGTTAATTTTAGGATCTAACTGTAAGGTATTAAACTGATAAACAGTTAAAGCCTCCCCCGCTGCATACCCAAAACTTAAGTCGGGCAATTTATCCGTTGCAAAGGAACTGTCATCTTTACGGCATGCGGCAAAGAAAGCGCATACAGCAAGTATTACAGACAGGGAAATTATAGTAATACGTTTCATGTATCTATCGTTTGTTAAGGTTGATTATTTATTTTTTGTGGAACATATACTCTTGCTCTCTACTGTCTTACGGATAAAGGTTTTTATCCCAGTAAATTGGCACAATGGGCTGCCCCACAGCAGTTCCGTTATCATGCACCAGGATGTCGTTGGGATGATCTTTATTCCATTGCTTTACATAATTACCAAATTTTACACCTAATGCTTCTGCGCCACTTTGCTGTAACCCGCCATATATTGCTGCGGTAAATGTTGTCAACCCGGTTTGCTCAACAATCAACTTATACACTCTTGTGCTTGAGCTTGAACTAAAAAATATCCTGTAATAAGTCCAGCTGGGAATTACCACTTTATCGGACCACGTAATTGTATGTAACTGGCTTTCCACATTACCCGAACCCAGTTCAGCGGTACCTTTGATTTTTAGTGCCAGCTTTACTTCATTGGTAGTTAATGCCGGGGCATTCTTCAGTTTCACTTTTAATACACCTTCAAACGCACCTGCTTTTACCTCGCCACCCAGGATCTCGTACAGGTTTGCCGGTGCATTGGTCTGGTCGGCAATTATATCAGCACTGAAACTCCTGTCTTTATCGGCAGCATTGCCAATTATTCTTACCGGTATTTCATGTATTTTTTCCCCGGAACTATTACCCAGGAAAGTATACACACTGACAGTATTAATAAAATTAACTGCAGGTGAAGCGATGAAAGAAAGCGGGTCGCTTTTTTTGCACGACACCATGAGTATCGCTATAAAAAAAATATAGTTTAGTATTTGTCTCATAAAACGTTTTTTGAAAATTATTTCAATCAGTTGTTTTGTTATTGCACCCTGTTACCTAATTCCAGTTCATTTTGCGGATAAGGCAACATGTATAATTTATCATCGCCTTTAATGGTACTGGGCAGGCCACGGAAAGTATCAAAGCCATTTCTTTTGTAATAAAAGAACAGTTGCCCTTCTGCAGAAAAGTCTTTCTGGTATTCCTTTGTCAACTCCAGTTTTACCTGGTCTGCTGTTGCCGATTCCGGTATATCCTTCAGTATCCCCCTGCTTCTGCGTACTTCGTTGAGTAGCTGAATGGCTTTCACCCGGTTATTGACCAACTCATATTCCGCCTCTATGTAATACATTTCTGACACCCGCATTACAGGTAAAAACTTATTGGACGTTTGGCCAGGCGCAGCCGCCAGCTTTACCGGTGTTCTACCGTTCCCATCCTGTACGAACTGTACGATCTGTCGTTTGTCAACAGCTCCCACCTGCGGGTCATTTAACTCGTAAATGGTATTAAAAGCAGTTTCGTCCACAAAGAGCGCATTATAATCTGCAGCAGATCCGCTTTTTAATGCGCCGGCCCATAAAGCCAAACTATATACTTCCAGGTGAAAAATATGTTCTGCAGCAAAGCTGCGGTCCGTACTACCTGAGTTATTGCTGTTGATTAATTTTGCCGTTCCATTATCAATTACCTCTCTTGCTGCCTGTGCCGCCTTTTGCAGATTGGCCGTTCCGCCCATCCAGGTATACACCCGTGCTTCCAAAGCCTTTACAGCATAATAGTTCATCCTGCTGTTCCGGTTATTATAAAAGCCATCTACATTCACACTTGTATAATAGTTGGCCGGACGTGAGGTATTGGGATAAAGGGGGTCTTCGTGTAATAAAACAGTGGCCTCCTGGATATCTTTTAACAATAACGCAAAAGTTTCAGCATATGTTTTTTGCGGGGTTACCCCTTTACCATAAGTAGTTATATAAGGAATTGCCGGAAAGGAAGCAAGATCAGGACGTCCCTGGTAATTCTCATGACCATATAAACGTAAAAGATCAAAATGCAGGAAAGCACGCAAAGCCAGCAACTCTCCCTTTATAACCTTAAAATTGATAGGATTAAACACAGTTTGCTGTTTATCTATCTGGGTTAAAGCGTTATTGATACCGGCAATGGTTTTATACAGGTCCCAGAACATGTCCGTATACTTACGGGCTGCCTGATGCTGATAATTATAAGCCTGTAACTGAAAATAAATGGAAAGATTCACCATAGGCTTATACTGCTGTGCTAAAATATCTGTCGCAATATAGCTTTGCATAGCGCCATAGTTATTGTACTGGCCCATACCAATATATACACCCATTAATGCATCTTTAAAACCACTTTCGTTGCTTAACAGGTCTTCTGATTTGATCTGGTTACTGGCCGTAACATCCAGGAATTTCTTGCAGGAGCTAAATCCGGCCAGGCATCCTGCTGCTAGTATATAGAAAAATATTTTTTTCATGTTCGTATTAATTTAGAAGGTAGCCGAAATAGATAATGACATGGTTCTTGAGAATGGGTAACTGGTACCTCTTTCAATTTGAATGGAACTGAATTTGCCGATCTCGTTCATATTGAAGGCCACTTTCAATCTTTGCATCCCTAATTTCTTGATGGTTTTATCCTGGAACAGATAATAAAGGTTCACAGCAGCTATATCCAGTTCATTCCGGTTCTGCACAAAACGGGTCGTAGCCCTTGTCACTTCCTGGAGGGAAGTAAATACCCCATCACCATCAGGGTCATATGAAAACTGGCCCAGCTTTTTATAATACACATTCTGGCCGGGTTGTGTCCACCTGCCGGTTAACACACGTTTATCTACATTATACAGCATGTTCACATTCTCTACACGGTCTACTAAAGTCTGGTTATATAACTGGCCACCGCCTAAATAACGGGCAGTAACATTTAAGCCCCAGCCTTTAATTTCGAGGTTTATACCAAAGGTTCCCTGGTATCTCGGGCGACTATAACCGGCGTTCACCATATTATTGGCATCCCAGATAGAAGTGGTCGTGCCATCAGGGTTTTGATAAATTTCTAAACCGGTCGCCGGATCAATACCTAAAGAAGGTACGGCCCAGATAGTATGCAGCGAGCCTCCTTCATAATACCTTTTTACCGGAACGCTGTTTCCTTTAAACGAAGCAGAATCGGTCATCTTATCATTATAAGCTTTCATGGCATCCGATAATGCCAGGATCTTATTCAGGTTGGTTTCTATACTACCATACACATTTACAAAATCTCTTCCTTTCTGGTAAACATTATAGGAAACATAGGCTTCTATACCTGTGTTTTGTACTTTTCCTAAGTTCTCATATACTGTATTGAAGCCGGTAGAAGGCACAACCGTAATAGGAGTAACCAGGTTTTCGGTATAACTGTTATAATAATCTACACGGCCGCTGAAACGTCCGATACGGATATCCAGACCGGCATTGTAATCCAGTTTATTTTCCCAGCGCAGATCGGGATTGCTTAAACTTACCAGGTAGGTACCGGGGAAGCCCTGGTACAATGCATCCGGGTAATATTGATAGGTAGCAATGGATACATTGGTCATGAAATTAGGATTACCTGAAGTACCGATCGAACCTCTTACACGTAATTCATCCACAAAAGGAAGCGCACGTTTAACAGCCGCTTCATTATGAAGATTATACCCTAAACCAAGGCTGTAAAATAATCCCCAGCGTTGGTTAGCACCAAACTGTGAAGAAGCACTGCCCCGGAAACTAAAGTCCGCTAAAAACCTTTCATCATAAGCATAGTTGGCAGCAAAAAAGCCACCCAGGTCACGGATAATGGAAGTCACACCGGTTGGCCTGCTGTTTAATGCATAACCACGTCCAAAAGTTATATCCTCCATCCTGTCACTGGAAAAACCTTCCACGCGGTGTATGATCTCATTGAATTTTCTTTCACTCACCGAAATACCTGCATTCGCACCCACTACACTACGGCCGAAAACATTACGGTAATTCACCGTTAAATCGCCGCTTACATAATTGCTTTTACCGTTATTTAACTGATAGGAGCCCTTTCTCAAACGACCTTCATCACTGGAGTATTCGGCTCCGCCAAATTTGGTATGGTTAGACGGTTCAAAAGCATTTGCTTCGCTGGTTTTATTATCCACACCAAAACGTCCTACGATCCTGAACTGGTTGTTCAGCATCCATTCTATATAAAAGTTATTGGTGAAATTAAAATAACTGTTATCGTAACGGGTATTGGTAGTTGAGTTAAAGAAAGGATTAGTAACCCTAGATCCGTCATAAGGATTGATCTCAGCATAAAAAGGAATACTACCATCCTGATTCTGGGCAGTCCAATAAGGGTTCATCCTTACATAATCATCAAAAGTGCCATAAGGAGATTCTACAGCCGTGTTAGAGGTAACACTCATGATATTCCTGAACAGGAAGTTTCGCACCCTGTACGAAGCCGTCAGGTTACCTCCAACATTTCTACGGGAAGAACCTTTCATTACGCCCTGCACATCCCTGTAACTCAGGTCACCAATTACATTTAAACCCTGGTTACCCAGTTCAATACCCAATGTATGTTTATGCCCGATACCTTCACGCAGTGGTTTCGCGATCCAATCGGTATTTAATCCTTCCAAAGCCAGCTTTCTGCGCTGATTATACACCTGTTGAAGAATGATGGATTGTTGTATATCATTCGTTTTATAAAACCCGTCCAACACCTCGGCATCCAGCTTTTCATGGGCATTAGCCAGGTTATAACTGGTTAAATCGGGCACCTCTATATCCAGGGCACCGTTATAATGAACAAACACACGGTTTCCTACCGATTTTTTTGTTTCCACTACTACCACTCCATTTGCCGCCCTGGCACCGTATACTGCTTTAGAAGCAGCGTCTTTTAAAATAGTGATCGACTCAATACGATTGATATCCAGGTCAAATATTCTTTCAATGCTTGCCTCAAAACCATCCAGGATGAATAAAGGCTCGTTAGGATTTTTAATATAGTTGCCTTTGATACCATCAACCGTTGTACCCAGGTTTTCAAATGTGGAAGTACCGCGTAACTGGATATTAGGCAGGGCATTGGGACTGGACCCCAAAGCAAAATTATCCACGAACATAGAAGGCATCAGGTTTTTTAATGCCTGGAAAACATTCGCATTACCTACTTTGCGTAATTCGTCGTTATTATAGGTTACAGCTGAGCCTGTATAAGTAGATTTTTTCCGGTTAAAGTAACCGACAGCAACCACTTCATTCAGATCCTCAGGTTTCAGCTGCAAACGCACAATTAAATTAGCATTACTCTCGCTCACTTTTTCTTCCACGGTCTGGTAGCCGGCCATAGATATCTGTAATACGCTTGTACCTCCCATGGTGATAATAAACTCACCTCTTTCATTGGTGGACACACCTACCTGTGAGCCTTTTACAAATATATTAGCGCCAACCAATGGCTCACCGGTTTTAGCATCTACTATCCGGCCTCTGATCTCAATAGGTGGTAAAGGGGCTTCTGTAATTGTTTCTACTGTTTTTTTAACCGGAGGTGCCGGGTATTTTTCTTTGATGGAAATGATCTTATCGCCTACCAGCTCCCAGGTAAGGTCCTGGTCTTTAAAAATCAGGGCCAGTGCCTGTTGTAAGCTGACATTCCGGATAGATAAAGTAACAGGCTTGCTGCGCTGCATTAACTGGTCCTGGTATACCACGGCCAGGCCTGTTTGTTTTTTTACCAGCTGTAGTACCTTTGATAAAGATTCTGATTTTACCTGCAGGCTGATCTGTCCGTAACTACGGGCGTTTACCTGTACACTTAGTACCAGCAACAGGAACGCCATGTACTTTAACGATATCATTACCCGCTTCAAAGAGGGTTGAGCAGTTTTCCTTACAACGGCTTCCGCGGGTTTTCGTTGTAATGCTGCAGCAGAAAAAGAGAATTGTTGTTCCCGCATACCAGGAATAACTTTCTCACGAGCAGTTAGATGCATAGTTCAGTTTGAGTTTTAGTAATCATTGCCTTATTTATCAGTCACGTTGCTCCAAAGGGCTGCAACGTTTATCACGTATTTAAGGTGTATTAACTGTTAGCTTTTTTTAACACGCACTTTTCGCTTCTCCGCGTCTATTTCAAATTTCAAATCTTTATTCTCCAATACCTGTAATAACTCCCGCAGACTTACATTCCGGGAAATACCTTCACCCGTAAAACTTAAAGAAGCCGGAACTTCCGTTTCATACACTACGTCTATATCGTACCATCTTTCCACCTGGCGCATCAATGTTCTCAGATCCGCATGCCGGAAGGATTGCAGCCCGTTTTTCCAGGCCGTTACCAGTTCCACATCCACATTATTAGCCAGTGTTAAGCCGCCATCTTTCTTCTGGTTGCTTTGTTGTCCGGGTTTTAACAACATTTCTTTGTCGCCGGCTATTACCTGCACACTTCCTTCCAATAAAGTGGTTTGAACAGAGGGTTCACCGCTATAATTCATCACATTGAAATGAGTGCCCAATACTTTTACATAAGCGTCGCCTGTATTTACCAGGAAAGGTTTTGTTTTATCCGGCGCTACTTCAAAATAAGCTTCGCCCTTTATGGTTACACTGCGCTCTGCTGTAATAAATGCAACCGGGTAAGTAATGGATGTTCCTGCATTTAACCATACCCTGCTGCCATCTGCCAGTGTCATGTCAATTACTTTGGAACCACGCGGGTTCACCAGCGTATTGTATTGCAGGGTTTTTACTTCATCGCTGGCACCTGCCTGGTAAGCGATCTGGCCATCAGCCAGTTTTACCAGTTGCATATTTCCTTCCTGTGCCAGGGCGCCGCTTCCGGCACTATCCAGGTAAACGGTTCGGCCATCGGACAGGGTGATCGTCGCCCTGTTCGTTTCGGGCGCTTTCAGATCGGGCAGCCGCAGCGCTATACCCGTTTCTTCTTTATCCTTATTTAAACCTGTTACCAGCCAGTAGCCGGTAACCGCCAATACCATAACTGCGGCTGCGGCCGTTAACCACTTACGTATGTTTTTTTGTTTTCCCGGGACCTGTAATAAAGAAATGCTTTGAGGTAATTCCTTTTTGTTAATTGCCGCTTTTAATCTATCTACAGCCAGGTCGGTCAGCTTTTTATCTTCTGCCATCATAAAAGCAGGGTCCTGTACTTTTTCATCGATATATTGCGCCAGCAATTCCTGGTTTTCTTCCAGTTCGGTTAATTGTAAAAACAGCGCCAGCTTTTCTCCTGCCAGTTCTCCTGCTTCGTATAAGGCCAATAGTTGTTTAAATGATTCTGTCATGAAGGCATCGTTAATTTATCATTAAATAGACGGCTGCAATTATTAAAGACGCATGCCGGAATGGATACGCACGAAAAAAAACGGTTTATTTTGAAAATATTTTTCCGGCTTTTATTAAAAACCCCGGGAACAAATATTTTACTCTAGGTTAATGGGTGAATTACAAAAGGAGGGCCGGTTAAAAAAAAGCGATCAGGGCCGCCAGGATGGTTTCCGGTAAATAACCCTGGGCACGCAAAGCACTGCGTAACTGGTTTAAGATAATGCTAAGAAGATTAGAGACGGTCCGGTCAGAAATTTGTAATACCTGGGCTATTTCTGCATGACTCATTCCCTCCTCACGGCTCATTTTATAGATATGCTGTTGTTTGGCAGGCAGTTTTGCAATCACCTCCCGGATGGCTTCCTGCAACCGGGCCGACTCCGCCTGCTCGATACCGGATAGTTTACCCGGCTGCAACACAGTTGTCTGTTGTACCTGTTTAATGATCTTCTGCTGTGTTTCTGTTTTTCGTAAAGCAGAAATAAGCATATTACGTAACACAATAAAGAGGTATTTATCAAAGGCTTCTATTTCGGTAAGCCGTTGCCGGTTATACCATAGTTTCAGAAAACACTCCTGTAAAATATCTTCCGCTTCTTCCGGAACAGTAAGGTAGGTGAGTGCAATAGTGTAGGCCTTATTGCGGTAATGACGATAGAGCCGTTCAAAAGCATCCTGGTTGCCTTCGGCTATCTGTAATAACAGTTCTTTTTCATTATATAACAATCCCTTTTCCAAGCAATAAAACAGCCGAAATTAATAAAAAAAACACACTTATATACTTGATTGTACCAACCGTCTTTCACTCTTATTTCCGAAACATATTTACTAAAGTAAGTAAAATACTTATAACTAAATATGTATCAAACGATGAGAAATCTTATTAATGGCGCTAAAAACCTTATTCGTAGAGTTTTATTATTTTTGCTCTATAAAATAGGTGGAAAAATGAAAATTAGCTATTACGAGGACATAAATGGGGAAGAAGTCTTTCTGCAGCAAATAACATACAAAAATGATCCTGTTATTACATTTGGAGCATTGGTAACGCTTTACGTCAATGAAAAGCACGTTAGTTTTAAGATTTCTAATATCGAAAATTTTAATGGTAGCAAACCAACAAAAGTTACACTTAAAAAACTCTAAACTACAAAAGCTCTTACCCATAAGGATAAATTTTACCCTCTGGATAAGAGCTTTTATCTTTTGCAGCATTTTACAATGTTAATTACATCATTTCAACAGCAGCGTTAGATAACTTTGTTTGCAGGTTAATGTACCTTTTCATTTGTTCTTTGGTTAACTGACCTTCATTCTGTTGCAGCTTTTTACCAGCAGATTCAGCTTTTTGCATAAGACTTTGGTATTCACTCATAACAGAATAGTCACCAGCTTTAACTTTTTTCATAGTCTTGATGTAATCATCAATAAATGATTCATACTCAGAAATAACCTCGTCCCAATTATTAACTGATGGCTGAACAATTGACTCACTTCCATTAGCTCGATTTATGGCTTCTTCGGTTCTTTCCTTTAGACGTTTTTCAAGCCTTTCATCTAGCTTTTTGGATAATGAATCGTAGTAACTCTCTTTAGAGGATTCTTTTGCATTTGAATCGCTTTTACAGCTTGCAAACGTTAAGACTAACGCCATTGCAAGAATGGAAATCTTTTGCATTAAAATTCAATATTTGTTTCTTCCCAGACCCAAAGAAGAGATTATTAAATGAAGAAAGCGTGGGTACTGCTAACATACTTCATCTAACGGGCTCTGGTAAAGCCTTGGACTAAAATAAGTAACAGCCCACGCCATAATGTATAGCGCAGGTCAGTTTACCTATTCTCGTCCTTTAAAATTTACCAGATTCGTTAGAGAGAAAAGTTAAACACCTTCTAATATGTAGTGTTAATTACAGAGCATTCAAGGCCCTACAATGAACCAAACAAAACTAATCATTTTTCCTTTATTCAATCATATTTCAATGGGTTATCACATAAATTCGTAAGGATGTTTCAAATTATAATATCTTAATCTACTATCAGCAGAAGAAAGAAACCAGGCAAATCTTTCGCCATCCATCATACTTCTTGTATTGTACCTGTAAGCGAATTCCTCACAGTATTTTGAAAGGTGTTTAGCACTTACCAAATGATATATCCCGATAATTCCTCTTTTTAATTGGCTCCAAAATCCTTCAATGGAATTTGTATGATATCCATCTTGCACGTATATACCAGTGTTATGCTGTATCACCTTATGGACAAAATCATTTCCAAGACCTCTATAACCTACCCAACCATCAGTAACAATTGTTGAACCTTTTCTTATAAGATCGTAGATTATAGATTTTAAGACTCTTCCGCTTGTATTAGGGATAACCTTTGTCCGTACTTTTCCATCGGACAGCAGGCCCATTACCGGTACCTTAGTTAAACTTCTTCCTTGTGTTCTCTTTTTTCTTCCTCTATTCTTGCCACCAACGTAGGTTTCATCTATCTGGGTAGACGTTTCAAAGTTTACCGGTATTTTATCTTCGCAATTGCATCTTATTCTATGTAACATGAACCAAGCTGTTTTCTGTGTCACATTAATATCCCTATGCAGTTGAGTACTGCTTATACCTTTCTTATGTGACAAGAAAACGTATATGCCCAAGAACCATTTCTTTAATGGGATATGAGACCCTTCAAACATAGTACCTGTTCGCACTGTGAACCTGGAACGACAATCTTTGCATTTGTACATTCCACAGAAAGATCCGTAAGCAGTCAACCTATAATGATCGTCATTAACGCTACCACAATGCGAACATATCAGAGTATCTCCCCATCTTATCTTTTGAAGGTGTATTCTGCAATCCTCTTCAGTCTTTAATTCGTTGACCAAGTGAAGCAATGATTTGAAAACCAACAAGTTGTCCATTTTCGTATAATATTTTTTAGATATTATACTCAGGATGACCTGTTCTGTTTCACTTTTCAAGAATTATTTTGAATAAATTTTGATGAACACAAAAACCACCACTGAATCAGTGGTGGAAAAGAAAAAGCCGTATCTAAGTACGGCAGGTATTTTTGAAGAGATTTAATTTATGTGGAAAAAATACTACGATGATTTAATGATTTTTAATAAAAAGTAATTTTTATTGAACTTTTAATCCCCAAAAGTGCATAACATGATAGGGATATTTTTTTGTTAATAAGAGAAACTAATTTAGCTTTGTAAACCAAGCTTAGGAAAAATAGGTAAAGAAGCCTCTAGCTTCCTGCTTATTGAGATTAATTAGAAGAATTTTATGACACTGAAGAAAATAAGCGTTATCAATCTTTCTCTGTATTAATTTCCTCCTTTTGAAATATTGATTTTATGTAAAGCATAAACAAAAACCGTCCCTTTTGGAGACGGCAAATTTTGTTAAAAATTGGATGTCCGAGCAGGTCAGGAAAACTTGAAAAAGTTAATTAACGTGAGTTCGAATCTCATTCCAATTTCTATGTCTACACATAAACCAAAAACATGTCCATATCGCTGTCGCGATGGTGTTGTTTTTACTCCCTACAGAAGAGTTCGGGGTAAAATCGTATACCACCCGACTGGCGGTATGTACAAGTTTCCATGTGCCTGCAGCTTATAAGCTCTGCGCATGGTTTTCCGCAAAAAATGCCCCTGAAGTTTCCAAGCCGAAGGGGCTTTTTATTTTTAAAATATTTTATGAAAATCCTAATATAGGATGAGAAAGAATGGTTGACGTTGGCATAGTAGTTTTTAAGTTTTTTGTGTTATACGGTTCATTCGGTCTACCAATAATAAACTGTTGTTCGTAGAACCCTATCTTATTTTTAAAGGCGCAAAGGTAAGGGTTACAATTCATTATTTCAGGTAAATATATCAAATTCTCTATAAAATCAAAGACTTTTTCGGTTATCTGAAATTAACCAATATTTCCCAAATAACGCAATTTTTCTGCCGTTATTGTTGAGAATTAATACGGTAAAGCGTAAATTTAGAAATAACCATTAAACTTATTAGAATGATAACTATTTCAACATTTTATGCTCAAAATCAAGTTTACAATCCAATATTAGGGAATATAGTTGAGCCTATGGCTTTTAGGTTTACCATAACTAATATTTCAAATAATCCATTCACAATCAATAAGGTAAAATTAGTAGGATGTTATAGATTTCTTCCTTTTTTCATGTCAAAGGTTTATAATACTCTTGATATTAACAACTATTCTGTTCCTGTAAATGGAACATACAGCTTTGAAATACCGATTCCAGATGGAAAGTTTAGGAAATACAGATTAAAAGTCAATAATTCTTTTTTAAGCGAAACCATCATTGTTTAGTTTACGAAAATATCCTTCAGTAAACCTTTTAAAATTCTTTATTGATATTTTTGAAGTCGCACAGAATATCGTGGTAATAGTATTATTGTCAATCGTTCTAGTAATTATTTGTATTGAATCTATTTGACTTTGATATGATCCTTTATTAAAGATTCTTTTTAAAAATTCTATCATTAAATAAGTTTTGTATAAGTATACTTAGCTTATTTAGGTTGTTTCAGACAGTGGTACAATCAAGTATATAAGTGTGAAAAAAAATTATATAAACTTTCATGCTGGATTTACAGACTGGGCCATGATACAGGTTTTCCGGTAAGCAGGGAATGACGTTGCACGATTACATTCTAACGAATGTTTGCAAGTATGTATACATTTAGTTATCCTTAAAATCTTCCAGTATTGCTTCAATTGTCTTAGCTCCATCATAGAAACCGGTCAGTTTACTGATCACCCCTTCCACTAACGCATCCGGACAGGAAGCACCGCTGGTGATGAGTACTCGGACAGGCGTTGTGCCAGGTAAATAGTTTTCAGTAAGCAGTTCCTCGTGGGTCCTGAAATTGCAATGTAATATTTGCTGAGAAGACAACAGCTTGCTCTCGCTGTTGACAAAATAGGTAGGCAGTTTTTCTTCGCATAGTTCTACCAGGTGCGAGGTATTAGAGGAGTTATACCCACCCACCACTATGGCCAGGTCGGCCGGTTGTTCCAATAAACCCATTACAGCACTCTGGTTATCGTTGGTAGCATAACACAGGGTATCGCGGGTATCGGCAAAATGGTTATTCACTTCACCGGGGGCAGGCTGGTAAGTAGCGATCATTACCTGTTTTAAATAATCGGCAATAGCCTGGGTATCGCTGGCCAGCATGGTGGTCTGGTTTACCACCCCTATTTTCTGTAAATGTTTGCTTACATCAAAGCCGGGAGAGTGTTGTCCTTTGAATTCTTCGTAAAACAAGGCAGCCGGCTTTTCACCGGTAATATATTTGGCCAGGGCCTCGGTCTGGGCCATATCCTTTACCACCACCGAAGCCGCATTGGCGGCCGCATGCGAAAAAGTAGCCCTGGTTTCTTCATGTTTAGGTTTACCATGGATCACGATGGTGTAATCCTTTTTAGCAATGGACTCGCTGCGGTTCCATACTTTCTCTACAAAAGGGCAGGTAGTATTATATTTCTCGGTCTGTATACCAATGGCGTTTAACCGGGCTTCTATTTCTAAAGTAGTACCAAAAGCCGGAATGATCACCACATCATCGGCGGTCAGTTCATCGAAAGGGATCAGCTCCTTTCCATAAGTATCCTGCAAAAAGCGTACGCCCTTACTTTGCAGGTCAGCATTCACCTGGGGACTATGAATCATTTCACTTAACAGGAATATCCGTTTACCCGGGTTTTCATCAATGGTTTTAAACGCTATTTCAATAGCATTCTCCACCCCATAGCAAAAACCAAAATGCCGGGCCAGGTAAACCTGCACGGGACCAAAGTCCAATAAGGTAGGTGAAAAGTCCTTCTTTAGTTTGTCCTGCTCCTTGCGTTTCTTTTTTACGGCGGCAATCAGCGGACTACGGTATATAATTGGTACCTCAAATTGTTTCATGCTAATATTTGTACAGCTGTTTACCAATGGTAAACCATGCAAAAATAAGCATTCCTGCCGGGTTTTGCTATAAGGGCCTAATCAGCAAATATTCCTTATCTTACCGCCTAAACTGATTATTCATGCGATTTGCCCTGGCCATCCTGTGTTGTTCCATGCTTTTCGGCTCCTGTATTTTAATGGATAAAAAGGACGAAAAAACCGGCGACAAAAACACCGCAACAAAAAATTCTATGCAGAAAGTAGACTGGTTACACAATACCAATATTTATGAAGTAAATGTAAGGCAATATACCCGAGAGGGTACTTTTAATGCTTTTGCCAAACATATACCCAGGTTAAAGGAAATGGGCGTGGAAGTGTTGTGGTTTATGCCCATTACGCCGATTGCCCAGAAAAATAAAAAAGGTAGTATGGGTAGCCCCTACGCCTGCTCGGATTATACCAGCATTAATCCCGAGTTCGGAACCCTGGACGATTTTAAAGCCCTCGTGAAAATAGCCCATGACAATGGATTGAAAGTAATTATTGACTGGGTGGCCAACCATACCGGCTGGGACCATATCTGGACCAAACAACACCCCGATTATTATTTAAAGGACAGTGCCACCAACGATTTTAAGATCGCTTCCGGCATGGATGATATTATTGAGCTGGACTATAGCAACCCTGCCTTACGTAAAGCCATGATTGAAGCCATGCAGTACTGGGTAAAAGAAACCGGCATTGACGGTTACCGTTGTGACCTGGCCTCCTGGGTGGAAGTAGATTTCTGGCAGGAAGCCCGTCCGCAGGTAGACAGCCTGAAAGCCCTGTTCTGGCTGGGCGAGTTTGATGAATTAGAAACACCCGATTACGGAAAAGTATTTGATGCCAGTTATAGCTGGAAATGGATGCACAGTACCCGTGATTATGCGGAGAATAAAATAACACTGGATAGCCTGGTTGACCTTTTAAAACGTTACAGCGCTATCGGTGATGCCTCCATGCGTGCCTGGTTTACCACCAACCACGATGAGAACAGCTGGAACGGAACAGAGTATGAAAAATATGGCGACCTGGCCATACCGCTGGCCGTGTTCAGTGCCACCTGGAACGGCGTGCCCTTGCTGTATAGCGGTCAGGAACTGCCTAACCATAAAAGACTGGAGTTTTTTGAAAAAGACCCCATACAATGGAGTGACAAAAATCAACTGCACGACTTTTATAAAACATTATTGACCTTACACCACCAGAACCCCGCATTAAGAGGAGGTGACAGTACGGTACAAACTTTCTTACTCAACACTTCAGCTGCCGATAAAGTGCTGGTGTATAAACGTAAAAAAGATGACCACGAAGTACTGGTTGTGCTCAACCTTTCTAAAGACAATGTAAACTTTACAGTAAATGATGAAGCTGTTGCCGGTACATACCGCAATGTGTTTACAAAAGAAAATGCCCAGCTAAACAACGGTCATTCCTTTAACCTTCCCAAGAGCGGTTACCTTGTTTTCGAAAAATAAACAAATAAGGCTGAAGTGTATTTCACCTTCAGCCTTATTCCTTTCTGTTTGTAGCATTCTGAATTCAGACTTGAGAATGCAGCAATCAGACTCAAGAAGTAAGCAATACCTGCTAGTCTTTTATTTATTGTCAGGATATATACCTTACACCTTCAACCTTCCTCACTTGTCCATTGCAAATTGTCCATTGCAAATTGTCCATTGCAAATTGTCCATTGTCAATTGTCCATTGCCTATTTCACCCTATACACCGGGTAACGCAAATGTTCCGGCTCATAATATGGTGTTTGTTTAAATACAAAATCCAGTTGTGCACGGGCACTTTTTGCAAACTGTGAATCGGTTTGTTGTTTTTCCACCAGTTGTTTTTTTAACGCCGCATTTTGTTCCAATATTGCAGCAGCTTTATCCTCAAAAACATAAGCGGAATATCCTTCCTTCTGACCCAGTATGCCATCGAAAAAATTCCAGGCAAAATAACTGTCTTCCGCCTCGGGTTCCAGGGTTTCAATTAAAAAGCGGTTGGCCACCTGGTTCATGGGTACATACCAGTCGCCTTTTCTGAATTGCATTGCTTTTGTATTTATACTCACTTCTACATTAGTGTTCACATGATGTGCTTCATAAGCTGTGGCAGACCCGGTATATTTCTCCACGCGGTACACCTGTACATTGATCAATGTATCTTTTGTCAACCGGCGCATCTGCACTTTATTTACCTGTAACAATTCCACCACCTTCCACCAACCCTGGGGGATAATATAGGCGGTTGGTTTTTCCACTTCTTTTACCACTTTAAACTCATTATAATGGGGTATCTGTTTGGTAAAGGGCTTTGTACGGTCATAATACAAACGGGGCAGCCCCGAAACACCGCTGGGCTTATACCCGCTTTCAAACCCTTTAAAGGTAATGGTCTGCACCACTGTGGTATCATGCTGAAAAGCAATAGGGAACTGTGCCTGTTTTTTTACGGCTTCTTTGGCTTCTGCACGCAAGGTTTTAATTTTCTCGCTGTTTGTAGCGGTAAAAGCTATAAAGCTTTGCATTAAAGCATAGGTAGAGGCCACACGCTGTTTATATGGCTTTAACATATGGGTTTCCGGCATAAAGGAGAAGGTTTGCCATAATGCCGCATAACCGGTGCTGTAACGGGGACTATCCCAGAATCCCTTCCAGCCTTCCTCAACTTTACGGTTACTCCAATGATTGACATAAGGTACCAGGTCAAAACCTTTTTCCTGCATCATCGTATATAAAGCCGGTTGAAATGTTGTTTGCAGAAAGGTTCCCATGGCCCCGCCCAGTTTATTATGTTGCGTAGGTAATAGGGTTATAATATGCTGGTAATCGGCACCATTGCTTACATGGTTATCTACAAATACATCCGCATCCAGCTCATGGAATATCTGAGCAAAACTGCGGGCTTCCTTACTGTCGTTTTTAATAAAATCGCGGTTCAGGTCCAGGTTTTGTGAGTTACCCCTGCTGCCAAAAGCATCGGGCCCTTCCTGGTCCACACGGTAATTTTCGCCCCGGTTTAAACAGCCGCCTATATTGTACACCGGAATAATGGCCAGCACAATATTACCGGGTAGTTTATACTTGTTGGTTACAATATCTCTTACCAGTAACATGCTGGCATCAATACCATCGGGTTCGCCGGGGTGGATGCCATTGTTTACAAAGACAATACGTTTGTTGGCCTGTTTTATTTTTTTAATATCGGTAATACCGTCATTACTTACCAGCACCAGGTGCAGGGGTAAACCGGCATCGGTATCACCTTTTTGTATCACGGTTACTTTAGTAGATTGTTTATCCAGTTTTTTCCACCAGTCAATTATCTCAAAATAAGTAGGAGTACTATTACCATTTGATTGTTCAAAAACAGTAGTGATGGTTTGCGCTGTAATAACACCATAAAAGCATAGTGTTATAAGCAGGAAGAGGGACTTTTTCATGTGACGCAAGTTCACAAATACAATTAACTAAACAAAATATTTTACCGTTGTGCTTCCTGTCTTTTTAATAGTTCGAGTCGTGCCAAATTCAGAATAAAATAAACACAGTAATCTGTTCCGGTTTTATACCATTGTCCATAACCCGAGTAAAATGGATATTCCGATCCTACACTATACAAATGCCGTAAATATAACTTCCCTTTTGCTTTGGTTTTTTGTATACTGGTAGATTTCACTACTTTCCCTGTCTCTTTATAAATTCTTTTTGCTTCCTCTTCTACCAGCTTAAAATTCTCAGGACTGCTTCCTACAATTCCCAAGATCATATAGGTTAAGGTTTTTCTGTCAGTTTTCTTTTTATTCAACATTACATTCGATTCCAAAATATAAACTTCAACCCTATCCGTTTTAATCAAAAAAGGGTTAAAATTTTTGTAATATCCCCGCATATAAAAATTCACGGTATCGCTATGAGGAAACAATGTATCTAATACAAAATCGTCATCATTAAATATTTTGACAAAAAAACTGTCCGGATTATTACTAAATGGAGAAAAACGGGAATACTTCTCTACTGTTGAACGGTATTCATTAACAGGGGTATTAAAGTTTAACACCTGTGCAATTGATAACTGTACCAATAAGCAGTGTAAAGCCAGCAAAATGTATTTCATATTACCAGGTTAATCCCTCAACAATAATTATACATTTATTGCTTTGTAAACGTGGTGGTGAAAGTATATTCTACCCCATCACCGTAACCTGAAAATTTTATTTTCATCACCAGTTTGGTAGCGGAAATAGAAACAATCTCCCGGGTACCGTCCCCTTCCAGCGATAGAATTTTATTATCCACCGATAAAGACCAGTTGCGGGTCACCGATTGAGGATCATCGGCATCACATTTAGTGGGTCCTTCATCCTCTGTCACTTTCATATCGGTGTTAAACATTAAGGTATTATCTTTTTCACAGGCACTCATTACAGCGAAAACATCGGTTTCTTTTGTGCCGTCACCATTATAATCTATCTGCGGGCTCACCGTATTAGCCGACATTTTCCAGGTACCGATCAATAGTTCAGCTGTATTGGCAGGATTGGAAGGGGTAATGGGTTCTTCCTCATTTGCCTCTTCCGAAAAACCGGCTTCTTTCTGGCAGGAAGTAAATAGTACCGCAGCGAATAAGATCAACAGGAAATATTTGTTCATGGTTATTTTTTTATAATCAGCAACAGGCATGAAAGTACAAAAATTATGCTAAGTGTGGAGTTAAAGGTTAATTGTTAGTTGTTATTAGTTAATGGTTCATGGTTCATCGTTAATTGTCAATTGTTAATTGTCAATTATAAAAAAGCCCCGTCAGGTATATTACTCAACGGGGCTTCTGCATGTTATAATTAATAAATTACGCCAGGTTCTCAATAATGCCTGCAATACCTTGTCCGCCACCAACACAGGCTGTTACCATACCGTATTTTTTATTCAGCCTTTTCATATCCTGTAATACCTGTATGGTAAGTTTGGCGCCGGTACAACCCAGCGGATGGCCCAGGGCAATAGCGCCGCCGTTAATATTCACCCTTTCTTTGTCCAGGCCTACTTCGCGTATCACCGCAAGGGCCTGCGAAGCAAAGGCTTCGTTCAGTTCTATCAGGTCAATATCTGCCAGGTTCATGTTTACCTGTTTCAGTACTTTAGGAATAGCCGCTACAGGACCAATACCCATGATGCGTGGCGGCACACCGGCCGATGCACAGGCTACCAGGCGGCCAATTGGTTTTACCCCTAACTCTTTCACCATTCTTTCGCCCATCACAATTACAAATGCGGCACCATCCGATGTTTGTGAGGAGTTACCGGCAGTTACTACCCCACCCGCAGCAAAAGCTGGCTTTAATTTAGCCAGGGCTTCCAGCGAGGTATCGGCACGCGGACCTTCGTCAGTATCCACTACATAGGTTTTTGTTTGCTTTTTGCCTTTTTCATTTACATATACCTGCTCTACATGAATGGGCAAAATACCATCTTTAAAATAACCGTTCTGTATAGCGTTAATGGCTTTCTGGTGCGACTGGTACGAAAACTCATCCTGGTCCTCACGGCTTACATTATACTCTTTAGCCACCGCCTCCGCGGTAAGGCCCATGCTCAGGTAATAATCAGGATCGTCCTTGGCTATTTCATAAGAGGGTACGGTTTTCCAACCCGCAGTGGGAACTAAACTCATGCTTTCGGTACCACCGGCAATGATACAATCGGCCATACCCATACGGATTTTTGCCGTAGCCATAGCAATGGTCTCCAGTCCCGAAGCGCAATAGCGGTTCACCGTTACACCCGGCACATCAAAATTTAATGCCCTGGCCGAAATAATACGGCCAAACTGTAAGCCCTGTTCGGCCTCCGGTACGGCATTGCCCACAATCACATCATCCACCTGCGATGCCTGTAACTGTGGCACGGTAGCCATCAGGCCTTTGATCACTTCCACGGCCAGGTCGTCGGGCCGGTAAAACCTGAAACCACCACGTTTTGATTTTGCTACTGCCGTTCTGTAACCGGCAACTATATAAGCTTCCTGCATATAAGTAAGTTTTAAGTTCTGAGTTGTAAGCTACAGGTTGTTCACACCTGTAACATTTTTATGGGCCCGGCTGCATTACTACTATCATCACCTGTTGCGTCGCACCCTTGTACTGCATCAATGCTATTGGCCAAAATGCAGTACCCCGTATTTTAATCGGGGTGCATCAATGCTATTGGGCATTGTGCTCTCCGTAATAATAACAACTGCAACAGCAAATAGTTGTTTATGCAACCTTCTATACCAAAAGTACAATTTTTATGATGTAGAAAAAAACTTTTTGTGTTGCCATTGTGTTGCGGTTCCTTTGCGCAATATTTAATTCACCGGCAGCAAAAACCCGGTCATTATACGAGCATGTACAACTTTTTCCGCAATATTTTATTTAATCTTCCTGCCGAAACAGCACACTATTTTTCTATGAACAGCCTGCGCCTGGCCTGTCATGTACCGCCTGTACGTAAGCTGTTAAAAAACAAATTTACTGTTACTGACAAACGCCTGGAAGTAAAGGAATGGGGCCTTACTTTCAGCAACCCGGTAGGCCTGGCCGCAGGTTTTGATAAAAATGCCCGCTATTTACGGGAGCTGGAATGCCTGGGTTTTGGCTTTGTGGAAATAGGTACGGTTACCCCGCTGGCACAGGCCGGTAATCCTAAACCCCGTTTGTTCCGGTTGCCCAAATCAAAAGCCCTTATTAACCGTATGGGTTTTAATAACGATGGGGTTGCTGTAGTAAAACAAAGACTGCAACAATGGCGTAACAGCAATAAGAACACTTCTCTGATCATTGGTGGTAATATTGGTAAAAACAAGGTAACGCCTAATGAAGATGCCTGGAAGGATTACGAGATCTGTTTTAAAGAACTGCATCCCTATGTGGACTATTTCGTGGTAAATGTAAGCAGCCCCAATACCCCGGGTCTGCGGGAGCTACAGGAAAAAGAATCTTTAGGCAAAATATTACGCCACCTGCAAATGATCAATAATGGTAAGGCTTATGCCAAACCCATTTTATTAAAAATTGCACCTGACCTTACGATGAGTCAGGTAGACGATGTGCTGGACCTTGCCCGCGAGATTCAATTGGACGGACTGGTAGTATCCAACACCACCATTGCCCGTGAACCTTTGGATGACAGCGAACAAACACAACAAACAGCCAAAGAGGCCGGGGGCCTGAGCGGCCTGCCGGTAAAAGAAAAGAACACCGCTTTATTACAATACATTCATTCAAAAACCGGCGGCAGCATTCCCGTTATAGGCTCCGGGGGTATTTACACCGCCGAAGATGCCCTGGAAAAACAGAAAGCAGGCGCCGGCCTGGTACAGGTCTGGACCGGCTTTATTTACGAAGGCCCCGGTATTGCAAAGAACATCTGCCAGGGAATTTTAGCAAGATCATAGTTAATAGTTCATGGTTAATAGTTAAAGGTTATTTGTTAATTGTCCATTGTCAACTGTCCATTGTCAATTGCTATAAACCATCAACTATGATCTATGAACCACATAAAAAAAGCCGCTCTGAAAAATTCAGAACGGCCTTGTTGCAGGAGTAATATGCAACAGTTTTAACCGAATAAACCACCTTTTTTCAATGTTTTGATGCTTTCGCCTATTTTAAATCCGTTGTGATATACTTCAATTTTATAATCTCCTCTCTGGAATGATTCCTGACGGATAGGGAAGGTAACAGGTTTACGTGTACCCTGCTCATACTCGATAGGTACTTTAGTAGTAAACGGACGGTCACCATCCATACGGGTTTGTAAAGAACCGGAGTTTAATTCGCTGTTAGATACTACTTTACCATCAGGCGCAGTAACAATTACGTACAGATCAGCAGGGCCTGAAGTAGCGATCCTGTTCTCTACATTAAATGATACATTTAACTTGTCTACCCTTTTTGCAGTAGAAGTAGTTTTCTCTTTACCATTTCTTTTTTCATTGATTGGCGTAATGGCCATGCCCGAAGCGCTGAAAGTAGAACCTACGTCCACTGTTGATGCCAGGGCATCTTTTTCAGTAACGGTTGTCTGCAGGTTTTGCTCTAACACTTGTTTTTCGCCGGTAAGCTGGGTGTTATTAGCAGTTAACACCTGGTTTTCGCCGGTAAGTTTAGCTACCTGCGACTCTAAAGCGGCAATCTGTCCGTTCAATTCGCTTACAAGAGCCCTTGCTTTTTTAAGGTCGGCAGCGGTAATATTATTACTGTTACGCAGCCTGTTTAACTCAGCAAGATTTGCTTCAATTTTCTTTTTCATTTCGGCATTCTCGCCCTGTAACTGGTTGTTGGAACCGGTTATCTGATCCAGTCTTGCCTCAGCGTCTTTATACAGCGAGTCTAAAGCTTCTTTCTGTGACAAGTAGTTGGCTGATTCCGTTTGTGCGATCTCCACCTTATTATTTTCGTTGTTTTTGTCGTACAAGAAATAACCCCAGGTACCTAAAAGGCCGGCAGCCAAAACGCCAATTAAAATGTTCTTGTTTTTGTTGCCCGCTGGTCTGTTATTCGGGTTTTGCTCATACTGTGGAGTAGCTGAAGGATAGTTCGTGTTTGCCATATAAAAAGTTTTAATTTAAAAAATTTTTGCAGCTGTTACGCTACATAAAAAATTGATTAAGAGGTGACATTCTTTTTGCTTTACAACATACTACTATTTATTTTTTGCGTAGTATTTAATTGAAAATAAAGCTTTTATTTATGTTTTTGTTAACCTTCACAAATACTGCTTTACTTAAAACTTGCTCACCAAAAGAACTTCGCTGCACCCAGTTCCGAAAACCGTGCCAATCTCAGCAAAAAATAGTTGACAATTTTTAATATTCTTTTACCGGGTAAAAGCTCAATGCCTGTATCTTAGCAAATTATGTCGGTAGAAAACATTATTGCAGCGTGGAAAAAGAAGGAATTTAAGCCGCTTTACTGGCTGGAAGGGGAAGAGGAATACTATATTGACAAGGCCATACAATACGCCGAACACGAGATTTTACCCGAAAGCGAGGCTTCTTTCAATTTAACTATTTTTTATGGCCGTGATGCCAGCTGGACCGATGTGGTAAATGCCTGCCGCCGCTATCCCATGTTTGCCGAAAGACAGGTAGTGCTGCTAAAGGAGGCCCAGTTTATGAAAGATATTGAAAAACTGGAGCCCTATTTTGAAACGCCTCTCAACTCCACCATCCTGGTAATTGCCTATAAGGACAAGAAAGTAGACAGCCGTACCAAGTTTGCCAAAATGCTCAAGTCAAAAGCGGTGATGGTGACCACTAAAAAAATGTACGATAACCAGTTACCTGACTGGGTGCAACAAATGGTTACCTCAAAAGGCCTCACTATTGCTGCCAAGGCCAATGCCTTACTGGTAGATCATATAGGGAATGACCTGAGCCGGCTGGAAAAGGAAATTGATAAGATAACAGTTAACCTGCAGGGACGTAAAAGCATTTCGGAGGATGATATTGAGAACTATGTAGGCGTTAATAAGGAGTTCAACACTTTTGAGCTGCAGGCAGCCATTGGCAGCCGCAATATGGCTAAGGCCATCCGTATTATTCAATATTTTGAGGCCAACCCCAAAGCAGCGCCCATTCAACTCATACTCCCCTCCCTGTACAGTTTTTTCAGCAAGGTATTTATGATATTCGGCGCACCGGGCAATGACGAAAAAGCCATTGCTTCGGCCATTGGTGTTAATCCCTTTTTTATGAAGGATTATATGCAGGCCTCCAAACTATACCAGTACCAGGGTGTGGAAAGAGCTTTGTTATTGTTACACCAGTACAACTTAAAAAGTGTAGGCGTTAACAGTTCGGGAGCCACCGATGCCGCCCTGTTAAAGGAAATGGTATACAAAATGCTTGGATAGGCCCCTTAACGGCCGGCTTTAATTACAGGCGGCAAAATTTACTCACTGGTATTAATTAACTTTGGTGCATGCTCAGACGTACGTTTGAAATAGTTGCCGGCAGTTTCCGGATGGCCATTTTAGAACTTTGGAAAAATAAGTTGCGTACTTTTTTATCCCTGTTCGGCATTACCATTGGCATCTTCTGTATCATTGGTGTACTGGCCGTGGTAAACAGCCTGCAGCGTAATATTGAGAACGAGATACAATCCCTGGGCAGCAATACCATTTATGTGGATAAATGGGATTATAGCGCCGGTGGCGATGGCCAATACCCCTGGTGGAAATTCGTGAACCGCCCTGTTCCTAAATTTGAAGAGGTTAAACTGATACAGGAACGTACCAGCTCGGCCAAGTACACCGCTTTTTGCCTGCAGACCACGGGTACGGTTGACTACAAAGGCAGTTCCCTTAATAATGTTAAACAATATGGCATTTCGGAGGAGTTTGAAAAAATACAACCCCTGGAAATTGCCCATGGACGCTTTATTTCCGATGCCGAATTTAACAGCGGCAGCCAGGCAGTGGTGGTAGGCAACGAGATAGCCGAAAAATTATTTGGCGATGCGGAACTGGCCGTTAACAAACAGGTGGTGGTACGCGGTAAAAAAGCCAGTATTTGCGGCGTTATTAAAAAAAGAGGCAAACAAATGATCGGTGGCTGGGATTTTGACCAGAGTATACTGATCACTTATAAATATGCCCGTACCATGATGAACGAGCTAAAGGCCGATCCGGTTATCATGGTACAGGGTAAGGACAACCTGAGCAGTAAAGCTTTAAAGGATGATCTGTTTGGTACCATGCGGGCCATCCGGAAAATAAACCCCACACAGGAACCTGATTTTGCCCTGAACGATGTAAACGATTTCACCGACGCTATTGGCGGTCTATTTGTAGGCTTAAATATTGGCGGTGCGGTTATCGGCGGCATTAGTTTAATAGTAGGCTTGTTTGGCGTGGCCAATATCATGTTTGTAACGGTAAGGGAACGTACTGCACAAATAGGGCTAAAAAAAGCCATTGGTGCCAAGAAAAATATGATCCTTACCGAATTCCTGCTTGAGTCGGCATTCCTGTGCATTATCGGCGGGCTGATCGGCTTATCCCTCGTATACGTTTTATCACTGATACTCTCCGGTGCACTCGATTTCCCCGTGTTCATTTCTGTAAGTAATATGATCTGGACCTTTATTATTTGCGTAGCCGTTGGCATTATTGCCGGCATTGTTCCTGCCTCCCAGGCCGCCCGTATGGACCCTGTTGTGGCCATCCGCAGTAAATAAATTGTTGTAAATTTGCCGCTTCCATTCAGTTGACAATGGACAGTTGACAATGGACAGTTGACAATGGACAGTTGACAATGGACAGTTGACTATGAACCATGAACTATAATGAATAAAACAACAACCATATTAGCGATAGAATCGAGTTGCGATGAAACCTCGGCGGGTGTTTGCCGAGATGGAAAAATTTTATCCAACCGCATTGCCACACAGAAAGTGCATGAGCAATATGGTGGTGTAGTGCCCGAACTGGCCAGCCGTGCCCATATACAAAATATTGTGCCGGTGGTAGAACTCGCCTTACAGGAAGCCGGTATTACCCTTGCTGAAATTGATGCCGTGGCTTTTACCAAGGCGCCGGGTTTAATAGGTTCGTTATTAGTGGGCAGCCAGTTTGCCAAATCACTGGCCCTGGCTTTAAACAAACCCTTACTGGCCGTACACCATATGCAGGCCCATGTGCTGGCCAACCTGATCGACGATCCTAAACCCACCTTTCCCTTTTTATGTTTAACCGTAAGTGGCGGACATACACAGATCGTATTGTGCGAAAGCACTTCACAAATGAAAGTGATAGGTGAAACCATTGATGATGCCGCAGGTGAAGCCTTTGATAAGGCAGCCAAATTATTAGGGCTGCCCTACCCCGGCGGTCCATTGATTGATAAATATGCCAAAGAAGGCGATCCTTTAAAGTTCAATTTTGCCGAGCCCCGCATACAGGGACTTGATTTCAGTTTCAGCGGTATGAAGACCTCTATCCTGTATTTTTTGCAGAACGCCGGAAAAAGTCATATGTATAAACCGGAGTTATTGGCTACCGAAGAAGAAAAAAATAAATTTATACAGGATAACCTGGCTGACCTCTGCGCATCCATACAGTACCGGATAGTGAGTATATTGATGAGCAAATTAAAAAAAGCGGCCGTTGAAACCGGCATCCGCCATATTTGTATAGCCGGTGGTGTATCGGCCAACAGTGGCTTGCGTACGGCCTTACAGGAAGCCGGCAAAAAACATGGCTGGAAAACCTATATTCCCGATTTCCAGTATTGTACCGATAATGCCGGCATGATCGCTATTACGGCTTATTATAAATACCTGGCCGGTGATTTTGATACACTGTCGGTAGAAACTACAGCAAGAGCAGAATGGTAGAGAACAATGTGCTAATTTGCTGATGTGCTGATGTGATAATAAGGCATTCATAATTCATAACTCATAATTCATCACTCCGTTTGCCTAACAATTATTTCCAGTTCAAACAATTTAAGGTACAGCAGGACCAATGTGCCATGAAAGTGACCACGGATGGTTGTTTATTCGGCGCATGGGTGGCAAAACTGGTTACGCAGCATTTTTCCGATACGGAATCAATTGTTGATATAGGTGCAGGCACCGGGCTTTTAAGTTTAATGCTGGCACAGGAAACAAATGCGGCTATACAGGCCATTGAAGTTGACCCGGCGGCGGCGGGGCAGGCCGTTGATAATTTCCGTAATTCTCTCTGGGACGAAAGATTAACGGTGATTGCCACGGATATAAAACAATTGCCACTTACGGGTTATGATATTATTATCAGCAACCCGCCTTTTTATGAAAACGATTTACGGTCAGGTGCCGGCAATAAGAACCTGGCGCATCATGATGCAGGTTTATTACTACACGAGTTGGTGGCTATTATCAGGCAACAACTGAATACCAGTGGATCATTCTTTTTACTGCTACCTTATAAAAGGGAGGAAGAAGTATTGAAACTAATACAACAGCAACACCTGTACACCACGCAAATAACCAGGGTTAAACAGTCCGACTCCCATTCTTTTTTCCGAACCATGATCATGGGCACACATGCTGCAAACAACCTGTTACTTACACAAAATGAAATAAGCATCCGCGACAGTAATAATAACTATACGGATACTTTTATGGCCTTATTGCAGCCTTATTATTTGTATTTATAAGGGAAGCTGAATGCTGAAAGCGGAAAGCATAAAGCTATCGGTATCAGACAACCTGATGATCAGCGACATACTGCTGAACGGAGCATCGTAATAAGAAAGCTGAAGGCTGAACGCTTAAAGCGGAAAGCATAGTCATTTACAAATGATGCATAAAGTTACTGCAGTACAAGAGTGCGACGCAACAGAAGCTGAATAGTGATACTATAGCCGGCTAACAAAGAATTAAGCTATTATACCTTTCGCATAATCGGACAGGTAGTCGTATGGCGATGTCAGTTGCCCGGCATGTGTAATAGTGGCCCTGTCCAGTAAAGGAGAAGAGCCTTTTAACACATCTTCCAGTACAAACTTGATAAGCTGTTCGCCAAAATAACGGGAAGCATCACGGGGCAGCTCATTAGGCAGGTTACCTACAGCCATTATATCAATGGTATCGGCAGTATAAGGCGCTACCTTCTCCAGTGTTTTTTTATCAATACCATATACGGGATCTTCAATGGTCTGGTCGCCTACATTAATAGGTACTGAACCATCGGCATCGTCGGTTATATCGGCAATGGTTTGTATGATAAAATCTTCAGCTGCTACATCCGTTTTTTCGAACAGGCGGGGAATGGTTTTATCCCAGTACACGCCGTTCATGAGAATATCGGTTTGCGCGGCATAGGGTAAGAATTTACAGGTGAACTGTTCCGGGTTTTCGTGAAACTGCTCACGGCTATAGGTTCCGGTTTCCTTGTGTTTATACAGGTCGGCTCCTTTTAACTGGGTATACACGGGATACGCAAAACGCCGTCTTAAATAATCATCCGGCTCTACTTCATGAATGCCCATCAGGTTCATTACTTCAATAATACCATGCGCCACACGTCCCGATCCGGTTACGGCAATCTTTACATTGGGTAAACGCAGGCCGAAATAGGTATGTATCAGTTCCCTGAAGCTGCGTTGCTTGTACACCCTTTCCAACTGGTATAACCCGGTTCGGTTACCATAGGCCATAATACCATTATGCGCCCCTACCACCCCGGCAAAAAAGCCAAAGCCAATGATACGCTGGCCATCCTCATGTTCCAGGCATTCGTAATCAATGAGTGTGATATTTTTTTCTAAAATTGCCTGTAATAATTTTTGGTTATAGGGTTGTTTTTTACGTGTATGGGAGAAAAAAAGATAGGTTTTATTGGGGATCAGTTGTTGTACCGGTACTTCTTTTATACCCAGTAAGATATCGGCTTCTGCTACCGAATCTTTCACTTCCACACCGGCAGCGGTATATTCTTTATCACTAAAACACCGCGTGGGCGAACTTTCGGCTATTACTTTTACCTGGGGCAGGTTTTTATGTATCCATTTACATTGAGCCGGTGTTAAAGCTACCCTGTTATCGGCCGGTGATTTTCCCTCCCTGATGAGTCCTATGATCTTCATATTTGTAAATTTGCAAGCGTAAATAAACTATCATTCAACAACTATCCCGGTAAATTGTTATGGTTACCAGGATAATCCTACAAATTTACGATAACCCGGCCGGTTAACAGGTATAAAACCACCGGTTGATCATAAAATAATACAGCTCATGCAGGCATTGAAAAAAATATGGAAAACGATCCGCAACATACTGTTCCCGCCAAGGAAATGCTGTAAATAGGCCGCCTGAGATATTTTTTACGGCGATTGCTGATAATTAACCGGAAATATGTAATATTGCAGCCCAATTCGCAGGTGCTGCCCAGGTGGCGGAATTGGTAGACGCAGCAGACTCAAAATCTGCCGCCGCAAGGTGTGCTGGTTCGATTCCAGTCCTGGGCACTCATAATCCTTGTAAACGTCTGTTTACAAGGATTTTTCATTATAGGCAGTTCCTTTTTGTTCCGTTTTTTTCCGCTTTTTACCGCCTTTTTTGGCGAACAATTGGCGAACAGTTTGGCGAACACAAATTTATTCGTCATGGGAATTACTATCACAACAAAAACCTCTCGCAACGGGCTGAAAAAATGGTACTACTTTGAATGGGGCAAAGCAGCGAATCAGCGTAAAGCCGCCGGCATGTTTACATGGATAACTCCAAAGAACCAGGTTGAAAAAAACTACAATAAGGAAATACTCTCCCTGCTGGATACCAAAGTGGCGGAACTAATCCTGGAAAAGCAGGCCGTAGGTTCAGGGTTTATCCCGGCCCATAAGTTCAAAACTAACTTCCTGGATTACTATGAAGAGTACGTGAAGAATAATATCCGGAAAGGGAAACGCCATCTTGAACAGAGCTTAAAACAGTTCAGGACTTTTATTGGCAAAGAATTTATCTCTCCTTCTGATATTACCGAAAACCTCTGCGTACGTTTCAGGCAGCACTTACTTGATCATTTTAATGGAGATACCCCAAGCAATTATTTTTCTCCCTTTAAGAAAATGATCAAAGCAGCTACCAAAGAAGGGTATTTCAAAAATAACCCAGTGGATGAGGTGGCTGCGAAAGGCAATAAGAACAAGAAACTAAAAGAACATTTTGAGGCCCCAGAATACATACAACTATTAAATACCCCCTGTTACCATGAAGAAGTAAGAGAAGCTTTCATTCTCAGTTGTTATGCAGGGTTAAGATGGTGTGATGTTAAACCGTTGGACTGGTCAGACATAAAAGGAGATCAATTAAAAACCCGAATCATACAGGCAAAAACTGGTGAACCACTATCTGTCACCCTACACCCTATAGCAAGAACAATACTTGAAAAAAGAAGAGCCAGATTATCTAAAGGTGTTAAAACGGGAAAAGTCTTTGACCTGCCGTCAGCAGACGGGGCTAATAAAATTTTACAGCAATGGTGCATTGATACAGGTATAGATAAACACATTACCTGGCATTGTGCAAGGTTGAGTTTTTCGATCCTCTTACAAGATGCCAATGTAGATAATGCCACCGTTGCGTTACTCTTGGGCCATACAAGTACAAAATATGTAGATCAAACTTACAAAAGACATAGACCCAAAGACCAAACCAGCACCATTGAGAAACTGCCAGACATTGAACTTAAGCCAGATAGAGGAGACGGTCTAAGAGTAGTCCATATGAAGATAGGCTGAAACCGTTTTACAATTTGCGAGAACTTAACAAATACAGATATTGTACCGAACTGATGATTTAAAACAAATCTCATTTCCAACCGACTCAAGTCGTTAGCTGAGTTAGCGAGGGCGACTCCACCACTCACCATATAAATCTCTCGATACCATATACTTAGGCAACCAAAATCAACTTTTAAAATATTCGCTCACACAATAAACTCATTAAAGAATAGAACTGTAAGCTAGGGTAAGATTTTATTAAGATAAACGTTGCAGTTATGTCAGATATTATTTAAGAGATAGTTGTTTAACCCAGATATTTTGAGTTCCTTCATAATAATCTTTAATGCGGCTCTCTACATGTTCGGCTTCCCATACAGCAGCAAGTTCTAAACCTTTAACTTGATCTCTAGTTGTTTTAGTCATTTCGCCATTATTTGGATTATATAATTCAATTTTTTCCGGGTTATGACTATCTTGAATAAATTTCATTGGCTGTACCAACAAAACATCTCTTATCGGTAGTTTTCCAACTTTTTTCCATCTCCCTTGTGTCACTACATCATTATAAACCATAATGATAAAGAGAACTCTAGCATCATTAAGCACAGTTAAATCTTTTAACCTTTGGTCGGACCTGAAATCAAAAAAAGCATATCCTAACCCATTAATCAAAATTTGAGCATATACATAATATTGATCGTTTATATTAATTTCTAATATTGCGCCTTCGGTTATTCTTATTTTTTCATATTAAGAACTCACTTTATTTAGTATGGGAATCGTCCGTGGACATTAAGAAATTGATTCAACCATGTGCGTTCAAATTTAGGCAAGGTATCGGGATTGAATGCTTCATACCAAAACCATACTGCCATTCCATTTGAGGTTGGAGTTGCTTTTTTAGGATTATCCAAGTGCGGCTTATAGCGAGTGTCTAAATTTGATGCCTAGTAATAATTTTATTTATGGGTTTATAAGAATTATGATCTGTTCAAGAATATACTAGTAAATCTTGCTCCATTCCCTGTGTTTGCCGGAAACGAGTAATGTTTTTCACGTTTCAGTACCTTATTTAAAATATAATAAATCAAACGTCCACCCTTGCAATACGAGGAATTGTATTAAACACTTTTCCAAAACTCAAAAATCTTAACTGATACATCACTTCCATAATCCCGTTCCACATCATTCTTATTTATAATGTACCAGTCTTGATTTTTTGCATGAACCAAATAAGTGTTCACAAAAATATCAGCTTCTTTTCTTTCTTTATCGCTCCATTTAAGGCTCTCTATCTTTAACAAATCAAGCCGCTCCTTCCAACGATTATATTTATGGTATATTTCACTTTGTTTAATTCTAACAGTAGACAAATCACACTGATCACTAAAGGTTAAATCTTCCAAATCTGCATTTTCAAATGAAACATTTTTCATTTCATTTTTTTTAGGAGTACCATAGTAATTATTATCTGACTGCAACGGAAATCCTCCTCTAAACCAGACGTCTTTCAACGCTCCTTCAAAAAAGCAATTCTCAAATGAAGAAGCGTTAAAATCAATATTTTTAATACGAATATTTTTGAAATGCACACCTACAAACTCAGGCCTATTAAAAATAGTCTTATTAAATTTACAATTATCAAAGAGACATTCTAAAAAATTTGTTCCATCAAAACCTATAGCAGCCGCATTAAACTTACAGTCTGTAAAAGAACATTTTTTAAAAAAGTTTCCGTGGTCCGAAAAATCAGAAAAATCTACTTTATCGAAATGGCACCCTTCAAAAGATGAACTTTCTACCCACGTGTTTTTAAAAGTAGAAAATGAAAAATCGATATTATTAAACTCCGATTTTACAATTTTTTGCCCGCCCAAATCAAAACCTCTCAAATCTATTTTATCCTCAACTAGTTCAATAGATATATTTTCCCATTGAAATTTTCCCCCTATCGTAATGAGGTCTATAATTTTCTTAAATACCAATTTCGACTGAGGATCAATTTTCCACCTTTCAATTAGATCTTTTTTTGACATAGTTATATCTTATTTTGTGCTTAACAATGTCCCTCCGGCTCCATACTTATTAACGTGATTTTGCCATTGGGCTGGCGTAGTCATATCCCACCATTTCCCCGTTTGCGGATCAACAAAATCTGCTCCTTTTCTGTAATTACTGTTTAAATGCTGTAAAAGTGGATCATTTTTAACATATCCTCTTGCCCTTACATCGATTCTATTCCCTCTAAAAGCTGGCTTAAGATTAGGGTTTCGCTGAACTGCCTGGAGCTGCTTAGTAGTAAATGCGGCATCCCCGAGTGCGTCTACTTCTTGTGCAGCCTTTGTAACATGATCTTGTAATCTTTTAGTTACTCCTTGGGTAACATCAACAACCTCGTCAGCATGTTTTGCTATTTTTAGCCCATCACCAATTTTTCCTATCACCGGTAATGCCCCCACAAGATTGACAACACCTTCTGCAAAATTTCCGTTTGCAAATGAATTAACTGCATTTGCTATATCAGCCAGCTGTGAAATTATTGGTATTTCACTGGCACCGACTATATCAAGAACCGTTGTAAAAACACTACTGCTTTCTTCCTCTTCTTCATTTGCTTCTACGACGTACTGCCAAGAACCACCCTTGTTTAATTGTACCCTCTTACCCTCAATATCTGTATATGTTCTTTGCTCATTACCTAAATAGGATACATTATCATACTCACCATATAATTGGTCAAATGTTTTCTGATTCTTTACCCTTGAGTCCCAGTGAAGGCCATAAGAACCATCTTTTCTTTTGTATTGTATCCAATCAGCCGGAGCCATGCCATCTGGATCAATAAACCGTATGGGGTTATTAAATGCATAATTATAAGGACTCCACCTACGCATCTTTTCTGATAAAGGATCTATATGATTCCACCTTCCGATCTGATTATCATACATTCTTGCTCCGTAATCCAACCAATCTAAACCACTACCGTCCGAAAATTCACTATTCTGTTCCTCTTTGCCGTTGTATTTGTATCTATTAGCTGGCGAGCCGTTTAATGCCTTACTACTGATACCTTTCTGCACTAACCCGAACGGGTAATAGTGTGTTTCCTCTAGTATTGGCCCCCTCGAGTGGGTTACCTGCAGGTTGTCAAAGAACACATCGATATTTGTAGCCTCGTTGCTCGTGTAAATATACAAATATCCGTTTTTCGGTATTGTTACGGCCGGCAGGGTGTGTATAGTTGTTGTGCCGCTTGCCCCTATCGGATCTGAACCACTGGCTGTAGTTACTATCTTAAACTGCTCATCAAACAAAATCCAGTTAAGATAAGCCTTAGGTTTACCGCTACTTCCCGGTTGCCCGCTTAAAAAAGTAGTCAGGGCACTATTTAATCCACTACTACTGTTAGCGAGTTGGGTTCCGGTGGCTTTGCCACTACTAATCCCCGCTAACCCGGTTGTTAAAGCGTTAAACAAATCTGTCAATACGTTAGGCGTACTGTTGGTAGCAGTTTCGCTACTGTTCCAGCCACTGGCAGCTCTTATATTATAACTGTCTCCAGCCATCACTTTCAGTAATATGCTAGGGCCAATTTTTTGTTCGGTTGTCGTGTTTTTTAACTGGGCCACCTTCGTATTATCACTACTGTATAAGGGATCAATGAACCAAGAAGGCTTATCATACTGTGTGTTGCTCAGATTATCATAATATTTTTCTTCTTCACTGATGGTAGCAGGTTCCAAAGTTGCCGCTATGTATTCATCTGTTTTTAACTCATCGGTGAGTACCATTCTTACATTGCCTAAATGATCTTTGAGCATGTAATCATAATGAAAGGCCGCAGGAGTTGAGCCTTCTTGCGGTGAAAACCGAATCCTCCCCTCCTCCATGCCTATCAATAATAGCTTTCTTAACTGATTTTTTCCACCTAAAGAAGGATGGCTGTAGCTTTTGCTTTCGTACACACTGCTACCGATATAGGTGGTAATAGTAGTGATATCCGTTGTCACGCCATCCACCGTAACACCCGTTTCGGCAATGGTCTTATTAAGTTTATTGCCAGTGGCATCATAAATGTAGGTGATTGTGCCTTTACCAGTTACTGCTATCGCCTGGGGAAGGTTTAAATGGTTGTAAGTTATGGTACTAATAGCTTTATTTTCGTCCGCCGTCAGGTTACCGTTTTGGTCGTAAGTATAGTCTGTAATCGCCTCAAAAGCTGATGGAAGACTACCTGACGTCAATGCCGATTTCGCAAACGCCTGACTATGTCCAGCCGTGGTCCTAAAATCGCCCAGTTGGGTGGCTTCATCGTTTGTAAGATCAACAACACTTTTTAACTTGTTAGTACCGGGTATATAACTATAATGCAGGTCATCTATCTGTTCACTAGCGTTGAGCTTCAACCCCCACTGCTGCATTCTTTTAATGTTGCCATTGTAATCATAGGCTTCGTTCACATTTGCCTTACTCCCATCACCCATTTTTACATTGTAGTTTACCTGAGTATTGTCCCAAGCAGAGCCGCCAGGGTTCTGTTGTTTAAAATCGGCTTTTAATAAACGGTTAGCTGCATCATAGTCAAAGTCATACATTCGTCTTACCCCATCACCCATGCTTTTCCAGGTTATACCCGTGACATTACCATTGTACTGCACCTGGGCATAATTTTGCCCGGCTTCATTGGTTTGTTTATCATAACCCAGTTCAAAACCAAATCGTTTCTCTGTTATAGGACTGGCTTTGAGATAGTCACGATTTACACCCAGTAACCAACCTCGGATATTGTAGTCATAGGCCAGGGTTTCTAAACCATCGCCACTATCATAGTCAGGGGCCAAAATCTTGGTCTTAAGTTGACCTAGGGCGTCGTACTCTACCCTGGCAATCGTCTTGTAATCACTCATAGCATTACTGTTCACCAACGTGTTCTGTAACTTTTTGTCAGTAGCTATTGGTCTGCCCAGGTCATCATAGCTAACCCTCGTAACCGTTACTGTGGTTTGCGCGGGACTATTGGCCAGTTCTTGCTTGTGAACCGTTATCAAAGGAAGGCCGGTCCAGTTATATTGAGTGGTGATCACATCTATGCCTCCTGTAATATTTTGGCTTAGGGTCTGAACAACCTGACCTTTGTTATCATAGATCATTGCTGTACTCAGATATTGATCCGGTGTCCCTACCACCTTAACTTGATTCCATGTCGTCATTCCATTGGTTGAAATACTCTGGAGAGGCTTTTGCGGAAAAGGGAACGTACTATTATCTGTTGCAGCGAGATGAGTATCCCAAGTAGTTAAATAACTACTACTTAAGCCAGATGGTATATTATCATAAGTATCATAACCCGTTTTCTTTAAACATTCCCAGTACATATTTGAAGGAACTGATGTCGAAGAAAAGGGATATACGTGCGAGGAGTCAGCAGCTCTTGCGTGCTGAAAAAAGTTACGATTGGCAAGGCCATTTGTCGAATAATTATTCTGAAGAATACCTGTTTGTACAGGCCGATTTAAATCATCATATAATGTCACAAGCCATCGTTGTGGTGAAGCTGCACGCATAATAGAGTCTTGTGTCATGATCAGTCGATCACGCTCATCATATATCATATACACAGCGCCAGAACCAGGAATCTTTTTTATGATCATCCTACCAAGCTTATCATATTCATACCTGAATACCTGGTCTGTCAAGATACCCGTTAATATTATTGAAGAAAAGTTTGACTCGTTTAGTTTTTTTACGCCCTCTGGTTGAATAACCGACCTCAACCGCCCTAAGTCGTCATAAACATAGTAAGTACATAACCACCCCGTATGGCCGCTGCCTGTACCAGAGTCGGCAGTAGCTGTCAGTTGAACTTTTTTTAATATTATGGCACCATTTTTATCCTTGAACTCTATGATTTGGTTATTGTGCTCGTTAATAGTCACATTTTTGCTTAACTTACCAGCAGGATAAAAATCTTCGGAAGAATAAGTTCCAAATTCACTTTCAGTATTAGTGACTATCCATATCCGAACACTATCGTCAGCGGTGTTATACCAATACTTTTTTTTGACGGATCGTCGAGCGGACTCTTGTATCTCGTTTACCGAGCCAATCCAACTATTACCCGGAGCAAAAGTTTCTAATCCTCTATTAAAAGGTGAAGCCTCATAAATCATTTGGCTATAAAAAAAACTTTCATTACCAAACTGGCTTTTATTAAATGTGGAATCTTGCTGAAAAGGATTACCCTTAAACATTCCGTCCGACAAAGAAGAATTACCTCCTGCATTATTCGCAGCAAATGGTAAATAACCAAATTGCTCTCTACCCAAAGCATCATAAGTTTTTACGTTAACCAGGTCTACTGCATTCCCGCCGGTGGGCAATGTTCCCTGTTTAATAACCGTTTGAATAGGTCTTCCAATTCCATCAAAATACTCGGTTGACATCCTGGCAACAGAAGCCGGGATGAGCGCATTAAAATTACTATTACTGGTGTCAGGTTTCTTCGCATCCCAAATACGTGTATAATTGGGATTATTAGACGTAAAGATATAAGGCGCAGGCATTACTCTTTGTCCTAAAACTGATAATCCTATTAGTAACAATGTGGGCAGAATTAAATATCTGATTCTAATAAAATAAGACTTCATAAACAGTTTTTTTTCGTAATTACTCAGTAATAACGGTCCTGATAATTTGGTTTAATGGATTAACATCTGACGCAAAGAAACCGATGACCTGCCCTTCCTCATCTATTAGGACTTTTTGAAAATTGGACGTTATCTCAAATGAAGCACGACCATTCTTTTGTTTATCGGCCACCCATTTATAAACACTCAACGCTTTGTCACCTTCCACAGCGGCTTTTGCAGTCAACAAAAAAGAAAAATGTGCAAAGGTTTGAAGAGTGGGACGGATTTGTTCATCCGTCAAAGGCTCACTATTGAAACTATTACTGGGAACTGCAATTATGACCAGGCTGTCTCTAAACTGTTGTTGGAGGGTTTCCAACTCGTGAAGTTGATTAATATAAGTGCTGGCGGTCGCTATATTGACCAACATCACTTTTTTCCCTTTGAAATCTGATAACTTAATTGAAGTACCATCATTCAGAGGTAATGTATAATTATAAAAGCTACTGGACACAAGAAATTGAAAAATAATCAGTAAAAGACTCATAAAAAGATTTTAAAGGTTAATCCATTACGCAGGCAGGAGATAGGTTACATGGAACAGCTGAGTACTCAAAATATTCGGCACTGGACGTACAGTTCGGGGGGAACGTATATTTATAGGTACATTTGAATTTCCCTTGGGTAGCATCCCACGAAACTGCTATATAACGCTTTGTACCAGTAACACATACTCCACCTATCAGCATTTTATCCGGTCCTGTGCAAGGCGGCGGCGGAAGAGGGCAGGCGTGCAGATTGGTTCCTACCGTAACCCATCTTGTTTGATTATACGTGGAACTGCATGGATTCATATCCTTTTGTTCCTGTTCTTGTACCCCGGTATTTTGGCTACTACTATTTTGAACGCATCTGAGATTTGTTGTATTCTGCCAATCGGGTGGTACGCAGTTATGGCAAGGAACATCTATAGCATCCTGCCAGATTTTAGTGTCAAAAGTTGGACTATTAGGATTTACATCAACAGCCTCTATCTCAAAACTATCACTTACATAATTAGTATCTGTGATACATTTCTTTTGCCGCGGGATTCCCGAAACCAATACCCATATGGCCGTATCATGATCAAATCCTATCGTATGCTGTTCCCCCTTTTTAATAATATTGTTACTAGCATCTCTTATCAATGCCAGCCCTCCCGAACCCGTATACTCATAAGATGTAAGTTGATTATTCACTGACATCGTCGAGTTCATACCAAAAACAGGATCGAAAGTATATGTTTGCATTTGCGATCCAAGCGGGTATAATCTTAACTCATCAATTATGACCGAGCCGCTAAGTATAACAGATGTCGCAGCAGTTGGCAATCTGTGTTCATAATAAGTCCAGCCACGAGCTGTATCGCCTGTGATTGCAGTTGAAGAAGGTGTCGTCGATATTGGTCCACTCAAAGACCAATACGAAAGAACATATCTTTTCGCAGAGTTCAATCCGTTCTTAGTAATATTGCCCGTAAGCATATTATAGGATTTTTTTCCTGTTAGATAGGAACTCCCATCTACGGCTGTATAAGCCATATCCCAGTTACCTCTCTTTAATGTTTCAAAAGATGTATAGGCTATATCGCTACTATCAGCGCCTATCACCTGGGCAGTTACATACTGACCGTCATAATCCCAAAGGAATAGAGTTTTGTTATTTCCTTTTTTTATTACGTGGGATATTGTGTTATCATCATTATATCTATAAGAACCATTTTTAATAAAATAATTCGAGGGATAATTATACGTCTGAGGATAAGTATTACCGATGTTTAATGCAGCTGGGTTAATACCTGTTTCGGAGGATAATAAAGCCAACTCTTCGCGCGGTAAAAAAATAGCAGAGTCATTCCTACTTTTGAATGAATAATGACGATACCCGCCGTCTAGAACTAAGTTATTCTTATAGTTAAAGCTCGCTATTGGCGGATTGAAAAAAGCTTTTCCCATAAAATGAAAAGTGGAATCCCCATTGTTAACTGCATTATAATCCCACGCGTAAAAAGTCTTTTGTGCCAAAATTTCGTCATTACTATTCCTTGAAACAATTGACGTAGGATTTATATGACTATCATTTTCATAGAGATAATCTACCGTATCAATAGCAATAGTGCCGTTACTGGCAAATGATTCTTTAATTTGCCGACTTAATAAAACTGCATTTTTTGAAATCGAATAATGGAATAAAAAATAGTACGACCCAAATGGACGCATTGTCGGGCGCATGGCAGTGTAATTTGTGATAGATTCGTCCCTCGCGAAGTGTTGATCCTCCGGATCCCAGTAAAAGAAGTGCGCTGTAAAATTAACTGGATAACTACCTGTTCCTGAGTTTCTATAGCATATTTGCTGAGAATGAACAACATTTATGATTCCACCTCTCACGTAGTTGTTAAATCCTTGATACAGTTTTGACTTATAGAAAAACTTTTCTCGCTGTAGCAAACTGCCTACCCCATTGTAAACTCTTTTTTCCTTCTCTCTGCCTGCTAAATAATTTTCCGGTAATAATTTATACTGCCAGGAGGGAAATACATTTATTGTATCATTTATAGATGTATTGATAGAATCTGTTATTGCATTGGAGAAAAAAGTTGAATCAGTATTTGAGTCGTCATAATACTCGTATTCAATATAGCCATTTTCTGCTTTTTCACGTCCCTCCCATTCAGTAACATTTTTATATCCTACATGCATTCCTGTACCGGTACCAATAAACATATTTTTCCTTGATAATTGAGCCACAGGATTATCGGTATACGCACAGGCAAACCCTGTCATATCACTGTATAATGCCGGTGCCATATATAAATGACCGCTCGATTGAGATGTACCAAATGTATTATACTCGTAATTTTTGAATAAGGTATCTCCTGTCATTGGATCAAATGATTTGATAACTTTTATCCTGGTACCTCCAAGAATACTTGCCAAGCTAAAGCCTGGCATTCCTGGTATTACATAGCCATCACCCTGCTGAAATGAGTTTGTCGGGGTTATACCGGTATTTGCCCTATGTGGTTCGTATTCAAAAAACACGCGCCCGCCAGTGGGGTAAGTAATAGACGTCAGAATATCCTGTTTCATTTCCGGCCATGCTGGCAAGCGGTTTACCTCTTTAGTACATTCGGTAAATGCAGGCATCATGCCTTCTGTGTTAGCTGCTCCATTGTAATAACCCCAAGCATCCTGTGCATTGTAGCCCTGAAAAGTAGCATTATCAAAGTAAGTAAACTGATACGTTGTCCCTTTATTCGTAATTAAATCTTTATCACTGATTAGGTGAAGCCTTGCTTTACCGGTTACGCCTCTTGACAAAACTCTGGATATCTTCCTGTATTCTTTCCCAGTTATCCTGTCCTTCATGACAAAAAAACTACCATTAGATTCATGGAACAAAGCAATTTCCTCTTTGACTGATCTAATAGAAATGAGCTTAGGCATAACATTGTATTGCTCCCCCATCTGAAGGTCCTCCCTGTTCAAGCAATCGTTCATCGACAGGTCATACGCCGTTATAAAAAGCTGCCGGTTCTTAGGAAATAATGTTCGCTCTCCTTGTGACGAATAAGTAAATAGTATTGAATCGTTTTGAGCCTTGTTTGTCACTCGGCTCAAAGCCCAGGCATTATAAAGTTTTCTTATTGCATTTGATTCAACTTTTGTTTCCGCCCTGTCATTTTCATTTAGACCAAAATAATATTCTAGTCCTTCAGGAGTAGTGACCTTAAAAGAAACTAAACATCTTTGAATAAAATATCCATATTCATTATCCTCGGGCCCAGCCCAAAAAGGAGGTTTACGAATAATGGTATCACGTTTGTTAATGATTATTCTTTCTATCCTCAAATCTTGTGTATAGGGTGTTATAATCGCTTCACCAACCGCATTGAATACAAACTTGCCGGAATATTTACCGAACTTAAAATGAAAAAGATCAGGTTCAGAATCCAATATTCCATATTTTAATAACTCAGCAGTGGTATTACTTGTCCAGGGGAAATTTTGATCAACCTGTTGATTATGAAGCTTTATTTCATTACTCAAACTGGTTAAGTTTCCATAGGTCATTCCTGACCATTCTCCGAAAGTGTTATAATAAGCCTGAGCAACTGAATCTCTTTCTGAATCCCAGAGATATTCGTACTCCCAATAGGGAGCATTAGGTATTGACCGCCAATGCTTTCTTGGCCCATCCTCAAAAGCCCCACCTTCATCCTCAAGCCCTCTTATTTGCCTAGTGATCATACCTCCCGCTTCTAAGCTCCATCCAACACCAAAATCGCCAGCGTTATCATCAACTTTAATTCCGCCCCCACCTGAATATTGTAAGCTAATAGGAACCGTAATTCCTTTGCCGGTCACAGTATACAAAGGAATATTTACAATTGTACTTCCTGTGAAGTTGTTGGTAGGCACTCCAACGACCTTTTGGATACCAACTATTGTAGGTGCTTTTGATGAATAATCATTTTCTATCTGTCCCAATATATTTTGTGCATAAATAGATCGATGGAACAGAAAGGTTAACAACGTTAAAACTATTAATCGATTTGAAATCATAATTACTTGGATTTAATATCACAATTGATATCCCACCCTGAACAATACGGGTTGCGTCCTCGGTACCTGCTGGTAACTCAGAAAATCCCATAATAACTTCACGGAGGTCTTTTTGAATATTTTTGATTTAAGGTTGATTTGTTTACTCAGGCCTATCAGGCCGCTCTGTTGCCAGGCGCTCAGGTCTTTTAAGGCGGCGATATTGTTGAACTCATTGCGGTAGTTCTGTTCATAACCACCCGTTAACCAGAAACCGCCCTTGATCTTCCAATCCACAAAACTTCTCAGGCCAATGCCCTGGTGGGTGATCCTGATGTTTTGGATGTTCTGGCCCCAGCCTATCTTGTAGCTCGCTCCTATACCAATCACACTCTTGTCATTGATCTTGTAACCGGCTGATAAGCCGATATCGCTTGTTGTGGGAAAATAACCATTGCTTCGCTGGCTCTGGAAGTCTGTATTGTACTCTATCCTGTCCTTAAAGGTTTTTGTTTTCTGACTGTTGGGTTTAAAGCCATCCGGCATTTCAATGTCCGAACCACCCGTATTGCCCACCTGGTTGCCGATTCTGTTTCTCAGGTTGATTATCTGTGACTGGGCGTCCTGCATATTACGGCGGAATTGGTCCATCGCTCCGGGGGCCGATAGTTGTTGTTGTAATAAGTTGGTTACCTGGGCCCTGGTCTGTAGTCCGGCCAGGGAGGCATTGAGTGCGGCCGGGTCCGTGGGGTTATTACCCGGTAGCCTGAACAGGGACGCCAGCTGGCTGTTCTTCTGCATAAAGTCCTTGAACAGGTTGGTCTGGCTTAATAGTTCGATAGCTTTTCTTTCTATCTTTTTGTGATCTTTGAGAATCTCCTTATATTCATTTACCTGGGCCTGGTAATAGTATACCTGTTTATTCAGTTGTTTGAGTTCTTTCAGTAACCCTAAGTTTTGAAGCTGGCTGCCAAGGGTCTGTTTTCTTTCCTTTAAAAATTTCTTTACCAGCTCGGCTTTGTTAAATTGTTGCTGCAGGCCCTGTACTTTATCCAAAGCACCCGTCAGTTGCCCGGCATTGTCTTTTAGTTTGAGGAGTTCAGGATTGTCTTGCAGGAATTTTAAACTGCTGCTCAGTGTATCTAAAGAAGGTATATACGTATTGCCTTTTTTTGATAGTTTCTGGATGCCCTGTTCCAGTTTTTTATACTGCGCCTGGTTTTGTTCTAAAAACTGTTTGGCTTTGGTACTATCCGTCTTTTGCAGTTTTTTGTAAATACGGTTTTCCTGTTGTTGTAATTTACGTAACAGCTTATCAGTTTTCTTATCCAGGCTCGCTTGAAGTTGGTTTGCTGTCGCACTTATGGATTTAACATATTTAGCAGGTATTCCTCCTGAAACCTTGGAATCGCTGTCTTGAGCCATTAGCGCACTAATGCTCAATAAAAAGATGGAAAGCAAGGTTAGGGGTGGTTTCAGAAAAACTTATTTTAATGGTAACGGCTTGTATTACAATGACAAGTTATTAATAGTTAATCAAAATACAGCCGATACTGTATATTGTAGTTCGACAATGCATCAGAGTTACTTTAGAATAAAAAAAACACCTTATTACATGATTATTAATTATTTACAATAATATAATTCCAATTATTTTCATACATAATTTACAAAAATTGTAAACTCTTTATCAAAATATTGCTAGACTTTGGTTATGTCTTGACCTGATCAAATTCTATACAGGTTGAAATTTTTAATTTATCAGTAATTTACACTCGCTGTCCCCACTTTTATTATTTTATTAAACTAAGTAAAGTATGAACCTTTTCAGTAAGCGGGTGGCAGGTTATTTATTGTTTGAACAACCTCTCACTAATACCTGGATAGATCAGGAATTTATTTCACTGCATACGACTCAACTGGAGCAAAATGAAGCGTGGACAACAAAGGTTACCCGCTTAAAGATGATTTTCCTTTTCTGGTCGAAATATGTTACAAGCCATTGGGCAGCGGTCTTTTTTATTTCCGTTCTTATCATACTACCAGCCTACCCTAACCTGTTTTATACTTTTTTACTACCCAGTATTATTGTTAACGGTATTACCTTGGCGATATTGACGCTCTTTATATACCTTCCCTTGTTTGTTAATGAATTTTTACCTGCATTAGAAAATATACGTAAGAAATATGAGCAGGCACAACATGACAACAAGGAGAAATGCCGTAAAGGGCAACTCTCCAACCTTTCTTTATGTCTTGTATTTTATATCCTGGATAAACTATGCAATGAGGGAAAATTGCAGCCCAACGATCAATATGCTGCCCTGCTTACGCAATTGTCTGGTGTAGATCAGGGTAGCCTGAATAAGAACCTGGAGCTTATTTATCCTGACAAGACCAAACGTAACCAGTGGACCGGCAGAAAACGAACAGAAATACGTAATAGGTTCCAGGAGGCTTACAACTTTTTTGAGTCCCTGACATTATACAACGCCACGCCCCTACTTTATGCGTTAGAGCAAAAAATACTGGCACCCGCGAAGAACAATACAACATCTTTACAATACCTTTTTATCAAATCCAGTGGTGATCGGGTTATTACCAGCCAGTGGTGAATTGCTTTCAACTTTCAGTATATCTCTGGTCTTTGACAACCAGATACGGATGTAACCTATGTTTTAGATAGTTGTGAATTTGTTTCAACTTTCAGTATATCTTTGGTCTTTGACAACATTAAATTAATTCGGGACAATCCGATATGTGTTGTGAATTGCTCTCAACTTTCAGTATATCTTTGGTCTTTGACAACTGGCGTTAGCTGTTGCATCAGCCCTGGTGGGTTGTGATTTGCTTTCAACTTTCAGTATATCTTTGATCTTTGACAACAGCAGATCTGTATTCTGCTACCCTATTTAAGTTGTGAATTACTTTCAACTTTCGTTATATCTTTGGTCTTTGACAACTATTTATCTGGATGGTCTATTAAGCCTGAGTTGTGAATTGCTTTCAATTTTCAGATTAACTTCGGTCTTGACAACAAATGATGATTGCAGAGGTTGAGGACTTTAAGTTGTGAATTACTTTCAATTTTCAGCTTAACTTCGGTCTTTGACAACCTCATCAGTGGCGGTAATGTCCATGGTGATTTGCTTTCAACTTTCAGTATCTTTGGTCTTTGACAACATCATTATACCTATAACGCTTTTATTAGAGGTTGTGAACTGCTTTCAACTTTCAGTATATCTTTGGTCTTTGACAATCAGTACTTTCTTGTACGATATAATGACTTAGTTCTGGATTGCTTTCAATCTTTCAGTATATCTTTGGTCTTTGACAACCCAGTACCGCAGGAAAAACAAGTTCATTTGGTTGTGAATTGCTTTCAACTTCCAGTATATCTTTGGTCTTTGGCAACGCCCCACAGGAACCGGTACATTCATTGTAAGTTATGAATTGTTTTCAATTTTCAGATTAACTTCGACCTTTGACAACTTTAAAGAGCAGTTCAACTGGAAGGGAGAAGTTGTGATTTGCTCTCACCTTTCAATATATCTTTGGTCTTTGACAACAAATAAAAACAATTTTCACGCTTTCGGTTAGTTGTGAATTGCTTTGAACTTTCAGATTAACTTCGGTCTTTGACAACAAATGAATTTCATTGCGCTTTGATAACTGTATTGTGAATTGCTTTAAATTTTCAGATTAACTTCGGTCTGTGACAACATAGTTATAAATAATAATCAGAGTTTTTGTGTTGTGAATTGCTTTCATTTTTCAGATTAACTTCGGTCTGTGATAACATTGATCCAAACAGTTGTAGGCTCGATGGTGTTGTGAATTGCTTTCAATTTTCAGATTAACTTCGGTCTTTGACAACTCTTTGCCAATATGTCAGTATCTTTGCCAAGTTGTGAATTGCTTTCAATTTTCAGATTAACTTCGGTCTTTGACAACCGCATCCAGGATTTAAGGCTGGGAAATATGTTGTGAATTGCTTTCAATTTTCAGATTAACGTCAGTCTTTGACAACAGATCTGATTCCTACGCTAGCACTTGAATGGTTGTGAATTGCTTTCAATTTTCAGATTAACTTCGGTCTTTGACAACTTATCGTTGCCTGAACGATGCTTAACCGTTGTTGTGAATTGCTTTCAATTTTCAGATTAACTTCGGTCTTTGACAACCCGTAACAATAACCTGTACCATGATAACAAGTTGTGAATTGCTTTCAACTTTCAGTATATCTTCGATCTTCGACAACAAAGTAGTTTAACATTGTACGGCTAAAGCGGTTGTGAATTGCTTTCAATTTTCAGATTAACTTCGGTCTTTGACAACTGCTGCAACTGCACCCCTTCTAACTTCTTTGTTGTGAATTGCTTTCAATTTTCAGATTAACTTCGGTCTTTGACAACTGTTGACGTTGTGTTTCCTTCAATGGATAGGTTGTGAATTGCTTTCAATTTTCAGATTAACTTCGGTCTTTGACAACTGGCATGTCTTCTTTAAGGCCGTTCCATCCGTTGTGAATTGCTTTCAATTTTCAGATTAACTTCGGTCTTTGACAACTACACAAAGTTATACTCATTAATTTTACAGTTGTGAATTGCTTTCAATTTTCAGATTAACTTCGGTCTTTGACAACCTACCAATCTGTTCAACCCGGGCCTGGATAGTTGTGAATTGCTTTCAATTTTCAGATTAACTTCGGTCTTTGACAACCAGGAATTTAGCACGCATGCTATTCTCATAGTTGTGAATTGCTTTCAATTTTCAGATTAACTTCGGTCTTTGACAACTTATTGAAGTACACAAAGTTATACTCATTAGTTGTGAATTGCTTTCAATTTTCAGATTAACTTCGGTCTTTGACAACAAGTACACAAAGTTATACTCATTAATTTCAGTTGTGAATTGCTTTCAATTTTCAGATTAACTTCGGTCTTTGACAACTGAAGTACACAAAGTTATACTCATTAATTGTTGTGAATTGCTTTCAATTTTCAGATTAACTTCGGTCTTTGACAACAGTTAGTGACGACGGTATGACCTGGCAGGAGTTGTGAATTGCTTTCAATTTTCAGATTAACTTCGGTCTTTGACAACCCAGTTTATCGCTTACCGTAAGGGTTACCTGTTGTGAATTGCTTTCAATTTTCAGATTAACTTCGGTCTTTGACAACCATACATATTATCATCAATCAACAGTTTACGTTGTGAATTGCTTTCAATTTTCAGATTAACTTCGGTCTTTGACAACAGCTAAAACACCTTCATGCGATCCAGATAGTTGTGAATTGCTTTCAATTTTCAGATTAACTTCGGTCTTTGACAACAGGTAGGGGAGAGGTCAACAACTCCCAATCGTTGTGAATTGCTTTCAATTTTCAGATTAACTTCGGTCTTTGACAACCCGCATCGAAACTTCCGAAGCGTTCAATGGTTGTGAATTGCTTTCAATTTTCAGATTAACTTCGGTCTTTGACAACTAGTACAGTTACGATTAACCTGACGAATCAGTTGTGAATTGCTTTCAATTTTCAGATTAACTTCGGTCTTTGACAACTTCGTCAATTAATTGTTGAAGCTCTTCTTTGTTGTGAATTGCTTTCAATTTTCAGATTAACTTCGGTCTTTGACAACACATATTGATCAAAGCCGCCACAACAAAGGATTACAGGTTGTCAACAGGATAAAAAAAATGGGCAAATTGCCCATTTTTTTATTTCTACCCCTCCATTTTTTGAATATCAGAATAGTTCGAGTTGCTGAGGTACAGGCAAAACTTCTATGAGCTCTTTTCCTCTGAAAATTTCCATTGCACCAAACTGCTTATCCGTAATATTGAGTATACCGATGTGTCCCTTCGCTGGCAATATTTTCTTTACTCGTTGTATATGTACTTCAGCATTTTCACGACTACTGCAATGTCGGATATATAAACTGAACTGAAACATGGAAAACCCGTCATCCAGTATCTGCTTACGAAACTTAGTATAAATTTTCCGCTCGGTTTTGGTTTCAGTTGGCATATCAAACATAACTAACACCCACATAATGCGGTAAGCATTTAAACGTTCGAAATTCATATCATAAAAGTGTTTGAGACATTTCTGGGTAAAGCAATTTTCGGCTTTTCCCCTCAAAACACTTCGCAAGGCTTGCGGTGGTACGCTGCACAGCGTTCATTAAAGGGCTTTTTTCGCCGTCCATTATTACGTCCATTGCGGGAATAGCTAACAACTGATGTTTCATACCAGACGATAATTCCAAATAATTTCCATGATTACGGATAATATCATACACCACCTTGTCTACATAGGGACGATAAGGCTCCATAATATCGTCGGCCAAACAATAGGCATTATATTGATTACGATGAAAGATTCCTAGTGTAGGCAATAAACCGCTCCCCACCAAGTTACGTGCTACCACAGCCCGTAAAATTGCATAACCATAATTTAATAAATTATTGGGTGGTTCTCCCTCTCTAAAACGTTTAAACCGGGGAAATAATGGAAACACATTTTTCCAATAATATGCAGCAGCCTGGGCTTCACAATTATCACTATCTCCACTTTTAACCTTAGTAGACAAATGAAGCAGCGTTTTATTAGCAATACGATATTGCATCAACAAATTAGCCTGATTGATGATTTTGGCTATTACTGTTTGTTGCCAAAGCTGTTTTTTCAAAGGAGTGCTAGCTTCAATCTGCAACTGAAAACGCTGGCTCTGCAAAGTGTGGCCATCCAAATTGAGCATTAAACCTATTGGATGGTGAATATCATTACAAGTAATCAGTGCTACATTATTTGATAGCAATTTGTTAATAACACTATGGGTAATAGTGATTTGTTGATGATCAAGTATTAAAATGCCAATATCCTCCATGGGAGCAGATTTAACTTCTCCAGTACCAGCCATCTCAATCAGTAGTTGATTGTTCTTAGTTTTTAAATACGCTGGATTACCGAAATAGAGTGTCCGTTTTATCATTTTACAACTTTTTGATTTCACCCAAACAATCAATCTTAACCTTAATTGGTTGTTGAGCTAAAAAAGCTCCCACACTTTTAAACAGATAATATCTCTTGCTTTCCTTGGCGCCAGGAATTTGTTTTAGTTCAGAGTTTTTCGATTCTAAATGATGTCTAAACCAATAATTATTTTCGGAAATACTCCAAACCAAATAAAGATGTTTACTTATCAACGACTTGTTTTTTTCAGTAATAGCCTTTTCCACTTCATCCTTACTTAATCCTAAAATAAACATTTCATTTTGCTGTAAACTGTATACCAGCTGTAGGTTGTCGGCCGGAAGTTTATCAAGAAAAAGTTGGGGCCATTCTTTACCAAGCATATTATTCCAAAGTGTTTTCGTATCATCTATCACTACAGGAATTTTTTGTTTCTTTCTTTCCACCGCATGCCAAAGTGTACAACTATGTTGGGTGAATTTATCATCTTTATCTTTGTATATCGCTATGTGATGGTTATTGCCTACTACTACAAATCCAATATCATTACCATCCTCATCTTTTTTTATTCCTTCCACAGCAGATCGCCCAGCAAAACATCGAACTGTTTTTATTGGTATTTGTTTGAGTTCATTATACCAGAGGGGGGTTCTAAAAGCTTCCTTTTCTTTGCCACCATGTTCGTTTAATCGCTGCTGTACCAACTCTTTAACTTTCTTATCCACTATATATGGAATATCCTTTTGCTTTATGCTATCAAGCTTATATTTTATTACTACTTCTTCCTTGAAGCAATCAGCCTTTTCAAGAACCGTTTTATTTTTCTCATCAAGATAAATAGGAGCTTTTTTCAAAGAATTAACAGCGTTTTTTATATCCCCACCAAACTCTTCAATTTTATTTACAATTTTTTGCCGAATAACGCTATCAATAATCTTATCGGTATTTTCGAACAGATACTTAAGAGGTTTGTCTCTTTCGGAAATTTTTATTTTCCCATAAACATACTGTTCATGCAAAGCACCTCTCGGAGTAAGTACTCCTGTACCTTTGTTTTTTCCACTCGCCCTTAATCTACTAACAGATGCAACTTTTTTCCCGGGCTTGAAGGAAATTAATATCCCATCTGCAGCACTCGAAACTTGCGAAGTATCAAAAGGTTTTTGAATACTCAAATATTTTTCCAACAGGGTCATTTTTTCATTGAACTCAATCTTACTAGCCTCCACTTTTCTATTCATTTCATCCCTTACATTACTGGCATTCAAGGTGTTTATTCTTTGAATAAACCCTTGCTTCGTGCAAGCAATTGTCAATGCATCAATTGCATGATGGCGGTGATCATCTCTTTTGCTCCAGTTGGAGATTTCCTCCTTTTCATGCTTTCTCCTTCCGTGATCACTATTCCATTCTACAATTTCGGTTTGATCAAGTGCTCTAAACTTAGGTAATTGAAGATTCAATAAAACATCATCCCAGCCCCAAAGCTTACGCAGTTTAGCAGTAACATTTCCTTCCGTTATTCTTACCCTATTACAAATTTTACTTAATATTTCTCTAGACTTTCGAGTGATATATTGTGTTTCCCTTAGATTCCTGTCAATAAATCGCTCCCATATCCTTTTATCCGCTTCGGTTTCTTCTTTTGCTTTCTTGCGCATCTGATATTGCTCAAAAGAAACCTTTAAACGATTCATTTTAGAATACGAAATAATACCACGCTTAAACCAGTCATCTACTCTTGCCAAATAGGCACTGAGCTCATTCTCCCCCTTCTTTGAAATATAATCGTATGCCGTTTGATTAGTCTTTTTACTGTTACATTTACGGTGTACAAGCACTTTATTACTCTGAGAATCGTCGAACAGTAATGTCTTTGGCACAATATGATCAACATCAAAGGCATCACCACTTAAGGCCTCCGAGAGTCCAAATGACTCTCCACAATAAATGCACTGATTGACAATTTGAGAAGCATCCCAACTTTTATCCCTTGTAGGCGATATAAATTTGTATTTATCGATAAACCTTTTGGTAACCGGCAACCCTAACTCTTTGAGCACAGCCGACACTTTTTCATTAATTTTCTTATTAAATGAATTTTGCCTGTAGGCCGCATCCCTTTCATCCTTACTTTGCTTTAACTCCCTAGCCATTTCTATAACGATTTCTGTAGGTTTGCCATATTTTTCAATAATTGCATTGACCACATTAATCATTTGATTTAAAATCTTTTCTACAACCGGCTGACGTACACTGTTTTTCGGCAACAAAGTAAGTTTTTCATCCGTACCGGTTGTATCCAATTCTTCTTTAGTGAGCGAACGTGAAACATAGCCGGCAAGACTTTCAGATTCGTAGAGATTATAGCCTTGGATTAAATAAGGAAGAGTTTTTCGAATAGCCTTTACAGATTTATTGCCATATCCTTGTTTATCGAAATCAATACGTGATAACTTCTCTGCCACATCTTCTTTAAAGTCAAATCGTTTAATTAATGCTTGTTTACACTCTGTTGAATCTTTTATCGAATAAACCGTATGCCACAATTGATATAGTGGTTCTCGTTCAATTTCTTTACATAGTAAAGAGCCTTGACGCTCTTCCAAAATCTCACCTGTTCTTTTATCAATAATATAGGCATCTTCCCCATTAGGATTCACCGTAATGTCAAATCTTAAGAACGGGCTATCTCCAATTATTTTGAAAATATCACAATATGTTGAATTTCCTTTAATGCCTTTTGAAATTTGTCTATTTATATAAACTTCTTCTCTTTTTAAATCAAGAATTTTTAAAAAATCAGCGAGACTCAGCTGTTCATTTTTCCATAAATAGTCAGCGATTTGTTTTTTTTCTTTTTGGGAGGGAGTACGATCCTCCCATTTATACTTCGCGCCTGGCAGAGTTTTTACTTTAAAATTGATATTATTCACTGTTTCCCATATCCTACATAATTGAAACAAAGGATTAGACCTTGCCGCCACTCTAGGACCTACAAAAACCGTTTTTTCACATCCTGATTTATCCTTAACGGTCTTCTCAAAACCTTCCAATTCGCAAACCCTCAATAACCCCTTTTGAGATTTCAGCTTGCGTTGATAGTAAATAATTTCATTACGAAGCGAAGAGATCAACGAATCTGTCAGGAAGCGGTGATGTTCTTTTTGCGTATTAATAATAGTGTCAAACTCTTCAATATAAGCTTCGCGGGGATACACTTCTTCCTTAACTCTGAAATATTGATTTTTCTCTACGGCATTTTTCAACCCGACGTAAAAAAATTGGCCAATAGTTTGATTGCGGTCTTTCAACTGAACAAAACGGCTTTTTACGGTCTGTACATACGCAGTATCTTTCTTGTCTGCATTGGCTTCGCTCCGCGCAGATTTATATCCGCGTTTTTGATTTAGCATATACAGAATTCGTCCCAATTGTTCTGGCTCAATGGGCTTCGTTGCAGCATCGCTTCTCAGTTTCCATAAGCTTAACATGGGAAGGTTGAATAATTCTTTTGAAGGGAAGATATTATGTGCGTCCAGGACTTTTTTTAAGCTATACTTAAAATCATCACTTTTTTTTAGCTGTTTCCTGTCGTAGCCCTTGCGTTGTGTTCGAAAACTCGTTCTTTCCTGGTTTTTTGAAATCGCTTGACCTCGCTGAAACTGATCACGCTCGTCCGCTGATAAAGGTACAATCCGACTACCCATTGCGATGATCTTAGTAGGATTGTTGGTATCGTCCACCTCAATTAATGCCCAGCCGATAGAATTTGTTCCTAAATCGAGTCCTAAAATGTATCTTCCCATAATTAGCTTAGTTTATTACTCAAATTAAAAAATGTCAGTTTTAAGTTTTTACGGTTATCCGTAAATCTTATTCATAAAATTATTTATATTTGTCCACGAAAGCAATTCACAATAAGGATTTTTCCGTTGTGAAAACATTTAGTGCCTCGCCTATCTGCGGGGCTTTTTTAATCCATACCCTCTTTACCTACATAATGAAAGGCGGTTGTTAAATGAACCACCTCTCAGGCTCCTTTTAAATTTACAGTTTCAAATTACGTAAGTACTTAGCCGCAAAAACTTCTGGATTACTTTCATCAAAACGATCATACTTGCCTCCATCTCGCTCCCATAAATATTCCAATAGTTCAAAGTTCTTTTCAACAACTTTTTCGTAGTCAGGATTTTCAGCCAATCTGGCAATGATTAGTCGTGTTACAGGAAGGAAACTTAAACTCGGAAAAGATATTTCATCTGTGCGAAAATCATCAAGCCGATTATATAACTTGTCTAAGGCAACAGCATTATTATACTTTTGGGTAAAGGTGGTGAAAAAATCGCGATGAAAAACGATAATGTCATTCAAGATTAATTCCAATTCAAATGCATCTCCGAAACTTTTATATGCCCGCGATGTTTCTCTTGGAAAAAGTATTACCCCAGGGCTAATACCAATAAATGTATCATTGATATTATACGGATTAAACTTTTGTAATTTAACATGACTATCAATTTCTCGCAGTATCTCAACTATTTTATTAATCCCAAAAGAGAAGCCATAAACAAGCACATCTTTATCATACTTCAGCAAATAACCTCCGCCTGAATAAGCGTACAATTCATCTTTCTTGGTGTATTGGAAAATTATTTCAGACTTCGGTTTAGAAGACACATATCCTTGCTCTAAAAAGTAAGGTTCTAATTTTCGATTTACGATTTCGTTAACTTCTTTCTTATTCATTTTAATTCCATGTGTTTGTTTGTGGATCAAACTTAGTAAATGGGGGTACCCATCATCAGTTCCATTCCCAGCCGTTTTAGCCATTGCTTTGACGTTAAAAATTGTTCCTTGAGGAATGAACGGTGAATTACCTTGCGCATTAAACTTCTCATTTCTTAAATCGAAATTAGCATTTCCATTCCTTAGATCGTTTAAAAATTGGTTGTGACGCTTAGTGAACGGGGTGCCGTCGCTCAATTTTATTTCATTGACAACAACCTCGTATTGACCTGTAATAGTTTTTCTAATGTAGACTTGATCAGCTACCAAATAATCTCCGCCAGATTTTTTTAACTGAACTTGTGCTATTAGCTCGTATGAACTTAAATCAATTAACCCTTCCGGGGTTAAACCTGTAGCACGATTTACGGCTTTTGTTAAGGAAGGGGCCGATGTTGTAGCCTGTTTTGTAAAAGACAAACTTTTTGCCAGTAAACTCCGCTCCCTAGCCGATCTCCAACCTGGGGAAGCAAAATCAGTACGTTATGAACGCTCTTTGTATGCCCGGTATAAAGATGACCGAAGCCATTTATAAAATACTGGCCCAATAATGTAAAGATGCCGGCGTAAACAAACATATTACCTGGCACTGTGCGAAGTTGAGCTTCTCCATTTTATTACAAGACAAAAAAGTTGATACAGCAACGGTCGCTATATTACTGGGACATACATCAACTAAACATGTGTTGGAAACCTATAAGAGACACAGACCCAAAGATCTGATGGACGTAATTAATAAATTACCAAGTAACCTCTCCTAAGGAGAAGCCTTGAATACTTATCCAAATCTATCATTTAATTAACTCGTTTCTCAAGAAGGAAAACAACATCATCAACGCAAACCCAGACAGGACGTGTACAATATTATCAAAGTCCATTGTCCTTATTGATTATTGTAAAACACTTTTCACTTGAAATTTCATTTGCACTTATCACAAATTCCATATCCCGCATCCTGATCAAATGCGAGTTATTCCTTTACATTTCCTTTAAACCATTCACCGCAACAGCCACATATGAAATTCGCTTGTTCAACACCTTTCGGTTCGTCAATAATGAGCAGTGCCTGGGCATTCATTATCCATGTGGAAGTTTCAGATTCTTCGAGATATTTTTCTAATTCTTCGGAACTTTCAATCCAGCCGCTTGTGATAGATTCTACCTGGCAGTACGTCTCGGTAGTATCATCAATTAGCTTTCTTAAAATCGCTAGTTCCAGGAGTGGATTGCCGAGGTGTCTGTCTGCTACCGCAAAGATTTTAAAGTTCTTATCCCTGCTTACCCATGTCACTACTTCATTGAAATAGTGATTTTCTTTTTTAATCATTTTAGCTGCTTCGTACGCATCTGTTGTATGAACGATGCTGTACACTCTTGCTTCATAATACATAGTTGTTAATTTTTAGGTGAACATTATTTTTAACACCCATGCGTTCGGGCTTTTCCGTGACCTGGTTTTAGCGGGGGATTGCGCGTAAGCCAAGAGGAAACAGAATAAATGGAGGGCACCGCCGGGAGGGAACCTTTTATGCCGTAGTCTCTTGGCTACAGTCACGGAAAAGCCCGAACTTTGCGACAAAAATGATAAGTATATATTACCCGCCTTTTGTGCAGATATATATTTTGGTTTTGCTTTGTTACTCAAATATTGCTATTACAGACGCTTTGATGTCCTACTTCGACAAGCGTAGAGCGAAAGAAAATCTTCAAAAATTTTGTATATTGTTATCTCATTTTTGACACATAAAAACTTGACACCAGTATGAGACATGCCGGCCTTGTCAGACGGAGTAACGATTTGGGCTGTGAATTTTCTCAACTACAAAACCTTATCGTTTAATTTTCAACGATATACCCAAGTTATTGTACGCCGTCTAACTTTGAACAATATTATTTTTAGAACCCAAACCCAACACATTATGGTAAACGTTGACACTTCTCAAACGAAAGAAGGAGCAATCCATCTAATTACATCTCCCTATGGATTTGAGTTTTCGACTACACAAATCGACTATGATGGTCAAACCCTTCTTGCATTTGGAGTTTACCAGGGCGGAGGTGATTTTAACACCAGCTGCCTTTTATTTAAAGATGATTTGCAAACACAATACACCGAGCATTTAGGCGAGCAATACCCAACACTAATAAAAGATCCTCCCGGCGAAATTTTAACTTCCTTTGATAAAGGAATAGGCAATAAAAGGCTAGCCTATACTAGCAAACTATTTCCACAATCGGAAGAGCAAAAAGCTGTAATCACCAAACCTTTTGGAGATGGATTCCTCGGATTTATTGGAAATGCCGGTTATTACTGCCCGGGTTGGAGACTTTACCGGGTAGACTTTCAAAACGGGATGATAACTGTTCAACGGAACAAGATATTTAAAAATCCTGCGTGGGCAATGCTATCTAATGACCAGATTCATGTCTTGGAAGTGGAAAACGAAAACAGTCTACTTCACACGCAACTTGATCAGAACTATAAAACGGTAAGCAGCAGACAGCTAGTGGTTCCTGAATTTGAGTACCTTGAGATCATAAACCTTGCGATGAATGAGCCTTCCAAAATGGTAACTAGCAGAGAAAATAACAAGGAAATAAGCCTTTGGACTGTTGATCAGAACAACACACTGAACACGGAGGTACTTTTCACAGTGCCAAGTGAAATAACTCATTTAGAGAAACTATCTGTACTGAACTCCGGCGCTGTTTTGTTTGAATTTATGTCCGAAAATGAAAGAGGTTGGTTTATTATCAAAGAGGATATATTGTTAGAATACTTTATTGAGAAAGATACCGGATTTCAATCGCTGTTAAGTGAAGAGTTTATTCATTTAGGCGAGGACGATTGGGCAATAATGGGCGCGAACCCAACTACTGGAAATAGCTATTCACTTACATTTGTCCCTTTACCCGAAGACACAGAACCTATCGACAAGATCATTGTATTAATAAGACAACACTCATAAATTTCATATTAGTCGATCTAAGAAACACTTAAGCCAAATATCCCTCAAAATGAATTTTGAAGTAATAGAAAGACGTGGTGATACACCCGAAAAATCAAAAGTTTACCTTAGGTCCGATAAATGGAATGACTTTGGGTATACTACATTATATGGTGTAATATTCGTGGATGATAAAGGAATTAAACACCGCATAGGTGGAGTAAGGATTGCGTATGTAGACATAAAACAAGGAACACGCCCATTAGAAGTCGGCACTAATTTTAACAGACTGGAGGATAATTTTTTCTCATTGGGAACATCTGATGAATACTATGAAAATTTAAATAGAATAGGAGAAAAGATTAGAAATGAAATTTTAGAAGGCTTAAATGATATAGCAAAACATGATGTTTTTTTTAAAAATGCAATCGTTGAAAATGTAACTCGAACTTCTCTACTAAGGAATATAAGCCAAAAAACTGTAACCGGGCAGTTTCGCAGAATTGCAAATGGAGGAGCAAGATTAACCGAATATAAATTTCAATATTTAAGCCCTAAAACTACGGGCAATAATGAATACTCTTTATCATTTGAAGTGTTGCCAGAATCATCTCCTCCAACAAACATACATGCAATTATCGGGAAAAACGGAGTTGGGAAAACGCGCCTTTTAAATAACATGATCAACTCACTGATTGATCCTTCCACAAAACAGTATGGGGACTTTATTACTGAAGGACAACAACAAGGCCAGAACATTTTTGCAAATCTGGTTTCGATCACATTTAGTGCTTTTGATGAAACTGAATTTCGGCAAGAACAAATAGACAAAGCCAAAGAAATTCAATACTATTATATTGGATTAAAACGCATACCTCAGGCAGCAGAAAGAAACCCTATCCCCAAATCTACTACCATACTCCGAAATGAATTTCTAGAAAGTCTAAAAGCTTGTAAGATAGAACCTAAACGGGGATTATGGAAGGAGGCAATAAAGATTTTGGAATTCGATACTATTTTTAAAGATTCCGAAGTAAAAGGTCTAATAGATATAGAGGCAGAATCTAAGGAATATAAAACTCTAGGTGCAGATATCTTTAAAAGATTAAGTTCGGGCCATAAAATAATTTTGCTAACTATTACTCGGCTGATAGAGACAGTTCAAGAAAAAACCCTCGTTTTAATCGATGAGCCTGAAGCTCATCTACACCCCCCTTTACTTTCAGCATTTGTACGAACTTTATCAGACCTCTTAATCAAAACAAATGGAGTGGCGATAATCGCTACACACTCCCCTGTGATCCTTCAGGAAATACCCAAAAGCTGTGCGTGGAAATTACGCAGGGTAGGCGTGAATACGGTATGTGAACGTCTTGCCATTGAATCATTCGGTGAAAATGTGGGCATTTTAACCAATGAGGTTTTTGGTCTCGAAGTAACAACTTCTGGATTTTACAAAATGCTTGCTGATCAAGTAAAAGAGGGTAAAAGCTACAAAGAGATCATTTCATATTTTGGAGATCAGTTAGGTATGGAAGCCAGAGCTATACTAATGGCATTAATAAATAACAAAGAAAATAGTTAATCCTATGTATAAAATTAATAAACCAACATATACCGCAGAAGACGCCTATGTTACCTGCATTGACATGATTAAAAACGCAGCTTTAAGAGAGAAGTTATATGCTAATAAATTTTTAATAATTTCTGCTGAAAAGGAATTTATTGATAAAGTAAGTACTGGAAAAATGTATACAATAAAAAGAGAGGATACAATTAATGGAAACATTACAAAAAAAGAGTTGGAGGAAGTATATACATATAGGATGGCAAGAAAGAATTCGACAGGTCGTTCCATATATGATAAAATACTTTTGTCTGCCAAATTGGGAATCTGTCCCTTTTGTGCTCACCGTGATGCAAGCACTATTGATCATTATCTACCCAAGACCCAATATCCCCGTTTATCTATTGTTCCAATAAATTTAATACCCTGTTGCAAAGACTGCAATGACAACAAGGATTCATTTTTCCCGGTTAAACCCAATGACGAATTTATTCACCCTTATTTTGATGACATTGAGAATGATCCATGGCTGGACGCCAAAATAATAAAGTCTGCCCCCTGCTCATTCAAATATTATGTGAATCCGCCCAAACACTGGACGCCTCTATTAAAAAAAAGGGTGAAGTTTCATTTCGAGAAACTTCAGTTAGCAAAACTTTATTCCACTCAAGCTGCCGTTGAACTCACCATAATACGCAATCAATTAGAGAAATTATTTGTCAAGGGAAAAGACACTGTACTCAAATTTCTAACGGAAAGCAGCGATACCAGATCTAAAGCTTCTGTAAATTCATGGCAGGCAGTTTTCTACAGAAGTGCATCACAAACCAAGTGGTTTTATCAAGGCGGATTTAAATAATATTAATTGATTCGGGTATATATTTGTTACAAAGTTGTGTCCAAACACAAACTTTAATTACAGAATTTTGAAACGTCTCATTTTCAAAATTTCATTTTTTCACGAGGAGACTCCTCAAGCCTGCATCTTCCATCATCCTTTCCAATTCAATCTCTACCAATTCCTCTACATCTAAGCGTACCTGCATGTAATTCCGTTGTATCATGGAGCTCTCCAACTGCCTTATTACCGGAATGGGTTTGTAATTATCCATTTCCGTTTTCAGTGCAGCATGGTCATTTAGTATTTCAGCGTGGAAAGATTTCAGTTCTATCTTCTCTTCCGGGTTATCGGCGACCATACCCACGAACTCGCCAGAACTCAGGGCTGCAATCTTTGAAGCAGGGATAGCAGATTCCAACTGTTTAGAACGGCTGATAGAGGTATCCGCACTGTTAATGGAGAGACTTTCCCTATCCTGCATAATCTTTCCAAACCGCTCCGACAACTGTTTGGCGGTATCCCCTGTCACTTGCCCGGAGACGATATTCCCGGTAATATTCACGATCACGTCCGCTTGTTCCTTGCCGTAATCCTTTCTAAGCTGGCTAAAATCCTGGACCCCTAGCGTCGTGGAGACTTTATTACTTCTTGCTGTAGCAATCAGGCTGTCCATATTATTCAAGTAAATGGTTGGAAATTCATCAAACACCAGGCTCGATTTTCTTTTCCCTTTTTTATTTACCAGCTTTACCAGCCGCGTAACATACAGCGATAGCACAGCTCCGTAAATCTGTATTTTCTGCGGGTTATTGCCGACGCAGACTAATTTCGGCTCAGCAGGGTTATTAATGTCCAATGAAAAATCATTCCCTGATAACACGTAATACAACTGTGGGGAAGCCAGGCGGGCCATAGCGACCTTGGCCGATGCTATTTGTCCCTCCAGCTGCTCCATCACGTCATGCAGAAAAGCATTGACAAAAGGGTTAATCAGTACCTCGATTTCCTTTTCTAACCTTAGTATCGAAAACAATTTTGCATATTCCACCTGCATGAGCTCGATTACGTGTGGTAGGGTGCAATACTCTCCGTTCTGATATTTCTTTAAAAACCAGATAATGGCGGTCAAAAAATTTATGGGAGATTCCACGAAAAAATCGCCTTGTTTCTTAATCCATTCCCTATTCAATCCCATTAAAATAGTCCGTGCCGATTCTGCAGCATCAGTTATATCAGTCATGGAACTGGGATCTAATGGGTTGCACCGGTGGCTGCGGGTGAGGTCGTCAAAGTTGATTACGTAAAACTTAGTAGAATCCGGGAACTTATGCCGGTTTTTCAAAAAGTGGTTATAGACAATGACGGACAGATCATCAAATTTGAAATCATACACAAACATGGAAAACCCCTTGGCAATATGTTGTGTAATGATATGCCGGATGACAAAATAGCTTTTACCTGCGCCAGGGCTTCCTAATACAGCGATACCCCTGAATGGGTTTACAATGTTGATCCAGCTTTTTCTCACTTTACCCTTCAGGAAGTATTTTGCCGGCAGGTTGATACTGTATTCATTTTCAAGCAGCCGTTCTTCTTGCGGGAAGGTTTCATTTTCCTTATTGAAAATGTCCTTGTCGTTTAATTTTTTATTGATAATGCGGGTCAGTAAGGTGCCGCCGGTGATGATCAGCACGTATCCAAGAGCAGTGATGCCCATATACAAAGAAGCCCTTCCGGTTGCTGTAGCCGGTATATACAAGGCTAAAAAGCTGCACCAGTAAATCACCAGGCCGGTGACCAGGTAAGCTAAAGAGATTCTAAAATTCAGCTTCTCGTTCTTTTTGCCTTTTGCTCCCAGCAGCGATATTGCCAATAAACCCAATACCATGAGCTTTGAAAGCTGGAAACTGTTTAAAAAACCCGTTTTCACGATATTACCCAATATGCTATCCGTAAACCCGGCAGTTAGTTCCCATTCTTTAAATGCAGCATAGCAGAAATAATAGCTGTGGATCACCAGCAATACAATACTCATCAGCCTGGTCATATCCAGTATCTTTCTTAACCCTTCTATATTCTCCCCGGTTTGATGTGACATAATTATTTATTGAATTAAAAGACTGCTAAAACCTTAATTTGAAAGTGAGTGCCTTCTATAATTCTACGTAATGGTGTTTGTTTTCGCATCCAACGCACATAAACATATTTCGCGGTTTATTTTTCAGGCTTCCCTTCCTCCATTCCGTTGGCCCGGAAGACCACCCCCACTCAAAACCGTTTTCCCTGCCTATTGCAGCCAGTCGCTGAATTTCTGCGTAGTCTTCCGGGTAGAATTTCTGTATTTCAAGTTCTTCCTCCTTGCCTGCAAAGGCACCACATAAACACTCTCCTGATATGCAGATAGTGTCTTTTACTTTGTTGCGAGGCAAATTATTGTCGAGCATATATCGCTCACACCATTCTTTCGAGTTGTAAAAGATTGGATTACACCAAATTTTACTGTTGACCTTTTGAATTGGTTCTGTATAACTCATTCTTATTCTACTCTCATCTTTTCTTATTCCGGTCAATAGCAATACGTTCTCCCGTGCATAAGGGCTGGATTTAAGGACATGCGTAATGGTTCTGTTCAACGCCCTTTCTTTCAATCTCCTGTACATTATTTGATGAGCTGCACGTGTAGGCCCGGGAAACCCGAATCGCCGTACAAGTTCCTCGTAAGTTGACCCTTTAGGCGGATGCCCCTCTATTAATTCCCATCCAAATTGTTTACAGGTAGAATACACGTATTCCCGTGTAGCCTTTATACCTATTCCGGTGTTTCCGTGATAAACTTTAAAAGAAACATCAATTTTGTTCAGATACTGCGCTGAGAAATGTGTACCACAGAGGGAGTCATGTCCCCCTGAAAACAACAACAATACTCCCACAAGTCTGTACTTGTCAATAGCCCTTTGAATTATATCGCTCATGATTTTTAAGTTAAATGTTAAACAACAGTCATCTTCTACAACCCGAGAAATCCCTACCATGTCCACCTAAGAGAACACGGGTTATCGTTTTTTCTTTTTCTTCTTCCTTTTTCTGTGAACGTCTTTTGTCAGTTCATAGGGAACAAAACTTGGTGAGTGATTGGGGTCGGTTAAAAGCTCCAGTAAACTGCGCTGGCTTGTATTGGAAATAGGTTCGGAACTACTCCAACCTGAATGCCCATTTGATTCATGTGGAACACCAGGTTTTATACTTTGCGTATGCTTTTGTTTTTGTTTAACAGGTTCAACCTTTATATCTGGCGGGCTATATTGTAATCTTTCCAGTAATCCTTTAGCGCTGTAGGCCTTTCCTAAGTCACTGCCGTTAAACACTACCCTGTTTTTATGATCGATATAGGTAATCCCATAAATTATCCCTTCCTTATTTTCCCGGAGTACTATGTCAACACCTTCCTTCTTTAATGCCTCTTTCAGTTTTTCTAAGGATAGTTTTTCTTTATTGCCGGTCAGCATCCAGTCAATCGCATTTTTTACATGCCGCTTGTGCGGAGTCCTTAAATGCTCATTTTCGATAAACTTTTCCTCCAAGTATTTTAGTCCCGGGTTGTTGTAAATAAGGCTTGCTTTAATAGGAACACCCACTTTGTTTCCGGCTTCATCCAAAACCCTGTAGACTAATCCTCTCTTTTGAAAAATTCGCGAGTCATCCGTTCCCCTGTCAGCCGCAACATTATATTGTTTCAAAACTGCATTTAGTTCAGGAAGGGATGTGTACCTGTATTTGTTTAACACGCCATCCAGTACATTGGTAATTGCCCGGCGGGTATCAGATTTTCCATATACAATTTTCTGGACATTGACCGGTTTAACCTGGTAGGCTTGCTCCAGTTTCTTGCTGTCGGCCCGCACCAAGTCAAAATCAATTTCAACTTCCTTCCGGGCTTTTTCAGATTGATTCCTGCCCAGGTTGTGCAGCTCAATTCTTTTTCCATCCGCTTTTATATTAGTCGTTACGATATGCAAATGCTCATGACCGGCGTCTTTATGTTGGTAGACCAAGTAGGGTTGTTTTCCAAAACCAATTTTATCCATATAGCTATCCGCAATTTTCTTCAACATGGACTCCGGTATTTTTTCGGTGGTGTCAAAATTTAAACTGATGTGTACCGCATTAACTTTAGTTCTTTCGTTGAGCGCCGCCTGGTGGGTCAACCGGTTTAGCTTCTGATGGAAATTGAGCTTATCGACTGGCTTCGGGTAATTCGCGGCTGTTAAACAAGTCGCTTTGCCCTGTTTTAATTTCTGCTCATTGTAGTTCAGCACGTTCTTCAGGCTCTTACTTTGATGTATTACTGCAACCATTTGTCGGAGATTGAACTGATCTTATTTTCTATTGTCTCAATCTTGTTTAACAGGATTAGCCTGTCATTGTCATAAGTCGTTATCCAGCCTCGGAACTCGGCAACCTGTATTAATGTGTGGAGCTTTTTTACTGCCTGGTTGAAATTATTTCCGACATGATTGAGCTCAGCTCTTAGCTGGATCATCTCTGTCATAAAGTCATCGAGCGATTGATTGCGCTGTTTGACCGTGATCGGTTTTTCAAATAAAACCTTCCGGATAAATTCACTGATCCTGGGCGTGGTGGTTTGCAAGCACTGCTTATTCAGCAATTCAAATTCCCCTTGTGTAAAACGAAGTCCGACGATCCGGGACCGGTTTTGTTTTTGTTCATTCATCACTACATCATTTAATTGTTTAACAGATATACCTTTCCCTAACGGCTTCAGCCGCCCGCAACGACTTCGGAGTGTAGGGCCAAGATGCACGGTTGTGTTTAACAACCGTACATCTTGCCGATTTCCGAAACGGGAAATCTACCGTATTGAAAAGATGGCTTTTAGTATTACAGAAACTCATTTGAATAGCTGGGGACGTTGCTATTGCAAATATTCTCGATGAAAATTGTCTCCTGATTTTCTTGTTCCTGTAAAACAAAATTAGTGCTAAATGAAATTTTCGACCTGTAGAGAATACGGTCAGGATAAATCCGATAGGCCGGGATTGTAGTATTTCAGATGAATGTTTTTATGGAAAACTCCTAATTAAAAACAACAATTAGGATGTGAAATAAAAAAGTAGTAAACGCGACATTTTTTCAGTTTTACGGTTTTCGATCTTTATATAGCTGTAACCATGCTGGATTTTCGCCTTAGATATCCCGCTTTCTTTTCCCTTTTGTTGTACAAGGGACGGGCCGTATAGAGAAGTGCGCTGTTCAGTTTATGGTTTGAGGTTGATCATTTTTATTGCATATTCAGGAACCCTAAATATTTATCCAGGGTCATCACTCTTTCGCCATATCCATAATTCTGTAACATTTTTGTCATGTCTTTATCTGATGTAACTAGCAGTATTTTTCGCCCATTGAGCAAAAGATCATTTATCAAAAAAGACACTTCATAATCCCATCTCCAGTTCCAACGCTTTTGCCGGGATACTTTATTTTTCAAATCGATATTATCAGCGACAACCCGGTAACAAATCCACTGGTAAAATCCAACGGATAATGGAAATATCCGGGGTAACATAAAACCTTTGGAGGAGTGTTCCTGTCCGGTCATTTTGATTTTTAAAGATTGTGCGATGGCAAAGATGAGGGCCATTGATATCATCGGCACAAAAAGCCCGCTGCCGATAAATTCTAGCATTTTTTTACGCAGTTTTTTGGGGTCAACTGACGGATCCAATTCCAATACTTTCCGGCGAACTTCTTCAACATGGTTTTCTACTTCAGCTACCCATCTCGCTTCTTCATTGTCGATATAGTGTTTTAATATCTTAAATGTATTATTAAAATGGTGTCCTTCAACCGCTTTTGCATAATCTTCTTTGAAATCACCAATGACGCTGACAATATTCTTGCTTATAAATTCAACGGCAGATAACGGGACGTCGAAAAAGTTATGTATGATGTGTACATAAGGGGGTGGAACTGAGTGAAACTGGCTTTCGGTCGGTGCGTAACAATGGTTAGCCATCGCAACCAGGGCTTTCAGGCAATCGTCGTAATGCAAACTTTTTCCAGGGCCCGATAAGTTGGCAAGCAACTCCAGGGCAACAACTGGCGCGGCTAAAGCCATAATATTTCTTCTAGCTTCCCTTTCTTTGAGTTGCGCAATATCAGCTTTAATATCTGCAACAGAAGTGTTTAGAATTAAATTCCTGTAGCTGTTGGTATCAAAGACAACAGCAAAATTTTCACTGGACATAACCTATGAAATCGGGGTAAAATGAAAAATTGAATTATACTTAAACTAACTACTCGTTTAAGAATAATTTGTACAGCCAAATTTTCTCCATCAGTTCTTGCCTACTTTTCACCTACTAACTAGGAAATTACAAGATTTACCGGCCGCATTTGCTTTACGTCCGCAGCCGCCATCTCCAAATCTAAGACAGTAACTGGTGTTCAGACATTTATAAAAAAGGGCGAAAGTTTTCAAAAAATGAAAACCATCTCCCTTTCCTAAACGTTGCGTCGAGAGATTAGTCAAAAAAATTATCTGGGGGTCGCCTCCAATTTTGCTGTTATTTCTTTTTTGCCATTGCTCAAACTAAGTATGTTATTTTCAACGGTAAATGCTTTGGCATTATTTAGGACATCGAGAAAGTCCTGCTCAACCTTCAAATTTGGGCAAGCCATCTCTGTTGAGACAATTTGGGACATTTTAATTTCATTACCTGCTTCAAACGCCACTTTTCCGCCAAATCCATTACACCCAAGCGTCCCTGACACACTGCCTTCTTTGTCAAAAAGAATATATGGCTTTTTGGGGAAGGTCGTGTCTAATGTGATTGTTTTACCGTTCAATTCTAACAATTTCCACTCCTTTTCGTATAGATCGGTCGGTGAAGAGGTTACTGCAGCATTGGTGCCAACATTCTCTTTTTCAGCCCCCTTGTCCTTAGTGCCGGTATTGTTACAGGATATTACCGTAACGCCTAACGCAATGATAAAGATGATTTTTTTCATACATTACTTGTTTGGTTATTAAATCGATCTATTTTTCGGCGGCGACCAGCAACATCATTGGACGCCGCAATTCATCTTGCATTTCAGGAACACGCTCCAGCATAGATGCTGCCGGTATGGGTTCTTTTACCGAAAGGATCTTAAACCCTTGTTTTAAGAGTTCATTAATATAAGTGGTGATGGTTCTATGATACTTCACCACTTTTTCTCCTAAAAATGATGTATCTCTTTTTTCTTCGTAAAAGTAACGATCCACTTTCCAATGAAGTTTATTTCCTTTTTCATCATATTCCCAATCCTGGCTGCCCTCCGCTGTAAAAACGGGATGTTCTACGGACAACACAAAGCTGCCGCCCGCTCTAAGCCAATGATAAACATTCTGGATAAGCGTATCATAAGACTGGATATAATGGAAAGCCAGGGAACTAATGATGATATCAAAAGATCCATCGGGGAATTCAACATCTTCAATAGCGGCCTGTTTATAATTAACACCTTCCAAAAGGTTGATTTCCCCTGCTCTTAAAAGCATTTTCTTAGAAATATCAATACCTGTCACCGAAGCGGCCCCTTCTTCAATAGCATATCGGCAATGCCAGCCATAACCACATCCCAAATCAAGTACATGTTTCCCAGCAAAATCCGGTAACATGTCTTTAAATATATACCATTCCCCTGCACCTATAAGCCCCTTCTCTGAGCGCTCCATCTTAGCATACTGCGCAAAAAAAGCAGCCTGATCGTATTTATTCTCTTTCATTTCCTCCAATACATTGCCGTTAAAATTAGTATAAAATATTCATATTGAATACAATACGACCGCACTCCCGTATCGAATTAAAAAATGAAACCCTGTACAATTTGCCATCATTCCGTGCAGTGAGGATCTGAAAAGAGAAGGGGGCTTTAAAAAAAGTAAAAGGCAATCCATACCAGGAGCACATTTAAATTTTCACCCGACATCAAATCTCAAATTAAGGAGCTATCTAACAAACATATTTAACACTTTTTGTAACATTCTAGCGAACGCGCCGTATAAGCTTATGCAGTAAGCTCAATATGGTGGCAATTGAATTCAGCAATCCTATTTAAGAAATATTGACAAAATACCTGACGACAAATGACCATGAAAAGTATTAAACCAAAAACACTTATGAATTCGCCCGTTCGCTTTTATAAAGCGTTTCTTTTTTTTACCGTATCAATTTTGTTTTCCGCGTCGGCTCTTTCGCAATTTAATATTACTGGTAAGGTCGTTTCGGACTTGCAAATTATTTCCGGCGCTACTGTCACCTTGAGAAGTGCATCTGATAGCAGTTTAATTCGAGGAACTGTAAGCGACAGCCTTGGCGTATTTACCCTATCCAATATTTCGGAAGGTAACTTTTCCCTGCAGGTAAGCGCAATTGGTTATTTGAATGCCAGCATTTCAGTGAGCATTCCTTCCAAAGACGCCTCTTTACTCACTGTTTTATTAACAGCCGATACCACTATTAAACAACTGGAGGCTGTGACAATAGTAGCTAAAAAGCCTTTTATTGTCAGGAAAATAGATAAGACCGTCGTGAACATTCAAGGAAGCATTTACGAACGTGGTGAAGATGCGTTCCAACTATTTAATGTTGTGCCAGGAATTCAAACAGACTTTCAGGGCGGTATTAATTATGGAGGAACTCAGCAAGTGACAGTATATGTGAATAATAGAAAGGTCTTACTCAATGGTAGAGAGCTAATGGCCTATCTAAAATCAATCCCATCTGAGAGTATCCTATCATACGATATTATTAATGCAGCTGGTAGCCAGTACGACGCACAAAATACTGGCATCGTTGTAAATATATCGCTGAAAAAAAATGTAAAGAGTGGTTTTTCTGGTTCTGTAAGTAGTGAACTGACAGTCTATAAACGGCCGAATGTTAATAAAATATTGGACCCCAGCACCAATAATAGCTTGAATTTGAATTACGGAGTCGGGAAGTTCAGTTTTCAGGGGAGCTTTACACATGGGTATGGAAATTCTTTTCAAGACAATGTGGAACAGCAGATTTATAAAAACCAACCTTTAAAGACCGTCCAGGATCAAAAATATACCTATGTATATCCTTCTAATCACTACTTACTGGGGTTTGATTATAGACTGACTGACAAGCATACCATTGGAGCCACGTATCAGCAATCGTCTTATAATTCAACACTTACAGGAGATAGCTACCTGTCGTTTTATAACGGAGCAAGTGTAGATAATCGGGATTCGTTGTTTAACACGACGAATAAGAGTGGCATGAAAAACAAAAACGGAAATTTGGTTTTATTTTATACAGGCATCATAGACAGCTTTGGTAGCAAATTTGATGTTGCTTACAACCGTATTGATTATACAAATAGATCAAGCTCTGACGTAATTACTGATTACTATATTAACAGTACCGCCCCGTCATACAAAACAACTTATTTATACCTCAATAGCCCGGTAAAAATTTCGGTGAATATTTTTAATGCGGATCTTCAAAAGAACGTTGCTAAAAAGATTGTTGTAAAGGCTGGCGCCAAATGGTCTCAAACCCAGTCAGATAATGTGTCGAATTATTATAATGGCGAAGAGAGGACTTGGGACGAACCACGCTCGACTGATTTTTTTTACAAAGAAAATGTATTAGCTTTTTACGGGAATCTTACAAAAGAATGGAAAGGATTTTCGATACAGGGAGGTCTTAGAACGGAGCACACGAGTTACAGTGGAATGTCAAGTAATGGCGATAATAAAATTGGTAGAGATTATTGGTCACTATTTCCAAGTGTTTTCTTGCAAAGAAGGTTCGGGGAGGGAGCCCGCTCCAATACGCTCACGCTTTCGTACAATCGAAACATAAATCGTCCGTCTTATCAAAGTTTGAACCCGTTCGAAATAGTTGGGGATCCATATTATTCTTATAAGGGCAATCCGCAGTTGCAGCCATACTTTGGGAATCGGATAACGCTTTCTTATTTCTTACTATCAAATTTTGACTTTGCTGTTTCTTATAGCAATACCAAAAATAGTATAGCATATAATTATATACTGGACGGAGAGAGAGTGATTACCACTTTTGCCAATGCGTCCAACAACAATAGTATTGGAGCCTCTGTCAATGGTACTGTTACTATAAAAAAGTGGCTTCAGTTTCGACCTTTTGCAAGTCTATTTTATAACGATATAGATGTTTTTCTTCCCTCTATACGAAAAGTAACAAAGTGGACCCCAAACTTTTCGGGGACGTTAACCGTTACGCTACCACATAAATATTACATTGATGTTACTGGATTTTATTTAGGTCATTCTTTTATTGGGGTGTATGATTCACGTCCACAGGGGAAAATTAACATTGCGGCAAAAAAGTCATTTTTTTCTGATCGACTTACGACAAGGTTGACAGTTGGCGATCCGTTTAATTTATACAAAAGGATAAGATATGATGTGACTGAAACTAACTTTGATAGACATGTAAGTCAGTACTACCCCGCCCGTTTTGTGCAAGTTGGTCTATCTTACAATTTTTCAAAGGGTAAAAACACTGGCAGAAGGCAGGTGGACGATGCTGCACAAACTGAAAAAGGCAGATTGTAATACAAACATACTAAAGTATGTACCAGGGTCTTAAGCGAGTGAACTGCTATTTATTGAATCGCTTATTATCTCGGGGTGCTTGTTGTGGACAGCAAGCATGAAAGAATACCAAATGCAAACTGAAGGCTTGTTAAACAAAACCGCGGAAAACTTAATTTCCATTAATAACAGCCTCGGTGATCTTAAAAAACTGTCTGGACTATCTCAAACGTTTTCAAAAGACAACCAACAGCTAACACGAAGTTAGTTCCAATTAATTGTAGCATATGGGAGTGGCGCTTAGCATGGTAAAATAGCATGAATTATTCGTATTTTATCAATCGACCACTTTTGCAGTTAGCTGTCTTGTACTATCCAACTGTCCGCAGAAACATACGACCCGTGAAAGCTTTTCAATAATACGCGCCGCCATCTGGTGTCAATTTCACCGCTGCGCTGAAGCCTGATAAGGTGATAACTCACGTCACTTATCGGGGGGGGGTAGAATCAAGATGTCTTTTGCGGATATACAAAATCTCCAAACTAATTAATACTTATAATATTCCCGCATTTTTTTAACAAAAAGTTCCTTCTTTCTACGCGACACTTCCACTTCGTGGTTATTGCTCATTATTACACTACCCCCTTCCCCGCGTATGTATTCTTTGATGTGCTCCAGGTTCACCAGGAAAGACTTATGTACACGTATAAAGGAGCTATCTTCTAACAATGTTTCATATTCGTAAATAGGCTTGCTCGAACACAAAGACTCACCATTGTTCAAATAAAAATTGGTATAATTACTATTAGCCTCACAATAAATAATGGTCGTAATTTCAATAACTCTAACCCCCCTCGTGGAGGGAACACACAATTTCATTTTTTTTACTGTTCCGTTTTGCTGCATATTGTGCAAAAACGTTTGCAAATGCGCACCCTCAGTTTTATCATTGATTCGCTTGATTGCCCTTTGCACGGCTTCTGAGAGCATCTCATCTTCAACTGGTTTTAGCAAATAATCAACCGCACTAAAACGAAAAGCCTGTAACATATAACTATTATGTGCCGTAACAAAAATAATTTCAAAGGAAATGCCACCTAATTCCCGTAAAAGATCAAACCCATTTTTCCCAGGCATAGCTACATCCAGAAATATCAACTGCGGGCTTTGCTGCCTGACCTTTTCTACCGCATCATTTGCATCCTGGCAACATGCCAGAACATTTACCTCAGGACAGTTCATCTGTAATAATGTTCGTAAAGAAGAAAGCCCTCTTGGTTCATCATCTACAAGGATAGCAGTTATTGTATTCATAATTCGTTTGTTTGAAGCGGTAAAAATAAGCGTACCACAGTGCCGGAGCCTTCGTAGTTTTCCATTTCACTTTTATCCATGATCAGGATACTGCTCTTTAGCTGATATTTCTCATTAAGTAACCGGATCCTGTTAGAAACATTTTCTATTCCGAGCGAATGATGTGTTTTGCTCCCATTTGCTTTACTCTTTAGGGACTGTCGGATACCGACACCGTCATCTTCGATGATACAGAGAAGCTGGCCGTTATGTTTTTTAAAGTCAATATTAATGTTGATATTCTTTCTTCCAGGCGCAGTCCCGTGCCACAAGGCATTTTCAACAAAAGGCTGTATCAACATAGAAGGCAATATTACATCATCCAGGTCCAATTCATCCTCGGCCAATATCCGGCTGGTAAATTCGCCATTGCGTATCTGTTCTATTTCTATATACCGTGTCAGGTGGTTGATTATTTGCCTCAAGGTTATAAAAGACTTTTCCGACTGCTCAAGGGTAATCCTGATAAGTCCTGCGAACTTGCCAAGAAAATGGGAAGCTGTTTCATTTTCGTTACTCAATATCATCTCCCTGATACTATTAAGACTATTGAATACAAAATGAGGGTTCATTTGTGCCCTCATCGCCATCATCTCGGCCTCCGCAATCTGCTGCTTTAGCTGCGCCCCCCTTTTAATAAATAAAATCCTCTTTCTGACAGCCCATGCAACTATTGCCGTAATAAAAAACAGCAGAATGAGTAAAAACCACCAGGTTTGCCACCAGGGACGCAGTATAGTAAAACTCATGGTAGCAACTTCTTCGCTCCAATAGCCGTCACTATTTACCGCCTTCAGTTCAAATACATAAGCCCCCGGGGGTAAGCTCGTAAACCCGACCTTATCACTTGTTACAGGTTGACTCCAATTGTCATTCAAACCTTTTAGACGATAGCTGAAACGATTATTTTTCTCATTAGAAAAGTTAGTAACAGCAAATTGAAAAGACAGAAAATTCTCCCTGTGACTAAGATTAATTTCTTCATGCCGTTGAGCCGGAATGATTGGCCTGACCTCGTTTACTGTAAACGCAGTAATAATGGGCTTAGGGCTGAATTTATTTGCCGTTAAGGTGGCCGGATTAAAAAACGTAATTCCTCCCATCCCTCCAAAATAAAGCCTCCCTTTTTCATCTTTACTACAGCAGCCGGTATTATACTCCGAAAAGGTTAATCCGTTACTTGTAGTATACACCTGCACAATATCAAACTGCGCATTGATCTTCCTAAGACCGGAATTAGTGCTCACCCAATAAAAGCCCTGACTATCTTTTTGTATGGCATAACATACGTTAGAAACACCTTCCGCATTTACATTTATTTGCCTGATCACCTTATTCTTTTTATGATCATAAACCACCAATCCATTATCGGTAGCAAGCAAAAAAACGGAGCCGTCCGCCAGCAGGTGCCGTACCGAAGGCGCCACCATGTTTACCGAATCCACCGTTTCCAGTTTATTCTCCCGGTAACTAAATCGTATTAGCCCTGATCCCGGGGCGCACAGCCATAAGATGTTTTGCTCATCCTCATAAAAATGCCTGACTCCTCTGAAAGCGGCAAACCCGTTAATTACCGCTGTATTTCGGGCCGTAGGAGGAAAAGACATCCAGCGTTTTTGCGTTAAAGAAAAAAAATGCAATCCATCATCTGCCGACACTAACAGGCTGTCTGCTTTTTTTAATTTGGTAAGCGCATACATATTATTCAATTTAGACGGCTTGTTGTTTGCGGGGTAATAGGTAATTTTCTTTGTTTGCCGCTCTAACTGCATAAGCCCTCCAAGTGTTGCAGCCCATATATTGCCCTGATCATCTTCCACCATATCATAAATTACATTATTTGCCTTACCGATCATCGCAGTAGCAGGGAAGGCAATAAATTCATTGGTAGCTGTATTCCATTCAAACAATCCCCGGTTTTGCGTACCAACAAATACAGTCCCTGAGCGGGTACGATATATACTGTAAATTACGTTATCCATGAGCGACCCTTTTAAAGAAGCTGGTCCATTAATATGGGTAAACTGGTGGCTGAGAGGATCGTATTTTGAAAGCCCGCCGCTAAGTCCGCACCACATGTTCCCTTGGCGATCCCTGAGTAAATAAACAACAAAATTCGATGCGGGTGAGGTTGACAAAAATTGATCATGCATTGAACGGCTAACACTCTTTGTTGTCGCATCGTACCTGTATATTCCATTCCCCCTTGTACCTATCCACAGGTCATTATTCGCATCTGTCGCAAAACAGTAAATCCCGCCTGCTATCGTGCCGGCTTTGGCAATAGTATTTTTTTTATTGCCTGAATAAACCTGGTAACACCCTTCTGAAATAGTACCTACCCAAAGAGCATGGTCATAAGAGGTGATTGTTTCAATTTGAGGAAAAGAATAATCCTTTATTAAAAGTTTGGGGGCATATTCCCTGTTATGGGGAATTAACTCATATAGCGTAAACAGGAGTGAAACAATTATTCGTCCCTCATGCATAGTAATGTCAGTAACACCGGACCTGCTCTCAGGATCGGTAAAAAACCTTTGCAGGGTTTTCGTTGCTGTATTCAGATAATAAAGCCCATTGTTAAAGGCTATTATCCAATACTCATGCCTGGCAAAAGAAACGATTCTTTTTACCGGAAGTTTTTCTATTGCAGCGGCAAAGGGAAAAAAGTCAGAGAATGCCGCTAGTGAATCGCCCGCAGGATTGTATAGGCACAACCCTCCGGAAGTACCGGTCCAGAGCAGGTTATTCACCTGATCAAAGTAAAGAGCAAAAACAGCATTGGAAGGAAGATTACGACCTACCGTGTTTTGTTGCGCGTATACCTTAAACTGGCGGCCATCATAACGGTTGAGTCCGTCCTGGGTTCCCACCCATAAAAATCCGTTGGCATCCTGGGCCAATGCATAGCAACTCAATTGGGATAGCCCGTGCCCTGAGGAAAAATTCTCAAAATTTAAAATTCTCTGAGCAGTTGCATTATATAGAATACAACAGGTAAATAAAAGGGATAATATTAACTTGTCAGCTCTCAAGGCAGCAGGGCAGAAAATGGGTTTAGGTTTCCTGTCTTAAAGTTACCAATAGAAACTAACAAAATACTCCTGCCGGCACCATTCCTGTCAGGAGACACCGTTAACCCGCCAACTCCCTCCTTTTGTTCACCACAGGACGCCGCTTACTCAAAAAGAAGCCTAAAAAAAGATTGTTGCTGCTATGCCGTTCCTGAAATTACTACCGCCACTCCCTCAATTCCGTTCAAAATCAGCTTTTCCCAACTGTAGCTTTAGATAGTCTTGTTGCAAAAGTCAACCTTACACACTTAAAACCTTAGCAATGAAATACGCACTACTCACTCTTTTAGCCCTTTTTATATTTTTCAATCAAAATAAAGCACAAATGGTTTACGATGTACCCGGCATGAGCGATGCCAAATTTTATTACGCCGATAAGCCCTTCACCAATGGACATGAAGGCGCCAAGACTAACTTTCATTCCGGCGAATTCATTTATGGACGCCTGGAATTAGATAAAACACTTAAAGAAGCATTCAAACTTGATAATATTAAAAAGGGACCGTATTTTCTTAAATTTTACGTCGCCTCTTACCGGGGTAATCAACAGCAAGGTGGCTGGAACAGGACAACGGCCATACGTATTGAAGAAAATGAGCTGAATAACAAATACTTAAATTTTGATGTATTGCCCGATCCCGAAAAAGCCAGAAGTTTTATTGGCAATGTGGATGAGTTCGGGGTAGGTCAATTTTCAAGACTCCGGTCCGGACCCATGTACGAAATATTCGAACAACGCTTTTTTCCTGCCAGTGACACCTATACTATTTATACCCAGCTTAACTTCCCGGCTCTGGATGGTTGGGGAAATAAACTTCCGGAAAATCAATGGCCGGTCGCTGAGGGGAATTTCTCCTTTACTTTTAATGAGAAAGATGTAGCGACCATACGGAATAATGAAACATTGGCCAGACAAATAAGCAATATCGTAAAGGTCGATAAATTACCGGATTATTTTGCTAACCCTGTCAAGATCTCAGATCAGTCAGTAACAGTAGCGAAGGTCACTCCACTTATTAAAAACTACCTTAACGGTGACGGGTACGAGATTATAAAAGTAGCCATCGAACCGGCATCAAGCATGTGGAGTATTGTAAAAAATGATATAGGGATACAGTCTTACCGATATGTCACCGGTTACTATAAAATAGTTTACAAAAAAGACGGTAAATGCTCACTAGGCTCCGTGAGAGTATTCCAGGACTATATTGGCAATGGAAAATACGGCAACCTTTATTGTAAGTTTTGGGGAGATGAAGGAGATATTGATTGCAGTAAAGTTAAATAATCTTAATACTACTTCCTGTAAACCCTTATCATGAAAAAGTACATCCTTCTTTTAACCTCCTGTTTAATCATTGCCGGCTGCAAAAAAGACAAGACGAGTACACCCGAAAGCCAGGATGTCTTTGTCACCGGTTATGAGCTCCGTAACGGCATTAATGTTGCAAAGCTTTGGACAAATGGTGTAGCCAAAGATCTTAGCGATGGAACAAGGCAAGCCTACGGCTTATCAGTATTTGCCTGGGAAAACGATGTGTACGTTGCAGGGCAGGAGTTTAACGGCACTCACAACATCGCCCAGGTCTGGAAAAACGGCGTAGCACAACCGCTTACGGATGGATCTAAGAATGCCACCGCCAGGTGTATTTATATTTTCAATGGAAACATATACGTAGCCGGTTATGAATACAATGGTACAAGAAATGTTGCCAAAGTCTGGAAAAACGGCATCGCACAGTTCCTCACAGATGGTTCCAATGAAGCTTTTGCAGAAGGGGTATTCGTATCAGGCGCTGATGTGTATGTGGTAGGCTCTGAAAACAATGGAACCAAATATATTCCTAAGTTATGGAAAAATGGTAGCCCGCAAGCACTTTCCAACGGTACCACAAATGTGTCCATCACGTCAGTCGGTGTTTCGGACAATGACGTTTATGTAGCGGGTGCCGAATCAGGTAGCGCAATCTATACCGCAAAAGTCTGGAAAAACGGCATTCCCCAACCCCTGACTGATGGTTTAAGGAGCGCAGATGCCCGTAGCCTATACGCATCAGGCAGTGACATATATGTGGCCGGTTATGAATTCAATGGCAGCAGGACTGTAGCCAAATTATGGAAAAATGGAACACAGCAAATTCTCACTGATGGTTCAAAAACCGCTGAAGCCCGCCACGTATATGTGTCAGGCAACGACGTGTATGTAGCAGGTTACGAATCCAGGGTTGCTACCATATGGAAGAACGGCGAACCCATAATGCTTTCTGATGGCGCCACTCAGGCTATTGCTACCTCGGTTTTTGTTAAATAAATAATCCACGCTTTAATATTCTCTCACTCTTAAGCAAATAATATTATGAAATTAGACTTAACGCCCAACGAAACCGCTATTGACACCTGGTCCATCAACTATCTTTCACCAGACGGAAAGACCCATGCCGGAAAATTAACAATCACAAACCAGCGTTTACTATTTCTCCCGTAACATGGTGCGGACTCACTCTCTTTTTCTATATATAATAAAAAAGGACTTATTGTACTCGATAAATCGGATATAAAAAATGTGGATACCCAAAAAAGTTTTCTGGCAAAAAAAATACTTATCACTATGACAGATGGGTCTGTGCACACATTTAACTACGGAATACTGAATATTGACAAAATCATTTTGGCTGTACGAGCTAATTAAATCATTACCAAATAAATTACATTTTATGATCAAACGTTTCCTATTTATCCCTAAGATAATATTAGTACCAATTGTATTTCTCTTCTCGTGCAACACCAACAAAGAAACACCGGAGTCTATTGCTGATCGTTGGTGCGAACTCAATAAGCGGGCGCTTGCCACTGATAACAGTTCAGAGCAACAGAAGGCCTTGAAAGAGAGGGAAGCGTTCGAGTTAAGCATGGAAAAAAAATACGAGAAAGACACAGCGATGATGCAGGCCATTTTCCGGGCAGTAGAAGCCTGTGAAAACAGTTCAGAAAAAACAAATCGTAGCGACGCTGATAATAAGGAGATGAACGATAGTGCAATACTATCCTTAGCTTACGGGGACGCTACCGTTGCAGCGAATGCTTATTGTTCTTTGATAGACAAGTCCCTTCAGTCAGCACAACAGACAAGCGCTACCTTAAATAAAGTAATAAGTACAAAAGTGATGTTTGAAAAAAGTATGGCTGAAAGTTATCGAAATAACGGCGCAAGAAGAGATTCCATATTTACACTCATAGAGCCTTGCGTTGCAAAAGAAGTACAGGCACGTATGAAGTAGGAAATACAGCAGCATAGCTTAATTAAACTATTACTATTATATGTATTTAAAAAAATATATACTTGCTTTGGCCTGGTCAACCGGCATAAATATAATGGCCTTACTTGCTGGCTGCATTCTTGATATTATTCTTACTGCTCTTATGCTGCGATTTTCCTCCCAGGCATTAACCATAACCTGTTTAGCGGTATCAGGGGTTTTTGCCGGCTTATTTTCTTACCAGGCATCGTTACAAACAACTTCAGATATTGATCTTGGAAAACTGGCTGCAGGAATTGTCGTTATTACCTTACTGCTTTGTGCAGCAATATTTTTCTTTATTTCCCCTTTAAGTGGAAAAGAATATAATGTAGCCTTTAAAGCTTTCGCGGTCTCAGAAGTCCTTATTGTTTTCTTTTTATGGAAGAACAAATTCCATTTTCATCCATAAAGAACACTTTTCAAAATCATCTCCTTTTATAAGTGCCCCACTATTGATCCGAATTAGTAGCTAAACAATATTAAAAGGGGCCTTGTGCTAACTCAAGGTAGCAGCAACTACACCAGCACAATCAGCTTTATTTCATCATTCAGGAAAACTAGTGCTGTAAAAGCATAAAAACAACCCCATAAATATCTGAGAATAAATAAATTGCACTTTCACTTTGTAATTCAAAGTACTTTTAATAACTTCGTTTTAGATAATTCTACTCCGCTTAAATGTTTGCCCGTTTGTATGAACGTGCCCGTTGGGAATGCTTTACGATACATTATATAATATAATCGCAAAAACAGTAAGCATGGATTTATTATCAGCAACAAAAAAAAATTAGGTATATGCCAAGCCGACGTAAACCAATACCCGCTTTATCATAATACTTTAAAATTTAAACATTAACCTCATTAGCAAACATCATTAAACTAATTAAAGTGAAAACGAAAAACAAGATCAAACCAATGCTGGCAGTACTGGGCTGCCTGGCCCTGTTGGGAACAAGTTTTGGCCAAGGCTTCGACAAAGCCAAACTGGATCAATTATTCGATCGGTTGCTCGAAAAAAATAAAGGCATGGGCAGTATAACGCTTACCAAAGACGGAAAAACTGTCTATTCCCGTTCGTTTGGGTATGCGCAGATTAACGACACCATAAAGAAACCAATAACCGGTGATTCTAAATTTCGGATTGCTTCTATTACCAAAACCTATACCGCGGTAATGATTTTACAGTTGATTGAGGAAGGAAAACTGAAGTTGACGGATCATCTGGATCATTTTTTTCCACAGATACCCAATGCCCGTAAAATCACCATTGCCCAAATACTGAACCATCGGAGTGGCATACCCGAACTTTCTGTTGAGGTGGGCTGGAGATCGCAGCCCAGAACGCACGAGGAAATTATTACAGCCATTGCAAAGGAAAAGCCATTGTTTGAACCCGACAGTCAGCATCAGTATAGCAACACAGGCTATGTACTGCTGGGGTATATCCTGGAAAAAATTGATGGCAGATCCTATCAGGAAATACTTAAGCAACGAATAGTTGCCAGGATCGGCCTAAAAAATACCTACCTCGGGTTGAGCAATACGAGTGTGGCCGACAACGAAAGTCTTTCTTACCAATATTTAGGTTCCTGGAAGGAGGTGCCTGAAATAAATCTCAGTATCCCGGCCGGTGCTGGTGCTATCATTTCTACGCCATCAGATATGTGCCAATTCATCCACGCCCTGTTCGAGGGGAAATTAATTTCTGAAAGCAGTCTTGAGCTGATGAAAACCATGCGCGACGGGGAAGGTATGGGCATGGAACCATTTTCTTTTGCTGGTCATACACTTTACGGTCATACCGGCGGAAGCAATGTTTCTGGTTCGTGGTTAGCTTATGACCCTGTTGAAAAACTCGCCATGGCTTATACCACCAATGCGAAGATCTACCCGGTAAAAGATATTGTTGCAGGGGTTTTCGACATCTACTGGGATAAGCCTTACCGGGTACCAACTTTCGAGGCGTTTGAAGTTAGCCGGGAGCTCCTTGACCAATACGTGGGTGTTTATAGGGTGGTGGGCACGCCGGCAAAAATGACCGTTACAAAAACAGGAAATACCATTTCTATCAGCAACAACGGGTCACCCATTCCGCTTGAAGCCACAGCACCTAATAAATTTACCCTGGCACCGGGAGTTACAGTGGAGTTTGATATAGTAAAAAAACAAATGACCATCAGAAGACCACAGGGAGAGCGGACATTCACCAGGGAAGGAGAATAAAACCTGTACAGTAATAAAATAACATCGTTGTATACGGTAGCATTCACCCTACGCCGCCACTGCTTCTCTTTTTACCCTGGATGATTCTGTGAACGTGGGAGGTTGAATGCATCCCATAACGATGGCATTTTAAAACTTACACTAGGTAAAACGAAAAAGCGGTAGCCAGGTCAAAAACATTAAAAATCAAATAAGGCACCACGGATGACCACTCTTAAACAAGCAGGCTTGGTAGAGCCTGCTTGAAATTCCGAATGAAAAAGAACATACATTGTTTTAGCTCAACCGAGTTGAACCTGCTATGATAAGGAAAAGCTTTAGCCCTTCGTATTTTATCAATAGACCACTTTCGCCGTTGGCTGTCTGGTACTATCCAACTGTGCACAGACAAATACGAGCCGTGACGGCTTTTCACTAATAGGTCCCCACCAGCTGGTATCCGTTTCACCGCTGCGCTGAAGACTGAAAAAGTGATAATTCACGTGACTCATCGTTGGTGGGATCAAGCTGTCCTGTGCATTATACAATAAAGGTGCATTGTTATATCTACCATACAACTTTTTCCAGTTCGAGTGCGTTGTATCGTAGAGATCGGCATCCTTCAACATCCTTTTATCGCAGGAAGCTTTCGCGAGTTCGCGGTTATTAGAGATCAGACGAATATACCATCCATCTTCCTTTTTAACAGAGACACCGGTATTGCCCTTATGGTAATAGCTGCCGTCCTGCGCCTGCGATTGAATATTTGACGGCAGATCGTTATAGGCGTAGGCACGGGCTTCCATTACTATTTTGGACGTATCTACCTCCAGTTTTTCTTCATCATCGAGCCATCCGCACGCGCTCAGGGTCAGAAGTACTACAAATGGTAGGGTGAACTTTCGCATAAGCGTATTTTTAGCGTAAGATAATCACATGTGCTGGAATATCCAGCCCCTTCCCCTCTAATCCAGGGCATATTTTTTTACTTTTTACCGTTATGCCTATTGTCGCAAGACCGCGTTGCGGTAATCTACGGTCTGCATTCCCCAGATCACGATTAGTAAAAATGACTTCGCCATTATCATCAGATACCACATGTATTGCTCCCCGCCCTCTTTTCGGTGGGTTCAGGTACGGTAAAAGCTGCCCCAGGTTCAAACCAGAAGAACAAGATAATTTCCTTATTTAGGAAATCTTCAACAAAAATTACAAGGGTAATTACTCAAGAAAGTCCCAAGCCGATCATTTAAGATTGGGTAGTAATTTAATGAATATGGGGTCTAACAAAAAAAGGGGGTATAAGTCCCCTTCTTCAGCCATTGAATAATAGCCTTCTGTAGTCACGATAATATGATCTGTCACGCGAATATCATGATAAGCTGCGGCCATTTTCAACTTTTGTGTGAGCTCCAGGTCTGCACGAGACGGCTTCAGATTTCCACTCGGATGATTATGTGAAAGTAAGACAGCTGTTGCACCCGCTTTCATTGCAATAGCGAGGATCAATCCTGGATCTACAACGGTGTGGGTCTTACTTCCTGTTGATAAATTCAATAAGCCTAATGCTTTAGAAGCCCTGTTTAACAGCATCACTTTAAACTGTTCCTGTATTTCGATCAAGCTGGTGTCCCATTTATGCATCAGTAAAGCGTAGGCAGCTTTGGCGTCTTTCACCAGGGGGCGCTCAGATGGTTTCACGGTGGATTTATAAACTATTTCTATCTCTGCTACTTTAGTCCAATCCTGTGCTAGTGTTACATTCTCCATAACAAATGTTTTAATGATTAAAAATTAATTATGGAGAAACACCCCGGCTTTTGCCAGTAAGCCAATGAAGCAACGGAATAAATGACAGGACTGTGCGGTGGGCAAGTGTTTATGCCGGAATTTCATGCGGCGCTCCGCAGCAAAAGCCGAACTTTGCTTAGATGATTAATGTTAATCCCAATTAAGATTTCAATCTCTTACTCCAACAAATTAGTTTCATTAAAACGAAGTATCTTTCAAATACATAAGCTGTCAAACACAGCAGTCTTCCGGTGGCAAAAAAAGCTGCTTTATACAGCTTTCTTGATTTGTTTGTGCCGCTTCAAAGGCATAACCTTGCTTTCCTGAACAGATACTTTTAAAGGCTGTGTTCTGAAGTCCTTCAGGTTTAAAAACAGTCCCCTGTTAAACAGCATTCCTTCCCTGAATACCTGCCATAAAAGTGATGCGCCCATATTTGCGAGTGCAGAATTAATAAAAAGGTCTTGTTTTGTCAATGCTTCTGCCAACGAACAACTCGGCGTATCGTCGCTCTGCTGCGACTGGCTAAACAGGTCTTTAAATTCGTCGGTTGCAAATGGCAACGTGCTAACCGTATGAAATCTCTTTGAAGCGGGTTGTTTAACACTTGTCACTGTAGATAATATCACCTGTCCGGTTTCACGGCTATTCCCAAAGTCCATCCAATAGGTTGGTGTATCCCGGTAATGTCTACTGCTTTTGCCCGTTTCTTTTAATATGGCTGCTATCTCAAACCTAGCCGGCACGGTATCCACACAAGATATGGTAATGGCGCTCATGGCTAGTTCCGGTTCGCCTGAAATGGTTTCCTTGTTATACAAATCTGTGACGGCTTTCCAGTTCGTGCCAAAAAAACGGTTGATACGGTTGATTAAAGCGACGGATTTGTATAAGCCGATTTCATCGGTGGTAAATAATTGCCTTCCTAAATTCGCCGGTTCCACTTTGTCGTCGTCAAATACCCTTACCATCAGCCCCGGATGCTGAAGGGCGATCAAGGAATGGTTTATTCTTGCCAGTGCGGTTAACACCTGGCTGCCCGTCCCCCCCGCCCCGATGAGGTTTACACGCACCGGATTATATGGTTGGAGTAAATCAGGGGCAATGATATGTACTGCCGGTTTATCGGGTTGTATCGTTTTCATGGCAATAAGTTTTCTATGGTTTGACAAGTGGGTTTTAATACAGATACGGGGAAAGGTTCATTTGTTTCGACAAGTTGTTTCCAAAGCTGTACGATATTGCCCTTAACCGGCGTAAAGCCTTCCATTAAATGAGAAAAATAGCTGTTCCAGAAATAACCTTCCCATTTCGTTATAAAGTCCTCCAAACAGTCCTCATGTTTAACAACCACATCCACCGTACCCATACAAACCTTCCCGCTTTTATAAATATTAAAGAATGGAGCGTGGAATAGTTTTGTATGTGCCGTTGGCTTTTTATTCCCCTTTAATGCGTACACCGATAAATCCTCCCTTCCCGCTTTCCATACCATTGCAGGCACGAAGGCTTTACCGTTCGGAATCCCTAATGCCGATGAAAAGAAAAGATTTACCTCTTGAGCAGGCGTGTACCAGATTACATTACCCCTTTCTTTCGCTTCGATATGTAGAATATTAGACGATAGTATCTCCCTACTGGTAAAGTAATTGTTTTGTAGTTCCTTTGCTGATTGCAGTAAGTCAGATAACAATAACATTTCCTTTATCGTCAGCGGGTGTGCATTGATTGGATTGCCATTTTTCCCTATATCGTAGCTTTCCACATAAATACCCGAATGCTCCCCTGCATCATTTTCCTGTTCATAAATTGATTGGTAAATCAGGATAGCTTTCTGCGGGGTATATTGTTCGCTAAATTGTTGTGTTATATTTTCCATACTAGTCAATTTTAAGATTGAGTTTTTTCCAACCTGTCTAACGCTTCAGACATATCTTCCACCAAAGCGAAAAATCTGGTTTCAAAATCCAAACTGTGCTGTTCCTTTACCTGCGGCTTGTCAAAACATTGAAGGCTAACCGGCTGCTCCTGGCTGTGCATTTCCATCAGTTCATCGTTAACCATCCCCATAAGGCTATCGTACAAGCAATCGTTGGCACTCCAAAAAAACGATAGGTAGTGATCCAGAAAAATTATTTCACCGTAATTGTTTGATGTTAAGCCGCTAACAATGCTCTCTCCAATAGAACGGGTTGAATAGTCCTTCCACAAACGCAAACATTTTTTTGCTATATTCTCCATTTCCACATCGTAGTACCCCGATTTCTTGTACCCTCGTAGTAATTTTTGAAGCTGTTTGGCGTTAAAATCCCGCCTTAGATAGGTATATATTAAATCACCTCCGGTCTGGAGCATCTCCATCGTTTCCTGTTGTTCATTGCGCCAAGCTTCATCCTCGCCATCACATTCATCTTCAATCCAGTTTTGCAGTATGTCATAAATTCTGTCCAAATAGCAGCCTTGCCTATAATAGGTTACCCCGTTAATATGGTATAGATACCGGAAAAGCATCAGCCATATTTCCGTTAAGACTGGCATGGACTGGCTTTGCAATAGCTGCCAAACGGGGCGAACCGGAATGTAATAAAGCGTACGACCTGTATCAAAGGTTTTTATTGTTGTTATACTGGTCGTATTACGCTCACTCTTTGTAATGATGCAGGTTAAGTTCTGCTGTTCGCACTTAGTCTTCACATGCGCAAACGCTGTTGATACGTTGAGCGGATAGTCCAAATGCGAAACATCCGGTACAATCCAGCCGTAAAGCTGGCATAGGTTAGAAAGGGAGTAGAAAAACTCCCTTTCTGTATGCCGCCAATTCTTGGCAGGTATATTAAACAAAGGCTTGAACAGATGGTTTAGAAAACCATTGTTGTTAGCGCCGTTGGTGCCGCTCTCAACCGGTTTCGTTGTACGGTTGCTGCATCGGGTAGCCTGTCTAATGTTTCTGCGATTTTCGCAAACTTTTGATATAGTTGCCATAACCTGCCGTTTTTATCAAGGTGTAGTTTTCGATTTTTTTCTTTTGGTTTCATAACAATCCTTTTAGCCTTTTGTACCCATTACAGTTTCAAAACGGTACTGTACCGTATCGTCTTTAATTTCAGGTCCGATAATTTTTGCGGTCGTCAGTACCGGGTAGGTATTGGCATAAAAGTTCAGCACCGCTTCTACGCTTAGTTTATCTGAGGGGTCAGATAATTTTATCTCTTGTCCATCCTGTTTAAAAAGGAATGTCCTGTCCAGTATTGCTGATGTTAACATGATTGGATAATTTAATAGTGAATAATATTAGCTGTTGCCCGCAAATAGCCCGGTCTGGTCAAACTTTTCCGCCAGTTCTTCCTTTTTCTCCTGAATATCTTCTTCACGGTCGGGAAAATCTGACGCCTTCGGTAACTGTGCATAGGCTTCCCGGTATTTACCCGCCTGCTCCAGTTCTTCTACCTTTTTCATCTGCGCTTCGTACTTTTTGTCTACGGCTTTACCTGCCTGTTGTTTTTTGTCCTGCTCCATTTTAGACTGCAAACGGGCAGCTTCCTGTGCTTTAAGATATTCTTCCATGTTAACCAGCAGGGAAGCGGTCTTTTTAACCGGGGTTTCTATTGCATCCATAAATCCGTTGTCCAGTTCCTCGGCTGTTCCTTTCAGGATAAGCGGTGGTATCAGGTTTTTGGCTTTATCGCCTACATTATCGTTTGTGTACAGGACAGATACCAACATCCTGTTGCCTGCCGCTTTAATGGTCAATTGCCAATTACCTTCTACATTCAGGGTAGCCAGTGTTTGGAAAAATTGTATTGTTTTCATTTGATTTAATTATTAATCGGTTACTAAATATTTTCGGCTGGGAACTTCCATAATTCCTTTACATCATAACCTGCTTCCTCAAAAATGTCATTCAGATATTCCTTCACTATTTTTACCGTGTAATCTGAACACTCCTTTTTATTAATATATCTTCCCTTAGTCCTGACAATCCATTTGCAGATAGCGACTGCGTCCCTTGCTTCTACGGCGGTTGTTCCTCCTGATAATTTAAAGTGAAACTCTCCCATGCGGAACCAAAAGAAGTTCTTATGAAGGGTTTCTTTGGTTATCGGTCGCTTCCAGCCCGGCAACTGCCTTCTACCATCAGGATGGTTGTTTATATAATCGGCTTCGGCTTGTAAGTACTGCCACGAGTTGAATTTTTCGCTATTGTTCGCGCCATAGGCTTCAAACAATTCTTTATTTAGCTGAATAATAAATGCATCATTTTTATATTCGTCAGCTAACACCACTATCATATAACGTCCCATAAAAAATGATTTTGAGTTTTTTTTAAATTTGTTAAGACACTAACAGGAATACACCCGTTACAATCGCTATTAGTGCTATAAGATTGAATAGCCATTCTATTGTCATCACTAATAAGGCTACGATGTAGGAATTAAAATGCTGCAAGCCTCCTACTCCTCTGCGGTTGAACCTGCGCCTTCCTATGACAAAGCGGATAACTAAACCTGCTATTAACAGGTAGATACCATGCACTTGTATTCTTGTTAGTTCATTCAGGATTTCCATTGCTGTTTCTTTTATTGTGATTGATACTATTGTTTAGAAAAGCATTTGCACAGCGTGTTTAAAAGACTGGTTTTTACACTGTTCCTGTTTTATATACTCGTGCAGACAATGCACCGTAAACAAAGCGACATAGCCGTCAAACAACTGGTCAGAAAATCTTCCGCCGGATTGATAGAGGCTAGCACCATTATTTTCTATGGTTTCTTTGGCATCCTTCGCCAAGCCAGCCCAAAAATCCACCGTAAAAAAATTGTCTTTCCAATTGCGTTTAAGTTCATCAGGGGCATTACAGATAATGTCCGCAATCGTTTTTACAAACCGGACAAACTCCGGTATGTCTTCTGGAAACAGGTCATACAAAAGCCTTCCTTTTGCTATATTATCCAACTGTTGTAATCGTTTCATAACCACGTATTTTGAAGTAGGAAAATTTGGGGCGGCTCACCGCCCCATTGGTTCAGTTCAATTTCAGGCAGTCCGTACCGTGCTGCTCATAGATACTACACAGGTCAAACGCCTTTTGACTGCGGAGTTGCGCTGTGCCGCCAAAAACAATTGATTTTAATTTGGCTTCGCTGTCATTGTAGTTGCGTACATTTTGAAAATAGCCTGTAACGGCGTTGTAGCAACCAAACAGTGTACCTTTGGTAGTTTCCAATTGTTGGGTGTCGCTCATCATCCCGTAGGCAAACACATCTTCACAGGTGTTTTTAAAAACGGTTGATAGCTCATCCCTGTTTCCTTTCTCCAGATTGCGCAGGGTTTCTTTGTTGGGAGCCATTGCCAGCTCAATCAGTTTTTTTACTTCCTTGTCGGTAATCGTAACTTTCGCCCAACGATTAAATACCTGCTCCATTTCTATGCTTTGCGTATTAGCAATACCCATTACCCTGTGGGCTTCTTCCAGTCTTTGTTTGGCATTCGCGGTATGGCGAATTTTAACAACATTGCTCTTACTGTTCAGCGCTGCGTTCAATGTGTTCTGGCAAACGATTCTCACGGGCGTAAAGGCGGCGGTTACGCTGCCGCTTCCGTCATGGGAGGTGGTTAAAAACAAATACTTTTCAATTACATCGTCGCCACTACCGACCCTTATATAATCCGGTAATTTTGCTGTGATGAAAATCCGCTCCCCTTTCCCTAATGCGCCTGCGGTCTCGTATAAGATACCATCGCCACCACCTACAATGGCATCAAAAAAGTTAAAGGCATCTTTGTTTTGTACTATCTCGTAATCTTTACCCACCACACCGAGTACAGCGTTGGTATCCGCGCGCAGGGTTGCGTAATAGTCAGGAACATGGAGGTTATCACCTTCTAATATTTCCCCGCTGTTACCAACGGTCATGGAGCGCCCAACGGTAAACAAGGGTGATTTTATTACCTCGTAATCCAGCCCGGCAAAGCGGATAGCTTCTGCGCTATTGGGGTGGTCTGCAAGGATTTTGCCTAACCCATGCCATGCCTTTTCTTTCACGCTGAAAAAACTGTATTGCCCTGTTCTTGTATTATAATTAAGATTGTGTGCCATGATGATTGTGTTTATATGTTTTTTGAATGGGGTAAAAATGGCAGGTAGCAACGTGCCGGTTACTACCTGCACGGTTTAAAATGGGAGGTCGTCGGTAACCGGCTCCGCCTGAACTGGTGCGGGAGCTTCCGCCACTTCTTTCTGCTCACTTACTTGTGGCTTACCTACGTGCAACTTGATTTGGTTGACGTGTACGGTAAGGTTAGCCCGTGGCTCACCCTGCATGTCCTTCCATACGTTTACTCCAATACGTCCTTCTACCTCTACCAAAGAACCTTTGGTCAGGTACTGGGCAATAGTGGTGCTAACCCAATAGGAACAATTAAAGTAGGTAGTTACCTCTTTGGTTTCGTTGTCGCCTTTCACCCGGTAACGGTCATTTTGTGCGATGGTAAAATGAACCACTTCCCGTCCGCCTTTAATAGCGGTGATTTTTGCATCGGCTGTGATGCGCCCGATAATTTGCATGACTTTTACATTTTAAGGTTAAGAATAAGTGAAGGGGTTAAACCCGGTCGGCTTCGCCCCGTTCATTACCCTTAGCGACCAGCCAATAGGCCTGTGGAGGCGGAAGAAAGTTTTGAGCACAAGAAATACGACCCGCTAAATGTGAACGCCGCAGGCGGCAAACCAGGGTGGAGATTTCTTGTGCCAAACCCAACGGGCAAGCGTTGCGGCTTAGCGACGTGCAGACTTTCGGACAACGGAGCAGGACATTAATTTCGCGACTGGGCTATCGAACGGAAAGGTTGATTAAATAAAAGCACTCACTTGTGGGAATAAAAAAGGCGTATGCTTTTAGCACACGCCTTACGATTATGTTTATTTAATTAAAACGAACTAAACAACCTGCACCCTGGTCTCGATTACCCTCTGAGTATTCAAGGTTATCTTTGCAACTAATGTCAGGAAATCCCCGAAAGTTTGTTCATAATTTAGATTATGGAGATACTTTTGACATTTGTCATAAGCGAATATCCGCATCTTTATAGCAGCTGTTGCCTCTGCCGGCGCGTGGCGCAGAGGAGGTTATCTCAGATCTTCTATTGGTATCTGACTAAGGTCGATACCCAGATCTGTGAAGGCGCTTACACCTTTAGGCGTGATATAAAAATTTCTGTCAGATTCTTGCTTCTTCTTTATCCAACCTTTTTGAATGAACTGCTCCATCAATAAGGTTCCCAAACGTCCGCCGATGTGGGAATAACAGGGCTTAGCCGGAATAGTATGTTTCGTTTTTGCCATATAGTTTTTCGAGGTCTTGTGTATAATCAATATTCGCCCTGGTTAAATAAAAGGTCATCGTTTGTGGGATAGTCCCACCACATTTCTTCATAGATTCATAAACATACAATTCCTCGTCACGCTCAAAAGCTCGTAAGGCTTCCGCTAACTATATGGGAGAACCTGACAGCACTTAAAAGTAAGTTTCCCCGTACACGTTAAAACCTTCCAAGCGATCATGCCAATTGAAACGCCTTAGAACTGGTGCAAAAAACGTCCCAGATAAGAATACCCGGGACTTTGCTAACCTATGAAAAACACCAGTTGGCAAGTTACGAAAAGTCCCGAGTGATCAGTAGCTGCTAGTTTATGGGCTGCCTGATGGAAGTGAAAATCCCGGTGAGGATGAGTGTTATGGCCGTGCGCCGGAATTGCAACGGACAGCAGGGACTGCAGTTGATACTCGATTATGTACCCAATAGCCCCTTTTTAGTTTTACCAGAAGAAATATCTTAATGCCAGTTCCAGCACAGCAGCACGGGAGCGGAGTGGTGTCAATCCGTACCAAAGTAAGCTGCAATTATATTTACGTCAGGAGGCTGATTTTGGACCATATAACTGGTTTGTCCATTGAGTACACTTTTCACACAGTCAATAATTTTTTTATTCACGCAGTGCCGGAAAATATATCCTTGCGCTCCCAGGTCTATCGCCTTCGCTAGTATAGCACTATCGTAATGATCGGACACGGCTATTATTTTTTTACCAGGAAAAAGCTCTTTGATCATCTCTATGCCTTCGCACTCTTTAAAACCTAGACGTATGTCATTTACATCCAGCATAATTATATCCGCCCGACCTGCCTCCGACAAATTGAACTCTTCCCCTGCATCAATCACTTTGTATATCTCCAGGTCAAAAGATATAAAATAGTGTTTCAAAAATGCCTGGAAGGGATCATTTTTTCCTATCCAGAAAATCTGTGGTAATGGTTGTTTTTTTTTCATGGCATGATGTTTAAAGAAGAATCGTTTAGAGGCGAGCCGCCGAAAATTCATTCATGACAAAAATCCGGTAATAAAAATGCCGGGCTTAGAAAAGCCCGGCGTGCTAACCTTTATGAAAAACACCAAGGTAGCCGTGTAACAATTCACCCCGTCCTGTATTGCACATCGCACCGTTGATACATGAATTATCGTGCGAATGTAGCAAGGCCACCTTGGCGGTTTAATATGAAGGCCGGCGCTACCCGGAACTTTAGTCCGGGTTGGGCACCCCTTAATAATTTATCTACTGTTGATGACAAGTCTCGTAGACAATTGAACATTGGATTTTTCCTGCATAACATTAATCAAATAGACGCCTACGGGTAAACCGGATACATTTAATTCCGTTTGCGATTGGGTTAAGTTTCTTTCCATAACGACCTGGCCGTTGCCGCTTATTAACTTGAGCCTGTTCTTCTTACCCTGCCAGCTTTGCGGCAGCAGGATGCTTATTTTATCTTTTGCAGGATTTGGGTAAATGACTACCGTGGATTTTTCCGTTCCTGTGATCGTATTAATGCCCGAATAGGTGATTTTGCCGTCAATGTCAATCGCCTTCACCCGGTAAAAAGTTTTTACAGCGCTAGTGTTAGGGTCAGTGAAACTATAAGTTTGTCCGCCACCGGTAGTTCCCAGTGCCACTATTTTCCCAATTGTCGTGAATAACAGCCCATCACTGCTTTTTTCTACTTCGAAATAGGCGGTATTTATTTCACTTAGTGCTACCCATTTTAACAGGGCGCCTGAAACAGCCGGCTCAACCGTGAAACCGCCAAAAATTACAGGAAGGGTGATTGCGGGAGAACTACAAATGATAGCAGAACCATTATAACCTGTGGTTGTTCCCGTACCATCACTCTTACCTGATTCTGTAATACCGTTGGTGCCAACGCCCGCTACAAAAGAGCCACCACCACCCGGGTACCCTGATTCCGGTCCACCGCCGCCGCCAGCATAACCGCCACCGCCGCCGCTTTCCTGCTGGTCGGCACCGCCACCACCGGCCCATCCCCAGCCACCATTTATACCTACGCCCTCATCATCGTTAGAACCTATACCGCCTGCTGCACCATTGATATTTCCTTGTCCGCCTGGCTGACCAGCACCGGCATTTCCATTGCCTTGACCTGGCGAGTTCAGACCGCCGCCACCGCCGCCGCCGTGTGCGCAGTTGGCAGCAAATTCTCCATGATTTCCACCATTACCACCGGTACCACCAATCCCATTTAAAGGACTACTTACACAACTTGCATCACCAGCCCCGGCTGGTTCAAGACCGCTACCGCCGTTCTCTGAAGCCAGGCCATTTCCGCCATTGCCAGTATTGTCTTCGCCGCCTCCGCCGCCGGCCACCATGATCAATACGCCATTCTTATAAACCGCACTGGCTCCCCCGCCACCGGCTTCACGACTTCCGTTGGTCCCCTTTTGCCCGATAATAACGCGGATATTATCCCCCGCTACCACATTAACATAAGCGTAGACAGTAGCCCCCCCGCCGGCGAATAGGGCTGTGGTAGAAGCCAAACCGCCGCTCGCCCCTGTCAGGCTTATCCTTACCTGTGTTACCCCCGCAGGCACCACAAAGTCTTGCGGTGCCCCGGTATAGGCAACATTCACTGTGCTCAAACCCGCACAGCTAAACTGGGCATTTGTAAACTTGAATAAAACGCAAATGAGAAAAAGCAGTAAACCTAGTTTTCTGAAATTACCTGAAGTTGTTGCACTAAACTTCCTTGCACATGCAGTGTGAAATTGTTTTTCCATTAGTTAGAGTAGATGTTTAGGCAAAGGAATGCTGCGGGTATAGCAAAAAAAAGAAAAGGGTTAGCCATTTTCGGTAAAACAGCTAGCATTTAGCCTTGTTTAAACCTATATCACAATAGTTCTCGTCAACTCCGGTTTATGGCAAAAACTTACGTTTTACCTAAAACGGATAAAAATACAGTTCCGTTCGCGTTTTCAGAATACTCATAGTGTGAAATTTGGTCGCCTAAAGTCTTTTGAGACCGGGAATATTCATACGGTCGTTAGTACGTATCTTTTTTTAGATTCTTAATGAACGTTGACGGAGATAGACCGGTAATGTTTTTAAAAGCAGCCGTGAACTTGCTGTGGGTAGAGAACCCGGATTCATGGGAGAGGTAGGCAATTTTATAATCCTGGTAGCTGGGATTATCCTGTAGCTTCTGAATAATATAGTTAATCCTTAGCTCATTAATATAGTTGTTAAAATCTTTGCCCTTATGCCTGTTGATAATCGAAGACAGGTATTTATGATTGATTTTTAATGTAGCTGCTAAAAACGGCAAGGTTATATCGTTTTGCAGGAAAAACAATTCCTGCTCCAGTGTGTTCAAATCATTTAGTACCCTGCATTCCGTTTCTTTTGCGATGCCGAAGCCCACTTTTTTATTTCTATTCCCCGGTAGCGTTTCCTGAAACGCAGCGGCCCCATCTTGTTCACCGGAATCTTCCTCGTTCTTGCTCTCCAGGGAAAAATCTTCATGATCAGCCGGGTCTATCTGCATAGAAAAGGCCTGCCCCCCACCTAACGGACTAGGGTGGGTTACAGCTGTTGGGCTGCCGGCCTCCTGCAACCTGTTGAAATAAGCCAGGTATTTTTTCCTTTGCTGGTTACCTATCCGAAGGGAGTAAACAAGGAACGATATGACCGCCAATATTAACAAGGCCGCTATATAGTACAATCTATAACCATCACTGGTAGATTGGGAAAGCTTATCGTTCAATTTTTCTGTCAATTCATTGGAAACAGTTTTACCCAACGCCGTGTAATGCTCCACTAATTCGGTATAGAGTGACTGAAATTCCAACGCTTTTTTGTTATCACCCTTTACTATATAATAATCTTTGAGGCTTTCATAGGTTGCCGCTTTCAGGTTGAAGTTGTCTGAACTAGTCGTATAGCGAAGTGCTGAGTCCAGGTACTGAAAGGAACGCATATATTGCTTTTGTTTCAACGCCAATTCGCCTATGTTTTGAAAAATAAAACCTTTGAGCTCGCTTTCCTGACCTGCAAGAACCTGCAACGCCTTGTTTAAACTCAACTCAGCCTGATTAAAACTATCCAGCTTCATATAACAATAGCCTGCTAGCTGGTAGCAGGTCGCCTTAAAAATAGAACTCCCCTTTCCGTCAGCAATCGCTTCCAGTAACCTCGTTGCCCCAGTGATTTCTTCCAAAGCCTTGGTATAGCTACTATCGTCTATTTCATAATAAGCTTTTTCCTGATGAATAAACATTTGTACAAGCGGAGGAGTTCCCACTTCTTTGCTTAACGCTTCGGCGAGCTTAATATATTTTTTACCTTCCTCTATTAATCCCAAATCCCGAAATGTTGTGGAAAGAAACCCTGCTATACGAATTTGCCATTCCCGGTCCTTTATCTTGCCGGCTAGTTTTTCACCATTTACTGCATACACCAGGGCGTCTGCATAATGGCCGGTCCTATTATACAACGTAGCGAGCAACATCATGCTCTTTACTTTCTGAAGGCTGTCGGTGGCGTGATTTAGAAGTGAATCTGCCTTTTTAAGCGCCTGCGCTGTGTTTTGCGCGGAAAGCGTGGTGGCAGTGTAATAGTAGACGCTGTCAAAGTTTTTTTTGTTATCAGGTCGTTGTGCAAATAAAACAGGTATGGTTGTACAAAGAACGAAGACCAAAAGAAAAAATGGCCGCAGCAAAGCTGTGTGTTTCATATAGCAAAAATAGAATATACGAATGACTGTATACTCATGCCGTAAAAATTAAGCACAAACGGTTGACCTGCTTGTCGACCCATTGAAAAGCAGACAAACAAATACTTGTTAGCTACATACCTACTGCTTTGGAGTATTGCCGGCCTGCTGTTGTCCCGCATCAGTCCCCACTTTATTATAAGGGTTCGTACGTTTTGAACTGAGGTATAAGCGCTTGTTCTCCAGGTCCAGGTATATTGGTGCGTAAAAAGACATTGCGGAACGCAGGGCGCTATCGGTTTTATCAAAAGTTACCGTATGCGTTTTCATCGCGTTCTCATACTCCCTTCGCCAGCCCATTGTATCATAATCAGTATTACGCCACCTGTGATTGGTAATTTCATACCCATTTTCAATTTGTTTAATAAATATGGTGTCGCGGATAAAAAAGTTGCCGAGCACCTTATCCGAAAAGGCATGGGTTTGAACGCCCTGCCGTTCAGCCGCATAAGTGCCCGCGATTTCATCGGAGAGCGGCTGTTTATTTTTGTTATCACAGCCCAGCAACATGGTTGCAATAGAAAAGATAATGGCCGACATCATTGAATAATGCATACAATTAATTTTAAGGTAAAAAAAATACTCTACACATTCCGCAGTCGCCTGCTTATGTTGCATAAAGATGTGTCTGTTTAGAAATCATCCAATAGCAATTTCTCATTTTTTCATCGATTTGATGAACAGTACGGATTAGGTATCTTCTTTAATTGTGTTGTATTTACTGCTCCTCATCGTCCATTTTTGCCTCCAACCTGGTTCGTAGTTCACTTAAAAAACTGGTGCGGCTTTTCTTACGCATCTTCATATCCTGGTAGATGCTTTTATAGTCGTTCAGATCGATCTTGAAATATTGCTCAAATGCCCCGACAATCTCTTTCAACCGGGCCTGTCCGTTGTTAAACACGCTTGTTGCATATAGACTATAAATTAATTCAGTAAAGGCGATCTTTGAGGATGTCCATTGCAACTCAACAGCAGGTATAATCGTGCCAATAGTGGGAAGTTGTAATTTCAGCCCCTTTAACATGACCAATATATCACTTTCCAGCCTTTGGTAGGCTTTCATTTTGGCTATTTTATAAGTTGCCAATGGGCATATCCTGGTGTCAATCATAAACGCGTAATCATCGTTAATGTATAATATATCCGGCGTTTTCCTGCTGAATAAACGCTCATCCCTTTCCTGCATACCTGTTGCATAATAGGAGAGCAGTTCAACATTGGCGCAATAGAAATAGTTAATTTTCTTGTGTTCATGCCTTAATTGTTTTTTTTGAACGGAAATACTTGCAGAGGCGTTTTGGGTATGGATATGGTACAACTTTCGGTAATAGATCAGTTGGGCATATACCTCGGGCGCCCGGTACTTGAAAAACTCGATCTCTTCTGCGACTGTCTCAAACTGATGGTCTTCCTGGAACTGTTTCAGCTCTTCTATATATTTCTGAATAATACGTATAGCAGTTGCGGCATACTCCTGTATAGCGAAGTTGGTTTCGATAGTGCGTAATTCTTCTTCCATCTGTTCCTTCAGCAGTGTATAAAATGGTTGCATGGTTGTGCATTTATCGTTAAGAATGGCAATACGAAACACTATATGCCATGTGGCACTATCGAGTACTTAGATGGACACAACAAATCCTGGCAACACTCTATGAAGGTTTGGGGCTGGGAGAACAAAAATAAGGCGGAATACTAACATTGAAGTTGATAATTCGCAAGATTAAAAAAAAACATCTTGTCAATTATCAAGATTAAACAACCGGAGATAAAAAAAAGTCTGTGAGTTTCTGAGATTCTGTCAATATAGCTTGATCACGGTCAATAAGTGAAGAATCGATACAACGTATATGCATATAACAAACGAAAGTCAACCTGCGCGTGATGTTTATTTACGCGAACAGTTGTTTTACCCTCTTCTGCTTTTAACCCTGCTAAAATGCGTATCTGTCATACCCAAAAACGAAGCTATGTCCCTGTCCGGTACCCTCCCTAAAAGATCGGGAAAATCCAGCAAAAAATGCTGATAACGAGCTTCCGAGGGTCTGAGACGCGAGATAAAATTATAGCGAGAAAGTGCAACGATATATTGCTCCGTAACCAATCTGCCAGCCAGATTAAAAAAAGGGAATTTTTTGTAGATGGTTTGAATATCCTGGTAGTGCAAACAAACCAATTCGCTTTCTTCGATTGCCTGCACCCGTTCAAAAGACGGTAGCCGTTGATAAAAACTGAAAGGAACAGTAAAAATATCATTTTCCTTCATAAACCAGTTGGTCACTTCCAATTCGCCGCTATCTGCATAGGAACGCAACAATCCTCTTTTTACAAAATAAATATAGTCGCAAACCTCCTGATCCCAAAGAACGTGTTGCCGTCGTTCCACCTTTTTGACAGTAAGCCGGGCATAAAAAAACTCCACCAGCTCCGGCGGAAGCGAAACAATGGATTGAATTTGTCGAACAAAGTTTATCATGGCTTTCGGGATTTGATGTGCGGTGAGATCAACTTCTGTGCTGGACTTTCATCGTCAATAACAATACTTTTAATCATAGTTTATTTTTAAGGTTGATATAAATATTTTATTGCTGATGCCTATTCAGGATTTTGTCCGATTGCCAACAAAAATTCCATCAGGTAATTTTCGCCGATTGGTATCGGCATTTTTATTGACTTCAGCATTAATGCGGTCATATTCACCTTCAGAATGTTGTTGATGGAGACGATATATGATTTATGAACCCGTATAAATTCTCCAGGCGGCAACTCGGCTAATATTTCCACCAGGCTGTAACGGGCAAGCAGGTTGGTTGTGTGGAAATAGATAAAAACATAATTACGAACCGCCTTGATGTAGTTAATATCGCAAAAATCGACTTTCACATACACTCCTTTCTTTTCGGCACGCACGAACATGTACGTTCTTTTGAGGTTCACGGTGGGCGTGTAAACAACCGCCATGCTTTTTCCAAGTTTATGTATAGCATGCTCAAAACGGTCAAACGCAATTGGTTTTTTTAGAAAGTCTACCGCTTCTACCTCATAGCTCTGAAAGGCGAACTGAGAATGAGCCGTGCAAAAAATAATCCTGGTTAAATGCCTGACGATCTTAGCCACATCCAAGCCACTCATGCCCGGCATTTCAATATCCAGGAAAACAACATCCGGCTTTTCACGCGTGATTATTTCAACTCCCTCCAATGGATTGGTAGATTCTCCGACTACTTGTAAAATAGATATCTTGGTTAAAAAAGCCTTTATCAGGTTTATGGACCTTTTCTCATCGTCGATTATTACACACCGTATCATAAGCAAACATTTAAGTGGATTATCTAAATTAGTTCCCGCATTATTCGTTGTATTTTAATAGCTGAAGCCTTCTACTGTTATTACCACAGTGAAGGTGTCGCCCATATCCTGTATATCCATTTTACAATTCCCACAAAAAGCCTCATGCAGCCGTCTTTTCACGTTTACCAGCCCAATACCATGCGAAGCAGCGGACGTTTCCCCTGGCTGAAGTTTTCTCTTTTTATTCTTACAAATAAATCTAAAGAACTGATCGCGGCATACAAACTTCAGTGTCAAGGGGGAGGAAGAATGGGTAAAGTCCCCGTATTTGAGTGCGTTCTCCACGATCGTTACCAATGTCATGGGGGGTATCAACTGCATACCTGGTTCACCATCCATGGTAATAGTAGTGGGTTGGTTTTCTTTCTCCTGTCGATAGTTGTGTATTTCCAATAAACGTTCTAAATGTTTTAACTCCAGGGCTACCGGTACTTTATCATTCTCAAGTGTGGTGCTGTTCATTGCATACTCCATGATTTCTGCCAACGTATTAATGGTAGAGGACAATTCCGGGGAATAGATAAATATTTCACTACTCAAGGCATTCAGTGTGTTATGCAAAAAGTGGGGATTGATCTGTGCTCGCAGAAAAGCATTCTCAAAAGTTAATTTTTCCTGCGTTGCTTTTAGTTCTTTTTCGGTTAAAGTGGCTATTTCAAGTTCTTTTTGAAGCGCCTCCTTTTCCATGACAATTATCTCGCGCTCTCTTTTCAGCAAACGAGGAATCAAGTAGTAGATCGCGGCTGCTCCAAACATGTAAATAAAGCCCCAGATCGCCTGAGAAACAAACAAATTCAGGTCTGCGCTGGTATACAACACAATGCCCAAGGCCGGCATTAGCCAATAAATGTAGGCATAGGCTAAAAAGGCAAGTACAATAAAAGCGAGGACAAAGACCAATACTCCCAGGGTAAGTCGTTGCGCCTTTAAAAGGTAAAACCCTCCCAAACTAACATAGAAGGATAACATATAAGGTACAATAGAGGACACGGTATCTGTAATTGTTACCACGGGAACGATCAGCCGGTGGGTTAAATTTATCAGGAAGCCATACATTATCCAGGCCAGTATATGCAGTGCGATCTCGGTCCACCCTACGGAAATCTCGTTAGCTTTGGTATTCATATGCATGTGGTTTTAATTCATAGTATTTTCCCCGACTAACACCTTATTCTCAAAAAGCTCTTTAAATACCTGTTTATTCAATCGTTTTTTACTAACCGGCGTATAGGTTGCGTTAAGCAGCAGGTAATAAATAGTTTCGTCCACAGGGTATGAAAGAAAACCGGCTTTACGAAACAAAAAATAACACTCTGCTTCTCTAAAAATACCAAACTCATCGGAATTGAAATACAGCCTTTCTGATGGTTTTAGTGGCCTAATAAGGTTATTATGATTGTGTTCGTCGTTCATTGCGATATGTATCATATTATGCAGATATAACCAGGCTTCCCATTGCTCAGGGTACGATTGCACTATTTTAGCCAATATTTGATAAAGGTAACGCGTTGTTTGGCCGCAGCCGGTTTCACGGTCGATTTCCGGATTATTCTCTATAGGATCATAAAATTCCATGTAAATATCATGGATGGTAGACCTATAAGAGACGACGGGAAGGATGGTGGCCCCGGTAATGGCAGAAAGATAGGCAATGCCTGTGCGTGCATATAGCTGTTGGGATAAAAAAGGGACTACACTGCAGTTTTTGTTTTGGTGATTGGACATTCCCAGACCGGTGTTGCCGTCCGCATACACAACCAGCGTCTTACCGGTCTTGAGCTGCCTGATCATGGTAAGGAAGGCTCCCGGCGCTTCCGCATTTATAAGCACAAATTCTTTTGCATCTTTCCTGCTGTGGTTCTGATAGAGATTTAAAAGTTCTTCACCCTGCGCCCGGTACATTTTATCACTTACTACTAACGCAAATGATATATCATGGTTGGTTAACAACAGGTTGATCGAACGATAAGAGCCCGTGTGAAATGTACAAATAATGCACCCCCTTTGCATGAAATGCCAATGCCGTGGGGTTAGGTTCAGGTAATTGATGTGGTCAGCTATATTATCACAGCACTGTTCCAGCACGCTAAGTTGCTGATGCAAATGGATCCCTTTGAAAATCTGCAAGTACCTGGATTCCGGTAGTGCCGGTAGAAAATTCTTCAGTCCGGCACTCACCAGTGTAAACTGCATTAAAAAGGTCTTGTCAGCATTAGGGCATAAATATTCGTTGTAGCAGGATAATAACTCCCTGCTCTGCTGTAAATATTCGTCGTATTGCATGATATAAGCTTTTTGGATAAAAGTCAGTACCGGTTTTATACATGGGGCCAACATTGAAAAAGGAATCCCGGAAGATTCCTCGAAGTAATTAAGACGGGAGCGTCGTTAGTTCCCCGTTTGCGGTGGATGCGGTGGTACCGGTCCCATACAGGAAGGTGTACTTAGCACAATACCCAAGATCGTTGGCATTAGTATATACCTTTGACTTAGCTCTGCCATGGTTACTGCTTTGTGGAAGATTTTCTCTGTTGCTTTCATACTAAATAATTTAAGATGAATGAATGGTTGTTTACATCAACCGTTTTACATCTCAAACCTCAACATAGTTTCAATCTTTTGTTTTTATATGGGACGTACCGGCGTTTGAGCGGGATGAACCGCCTCCCGGAGAGGATGTAACGGTTTTTCGCTTTTTTCTTCGAATAGGCAACCATTTTATTTTTAAGCCGGCGCCTTTTGATTTGTATAAATTATAGTCATGATAATGAGTATGTTAAGCCAGCAGAACAATCACAATTACAGCAATTTTTACTGATAACGCTAACCATTCAGTCGTAGAAAAAAGGCGCCAAAAACGAAATTCTATAAAAACCTTTATATTTAAATGATATTCAAATACTTGTATCTATTTTCTAAAAAAACTTCGTGGGACGAACTGGCGTTTGACCGGGACGAAACCCGGTTTGAGCGGGACGAAACTCCGCCGTTTCGGGTGCTCATCCGAATCTCATTGTCTATATTGCATCACACCCCAACCACAAAGACATGCTATGCCGCAACACAACTTTATTGTGTTAGCATAAAGCGGTAAGCGCATCATTGCTACCGACTTATAACACCCCAGGAGATTGGACTAACTGCTCATTTTAAGTTAATACCCAAGGCATTGGTTAAAATCACCCGCATGCGGGTACGAAAAACTCTTGCCTTCATTTAACCTGGGATTTACTAACTATTTAAAACCTCGATCAAACTAACCATCATGGAAAAAATTACTATAAAGGCCGGGATGGAGCCGGTAGCCTTACAACGTGCGGTACCATTACATATGCGAGACCTGTTAATCCCTCGCAGTATCGTACTATCGGCGCAGGAATGGTTTGGTACTTTGCTGTATCAGGTTGTAAGACTGGCTGAAGGTACGGTTGGATATTGGGTACTAGACTGCGAGAAGGATGTAAGCCTTAAGATATTCCGTGAGCGGCCGTTTTGTTTCCTTCTTACTTCTTTAAACCAGGAGGTCAATTACTTTTTTACCGGTTTGGGAAATGTAAACCTACCTGCCGGCTGTTTTAATATCATTCAATTAAACGTATTAGATGCAGTGGTATATTTTCGTAAAGGTAAACGCTACAGTTGCATGGCCATGGATATTGATATAGCAAAAACGGACAAGCTTTACAAAGACCTACCGAGTATAGACAGGTTTCTAACATCACCAATAGGCGTCTTTCCCACGATATACTCTGTTACACCTATGCGCTTTAGCAGCCAGCTAAATATTCTAATGGATGCGCTGTTGGCGGTAGATTCAAAGAGACATCGAACCAGTTCGCCCGATACTATATCCATAACGTTGTACTATATCTTTAAGATAGCTGAAAGAGGGCGTGGGATAGACGAACTGTTGATGCATCAGCTGAACCAACTGCATACCATTATTCTACATCAGACTTACCACATGCCTGATATAAAAGCGTTTGCTGCGAGTATTAATCAGAGTGAAAGCGGCCTCAGGAAACTATTTAAGCAGGTATATGGTTTGCCACCGTATCAGTACTGGCAATTTTACCGAATGCATTACACCGTTACGCGGGCGCTACTGGAGAGCAACAAAAAAATAAAAGATATAGCTACCGATCTAGGATATGGTAAGGGGAAGGGAAACTTTGTTCGCATTTTTAAGCATTTTTGTCAATTAACCCCAGGCCAGTACAAAATGTTGTACCAAGAAAGCAGCCGCTCTGGCAAGAATTGATAACTTTTTAGATGCTTTATGCCAATAAATATTTATCAAACAGCTACTTACGAAAAAGGCAGGACGTTAGAAAATATCCGTGACCGATAACGATTACAAATTAGCTTTGTGTTATCATTTCATTAGAGTAATCCGCATCCTGCAGCACAGTACTTCCCCTTCACCCAACCAGGAAAGAATAATAAAAAAATGAATTTCCTTTCAATGGAATAAAATTATTGTTTGGCCGAACAGTACAGGTATCTATTTTTCTTTACTTAAAAACTTTTTTATGAAAAGAATTAAAGTGATGACTATCACAATCATGCTATTAACCGCAGGAGCTATCTTCAGTGCTTTTGTCTATTCGGACAACGATAGTAAAAAAGCGCATGACAACCATTCCACGTCAGTAAACGATTCCGCGAGCCCTCTGTTTTGGTACCATGTAAATGGCAGCAATGTTGGCGAGCTGATAAGAGATCAGACATACACTAAAGATGAAGCTGCCGGAAACATTACGCCGTGTGATGGAAATGGAGCGGTCTGTGCCGTAGGCGGATCAACCAACAACTTAGAAGGCCAATCAATATCTACAGCGATAGCCCCCGGAGATAACTTTAGAATTAAGGAAAACTAATCGGTGTTCTAAGAGAAAAGATGGAGTAATATCTCCATCTTTTTTTCATACTTGGCTTATTTCAATTTCCAATTGAACCATCACCTAGAAATAATCAGGACTTCAACAGGCGCATGCTTTTCCTCCAGTTTAAGATCATACTTTGATAATTCCCTATTAATACTTACCAATTTTTTTTCCCCGCCCATTTTCATTAGCTCAATATCTATATTACCAGAATAGCCTGAGTGATCAGCATAGAGCATATTAAAATCCTCGTTAACCAGCTTACGAAAAAAATTCGAAAACAAAGAAAAGTCACAGTTTCTGCAGTATCGAATATCCCCAGTCTCTCCGTGGTGAATTAGGTCCTTGGAGAAGTTGCTCTCTCTTCTACCCCCTTTTGTCCTTAACTTATCTTTCTTGCTTGTTCTCACCAATGTGACCACTGGCAACATTCTCCTTTCAATAGAGGTTTTAAACCCAAAAAAACGTCGTAGATCTTCTTGCATTATTTTTCGAATATCAAGCTGCCTTTCTGTAGGGACACTCACCTGATAAGTGTAGGTATTCCCTTTTTTCCAGTTTTCATAATCTTTCCGACTATGTGGCGGGTTAAATAGGCTCGTATCGATACCATCTATTATTAACCGGCCAGGCTCCGAAAAGTCCCTCCCTGCACTATCCAGAAAGGCGACTAAATATAGTTCCTTAACTGTGGAGCAATTATTGCTGTTCAGCGTATTACCTGGAGAACTACTATTACTGAATACATAATCCGTTTTACACGGAATAATATATGAGTAGTACCCTAGCTGAGTGGAAGGTATAATCGTCTCATCAAAAGCTGTTTGCCTTTTTGTTGATGGGCCTTTGAACAGTTCTAGATTAAGGTTTTCTCTGTTGCCATTAAAATAGGAGGTTATATTACTTTCGGTGAGTTCATACTCATATGTGGATGACAGCACTCGACCGGTGCTATCGAGCCAAACGTGAAATGGTTCGGATGTATGAGGGAAAAAGCGACTCAAGGTAGTGTCGCCATTTACCAAAATCGATGAAGGGAATTGCAATGTATGCCTCTTTTTGAAAAATCTAACGATGGAATCCGACGACACATTACTAACTTGAATAATGGCAAGATCGTCAGGATACTTCTGCTGGATAGAATCAACAAGTGGTAAACCAGTTATACACACCTTGCAGTACGTGTTCCAAAATCGGAGAATTATAAGTTTTTTTTTCAAATCAGATATGGTGAAAGACCCTCCCTTGTAATTCAGCACTTCATTAAATCTAAGGTTAGGCAAATGTTCTCCAATCTTTAATGCCTCGGACTGGCAATAAAAAGTATTGCAAATCAGGAGGGTCGCCGATAGCGCGATATGTTTAATAAAGTTGTAGATCCGCATTAAAAATTTGTTTTAATAGAAATTTAATACCCTGCGTTTTGTACAAGAGCACTATTGCGATTTATTTCGCCGTCGGGAATGGGATATAACGCAGCTTCAGGTTTCCAAAATGGTTTCTGTCCCTGTAAAACCTGATTGGCGATCCCCCATCTTTTTAAGTCAAACCACCTGTTGCCCGATTCGCAAAACAATTCCCGTTGGCGTTCAATATAAAGACTATCCAATGCTTGTACTTCAGATGAAAACGTAGTCCTTGCCAGCCCTGCCCTTTCTCTTATTCTGTTAATATCCTCGTCAGCCCCCTCGGTACCAGTCAATTTACCCTGTTTTATCCTGGCTTCCGACCTAACAAGCAGGATGTCTGACAATCTTAATAAAACCTGGTATTCTGCAACTGGGGTTGCTGTTTGTCTTAACTTGTATTTGTAAGGATAAAAATATTCGATCGTACCGGCTGTAGTTTTCCGCAACCAAGAACTCAATCTTTTATCGCCTGGACTGAATGCCCTCAACAGTTGACTCATGATCGCATAAGCCGGCCTTGCGGTCGGGGAAGAAGGAATAAAGCTACCTCCTTCGGCAGTATTGGAACTTTCACTACCCAACTGCCAAATGATTTCTTTGCTATTAATCAGGAATACTTCATTAAGGGTCCCGAGCAACGAATAATTGTTATTCGATATAACATACGTCGCTTCAGCTTCCGCTCTTTCCCATTGGTTGACAAATAAAAATACTTTTGCAAGAAGTGCGGCTGCCGTATAACTGTTTGGCCTGGTCCTGTTCGTTAAAGGATATTTTTCGGGCATCAGCGACTTTGCACTTTCCAAATCGTCGATAATAGCTTCATAAATCTGTTGACTCGACGCACGTGGAAGTCGACTGTTGACCTTGTAGTCTGTTCCCGTTATTAATGGTACGTCGCCAAAAAAATTTACCAAGTAAAAGTAGTATAAGGCTCTTACCAATTTTGCCTCGCCTACAAGCTGATTCCTGACACTCTCGGGTTTCCAAGGAGATTTGTCCAGCTTTTCTATAATGAGGTTGGCGTGGTAGATATTGGTGTACGCCTTATTCCAAAAATTGAAACTTACAATTGAATTGTTACTTAAAAGCTGATTAGTAAAAAATGGGTTTGCAGTACTGGTTGATGAAGTGTTATAAATATCATCCGCAGAGAGGCCACCGTAAACGGTAGCTCCACCATTGAGAATACTTAAATTTAATGCCCCTATATTAATATAAAGCCCATATACGGCTGAAACTGCTGCTTCCTCGGATTCGAAGACTTTATCTGAAACAGCCAGGTTTGGGGCTGGAGGAATCTCAACAAATTTTCTGCATGACAGCAAACAGACGAACAGAGATATTGTTATTGCACGTTTCATTTTACGAATTTTTGATTGTTAGAAGGATAAGTTGCAGCCAAGTACAATAGTCTTTAGCGGGGGAACGCTGTATATGCTTTGAATTTCAGGATCGCCTCCCTTATAACCAGTTACAGTAAGGAGGTTTTGGGCCCTTGCAAAAATATTCGCGTTAAAAGAGGTCCATCTCTTTGTAAGTTTTTCAGGAATTTTCCATGAGAGAGATACATTTCTCAAACGAATAAATGATGCATCACTATACGAACCAGTCGAGAGGCGCATCCTTTCAATTGTAGCTAATGCCTGATTATCAGTTGCGCTAAATTTTTGGGCTTCGGCATGATCTCCGGGTTTTTGCCACCTGTTTAATACAAAATCGGGCTGATTCCTAAAGCCTCCTGGAGACGTCTCAAGTTCCGCCAGATAATTTACTCCAGTCTGCTTTCTAAATTCAAGAAATATGTCAAAAGTCCAATTTGTAAAAGAAAGCGTATTACTTAATCCGCCGAAAAATTTAGGATCAGTACTCCGTATAAGGATTCTATCATTGTTATTGAACGTTCCATTCTGGTCATAGTCAGTGAAGGAGAATAAACCAGTACCCTTGTCTACCCCCAAATATTCATAAACTTTCATGACTGACAACGGCTGACCAATAACATAGGTGTTGGCATATGAAGAAACAGCCAAACCCGGATATTCAAGAAGGGTATTTTTAGGTAAGGTTATATTGGCTTGCGTTCGCCATTTAATTCTCCGACTGTCCAGCAGGTGGCCCGACATATTAAATTCCCAGCCCTTATTTTCCACCAGCGCATCGATGTTATCCAAAATAGAAGTAAACCCGGTTTGAACCGGCAAGGGATAGTTGACTAATTGGTTTCCGCTTCTGTTTCTGAAAAACACGCCGGAGAAAAGGTATCTATCTTCCACAAAAGCCAGTTCCAATCCAACTTCCAGCTTCCGGCTTCTTTCCCAGGCAAAATTGGGGTTAAAAAGTTGAGTAGGACGAATGGAGCTGACTCCTTGATATTGCCTCGGAATTGTTGGAGACCAAGTATCGAGATATTTGTAATCTCCTATTTGATCATTACCGGTCACCCCGTAACTGGCTCTGATCTTTCCAAAACTTAAAAATCCTAGTTTGTGTAGAAAACTTTCTTCAGTAAAAATCCAGCCAACGCTCACCGCGCCAAAATTGCTGAACCTGTTATCAGGCCCAAACCTACTCGAGCCATCCCGCCGTCCGGAAAAGTTCGCCAAATATCTATTCTTGTGATTATACTCTACTCTAGCATAACCTGCGATGTATCTGTATTCGGAGAAGGGCGTAGAGGCTACTATATTGCCTGCACCAGCGATGGAGTATAACATTTGATCGTTCGCATAATTTGTTCCACTTAAAACATTGCCCCGGTTTACCTTGTTCTGAATAGTTCCACCGGCTAATAAAGAAATTCTATTTTTCTTTTTATGAATTTTATATTCGATGACCGGCTCAATAATGTTCCCCTTTCTTGTCATGTTCGAAAAAGCGGCAGAAGGCAAATCTATTGATGCTGGGTCAAGTGCGGTAGAAGGATTTACATTTCGTTCGTTAGATTGAGTCAAACTGATTCCACCATTTATCCGTATAGAAAGTGCGGCAAAAGGACTGTATGATATTGTCAGGTTCGAAATAAGATTGTCGAACTGGCCGTTATAGCGTCTGTTTAATTCGGCAACGGGATTTCGTATAATTCCAAGATCCCTAAATGAATATCCTCCTTCCTGCCAGTTAATCGCTCCTGTTGAATCATAGAGACGTAAATTGGGAGGTAGAATAATGTCACCCGTCGGGCTGAAATTAGTCAGGTTATTATTTGTAAAGGTGTAAATCAGGTTCGTTGAAAGGGAAAACTTATTGTTTTTGCTTTTAAAAGACAACGAAGCGTTCCCACCAAATTGCTTATTTGTAAATTCACCCGGAAAAATATTGCTTTCGTTTCTGTAATTGGTGGAAAAGTTGAATCGCAGATTTTCGTTCCCTCCTGATAAGGAAAAATTAGCGGTGTGAGTATTGGCATGATCCAGAAAAAGTTCCTGAAAATCGGTATATAAGGTTGAGTCAAAAACCACCAGATCCGGGGCGGTTGCTATCGAGGGGGTAACACCGTCATTACGAAATGCTTCTTTTCTCATTTCAAGATATTGCGCCGTGGTCAGCATCCGTACATACCTTGTTATAAAGCTTGTGCCACTAAAAACCGAAGCATTGACTTTGACCCTACCCGATGTTGCACTTTTTGTAGTAATTAAGATAACGCCATTGGCGCCCCTGCTTCCGTAGATGGCGGTGGCTTCCGCGTCTTTTAGCACTTCGACACTTTCTATCAAATTTGTATTCAAAAGATTCAGATAACTTAATCCACCCGAGCCTGTTGCGTTTGCCAAACTATTGATTGATTTATCCTCTGGTGCGATCGGAATCCCATCCACAATAAATAAGGGTTCCGACCCCTGTAGTATTGAGTTCTGCCCCCTTACTCTTACTGTGAAGTTTCCACCTGTTAATCCGTTCTGTTGTGTAATCAATAAGCCCGGAACCCTCCCATGAAGGGCGCTTAATATGTTCGACACCGGCTGATTTTCTATTTCCTTAGAGGTCACTTTAGCAATGTTTCCAGTGTTCAATCTTCTTGACACGGTTCCATACGCCCGAACCAATACCTGGTCAATTTCGCTTACCCTTGCTATGGTCTTTATTTCTATCCATTGTTTACCCGCCACCGCAATTTCCTGTGTCTCCAACTCAGCCCCACTCACTACCAGCACCGCGTCTGGTGCGATCCCAACAATAGCAAACTCTCCATTTGCATTTGCGGTTACGACCGTGCGTGTACCCTTCACCGTTATGGTAGCTCCCGGCACAGGTTCCCCTTTATCGTTCATTACCTTTCCTTTTACATCATGGAATAGCGGCTGTTCTAAAGTTGACGTTTCTATTTGTGCAGGATTGTATTTGACAACGACAGTCTTCTCAATTACCTGGTAGCGATATGGTTGTCCTTTAAAACAGGCATTTAGTACGTCCTCCAATGTGCCATTTGTCTTTGTATAGGTCACATTTTTGGGTGGATCGTTTTCGACAAAAGAATAAAAAAACAAATATCCGGTTTTTTCCGTTATGTCTTTAAATACCCTGTTGAGCGGTGTATTATTGTAAGACACCGACAATCGTTGCCCGTAGCCCGTGGCCGACACCCTAAGCACGAAAAAAGTCAGCATTAAAATCATGAGCCGCATAATCATCCAGGTTTTAGGAGGCAAAAAAATCCGTTGACTTTTGCCAATAGGAGGTAAAAGCATAGTTTTGTTTTGTTGGGTTATTCAATAATTGTCTGCCAAGATTTTTAATTGAGGGTTAACCTAACGCCTGCCGGGAGTGGACCAACACTTCCGGCTTTTTTAGGCCCTACGACGTTTATATTTTTTAGTTATTTTGATTAGGATTACAAAAGACTAAGGAAGGCCCTTTGCAAGTGCATTGGGCACAACCTTCGTCAGACGGACACATGAGAAAAGGTTTAATTCAAGTCAATGGTATGTAAAGCTTTACTGCTTTGACAATAAAGTTCTTATCCCGGATCACTCCGGATAAATTTCAATACTCGTCTTTTATTTGCTTTTTAACGGGAGGGGGGCAATACGATTATTTTACGTCCTTCAACTCTAAACTGTACGTTACCGGTTTCTTCCAGTATTTTAAACACGTTTGATGCTTTTGTACTCCTGTAAATAGCACCATCAAATTTGCTTTTTATCACTCCCCTTATTTCTACCTCTACATCATACCATCTTGCCAACTGACGCATAATGGTACTTATATCCGCCTGATTAAAACTAAACTTATCAGATTTCCATGCTGTGGCCGTCTCCACATCTGCCGCCACCACCCTGGTTCCGCCGACGCTGGATCGTGCCTGCATCCCCGGCTTCAGATCTGCGATGACATTATTGTTAAATACCTGTGCCAATCCATTGACCAGGGTAACGTCTACCGTTGGTTCATCGCTATATGCATTGATGTTGAATGCTGTGCCAAGGTCTTTGATTTCGATATGCGCAGCATCTACTATAAAAGGCTGCTTGCTATTGTGCGTCACAATAAAATAACCCTCACCGGTGAGCGTTACCCTTCTTGCATTACCTGGAAACCGGGTTGGATATTTTAAAGAAGAGCCTGCATTTAACCATACCTGCGTTCCATCTGCCAGCGTTAGTGCATAGGTGCCACCTTTCGGCACCGTCAATGTGTTAAAGCTAACTCCGTCGCCTTCTTTACTATCATCTTCATACACCAACTGTCCACTACCCACCTTTAAAATGCTGGTATTTCCCTCGTTAGACACTAAACCGTTTTTTATGCTATCCAATATGATTGTTTGTCCACTTGCCAGTTGTAAAACGGCCTTTTGGGTACCGGGCAAAAAATCGTTTTCAACGGGTTGGGTATTAACCATTTCCTCTCCCTTATTTTTAGGTGCTGATATAAAAATCACCAGACCCGTAATGGTTAGCAATATAATAGCAGCCGCGGCCCTGATTATCCAAACTTTTGAAATGCGTTTTACTTTTGGCTTCGCTTCTTTATTTACGGCAATAGCTTCCTGCAAGCGAGCAAAAATATCTTCTTCCACTGTTGTCCTATTACCCAGGACGGTTTCGTCCCAGGCCTGTTGCTCCTGCATGCTTTCATACAACTGAGTTAACAGCGTTTCTTCCTCCGGCGTAGTTTTACCTGCCAGGTATCGGTCAATCAATCTGTTCAGTGAATGCTTGCTCAATTGGTCTGCTTTTATGTATGTGTAAAAAAAGCATGGTATCCCCTAAAAGAGAACAGTATTTTTTTAAATTATTTTAAAAGGTTGGCTGATTCCCCTGAAATCCCTGGGTGAACCCATTGTTTAAAGGGAAGTTTTAGAGCGGGGGCTATCAAAGCGAAAGTCAATATTATCAATCAGTTTAAGGCACACAGTATCAGTAATTTGTGCTACTTCTGCATCCGTCAGTTGTTGATTATAGAGTTTTTTAAAAAAGGGAGCCTGGTTATTGTAATTTATTAAAGTGAAAGTGTAGCTATAAGTATCCAGTTTCAACTGTAATTCCATACTTTCATCAAAGGCATTTGTCCCCCCTTTTTTCAATCCGTTTAACCGATACCTAAAGCTAAAGGTGAAGTTTTTCCTCAAGATATTCTCATCCTTCCAGGCAGCTTCAAATTCAGTAAGCTGTTGGTAAGTTTTGTCGCCAATGGTCCAGTAATAATTGTGAGATATAAATTCAGTGTTGAGCGGTTCTAACTTTTCCAGTAAAACGGAGTAAAGGGGTTGTAAACTTTTATCATATAATTGGGTTAGTAAATCAAATGTTGCCGGGGTAGTAAGCTCTTCAGCGTCAGTAGATGCTAATTTACTTTTTAACAAATCCAGTTTTATCTGAAGGGGTGACCTGATAGCATTAAGTTCTTCTGTTATTTTTTCTTCTATTTCCTCAATACTTGGCAATTCGCCTTTAAAATCTTCAGGCAATGCTTTGCCTAATTCGTATTGAGCAATACCTATGGGCATTCTTGAATCCCTTAAAGCATACTCGGCGACCAACCCATCTTTGGTCTTACATAAAATAAGTCCGATACTTTCGCCATCAACATCATCCCTTAAGGTATCATCAGCAACTTTTAAGTAAAATTCCATCTTACCCAGATGTTCGGGCTTAAACTCCCCAATCTTCAACTCGATTATTATATAACGTTTAAGTCTTGTGTGATAAAAAAGCAGATCGATAAAAAAATCCTTTTCCCCGACGGTCAGTTTATATTGCCTGCCAACAAAGGCAAACCATTGTCCCAGCTCCAGCAGAAATTTGGTCATTTGGTTGGTTAATGCATTTTCCAGGTCCCTTTCTTTCATTTCCTCTCCCAATGCCAAAAACTCGAGTTTGTACGGGTCTTTAAACAGTTGTTGAACTAATTCAGATTCGGCAGGAGAGACAGTAGTAACAAAATTGTTAGAGGTTTTGCCTAGCCGATGGTGTAAGCCCGATTCTACCTGATGAACCATTACATCCCGGCTCCAGCCGTTCTCAATTGTCCTTTCAATATAAAAAGCTCTAATTGATGGATCTTTTACCTTATCCAGCAAAGTAATATGGTGGTACCATGTTAATTTTGCAAGTGGCGCTTGCAAAATTGCAGACTGACTGGTTGTCAAATCGTTAGAATTTGCAAGGGGGGCTTGCAAAAAAGGAAAATACGGGTAGGCTTTGGCAAAATCTCTCATATACCGCAGGTTTCTGGCAGATAGTCCCTTCATATCCGGAACCTCAACTTTCAGATCTTTTGCCAATTTTTCAACCGTTTTGCTACCCCAGCCGTTCTCCAATTCCTGCTTATTGATGATATTCCCAATCTCCCAGTAAACCTGTAACAGTTCTGTATTAACGAGATAAGCCGTTTTTATTCTTGCTTTCTGTAATCGGTCTTTTATTGATTGCAATATGTCCTGGTAATTGGGTCCTAACGCTGTCATGATTCTATTCTTTTCCTTCTTCAAATTAGTAAAAAATGGGATTAAATAAAATGTAAGTACTGTCTTAACCGCATTCAGTGAGTATCAGCAGTGCCCTTTCAATATAGCAAGATGATCGCAACCGCCGCCAACTCACCGATAGAACCTCGTATACGACGCAGGGCAATCGATAGTTGTGCCTCTACGGTTTTGGTTGAGATATTAAGGCGTGCGGCTATTTCCTTATGACTAAGCTGTGCCTCACGGCTCAGGCGATAGATTTCCTGGCATCGCTTAGGTAATTGATTCACTACATCATTAACACGCTGTAATAATTCCTTTTGGGCGAAATCTGTTTCGGGGGTGGTCAATGCTTTAAATTTTTCCTCCAGCTTTTCCACGATAGCCACTGATGCCTTGCCTTTCCTGATAAAATGATACACCTGATAGCGGGCACTCGTATGAAGCCAAGCCTCCAGCGAGGAGGTAATTTCGATGGTATGTCTCTTTTCCCAAAGATTTAAAAAGATTTCCTGTACAATATCCTCACACGCAGCTTTGTCTTTTAAAACATTATAGGTACGTAAAAATAAAGGCTGCCAAAACTCCCTGTAAATTATAGCAAGTGCCTCCCCGTCGTCGGAGGCCATACGCAGCAATAGCTCTTTTTCATTATAGGCAAGGTTGCGGGACACTATATTTTATTTGTGCTTAATGTAAAATTACAAAAATTAAATATTCGTTTATATATAGACGTTAGTTTAAGATAAAGCTTTATAATACAATATTATCTTACCTAATGAATTTACTGCTACACAGAATACATTGAAATAAACATAAATAATACAGTTAACGCCATATGTATGACGTTATTTAATTCGCGTATTTGGCAGGAATTAATAACTTTTTGCTATGTAATTTCTTGTAATTATTTCAGTTTCAATAAAATGGCTTCCTAGCCTGCGATCGGAAAATTTCACTCAGTGATTACGTTTCCAGCAGACCTTTACATAAGAATTAGCAAATCAAATTACTCCCTTAAACCTGGCAACATGAAAAAGCACATCCCACTTGTTGTTAATATCCGCTATTTCAACATAACATTGACAGATGCTTAATCATTACGGACGGTTTCAGTTATATAATCAGTGTAGTATTTTTTAACCCCTAAACCCGACAATATGAGAAAGCCAGTTTACCTGCGTACTTATATTGTATGCTCGCATCCCCCTTAGCTGGCGTGATGCCTCTTTCAAAATAACTACGGTGAGTACCGCAACAGGCGGATCACACTCAAACTAAATTTCAAAATCTTTAATTTAATCAAAATGAAAAAAAAATTTATCTTCAGTATAGCTGCATTTGTGTTTGCAGTAACTGTAATTTTTGGGTTTGCAATGCCAAATCGTGATACAAAGCAACCGATACAAAAAGAAATGAAAACTGAGGCGCCCGCTGTAGATTTTTATTATCGTTTTGACGGATCACCGGGCGACGAAGATCAGATGAGTGAATGGACTCAAATTACGCTGGCAGAATATAATGCGCCCACATGCGCTAGCGGAAGCAATTCTGGGTGTAAGATAAAAAACACCACTAACTCTAGCGGGCACCCTACTTCTGTACCGCTTACCACCGGAGGCACACAGGTTCCCAGGGTGGATGGCACAATCAACACAGAAGTAAAAAACAAGCTCTGACATAAAAAAGATGCTGGCAATCTATTGCCGGCATCTTTTTATTCTGTTTCCATCTATTTGGTTATAGCGGATTCTGCTTCATTCCTGTCATCCGGATTATGTCTACAGGTAGCGATAACGCATACCTGTTATCATTGGGGGGCAAAAGATATGTTTGTCCGTTTACGGTTCTTTTTAGAGTAATATTTCTGCCTTCCTTATTTAATCTTTTAATATCCATCCACCTTATCCCCCTGAACATAAGCTGCTTTCTTCTTTCTGTAATTATTAAAGCAAGCGCTTCTTCGGGAGTTGCAGCTGTAAAAGGGACAAATGTTCCTGGCTTCCACCTGGTGATCATAAGGTCATTTAAATCTTTGCAGGCGGATTCCAAATTGCCAGCCCTCGCATAACATTCTGAACGCATAAGATATACTTCGTCCACTGCTAATCCAATAAAAAACCTAAAGTTATCATCATAATACATACCCTTAAAACTAATACCTGTAGCCTGAGGCATGAAAAGGGATTGAGGTATAAAGAAGGCCTGTTTCCGTACGTCGGCTTCGTCGAAGCTATTATACAAGCCGCTATCAACATTTGCATAAAAGGGGCTTGCTATAAAATGATTCATACCCCCGTTTGTTACATGAAATAAAACTTCCTTATTGTACCTTTCAAAAGGGAAAAATGCTTCAGTATCAACCGTGTTGTAATCAATGAGGTCATTTTTAAGAGATAGCGACCAGCTAGCATATTTTAAACAGCTATCATATGATCGCATGGAAAGATAAGTTCTTGCGAGCAGTGCGGCAACAGAAGCTTTAGCTGGCCTTACAGGATGGATGGACAAATCAGGCAGTAGCTGCAAAGATTCCTTTAAATCTTTAATTATCCTGTCATAGGTTTCCCGCACGCTTGCTCTTTCCGATTTGACAGTCAAATCCGAGGTTAGTCTTAATACCATGCCTAAATCGGTAATCGCAGTTTGCACATCGTATGCCTTGCAAAAGGTGGTTGCGCCTTTAAACAAGGAAAATGCACGATGAAACAACGCCATTCCTTTCACATTGTTCCAATCATTTTGATTTTGTGAGGTTATGGGTATATTATCTATTTCATCCAGTACAACATTGGCTATATTAACGACATCGTACACCCAGGCCCAATCATTCGGGTAATTTTCATAGTTATGATTTGCCCATATGTATGCATTACGGTCTTCTTCGGTCATGGCATTGAATATATCATCTCTAACGAAATAGTCGTCCGCAGAGGTCTCGTCAAAAGTAATTCCCTTACCGCCGTTAAGCAATCCCTCATTATCTAAAAGTGCCTGCAGGTCCGATAACGACGTCGGAATCTGTAGGGTTTTATCTGATTTTGCATCGAGGTATTTTTTGCACGAAAGCCCGCTGATAATTAAGAGTGAAATGGCTATACGAAGAAGCGTATTAAAAAATAAAAGGAGAGTATTCATTTCTTACAACATTAATAATTTAAAAATTTACCCTTATTCCAAAAGAGTAAGCCCGGGGGGCAGGCAGGTTTGATTGTGAATCCGGATCAACGCTCAATTTGTTAGCCCTCCAGAGAATGGCGATATTACTGGCATTAAAATAAAACTGCAGCGACTTAAAAGGTATTTTCTCTTTTAAAACAGTTTTAAAATCATACCCCAAGTTGATAAATTGCAAGCGTATATGATCTCCTTTAGAAACAGTTGCGTCAGATTGAAGATAAAAAGCATCCCGCCTTGTCGGATTAGGGTAAAGCATAGAGGGAACTTCGGTTTTCAGCTCGTCACCTGATTGCTGCCATCGCCTTGAAAAATCAGCATGTCCTATCCCAGTTCTGAATAAATTGTCGTAATTGATCGAGCTTCTCCTGAAATAATAACCCAATTTATAGCTGACATTCACCATCAACTCAAATCCTTTCCAACTAAAAGAGTTCCCCATAGCACCGAATATTCTGGGGGTAGACGGTCCGTTGTAAACAAGGCTATCCACACTGGTAGCGCTTAACCTAATGCCATTATAGTTTTTGCTGATCTCTTTATTAAGATATCCTCTAGGATCCCCTGTTAAAGGATCAAGCCCGGCTGATCTATAGCTCAATATTGCATAAAGCGATTTTCCCAACCGTGGAGAGATGCTGTTTCCATTTTGTGGTACATATAGAGAACCCTCCGGAAGAAAATAATCGGTTGTTTTGTCTTTGTAATAATTAAAAAACAAACTGGTTTCCCAGTTGAATATTCCGCTTACATTTTTACTCCGAAAAGTAGCTTCAATCCCTTTTCCTTCCATGCTTGCAATGTTTCTTACAAGTGTGTTAGAATTAATACCAACAGTGTAATCCACCGGGGAAGGTCCAAACAAGTTAGAACCTAGTTTCTTGAAGTATTCAATTGCCCCGGAAAGCATCTGTTTGGAAAACGAAAAATCAACACCCATATTAAACGTCTGAGTTTGTTCCCAACTTAGGTTAGGATTAACGAACTGTGTAATTGCGCCTGAAGGCGTATTCGTATTACGGTTTATAGAAGAATAACGCATTACAGTTACAGCAGACTTACTTAGATCAACATTACCTGCCAATCCATAGGTTACCCGTAGCCTCAATTGCGGAAGCATAGGAAACCGATAGAACGATTCTTTGGAAACATCCCATACACCTCCCACTGACCAAAAAGGCTTCCATTTGTCATTTGTATTCACTCCAAACAAGTTAGACGCGTCTTTCCTGAAGCTTCCTGATAATACATATTTCTCCTTGAATGCATACGACGCATTACCGAATTGGGACACATATCTATTCAATGTAGCAGAAAATGCAACCCCATTATTTATAAGAACTGCACCTCCGTCCGCGTACTGTGGAAATAGGGTAACAAAGTCCACTGGTATACTGGTTAAAATATTCTCGTCGTAACCATACACGGTATTAGATTCAAACAAATTGTCCGTGTGCCGTATTTCCCCGCCCACCAGTACGGCCAGGTTATGATTTCTTTTAAGCCAGTTATAATTAATGACACCTCTGGCATTGTGTGAATACACCGCAGACCTTGACCTATCCAGTATGCTTCCTATCGGTATATTGTTTTTTATCTCGCCAGTTGAATAATCTATTTGGGTAAAGTTGTTTATTAGGTTTCTTGTAAAGTAGCTATTCAGATCGCTTAAGGTCCTGTTCATCTGTTCCTGTCTTTGATGATTATAAGTCAACTCAATATTCAACCCATTAATAATTGTATAGTTGATAGCTAAGGTTGCTATCAAACTATTTAATTCTGTTGAGGTCACTCTATGTTTATAGTCTTCTAAAGGGTAATATTTCCAGTCTACTAATTTTCCGTCCCCGGCTGTATCGGTATATCCGCTCCTATATTGAATATCAACAGGAAGCGGATTCCCGGCAGCATCAGCGAAACTTAAATAGGGCACCAGTTTGGTGTTGCTCCTAATACTGCCGTATTCAGGCTTACCGCTCTTTGTATTTAGATTGGCATACATACCGCTAAGACTAACCTGAAGTCCTTTAATAGGTCTAAATGTGTTTTCCATTTTAATGGTAATCCTACCATCTTTCTCGCTCAAACTCCCCACATTCTTATCATATCCAACACTCATAAGATACGCAGCAGCTTGAGTTCCACCGCGAACATTTATGGAATACTGCTGATGGACAGAGGGTTGGTAAAAATATTCGTTATACTGATCCCGAATATCAGTACTCGCCATTCTATTGATTGCCGAAGCAGAGTCTTCAGAAGAAATCTGCCCCTGTAATCGTTTGGTAAATATTTCGATAGCAGGTGATAAACCCGCATATGGGCTGAACGTGTTAATCGCACCTTTATTAAATAGCATTTGTTCTACTTCAATATAATCTCTTGAATTCATTTGGGGTAGATAGAAAAGATCAGGTTTTTCGCTCACTATTATGTTTGAATTAACTTCAACTCGAAAAGGTTGATTTAATTTACTCTTTTTTGAAGTGATAACTACTACACCATTGCCCGCCCTTGTCCCCCATATTGAGGCGGCAGCAGCATCTTTTAAAATGCTAATACTTTCTATATCGTTTGGATTAATATTATTTAAGTCCCCTTCGTAAGGGAAATTGTCAAGGATAACCAGGGGGTCCTGATTGCCATGAATGGTACTTAGCCCGCGGACATTAAAATTAAGCTTTTTATTAGCGGACAGGGTTTTTGTATTATCAAACAAAATGCTACTAGATACGCCATTTAGACGTTCTAATATTGTACTTCCTGTTTGAAGGTTTAAAGTTTTATTATTTATCAATATTACTGAACCGGTAATTTCATTGGGTTTCATTCTTTGGTATCCTGTATTAATAATTATCTCTTCCCCTTCAACTGACCTCAAATAGGCGATAATATTTAAATCGCCGCTACCATTCAATTTCCTTTCCCTGGTTTCGATATTTGCACCACTGATCACCACTACGGCTTCACTACTTACCTGGCTTAAAACAAATACGCCGTTATTATCAGTGGCTGTAGCTTTGTTTGTTCCCTTCACGCTAATAGTGGCTCCGGGGACAGGTTCCCCTTTGTCTGTTACCACCCTACCCCTGATCTGAGCAATGGTTGTGTCAGCCGATTCAACAGCTACAGCCGGTTTGGGTTTAATGACCACATACCTGCCTTCTTCGATAGCATAATACAGCGGCTGATCCTTAAAGACCATTACCAGCACTTCATGAAAGTCAGCATTGGTCACTGCAATCGTAACTTTCTTAGCTTGTTTTAATTGCTCGTTGTTGTAAATGAATTGAAAAGGTGTTTGTCTTTTCAGTTCTGCAAATACCCTTTTCAAATCGGCATCCACCAGTTTGAGCGAGATGCCCTGGGCATTACTGCCTGCGGTCACATGCAGACAAGCGACGGTGAGTAGTAAAACGGTTAATTTCATCATTCTTAGCAGTTGAATAGAAAATGGTGCATGCAGCCTCCTGCGACTGGCGTTTTTGTAAAAAGCCGATAGTTGCATAAATTGCTTTAGTTTAGGTTCAGTAATGGATATGTCGTCACACCGGTGTTTTCATAGGCTTACCTGAACAATATGACCGGGAATGTTCGTATCATCCCCGGTTTTTTATTGAGGCAGGAGGTTCAAAAGGCTCACAATCTTTTAAAACAAGTGCTTTACATTACATAGCTTTACGGGTGAGGGATGGCAGCGAAAAGCCCACAGCCGAATGACGGCGAGGACTTATAGCGTACAGCCCGACCCGAAGGGGCACCCCCTATTTGCTTTGCTTATTTTCCCTTTTTTTAACTATTGATTTTCCTGTATTATAGTTACTTCCATTTCTCTTTCGGTCATTGTTATTTTAAAACCTGCTTTCTCCAGGGCTTTCATCCACTGTGATTCATCATACATATCCTGGGGCAGATCCACATCAATGTTTTCGCTAATGCCTGTTTCATCGATTACCGGTAAACTGAAACTATTATTTGCCAGCCAAAGCATGTTTTTTATCGAGTAGTTATGGAGGTATTTATGCTCCCTGTCCTTTTCAAAGGCGGCTTCCTCTTTTCCGCCTTTTGTATAACTGTTTTTTAAACCGGGGGTAGCAGTTAACATCCATGTTTTTATTTTACGTATATCGTTGCAGACTTTAATATTAAACGTCCTGGACAGATCGTTTTGCATGGTGGCTATCGCCCGTTCCATCGTTTCCCCGGGCATTACCAGTTCATAACAATACTCAGGCGCCTCTTTATTTTTTAGCTGCTGCAGGGCTTTACTATCCCCTTCTATGATTATCCTGTTGTTGGGGTATATCATTATATGCCTGTAAGCATCTTTTAACAGGATTAAAAGCGGTTTATTGAAGGAATAATAACCCGATATGGCATCACTGTCATTGCGTCTTATACCGGTATTACTGCCGATACCCTCGATGTACCCGGTTATCATCGACCGATATAGCGGCTGCACCGGCTCACCGCCATTGCCCTCAATAAACAGGGGCAAATCACTTGCAAAATCGAGCTGATCCTTTTTAGCACGTAGCTTAACCTGCTGACCATCCAATATCTTTTGGATATTCTGCTCAGTTACTTCCTGCGCGGAAGTAATTGCCAGCACCTTACCCTGGGGACTGATCCAAGCATAGTGGGGTATGGAATTATGCGGGAAATATTTTACCAGCGTGCTATCCTGCAACACGTAGGGCAACGTAACCGTTGTTCCCGTACGCTGCCGCCTACGCTGAAAAAAAAGGTCAACTTTTTGTTCCGTATCCGTTTGCGCCGTATTTACGAGCAAAATTTGCATACGGCCATTGAACTTGTCCTGCAGCTCATGCATTTTAGAAAATCCCTCGATGCAGGAACTGCACCAGGTGCTCCAGAAGTCTATAATCAGCAGTTTCCCTTCAAAATCTTTTAGTTCAATTTTCCCGGCGGGGACATTGTATGCTTTCTGTAAGACAAGGTTTTGGGGCAGCTTGTCACCCACAGACAAAGGGACTATATCGGTATAGCTTTGATTCGCTTTGACTTTCGCAAAAATAAATATGCACAGTGTTAATGTAATGATCCCAATACTTACACCCATCTTCATTAATAAATAATTTATCTTTTACAATTTGTTTTTTTCAAGAAACTCCTAACATCCCTTCACTTATGGTAAACACAGGAAGGGATGAATAGAAGTTTATAGTGAAACATGAGAAACTCTTATGGGACGGGCACCGCCGTGACCGTCGTTTTATCTATTTTAAATTTTATCGTCTGTGTTTTTTCCAATAATCCCAACAAGCTCGATATTGGCAAGCTTCTTTCAATATCTGCCGTATACCGTTTTTGAATACTGCCTTCATATTTAACGTCCACGTCGTACCAACGGCTTACCTGCCGCATGATACTTTGTATATCCATATCATCGAAATGGAACCAGGCGTCCTTCCATCCAATAACTTCTTCCATGCTGGTAATATTGTTTACCTGAATGGCGTTGCCTTCTTTCACTACCACCTGCTGACCCGGTGAAAGCATGATCTCTTTTGCATTACTGCTTAGTTTCACTTTTCCTTCAATGAGGGTGGTATTTTGGGTAGGTTCATCACTGTAGGCGTTTATATTGAATGCGGTCCCTATCGCTTCCACCATTGTATGATTTACCTGCACTTTAAATGGTTTTGCGGCATTTTTTGCCACCTCAAAGTATCCTTCACCCGTCAGCTCTACCATTCTTTCCTTTCCCGAAAACGCCGTTGGAAATTTTAAAGAAGAGGCGGCATTCAACCATACCTTACTACCATCCGGCAATACAATACTGTACTGGCCGCCCCTGGGAGTTGTGATGACATTGTATTGCGGAATTGCTATAGGCTCATAGGAATTTTCCGTATTATAAGCAAGCTGCCCACTATCGAGTTTAATAATTTGCGTATTTCCCTGGCTAGCAAGATTGCCAGTGGTTGCATTATCTAACTGAATTACACTGCCATCTGCCAGCGTAAGGGTGGCTTTGATGGCTCCGGGAGGAATATCATTCATGCCACTAACCTGTCTCGTTTCACCTGATTGCTCACTTTGATTAGTGGAGAAAAAATAATACGCTCCAGAAACCAACAGTACCAGTATTGCGGCTGCGGCAGACCATCTCGTCCATTTCATTAAATAAGTCTTCCTTTTCAAGCCTGTTCTAAGAAGAATCTCTTTATAGAGTGCACTTTTGAACTGCGTTTTATCGCCCAAAGTATTTTCATCCCAGCCTTGCAGTTGCTGATCGTAGGCGTTAAGCATTCTGTTATAGCGTAACACATCCTGTTCGCTGGCCGTACCAGCAGCGATTCGCTCTGCAAGTTCTATGATCTCATTTTTGGTCATGTCTATACATTCTCAGGCTACATAGGCACATAAGTGCGGGCTTACCCCCAAAGGATTAAAAAAAAAGTTTCAGGATTGAATACTGAACGGAGTTAATAAAAGACATATAAGGTAAGGATCAACAGCGGAACGAATACGTTTTAAGGCGATGGTTATTTGGTTCTCCACTGTCTTCACAGATAACCCTAACTGTTCGGCAATTTGAAAGTTATTTAACCCTTGCTCTCTTTTAAGTAAAAATATTTGCCTGCATTTTTCGGGCAACTCGTTAATAGCCTTTTGAATGATCGCTTTTAACTCTTTAATCTCTACCAACTCATCTGTGTTAACAGGGGCGTTTATAGGATGATTCAGGGATACCTCTTCAAAGAAGCTTTCCCGTATCTTTCCTGACCTAATATAATTGGCAATTTTAAATTTAACTGCGGCCTTTAAATAGGCGCGCAGGTGTTCTACCTCTAAGGTTTGCCTTTTCTCCCAAAACCAGCTAAATATGTCTTGTATTAAATCAGCGCTGGCAGTTCCATCCCGCAGCATATAATTAGCTAGCTTGAATAACTCCTCCCAGTATCTATTATAGACTTCCTCAAAAGCAGCTGCATTGTTTTGTCTAACAAGAGTAACAAGTTCTTTATCATGTAAGTTTTCAAGCACAGTTAATACATTCAGATTATTACTATTTTTCGGATAGGAGATAAAGAAATTGCAGTAAGGTTTTCGTTAGGTTATCTTCAAAGATAAAAAATATGAAGTTTTATCCCAAGCATATGATGAATAAAAATAACCATACAATTATCCAATTGGTATTTTGCCAGAAAATGATGAATACATTCTCAGAGAATCTTATTTTTACGTCGGTTTTTTTCACAGGATATGATATTTAGAACGGTGCGAATTTTCATTCAGCTCCTTTCATTTGCCGGCTTTTACTCAGTGCGGCATAAGGATTGTAATGATAGCTATAGTTCATACAGCTTTCCGATGTTGTAAATTTGTAACACAAGTTTTACCCTAATAACTTCATAGTCTTATTATGCATTCTGATAACACCCAACGCTTTAGTAATCGAGTCGATAATTATGTAAAATATCGTCCAGGCTATCCTGAGGCCATTATTGACTATTTACAAAGTGAGTATAATATCCATCCAGATGCATTAATCGCTGATATTGGTTCCGGCACCGGCATTTCCAGCCGTTTATTTTTAGAAAAAGGTTATACTGTTTTCGGCGTAGAACCAAATCATGATATGGCCCTAAAATCAATAGAACAATTGGCAAGTTTTGACAAATTCAGTGTATCTCCCGGTACAGCAGAAAATACAGGTTTATCGGATCATAGCATGGACGTTATCGTTGCAGCTCAGGCTTTCCATTGGTTTAATAATGACCAGGCCCTAAAAGAAATGCGACGTATCCTACACCCCACAGGGCTTGTCGTTTTATTATGGAATGAACGACTAGCGGATACACCCTTTGGGACAGATTACGACGAACTAATAATCCGTCACGGTATTGATTATGTGCAGGTACAACATCGACAAATTGATACAGAAAGCATCCGGCACTTTTTTGCTCCCAACCCGTTTGTTCTAAAAACGTTCCCCAATTACCAGGATCTTAATTTTGAAGGGTTAAAAGGCAGGCTTCTCTCGTCTTCCTACATGCCTACACCACAGGACAAAGGTTACAACAGCATGATCAGCGATCTGCAAGAGCTCTACACTCAGTATAAAATAAACGACCTGGTAAGAATCGACTATGAGACCAAAATGTATATAGGTAGCTTAGCTTTGGTATCATAGCAACCGTTTAACCTGTATCAATATCATCGCTATTATTGACCGTTGTCACCAGCCTCAACACTCCACGTTTTTAAATTTGATACACCGGCTCTGAAATACTCGTGATGGGGGTCTATTAGCGAGGTAACCTCCATACATTTTTAACCTTAAAACTGTTCAGGTATGTTTGGTGAGTTAAACGATAATGAAATCGAAGTATTATTATCCAACCAGGTGATCGGGAGACTGGGGTGTCATCATGGTGGAACGACCTATATAGTACCAATCAGCTATGCTTATGATGGTGTATACATTTATGCCCATACCACGGAAGGTATGAAAATCAATATGATGCGGGGTAACCCATCCGTATGTTTCCAGGTGGATGATACTACCAACACAGCCAATTGGAAAAGCGTGATTTGCTGGGGTACTTTTGAAGAGCTACCAGCCGAAAAAGACCGTTTAAAAGCGCTCACTAAACTGAATGCAAGGATACTTCCCATAGCAAGCAGTGAAACCATGCACATTACGCCTCACTGGCCTTTTCCGGAAGATTCTACGGAAGCCATTGAAGGTTTGTTTTTCCGTATCCGGGTCGCCCATAAAACAGGTCGATTTGAAAAAATGGATACAGTAAAGTCAAGATAATATGATGATGAAGCCAGGAGTGGAGGCCGCTTGCCGCCCGTCTCCACTAGCTTCGCAAATCCCACTATTGCCATTTTTTATGCTATTGTTGAGCATCAAAAACAACCCTCGAGCATAACGTGATACGAATTCCAGGTATCTTCGCTGGGCTTCGGCGTATATGGTTCCAAATGAAAGCCAAGATTTTCCCGATCCTGATATACCCGTAAAAATTACTAGTTTATTTCTGGAAATATCAACATTTATATTCTTAAGATTATGTTCTTTTGCACCAAGTACCTGAACTAAATCATTGTCAGCAATGTTTGCAGGTTTTACTGATTCATTGTTTAGTCTTCTCTGAACGTTTCGGCTTTCTATTGCAACCGCTGCTTTTTCCAGCTAAAAGATTGAGCAAATTTATCCTCTTCCCAATTGAAAAAAAAGCTACCCCTCAATTAAACACACTTCGCTACTTCTACTCCCTATTTGGATATTTGTACCGGTAAAGGGCGGATAACTGTGTTCTGAATATTGAAGGTACAATTAAAGCTTCTTAGCCCTCTAACCGTATCCTACCAGTATCCCACACAGATGAAAGATGAATATTTCCTATCTTTATTACGACTATTTAATCAGATTAATATAGCTTTCACAGTATGCGTAATAACAATATGATGACGTTGTAAAATTGGCAGATTACCTTAAAAAAAACAATAGTGCTAAAGAATTTCAGACATATAATTTTGTACGGACTGATTTTAGCGATTTTAGTTTTCGGGCTAAAATGGCTGCAATGGAAATTCATAATCGTAGACAACGCTATTGATATTTACATGGGACTTATCGCCGTGTTTTTTACTGCTTTAGGTGTCTGGGGGGCTACACAACTGGTTAAACCCAAAATACAAACCGTTATCGTAGAGAAAGAAATATTTGTACCTCAGCCTCAAGTATTTACTATTGACAAGATCGAACTTGAAAAGCTAAATTTAAACAGGCGCGAATACGAAGTCTTACAACTTTTGGCAAAGGGACACAGCAATTCAGTCATCGCCGAAAAATTATTCCTCTCCCTAAGTACTATCAAAACACATGTGTCCAATCTCTACTTCAAAATGGAGGTAAAAAGCAGAACACAAGCCGTTGGGAAAGCTAAAGAATTGAAAATCATAGAATAACAAGGTTTTGTACTTAAGTATTAATTTCCTGGAATCTTGCATTTTGGTACTAAAGTATGAGAACAATTGCCAGGCCTGCCTGTAGTTTTGAGCCAATTCTAAAACTTAAACAGATGAAAAAGATCGTATTGATTTTTGGCCTGATCATAGGGGCTATCTTTTGCGCCAATATGGCGTTTATGATTTATTGGATGTATCATAACCCCGACTTAAAAGGCAACGATATTGCGGGATACGTAATAATGGTTGTTGTCTTTTCGCTCATTTTCTTCGGAACAAGAAGTTACAGGAATAAATACCTGGGTGGGTTTATCTCTTTCGGAAAGGCGTTTAAAACCGGAGCTTTAATTGCATTGGTGGGTTCTACTATTTATGTTTTAGCCTGGCTGTTCAGTTATTATTTATTCGTTCCCGATTTTATGGATGTCTATACCGATTATGTTTTAAAAAACTGTACACCTGGCGACTTAGCGGCTAAAACCAAAGAAATGGCAAATTTTAAAGAGATGTACGAAAACCCGCTTTTCGTGATTTTAATTACCTATTCTGAGGTATTGCCGATTGGCTTAGTGGTTGCTCTTGTGAGTGCGCTGTTGCTAAAGAAAAAGCAGAAAATTCACTAATCATATCAACTTATCGCATCTTAGGTGTAACTCATCGCAGATTTAAACATTTCCATCTAAAATCTTAGACAAACCTTGTAAAATATTTATTTTTGTATCGGTTTTTCATAGGATATTGGATTTAGAAACGGGCAGGATTTCCATCCAGCCCTTTTTATTTACTTACTTGCAGTTTTTGCAGCTATACCACCTGTCGTAAAACAGTTTGGGATGGTCCTTCCCTTCGTAAGCAAGAACATACTTTTGCGGGACAACACATATACGACATTGCAGTTATCGTCAAGAGGTTGGCCTCTTATTTGAATAGGAGCGACAGTAGAGAACAAACACAAACAATTGTAAATTTATCTTGCTATTCTAATCCCCAATACAAGGCTCCAATAAAATATGCGGGGTGCAACGGGGGTTAAAAAACTATAAATATTATAAATATACAGGCCCGCCGCAACTCCTATTCCCCATGAAATAAGCTGTGTGGTAAACAATCGACGATTCTCGTAATCAAAAAAAGATGCTACAAAAGATTGAATTACGAGCACGGGAAAAAAACAGGTAATCAATACACCCAATAACCAGAGAATTTTCCACCAAAAAATATTCTTTCTTCTCAACCCAATGATTAGACCTTTTAAGAAAAAAACAACACACAACATCAGGTAGGTAAATAGACCAGTGAGGAGCCATTGTTTAATTCGCGTCCCTTCAGCCCCCAAAATATGCTTTGACAACAGGTATGAACAGTAGAGAAAAACACAATAAATAATGCCATTTTTAATGATCCAAAAAAAGAAATTAAACAGCATCGAGATCAATGAATCGGTGGCTTTCCCTGCTTCTATACGTGCACGATACTCACTTTCACTTTCGCCTGGCTCAGCATCGTATGGATAATTGTAACTCATATATAACCATTGTTACTATTTCATTGCTTTAGGTTATTATAGTGGAGGATGGCCAGCCAAAATATACGAACGAATCACTGAAAAAAAGGACAAAACACCTTAGATAGCGGTCTATTTACCTTGTTTTTGGCAATATTAAAAATACGAAAATTTTGTCAAACCAACGGGCAAGCCTTGCTCAACAATGCCCGAATTTGCGTTCGTAATGATTTGTTATTTGCTTTACTTTGCGTTTATGACGGTCGAATAGTTTATATTATTAAATGAATATCAACAAATGGAAGTTATATGGGAGGGGCATTGTACTTTCAGAATGTAAAACGTCCCATTCCATGTTAATCCTCTACCAAGTTGATGAATTTTATGTAGAGGAGATCAGGCACTTACAATGGAATATATGGAACGGTTACCGCTGCTTTACAAATGATGCACAAACATAACCCCACTTGAATGCAATTGATATTTCACAGCTTGTTCCCTGGCAATAAGCATATCGCCCCCGTTATAAAAAAACAGATTCCTATACTTAGACTTGCATTATTTCAACTGTAGTACTAACCACCAATTTTTATAGTGTTATTCGAACGGATTTGGGGAAGTTCTTATATCACTGTTAGAATTTTGCACATCCAATTAATGATTTATAGGGCGATATAGTAGTGGCTTTCGCACGGTTGCCCTTTCTGTAAACCATGTTCCCTTACGGTTAAATAAATAAAAAAGGTCGCCTATTTTTAGGCGACCAGGAGGTTTCTCATTTGTTACCCTTATGAATGCGAATTACAATTTAATCAGTTTAAGCGTCTCGATAAAACCAGTTCCTGTTAATATCACGTGATAGATACCGTTAGACAAGCTGGCGGTATTGATTTCAAAACCAGGAGCATAAGCTTTCGCCGGAAGTAGCAATACTGTTTTACCAACCTGATCTACAATGCGGATGCTGAATGTTTTACCACTATATAAGCCGGGATTAATTTTTGTGGTATTGCGGGCGGGGTTTGGATAAATCAATGCAGACTGTGCTGAAGCTATGATGCCAATCTTTATTATATCCGAATAGGTAAACTTACCGTCGATATCAACCTGTTTAAGCCTGAAAAAGTAAGTACCCTTAGCCAAATCCTGAACGGTATACTGGTATTGTTGAACAAGCGATGAAGTACCCGCTCCTTCTACAAAACTAAGTTTGAAGAAATGTACCCCGTCCTGGCTAATTTCTACATCAAAGCCTTGATTATTTACTTCCTGTGCCGTTTCCCAGGTCAACAACACATCGTCTTTATCTTTTAACCGACCTTCGAAGGACAGCAGAGAGACTGGTAGTGTTGAACTGATAGTGAAGTCTTGATTCGATATATCAAAGAAGATATTCGGAATATTGCCTGATGCTGTGCTTGCGCTTGGTACCACCTTGATTCTCGCCTGTGTGGTATTGGTATTGGGTAACGTAATGTTGGCACTACCGGAATTGGGAACTGCATTGGCAAGCATTGTAGGGAACGTTAGCCCCCCATCAGCGGATAGTAATACGTCCACCAGTGTGCAACTTACAGGCGCTGCAGTAGTTCCGTTTACACTCCACTGAACATTCAATATAGATCCGCCGTTATGAACCCCTGAAGGATCATTTGTAACGAGGAATGGTCCCGCATTATCAACAGTTACCGTAAAATCCTCTGTGGTTACGCCACCGGCATTATCCCGTACTGTCAGGGTATGCGTAGTGATCACTGCCACAGCAGGAAGCTTATCACCTTTGGCTTTATTGGAACCGTTAAGGATAGCACTTAACAGGGGGTAGGTTCTTGTTCCGGTGGCGACAGGATTATATGATCTGAAGAATGGAGCGTGTGTTTCATCGTCTAATATTGCGGGAGTCAAGGCTGCTGGTGGTATAGGATCATCATTCCCATCCAGGTCATCTGGTATATCGCTGATATTTGTGCCCTCCCAGGAATACGTCACAGGCTCACCGTCAGCATCAATGGCTGATCCGGTAAGAGAAAACGGAGTCGATTTTGGGATTGTGTAACTATTTGTTGTGGGTGTGGCGATTACCGGAGCGGTATTTCCGGTAGAAATGACTGTAAAACAACTCGTGGAGGCCATGTGGTTAAGAGCCTGGGTTAAGCTGGCAACATGAAAATTGAGGAATGGTCCGATCTTTTTGTCATCACCGTCAAAGTCGTTTGAATAATCGTCTGAGTCACAGGTAAAACCGTAACTCATAATGGTCGCTCCCGAACCGGGTTCCACCGATGTTCCGAACGAGCGGGTAGTACAAACCGGAATATTGCTATTATAGGTATGGGACATACCAAACTGGTGCCCGATTTCGTGGGCAATCAGCTGGAGTGTAAAAACATGGGCATAATTCTGTTCATCGCCGACATCCGATGCTCCCATTCCTTTAATTGTGTTAACACATAAAGACGGTCTCATCGCGATTCCACCTCCAGAACCCGATCCTCCATCTCCTAAAACATGCCCAAGATCATAATTAGCATTCCCTATCACACCATCCAGGTTAGCCTGGTTTTCATCCAGCATAGTGCCTTGGTCATTGGCCGTATAAGGATCGGTGCCTGGATTTGTATAGATTACGTTGGTTCCACTAACCAAAGTAAACCGAACGCTTAATTCACTTTCGAAAACGGCGTTTAATTCATTGACATAAGCAACAATTGCCGAATATGCTGCAGATTGTCCACCCTTGGCGGCAGTAAATTCGCCGGTAGCAGCTATTGCCAATCGGTAATTTTTAATGGAACTGCCATTGGAAAATCTGGCGGAAATAGATGAACTATTTATTTTCCCGGACAACTCACCAGGGTTCGTCATTAAGTTTGAGGCGGTATTGCAACGGCTGTTTCGAGGACTCACCTGGTGATTCAGCGGAACTATGGCGTCCCTAGAAAAATAACTACGGTAGATATTGCCTTGATTGAAACTCTTTACTTTTTCGAATAATACTGCATCGCCCTCGAAGCCCAGTATAATGGCACTGAACCCTTCCGGAGTCAGGCTAAACCGAATCTTATAACCCGGATGCTGCTGTCCTTTACCCGAAAAAGTTTTTATTTCCGGGTGTTTGGAAGCCAATTCCGGGGTCAGGACCGAGGATTCCGTGACATTAAAAACTTCGACTTTCCCGTTAGGTAATGGTATCTCTAGCGGCAGTCCATTGGTTCCACGAATCTTTCCTTCCCGGGGTGCATCAAATAGATAGCTTTGCAGTCCCGCTACATCGAGGGTATGAAGCGTAAACTGCCGAAGCGTTTCCACCGAACCTGATCTCCTAAGATCTGCTTTGGTGGCGTTGGACACTTCAGAAAAAAACTTTTTCTGAGCAAAAGACGATTGAATACCAAAGAAAAATATGGTCGTAGTTAAAACAGCAGTGTAGATTTTTAATCTCATAGATTTTCTGATTGGGGATTGGTAAGAAATAAATTGATTACAAAAATTACTGTCAGGAATACTCTCCAGGTTATAAATGCTGCGAAAAGTAACTATGCGTTACTCCTGGCAAAGAGTGTCTATTACAATGGAAACTGGGAGGTGGCAAAACTATCCACGGCCTGAGCGGCTGACAAAAAAAGGGATATCAAAATTCGGGAATCTGATATGGTAAATTTGCGGAATGACTAGCACAAACAATTCACAATAGATTCACTATCAAATGTTTACAAAAAAACTACCATGGTTCGGTATTTTATAGGGTTGTGACGATACAATAAAAGAAAAGAACCTGTTTGTTCAACTTTTACAATGTTGTTACCCCGAAATGATATGCGGTCAGGATTAGTTTTGCTTTCCTTCTTCCAGCAGTCGAATAAAAACGGAAGGCGATAACCCGATAAAGGTTTTAAAGATGGTTGCAAACTGGCTGTGGGAAGAAAAGCCACCTTCCGCTGCCAGGGTTTTTATTTTATATTTTCGCCACTCAGGGGTGTTTTTTAGTTTTTCTACAATATAATTTACCCGGAGTGCATTGATGTAGCTATTAAAATCGGTCTCTTTATACGTCTTTATTATATAGGAAAGGTACTTGGTATTGGTATGCATCGAGGTTGCCAGGGAAGTCAGGGAAAGACTATTGTCAAGAAACAGGGCAGATTGTTCAAAGCTTTTCAGTTCGGCTAAAAGTTTTTGTTCCGTCCCGGTAGTCATTACCGTCTTCTCCCTGGTTTCGGGGCCAGGCTTTTCTCCAATCAAAGAATGGTCGGCGTTTCCTTCCCCCGCGGCAATTTCTTCGTTCTTGGCGGGAACATCAACAGCGTCCTCTTTTTCTTTGTTACGCAATTGCTCCAAAATATGTTTAAACCGTCTTAATTCTTCTTGTTTCTTTTTGCGATAAATGGCAAATAAAACAGCACAAAATGCAAATAATACAAGGATGGACAGGATCAATAGCGATTTCCTTTTGCTTATTATTTCCGTTTTTTGTCCCTCTTCTTCTATTTGTGAAAAGGTTTTATCAAGCAGGCTGGCTCTTTTTTCCAGGATCTCACCGGTCACAGAATCCTTCTTTTCCCTACTGGCTGCCAGCCGTTCCTGGTCTTTTACCCGCGCATAATACTCTTTAGCCGTCGCATACACAGCCTCTTTCAATTGCAGGTACTGTGATTCATTGGCAATTTGTTCTGCTTTGTCCAGGTACTTTTTAACTTGCCCTAAGTCGCCTTTTCCAAGCCAGGCTTCGGCCGCCCCCCGATAAATCAAACCGATAACATAATGTGTTGGCTTGTTTACGCTCAGTGTCCGTGCTTTTTCGTAATAGAGGATAGCAGTATCATAACTTTCCAGCAGACGGTAATTATCAGCGAGCAATCGCTCGTTGCTCATGATCAAAAATTCGCGATTGTCTTTTATCCTGCGTAGACTCTCATTCGCTTCCTCCAGGTATCGAATAGCCTGCCGGTAATCGTCCTGTTCTTTACTGCTAAAGGCCAATTCCTGTAACATAAGCGCCCGGGTATTGTTAGCCTTCTCCGGATCTTTTATCTGGGGGATCAGCTCCAATGCCCTTTCCGAATAGATCTTCGCCCGGGCATATACACCCATCATGCGGTATTGCCCTGCTAAAAGCCCGTTTGCTCTTGCCTGCCATTCATAAATGCCCGTTTGTTTTGCAAGGGCTTCCGCTTTAAGGGCTAATTCAATCGTTTTATCTAATTCTTCCTTCTGTTGGTACAGTCTTGCCATAAGTATCAAGCTTCTTACCTGAAATAAGGGAACTGTCGAAATTTGGTGTAGCGAATCCGCAACATGTAGCGCCTTGTCCAAATCCTTATGAGCAAGCTCCTTATATATTTTGTCATAAGTTTTCTCAAAACTTATTGAATCCTGGGAAAACATGGAAGTATTAGCTAGCAAGTATATACATAGCAGGCATGTGACCTTAGGTATTTTCTTTACCGGGTGTAAGGTTTTGAACAACCGCAGGCATTTTCTAATCATTCGGATAACATAAATTCGGCTGTAAAATAACAGTTTTTAGATAAACTGGTGCATCGTATCTTTTAAAGCACAGGCAGAATAAATGCCAGATTACAACCCTGTTGCTATGGTTTTCATAGTCTGAAATGTATTGATGGTACGCATAGTACCGCAAAAACCGAAAGAAGTTGTTTTTCATATATATTGATCGGTATTATTCCTATCTGCGCTTGCGGCTGAAAACTGCACAGAAAAAAATTTCATTTCTTTAGAACATTGGGATAACAGCTTCTCTCGCTATCCATTTGTGAAAATGAAAAAAATGAATGAAAATAGCTGCTCAATTCGCTACAAACGAAAGCCAACTGCTAGTTGCCGTATATTATTTTGCCGGTCAAAATAGAGGTATAGTAAAATTCAGAAATTACACGGTAGATTCTATTCTTTGGATTTAGGGCAGTGATTAGTTAAGCACGATGCTAAATTTCGTTAGCCCGCTTTCAGAATGCAATGAAAATTCAAACCCATGGCTCAACAAGATCTTTCTTACTAAGGTTAGTCCAATACCCTGCCCATCTTTTTTAGTGCTAAAAAAAGGGCTGAACAATTGCTCTGCGTGAGCTTTCGCTATTCCCGCCCCATTGTCCGTAATGACCAATTGATGCTCAATCGGATTTAGTGTAATGGTAATCAATCCCTGAAGTTCGATAGCTTCAATAGCATTTTTCACGATATTGATCAGCGCTTGTTCCAATAGTTGTGCATCGGCTTGAATGTAATAGGGTTCCTTTGGCATAAACAATTCAATCTCAACCTGCTTCTCTCTGGCAGAAAACAGCATGAGTTCGGACATGGATTTTACGAGGCTTGTCAAATCAATCTGTTTTTTATTAGCCTCTGGAAGTTTTACCAAATCGGCAAAATTGCGCATAAAAATGTTTAGGTTTTGGTTTCTGTCGATCGCTACCTGCAAAGCATTATTCAACAACTGGTCGCCTGCTATCGGCTCGTTTTGTTGATGTGTCAGCACCGAGTTCATGATAGAGTTTACGGGGCCTACTGTATTATTCACTTCATGGGCCATCATCCGAATTACTTTACTATATACATTCTTCTCAGCTTCAAAAATTTCGGCAGTTACTTCTCCTATCATCATAAAAACCCGTTCAAAGCCACGGTCTATAAACTTAGATTTCTGCACCTTATAAGAACGCAGTCCTCCAACCCTAACAATCGTTGCATCTCCTATCTGCAACGATTTTAACTGCGCCAAAAGCCCCGGGGAAGCACCGACGATCTCTTTTGCTTTCGGATTAATTTGTATCACTTCACCATCATAGCCCAAAACAACAATCCCTGTTGGTGAAGTTTGAATCAACTTCTCAAGAAAAAAATGCTGTTCCTGTTGTTTGGTACGCTCAGTCCTTAGCTCATCTATCATCCGGTTATAAACATCCACCAGTTCGTCGACTTCTTTTTGCCCCGTTGCCAAAAACTTAACGTTAAAGTCCTGATCCTTTATGGCATTAACTCCTTGTTTTAGAAAAACAAGAGGGTTGATAAGCTGTTTATACAAATTCAAAGAAATGACAATTGAAACAAGGATAATAGTTTCAGCTAAAATGAATAACAGTTTGTGAGATTCAAAAATAAAATAGCTCATCACCAGGCAAACCAGGTGAAGTGCTATCATAAAGATGATATATTTAGTCCTCAGTTTCATTAAAAGGGATTCGGTACTTTTCGAGTCTGCGGTAGAGTGCATTTCTTGTAATACCTAATGACGCTGCAGCTTTGGTAATCCTATTCTTATGAAAAGTCATCGCCTGTTTTACCATTTCCGCTTCCATCTGGTCGAGCGTAATAGTGCCAACCCCAGGTAATTTAATATGATTGTTTTTTAAAGGCGAAAGATGTATTTGTCCTTGAAAATCGTCTACACTCAGCTCATCTTTTTCGCTTATAAGTACGGTACGCTCTACTAAATTTTTAAGTTGCCTGATATTACCAGGCAGTTGTAAGTGTTGCAACCAACGCATTGCTGAAGGCGATACAGATAATTTTGGCCTGCTGTAAATTTCTTTAAGGTTGTTTATAAAGAAATTCACAAGCAACGGAATATCGTTCTCCCTTTCATTTAAGGCTGGCAGGTGAATCGTAACAAGATTTATTCTATACAATAAATCTTCTCTAAATGCCCCCATTTGAACCATCTCATGTAAGTTTTTATTGGTAGCGCACACTACTCTTACATCAACCGTCTTTGCCCGACTACTTCCCAACACCTCGTAAGTTCTATCTTGTAAAACCCTCAGTAATTTAACCTGGCTACTGGCCTCAAGATCTCCAATTTCGTCTAAAAATATAGTTCCTTTATGTGCGATCTCAAAACGCCCAACCCTGTCAAAACGGGCATCTGTGAAAGCACCACGAACATGCCCAAACATCTCACTTTCAAATAAGGAGGTAGAAATACCGCCTAAGTTTACCTTCACAAACGGCTTTCCACTTCTTGTACTATTTTCATGAATTGCCTCCGCAATTAACTCCTTTCCAGTACCACTTTCGCCAGTAATCAATACGGGGGCGTTGGTGGCCGCCACTCTTCCAATAACTTCTAAAATGTTCAATAAGCTTGCATCTTCCCCGATAATTTGCTGAAACCTATATTTTTTATCGAGCGCTGTCCTGTTTTTTGTAGTGTTTTTATTGCTGCCGTTCAATTGCAGCAAAGTGGCGATGGATTGCAGCACATAGTCGTTATTCCAGGGCTTGTTTATAAAATCACTAGCCCCCAATTTCATACCTTTTACGGCTAAATCTATGCTGGCCCAACCAGTAATTAAAATGACGGGCAAAATGCTATCATACGCCCTAAGCTGTTTGAGCAGGCTCATGCCTTCCTCTCCAGAAGTTTCAATAGAAAAATTCAGGTCCAACATAACAAGCTCAGGCTTTTGAGTTTGTACCTGCTCAAAAGCCTGAGCTGCATTACTGGCTGTAATCACTTCATATCCAGCCCCTTTTAGTAAAAGCGTTAGCGAGGTCCTTACGGCAATATCGTCATCTACAATTAGAATCATATACAAAATTAATGATAAGTATTATTCCTCATGCAATGCAATAGCGGGATGAATTACCGCTGCCTGTTTACCCGGATATAATGCGCAGGCAAATACCAGCAGGTAAATGAAGATTACGGCCAGTAGTATGGCAATAAGGTAAACACTTGAAGGCACGTTGAAGACGTTGAGCAGTGGAAACTGGACAGCAAAGAAACAACCCACGGCCAGCGATAAAGTTGCCAAAATTAAAGCTTCTTGTACCAATTGATAAGAAACACTATTCCCTCTTGCGCCAATAGCACGTCGTAACCCGATTTCTCCTTTCCTTTTGCTGATGTTATACCACATCACACCAAAGAGGCCCAAAGCCACATTGATGATTAAAAAGCCCGCTATGATGATAAAAATAATCATCGGGAGAGTCGTTACTTCATTTTTGGCGTCCCGCATTTCTGTAAGGTGTTCAATTCCAATGGCCGAGTTCTTAAAAGTACTTGTCATGAACTTGTATAACTCGCTCTCGAAAGCCGCACTTGCATTTTCGCTTACTTTGATCAAAATATTGTTAGCATTTCGTAAATCTGAAGTATCTGACACAGTGAACATTGCATTACCAGCCGGCCAATAGTCGCCATTGGCTTTAATGTCTTGCACTACCCCAATTACATTCATGCTGTTCTTATTCTCATAATCGCTAAGTAACTGACCAACCGCACTACCGTTGCCGAATATGGCAGTTTCTAAAGACTCATTGATAATGATACTTTTATTTTTTGTCACCCTATCATTTTCGCTAAACCACCTGCCTGCCAGGAGTTTTACATTCCAAACCTTTACATAGTCTTCCGCATCGGTATATAAATTAACCCAGTCATATCTCTTCCCGTCTTTATTTACCGAAGTACTCATATTGCTGTTTGAATATGGAAAACTAGCACCAGAAAAGGTCACCTCTTCAATCTGGGGCATTGCTCTAAGTGAATTCTTCAAACTGCGATAAAATATTTGTAGCGAGTCGGTATTCTTCGTCACACCATCATTATCATAGTTAACAGCCCAAACACGCCGATACTCAAATCCTAAAGGTTTCGTATAATTTTGATAGTAAAAGGTGAGGAAAGAAAATAAGGCAAAGATCACTAAGAACGAAACAAGGATTTCGGACAGCACCAGGAAGTTTTGCTTTCGTTTATTCCAGATCAGTTTAAATAAATGTTTTAACATGATAATTTCCTTTTAGGTTATTGTGCTTTTAAAGCTTTAACTACATTTAATCTAGACATGCGCCAGGCCGGATACACACCGGATAGCAATCCGAAAAACAAACAGGCGATGAAGCTATATAACAGCACAGAAAAATTTATTTTCAGATAGACATTTTCGATCAGCTGTAGATCATTAATATAATAAATGACAAATACCGAAAGAAGTAATCCAATCAGCCCCCCAAAAAAGGTTAATATCATATTTTCTACAATGAACTGATAAACCAGTGTTTTAGATGAAGCCCCGAAAGCCTTCCGAACTCCGATTTCGGATGAGCGCTCTAAAATACGGGTGATGTTGATGTTTACTAAGTTGATGGTTGGCAACAATAAAAAAAGGAGTAAGAAAAGACTAACTATCCCGATTACGGCCGAAGTTCCTGAATCTTTTGCGTCACCAGCTAGCCTCCTGGTTACACTGGTAAAATACGGATCAGCGTGACTATATATCGCGTCAAACTCTTTCGCTGCGATTGGAATTTTTTTCATCATCTGATCAAATTCTTTTTTCAGCTTAGGTACCTCTGCCTTTGTTTTCGCCAGCAGTACTGCATTAAAGCCGCCCATTAGTTCAGGCTTGTTGTAGTCGTCTTTTGCTACGGTATATGGCAAATACATATCCCCGGCAAGCCCCGGAAGTGTTTTTGGAACATTATCAACGACGCCTATTACGCGGTAGTTTATATTATCAGCAGAAATGTATTTACCAACAACCTTTGGCTCATCTCCGAAATACGCTTGTTTCGTTTTAATTGATATTACTGCAACATACTCGGCGTTGTCAATTTGACCTTGGGTATAGGGCTTTCCTTCTAAAAAATGGTATTCCAATACTCTCCAATAATCAGCATTTGTATGTTTATAGTCAATTACAATTTTCTGGTTATTCACATAGGCATTAGATGACCTGGCGTTTGATGAAATCGCCATCATTTCCATATTTTTTAGCCGGGACACATAGTGCTCTAAAAAATAAAATGAAACACCAGACCTGTTTAACCATCCCTGTTTAGAGTTCGACATTTCCATAGTGGTCACATACAACGACCTAACTCTTTTATAATCCGGATAATCCGGGCTGATCACTTTATCGAGAAAGGCAACACCTATCATCAGTATCGTCAAGGTAAAACTGATCCCGAACAAACTAATAAACGTGAAGAATTTTCTTCGTTTCAATACCGCAATAGCGATTTTAAAATAATTTTTTAACATAAGCTGCTTATTGAACTTGTGAACCATCAAATAGGCGAACCAATCGATGTGTTTTGTTCGCCATGTTTTCGTCGTGCGTTACCATTACAATGGTGGTCCCTTCATTTTTATTTAAACTGATCAGGATTTCCATAATTTCATTACCCATGGCGCTGTCCAGATTACCAGTAGGTTCATCTGCCAATATAATTTGCGGATTCCCTACAATTGCTCTAGCGATTGCAACACGTTGTCGTTGTCCGCCAGACAACTGACTTGGGAAATGCCTTAAACGGTTGCTCAGTCCAACTTTTTCCAACGCAGCTGTAGCCGATTGTTTACGTTCTTTGCTGGTCGAATTGCGGTATAAGAGTGGCAATTCTACATTGTCCAACACCCGCAAATCATTTATCAGATGATAACTCTGAAAAATGAAGCCTAATTTTTCATTTCTAAACTTCGCCATTTGTTTATCTGAAAACTGGCTAACATCCTGATCGCCGATGCTAATACTACCTTTAGAAGGCTCGTCTAATAAGCCCATTATGTTAAGCAAGGTGCTTTTCCCACAGCCTGAAGGCCCCATAATAGAAAGGAATTCACCTTTAGCAATAGTCAGGTTAATACTATTTATTGCCAGGGTTTCAATAGTGTCCGTGCAGTACACTTTTTCAATGTTTTGTAACCGTATCATTTGGTGTATTTTAAAAAAGAGTTTATAAATAGGCTATTTTTTTATTTTGTTCAAAATCATATAATGACAAATAGCGAAGTTGATAATAAGCCGCCCAAAAATCTCTAAGCGATGAAACATAATCCCGTTTTGCCCGGTCATTTTCCTGGAAGGCAATGCTTAAATCGGTAATACTCAAATTACCAAGCACATACCGCTCGCTGGCAATTTTATACTTTTCGGCAGCAATTTTTTCAGCAGCATCGGTAAGCAAAATCTGCTCTTTCATCATATTAAACAAGGTTACCTGTGTTACGATTTGTTGTTTAAATGTTTGTTTATCCTGTTCAACGGTATAGGTTATAAACTGCTCGTTTGCCAATGCCGTTTTCATTCTCGATTTAGACCTTCCCCAATCCAGTATGGGAATTGATAATTGGAGCTCTATTGCCTGCTGATTTTTGGGAGAACGATAAACATCGAAAATACTTGTGCTCGTATTCGAATATCCTACATTTGCTCTCAAAGTGGCAGTAAGACCATTCTCCCCTTTAGCTTTTGCGACATCTCTTCGGGCTTCCGCCAATCGGCGTACAAATGCTATTGCATCTGACCTGTTTTCAAAAGCTTCTGCTAATACCCTTTCAGCGGCAACTGTCATTTGCGGAACAACACCAGGCATATTAAGCTTAATTTTCTCCTCTCCACCAATGCCGGCATAGCTCCGAAGATTTAAAGTCGCAATTTCTACATCGCGATTTGCTGTACCTACAGCTTTTTTCGCATTTAACACTTCTAACTGTAACTGGAGAATTTCGTTTTTTGAAATCTTACCTAACTCAAATTTTGTATCCGCAATGGTTAATATACGCTGGGTATTATGAAGGTTCGTTTCGGCAATGGACAAGTTTACCTGCGCCAGTAAAAGGTCAAAAAAATACTCGGTAACTGTAATGGCAATTTTTTCCTGTGTTTCTATATAGGCTTGCTTACTCTCGTTAAATTTTAATGGCTCAATTTTCTTGTTCCATTTTAAACCATTAAACTGTAATAAAGGTTGCGTATAGCCAATTCCATAAGGCATTCCATTGTATAGCACATTATGCCGATCAAAATCGTTAAACCTTTGCAATTGGGTGGTACCATAAATAGTGCCTCCGGTTGCAGCAATACTTTGACTAAAATTAAGTGTAAGCGAGGAATTGTCATTGTGTACTGGCTGAAATAGAATAGTTCCATTAGGCTGCTGTACTTGTGTATAGGTTTTCGTGTAACCTGGTAAAATTCCCTGCAATGACAATTGTGGCTGGTAATTAGCCCTGAAAGTTCTCCATTCCCAATATTTGGTTTCTTTAACTGTAGTTGCTTGTTTTGCGGCTATGGAGTTCGTTTTTGCCATTGCAACAACTTGACTTAACGACAATGTCAGGGTGTCCTCCGAAGCAGTATAAGCGCTTATCCCTGTTATCATCGCTACGACAAAAATTAAAATTCTCTTCTTCATATGCCTAGTTTCCAATGGTGATCGTTTTAACATTCTTATAGGAAGCCATATCAGAAGTAATGACTTCATCACCTTCTTCCAGTCCGCTGACTATCTCTATATAATCAAAATTACTCAGGCCTGTTTTCACAGTTCTACGTTCGGCAATTCCATTTTTGATGACAAATACCTCTTGTAAGTCTGACCCATTGAAAGCTGGCCCGTTAGCGATACGTAAAACGTGGTTTCGAGTGTCGGTAATTAAAAACACATCTACCTTTTGATTCGGCCTTAAAGCGGCATTGCTTTTATCGTTCAATTGGATATCAAAAGAAATAATGCCGTTGTTTACTGCAGGTGAAATGTTAACGATTGTTCCCCTAAGCAACTTATCACCAACCCGAATAATAGCAGCCATTTGGTTGTTAACTTTTTCCAGCATATTATCAGACATGCTACCGGCAACCTTGAAACCGGTTAAATCTGCAATTCGGACTAATGCTTCACCTTCGTTGATGCTTGCACCAATATTTTTGTTTACCCAGGTAATTACACCTTGCCGGGTAGCAACTACTTCGGCTAAATCAAGTTTCCGTTTTAATGCGTCTAAATCGCTTCGTTGTATTGCCAGAGAAATTTCCGCTTCCCTAATTTCAATTTTCATCGTTTGTTGCTTGCTTCTGATTTCATTCTCCAATTGCAATTTCTCCAGCTCTGCAACTTTTAAATCGAGCTGGGCACGTTCTACATCTTCTTTGGTACCACCTCCTGCATCAAGCAATCTCTTAGCGGAAGAAACGGCATCTTTTAAATTGCTAATGCGCAACTGTTTGATGGAATTATTGGATTTAATATCAAAAAAGCTTTTCTCAAGGTCAAGTTTTAACTTACGGATTTCATTTTCCTTAGATTCCATCTGGAAACGAAGTTTCTCATAGGCTGTGTGTGTGATTGATTTATCCAAAGTAAGGATCGATTGACCTTTGTTTACTTTGCTGCCTGCATCCATTAATACGTCCTTAATAGATGCACTAATTGGGCTGGCAATAATTTCTTCAAACTCTGGCAATACTTCGCCTGTAGCATTGATCGTGTTTTCAATGATGCCTGTTTCCACTTTCGCAGTGGTAAAATCTGCCGTAGTTAATGAAGGCTTAAAATAATAACGAATTAACCACGCTGTGGCGATGAGCATTGCAATCACTACACAGCCAATCAGTATCCGTTTCCGCTTTTTTCGGTTAATAACCTTTTCTTCAATCAGTGTATCCATTTAACAATTTTATTGCTTTCGTAATTACAAGCACAATGCCACGGTTAATAGATTGATTTATAATTAATTACAACATATTTAAAGATAAAAAATGCCCGTTATCGAACATTTTGTTTGCTAGCGGGCATTGGAGTATAGTACTGTAGTACCTAAAACATTGTATTTCCTCTGAGCTATCTATCGAGCAATCTGATCAGCAATGAAACAGGTAACACTTTAAAGAAATGGTCCCCTGCGAATAAAAAAAGAAAGTTCCGGAGTCGCAATTCCAGTCAGTGCATTACTACAATTAAAAAAAGCCCACCACGAAAGCGAGCTTGGCATGCGATATGAATCAAAAAAACTCTCTGTGGGAGAAACATTAGCTTTTGTTACATTTTAGCGAGTACTGGGCTAAGTGATTTAATGTGCATGAGTGCTTGCGGTCAGACCTGGTGTACTTTAATAGGCAGTTCAACTTGACTATAGGTATGAAGTACACCTAGATACCTATTGAATTTCGAGCAGGTAAAATTCAGTTCCCAATAGTATCCACAAAAGCCCTTAATCGAACTACCTTGTATGGTTCCCGACTATTTGTTTCCAGGATAATGGATTTATAAACACTATCAACGTCTTCATTTGGCAGATAAAGGACATTGACAGTCGATGAATCACCGGAAAGTAGCTTTGTTTTCCCTATTTCTATATTTGTGCATCCACAACCGCCACCATATTTTAAGACTTTCAATGTGTCAGCTCCTTTGTTATAAATTTTGAAACTAAAGTGTATTGAATCACTACTATGTACCCTGCCCAGATCAAAAATATCCTTCTCCGTTTCAATAACGGGCAACCCCTCCGAACCAGAAGGCCTGCAGCCGCCACTCATGAAGGATATATACAAAGCCAGCATTAAGTAGTTAATTTTCATTTAATATATTTTTTAGGTATATCTTTCCTGTCGCCAAAACTAATTTCTCTTTTTTGTGCCTTGCTATTCAAGAGCGTACTACATAATAAAATAGCGTGCGATTCTTTCACAGTTATTTTTTGTCGGATATTACAAATGCCATCACGGGCGGATGAATATCCATAAGAGTCATACTATTAAAAGAGTACCCGAAAGTAAAATCTTCATTTCCAGTATCAAGCGCCGAAAATAAGAGCCAGTTAAAAAGGAAGGCATTTAAAACATGAAATCAGGCATGTTGATGATCCAACCACCCGATCCAACAATCCACATGGTAGTAGATAACAGTTCCGTTGGTATGGTAAATCCCAGAATATACTCCCTGCTATTAAAATAGTTTACAACAAAAATGTCGGCAAAAAAATCAACCATGATCAAAGGCAGTTGTATCAGTAGCACGTTCCGTGTTTTATTAGTAAGGCCAGATAAAATAATTATAGCTGTGCTATAATTATAGAGCAAAGGGTATTAACAAGTTTTCCATGTTTAACAAACACCCGTGAAAGTCTCTTTACATTTACCATCACATTTTTCGGTCCAAAACCATCCGCATCCGTCTTCCTTGGGCGTGCAGCCCCCAGCATTACATTTATATGTAACTGCACACAACGGGCCTATATTGTAATTATACTTGCTACAAAAATCTGACGAAGTGTTACACTCGCACACAACAGGTGGCAACCGTAAAGCACCCGATGCTAACTGGTTATCCTTATCATCAGTGTTTTCAAAACCTTCCGTCCCCAATAGGTCGTTAAATGTAGCGGCTTTAAGACGTGCAGAAAAAGCAGTTGTAACTCTAAATTTCCACACCTCAAAAAGGTCACTTGCCAAAGCAGCATCATTTTCAAAAAAAGCGGGAGTTAAAAAGACAAAAGATTCTTTTATTAGTGCCGCCTGTTCGTCTGAATAACTATTTACACTTAAGTTTCTAGAAAGATAGGCTTTCCACAACACCGCTTTTTCTGTGCCGGTTAAAAATCTAAACGCTATTTTTCGATCTTCCTTGCTGTTTAAAGATAAGATGGCGTTTAGTTTATTTACGGAACTAGCGGAGACGTTATCGTCTTTATCCCTTTTCGAACAAGAGGAAGTGACTAGAATGCAGACGGATAAGCAGAAAAGCAACAAGATGCTTTTTAAGTTCGTAGGCATATGGCTTAAGGTTTTGTTAAATAAATCTACAAAAATATATTTATAAGTAAAATAATATTTTCAAAACCTAATTTTTAAGCAAAACCTCTGCCTTCCCTAATAATCTCCCACTTGGTTTACTGATCTGAGAGCAATTGCCAATAAAGTCAGCAGGTTTCATTTACCTTGCAACCTGGCAATTACCGTATTTTGATCGTCGTTTAGAAAAAGAGACGTGCCTGTAAGTTTGTAGGTTTTTGTTTTCTGAAGGGCTTCTATAAAACGGTGCTCTATATCGAGATTGGGACAAACCATTTGCGTGGCGCTAATTTCAGAAATCTTAATGCTGTCAGTCGCACTAATATGAACATTTGCACCAAACCCGTTGCATCCAAGATTTCCTTTCGTGCTAACAAAATTATCAAATTTCAGATAGGGGTATTTCGGGAAAGTCGTGTCTAATACAATGCCAGTACCATTAAGTTCAACTAACCTCCATTCTCTATTTAAAAGGTCATTGGGTACGGAGGTGATTTCTACTGCCTTTTCTTCAGGAGTAGTTTCAGATGGCTTTTTGCTACCAGTATTGTTACAAGCCGCCATTGCAAACGTCACGGCAAGGAGTAAAAGTGCTTTGTACATTTTATTAATTTCTATTAGCAACATTAATTTACAGCTTCTTTTTCGATTATTGTCAGCTTCCAGACGCCATGCAAGGTCTTTTGGTTGCATTCTCCTTCCAAAAACACAGTTACAGGAAAATCGCCCCCCTTTTCTTTCAACTTGTTTTACCAGTTAGAAAGTAAATTCATACTTTTAAATTTTTCACAGGATAAGGTAAAGTGGGTATGCCCACTGGTTCCCTTTGTTTTTACAAAGGGATTTTTTATAACCCGGATAATTCAACCGCTGCTACGATCAACATTTTCAATACTATTATGAATGATCGACGTAAGAAGAACTACTTAGAACTAAAATTTATGCAACGTATATGCATATCCGTTGTATTTTTGTTAATAACCAACGCTATACTTATGGCAAGCATTTTAGCAGTATTCAAACGCAGCACATTTATACAAGCAGTGCAACCGCATTTTTCTTCTCATGGAATCGAATTGACATTTTTATCCAACAATCCAGAAGACGCAATAATTCGCTACAAATCACTACAACCGGATGTGGTACTTATGGATGCGAACTGGCCTTCTCCGCTTTACCAGCTATCAGGGCATGCGTTAGTCAAAACCCTGCTGGATTGCAACCCTGCAGCACGTATCATCGCAACAACCAGCGTGCATGAACCCGAGTTGTTAGCTTCGTTGAAAAGTATAGGCGTGAAAGGCTATTTCACAAAAATTGGAAAAGACGTCTTGAAAAATATTATCGTTTGTATTAAGACTGTACACGCAGGAGGGGAATATTACTACCTCGGATAGAGGTATGTATACTATCGCAAGAAGCACCATCGACCACCAGTTTCAAAACTATAAAAAGTTGATATTACCTAGCATCCGGCTTTTGAGGCCCAACAACGTACTATCGTTGTGCTGCAATCGATACATTTGAATTATTTATAGGTTATCAAGATCATACTCTGGCATTAATGTTGTATTAGAGTGAAAACGAACTCCGATACTATGGGGTTAACCAAAACCAGATAGCGACAATCTCTTTACTGTTCGACTAATAATGCAGGAAACAAATTCCCTACGACATCGTATTTAAACGTTTCCCCGAAGAATAAAGTATATTGAACGATAAACACCAAAGTGCACAACCATGGCTAATCCGTATCAAACTTTTCCTATTTTACCCGCATTACAACACTGGGTGGAATCCATAACTATTATGGACTGTGATTTTTCTATCTCACCTCTTTTGTCTGTTTATAAATACCCATGGTCAGTAACAAACCAAATATACTTTTCTCTCAACGAAGAACCATGTTGGGTAAAATCCGGTGAACAAGCTGATTTTGCAAAATACCCGCCCAATCTAATAGGTGGGCCGAGATTGACAAATTATACAGTGAATTTGGGACGTCACAGGCGAGTGATAGGAATCAACTTCCGGCACGGAGTGCTCCAACGACTTCTTGGCCTGCCTATGCATGAAATCGTCAACAATGAACTGGATGCCTCGTTGATATGGCCAAAAGATATGAGAGAATTATCGGACAAACTGAAAAACGCTAAAAACAGCCATATCCACCTGCAAATCGTACAGGATTTTCTTCTAAAAAAGTTTAAGGAGATCGGATCAGACACGGCATTCGACTTAGCGATAGCGGAACTAATAAAATACAATGGCAATATTACAATTGAAAAAATCGCCCGCTATGCACATCTCAGCCTGCGACAATTTGAACGGCGCTGTTTACAAAGCCTGGGCGTATCTCCCAAATTATTTGCCAAGTTAACACGATTCAATAAGGCACATGTCCGAAAAGAAATAGAACCAAAACTTTCGTGGACACAAATTGCCTATGAATATGGTTACGCAGATCAAATGCACCTGATTAAAGATTTTAAGCGCTTTTCGGGTTATAAACCTTCGGAATTAGATGCCCAGCTTTCTCAGTCCATTAAAATAGCTGCTGCATTGAACGGAAAAATATAAAATGTCGCGTTTAATCTATGCCGGGGCTTACACTGTATCTATTTTCGTAGTCAATATTTCTTGTTATGAACTCCAAAAATTTGTTATTCAATAACTTATTAGTGATTCATCCTGAAATAAAATATTTAACCTAAAAAACGACGCAATGAATTTCTTAAAAAAAAACTTAACCCTGCTTTGGGCGGCGGTCTTAGTACTCAACGCCTGCAGTAAGAAAAACGAGGATTTGTCACTACCTCCTGTTATCCAGCCCGAAAGTAAAGCTTATCTTAAATTAGAAAATGCAGATGAGCTGAATACCCTTATTGACGAAGTAGCAAAAATGTCTGATGTAGATTATCAAAAATGGAAAAGTTCAGTGGGACTGACTCGGACACTCTACGATCGTTTTGTAGCAGCTGAAGTGAAGTTATTAGAACAAAATACTGCACAAGTTTCTATAGCCGATAGCACCTTTTTTTACACGTACGAGGGACAGTTAAGGAGTAAAAATGGTTTACTACTGGACAAGGTACTGAACGAAACCGGCGTAATTGGAGTTGGAAATATGGTCATTCGTTATGAAAACGGCAATGTCTATTTCGTAAGCGATATTGAGAACACCGAAAGTATCGCATTGTTGATTAACAAAAATATTACTGCAACTGCTTTTGATAACAAAAACGGCATTTTAAGTGCTGTAGGGATGCCAGAGTCGGGAAATGCACAACACCAGAATGAATCAACCATAAACGCAACCGACCTTTATATAACACTTTCTTCTTCCGGCCAGCAGTCTTTTAACTATGTCGTGTATTCCAGGCGCCATGATGGTGGATTGGGAGGTAAAAGGCGCCATTGGATTGATTTAAACGAAAACTATACGATTATCCCGATAGCGGTAAGCGGCTCGCACGTTACCTGGAGCGTTACCTATAGATTTTACATGCAATTTACACAACAGAAAAAGGTTCTTTTCAGTTGGAATGTGTATCCATCAAAAAGCTTTGGCCATTTCTTCTTCAAAGTAAACATGCCTGACTGGAGTTATTATCCCGGAGGTATAACAGGAGTACAATATGGTTTATCATGGGAAAACCATCACAAGGTTACTTCTTATGGAGCTGCCTATACTCCCGCGTTATCAGAAACTACCTTTGAAGGAGTACCTGGTTATTTTGTCAACTATGAAACAGTTAGCGCCACTCACCCAACCTATACTATATATAGAAGCGATGCGTCGCAAAGTGTACCAACCAGTGGTAATTTGGGGAGCCCTATCGTGTTAAAAAGAACCCAAATGGGTTTACGCGTCCTGTCATCAGTATTCGATGTAGGAGAAAATTATATTGATCATTATTCACATTAATCCAGTTATTACGCTGTAAGCCACTATATGTAGAAGTAGCTTACACTCTCAATTGATCAACCAGCGCAGGAAGTCTTCAGGATTAATAAAAGTAGCTTCTACTTTTGTCACAATAAGTTAACAAATATAAAAGCACCTTAATAAAAACGATCTGACACTAGAATGCCCGGATAACCGGGCATTCTTTTCATGACTGAATGTTATACTTAAATTGTTGTGTCCTCAATAGTTGCCGTTGGCGCATTGTTTTTTACTGAAGTAATACCATTATCCCTCGCTGCTGCACTCTCATACATTTCACTGGAGCCAATGATTTGTCCATTCGTGGCTTTCAGATTAAAATAGAATTTTCCGTTAGTTGAGATCTTACGGTCATATTTGCCGTCGTCCTGCGAATTTTTACGAACGGATTCAATGCCGTTTTCACAGTTTGTTTTTGTGGAATAGCCTTCACTTGACAGTATTGTTTGTCCATTACCAGCTTTAAGATTGAATTGAAACTCTCCGTTTGTTCTTTTGGTGATTGTGAATTTTCCCATAGTTTTTATTTGAAAGATAGAGAAATATCGTAATAAAAATGCTATGGCGTTGTAAAGTAGAGTAATCTTTTATGAAAGGATAATTTACAGACGTATTTCGGAAGAAATTCTCACTTTTATTACATAGGAGTTCAAAACATATGATTGTCCCGATGCAGCTTACTGCCGTTGTTTTTCTTTTAAAAAGTCACAACATACAAGGATTGTCGAAGAGGGTAATTGTTTTATTGTAAAAAGACCAGTTAGAAATAACCGGGCGTCACGAACCTAAGGACCAAGTCCTTGAACCGGTACAAAAATAAGTTAAGATTAAATTCAGAACTGAATGAAACGAAACTATTTGTAAATCATTGATTTTCAATTACATAATAATTACAACATTGTAGTCATCTTGCTAAGACATCTATAGAAAAATCAATACTTTGTTAGGAAATTACTTTCCTGAATGTAAGATTTATCCTTGCTTTCATGGGAGCAGTTGATTTTGCGATCCGATGTTCCCAACCCTTTTGCAGTTCACCCTTCATCAACAACAATGAACCATGTTCTAAGCATATGGAATACTGTTGCCGGTGATCTGCTTTGCTACGGAACTCAAAGTTTCTTTCCTGCCCGATACTTAACGAGGCAATGTCTGTTTTTACACCTGGTATGGTATCTTTATCGGCATGCCAGGCTACTGAATCATTTCCGTCCCGGTAATAATTTAAGAGTACGCCTTGAAATAAGACTCCAGTAAAATCTTCGACACGCTTTTTCAAATCATATAGCTCAGGCAACCAAGGTAAAGCCTCCCGTTTACCCTCGTCGCGCTGTCGCTTGTCACCATACCAGGCAGATAAACGAGGTGTGACCACTTCTTTATCATACATGATTACAGTATGCTGTTGCCAGGGAACGGTTTTCAATAACAGGTGTAGTAATTGATCGCCTTCCTTTCGGCTTAGGAAGCCTGGAGTATAGGTAAGTAGCTCTTCGGGTAAAACAAGCTGCTGTATATCGTCGAATAATTTTTGTTGCATACGGATTTATTTAAAGTCTCTTGATGGAAATAAGGTACCCTGTATGACCTTTTTTGTTACATTATTCCTGTTATCGGCATCGTGCAGTTTGCCGTCCTTTTCATCTGCACGGCAAAGTGCCAAAACCTGCGGATCTTCCTTGCCGGAAGGAATTAGCTTTCTGAGGAAAACGGAGAGGTTAAAACACTCGTGTACCACTACGTGTATCACATCTCCTTCACGTTGCACTTTGCCCGCTACTCCCAGCAGTTTTGATTGTAAAATTTCTTTGCGATAATGATCGAAGAACTGTTGAAATACGACGAGGTTGGCACTACCGGTTTCATCTTCAATCGTAATAAAGCAAATACCGCTGGCAGTGCCCGGGCGTTGACGCACGAGTACCAATCCCGCTATCATTACCGGAGCACCGTCCGGCAACCCAATGAGATCAGCGGCCGATACAATCTTCCGGCTTTTTAGTTCTGCTCTTACAAAACTGACGGGATGTGCTTTGAGGGAAAGAGAAATACTGCTATAATCCTGTACCACATGCTCCCCTGCGGTCATTTCAGGCAACGACACCTGATGTTCTATTGAGTTCTCAGAGGGTTGTCCCTGAAATATTCCCGTTGGGTGATCAGCAAGCGAACTGATCTCCCAAAGTGCCCGCCGCCTGTCCAGCCCAATGGAACGAAACGCATCTGCATCCGCCAGCTTTTCCAGGGAAGCGATTGAAATACCTGCATCCAGTAATTCATTAATGGTCCTGAATGGAGTCTTTCGGTTAGCCGTCAGCGTTATTATATCTGCTTCCCGCAACCCCTTTACCTGCCGGAAGCCTAAACGCAAGGCACAATACTGGCCATCCTTTTCTTCCAGTGTATGATCCCACTCGGAATGATTAATATCTACGGGTCGCACGTTCACAGCATGTTTCTGTGCATCTTTTACAATCTGGGCAGGGGCATAGAAGCCCATGGGTTGACTATTGAGCAAGCCTGCTGCAAACACATCAGGGTAATGACATTTGAGCCAACTGGATATATATACCAACAGTGCAAAGCTCACTGCATGGCTTTCAGGGAACCCATAAGACCCAAAGCCTTCAAGTTGTTTAAAAACTCTTTCTGCATATTCAAGTGTGTAGCCATTCTTTAGCATGCCTTGCGTCAGTTTATCATGGAACTGTTTTACCATTCCCTGCGCCTTGAAAGTTGCCATGCTCCGGCGCAACGCATCGGCTTCGGTTGGTGTAAAACCCGCAGCAACAATAGCAATCTCCATTGCCTGTTCCTGAAAAAGGGGAACGCCGAAGGTTCTTCCTAAAATTTCTTTTAAGGCATCGGATGGATACTCTACTTTTTCCTGTCCGTTCCGACGTCTGAGATAAGGATGCACCATATCGCCCTGTATTGGCCCGGGTCGCACGATTGCCACTTCTATCACCAGGTCATAAAAACACCGGGGCCTTAACCGCGGCAACATGGACATCTGCGCCCTGCTTTCAATCTGGAAAACACCAATCGTATCAGCCTGGCAGATCATGTCATATACTTTCGGGTCATCCTGCGGAACACTGGCAAGTGTCAGGGGCCGCTTATGATGCTGTTTGGCAAGGTCAAAACATTTGCGGATACAGGTGAGCATGCCGAGGGCGAGCACATCAATTTTTAAAAGCCCGAGTGCATCAATATCATCTTTGTTCCATTCGATATTGGTTCTATCTTTCATCCGTGCATTGAGTATGGGACACAAATAAGATAGTTTGTTCTGCGTGATCACAAATCCGCCGGTATGCTGTCCTAATTGCCGGGGAAAACCAATGTATTGAGTAGTCAGTTCCAATACTTTTTTAAGATGCGGGTCGCTGGGATTCAACCCTGCTTCACGGATGCGTTCTTCATATACTCCTTCTCCATGGGTGCCGCTACAACCGGCGAGCACATCAATCATGTCAACGGATAATCCCATAGCTTTAGCCACATCTCTGATAGCACCTTTGTAATGCACCTGTGTCACGGTAGCGACAATGCCTGAACGATCCCGTCCAAACTTTCCATAGATATATTGCATCACTTCTTCCCTGCGTTCATGCTCAAAGTCTACATCCACGTCAGGTGGTTCATCCCGCGCATCCGACATAAAACGGGCAAACAATAATTTGAACTTGGACGGGTCAACGGAAGTAATACCCAGGCAGTAACAGATTACCGAATTAGCCGCCGAGCCACGCCCCTGGCATAAAATATTCTTACTCCGGGCAAACTGCACAAAATCGTGCACCGTCAGAAAATAAGCAGCATAGTTTTTACGGCTAATGAATTCCAGTTCAAATTCAATGGACGTCCTGATCTTTTCAGGAATCGCTTCTCCAAACTTTTCATTCGCGCCTTGCCATACAAAATGTGCCAGCTGCTCATCAGGTGTTCTTCCTTCGGTGGTAATTTCCTGCGGGTAAACATATTTGAGTTCATCGAGTGAAAAGGTACAAGCCTTCACAATCTCCTGGGTACTTGCAATGGCGCCAGCATACTGCCGGAACAAGCGTAACATTTCTTTTCCGGGTTTTAAAAACCGTTCTGCATTCTGGCATAACAAATAACCGGCGTTGTAAATGGTTTTCTTTTCGCGAATACAGGTGAGGATGTCTTGCAACTGCCTGCGGTTGGTATCATGATAGTGAACATCATTGGTTGCCAGTAAAGGAATGTCGTAACGCTCGGAAAGTTCTGCGAGACGGTAGAGCTTTTTAATATCATCCCCCTGGTAACTGCGGGTAGCGGTTAAATATATTTGCCCGTGTAAGTTTTCCTGGTATTCCAGCAATGCCCGTTTAAAAGACTCATCATAATCGAAGTCTGCATTGAGTCTGGACGGCGGCACTACGGCAAATAAAATTCCTTGTTTCTGCGCATAAACGTCTTTTTTATACAGCTCACACTGTCCTTTTTCCGTACGCAGATTTCCTGTTGTCAATAAATGAGATAATCGGGAGTAAGCGTCCAGGTTGGTAGGATAGGCCAGCAGCGAAGGACCATCTTTTAAATCCAGGCAACAACCAACAATAATGCGTATACCCGAAGCCTTGGCAGCGGTGTGGGCGCGTACCACGCCGGCAAGTGTATTGTGATCGGTGATCGCAATCTCCCTATACCCAAGCGCAGCCGCATGCGATACCATCTCCTCGGGATGGGAACCACCTCTAAGGAAACTAAAGTTCGTTGTAACCTGTAATTCTGTATAACGCATGCCCATTGTTATATTTTAAGCAAAGTATCCATGTAAAAACCACTGGTGAGGTTTATCACCTGTATAATGTCCCAGCCTGAATATCCAGTACCGTGCACCGATTTCGTCTTCCACTATATAATAATCCCTATGCTCCCCTTCGCTGATCCACCATTCAGCTTCTATTCGCTCCGGGCCATCTGCCTTTTTGATGGTGTGCAGCTTTCCTTTATGGCGAAAATGCATGGGTGGGTAATCTGGTATAGGTGCTGCTACTTCTATTGGTTCTGGAATTTTCAACAGTCGTACGGGACGTGGGCGGTCTGGCTGCCACTCTCCAAGAGGTTGTTCTGTTAATCCAATCGCTTCTTTGAAAGATCGCTCTGGCCAGTAGTGTTCGTCAGGCAGGTATCGGTGTACAATACCTTGCCCTAACTTCCCGGTCAATTGATCCAGGAATTCCGACAGCCGGTTATCGGCTAAACTGCTATGATGCCATAATGCTTCCTGTGAGGGTCGGATTTTTTCGACGCCAGGTGCTTCTAATATAAAAATCTCTATACCCAGTGCCGGTTCGATCTGTTCTATTTTGAGTTCAAATAATTTAAACAGATGCATTGCATCCCTCGAAGGCAGATGCGTACCGATCTCAATTTGTTGCAGTTCACCATCAATCCGCCAGGCTTTTAATACAGCTTTACGCAAGCCTTTACCCTCGCTCATCAACCGCTTGCAAAAGTTATCCAATAGTTGCTTCAGCGCTATCTCAATACCCGTCCTGGTAACAACCGGTTCCAGGCAAGGCAATCGCTCCTCATAAGGCTCAACAGGCTGCAAGGGCATTATTGGCTCCTCTTTCCAACCGATGGCCTGATCCATACGGTTGAGCAACTCCACTCCAAACCGACGCCGCAAGACGGAACGATTCATGTCGATAAAATGTCCAATCGTATAAAGTCCCAATTTTTGCAGGCGATCTCCTACAGTCTCTTCCACCCGGAGCGCCGCTGGAGGTAAGGATAATATTGCTGATCTTTCATCCCCGGGCGGTACTATTATTATTTGTTGTTTGCTATATCTTGAAAGCGCCCAGGCAGTCCCAACCGTACCCGCCATAGCCATGCGTGTTGTAAAACCAAATGCTTGCAAGCGATCCCGTATCGTTTCTACATATTTTATTTCTGTTCCCCACAGATGTGCGCATCCACTTGCATCGAGTACTAATCCATCCGGCAGATCGGTGGCTACGGTGGGGGTATACCGAATGCACCAGTGACCTAAGCGATGCAGGAGTCGAATCGGAAGTTGAGGATCGTCATCCAGTACCTCTATGTTTGCTACCAATGCCCTGGCATCGGCAACGGCCATGCCGGTATGCACGCCTTGTTTTTGGAGACCAGGTCCCACCGCTGTAATCCGCATCCGGCCATGATCCGGTGCAGCGACAACAAAAGGAATACCTTTTAAATGACAATGACGGCGAAGCATCCCTTCCGAAACCAGGTTCGGAAACCATATGGCAATAAACCGGCTACCCATGTTAACTGATTTTTCGTAAAGGAGTAGTGTTTATCGCAATGCTGGTATCAGTTAATGGGCGGAAAGCATGGTCCTTCCAAGCAAGTTGCCAGGAGCCGGGCTTGCCTCCTTTTATCTTCAGGAGGTCTACCTGCCAACAAGGAACACCTACACCCGGCAAGCTGCCTGGGTAATAACTGGCTATGGGTTTGATTTGCCAGCGACTCACGCAGGCAGTTGCAGTAAGGTTCCTGGGTTTTTGGCGCAGGATAAAACCAGTCACGCCGCTTTTTTCAACAGCCAGTTGTAATCTGCGCGAAACAGTAAAGTCAAGGTCAGATAGTTCACTCACCACGCCAGCAATCCCCGCCACTTGCAGGGCTGCTTCAGTCGCCCAGCAGATGTCCTTGTCTCGTTTTAAATGGATAAATAATATTCGGTGCGGCTCCAGCCCAAAAGCCGTAAACCCTGGCGGAAACAAATGATCTTGCCGGCTGATCCACACGCATGCTCCACTGCCTTGCATCAATCCATTTAAAATACCAGCAATAAAACCAGTCGCCGCCGCCGTATCCGCAGGAGTGACACTGAGCCACTCGTGCACAGCTCCGGTGGGAAACTCTTTATGTGGGAAAGCCTCCAGCACGGGTCCCAGCTTGACTTTTTCGTTTAGCTGCGCCGTCACCGGTCGCTGACCCTGCATAAGTAAAATATCCTGCCGCAGGCGCTCCATCATATCTTTTTGTACCGCATCCACGATACAAATATAATACTAAATATTTTAGCAAACAGTAGCGTAAAAATTGTCCCCTAGACTACAATGAGAAAGACATACTTTTTAGAGAAATACTTTCACTTAACTTATAAAGAATTAATAATCAAGATTCAGCAAATTCTCGAAGTCAGGAAGCTATTTATCACTCGAATCAAATATTGCAAAATTTGATAGAATTAGTAATAACATCAATCTGTTCAAATAAGACAAAAAATCCAGAAGTTTATATCATGTGTTTGATTTCGGGAGATAACACGATTAGCAGAATACATCTTCTCACTTTAAGCATTTTTTATGTATTTCCTTTTTTTTTCGATCTCTACAATCCAGAGAAATAATCTCAACGCAGATGTAAACTGACGGAAGATTATAGCGATGGCTTATCCTTTTTAGTAAAAGCCGGAGGAAAAACCCTGTTCCTTTTTAAGGGTTTTTCCTTTTATTTTTTAAAAAAATTGGAGTTTACTTTTGTTACAACGTCTTCCGACTCTTTTTTTATATACCCAATCATATATAACAATTTGTAAAATGCTAAATAAAATTATTCTTACTATTTTTTTGCTGCTAGTTGTTCTTATTTTTAATTCTTGCGGAAAACATGAAGTAAATTCCATAACAAAACTATCAATCGAAAGCCATTCAAAGTTTTTCACGAACAATCGCACCCAAGATATGGGCGAAGCCGCTCTTGTAGACTTTATTAAAAGACAGGATGAGCAAAAACATTTTGTGGAAAGAACCGTAAGTCAAATTGGCTACCCCTATTGGGACAAATCTATAAAATTAATCCGTCCTGCTACCAACGTAGCAGGCAGAAATGGTAATGAATCTACAGAAATTATTTATGTACCTTTTGTAAAGGATAGTCAAAACTATGTAAACGCAGCAATGATCATTAATGTCCAGCCGGGGAAGGATACTTCATTCACCTATGCCTGTGATTGGCAGTATTATCAGCTGAAAAGCGACAACGCAAATAATTATGCGGTGTTTTTTATGCAGTTGAATAAAATAGTGTTTGGTTATTCTGAGTTTATAATAACCAATAAGCATTTATTCACACCAAAATCTAACCCAAACAAACACAATACATCACAGTATTCGACGAGGATTCAGTTTTCAGATGGTAGTAGCAATTTTAATACAGGTTCAAACAGGTTGTTAGAGTTGGAATGCTATGATATAATAATTACTTATGTCTGTGCAGTATGTAAAGGTAATGATCCCCAGTGTCCCTTAGGTGGAACCTGGGTTGAGTATGAGACTGTTTGCGGATGGATAGATTATCCTGGAGAAGGCCCGGGCGGAGATCCCGGCGGTGGTGGCAATGGACAGCCCACGGAACCATGTACACCACAACCTATACAGGGAAGGAATGAGCCAGGTAATGGCGTGGGCTGTCCTCCAGGACCAGGATGGATCCCGCAACCATTTATTCCATGCGATCCTTATGTACAGGCATTATCAGCAAATCAGAATTTTATTAATATAATGAGGTACCTCAATTCATCCCCTGTGCTTGGCTTATCTTATGAAATAGGATATGATATAAGAAATGTAAACCAATACAATCCATCGACCTATATTCAAAAATTAGGTACCCCTGGGCAGCCAACAATAGATTGGAACCTGCCAGCCAATACTTTGTCTGATGGATTTGTTCATTCACATTATGCAGGTTTAAATTCCATATTTACACCGGAGGATATCATTTTTATGGCGCAGGTATTTATAACGGGACATTCCCGGGATACCAACAACCTTTTTTTTGCTGTAACCAGCAATTATGCTATGCCGATGATGGTAAAAGTGGGAAATGTAGCAGTATTTAGAAGTTTTTGTGAGAAAATTGTTGGGACGAATGGATTTGATACTGATAAAATGCGAATTTTTGCTGAAAAATTTTATGAAAAAATAAATTCGGATAATCCCGATACAAATGAAAAGGAGTTTTTAAAACTGATCAATAGCTATGAAGCGCAAAATGGGCTGAAACTTTATATGGGCAATTCTGATTGTACCAACTGGACACAAAGAACAATAGATAGTTTTGGAAAAGTTTTAAGTGTAACCTGTACAGGTTCGGCTGAATAACCATAAAAATATTACAGAAAAAAAAGATTCTTGTACCTATTATATTATAATAATTATTCAAATCCACTGTTTGAATAAAACTTTCAATCATAAATTAAGATTTTTGGATTTATTGTATCCGAAATGGTTAAAGGAAACAGACAGGTAGAGACGTTTAGCTGTAGAGACACTTGATACTTTAGAGGCGAAAAGTATTTGCAAACATCGGATATCCTAAAATAAAATACGTTCTACCTTATTCAATTAGTATCCCCAAAAGGATTTAATGTATTCATTTCTTTTTGCTGAACATGTTTATAAACAAACTAAATGATTAACTCAAGACAATATTGCGTTTAAATTTCTCCAACAATATTTACAAACGTTTCTCAATTGATTATGTGATAGTAGATACTGAAAACAACTGCTTCATCCCAATGGAATCGATATGTAAAGGATAAGTAGTTCCATTTATGAGAAAGATCATGGCGATCCCCTTGTGATAAAATGACAATTCAATGATTGTCTTTTACTTTTATTACTATATTACATAGTTATACTCTATATCCTATTTGTCAAACACCCACTTGTTAGCAATACAACGACATTGTGTATACATGTTACCCGTAAATAACGAACAACATGAGGATACTGATTAATGGATTGATTATGTTAGCCGGTCTTGCCCACGTTGGTTGTGATAAAAAAAAATGATCCAATAACCGAGTGTGCCATTCCCACCATTGTACCGCAACAGCCGTATTCTGAACCTGTATGGCACCCTAATGGAGAGATACTAGGATTTAACTATACTCCCTTAAGGGGTATTATCTCGAATGGCACAGGTCCTTGTAGATATTACTCTTATGCAAATAATGACGACTCATCAGGTTTTTATATTACTACAAAAAGCGGCCAATCCTTTAAAAGAATAACAAATTTTAAGTTACAAACGCCAGCTTGGTCGCCAAACGGTCAGTGGCTTGCTTTTGCTAAAAATGGTCTGCTTTGTAAAATGCATTTTGACGGCACTTCATTTGATACAAGTAATATTATTGTTCTGACCTCACAATCCAACAGCTTCTACCCAAGTTGGACCCAAAACAGTGATAGTATTTATTTTGATTCCAATAGAGACGCTCCCTCTGGAACTAATTTCTATTCAATTTGGAAAATAGCTATTGATGGGACAGGTTTGGAGCGTATTGGTGAAGATTTGCTAGCGCGACAGCCATACGTTGGAAGTGACAATCGGATATATTTCACAGGTTATGAAGGGAGTAGCCAGTCTATATCTTCCATGAACAAGGATGGCACTGATAAATTAAAACTGACCTCTACTTCTGGAGATAACGCCAAATATTGGCAAGGCAATATTATATATAATAATGGTGGACTGTGGCGTAAATCTCCTTCCGGAACGAATCAGAAAATCATATCAAACGCCGGAACGTTTGATATTTCTAGTTCAGGCATGATAGTCTATAGCAAAGTACATTTTGATATAGCGGTTTACGATAAGACAACAGGAACTCTATGGACAACCAATATTGATGGCACAAATAATACGCAGCTGACTTTCAATAATTTTTGATTATCAAAACCTAATCTACATGAAACAAAAAAACTACCTGCTTCTTTTGATTGTGTTGTTATGTACATCCACAATCACATTTGCCCAAACAAATCCCGAAAATCAAATTATTGTTTATTTCATATCAGGAGTCCAAAAGAACGAAGTAGACAAATCTAAATTTACGATTACATCTGCTAATATCTCAAGGGTTCTACAGCAAAATGGAGTAGCAATTTCCGATATTAAAAAGTCGTTTCCCAATTTTAATGAGGCGGACACTGTTAAATCTGATATCGGAGAAAGCTCGCGCCAAATGAATTTCTCAAATTTGTATACAATCATTTTGAACGACAAGATAACGAGCAAAAGCAATTTGTTAAAGGAATTAAATAATATGCCGGAGGTGCTATATGCTGAGCCTGATGGCAGGGCGACTACAAATCTTATTCCTTTTGATGGAAGATTTGGGAATCAATGGGGTCTGAGAAACGTTGCATTTCCAGGTAGAGATATACACGCTGAACAGGCATGGGATATTTTTACTGGCAACCCAAACTCTATCATCGCAATAATAGACGCAGGTGTGGACGTTGATCATGATGACCTACAAGCAAAGATAAATGGAGGCGATGTGGGATTTACTTTAGGAAATGACGCCTTAGGTAATTTTAGTCATGGAAGCCACGTGGCGGGTATTGCCGCCGCCGTTACCAATAATGCGGGTAATAATGGAGTCGCAGGTGTGGACTGGGCAGCGAGAATCCATCCAAGAAATGTTATTAACAATGGAAGCAGTGATAATGATATAAGCCAAGCAATTATTAATTCAGTAAATTTTAGTCCAAATGTTTGGACACTGAATCACAGCTGGTCTTTAATTAATCCCGATAATTCGCAGGGAAGATACTCAACTACCGTAAGAGCCGCATTCGCACATGCGTACAAAAACAATAGGGTTTCTTGTGCAGCGATGGGCAATTTCCATACAGGAGCTGTTGATGCTAATGATGTTACTGCTTATCCTGTAGGATTTAATTCAGGGATAATTGCTGTAGGTGCTACCAACAATTTGGATGTTGTTACTGGCTTTTCAGCTAGGGGGCCACACGTCGATGTTTCAGCACCAGGACAAGATATTTTGTCCACTAATTTTGATGATGGATATAGACTGTTGTCAGGAACATCAATGGCTACTCCTCATGTATCGGGAATATCATCACTTTTAAAAGGGTTCAATACAAATTTAGCAAATGACGATATAGAACAAATCATTAGATTGACGGCTGACGATCAGTTGCCTGCAGGTTGGGACAATAGATACGGAACGGGCAGAGTTAACGCACAAAGAGCATTACAAAGTCTTCAGGCTCCGAATCAACTGTACCAATGGAACGCTACAGGCGGAACAATCGTAAGCACGGGTGGTTCTGAAGTCCGTACTTTTTTAGGGGTTCCAGGACTAGCAGATGCTGCCTATACGGTCAAACGAAGCGAGGTTCAAAAAACGGTTAACTTTCCATTACGCATGTGCAATATAGTAGGGATATGGGGACGCGGAGTCGGGACAACAGGTTATAGAGAAGAGTTTGGGAGATGTTTTGGAGAAGGTATATGTGAAGTAGTGCCTGGAACAGTTACTAATACAAGCGTTACTCTGAGAACTTGGATTTATGAAGTTTGGTCTGCAAGTGGTCAATATATTGGATTTTATCCAAAATCGGCGGCGAACGTTGTATTCCAATATACGGTTTTGGGTCCACCGGCACCAAACCTTATTACAGGTTTATCCAAATTCTGTTCTGGAACTTCACAATATACCTTGAACAATATGCCTGTTGGCGGGACGCTTACGTGGACTTCATCGAATACAAATTATGCTACTGTAATGCCAACTGTCAACCCAACGACAGTCACTAAAATAGCCAATGCAAATGCTTTTGTTACTTTGACAGCCACCACAAATGCATGTGGTGTGACGCAAAATATAACCAAAATTGTAGCACTCGGCTTCCCGGCATTTACGGACACTATTATGGGAACAAAAATAGCAACTCCGAATGGGATTCACACCTATTCGCTAACGCTACCGTTAACATATCCAACTGCAACCTATACTTGGCGCGTTCCTTCAGGATGGGTTATTCAATCGGGTCAAGGCACCAGTTCGCTAAGAGTGAGAGCTGGAACAACAGGCGGAAATGTTGAAGTGGATTTAACTGCATGCGGAGTCACGCGCGGAAAGTTTGCTTATATTGCTGTTGGACCTGGCGGAGGTGACCCAGAGTTTACTGATCCGGGAGAAGAAAGCATGCTAAGAGCCTCACCAAATCCGGCAATCACTACTACTACTATATCTTTGGTGTCTAATAATAAACTGAAAGCAACCGGCCAAAGCACAATTCAGGAGATTAAAATAGCTGATAAAGTTGGACATATTAAACGTCGATTGAAGTTTAAAAACGGTCAATCGACACAAACGGTAGATGTCTCAGGGCTTCCAAGCGACGTTTATACGGTAAGTGTATTTGACGGTGTGAAATGGCGGACTACAAAAATCATAGTTCGATAACGGATCAAACTAATCCATCGTTTAAAGTCCTGGTAGTTTCACCAGGACTTTTTATTTGTTCGGAGCGTCAATGCGAATGTCGAAACCAGACTGATACGTATGCCCGTTAGATCGGGCATTCTCCGTGTAGGTATCACAAAATCAAATTACAAGATATTTACCTGGCCAATTACGCCACAGGTTTTGATAGCGCCTTTTTGATCTCTGCCAAATCATCGTACCGAGGCGCCATCACTACTGGCGCTAATTTCGCTTCTTTTAATCTTTTAAGATTTTCCTCTACAAACTTTGGTAGATCTTGATCGGTAATGGCTCCGTGAAGTTTGATGGTTTGGGGAATTTCGATGCTCGCAAAATAGTTCTCTAATTCTTCTATTTGTTCTATTGTAAAGGCCATACGTTGTGGGTTGTTTTGCAAAGGCAGGGAACAACGGGCCTCTCAATTGTTCCACATGTCACAAAAATAAAAAACACCCGGTAGGGAACAGGTAGGGAGTTTTTTTGGTTAAAAACCCATAGGGTCTAAAATCCCCACGTCCCTATTGAAAACTGTTAAACAAAACACGATTTTCCAATGGTTTATGCCTTTTTCCGGTCTTTTTTCAACGAAAAAAATATTTCTCCCTACTAGGGAAAAGATATGGAAAAAAGGCTTTTTCATGATAGCATATTTGCAATGTGATACGACGAGTAACAAAAGCGTAAAACATTTCAAGTATGTTAAACAATATCTCCTGGTACCAGTATATTTTATATAGTTTTTCTGCGGTAGGCATTTACTACAGTTATGTAATGATTGTCTATTACCGCAAGGATCTGTCAAAAGGAATTAACAAAAGATCCTCTTCAACCCATGAAAAAAGCAAAACACCAGCTTCAGCAAAAACGATTACCAAAAAAGCCACGCTTAATTTCTCTAATCCTGATTCCATCGATCAACTGTTCAGCCAAGCTCTGGAATTATCAGACGCCATTAAAAGCATTTACCAGGAGGCATCCTACAACGAAGGCAATACCGATGAGTTATTGTATCAATTAAAAAAGAAAATATCCAACTATAAGGCGTTGGCACAAACCCCTTTTATGGTAGCGATCAACAACCTGATTGTTACTCAAGCTGAAAAATATCAGTTTGAGATAAAAGATAAAAAAAATATCACCGCATTATGGGTCGGGGGCAATCCATAGGAACCTGTCTGTCTCCGAAAGCCGGCGAGCTTGGGGTTGACAGCAGGTTCCACTATTTCGCAAATATTAAATCTACTATATGAACAAGCAATTTTCTCGCTCAAACAAAATCCAATCGTTCAAAAAGGTTCTCGCAGCTACCATTTTGATTGCCGTGTGCATTCCATCCTTTTCACAAGATGGAGTGGCGGGGATTGAAGAAGCGAACACTAAGGTTCGGGGATATTTTGAAGTCGGATGTAATCTGATGTATGCCATCGGTGCCGTTGTCGGATTGATTGGAGCCGTAAAAGTTTACCAGAAATGGAACCAGGGAGACCAGGATACCAGCAAGGTTGCTGCAAGCTGGTTTGGAAGCTGTGTTTTCCTGGTAGTAGTGGCAACTGTCATTAAGAGCTTCTTCGGTATTTAAAACAAAGAAGTAAGATAATAAAAATATTGTATGGCAAACAGTGTATATCAAATCAATAAAGGCATTAACCGCAGCATTGAGTTTAAGGGCCTGAAAGCACAATATATATGGTGGCTGGGTGGCGCAGTGATTGGATTACTTGTGCTCTTTGCTGTCTTGTATATCATCGGTGTCAACACATTTATATGTTTAGGCACAGTGGCCGGCGCGGGTATATATAGTATCATGAAGATTTACGCCATCAGTAGCAAGTACGGAGAACACGGCATGATGAAAAAAGTTGCTAAACGGAATATTCCTGGAGTAATCAAATCCAGAAGTAGAAAAGTACTTACAGGTATTAAAAAACAGCGTCATGGATAGAGCACTTCCTATTTATACGATCGAAGGAACTGATTTTATTGTGGACGTCGCAAACTTACAGCTCCGGGAAAAAGAAAATCCACAGAACACGATAAAGGTATTTGATATGTCGGATTTTGGGGACCGTTATACATTTCATTATAATCCCCGGATCAAAAATATACCTGGACAGCGAGCTGAGTATAATAACAGCATTATAATCGAGATGCCCGAATTGGTTAAGCTTGATCCGCAAGGAATGTCGGAGAAGTATAATGTTGCCAATGTCGATGGAAAAACTGATTTCGACCTAATGGTCGATCAGGAAGCCTTGCACACACGTATCAAGTTAGGAAAACTTCCCACTATTGATATTGCAGGCCACACTTTTTATGCTGATGCCAGAATAGACCTATTGAGACCCAAGGACGATTTTATGACAATGGGTATTAAGTTCTCAGACATTCAACCCTATTGTTTTGAAGACAGGTACATTATTCCGTATAATCCAAAGACACATGAATTTCAGGAGCCGAATTACAACACTATTACAGAATATCCAAAAGATCTGCTGGTGATAGAGTTTCCTCACGAGCGCATACTCGATCCAGTTGGATGGAACAGGTAGAATGGCTTTAACGAAACCGATAATTTAAAAGAAAGAAAACTGAAGTCACATTTTGAAGCGAAAATAATTGACTGGAAAGAGACCGGTATTGAAGAAGCTATCCAACGGAATATTAAAAAACTAAGCCAACAAAAAGATCAACCAATAGAAAACCATAAAAAAGGAAAGCGAGCACGTCGCCGTCCGAAATTATAAAAGCATCGCCCCAATGCTTTATACAATAATCAGCAAAAGTAAACTGAGATGGAAAAGTTATTGTCAGATATGTTGCCTATTATGGGGATTGAGCACGATTGTATTTTATCAAAACAGGGTGATGTAACCGTTGTATACAAGGTCGAGTTACCAGAAATATTCACGCTCTCCAATGATGAGTATGAAGCCTTTCACCAGACCTGGATCAAGGCGATTAAAATACTGCCTAAACATACCGTGTTTCATAAACAGGATTGGTTCATCAATAGTACCTACCAACCGGATTTTGAAAAGGAAGATAATAGCTTTTTATCCAGGAGCAGCGATCAGTACTTTAATGAGCGCCCATTTTTACAACATCACTGTTATATCTATCTCACCAAATTACCAGCCAACAGAAAACCGGCTACTTCGCTTTTCTCCAACCTGCTACGCAACACCATCGTACCGGAGGAAACCTTACAAGCCCAGGCCCTGAGCGACTTTATTGACAATTGCGGACAATTTAAAAGCATACTGGAAGACAGCGGTTTTATCCGTATGAAAAGGGTTACTGAAAAGGATTTGGCAAGCGAGGAGCATCGTGCTGGCTTGATAGAAAAGTATCTGTATTTATTGGAACAGGAGACTTCGCCTATTATAAAAGATATTTCCTACAGCGATGGCATCCGCATAGGAGACCAGTACTGTCAGCTGTTTACGTTAGCGGATGCGGAAGACCTGCCGGCACTATGTGGTTCGCGTATCAATTATGACAAGTATAGTACGGACAGAACGAAATTCTCCATAGGCTTTGCTTCTACCCTGGGGCAGTTGTTACCCTGTAACCATATCTACAACCAGTTTATCCTGATTGGTGATACACAGGCAATGATTAAAAAGATGGAAAGTAAACGCCTCCGTTTACAATCCTTGTCGGTATACAGCAGGGAAAACACGATCTCCCGTGACGCTACCAACGATTTTTTAAACGAAGCGATAACGGAACAACGATTGCCAGTAAAAGCTCATTTCAACATTTTTGTCTGGACGGATAATAAGGAAGAAGGAAAGGACCTGAAAAACCTGGTATCGAACGCCCTTGCCCAAATGGATGCCACCCCCAAACAGGAACTGGACGGGGCGCCGCAGATCCATTGGGCGGGGATACCGGGAAATGCCGGTGATCTACCTCAAAATGAAACCTTTGACACTTTTGCCGAACAGGCCAGTTGTTTCCTTAACCTGGAGACCGGCTACAAAACATCTGTAAGCCCCGTGGGCATCCGTATGGGCGACCGGCTTACAGGCAAGCCGGTGCATGTGGATATTTCCGACGAACCGGTTAAACGAGGCATCTGTACCAACCGCAATAAGTTCATTTTAGGTCCCAGTGGTTCCGGTAAAAGTTTTTTTACCAATCATATGCTGCGTAGCTACTATGAGCAAGGTACTCATATTGTATTGGTAGATGTAGGGCATAGCTATAAAGGGTTATGCGACCTAGTAGGAGGATATTATTTTACTTATTCTGAAGCAAACCCCATTAAGTTTAATCCTTTCTTTATCGGTGATGGTGATTCACTCGACACAGAAAAAAAGGAAAGCATCAAGACATTATTGCTATCCCTCTGGAAAAAAGACGATGAACCTTTTACCCGTAGCGAATATGTAGCCATTTCGGATGCCCTGCAGCTCTATTTTGAACAGTTGGAAAAGCATCCTGATATCTTTCCCGGCTTCAATAGTTTCTATGAGTTCGTTCAAACCGGCTTTTTGGACAAACTAAAACGCGACAATGTAAAAGAAAAAGATTTTGACATCAATAATTTCCTGTACGTCTTAAAGCCTTTTTATAAAGGGGGCGAGTTCGATTACCTATTAAACGCAACAGAAAGCCTTAATCTTTTACAACAACGCTTTATTGTATTTGAGCTGGATAATATCAAGGACCACCCCATCCTGTTTCCAGCTGTCACACTTATCATCATGGAAGTATTTATTTCCAAGATGCGGAAGCTCAAAGGTATTCGTAAAATTATACTCATTGAAGAAGCCTGGAAGGCATTGATGAAAGAAGGTTTTGCAGAATACATAAAATATCTTTTTAAAACAGTTCGGAAATTCTTTGGAGAAGCCATTGTTGTAACCCAGGAGGTGGAAGATATTATTTCCTCACCCATTGTGAAACAAGCCATCATCAATAATAGTGATTGCAAAATACTGCTGGATCAAAGCAAGTATCAAAATAAGTTCGATCAGATACAGGAACTCCTGGGATTAACAGAAAAAGAAAAGGCATTGGTATTATCCGTGAACAAAGCCAACGACCCCACTAAAAAATACAAGGAAGTGTTCATCAGCCTCGGCGGCATACTCTCCCGGGTGTACAGAACGGAAGTGAGCCTGGAAGAATACCTGGCCTATACCACCGAAGAAATGGAAAAGATAAAAGTGATGCAGTATGCCGCGAAATACGGCAGTATAGCCAAAGGTATCCGTGTACTATCCAGGGAGATGATGGAGAAAGCCGGTTAGTAAAAAATACCATTTATACAAGCAACCAATTATTCACTTAAAAAACAAAAAAAATGAAACAATTCTTCATGGCGATGGTCGCCATTTGTAGCATCGTCTCCTGCACCAAAAAGGAAAAAGAAGTGGAAGGCACTGATCCACTTCCTGCTTCGGTATCTAAGCAAGTGGATGTTTTACAACAGCCCTTACAGGTACCTAATACTAATGTAGTGCTGCCCAAAGGCACCAAAGTATTTATTGACCAGGCTGAATCGGAAATCAGGGTGGAACTTCCGGCAGGGTATGCTTTTTTCACCGGCAGTAAAGCTTCTCCGGGAAACGCTTCCCTCAAAACCTTACCCGTAATTATCATTGGCAGCTATACCTGCAAATGCGGAGGACAGGACGGGCGCTGTAATGTCTTCCATTTATCCGTCGGCGGTTTTGGTTGCCTACATAATAGTTGTACCGGCACTTGCTCCGGCCATTTTGTCACCATCGATGACGTCGAAATTGACGGGGTATTGGATTTGGAAAACAGCAAAGTCTCGACTGCTTTACGAACAATGGGCCAGCCGGCAAGCTTAAGTGCCGGCGGAAAACAGACTTTCTTCGACAACCCTCTTGTACAAAAAGAAATACTGGCTAAACACCAGGCGCTTTTCAATGGGTCCCCTGTTCCGGATCTGAGCAAACAGTCATCCCGTTCGTCCTTGCAAAAAGATTACGTGTATATCAAAACCTACCTGTACGGGGTTCGCTTTTATATGCTTGCTCCCAGGTTGGCGCTGGTCAACCATCCCGAAATAGAGCAAATAAGTATTGAAGCCAATACTTGCACCTGTTCCAACAAAGGTGAGTGCCGGATCGAAAAGAAAAGTCTATTAGGCATTATCACCGTTCACTGGTGTGAAGGGGATTGTGATGCCTGTGTCATGGCCGTTTAAAATATACCATTATGAAAAAGATACTTGCTGGTTTATTGCTTTGCATAGCGCTTTCTGTAGCGCCCACCCAACAGGCCAACGCCGGATGGTGGATTATTGTGAAAGAAGTACTCAAAAAAGTAATCCTGGCGATCGATGCGCAGGTTCAACGCTTACAAAATAAAACTATCGGCTTGCAAAACGCACAGAAAGCACTGGAGAATACACTGTCCAAGTTGAAGTTTGAAGAAATCTCCGACTGGACGGAAAAACAACGTGCACAGTACGCCAACTACTTTGATGAACTCTGGAAGGTAAAGAACCTTATCGCTACTTTTCAGCGGGTAAGAGAGATCACAGAACTACAGGTGAAGCTCGTAAAGCAATACCAGCGGGTATTTGAACTCTTGCGCAATGACCGGCATTTTACTCCGGAAGAACTGGACTATATGTTTAAGGTTTACACCGGCATGATCGATGCCAGCCTGAAAAACGTGGAACAGATTACCCTGGTGATCAACGCATTTAAAACCCAGATGTCTGACGGGCAAAGGCTATCCATTATCAGTGAAGCCGCATTGGGTATAGAGAAGATCAGTAGCGATATGCAACGGTTCACCAATCAGAATATCCGGCTGAGCCTGCAAAGAGCGAAAGACGAAAAAGAAATCAGTTCCATCAAAGCCTGGCACGGACTCCCTTAACTAGTGTTGTATGAAAACAAAAGTATTGATGATTACAATGCTGTTGCTGGTAGTGTCTAGCACCTCCGTATTTGCACAAAATAAGTTCAAGCCTTTGATTGAACGGATTGCATTGTTACAGGTTTACCTGGAATACCTGCAAAAAGGATACAGCATTGCTAAAAATGGATGGGAGACCGTAAGAAAGATCACTAAAGGCGAATTTGACCTGCATGCAGATTATTTCACCTCGCTGGAATCGGTCAACCCGGAAATAAAAAAATATACCCGCGTTGGCAGTATTATAACCATTCAGTTAAGGATGGTAAAAGCCTATAAGGAGGCATACCGATATGCAAAGGACTGCGAACAGTTCACACCAGATGAAGTAGATTATTTATCCAGGGTATTTGAAAACCTGCTCACCCAGGCAGCTAAGGACATTGAGCTGTTGACAGTTGTTATTACCAGTAACAAAGTCAAGATGGAAGACAAGGAACGCATAGCATGGATAGATAAGATCCACGAGTATATGAAAGACAAGGAAAAGTTCCTGTACAGTTTTAATGCGGAAATGTATGGGCTGGCTCGTGCTAGAGATGGCGAAAGCCATGATAGCAAAATGTTACAAAAAATCTATCAACCATAAATGATGCATATATGAAACGTTTGATGATCATAGTACTGATTGTGGCACTCTCTATCCCGGATAAAACCGGAGCGCAAGCCCAGGAAGCCGTGCAATTAGCCTTGAATATCCAGAAGCTATCGCAACTCAGGAAGATCCTGCAAAATATGTATGACGGCTATAAAATACTGACCAACGGCTATAACAAGGTCCGCGATATAGCCCAGGGTAATTTTTCTATTCATGAAATCTTCCTGGATGGCCTAATGAAAGTTAACCCCGCCATCAAACAATACAGCAGGGTCGGTGACATTATTGCCTACCAGGTTAAGATCGTTAAGGAGTACAAGGAGGCGCTGCAATATTTTAAGCGAAGCGACCTGTTTTCGGCGGAGGAGATTGACTATATCGCAAGAGTGTACGGTCGTCTTTTTGACAAAAGCCTCGATAACCTGGATGCACTCTTCATGGTGATTACAGCAAGTCAACTCAGGATGTCGGATGACGAGAGGTTACAAGCTATTGATAAGATATATGAAGACATCAACGACCAGCTTTCTTTCCTCCGGTATTTTAATAACGAAACAAAGATGATTGGATTTAACCGGGCGATAGAGAAAAAGGACATAATTGATATGAAATCTATTTACGCTAATTAATCTCCCGAAAATGAAAAGGCTTTTATTCATCATTATATTATTACCGGTTGTACAACTACTGCCCTTAAATGGCAGCGCTCAGAGCATTACCGACGAAGTAAAGAGTTTGCATAGCGTATTGGAATCGCTATATACCGAAATGATCCCGCTATGTAGCCAATTGATAGGTATTGGTAGCGGCATTGCCGGCTTTGCCGCATTATGGTATATCGCAGCCAGGGTCTGGAGACACCTGGCTAATGCTGAACCGATAGACTTTTACCCCTTGTTCCGTCCCTTCGTTATCGGGATGTGTATTGTGCTTTTCCCCCAGGTCCTGGGATTAATTAATGGTGTGATGCAACCCACTGTCTCGGGAACACATGCGATGGTAGAAAACTCTGATCAAGCGATTGCCGCCTTATTACTGGCAAAGGAAAAAGCTATTAAATCAACAGATAAATGGCAGATGTTCGTAGGAGAACAAGGCGACGGAGACTATGGCAAATGGTACAGTTATACGCACGAAGGAGAGGACGTTTCGGATGAGGGCTTTTTTGAGGGGATTGGCAATAGCGTAAGGTTTGCTATGTCCAAAGCGATGTATAATATTCGCAACTCCATTAAGGAAGTAATATCACAGGTATTACAATTACTATTTGCAGCCGCTTCCCTTTGCATTAATACGATTAGAACTTTTAACCTTGTTGTTCTGGCAATACTAGGACCACTGGTTTTTGGCTTAGCTGTATTTGATGGTTTCCAGAACACCCTTCATAACTGGTTGGCCCGCTACCTTAATATTTTTCTATGGCTTCCAGTCGCTAATATATTCGGGGCTATTATCGGTAAGATCCAGGAAAATATGCTTAAAGTGGACATTGCTCAAATAGCCGACAATGGGGACACTTTCTTTAGCACGAAGGATATGGCTTATATGGTGTTCCTGATCATAGGCATCATCGGATATTTCACGGTGCCTTCGGTCGCTAATTCAATTGTACAGGTTACCGGCATCGGCTCCATTACCTCCCGCGTGACATCACTCGCTACGTCTTCTGTTCAATCAGTCGGAGGAAGAATGGGACAAGGGGTTTCCAACACGATTGCAGCCGGCAAGTATTACAACGAAGGCTATTCTGGTAAAAACGAAGGTGCAGGCGCTACTTCTGTTGTTGGAAGCGCAGTCGGATCTACCGGCGCGAAAACCGGCTCGTACATGAAAGACAAGTTATCAGGTAACAGTTAATATTAATCTGCCCTCCATTAAATGAAGATAATATGTTTAAACAGATGAAAAATATTGACACAGCTTTCAGGCATGTAAGACTATTCTCATTGTTCTTTTTGGTGGGCTGTATTGTGGTTTCCCTGTATGCGCTGTATCTGACGCAGAAAATAACGACCAATGCACAAAATAAAATTTTTGTGCTGGCGAACAGCAAAGCTTTGGAGGCTTATGCCAGCGAACGGAAAGAAAATATACCAGCTGAAGCAAAAGATCATGTCAATACCTTTCACCAGCTATTTTTTAATGTATCGCCGGACAATAATATTATTCAAAGAAATGTCTCCCGTGCGTTGTACCTCGCCGATCGTTCCGCTAAACAGCATTATGACAACCTGAAAGAAAGTGGTTACTATACCAATGTCATGTCGGGGAATGTAAGCCAGGAGCTATCCACTGACAGCATTTATATCAACCTTGATGCGCATCCCTATTATTTCCGGTTTCATGGAACGCTGCAGATAATAAGAACTACCAGCATTGCCACCAGGAGTTTAATTACCGAGGGTGTTTTGAGGTCGATAGCCAGGTCTGATAATAATTCTCACGGATTCTTGATCGAGAAATGGAACATCATCGAGAACAGGGACATAAAAATTCAAAACAGATAAGTATGCGACTGTGGAAAAGAAAAGATAAAAAACAGGAAAGTCCCAAATGGCAGGAAAATATTGCCTATCGGATTTTAAATAGCTACCGGGCCATTCAGACCAGGTGGGTGAAATTAATGGAACGAACTGTCGGCAAACTTTCCCTTAGAGCGCAAAAGACCGGCTGCATTATACTGATGCTTGGCGGGACTGTGTATTGTACTGCGACTATTTATAGTGGGATAAAGAACAAACAGACTTACCAGATAAAAGTAGATGCCATCAACCGTGGAAAACATTTGGGAAAAACCGGCGAAGACAGCATGATGCAGAAATATCACCCGCTCACCTATAAAGACTATCAACATCTGCAACATTTCATGACATACCTGGATAGTTTGCAAAAAAGCGAAACAGGCAGGCTTTTGTATGATTCAATTGCCCGCGCCCATCCCGGCTTATTGGATAGTATTTCGATACTCAGGAAAATATACTTCGATAAATAATATTTCTATCACTACAAAATTCAAGAAAAATGGAAACACAATATTCTGCCCAGTTTTTACGCAAAAGAAAAATGATGTTGGTTCTGCCCTTACTGGTTTTACCCTTTATCACCCTGGCATTCTGGTCACTCGGTGGCGGCAAAGGGAAAAGTGAAGACAGCTCTTTGACAAATAAACCCTCCGGTTTAAATCTTACACTTCCCGAAGCTTCCTTTAAAGAGGAAAAAGTACCGATGGACAAACTAAAGTTTTATGAACTGGCAGACCGGGATTCAAGCAGGTTGAGAAAGCTCATGAAAGAAGACCCCTACTATTCTATGTCTTATGAGAAAGATACCGGAGACTTCTTAAAAACACTACCAGAAGCTGGTACCAGTCCGTTCACACCTTCATTTAATGAAAGATCACTGAAAAGGTCTTTCAGTGCATCGACCAGGCCAAAGTATGCCGACCTGAATGAAGAAAAAGTAATGAAAAAGCTGGAGGCGCTTACAAAAGCTATGGAAGAGCAAGAAACACCTTCCACCAAACTTGTAGCACCCCCTACGAATGAATATAAGGATGCGGAGTCAGATAAGTTGTTATCTATGATTAATCAGTTAAGCAACAGCGAGACCAATAAAGATCCGGAGCTGGACCAGCTGGATAAAATGCTGGATAAGATCATCACCATTCAAAACCCCAACTCCAACCGCACAAAGGAGCAGCCATTGGAGAATACTCCAAATGGCAAAAGCATTCCAGTACCCATTCATAAAACAAAGCAGGATGCCGGGGTGAGTTTGCTTGAAGCATCTATTGCTGATACAGGCGGATCAATGCCAGTCTTGGAACCTGAAGTTGGTTTTTATGGACTTAGCGATGAATTAACTAGCGACGGAACTGAAATCCTGACAACCTCCATTAAAGCTGTGGTGCATGAAGACCAAACGCTCGTTAATGGCGCCACCATCAAACTAAGATTATTGCAGGATCTGCACACAGGATCACATGTAGTCGCTACAGGTCAGTTTGTCTATGGAACAGTCAGCCTGAACAACGAACGGTTACAGGTGGAGATCAAATCAATTCGTTCGGCAGATAATATTCTACCGGTTAAGCTTAGGTTATATGACATAGATGGTATGGAGGGCATCTACATCCCAGGTTCCATTGAACGGGACGTATCCAAACAGGCCGGTGGCAATGCCCTACAGTCAATCGACCTGATGAACACTATTAATCCATCTTTAGAAATGCAAGCCGCATCACTGGGGATACAGACTGCCAAAAGTATACTGAGCAAAAAGGTCAAACTGGTGAAAGTGCATGTGAAAGCCGGCTACCAGGTATTGCTACAGGACCAGAGCGCCATAAAATAATTTTTCAATTAGATAAAAATAGAGATCATGAAATATTTATTATCAATCACAATCGCTGGCTTACTGCTTTTTGTAATGCAGGCCAGTGCACAGGACAAGTTCGCCCCATACGCTGTAAAAAGCTCAAAGGGGCACCCCCTCAGTATCTCCGAAACCAAAACTACCAGCATCGTTTTCCCGTTCGATATTATTAGCGTTGACCGGGGCAGAAAAGAAGTGATGGTTCAAAAAGCAAAGGGTGTAAATAACATATTATTACTGAAAGCCGGCAGAACCTCTTTTCCAGAAACAAACCTGACAGTTATTACCGCAGACGGCCAGCTTTATCCCTTTGTATTGAATTATGATCATAATCCGGATAGCTTGTATTTAAGCTTTGATAAGGTCAGTAATAATAAACTCCTATCAAACGAAAATCGGCTTCCGAACATCGCCACGATGGAAAAAGACTTCATATCCATCAAAGAAAAGGTAAAGCCTGCACGCGCCGGGTTAAAAAAAATGCGGCACGGCATAACCCTAGGCTTGCAGGAGCTATATGTAAAGGATGACGTAATGTATTTCCAATTTAAAGTACGCAACTGTAATCATGTAGATTACACCACATCCTCCTTCAATATATTCATCAAGGACAAGAAACAACGAAAAAGAACAGCCACCCAGGAAGTCGCCTGCGAGATACTGGCAACAGACGGGGACTATCAATTAATAAAGGGCAAAACCGTGCAGACATTCATTCTAGCAGTTCCAAAGTTTACGATCCCGGACAAAAAGAAGTGTATCATCCAACTCATGGAAAAAAATGGCGGCAGAAATATCTCACTAAAAATAAATAACAGCAGGATAATCAAAGCAAAATTGATAGCCAGTAATGACCGAACAGAATTATAATGAATTACGGGACCAGCTCACACAATTGAAGTTCCCGGACAAATTATTTTCCCAGCTCGATTTTTACCATTCGATGGGCGCTACTGATTTCCTTTTGGGGCAAATCGTGGAACGTGAAGGAGCTCTTACGTATTATGAGCTTTATTACCGGACGGATGGAAACACGGAGTGCAGGCTGGATAAATTTAATATCCGTTATCGGGCACCGATCGAAATACCGGATCTAACAATTAATTCAGTTGACGTAAGAGACTTAGACGAACAAATGACCAAACTGGATTGGAGCTATGATCATATCAGCGATTCCATGGTTGCAGGTGAAGCGCAAACTCAAAAAGAAGAAGAACAATTCCAACGTTATGAGGATGCGCTAAACAAACTCCATAAGTTAACCGGTCAAAGCGAAGCTGGAGAAGAAATTGCGCGAACCTTAATGTACAAACACTGGGTAATCGGATATAATTTTCAGTTTGTTCCCGACCTTGATAAAATGCGAAAGTCATATGAACTAACTGAAACCGTCCAGGTCACGGAAGGAAAAATCGTTACCGCTTCTGAAATAGAATATAGGTTGCTAATAAAATCACTGGTCAGTCCCTTAAATAATTCTGAAAAGCTATGGCTCAACTTGATTGGTTATACCAATGATAAAAACAGCGACAAAACACAAAGCCAGTCACAAACAGAAAATAACATTCCGAGTCAATCTACGAAGAGAAAACAAGACGAATTACCTGAATCAATTAAACAAAGCACAAGAAAAAAGAACAATAGAATACGGCGATAGACTTTAACACCGAAGTGAAAAATCGCTAATCATGGAACCTCTTAACTGATACTTTATGCTGGTCCGTCCTGAAGCATATGATACCCTGCTGGAACAACTGCGCGGCGAAAGATTTGACAATGGAAATGAATACATGTGCTTTGAGGTGAAACAACCTGTTTTTGACAAATGGGATTTACATTTTGCAGCATCGGATCAGGAAGCACTGGAATACTGTCATGAAATGACAACAGACCTGGATCGCTTTACTTTTCTTTCAATTCGTTCAACCATCCGCGCCATGGAGGAAGCAAAAGGCGACGAAAACCTGGTGATCATGAAAGAAGGTTGGGTGGACGTAGCTGAAATGGTAAATCGCAGGATCGAGAAACTATCAACCAATAACACTTTTATCAACCATAAAAATTTTACAACTATGAACGAAAAAAATTATGAGTTCTTAAAGAACCAAATTAAGCTCTCCGGTTTTGGTGAAGGTCATGGCGAAGCATTGAAAGGGCAATTAGAAAAACAGCAGCCTGATTTTGTATTAACGCATAAAGCCAATTTCGGAAAAGATGAAGTAGTAGCTACCCTTCACTTCCGAAAATCACAGGAATCGGATATGTACTTTTTTAACAAGTATAATATCCTCATGCAAAAACAGGGTGAGGAGAATGTTATGAAACAAATGATCTACCTACGTAGTAAGGAAGATAATATAAGCTTCAAGGAAGCCTATAACCTGCTCAACGACAGGTCGGTCTTTAAAGAAAAGACAACGAAAGAAGGGGAAAAATACCTTACCTGGGTCAAACTGGATTTTAAAGAAACCGACAAAGAAGGAAGTTTCAAAATGAAGAGCCAAAGCTTTGGATATGACATCAGTAAAGCCCTCGAAAAATACCCTATTGTTGAAATTAGCGACCCGGATGTTAAAAAAAGTATTATTAACTCCCTTGAACGTGGTAACCGGCAGGAAGTAACTTTTGAAGTGGAAGGCAAGCAAAATAAGATGTATATAGAAGCCAACCCTGCCTCCGGCGTAAACCATGCATTAAAAGTGTATGATGCTGCCATGCAAAGGGTCCAGGGATTGAGTAAAGGTGAGGAGCAATCGAACGGGCAGGCAAAAAAAGAGGAACAGAAAAGTAAAGTAAAGGCCGGCGAAGAAGATGAATCTGATCGACCAACACAAAGCCGTAGAAGAAGCAGAGGCATAGCATAGAAGCTCCTCTTGTACCCGTTAATTTATCTTAAAGATGAACCCAATAATTGACCGAATAGAAAAAGAGCTGAAACTGGATATAGAAAATGAAGAAAGGATGAAAAAACTTTTTTCACCGGATATCCTGGCTAGCCGAAGTTATTTGTTAAACAGGCTTCATAGACTGGAGGCAATTTATACCCGGTATAAATACACCACCAGGACAGATGAACAAATAACACTCCAACTTTTACTCGTTAAGAAAAAAGGGTTGGAACGGCTCCTCTATCCCGGGTTTTTATCCAGAGCCCTGCGTTCTTTTTGGGGTCGGTTCCAGGAGGAAAAAATTGCCAGGTCGATTATTATCGCTGATACGCAGGCGGAAATGCGGTTGCATGACGCTGTGAAAACAATGGGATTTTCTGTCGACAGTAAGGCCATTCATAAACAGCTGGCTCATGCACCAGATCATTTTCAGGTAACCAGTTCTTTCTACATGAACGACAATCATCGCATGGATTATAGATTGAAGTTTGAAAAGGACGAAACCGGCAGCTTTCAGTTTGAAAAGTTTGAAGCCGTTTTAACAGACGAGCAATCAGGCAATTCGAGAAAACAGACATTTTCAGTCTCAGAAGATAATATCACCGCAACTAAGGCATATAATCTCTTAGCAGGCCGAACGGTCCACCAGGAAATAAGCGACGCTAATGGTAGTATACAAAGAAGTTGGATAAAACTGGACTTCAATGATAAAGACGCTGAAGGCAACCATAAAGTAAAACGCTTCTTGCCGGATTATGGCTTTGATTTAGAAAGGTCACTTGCCACCCTGAACCTTAATGAACTTCGTTGGACTGAAAGCCGGGAAAAATTGATTGCAGCTTTAAAGAATGGCGACAGAAAAGAAGTTTCAATGAATATTGACGGAGATGAGAAAAAGATTTTTATCGAAGCCAATGCACAAACGAGGTCATTTAATTTTTATGACAAGGACCATAACCGGTCCAAAAAACCGGAGATCACCGATGGCAAATCAGCCCACCCTGTGCAGGCAAACAAGCACCAGGAAATCTCTGCCAAACGAAAACGAGGTATTTCTATAAACTAATGGAAATGAAAAGTTACTTACAGCACCTGGAGGCTTTTTATAATGAAATATTAGAAGACCCGGCTATTACTGTTTCCGGTATCTGCTTATATCAGTGCCTATATTTCCTGTGCTCAAAGGAGCATGGATCAAACAAGGTGCTGATCAATCGGAGAGAAGTAGAAAAAATGGCCAAGATAGGACGTACGACCTACCAGAAAGCGCTTAAAGAATTGCAAGCCCTCGGATATATTAGATACACACCCTCCTTTAACCCTCTTATGGGAAGCATGATTGAGTTTTTTGGCTTTCCCGAAACAGTATTAACCATTAAAGTTTATCACCATGAAATATTTTTTAATTCCTGATAAAGAGAAAGACAATCCTAATGAGTATAAAATAATCAAAGTGCAGAACGAGGATGTTGCCTCATTTCTGACCAGGCATCAACAAGAGGTGATTCATGAAGGGAATAGTATTGCGGAAATCTTAATGGAATTTGCTTCTGATCTGGAACAAACAAAGACGTAGGCTATCACCAGTGAATAGTGTAATTGTCCTTTTTTAGCATCCTCCTAATCAACCTAATCGCGAAAGTACTATCATGATTTTTAACCCACCAGATACCATTCATCAAATCCTAGACCGACATTTCTCTTCATGTCTGCAGCTTTACAGAAGTAAGTTTTGGACTGGATTCAGATGGATAGCCATCAACATTGATTCACCCGCCGAAAAGCCCTATTTTTTTGAAGACTATATTTTGGCTGATAATTTTTGCTCAGAAATGCCTGGCTATAAAATAATGTCATTGAGCAGGGCAATGAAGTTATTATTAAACAAACCTCGGTTCAGTATTACCCCTACGATCTTGCGGGAATTTGAGGAAACAATTCAACCTTTCCCAATTACCCTACAAATAGCGCAAAACGCCTTGATTGATCTTTTGGAATTGAATGAGTACATACCGGTAGAATGGCTCCATAAATATAATCCACTATCAAGCAGCAACGCCTATTACGTTCTTGTCTCGCAAAATGACAAGAAGGCTCAAAAAACCGGCAAACCGAAAATCATATTTGCAAGCAGCATTTTTGCAGATGCTATTCAGTACCTACATAAAACGATTAGACAGCCGCAATGCGAAACAACAGATCGCCGGATATTCCTTATCGGACAGTTGCCGAATCAAAAATTAGATACTCGTTCCTTAGAAACTGTTTTTGCAACCGCCATAACATTCTACTGCTGTGATTTGGCCTTATCAAGGGATATTTTATCTGCAGAGATCGTACAAGTACACGATCCTACCGATCTGGCATCCATGAGCTACAATTACTTCATCAAATTTGACTTAGAAAAAAAAGGGATCTATTTCTTCTCTTCACAATTAATAAAATGTAAGCCAAGATTATTCGCTCAGCAGTACTCAAGCGTACATTTCCTCAACAACCCGACAAGCAGATATGGCTTCGTCCCCCTCTATTTTTTCAGTTAATGGACCGCCTGCATATGACAAAGGAAGAAATTACAATATTAAAGGCTATCGCCATTTGCTACAAACCATACTTAAAGCCCGAAGAGGCTATGATATACTGCAACTTGGGTAGTACACAGCTTTTAGTAAAAACAAGAGCTTTGGGAATTTATAAGAACGCAAGCGGCTATTACAAAAAGGAAGACCTGGATATGATGATGTCTGGAGCTCCTAAGTCTTATAAACAAAAATAGGTCTTAACTGAGTTCACCTATCTAACCATCAAAGTAAATATTTTCTGTCATCATATACTAAATTGCATACATATATCGTTTCATATCAAACCCTTACCAACTGATATGGAACTAGAAGAGCTTTTTTTCGATGAGGATGATCAAAAAATCTTTCTTGTTGATGATCTACAACTCAAGGCTGAAGCTATGCGCCACAGCATGTTACCCAAAATGAAAGCCTTAACTAATCATGCGATTTTTTTTCTGGAAGACATTTATAAAGTGGAACTACTGGAGGACTCCACTATTGCCTACTCACCTCACTTTCGCCAGTCCAACCGGATCCAGGAAGTAAAAAAAGACTATGATGTAGTAGGCTCCGCAATTTGTGGAAAACGCAAAGAAGGATATTGGCCCGGCATAGCTAAACCAGATGGCGCTCCGGTAACGATCGTCCCCTTTGGTATGCAGATTGATCTTGATGCATTTGGCATCTCAACATCATTTCACTTATTTCGACCAACCTACACAAAAGATAGTTTTCAAAAGTTTTTTTCCTTTGTCGATGAATATCACGATGACATTACAGCTCTACTAGTGCGTGGAAAGATAAATTGGTGGACTGATGAATTTATGGAACAGTTTCCTCCTATTACTCCGTTACGACAAATGCTGAAATGGTCCTTTGACAAAAACATCCACAAAATTGCGTTTAGAAGCGATCCTGTCATTTATCCCATTAGTTCTCGCGAATTAACAGCTAAAGCCTTTGAAATTGTTTTTCTATACCCCATTTATGACAGCTTTATTCAGATATCAAAGGGCGAGCCCGTAAGATTTAAGGAGCTGCTGAGTAAACTTAATGATTTTGTTTGGGAGGTTGATATCGAAGAGCTAAACGATCGATTCCATGAATTAGAAAATCAGAAGAAAGAAGTAGATGGTTTATTAGAAATAGCAACAGAATCCGCTTCTCAACGCATAAAAGTCATGGCAGCCATGAGATGGCGGGTTTTACAAAGAGATAATTGGCGTTGTGTTTCTTGTGGTAGAAGCGCGGACGATCAGGTAATCCTTCACGTAGACCACATTCTGCCTAGATCTAAAGGAGGTCTCAACGAATTAAGCAATTATCAAACACTATGCAGCATTTGTAATATCGGAAAAAGCAATAAAGATGACACAAATATCAGAGCAACAAGAAGTAATAACAATTAACTCGATGTTTTTGCAATAGCTGATATTTTGTTTTATAAAAGTGCCAAATTTGTTTAACAGGATTTCATTGAATGAATTGTCTAACAGGAGTGCTGACACTGTTTAAACAAGCATCTCAATTAAATTGCGTCCCGCAACTATTATCTAATTAAAATAGACGGCGGGAAAAATCTGTAAAATACTAGTTTCTACGTTTTTACAATTCCTGTCCTGGAAAATCTACCCCAATAGAAACATGGTTTTTAGTATTACAGAAACTCATTTGAATAGCAGGGAACACCACTATTGTGAATACTTTCAATGAAAGTTATCTTCTGAGCTTTTAGTTCCTGTAAAACCAAATTAGGATTAAATGAACTTTTCGACCTGTATACACTACAGTCAGGATGAATCCGTTAACAGGGCATGTAATTTCTACATTACCGGACACCTTGCAGTTCTATAATATATATGATTGCTAAACTAAATAGTCTTATCATCAACAACAGCACTTTGTGCTTCAGATTTTACAATATCAATTCCATTGTCTCTTTCCTCTGCACTTTCGTACATTTCGCTGGTACCTATTATTAGTCCACTCGCAGTTTGCAAATTAAAATAGGATTCTCCGCGAGGTGAAGTTTTACGATCGTACTTACTCTCATCCCGCGAATATTTACGAACTAATTCAATGTCATTTTCACAACTTAATTTTATTAAATAACCTCCACTAGATAGTATTGTCTGTCCGCTATTAGCCATTATAAAGTTGAAGTGAAAATGGCCGCTGGCTTTTTTGATAATTACAAATTTTTCCATGGTGTTTTATTTAAACTATAACGAAATATTATAAAAAAATATCTTGTCGTCGTCAAGTAAATATATCTCACCTTGAACGCCATTACTTGGAAAAGGATGTACCTTAATAAGGCACTCCAAGCATTTAAGTAAAACGTTCTTATTTATTGGCGGCGCCTCCACAAAGGCAACCTTTTGTTATCAATTTTAGAGTACCGCAAACTATCCAGCCAATGATCAGGAACAGTAGGTAATATTTTACCCCATATGCTGCCAGGGTAAGTACAGTTTCTTTTCCTTCCCCTCCTTCGCTCAACAAAACATTTTCATATATATGTTAGCAATACTTTATTCAATAGTTCCACTAGTTTGCAAAAAAAGAGATTGCCTACAGCTTATAAGTTGACCGGTGTGCAGAGCTCAATCAGAAAACCATCTATATCTCGGATATAGGCCACCGTCTGCCCCCAGTTTTTTTGCCTGGGCTCCTCTACTACCTTGGCGCCTGAAAGTACCGCTTGCGCCATTGTTGCTTCAACATTCCGCGATACAAAGCTCAGCTCCATCGCAAAAGGTTTAGCATTCAGGCTGCTTTCAATAAATCCGTCTTCAAGGTTAGTATTGGCTAGCCCTTTGGAAGCAAAGGCGATTGTGGTTGTGCCCGTACGTAATTCCCCATAGTCATTTTCAGGAGTTATGAACCGGCGCTGTAACCCAAAAGCTTGTTCGTAAAACGCTATAGATGTTGCAACATCCTGCACATATAAAATTGTATAGCCGAATTGTACCATTTCTTGTCCGTTTTTTTGAAGGATTTTGTAAAACAGAGATTCCTTACATGGCTACTCTTTATTATCTTTCACACAAAACTGAGATATTGTTTTTTAATATTTCCATGCACTGTTGTTATCCACGTCCTGTGAGCCAACCCACTTCTTAAAGAAATTTCGTTAAGGGCATTGCATTCTTTTTTATATTATGGGTACATCATTGTACCTAGCCTGCCATTGTAAAGAGGAGACCTTACTGGACTATCTACCCTTTATAAAATTCGATCTCTGCTATTAAAAATTTTAAAAAAGCCACGTTATAGACATAACATGGCGTTGCCTTGACTACTGGGTTTCCATGGAAATCCATTATTTTGGTTTAATGGGTGGTTTTCCCTTCTTCAATTCCTCCTTTGCCAAAAGAGTAATCTTATCCTTAGATAAAACACGGTTGAAGACCTTAGTATCTTTTAAGTAACCTTTGAAGGCATTGTTTTTATCGCCAATAAACTGTAAGGGGAAAAATAATGTCTGCACTTTAGCTATCGATTTCCCATTTGCAAACACGTTCCTGTTTCCTTCCAGCTTTTCCACCAAAGTACCATTTACATACAGTGATGTACCTTTATTATCACCCGTAATAACTATATGTGTCCATTGCCCGGCTGGTACTTCATATTTAAAATTGTAATCATAATTTTCTCTTGAAAACCCCAGCTTGCCAGTGGTCTGTTGTTTTAGTTTTACTACCGCATCCGGTGAAGAAAAAAGAATAGCATTGTCCGCATTATTTTTATCTGGCTTTATGGAAAACGCTACCGTGTAACCATAACCAATGCCTTTTAGGGGTGTTGGCACAAATGTTTTTCCACCTTTAAATTGAAGTACTTTCTTATAATTCAGCACCAGCGAATCTCTTCCTTTGATTTTACCTAACATATTCAAACCGGGACCTTCTCCAATGGCTTTGCTATGTTCAACAAATACATCGTAGCTCATGGCGGTGTCCGAGCCTCCCCACATTTTTTGAGCAAGCGTTTGCATGGCCGGAAACACACGGTGGTGCACATCTTTTTCGGTAATACCATTACCTACATGGTCGGGCCACACGGCAAATGAACATCCCTTGATCTGCGGCGTATTTTCGGGGAATGTCTGTTTACCCACCATCACGTTTGGCGTCCAACTGTGATATAGTTTTTTTGTATCCACAAAGGGAACGGGGTTTACATCATTTACCTGTGCCTTAGTAACAATTGATGCAATTATTGCCAAAAGAATGAAGCTTGTTCTTTTCATTATTTTCATTGATTATTTCACTTTCTGTATCTACGGATTTAAGAAAAATGTAAAGAAAGTGGTGCTATAGTTATTTTACTAAGAAAGGACTTATTTGCATTTCAAAATCATCAACCATCTTAATAAAGATCTCGTTGTGGAAACAACAGGACGATGTTGGATCAAACTGCGTGTGTAAATCCAAAACAAACTTGATAAGAACTATAACGGTCTCTTTTCTCTACCTGTATCTTAAATAAGGGGCAGAGAACTGCCCCTCTGTTTTGCTTGCTTAATGCAAGTCGATTGCATACGAGAAAAAGTCGTATAGATTTATCTTAGTTATTTCTGCTATGCACTCCATTTCAACTTTATTGTCTTTTCAATACAATAGTAGCTTCACCGAAATTAGCAGCCCCATTATTTGCCGTATGCTTCAACCGTATGCTGAAAGTACCATCGCAGGGCGACACATAATTAGCCGCATTGCCACTTACAGACTCACAGGAAATAGGCCCATAACCTGCGCCATAGCCATTATCACTTGTGTACACCTGTCTGGCAACGGAGGTTTCAAAAGTTGTTGTGTTTACCGTTACGACAATAGGTTTTGCGCCACTTTCTACATATTTAAAAGAAAACTGGTTGGGGCCGACAGTAGTTAAAGTGCAAATTTGACCAGGTGAATAATCAGACCAGTCATCTTTAACCACTATAAAATCTCCCTGGAACATACTTTGACTATAAACAGGCCTGCAAACAATACTGAATGTATAAAAAGTGGTTGCCAGTTTGCTGTTAATGCTCCCACCCGATGCGCTTTTTAAGGTGATGGGCAATATATACTTATGGTTATCCTGTATTCTCGTATCATGTATCGAGATTGTTTGCAATTCGCTTCCCCTTTCATTTGCTGGTATGGTACCGTTTAAGCCGCTAATGGTATAAACGCTATCCGGCAGCAATTCATATGGTGGTCGCCCGGCTGCCAGTTCAAGTGCGTTGAGGGAATCTAATTTTACCACATCAACTTCAAATGTCACGGCAATGCCGGATGCGGCAGCAACGTAACCTGACAGGTATGCATTAAAGTACGCTTTATAAATACTGTCCGCCTGACCCGCAAACTTCCTAAAAACAGATACTTTTATAAAATTGGAGCTTACAGCTGACTGTGGCATGTAAATGCCAGGATTTCCCGTAAGACCATCTTTATTATTGAAAGGAAGTGGTTCATATTTTTTACAGGCAAAAAGAACAACCGCAAAAGCCAGCGCTAATGCCAAATGATTTATATTCTTTTTCATGTGTTCATTTTTATTTTTAATTTATTGTCGAATGGAACTTACCAATTAACATTTTTGTTGACATTAACTTAGTGCAATGGCTTATTTCATTTTTTAGACATTATTTTTTTTATCTCAATTAATAGCCCGGGAACTGCACCAACTGTTTGTTACGGTCGGTTTCCGATTGAGGAACGGGCCAGAAATAATCTTTGCGGCTCCATACAGCCCTTCTTGTCGTAATAGTACGTACATGAAAAGCAGGATCAAGTAAAGTGGTACCGGCGTCCATATTCATTCCATAAAATTCACCACCCTGGTGATCTTCAGTAGTTGTTGGGGTTTTCCAACGGCGCACATCAAAATAACGCTGGCCCTCAAAACACAACTCCACCCTTCTTTCTCTACGGATAAGCTTGCGAATTTCTGCCTGTGAGCCCGAAGTAACAGGAGCAATGCCTCCTCTTTGTCTTACCTTGTTCAGGTAAAGCAGGATGTCCGCATTACCGGGTTGTGCTTCATTTAAAGCTTCGGCGTAATTAAGATATATCTCCGCCAAACGAATAAGCATGAGCGGCCGGGTAGGATTACTGGAAGTTCCTCCATAGTTCAATCCAAAATACTGGTTCTTCTTGGGGGTGTAGCCTGTTGGCGGCCAATCACGCGTTGACCCCGCTTTTCCACTGTTCCCTGTATTATAGTACCCAACAACGTTTGCGGTAACAGCCAGGGTACCAGATATAGGGGATTTTGCCCCATTAAAAGTAACATAGGCGTAAAACCTTGGCTCCCGGCCTTTGTACATATTTGAAGCTCCCAATGGATAGTAATTGGCATCGGCCGCCGCAAAGCCTGATTCGGTATAACCTGAGCCGCTTTCATCAATCATTTTTCCATTGGCCATCCTGAATGCGTCTACTAATTCCTGAAAAGCAGAAATTCCATTCCACCCCCCGTTATTAGCGCTCTGGCGTGGTGCACTGTGTACCTGCCAGTCGCCTAAATTTGTGGAGTAGCGTGTCCATATACCTTCTGTCTGGTACCCGTCCCAAAACAAATTGCGGGTAGAGTTAAAAGCATCCGTAAAACTGGTTGCCGGGGAGCCTACCGTATATAAGCTCCATCTGTTCAGATCAATGACAGCTTTGGCCGCATCGGCGGCTTTCTGCCATTTGGCTGGGTCTGCTGTTTGGCTGAATAGCGGGGTGCCATCTGGATTTTTAAAATCTGAAAATTCAGTGTTCCCGTTATACAAAGGGCTGGCATCAAAAAGCAGCACCTGGGATTTTACGGCTAAGGCAATGCCTCTTGTAATCCTGCCGGTCTGTGAGGGTAGTGCCTGCACATCCGCTACATCCTGCAGAGCTTTGTCGATTTCACTTAGTACATAATTCACACATTCGGCCCATGTGCTCCGTGGTACCTGGAAATCAGCAGTTACCTCTTTGGGTTCCTCGCCCATCAAGGGAACAGGGCCAAATATTTTCATCAACTGAAAATAGTAATAGGCCCTCAGGAAACGGGCTTCGCCTTTGTATTCCTTCATCAACTGTGCACCATTTCCATCGGGCCTGTTTAAAAGCTGTTCGTTTTTATCAATGTTCTTCAAATAGATACTGGCATAACGAATAGCCTGGTAGTAGTGTGTCCATAAGGTAACAGCGGTCGAATTATCAGTAGTTAATGTTCCCTGTGTAATCGGATAAGGCAGTCCGGAGGCCCAAAGTGGCTGCACTTCCACCTCATCGGTCATTCCGGTCCATGGTGGATTGGTTCTGCTTATTCCATAGGGGATATCCCACATATCAGGAGTAGCACTGTACACACGAGCCAGCCATTCATTGCTTTTTTGCTCGCTGGTAAAGATGGCCTCATAGGTGGTAATATTATCAGGCACCTGGTCAAAAAATCCCTTCTTACAGGAAGGTACTATTCCTGCCACAACGGCAATACATAACAGCAGGGTAATTTTATTTATGAATTTGCTTATCATCTTAATAGTTTTTAATTAAAGGTTACACGAAGGCCCACATTATATGCGGTAGTATTGGGATAATGTGCACCATTACCATCACCAAACTCAGGGTCCCATACTTTCCATTTGGATAAAGTCCATAAATTGGTGCCGTTCACATAAAGCCTCATTTTATTTACGGCAAATCTTTTCAAAGCTTTCACATTGAAGCTGTAACCAATTTCAGCGCTTTTCAGCCTGATATAATCAGCTCTTTTTAACCACCAGGTGCTACTGGTATAATTTGTCGTAATGGTGGAACTTTCCGAAAGACGGGGATAGAACGGAGTGGCGTTGCTACCGTTTTTTATATTGTAATCAGGTGTCCAGTGGTCGAGCAATGTGCTGTACATATTGCTATACGTGATTCCACCAGAAAAGGGCTGTGTATTGTCCCGGACGTTTTGTGTCCATGTATCATACATAAAGTCTACCTGGCCTGCGCCCTGGAAGAATAGCCCCAAGTCGAATCCTTTGTAGCCTACAACAAAATTCAATCCGTAGGAAATTCTGGGCATGGAGCCATAGCCAATCGGAACCTGGTCATCTACCGTAATACGACCATCACCACTAACATCGAGGTATTTTATATCGCCTGGCCGAACATCACCTATCTGGTAAGGTGAGCTCAAAATCTCGGCAGAATCTTTAAACAAACCCAGTGCAATCAATCCATAACGCTGACCGATGGGCTGGCCTTTTCGCTGCTGCCAGGGATACCTGTAATCAGGTTCACCGTTCGCAATCACCTTATTTATGTTGTAGGTAAAATTGCCGTTAAATGAAAAGAATGCAGAACTTTTGAACTGTTTGTTATAGTTCAGTGAAATATCAATACCCTTATTTTCAGTAACCCCCACATTGCCATAAGGTATATTAGAGGCTGTATAACCGGAAGCATAAGGAATATTGCTGGCTTTTACCAAAATGTTTTTCCTATGCTCTTTAAATACTTCCGCCACCAATTGCAGGCTGTTTCGCAGCAGATTGATCTCTACACCCAGATTATGGCGGGCAGCGTCTTCCCATTGTACTTTATTATTTCCGATTAACGCTTCCTGGAACCCACCAAAGGTAGTAGTAGCAGTAGGTACGCCAAAAGTGTAACCTGTGCCGCTGGCTATATTAGTCAGATACAGAAACCGATTGCCCTGTCCCGGGTCACTAAAACCTGCGTGACCAAATGAGTAACGTATTTTGAAATAATCAATAACATCGGAGAGGCCGTCAAAGAATTTTTCTTTGGATACTACCCAGCCCACACCATAAGATGGGAAAAAACCGTAGCGGTTATCCGGGGCAAAGTTTTCAGAACCCATGTAGGAAAAATTACCTTCGGCAAAATACCTGTCTTTAAACCCGTAAGTAGCTCGGCCTACAAATGACCGGGTGCGGAAAGGAATAGAACTTCTTATATCGGTGGCATCCCCATTTATATAGTCGGACTGGTTAAACAACAGCATACCTGATGTGCTGTGATCGCCAAATGTCCTATTGTAGTTTAAAGCACCTTCCAGGTATACCCTACGGTTGGTTGATTTGCCGCTGGCAAAACCTAATATTCCCCCGGAATTACCGGAATTCGCTTCGAATACCGTTACAAGGTTGCCTGCAGCATCACGGCCGGGGGTAACAGCGCCGGCAGTACCCGGAGAGGCTATATAGTACAAAGGTGTATTTCTTATCCGCTGAATAACCGTGCCCGCATAGGCATCAAAAGCATAGAGCGCTGTTGCAGAAAGGCCTTTTGTGATAAAATCAAGCTGTTGAGTAGCACGCAGGTTGGCCCTTGTTGTATTTTCATAATAGGTTCTGTAGCCCTCCTGGGTAAGCAGCAGATAAGGGCTGGGGTAATTCCCTGCCTGGCGGGGCCACTGACCGTTTGAATATCTTGCGGGAATTGAGTGCGGCACGGCTCTCGTGACATTAAAGAACATAGCCTCGGCTGGAGACCCGGCACTACTTATGCCGACAAAGGAATTATCAGGAGCATTGTAATCTTCGATATATCCTGTTACACCAAATTCTAATTTGGTTGTTTTTGTTAGGGCGATATCGAGGTTGGTAGTATAATTAAAGCGTCCGTATTTCTGTTTAGAATCATAGCCCACTGTAGGATCTGATTTGAGCATACCTTCTTCTGTAAAATACCCGAGGGATACATAATAATTGGCAACGTTTCCACCACCCCGCAGGTTTAGGTTGATACGCTGGTTATTGGCATATTTATTAAATATTTCATCAAACCAGTTTACATCAGGATATACATCCGGGTCATCCTGGTTACGGTAATGTTCAATTTGCTCAGCAGTATATACCGGTGCTTTACCCCTTGCCATACGGGCTTCGTTGTAGGTGGTAGTATAGTCCACTGCCCTTAAATAAGAAGGTAATTGCGTAAACTTTGTAATAGCGCGGTTGTATTCTGCATTGATAACCGGTTTTGCATTTTTGCCCCTTTTGGTGGTAATCAAAATAACGCCGTTAGCACCCAACGAGCCATAAGGAGCGGTAGAGGATGCATCTTTTAAAATGGTAAAGCTTTCAATATCTTCAGGGTCGATCTGGTCTATACCGCGGTTGGGCACACCATCCACAACAAGTAAAGGGGTTTTTGAACCGCTTCCAATCGTTGATACACCACGGATATAAATTTCTGAAGAGTTATAACCGGGTTCGCCGCTCCTTGATACACCCTGAACACCTGCCAGGCGGCCAACAAGCGAATTGGTAAGGCCTGCCACCGGTAGCTTCAGGTCATCTGCTTTTACCGTGCTTTGCGACCCTACGACACTTATTTTCTTTTGCTTACCAAAAGCTACCACGACAACTGCATCCTCGGCTCTGACAGCATGCTGATGAAGAACAATATTCACTACACCTGCCTGGGAAATAGCCATTTCAGCGGAAACATATCCCACATAGGAAACCTCCAGCACACCGCCATTGTCTGGAAGCCGAAGGGAGAAATTTCCATTAGCATCGGTTTTGGTAGCCGTGCTTGTTCCTTTTAAAGCAACTGTGGCGCCCGCCAGCGGGCTGCCCAGGGAATCTTTTACTGTACCAACAATATCAATAGGTGGTATTGCTGTCTTTTCCCAAGTGTGTTCATAACCCAGGCTAGTACGTTCTTTGCGAATAACCTCCCCGGCACTGGCCTGCAAAACACAGGCGAGCATAAAGCCCAAAAGGATAAATATCCCCAAATGTTTCTTCGCGGTTTGTCCATAGGCTAAAAAAAGCAATCGTCTCATAAACGCAGATTTTTGGTTTGAAAGATTAAACTTGACACAGATGCTGGTCACAGAAAATGAAGGGGAAATCCATGCAGCATTGTTTCCCTTGTAAGATGAAGTGTAGTTAAAAATTTGAGCATGTCAAATTCAATCATTTTAAAGGTGTAATTCAGTTGTCTTTTATGGAAGAATGATAAATAATTGATTATCAATATAAATAAAATAAACATGATATATAACTGGAGAGCCTGATATCGATTTAAACCTTAATTTTAATGCTAATACGACGAGGAATTTTATTAGCTTTCCATGAAACTGCTACGCCTTTTTTTAATTTTTACTATGCTTGCCTGGACTTACCTAACTACCCAAGGCCAGGATTTATCATTTTCACAGCTGAGCATCGAACAGGGATTATCGAAGATTTCTGTTTTAAGCATAGCCCAGGACAGCGAAGGTTTGATTTGGCTAGGCACTGACGGAGGCCTAAACCGTTACGACGGGGTCCGGTTCTATAATTATAGGCATGACAAAGAAGACAGTTTCAGCATTTCGGATAACAATATCAATAGTCTTTTAAATGATTCTAAAAAAAACCTGTGGATTGGTACTTCTAAAGGGCTGAATACTTATAACCGCCAGAAAGATGCCTTTGAGCGCATCAGCGTAATAGAAAAAAAGCCTGTTTATTGCATTTATGAAGACGGCAAAGGCCGTATCTGGATTGGCACTCGCCAAGGCCTATATTTACTAACTGACCGGAAAAGCATGAAGTTTCAATCATTTTATGCCTCTGGCAATGGACTTGCTAACAATATTGTCCAGACCATTTTTGAAGACCATACCGGCGCCATCTGGATTGGTACTGCTAAAGGGCTTACCATAATGCGGGAACAAAACGGACAGTACAGGTTTGAAACTTTCCGGCCTCAACAAGGTCAGCCCGGCAACCTTCTGTCCGACAACATTACAGGCATTGCCGAAGATGCACAACACCGGTTATGGATCGGTACATTGAACGGTGGCGTTGCCCTGTACGACTCGGCAACCCATCATTTTACCGCATACACGCACCGGGAAAATGACCCGTCAAGTCTTATCAACAATACTGTACGAAGAATTCGTCTAATCAAAAATAAGATCTGGGTTGGCACAGACCAGGGTATTAGCATTATTAATCCTGTTACCCGCAATATTACATCATTCCAGCACGATGGCTCAGATAAAAAAAGCCTTAGCAACGATGCTATTTATAGCCTTTTTGAAGATTTAAATGGTTCGGTATGGGTAGGTACTTATTATGGCGGTGTTAATATTGCCTATTCAGCTACTGCGTCTTTTCGCACATACCAAAATAATAAAAGCCCTTTAGGCCTTAGTAATAATGTAATTACCGGCATCGCAGAAGACCCGCAGCATAACTTATGGATCGGAACCGATGGCGGCGGGTTGAATTATCTGAACAGGTCTACTGGCCGGTTTATAGCATATAAAAATAATTCGAATGATCCTTCGAGCCTTGGTTCTAACCTGGTAATTGCGGTGTACATTGATAAAGAAGGTAATGTATGGACTGGTACGCATGGCGGAGGATTATGTGTACTGGACCGAAAGACAAACCGGTTCAAACGACACCTGTATGGAGAAAGTGATAGTATCAACCCGATCCGCCGGTTTTCGTCCATCACCGAGGATGAGCAGGGTCGTTTATGGGTGGCGGGAAATTGTCCTCTCAGAGTGTTCCGAAAAAAAGGCTTGAACATTGAGCCACTTGAATTAAGCAAAGAAATCGCTTCTTTGCCCAAAAATATTTTTGCCAGTGTGCTTTTTAAGGATGCGGCCAATAATATCTGGATAGGAGCAAGCCGTGGCGGCCTGTATAAAATTACAGACAATGCAGCCAAAACTATTGATAGCTCCAGCCTTGTGCATTGTATTGGTGAAGACCTGTACGGAAATATATGGGTTGGATTATATCACGGCGGGCTGGAGAGATATAATAATACAACAGATAAGCTCATCCGGTATGGTGCAGATTATGGTCTAAGCAATGTAAATATAATAGGTCTTCTTACTGATGATAGCGGTAAGATCTGGGCAAGCACAAATAACGGATTGATAAAGTTTACTCCGGGGCAAAGCCGTTTCCAATTATATAACGTAAGTGATGGACTGGCGGGAAATGAATTCAACGATAACGCCTATTTTAAAGATAGTAAAGGAGAAATGTTCTTTGGTGGCTTTAACGGCATTACTAGTTTTTTCCCGCATCATATTGAAACCAATAAATATACAGCGCCACTCGTATTTACGGGCTTAAAATTGTTCAATAACTATGTCGCCATTAATGATATGACCCGATTGCTGAAAGCAAATATCAGCCTTACCAAAGAACTTGTATTCAAACACCATCAAAATGTATTTACCATTGAATTTGCTGTTTTAAATTTCGTCCGGCCTGATAAAAATAAATACTCTTATAAATTAGACGGTGTGCATGACCAGTGGACTGAAACCAATACCCCATCGGCTACGTTCACCAATCTTTCGCCAGGTAGCTATACTTTGCTGGTAAAGGGGGCAAATAATGACGGCGTATGGAGTGAACCGTCGTCTATGAAAATAACAGTTTTACCCCCATTCTGGCGAACCGGTTGGGCCTACCTGTTATATGTTTTATTGGCTGCCACTATCTTGTTTTTTATTTTTCGTTTCTTTTACCTGAGAGCTTTGTTGCGAAGAGATAAGGAATTGCATGAGGTAAAACTGAATTTCTTTACTAATATTTCGCATGAGATCCGTACGCATTTGACGCTCGTTATGGCACCGATTGAAAAAATGCAGAAAGAAATCTCGCATACACATGTGTTACAACGCAACCTGAATAATGCCCGAAACAATGCCAACCGACTGCTAAAGCTGGTGACAGAATTAATGGACTTCAGGAAGGCAGAATCCAATCATTTAAAGCTACATATTGCCAAACACAACCTGGTTGATTTTTTAAATGCTATTTATAGCTCGTTTGAAGAGCTTTCGCTAGAAAAGGACATACAGCTGTCTTTCATTTATGACCTAAACGATGTACCAGTATATTTTGACAAAGAACAAATGGAAAAAGTGGTTTTTAATTTATTGACCAACGCATTCAAGTTCACGCCTAACGGCGGTCGAGTTTGCCTGCACATGGAAAACAAAAACGAAACGGTACAGGTACATGTTACTGATAATGGAAAAGGAATGGCACCACAATTTGTCGATAAAATATTCAGTAATTATTTCCAGGTAAATGATGCCAACAGCCAGAACACCGGTTATGGCATCGGACTGGCCTTATCAAAAACTATCGTGGAATTGCATAAAGGAACATTGACGTTAGAGACCCATCCTGCTACTGCGGACCAGGAAAACATGACCCGGTTTACAATAACCCTTTTGAAAGGCGCTGACCATTTTGTAGGGAAAGAACCGTTACTGGAAAATACTGACAAAGAAGGCTTGACAGATAAAGAAGAACAGGTGTTTATTTTCCCTGTAATAACAGCTAATGCTGAAATAGAAGAAAAACAATATCATATTTTAATTACGGAGGATAATGACGAAGTAAGAAATCTTATCAAAGACACATTGCATTCTTACAAACTAACCGAATGTATCAACGGAGCGGAGGGGTTACAATCTTCGATGGAGTATATACCAGATCTTATCATCAGCGATGTGATGATGCCTGAAATGGATGGATTTGAACTTTGCCATAAGCTTAAGACGGATGAAAGAACCAGTCACATCCCGGTTATATTATTAACTGCCAAAAGTTCACGAAACGATCAGGTGAATGGACTGAGCACCGGTGCTGATGTTTATCTAACCAAGCCGTTCAGCACACAGGTGCTGGATCTAACTGTAAGAAACCTTCTGGCTGCAAGGGAGAAAATGAGGCAGAAGTTCAGTAAGGAATTTGTACTTGCCCCCCGGAATGCTGTTATTAACACTATTGACGAGCAGTTCCTAAGCAGGTTGATAGGAATAATCGAAGAGTCAATGGATAGCCCTGAATTTCGCGTGGAGCTTTTAGCAAAGAAAATGGCAATGAGTCAGTCCGTTTTGTATAAAAAGGTGAAAGCCCTTACCGGTATGTCGGTAAATGATTTTCACAAAACCATCAGGCTAAAAAAAGCCGCTCAATTGTTGCAACAAAAGTTTACAGTGCTCGATGTAAGCATAATGACAGGCTTTGGCAACCGTGAATATTTTAGTAAAGAATTTAAAAAACACTTTGGCAAAGCGCCCAGCGATTTTATCGGAAAGGATAAAACCGAAGCATGAGAAAGAGAATAAATAAAAAGGTATTTCAGTTCAATCAGGGGCAAATAATATGAACTGCCGGTTTATCGGGTTGTATCGTTTTCATGGCAATAAATTTTCTACACTTTGACAAGTGGATTTTAACACTGATACAGGGTATGCCGATACGCTGTTTCTAAAGCAGTAACCTTGTGAGGTGGCGGTAACAAAACTAACTTTATCATCTTCTTGATTGCTTTCAAAACAATGGCAGGCTGATTCAAGCCCCTCATTTACGATCGCCCCCATAAATCCCCGGTCTTTTTTGAATTATCTAATAATATCTTAGTTTGAAATAGATGCAACTTTCACAATACGTTCCCGGTATCTCTTGAAAAAATTTGAGGGATGTATGGATATGATATACGGCTACTTGTCAAAACTGTTTTCTTGAAATCGCCCCTGCATTCATCGAGTTTATTCTGAAGATTCTTAATATCCTCGAAAACCTCTTTGTGAATCTCCCGCACACTCATGGACAGAACTATCATCGTTTCTGTTGATTTTATTCTTGAATACTATCTGGTAATTTCCCGCCGTGCCAGAATGAGTATTAGTGTTTTTACTAGCTGAGCAACTTTGAGCCTATAAATATACACTATCATGGGCTTATCATCCTTTCCTGCCTAAAACACCCGTTTTTAGCCACTTCTGACTTGCATCGCCTTGTTGAGTCTACACGACGCGGCCCAATATAAGACGCCGTAGCCGAAAAACTCCTATGACTTTAATTTTAAAATAGAAATTAATCCTGAAAACCTATAGTATTGGCTTATTTCAGTATAGTTGCCTAACTTTGTTTAACGAGGATTATTATTTTACTCACCAGTTTGCCTAACTGGCGAACAATTGGCGAACTACCTTATAAAGTATTATTGCTCAGGAAAAAGGAAGTTCCAGTCTTGGGCACCAATTGAGTAAAAACCCGATGAACGCTTTTCCTTCAATGTAATTCAAAAAAGGTGGCGAACATACGGCGAACAGAATTGGAAATAATTGTTTTTCAAATAATTAGACGTTCCAGTCCTGGGCACAGAGAGTCCTTGTAAACGAAAGTTTACAAGGATTTTTTAGTTTAAGCCAGTTGCTTTTTTGGTGAACTATTGGCGAACACGATTTTTTTATTACAGGAATCACCATCTACATGGCTAACTGTTAACAGGCCATTCTTGTGTTGTGGTTTTTATTTTTCAAACATTTTTTCAAATGATTCTCCATTAAATTTATAAACGCCTGCATTATGACTTCCAAGCCAGATAACTCCTTTGTTGTCTTTGAAGATTGTAAAAAGCAGTACATCAGTTGCTCCATCTCTGACAGGGTAATGAATAAGCTCTTTCCCATTGTATTTCCACACTCCGTTATCATAAGTTGCCATCCACAAGTTGCCTTCATTATCTTCGGTTATGGATAGAAAAAAAGGAAATTCTTTTTTATTTCGTTCATCCAGATAACCAATTCCGTCTTCTTTTTGGAAATTTATATTAATACTACTATCCGGTTTTAAGTTGTACCGAAAACGAGTGTTATTTATCCAAAACTTTCCTTCTTTATCCTCAAAAATGGCCCGCGTACCAAAATCGCCACCTTCCGGAGTTGTTTGTAATTGTTCTTCATAATGCCAACTCAGTTTTTTACCATCAAATCGGCATATACCAAGACTTGCTGTTCCAAACCACATAATACCATTACGATCTTTGTAGATGGTATAAAGCCCGTAGGGTCTTACACTCGTATTCTTGTTCTTGTTTTTAAATTCAGCCTCTTGCGGTGATGGTGGAAGTTTTAGAAAATGCAAATATTTTCCATCAAACCGATAGGTCCCATTATTACCGGCGCCCATTCTGAACCACAAATCATCCGGGTTTAAAACCCACTCATTCGTAGGAGATCCGGGGGGTGCAACCTGCAAAGTTTTGAAAGTTCGACCATCAAATTTACTGACACCCCGCTCGGTTTCAATAAAAATATGGCCCGCTGCATCCTCTTGAAAACCGCGTATGGCATTACTTACCAATCCATCTTTTACGGTCATTTGTTTTATTTGCTGACCGTTATAAAAGAATATACCATTCTCTTTACTTCCGAACCAGTAATTGCTGCTTTTGTCTTGATAAATAGCCCAGATCGTTTTGTTAAGATCCGGAACCATTACGCCAACTTCAATGGTCTGCCCTTGTTGTGTTTGTGAATTATTTTGTCCCTCACATGAATTAAAGGTTAAGAAAAAAATGGTGAGTAAGATGTTGTATAGTGTCATTTGTACGCTATTCATTTTTTCAAAAGTTGTCAGTTTACTGTTGCGGCGCTACAATGACGCAAAACTCGTTTAGAGGTGCAATAAAATTACGCAAATATCTCAAGTGCAGGTTATACCGGCTTGAATGTTTACCATTTTACTACTTGATTGAAATGGCCAGGTGTAAGGATGTAAAATGAAAGATAATTACCAGGCCCTGCCCGGGTTAGTAACCAATATTTAAAGCGTAAGCAATACTACCTATACAAATGAATGCCAGTACTCATTCAGCTAGCTTATTCACCATTTTAATTTTGTTACAACTAAACCAATCATTGTGTTATGAACAAATATTTAGCAGTAATCATTGTATTCATCACCTTAATATCCTGCAGCAGCAAGGACAAAAAGGATATGTTGGGAGGTGGTCATAAAGACAATACTTATTTTAAGCTTACGGTAAACGGCGTACAAAGAGAACTTGAAAATATTCATTACGCCCGTACCGGTACGAATATTCACCTGGCCACCTGGGGCAAAAACGGTTTCCCTAATTTAAATGTCACGTTAACTGCTAATGCAGAAAATGATTTTCGGGGCAGTTATCCTTATTACTGGGACCTTTCTGCCGGCACTTCCATCATCCTGTATGGGCTGGGGCCTTCTGACGGATATGAAAGTCATTGGTGGGATTGTCCTATTGACGGCCCCTTACTGATCTTATCGCCGGGGGATATAAAAATTGAAAATATTGAACATACAGGCGCTGATGAATTTATTACCGGCTCTTTTGCAACAGAACAATACCAGCCACAGGGCAACTGCCCCTATGCGGAAGTGAAGACCATTAAAATATCAGCACAATTCAGGTTGAAACGGGCACAATAACCAGCCAGGTCTTTCTTTTGAAAGACCTGTTTTATTATAGCCGAACTACCTGCAATAACTACGATCTACATATTGTTTATTACCGTTTGAATTAATGAAATAACATCCGCCCCTGGGGCCCGTGTAGTATTTTCTGCGGGGCGCCGCATTCGCCGCTCTCATGGCACGCTCTTCTTCTGCCGCCGCTTTTTTTAATTGTGCGGTATAGGCAGCAGTAGGCGTAAAGTCATAATACCGGCCTCTTTGCAGTGTCATGCTGTCTTCCTTCGAAGGCTCCAGTTCTTCCCAATCAATGGCAATATCGTCTCTCAATACATAACCGCTGTGACCGCCAAAATCTATTTGCACCCAGTCTTCCTTATCCTCCACCTCATAGGCTCTTATATAACTAAGCCTGTGTATTTTACCTATACCAGGAGATTTTGCCTCAGGCCTGCTACGCACCATTAATGTATCACCGCTGACCCATGCGAAATCAGCTTTTAATTTGGCAAAAAACTCTTTCTCTTCAGCCGCTTTTTTCAGGGCCAGTTCTTTCTGGTCCATCTCTTCCTTAAGGGCTTTAAATGCTTTCATTTCGTCGCGGTAATAGTGCACCGGGAAGCTGGCATTTTCCATTTCTATTTTTTGACAATATCCTTCGATTTCTTTATAGGAATCACCACTCATATGGTTAAATGAAAGCCTGTACATATCCGGCAATCTGTTTAATTCGTGTTGGGCAAAGGAAATAAATCCCAATAATTTGGGACCAAACTCCGTTTCCGGTACTCTTAACATAGTGATCTCTTTACCATCAACGGTTTTCTTTTTGAGCCATTTTGTAAAATCGGTTGTTTGTGTCCGGGCCGCAACGGTAAGGAGCAGCGGCAAAAGAACGGTGATGAAGGTTTTCATATGATATATTGAAGCGCCAAAATAAACATTTACTATGGGTTTTGCAAGCGAAGGCAGCGCTGCTTAAAGCATTCCCACACCCATATTATCCCTGCGTTATCCTGTTAATATTTAATCATTTCCTCTTAGCTGTCGCGGGAAATTGCGGCATTTAGTGGAAAACTATAATCAGCTGGTATCCCTTCTTTTCGTAAGTTGCACTGGTAATATTATTTGGATTATGTTATTATAATTACCATTCCCTATTGGCATTTGTTTTTCGTTGTCACTAAGCCCTTTCGTTATTTAGAATAACGTTATAATCCTTAACCAGACTAACAATTTATATGAATTTCCAAGATTGTCATGAAGAACAAATCCATATACCTGCCCATATCCAAAGTTACGGTTACCTGATAGGCCTGGATGTATCGGATAGTACCATACGTTTTTTTAGCGAGAACATTCCGCAGCTTTTCAACGTAGAGAAGGATTTACTCGGAAAAAGTTTCGAGGATGAATTAACAGGCTTTCAGCTGATAACGGCATCTTATATCTATCAGAACCTGGCATCAAACCTGAAGGAAGCCAATAAAAATCTTGATAAGATCACTATCGGGCAAACAGATTACCACCTCACCATTTACCTGTACCGTGGGACTATCTATATTGAACTGGAAGAGTATATAAAAAAACAAATTCCCCGCAACCTCTTATACCAGGGAGCCAAGGAAGTACAATCGGCAAAAACCGAAGAAGAAATATGGTCGGCGCTGGTAAAGAATATTTATGAAATCACTTACTACGACCGGGTGATGATCTATAAATTCCTGAATGATGGCTCAGGGAAAGTGATAGCAGAAAGAAAGAAACCGGAAATGGAATCCTACCTGAACCTCTATTACCCGGAGAGTGATATACCGCAGCAGGCCAGGGCCCTATACCAGGTAAACTATAAACGTATTTTCAGCAATATACATGCAAAGCCTGTTCCGGTTATCAGTAAAATGTCGGCAGTAGACCTTACCCATTCAACCGTAAGAGCTATGTCGCCTATCCACGGTGTTTACATTAAAAATTCCGGGGCTTCTTCCAGTTTCAGCACCTCCATCATTGTTGATAACAAACTCTGGGGATTGGTTACCTGCCATAGTGTTGCGCCCAAACATATTGACCTGTTTAACCGTATCCAGGCCGAAATATGTACCATTATTGCAGCCAATGCTTATTTTTCTTTAAAATCACGCATGATCATAGCGAATGAGACCTTGTATATGCATAAGGCCACCGCTTTAAAAGCTAATCTTTCTGCGCATGATAATTTAAAAGATTCATTATTTAATAACCTGGATAATATCCTGGATATTTCGCAGGCAGATGGTTTTGCCGTAGTAACCGAAGGAGAAATAAAAGCAACCGGGAATACACCTGCTATTCCTGCTATTCGTCACATTGCAGATTGGACAAAAACAAATTTACCCGGTTCACTCTGGGCTTCCAATACTTTTTATATAGACCATCATGCATCCCTTCCCGGCATTGACGTATCCTGTTGCGGACTGGCGGCCTGTTATGTGGGCAAACAAAAAAATACCCTTTTATTATGGTTCCGGCAGGAGTTTAAAGAACATATTACCTGGGCCGGAAATCCTGAAAAAAAGGTTGACAGTATACAGTTTTATGACCAGAAGATCAGGGCTATTTCTCCCAGGGCCTCCTTCCAGGTATTTTCGGAAGAGATCCGTAACAAATCCATGTATTGGTCAAAAAAGGATCTGCTGGAATTCAGCAAAATTCATGATGTAGTATTAGAAACCCAGCAATTGCAGTTTGACAAACTGAAGGAGCTCAATAACGAACTGCTAAAACTGAACAATGACCTGGATGCTTTTTCACATACTATTTCACATGATTTAGCAACCCCACTTTCGGTTATCCGGTTAAATGTACAACTCCTTGACCGGGATGCCGAATCTGCCTGGCAGAAAAATAAAATCAGCAGCATCCTGGCCGAGATAGATAATATGTCTGCCATGATGAAAAATGTACTGGAACTGAGCAGGGTTAAACACAGTTCTTACCAGCTGGAAGAAATACCCACCTGCGAAATCATTGAAAAGATATGTTCCGATGCAAAGTTTTCATACGACACCAATACAAATATTATTATTGCATCCACCCCGGCTATTTTAGGCGAACGGACCCTGGTATACCAGGTTTTTCAAAACCTGATCACCAATGCTGTCAAATATTCTTCTCAAAAAGCAGCCCCGCAGGTGCATATCAGCGGCCAAACCGATGAGGCGCATGTGGTATATCGCATCTCGGATAATGGTATAGGCATACCGCCTGCTGAAAAAGAAAATGTATTCAAAATATTTACCCGCCTGGGAAATGCAACTGAGTTTTCGGGTACCGGCGTAGGCTTAAATATTGCCTATCGTATTATGGATAAACTGGGAGGCAGCATCGGCTTTGAAAGCGAACTGAACGAAGGCACTACTTTTACCCTCCGTTTTAAAAAACCATCTATCAACTGATCGACCCTATACAATAAATTACATGGACACAACTCTTTTATCCCTTTATTTAAAAACCGTTACACAATCCCTTCATGACCGTGTAGAAGAAAAAATGAACGCCAAAAAAATTTTCACACCCTTTTATACAGTAGAAGATTATAAACAACTTATCTGGCAGAATTATTTATTTTTTTCTCACTTTGAAGAAGGCGTATTCAACAGCTTTTCTCCTGCGCTGAGGACAGCCCTCCAGCTTCCCCTGCGAAAAAAACTCCCCTACCTTGTAGCAGACCTGGAAGTATTAGGGTTAACAGCATCTGGTACCGCGTCCTATACCGATACCTGCAGTGAGGCAACAGCCATGGGTATATTATATGTGATGGAAGGTTCCACCTTAGGGGGAAATGTGATAAAAAAACGGCTCACTTCATTACCTGCCTTTACGGATATACATTTCAACTTTTTCGGTTGTTATCAAGAAAACACAGGCCCTTTCTGGACACAGTTCAAAGAAGTAATGGACACCCGCTTTACCACCGATCAATACGAGGAGGTATACCGGGGTGCAGTAAAAGCTTACGATTACATGGCCGCTCACTGATGCATTAAATACGTTATTATTATACGACGATATATAAAAGTCTGTCAAGTGACAGGCTTTTATATATTTCACTTCATTGAGCGGTGCCATTTCTCCGGCTACCACATAATGAATATTTCTGCCGGTTATGCATTAATGTTCATGTCCACCGGCATTACTTAATTTGGCATTGACAAAAAAAGCTCCCTTCACCACTATGCCCGCACCCTTGGGTATATCTTTTACAAAGGTAATAGCGGTATACCCCATATCCGAAACACCTTTCAGTACTTCTATTTTTTCAAAGTTCGTCCCTTCTTCCTGTTGCTTTTGCCCTTCCTCCTTTTTATGATCATGACCTTCCTCTCCGTCTTCATGATCATCCGCTTTTTTATCCGTAACCACGAAAATATAATACCTGCCATCCGCATTCACAATAGCATCGTTCGGCACTGCCGGAGTTGTTACATTATTCAGGCTAACAATACCGGTAATATTCATACCGTCTATCAACCCGTTTTTATTACCATTTACTTTACAATGTACCGCTATTGTTTTGCTGTCATTTTCAAAGGAAGAGCCGATGCTGAAAACGGTAGCATCGTATTCAGTAGTGGGGTTATTGGTCAAAGTAAAATGTATGGTCTGCCCCACTTTTACCTGCGGCAGGTCTTTTTCAAAAACCTGCAGGTCCAGGTGGAGGGAACTGTTATCTACTATCTCAATTACAGGGGAGGACACATCCACATAACTGCCTATTTTGGCAAATACATTACTCACCGTACCGCTTAACGGACTTGCCACTACTAATGCCGTTTTTAGATTACTATTGGATATAGTATGGGGATTGATACCCATCAGTTGTATCTGTTGCTGTAAGGAGGCTTTACGGGTACGCAGACTGTTCAATTCGGCCGTAGCAGTTTGCAGGTTCTTACCGGCGCCGGCATTGCCTTCATTTAAAGCCTGCTGGCGTTGCAGCTCCTGTTCGGCAAAAGTTATTTTACTGCCGATGGTCAGGTACTCTTCCTGGAACTGGATAAACTGCGGATTAGCAATAGTGGCAATGACCTGTCCTTTTTTAACGTAATCACCAATTTGCACATTCAATGTTTTTACCACACCGCCATATAAGGAAGTGGCATTGGCCTTATTATTATTCGGCACTTTCAGCATCCCATTGGCACGGATAGTTGCCGTAAGCTCTTTATGTTCTACCACCGCCATTTGTATACCCACTGTCTTTATCTGCTCCTGCGTCAAAGTAACAATAACAGGTTCAGCCGCGGCATTATTTTCTTTTGCACCTGCCGTTTCTTCCTGTTCCTTAAGTTTCGCCTTTTTCTTATCCGTACAGGCAGCAAACAACAAAGCGGTTGCAAGTATAGAGATAACGATATGCATCTTATTTATAGAAAGTCTCATACAATTTACTGGTTAATAAATGAATAAATAGTAATAACCGATTGGTTCAACTGCTGGATACTTTTCAGGTAACCCAATTGTATATCAGTGGCTGTTTGCAGGGCATACAGGTATTCCACATACCCGATATCACCGGTTTTATAGCCCAACTGTGCTGCGGCAATAATTTCCCCGGCATTAGGCAATGCCTGGTCACGGAAATAATTGTACTGCTCTATATCCTGCCGGTATTGCACCAGTACATTTTGCATTTGTGTTGACAGCAACTGCTGTTGCTGTTGTGCATTGGCGGTTGCGGCCTGTTTTTTATATTCCAGTGACTTTATCCTGGCTTTGGTAGCCCCAAAGGTTAAGGGAATGGCAATGCCAATGTTCACAGAGCTAAACCGGTTACCCGCATTGAAAAACTTTTCTGTACCATTTACATTCTGAAAGCCGATCAGTGACTGGTTCACATAACCCAGCGTAAAGTCGGGCAGGCCCTGGGCCTTCTCCACCCTTTTGGTTTCTTCTGCAATGAGGGCATCCTGGTATAACAATTGAATCGCGGGATGATTTACCACTGCTGCACTATCTATTAACTGTTTTACCTGCAGCGGCTGAAACACTTCCTCCACAACACTAAATCCATCCCTGGTATTCATCACCGTTTGCAGGTTAGCATAGGCATTGGCCAGGTAAACGTTGTTTTGCCGTAGCAGTAAACTTATCTCCCCTTTTTTTGCCGCCGCTGTACTGATATCTACCTTTTTGGTATCACCGGTTTTATACCGCAGTTCAGCGATCCTGATAAAATCCCGGTACAGGCTATCCAGTTGTTCTAACTGTTTTTGGTTATGCCTGAAATATTGTACCTGGTAATAGTAGGTACGCACCTGCTGTTTCAGTTCCAGTACGGTAAGTGCCTGTTGCAATTGCCGGCCTTTTATTTCCGCACCGATCAATTCCCGCCTCGCTCCAAACAATGAAGGGAAAGGTATGGTCTGGGCAACCTGGAAGGACTGGTCAAACTTAACACTGTTGTACTGACCCAACTGCGCATTAAAATCCAACTTAGGCAATTCACCTGCCGTTCTTTTTAAAGCTTCGCTGGCTTTTATTTCCAACTCACGGGCTTTTATACTGCCATTATTGTTAATTGCTATTTGTATTGCTTCGTCAATGGTTAAACTGTTTGTTGACTGTGCACTGCCTGTAACAGGTAATATATAAAACAGGCAATAAGCAATCAGTAACCGGCAACAGCAACGTCTCCATAGCTGACCGGTTTTTAATTGATTAATTATTCTCTTCCTTAAAATCCCTTTCATTATTTAGTATTTTTCGGGGTTATTGATAATATGATACAGTAACTTCCCCACTTCCTGGTTTAACACCTGCTGTTCTTCATATTGAGCTGTTGTCAGGTATGAGCAGGAAAATGCAAACTCTATCCATACATTAGTTTCCGAGTTTTCTGCATCACAATCAGTTAACTTGGATATAAAATACGCTGGATAGCGCTTTTTACGATAAGCTTCTGCAAGGTTAGCACAGACACTCCTGCTGCTACGCCTGATTTGATCAGTCAAAGAATATCGTTCCTCTTTGGGAAAATGTTTGCTCAATTCAAAAATGCACATAGCCTGCTCAAAAGCTTTTTTATACAATTTGGTTTCTTTAAAACTTATAGCTGCCATAATGATAAAATATTAGTTAAAGTATTTTCAATTACTTTCATCATCATCAAACTTTTCTTTATTGCTTATTGCCAATTGCTTCTTGCTTTTTTTATTAAAAATGATATAGAGCAGCGGTAACACAAACAATGTCAGAAACGTGGCTGTTATCAATCCACCGATCACTACAGTTGCCAGGGGCTTTTGTACTTCCGCACCGGCACTGGTACTTAAAGCCATGGGTAAAAATCCAAGGCTTGCCACAGTAGCTGTCATCAATACCGGCCTTAAGCGGATACGTGTTCCTTCCATCACAATCTTCTCTATCCATTTTTTCTCAGCATCCTTTTGCTTATTGCTTGTTGTTGTTTCTTCATTATCCACTGTCAATTGTCCGCTGTCAATTGTTAACTGTCCATTGTCAATTGCCCCTTCCTTCTTCAACTGGTTAAAAGTCCCGATCAATACAATGCCATTCAGCACCGCCACGCCAAACAAGGCGATAAAGCCAATGCCTGCACTGATACTGAAAGGCATACCACGGAGTAATAAAGCCAGTATACCGCCAATAGCACTCATGGGAATAGCGGTAAAGATCAAAGCCGCCTGTTTTACCGAACGGAAAGTAAAATACAGTAACACAAAAATCAGCAGCAGTGAAACCGGCACTGCAATCATCAGCCGGTTACTGGCTTCTTTGAGGTTCTCAAACTGGCCGCCATAGGTGAAATAATAACCCGGTGGCAGCTTAACCGAATTATTCAGCTTTTGCTGTATATCTTCCACTACGCTTTGCACATCACGTCCCGAAACATTAAAGCCGATCACGATCCTTCTTTTACCCGCTTCGCGGCTGATCTGTGCCGGACCTAATTTATAATCAATGGTTGCCACTTGTGATAAAGGTATCTGGTTACCGGTGACGGTAGGTATCATAAGTGTACTTACATCTTCAATACTGCCGCGGTGGGTACTGTCCAGGCGCACTACCAGGTCAAACCGTCTTTCATTTTCAAACACCACCCCGGCAGCCTTACCGGCAAAGGCCGTACTCACCACATCATTCACTTCCTGTACATTTAAACCGTAGTTGGCCAGGCGGGTACGGTCATACTCTACGTTGATCTGTGGCAGACCACTTACTCTTTCCACCTGCGGGGCCGTAGCCCCTTCTACTGTTTGTATTACTTTACTTACCCGGTTGGCATAGACGGAAAGTGAATCGAGGTTTTCTCCAAAAATCTTCACGGCTACATCCTGGCGGATACCCGTCATCAGTTCATTAAAACGCATCTGGATGGGCTGGTTTTTTTCAAAGAAAACACCGGGTATGGCTTCCAGCTTTTCACTGATGGCATCGGCCAGCTCATCATAGGTCCTGCCACTCTTCCATTCGGTTTTAGGTTTCAATATGATCATCAGGTCGGAAGCCTCCGGCGGCATAGGGTCCGTAGGTACTTCAGCAGCTCCGGTTTTACCTACCACCATCTTCACTTCTTCAAATTCTTTGATCATACGCGAAGCCTGCATGGAAGTTTCAATACTCTGACTTAAAGAACTGCCCTGCGGCAGGATACAGTGAAAAGCAAAATCACCTTCCTGTAACTGGGGTATGAACTCCCCGCCCATATTTTTAAACAACAGAAGACAGACCGCAAATACGGCAACCGTTATACCTACCAGCCAGTATTTTATTTTGATAGCTCTTTGCAGGAGCGGCCGGTACAGGTTTTGGAACCGTTCCATCATCCTGTCAGAAAAATTCTTTTTACGTACCGCTTTTTTGGACAGGAACAAAGCGCACATCATGGGTATATAGGTCAGTGATAAGATAAGCGCCCCCAGGATGGCAAAGCCTACGGTCTGTGCCATGGGGCGGAACATCTTGCCTTCTACGCCTACCAGGGTAAGAATGGGAATATATACGATGAGGATAATGATCTCCCCGAAAGCAGCGCTGCTGCGGATCTTGGAAGCAGAGGTAAATACTTCCTGATCCATTTCGGGTTGAGTGAGTCTTTGTGTGGATTTACGCAGTCCCAAATGATGCAGGGTAGCTTCTACAATAATCACGGCACCGTCCACGATCAGGCCAAAGTCTATCGCTCCCAGGCTCATCAGGTTGGCACTCACGCCAAACACATTCATCAGGCCCAGGGCAAATAACATAGCCAGGGGAATGGCCGATGCAACGATCAAACCTGCTCTTAGATTTCCCAAAAACAGCACCAACACAAAAATTACGATCAGGGCTCCTTCTATCAGGTTCTTCTGTACGGTATTGATCGCCCTGTCAACCAAATCGGTGCGGTCTAAATAAGGTTCTATCACTACATCATCAGGTAAGGATCTCTGAATAACCGGTAGTTTAGCCTTGATCCTATTCACCACTTCATTACTGTTCTCCCCCTTTAACATCATCACCACGCCACCTACTGCATCCACTTCACCATTGTAAGTCATAGCGCCATAACGCACAGCATACCCAAAACGCACATCAGCCACATCCTTGATAAAAATGGGTACACTGCCGGTGGTGTTTTTAACGCTGATATTTTTTACATCTTCCAGGGAAGTAACCAGGCCAATGCCCCGTATAAAATAAGCATTGGGCTTTTTATCAATATAGGCCCCGCCGGTATTCTGGTTATTCTTTTCCAGGGCGGTAAATATTTCGGTCACGCTAACCCCCATGGCTTTTAAGCGATTGGGATTGACCGCTACTTCATACTGTTTCAGCTCGCCGCCAAAACTGTTTACCTCGGCAATGCCCGGGGTACCATATAACTGGCGGGCCACTATCCAGTCCTGCATGGTGCGCAGTTCCTTGGCATCATACTTTCCTTCACTGCCTTTTTTGGGGTGGATAATATACTGGTATACTTCACCCAGTCCCGTACTTACAGGGGCAAGCTCCGGCCTGCCTATGCCCTGCGGGATCTTCTCCTCAGCCTCTTTGAGTTTTTCATTAATTAATTGACGGGCAAAATAAATATCTACATCGTCTTTAAATACCACGGTGATCACCGAGAGGCCAAACCTCGAAATACTGCGGGTCTCTTCCAGGTCAGGAATATTGGCAATACTTTGCTCAATAGGGAATGTTACCAGTTGCTCCACTTCCTGTCCCGCCAGTGTGGGACAAACGGTAATGATCTGTACCTGGTTATTGGTAATATCTGGCACGGCATCAATGGGCAGGCGGGTGGTACTCCAGATGCCCCATACTACCAGCAGCAGGGTCATTACCCCCACTACCAGCTTATGCCGGATGCTGAATAATATAATTTTATCTAACACGGATTCTTGTTTAATTTTTATAAATAGCCTGAGTGGTGGCTACGGGGTAACCACCATGCGGTTAGCAACGGCCATAAAACGCATGGAGTAACCGGCATCAGTAATACCGGGCACTGCTGTGTAAGTTTGGTGTTACAAAAGCATATGCCAATGACTGCTGGCTACCGGAATAACCTGCATAGCCGGACATGACCATCATTGGCCATCACATGCAATTGTACAGTAAAAATTAAACGTTGAATTTGGGTGGGTTCCAGATATTACCATCGTAGCGGGAAATAAAGGAACAATCCTTTAAGGTGATGGTCTGGGCCGCAAACTGTAATTTAGGTTGTTTCAGTTCGGGCATTTTAAAATCAAAAGAGGTAATGCTGGCACTGCAGCAGTTACAATAACAGGAGGGGCTGCAGCCGTCATCGCTGTCCTTGTCATGATCATGGGTCTGGGTGGTTATCACCGCTGCCGCATCATCATAACACTGGTTTTTGGCATCGCTGCAGGGCAGCAGGGCCAGCACCATCAGGTAAAAGGTCCATATAGCGAGAATTGACCGCATGTACTGCAAAGATAGCAAACTTTTATACAAGTAGTAATGATAAAGTTTTGTTATACCGGCTCTAGTGCTACTATCGGCTTTAGTTGCCACGCTCGCTTCAACGTTCGGTTCGCTATTCGGCTTTGGTGCGTCCTACAGTTTATTCACTTAAATTTTAATATGAGAATTGTTTAATAGGGATGATAGGTTATTACAAATCTTATAACTAATCAAAACTTCTTACTAATGATAAAAGGCAAACTTATCCCTGATATAATCAGGGCAGGACTAAATTTGTGATAGATGAGAAAAAAATGCAACGAAAAAAGAACGGTAGAAGTATTTATCGTTTATATGCATAAAAGTCGTCTAACACTATTTCACCTGTCAACTCAGCTTCCTTATAAATTTTTTTGTATCTTTTCGTATCATCAGGCTTCTCCCATTTCATTTTTTTATCATAAACATTAATAAATTCAATTTTAATAATTTCTAATTTTTCGTCAAGAAAAAAAGATTGTATTTTATGAAAAAAAGTACTCGCATCTTCAGTATACAAAAAGACATATACAAACCCTCCTTCTAGTTCTGGATATTGAGGATGGTCCTTTGTATAAAGATATTCGATGCCAGCCCAATAAACTGAATTATTCTTTGTCATTTTCACCTACGGTTTTATCTTTTTTGTTCCTATCCTGTAATGTACATTTTTTTTCTTCTTATTGTTGTGATTTTTATCATGTACATGCAGAGTTTGCTTACCACCATCTGTTTTAAATTTTTTACCTTCTCCAACCTTGTTTCGCATTTGTCGCGTAACCCGACCTTGTTCTTCGTAGCCTTACCTGGAATAAACCAATACAAAGAAAGGAAAGTTGTTATTCGTTTGCAACGAATGACAAAACTAAATCATAGAAATGTACTCCATAAGCCAGGTTATCCGGTAAAGTTTAGCGGAATAAGAGGATCATTAAACAGCAGAGTAGTGGATATGTAAAAGTAAATATCAGGCGGACCAAGGCCTTTTACAACCCCGGCACCAGCAAAGCATGCAACTCAAACAATGCCGACTCAGCATAAAAATGTTGCGCATCGATGGGATTGGTGTGTGGATATAGTTCGGTCTTTTTTGTAAACAGTATCTTATTGTGATGATAGATCGTGCAAAAAGCAAATTGTTTAAAGTTGGATTCCGGTACCTGGGTAGCATAACCGGTTGTGGCTATGGCCCATGTTGAATCAAAAAGCCTGGCCACATTACGGGCCATCTGCTCCGTGATGGATTCAGATACACAGTTCTTTACTGCGGCCTCTGAAGCATCAATATCCAGCAGTCTTACCTTTTCATCAATTGTGTAAGTGGTAATGCCACCTTTAAAAACAGCTGAAGCCGCTGTAATAGAGGACAGGGCCAGCTGTAAAAACCCGGCAGTCACGCTTTCTGCTACGGCAATACTGTCTTTACGTTCATGTAAAACATCGCCAATTTCTTTTATGATCGATTCCTGGAAGTTCATACAATTTTACATTTAATCCTAGGTCACTCTTTTTTTATTACAGGCTAGTACCCATTCCTTTGTGTCGCATATTTTACAAACAACCGAATCGCCGGGATGCTTTTCTTCTGTAAAGCCACAGGAACTACAGGAGTAATGCCCTTGTTTTGAAAACGTGGTTACTTTCTGTTTCAGCATAGCCGGCATAATAGGCAGTCCATAGCGTACATCTTTATCCTCGTAATAAAACACACTGATCTCTCCCGATATTTCTTCAATAGCAATTTCTATTTGCCCTAATTGCGATACTCCTTTTAATCTTAACTCCGAAAACAACTCCTGTGTACCCAGGGCCTCGGCCTTGAAATTATTAATAGCAAACCTGCCTTCCTTTATTAAACACATAGATTTACCTTCCATTATATTTTCAAAACCCTGGTGCCTTCCTATCAGGTAAGTGATCAACCGGTATACAGTAATAATTACAATGAATACCACAAACGAGGTAACCACACCTATTTCTTTATATATCATCGGATCACCGGCAGCAGAACCAAAACTGATAATAACCACCAGTTCAAAAATGGATAACTGTTTTACCCCCCGCTTTCCTAAAATTCTTAAAGCCAGTATAATGGCTATGATCATAATAAAACTACGTAAGGCTATTTCCCAAAGGAAAGTCCAGTCCTCATCACCCACCAACAACTCTTTCCAGCTAATACCTAAACATATTACCTGTAACATCATAAAGCTGTTTTAATAAGTATACATCCAAAAAGCAAGCCAATGCAACACACCTTCACAACTTTGTTTGCCTGGTGCATAAAACGGCAACCGGCGGCCGGCAGATATATCAAAAAACTAGTGTATTTTCAGGTATGAAAAAACAATGCTTTGCCATAACATCCATCCTGTTATTATACACCTGTTTTACCACTGTTCATGCCCAGCCCGTGCAGGGTTTACAACCAAAGCTGGCAACCGGGTGGAGTGCAAACGTGAACCCCGTCAACCCCTTGCCGGAATATCCCCGGCCACAGCTCACGCGTAAAAACAACTGGAAGAACCTGAACGGCCCCTGGCAATATAGCATCCTGCCAAAAGCCGGCGCTAATACTATACCCTTATCCTTCCAGGGTAATATAACAGTTCCCTTTGCAGTTGAATCCTATCTCAGCGGTGTAGGCAAAACAGTAGGCAAAGACAGTATACTCTGGTACCAGCGTGTTATTGATATACCTGCCGGACTACGAAAAGAAAAACCCTTCTCCATTTTGGTGCCGTGGACTGGTCAGCAAAAATTTATGTAAACGGAATAGCCGTAGGTGAACATGAAGGCGGTTATGATCCCTTTACCATCGACATTTCCAAAGCCTTACAAAAAGGAAATAAACAAACCATCAGCGTACTCGTATGGGACCCCAGCGATAGCGGCCCCCAGCCCACCGGCAAGCAGGTTGCTAAACCACACGGCATCTGGTACACCCCTGTTACCGGCATCTGGCAAACCGTATGGCTGGAGCATGTGCCGGAAACCTATATTATCTCCACGAGACAAACCCCGGATATTGATAAACAACAGGTTCATATTAGCGTTAACACATATGGGCTGCAGGCCGGCGATCATATAAAACTCACGGCATGGGACGGTCAGCAACAGGTAGCAACCGGTTCTATAACAGCAGGCAATGATATTATACTGGATATTCCTGCCGCTAAACTATGGTCGCCGCAAACACCATTTTTGTACGACCTGAAAGTATCTGTAATACGAAAAGGAAAAGTTATAGATGAAACCGGTACTTATTTTGGCATGCGTAAAATATCAATGGCTAAAGACGGAAACGGTATACAACGCATGCAACTGAATAACCGTTTTCTTTTCCAGTATGGCCCATTAGACCAGGGCTGGTGGCCGGACGGTTTATATACAGCTCCCACTGACGAAGCATTACAGTTTGATATTGCCAAAACAAAAGAAATGGGCTTTAACCTGATACGCAAACATGTAAAGGTAGAGCCTGCCCGGTGGTATTATCATTGTGATAAACTGGGTATACTGGTATGGCAGGATATGCCCAGTGGCGACAGGGGCGGTAATGACTGGCTGCAGAACCTGAGGATAAAAATGCCGGGCAATGAACAGGTAGATAAGCATCACTTATTGCAGGCACTCTTACCCGGACTGGTATTTGATAAAACCCGCACTCCTGAATCGGAAGCCATTTACCGTAAAGAATGGCTGGCCATTATGGATGGTTTATATAATTTCCCCTCCATTGTTTCCTGGGTTCCTTTTAATGAAGGCTGGGGACAATTTAAAACAAAAGAGATCATTGACCGGACCATGAAACACGATCCGTCCAGGCTGGTGAACGGCATCAGTGGCGGTAATTTTTTTATTGGTGTGAGCCCTATTATAGACCTGCATTATTATCCCGGCCCGGCTATGCCCGATCCGGCGGTTTACGGCAATAAACAAATACTCATTCTTGGTGAGTTTGGCGGCCTTGGCTTGCCGGTAAAAGGCCATACCTGGCTGGAAGAAGGTAACTGGGGCTACCAGTCCTTCACCACACAGGCACAACTGCTGGACAGGTATACACAGCTTGTGCAATCGCTTCATGAACTGATACAATCAGGTTTATCTGCCGCCGTGTATACCCAGACCACCGATGTGGAGGTAGAAACCAACGGCATTTTTACCTATGACCGTAAAGTATTAAAAATGCCTATGGAAAAACTTCAGGCTATACACGCACCATTGTATAAGATAGAATAGAAAGAATTAATGCGCCACCGCTTTTAAACCGATAATAGAACCGATCAGTGTGATAATAAAAAAGATGCGCCAGAAATTAGCAGGGTCTTTAAATACAAAAATACCTACCAATACGGTACCCACTGCTCCTATACCGGTCCATACGGCATAGGCCGTGCCGATAGGAAGGGTTTGTGTGGCTTTTATTAAAAGCCCCATGCTAATGGCCAGGCAAACCAGGAAACCGGCATACCATCCGTAAGCAGATGCACCTGTTACTTCTTTTGCTTTACCCAGGCAGGCGGCAAAGCCTACTTCAAACAAACCCGCAATAATCAAGATGATCCAGTTCATACCCTTTTTATTTAGCGCAAAGGTGGATCGGCGGGAGGAAATATTATTTTACAAATGATAAAAACAGGTTACCGTATCTCGGCCCTGATGCGGCTAAGGCTTACCTGTGTAATACCCAGGTAAGAGGCAATATATCCCAACTGTACCCTTCGTAGCAGGTCGGGGCTTTCATCCAGTAAGGTTCTATACCTTTCGGTAGCAGTTTTAAATTGTAAGCCGATCAACCTCTCTTCGGTTTTAATGAGTTCTTTCTCTGCAAACTTGCGGCCCCAGTTGGCAATGGCTATATCCCCCTCAAATAATGTTTGTAAACTGGCTGCCTGCAATTCATATAGTTCGCAATCCTCCAGCAGCTCTATATCCTCGTAACCTTTTTGCCCGGCAACATAACTTTTCATAGATACTATCGTATCACCCTCTTTACCAAACCAGAAAGTTATTTCATTCTCCTCCTGGTAAGCATATCCCCTGGCTATACCTTTTTTGATAAAAAATATTTTGTGCTCTACCTTATCAGCGTGTAATAAAATATAACCCTTAGGATAATCTACTTCCGTTATACAGCCTTCCAGCTTTTGTAATGAAGCCGGTGGCAAGGGGTAAATATTGTCCAGTATCTGTTTGATGGTCATCAGTAATGAATGTATTAAGCTGTATCATTTTACAAGGCAGCAGATAAAAAAAAGGGATACATAAGTACCCCTTAAAACTATGATCTTGTAATTAAATTACAACTATTATTTTACGTTAGCGCTAACAACTTTTGCTAAGTCAAACATAGAGATCTGGCCTTTGCCACCAAATAATGGTTTCAATTTGTCATCGGCATTGATCATTCTTTTGTTTTTGCTATCCTGTAAACCTTGCTTTTTAATGTAGTCCCATATTTTTTTAACGATATCAGGACGAGAAGCAGGTTTGCTTCCAATTACAGCAGCTAATTCTGCGCTTGGTGTTAACGGAGCTAAGAATGCAGCATTTGGTTTACGTGCTGATTTCTTTTTTGCTGCTTTTTTAGGAGCCGCTTTTTTAGCTGCCTTCTTTGGCGCTGCTTTTTTAGGAGCTGCTTTCTTCGGTGCTGCTTTTTTAGGAGCCGCTTTCTTTACTGCTTTTTTAGGAGCTGCTTTTTTAGCTGCCTTCTTTGGCGCAGCTTTTTTTGAAGTTGCCATTGTAGAATTTTTGGGTTAGTAATATTAATTTGACATTAAAGTTATATAAAAACATTATTTAAAAAACAAGGTGTTTATTTAGTTTTTCCCCTCTGCCCCTTAAGAGCATGCTATAGCCCGTTTTTTATGCCCTTCCCGGGGGAAAACACCCGTTTTCCGAGGGAAAAAGCAGGTTTAAGAGACAAAAATGGGGATTCATGGTGGAAAAAATCACCCGCAAAAAACGCTGTTTCCCCTCGTATATGCACAAAAAACAGTCCTGGAGCATCATAAAAACAGTAATAATATTATACAGGTAACACCGGTTTGCGTGAGGGATAGGGAGGGCGGCGACACAGGAGCCGGTGCGAAACGCAGTGCAGCACGGAACCCCGGGATAGCCCGGCCCGCAGCTGCTGTATAAAATAAACCGGGTGAGGTACGAACCGTATATAGCCTTGCCGGCAGCAAGGGACACGCCCCTAATAAAACAATTTTTAACCAGGGGCTTTCAGCTGTATCACTTTATGCAACATCAGTCCACCGCCCGGCTGCAACCTTTGCCCTGAACACCCATCCATGCTGCAGCAAAGGGTTTCCGCCTAAGCGGTGCAGCCCTTCAGCTATAGCAACTACTATCCACAGCTACTGTATCAAAATATCAACCTGTTAACCTTTGGCCGGTTCTTTGCATATTATACATATGCGCTATACTGTATTCATTATTTGTACGGTACTTCTATCAACAGCCTGCAATATCCGCAAGGCCATTCATCCTACTGCCCGGGAAAAATATGAACGCAGTTACAAAGGTCCCGACTCATTATTACAAACATGGAAACAGGCATACAATGCCGCACTGCAACAACCGGTAAACATAGAACTACCCCTGGTAGTAACTGCCAGGTTGCATGATAGTATACCACATGCATTAGCTTATCGGTTTGCGGTTAACCAGGGACAGGTACTGATAACGGAACTGGATAGAACTGATGATTCCACCCTGTTGTTTGCAGAACTATTACGTTATAAAAAAAATGACCCGTCAAAAACCAATATACTGCAGGAAATAGAAAGTACTGCTACCCTGCTGGAAATGCCGGTAACAGAAAACGATACCATAACCATTATCCTGCAGCCGGGTATCAACAACCGGTCTTTATTCAGGTTCCGTATTTATGCACAACCAGGTTATGCGTTCCCGGTAGCAGGCAAGGGCAATACGGCTATCACCAGTTTCTGGGGAGCGGACAGGGATGGCGGCGGCCGCAAACACGAAGGTGTTGATATTGTGGCCGGGAGAGGAACACCGCTGCTGGCAGTGATGGATGGGCGCATTACCTCCACCGGCGACCGTGGCCTGGGAGGTAAACAGGTTTGGCTGCGGGATGCAGTTTTTAAAAAATCGGTGTATTATGCTCACCTGGACAGTATTGCCGCCCGTGACGGACAAACCATAAAAAGAGGCGATACACTGGGCTTTGTAGGCAATACCGGCAACGCCATTACCACCATACCTCATTTACATTTTGGGGTATATGGCAATAACGGCGCTACGGACCCTTACCTTTTTATAAAACAATTGCCTGTTCCCTCCTTCCACGATAGTATTTTAATACGCAAGGGAATAACACGCAATAATAAAAATGAATTAAGGGCAGGCCCTTCCGCAAAACATGCTTTATTGCAAACGGTTGGAAAGAATGAAAGCCTCACCATACTGGGAAAGCTCAGCAACTGGTATTATGTAAAAAAAGGAGCAGTGAGCGGCTTTATACTACAATCCAACATAAAGCCGGTATCATAACCGGCTGTTGTCATAAACTGTTTTATTCAGAAGAATAATAAATAATGAGGGGTAGCGATCAATATGAGAACCGGCCATATCACCCCATGATAGACAACTTATACATACAGGTATTCTACATTTGAAATAACAGGCTTGCTGCAATAATGGCTGGCATAATTAGCCCAGAACCGCAGCCACATAATATCCGCAGCAATATGATCTTCTTTGGAGGGCATCACGTTACGTAAACGTCCGTCAATACCTATAGCCGTATGATTGCCGGGTTTACAATCAGGATAGGTTGCAAAATAAAGATCGTAGGCATAATTAATAGTAGAAAGATGTTCTTTGGTTAAAGGGGTGATATCCCTGTCGTTTTTAAACAGGCCTGTTTCTTCATTATAAAACAGTTCGGTTAAATGAAGTCTTTCAATAGCCTCAAACCAGTTTTCATTCACTACCCTCCTGCAATTATGAAAATCCGTGGTTTCGCCTAAAAAGGGAGCATATTTATTAATGGTATGCTCCACCCCAAATTTAATAGCATTTTCCCGTGAGTCTGCAGCAATAAAAGTCTGCAACTGGCCAATTTTAATTGTCATGATACTGAATTGTAAAAGTTAAAACAATAAGCGCAACATTTAATAGAGATAAGGAGTGTATATATAGTTAGCAAGCTTCGTACCAATTGACTTTACAACTATTACAATTAACATAAATAAATTATAGTTTCTATTTCAAGGTTGCAACTTTAATTAATGTAAATATTTCAAACTAAGAGTAAACACTAAAACTATCCGTGTATAACCGTATATCTGGTTAACACGATAGGTTTTATGAAAATAATGGCATTATTTAGTTATGCATAAACACATTAACCATTGGTATTTTATTATGTGGCAGATTCGTTATACCGGTACAACCCTGTATAATAAAATACCGAGCTTCCGGATAACACTATGCAAACACCAATTAAAATGCTGCTGGCCGATAACCAGTATCAATACCGCCAGGCAATACTAGGTTTATTACACAACGCCTCCTATATACATTATTGCGGTGAAGCTTTTGACGGGGAGGAGTTGATACAGCTGGCAGGCCGTACCAGGCCCGACCTGGTGATCATAAATTTAGAGTTGCCCTTATTAAGCGGTATAGAAGCTACCCGCATACTGCGTAACCTTTATCCTGATTTAAAGATATTGGGGCTTACTGACTCCAGCCGTCAGGAACTGATCATACAAATGATGCAGGCCGGCGCCAATGGTTATATCATAAAAAATGCAGAGACCGTTGAGCTTAAAAAAGCGATTGATACCGTAATGAACAACCAGCCTTATTTCTGCAACAACACTACTTTACTATTAGCTGCCATGCTGGCCCGTGGCATCTTTAATACGTTTACCACAACAAAACTGCCCGGTGATTTTTTTGCAGTGCATGAAAAAGAAATTTTACAGCTGATATGCCTGCAATACTCTTCCAAGCAAATTGCGCACAAGATAGGACTGGCCCACAGAAGCGTAGAAAAATACCGCCACGCCCTTATGCAGAAAACCGGCTCTCAGAATATGGCAGGCCTGGTATTATTTGCATTGCGCTATGGCATTGCACCGCCTGAAGTTTTACCAGGTAAACAGGATTGACTTTAGCCAGGGCACTATTGTATATTGGGTGTAACGGTTCTTTTACCCGGCCGTTGCCAACAGGCCCAGCCGAAAACCTGTATAAAAGAGTAGGCAGCATTTTAATCATTAAAGTTTTTGCTGTTTTTTGAATTATAAAAGCAGTATACCATATGCTTAAAACTAAAACAGTATTTGCGATCCTGGCCATTGCGGTGGCCGCCAGTTCATTTGCGTTCACTAACTATAAAAAAGCCCCGGTAACAGAACCTGAGCTGCACTGGTACTTTGTCAACGCATCCGGTTATATTACCGGTGAAGTATTGGATGATCAGAAACACCGCAAATCGGATATTATTGATCTGACTGGTTGTGAAGACAATGCAGGAATTGATTGTGCCCGGGGTTATGATACAGAGCAAACGATCAGCATGCCCGCACCACCGGTTCCTTCCGGACTTCAAAAGATTCTAAAATATTAATAAATAAAGGTGGTACTAAGTACCACCTTTATTTTTGTATTACAGTGCATCTTTTAAAACCAGTGTCGGTAATAACATTTCCTTCTTTTGCAACTCCATACCATATTTTTTTAAAGCTTTATTCAGTTCCGGCAAGGACAGGCTTTCAACCGCCTCACCCGGCAAACAGATATCAATAAAAAAATCAGCCTGGATCGTATTAACGAAGGGAATACCGTATTGTTCCCGCATAAATCCTTTCAACAACCCGGGAAATTCCTTAAACTTCACATGCCGTAAACACCTTAAACTATCCTGTACATCGCCATACTCTGATGACCTGGTCAAATTCCAGCTTACCTTGCCGCCCTTCGTATATAACATATCCATACTACCGGTTTGTACCAATGCAATCACTTTATGCTTTCTTTTTTCCACCACAGCGCGGATAGGAAAATACCGGTTCAGGTCCTGTCGCATAAACTCAAACTTTTGTGGCGTTTTTTCCTTTGGTATTACCAATGTATAATAATATGCGTATTTCCTCTCCCATTCCCGCAGGTTTTCATCGCTTGGAGGCATACAAACCCCGTAAGGATCAGCAACTTCTACCACGGTTCTTCCGGGTTCGCTAAAATCTTCTCCTTCTGTTTCAGAATAAGCCTGCATATATAATTGTTCAACAGAAACATTCCTTGTCTCAATCAAATCAATTCGTGCCATTGTAACGCTATCATAGGAATAAGCGCTGCCTGTTTTATTTAAACCCAGGTAAGAAAACTGCCGCAAGAGGGGATAATACATTGTATCTACCAGGCTATTGACTCTTACCCAACCCGACTCATAGGTTGCCAGGTCCACTGTTTTATTTCGTAAATACCGGGCAATTGTACTATCCGTCGTTGTCTCTCCACCTGTTGCAGACAAAAAACGCAGATCCTGATCCAGCCATACATGCATGGGTAACCCCAAAGGCCTGAAAAGTTTTTGTAAGAGCGTATCGCCGGTAATGAAGGGCACAGCGGGTATCTTTATTTTACTCCGCTTTTTAAAAAAGCGACGGGTAGAATCAGCACCCTGTGTATTTACCATAATGATCTGTATATCCTTGCCCCATTTTTTCTGCAGCTCATCAATTTTAGGAAAAGCCAGTATACAGCCCATACAACCGGTACTCCAAAAATCAAGTATCACCAGTTTCTTATCCAGCGCCGCAATATTTAAAGTAGCAGCATCGTGGTTTATCAATTCATTAAACACTACGGGCGGCATCATCTCTCCTTTTTGTAAGGGCTGTGCGTTTGCAACCGTCAATTTTATAAAAAGACATAATAAAAGCTGTAGTATGTGTATTGTTTTCATATCAATATCCAGGGTTTTGTTTTAAATGTGGATTACGGTCCATATCTGTTTGCGGGATCGGTAATAAAGCAGCATAGGGTTTCCATTGGGGCTTTTCGGCTATGAGCACGGCATCAATTGTACCGGTACGTTTGAGATCAAACCAGCGCTGCCCCCATTCACAAAAAAACTCCCGCCTTCTCTCCTGCATTAACAGGTTCATCATACTTAACTGGACGGACGGCAATATATCCGTCAGTCCGGCCCTTCTCCTGATCCTGTTGATATCTGCAGCTGCCGCTTCTGGCTTATCCAGCGCTATATTAGCTTCTGCCCGCAACAGGTATTGCTCGGCTAAACGTAATACCTGAATATTTTCCGTTAAAACAGCGTTGGTACGCTCCTTATATTTATAAGGATAATAATAAGCGGTACCAGCCACCGTATTTCTCTTTGTCCAATTAGCCAGCCGCTGATCAGTTGGTTCAAATAGCTGTAATAGTTTATCACGCAAACGATAGGTGGGCATTATGGTTGCCGAAGCCGGTATAAAGGCAGTCCCTTCCGCTGTATTACTGTTTTGCCGCGCCATTAACCAGATACCTTCACTGCTGGCCGGTATAAAAACATTATTCAGGTTACTCACCAGGTTATACTGCCCGGAATCAATTACAGCCGTTGCCTCGTTAATGGCATCAGGCCATTGTTTACGGTAAACATATACCCTGGCCAGTAAGGCCCTGGCTGCATATTTGTTAGGGCGTAATTTGCCTGCTGACGGATAATTAACCGGCAGCAGTTCTTTTGCCTGTAAAAGATCACGGGTTATTTGTGTGTAAACAGCTGTATCGCTGCTACGGGGTAATACCGCATTTACCGCATAATCTGTACTTGTAACCAGTGGAATATCGCCAAATAAATTAACCAGGTAAAACAACAGCAAGGAACGAAATAACAATGCTTCGCCTGTAAGTTGTGCTTTTACAGTTGCTGATAAACCGGTAGACCGGGTAAGCCCTTCTAAAATACTATTTACAGCATATAGGTTACGATAAGCCGGCGTCCAAAAATTTATATTCACAATATTATTATTGGCCAGCAAGCTGTTTTGCGCAAATGGATCTGCGTTAGTATTGGTTGTTGAGTTGATAATGTCATCGGCCAATAAACCGCCATATACACTTAACCCGCCATTAGCCAGCCACAGGGGACCAAAAACGGATTGCGCATATACCCCTGTCATGGCCGCAGTAGCCGTAAGGTCATTATTAAATACCTTATTACTTTCCAGTAATACCGGTGAACGATCAGGCTCTACCCATTTTTTGCAGGAACTTAACCCTAACAACAAAATAATGATCATCGGCCCTGCATACCGGTTCAAATAAAATAACTGTTTCATGATGCGGTGTTTTAAAATTGAAGTTGTATACCCAAACTAATTGTTCTTAAAGGCGGCAGGGCATACAGGTTTTGATTTTCAGGATCAGCCCCTTTGTAGCGGGTAATGGTAAACAGGTTTTGTGCCTGTACAGTCAACTGCAACTGCTGTATACCAGCTCTTTTTAGTAAAATACCAGGCAGGCTATAAGCTAGGGCCAGGTTTTTGATGCGTATAAAAGAGGCATCGCTGTATATACCATCCGATTCAGCCAGCCATGACTGGGCGGGAGTAAATCCTTCACTGGTTACCAGCGGTACAAAACGTTGTATAGTACTGATATCACCGGGTTGCTGCCACCTGTTTAAAACTATTGCGGGTTGGTTCAGGTAAAAATAACCGGGTATAAAAGCCGACTGGGTAGCCAGGTAATTACGCCCCGGTTGTTTCCTGAATTCGGCGAACAAATCCAATGTCAACCCTTTCCAGCTAAGTGTATTACGGATACCACCATACCAGTCCGGTTCTGTATTCACCAGCTTTATTTTATCGGCATTATCCATAATACCGTTACGGTCCACATCTGTAAACCGGTAAATCCCTTTCTCCGGATCAACCCCAAGGTATTGATACGTTTTCTGTACCGATAAGGGTTGCCCTACTACATATACGTTACTGTAGCTGCTATTGCTCAGGTTATCAAAAGCCACTAATTTATTACGGGGTATACTCAGGTTAACTGAAGTAGACCACTGCAGGTGTTTTCGTTGTATATTCCTGGTTTGTAATACCAGCTCCCATCCCCGGTTTGTAATAACAGCCGGCATATTACGCAATACACCTGTAAAGCCGGTAATAACAGGTAGTGCATAATTACCCAACTGGTTATCGCTACGATGTAAAAAATAAGCGGTGTTGAACAACAGGCGGTTTTGTAAAAAAGCCAGTTCGAGTGCCAGCTCCCATTTTTTATTACGCTCCCAGGCAAAAGCGGGGTTATACAATGCACCCGGCATTAATGCTCCGGCACCCTGGTAAAGTAAGGACGTATTAGTCCAGGTATCCAGGTAACGGTAATCACCTAACTGGTCATTACCTGTAATACCATAGGAAGCGCGCCATTTACCCAAGCTTAAAAAAGGCAGATGGTCTTTTATCCATTTCCATTCCGAAAAAATATGCGCCATTCCTACAGCACCAAAGTTGGAAAACCGTTGTGCAGGTCCAAAACGGCTACTGCCGTCCCTCCTGCCCGTAAGGTTCAATACCCAGGTATTGCGATAATTAAGATTAACACGGCCAAACATGGCTGCATACTTGTATTGGGTATAAGTATTACTGGCGGTTAGCTGTCCTGCTGCACTCCAGGACTCCAGCATCAGGTCGCTGCTATAGTTATTGGCATTCAGGGTATTGGTTTCTTGCACTCTTTCCTGCAGGGTAGCGCCGGCCAGCACCTGTAGTGTTAGTCCGGATACGGTATGGATATATTCCAACTGCGGCTCTGTCTGCAGGTTACGCATATGTGCGTTTATAAAGACCGAAGATGCCAATGCAGACAAGGCAGGGTCTATCGAGGCCTTGGGCAATAACCGGCTTTCGTTGCCATATTGTAGCTGCACACCCTGGTTTAAAGTAAAGCGCAGGTTTTTAAAAAAGTTATAACCAATGCTCAGGTTAAACATGGCATTACTAAAACGTCCATCATAAACACGCAGCTGCAGCGCAAGCGGGTTGGTAATACCACCTCCAAAGGATGCCAGCGAAGCATTGCCCATCCGCCAGTTCAGGTTACCCTCATCATCATACAGGCGCAGGTGTGGTGGCAGGTTAATATAGGCTGTCAGGTCGTTGGACAACATATTACTTTTGTTATAACTATACCCGACAATCAAACCCAGCAACCATCTTTTATCAGCGCTGTGATGTTGCAGGCTGTTATGCAGGGACAACCGTTTATTACCTTGCCTGCTATCGAGCATACCCGTTTCATGATTATACCCCAGCCCGATAGTAAAACGGGTAAGTGCCGTACCTCCGGATACCGATAACTGCAGATCGTTATACCTTGTAGTACCTCCTGTAAACATTTTTTTAAAATCAGTATAATGGGTGGTATCCCATAACAACAGGTCGGGGGCATTGACAGTAGTAGGCGTAATCGTATCATTGGCAAACGCTTCGCGCCGCATGGCCAGGTATTGTGCTGTGTTTAACATATTCATACTGCGGGTAACCCTGCTAAAGCCCGTCCGGTAACCCGCATGTATATTCATTTTTCCGGCACTACCTTTTTTGGTAGTAATGAGTATTACGCCGCTGGCGCCACGGCTGCCATAAATGGCCGTTGCATCCGCATCCTTGAGCACTTCGATACTTTCAATATCGGCCGGATTGATCATGTTTAAAGGACTTAATCCGCCATTAGCTGCAATAAGATTATATTGGTTCAGGCTACTGTTGCCATTACCAAAGGGTACGCCATCAATAATAAACAAAGGTTCACTACCCTGGATAAGGGAATTTTGTCCTCTTATTTGTATACGAAAAGCTCCACCGGGTATACCGCTGTTTTGGGTAACCACTAACCCTGGTACCCTGCCTGCGAGTGCGGCCAGGGGATTACTCACCGGCTGATTACTTAGTTCAGTTGCAGTTACCCGGCCTACATTCCCGGTATTTAAACGGCGGGTAGTATGGCCATAGGCTATTACCACTGTTTCATCCAGCTCGGTGATCAATGGTTCCAACTCTACGCTTATATTGCCTTCCGGGTTATTTTGAACATACATCGTAGTATAGCCAACAGCGCTGATACGCAGGCTATCTGTAATAGAGATATTGGTAATAATAAAACGGCCGCTGCTATTGGTTTGCATTTGTTGCCCGGTACGCAGCAGGGTTACCGAGGCATGGGCAACAGGCTGCCCCTGGGTATTGTGTACATACCCGTTAATGGTGTGCTGCTGGCACAGGGCTATCAATGGACAAAGCCATGCCAGCAAACAAATTAAAGGTTTCATTTGCAGTGTCAGTTAAATGGTTTGGAATCAGGTTCCGTAAATGATGGGAGATAAATTTGTTTGCCTCCGGCCGGAGCAAAACGGGGGATGCCTGCCAGTATTTCATAATAGGACATGCCGGGGGCCGGGTATAACGGATGCTGACCATAAAACTACACCCCGGTTACCGGTCAGAACCAACCACCGTGTATAGTATAACCGGTATTGTTACCGGGGGCAGTTTAAGGCGGGAGTAACTCCCGTAATCCGCATTAACCATTAAGCCATCGGCCTGCGGAAGTCATGTACCGCAGCCTACTACATATAGATCATGCCGCCAGACATGATTATATCGGATTCTTGGGATTTATTGATCTCTTTTATGTTTCTAGGAAAGGGAGAAGAAAGATCGTCGGAATGCGGGTGTTCTTTCAATATAATAAGACTACCTTAAACCGACTAATTTCTTCAAAATTAATGGCAGGAGTATTTAACTGCAGGGAAAAGATGACAGAAATAGAGGGTTTTCCCTGTTTTTCGGCAACTTAAAAAAATGTAGGTTTATTATACTGACACGTACACAGGCAGGGTTCTACGCCTTACAAAAATGATATTATAACTTTTACAGAATATTCATCCTTAAAATTTATCAATTATGTTAACAAGACTTTTTTTAACGTGCCTGGTGACCCTTTTTTCACTAAGCACCTTCTCTGCTCATCGAACACAAGGCAATCTGATAAACAATACAGAAAATAAGGCCGGGAATGCTGGAAAACTCTCTTTATATACCCGCATAGTGCCCAGCGCCGAGTGTGGTAGCACAGAAAATATTTTTATTTATTTAGAAAATTCCTCTGTGGAACTTGCACCAGGTGTACCGGTATGGGGTGGCAACCCAAGTAATCCACAACCTGTTGCCTGGGCCATGGTATTCTCCAACTGGGGAAGTAATAGCGGTACAGCTTATCTGATTTTAAACGGGTATGTACATTCTTCATTTATACCTTGTTAGTATTACACTCACAAAAAAGAGTACAATAAGCCTTGTCGTATCATTATATCCTATAGAACGTTTACACTATAGGATATAATGATACTGTTAATATAAGCTAACCAGCCTCTACCGCCTGGTAGCGGAACGGATGTATTGATAAAGGCGGGCTGCATCGCCGGTTTTAATGGTTAAAGGCTTTCCTGTTGACTTTGATATAATTACTGCATCTTTGAACGGCTCAACAAACACGATGGCATTTGTATTAATGGTCGTAACATCATCAGTCCCTTTGAAAATAACTCTTTGATTTGTTACATTCAACAAACCTCTTCCTTTTGATACGTCTATAATTTTTTTATCAGTAGATACGCTATAAGACCCTAACCGGTAAGAAAAACCCTTAGTGATCTTTACCCTGTAGGATCCTCCGCCATAACTTACCCTGCTGGTGACTGATTTTTTCTCCAGCAACTCGCAATCAGCCAGCTTGTAAATGCAGCGTTCATTCTTCTTAAGCAAAAAATCCGGATCTAACCCCTGGAAATAACCATTATCCAACTCCCAGTTAGTAATATAATAATCATACTCCTGCCTTATTTTTTCCTTTGTGTTAAAGTCAACTACCTGTAACGTATTACTGTAGTTTATTATTTCATTTATTCCGTCAGGAGATAAGGCTTCATTATCTTTTACTTTAGAAAAAATAAAGTTTTCAACTTTGTGCACATTTATTTTTTTTACAATTTCCTGTCCGTCCTGTTCCGGAAAAATAGTCTTATAAAATTCGAGGTATTGGGGCCCTAAGGTCCCAACATTATCTGCATTAATATTCCTGTCGTACCTGTCAATGATACGCAACCGGATAAATTCGGCGTCCTTTGCACTCCAGGCATTTCTGGTATTTAACAACAGGGTAATTTTCTTCGGATTGGTATGCGGAAAACTTTTCAAGGTACTTTCCAAAGCATAAGAAACACTGATAGCCCGGCGCCAGCTTTTAAACCAGTTACCTAACCCGTTTTTTTTACTTGCAGGGACAGCTAAAACTCTTGTATCACCCCGGGTATTTATCAACACGGTTGTCTTTTCAGCAGTCATATCCGAATCTGCATTAGACCCACCTGTTCCCAAAACAACAGGCTGGTCAGCATTCATACTGACCGTACCCGCTTTTTTCTTTTTAATAAAAAGTCCGGTTACCGGTGGCAATAACAACAGCCCTACTACCAGGGTAAATACTGCAAGCGCTATATCACCAGCAGAAAAGCCTGCTATTGACAACAGGCATATAAAAATGCCTGCTATCCAGCGAACAATAAAAAACACGTTTTTCATGAACAGATTTTAAACAAGATAAACCGGGCATGATCCCGGCAAAACTTATATGTGTACAGATAATGGCAAAAAACTTAAACCATCCAAACAGATTTTGCTGTAACCCCGGATTCTTTATAATATGGCAGCTTGCCGGGATAAATGATCATCCCTGCCCTTCTCCCTCCAGGTTTACTTCTATAATGTGATTTAACCCTTGTTCCCTTTTTAGTGGTATAACTTTTTACACGAACTGTTTTGGCTTTAGAAGATTTTCGTTTTTGTGCATGCGCCGTATGCGTAAACAGGAAACAGGTAATAGTGAAGATGATTAATAAAAGGATACTCTTTTTCATATTAATTGATATTGGTTAATACAATTGATTGAACAGAAAATCAGGAAAATCACCGTACAATACTTATGGTCTTTACTGCGTAACCATTCTTCAATTGTAAAGATTAAACATAATAATAAATTTTTGCAGTTGCAAGTAGCGCTGTAAAATGATATAAAACATTGCACACAAAATCGCGTGTAAAGATCATTCAGCTGTTAAAACAGGATCAGCTTTTCACGATTGGCCGATCCCATGATTTGTTGCCGCCTCCTGGTTAAATTACAGGGCCGGTTATTTATTTTTCCGCGTTAGGGATGGAAGCGGCATCCTTTTGCCTGTGTGCCGACAAAACAGCAAGGGGCAAAAGATATAACGGACAGCCCGGCCGCAGGCAACGCCCCGCCTGATCACAAAATTTTATTCTGCCGATCGGCATACACCAGATCCATAAGGTTTTCCAATGCATCCTTTATCTCCCTCTTGCCCTCCGTGGAAGTCAGATTGATGCCGCAAAAAGTCTGACCATTTATATTGGTATACATATTAAGATAGTAGATGCCCGAAATCAATATAGCCATGACAGCGCGGTACCGGGTGGCATCTTCTTTAAAGAAAGGATCGGTAATATGACTAAACAATACTTCACCACTGGCTTCGCGGTCATCGGCCAGTTTTTTTAATGCCCGGCGCTTTTCGGCCAAACCCCACAATAATATCTTCTGCAATTCCTTGTGCTGTGCCACATAATCAAACTGCTGCGTCAGCATTTGCCTGGACAGGGCCAGGCCCCCATCGGGAATAGAGGCGGGAATATGGTCACTGCCGATATTACTCCAGAAATCCTGCGAACGGATATAGGCGTCCACCAGCTGATCCGTACCGCCGAAGTATTTGTAGATAAGTTTTTTATCCAACCCGGCCGTAGCGGCAATATCGTTGACCTTCAGGGCCGTATACCCTTTAGTACGCAGGAGCCGGCCAACGGCATCTAAGAGTTGCTGCTTGCTTTTGTCCTTATTTCTTTCGCGGGGTTTGGTTACTTTTTTTTGCACGGCAGAATGATTGATAATACATACAAAGGTAATTAATATTTTTTAAGTCACTATTTGGTGACTTATTTTTACCTTTGCACATTAACCGTACAAATTAAAGATATACCGGAGCATGAAAAGATCAGTGTGTATAGTATTGTTATGGATCGTATTTCCCTTTGCCGGAAAAGTTTTTGGCCAGCATAAACCGGATGAGTATTTTGAACACCTGCTGCATCACCGGAAATTTATGGGCAGCGCTGCTATTTCCTTTAACGACAGTATTATTTACACCAAATCGGTGGGTTATGCTGACGCCGGCACTAAAAAACCTCTTTCTGCAGATACCCGTTTCCGGATCGGCTCCATCACCAAAACATTTACCGCCGTATTGATATTACAGGCAATTGAAGAAAAGAAACTGGCACTGGATGATAAATTGGGTTACTACTACCCTTCTGTAAAAAATGCGGCCGCTATTACCATTGAGCAGTTATTAAAACACCGCAGCGGTATAGTTAATTTTACCGAACTTGACAGTACCTACAAATGGGAGGAAGGATACCATAACCGGGAGGAGTTCCTGGCTTATATCAGTAACCGGAAAAGCGATTTTGAACCGGGAACAGCATATGCCTACAGTAATACCAATTATGTTTTGCTGGCTTTTATACTGGAACAGGTGTATCAACTTCCTTTTGATCTTATACTCGAGAAAAAGATATGTCAGCCCCTTGGATTGAAAAACACTTATTACAGTTTTGAAACGGATACGGCCAGGAATGAAGCGATATCCTATAATATACAGGACCGGTATATCCGGAACACCAGGGTTAATTTTTCCAATCATCCCGGTGGTGGTGGTATGGTATCAACTGCCGCAGAAGTGAACATTTTTCTCAGCGCCCTTTTCAACGGCAAACTCATCACCCCCCAAAGCCTGGAAACCATGTTACCTGTTACTAAAGGTGCATATGGAATGGGGATTCAGAAACTGGACTTCAGCAGTCCAAACGGATATGAACATAGCGGCAGGATAGAAAACTATATTTCGGAGTACTGGTATTTTCCCAAAGAGAAGCTGGGCATTGTAACCCTGGCCAATGCCGTTAATATAAATATATCGGAGATCAACCTGGTGTTATTACAATATGCCTATGGCACCAAACCGGCATTACCCGATTTTAACAGGATACCGGGATTTACCGACACGGCGTTCAGCAAACTGAAGGGGACTTATTTTGACAGAAGTGGTAAGGTATCTGTTACCATTTCATCGGACAGCAGGCAACTGATACTTCAAAAGTCCACTACACGCCAGGACTGGATCCCCTTTGAGCATAAAGGAGCTGCAAATTTTGAATATGACAATATAAGCCTGCGCTTTTTTCCTGAAAGAAAAGAAGTAGTAATAGCACAGAACGGCATTACAGAAGTATACAGCAAAGAATAGCAGGCTACTTGTGCATCAGGACGGCTTACCCAACAGGGTTTAAATTTTCATACCAATTTCAATCCCCTTGATCCTTTTGTAAAGGTCGGTAGCATAGTTATCGGTCATGCCCGAAATATAATCCACCACGCCCAGCACACGTTTGTACGGTGTATCACCTTCGTAGTTAAAAGCCGGGGGTAATAATTTGATGGCCTTATCATCGGATTTTTCGCGGCTGCCCTTGTGTGTTAAAATGGGCGGAATAAAATGCGACAGCAGTTCATACATTACATTATAACCGGCATTTTCAATTTCCACTACGTTGCGGTTGTTGTATATATTTTTAACGGAGAATTCCACGATCCCGTTCAATGCCCCGGTTTCTTCATTAATAACATCCAGCAGTGATTTTGTAAACCTGCCGTTTAAAAACTCCTCAATATGATCTTCGTACACTTCTTTTGTACGCATGGTGAGTGCACTGATAGACTTAGCCCGTAAATAGGAGATCTTTGCGTTTTTATCGGTAATGCCGTTTAATGTAGTTTCTATTTTATGCCTATCATCAAACTGCAGCACCAGGTTTTTTAAAGTTTCCAGGCACTCAGTATGCTCTACAATACCCAGGCGGTGCGCATCTTCAAAGTCAATAATATGATAACAGATATCATCCGCTGCCTCTACCAGCCAGACAAAAGGATGCCGCTGGTATATTAAAGGATTATCACCAAGCTTCACCATCTGGGTTTCTTCCGCCACATCCTTAAAGGTTTCTTTCTCGGCCTGGAAAAAACCAAATTTCTTCCGGTGAATATAACTTTTGTCTTTGGCTACAGATTCACATGGATATTTTGCAATAGCGGACAAGGTAGAATAAGTGAGTAATAAGCCGCCTTCTGACTTACCGTTTTGCTGCTGGGTAAGCACCCTTATGGCATTGGCATTCCCTTCAAAGTTTACCAGGTCATTCCATTCCTCGTTGGAGAACTGGGGCCTTATACCGTGTGCGTCTTTTTTAAAATAACTGGCGATAGCATCTTCGCCGGAATGTCCAAATGCAGGATTACCGATATCATGGCATAAACTGGCTGAAGCAATAACATCATTCAGGCTGTAGCGATAAAAATCGCGGCTCTCCTCTGACAGGTCGTTTTTAAACCTGTTGTAAATTACCTGGCCCACTAAGCTACCCAATGAACGTCCTACCGAAGCTACTTCCAGGGAATGAGTTAGTCGGTTATGTACAAATACACTTCCGGGCAGGGGGAATACCTGTGTTTTATTCTGTAACCTTCTGAATGCCGAAGAAAAAATGATCCTGTCAAAATCACGCTGAAATTCGCTTCTCGGGTCAGCCGATACACTGATACTTTTTTTCCCCGTTCTTTTATAGCTATATAACTTGTTTAAATCCATTTTTTTTTATACTTTATCCCATAACATGATACATGTACCGGCGACTCTGACTTGACAAATATCATTTTCAATAAATAAAAGTCGAAGATAGTTAAAGATATAATTAATATAACCTTAACAAAATTACAAAGCCTTATATTTGTCGTTATAGTCATTATAAAATATCTTGTCCATGCATTACCATTTACAAAACCTCTAAACGTTCCGATACCTGTCAATGTCTCCATACAATAATATATTGTTCACTTTATTTCTTAATCAAACCCCCACTATCATGAAGTACATTTTTTCCGTTATGATTGCGTTGACTTTAAGTTTAACAACAAAAGCACTGACTTATGAAGAAGGCGCTGCAGATGCCATTACCATGGTTAATTCCCTTAAAGCTACTTTATTAGCCAGTGGCTATGCCGGCTGGGGAGATGTATACTCCCAACAGGAAAGAGAAATTAAAGATGGCCAAATTGGCGACGTTGTTGATCCCTATGCTCCCCCAACCGGAAATCCTACAGCCCTTATATTGGTTTACTCCTGGTCGCAGCCCAGTTTTAATGTAATGGCGTGGAGTGATATTTCGGTAACTACCGTAAGAGATTGGGCTTACAATAACAGAAATGTAAATGATTACTACCGCGGCTACTATGACTTCTTCACCAACTACTGGTTCTTTGATGATTTTGGCGGCCTTGGATTCTAATCTATGCCGGCTTCATTCATTTTAACCATAATAATCTTAAAATCTTAAAAGGTCGTTCATACAAGATGAACGACCTTTTGTTTAACTATGCCCCACCCACACAAGAAAACCACGGTGATAAACACAGGAAAAAACCTCTTTCCTGTAAAAAAAATAAAAGCTAGCTTCCCTTTTCTATAATTCGGTAAAGAGATTCCGTTCCGTTGAAATACTTTATCCTACTGCTTCACGGATTGAATCCAGTATTAAATGACATGATACCAGCTTGAAGAACAAAACGCAAGCATTGGCAGGTAACCGATATATTAACCATTTAATCATACAACCATGGGATTTTGGTCATCTATCAAGAAAGCTGTAAAAGCTGTTGTAAAAACGGTAAAAGCTGTTGTAAAAGCTGTTGTAGAATATGTTATTGTGAAACCCATAAAATTTTTAACCAGCTGGATACCGGTAACCAAGAAAATGCGTATCCAGGTTTTTATCCTCAGGTCCGAATCTGATATCCCCTTACTGAAAAACCCTTCCGACCTACAGCAACTGCAAAGTGCCATAACTTATGCAACGGATGTATTCAAAATACGATTTAATATCAAAGTAGAACAATATGGTAAACCCATTATACAAACTTTACCAACACCCGCACCTTCCACAGCATTGGATGTAACCTGTGACAGCGGTGCTTTTAAAAACGAAGTAGGCGAAGCTGGTACTTATTTTGAAAACAATTTAGCCGGCTGGAATTTCATCCCTATTAGCCTTACTTTCCCTATTTCCATATTCATTGTGCGCGATATCGCAGGGAAAGTAGGCTGCTCGTTAGGAGCGTTGACAGACTATATTACTTTATCCGTTGAAGGCACGAGGCCCATCATGGTAAACGGTGCAAATGTCTCTTCCACCCTGGCTCATGAGTTAGGGCACTGCTGTGGCTTACAACATCGGGATGACACTAGAAATCTGATGTACCGGAGTAGAAGCAGCCGGGGAGATCATGTTACCTATTGGCAAAAATATGTAGTGCGTTCATCCCGACACTGTACATTTTATTAGGCGCTCCAAATTGTTTACTACCGATTGTGTCACTTAACGGACCGACTTCCTGGCAGTTTAGCAATATCTAATTGTAAGGGATCCGCACCTTTTAACAGGGAAAATATCACGTTATCCTGTTTGAAGTGTTCAAACTGTTCATAACTCAGATCAAATAACGATTGCAGGTTTACCTTGGTTAAGGCTTCTATCGTATCCACCCTGTCATCACTGTAAATTTTATAAAATTGTACACGCAGGATATCCTGTAATTCACTTTGCCTGAATTTAAAGAAATCACCTTCTTTCACTTTAAATACTCTTTTCAGCGCTATAAAATCAGCATACTCCGCCTCGTTAATGTGATGATCCTCCAGGATATACCGGGCATAAGCGACCAGCATGTCCAAGGCTTCCATTTTTAAGTTCTCCACTACCCCTATATGATTTGCCTGCAGGATTTGTTTCAGGTCCGTAGGTGCATTCCACCCATTTACCAACAGGGCTATAATGCTTTTAACCGCATCACTGTATTCCTGACGAACAGGCGGTAGCTGACTAAAAGCAACAAAATGTGGCGAAAGTTTGTACATCGTGTATTTTCAGCGACCGGGTCCCGTAAAATAACTTTGCCTGGCTACCGGTTCGTTTATGTGACCTTATTCGTAGTTTTTTATCGTAGCCAATAATTCAGCTTTGTGCATATAAATATCATCGAGCGAGTTGAGCAGTTTTTTCTCACCATTATCTTTACCCTGGTGAAACAGTTCCAGGTATTTGTTAGCAGAATTAAAATGCAGCCTGCATAATGGTTTGCGGTTATTATCATCCAGCAGGATACCAAAATAAGATTGGGTATCCCGGAATGCGATCCTGCCGGCAGGTATAATTTCCCTCAAAATAGCTTTTACAATCTGCGAGCCTTCTATTTCTTCCGCAGAAGTCACTATTCTCGGCCCATCTGTATTGTCATCAATTGCCGTTGTCTGCTGTTCCTCTTTGGAAGGGAGCGTATCATTAATGCTCAAAGCATTTTTTAACCGGAAATTAATGGATTCGTTGATGGAGTTAGAAAGTGCCTTACGTGTATACTCCTTAAACGTGGCCAGGCGTGAGGCGGTAAGGGTTTTATCAAAGAAACGGTTTACCAGCAGTCGTACAAAATCATCCGTAGGCTCCTGCAGCTCTTTTTCAAATTCGCTCCTAATAGCTTTGATGTATTTTAACGCTTCTGCCGAATCCAGGATGTTTTCCAGGTTATAACCTTTACGGGTAAAGTTTTCCAATATCTTCAGGCTGGCATCTTTTAAGTTAGAAAGATCGAGTGTAAAGAATGGTTTTTCATCCATGATATTCGGCCTTTCCAGATCGGCATAGAAATTATAAATATGCCCATTGGTCAGCACGCCAAACCTCGACTTGGATACATGGTAATAACGGTGTAGCTGGGAATTATGTGCATCTGCATTTTCTTTCCAGTGTTTACACTCGATGATTAAGATAGGCTCATCCCCTTTTTTGATCACGTAATCAACTTTCTCCCCTTTCTTGGTACCAATATCACAAATGAATTCCGGAATTACTTCCGTAGGATTAAAGATATCATAACCCAGTATCTGGATAAAGGGCATCACAAAAGCATTTTTCGTTGCTTCTTCCGTATTGATCTGGCCTTTCAGGGCATCCACTCTTTGGTGCAATTGCTCCAGTTTTAGTTTTAAATCAGACTCCATAATAATTTTAACAGCAAGATGATGATTGAAAAATAGTAATAGAAAGGCCCGTTAGTATCATAACCTCATTCAGGAAACAATGGTGCCGGAATGATTATTTCTCCCAGCCGCAAAGTGTTTTACCTTTTTCCCGGGCTTCATCAATAGTGGCTTCACGGACCTGGTAGCCACAGTTTTTTAATCCGCGGCAGTCCTGCCGGTAATGATAGCGCCGCGCGGCAGTACTATCACAGAGGTATACCACCGTGGAGGCTGTATTACAGGCAATACTGCCGGAAAGCAGGAATAAAAAGAGGACAGACTTCATTCAATTGTTACATATTGATAAGCAGTTATAAATTGAATGATGTTCTCCGGTAGCAACAGGCTTTATATATTTTTAATAACCAGCAAAAGCAGCAACATGGTCATCCCCATTATAACCGGGAGTATCACCAGGCAACCCGCCGATGTTTTATTGTATATTTTATTATAAGCCGCTTTCTTAGGATCCGTAAGCCAGCCCCAACCTTTAGGTGCCTTCCACCCCATGGAATGCCGCAGGTATCGCTTGACCGAAGTCCTCGCTGCCAGCCTTTTATTAAAAGAGGGTTTCCTGTATCCGAATTTCATACAACACCATTTATTGGGTATGACAATCTCCGGAACAGTACTTACAGCCATTAACCTGGCTGAAATGTTTTTTAGCTTCCGTTACAGCCGTACGGCAGTGACTATGTATTCCCAGATCAAGCACGTTAGCTGGCTGAGGCCGGTAGACACAATCATGCGTGTGCACTTCATGATCTCCATTGGCCTGTGCCTTTTTGTTGACATAATACTTTTTAGACATCTTTATTAATTTTAGTTGATGCCTTAAAAGTAGAACAGGTGTTCAGACTTATTTTACGGAAAACCGGAAAACAGTCTTTTAATAACCCCAAATTATAAAATCCCCATTTTAATACAATGTGCAATGAGTTGTTCATTCGTCGTAAAATCAAGCGCTTCCTTAATATACTTTAGCCGCTTTTCAATACTGCTCAAGCCAGCAGCGGGTATATTATGCTCTTTCAGGTAATCTGCTATCTCCTGCTGTTTCTTTCCCGACACCATGAGGGACAATATGGTAATATCATATGTTGTAAAGTCATGCGCTTTTTTTTGCCTGGCCTGTTCGGCTACAAATGCCGGAATATAGGACTGGTTATCTTTAATACTGTTAATGGCTTTCATCAATTCCCTGGCATCTCCCCGGGCTTTACGTACATACCCGTCAATATGCAGCTGTTTAAACAACCTTTGTACCAATGCAGGTTTGGTTTCTGCAGAGAATACCAGGATCTTAATATCCGGCTGCAGTTTGCGCACGGCTTCGATCAGGGCTTCACCGTTGTCAATTTGTTGTTGACGATAATCCTTCTCAAAATAAAGATCCGTGATCAGCAGGTCATAGGAGTCATTTGCCTCTATTGCTTTTTTAATTTTTAATAAAGCATCATCGCAATAGTAAACATAATCCGGGTTGACGACACCCAGCTCTTCCAGTGTTTTTTGCACAGAAATATTGGCACTCTCGTGATCTTCGGCAATTAGTATTTTTTGAATCATTTAATTAAGCAATTGGAATAAACATATGGATTGTTAAACCGGCTGATGCCGATTGGCCAAAACTAAGATGCCCTCCAATACTTTTAATACGGTTTTCCGTACTGGTAAGACCATTACCATAATTAAAGCCCTGGGGCAGGCCTACTCCGTCATCCGTATACCGTATTTCAAGCTGTTTTTCCTGCTGCATAAACCTGATACCGACATTTTGTGCAGCGCTATGTTTTTTCATATTCACCATTAACTCCTGCAGGATATGTTTAAGCTCATTCCGGGCTTTTGCTGACACCCGGCTCCATAATGCAGGCGTATTACCCGCAATGGATACGGCGGTATTGTCAGCACTAAAAGAGCTAAGCAGGCTGGCGATCTCCTCATGATAATCCTGCGAAACGGTTACCGCCGGTTCATAAGAAATATCCCGGGACCGGTCATAAAGCGTTTCCAGGTCATCCAGCAACTGGTCTTTTTGTATTTGCGGGTGATGCTCAATTTTTGTGATGATACTATATAATCCATTTGCTACTACATCGTGAACCTTTTGTGATGTTTTAAATTGCTGCTCCCGGATAGCCTGCTGTTTACGTTTCCTGTACCACCAGAATGCGATCACCGCCAGTACAAGCGCCCCTGCAAAACTCACCTGTTGAATAATAAGGTCTAATTTCTTTTCGGCATTTTCCTTCTGCAGGCCCAGGTTCTCGTTTTTATGCTTTTCCGATTCGTAACGTATCAACGCAAACTGGTTTTTGGCATTGTTACGGCTTGCCTGTAAACTATCATTCAGGAAATGGTAGCGCTCAAAGTATTGCTTCATAGCGGCAGCAGCGCTTAAGGGGATGAGCTTCTGTAATGCTTCCAGTTCATCATCGGGACTGTTGAGCTGTTTAGCAATAGCCAGCATTTTACCGGCATATACCAACGCCGAGTCTGGCTTTGAGGCCGCATAATAATCTGCCAGCCGGGCATAACTGGTATTCAACCCCCATTGATCCTCTTCCCGTTCCCGTATGCGAAGTGCCTCCTTCATCTCCCGGTCTGCAGGATAGGCGGCATCTTTTAACCAACCGGTATAAGCCCTGTTGGTGATAATTCTTGCATACTCTTTGGGGTTGGTAACCGTATCATTTAATATAGCATGATAGATAGCCAATGCCTCGTCGTACTGTTTCAGTTTTTGATAAGCCACGGCTTTGCCATTGAGCGTGATCCACCGAAATGGTTTATCTTCTATGAGTTTCAAAGCCTTATCATAATAAGTGATAGCAACTTCATAGTTCTTCATATTCAGGTTTGCATTGGCAAGCTGGTTATAACAGGACAGCAGCACATGATGATCTCTTTCATCATTTTCATCCATCAGTTTCAGTGCCTGCAACAGGTTTTCCTGGCTACCCAGGTTGTCGCCGGCATATGCCTGAATGATGGCCATATAAGTATAAGCCATGGCCACTTGTAAACTATCGGTTGATCTGCTGGCAGAACGATTGAAGTAATAAAAAGCCGAATCATTCCCTTCATTAAAAAGTGATTCTCCTTTTTTATAGTCTTCTGCTATGATAATAGGATCTACTTTATGTATCTTGCCGCAGGATAAGATATATAAGGCCAGACCAGCTACCAGCAGGCAGGATAATAAATTTCTCACAACAATTATTTGTCTTAAAAATAATACATTTGGCAGATTGTAGATAAAAAATAAGGCAAGAACAGATCTTGCCCTATTAAACATTACTTAGTTAATACTAAGGTTTGGGAGGTTTGATGGGAGGAGTAGGAGGAATATGTCCTGTTTCTCCACCAGTATCATCATCACCCATGACGATGATGGTAGTTTCATCATTATTATTGTTTGTATCACATTGTCCTGCAAAAAAGGACAGCCAAAATGCTAATATCAAAGATATCATTTTTTTAAGTTTTTAATTATGAATGGATACTGCTGCCGGCGAACAGGCCGGTGCAGGAGATAGTGGGTAAGCAGCGCTACTTACCTGTTGCGGGAAGTGGGAGTGGTACTGATCGCGGAAGCTTTTAAAGAGGCTTCCCATCCTTTTTTCAACGACCGTTTTCAATACCGTTGCGAAACCGGCCCTGTACAGTGCAACTCTTAGCAAAGGAGTTTTAACCGATTCGCAAAACGAAGATAGAAGCGTATAACACGTTGATTAGCAAACAATTCCAGTAATTCTAATTATTCCATTGGAATTCCAATAATGCCGGAACAATTCCAAAAATTCCGGTTTTGATACTTAAAATTCATACAGATGTTTGGCGATTATATTGACCTGGTACTACAGGATTACACGCAGAAAAAAGAAAATAATAAGCTTGCTATAGCCCTGATTCACCTAAAACCCGCCGGGCTAAGGGACCTATGTTTAGAACTCTACACTAAAAAGTATGACCGAAAAAAAGATGAGTTGGCCGTGTATGGCTTTTTTGGACAACATGAGGATAAAGGAACGATGGTCAAAACAATAAAAAATTTTGACGCTTCTAAATTCAAACCCCTTATCAACTATCTAAAAAAAGAAACCAATAAAACTGATGAAAAAAATATTGAGTTATTAGCCTGGCTTATTGATTTTGAGCTACGCCCGTTTGAACTGAGTAAAAATTATCGTATAGAAGAAGATGTGGTTGCCCCTGTAATAACTGAAGGAGGGAACACCCCAGCGGAAGATAATGACCCAATAGTAAACCCTGATCATGGTGAAACAAAAGAGTCCCCGGTTTCCGAAGAATCACCATCAACTAAACCGTTAGACAGAAGCAGGTTTAAAAAGGCAGTTTTATATTCTGGTATTCTGATTTTTATTACAGCCGGTATATATATATTATATAACAGCAATAAATCTACATCCGATACACCCCCGATTATGGGAAAAACCCTGAACGGCCCCGAAGCCTGTATGTACTGGACAGGTGACCATTATGAACAGGTATCCTGTCAGGATAAAAAAGACGGCTTAGTCATTGCACTGGACAGTTTTAAACTGCAGCATTTCCGGAAGATCACCCGGCCGGATACGATCACACAAAATCATGTAGGGAGGGTATGGTATATAAAAAACGGTGGCGACATTGAATTTTATACAACTGATGGCATGCATCCTGTAGAGATTAAAAAAAGACTGAAACCCGCCACAGCCTATATCATTGACAAGTATATTCTTTCCCGTACAAATTAATCCCCGCTTTACGGTTTTCCCTCACCTCCGCTCCCGGAGCATGTATACTTTGTGCAAAAGACATTACATATGCTCCCCAGCCGTATTATTATTTTGCTGTTTATACTGGCAGCCTGCATTCATTTTTTCGGAAGAAAAGAAAAACCACCTGCACCTGGTTTTAAATACGGAGCCAATATTCCACCCTACCAAACAACCTATAAAGTAATACGGATCAAAGACGGTGACACTTTTGTTTTACTGGCCGGCCGGCAGGAACTGGTAGTCAGACTGGCCCATATAGACTGCCCGGAGAAAAAACAACCCTTCAGTCAGCAGGCAAAACAATTTGCATCCGATATCTGCTTTGGCAAGTATGTGACCATACTGCATCAAGATGTATACGATCGTAATAAAAGACTGATCGCAGAGATCCTGCTTGATGACGGCAGAAATGTAAATATGGAATTAGTTAAAAACGGGCTTGCCTGGCATTATAAAAAATATTCTGACAACGCTGTATATGCCGCATTGGAAATTACGGCAAGAGAAGAAGGTGTGGGTATCTGGTCCGGCACAGAGCCGGTGGCCCCCTGGTTATGGAGAAAAAAACGATAAAACAGGCTATTCCGGTTTCCCGTAAAAACAAAGCCTATCCGCTTTATATCTTGGCTGCAGATTTTAGCACACCATATATAAAGACAACCATGACAGACAAGGTATACTACGGAGAAAAACTTTTTGATCCGAAATGGATCGCCAAGCGCAAACGTATTTTACAACGCGACAGTAATCAATGTACCATTTGTGGTAAGAACGAAGGGAGACTGCATGTTCACCACAAACAGTACCATATCATCAAGCGCTTACACAAACATGTGGCCCCCTGGGATTATCATGACAACCTCCTAACTACTTTATGCGAAAGTTGTCATAGCAGAGGACACTACCGTTATAAAATACCAATAAAATATATTTAATCACCGCCATAAACTAACACAATGGGCTTTTTTGACATATTCAAAACTAAAAAGCCGGAAGTCATTGAACTACCGGCCGTAAAGACAGAACTTCCTGAGATAAAGGAAGAAGATTTTATAGACAATTCCGACCCTACCGGAGAAAACGGACTGCATTCACTCGAATACGGCTCCAAACTGCCTATCGATATCATTTATGGTTTTTTAAAAGAAGACTATGAAAACAAAGCTTATACCGATGCGCTGACCAACCCCGATAAATCTTATAAGGAGTCGAATATAGCGATCATCCGCAGCAGCCTGGAGATAAAGTTCAAGCAGGTTTTTCTAAAGTATGAGGATATGTTAAGGGAGATTGATTTTCATATTCACTCCCGGGGACAGGCCGGGTTAACGGATGTGGTAGAGTTATTAAGATCAAAAAAAATAACCTACGAGAAACATGTGGAGGAGTTAAACCGTATGAAAGAAGACCTTGAAAATGAAGCCTTATATATGACCGGCTTATTTAAGTCTTACGAGGTAGGCTTTACTCGCGGACTGGCATCCCTTTCCTTACACAGTTTAAAAATAGATACTACATTATGAAAAACTGGTGGATAAAAACCGCGTGCTTACTAACAGGCTGGAATTACCAGATCCTCAGAACCTGTACGGAAGCCAGCAGAAAGCAATTAAAAAAATATGCTTCTGCCATATTGATATTAATTATTCTGTGGGCTTTTATCGGCTATTCATTTGCCGAAAGGTATGTAAATGCTCCCTGGTGGGCCTGTCTTATTGTGTCCGTAATCTTTGTTGTCATCATTGTACAAATAGAACGGCAGATCATTTTAACGATCGGTAAAAACAGGGGGCTGGCCATTTTCCGTTTTATCATCGCTTTTATCATGGCCATACTCGGATCAGCAATACTGGATCAAACCATTTTTAAAGATGATATAGAAAAAAAGATGGTACAGATAGTAGACCGCCAGGTAAATGAACAATTACCCAACCGGCTCACTATTATTGACAAAAAATTACAGGAATTACAAACGGAAATAGATTCACTGGATAAAAAAAACCTGGAGTTATACGAAGAGATATCCAAACGTCCTACCATCACCACCGTTTCTACCAGTGTAACCCATTCAAAGGTGAAACAGGCGGACGGCAGTATCATTACCCTGCCACAGCGAACAGTTTCTACTACCCCTATATCCAATCCAAAAGCCAAGGAGGCCGAGATCAACAATAATCACCTGGAAGAATTACGTAAGCAAAAAGAAGAATACTCGCTGAAGAAAATACAAACGGAGGGATCACTGAGGGAGGAATTAAAATCAAAACAAGGGTTTCTGGAAGAGTTAAATGCTATTCTTGAAATTTTGATCGAGAAGCCGATCGCACTGGTTTTTTATTCGATTCTCTTCGTGTTTTTAATGTCGCTTGAACTGTTTGTGGTGGTTAGTAAAGTAGGGGATGAAAAATCGGATTACGACCTGATTGTAGGCCACCAGCTGGAACAAAAGAAACTAACATTAAACCACCTGAAAACCAAAGAACAACCGCCTAACGCTTTTTCTTAACCTATCATCAATCTTTCAATATGGAATGGAAATACAGACCGGATTTCAAAGCTTTTCCCGGTATTAAATTATCCTATGGCAAAAAAGGTATTAGTACCAATATCGTTTTACCGCAGGCCTCGCCGGCAGAAGAATTAAAACGCCGGCAGGAAAAACTATCCCACCAACTGCACAAGCCTTATGAAGCTCAGCACGAAATTAAAAGTGCGGCTATAGACAAGCTGACTTCCGCCAGTTTACAGGATTTTAAAAACTTACTCTTACAGGCTTCAGCATCACATGTAGACACCGGTCAGCTGTTAAACCAGGCCCGGCAATTATATACAAACAAACATAAAAAGCTGAGCAGGCTCCAGCATGTCCTGTTAAAGCGTTTCTTTAAAAAACGTATTGCTCGGCTCGAAGCCGAAACCTCATCCCTTACTGAAGAGATGAATGAATTGACCGAACAACTTCAGTTATCTGTGATTAACCTGGAAATTGACAGTGAGGATATTTACTTTGACCTGTATAAAAATATCCGGGAAGCATTTTTGTTATTGAAACAATCGCATAAAAAATGGGACCTTACCAGTTCTAAACGTACGAACCGGGTAGCAGAAAGAACAGCAGCCGACTCGACCATTACCCGGTCTGAAATAGAACTACTGGAAAAATCTTTGCCCATCATACAGACCCCCACCCCATCCTTTTGCCTGCACAATATAAATGGCGGTGATATGTATATATTCCCGGCCTTCATGATCATTTATGAATCAAAAGATGACTTTGCGCTGATTGATTACACTGATATTAAAATAAGTTATCGCATCCAGAAATTTATTGAAGACGAAGCCGTACCCAAGGATTCACATATAGCAGGTTATACCTGGTATAAAGTAAATAAGGATGGTTCCCGCGACCGGCGTTTTTCTGATAACTACCAGATACCCATTGCCGAATATGGTGAAATAAGTATTCGTTCCAATAATGGTGTAAACGAACTGTTCAGTTTTAGTAACAAAGAGTATGCGGTTTTATTTTACAAGGCTATGCACGACTATATAGATAGTCTTACTACGGCCAGGAACATGCTGGCAAGCTTTCAGCAACATACCTGATATTATTATCTACGCAATCATACTTAAATTAACAAAAATGAGAAAAAACCTTGTTGCCGTTTTCTTACTGCTCTCTTCTGCCATCGCCTGCGGGCAAAAGAAGATTGATACAGTTACCTTATCAAATGGTAAAACCATTGTCATATACGACAATAAGACCTGGGCCTATACCAATAATAAGCCAAAGCTCCTCTCCAAAGAGCTTACAGACACGCCAAGGACAAACGGCACAAATAATTCCGGAACCAATAATCATTCTGGCGGCAAAAGCAGTAGCAGCAGTAAATCAGGTTACTCATCCACTTGCGGGGCTCCTACCAAAAAAGGCGGCGCCTGCCAGCGTAAGGTATCCGGGGGAGGAAGATGCTGGCAACATTAAGAGCAGTAAGTCCCGGGATAGAAAAAGGCTGTTGCCGGAACCCATATTCCGGCAACAGCCTTGTATTGTTTGTGCTACTTTATAATTTAATGATACACTTTGCCTTAAAATAACAGCAGGTCTACAATCTGCTGTAAGAACTTTTCGTCTTCGGTATCAAAGCTGTCATAGGTATCGCTGTCCACATCCAGCACAGCTACTACCTCACCGTTGCGGATAACCGGTATCACAATCTCCGATTTCGATAAGCTACTGCAGGCAATATGCCCGGGGAACTTTTCAACATCGGGTACGATCAGGGTTTTGGCCTGTGCCCAACTACTACCACATACGCCCCTGCCCTTTTTTATACGGGTGCACGCTACCGGTCCCTGGAAAGGCGCCAGCACCAGCTCATCACCTTTTACCAGGTAAAAACCTACCCAAAACCAGCCGAACTGTTCTTTCAGGGCGGCCACCGTATTGGCCAGGTTAGCGATCAGATCAGGCTCACCCTGTAACAAGGCTGCTATCTGCGGTATTAATGTTTCGTATTGCGTTGTTTTATTGCCGGAGGCAATGGTAAGATCTTCTGCCATTTTGCAAAGATATAGCAGCGTTTTAACATCAGCCAAAATGTATTCCCCTGTTGGCTCCCGGGTCAGGTGATACAGGTAAGATAGAAAAAATACAATACCCAAAGAGCCTATCCCCTCTTTACGCTATAAAAAAATACCCATGTACAATATCATACACGGGTATAGCAGACCGTCCAAGAAACCTGTACCAGCAATTTATTATTTATATGACCCATAGCCTGTTCACTGCATTGAACAGCAAGCCTGGAGGCTTCTTAATATCCGGTAAATATCATCATACCACTGCATGGCGGAAAGAGGAAAAAGATGGTATTTACATCAGAAAAACACCCTGTACCCGGAGGAAACAACAGCGCATGGACAGGAATATACCGGGTTGGTTTATACCTAACGTATTATCATTGACTGATATAGAATAATTCTTGCATTAATTTAAAAAGAAAGCACTACCTAACCTTCCTTAAACAAAAGTGCCGGATCCGTAGCAGTGCCGGGGTTAGTGAACAGGAATTACAAGTTTATTGACCCATAATTGCTCCCTGTCAAAATACTCCATAAACCGATCTATCATGAATGAACGGTTAATTCCAGTTACCGTATGATATACCTGCTTACCATTGATGATCACTGTAACCGGAAGCTGAAGATTAACCATAGCCGGCGACAGGTAGATGGTAACTGTATCTACCTGTGACGTATTGATGGTAAAAGTATTATTCAGGTAAACAGCATGAACCTGTCCCGTTTTCTCACCATAAAGGTATCGTCTCTCCTCACCATCGGCACTGAAGGTTACAACAGAATCTGTCTGATGGTATAGGGAAGGTGGCCGATTGGTGTTTACGCTCACCTGTATCCAGTCGATGCCGGTAAATAGTTCGTAGTTGTAGGTTTTATGATAGTTGATAGTCCCTAACTCTAAACTCCATAATGGATACCAACTTCATCCTATTAAAAAGCGTTAATCCCTCCTATATTATTATCGTATTAAAGTAATTGTGCCTTTTTTTACCACTTGCTTCCCATTCATATCAATTCCATTAGCAACCCATGTAAAGACAGCGGTTGGTAATAACTGCCCCCTGTACCTACCATCCCAGCCTATACTACTATTAGAGGTATGAAAAACCAAAGCTCCCCACCGATTATAAATACTAAAAGATATTGCTTTCATTCCAACAGGAACAATAAACAACTTATCATTAATTCCATCATTATTAGGCGTAAATCCTGTTGGTACATATATTTCCGGACCAACGTAAGGTTTTAAAACTATATCATCTATTCCGGTACACCCTTCAGCTGTTTTTGCAGTCACAGTATATTTCTCAGATGAGCTAATCGTTACTAACGGATTCGCAATATAGGCATTATTCAACCCTGTCTTAGGCGACCATTCATAAAAAATAAAATTACTGGCATTAATATCTATTGCATTTAACTGAAAGGGCTGATTCAGTATGATGGCCGTATCATATCCAGCAAATAACTTAGGCATAGAAGTTACTTTCACCATAACATCATCTGGTTTAACCGACATACATCCATTTGCGTCAATTACACTTAAAGAATATACGGTAGTTTGCTTTGCACTAGGTATATATGGAGATGCTGTTCTACTATTTATTAAATTATTTACAGGACTCCAGATATACTCTACCCCTCCGGAACCCTTCAAATAAACATCTTTCCCATAACACACATTTATATCATCGCCCGCATTTGCTATTGGCGCTTTATTCACGTACACAATTATGGAATCAGTACGCCCACATACTCCTAAAGAAGCCGTCACATATAGTTTAGTAGTCTGAGTAAAATTAAAAGCTGGATCAGGGCCATTTACAGGACTGTTCGAATTAGCAGAGGTCCAACTAAAATGTGTTGCATTACTTGTAATATTAACCTTAAGCGCATCAGTTTCACAGATGGTTGTATCAGTCGGTAAAGTCAGGTAAATATTATTTTCCATATCCAAAACAACTGGCACTTCAGTGATACAATCATTTTTGTCCTTTACAGCAAGCCGATAACTACCCGAAGCTAGGTTTATAAACTCTGGTGCATTTTGCCATGCACCACCGTTGATATTATACAAATAGGGCACAGTCCCTTGCGATGCCCGTAAATAAGTCTTGCCATCATTATCAAGACAGGATGCATCAGTTACAACAGCCTCAACAACCGGCGAAAGGTGGTTTTTAACTTCAATTGATGAAGAACTCGTCAAACCTCCGGCGTCTTTAATTATGATAGTATAGACACCATCACTTAACCCGTTAAAAACTTCTTCCTCTACGAATGTTAAGCCATCAATAGAATATTTATAAGGCGGAAATCCTCCTTCACCTTTAACCATAATTTTTGCACCGGCATCTTGACAATAACCATCAACAGCTTTCAAAACAACCGAAGGACAAATATTAATCAATACAATATCAACACTATTTAATACATTCAACGCATCCTTTATTACAATAGTATAATTTCCGGCTTGTAAGCCCTGAAAAACAGGAGAAGACTGAAAACTTGTTCCATCAACAGAAAAAGTATAAGGAGGTGTACCTTGACTGGCTATTACTTCAATAATACCGTTCTGCTCACTACATGTTTCTTCTTTTTTTATTACTGTTAATTGCGGACAACTTGACCCAATTATAACCTCTTCCATTGTCTTACACCCTTTACTATCTTCCACCCAAACCTGATAAGTATTTATTGCTAAGCCATTAAACTCAGGAGAGCTTTTAAAGTTAATTCCATCAATACTAAAACGATAAGGGGCAGTACCTAACATTGCCGCTGCGGTAATAACACCATCATTACCTTTGCAAGAAGTAGGAGAAGATATTAAGGAGAGTATTGGTCCAGGCGTATCATTTAATTCAAAATTAAACACGCCTACCGCTCCGGCTGCATCTTTAGCCATAACTGTAAACTGACCCGAAGAAAGATTGTTAAAAGTTGGTGATAATTGGTAGCCAACACCGTCGATGGAATAAATATATGGCCCAACTCCTCCGGAAGCACTTAACGTAACCGATCCGTTTGACTTATTACAAGAAGGGGATACTAAAGACGCAGTAATATTTATACATGTATTATTTACTTTTGCCATTTGGGTAGCCATAAACCCCATCGCATCTTTTGCAATAATTGTATAACTGCCAGTAGACAACCCATTAAAGATGGGAGAGACTTGAAAATCGATTCCATCAAGAGAATATGTAAAAGGTTCAATTCCTTTTATTGGTATTACTGTAATTGTACCGTTATCGAGACCACAATGGGTATCACCCACAACCAAACTAATTTCAGGACAATTATCACCTAAAGTAAATATTTTCGACTTTGTTTTCCCGTTATTATCTTTTACAGTTATGTCATAATTACCAGCTCTCAGCCCTGAAAAAACATTTGAGGACTGATAGTTAATTCCATCCATTGAATACATATAAGGTGCAACCCCATCATCTGCTTCAACTATTATTTCTCCATTACTTTCTTCACATTCAGCCAAGTTGAAGGTAGCATCCAACGTAATTTCGCAGGAGGCCTGTATGGAAACAGAAAAAGTCCAAAGCTTTCCTAATACATTTTTGAAATATATCTTGTGCGTTCCCGGATTTAAATTATTAAATTCACCGTCAGTAGAAAAATTAACTCCATCCATTGAATAAGTATATGGACTGTTAGTGACTTCATTAACAGAAAACCAAATGGTTCCATTGTTATTACATACCATAGCCGAATGAGAAGAGCCGATCGGAAGTCTACAAGAACTGGGAGCGAGCGTGCCGATTAAAAAATTTGATTCTGCAGCTAAACAACCATTCGCATCTCTTACGGAAAATGTATATGTACCTGCTGTCAGATTATCAAAAATATTACTCGACTGGAATGTTACCCTGTCCATCGTATATTCATATGGCGGTGTCCCTCCTACAACCGACAAAACAACTCTTGCATCATCAGTATCACAACCAGTTGCGTTTTTATAGCTGGAAATAAGTAGTTTAGGAGGGGCGTTGATATTTGTCACGTTTACTACCTCTGATATTGTATTGTTATCGGCATCTGTTACTACAATAGTATAAGGGTTAGGCACCAGATTTTGAAAACTACCGTTGTTCTGACGTTTCTCCTCACCATACATAGTAAAAAGGGAGTAGGCAAATGGAGGAGTTCCTCCGGTTACTTCTACAATTATACTGCCATTATTTAGACCACAAGTAGAAGAATTAACATTAGTATTAAGTGATAAATTATTTAAAACTTTAAGATCAGTCTGCCGAGAAAAAGGAAGTATATTTGATTTCTTTTTTTTAACCCCTGTATCAATTTTAAAAATATGACCATTATCGATATATAAATTGATCATTTTTTGTTCATCCTGTGCTAGTAAAGAAAAATAGGTACTAAAGAAAAAAAGGAACAAACAAATACGATTTCTTTCTAATGTCATAAGCTTATTTTAGCCACGCCAAAATAAGCAAAAAAATCTGATTATCTTAACAAGCTAAGCCTTCCCTATTGATCAACCGGCATTATCAGTTTATTGACCCATAATTGCTCCCTGTCAAAATACTCCATAAACCGATCTATCATGAATGAACGGTTAATTCCAGTTACCGTATGATATACCTGCTTACCATTGATGATCACTGTAACCGGAAGCTGAAGATTAACCATAGCCGGCGACAGGTAGATGGTAACTGTATCTACCTGTGACGTATTGATGGTAAAAGTATTATTCAGGTAAACAGCATGAACCTGTCCCGTTTTCTCACCATAAAGGTATCGTCTCTCCTCACCATCGGCACTGAAGGTTACAACAGAATCTGTCTGATGGTATAGGGAAGGTGGCCGATTGGTGTTTACGCTCACCTGTATCCAGTCGATGCCAGTAAATAGTTCGTAGTTGTAGGTTTTATGATAGTTGATAGTGGCCGGGAATGGATTCCTGCTCCTTCTTTTCATATCACTGAACATCAAGGGCAGTACATCCTGCTGGTATGACCTGTAGTTATGCTTTTTTTCAGGTAACAACCAAAACCGCCAGTCAGCACCAAGTGTGGCAGCATAAGCGGCCTTCGTTAAAATACTACGCGGATCCGTCAGTTCATCTTTTTCGGCCACAAACGAAAAGAGTGGCCTGCTTTTATAATTGGGAAATTGTGGCGCACTCACAATGGGTGCATTAATAGGATAGAAACAGGCAAACGCTGCAGGAACAAGATTGGCTGCTAAATAAACCGTTTTACCACCATCCGAAAAACCGGCAAGGAACACTTTATTATCATCAATATTAAATACTTTTTTTACCGCGGTGATCATTTGCTGAAGATGTAAATAACCATAGTTTCCATAGATGGCCAGCTTACTTTCTAAAACGGGGAATATTTCAATAATGTTCTGTTCATCCAGGTAGTCAAGAGTGGGATTATCTTTTATTATTTCCTTTGGGTAACCGGAGGGTATTGTACTACGTGATAGCCATCCTCCTTTATAATAGATAAGCAAGGTAGTTTTTACAGCCGGGTTATAGTTTTTGGGAATATACACCAGGTATGGTACGGTGTAGTTAGTATCGAGCTGTACTATATATTCACATATAATGCCTGTTTTGGCAGGAACAGGGTATTTAGCCCAATTTGATAGTCGGCTATACAACGCCGAATCTGTTACCTGTTTATCAGCAACCATTTTTTGTATCTCATCTATATAAAAGTTTGATTGCAGGCCATATTGTTTCGGATTCAGCTGTTTCTTTAAAGCAACTGAATCCATTGCCAAAAAAAATTCCCACCGGCTCTGTGCATTCAGTGTTAGCACGCAAACAACCAGTATATTAAACAGAAGGAAAGAATATCTCATCGTTTTTAGGCGTAAAATTAATGGGCGGCAATCCTAAAAAATTGTATTTATACGACATTCTTCGTATCATAAAAAAACCAGACTGTGCCGTTTTCTCCCACCAGGGTACAGTGTTCAAAAAATTGTCTTGGCGACAAACTGGTAAACCGTTTGAAGGTTTTTGTGAGGGAAGCCTGGTCAAAATAACCACTTTCGTAAGCCAGCTGGGTTAGCTTTTGCTCTCTTTTCAATACCGCTTTCTGCTCCATAATATACCGAAAGCGTGAAATAACCCGGAAGGTCTCGGGAGTCATAGCCAGCTCTTTTTGAAATAAGCGGTTGAGATTACGCGGGCTCATAAAAGCCTTCGCCGCAACAGCCTGTATGGTTTCCTGTTCCGTAACATTGCCTAATAACTCCACTGCCGTATACAAATGTTCAAAATCTTTTTCCCGGTATTGTGCAGCAAGAAAAGTTTCGAGTATAGTAATTTTATCATTGATGTCAGCAGCAGCAAAGCATTGACCGCTCATATCTTCCCATTGGTGAGCGTTGGCCGGTAAAAACGGCTGTACATCTTCTTTAGCCAGCACATGATAATCTTCCCGGATAAAATGGTTCAGACCCAGCGGATAAAAAACAATACCAATTTTATCCAGCCGGCCTTCTTGTTTTACGGTTTTGATACTTTGCTGGCGGGTCAGCAATTGCAATAAACTATTTCCCTTTCCACATTCAATATGATAAAGGTCATGGTTTTGTTCAATAACAGCATTTTTGTAAAAACTCAGCGTAGAATAAGTATGCGGGAAGAAAGAGTATTTTTTCTCAAAGCCGGCATCATCAGCCTGGTCAAAATAGAAATAAGCAATATGCTTTTTCAGGATATCCCGCTGAGGTTGAAAACTTTGGAAGTTAGAATACATACGTGACAAATACTGTTCATAAATTTAACACCAAATCCAATAACATGCTACATTTTTAAATATTATCCTAGTAGGAAAGACGGGGCACGGTTGATAACATCTAAAAACTTTTGTATGTTTATAGCACCATCATTAAAATTTATACAAGCTATTACAACAAATGGAAAATGAAGTTTCATTTTTAGAAGATATTATTATTCCCCAAAGAAAGAAAAGCAAACAATACAATCTCATTACCGTTTTTGGGCTGGTGTTCCTTTTATATTTTATTTTGTTATTTACGTTCGGTAACCAAATTACAAGGTCCTATTCACAGACTATGCCCTTCATCGTTATTATGATGCTCCCGGTTTTGGGCCTGCTTTTCCATATCACCGGCCGAAAAACAGGATGGATATTGAATACCATTTTTTATACACTTATCATCTCCATCGTATCAGCGAATATAATTTCCAATATTATAATGGCAGAAAAACTAGGGACTTACATGGCCTTTAACTGGCGAAGCCTGGTACCATTTTTACTCACCCTTACATTAGTGATACTTCTATTATCCAAAACTGTAAGACGATATTTTAATGTAAGCAGTTTACTCCTGGTCATCTGCCTGGGCATTCCCATTGCGTTGGGATTAATATATTTTTTTACGCTGTTAAACAGGATTGAGTAAAAGGGAGGCCGGGTCAGGCTACCTATATTTTCTTTCTTTTATCATAAATGGCCTTACGGTAATCAATACCCCAGTTTGCGATCTCATCAATAATTTTTTCCAGGGTTTTACCAAACTCCGTTACATCATAAGCCACCGTAACCGGTTTGGTATTTAATACCGTACGGGTAACCAGCCTGTTCATTTCCATATCCTGCAACTCCTTGGATAACATTTTGGGGGCGATACCATCCACCTCCCTCAACAGGTCCATAAAACGCATAGAACCACTTTGAAGTAAGGTACCCAAAATATGGAATTTCCATTTGCCGGATAATATCTCCATGGTATCCTTAATGGCGGTGATCCTTTTCTTACATGTCAGACTGGTATTGATACTGGCCTGTTTTTTCATATCGTTCGATTTAATGAACAAAACTACCATATAAAGTTACCAAAGTATAACCAGTTACCAAAAGGTAACCAGTTTCCAATGGGTAACAGGTATCAGTTATAAAGTAGCTAACGTATACCTTTGTACAGTAAACAACCCATTCTTTTATAAAGGCCTGTTCATGCAGTATAAACTGGTTTTTACCTTATTAAGCAGCGCTTTTTTAAACAGCTGCGGCGCACAAAAAAATGACTCAACCATGTTAAAAACAAACCCGCTTTTATGTGATCCGGCAGAAGGTTTCTGTGCCATGCCCGATACTAATCAACAAACAGCAAAAACAATAGTTAATAAAGAAAAAAGCTTAAAAGTCATTTATTTTACCGACCCCATCTGTTCTTCCTGCTGGGGTATAGAACCACAATTAAGAAAACTGAAACTGGAATATGGCAACAGTATTACTATTGAATACCGTATGGGCGGCCTGTTACCAGACTGGAGTTATAACAGCGGCGGTATCAGCAAACCTTCAGACGTAGCCCATCACTGGGATGAAGTAAGCCTGTATTATGACATGCCTATTGACGGCGATGTATGGCTGGAAGACCCTCTGCATTCTTCCTACCCGCCTTCGATCGCTTTTAAAGCCGCTACCTTACAGGACCCCGAAAAAGCCATCACCTTTTTAAGAGCATTAAGGGAACAGGTGTTTTTACAAAAAAAGAATATCACGAAATGGGAACATATTGCAGCCGCAGCAAAAACAGCGGGACTAAACGAAGAGCAGTTAAAAAACGATTTTGATGGAAAAGCTAAAAAACTTTTTGAAGAAGACCTCAGCCTGGCCAGGGAATTGAATGTAAGGGGTTTTCCTACAATGTTTTTTATTGACCAGGCCGGCAAAAAAGAAATTGTATACGGATCCAAACCATATTCCCAGTATGAAGCAGCTATTGTAAAGCTGACTCCCGGTACCACTAAAGAGATATTTCAAAAAGACTGGCGGGCTTTGTTTTCAAAGTATACCTCGTTAACAGCCAACGAGTTCTCCACATTATCCGGAGTATCCAGGAAAGATGCTGAAATACAATTAAATGAACTTTCCGATAAAGGGCTTTTAAGAAAAACCATCACTAAAAACGGATCACTATGGTATCATCCATAAAATGATTTACCACAATCACGAAAATGCTGTATGTAAATTATATACAGCATTTTTGTTTAAATAACCCGGTATAACTCCTTAACACCTGCACAGCTTTAGGCGCTCAAAGAAATAATAACAACCTGGATAAAAAAGCTTACCTTACATAAGTCAATTTGAGTTTTATAGCGCTTGTAAACAGATTTCCTTCCCTTTTTATTTTACACCTGCATTTTTCTCAAGTATTTCATCAAACTTAATTTAAGATCAACATGAACATTTATGTGGCTAACCTGGGCTATGCTGTCCTGGACAATGATTTAACCAACCTGTTTAATACCTATGGCACGGTAACCTCCGCCAAAATAATTACAGACAAATTTTCGGGTCACAGCAAAGGTTTTGGCTTTGTAGAGATGGCCGATGATGCTGCCGCACATAATGCCATCAGCCAGTTAAACGGCATTATGATGGACGGAAGACCACTAAAAATATCTGAAGCAAAACCCCGGGAAGAAAGGAATAACAAAAACAGTCTTACAAAACGCTGGTAACTCAGAAAGGTATATGAAGATTGATGCCACTTATCTTATGGTTGTTTTTAACAACGAGGCCAGGCGTGTATTCCTGCAGGTAAACAATATTTTTGAAAGTGTAGCCATGCACATCAGCCGGACCAGTGACGAAAACCTGTTTCAACAAACAAAAGCCCGTTATACGGATGAGCTGAAAGAAAGACTGGAGATTATTTTTAAAACCTTGAAAGAATCGCATAGCGATATGCAGGATATGGAACAGTTTTCACACAGGGCAAAAGATGCGATCAATTATTACCTGCAACAGTTTTTACAATATGGCAATTAACACAGGCCGGCATCCTGTGTTATCCGATCACATAATTTTTTATCCAGTTTAAAACAGCAATCTCGCTTTTAACATCTTCCGGTAAGCGTTCATGCAACTTTTGTTCGATCATCCTTCCCAAACCGGAACTAAATTTCTCCGTATACACAGAACATGCATTAATAATAAAAAGAACCTGGAAGCCATTGTATTTGTCAAAAATTCTCCTGGATGGATCACCCGTATACATACCTGCGCTGGTTTCTACCCATACATATTTTTTACCTGTCAGATCCTGTTTTGAAAAATGCATAATTTAATATTTAACAGTTAGTCTATCCCAAGCTTCATGGCATAAGTTTATTCCTCAACATATAAACCTGTTCTGCAATCAGCAATAAAAAGTGGTCACAAGTAAAGAAAGATAAGAGGATAATGAAAAGAGAAGAAAAGTAATTATCTGCTCCTGCTAATCCCGACTGACGGAAAGGTAGGCTTTAATCGGGGTTATTCCTATTTTATAAAAAACAAGGGCATTCCTGGCACGGTTTTCCATTTATTGATAATACAATACACTAGACCGGACTGGTACCGGCCTGTATGAACTTTTATTGTTAATCATCTAAAATATAGCAATATGGAATCGTGGAAACTTAAACTCAAAGGCACCTGGAATGAAGTAAAAGGTAAAGTGAAACAAAAATATGCAGACCTCACAGAAGATGATCTGTTATACGAGGAAGGTAAAGATGATGAACTGTTAGGAAGGATCCAGAAAAAAATTGGAAAAACCAAGGAAGAAGTAAAGGAATGGATCGAAAGTCTATAATACCTGCTTCTTATTTTTCCGGATACTTTATGTTCAAAATTAAAAGCCGCTGTTCTTACAGCGGTTTTTAAGCTTTTATGATGCCCTGTATGACACACACCATTGACTTATATCAATGGTTTTTCTTGTCCTAAAGCAATGGCCGGCGCCATGGCCGGTAATAACTTTGCCTTTCCAACTTAACGCATAAGTATTCTAAACATACCTAAAAACAAAACAGATGAAAAAAATCTTACTTGCAGCACTTGCATTTGTATCATTAACCGCTTTCGTTACTTTTAACAACACCTGGGAAAATGACGATGCACATTCCCAGATACAATTTACGGTAACCCACTTAGGTGTTAGCGATGTATCGGGCACTTTCAATGATTTTGATGTAACCGTACAATCATCCAAAGCCGATTTCAGTGACGCGGTATTTGAGCTGTCGGCTAAAACGTCCTCTATCAATACCCGTATTGAAGCCAGGGATAACCATTTGAAAAGCGCTGACTTTTTTGATGTGGAAAAGTTCCCTACATTAAACTTTAAAAGTACCGGCATTAAGAAAGCGGGTAAAAATAAATACAAACTGGCCGGTAACCTTACTTTACACGGTGTTACCAAACCCGTTAGCCTGGATCTTACTTACCGTGGTTTGGTAGAAAACCCCATGAGTAAAAAACAAACTGCCGGTTTCCAGATCACCGGTACCATTAAACGTTCTGATTTTAAAGTAGGTGATAAATTCCCCGCAGCTATGGTGAGCGATGAAGTACGCATTAAAGCCGATGGTGAGTTTACACAAACTGAGGCCAAATAATTACCCACAGATATTTACTTTATTATAAAACGCATACCCGGTGTATGCGTTTTTTATTTAAGGCATTCATTTAAAATTAACGTCTTTCTCCTATCATTTTATCGCTCAAACTTCTAACTTTACCTATTCAACATTATTGATATAAAATATATACTATGAGCACAATTACGTTTAAAGGCAATGAAGTACATACATCAGGCAGTTTACCGCAAAACGGCCAGACTGCACCGGCTTTTGAGTTAACGGCGTCAGACCTGTCAGAAAAATCATTACAGGATTACCAGGGAAAGAAACTGGTGCTGAATATTTTCCCCAGTGTAGATACAGGTGTTTGTGCCGCTTCGGTAAGAAAATTCAATGCAGAAGCCTCCGGCCTGGATAATACCACGGTATTATGCATTTCCAATGACCTTCCTTTTGCATTGAGCCGTTTTTGTGCTGCTGAGGGATTGAATAACGTGGAAAGTTTATCGGCTTTCAGAAGCAGCTTTGGCAGTGATTATGGCGTAACCCTGACCGACTCGCCTTTAAAAGGTTTATTAAGCCGTGCCGTAGTAACGGTTGATGAGAACGGCAAAGTGTTATATGCTGAACAGGTACCTGAAATTGCGCAGGAGCCGGACTACAGCGCCGCCCTGGCATCATTGAAATAAGTGATTTTTTTATAGTAAAACGGCCACGGAAATATTTATCCGTGGCCGTTTATATTTTATAAGGAAAATGTACAGCGTAAAAAAACATCGCCCCGTTAAGGAACGATGTTCTGTTTAATGCCGACCACTATGATCAATAACGGGCATTATAATAATCGCTGATGCCACAGGCGGTTTTATAACGCAACTCGTTCATAATGGTGCGGATGATCTCGTCATTGGAAGGCGCAAACTCCGGCCGCTGATTAATTAATTTCTTGTCGTTATCACTTAAAGCTCTTTCATCACCGGTATAGGTAGTAATAGTGGTCATCCAGCGGTAATCACCTGTGAAAGTGTTGCTCCAGATGCGGCGGTTGTGCTGATCCATAATAGAAGCCTGTAACAAACCATCTGCCTGTAATGTACGGGTAGTGGTGGTTATTTTTGCCCTCACGGTAATATACTCGTAGGTAACGGAGTCCTTTTTATGCACGATCTCTTTGGCCACAATTTGTTTGCTTACCTCACGGGTACTGCGCTGATCGCGGTAACGGCCGATATTGATATCACTGAAACGGAGATCAACGGTATTATCAGCCACTGCATAAGGATCGGCATCGTTGTGGAAAGCCAGGAACTGGCCACGGTTATTTTGCTGTACGTAACGCAGCAGGTCATAATCAAAAGCCTGGTAATCGTAACTGAAAGAGCTGTACTGGAAACCATAACGTACTACCGGCCTTATTACTACATGGGTTACGGCATTGGCGTAGGCCTCGTCCATTTTTTGTTTAATAACAATATCATTCGGTTTCAGGCTCAGTGCTTTCTGAAACTCGTAATAAGCGTTCTTATACCCTGTTTTTGTTTGCTGGTTCATCAGGGCATCCCCTCTTTGTTCACGGGCATTACCCGCCTGGTCTTTATAGGTAGTAATAAAGGAGGTATAATCGGTGGGGTTCACCAACTGGTAAGCATCCGGGTATTTTTTAATAGCATTGTATAAACGCTGCAAGCTCTGGTATTCGCTGTAAATTTTTTCGTAGCGAAGATCCGACTGGCTTAACAGTTGCGCATTGATCCTCGTTTCATGATCTTCAATAGCGTACTGGTAAGCATTCAGGATAATATCCTGCAGGGCAACATCATTCGGCTTTTTAGCCAATTCTTTGGCAGCAAGCGATACAGCCTGCTCGTACTGCCCTTTGGCGTACATTTTTTTGGCAGTTTTGCAGGAGTATAGGGTAGTTACCGCTAAAAGTATGATTAAGTAAAATTTTGCTTTCATACGCGTTCTTTATTGTATGACTGTTTAGGGACTTTAAAAATTACAGGTAATTAACGAATTACAAATCTATTAACATAATGGCATCGGCAAACTAAAGCGGGGCAATTGTTATTACCTTTTATAAACCAGGTTCAGCGGAAAAGGAATTAAAACAGCTGAGCAGCGAAACTGGTGTACAAGTGTGCGACGCAACCGGGCTGCCAGGAGTACCGCAGCCGGGTACAAAAAAAGCCTACTCATTCTTTAAAATATCGCGGATAAAATTGTGGTATTCATTAAACTTAGGCAGGTTATTATGCCCGCCGCCGTGAATGCGTATGAGGGTAATTTTTTTAGGGCGAATAGCCTGCAACCTTTCACTATGCCTGATAGGAATTAACCGGTCCCTGGTACCATGCAGGATATAGGTATGGCAGCTAACGCTGCGTATCCACAGGTCGGTACGAAGGTGGTACCGCAATACATAACGAACAGGCAGCACGGGTAAAAAACGTTCCACCACTTTTTTAAAATTGTAATACGGTGCATCCAGTATCAGGTAACGGGGTTTATTATCGCTGGCAATTTTTGTGGCAAAGCCACTGCCAATGCTGCGGCCGTATACAATAATATGATCTTCGGAATACTGCTCCGCCAGCCTTTCATACACAAACTGCATATCTTCCAGCATCTCTTTTTCGTTACGTTTACCGGTGCTTTTACCAAAACCCCGGTAATCTACCAGCACTACATCATAATTATACCGGTAAAAATCGTTGGCGTATTTAGCCCAGCCTTTAATACTGCGGCTGTTGCCATGAAAATAGAGGATGAGTCCGTTAGGCGCCGGGCGGTAAAAATGCAGCCCATTGATACTAACACCAGGTTCAATATCAAAAAACAGTTCTTTAAAGGGAGTATCGTATTTAAACTGGAAGTCCCTATGCAGTTTTTCGGGTTTAAAAATAAACCTGTCCTGCAAAAAAAATGCAAGCACGGAGAGCGCCACAATGACCAATAATATATACCAGACTAGGACAGGCAAACAAAAGCGTTTCAGCTAAGATAGGTTATTAGCAGCTGTTTTACTATCAGCTGCTGTTTATGGCATAAAAAAAGCCACGGAAACCCGTGGCCTTGTACTAAAACTTTATACAACTTATTTTATCTTGTTGATAGATAAGTCCTGTACGGTAGAAATGCTTTTACTGATCTCGTAAATGCTTACTGCATTACTTTTACGGTTAACCACTTCAAAGCGCAGGTCATTCTCTTCCACCTCAGCTGTGTTCAACTGGAACTTACGGCTGATATTGGTTCCTTTTACTTTTTCGGTATATAACACTTCACCGGCAGCATCTTTAATTACAATGCTGTACTCAGCTTCCTGCAGGTTATTTAAATCCAGCTTATAAACAGGCTGGTTGTTTAAATTACCGATAAAGGTTAACTGAACTGGTTTTTCTTCGTTGTTGTTGTTTGCTACAGCGGGAGTAGCAAAAGCTACAGTTACTAATGCAATGATTGCAAATGCCAGGGTACGGAAGTTTAATGTTTGTTTTTTCATGACTTTACTTTTAATAATTATAATAAGGGGCTATACTTTACTACGTTTCTGGGTCACAATCGCCGGGCGGCAAGCATTTGTTAGGAAAGATCACCTGTTTTTTACCCTTTACCAGGTGTTATCTTGTTTGATGGTGTAAAAGTAATACGGGAATAGTGGCGATAAAAACCAACTTACGCCTGATTTTTGCGTGTTAAACACATCCTTTTTGGGGCAAAACCCTTGCTGGTGGCGGGTTTTATAAAATATTTTTATAGATGCCCAACCGGAAAGGTTAAAATTATATTAACTAAAAAAAATCCGTTCATCCCGTGAACACATTTCATAATAAACACACAAATCGTTAACTATCAAATACTTGTATCTTTTTAACATTACACTGTACAATATTAGTTTGCTGATGTTAAAAAAAAATTACCTTCACCCGCTCATTAGGTACCCGCTGAAGGTGTTTTTTAAACCAAATGGCTCAAAATTTGTTATTTGAGAGCACCGTGAAGTGTGGCAACACATCAATCATTTAAAAGTTAATTGCATAATATGGCACTTAAGAAGGAAATAGAAGAAATCATTGAGCCAAAAGATATTTTCGTTGGAAGTAAAACTGCCCCTGTAACCCTGATGGAATTTGGCGAATACGAAAGCGAAGAATGCGCTAAAGCCAATGAAGTGGTAAAACAGATCCTTGAGCACTACGATGGTAAAGTAAAATTCAACTTTCGTCACTTTCCCCAAACCCGTATACACCAGCGCAGCCTGAAAGCAGGCGAGGCGGCTATTGCTGCTGCCCAGGAAGGTAAATTCTGGGAAATGCACAATGTATTATTTGAAAACCGCCGTAACCTGGGTACCACCAGTTTAAAGTTACACTCCAAAGAAGCCGGTGTAAAAAGCAAGAACTTTTTAGACAACCTGGTAAATGGTGTGTTTGGCTGGCAGGTTCAGGACGACCTGAAAGAAGGTATTGACCGTGGTGTAAAAGAAATACCTGCGTTTTTCATTAACAACGAACCTTTAAAAGGTAAAGCCACTTATGCCAATATCAGTGCGGCTATTGAGGAGGCATTGAAAAAAACAAAGAAAAAAGCGCCTGCCAAACAACGGGCCTGATAATACTATATTATTATAAAAATCCCGGCCTGTACCAGTGCCGGGATTTTTTTGTTACCAGCTGCAGTGCCGGTGGCATCGTCCCTTGCGTCGCACACTTCAGCTGCAGGAATACTATTGGGCTTTTTCATTCCGTACCGGCTGTACAGCGGGCAAAATCCTTTTCTTTTTCCAAATAAGCCATATAATTCTCAAAACCGTCAGATACCTTTGCACCTAAACCAATTACCGGGATGCGGAAAAAAATAAAGCGCTGGATCATTGTATTGCTGTTCATATATATAGCTATTGGCGCTGTATTGTATTTTGTACAGGAAAAGCTGCTATTTAAACCTGAAGCGCTCCCAGCCAGCCATGTATTTGCATTTAAACAACCTTTTGAGGAAGTGAACCTGGCCGTAAATGCACAAAAGAATATCAATATCATCAAATTCACCGTGGCCGACAGTGTACGCAAAGGCCTGGTATTATATTTTCACGGCAACCGTTCCAACGTAACACATTATGCCGACAGGGCAAACGATTTTACCAATAACGGGTATGAAGTGTGGATGGCCGATTACCCGGGTTTTGGTAAAAGCACGGGTACTATTTCCGAACAAGCTTTGTATGCTGATGCCATGATGCTCTATCAAATGGCCCGGGCACAATTCAGTAAAGACAGCATTATACTATATGGCCGTTCCCTGGGCAGCGGCATTGCCGCCCAACTGGCTTCGGTAAGGGATTGTAAACAACTGGTGCTGGAAACCCCTTATTACAGTATGGACCGGTTGATGAGCAATTACACCCTTATTTACCCTATCAGCTGGATATCTGATTATCACCTGCCCACCCATACCTACTTAAAAGAAGTGATCGCACCGGTTACTGTTTTTCATGGGACCAATGACGGACTGATACCCTATCGTCATGCAACACAACTGAAAGCCAGTCACCCCAATATAAACCTGGTTACTATTGAAAAGGGGGAGCATAATAACCTGAATGATTTTCCGGCATATAAACAAGCCTTACAAACCATTTTACAATAAAATACCGCTCACATTCCACTCACAACCAAACCACCACGCATGCGTTTTATTTTTTCATTACTGTTAACCACTGTTCTGTTTACCCTTACTGCCAAATCACAAATTGATACTATACAGTACAATGTTTGGGCCACACAGGTAAGTAAAGAATTCTCCCAGCATATTACCGTTAAAGGAGCTGATCTTCAAAAACTGGCTATTAACAATTTAGGCGAGTATATGAAAAACAGGACCATTTTTGCCGATGGTAATAATGATACTATTTATTATTTCGTAAACGGCTTCCCCCACCCTGCGGGGCACATGATCAATATTCATGATATTGAGGAGCTGATAATCCTGTTTAACCCGATCTTCAGTATCGATAACCGGCGGCCCGATAAACTTACCGTGTTGGTAAAAACCTATACCCCTTCAGAGAAAACACAGGTAGTATTTAATACGCAGGTAAATGGATTAAGACTGGACCTACCTTATGTTTATGGACCCGATAAACAAAAAGGATTTTTTCAGCAGCACTATCTTTCCGTAGCAGGTACAGGCAAAAAAATCATGTATGGTGCCAGTCTTACCTATGCACCAACAGACTACAACCGAAAACAGTACCAGGACTTTGACGATAACAAGACCATTTTCCGGGCCTGGGGAGAATACCATTTCAATCAAAAGAATACGCTGGCTCTTTCTGTCACCAATAGTTCGGGCAAAAATAAAGGTCTCGATAGTTTACAAATAGTTCAGCAACACAGGATAAAAACAAACGCTACTTTTTCAATCTGAATTACCAGGGCAATTTCACCAAACATCTTACCAATAATTTTTCTGCGCAGTACACAGCTTTTAATCAAAAAGCAAATATATCGGGCTACCAGGCATTCATTATGCCCGGTTATACAAGGAGCAATCATTTTATAAACAGCGACACCTCCAAAAGCCGAGTATTAGAGATCGCCAATCATTTACAATATAGTATTAAACTCAAGGACATAAGGTTGCAGCCAGGGCTGTCGGTTTTGTATTATGATCAGCAATTGAATTATGATAACCACGGGGCTTCCAGTACTATTGAATATAGGCCATCCTACCCTGACAATCCTTATATACTCGCGGCCTCTGCACAGGCCACCTGGTTTGACGTAAAAACAAAATACTTCAACTTTATTCCGAATATCATGATCCACCTGGCAAACAGGGTATTCCTGCAAGGCGGTGTTAACATTCATTCAACTACCGATTTTAACCATACACGGTCAAACTTCTTTATCACCTCTTCTGTTAACCTGGCAAAAATACTGGCCCTGGAAAAAAATATTGACTGGCGTATTTTCGGCACTTACGGTAATAATAATGTTGACGAACTGAAAAGGGAACTGGCATACAAAAGCACTTTTTTTGACAGTCTTAAAACGAAAAGTTTTTATACCGGTACTACGGTAACTTTAAAGAGGACCAATATAATTATCAACTATGCCTTCCAGCAAAACAAACTGGATTATACCGGTTATTTTGTATCCCCGTATAACCCAACCCAGATACTACCGACCGATAAAGTAAAACATTTCACCCATTTACTTACCATTGCGGCACCGTCTTTTACTTATGGTGCATTTACCTTTAATACCAGTATCATAGTTCGCAGCAGTAAAAGAAAAGAAGCAGCAAAAGAATACTACCCCAACATCATTTTTTATATCCCGGCAAGGATCATACAACAAAATGGAGCAGGCTTAAACACCAGGATAAGTTATAAAAAAACAAGTTTGGGTATCGACCTGACCTATCGTAAAACAAATTATACCCAAAAGCTGAGTAATGGCACTGATAACAAGAATGCATACCCCGAATTTCAAAGCAGTTTCTTCATAGCTCATACACTTGACATCCGTAACAAAGCTTTAAACCTGTTTGTAAATATGTACCATGATAAAATAACTTATATCAGTAATACCGATAGTAAAAGATTACTTTACGGAGGCGGGCTGAGGTTAACTTTATAACCCGGCCTCTATCCCAATTACATTACTGGCTTTATTCTTTACAATTTTTTCCGGTATCGTGGCCAGTATCTCGTTTTTCAATACGTCTATCAGGCTCTTTTTTACAAAATTGCGGTGTACCACCAGGCTTACCTCCCGCATGGGAGCAGGCTTTTTAAAATGCCTCACCAGTTGTGTCTGCCTTTGGGGCATATCCAGTGTAGCCAGTTCGGGAATAATGGTAATACCATCATTCATCTCCACCATGCGGCGCAGGGTTTCTATACTGCCCGCCTCGTAATCAAACTGGCTCGATTCCTTGCTGATCTTTTGCAGCTCGCATAAATTGGCTATCTGCGAACGGAAACAATGCCCCTCTTCCAGTATCCAGAGTTTATTGGGATCAATATCCTGCGGCAATACATAGGTTTTCTGGTACACTTTGTTTTTACGGGATACATATACCATCAGCTCCTCGTAAAACAATACCAGTTCCTTGATCCCTGGCTCCTGTAACGGCGTTACCAGTATGCCTGCGTCTATCTTTCCTTCCCGCAAACGGGTAACGATCAGTTCCGTCATCATCTCGTGTACCACCAATCTTACCTCGGGATATTTTTTGGTAAAGGGTTGCACAAAGAGGGGTAATAAATAAGGGGCCAGGGTAGGAATGATGCCGATCCGCAGTTCGCCGGTCACGGTCCTTTTTTTATGTTGAATATTTTCCAGCAGGTTATTCTTCTGGGCAATGATCATGCGGGCCTGTTCAATAATTTCAATACCCGCTTCGGTAGGCACGACCGGCTGTTTGCTGCGGTCAAAGATCTTTACATCCAGCTCTTCTTCCAGTTTTTGTATCTGCATACTCAGGGTAGGCTGGGTTACAAAACAATTTTCGGCCGCGGTAGCAAAATGACGCCAGGTATCCACCGCCACAATATATTCCAGTTGCACAAAGGTCATCTGATAGATTTTAACTATAAAAGTATAAAATTAATCAATTTGATTTATCAAATCCATTGTCACAAATTTGTAATCCAATGAAAAATTGATTATCTTTTGAAGTCTAACAGCATCACTGATAACTGTTCATATAGATATAACCAATCGATCATTTTTAATTCATATTCATAAACTATTTTAAGACGATTGTTCACATTTTAGCAAAACTCATTAACAATGGAAAAAAATCCGAACGACATCAGCAAATGCCCTTTTCACAATGGTACCATGGGCAAGAAAGTAAATGTGGCTGGCAATGGCACACAAAACCAGGACTGGTGGCCCAACCAACTGAAAGTAGGTATTCTTCGTCAGAACTCCTCCTTATCAGACCCGATGGATAAGGGCTTTAATTATGCGGAAGCATTTAAAAGTCTTGACCTGGCAGCTTTAAAGAAAGACCTGCATGCATTAATGACCGATTCACAGGATTGGTGGCCGGCAGACTTTGGTCATTATGGCCCTTTATTTATCCGTATGGCCTGGCATAGTGCCGGTACTTACCGTATTGCCGACGGACGTGGCGGTGCAGGCGCCGGTCAGCAACGTTTTGCTCCCTTGAACAGCTGGCCCGATAATGTGAGCCTGGATAAGGCCCGCCGTTTGTTATGGCCCATTAAACAGAAATATGGTAATAAAATATCCTGGGCCGACCTCATGATCCTTACCGGGAATGTAGCCCTGGAATCGATGGGTTTTAAAACCTTTGGTTTTGCAGGTGGCCGTGAAGATGTATGGGAGCCCGAACAGGATGTATACTGGGGTTCGGAAAAAACCTGGCTAGGCGGTGATATCCGTTATGCCAGCGGCTCAGAAGGCGTGGAAAAACCCGGTGGCGTTGTTTCTTCCGATGATGATGCCGACGGACAGATACATACCCGCAACCTGGAAAAACCTTTAGCGGCCGTGCAAATGGGACTTATTTATGTAAACCCCGAAGGGCCTGATGGTAACCCCGACCCTATTGCCGCAGCCCGCGATATACGCGAGACCTTTAAACGTATGGCCATGGACGATGAGGAGACCGTTGCGCTGATCGCAGGCGGTCATACTTTTGGTAAAACCCACGGAGCCGCTCCTTCCTCGCATGTAGGTCCCGAGCCTGAAGCAGCCGGCATTGAACAACAGGGATTGGGCTGGCATAACAGCTATGGCAGCGGTAAAGGTGGCGATACCATTACCAGCGGACTGGAAGTAACCTGGACCAGCACGCCTACCAAATGGAGCAATAACTTTTTCTGGAATTTATTCGGTTACGAGTGGGAACTGACCAAGAGCCCCGCCGGTGCCCACCAATGGATACCTAAACATGGAGCAGGCGCCAATAGCGTACCTGATGCACATGATAAAGATAAACGTCATACGCCGAGCATGTTAACCACCGACCTTGCTTTAAGGTTTGACCCGGCTTATGAAAAAATATCCCGGCGTTTTTATGAGAACCCGGATGAATTTGCCGATGCTTTTGCCCGTGCCTGGTTTAAATTAACACACCGCGATATGGGACCCCGTTCCCGTTATTTGGGCGCTGAAGTACCGGAGGAAGTATTGATATGGCAGGACCCTGTTCCCACTGTTGACCATGCCCTGGTGAATGAAGAGGATATAAAAGCATTAAAAACAACGGTATTAAATTCCGGTTTATCAGTAGCCGAGTTGGTTTCTACCGCATGGGCTTCCGCTTCTACCTTCCGGGGCTCCGACAAACGCGGCGGCGCCAATGGTGCCCGTATCCGTTTAGCGCCACAAAAATACTGGGCCGCAAACAACCCTACCCAATTGTCGAAAGTGCTGGACGTGCTTGAAAAGATTCAGCAGGAGTTTAATACTAACCAGGCCGGTGGCAAAAAAATATCCCTGGCCGACCTGATCGTGCTGGCCGGATCGGCTGCTGTAGAAAAAGCGGCCCTGGATGCAGGTGAAGCAGTAACCGTACCCTTTACCCCCGGCAGAACCGATGCCACTCAGGAGCAGACCGATGTGGAATCCTTTGCCGTACTGGAGCCTATTGCCGATGGTTTCCGTAATTATTTAAAAACAAAATACAGCGTTCCCACTGAAGCCTTATTAATTGATAAAGCACAATTATTAACCCTGACCGCTCCGGAATTAACAGTACTGGTAGGCGGTATGCGTGCCCTGAATGCCAATTTTGACAATTCAAAACACGGTATATTCACCCAACAGCCGGGTGTACTGACCAATGATTTCTTTGTGAATTTACTGGATATGAATACCAGTTGGAAAGCTACTTCCGATCAAAAGGAAATATTTGAAGGGACCGACCGTAAAACCGGCGAGTTAAAATGGACAGCTACCCGAGCCGACCTCGTATTTGGATCTAACTCCGAGTTAAGGGCCGTAGCCGAAGTGTATGCCAGCGCCGATGCCAAACAAAAATTTGTGAATGACTTTGTTGCTGCCTGGACCAAGGTAATGAACCTGGACCGTTTTGACCTGGTTTAATATCCCGGGGCAGCTTTGTTCTTTCACACAGCCCTCATAACCCAAACTTTTTAGGTTATGGTTTTGTGTAACCGTTCCGCCAGCCGGAACGGTTTTTTTTATGGATATTACCATCAATGGCGGAAGAAATAGCAATACAGAGGTGCACTGAGATATGATTAATGCATTGTTTGCATTACAAATGTTTCCGTCATAGGTTTAGTTTTACTATTCCTCCAGGGTTACTTTTGCTTTGGTTACTTTCAGTTTGTATCCTACGCCTATTTTTAATGCATAGTTACGTTCGGTATGGCTTACCGGGAAATGGTAACAAACCGGGTAATCGTATTCGGCTACAATTTCCGCAATGGTTTCATAGATGGTTTTACCGAAAGGACGGGTAGTATCTTTTACATCATCAAACTCACCGATGATCAGTCCCGCCAGGTGTTTTAACTTACCGCTGCGTTTTAACTGGTGCATCATACGATCAATACTGTAAATATATTCACCAATATCCTCGATAAACAGGATACGTCCCTTGGTCTTTAATTCCGAGTCGGTACCAATGCCATGCACCAGCAAAGTCAGGTTACCTCCCACCAGCTCGCCAACACCTTCACCTTGCCTGTTCAGTTCATGTGCATCACAACTATACTTAGCCCACTTGCCTTCCAGGGCTTGGCGTAAGGATTGTACATACCGGTTAATATACCCGGCATCATTAAAAGCCGCCGCCATCGGTGAATGCAGGGAGGAAATATAGTAGTTGCTGTAGAGATGGGTATGAAAAAGAGTGATATCGCTGTACCCGATAACCCATTTGGGATTCTTCTTAAACTTTTTAAAATTGATCTTATCAATAAGATGGGTCATGCCATAGCCGCCACGGCCACATAACACTGCCTGCACTTCATCATCGTCCAGCATCTGCTGAAAATCGGCCAGTCTTTCTTCTTCGGTACCGGAGAAATAAGTTTCGGAACTACCTCCAAGGGTTTTACCAACCTTTACTTTATAGCCCCAATCTTCCTGCAACACACGAATACATTCGGCTGCCTTTTCAGCATCCATATAACCTGAAGGACAAACAATGCCAATAGTATCTCCGGGATTTAAGTAAGGCGGCGTTTTTATCATCTGACGAAATATTTTAATCTGGAATAAGGATATAAATATATACATGAATATTGAAACTACCGTGACTTACAGTATGATCTTATCGTAAATACCCGCTTATAAAACTACCAGTTTGTGGTATTGACTTGGGTGAACAAAGCATATACCTTTATTGTACATTAAACCTTATTTACCATTATTCGCTTTGCTCATCCACCTCCGGAGCATTACCCGTAATTAAACAAAACACATATCATATTGCTTTGTCATCAGCTATGACAAAAATTTGCTATCCGGGCAGGCTATTGCCGGCGCTATTGTTCTTTGCGTTAATAAGAGCTTTATTAATTAAACCTTAGTTTTATGATTGAAAATGGAAAAAAACTATCCAAACCGGGTAGTAAAACGATCAGGGTTACTGTACCCGCCAGTGCTGCTTTTAACCTGGAATCGATGAACAAAATTACAGCCGAAGTATTAGGCAAACTGGGATGCCCCGGTTGCCACTCCGGCTTTGACATCCGTTTTGATTTTGAAAGACGGTTTGTCTTTGACGAAAAATTACAATTACGTTTTTAACCCGGTAAATACCAAGAAAAATGAACATTCCCGAATTGGGTGTGGGGATCATTTATTTTTCCGGGTTTGAACAGACCATAGCAGCCAACCCGGATCTTATCCAAGTGATAGAAATTGAACCCCAGACCTTCTGGTACCGTTTAAATAACGGGTTGGCTGCTTATGCTTATGACGAAGCCAGTGTAAACTATTTACAAAGTTTGCAAAAGCCTGTTTTATTTCATGGCGTGGGATATCCTGTTGCCGGCAGCATTGCACCGGATAATATACACCTGGATTGTTTGCATCAAATGATGAACCGGTTACACCCGGTGACCATGAGTGAACATTTAAGTTTTAATACCCTGGTACTTAACGGAAATAATTATAATACCAACTTTTTACTACCGCCTCTGCAAACGGAAGCCGGTATAACAACTGCCGTAAACGGTATTAAAAACTACAAACAACATTTTGATATTCCCTTTTTGTTTGAAACAGGTGTGAATTACCTGGCACCACAACCATTTGAATTACCTGACGGGTATTTTGTTAATGAAATAGCCGGGCAGGCCAATTGTAATATATTACTGGATGTACATAATATACTGGCCAATGAAAAAAACGGCCGACAGAAAGTAAAAGATTATGTAAGACAACTTTCGCATGAACGGGTAACACAGATACACTTGGCGGGTGGCTTTTATTTTAACGGTTATTATTTGGATGCGCATTCAGGGCCATCCAGCGAGGAAGTACTGGAACTGTTTGAAGCTATCGTAGTTCAGTTACCCAATTTAAAAGTGATCACTTTTGAAATGTTACCGGAGTATGTTTCGCTGGTGCCGGCCAGAGATATTACCCTGCAACTGGAAAAGATGAATGCCATCTGGGATAAAAGAGGTAGTAAAACCAGAACCATCAACGCAGTACAACAACAACCCGTCATTGATACGGAACTGCCGGCTGTAAAGGAATGGGAGAATACCCTGGGCTTGCTGGCCATTAAAAGACCGGTTACAACAGGGAGCCCGCTTGCTGCAGCTTTACAGGCGGATAAAGGGTTAACTGTGATACAGGACCTCATTGAAAAATTCAAAGGATCCTTACTGGTAAGCGCTTTAAAACTATCCTGCCGGTATTTAATGCTGAGCATCGGTATGGATGCATTCAATGCCCTGCTGCGGGATTTCTGGCAAACATCGGTTACAAAACTGTTTGCATCGGATAACGGGATTGATTTTGCGGATTATTTGTTAACACAGGAGACACTCATGGGTAACACAGTATTGAAGGAGTTGATTGTTTACGAAAAAGCATCCCTGCAATCCTTTACCGAAAACAAGACCATCGTGGTGAATATGAGTTATAACCCTTTGACCATGATCAGCCACCTGATTGAAAGAAAGATACCCGTTTTGATGGAGGAGCAGGATTATGAGATTGAAATTACCCCCGACCAGGGTATCAGCGACCAGGTAAAGACCGTTTTTCATTCTTAACCCCTACCCTATATTTCTTTCAGACTTACTTCGCTGGCATTAACAATTAAGCGGTGCATGACCCCGCATTTAAGGGCATAGTTATTACGCTGGTGGCCCACGGGAAAATCGAAACAAACAGGATAGTTATATTGTTTTACCTTTTCCAGCACCACATCCTGTAAGGTTTTACCAAATTCATCATCACCCTCCTCTTTCTTTTCTTTAAAGCCGCCAACGATCAGTCCTTTCAGGTTTTCCAGTTTGCCGGAACGCTGCAGGTTCCAGAACATACGGTCCATGCTGTACATATATTCACCGGTATCTTCCACAAATAATATTTTATTGTTGGTACGCAGATCCGAAGGAGAAGCGGCCAGTGATTCAATGGTTTTTAGGTTACCGCCTACCAGTACACCACTCGCCGTACCGGACCTGTTGGCCGCATGAGGGATGGCTTTATATTGCATGGTAATACCCGATAAAGCCTGCTGGATGCTATTGATGGTATCTCTTTGTACGGTATCGGCATTGGCCCATACCGAGGGAAAGCTGTTGCACATTTTGGAATGAATGGAGGCTATACCCATATTACGGTTAATATGGCAATGCAGTACCGTGATATCGCTAAAGCCAATAACCCATTTGGGCGATTGTTTAAAAGCTGTCCAGTTTAACTGATCAACAATACGCACTGCACCATAACCACCGCGGGCACATAACACCGCTTTTATATTTTTATCGTCCAGCATCTGCTGCAGATCGTTCTTTCTTTCCTCATCGGTACCACCAAAGGTGAAGTTCCGTTTGCCAATGGTATCACCGATCTTTACGCGGTAGCCCCATAGTTCCAGTACCTGGATGGCCGGTTTAATTTCTTCGAGGGTAATATAACCCGCTGGGGAAGTAATGCCGATAGTATCACCTTTTTTGAGATAAGGAGGAATAATGGGCGCTGTAAGTTCCGCAGTACCGGTACCCACACTCGCGGCCAATGGCGAAACCGCTGCCAGGCCGGCGATGGTACCTATATTTTGTATAAACCCCTTCCTTTTCATAGGCGGAAGATAACATATTGTTTGGTTTTTGAGCAATGCCCCGAATATGGTACTTTTGCAAACCAATTACGCCCGTTCAGCCTGCTGAAAAAGCACTAATTGGCAAAACAAGGTTTAAATAAATCTGTGCTTTACGCAAACGCCTTTCCGGGTTGTTAATTACCGGGAAACCCTTCGCAGGTAGCTGATCCGTGTTACAGTAGTTAAACGGAGCGTCGCAAGGGACGATGCTGGTAGTAATGCCGCTGATAAAATAATAAAAAATAATGCCGACACAACCGAAAAGATATCTGATCACTTCTGCCCTGCCCTATGCCAATGGTTTAAAACATGTGGGGCACCTGGCAGGCGCTTATATTCCTGCTGATATTTATGTACGTTACCTGCGGGCGCAGGAGCGTGATGTGGTATTTGTATGTGGCAGTGATGAACATGGAACCGCCATTCCCATACAGGCCATGAAGGAGCATACCACGCCACGTGCCATTATTGATAAGTATCATGCCGAGATGAAACAGGATTTTGCCGACCTGGGCATTTCATTTGATATTTACCACCGTACCAGCGAACCCCTGCACCACGAAACTGCACAGGAGTTTTTTACCTACCTGCACGAACGCGGTGAACTGGAAACAAAAGAAACAGAACAGTTTTTTGACGAAGCCACTAAAACTTTTTTAGCGGACCGTTTTATAAAAGGCACCTGCCCCAATTGCGGCAGCGACCGGGCTTTTGGCGACCAGTGTGAGAACTGTGGACGTACCCTGAGCCCCGATGAACTGATAAATCCCGTAAGTACTTTAAGCGGTGAGCCGCCGGTAAAAAAGAAGACCACTCATTGGTACCTGCCCCTGGGCAAACATGAGGATTTTTTAAGAAAGTGGATATTAGAAGACCATAAAGATGACTGGCGTGCTACCGTTGTAGGCCAGTGTAAAGGATGGATAGACGGCGGCCTGCAATCACGCGCTGTAACCCGCGACCTGGATTGGGGTGTACAGGTACCCCTGCCCGATGCGGAAGGCAAAGTATTGTATGTATGGTTTGATGCACCGATAGGTTATATCAGTGCCACCAAACAATGGGCCATTGATAATAATAAGGACTGGCAGCCTTACTGGCAGGATAAGGATACCAAACTGGTGCATTTTATTGGTAAGGATAATATTGTATTCCATTGTATCATATTCCCGATCATGTTACAACTGCATGGCAATATTTTACCTGAGAATGTACCTGCCAACGAGTTTTTGAACCTGGAAGGCGATAAAATGAGCACCAGCAGGAACTGGAAACTGGAGATGCGGGATTATATCAACGATTTTGTGAAACAACCCAATGGCGGTTCGCAATGCGTGGATATGTTACGTTATTACCTTACACAGATTGCGCCCGAGACAAAGGACAGTGAGTTTACCTGGAAAGGTTTCCAGGATGCGGTGAACAGCGAACTGGTAAATATATTCGGCAATTTTGTTAACCGCACTTTTGTACTGATGCATAAGCTGTGCGGCGGTAAAGTACCGCATTTACACAATGAAGTGCTGGATGAGGTTGACGAGCAGATGATCGGTGAGATCAAACTCAGTAAACGATTGGTAGAAACTTATATTGAAGAGTATAAATTCAGGGATGCTTTGTTTGAAGTAATTGACCTGAGCCGCAAGGGTAACCAGTATATGCAGAAAAAAGAGCCATGGATCGTGGCCAAACAACTGGCCGAAAACCCCGGGGCACAAAAAAACATTGATAACTGTTTGCATATCTGTTTACAGCTAACGGCTAATTTATCGATACTGATCAACCCGTTCTTACCTAACACGGCTCAAAAGATGCTGCACATGATGAAGGTGGTGGATAAGATGCTGAACTGGTCAAATGCAGGCACCATCAACCTTTTAAAACCAGGTTACCAGTTAAGGGCACCTGAATTGCTGTTCCGTAAAATTGAAGAGACGGAGATCACGGCCCAGGTAGAAAAATTAAAAGCAGGATTAGTGAAAGCGACCACCGCGCCGGCACCGGCTGAAACAGCCAGTACACCGGCACCTGTAAAAGAAACCATACAGTACGATGATTTTGCCAAACTTGATTTCAGAGTAGGCACCATTATCAGCGCACAAAAAGTACCAAAGGCGGATAAGTTATTGCAGCTGGAAGTGGACCTTGGTTTTGAAGTAAGGACCATTGTATCCGGCATTGCCCTGCATTTTACCCCGGAGGAAATTATAAACAAGCAGGTGGTGGTAGTGGCTAATTTAGCCCCCAGGAAAATGAGAGGCATAGAAAGTAACGGCATGATACTGATGGCAGAAAACGCTGATGGGAAACTGCATTTTGTAAACCCTGACGGAATAGTGAATAACGGGGCTACCGTTAATTAATTTATATTGACCTGACCGTTAAGGTTAACAGGAAGCAGGGTAAAATTGCTTTTTGTTAACCTTTTTTTATGCCCGGAGCCTATTGACAAAACATTTACTGATAAAACTTGTTTTTAAAACAAATAAGTAAGAGATTTATATATCGGGCACTATCGTAGCAAATTCACCAGCTGAGGATTTTTAAGCATTGTTTATAGATTAAATAAGAAAGGTATAGCTACAGGTACACATAAATGGAAGAAACTACTTAAAATTTTGTCCTTCATTATCGGAGGACTTTTGGTGTTATTGATTTCCTTTCACTTCTGGTTCATCAACCACGCCGAAACTTTTATCGAGGACATGGTTTCCTCACAATCCAATGGCAAATTACACCTGAAAGTAAAAAAGTTCAAGTTCAATTGGTTCAGCAAACATATGGAGCTGGAAAATGCCCATTTTTTCTCTACCGATACCGCCACTAATAACACAGCCTACGACCTGGTAGTACAGAAAGTAAAACTTTCAGTAAAAGGTTTATTGCCTTTTTTAATTGACAAACAGTTACTGATAGATTCTTTATCGCTGATAAAGCCCGCTATTACCGTTACCCAGTTGCGCAGTAAACAAAGTAGCAGTGATACGGCCAGTGCCCCGCTTTCCATTCCCCAGGAAATGGGCAAAGTGTATAACAGTATACAGGAAGCCCTGGATGTGCTGGACGTACGCATGTTTTACATGGAGAATGCCGCTTTTACGTTGCTGAATAATACCAGGCCCAATGAAATACCCCTGCATATTACCAATATCAACCTGAGACTGAATAATATTTTTGTGAGCGGCAGGGATAGCCTGGCCAGTAAAAAAATACTTTTCAGTGATAACTTAACAGTTACCACCCATAAACAGAATATTCATTTCCCGGATGGACGGCATATTTTAAGCTTCAAGAATTTTGAGCTGGATGTACAGCATAAAATGGTGGAGTTTGACGAATGTACCATTGAGGCAACGGAGAGTGATAATAAGAAAAGTACGTTTGCCGTATTCTTTGAGAAACTGAAACTGACCAACCTGAATTTTGACAGCCTGTATCATAAAGAAATTATCCAGGCCGATTCGGTGTATTGTACCCGGCCCACTTTTAAACTGGATATTACCCTGCCGGGAAATAAAGATTCAGCTACTGCTCCGCAAATAGACAAACTTATCCAGCAGCTTACCGGTGATATTGCCCTGAAGAATGTGATCATCAAGGACGGCTCTTTTGATATCAGGACCGAGCGGAACGGCGTACCCAATACCTTTACCTCGGAGCATAATAATTTTGAGTTAAAAGGACTGAAGATATTACAGCATGCCCCCAAGCCCATTGCCATTGAACAATTTAATATGGGGATCAGGAATTTCGAGAATTTTTTAAAGGACAGTACCTATAGTATCCAGTTTGACAGCATTTTGTTTTATAATAACCAGATCAATTTAAACAAGTTTGTTTACCATGAATTAAAGAACAATAAGCCCTTAAATACCATTAGTATGGACCGGTTTAGCCTGGATGGCTTATCCTGGGACCACCTGGTATTGGAGCGGGTAGTAAAAGCCGCCAATGTTACCCTGGTTAATCCGGTGATCCAGTATACCCTGTTGCCACAAAAAAAGTATAACAATAACACCATTTACGAAACTTTGGCAGGCTTAGGCAAACAGATGCAGTTACAACAGCTGCATATAAAGAACGGGCAGATAGAAGTTATACTGCCCGATAAAAGTAAGTTTAACCTCTACGGAGCTAATTTTTCTATTTTAGGCGAGAAGCTGGTACAGTCCACGAGAATAGCGGACATACAGGAGGCTTTGCAAACGGTATATTTTACCAGGGGTGTATATAAGAACGGCAATACCAGCATCCAGTTACAGGATATCCGTTTTTCCGGCACCGAGAATAAGTTGCTGGCAAAAACAGTCACTTACCAGGACAAGAGCGGTACCAATATAACAGCGGGTGATGTAAGCATTGATGCTTTTTCATTTGACGAGAAACTGAATAATATTGTCATCAATCAGCTTGGCTGGAGCAATGCCAAGGCCAGTATTATCAGCCATACACCACAACAGCAGCAAGCTATTAACCGCTTTGTTGTGCAGCAGGTAAGGGGTAATAATACACAGTTACACATGGTGAACAAGGGTTCCACTATCAATGCCTACCTGGACAAGATCAGCTGCAGCCGCATCAGCAATACGGGTCAGCAAAGCGGGCTTATCATTAACGGCCTGGTAACAAGCGGTAAAGACCTGTCCTTGTCCACTGCTGCGAATGAATTACGGATCGGCTTTTTTGATATTAAAGACGGGCAGGCTTCCACTATAAGAGATATTAGTTTTTCCAATATAAGCCCGGACGATTCGCTGCTGGTAAGCATACCTGAAATAAAATTAAATCCTGATATTAATGCCATACTGGCCCAAACCACTACGGCAAAAGATATTGTTATTACTGATCCGGTGCTGCGCTACTACCGTAAAAAAGAAAACAATGATGTATCGGTCAATTCCAAAATAAAATTCCCGGCCATCCGGGTGAATAACCTGCTCATCCATAACCCGCAGGTACATTATTACACGGTTACGGGGAATGGTACCACCTCCATTACCTGGCAGGACAGGGAAGCAAAAAGCAGGATACAGTTACAACATATACTGAGTAAGGACGGTCAGACCATAGAAATAGGTACTACTAACCTGGCCGCACAGGGCATAGCCGTGCTGACCGCCAATAAACACCTGCTTAAAAGTGATAACGGCTCTTTTGCCATTGAGCTGGATAATACTTTGCTGACCGCTACCGAGACCGGCACCATAGAATGGGAAACACACCTGAAACATTTTACGGCAAATAAATTAGTATTTGACAGTCTGCAGGAAAATAAAACAGGCAGCCTGGTTATCAATAAGGCAAGGCTGAGCAATATTACCATCAAACCCCTGTACCTGTTACGGCCTTATGACCTGATCAGTAATAACGCTGATTTTTCTTTATCGGAAGTGACCGGCAGTTACCAGAATGACCTGAACCGGTTTAACTGGTATAATCTCCGGTACCAGAAAAGCAACAGCAGTTTTACCATTGACTCCTTTGCCTATTCACCTTTAATGAGCAGGGATGAATTTGTTAAACAATTACAATACCAGGCAGATTACCTGCAGGCAAAAACAAAATCCATCCATATAGGGCCTTTTAACTGGGAACAGTATATAAAGGACAGCAGTTTTAACGTGGGTAGTATTGTGATCAATGACGGGTATATCAGCACTTTCCGCGATAAACGAATTCCCCGGCATGTGGGTGCTGTAAAACCATTACCGGTAGGGCGTTTGAAGAGCATTCCGATAAAACTTGCAGTGGACAGTATTACGCTACAAAATGGCCTGGTACAATACGAGGAGATCAATGAAAAAACCAATTCGGTAGGAAGAATCAATGTAAACCGGCTGAACAGTAAGATTTATAATGCCAGTAATTATGGTCATACGGCAACAGACAGTTTATACATATATGCGCATGCGGACCTGGAAGAAGTGATTGCTACGGACCTGTATGTAGCCCAATCATACAGGGACAGTGCCAGTGGTTTTTATATGACGGTGAATATGGGTGAAGCAGATTTAACAAGCATCAACCCTATTTTGGCATCGCTGGCCTCGGCTAAATTTAAATCGGGTAAGATAGACAGCCTGAAGATGCAGGTAACCGGCAATGATGATTATGCTTATGGCACTATGGATATGAAGTATAAAAACATCCGTATCCAGTTATTTAAAAACGGGGATGAGCACAATAAGAATATACTGACCCGGGTGCTCAGTTTTGTGGCCAATACCTTTGTGATCAAAAAGAACAATAAAAACAGGACGGGTATTGTATTCTTTGAGCGGTTAAAAGACCGGTCTTCGATAAACTATCTGGTAAAAACCACTCTAAACGGGGTGATCAACAGTACCGGGGCGACCTCAAAAAGCAAACAGCGTAAAAAATACAAGCGGGCTTTGAAAAAATGATGACTTTTTCCTGGTCCTTCACTTTGCCATTTATCCCGGCCGGTTCTCTTCTTATAGCATTATCGTCCATTGATTTATGCGGGTTCCTGCAATCCGTCAATTTGCGAACTTATTCCAACAATTTTGGGCATTTTTTCCACATTTTGCAAAAAATATCGGCTTTTTGCGCTTTTGTGCAGGAATGATTGTATATTGGTGTAACAAAACGACTGTACTTTGTTAAAAAAAGAAAGACAAGCCTACATTTTACACCAGGTAAACCTTCATAATAAGGTATTATCTGCGACACTTTGCAAGGACATTGATGTATCGGAAGATACGATTCGCAGAGACCTGCAAGAACTTTCGGATGAAGGGAAGTTAATTAAGGTGCACGGTGGTGCGCTTTCACATTCCTTTAACGAAGTGCATTTTGCCAGCAACGGTGTTTACTCGCAAACGCATAAAAAAACGATCGCCGCCAAAGCGATCAGTATTATACACAATGGTATGTTCATTCTGACCAGTGGCGGAACAACCATTATTGAACTTGCCCGTTTTTTACCCCCCCAACTGAAAGCGACCTTTATTTCCGGCAGTATTCCCGTTATTCTAGAATACATGCGCCACCCGAACATTGAAGTGATCCTGATCGGTGACCGTTTATCAAAAAACTCGAAGATCACGGTAGGCCCTGAAGCGATTGCCAAAATAAGACAGGTAAAAGCCGACATTTGTTTCTTAGGTATCAATTCCATCGACGTATCACATGGTGTAACGGATAATGACTGGGAAGTGGTGCAATTAAAGAAAGCGATGATCGAATCATCGCAACATGTGGTATGTATGGCCATTGCTGAAAAGATCAATACTTTTCAGCCGATACAGGTTTGCGATATTAGTAAAATAGACACATTAATTACAGAACTCCCTGCTGATGATGCTTTGCTGAAGCCGTATGTTGATGCCGGCATAAAAGTTTTGTAATAGCAATTATTTTACCTAATATACATCTTCTTGCTACCCTATTTAAAGCTTCAATAAGTAATTATTGCAGGTATGTTTTTGCATGCGCTGTATAATTACGGCAACTATTTAAACTGCTTCATTTAATACAGACTAAAACAAAAACAGCTATGAGAAAAGCTCTCCCATTAGTAGCCATGCTACTGCTAATGCTTTTTTTGCTACCCCACTTTTCGTACGGGCAGGAAAAAACAATTAGCGGCAAGGTACTTGCCGAAGACAAGTCGCCGCTGGCGAATGTGTCGATTCGGGTAAAAGGTACCCGGCGGATCACACAGACCGATGCAGCCGGCGATTTTAAAATTTCAGCCGCACCAGGCGAAACCTTACAGATTTCCTATGTAGGATTTGAATCCCAGGATGTGAAAGTAGGTGCTGACGGCAGCATCAGTATTACCTTAAAAGCCACATCAGGTGACCTGGGTGAGGTAGTGGTAACGGCTATGGATATTAAAAGAAATCCCCGGGAGTTAGGATATTCCGTTCAAAAAGTTAGCGGTGATGATATCGCCGAAACACAAAGGGAAAACTTTTTAAACAGCTTACAGGGACGTGTTGCGGGGCTTACCATCAGCCCGAGTTCGGGTTTAGCGGGCGCCTCTACCTCCATCGTTTTAAGGGGTTTTAACTCCCTCGCACTAAGCAATCAACCTTTATTTGTTATTGATGGTATTGTAATTGATAACCAGACTATAGACGAAAACTCTTATGGCGGCAGCGGTGTAGGAACACCGGACAGAACAGGTTTAACGGCCAATGTTAACCGTAATACAGACTATAATAACCGTATTTCAGATATTAACCCCAACGATATTGAAAGCGTAACTATTTTAAAAGGACCTGAGGCCACCGCTTTATATGGCAGTCAGGCAAGTTCGGGTGCTATCATTATTACTACCCGTAAAGCCAAGAGCAGTAAACTGGCTCTTCAATACGACAACAGCTTCAGGGCATCTAAACTTACCCGTTTCCAGGAAACACTGGATACCTACCAATCCGGTACCAACGGTGTAGCTTCGGGAACCTTCCGTGCATTTGGCCCTGCTTATCCGGCTGGTGCTGAAACATTCAATAATATTGATAACTTCTTTAAAACCGGCTTCGCCCAAACACATAATTTAGGTGCTGACTTTGGTTTTAAAAATTCATTGTTCAGGGTTACCGGTTCATTTTTTGACCAGGATGGTGTAGTACCGAACAACGCCTATAAACGTACTACCTTACGTGTTACCAATACTACCAAATTTGGTAAATTCCTAGACATTACGCCAACCTTTACCTACACCAATACGGATAACAAAAAAGTGTTGGGCAGTTTAGGCGGCTTTATGAACAGCTTACTGGTATGGCCCGCCTTTGATGATATCCGCCGTTTTTCTGATCCTAACGGTTTAAAAGAATCCATATTCCAGGAAAATATTGATAACCCCAATGCAGAGTTTGACAGCCCCTTGTTCAATGTTAATTTTAACAAGAACAAGGATATGACCAAACGTTATACCACCAACCTGTCTGTTAATATTAACCCTACCGACTGGATCACCATTTCCGGCCGCTTTGGTTACGAACGATATAATACAGAAGGATACCTGCAATACCATCCCAACTCTTATTTCATTGCCGCTTCTGTAAGAGGACGCCAGGATAATTTCTGGAGAAAATATGAAGGTTATAACCATACCATTACCGGTACAGCCAGGAAAACATTCGGCAATTTTAATTTCCGTTTAATGGTGGGTACCATGTGGCAGGATTATAAAACCTCTATGTTCGCGGTTACCGGTGACCGGTTAGTAGATCCAAACAGAACAGACAGTAACAATACTGATCCTACTTCCAGGGTTCGTCTTTTAAGAAATGCTTTGGGAGAATATAACGTCTCTATCTTCCGCCAGTTTGCCACTTTTGGTGAGTTTGCCACTAACTGGAAGAACATGATCTTCCTTAACTATACGCACCGCTTTGAAGAGGCTTCTACCTTACCCAAACAGAACAGGAAATATAATTACCCGGGTGGTAGTCTGAGCTTTATACTGAGTGATATTTTCCCCGGTATGAAAGAGGGAGGTGTGATCGACTACTTCAAACTGAGAACATCATTGGCTTCAACGGCAAGGATCAACAGTCCTTATTCAACCCAATCAGTGTTCACCAACACTACTTCCAGCGGAGGCGGCTTTAACTATGGTTTTACCAGGGCCAATCCTTTCCTGGAGCCGGAGAAACAAAAAACTTATGAAGTAGGTACAGAATTACGGTTATTCAGGAACCTGATCACCGTTGATGCTGCATATTATAACACCCTGAATGAAGACCAGATCGTTGATGGTAACTTCAGGCTCAGCTACGCAACAGGTTTTGTGTTAAACTCATTGAACGTGGGTGCTACCAGGAACCAGGGCGTGGAAGTAACGCTGACTTCTAATGTGGTTAAGAAAAGAGACTTTGACTGGACCACGACTTTCAACTTTAATAAAATGTGGAACAAAGTGGAGTACCTTCCTGAAAACGTACCGGAATATTATATTGCAGATACCTGGGTATTCCAGAATGCAAGAGCCGGTGTAATGAAAGGATACCCCACAACAACCATTACTGCTTATGGTTATTTAAGAAATAACCAGGGCCAGATCCTGATTGATAAAACAAATGGTTTACCCGTTTACGATCCTACCTTTAAAATCCGTGGCGACAGGAACCCTGATTTCACTATAGGATGGGTTAATGCACTGCGCTATAAAAACTGGCGTTTGAATTTTGTTTGGGATCTTAAAGTGGGTGGCGACATTTTTAATGCTACCAAAATGTTCCTGACCAACTATGGAAGAAGCCCGGTAACAGCCGACCGTTACACGCCCCGCGTGCTGGAAGGTGTTTTACAGGATGGTTTAGAAAATACAGCCACTCCAACCAAAAACACTATAGTAGTAATACCTGCTTACCAGGATAATTATTATACTTATCAATATATGCCGGAAGAAGCCTTTATTGAAAAAGATGTAAACTGGTTCCGCTTAAGAGATATTACGTTAAGCTATACGTTCCCTGCTAAAATTTCTAACGTTATAAAAGGGATAAAAAATCTTGGATTCTTTATTACCGGTAACGACCTGATTTTATTAACCAACTATACCGGCGGCGATCCCTTATCAAATGGTAATACGGCCGGTGCAAGGGGTGTAGGCTCGTTTGGTTTTGACTGGGGCAAGCTACCCGCTCCGATCAGCTGGAATTTTGGATTAAAAGCATCCTTTTAAACCTTAAAAAATTAACGAATGAAAAAGATATATTCCATTTGCCTGGCAGGTAGTTTACTGGTAGGGTTATTTACCAGTTCCTGCAGCAAGAAAATAGACGACGCCTACCTGAATCCCAACGCGGACGTTAAAAAACCAATAGAGGAATTACTGCCTAATATTATAGCCAATATGACCGCTAACTTTTCTGCCGCAGGCAGTGGTTACGGTACACAAAATGATATACTTTATATTGCCCGTTATGTACAATACTGGGCTACCAATACCACCAACAACCAGTATGACCGGATGGGCCCTCAATCTCCCTTTTCCAATACATCAAGTGTAATGGGTGCTGTATGGGCAGCACATTACTTTGGCCAGGGGATGAATATAGAAAAAGTGATTGAATGGGGCACCGAAGAAAAGAAATGGGACTATGTGGGTGTGGTGTATGCCATCAGGGCATGGAGCTGGCTTACATTAACCAATCTTCATGGAGAAGTAATTTTACATGATGCTTTTAAAGACCTGCTCACTTTCCGGTACGATCCCCAGTCAGAGGTTTATGACAGGGTAAGGGCCGAATGCCATATGGCCCTGGATTATTTAAGCAGAACCGGCGACGGTGTAAGCCAGGCAAACCTTGCCAAAGGAGATGCCTATATGAATAATGGTGATGTTGAGAAATGGAAAAAATTCACCTATGCCGTACTGGCCCGTTCTTTCAATCACCTGACGAACAAATCCACTTATTCTGCCGACTCGGTAATTAAATATTGTAACCTGGCCAATATGACCAGTAACAATGATAACACCACCATGCGTTTTGCACAAACCGGTGTAAGCGCTACGTTCAATTACTTTGCAGCATTCCGTGGTAACTGTAATACACTTCGCCAGACAAGGTTTGCGGCCGAGCTATTATCGGGCAAAAACCCGGCTTTAACCAATACGGTTACGCCAATGGTAGATCCGAGAGCTCCTTACCTGATCAGGGAAAATGCCAATGGTACTTACCTGGGTGGAAGACCAACGAAAGGTGCAGACGGTTTGGTTGCAGCAGATCAGCCGGAAGGATACAATGGTCAGCCTTATACTACCACTACAGCCCCCGCTAATGATGCCGGCAGCAGGTACCTGTTTAAAAACGATGCCAAATTCCCTATTATTACTGCCAGCGAGGTACAGTTCATGAAAGCAGAAGCCTTATACAGGAAAGGGTTAAAAGGTCAGGCACTTGCCGCTTATACCTTAGGGGTAAATCTGAGTTTTGACCTGCTGGTAGCGGATTATGAAGGAAATGTTCCCGCGGCCAGGAGAATGAATGCCACCACGAGAGCAGCTTATTTTGCAGACCCTAATAATATTCCTACCGATGAGAATAATTTAACCTTATCGAAAATCATGTTACAAAAATATATTGCCCTGTTTATTCACGGTGCAATTGAAACATGGGTGGATCTGCGTCGTTACCATTATGCTGTTGACCAGGAAGGAGGCTTCCCCGTGTACAGGAATTTTGCTGTACCGGACAATGCTGATCTGTGGCCAACCAATAACTTCCTGCCGGTTCAAAGATGTTTGCCCCGTGGCGCTTCAGAAGCTTACAACCTGGCAGAGTTTAATAAAATAGGCGGTAACAGACCTGATTATCATACAATAGAACAATGGTTTTCAAAACCTGAATAATCTTTTAAACATCTATCTATGTCTAAAAAAATATTTAATATACAATATATCCTGGCGCTGGTTGCCGCACTCAGTTTCATAGGCTGTGCAAAGGACAATGGTGCGCCAAGAAGGGCAACCGAAAACATGGACCTGGGCAATAAGGCGATGATGCAGGCTTATATTGCCACCGTTAATGCCAGCCGTAACGCTATTTATGTTGACGGAGCCTTAACATCCGGCGCTGTAATAGCATCGGGAGGTGTTTTCCCAACAGCTTCTACGGCATATGCCTTTGCTTTAACAAGCGGGCTGCATACATTCCAGGTTCGCGATACCTTACGTACTGCGACACAGGTACCTTTAACCTTTCCGGTTGATGTGATGCCTCAAAAAAATTATACGGTCTTTTTATATGATACCATTTCCACCCCCAAGCAAAAAGTTGTTGAAACCAAAATCAACACTACTGATGATGGAATGGCCAGGATAAGGATCGCTAATTTTGTTTACAGTAAAGTAGACCTTCCGGGTATTGATATTTACTCTGCTGTTCAGAAACAAAACATTGCCACCAATGTAAAGATCACTGATGTAACAGAGTTTATCCCATACCCGGCAAATGTAGTGGACACCTTTACTGTCCGGTTAACGGGCACCACTACTGACCTGGTAAATACCGGAACCGGTACTAACCAGTTTATAAGGGTAATACTTACTCCCCGTGCCAAAAGACATTACACTTTTGTATTCAGGGGCAGTTATACCAGCACAGCCAGTACCGCAGCACAAACAAGAATGTTCAGTTCGTTCATAAACTACTAATTCACAATAGTGCTTTAAAACAAAGCTTTTTACAAGAGGTTATCCTTCAGGGTAACCTCTTTTGTTTTTACACTTGATTTCATGTAAATACCCCTGAAGAGGGAAATATCTTATCTTATAAAATATTAAACCAACTGAATTAATTAAATTTAGCACCTTAAATATTTTTCGTCCTTAACTCATCATCATGCGTTATTTAATACTCTTTTTTATTGGAGCATTGCTTAGCTCTTCCCTTACCGCCCAATCCCTCTCCCCGCTTACCGTACAAAAGATCATGCGGGACCCGAAATGGATGGGTACCCAGCCCGGCACGCCCCAGTGGGATATAAATGGCAGTACCGTTTATTTCACCTGGAACCCGGATAATAATACCAGCGATTCCATCTATTATATTACGGCCGGTAATAAAACACCCGTAAAAGCCACCCCGCAGGAGAAAACAAATATTCTTTATGCCAGTGCGGTTACCTATAATACCAAACGTACGGCCTATGTATATGTGAAGGACGGCGATATTTTTTATACCACTTTAAAACCCGCCCGCACTTTACGTATTACCCAGACGGCTGATTGGGAAAGCAATCCCGGCTTTTACTTTAACGATAGCCGCATTGTTTACAGCCGTTCACAAAACCTGTACGCCTGGGATATCAGCACCGGCACTACCGAACAGCTTACCGAAATTAAGACCGAAGGAAGCACTGCACCCGCTGCCGCACCGCCAATGGGCCGTGGCGCAGGAGGTGGTGGTCGTGGTGGCCAGGGAGCCGGCAATCAAAACACCAACAAACAGGACGAATGGTTAAAAAACGACCAGCTGTTTTTGTTTGAAGTATTACGCCAGCGTGATGATAACCGGAAAGAAAGGGAACGATACAACAAATCAGTGGAACAACCTGCCAAACGCGGCATCCAGTTACAAGGCAAAACCTTACGCGGGCTTAACCTGAGTCCTGACGGTCGGTTTGTTAGTTATATACTCAGCCCGCAACTGGCAGCTAGTTCTGTATCTACCTTTGTACCGGACTATGTTACTGCATCGGGTTATACCACCAATATACCCAGCAGGACCAAAGTGGGCAGTGTACAAACACCTAATGAGTTTTATATTTATGACAGGACGCTGGACACCATTTATAGTTTCTCTACCGACTCCATACCCGGCATCCTGGATGCACCGGATTATGCAAAAGACTACCCTGCCCTGTTTAAGAAAAAGCCGGAAAACAGGAAATTAAACTGGGGCAGCGCCAACTGGTCGCCTGATGGTAAATATGCCACTATACAAATAAGAGCCCTGGATAATAAAGATAAATGGATCATGGGCTGGGATGCCACCACCAAAAAACTTACCCTGGTAAACCGTGAACGTAACGAAGCCTGGATCGGTGGACCCGGCGGCTGGCGCAGTGGTGGCTGGATAGATCCGGTAACTACCTGGTACCAGTCCGAGGAAAGTGGTTATGCGCATATTTATACTTTCAACTTTAATACCGGTAAAAAGACACAGTTAACCAATGGTAATTACGAAGTACAGGATGCACAACTCTCCAACAACAATCAATACTTCTATATCACCACCAACGAAGTACACCCCGGTGAAAAACATTTTTACCGCCTGCATATTCCTTCCGGTAAAAAAGAACGTATTACCATTATGGAGGGAGCCAATAATGTGACCCTGTCACCAGATGAAAAACAAATTGCCTTTTTATATTCTACCCCCACCCAACCCTGGGAATTATATATACAGGCCAACCAACCCGGCGCCAAACCACAGCAAATAACCTTTAAAGCAAGATCAGCAGAGTTTAACAGCTACGCCTGGCGCCAGCCCGATGTGATCAGCTTTACTGCTGCCGATGGCGCACAGGTATATGCAAGGGTATACAAGCCGGCTAAACCCCACCCCGGCAAACCGGCCGTATTATTTGTACACGGCGCCGGCTATTTACAAAATGCTCACAAATGGTGGAGCTCCTACTTCCGTGAATACATGTTCAATAACCTGCTGGCCGATGCCGGTTATTATGTAATGGATATTGATTACCGCGGCAGTGCGGGTTATGGCCGCGATTGGCGTACCGGCATCTACCGTCATATGGGAGGCAAAGACCTTTCCGATCATGTTGACGCAGTGAAATACATGACACAGAACTTCGGCGTTAACCCAAAAAACATTGGCATCTATGGCGGTTCATACGGCGGCTTTATCTCCTTAATGGCCTTGTTTACGGAGCCGGATGTGTTTAAATCGGGTGCAGCTTTACGCCCGGTTACCGACTGGGCCAACTATAACCACGGTTACACCGCCAATATCCTGAACGAGCCTGCACAGGACAGTATTGCTTACAAACGCAGCTCTCCCATTTACTTTGCCGGCGGCCTGAAAGGCAACCTGCTCATGTGCCATGGCGTGGTAGATGATAATGTACACTACCAGGATGTGGTAAAACTATCCCAGAAGCTGATTGAGCTGGGCAAGGATAACTGGGAACTGGCTTCCTACCCCGTAGAAAGCCATGGTTTTGTTGAACCCAGCAGCTGGACCGATGAATATAAACGCATTTTAAAATTATTTGAAACAACTTTAAAAAACTAATCCTAACTTTAGTGGCACCATTTACCTGCCTGTTTAAATTTATATGGAGCCGGCTGTATAGCCCTGATTGAACATAGTTGCGACGCTCCATTTAACTGCAGTAATGCTATTGAGCTGACCACTGCCACCACGATTGCCATAAACAAAGTGTATTAATACACTTACAGCCCGTATGAAATAATAAGATATTATTGTTAACATAAACAGTTATAGTCATGTATATTAAAAATGTCCTCCTGGGCGTATTAATAGCAGGCAGCACCGCCAGCTATGCCCAATCCAATTTCACCTACACACCGGAACAGCCCAAAGCCGGTGATACCATTCATATCTCCTACCAGCAAGGCGGCGACCTGACCGGTATACAGTTATTACCCGAAGCCATCGGTTACCAGTTAGGGGCCGGGCAAAAGGTAGTAGAGATTCCTTTACGCCGCAGCAATGGCCGTTTGGTAGGGGTAGTACCCACCGACACTGCCAGCAACTTTATCTACTTTGCTTTTACAGCCGATAAAAAATTTGATAATAATTTTAATAAAGGCTTCTATATTCATTTATATAAAGATGGTAAGCCCAAGCAAGGCAGTTATGTAAGCAAATCGTTTTACGACCAATACTATGGCACAACCGTAGGCCTTGAGGCTAATAATGAAGCGGCTTTAAAAGCCTATGAAAAAGAATTTGAATTACACCCCGACAGCAAAAAAGCCAACAACCTTGCCTACCTGCGCATGTTTAACACGGTAAACAAAGCTGAAGGTCCGGCACGCGTACAAAAAGAAATTGAGGACTTATTGAAAACCGGTTTAAAAACCGAAGCCGACTATAATACCCTGACTTCTTTATACGGCCTGGCTAAATTGCCACAACAGGCTAAAATCTTCACTGATCTGAAGAAAGAAAAATTCCCCAACGGCCAATGGGTTGCCAGCGATGCCCTGAACAATTTTAACCGTGAGCAGGACCTGGCCAAAAAAGAAAAAATGCTGGCAGATATTACGGCCAAAGCAGAAGTTGACTCAAACTGGGCTTTCTTAAAACCCAACCTGGCTTTTTATAAAGAACGTTTAATTCCACTGTATATTAAAGCAAAAGACTGGGACGGTTTGAAAAAAGTGCTTGAAACCGCTGACGTCAAAGACAATACAGCCAAAGCCCGTTTATACAACAGCGTGGCCTGGGAAATGCAGAAAGACAGCAGTAACCTGCCCCTGGCTGAAGAACTATCCCGCTTTGCAGTAAATACCACCAAAGCAGAATGGAAAAAACCAACCGTTAAAAAACCGGATTACCTGACCACCAAACAATGGGACGAGCAGCGTAAATCAACTTACGGTATGTTTGCTGACAGTTATGCCATGATCCAATACCGTATGGGTAACTATAAAAAAGGCCTTCCTTACGCCAAAGAAGCAGCCCTGGTTATTGCCGAGGGTAAAAATGTAGATGAAAATGCTACCTATGCTTTACTGGCCGCTAAAGCATTACCTGTTGCCAAGTATAAAAAAGACCTGGAAACATTTGTAAAAGATGGTAAAGCCAATTCAGAAATTAAAGACCTGCTGAAAGAAGCTTATGTAAAAACAAACAAAAGCGAAGCAGGTTATGATGATTATATTACCGCTTTACAAAAAGAGAGCTACCTGAAAATGGTAGAGGAGTTGAAAAAATCTATCCTCAACGAAACAGCCCCTACTTTTGCGTTATACAACCTGGATGGTAAAAAAACGGATATTACCGAGTTAAAAGGTAAAACCGTTATCGTTGATTTCTGGGCTACCTGGTGCGGCCCTTGTATCGCTTCTTTCCCCGGTATGCAAAAAGCGGTGGACAAATACAAAGAAGACCCCAATGTTAAATTCTTATTTGTAAATACCTGGGAGCAGGTAGATGATAAAAAGAAAAACGCCGGTGACTTTATTGAAAAAAACAAATACAGTTTTGATGTACTGTTAGATAATGAAAATAAAGTGGTTACCGATTTTAAAGTAGACGGCATCCCCACCAAATTCATTATTGGTGCTGACGGTAAAGTACGCTTTAAATCAGTAGGATTCAGTGGCAGTGATGACAAATTAGTAGAGGAATTAAGCGTGATGATCGACCTGGCAAAAGAAGCTTCTGCCTCCGGCAAAGCATTCTAATATAAAATGGTGTTTACCAGACAATAAAGCCGGCGCTTGCCGGCTTTATTATTTATTGACCGCCCGGTTATTTCGTTAAAAAACCAGTTTCCGGTTATAAAATACCCATGAAGTGGGTATAGATGTTATTTTTGCTTTTTAAACTATACAACAATACATGAAAAAATTATTCTCACTGTTACTCATCGCCTCTTTATTTTCCTTAACAGGTTGCCTTGAAATTGTAAGGAATATTACCATCAACGAAAACGGTACCGGTTCTTTAGATACTAAAATTGACCTGGGCGAAGTATTTGAAATGGTCAAAGCTATGGGCCAGGAGCAGCAATTAGAGCAGGCAAGGGAAAAACAAATTGATACACTGATACAGGTTAAAGACCTGGCAGCAAAAAATGACAAGCTTACTGCCGAAGAAAAACAATTGTTATCAGCCGGTAATATCCGTATTAATATAAATGTTGACAGTGGCGTTTTTTATACCCAGTCCAACATTCCATTTAAAAACCTTACCGATATTGAAAAGATCAATATTTTATCGCAACGTTTTTTAAATACCACTATGGATAAAGTACTGGACGACGGTAAAGGTGAGGCCGTAGAGGAAGACAAAGAATCTTTATTAGGCGCTACTTTTGACGAGTATTATATTACCACCTATACTAAAAACAGTATTGAGAAAACACTGGATAAGACCAAAGAAAATCCTTTTACGAATGGTAATGATGAAGCAACCAAAGCCATGCAGGAAATGAGCGCTATGGGTATGGAAGTAAAAAATACCATTGTGTATAATTTACCCAGGCCTGCTAAAAAAGTAGAGGGAAAGAATGCCGTTTTATCGGCCGATAAAAAGAAAGTGACCATCACCAGTACTTTCAGCGATATCACGACTGACCCCACTGCCCTGGAATTTAAAATATCATTTTAAGCCGCTTATAAAACAGCCAGGCTATCAATTTTGTCCTGGTCTATTTGCTGAACCAAATGGGCCAGGCTTTCAAACTTCACTTCGTCACGCAGGTATTTTTTAATGTACACGGTCACATACCTGTCATAGATATCTTCGTTAAATTGAAAGAGATTCACTTCTATTACCCTTTTGGTGCCATTTACCGTAGGCCTGAACCCAATGCTCATCATGCCTTTTAAAGCCGGTGTTTCCGGTAGCTGTGGCACCCCGTTGGCCGATACCAGTTCCATTACATCTGCATATACCGCATATATACCATTGCCCGGCAATATCTTTTCTTCATCTTCTATCACCAGGTTGGCCGTAGGATAACCCAGCTCACGGCCTAATTTATCGCCATGCACCACTTTACCGGTAAAGAAAAAGTGATAACCCAGCAGTTCATTTGCGGTCTCCGTATCGGCATGTAAAATAGCTTCACGGATATTGGTGGAGCTGATAGAAATATCGTTGAGTATATGTTTGGGGATTTCTTTCAGTTTATAGCTATAGGTAGCTGCCAGTTTTTCCAGCAGGCGGTAATCGCCTAAACGGTCACGTCCAAAACGGTGATCGTAACCGATGATGATGGTATGCGGGTTGAATTTAGCCACCAGGAAGTCCCTGATATATTCCTCAGCAGACTGGTTTGCAAACATATCGGTAAAAGGTACTACTACCAGGTGGTCGATACCCAGTTTATCCAGTAACAGGATACGTTCGTGTAAGGTATTGATAAGCCGGATGCCTAAAATGGCCGAAGACACCACTTTACGCGGATGCGGGTGAAAAGTAATGATAACGGTCTCACCGTCATTAGCCGCTGCTTCCTGTTTCAGTTTATCGATTATCTGGCGGTGGCCCATGTGTACCCCATCAAAAGTACCGATGGTAATGACTGCATTTTTAAACCGGGGTAGCTGATCAATATTATAGTGTACTTGCATAATAATAGGTGCAAAGATAAACGGAAATGAAGATGTTGGAGGGGATTTTGGATTTTGGATTTCGGATTTCAGAATACAGATTTCAGAACTCAGATTTCAGATTTGAAATACAGCATTCATGGAAAAAGGTTTACCGGCCTGGTGCACAAAGAACGGAACGTCGCAACGCGGGCTGCTAAGTGTTACTACTGCCGGCAAAACCATAAAAAAAGCCCTCGCTGTTGCAAGGGCCTGTTATAAATAAAGTGTTGATTACCGCAGGTCTACCACTTCTACGCCGGGGTATTTTTTTACATCAAATACAAAAGAAGCGTCAGGGGGATTAACGGTAGTTACCATATTGTTCAGTGTATAGTTGATCTTGTTGCCACCATTCTCCAATATCTTAGTGCTTTGAATGGTTTTTGCATTTTTATCAACCGTTAAGTATACTTTATGGAAAGCTTTGCTTTTATCGGTTGGTGTCAGCTGAATTTCCTGAAGGGTTTTAGCCCCTACTTTTTTCTCACCGTTCAACACGTATAAAAAGTCTTTATCGTAAAAGCTGGTGAATAATTTCTGTGGGGTAAACGCATTGGCATCAGATGACACATTGTTCACCGTAACTTCTTTGGCGCTTTTGTCATAGTTCCAGGTGGTTTTACCATCGCTGTAAATTTCCTGGTCGCCAAAAGTTACTTTATACTTGGTGCCTTTCATTAAAAGGGTGCCCGTTTTTTTGCTTTGTACTTTTCCCTTGGCATCTTCTATGGAATATAAAAATCCTACCTGTACCGCTTTATACGTTTTAAACTTAGCGCTTACAGCATCCAATACTTTTTTTGCTTCGGGGTCACTTTTTTGAGCCTGCAAGCCAGTAAAAGCCACAGTTAACAATAGTACGCTCAAATAAAAATTCTTCATTGTTTTTTTATTATTTAGTCTTAAAACGGCCTGCAAATATATAGGCTTTACGCTACTGCTAGACCCGTTTGAAAATAAATTGGTTGCAAATAACCGGTTTTCTTAACATTCTGCTAACCTAACAGATCGAGGTGCTGCTGCAGTTCCATATCCGTTTTAATTAACACTTCCCTGGGCTTACTGCCCTGGTTAGGGCCCACAATACCGGCTGCTTCCAGCTGATCCATTAAGCGCCCGGCCCGGTTATAGCCTAGTTTCATTTTGCGCTGCAATAACGAGGTACTGCCGCTTTGACTGATCACGATCAGCTTTGCCGCATCCTCAAATAAACTGTCACGGTCGCCCAGGTCAAAGTCCTTACCCTCCTGCTCTTTTTCATCCACGTATTCCGGCAGTAAAAATGCCTGCGGGTAGCCTTCCTGGTAACCGATAAAATCGGTTATCTTATCCACTTCCGGTGTATCCACAAAAGCACACTGCAAACGCACAATCTCGCCGTTAAAACTGATCAGCATATCGCCCTTACCGATCAACTGCTCTGCACCACCGGCGTCTAAAATAGTACGGCTATCAATTTTACTGCTCACTTTAAAGGCAATACGTGCCGGGAAGTTCGCCTTAATGGTACCCGTAATAATATTCACCGACGGACGTTGGGTGGCAATGATCAGGTGAATACCCACCGCACGGGCCAGCTGGGCCAAACGGGCGATCGGCATTTCCACCTCCTTGCCTGCTGTCATGATCAGGTCGGCAAACTCATCCACCACCAGCACAATGAACGGCAGGTACTGGTGCCCCTTTTCCGGGTTCAGCTTACGGGCCGCAAATTTGCTGTTATACTCCTTTATATTCCGGCAACCTGCTTCTTTTAACAGGTCGTAACGGTTATCCATTTCAATACACAAGGCATTTAAAGTATTAATTACCTTGCGTGTATCGGTGATGATCGCCTCGTCTTCGTTAGGCAGTTTGGCTAAAAAGTGGTGCTCAATGGTCTTATAAATGCTTAACTCCACTTTTTTAGGGTCAACGAGCACAAACTTCAACTGCGATGGATGTTTTTTATACAATAACGATACCAGTATTGCATTTAAGCCTACCGATTTACCCTGGCCGGTAGCACCTGCCATTAATAAGTGCGGCATGGAAGCCAGGTCCACTATAAAATCAGTATTATCAATACGTTTACCAATAGCAATAGGCAGGGAATGTGCACTGTTCTGGAATTTTTCCGATTCCAGCAGTGTTTTCATGCTCACCACCGTTTTACGGGTATTGGGTACTTCAATACCAATGGTTCCTTTACCCGGTATGGGCGCTATGATACGGATACCCAGGGCAGCAAGGCTAAGGGCAATATCATCTTCCAGGTTACGGATACGGGAGATACGTACACCTGCTGCCGGTACAATTTCGTACAGGGTAACCGTTGGCCCCACTGTAGCGCTGATCTTCTGTATCTCGATAGCATAGTTGCGTAAGGTAGAGATGATCTGGTTTTTATTTTCCTCCAACTCAGCAGGATCCTGTACAATTTTTTCACTTCCATGTGTTTCCAGCAGGTCGAGCCCGGGGTACTTATAATCTTTCAGGTCAAGTGTAGGCTCATAAGGCGGTAATTTGGCTACCGTTTCTGCCGATTTTATTTCCGGTTCATTTTCCGGCTTTTCTTCTGCATTGGTTTTGATCTCGAGGGTCAATCCCCCATCATTAGGGCCTACCGTTACAATTTTAGAAGGTTTGGATACAGGCGGTATCACCAGAACCGATGGTTTGCTTTGTTGTGTTTCTTCTTCCGGTTCCGGGGCCTCTTCCTCAACAATATCCTCTTCTGTCTCTTCTTCAGGAACAATCTCATCGCGGCTATGTAACATATCTGCCACCACTTCCTTTTCTATAAACATGTCATTCACTGTGAGTGTTGCGGCAGGTTCTTCTTCGGCTTCTTCTTTTTCAACAAGTGTAAAGTCGTAAGAAGGCTTTTCTTCTGCTATTACCGGTTTCACTACAGCTGGCTCACCATCCTCTTTTAATTTATTAGCCCTGGGTTTTATTACCATCGGCTCGGCTACAACAGGTTTTACTACAGGTTGTTTTTCTTCTTCCGTCCCTTCTTCTTCTGTATCATCTTCCTCCGTTGCTTCCGGTGTTGTTACCGGCTTGTTTTTCACCGGCAGGTTAAAGGCAGGATTAAATTGCCAGATGAAATAACCTGCAGCCATTAATAATAAGATAGCGGCTGTACCTATATTACCCAGTATACCAATGAGCCAGTTGCTCATCATACGGCCTACACCACCGCCCCAGGAGAACTCACTGTTACGGAATATAAAGGCCATTGAAACGGAGAGTACCAGTACCCCCAGTGTCACATATTTTAAATTACGCGAAATGGAAAATACTTTCCTGCTGGAAAGCAAATTAATACCCACCACAAAAAAGAAGGTACATACCAGTAAGGAGGCAATACCAAAAGCCTTGTAAATAAAGAAATGGGAAACCAGGGCTCCGATTTTGCCCATCAGATTGGCCACTGATACCTTATCATCCCACAAAATGCTGCTGCCCCTGAATGCTTCATCCTGGTCCTGCCGCCAGGTGGCGAAATAGGATAATATGGCAATACCTAAAAATATAGCCAATAACAGGAATACCGCTCCCAGTATTTTATGGGTACGTTCGTCCTTTGCCAATGCTTTCAGGTCAATTTGTTCCGTTTTTTCGGGTTTCCAGGTCTTCTTATCCGCAGCAGCGGGGCTCTTTTTTTTCGGCGTCTCTTTTTTCAGCTTATTAGCCATAGTTCACAAAGATAATATAGTTTCATTTTTTACACCCAATATAGGCGGCCGGCTAAAAGTTTATCATTTTCACAACATCCGGGTCACTGTCAAGATAAAGTTTTTTCGGCAAACCCGGGCATATATCCCTGGTATTCAACTGCAGATCGGCGGACCGCCGCCCGTTTTTTTTTCGTAGGTTTGGGCTACCACTAATACCAAAGCTAAAAAGTATGGCTTTCACAACTAACCATTGTTCCAGTATATTATGCCGTAAAGACATACGCATTTTTATTTTCGTTTTTCTGTTTATTTTATCCGGCCATACGGGTTTCAGCCAACATAAACCTGCCGGTAAACAGGATGATTATGTACAGCTGAGCAAGATTAATTTTTACAAGGACATTGCAGCCTATACAAGGGGGATACATATTAAAGACAGCGAACATTTTACTGATACCTTCAACCTGAAGTCGCTGGACAGTGCCGCCATTCCGCCGGTGAGAAATACATTAAAGCAGGTTACCCAGCCGCTGGTGGTTAAGTTTAAGGTGCGGAATGATACTGATACAGCTGCTGCCGTATGGTTCTTCCCCGGCTTTTATTTCTGGCAGATAGATATATACCGGCTGACTGATAACCGACTGGTAGCCGAACCCAAGATATTACCCGCTATTGAGGACAGCATTGGTTACCGTATGCTCGCCCTGGCGCCGCAGGATTCTGCTACTTTCGTTGTTGTATTGACCTGTATTAAAACCCATGTGAACCGGTTTATACCCCGCCTGATAGGCAAATCTTTTATAGAAGCATTTTCGGCCAAACAACACGGGCAAAACAAGACCGGTGAAATTGTTACCTATTTCCTTTGCGGCCTGCTGGCCATGATGGTACTGTACTCTATGGCCAATTATTACCAGGAAGGTAATATTGAATTTCTCTATTATTCAGGCTATGCATTTTTTACAGGACTTATGCTATTTACCAAGGCCGTGTTCACCTTCAGGGCCATTACCGCCGGTTATATTATTGAAGAGTCCTTTGATTTTATTTTACATGCCGTGGGTATAATTTTTTACATGATATTCATGCGCAGTTACCTGAATACAAAAGAACGTTACCCGTTTTTATACAAACTGTATAACTGGGGCACCTGGATATTGATTGTGGGGCTGGTGTTTTACTGTTATATCTTCTATTTTACCGATAATTTCATGGCGCAGTACGGCCTGGAGAATGGCATGAAACTGGCCCTCCTTATTGTAATGCTCATCTTTATCATCTATGCCCGCCGTAACTGGCAGGATAAGCTGATGCGTTATGTATTCTGGGGTAACCTGATGCTGCTGATCTTCTCGCTGATATCCCTTTCTTCCATCGTGATGCAATTACCTTTCAGTAATTCCGTCTTCAAATCATCTGTATTCCAGTATGAAGCAGGGTTGTTCCTGGAACTGGTATTTTTTATGGCGGCACTGAATTATAAAAACAACCGGCGCATTGTGGAGGAGACCAGTGAAAGTGAAAGACTAAAAGCGGAGAACCAGCGTAAAGAGTATGAAAAAGAACTGGCCGTATTAAAGGCCCAGGAAGTAGAACGGCAGCGGATCTCGGCTGATATGCATGATGAACTGGGAGCCGGCATGACCGTTATCAGGCTGATGAGCGAAATGGCCCGTCATAAAATGCAGGAAAACACGCCCGTAGAGATCGATAAAATATCCCAGTCTGCCGATGATGTACTGAATAAGATGAATGCCATTATCTGGAGTATGAACAGTGGTAATGATTCGCTGGACAACATGGTGTCCTATATACGTGCTTATGCGCAGGATTATTTTGATAATACAGCCATCCAGCTGCGCTTCCAGGTAATACCGGAGAATATCCCGCATATTGAATTATCAGGTGATAAACGCCGCAATATATTCTTAAGTGTAAAGGAGAGTTTGAATAATATTTTAAAACATGCCCAGGCAACAGAGGTAAACATTAAAGTTACGCTGGATACTCACCTGGAAATAACCATTAAAGACAATGGCAAGGGCATTAATATGGATGCTATCCGCCGGTTTGGCAATGGGTTAAACAATATTAAACGCAGGATGGAAGGCATTGGCGGCACTTATGAAATATATGCCAATGACGGTACGGTGACCAGTTTAAGCCTGCCCCTTTTCTGGTGATTTTTTCAGCAGGGCCAGGAAAAGTAATAACCAGCCCGCTATAAAAAACAGGCCACCGACAGGCGTAATGATGCCTAGCTTACCCAGGCCGGTTATATCGTTTGCCTTAAGTATCGTAATCAGGTAAAGAGAGCCGGAAAACAGTAACATACCCAGTAAAAAACAATTACCGGCAGCTTTTAATAGTTTGGAAGGGAATTTTTGCCACAATACACCTATAAACAACAAAGCAAATACATGGTACATCTGGTATTGCACCCCGGTTTGAAAAGCGTTTACCGTTTCGGGTGGTACTAACTCTTTTAAACCATGGGCACCAAAAGCGCCTAATACTACGCCTAATGCTCCTAAAAGAGCAGCTGTCATTAATAATGATCTATGCATGAAATAAGGTATCTACAAATTTGTCAATGTCGATGCTCTCCTCTTCAATGGTTACCTGGGCCTGCTGGTAATAGATCCTCCTGTCAGCAATCTTCTTCGCTATAAAATTCTTCAGCTGATCATCGGATAGGTCACGCAATAAAGGACGATGGTCTTTTTCTTTCAGCAGCCTTTCAAAAATGGTCTGGGCGCTGGTATTGATCCATACCACCGTTCCCATTTCTTTCATGTAAACTATATTATTGAAAAAACAAGGCGTACCACCGCCGCAGGCCATGATAAAGGACTCATGACTTTCGGCAATGATATGCAGGGTTTCTTTTTCCAGTAAACGGAATTGCTCCTCTCCCTTCTCCGCAAATATTTCATTGATGCTCTTACCGGCCGAATTCACGATCTGCTCGTCCAGGTCAAAAAACGGAAGACCCATCTTGCGGCTTAACAAACGCCCCCAGTGCGTTTTACCGGTACCCATAAACCCTATTAAGAAAATCTTCATCATTTTTTAAGCAATGAACAGCTTTATTAATTAATAATTAGTAATTAACAATTAATAATAGTTAAGCGTTTAGCTTTCAGCCTTCTGCTTTAAGCTTTCCGCTTTAAGCTTTTTGCTTTCAGCCTTATTTGAACGCATTCAATCCCGTAACATCCATACCCGTAATTAACAGGTGCACATCATGTGTTCCCTCGTAAGTGATCACACTTTCCAGGTTCATCATATGGCGCATTACACTGTACTCACCGGTAATACCCATACCACCTAACATCTGGCGGGCATCGCGGGCAATATTGGTAGAAATTTCGCAAGCATTCCGTTTGGCCATACTCACCTGTTGCGGCGTAACCTTTCCTTCATTCATCAATACTCCCAAACGCCAGTTCAGTAACTGTGCTTTGGTAATTTCGGTCAGCATCTCCGCCAGCTTTTTTTGCTGTAACTGGAAACCACCGATAGGTTTACCAAACTGTATCCTCTCCTTACTGTAACGTAAAGCCGTATCATAACAATCCATGGCGGCACCAACTGCACCCCAGGCAATACCATAACGGGCTTTGGTTAAACAACCCAGGGGACCTTTTAAGCCCTGTACGTTGGGGAATATATTTTCTTTCGGCACTTTTACATTGTCAAATACCAGTTCGCCGGTAGCACTGGCACGCAGGCTCCATTTACCATGTGTAGTGGGGGTTGAAAAACCTTCCATACCACGCTCAACTACCAGGCCACGCACCACACCTGCTTCATCCTTGGCCCATACCACCGCTACCTGTGCAAAAGGCGCATTACTGATCCACATTTTGGAGCCGTTTAAAATAACATGATCACCGGCATCTTTAATATTGGTAAGCATACTGCTGGGATCACTGCCATGGTTGGGTTCCGTTAAACCAAAACAACCTAACCACTCACCGCTGGCCAGCTTGGGTAAATATTTATTGCGTTGCTCTTCGCTGCCATAGGCATAAATCGGGTACATGACCAGCGAACCCTGTACCGATGCGGTGCTGCGTACACCACTATCTCCACGCTCCAGCTCCTGCATCATTAAACCATAACTGATATAATCCAAACCGCCACCGCCGTATTGTTCAGGAACGGTAGGGCCAAAACAACCCAGTTCACCCATCTGCTTTACTATCTGTTCAGGAAATTCGGCACGCTGTGCATAATCCTCAATAATGGGCGAAATTTCTTTTTTTACATAACTGCGTACCGATTCACGGATCAATTTATGCTCCTCGCTCAATAATTCATCTACACCAAAATAATCCGGGCTTACAAACTGGTCTTTATTCACTGACATATAGCAAAGTAATTTTAGGGTACAAAGGTAAGAAATACGGGCTGTCGAAACCTAAAAAGTCTGTGCGAAGCAGATCTTAGATCTAAGATCTGAGATCTAAGATTTTTAGGACGCCAACTGTAGTAATCCTAATCATCGTCCCTTGCGTCGCACACTTATACTGCACCAACAAGGTTGGGCAGCAGATTTGTCGCCAAAGGGTATAAAAAAAACAGGCAAACTTTATTGCTTGCCTGTTAAACGAATTCCGGAATATTGACCCGGTTTAATCAATTAACTGTTGTTGTAAAATACGATTCATCTCCTCCACTTTGTTCAGTGTCATAAAATGGCCGCCGTTTTTAACGGTCGCATCACACTGTACAAATCGCAGCGGTAAGATCCGGTCGCTTGTTCCATGCAGGTGAAACAGGTTTTGAATGGGTGTTCGGTTGGACCAGCGTACAATTTTATCGATGGCCCAGTTCAAAAAAACAGGGTCTGTATCCTCCAATATCTGTTTTAACAGCTTTTTTTCAAAAGCAGTATATGCGCCGAAAAACCAGTGGGTGATGGTATTTGACCTTTTGAACAGGCTTGCAGGTACCAGTTTATGTAACCTGAGCGCTCCCGCAAAACGGTAATAAAAGGGTATCTCGTTTTTTGTTTTGGCGGAAGCTATTAGTATCACTTTTTCCGTTGTTACCTGCTTCGCAGCTTCTACGGCGATCAGGCCACCAAAAGAAAGACCAATTAATACAGGCTTTGGCGTGGTTACCTGCTGTAACAACCTGGCAGTATATTGCTCAATTGACTCCCCTTTCAGCGGAATGATCCATTTGATAAAAGTCACTGAAAAACCGGAAAAATCAAGCCGTTCAAAAACCCTTTCATCGGCACCAAGCCCGCTAAATATGTACAGCTTTTTTGCCATTGATCCACCTGTTTACCTCAATGTCTTATTTACCATGTTTGGATGACAGGTAATAGGTTATTTTACCACCGTTCATAATATCGGCATGGTTTAACTGCCAGCTATTGTAGGGTTTACCGTTTAATAAAATCTTGCTGATGTAAACGTTTTTATCTGACTGGCCGATGGTCTCTATTTCAAACTTTTTGCCATTATCCAGGTTAATCACCGCTTTGCTTACTGCCGGGCTGGTAATATCGTAGTAAGTGCTACCCGGAGCAACAGGGTAAAAACCTAATGCCGAAAAAATATACCAGGCACTCATCTGTCCGCAATCATCATTACCGCCCAAACCTGCGGGGCCGGAATGGTATTGTTTCTTTAGAATCATACGGGTACGCTCCTGGGTTTTCCAGGGCTTGCCGGCATAGTTGTACAGGTAGGCCACGTGATGCGACGGTTCGTTACCATGTACATAGTTACCAATAATACCGTCGCGGGTAATATCCTCCGTTCCGGCAAAAAACTCATCCGGTAAATGCATGGTGAATAAGGAATCCAGGTGGGCCACAAATTTTTTATCGCCGCCCATCATGTTGATCAATTCTTTAGGCTGGTGCGGTACATATAAACTGTAGTTCCAGGCATTGCCTTCAATAAAACCCTGGCCATGGGTACTTAATACATCAAACTCTTTTCTGAAGCTTCCATCGTTCAGTTTGGGACGCATATAACCGATAGAGGCATCGTATACATGCTTATAATTCTCCGAACGTTTCATGAATGTTTCATACACATCCATGCGACCCAGTTTTTTGGCCAGTTGCGCAATGGTCCAGTCATCAAAAGCATATTCCAGGGTTTTGGAAACCGAAGAGCCGCTTTTATCTTCCGGCACATAACCTTTGTCAATATAATAACCAATACCATCAAAATCCCTCCTGTTGGCCGTGGCTATACAGGCATCCAATGCTTTATTGGCATCAAAACCCGGAACACCCTTCATTGCTGCATCAGCAATAACTGTAACGGCATGATAACCGATCATACACCAGTTATCATTGGCATAATGGCTCCAGATGGGTAACATTTTTAATACACTCTGGTCATAATGCGCTAACATGGATTGTACCATATCGCCATTACGTTTGGGTTGCAGTATATTGAACAGCGGATGCAGTGCCCGGTAAGTATCCCACAGGGAAAAAGTAGTATAATTGGTAAATCCTTTAGCCGTATGTATCTCCTGGTCCAGGCCACGGTAACGGCCGTCCACATCCATATAGGTTGTTGGCGATAAAGCCGCGTGGTACATCGCCGTATAAAAATTTTCTTTGGTTTCGTTATCGTCTGCATCAATTACCACCTTGTTCAATTCTTTTGCCCACAGGTCACGGCCCTGTTGTTGTATGTTCTCAAAACTCCAGCCCGGTGTTTCCGTACGCAGGTTCATTAATGCACCTTCCTGGCTAACAGAAGAAATAGCCATCTTCAGCATTACCTGCTCGCCTTCTTTGGTATCAAAGTCAAAATGCATACGCAGTTTTTTGGCTGCCAGGTCGGGGAAGTTTCTGCTCTGGTCAAAACGGCCCCAGAAACCGCGGTAGGCCTGCTTTTCATCAAAGTTCTTACTGCCATAACTTTTAAAAGGTTTGGAGAAGGTCATGGCAAAATATACGGTACGGGTACGTGCCCAGCCATGTGTCTGGCGATAACCTGTTACCAGGGTATCGTTCACCACACGCACAAAAGTCCATACATTTTTTTCGTTGTAATTGTAAATGCCGTGCATCAGGTCCAGTATAATATGCGACTGGTCACTTTTGGGAAAAGTATAACGATGCACACCTACCCTGTTGGTGGCCGTTAACTCGGCCAGGATATTGTGATCGTCTAATTTAACTTTATAGTAAGCGGGTGATGCTTCTTCATTATCATGCGAATAGGCGGAGCGAAACCCTGTTTTTGGATCGGAAGCCACGCCGGGATTTAATTGCAAAGTGCCTACTGTAGGCATTACCAGCAGATCACCCAGGTCGGAATGCCCCGTACCACTGAAATGGGTATGACTAAAGCCTACAATGGTTTTATCCTCGTACTGGTAACCCGCACAGTATTTATATACATCCGGGTTATACCTGCCATTTACTTCGTAAGGGATGGTGTCCGTATCCGGACTTAACTGCACCATACCAAAGGGCACGGTAGCGCCGGGAAACACATGCCCCATACGGGCGGTACCGGTGGTTGGTTTCACATAACGCAGTAGTTCGGAACCATTGTTTTGAGCAACAACTGTTGCTGATAGTGACACAACAACAGTTGCACTCAAAAAAGCTTTAGCTAACATCATCTTGATTTAATACTATGTAATTGTAAACTTTAATATATAAAAATAGTGTAATACAAATAAAACCAGGGCGACAGTTTATGATTTAAGAAAAGCCAGGATGTCTTTATTTATTTCATCGGCATTAACAGTAGGCATACCATGCGATAAACCGGGATAAGTGATGAGTTTACCCTGCTTCAGTAATTTAGCTGCTGCCACGCCTGTTGTTTTATAAGGCACGATCTGGTCATCCTCGCCATGTAATACCAATACCGGGATATCCACGGCTTTCAGGTCTTCCGTAAAATCGGTCTCGGAAAAAGCCTTGATACAATCATACTGTGCTTTAATGCCGCCCATCATACCCTGGCGCCACCAGTTATCCACTACCCCCTGTGATTTTTTTGCCCCGTCGCGGTTATACCCATAAAAAGGAATGGGCAGTTCCTGGTAAAACTGCTGGCGGTTGGTCAATACATTATTGCGTATATCATCAAAGACCTTCATGTCCACGCCATCCGGATTACCGGCCGTTTTTACCATAATGGGGGTAACCGCACCAATGAGGACCGCTTTAGCCACTCGTCCTTTACCATGTTTGGCAATATAACGGATGGCTTCCCCTCCGCCGGTTGAGTGCCCGATATGAATGGCATCTTTCAGGTCAAGCGCCTGTGTTAATGCCGCTACATCGGCAGCATAGGTATCCATTTCATTGCCATCGGCTGTTTGGGTAGAACGTCCGTGGCCGCGCCTGTCATGCGCAATTACGCGGTATCCCTGGTCCAGGAAAAACAACATTTGTTTATCCCAGTCATCACTGCATAATGGCCAGCCATGATGAAAAACAATGGGCTGTCCGCTGCCCCAGTCTTTGTAATAAATTTCTGTCTGGTCGTTTAATTTAATAGTGCTCATGATACAATGTTTAATATTAAAATATGAGGGTTTATTAGCTGTTTGTTACTGGCAGCAAATCGTTGTGTCTATATTCAGCAACCGAAGTAATAAAGCCGGCTATTAAACATTGCGTATGTGCCCGCTATACTATTCGCCTTTAGCTGTTACATAAGCTGCCCAGAGTTCATCGAGGTTTTTACCGGTTGTTTGTTCCCATATATCGCGGCTGAATTTATTTTCCCTGGCAGCCTGGTTCAGGGCTACCATCGAACCGGGTTTCACTTTTGTTTCTATCCAGTTAAAAAATCGTGCCGTAATACGGTAACTATTGGTATAATTATGTTTGGCATCCCAATTAGGCAGGGCCCATTTTGCAGCGGGGTTATTAATGCCGAATTTATAACGTACGTAATCGGCAATGCCCTCGGTTACCCAGCCCGGCACGCGGTTACCACCATAGTTTTGTACAATATGCATGGCTTCGTGGGTTACTACATCAATATCTTCGGGATTATTTTTTAACCATTCAGGACTGTATACCACTACACCATTGCTGGTGGCAGCCACACCGTTGTAAAAAGGATCTACCACAAAGCTTACTTTCTTCAGGGTGTTGGTATTGTATTCAGCTGCCAGCTTAGGATATACTTCAAAGAAAGCATCCGTCATACGCTTTTGTGTAACAGCGCTGAAGTTTTCATCCTTTACGGTAAATACCAGCGTATACCCGTTTTTAGTAACCGAATCGTGGCGGTATATTTTATTTAATTCTGACACGGCTTTACTTACATCCTTAGGTATATATTTTTTTGCATCGGGATTGTATAAAGGATGTGAGAAAGAGTAAGGCACTTCATTGGGCTCTACACCTAAAGTAAAACTCGGCGTATTTTTTTGTTGTACCAGCAACTGGCCGCCTTTTAACACATCGGTATGCGTAATAAAGGTTTTGGTCAGGGGTTTACCATTTAAACTGCGGGCATGTACATATTTGTTTTGCGCTGAGCTGGCAGGCGCCTGTATCACAAATTTCTTACCATTCTCCAGGTGTAGTGTTACCGATTTGAATAACGGTGTACCAAACACATATTGATCGGTACCGGGACATACAGGATAAAAGCCTAAAGCCGAGAACACGTACCAGGCAGATGTTTGCCCGTTATCCTCATCACCACAGTACCCATCGGGCGTAGGTTTATACATACGGTTCATGGTTTCTCTTGCCCAATGCTGGGTTTTCCATGGCTGCCCGGCATAGTTATATAAATAGATCATGTGCTGTATAGGCTGGTTACCGTGTGCATACTGCCCCATATTAGCGATCTGCATTTCCCTGATCTCGTGTATCACACCACCATAGTAGGTATCATCAAATACCGGTGGCATAATAAATACAGAGTCCAGCATGGTAATAAAATCTTTACGGCCACCCATTAAGTCAATTAGCCCCTGTACATCATGGAAAACACTCCAGCTATAATGCCAGCTATTACCTTCGGTAAAAGCATCACCCCATTTGTAAGGATTGAAAGGTGACTGGAAGCTGCCATCTTTATTACGGCCGCGCATCAGTTTATGTTCTTTACTGAATAAGTTGCGGTAGTTCTGGCTGCGGGTGGCATAAAGGTCAATTTCGGCCTGTGGTCTTTTTAATGCTTTGGCCAGTTGATAAATGGTAAAGTCATCATAAGCATATTCCAGGGTACGGGCCGCATTTTCATTAATACCAACATCATAAGGCACATAACCCAAATGATTGTAGTATTTCACTCCTTTACGGCCTACGGCTGTCATGGGGCCTTCATTATTGGCGCCATGTAATAGAGCCTCGTATAGTTTTTCAATATCGTAACCACGTAAGCCTTTGATGTAAGCATCAGATACAACTGATGCCGAGTTATTACCGATCATGATATCGGCAAAACCGGGGCTGCTCCATTCAGGCAGGAAACCGCCCTCTTTATAATCGTGGATCAGGCCTTCCTGCATTTCTTTGTTAATGGCAGGATACATCAGGTTCAGGAAGGGATACAGCGCACGGAAGGTATCCCAGAAGCCGGTACCTCCAAACATATAACCCGGTAATACCTGGCCATTGTAAGGACTGTAATGCACGATCTGTCCCTGTGCATTTTTTTCGTATAGTTTATTCGGAAAAAATAGTGTGCGGTATAAACAGGAGTAGAAAGTGCGGATATCATCAATAGAGCCACCTGATACTTCCAGCTTACCTAGGGTTTTGTTCCATATATCACGACCTTTTGTTACCAGCTGGTCGAAATTATCATTGCCTAATTCTTTTAAATTTAATTCAGCCTGCTCCGCACTGATGAAAGAAGATGCTACTTTAGCGATCACCAGGTCCTGTTTGCCTTTTATGGAGAAGCCTACCAATGCACCGCTTTGGTCACTGGTCATTTCCGCCACATTTTTTTTCAACTCGTCCTTATTCCAGGTAGCTATATTGCTGAATGGTTTGTTGAAGACAATAACAAAGTAGTTTTTAAAGTTCTTCAGGTTACCACGGCTGTAACGGGTGGAATAACCGATGATCTTATTTTGCTCCGGTATTACTTTTACATAAGAGCCCCTGTCAAAAGCATCTACTACAATAAAGGCGCTATCCGTTTTTGGGAACGTGATACGGAACATCGCTGCTCTTTCAGTAGGCGTTAATTCGGTTGTTACATCATGATCGGCCAGGTAAACGCTATAATAGTTAGGCTTAGCTATTTCCGATTTATGAGAGAACCAGCTTGCTCTTTCCTCCTGTTTGTACATTCCTTTACCAACTACCGGCATAATGGAGAACTGGCCATAGTCGTTCATCCAGGGCGAAGGCTGGTGGGTTTGTTTAAAGCCCTGTATTTTATTGGCACGGTAAGTATATTGCCAGCCGTCACCGTTTTTACCGGTTTGCGGTGTCCACAGGTTCATACCCCATGGCAGGCCAATGGCAGGATAAGTATTACCATTGGACAGGCCCACTTCAGAGTCGGTACCCATTAAAGGGTTTACATAATCAATGGGATTGATCACTTTATCAACCAGCTGAGAAAACGATAGTAATGAAAATGCACAGGCGGCAAAAGAGAGCAAGATTTTTTTCATCTGTATATTTTATTTTCTGTTGGTCAGTTGCAGGCTGGTTTGTTTAACCTGTCTGCCTATTGTAAGTTTAATAATTAGCCTTGGGACTATAATAGCCCCCAAACTTACATTTTTTGAGCTATATAAACCAGTTTATATTCACCCGGTTCGCCTTAGTAAGTTTATTCGGAAAAAAGTTGTTGCAGCTTTTTATTGAGGGTTTCACCGCGCAGGTCATTGGCTACAATTTTACCTGCAGGATCAATGAGAAAACTGGCCGGAACGGCCCTCACGCCATACAATAGTGCCACCATATTGTTCCAGCCTTTTAAATCCGATACCTGTGTCCAGGGCATGCCATCCTTGGCGATGGCTGTGGTCCATTTTTCTTTATTATCATCAAGAGAAACACCAACAATGTCAAAGCCTTTGTTTTTATATAAGTTGTATTGCTCCAGCAGGTTGGGGTTTTCGGCACGGCAGGGGCCGCACCAACTGGCCCAGAATTCTACCAGGACATATTTTCCTTTATAAGATGCCAGGCTTACAGGATTACCATTTACATCGGCCTGTGTAAAGGCCTGGGCCGGTTTACCGGGTTCCACTTTTGTTAAAATGCTGATCCTCTCCTCCAGTTCTTTACCAATAGCAGAGGCTTTGATTGTTGGATCCATATTTTCATACCCTTCAATGGCAACCGGCAGGTTGGCTCCATCGGTATAGGCTAACAACTCTTTGGCAGCTATATAACTTTTGGGATAGGCCAATGCATATTCCTTACGCATGGTAAATTCAGATTTGTACTGTGCATCAGCCTGTTGTTGCAGTTCGTTTGCTTTACTACTATCACCGGCATTGCGCAGTGCATATGCCTGCTGAAACAGGGCAATAGTGTGCTGCCGGTTTTGCATAATGCGCTGGTTAAATTGTTCAAACTCCTTTACCGCTGCCAGTTTACTATATACTTTGTAACTGTACATAGAGTCGGCATTACCCGTTACCGTAATGAGCCCGTTATCAATAAAAAGATCGAGCCGTACTTTATAATCTTTGGAAAATAACATAGCCGGTGTAGGCTCTTTTACTTTTCCTTTAAAAATAAACCTGCCGTTTTTTACCGTTGCGGTATCAATGCCCGATTTGCCTACGGTACCATAGGTAAGATAGACTTCGGTAGCAACAAAAGAACGGATAGTACCTGTAATGGTATACCCGTTGTTCGCCACAGCCCTTACCGGCAAAGCGGTAAAGGCTATAACGATCAGCAACATCCACTGTATGGATTGTTTCATGATTATGATTTAAGGGATTATATTTTCTCGTTGTATATACCTATTTCGGAAATCGAAACCTGGCGTCGGGCACCCAGGATATGAATACGCACTTTAGAGCCTGTTACCCTGGCAAAACGGTGCACTTTTACATTTTTACTTACTTCACCCTCCAGTAAGGTTTTCCAGGCGCCGTTGGTAAAGTATTCAATACGGTATTTGCGGATATTGGGATGAGATTCGGTAATAGAGATAGCATTAAAAGCGGTTGCTTTTTTCAGGTCAATTTCAAACCAGGGCTGTTTTACCGTGTGGTTAGATACCCAGGAAGAGCTGTAACGGTCGTCGTTGGCAAAGTCCATGATATTCATATCATCGCTCCAGCTGGAGTTGGTGGGCTTGCCTGTTGCCAGGTTTGAGGAGATGATGGGCGCATCCAGTGCGGGCAGTTGTTCCAGGGGACCGGCATTAGTCCAGTTTTTACCAATTTGTTTTAAAGCTTCAATCGCATTATCATCAATTAAGCCATCTTTATTAGGGGCTACATTTAAAATAAAGTTACAGTTGGCCTTGTTTAAAGGGATGAGGGTTTCATTGATCAGTTTTACCGGGTCTTTTACCGCCGTTGTCGGGAAGTCTTCTTTCCAGAACCAGGAGCCATTTAACGGTAAACAGGCCAGGGCGGGCATACGGTTTTTTTCTTCCTCTACACGCTGACCGGCACCCATTTCATAGGTTTTGATATCGGTGTAGAACATGCCTTCGGCCGGGTATTTGGCACCGTTTAAATCCATTACCAGGCAATCGGGCTGTAGCTTTTTTACCAGTAAGTAAATTTCTTCAAAAGGAATATCATCGTAACTGATCCTTGACCAGGGCGCATCCCAGCCATCGATGATAAGGGCCTCAATTTTCCCGTATTTGGTAAGCAGTTCCGTGATCTGGTCTTTTACCATTTTAATATGCGCCGGTGTAATGGAGTTGGGGCGCAGTTTATGATGGGTATCTAAAATAGAATAGTACAACATGACTTTAACGCCGGCTTGGCGGAAGGCATCGGTAAATTCTTTTACCACATCACGTTTTAAAGGGCTGTTCATTACATTGTAAGGCGTGGTTTTGGTATCCCAGATACTAAAGCCGCTATGGTGTTTGGTGGTTAAACAACCATAACTCATGTTGGCACTTTTAGCAGCCTGCGCCCATTGGTTACAATCCAGTTTTTTAGGATCGAACAAAGAAGCGGGTGCTTCAGGATCGGCCCAGTCCTGGTTCATATACGTAGGTATATTGTAGTGAATGAACATACCAAAACGCAGATCGACAAAGGATTGCTGTAATGCCGGTAATTTGGCATTAACCGTTTTTAACTGTGCTGTTACGATACCCGGCACGGACAACATGATGCTCACAAATGCCAAAAGAAAAAACCTGTTTTTTGTTGTACTTGTCATTGTAATTTTTTAAAACTGCTTATTGATTGAATTAACTATTTCATTGCAATTGCGTGAGGGATAGCAGCGGAAAGCCCGCAGCCCGTACGGATGTACAAGGTAAGGAACGAACCTTTATGATTGTTACCCGGGCGAGGACTTGCAGCGGATAGCCCGACCCCGTTGCAGCCATACCCGGCGAGATACGAGCCGTAGCATGGTGCAAGCGGGGACACGCCATCATAAGAAAAAAACTTACTACCCATATGATTAAGGATTGAACCAGAAACTAACTTCACTCATATGACTATCTGTTGCACCCGATGCCACCTGTAACACCCTGATACGGATATAACGTACCGGCGGAATATTTTCTAACAGGTCCACTTTATAGGGTGCTGTTCCGTTATCGGGACGTTGCACAAATTTTAATAATGTCCAGCCCTTGGCAATGGATTCATTGGTCCAGCCCGGATCGCCTGCCGGTAATGTGGTAGCAGCCCCTGCCAGGTCATCAATACCCCATACCTCAAATTTTAACGGGTTGTGATAAGGGTTGCTGTTTTGACGACCAATGTTCTCAAATTGTGTAAGCTGGTAAACCGCACCCAGGTCGAAGGTAAAATGATGCGGCATACCCGAACCATCGGTATGATAAATTTCGGGATAATCAGCGGCTTTACCATCCCATATCCAGCTAAGATCAGTACCCCATGCATTGGTGCCGATATCGTTGGGCAGTGTAACCTGTGTCCAGGCTGTTTTAGGCACGGGTACGTTGGTGACGGTCACCGAATCGCGGCGTAAAACCGTAAAAGTATCAATGGCATTGGCTGTGGGTTTGTATGCGGATTGATAATATACTTTGGTACCGATTTTCCAGGATAAAGGTGTTACATTCTGGTCGGGTGTAAGACGGAATACCTGTTCCTCACCCGCTGCATCGGTGTAGTATACTTTGGTATCAACATTCACGGTATCGGCCTCGGCCCAAACCACCACCAGCATGTTGGCCGGTGCAATTAAATTAACGGCTGTCACCGTACGGTTTTGTAAAGCCTGGTGATATTTGGCACCATATACTTTGCCTGTTTTAGTGGCCGGTACCGAGCGGTTGTTTTCTTTATCATAAGTAAACACATCAAAGGTGTAGGAGGTCTCATCAAGGTTGTTGATGATCACACTTACGGTGTCCACACCCTGTGTACGGTGAACAGGTACGGTAACAGAGTCGGCACGACCGTTCCAGAATACTTTTGCTGAAGTAATGGTGGGATCGGATTTATGTATCCATTGTAACTTAACCCGGTTATTACCCGGCAATACCGTTATTGAATCGGCCATACCAGGATATACTTTGGGTTTATCGGGTACGTATTTTTTGTACTCGTCCATTTTTGAACAGGAGTACAATGTGGCCAGTAACAGGCAAGCGGCTGTAATAATGTTTAAAATATGTTTCATGTTGTTACTTTAAAGTTTTGTTGATCGGTTAAGTGGTAAACGCTTTACGGCTGTCCCCAAACGGAGATCTCGGCAATATTGGTAGCAGAGTTGGTAAAGGTTTCCAGTATCCGGAAACGGATATAACGAACCTGCGGCATACTTAAGGGAATTGGGATTTCCTCGCCTTTTGCCGCCGCCGCAATATCATCGGCCGATACCTGGCCCAGGGGCAGACCAGAAGGTTTTACCACTTCGTGATCGGTGAGTTTGATCCAGTTATTCCAGCCACCATCTACATCGGGACTGGTAGAACCCCATACTTCAAATTTTTTAGGGTTGTTGGCATTATAGGCCCAATCGGCCGCCGGGCTCTGCCGTTGCCATAAAGCCATACGGCTCAACTTAACTGTAATACCCAGGTCGAAGGTGAACCACATGGGGAAGCTTTGGGTTTGCGTATGGAACATGTCCCAGAAATCGGTGTACCCGTTGTTCCACATATTCTGCATGGGCAGGCCCCAGTCGTCTTTTACATCGGTAGGTAACAGCACTGTTCTGAATAAGCTTTTGTCCAGCAGTTTTTCATACAGGGGTTTGTAGGTTGCCGTCAGGGTATCGGAAATATTACCAAACCTGTCTTTTACAAAGAAGGAGAATTTACGTGATGTACTGTCGAAACCGCGGATGGTATACCGGCCCGAAGGCAATGTGGTATAGTTGGTATTTGCTTCCACCATGGCGCCGGTTGAATCGGCAGCCAGGGTATGAATGGCCAGGTCGGCCTTAGCATCATTGAGATAGTTGATAATAAGACCACCAAAATCTTCCGCTACGGTAAGGCTGTTAAAGGTAGCTACCACCGGTGGTACCAGAGGTTTTACGGTTACGGTTACAGGCGCTGATTGAATTTCACTGCGGGTAACCACATACAATTTGATATTGTATTCATTGGTATTACCAAAGCCATCTACCAGCAGGCTATTATTGTAGTAGGATGATTTTACTTCTCTTTTAACACCGGGGCGAATTTCATACTCGGCTTTTACATAGAGTATGTTATTATCGTGAGGTAAGGAATAGGTTATTTCCGCCGCACCGGGCAGGTTTTGCACGGTGGTATTGGTGATAGGCGAAGGCGTGCTGCCATCATCGTATAAAGAGGAGTGCAGTTCTCTTTTACAACCGGCGCCTATCAGCAGGAATATGGCCAGTGTTAGAAAAGTAGCTATATTTTTAAACATAGTAATTAGTTTGATTTGATAATTAACAGGGAACGGTTTGTTTTACCAGCCCGGGTTCTGTACCAGTTTGGGATTGATGAGTATATCATTATTCCGTAAAGGCCACAGGTAATCACGCACCTGGAAGCTTTGTGAGAACAGGGGTGTTAAACGATAGTATTCAACCGGTGATACACCCGCAATATTCCATCCCAGTATAATTTTATTTTGTTCCTCGATGGCACGTTTCCAGCGGCGCAGGTCCCAGAAACGGCTGGCCTCAAAACTCAATTCAATTAAGCGCTCCTGTTGCACAATAGCCCTGAAACCATCTTTGGTGGTGTATTTATTGGCATTGCGGGAGTGCTGGCTCCAGGCATCCTGTACGGTGGGTAAACCGGCACGTTCGCGTACCGTATTAATATAGGCATAGGCTTCGGCCGTTGGTGCATCCGCATATTCATTCAAAGCTTCGGCATATAATAAATACAGGTCGGCCAGGCGGAATAAGGGAAAGGGATAGGTTTCTGTGGAGCTGGCCTGTCCTTCCTCGATCACGAATTTCCAGCTGGTTATTTTCTTGGTAAAGTAACCGGTAACAGAGTAACCAAATACATTTTTACGGCTCTGGTTCTGGCCCCATTTGGCCTGTATGGGCCAAAGGCCGTTTTGCATCAGCCATTTATCCCCATCAAAAGATACATTGGCATAGAAACGGGGCTCACGGTCAAAATTCAGCCCGGCTGTTTCATAACCCATTTGCATATATTCTGCTTCCTCCGCACCAATAGTCCTTGGTTTATAGCGGTTCACATAATCATAATCTTTATCCTCTTCGATGGGTACACCGTTTTTACTGTAGAACTGTTCTACCACTTTGATAGTAGGCGCCAGCTGGCCCAGGGGCTCCTGGTTACCCAGGCGGGCCGGGTTTAATTTAGGTAAAGCTAAGCGCTGCATGTATTTACCTGTAGGGCTATTAGAGGAGCCCCATATCAGTTCTTCATTCCATTTTTCACAAACACTGTTACGTATGGTCATTTGTTGTTGAAAGAAAGGAGACAGGCTTACCAGGTTATCGTTGAATTTAAACAGTTTAATATCTGCCGCATGCGCTGCATCAATGGCCGCTTTACAGGCATCCGCTGCACGTTTCCATTTTTCTTTATCATAAGTGGTATTGATCAGCGGAGTATTGTCAATGTTTTTAAAATTGTTATAGTCAGTATTGCCGTTAAATAAAGGACTGGCCGCTGTAACCAGCAGGCGGGCTTTTATGGCCAGGGCGATAGGAGAAGTGATCCGTCCCAGTTCGGTAGTACGGGACTGGATGGTAGCGGGCAATAATTTTGCTGATGAATCCAGCAGGCCGGCAATATAGTTCACCACTGAGTCCACCGCAATACGCGGTATTTTTACCTGGTCGGCAGTTACATCTATCGGCAGGTTTTTATCCACAATATTAATAGGGCCATACATTCTTAACAGGTACCAGTGATAGTAAGCCTTTAAAAATAATACCTCACCGATCCACCTGGTCCTTAAATAAGGTTCCAGGTCCACTACCCTATGCACATTGTCTAAGAAAATATTACAGTCACGTATGCCTTTATACATATTTTCCCAGTAATGCATAATAGGATCGTTACCGCTTTGAAAACCCATGGCTATACGCATGGCCGCCGGATTGATGGTGGAGAAAGTAGGGTCCTGCCATATTTCATCGCCGCCGCCAAATGCCGGGTTAGCGCCAAAGTCACCTTCATCCGGTAAATAGGAGTAACAGGTGAACAGATATTTTTCTGCCTCCGTACGGATACTGAAGGCATTGTCGATGGTAGCCACATTATCGGGCACCACATCAATAAATTTTTTACAGCCTGTAAAAAATGCCAACACCATTACCAGGCAAAACATCCATGCTATTTTACTGCCGGTGGTTTTTATATTTTTAACTGATCGCATTTTTTTGAATTGAATAATGACTAAAAGTTTTTGTTAAACAGGTACTTTTTAAAAATTCAGGTTCACACCTATATTGTACACACGTTGTACAGGGTAGTTCAACCCGTTGCTGCCCATCTCGGGGTCCCATTCTTTAAACTTACTGATGACAAAGAGGTTAACCCCATTGAGGTAAATACGTGCCGATGACAGTTTGTATTTGCGCAGGAATGCAGGAGATACGGTATAACCTAACTCCACATTTTTCAGGCGGAGAAAAGCCCCGTTCCTCACCCACCAGCTGGAGGTCCAGTAGTTATTAACGATGGTCCTGTCGCTTAAACGCGGCCAGAAAGCATATACATTACGGTTACTTTCAGACCAGTGATCATCCGCAATTATCTGTAACAGACCACTTTCAAAACCACCATCTTTTTTAAATGGCTGTATGGCATCGTTATCAATAAAAATAGAGGAACGTGCAGAGCCCTGTACAAAGGCACTGAAGTCAAAGTTTTTATACCCGAAGGAAAAACCGCCGCCATAAATGATCTCCGGCATTTCAGGATAACCCATCGGTACCTGGTCGTTACCATCAATGATATTATCGCCATTCACGTCCAGGTATTTAATATCGCCGCCTCTTACTTCGCCAAAATCCTGGCGGGGTGAGTTACGCACTTCGTTATCATCCACAAAAAGTCTTTCTGCGATCAGGCCCCATCTTTGCGAAAGGGAGTATCCTACCCTGCTCCTGTATGCATCAGGATAAACGGGTTCTTCATTCACCAGCATTTTACTGCGGGCATAGGTAAAGTTGCCGCGCATTTGCAGCCACATGCTTTTAGCAAAGGTTTTGGTATAGTCCATCTGTATATCGATACCCTTACCTTCGGCCTCACCCACATTTGCCTGGATATTGGCATTCAGACCCATGGAGGCAGGAATAAATGCCCGGCTCATTAATATATTGGTACGGTGTTCTTTATATACATCTACGATCAGGTTAAGACTGTGAAATAATTTAAGGTCAACACCAATATTGGTTTTATAGGCTTTTTCCCAGGTTATCTGGTCGTTGGCGTAACGTAATACACTCACACCGTTCATGGTAGTACCAAAGTTTTCACCGAAAGTAGCGCCACGGTCCGGGTCGTTCATATTTACCCTTGACAGGTAGAAGAATCTTTCATCGGCATTGCCGATCTGGTCATTACCCACCAGGCCATAAGAAGCCCTGAACTTTAAGACATTTACAATATCCTTATAGGCATCAAAGAATTTTTCCTGGTGTACATTCCATGCTGCACCTACCGAAGGGAAGAAGCCCATACGGTTGTTTTTGGCAAACCTCTCCGAACCATTATAACCGAAGTTGAATTCCAGCATGTAACGGTTATCATAATCATACGTAAAACGTCCCGATACACCCTGGTTGCGGTTTGGTAAAGAGCTTTGCAGATCAGGCGTTGCCGTATTGGCAGTGAGGTAACTGCGCAGGTTGGTGATTAAAAAGCCTGATACAAAATGGCCATTAAAGTTTCTTGAATAGTTTAAAGCCGCTTCCATATACGCTGTTGTATTCACCACTTTATTACCCGGTGTATAGTTCAGGTATTCGGTACCGTCGGTATTTAATGAGCTTAACACGGGTTTACCATCAGCGCTATAGGCCATACGATAGTAAAAAGGATTGTATTGCCTGGACAGGTCAAAGTAGGCATACCGTTGTGTATAGGCCATTACACGCCCGGTCAGCCCTCTTAACAGTTTACCAAAGTTTTGCTTCAGTTCCAGCTGGGCCATCATATTAGAGGTATTGGCTTCCTGGTAACCTGATACCATGCTGGCATAGGGATTATTGTAACGGGTACCGCTTTCATCCAACGCACTGCCGAATAAAGGATGCGACAGGTTAGGCAAAAAAGACGAAGGATATACCGGCGAGAACATTACCGGGTTTGATTTCAAAGCCTGGTTAAAGATATTACCGCCTCCGCCAATGGGACCGTTGTAATCATCAAACAATCCTGACACACGGATAATAGCCGTGGTAGAAGGTGTAACGTTAATGTTCACGTTTGACCTGATCTGGTAGCTCCTTAATTTAATATTGCTGTTAAAATTATTCAGCTTGTCAACGTTCAATACACCATTATCAACATTGTAAGTACCCGACACATAGTATTGGGCAACTTTACCACCACCGCTTAAACTCACGTTATAACGCTGGTTATTGGTATAGTCTTTAATCAGCATGTCCAGCCAGTCATTATTCGGGTATAAATAAGGATCGGCACCGGCAGCTGTTTTTTCAATTTTTTCCTGGGAGTATAATGGCGCTCTTAAAGGATAACGGGTAACCAGGGCCTCATTCGCCAGGTTCATGTAAGTAATATTGTCGGCAAATTTAAAGTTGCGGGTATTGCTGGATAAGGAGTTCTCGGCACGGAAGTTCAGCGAAGCCTTACCTTCTGCACCCGATTTGGTAGTAACAATGATAACCCCGTTTGCACCACGGGCCCCGAATAATGAAGCGGCGGTAGCATCTTTCAGTACAGAGAAGCCGGCGATATCATCGGGCTGTAACCTTGCAAGGTCATTGGGTGTTGATTCCATACCATCGATCATTAAGAGGGGATCTACTTTACCGGTACCAAAAGTGGTAACACCGCGGATAAAGAATTGTGCATTATCACGTCCCGGCTCACCCGAACGCTGATAGGCGATAACACCCGATATTTTACCCGCCAGCATGGTGGTCAGGTTACTGGTAGGACCTTTCAGTTCTTTCGGGTTGACGGTGGTAACCGAGCTGACCATGCTGCTTTTTCTTTGCTGCCCGTAAGCTACTACGGCTACTTCGTCCAGTGTTGCATCTACGGCTTCCAGCAACACATCCAGCACCGGCTCTTTTTTTACGTTAAACTCCAAAGGCTTATATCCTACAAAGGAAAATACCAGCACACTGTTAGCCGGTACTTTGATCATATATTCCCCTTTGGCATCGGACAAGGTAGAGCGCTGGGGATTGGTCTTGAGGTAAATGCTCACGCCTTCCAGCACCGTTGAATCGGAGCGAACAATACCTTTTACAACTATTTCCTCCGCCTGGGCAATAGCCACTGAACGGAATGTTGTAAAAAGCAACAGTAAAAAGCAAATTCTCATACTGAGTTTGCACCCATGAAACAGGTTGCTCGTCATTTTACAGTTTAGTTTTTGGTTAAAAAAGAATAGTTAGTTTTTTGAACGGTATGAATGGTAAAAGGCAGGTATGTTAAAACAGCATGGGATTGACGCCGCCCCGGGAAGCACCTGTAAATCCGGTGAAATAAATCGTCCGCAGCACAGCAAAAAGCAAACAGCGGGGCCAGGCCATTCAATCTCATATCATGTTGTTTTGAACCTCCTAAAGGTATTCATGGCCTATTTCGAAACTTGTCAACAGACACTAAAGAACTTGTTAACGGAAATTAAACGGTTGCCTAAAAGCAGCAGGTAATAACATTTTGCACGACCTTTAGTATTAATAATGAAACGTTTAAGCATTTCCTATAAAGTCATTGCAGTAGTCAGTTTTTTGATACTGTCTGCTGTACAGTTTTTTTTATTGTACAATACCTATAAACTGGAGAACGAGCTGTATTATGTGGAAGAAAAACAAACCATTAACCAGGCATACGGGCAATATATTTTAAATGACAATGTATTTCCCGGTGGCAGTGCTATTATTGATAAGTATATCCACAACAACCTGCAGCAACTGGAATATTTATATAAAACAAAGAACCCGGCATTTGATGTATTGAAACAAAAAGTATGTGACAGCCTTTTTTCTGAAATGATCACCCGGAATAATGTGGACAGTATTTTTGAGGCCATTAAACGCAAACACGGACTTTCACCCAAGTTTGAGTACGCCCTGTTTTTCAGCCAGCTGGAACTTGCGTTTGTGACCAATAAATATGTGCCGCTTTACCATGCTTCCCAACGTTATGAATTGTTCAGCAAAAACACCCGCCAGACTCCCTGGGGTATACGTTTGGCCGGTACACTTGAGGATGTAGCCCCCCAGAATAATATCATTGAACTAACCGTAAGCAGTGCGCAGGATTACAGCTATAAATTAATGTTCAAGCTGTTTGCCGATAAAGAGAACCGGACCCTGTCTATTTTAAAGGCCATGATCCCTACTTTTTTATTATCGTTGCTGTCCATTGCTTTTGTCCTGATCTTATTCCTGGTCACTTTCCGAAACTGGCAGAAACAGAAGAAACTGGCAGATATGAAATCGGATTTTGTGAACAGCATTACCCATGAGTTTCATACGCCGCTGGCCACCATCATGATCGCTAATAAGAATTTGCAGAACGAAAAGATACTGGAGAAGAAAGAGAATATTAAGCCTTTGACGGATGTTATTTTTCGCCAGGCCACCCGGTTAAAGTATTTATTCGGACAGGTACTGGATATTGCCATTATGGATAAGACCACCCTGCAAAGAACAGAATACCCTTTACCGGAATTACTGGATGAGATTATTTATGATTACCGGCTGAAACTGACAGAAAATAATGTAAGCATACGTTATGAAGCAGACCCGGAGGTAAAGGCCAATGCCATGTTAGACAGGTTCTGGTTTACTACCATGCTGCTGAACCTGTTTGAAAACGGTATTAAGTATAATGAGAAAGAACAGAAAATCATTACGGTACAATTAACGGTACATAATAAGATGGCAGAAATAGCCGTTACGGATAATGGTGTGGGCATGTCGGAAAAAACCATGCAGCATATTTATGATAAGTTTTACCGGAGCACGGCTAAAAAAAACGATGTATCGGGCCTGGGGCTGGGTTTGTTTTATACCAAACAATGCGTGGAAGCCCACGAATGGAAAATAAAACTGGAAAGCCGGGAAAATATTGGCAGTACCTTTACCATTATGATACAATTAGTATAGTGTAAAAACAGTATATGAAGAGTAAGATACTATTAGTAGAAGACGAGCGGGACCTGGGAAATGTTGTGAAACAATACCTGGAGATCATGGATTTTGATGTGGAGTGGAGCCTGAACGGGAAAAATGCTTATGCCACTTATGCGGCGGCTCCTGCAAATTTTGACCTCCTGGTGATCGATGTACAGTTGCCGGGCATGAACGGCTTTGACCTGGCCAGTAAGATACAGCAACACAATACCGATACCCCCTATTTGTTTCTGACCGCCCGGGGCGAGAAGAAAGACCGTATTAACGGTTTGAGTATTGGCGCAGACGATTATATTACCAAACCCTTTGACATTGATGAACTTGTATTACGGATCAAGAATATCATTAAACGCCGCAAGCCGGGTAAAATAACCACCGCACTTACAGAACAAAACACTGCCCCCCTGGATGCCATTAGCTTTGGAGACGTGATCTTTCAGAAAAATTTATTAAAAATCAAAGTAGGCAACCGGCCTTCTGTTGCCCTGACGGTAAGAGAAGCCGAGCTGCTGGAGTTCCTGTACCACCACCGTAACAGTATTTTAAAACGCGAGGACATACTGGTACAGTTATGGGGCGAGAATGATTATTTTATCGGCCGCAGTTTAGATGTTTTTATTTCGCGGTTACGCAAACAGTTAGCTGCTTCCGAGAAAGTGAGTATTGACAATGTGTATAGCGTAGGTTTTATTTTTACCATTAAGGAATAAACAGAACAGGAGATTGGCCTCCGTAAGCACCCGCAGCAATATACGCCGCTGTAAAACGAATCAGTAGCCTCCAAAACAGTTTCTCCTGCCATGTTTCCGGGAGTAGTTTTCCGGCGATAATAATTCCCTAAGCCATATATTTTACATTACAGCCACTTCTTCTTTTGCCAAACTATTGCACGCAAGGGTTGCCAGTAAAAAACTAACAATAAAACAACCAGTATAAGATAACGCCCGGTCTCAATATTTTCATGTGGCCTGTTATCAAAAAACCAATGCATCAAAAATATATTCATAATAATGGGCAATAACACAATGATGCCTGCCAGCCTTGTTTGCGGTAATAACATTAATAACCCTGCCAGTATCTGAAAAAATCCGATCACTTTTATAAACCCGCTTTGCCGCATGGTATTCATGGTAACATCGTACCCATAAGGGGCTTCATAGTTTTTTTCCACTACCAGCTTCTGTACAATGATATCCTTGTTTTCGATGGTTATATTTTTCTCCCGCAATTTTAAAGGACCAAATTTTTCATATCCTTTACTGATAAAAAACAAGGCAATGGCTATAGCCAAAAGGGCATGGGCGTAACGGATAACAGTATAAAAGTTAAGTTTCATCATATTTTATTTTATCACATAAAAAGCCGCATTACCCGTTGTAATGCAGCTTTATAATTATATCATTGTTTGTTTAAAATTTAAAATCTATACCCGCCGTTACAAAACGGGGCATACCTACCCTTATACCCTGTGGATTCCTTGATGCAATATATCTTTCATTGGTTATATTTTTAACGGCAACATTAAAAGATATTTTTTTACCGGGCATGGTATAAAAGACCGAACCGTCAATAATATTACGGGCGGCAATTTTACCTACCTGTCCATCCGGGGTAGGTATTTCAGTATTATTCTGGTCATTGTACTGCGATCCTATATAGTTCGTAAACAGCCTTATGCCCACACCTGATGTATGTTCAAACCCAATGAAAGCATTAAACATAACTTTAGGAGAATAAGGCAACAGGTTATCCACTACATTCTTTTCGCCGGCAAAACGGGCATCGGTATAAGTAAAGTTACCACCTACAGGTAAAGCATGTTTCCATTTCAAGGCTTTGGCAATATCCATATCCGCATTTATTTCAATGCCCTTATGGTTGGTTTTGCCTCCATTTGCAGAGCCAGATGCACCGGTTGCCAGGGTAACAGGTATTACCTGGTTATCAAAGTGCATATAAAACACGGTAGCCGAAATATTTGCATAGTCAGCAAAAGCAAAACGGGCGCCCAGTTCATAGTTAGTGCTTAGTTCCTTATCAATTTCTTCGGCAATGCCGGTGGCAGTGATAGCATTTTTCACCACAGGAGGAGCGAACCCGCGGTGCACACCGGCAAAGAAAGTAACATAATCACTTGCCGTATAATTCAGTCCGCCGCCGGGTAAAAAAGCAAAAGTATTTCTTGTAAACAGCACATTGGTATCGGCAACCACATTAGCGCCGCCTGTACCTATCGGGAACTGGCCCCTGTATATTCTCCGGTTAAAATCAAAATTTTCCACCCGCACGCCTATATTGGCCGATAACTTCGAAGTTATCTTAATATCATTGGTGGCATAGCCGCTCATGGCAAAGCCTTTTCTTATTTCATTATCCCGCATATTGCCACCCCATGAATCGGGCTTGTTACCCTGTATAAACTGTTCGGTAGCTGTTTCCCATAGCGCCCTTACACCTGTTTTTAACGTATTTTCCACCTTAAATAACCCATGCTTTATTACCAGCCTTGGCTCAACACCACGCACCAGGTATTGGCGGTTACGCCAATCAGTACGATTGCTCATAAAAATAGCGCCCCCATCGGTTCTGGACGGATCGCCCCACACTACGCCTGATGAGTTGGCATTGGGACCATTGCGTGTAAATTGCTGCCTGCGCCAGTTACGAACAATATCATACACAAACGCTGTAGTTTGCAATTGTACATGGCTGTTAAAGCGGTACACATGTGTTGCGCTAAAGTTTATTTTTCTTACCGGCATATGATCGTCCGGTGTTAAAATAGTTTTATCATAACCACCCGCATCATACATCGCCTGGGTCATACCCAAATAAGTGGAGTTAGATATTTCGTCATACAAACCCAGCTTTATACCAATTTCCGATTTATCATTTAAAGCAATTCTTAGTTTACCAGTTACATCATGTGCTGTAAAAGTTAAACGGTTTAAATTGTCGGCACGCTTAAAATTGTAAGTAACCAGGTACCCTACATTACCCACAGTATTACCATGACTGATATAACTGGAAAAGAAACCATTACCGCCGGCACTCAGTTTTATGTTATTGGTGAGTTTAGCCGGGGGATTGGCTGTAATAAAGTTGACCACTCCGCCAATTGTTTGCGGACCAAATAATAATTGTCCGCTACCCTTTAACACTTCTACCTCCTGCATTTTATCAATAATAGGACTGAAATACATTTGTGGTTCACCATAAGGATTAAGTGTTACCGGTATACCATCCTCCAGTACCAATACCTTACTGGAACGAATGGGGTTAAGTCCGCGTATACCAATATTCATTCTTAAGCCGGCCCCGTCTTCATCAACAATATTCAACCCGGGAATTCTTCTTAATACATCGCTGGTATTTAAAGGTGCAATGGCCTGGATCGTTTTATTTGAAATAATATCCACCGAGCCCGGTACCCGCTTAAAAATCCGGTCATCTTTTTTCCCTACTACCTGAATTTCGGGCATGGTATTATTAAGGGTATCTGTCTGTGCCCCGGCATTCAACACAAGCATACCTGCCACTAATAACAGTACCAGCCGCTGTCCTGTGCCTTCTTTTTTAAATGTATTTTTTTTGCTCATATAACTGTTGACCTTTATTATTATATATTAAATTATTACTATCTACCCCTCGAAATATTGGGTTATTTATCTCTGGGCCGCAATATTACTCCAGCAGTTACTGGAACATTTACGAATACAGGAAATAGCATTTTTAATATAGGGAAACCAGGCAATAATTACATTGGCGTGACACAGGAATAGATCAGTATTATAAATAACTTACATAACATAAGAAGCATTTGCCGGGCGGCAGCTCCCCGTATATGGAGTGACCTGTATTGGAAGCAACGGAAAGCGTGATATATTATTACATTCATTATACCCCAAAGCACCTTTAGCTTACACGGTAAAACACAGCAGAAGCCATTGACCAACGCTGTAAGCTGTAATGGCATGCACAAAAAAACCGGGTATGGCTACCCGGCTTCTACATAAAACTTTATTCATCTATTGTGCCAGTGAGATCCTCACCTGTAAACCACCTCTTGTATTAGTGATCGGGAAGGCATTACTGATCTTAGGCATATTCCTGTTCTGCTCAAAGTATAGTTTTAAACTGATACGGTTGTTCAGTATATAATCAATAGACGGTGCAATACGTATTATCTTCTGGCCTGCTGTACCAAATGCCTGTTCCTGGTCAAGCTTGCTGTTGGCCGTTGCATTATCACGCAGGCTAAAGTCGAAACGGAAAGTAACATCGTTATCCAGCTTCATTCCTTTTTTGCCGATGGTTACATTCTTCAGGAAAGGAATACCTTTTTTACGCCAGTTAAAACCAAAGGTCACTTCGGTGCTGCGGTTCTCCGCTAACTGGTAATCCAGCAAGCTTAAACTCAGCTGCCTTGTTTTCCTGAATTCAATACGGGTTGATAACTGATTGGTAAAAGTTACGTCCACTTCAATTAACGGGTCAAAACTTTCCTGAATGGTAATATTCGGCACCAGGAAGTAAGGAATATAACTACCTGAAATACTATCACGGAATAAAGGATAACCCACGCGGAACGGATCGGTAAACAAGAGGGCCGTGTTAAAGCTGTTCATACCCAAGGTACTATGGTAACCATGTCGTAACGTAACATTCGTAAATATTTTATCCAGTCCCGGTATACGTGATAAACCGTTATACGTTAGTGCCCAGTTTGGCTTAGGCATAATTTTACGGAAGGGGTTGGATTGTATATTCGGGTTATTGTTTTTAATTAAACTAATGTTGTTCGGATCTTTTTTGGTGTACGCCGCCAGGAAGGCCGGTATCACCACATCCTGCGCATAACGTCCATAGCCGTCCCAATATCCTTCCGCATCCTGGGTGGCACCTGAAGCATAGGGATTCAGGCCTTTTAACCTGCTGGATAATACTACCCTGTTCGCTTCAAATTGCTTAAAGGTTTGTGATACTTCGTTGGGATTAAACTTACCGAACAATGTCTGGAACGAAATATAACTCACACTAAAGCTACCCGCCGCATAAGCATTTAAACGGGCCAGGCCTGTTACTCCGCCCGAAGTATCTTTATACAACTCAGAGTATTGTTTACTAAATGTTTTATCGTAGTTAATATCAATGGTCAGGTCGCGTATTGGACTTAACTGGCCGGTGATAGATAACCTTTCATTGTACCGCTGCTGGATCATACTGGTGAGCATAGCATCGGTTGATAATAATCCCTTGGCGCCAAAATTATTGATCCAGGAAGTGTCCGGCTGGTAACCAAAAATAAATCCAAAACCAGGCTGACCGCTTTTCAGGTTGGCACCCAGAACCCTGGTACTATCCATATAACCCGGCAAAGTGGTACCAAATTCCTGTGTATAATCAATGCCCACCCTTTTTACAGCCGTTAACACACCGCCTACCGCTCTTACCACGCCATTCAGTTCCATCGGCTGGTTACGGCGTACTTCCCTTTCCCTTCTTCTTTCTTCACGGGCAGCGCGACGGGCATCTTTTTTCGCCTTGCGGATATATTTCCGGATCTCTTTTTTGCTCATGGTAGCCCGCATGGAGTCGGTAATAACAATGGGTGGTGCTTTCACTTTTGGCGTTGCCGGCTGATCCGGGGTCGCACCATTTTGTCCCCTACTATTCGGGGTACGCGGCTGGGGTTCGGAATTCACGGCGCGTAAGAACCTGTTCTTACTATACAACTGTTCAAAATTCAGCTCGGCATTAAAAGTACGGGTTTGCGTATTGGATAAAGTATTACCCAGTTCACGTGCCAGTAAAGAAGCCGCTAACCAGTTGTAGGAGGTTTTATAGGTAAACCGGCCGGTGGTCCAGTCCAGTAAAGGGAATTTCTCCGTTGGCAAGCGATACCCGATGGTCAGGTCCTGCATATATTGCGTATTACGGCCGCCTTTGAATAAATTACTTCTTACCGAATCTTTTTTCTCTTTGGTATCAATACGCCCAAAAGGTTCGTCAATACGGGCATAGTTGGTTGCATTAAAGTTGATATTGATAGATTTGGTCAGATCCCACTGCAAAATATAGAACCGGTCGAAAGTAAAATACTTGTCATAGGTTTCCGGTATTTTATATTTACCGCCACCAATATTACGCGGCCGGATGGCGCCGAACTGGCGGTACACATCGGCCTTAAATGATAACTGTGAAGGCAGGTAGTTGAAGTTAAATTCTTTAATAAAGGTGAGCCATTTTGAATTGGATTTGATAAGCCGTTTAAACGGCTCTACAAATTTGGGCTGTATCATATAGTTATAACCCAGGGCGGCACGGGTACGCTCCAGTTCCTCATGCTCAATTAAAGGGTTATACCTGGTGGTATTGATATAGGAGTAACTCACATCAAAGTTGGATAAGCTCCACAACTGTGGTTTTTTACCCGACTTCAGCATTTTCTTTACATTGGTAAAGTTTAATGTTTTAATGGTGGTTACATCCTGGGCCTGTGCCTTGATCGAGTCACGGTCGGCGGCACTGGCTGCTCTTAATTTATCGCGGTATTTTATATCCAGGTCAAACGGATCGTATTCGGGGGTGCTTACCATACGGCTATACCCGGCATATACCGGTATTTGTAATAAAGCACTTTTAGGCAATAATTTACCGGCATCAATATTGGCTGCCACATCTATATTATATACATCTTCCCGGCTCCTTTCATTTACCCTTTGTTCAAGCGTACCAAAGCCGGCACTCCTCGCCGATCCCGATACGGTGATACGGCCCAGGTCGGCCAGGGTGATATCCACACGGCCGGTAGCAGCCCAACCGCCATCTTCATCTAAATTAGAAAAACGCAATTCATTAAACCACACTTCGGCACAGGCCGTTTCCAGTTGGGTATTTTCAACCGCCATTAACATGGAACGCACTTCACCCAGGTTGGGGTTACCAATGATGGCATAACTGCGGCCGGTATTGGCATCTACTTCTTTATAGTATAAGGAAGCATTGGCGCCGCTGCTGTTCCGGCTCATTTTTAATTTGGTCAGTATATTCAGGTCAAAGTCCAGGTTGTTCAATTCCGGCCATATAGCTAAACTATCTGTAGCACCAAAAGGTGTTTTCTTCAGCGGAATTTTTACTTCATAATAGTTACCCTGTAAGTCGCTACCGATCCTGATCACAGCAGACAGGTCATTATCACGTAATACATCCGCACCACCAAAGCCACGGCTTTCGGCATGGATGAACATCCTTAATTTACCATACTGGCGCATGTCCAGGTTCATGTTTTTAAACACACCCCTTGTTTCACCTTTTGGCAGGTCACATAACTGTACACTTAAAGCCTGCTCATTCAGGAACAGCTGTACGTTGTTATTACTGATCTGCTGTTGCCTGTCCACACCCGGAGGCATTACATATTTTATAGGCTGGCGCTGGTCATTCTCCTCCAGGTTAACTGCCAATGTATTGAATTGTGTAGGATCGTTCGTAGGTATATTGGTGTAGTTACCGGTGGTATCAATTTTATATTGATATTGGCGCCATTGGTTACGCACCAGCTCCAGTTTACCAAAACGCAGTACTACCTGCTCATCGTTAAAGCCGGTCATGAACATACGGATAAAACGGATGGATTTAAAGTCGGGTATATTACCCACTTTACTTTCATAATCCTTAATAGGTATACGGAATAAATACCATTTAGCCATAGCTGCATTTCCGTTTGCCAGTTGTACCTGCACCTCACGCACATCGGTAATAAAATTAGTACCGGCGGTCATGAAGGGTTTCATATCTATGGCATACTGGAAATACTCTTCCGCTTCGTTTAAGGTATTATCACGGTTCAGTTCTTCCGCATCGGGGTATTGGGTAAAGGCATTTACAAACTGGCTGTTGCCATTGTTAACCGGTGAGTTACCATGCGGGTTGTTCACGTTCATATAACGTTCCAGGATGCCGGCATTGGTAGCATCATAAGAAGCATCACGGTAAGGTTTAAAGTTATCATTAGATGGGTCAGCCTGCGCTGCAGCAGCTGCGGCCGGCGGTAAGCTATTCAGGTAAGCAGCAAATTTCACTCTTTCCTCTTCATCCGACAAGCCGTCAAAACCCACGTCCTGGTGCACCCTGTCCGCCTCATCAATATTAAAGGCATTGGTTATCTGCATAGGATTGGCAGGCACTTTACCCCATACGGTTGTTTCATCTACTTTAGCACCCGGATTATTAGGTGTAGGCAAACCATTTTCATACTGGCGTTTACCATCTTTTAATACATCTTCCGAAATATTACCTAAGTTAAAATACAGTTTACCTCCGGGACTGGAAGGATTATTAATAAAAGGATCCTGTACCCAGAATTCGATGTACTCAATATTATTGGTCTCAAAATCTATCTGGTCAATATTCCGCATGATGCCGCCCCAGGCCTGTGTTGGATTGGTAAGCCTGTTATTGGCATCAATACGTCCCGGGCGGGTTTCAAAGTTGTAAGGACCTTTATTACGCGGATAGAAAGCCAGGTCAAAAGTATTTAACAGGCCCTGTCCAAAATCCAGGCTACGGTTAGGGAATATTTCGCGTTGCAATACCTGGCGCACTTCAAATTTTGATAACTCGTTCAGGTCGCTGCGTAATGGATTATTGGGATTGTTTTTTTCCTGTAATACCGGTTCAATATTATACCAGGCCATTTTGGCGCGGTTGTAACCGTAAGCAAGGTCATTATTCAAAGTTGCTTCTGGGAACATTTGCGGCGTAGAAGCCAGTGTCCAGCTGATGATGGGAAAACGCAGGTCGATATTGGCACGGGTACCTTCAAAGTCATCAATAAACATAACACCGCTGCTGCCTTTACCGATCTGTTTGGCATGACCGGGTTTTAAGTAAGCGGCTTCGGCATAACCTGTAATCGAGGACATGGCCTGGCTGCTATAAAAAGGTAACCTGTTCAACCATTTGGTTAAACGGGGAATATCCTTCCGGTAATCCACATCCAAACCAAACATGGTATTTCTTACGGGGTCTTCGCCATAAGCCTGTTTCACAAAAAACGGCCTTTCACTGAGGCGGGCCATGGTAGCACCGATGGTCAGGTTTTTATTATGCAGGTAATCCAACCGGACACCTAAAAAGTTTTTTTGCTGTAACCCGAACGTGGCCTGGTTCTCATATTGAATATCCACCGGCACACCGGAGTTTAAAATGGATTGATTGATCACCCGCAGGGTTCCCAGGTCATAGTTGATCTCGTAGTCAATATTCTCCTGCAAGATCTGGCCACCGGCTGTTACACTAACCGAGCCTTTGGGAATATTAAATCCTAACTGGTATTCGCCCACACCGCCGCCCATAGAGGAGGTTTTAGAACGTCCTTTGATCTTAAACCTGTTCAGGTTGGCATAGGTTTGTGCAATGGCCTTGATGGTGTCGTACAAAGGATAGTACAAATATTTTTGCTGCATGGCCGGTGAGTTGTAAACATACTCCAGGTCGCGGCCAAAAGGTTCCAGTACCGGGAAGATGATGCGGCTCATCTGCGAGATCACCGTATAGTTTTCAATATAGTCAAACTTGCCATCCGGCTGCGGGTCGTTCTGGTTATTCAGCCGATCCAGTTTTAATAAAGAAATAATGGGTTGTCCTTCGTAAGTAGGATCAACATCGGTAGGCGGCAGGTAACGCTTTTCACCTAAGCTGGGTTCTTCGTATAATACATCCAGCGTAAAATCCTGGCGCTCCAGGTTACCATAACCAACTGAATATACGTTCTTCATCATCAGGTCCCAGATGGGGAGATTAGTACGCTGTGATGTGGCTTTCAGCATTTTTAAGAACAGTACTTTCTGTGAAGTAGCGGTTGAATCCGGTGGTACATCCTGCGAAAACTCACCCACCTGCAGGGTTTGACCGTTGTAAGAGTATTGGAAAGCTACACCTAATACTTCATCGGGCTGTAAAGGCTGGTTCAGCGATAAAAAACCTATCTGCGGGTTAAAGTAATAGTCAGTAGGTTGCAGTTTACGGGCAAAGGTTTTTTCAAACTCCTGTACGGCTGTCATACCCAGGCCCGATAAATAGTTCTGTACATTGGAGGAACTCCTGTTAGCGGGGTTCGCGGTAATGGTACTGTATAATGAATTGGCCTTGTTATAGGGTCTTACATCGGCACTGCCACCCCAGGTTGGATTAAACGGTGCATTTTCACCCAGGTCCATTAAAGCCACCACATCGCGGGTATCGGTAGTAACACCGGTGCGGTTGGTTACCCAAACTTCCATCCGTAAAATAATGGCCGGCGATTTTACAATGGGCAGTTCGCTCATGGCATTATTAAAGTTATTACGGAAGTACTGCGAGAGTAAGAAGTGCCTGTTTTCCTCATATTCATCAGCACGCAGGGAAAAGTCCATAGAAGCCGCCCCGCCCTGCAGTTGCATGGACTGGCGCTGGGCACGCTGGTTGGCTAATACCCCTGTAACAAATAATTTACCAAACTGTAACTGGGTACGTACACCAAACAGCGAATTAACACTGGGTATCAGGGTACCTTTTGAGTTAAACGCTACATTACCTAACTGGAATTGTTTAACGATCTCATCGTCCTTACCCAGGTAGTTCAGGTTCAGCTGGTTTTCAAACTCAAAATTGGCAGCGGTATTATAGTTAATGGGTAAACGCAGTTTATCACCGATATTGGCATCTACCTGGAAACGGGCATCCATATCAAAATCGAGACCGCCATTACGCCTTGCCCTTTCCGGCAAAGTGGGGTTATTGATCTTCTGGCCCTGGTAACCTACCAGCATGTCCACATAACCCGAGGGTTTAATATCAATACGGCCGGTACCGATCAAACGGTTGAACCATTCGTTCCGGATATTGAAACGGGGTTTATAGCCCCTGCGGTTCATATTGGTGAGTAATTGTGATCTTTTACGGAAGTATTCCCTTTCATCCTCCTCGCCCTGCATACGCAGGAATTCATCCATGCTAAAGGTCATGGGTGAGCGGTAATACCTGTCACCTATTTTTTCAATGATATAGTATTCTTTGGTTACAGGGTCATACTCAATGGTACGTTTTACAAAAGCGGTATCTTTTAAATCAAAGCTGTTGCGGTAGCGGTTGTTATAGGGGTCGCCATAGCGGTCGCGTAAAGGGTAAGGTAAGCTGTCGTTTCCTTTGGGTACGGTATCAGTAATATTTTTATCGGGCAAAAAGCCTGCATACGCAAACTGGCAGGTTAACAATATAAAAATTGTAACCACTGTACGAATTATAGGAGCAGTGTTCAAATTCTGGTTGTTGTCTCTCACAATCTAATTAGTTTCCGGAAAAAAAATCTTCTGGGAGGCAATGCTTTAAAATCAGTTTTCACAATTATGGGCGGCTCTACCTTTTCTCAAAAATATATGCTTCATTTACACCTGCTGCAAACACAAAAGTTTAAACCAGATAAGTGCCGGTATGATGACCGGTGTTACTGCAGCCAAACGGAGCGTCCCCGAGTTCCGCACTGCTCGTCGGGGCAGGGCGCAAATGGAACGACCGATCAGGGTACTGCAGCCGGTAATCAAAAGGCCACTTTTAAAACATTGGTCTCAGAGGATACGTAAAACAGCTTTTATCAGGTCTTCCAGGGGTAAATCCGGTGTTTTTGCCTGCACCTTCTGGAGGGCCTGCTCGGCAGCCGGACGGCCTATACCCAAAGTAACCAAAGCATTTAACGCATCCTGGCGCAAAGTATTGTTTTTCACAGGTAAAATATTTGTTTCCACAGGATGCTTTGCCAGCTTGTCTTTGAGCTCCAAAACCACCCTTTCGGCCGTTTTTTTACCTATGCCTTTTACACTTTCAAGGGTTTTACTATCGCCCGACACAATGGCAGTAATTACCTCGGCCGGTTTCATGTATGACAACATTACGCGGGCAGTAGAGGCCCCGATACCCGAAACACTTACCAGGTGCTGGAACATATCTTTTTCGGCCTGGTCAAAAAAACCGAATAAAATATGGGCATCCTCCCTGATGAGCAGGTGGGTGAGTAACTGACCCGAAGACAGGTCCTGTATCTGTGAGTAAGTGTTTAAACTTATTTGCAGCTCATAACCCACACCGCCCACATCCATAATGACCATGGCGGGGGTTTTAACGGCAAATTGTCCTTTTAAAAACGCTATCATGGCTGCGAAATTAAGGTATAAACCGGCTTGGGACTTAAACTGTTCGGCAGATTAGTGATTTGAGGTGGTGAACGGTGATTTTGGGTAATATTTTGCCCGCAAATCCACGCAGATAAAAATGTACCGCTGATTTGCGCAGACAGAACTTTAATCAGCGAAAATCTGCGGAAGAAATCAGCGTGGATCTGCGGGTAAAAATATATACACTACTGTTACTTATTTAAACATTCACATTTTTTTTAATATCAAACTACTATCTTTAGCGAAGCATTGTAGTTAAACAGCCACCCTTTCCCGTTAAAAAGAAAGGTTCACCAAACCAATTATTATGTTATCATCCGCCATTTCGCCAAGACAACGCACCAGCAGGATATTATTTTTGCTTATCACCGGCGCAGCGCTTTTTGCATTCCTCTGCAAATCTGTTGATGTATATAGTTTTGCTCCCATGGGTGCTATCTTTGAACTGTTATGGCTGCCCACCCTGGCTGCTTTATTCATTGTACCATTTATTGCTTTAAAGTTCTGGTTCGATGAAAGGTTTAAACTGCTTTCCTTTAACCTCTACACCATCCTTATCGCCGCTGCTACCATACTATTTATCGTTTTAAAATAAACTCCGGCAAAAGTTTTCCTGTTTGTGCAATATTGTTGTAAACGGCATCGGTAAAATAAAATGAAAGTTTTATTAACCGTTATACTTTTTGCTGCATGGCCATTTACTGTCAGCGCCCAGTACCTGGACCGGCAGCAACTGGATGCCCATATTAAAAAAGCGGATACTGCCGGGTTGCAGCAACACGATAACCTTACGTATGTTATCAACGGCATCCCATTTAGCCGGGCCGACAGCCTGCGCCTTGACTCGACACTCCTGTCCTATCCTATTACTCAACTGATCGATCTAGATTTTTTATACTACCGCAACGCCCGTTTTATACATGGCAGTAATAACCCTGGTCTTATCATTCGTTTTGCATACCAACAATCCTTAAAAGAAAAACGCCTGGCATGGAAAAAAGTAAAACCGGCTTTCCGGGATGAGTATGTTTCCTTCTCCCCACATATTTTTACCCATGCCAAAGACCCAGTATTGTATATCAACAATATAAAAATTCATCATGCCGAAGCAAAACAACAATTAAAGGCATTATCGCCCCATAGCATTTATTACATTGAGTTTAACGATCAACCGCAACCGGCAACCATCTATGGCCAGCTTGCAAAAAACGGACTGGTAAGGATCTGGACCATTAAAAACTAACCGTAGTCCGGCGCCTGTAACCTTCTTCAGCAGCAGGTAGTCAAACAACTATCAACAAGCTTTTTTATATGAACCTTATCACTAAACGCCCTTCCGGTAGCTCTTTTGTGTTATGTTTACTCATTACGGGTATTGTTGTCCTGTACGGACAAGCCGAGCTTAGTTTTATGAAAAGAGTGAATGATCAAAAAGAGTCCGGGAACCGGCAGGATAATCTTATCCAACAGTTAACGGATTCTCTTTATAAAGAGGAGTCCGCTCATTACCGTTACCGGTAATATAGGGTATAAAAGAAAAGAAATAAGGCCGGTAGATACATGCATGGTGAACGCTGGCAAATAGCTGTAAAACATTAACCAAGACCCACACTCTTTAAAAAACTTTCCCTGTAAGCATTACCAATGGGCAAGGCCACCTGGTTGATCACAACATGACCTTTTTCAATAAAATCAATTTTACTTTTATTGATGAGGTAGGATTTATGGATCCTGATAAACTGCTCAGCCGGTAAAATGGTTTCCAGGTTACGCATACTGTCCAGCGTTAACAACTTACCGCCGGTTGTGTGAAACCCAATATAATCCCGCAGCGCTTCCAGGTAATAAATATCGGAGAAATTAACCCTTTTATTACGGTAGGTTGTTTTCACAAAAATATGATCGGCGGGTACCACGGCATTCACCGCCTGTGCACCACCCATGCGGCTTTTAATTTTGTCCACCGCTATTAAAAAACGTTCGTAGCTAACAGGCTTTAACAGGAAATCGGCAATATCCAGCTCAAAACCATCCACCGCATAATTGGCATAAGCGGTGGTAAAAATCACTTTCACTTTCCTGCCTATCAGCCTGGTGATCTCAATACCTGTCAGTTCGGGCATTTGTATATCCACAAATAATAAGTCCAGTGCATCCTGGGCCACCAGCTGCAGCACTTCCCCCGCCCTGGTAGTACCTGCTACCAGTTGTAAACCCGGTGTTTGCCGGATATAATTGCTGATCAGCTCAACCGATAAAAACTCATCGTCAATTACCGCACAACGTATCAGGGATGCATCAGTCATGTACGAGTTTTAATTTTACGGTAAAATAAATAGGGCCATTTATAATTTCCAGCACATGTTTACCCGGAAACAACAATTCCAGCCGGCGTTGAACATTCTTCAACCCAATACCACCGGTCGTATCTTTTTTATTATTCGCAATTTTATTATGGCAATAAAAAACAGTCTGTTTATCTCCGTTGGTAATGGCCAGTTCCAGCTTATCACCCGGGCCTGACAGTTCACCGTGTTTAAAAGCATTCTCTACAAAAGGTATCAGCAACAAGGGTGGCAGGTAAGTATCTTCCATATCCCCTTTTTTTGTAAACGTTACGGTGGGCGGCTCGGCATTTTTTAATTGCTGCAGGCTTATATATTTTTCTATATAGGTTACTTCCATCGCTAAAGCAACATCTTTGGTTGAATCATACAACATATACCGCATGATATCTGAAAAGCCGGTGATCGTTTCCAATGCTTTTGGCGACTGCAGGTATACCAGCGAATAAATATTGTTCAGGGTGTTGAACAGGAAATGCGGGTTGATCTGCGATCGCAGGAAAGATAATTCCGACTGGCGGCTTTGCAGCTCCAGCTCTTTCTGCTGCAACTCCTGGAAATAGGCATAACGGATAAAATAAAAACCAATACCATATACCGTATATACTATCATATACAATACATACTGGTTAAAAAAGGTGCGCAGCCTCACCGTATTACGCACCACACCTTCCTCCGCCTGTGCAGCCATTATACCGGCTATTCCATACCGCATCATAAATACCAGGCTTACACCCGCCAGTATGCCGGTTATACAGGCCAGCCACTTTTTAGCAGGGTAAAAACGTAACAATACCATATAAGGTACCGCTGCTGTCAAAAAAGAAAAACACAGGTCCGGGAAGGTAATATTTTTAAATACACGCAGGGTCAGGCCATCCCTTACCAATACCGGGAAACCAAAAGCTATATGTAACAGCAGGTAGTAAACAATAAAACAAAGAGTAAAAAGCAGTAACCTGTTACGCATACGCAAAACTACAATTCCGGCGCAGAATATACAGAGCCGGATTTTTGTTTGCAGACAGATTTTACGCGTTTGCAGAAACAAATTGTAAAAAAATCACTGGCCGGGCAATTTTACAGCCATCAACCACAACACAATCGATATGAAACATTTACTACAAAAAGCAGGCTGGGTACTGTTCATCATAAATATGACTGTACTATGCCGGTTCATCTTATTTAAAAATGAGCCGGGCACTTTCCGGGTGCAGCACCAGGCCAACAACAAAAGGCAAATGGGTATGAACACCACACCCTTTGCTTCGGTAAAAAAAATATACTACAGCAATAAAAGTGCAACCTATAAATTTAAAAACATTGCCGGCAATGTACTGGGCTTTATGCCACTCGGCTTTTTACTCCCCTTTCTTGTCTTCCGCCGCTGGGGTATCATCCTGTCCATATTTGCAGCAACCTTTTTAAGTATGGGTTTCGAATACATACAGCTATATACCGGCTGCGGCGTTTTTGATGTGGATGATATTATATTAAACGCCCTGGGCGGCATCATCGGCGCCCTGTTCTACGGTATATGCCAGCTCGCCCGCTACCTGTTATCCAAAAAACGGGAAATAAACCCGGTACAGTTTACGCAACTGGCAACCCATCAATAGTACAAACGGGGGCTGTCAGCTGCAGTAACCATGCTCAGCTTCGTCCCCGCTTTCCATTCCAAGTCCTCGCCCCTCCTGCGTCGGGCCTGCGGGCTTTCCATTGCAATCGGGCAGCCCTTCGGCAGTAAAACAAGTATAAACAAAATTTGGTTTATATTATAAACCAGTTTACATTTGTTCTGCATTAATACCAACAATGAGAATTCTATCAACCTTATTCAGCCTCCTGCTACTTTCTGGCGCTTCCTATGCCCAGGTTAAAATAACGGGCGATGTTACTGCCAAGGGTAAACCAGTTATAGGGGCCAGCCTTACTTTAAAAGATACATACGATGGCGGCATTACCGACTCATCCGGAAAATTCAGCTTCAGTACTACCGAAAAAGGAAATTTTGTGCTGGAAGTAAGAAGTGTCGGGTATAAAACCATCGAACAGCCTATTACCCTGGCTGCGGAAAATATCAGCATCAACTTTTCCCTGAAGGAGGAAATAACGGAACTATCCGCCGTAACCATTACTGCCGGCTCATTTGAAGCCAGCGACCGGAAAAGGGCGGCCACCGTACTCACCAATTTAGATGTGCTAACCGTAGGCGGCGCCAATGCCGATATTACCGCTGCGGCCAAAACCTTACCCGGCGCCCAGCAGGTAGGCGAACAGGAAGGCCTGTTTGTGCGTGGCGGTGCCGGTTACGAAACCAAACAATTTATCGATGGCATGCTGGTGAACAATCCCTTTGGTACCAGCGTACCCGATATTGCATCAAGAGGAAGATTTGCACCCAATTTATTTAAAGGCACCGTATTCAGCACCGGCGGTTATTCTGCTTTATATGGCCAGGCTTTATCCTCTGCGCTTATACTGGAGAGTGTGGACCTGCCCGCCCGCTCAGAAGCCAGCGCCGCCCTATCCACCGTTTTTGTGGGTGGTGGTTTTCAGCAGGTGGATAAAGCAAAAAAATCATCCTTCGGTGTCAATGCCGGTTATACCGATCTCTCGGCCTACTTTGCCATCGTAAAACAAAAACCCGATTATTTTAAAAAGCCCCGCTTTTATAATGGCGATGCCAACGCCCGTTTTAAAACAAAAAAAGGCATGGTAAAATACTATACCACTTTCTCGGCCGGTAAAATGGGATTAAGACGCCCTAATATTGATGACCCCACCATCAAAAATGCTTTTGATGTAGACAATACCAACTGGTACAATAACCTTAGCTGGCGTGAAACACTCAATAACGGCTGGAAAATGCAACTGGGCACCAGCTTCAGTACCAACAGGGATCTGATTAACCTGCAAGTGGTAGATGCTAACAATAAACCTACCACTACCGGCCACAACTATATTGATACCACCAATTTTGCCCTCAACCGGCTGGAACAATTATCACAGGTAAAAGCGGTATTTGAAAAAAGATTGAGCGGTATTAACATGTTACGCTTTGGTGCCGAACACTGGTATAACTATACACATGTTAAATACAATACTATCGACCGCCTGTTAAAAGATAACCTGAGCAGTGTGTTTGCCGAAACCGATATTCATGCTACCAACGACCTGGCCCTTAAGCTGGGCGCAAGGTTTGAATACTCCTCTATCATACAAAAAGCCAATATCGCACCCCGGGTATCTATGGCATATAAAACCGGTAAAGAATCGCAGATGAGCTTTGCCTATGGCATCTTTTATCAAAAGCCTGAAAATGATATACTGCAATGGACCCGCGATATTAATTATACCCGAGCTACCCACTATATCCTTAACTGGCAGCGCATGACAGCCCTGCAGATTTTCCGGGTAGAAGCCTTTTACAAAAAATATGATGCACTGGTAAAAACCTTCCCCGTAATTAATACTGACGGCAGAGGATATGCCCAGGGCTTTGAAGTATTCTGGCGCGATAAAAAAACCATTAAGGAACTGGATTACTGGATCAGTTACTCTTACCTTGATACCAAAAGAAATTTTCTATATTACCCGCAAAAATTACAACCCAATTTCGCGGCTGATCATACGGCCAGCCTGGTAACTAAAAAATTTGTGATGAAGTGGAAAACAGGTTTCAACTTTACCTACACTTTTGCCACGGGCAGGCCCTATTACTTTATGCAGAACAACGGCAACCAATTTGAAATAAAAGATAGTGGTAAGACCATTCCCTACAACAACCTTGGCTTTAGTATGAACTATGTACCCCAGGCAGGCAACCCCAAAGCCAAAACCTTTGTGGTACTGGTAGCCAGCATTACCAATGTGCTTAACTCACGCCAGGTATTTGGCTATAACTATAATCATGATGGCAGTTATAAACAGGCTATCAACCCGCCGGCTCAGCGTTTCTTTTTCATCGGCTGTTTCTTAAGCTGGGGTGTTAACCGTACACAGGATGCCATCAATAACAACTTATAAAATATTATCAACCATAAAACAACAATCATGAAAACGCTTACAAAAATTTTTACCCTTATTTGCTTATCAGCCGCTATTACAGCCGGTGCCCAGAGTGAAAAGTATGTACAAAATATGACTGCAGCTATCCAAAGTCTTAACCAGGGTAAAACGGCAGAAGAAATGACCGCCGTGGCAGCAAAATTTGAACGTATCGGTGATGCTGAAAAAACAGAATGGCTTCCTTATTACTATGCGGGGCTGGCAAAAGCAAGAATGAGCCTTTATGGCCTGGGAGATAAAGACAAACTGGCCGATGAAGCGGGTGTACTGATCTCAAAAGCCGAGGCATTGAGTAAGGACAACAGTGAAATATTATGTGTAAAAAGCCTGATCGCCAGTGCCAAACTGCTGGTTGACCCTATGAGCCGCTGGCAGGAATATGGTGAGATATCTGCCAATCATTTAGCTGCCGCTAAAAAAGCCGATCCCACTAACCCCCGTCCGTATATGCTGGAGGCAAACAGTTTAAAAAACACACCCGAACAATTTGGTGGTGGCTGCAGTGCTGCCAAACCACTTGCCGAAAAAGCAATAACACTATACGAAACATTTAAACCCGCCAGCACCATTGCTCCGGATTGGGGTAAAGAAAGTGCGGCCCAGGTAGTTAAAGGCTGTCAATAAAAACAATCCCTATGCAAGATAACAGCAGCTTTTCGCCTCAGGAAAGTATCCGGTTAATTGAAAGCATGATCAAAGAAGCCCGGAATAAATACAGTGAAAACGGCCACCTGTATTTATTCTGGGGCTGGGTCATTCTTTTGTGTAGCCTGGGAAATTTTATACTGGCCTACTTTCAGTTGTATGATAAACCATATATTGTGTGGTGGCTAACAGCTGCAGCCGGTATTTACCAGGCAGTGTATGTTACAAAACATAAAATGAACCGGGCTGCCAGGTCCTATACCGATATTTTATATGGTTATATATGGCTCACCTTTGGTATTTTATTATTACTGGCCATCACCATGACCGCTTTTAAAGGCAACTGGGATTTTCTTTATCCCCAGTTACTGGCCTTATACGGCATGCCCGTTTTTTTAAGCGGTATTATACTAAAATTTAATCCCTTAAAAGCAGGTGCTATTGCCTGCTGGATGCTGGCAATCACGGCCAGCATCATTCATGTAGAATATCATTTATTATTGCTGGTATTGGCCATTATTATTGCATGGTTAATTCCCGGGTATATGTTACAGGCAAAATATAAAAAAGAAAACAAATGAAACCAGAGCAAGGAATGACAGAACAGGAAAGCTTTTCCATCATTCAAAAAATGATCAGTGCTGCCAAACAGGAGCAGAAGGATAATGGTATGGGCTGGATCATATGGGGCTGGATGCTTTTTACGGTAAGTATTCTCACCCTGTTTAACCTGGAGTATAAATGGTTCGAGACATTTGTTTTCTGGAATATATTTGGCATATGCTCCATACTGCTGCTGGTAGGCAGCGTCATCAGGAAATATTATGGCAAAAAAAAGAACGAGGTTCAAACTTATTATAACGATCTTTTTAAACTGTTAAATATTGGCTTTTTTATATGTCTATCCTTTATTATCATTGCCATCAATAAAGGTATAGGCATTATATATGGTTATGCCTTACTGGTAAACTTATATGCTTTCTGGATGTTAATTTATGGAGCCGCAGGTAATTTTAAACCATCGATCATTGCAGCATTTTTAACCTGGATACTGGCTTTTGCCAATTTATTTGTCCACAGTTTTGATATGGTGATGTATATACAGGCAGCGGCCGCATTGATAGGCTATATTATTCCCGGCCATTTAGCAAACAGAGCATACAAACAGCAGCAATAGTGTTTAAAGATCTTGACCCCATATTACATTCCCAGCTTCGCCTTGCCGTGATGAGCCTGCTGATAGGTTTAAAGGAGGCGGAGTTTACCTATATCAAAGAAAAAACAAATGCTACTGCGGGCAACCTGAGCGTACAGATACAAAAATTAAAAGATGCCGGTTATATTACTGTAGAAAAACAGTTCAAAGACAATTACCCCCTCACCACCTGCAAAATCACACCCGAAGGCATCAAGGCTTTTGAAACCTATGTGAAGGCCTTGCAGCAGTACCTGCATGTAAAGTAAGTAAGCGGGATCTTAATAATATCAGGCTTAACGGTTTTGAAACCACAGCGGTACAGGAGTTAAATCACAGAGTGAAGCCTTACATCACTTTAGGTTACACCTTAAGGCAAAAGGCTACAGTGCTTTTTTTACATTGAAAGAACACGTCATAATATCGCAGTATTTATTGCCGCACGGTATTCACTATTATACTATCCGGGTGACAACCCAATACTTCGATGTTAGTACTACCAGGCATTACCGGGCTTACATAAGGAATACCCAGGTTTAGTCCGCGTAAGATCAGCACACAAGCTACCAGGCCGGCAAAATAAGGCACCATTCGCCTGATCCTGGAACGGAAGGCAACCGATATAAAAGTACCGGCCACCATCAACACCACCATTAAAGGAATAGTACCCAACCCAAAGCCCAGCATCACCATACCGCCGTTTACAGCAGTACCTGTTGCAATAGCCGAAGCAATGGCCAGGTACACCAGCCCGCAAGGCAATAAACCATTTATTACACCGGTTAAAAAAAATATACCAATGCGTTGTGGTTTTCTTAAAAGAACGAACAAAACATTTTTTATCCACCGGTGAAAAGCCGCAATAACAGGAATATTCGTACGCAGTTTATGGCCAAATATCAGTACAATTAACAACAACAAACCCGTAGCAACAGATAATGCCTGCTGGTAACCTACCAGGGCAAAGGACTTACCAATAATACCAAACAATATACCCAGGCAAAAATAAGTGGCCACACGTCCCAGGTTATAGGCCATAATAGCCGCCACCTGTTTCCAGGCCTGCTCTTCTTTGTTTACAGGAAGCGAGAGGGCCAGGGGGCCGCACATACCTATACAGTGAAAACTGCCGATAATGCCAATGGTCAATCCTGTTAAAAAAAATGCCTGCATAAAAATATTTTAGCGGTCAGCCCTTTAGCGGAAGAAAATAGTACGCTCATCATAATAAGCGCTGTCATTGTTCACCCATTTTGCCCGCAATTTGTAATACCCTTTTTCAAAAGCTGTCCTGGGCAGGTATTGCATACCCTGCAGGTTCACCCGAACCGGGAAACTGGTATCTTTTGACTTATCGGCATTACGTAAAAACTCCAGTGAGCCTTCAGTAATATTGCCGGTTGCTGTAACCGGGATATATACCAGTACAAGTCCCCCGGAATCTTTTACGGTAACCGAATCTCCCACTGCCAGCAGGTTTTGCCGCGCATCAATCACCCCCTGGTATTTCAGTTCCTTTTCATAATAGTTCGCATCTACCATATCAATGGTTTGTTTAGAGGCAAGAAAAACCATTGCCCCAATACCAATAACAAATAAACTTAACACCAATATGATCCTGTATTTCCAGCTCATGATAACCGATTTTTAGAAGATGATCAGATAAACGGTCCTAAAAATTTAGATTTAACCGTTTGTATTTTTTTGCCGTTGCTATACACCCCTACATGAATAACGGTACTTCTTTCTTTAATAGCGCTGCGTGGTATATCTATGAAAAAAGAAGCATCACTCATGGATTCAGCTTCCAATACCATGTTATGTGCCTTGATCATCCGTACCTGCCCCGGTATACCCTCCAGTTTTAACAGGAAGGGTATGCTGTCACGGGTTTTGTTAATGAACTTGGCTTCAAATAAATTACTTAAACTATCAGCTCCTATCTCCTGGTATAATTGTCCTTTCACCCTTGACATAGAAATATCAATACTTTCCCGGGTAACTATGAGAAAACTCATCAATACCGTTAACACAGCCAGGATAGCCGTATAAGCTTTCATCCTGCTATTGAAACTGAATTTTCTTTTCTCGGCAATTTCATTTTCCGATGCCAGCCTGATCAGGTTCAAGGGTCTTTTTATCTTCTCCATCACACCGTTACAGGCATCAATGCAGGCGGTACAACCCACACATTCCATCTGTACACCATTCCGTATATCAATACCGGTAGGGCAAACCTGTACACATAATTTACAGTCAATACAATCACCCAGCTGCTGCTCTTTATTCTTCACCATTTTACCTCTTGGCTCACCGCGACCATAATCGTAGGAAACCTGCATGGTATCTTTATCAAACAACACCCCCTGTAAACGGCCATAAGGGCAAATAGTGGTACACACAATATCTCTTACAAAAGCAAATACCAGGTAAAACAGTCCGGTAAAAAATAACAGGCCAAAGAACATGGGCAGGTGATCGGCCAGCGGTTCACGGATAATTTTAACCACTTCGTCCACACCCACGATATACGATAAAAAAGTGTGTGATATCAGGAAGGATATCAAAAAGTAGATCGTATGTTTTAGTGTCTTTTTTAAGATCTTATCTGTATTCCAGGGACCATTATTGAGCTTTTTCTGTCTAGCCGGGTTGCCTTCAATAGCCCATTCAACAGGGCGGAATAAAAATTCCAGGAACACGGTTTGCGGGCATACCCAGCCACAAAAAACACGGCCATAGATCACCGTAAACAGGGCAATAAAAATGATCAGTGCCACCATGCCCACGGCAAAAATAAAAAAGTCGTTAGGCCAGAATATTTTACTGAATAATATAAACCTGCCTTCGGTGAAGTTGAACATCACCAAAGGCATTTTGTTTACTTTAATCAGCGGCAGTGCAAAAAACAACAGAAAGTAAAACCAGGAAAGGTATTGGCGGTATTGATACAACCGGCCTTTGGGTTTTAGAGCATATACCCAGTTACGTTTCCCTTTTTCCGAAGTATTACTATGCCGGTCCCTGAAGCTGTCACCCACTTTATCCGGACCAACAGTATCCTGTATTACCAATTCGCTCATGATCTTTTATTTTTTCAACACGGCCACTGCAGGTTGGGCAGCAGTACTATCTGCCGGTGCTGCAGCAGGCGCTTCCTCTTTATATAATTCGCCTTGTGGCTCTTTTGCACCTGCGGGTTTTGTACCACCTAAACTTTTAATATAACTACTGATCTGTGCTATTTCAGTGGCCGAGAATACCCCTTTCCAGCTCATCATTCCTTTTTCAACAGCACCGAATTTGATCACTTTAAAAACATCGTTGATACGGCCACCGTGCAGCCAGTATTCATCGGTAAGATTGGGGCCTACTTTACCCTGGCCTTCATGACCATGACAAACCGCACAGTTATTAGCGTATAATACTTTTCCGGTTTCAATATCAGCGCCCGATAACATAACCACGGTATTTTCATCCACCAGGTCTTTCTGGTTCTTCATGTGCTCTGCGATCCTGATCTTGGCCTGCGCCACTTCTATTTCATATTCCTGTATCTGGTTAGGAGCCGATTCTGCCACATGGTAACGCCACAGATAGCCGATACCAAAAACAATAGAGGCAAGAAAAGCGATGGTAAACCAGGGTGGTGTTACATTATCCAGTTCGCGGATACCATCATAACTATGGCCCACATCCAGCGAAGCTTCCTCTTCTATAGGTTTAAGTTTATTGGCCCTTACCCATATTTTCTTAAAATCAATATTGAATAATCCTTTTTTACCCTTACTGCGGCGCAACTCATCAATACCGGTAAAAAAACTGATCCATTTTACAAAAAACAGGATAGTGAGCACTTCCAGCGCAATAATGAATAACATGATATTCCTCATAATGGTACTTTCGCTCAGGTCTATCTTAGCCGACATCACTACTTTCGTTTCCTCCTGGGCCATTCCCTGTAAAGAGAGCATGCACAGTACCAGTATCATTAATAAAGTCCTGGCCCCGGTATTCTCCTTTTCTTTTTCAGCCGCTTTCCTTTTCCGGTAAATATCCATGGACGAACGCACCGTAAAACCCAATACTGCGATCAGGATAAACAACAGGAAAATAACAAATACCAGCACCGTGTTTACATTCAATTGAAAGCCGGTATCAGGCTGTGCTGTACCGTCAGCAAAGGCATTACCTGCAGCCAGTAACAACAGTAAAACAACAGCAGCCGGTTTAAGAAAAAAGGAAGCAAATTTTTTCATCTTTTTATTGCTTTTATAATTTGATGGTGTGGCAAAGGGTTCATCACCCCTTGCCTGTCAGTTAGTGATAGTTGATCAGTCTAAAGGCAGGTTTTCCATTTCTTTAATCGTCCTGTCACTGGCTTTAAAGGCATAGATCACTACCAGTATAAACACGGTAGTAAACAACAGCAGCGATATCATGGGATAAACACTTACACCGGTTATTCTTTCTAGGTAATTAATGAACTTCATTACTAATATTTTTACGCTAAGAGTTATTTTTTTTCTGCTTTAATGTCTTTACCCATTCTTTGCAGGTAGGCAATCAGGGCAATGATCTCCTTATCACTGCTGATCTCAATTTTTTCCTTTTTCAGGTTTGCTACAATACCTTCAGCCTGGGCTTTCAGGTCATCATTCGCTCTTGCTTCGTACCCTTCTTCGTAAGGAACACCCAGCTTACGCATGGCATGTATTTTAGAATTGGTAGTGCTTATATCCAGTGTTTTCCTGAACAACCACGGGTATGGTGGCATTACCGATCCTTCAGCCATGGAAGTAGGATCCAGCATGTGATTAAAATGCCAGCTATCGGGGTACTTGCCACCAATACGGGCCAGGTCGGGGCCGGTACGTTTACTTCCCCATTGGAACGGGTGATCATATACAAACTCACCGGCTTTGGAGTATTCACCATAACGTTCTACTTCGTAACGGAAAGGCCTGATCATTTGCGAGTGGCAGTTATAACAACCTTCTTTGATGTAAATATCACGTCCCTGTAATTCCAGCGGTGTATAGGGTTTTACACTCGCAATGGTGGGTACATTTTCCTTTACCAGGAAAGTGGGGATCATTTCTACCAGTCCGCCTATCGCTACTACAACCAGGCTAAGGCTTAATAACAATAATGGTTTTCTTTCGATGAAGGAGTGCCAGAAAGCTTTTTTAGGCGCTACATAATTTTTAGCCAGGGCCGGTGCTTCGGCTTCATTGGAAGCCACAAAGCTTCCCTGTCTGGCAGTTTTGTATAAGTTATAGATCATGATGATCACGCCCACAAAGAACAGGGTACCACCTATACCACGGAGCACATAGAACGGAACAATTTCCTGTACCACGTTCATGAACTGGTATTGCAGTTGTCCTTCGGGAGTAAAGGAACTCATCATAAAATAAGAACGGAAAGCCGACCAGTACATAGGTACCGCATATAACACAATACCTAAAGTGCCAATAAGGAAATGAGTACCGGCCAGTTTAGTAGAATACAATTTGGTACCATAGAACCGCGGGAATAACCAGTATAACATACCAAAGGTTAAAAAGCCGTTCCAACCCAACGCTCCTACGTGTACGTGGGCAACGGTCCAGTCGCTATAATGCGAAATAGCATTTACATTTTTCAGGGAAAGCATGGGCCCCTCAAAAGTGGCCATACCATAACAGATAACGGCTACTACAAAAAATTTCAGTACAGGATCTTCACGCACTTTATCCCAGGCTCCACGCAGGGTAAATAATCCATTCATCATACCACCCCAGCTGGGCAGTAACAACATTACCGATAAGGCCACGCCTAAAGACTGTGCCCATTCCGGTAAGGCAGTATACAATAAGTGGTGAGGACCAGCCCAGATATAAATAAATATTAAACTCCAGAAGTGCACAATACTTAAACGGTACGAGTAAATAGGCCGGTTGGCCGCCTTAGGCAGGAAATAATACATTAAACCCAGGTAGGGAGTGGTTAAAAAGAAAGCCACCGCATTATGCCCGTACCACCATTGTACCAGCGCATCCTGCACCCCTGCATACCAGGAGTAACTTTTCATAAATGATATGGGTAATGCAAAGGAATTAACGATATGCAGCATGGCAACCGTAACCCAGGAGCCGATAAAGAACCAGATGGCCACATATAAATGCCTTTCACGCCTGGTAAGTATGGTACCGAACATGTTCACACCAAACGCTACCCATATTAAAGTAATGGCAATATCAATAGGCCATTCCAGCTCGGCATATTCTTTCCCACTGGTAAAGCCTGCCAGTAAGGTAACAGCCGCCGATACAATGATCAGTTGCCAGCCCCAGAAATGTATCTTGCCCAGCAAGGGACTCCACATCGGGGTTTTTAATAAGCGTGGTAAGGAATAGTAAACGGCGGTGAAAATACCATTACCCACAAAGGCAAAGATCACGGCATTGGTATGCAGTGGTCTTGTTCTTCCGAATGTGGTAAACTCCGAACTGAAATTCAATGCCGGGAAGGCCAGCTGAAAGGCCGCCAGTACCCCTACTAACATACCTACTGCCCCCCAGACAATGGTGGCAATAGCAAACAATTTAGGCAACTTGTTGTCGTAAGAAAACTTCTGTAATTCCATACCTTACTTTATTTTTTACTGGTTTTGGTGCTTGTTTCGTTCTCAAATAATATCCTGTTGGCGGGGGAGTAATCATCTTCATACTGTCCGTCTTTTACACTCCAGATAAGCCCGCCCAGGAAGAAGATGGCGATCAAAAGGCTTACTAATGCAGTAATAATTATTATGCTCATAACGGGGACAAAATTTGTTGAAGTTTTGTTAAGGAAGATTACCCTGCGTCATACCTCAGTATGATTTTTGTCATGGCATTGTAAAGCGGAATTTCCGGGCCTTCCATTCGCTTAAGCCATAGGTAACCAGGATGATGCTGATAGAGGAGGCTGGCATCAGGATGGCCGCGATCACCGGCGCTAACAGTCCCTGCACGGCAAAGTATAAGCCGATGATATTATAGAGAATAGAAATAATAAAACTAAAAATGATGATCTGTTTACCACTGCGGGCATATTGCATGAACCGGTAAAAATTGGCAAATACCGATGCTTCCATTATACCATCCGAAGCAGGCGTAAAATTGTTCTTCTGTTCGGCTACGGCTATGCCCACATTACTTTGTTTTAAAGCACCGGCATCATTCAACCCATCCCCCACCATTACTACTTTATGTTTCTTTACCTCCTGCAGGTGCCGGATATAAGCCAGTTTATCTTCCGGTGACTGGTTAAACAACAATTCACTATCCTTACCCAATACATTGGTCAATGTAGCGGCTTCCGCATCATTATCACCGCTAAGGACAGAAATATGATATTTCTTTTGCAGTTGCTGCATCAGGGCGGCAAAACCAAAACGGTAAACGCCTTTCACCCTATAGCAGCCCACTATTTCATTTTCAATACGGATATACACATGGGAACCACTACTTTTTTTGTGTTCACCTGCCTTTGCTACAAAACCGGCACTGCCTATCTTAATATAAGTTTCCTGTATCCAGCCTTCAATACCAGCCCCGGCATGATCTTTAAAATCAGTAACCGTATATATATCCGGCATATCCAGGTACTGCAGTACCGACCGGCTTAAGGGGTGATTGGACTGTGCCAACAGTGATGCCACCAGTTTCACCTGTTCATTAGTTAATGCAGTTCCCTCATAACTAACGGCCAGCTTATTCCCCTGCGTCAGCGTACCCGTTTTATCAAATACAATATGATCGGCTTCTGCCATTTGTTGTATCACGTCGGGGTGACGCAGGTACAGCTTGTTCTTACTTAATATACGCAGTACATTACCATTGGTAAAAGTTGATGACAATAATAAGGCGCAGGGGCAGGCAATGATCAATACGGTAGTCAGCACATCCCACATGGTTTGTATTTGTCCCTGCCATAGCCAATAGGTCGCGGCTATACCGCTGATAATGAAAACAATGATGGTGAAGTAATTACTTAAAGCATGTATAAAAAAGGATTCTTTTTTTTCCTTTTTAAACACATCCCTGTTCCACAGGTTGGTAAGATAACTCTGTGAGGCTTTCTTAACCAGGAGCAGCTCCAGTTTCCCGGCACATTGTTTACCCCCGGCATATACTATCTCTCCCACCTCCTTATTGATCAGCACACTTTCACCTGTTACAAAACTATAATCAATAAGGGCTTTACCTTTTGAAATGATGGCGTCTGCCGGGATCAGTTCATTATTATACACTTCGATGATATCGTTCTCCTGCAATTGTTCTACGGGAACAGGTACAAATCCTTCCTGCGTTTTTACATTCACCGCAATGGGAAAGAAAGATTTAAAATCCCGGTCAAACGAAAGCGACTGTTGTGTTTTATCCTGTGCCCAGCGGCCAATCAGCATAAAAAAAACAATACCGCTCATACTATCGAGGTACATATTACCGTGTAACACAAAAAACTCGTACAGGCTCCGGCCAAAAGTAATAGCAATGGCCAGGGCTATGGGGGCATCGATATTCAGGTATCGGTTGCGGATACCCTTCCAGGCGCTTACAAAAAACTCGGAGGCGCAGTAAAACAAAACCGGCAGGGATAAGGCCAGTGCGATATAACGGAAAGCTGTTTCCACATCTGCCTGCATGTTGCTGCCAATAGCAAAATACTCCGGCAGGCTCATCATCATAATATTGGAGAAGCAAAAACCCGCAATCCCTATTTTATACAACCGGGTCTTATTATAATGTTTCACTTTTACACCGCTTATATCCTGTAAACTGATATGCGGCTCGTAGCCCACTGCTGTCAGGGTTTCCACCACTTTACGTAGGCTGGTAGTATTATTGTCAAAAACAATAAAGGTCTCCTTGCTGTTAAAATTTACTCTGGATGAAATGATGCCTGCATTTATGCGGTGGAGGTTTTCCAGCAGCCATAAACAACTGCTGCAATGCATCTGTGGCAGGTAAAAATTAACATGGGTTTGTTTACCATCGGTATATTGTATCAGTTTTTGGATAATGGCTGTATCATCGAGAAAGTTAAACTTATCGGCCCGCACTTTTATTTTCTGTGTCATGCCGGGATGCGCATTCATATCGTAATAGGCACAGAGCTCTCCCTGGTTCAATATTTCATATACCAGTTTACAACCATCGCAGCAAAAGGTTTTGTCCTCCAGCCTGATGGTGGTGGTTACACATTTTTCGCCACAATGATAACAGGTTTCTTTTACGGTATGAATAGCCTCTTTCAAACTGACTGGTATTTTATCGTTCCCTATTAATGATCCCTTGTCAGGCAAAGCTCTTTTATCCGGTTATCGTAAAAGATGATATGGCAATGTGTGAAACATGATTTTGGTCAGGGAAGTGAAAGTTCAAAAGGTTCAAAGGTTCAAAAGGTTCAAGAGGTTCAAGAGATCCGGGATCCTCAAAGAGGCCTTCAGGCGGTGCAAAATGCGGCTGTTCGAAACTTGCAGTTTCGAACTTATATTTTATCGCCTCCGGCGATTAAACATGCCCCTCTTTTACCTGCCAGATTAGATATTAAAAACAATGACCTCATCTCACGCCGGTTTGCCAGGATCTGCGGCTTACCCCTCCGCGAAACCCGGGGAATAAACCACCCAAACTTTAAACAAATTCACCGTCACAGAACAGGCCGGGGCCAAACCGGGCAGGGTCAGTTCAACAAATTAATAATCATCGTTTTACACAAGTTTCAAAGACAGTTAATTATTGTTCATGCAGCTTACCTTATCTTCGTACCCAAATTTTTAAGACTAACAATATTTTGTTGCATGAGCAGTACTATTAAAGCCGCTATTACTGCGGTTGGAGGCTATGTTCCCGAAGATAAGTTAACCAATTTTGACCTTGAAAAACTGGTTGATACCAATGACGAGTGGATCAGGACCCGTACCGGCATTTCTGAACGCCGTATTTTAAAAGGCGAGGGTAAAGGGGTATCTGAAATGATTGTCCCGGCCGTTCAGCAGTTATTGGAGAAACGAGGTATTGACCCGCTGGAGATTGACTGTATGATCGTAGGTACCGTTACCCCGGATATGGTATTTCCTGCTACTGCCAACGTAGTATGTAACAAAATAGGCGCTAAAAATGCCTGGGGCTTTGACCTCTCCGCCGCCTGTTCCGGTTTTTTATACTCTCTTACCATGGGTGCATCCCTGATAGAAAGCGGCCGTTACAAAAAAGTAATAGTTGTAGGTGCTGATAAAATGAGTGCCATTATTGATTATACCGACCGCGCCACCTGTATCATCTTTGGTGATGGCGCTGCCGCTGTATTGCTGGAGCCAAATGAAGAAGGCCTGGGTTTGCAGGACAGTATTTTAAAAAGCGATGGCAGCGGTGCAGAATTCCTGCGCATGAAAGCAGGTGGTTCGGCCTACCCTGCAAGTATTGAAACTGTTACTGCCCGTGAGCACTATGCTTTCCAGGAAGGAAAAACAGTTTTCAAATTTGCGGTAAAAGGTATGGCCGATGTAAGTGCCGAATTATTAGAGCGTAATAACCTGACCGGCGATGATATTAACTGGCTGGTTCCACACCAGGCCAACCTGCGTATTATTGATGCCACTGCCGAACGCATTAATATGCCCAAAGAAAAAGTAATGATCAATATAGAGAAATTCGGCAACACCACTGCTGCCACTATCCCCCTTTGTTTATGGGAATGGGAAAACAAGTTGAAAAAAGGCGATAATATCGTACTGGCAGCTTTCGGTGGCGGCTTTACATGGGGCGCTACCTGGTTAAAGTGGGCTTACGACGGAAAATAATTTTTACAGTATTTAGTATAAAGTATATAGTATGCAGATGCTATATACTTTTTTTATGTCCATACAAGCCAGGCCCAAGAGGTTCAATGGTTCAAAAGTTAAACGTTCAGGTTCGTTTTATTAAAACCGGTTCATACTACATTGGTTAATAGTTAATCGTTATTAGTTAATTATCATTTGTCCATTGTCAATTGAATTGTCCATTGAATGAATTTGTTTTATCTTTCCGGTCATTTTTCACCCTCACAATTTATCATTCTTGAATACCAATATTTTGCCTTTCGAAGGTTTCAGTTCAGCCTGCGTACATGCCGGCCATACACAGGATCCAAACTATGCTCACTTAGTACCTATTTATGCCAGCAGCACTTTTGTTTATGATGATGCGGAACAGGGTATGCGCCGTTTCAGCGGCCAGGAAGAGGGGTATATTTATAGCCGATGGGGCAACCCTACTTTCAGGGAAGCAGAACAAAAAATTGCTGCACTGGAATGTTTTGGTCTGCAGGACAAGAATGGACAAGCCTTACAGGCCGAAGGCATTTTACAGGCTTCGGGTATGGCGGCCATTACTACTTTATTACTGGCAACATTAAAACCGGGTGATAAAATACTGACCCATTTTTCCCTATACGGTGGCACCGAACAGATCATGAAAAATGTTTTACCACCACTGGGTATCAGTGCCATTATAGCCGATCTGCGGGATGCATCCATTGCAGCAGGCATCATTAAAAATGACCCTGCCATTAAAATGATCTATATCGAAACGCCTGCCAACCCTACCATCCAGTGTGTGGATATTGAAGTGCTGGCCAATACCGCAAAAGAGCACGGCCTGATAACCGCCTGCGATAATACATTTGCCACACCTTACCTGCAACAACCTTTTAAATATGGTGTTGACTATATTGTACACTCCACCACTAAATTCTTAAACGGCCATGGTACAGCCATTGGCGGCGTATTGCTGGGAACCGATATAGAAAAAATGACCAAACATGTAAGACTGATCGCTAAAACATTAGGCGGCAACGCCAATCCTTTCGATGCTTTTTTACTGATTAACGGCATGAAGACACTCGAATTAAGAATGGAGCGCCATTGCAGTAATGCAGGCAAGGTAGCCGGGTTTTTACAACAACACCCTGCTGTAGCAAAAGTGAACTATAATGGTTTAACGAGTCACCCCGATCATGCTACTGCCAAAAAACAAATGCGGCACCCCGGCGCCATGTTAAGCTTTGAATTAAAGAACGGCTTACAGGGGGGTATTGATTTTATGAACAAATTACAGATGTGTACACGTACCGTATCACTGGGAACCTGCGATACTTTGTTATCACATCCTGCCTCTATGACCCACTACAGTGTACCACGGGAAGAAAGAATTAAATATGGTATTACCGACGGCCTGATCCGTATGAGTGTGGGTATTGAAAATGTGAACGATATTTTAAAGGACCTGGAACAGGCGCTGCAATAATATTTACCACAAACCTTAACCATCAATTTGCCAGTATGCACAAGCTTATCGTAACAACCATTGGTATCGGACTATTTCACCTGGCGGCCATGGCCCAGAAACCAGCCGATCCCAGGTTAAAAGGCCTTGACCTTTTTGCCGAAAAAATACTGAAGGATTTCCAGGCCCCCGGCGTATCCATTGCCGTTGTGGAGAAGGATAAAGTGGTATACACCGGTGGTTTTGGTTTCAGGGATGTAGAAAAAAAGCTGCCGGTAACAGCTAATACGCTATTTGCCATTGGTTCCTGTACCAAGGCTTTCACCGCTTCTATGTTAGGCATGCTGGTAAAAGAAGGATCGGTTGATCTAGATAAGCCGGTACGTAATTACCTGCCGGAGTTAAAGTTTAAGAACGACTATACTAATAAACATATCACCCTGCGTGATATGATGAGTCATCGTAGCGGCTTACCCCGGCACGATGCGTCCTGGTATGGATCCACCGCTTCCCGTAACGAACTGCTGGCAAGAATAGAGTACCTGGAACCTTCAGTGGAGTTAAGACAGGCCTACCAGTATAATAACTTTATGTTCATGGCCCAGGGTGTGGTATTGGAAAAACTCACCGGTAAAAGCTGGGAGCAGAATATCAAGGACCGCATCTTTACCCCTTTAGGCATGACGGTTTCCACCACTTCCATAGCAGATATGGAAAAATCAGGCGACCGCTCACTGGCCTATTCCTTAGAAAACAAAGTAAATAAGGTTATTCCTTATCGTAATATTGATGCCATTGGGCCTGCCGGCTCTGTTAACAGCAGTGCCAATGATATGGCCAACTGGCTGATCACCTGGATCAACGGTGGTAAATTCAAAGGCAAAGAAATTATTCCGGAGGGTTTTGTGAACCAGGCCATGACAGCACAGGTAGCTACAGGTGGCGGCGTACCCGGCAAAGTCAACCCCGATATACACCTTAACGCCTATGGACTGGGATGGGGAATGTCCAGTTACCGCGGGCATTACCGGGTAGAACATGGCGGTGGCATAGATGGCTTTATTACCAGTACGGGATTTTTCCCTTCTGACAGTATCGGCATTTTTGTCGTGAGCAGCCAGTCCGAAGTCACTACGGCTATCCGCAATTATATTGCTGACAAATTATTAAAACTATCAGATAAAAACTGGGGCAAAGCTGACCTCGAAGCCCGTTTAAAAGCCGACTCCACCAGCAATAGCATTCCTAACACCGACAGCCTCAATAAAAAACCAGGAACCCACCCTTCCCATGCATTGAAAGATTATGCCGGTAAATTTGAAAACAAGGGTTATGGTATTGTCACACTCTTTAACGAGAGGGATACTTTATGGATCGACTATAACGAAGGTGGGAAAAAAACTACCAGTTATGTAGAGCATTACCATTATGATGTGTTCCGGATCATGGATGCCAAAAAACCGGGCGAAGTAGTGAAAGATGCTTTTAAAATACAATTTCACCTGGATGCTATGGGTAATATAGACCACCTCACAGCACCCATGGAACCCAGTGTTGAACCGGTTAAATTTAGCAAACTGCCACCGAGTATCGAGATAAATGAAAATGACCTGCAAAAATATGTAGGTGCCTACGACCTGGAAGGGGCTAATGTTACGGTGTATATACGTAATAACAAAACCCTCATGGTGCTGGTACCGGGGCAGCCCGATTATGAACTGGCGGCTGCCGGCGAACACCTTTTCAACCTGGTTATAGCAAAAGGCTACAGTGTAAAGTTTGATGTGAACGATAAAAATGAAGTAACCGCCTTAAGTTTTATACAACCCAACGGCGTATTTAAAGCCAACAGAAAAAAATGAGTACAGCTATCATCATCAGGAAAGCGGTAAAAGAAGATTGTACTGCTATGTTACAATTGGTTCACGAACTGGCGGAATATGAAAAAGCACCGGAGCAGGTAACCGTTACCCTGGATCATTTTATAGAAAGTGGTTTTGGCCCTAACCCGGTATGGTGGGCTTTTGTTGCCGAAACCGAAGGCCGCATTGTGGGCATGGCCCTTTATTATATCCGTTACAGTACCTGGAAAGGACAGCGTATGTACCTGGAAGATATTATTGTAAATGAAAACATGCGGGGTAAGGGCATTGGTGCTAAACTGATGGATACGTTAATTGCCGAGTGCAGGAAGAAAAAATTCAGCGGCATGATGTGGCAGGTACTGGACTGGAACGAACCTGCGATCAATTTCTATAAAAAGTATAACGCAAACTTTGACGGAGAGTGGATCAACTGCTCGATTAATTTTTAGATTTTAGTATGTAGTATATAGTATACAGACCCAATACAAAAACATTCCAGTCTATATACTCAATACTACATACTATATACTGCCGCTCACTTCTCAAACCATTTCTGCTGGTGTGCCAGGCTGATGGCCTGTGCCTTTGAATTAATATGCAGTTTATCGTATATATTGGCAATATGCTTGCGTACCGTTAATACACTCAGGTCTACTACTGAAGCAATATGTTTGGCATCCCAGCCATTCACCATATGTTGCAGTATTTCTTTTTCTCTTTGGGTAATAACCTGAGGTAAGGCGTTTTTGGTTTGGCCGGATTCTGTCTGATTATCCAGTTGTTGTGCCCTGCCCAGTAACTGTAAGGATTTACGGGCTATCGCCGGGCTCATAGGCGCGCCTCCAAATTCAATTACGTTCACCACCGATTCATATAATACCTGTGCCGGCTCATGTTTTAACAAATAGCCCGAAGCACCGGCTTTGATGGCTTCAAATATTTTTTCATCATCATCAAAAACCGTCAGTACAATATAATGAGTAGAGGGATATAAAGCCTTGGCCAAACGGATCGTCTCTACCCCGTCCATCTCCGGCATCTCCAGGTCCATAAAGATCACCTGGGGAATTTTATGATGCGGTAAGCCACGCAATTCTTCCAGGCACTGATGACCATTTTCGGCAGTAAATAACAAAGTAAAATCGGGTAATAACTTTACCTTTTGCAGGAAAGTGTTCCTGTTTACTTTATTATCATCAACAAAGGCAATGGTAAAATTTGTGGCCATATTGTAAAGTTGTACAATAAGCAGGAATATAACAATACCTAATTTGTAGTATTAAAACCTGTCCCGGGTGTGATCAGCACTACTGTGCCGGCATCCACCCCTGCCTGCCACTTTACCTGCCAGCCTGCCTCATGGGCCCTCGTTTGTATATGTGTCAGACCGTTTCCTCCTTCCGGCTTTTCTATGCGTGTTGCAGGCATGCCTATACCATCATCTGCCACCTGTACCTTCCAGTATTGCTCATTACCTTCTAAAAATATATCTACATGCCTGGCCCTGCTATGCTTCAGGGCATTTGTTACCGCCTCCTGTACCATCTGGAACAGGTCATAGGCCTGCGCCGGTGAAAACTGCTGGTCAAACACAATATCCTCCGCTACCTGTATCTCCGTATCCGGAAAACTGGGTTGTATCCGGCGGGCAAAAACTTTTACCCGGTCACTAATGGCAGTTAAGGATAAAGCATCTTTCTTCAGTACCCAAATGGTATCACTTAACTGTGCCACAATGGAGAGTGAATTATGCCGCAGCTGCTGCATGGCGGTTTTACTCTGTTCATTATCCTGTTCGGTTTTAATAAACTCCAGGTTCGATACCACCGAAGCGGCATAAGCCCCCAGGTTATCGTGCAGGTCAGTAGCGATCCTTTTTCTTTCATTCTCCTGTGCCTGGGTAACCGCCAGTAAGGACGCATCTTTCTCCCGCTGTATCAACAACTGCAGCTTAAGTTTTTCCCGCTTTTTATAATTATAAAAACTCATGACCGCTATAATAAAAACGATCAGCAAAAAAGCGAGCAGGCCATAAAATACCAGGTCCTTTCTATACAGGTCCAGCTTCTGCTGTATAATGGTATTCTCCTTCTTCTGTGCCTCATACCGGGCTTCCATCTCCAGCGAGGTCTTGGCAAAATCTGCTTTATAAAACAACTCTTTTGCCACCAGCAACTCCTCCATGGTTTGTACATATAGCTGTTGCTGACCGCTTGCTTTATAAGCTTCGGCCAAAGGCTCTAAATACATAACCTGGTACTCGGGTACCGTATCCAGTGCCAGGTATTTTGTACAAATGGCAATGGTCTTATCATACTGTTTGGTCACATTATAAAACCTGGCCAGCCTTTGTATATCATCGGCAAACAAGGTATCTGCACTTACACTATTGGATAAAGCGATGGATTCTCTCAGTGCCTTTTCCGCACCCTCATAATTACCCACACCACTTAAAATATCGGTTTGTATGGAGAGTATGGTTTGCAGGAAAGAAAGATTGCCGGTTGTCCTCGCATTGGTCAATGCTTTATCTACATACCAGGTAGCAGAATCATTCTTCCCCATCTTAAAATAAGCCCTGGCCAGGTTGCCGTATACAATAGGATAATTATCAAACTTAGGATTACTTTCTGCCAGCCGGGCCGCTTTCAAAAACCAGCTGAGCGATTCACCGGGGCTTTTTTCGGAACGCCGTTTTAATAAACCAACTGAATTATAAGCAATAATGCGGTTAGTAGTATCATTATACTTCTCTGCCTCGGCCATTAACCTGTACACATCCACACCTGCCTCATGTAACATGGCGTTGGTTGTAAATAATCTTAAACGTAATACCAGCCATTTAAAATAAGACGCTCTTTCAGCTATATTCGCCGGGTTAAGTTTTTCCAGGTTTTTATTGATCATTCCCAACGCCGTATCATTATACTCTGCCCGCCAGTAAGCCGTGGCTAAAAAATATGCTGCATTCTCTTTATCGGTTTCTGTACCCAGCTCCTGTGCCAGCTGTTGTGCCTGTAAGGCATATTTCATCGCAGTATCAATATGCAGGGAATACTGTTCGTTGGCTATTAATTGAAGAACAGCTAAAACCTGTTTTTTATTGCCGGCCTCTTTATTGACCAGCAACTTTAAGCTATCGAGCCCGGGTGTTTGTGCCCATAGGGTAATATCTGCATATAACAATAGCAGGCAGAAACCGGCGGATTGTAGTAGTTGATAGAGGAAGCGCATAGAGGATTCAGGTAGTTTGATAAAACAAATATAAAGGCCGGTGACAGCATCAGGAACAGCCTACTACAAATTAAGTATTTATCCGCAGCCTGCATTACAGCAGCTTTACAATGCTAAACATGCATACCTGACAACTTTAAATCTCCTTTTATGTTCAAAAAAAACTACCTGTACGGCCTGTTGTTGATCATGATCATGGTCGCCTCCTGTTCCAAAAACGATAAACCCGCACCTGCTGTTACCCAAAACGATATTGCCACCGTTGATAACAAAGTTGCCGCTTTTATGACCACCTACAATGTACCCGGCGCTTCACTGGCCATTAGTAAAAACGGCAAACTTGTATACCGTAAGGGATATGGCTTTGCCGATAAGGAAGCAAACCAGAAAGTAACGGTTAACGATCGTTTCAGGGTAGCCAGCGTATCCAAAACCATTACCGCTGTGGCCATTATGAAACTGGTACAGGACGGTAAGCTCACCATCGATCAAAAAGTATTTGGCGCCGGTGCTATCCTGGGTACGGAATATGGCACTACACCCTACAGCACCCGTGTAGCCAATATTACCGTTAAAGACCTGCTGCATCATACAACAGGTGGCTGGAACAATGCCTGGCCACAGGACCCTGTTTTCCAGCAACCCAATGCCACTGCTAAAGAACTGATCACCTGGACACTGAACAACCGCACTTTAACAAATGATCCCGGCACCAGCTTTCAGTATTCCAATTTTGGTTACCTGGTACTGGGACGCATTATTGAAAAACTCAGTGGCAAAACCTACGAGCAATATGTAAAAGAAAGTATACTTACCCCTATCCAGGCCAAAAACACCGAAATAGCAGGCAATACACTGGCCGATAGAAAAACCAATGAAGTAAAATACTATGGCCAGGGCAGTGAAGCCACTTATGTATATACTGATCCCTGGAAAAGAAATGATGCACCCAGCGGCTGGATCAGCACGCCAACCGACCTGGTGCGTTTGCTGACGGCCATTGACAGCAGTGCCACCCGCCCCGATATTTTAAACGGTACTACATTAAAACTTATGCGTACGCCTAATAGTATCAATAACTATTATGCCTGTGGTATTTATGTAGGCGCTGAATCGTGGACACCCAGTAACTGGTATCATTTTGGCAGCCTGCCGGGCACACAGGCACTTGTATTTAAAACATCTACCGGCTGGAGTGTAGCCTTTGTTATCAACACCCGTTTTACCAATGCCAACACCAGTCAAAATGCATTCGCCCAAATGCTTATTGATATAGTTACCGACAACAGCATTCCCTGGCAGGACATCGATCAATTCTAGTTTTCTCGTGTGTAATAAATAAAACGGCCGCTGTTTTCACAGCGGCCTTCTTTTATATCATGTGATGCATGCTCATTAATTCACGCCATTCACTTCCATTGTCTTATCAATCTTCTGTACAAGTCCCAGTAATACTTTACCGGGGCCCGCTTCTGTAAACACCGTAGCACCATCGCCGATCATGGCCTGTACACTCTGGGTCCAGCGTACAGGATCAGTCAACTGATCTATCAGGTTCTGTTTTACTTCTTCTTTATCCAGCACAGCTTTGGCCACCACGTTCTGGTAAACCGCACAGGCCGGGGCATGAAAGGTGGTAGCTTCAATAGCCTGCTTCAATTCCTCTTTTGCCGGGGCCATTAACGGAGAGTGAAAAGCGCCACCTACCGGTAATACAAGCGCCCTTTTGGCACCTGCTGCTTTCATACGCTCGCAGGCGATCTCAATACCTTTCAGTGATCCGCTGATCACCAGCTGACCGGGACAATTATAATTAGCAGGCACTACCACTTCACCGGTTTCGGCCGCTACTTCTTTACATATCTCTTCTACCTTTTCATCCGCCAGGGCCAGTACAGCCGCCATGGTGCTGGGTACCAGTTCACAGGCTTTTTGCATGGCATTGGCACGGATAGCAACCAGTTGTAAAGCACTTTCAAAGCTCAGGGTACCGTTGGCTACCAGGGCCGAAAACTCTCCCAGTGAATGACCGGCAACCATATCAGGCTTTGCGTTATCAATGGTTTTAAACGCAATTACAGAATGTAAAAACACAGCAGGCTGTGTTACATCCGTACGTTTCAGATCTTCATCGCTCCCGGTAAACATAATATCCGAAATACGAAAACCCAGGATCTCATTGGCCTGTTCAAATAACTTCTTGGCAAAAGCACTGTTCTCATAATGTTCTTTTCCCATTCCTGAGAACTGTGAACCCTGGCCCGGAAATACATATGCATGTTTCATGCGGTGATATTTTTTTAAGCAGTTGTTTTACTTATGGTGACAAAAAAAGCCTGACCGGAATATCCTCCAACCAAACTTTATATAAAGTGACAAACCTACGTTTTTTAATGTAAATCCGCCCCTATTAATTTTACAAACTCACTTCTTGTAGAATCTTTATGAAACTCCCCGTCAAAAGCCGATGTAGTGGTCACTGAATTTTGTTTACCCACACCCCGCATCATCATGCAAAGGTGTTTTGCTTCAATTACCACGGCCACACCAATCGGGTTCAGGGTCTCTTTAATCGCATGCATAATATCTACCGTCAGCCGCTCCTGTACCTGCAGGCGGCGGGCATATACATCCACTACCCTGGCTATCTTACTCAAGCCGGTTATCCAGCCATTCGGAATATACGCCACATGTGCTTTTCCAAAAAACGGCAGCATATGGTGTTCACACATACTGAATATTTCTATATCCTTTACTATCACCATCTCGCTTACATCCTCGTGAAACTTGGCAGAGTTAATGATGGCATGGGCATCCTGCTGGTATCCCTGCGTTAAATACTGCATGGCTTTGGCCAGGCGTTCCGGTGTTTTGATCAGCCCTTCTCTTCCGGCATCCTCTCCCAAATACCCCAACACTTCTTTATAATTCTTCATCAAACCCTGCGTCACATCCTCATCGTAATGATCTATCTTTTTATATGCCATTGCTTATTGTGTTTAATGTTTCAGGTTTTATGTTTAAGGTTAGCGTTCAACAGGTATAATCCCTGTTATTGGTTCGTCCCTGTTTTTACTACAATTATCTTTATCATGTTACCGGCTGCAGTACTGCTATCATCAGCTGTTGCGTCGCACACTGCATCGTTCGGTTCATCTGTCATCAGTCACTTGTGAATGATTCCATTCATCACTCATAATTCATCATTCATAATTCTACATTCATAATTCTACATTCATCATTATCCCACCGGGTACTCCACAAAATTCCTCGGTGTTTCGTACAACCTGATCTGCAGATCATTCCCCGCATCAATATGTGGTCGTAATAACCTGTAAATAACAATAGCAATGTTCTCTGCTGTCGGGTTCAGGTCTTTAAACTCAACCGTGTCCAGGTTCAGGTTACGGTGATCAAAGCGCTCATGAATTTCCCGGTGAATAATTTCACTCAATACTTTCAGGTCCATCACATAACCGGTAACGGCATCCGGCACACCTGTTACTTTCACCACCAGCTCATAATTATGACCATGGTAATGCGGGTAGGCACATTTGCCAAATACCTTATCGTTGGTAGCATCATCCCACGCAGGATTATACAACCGGTGTGCGGCATTAAAATTCTCCTTCCTGTATACAGCCACTTTATTCATCTCGCCCATCCTGGTTTATTGCTTAAAGTTTTATGATCTTATATCAATATCAGCCTATTCGCCAAAATACTCCACGTAGATCTTGGGGGTTTCGTACAGCTTTATTGCATGTAACTGTATGTTAGGGGGCAAATGTGGTACCAGCTCCTTCCATATACCAATGGCCAGGTTTTCGGTACTGCATAATTTGCCGGCCATAAAATCAACATCCATATTCAGGTTCCGGTGATCCAGCTTTTCAATTACCCTTTCCTGTATGATCGTGCTTAATCTTTTTACATCAAATACAAATCCTGTATCCTCATCCGGCTGACCTTTTACGGTAACATATAATTCATAATTATGTCCATGCCAGTTCTCATTGGCACACTTGCCAAATACCGCTTCATTCTTCGCTTCATCCCAATTGGGGTTGTACAACTTATGGGCAGCATTAAAATGCTCTACCCTTGTTAAATATACCATTATAATAATTTATCTGCCACCTTGCCGGCGGGCTGCAAAGGTAATACATAAGTTAAAAATGGCAATAAATGCATCTTCCCGGTGGAAAAAACATCCTTCTCCAACTCTTCACCAGTAATTGTAAATCAACAAACTATAGACAAAATCAACTACCCGGCTTTTTAATAACCGTTCTATTGATCCGCAGACTGTTCTTTTACTATCCGCACCTATGTTACTACCATCAAAGACATGCTTCCCGGAGGCCCAGCATCACCGGCCTCTAAGAAAATCCCTTACCATTTCCGCAGGCACCCGATATTTGCAGCATGCGTATTTTGTTAACAGCAGCCACTGCGGGTGAAATTGCCCCGGTAAAGGAATGGCTCAACCAACATAAAAAACAATTCAAACAATTAAGGGTTACTATAGATATTTCGGGTATTGGCAGTAATGCTACTACTTATGCACTGACCAAGGCATTAACCCGGCAGCGTTATTCGCTGGTGATCCAGGCAGGTATTGCCGGCAGCTTTTCTCCCGATCATCTCGAAAAGGTTTTCGTTGTAAAACAGGATAGTTTCGCCGACCTCGGCGTTTGGGAGGAAGCAACCTTTAAGGATATGTTTGACCTGGCATTATTAAAGCCCAACGAAAAGCCCTTTAAAAAAGGTAAACTCGTTAATCCCAATAAAAATTTATTGCAGCTTACCAAACTAAAAGCGGTCAATGCTGTTACTGTTAACGAGATCAGCACCCGGCCAAAGCAAATAGAGTGGTACAAGGAACATTTTGCTCCCGTTATAGAAAGTATGGAAGGCGCGGCATTACACTATGTTTGCCTGATGGAAAATATTCCTTTCCTGCAAATACGCTCGGTATCTAACCTGGTAGGCGTACGCAATAAAAAGAAATGGAAAATCGGCCCGGCCATTCACCACCTGAATGCAGAACTGATCGAACTGTTACAAACCTTAAGTACAAAACATGAAACTGACATTAGGCTTTAGTCCCTGCCCCAACGATACCTTTATTTTTGATGCATTGGTCAATCATAAAATCGATACCCGTGGTTTTGAGTTTGAGACCATACTGGAAGATGTGGAAACCCTGAACGAATATGCACTGGAAGGCAAACTGGATATTACCAAACTCAGCTTTCCGGCCTTTTTCAAATCATTGGATAACTATTTATTATTACGTTCCGGCAGCGCTTTGGGCAAGGGTGTGGGCCCTTTACTCATACAGGCACAAAACAAAACCCTGCAAGCGGACGATGTGGAGCAAATGCAGGTAATATTGCCGGGCATCAATACTACGGCCAATCTCTTATTCAGCTTTGCTTACCCGGAAGCCCAACAAAAAAAATATGCCCTATTCTCCGAAATTGAGAACAGCGTATTACAACAGAACAACACCCTGGGTGTGATTATACATGAAAACCGGTTTACCTACCAGGAAAAAGGATTACATAAGGTAATGGACCTGGGTGAACATTGGGAAAACAAAATGCATGTGCCAATACCGCTGGGAGGTATCGCTATAAAACGAAGTATTGATAAAGATATAGCTACTACGATCAACAGCCTGATCAGGGAAAGCCTGGAATATGCTTTTGCCAACTACCCGCAGGTGAGCGAATATGTGAAACAACATGCACAGGCCATGGAAGAAGCGGTAATGCGTAAACATATTGACCTGTATGTAAACCAATACAGTCTTGACCTTGGCCCGGATGGTGAACATGCCATACACACTTTATATAAGGTGTTTCAGCAAACCAATGGGCTGGTGATTACGGAAGAAAATATAACTAACCTGGTATTGCAATAATAAAGACTATTTTTTATTGCCGGCAAAATCCTCCCGCATAGGGCTGAACATATCTATCAATACACCTTCCTGTAAGCATACTACACCATGGGGTATATTGGGTGGAACATAAAAGGCATCACCGGATTTCAGTAATTTTTTATCACCCCCGATCTCCACTTCAAATACGCCTTTCTCTATATGGGATATCTGCGTATGCGGATGCTGGTGTACCGTTCCCACGGCACCCGTCTCAAAATGCACTTTTACCAGCATCAGCCGCTCATCCCAGGCCATCACCTTACGCTTAACCCCTTCACCGGTCTCTTCCCATGGCATATCACTATCTACAATAAAACTACTTTTATCTGTCATAAATTTTCTTTTCGGTTAAAGCCCCTGGATTCCGGAAGGAAATAAAGGGAGGTAGCAGCTGGGAGAGTATTAACTACAAACAGTAGTAAAAAATTAAACTGATCAGGATAACTGCTGCAATCACAATTATAATATTGCTGCCGCCAATTGCAATCCTAGTGAAGATACGTATTTTTTCTCTTGAAAAGCCGTTACAGGCCGGATACCACGGATCGCATTGGTGATAAACACCTCATCGGCTTCCAGTAATGTATCAATCATACACAGTGTTTCGGTAATAGTGGTATTATCCAGCAAATACTGCCTCATTACACCCGCTACACAGCCTTCTGATAAAGGAGGTGTAAAAACGGCCCCATCTTTTACCCAGAAAATATTGGCAATAGCTGTTTCTATAATGCGCTGATGATAATTGAGTATCAAACTATCCTGCCATTGATGTTGGGTGGCATAAATAGCGGCCATGGAATACAATAAACTGCTGGCTGTTTTTAAGTTACTGAAAGCGTCAGCCGTTTTATAACCGGCCGTATACAACCCTATTACCAGCGGATGTTGTAATTGCTCGGGTACCAGTTCATAAGATTCAATAAGAATGCCGGCTTCGGGGTTACTGAATATATCGCCGTTACCGCGGTAAAGCGATAAACGTACACGGGCCTGCAGGTTATGTCCATTGGCAATACATAACTCCTGTATGCTATCTGCCAGCCAGGCCTCATTAAAATAAACGGGCATATTATACTGCAACTGCGTTATTCCCCGGTACAGGCGGGCTATATGGTAGTTTAATAAGGCTGGTTTTCCCGAAATCACTTTTATTGTTTCAAACAAACCATCCCCGTAACGATATGCTTTGTTATCGGATAAAAGCCGGGGAGTATTTGCCGCCATCAGCACATTATTAACATGCACATATTTCATACAATGAAAGTATCGTTTTTATAGCAACACACCTAAAACAAAACAACCACCTGATAACAGGTGGTTGTAATAATTTAAACCGTTGCTATATCTAGGTTTGCTGGATCAAACCGGCTTTTACCGCATACATTACCAGGCCGGCCATTGACTTGGTGCCTGTCTTGGTTTTTAATTTATCACGGATCGCTTCTACTGTACGGGGACTAAGATCAACGATATCGGCGATCTCTTTCGTACTTTTTTCTTCGCACATCAACCGCAGGATAGTTACTTCCTTATCGGTCAGGCTTACATCCGGCGGAGCAGAAGCTTCTACTACACGTTTGGTACGTAAACCACTTAATAAGGCCTTATTGGTCAGGTCATTAAAATAAAAGTCCTGCTCATATACCTGTTTAATGGCTTCGTAGATCATCTCGGAACCAGATTCCTTGGTTAAATACGAGTTGGCGCCGATCTCCATCATCTTGGATATTACCGAATGGTCATTATGCATGGATAACATAATTACCTTAACATCGGGATATAACTTTTTGATCTCGGGAAGGGTGGCCAAACCGTCCATGATGGGCATCTGGATGTCTAACAATACAACATCGGGTTGTATATGTTTTAACAGGTTCAGCAGTTGCATGCCGTTTTCGGCTTCTGCTACCATCTGTATATCTTTCCGGCTGGATAAAGATGTTTTTACGCCGGTACGAAATAGGGTGTGATCGTCGGCAATAGCTACTTTAATTGCAGTGTTTCCGTCGTTTCTCATTGGGATTAAAAATTGGTTTTACAAAATTGTACTTTCACAAAAATTGGATTCGTTAAAATTCGACCACAATTTGGAAAAATCCCCCGACATAAACCATAGTAGAAGTACCTGATTTCTACTTTGCGGAAACTACCTATTGACAAATATCAACCAATAGTGGTTTACTCTTAGATAACCGACAGGTATTTTTCCCCGAAAAATACGATACCAACAGTAAAAACCATAAAAAATAAATGGAGCAATTGTGCTCTTGTCCACATCGCCATGTGGATATACTTTTGTATCAGAAAGTTGATGAAAGCGATACTTGTTTATCCAATATCCAAAGCCGTCCAGAAAAGTTCTTTCCAAATCCAATGAATAAAACCAAAACAGGAACCCGTCAACATCAACTTTCTTATTTTTTATATATCCGTTTTAAGTCATTATACCTGTAAAGAACCAGTTAAGCCTTCTGATAGGTTGACCCTCAATGGGTTAAAGATTTTTTCGTAACAGTAACAAATGAAATGGTCCTCTTCGGGGGACTTTTTCGTTTATTTCCCTTTCCTCCAGGTAACTACATTGCGTAAACAGAGCCGGGAAGGTTATCCACAAATAGCAAATATTACGTTACCTGCCATTTATCAACAGAAAATATGCGTTGGAAATTAACATGGGGTATTCCCTTACTGTTTAACGGCTATCATATAAGCATAGGGATCGCCTACGGCAAATTTCCTGCGGCCGGGAACAGTATAGATATCTTTTAAATGTAAACCCACCGAGCTGAGGATCCTGGCCATTTCACTCACCGAAAAGATGTAATCCACCGCCTGTTTCAGCTCTATTTCCCCCTTGGCAGTAATGATCATTGTCTCCGTATCCATCCTGGTGGGAAAAAACAGGTACCGGCTTTTGTTTAAAATACGCAATTCACCGATATCGGTCCATGTGCGGGGGTTAAACTGCTTAATAATCGTTTCTGCAAGAGAATAACTATGAATCAGCATGGCCCCGCCCGGCTTTAAACTATCTGCTACCGTTTTCAGAATAACCAACAAATCTTCTTCCGGGAAAAAATTCAGGCTATTACCCATGCAGATTGCCAGGTCGTATGATTGTGAGGGCTGATAAGTAAAAATATTATCCCGGATGGTTGTTACCGGAAGGTTTTCAGCGGCGGCTGTTGCGGCCACCTCATCGGTATAGGCTTCCAGGTTATCTATGGCAGTAACCGCTACGCCCTCGCGGGCAAGCGCCAATGCGTGACGGCCGTAACCACACATCATATCCAGCACCACACTATCCTTATTCAATCCAAATTGTTTGATCATGAACTCCACTTCTACCCTGGTGAGTTCAGGTGGATTTATTTCACGCCAGATATCTTTATAATGACCATCAAAATAACTATCATTAATATTTGCCATGCCGGTATATTAAAATGAACAGAAAATTACAAAGTAACAGGAGTTGCCCGTAAATTATTCCAGTAATTTATTACGCATAGCAAACATTACCAGGCCGGCAATGGTTTTTGCCCCGGCTTTTTGCTTCATGTTCTGGCGGATGGTTTCGATGGTGCGGGGGCTTAAGAATACCACTTTTGATATTTCTTCGGTGGTTTTATCTTCAGCAATTAATTTTAAGATACGCAGTTCCTTTTCTGTAAACTTTACAGGATTAGGATAAAACTGCCGGACTGTTTTTTTATGCTGTAATTTTAATAATACGGCTTTATTCACCAGCTCATTAAAATAAAAGTCATCATTCATACAGGTCAGGATAGCCTGGTATATCTCGTCGGGGTCAGTTGTTTTGGTCAGGTAGGCATTGGCTCCCATCTCCATCATCTTGGTGATCATCTCCTGGTCATCATACATGGTCAGTACAATGATCTTGATCGATTCATATTCTTTCCTGATCAGGCTGATAGCATTGATACCATCAATTTCAGGCATCCTGATATCCATCAATAAAATATCCGGCTCCTTTAATTTTAGTTTATGCATTAAATCCTTGCCATCCTCAGCTTCCCATAAAATGCGTAAATACTCCCGGTCTTTAAGAGACATACGGATACCATCACGAAAAATCTTATGGTCATCCGCAATAGCAACTTTTATTTCCTGAACAGCAGCCATCAAATTTGGTTTTATACAGGCCTGAGCCTGGTAGTTTAGAAGGAAAAAAATAGATTGTCAAACTTACGCTAAAAACCGCAATCTTTTTAGTGTTTTTACGTACTTAAAAAAACTTAACCTTGTCCTGTCAAAAGTTTTACCCCTTCCTGTATTCCCCTACCCCAGGGGTTTGTGTTTGTTTAACCGCGTGCTACCCCATGCCAGGTAATTTTTTCCGATAAAAGCAAGCTAAATTTTAATCAGTTGAACCACTTAGCCGCTTTTTCCTGGTTTGAAACTTATAACCTTTGTTTTAAAACGGGGATAATATTGTTTTTCCAGCTATCAAAATCACCGGCAATAATATGTTCACGGGCTTGTTTCACCAGCCACAGGTAAAAAGCCAGGTTATGGGTACTGGCAATGGTAAGGCCCAGTATCTCCTTTGACTTTAATAAGTGACGTAAATAAGCTTTACTGTAATAATTGCTTATTTCACTGTCCAGTCCTTCGTCAATAGGCGAGTAATCAAACTCCCATTTTTTATTATCGATATTAATTACGCCACGCGTAGTGAACAGCATAGCATTCCGGCCATTACGGGTAGGCATCACACAGTCAAACATATCTATGCCCATACCAATACATTCCAAAATATTCCATGGAGTGCCTACACCCATTAAATACCGTGGCTTTTCGGCAGGCAGGTGATCGCAGCACCAGTCACATATCTCGTACATCACCGGTTCGGGTTCACCTACACTTAAACCGCCGATTGCATTGCCTGTCGCATTTTTTGAGGCAATATATTCGCAGGATTGTTTGCGCAGGTCTTTATACATAGCCCCTTGTACAATAGGAAAAAGGTTCTGGGTATAGCCGTACTTATCAGGTGTACTGTTAAACCGTTCCACACAACGATCCAGCCAGCGGTGTGTCAGCTCCAGGCTTTTACGGGCATAACTGTATTCACTGCCACCGGGAGGGCATTCATCAAAGGCCATAATAATATCGCCGCCAATGGTACGCTGTATATCCATCACTCCTTCAGGAGTAAACAGGTGTTTGCTCCCATCAATATGCGACTGGAAGGTTACTCCTTCCTCTTTTATTTTACGGGTACCTGCAAGGGAAAACACCTGGTAACCGCCGCTGTCGGTAAGAATGGGTTTGTGCCAGCCGTTAAAGCGGTGCAATCCGCCGGCTTTTTCCAATACCTCCAGGCCTGGCCGCAGGTATAAATGATAGGTATTCCCCAATATGATCTGGGCCTTAACATCACTGTTCAGTAATTGCTGGCTCACCGCTTTTACACTGCCCACTGTTCCTACCGGCATAAAAATGGGCGTTTCTATCTGCCCGTGATCGGTAGTTATTAATCCTGCCCGGGCTTTGGAGCCGGTATCATTATGTTGTAACTGAAAGCTTAATGCCGCCATGAGATCTGTCCTTTATTATATTAACTGTTGCCTGCCACACCCGCCGGTCATACTACCCCGTAATGAAATATCAGCGTTTCTTTTCCCAATAAACAAATGAACGCCTGCCCTGTATCATTTAACAGGAAGCGGAGGTAGCAGCCCTGCAGCTCCTTATGGGGAAATAGCCGCAAATCGGCGGCAAGTTAAGTACTTAGCTTAAACTTCAAATAATAAACTGCATTATCTTTGCCCACTTATGCCACTAATTCATTGGGAAAACATCCTTTTCTACCTGCTTATTGCCACCACCGTTGTGCAGTTGTTTTACTATTTATACTTTTTTGCCCGTTTATCTTTTTTTAAGCCGGCTCAAAAAACACAATCGCAAACCCATCCCGTATCGGTTATTATTTGTGCCCGTGATGAGGATGAGAACCTGGCCCGCAACCTCCCCGGGGTATTGGTACAACAATATCATACCAGCTATGAGGTAGTGGTAGTAAATGATAACTCACTGGATGATTCCAAGTATATTTTAGAGGAACTGCGTAAGACCTTTAAGAACCTGCATATAGTGGAACTGACCCAGGAGGCCAAGTTGATCGCCGGTAAAAAATATCCTTTATCTATTGGTATCCGCGAGGCCAAACATGAGGTATTATTATTAACCGACGCGGATTGTGTACCCGCTACCGAAAACTGGATTGACAAAATGCAGGATGGTTATACCAGCGGCATTGACCTCGTAATTGGTTATGGAGCTTACCATAAACTACCGGGTTTCTTAAACAAGCTGATCCGTTTTGAAACAGTACACTCGGCCATACAATATTTTTCGTATGCCCTGGCCGGCCTGCCCTATATGGGCGTTGGGCGCAATTTATCGTATAAGAAAAGTTTGTTTTTAAACAACAAAGGCTTCTCCTCCATTAACCATTTACCCGGAGGTGATGACGACCTGTTTATTAATAAAGTAGCCACCAAACATAATACCGCCATCATTTTTGATGCGGAGGCCAGTACTTTATCTATACCTAAAAAAACATGGAAAGAATGGCGTAAACAAAAACGCCGTCATTATACCACGGCAAAATATTATAAGCCGGTACATAAGTTTTTATTAAGTCTTTATGCCGGCAGCCAGTTCATGTTTTATCCCTTAGCTGCCGCCACTGCCATCTGGTTTGACTGGCGTATTGCTGCTGCTATTATAGGTCTGCGTTTCATTACCCAGTTGTTTGTTTTTTACAAACCGATGAAGAAACTGGGCGAGAGCGACCTCTTTGGCTGGTTATTATTTTTTGACCTCTGGTTGTTTTTTTATTACCTGCTTTTTGCGCCTTCACTTTTCAGGAAAGCTAAAAAAACCTGGTAAATCAAAGTTCAGGCAGTTTAAGGTTCAGAAGTTCAACCCTGCATAATATTGATTGATAATTACTAACCATGAACGATTAACCATTAACTATGAACTATTAACTAAATTCGCCTCATGGAAATTGTTACCAAATACTTTACGGAGTTTACTGATAAACAATTGCAGCAACTGCAGCAGTTACAGGCTTTATATACCGACTGGAACGAAAAAATAAATGTTATTTCCAGGAAGGACATTGACAGCCTGTATGAAAAACATGTATTACACTCTTTAAGTATTGCGGCAATTTTTGACTTTAACGATGGCGCCAAAATCCTGGACCTGGGTACAGGCGGCGGCTTTCCGGGCATTCCGCTGGCTATTTTTTTCCCGGAAGTTCATTTTCACCTGGTAGATAGTATTGCCAAAAAGCTAAAAGTAGTACAGGCAATTGCCGATGAACTTGGCCTGACCAATGTAACCACCCAACACACCCGTGTGGAAGATATTAAAAACAGGAAATTTGACTATGTGGTTTCCCGTGCCGTAGCCCCTTTAAAAGACCTGTGGCAATGGTGCCGGCCCTTAATCGCTACCCAACCATCACAGCCGCTTAACCATGCACCCGGCTTAATTTGCCTGAAAGGTGGCGATTTGAACCTGGAAATACAGGAGAGTGGCACTAAACCTAAAGTAGTAGATATAACAGGCTTATATTCAGAAGATTACTTCAAAGAAAAATTTATTATTTACGTTACCCGTTAAGACTTTACCCACAAAAAAGTTAAATAACTACCACTTTGTGGTATTGTTCATAATTCCGCAAAGCAGGAACTTTGCCATATGAGCGATATTAAGGTATGTATAGTAGATGATAATAGTCAATTAAGAAACACCTTAAAAGATATTATCGAAATGTCTGACGGTTATGTTTGCGTTGGTACTTTGGCTACTGCCGAAGAAGCCGTAACTGAAATTCCTACCCTGCGACCCGATGTGGTTTTAATGGATATTAACCTGGGCAGTACGGAGAGTGGTATTGATTGTGTAAGGGTATTAAAACCATTGCTGGCCAATACCAATTTTATGATGTGTACAGTGTACGAAGAGGATGAAAAAATCTTTGAAGCTTTAAGCGCGGGCGCCAGCGGATACATATTGAAAAAGACCAGCCCCTTTTTGTTACTGAACGCTATTAAAGAATTATATGAAGGCGGTGCACCCATGAGCAGCCAGATAGCCCGTAAAGTAGTTGCTGCCTTTCAAAATCAACAGCCCGTAAATACAGAAGCCGAGCAGGAAATTAATAAACTAACGGTTCGTGAAAAGGAAATACTGGAATGGCTTTCCAAAGGATTAAGTTATAAGGAAATTGCCGCTTCCATTTTTTTAAGCCCTGAAACAGTACGGAAACACGTATACCATATTTACGAAAAACTGCACGTAAACAACCGGGTAGAAGCCGTTAACAAATATTATGGCCGTTAAACAAAATATTCATTTTAGTTAACATTTGTCAACCAAAATGAGTTTAAACAGCGACTATTCGTTCCTGCAGGTCGGTTTTGTACTTAAAAATACCACTTTCGTGGTATTGCCAATGCAGCAAAACCAGCCTACTTTAGCAGTGTTATTTAACAAGCCCCTATTCCAAGTTATCTAGCAGTTAACCATTAATCATCGCATGCACTTTATCCATTTATTACAGGGGTTCTAATCAAATACCATAAAAGGCTACCCTCCGGTAGCCTTTTGTTATTATAATATTATTATTTGTACTTAAGGACGTTTTAATTCCAGCTTATTATTTTTCCGTTCAACATCAGCCATTCGCTGCGAGGGATCAATTTCGGCTACGGCAATATCAATCAACCGCCTGTCCAGTTGAATAGTATAGGTTCCGTTTGTCCATTTCCAGGCAGGATATACTTTACGTTTTATCGCAGCATCCTCATTGGGTTTCTGACCATACATCAGGTCCAGCGGAATATAATGTAACTCTTTGGCACCATCGGCATAGGTTACTTCCACATCAATGGGCATGGGCATCAAGCCGTCGCGGCGCAGGCGGATATTGGTCTTACCACCTTCTTCCCATAAACTGTCAAAAGCATAATCTATCTTTTTAGTGCTGTTCACCCAGTAGTCCTTATACCAGTCCAGCTCAATGCCGCTTTGCATTTCACTTAAACGGATAAAATCATTTACATTGGGGTGTTTAAATTTCCAGGTATTGTAATAGGCCAGTAATATTCTATCCCTTACATCGGCACCTACTATATAACCCAGCTGCTCCAGGAATACGGCTCCCTTGGAGTAAGAAGCGCTGGAATAAGCGCGGTTGGTATTATAATGATCCGCATGGGTCATCAGGGGTTCTTCCAGTCCGCTTTTTGCTAAACTGAAATAACCGTCATAATCACTTTTGTAAATAAAACCGGTCTTACCGCTCAAAAATGCTGCTGCCCTGGTATCGGCATAACTGGTAAAACCTTCGTCCATCCAGGGATACTGTGCTTCATCAGTAGCCAGCACACCCTGGTACCAGTTATGCATCCACTCGTGCAACCAGGCGCCGGGACTGGCTAATAACGTGGCCATGGGATACTCCATACCGCCATCACCGCCATGTATGAACGAGTATTGTTTGTAACTGTAAGCACCAAAAGTTTTGGTAATAAAAGGATATACTTTCTCTGCATCGTCCAATATCTTTTCCCAGGTGGCCGGGTTACCGGTTTGAGGACGGTATAATAAATGCAACGTAATATCATCGCCCACTTTACGGGTCAGGTGCTTAAAATCAGGATCGGCAGCCCACATAAAATCATGCACATTGGGAGCATTGAACTTCCATGTCAGTTTTTTACCGGCAGGTTGTACCACTTTGGTGCCTTCCTTTTCATACCCATAACCTATCTGCGCGGCATTCTGTAAATAACCGGTGCCCCCCAGTATGTAATTCTTATCAATAGTGATGTTCACATCAAAATCGCCCCATACACCATAAAACTCCCGGCCTACATAGGGATTAGGGTGCCAGCCGTCATAATCGTACTCACTTAACTTGGGATACCACTGGCTCATAGAATAGCGCACGCCGGTACCAGGGTTATCCCTGCCGCTGCGCCGTATCTGCAAAGGTACCTGTGCCTCAAAGTTCATATCAAATACTACCTTGGTTTTAGGTAATATAGGTTTACTTAAAGTTACTTCCAGGATGGTCTCATGCATTTCGTATTGCTGCGCCACGCCGTTCATGGTTAAGGAAATAATTTTCTGGTAACCGATCTCATCGGGTTTCAGGTTGGCGATCCTGTCTTTTACGCGGGCATCCCAGTCAACACCACGACCTACCGCTATTGTTCCCTGCCGGCGGCTCCGGTTATCCATCATACTACCCGGCTGAAATGCATTCCAGTACAAATGATAAAAAACTCTTTTCAGGGTATCCGGTGAATTGTTCCAATACTCCAGTTTTTGTTTACCTGTAAAACGGTTTGTTTCAACGTTTACATCAATATCCATGGTGTATTTTACCTTCTGTTGCCAGCGGTCGGGCTGAGCAACAGCAACACCACACAGCGCGGTAAATACCAATACGCCAATTGCTTTTATCATATGCCTTGTTTTAACTATACAAAATCCGAAAATACAAAATTATGTCCCTATATACACACAAATTATGTTAATACGTTGAACAAGGTAACTATCGGCTCCATGCTTTAGGTGTAATAATCCATTGGTGGGCTGTCGCTCACAGCCCACCCCAACCATTAGTAGTTCTTCACCTTGCTTCATCCTGTCTGCTTTTACCGGGTAGTTACACCCCAATTATCATTTAAAGAAACTATAATCCTTGTGATAAGGCGAGTTTGCTATGTTCATACAACCGGTACTTTATATTATAAATAACAGCTATTACCTCCGGCTTTAGCCGGAGGAATTGCCGGATTCAGGTATAGGCTTTAGCCCAATTATTATACCCGCATTAACCCATTGTATTTCCCAACCATTTTTTAACTTTAACCTACTAACAGCAATACACACCAAAACTAACCTGCCATGCCATTTGTGAAAGTCTATATCCATTTTGTATGGAGTACCAAAAACAGGATTCCCTTTTTAAATACCCCGAAACTCAGAATGAATACCTGGAAACACATGCACGAAAATGCAAGACTTAAAGGAATTTTTATAGACACGATTAACGGCTATGCAGATCATTGCCATTGTTTGGTTTCGCTAGGCACCGAACAAAATATAAAGACAATCATGCAACTCATAAAAGGAGAATCCTCTTACTGGATCAATAAGAATAAACTCACCGGGCAAAAATTTGAATGGCAGGATGAGTACTATGCCATTTCCGTTTCGGAATCAATAGTGGATAAAGTAAGACATTATATTACTAACCAGGAAATGCACCATGCACAAAAGACCTTTCAGCAGGAATATGAAGAACTAATAAAAAAATTCAACTTCTGATATCGCCTGTTAATTGGGCTAAAGCCCATATACTTTATAATAATAGCGGCCAGCTTAAGCTGGCCGCTATTAATCTTTTATCGACGTAAAACGAATAATTAGCCCAGCCCTTCCAAAACAATTACTATTTCACCCTTTACCGTTTTGGCGGCAAAATAGTCATGTACTTCCTGTAAAGTACCGCGCTTATTTTCCTCGAACATTTTTGTCAGTTCGCGGCTTACACTTACCCTGCGTTCGGCGCCAAAGTATTCAATAAAATCGAGCAGGGTTTTTACCAGGCGCATGGGCGATTCGTAAAAGATCATGGTTCTTTCCTCGCCCTGTAATTGTTTTAATAAGGTCTGGCGGCCTTTTTTAACAGGAATAAAGCCTTCAAACACAAACCGGTTGGTAGGAATGCCACTGTTCACCAGGGCCGGTACAAAAGCGGTGGCACCGGGTAAACATTCAACAGCAATACCGGCCTTTACACATTCCCTTACCAGCAAAAAAGCAGGATCGGAAATACCTGGTGTGCCGGCATCCGTAACCATGGCCATGGTTTTACCTTCTGACAACTGGCTTACCAGGTGCTGTAAAACTTTGTGCTCGTTATGCTGGTGATAAGGTGTAATAGGTTTATTAACCTGGTAATGCTTTAATAAGTGGGAGCTGGTGCGGGTATCTTCTGCCAATACAAGATCAACCTGTTGCAATACTTCCAGGGCACGGAAGGTAAGATCCTTCAGGTTACCGATGGGTGTAGGCACCAGGTATAAACGTCCCTGAGATGATTGATGATTTGTTTCCAACACGCGTATTATTGGTTAAAGGTTATTCGTTAATAGTTATTTGTTAAACGTGCCTGCCACTTAATATTGGGCCTGTCCTATATTAATTGTTTCACCACTACTCTTTACTACTGCCAATGCTCAATAGGGTTGTAACAGTACAAGTGAGTGACACAACAAAAGTCCAATCAGGGCGGGGACGTTGGTAACAAAAAAACAATATGCAAGGCCGGCATGTAAAGCCCTTTTAGAAAGGGTTTACCAATAGTAATGCAGGCCAGATAACCTAAAAAAATAAACCGGAGAACCAGGCAGTTTTACTGCATAGCACCCCGGTTATTTATCTGTTCAATTATATTACTGTTGCTTCAAAATATTCCATTACCGGGTTGGCTAGTAATTTTTTGCTGGCTTCTTCGGCAATAGCTTTGGCTTCTTCGGGAGAAGCGGCATCGATCTGTAACGTAATATTTCTTCCAATACGTACATCTTCAACACTTTGTAAGCCCAGGTTTTTTAAACCGCCAATTACGGCTTTACCCTGAGGATCTAATAACTCTTTAAGGGGCATTACTTTTACTTCCACCGAATATGTCATGCTAAACTATTTTTGAACGCCAAAGATAAGAGTATGTAAGCGATTATTACAAGGGGAATTGCTAACCAGCCGGTGAATATTCCGGCTGCCACAGCCACGGCCAGTAAAACAACTTTAGGAATATTATTTTTAAAGGAGAAGTCTTTAAACTTAAGACTCAGTAAAGGCAGGGTGCTTACCGTAATAACCGTGGTAAACAGGATAATGGCATATAATACCCACTTATTTTGTAAAAGTGTTACCGCTGCATCTATGTTACCATGCCAGTAGATAAGGGGTAAGGAAGCAATGAGCAACCCTCCGGCCGGTGCCGGCAATCCTTTAAAGTAATATTTTTGATCGGTATCAATATTAAAACGGGCCAAACGCCAGGCAGCCGCCACCGGTAACAACAATGCCGGCAATAACCAGAGCACCGAACTATCCAGGCCATCGGGTTCGGCGGCAATAGCCAGTCTTAAAAACTGGTACATGATCATACCCGGAGCCACACCAAAGCTTACCACATCGGCAAGCGAATCCAGTTGTTTACCCATTTCCGAATCGGCACGCAGCAGCCGGGCCAGGAATCCATCTAGGAAATCGACCACCGCCGCCAGGCCGATAAATACGGATGCCAGTGCTATACTCTCAGGAATTCTTAAAAACTGTTGCCCGATCTGGGGATCACTATAAATAATGAACCCGTTTTGTAAAGTAACTATTATGGCTATACAACCAAATACCAGATTAAGCAGCGTAAAATAATTAGGAACCTGTTTCATGTAGCGTGGCTATGGTTAAATGTTTTATTTTCTTTTCATTAAAGTTTCAATCTCCTCGGCGGTAATCGGTATATTCTTCATCAGGTCTTTATTACCTGTTTTCGTGATCCAGAAATTATTCTCAATACGTATACCCATTTGCTCTTCTTCTATATAAATACCCGGCTCAATGGTAAATACCATGCCTGCTTTAATAGGCTCAGTTTTGGTACCCAGGTCATGTACATCTATACCCAGGTGGTGAGAGATGCCATGGTACAGATATTTACGGTAAGCACGGTTGGCCGGATCTTCATTCTTTACATCGGCCTTGGTTAACAAACCAATTTTGATGAATTGTTTGGTAGCTTCCTCCGCTACTTTATCTGTATAATTATTAATGCTGATACCGGGTTTTAAAATGCCTTTGCAATAGTTATGAATGGCCAGGCAGGCATTGTATACTTCTTTCTGGCGTTTGGTAAACTTACCGTTTACAGGTACCGTACGGGTAAGGTCGGCACAATAACCGCCATATTCCGCACCAAAATCCATCAGTACCAGTTCACCATCTTTACATTCCTGGTTATTGAACACATAGTGTAAGGTCCTGGCCCTGTCGCCACTGGCTAGTATACTGCTGTAAGCAGGACCGCTGCTGCGTTGCATGAGGAATGAATGATAGATCTCCGCTTCAATTTCATATTCCATCACGCCGGGCTTAATAAACTGCAGCAAACGGCGGAAAGTATTATCCGTAATATCAATGGCCTGTTGCAGTACCGCTACTTCTTCAGGCGTTTTAATGGCACGTAATTCTTTGGTAATTTTTGCCGCACGCAGGTAGTTGTGTAAAGGATAACGGCTTTTCATTTCCTGGATAAAACGGTAATCCCTTGTCTGTAACAAAGAACCTTTCCTGTCGTTCTCATTACTGTCCAGGTAAATATTATCGGCCAGGTGTATCCATGGTTGTAACAAACCTTCCAAAGCATCGGCCCATACAATGGTAGTGATACCACTGATGGCAGTTGCTTCATTTGTTCTTAATCGTTTACCGTCCCATTTTTCTTTTAATTCGTTAGGCCTTACCAATACCAGTACTTCACGGTATTTAGGATCAGGATTATCAGGGAACAGAATCACCATTGAATCTTCCTGCGTTACACCGCTTAACCAATACAGGTTACTGTTTTGTTTAAACTTATACAGGGCATCACCATTACTGGGCACTTCATCATTACTTAAAAAAATAGCAATGCTATTTTTTTCCATTTTACTACTGAATCTTTTTCTGTTCTGGGTAAACAACTTTGAATCTATGGGTAAGTTTCTCATTACTACAATTTTAAAAGAGGTTAAAGATAAACAGGCTTATTCAATTGACAATGCAAGCTAAGTGTTAAGCTGTTAAATGATCACAAAATCGATAAGCAAAAACGCATGTACAGCGCAATCAGTAAATAAACGATTGGTTTGGGTTAAAATATATTTACCCCGGGCTGTACATCTACAAAAACGATCATTCAGTTCAACTTTTTTCGCAACTGTAAACTTTATAAATTAAAGCCCGTAAAATTACATTTTCACAAATATGATATAATAAACCGCTTCATTTTTAAATAAAAATTAATAATACTATCAAAATACGATTATTTATCTAATGTGTACCACTAACACTTGTTCGTTACTTCTCAAATCTTTCTGTAGTTTTGCCACTTAACAAACTTGCTAGTATTATGTCATACCCGACGATTGTTTTGCCTGTACAGGCGCTTGTAAAACTTGGATTACAAAACACCCCTAATGTACATTACCAATTAACAGCTGAGGAATTAATACAGGACACTTTAAGAACAGGTGAAGGTGTATTGAACGACACCGGCGCCCTGGTAATACAAACCGGCGAATTTACCGGCCGTTCTCCAAAAGATAAGTTTATTGTGAAAGATGCTATTACAGCGGATACCGTGAACTGGAACGATTTTAATATTGCCATTGACGAAAAATATTATGACATCATTTATAAAAAAATAATACAACATTTAGATAAAGTGCCTGAACTGTGGGTACGTGATTGTTATGCCTGTGCTGACAAAAGATACCAGACCAATATCAGGGTGCTGAACGAAAAACCCTGGAACAACCTGTTTGCCTATAACATGTTTTTACGCCCTACTGAGGCTGAGCTTGAAAACTTTACACCTGACTGGCAAATTCTCTCCGCACCATCATTAAAATTAAATCCCGAGGAATGTGGCACCCGGCAATCCAATGCCGCCGTGGTTTCATTTAAACATAAAACCATCCTGATCGCCGGAACAGGTTATACCGGTGAGATCAAGAAAGGCATTTTCACTATCTTAAACTATGTATTGCCGCAGGAGAAAAATGTATTAAGCATGCATTGCAGCGCCAATATGGGCAAGGATGGTGATACGGCGATCTTCTTTGGGCTGAGCGGCACCGGCAAAACAACATTAAGCGCCGATCCTAACCGTAAACTGATCGGTGATGATGAACATGCATGGACCGATGATAATATCTTTAATTTTGAAGGTGGCTGTTATGCGAAGACCATTAACCTGAGCGAAGAAAAAGAACCTGAAATTTTTAATGCTATACGACCGGGTGCACTGGTAGAGAATACCACTTTCTTTCCCGGCACCAATACCATCAACTTTGATGATGCCAGTGTAACGGAAAATACCCGTGTTTCCTACCCGCTGCATTTTATCAGTAATGCCCTGGAGCCCTCGATAGGCGGCTTACCCAAAAACATTTTCTTTTTAACCTGTGATGCATTTGGTGTACTGCCTCCTATTTCCAGGTTAACGCCGGGCCAGGCCATGTACCAGTTCATCTCCGGTTATACCGCTAAGGTTGCCGGTACGGAAGCAGGTGTTACCGAACCTAAGCCTACATTCAGCGCCTGCTTTGGTGCACCATTCCTGCCCTTACACCCTGCTAAGTATGCCGCTATGCTGGGCAAAAAAATGCAGGAGAATAAAGTAAATGTATGGCTGATCAATACCGGCTGGAGCGGTGGCGCCTATGGTGAAGGAAGCCGGATGAAATTAAAATACACCCGTGCGATGATCAGTGCCGCTTTAGATGGCAGCCTGAACAATATACCTACAACCAATGATGCGGTATTTGGATTTGCTATTCCTGACAGCTGCCCGGGTGTACCTGCAGAAATATTAACTCCCCGTAATACCTGGGAAAACAAAGAGGCCTATGATGAAAAGGCCAGCTACCTGGCAGGTTTGTTCATCAGCAACTTTAAAAAATATAAGGACGGCGCAGATGCTGCGATCATTGCTGCAGCACCCATACAGAAGCAGTAAGCTTACACACATGAGAAAAAAGCCCTGTTACAATAATAACGGGGCTTTTCATTTAATATATAGTTTGTATAAAACTTATTTTACTTCTACGCTGAAAAGGTTCTTTTCATCAACAAAACCTTCCAGTACATCTCCCACAACGGCTTCTCCCACACCGGCAGGAGTACCGGTAAAAATAAGATCGCCAATATTGATAGAGAAGTAATTGGATATGAAAGCCACTATTTCGTCAAAAGCAAAGATCATATCCCTGGTATTGCCCTTCTGTACCTGCTCCTTGTTCTTCTGCAGGCTGAAGCTGATCTCATTTTTATTCTTCAGTTCCGTAACGGGTATCCAACTGCCGATCACGGCTGAGTTATCCCAGGCTTTTGCTCTTTCCCAGGGCAGTCCTTTGGACTTTAATTCGTTCTGCAGATCGCGGGCTGTAAAATCTATACCGGCTGTAATGGCATCATAATATTTGCCGGCATGCCTGTCCTGTATGTACTTACCATTTTTACATACACGTAAAACAATTTCACATTCGTAATGCAGCTCGTTGGTAAATTCGGGGTAATAAAACGGAGTATGCGACTGTAGCAGTGCATTTTTAGGTTTCATAAAAATAACCGGCTCGTCTGGAATTGCGTTGTTTAATTCTTTTGCGTGCTCGGTATAATTACGGCCTACACAAAAAATCTTCATGTTAGAGGTTGTTGATGATTAAATATAAAGATATATGCCATGACAGCCGTGCTGTTCAGGCATTATCCCAATAAGGCAATCATGTATCAACTGGATTTTTGTTGGACGGGACGCTAAAATAAGTAATCTAGCCCATATCGCATAATGAAAATTCCTTATTATTTATTTCGTTCATTACGCGGGTGATACCCATGGTGGCAAACTTTTCAATTACTTCCACCGATATGTCGATTTTTTTCTTCACTAAAGGTAGTTCATTTTCCAACCATTTCCCTAAAACAAATTCGGCCTGTAACCCTTTGGGGAAGTCATTGCCGATACCAAAGCGTAGACGGGGGTATTTCGTACTGTTGATCAGGGCCTGGATGCTTCTCAGGCCGTTGTGCCCGGCATCACTCCCTTCGGGGCGTACCCGCAGTTTATTCAGGGGTAAGGCCAGGTCGTCCAATATCACAAAAACATTCTCCACCGGTATCTTTTCCTTGTCCATCCAATACTTAACGGCCTTGCCGCTCAGGTTCATATAGGTTGTAGGACATATGCAAACAAACAGTTTTCCTTTCCATTTTACCTCGGCCATATAGGCCAGCCTGTCGGTTTTAAACACACCGCCATGTTTGGTCACAAAAGCATGCACCACATCAAAACCAATATTATGCCTGGTATGCGCATACTCGTTACCCGCATTGCCCAGTCCTACTATCAAAAATTTCATACTGCAAAATAAACACCTCCCCGGCTATTGTTAAAAAGAAAATTTTGGAACGGCCGGCCGCCGATATGCGTACCGGTCATGCTTTATGGACAAAAAAATACCTGCACGAATGCAGGTATTTTTATATCATTAAGTGATAAGCTTATTTTTTTGCCGCAGCAGCTTCTTCCTGTTTCAGCTGACGGGTCATTACTACCGACGCAATAGGAATACGTGGTGAGTTCATGATCTCGTAGTTCTCTTCTTTCACGTCTTCTACACGGATATTACCGTTGATCTCTAAAGTATCAATAGGCACTTCGATCTGCTCTTTCAAATGCTTTGGTAAAGTTTTCACTTTCAAAGATTTAAATTTAGCAATGAAACGACCACCTTGTTTAACACCAGCAGAAGTACCGGTAAATTTCAAAGGAATAGTAGCTACTACTTTTTTATCTTCTACTAATTCCAGCAGGTCGATATGGGTTAACACGTCAGTTACTTTGTCAAACTGTAAGTCTTTTAAGATGGTTCTGTAAGTTTTGCCATCTAATTTTACTTCAGCGATCTGGAAGCTGGGTGTGTACACAAAGTGTTTGAAAGCCGCAGCAGGAGCGTAAAAATTAATCTCCTGAGCACCCCCGTAAATTACACCAGGCACCTGACCCTGAGAGCGAAGCTGGCGGGTGGCTGATTTGCCAAAGTCGGTCCTCAAGTTCCCTTCGATTGTAATTGTTTTCATTTTTGTTTGTTTTATGAATAAAATTCTTAGTTCTTAAATTATTGTGTTCGTTCACACCTTTACCCCTCTGCCTTACGCCCCTATACCTTTTTACAGGCTGGTACGTCTTTGCGAGTGAACAAACAGGCTGGTAATACTTTTGTTCTCGAACGCATTGCGTATAGCTACAGCAAACAACTCGGCCACAGATATTACTTTGATCTTCTCGCTTTGTTTGCGGATCGGAATAGTATCACATACGATCAACTCTTCCAGTACACTGTTCTCAATATTCTCGTAGGCCTTGCCGCTGAGTACCGGGTGGGTAATCATGGCTCTCACACTACGGGCACCTTTTTCTTTTAACAGTGCTGCACTTTTTGCAAGGGTTCCGCCGGTATCACAGATATCATCGATAATAACAATGTCCTTATCGGTAACATCACCAATCACCACCATGCTTGCAATTTCGTTGGCACGTTTGCGGTGTTTATCGCAGATCACCATTTCTGCCCCGAAATAATTGGCAATTTCCCGGATACGGTTGGTTGCTCCTACGTCAGGGGCCGCAAAGGTAAGGTTTTCCAGCCGTAAATTCTCAATATAAGGGATAAAAACTGCGTGACTGTCCAGGTGATCCACCGGTATATCAAAGTAACCCTGGATCTGGGGAGCATGTAAGTCCATGGTTATCACCCTGTCAGCTCCGGCCGCGGTTAACATATTGGCCACTAATTTACTGCCGATTGCCACACGGGGACGGTCTTTACGGTCCTGGCGGGCATAGCCGTAATAAGGAATTACGGCAATTACCTTATAAGCCGATGCCCTGCGGGCCGCATCGATCATCAACAGTAATTCCATAAAGTTTTCGGAGGGAGCAAAGGTACTTTGTACCAGGAACACATAATCGCCACGAACACTTTCTAAGAAATTGGGGGAAATTTCACCATCACTGAACTTTTGCACATTAATTCGCCCGGGAATTGTTCCGTAACGCTTGCAGATTTCGGCCGCCAGATCCTGCGAACCGGTTCCTGAGAATATTTTAGCTGATTGCATGTTTGGAGAATGAGTGGCGAAGATATAAATATAGGGCCAATGAACCCATACCACCAGCTATAAAAACTGAAAAAAATTAGCGTAATGACACTACAGCGCTCATGGTTGCAGTGGGCAACTTAACCCCGGAAACATTGACAGTAGCAGGCTCTGCAGGTTTTGTATACTCCACGGTGGAACGGTCGTTGATAGTTTTAAAAATTGCGGTACAAATAAATACAGACAGGAAAAGGGCGACAATGTAAACGGTTGCAAAAAATAAAATAGGATGCAGTGCTCCTACAGCAGTTAAATTACGGGATTTCATAATATCAGATTTTATGGTTTTTCTCCCTTCCCTTACATATTCGATCTTTCTGTAATTAAAGGAGAATACAAAATTATTTGTTAAATTGAAAGTATGCAAGAGCAAAACTACCCTATAAGAAAATGGGCAAAAGACGATCGGCCCCGCGAAAAACTACTTGACCTGGGTGCTAAAAACCTGAGCAATTCAGAGCTCCTGGCCATCCTCATACACAAGGGTACCTATAAAAAATCGGCACTGGATATTGCCCAGGAAATACTAAGGCTGGGTAAGGAAAACCTGCAGGAGCTGGGAAAGCTTGGCGTAAAAGACCTGGTAAAAATAAAAGGGATCGGTGAAGCCAAAGCGGTTACCCTGCTGGCCGCACTGGAATTGGGTAAACGCAGGCAGGCTACCGACCTCCTGCCCAAAGAGATAGTTAACAGTACAGCCGAGTGTGCCAAATGGCTGCAATTAAAGCTGGGCGATTTAAAACATGAAGTGTTTGCTGTACTCTACCTGAACCGCTCCAATAAAATCATCCGTTTTGAAATAGTCAGTGAAGGGGGTATTACCAGCACCGTGGTCGATCCCAAGATCATATTAAAAAAGGCATTGGAAACCAATGCCGTTAGTATTATTCTCAGTCATAACCACCCATCGGGCAATCTTAAACCAAGTCAATCCGATAAAAACTTAACCGAAAGGCTGCTCGAAGCAGCAGGTTATCTTGATATAAAACTCCTGGACCATATTATTGTAAGTGAGAACGGCTACTACAGTTTTGTAGAGGCGGGGCTGATATAGAACAAAACAAGTCTTACCGGGTTTATCCCCTGCCACAGGAAGTGGTCACCACTTCAATTTCAATTTCAGTGGCGCATTCAAATCCAAAATCATTCAAAGACATGCAGGTAGCTGTGCTCCCAATGGGCACATGCAAACAATCCAACAATGTGTTGGTAATTTTATTCTTCACCCTGAAATATAACCCGCCGCTGGGAACGCTTTCAACTATAACGGCTAGCTGGTAGTCGCCTAACAAAGGGCCGTTACCCGACGTCACTGTATAGGCGGGAATATTAAAGATAGAAGAGATAGGAACTGCGTTTAAAGGAGATACACTTTCTATCCACACTTTGGTTATAGCATAGGCAGTAGTATTATTGACATAAAAAGAACCACCGCAAAAAGTGCCGCCTTCTGCCGGATGCCCGGGTTTTACAAACGAGGTTGAAACAAGGAGTATGGATAAAACCCCAAAAACAGTCATTACTTTTTTCATAATTTTCTATTTTAAAGTTATTAAATCCCAACCCGGTATCCAGACCTCGACTATGCCTGTGCAGTAGGTCCGCCAAAATTCAAGGGTATCTGTACTTCATCCAGATCCTTAATCACACCATTTACAGCTTCAAATTTCTCCACGTTATCAATCAGCGCCTTCATTAAACGTTTGGCATGCTGTGGGGTAAGTATAATGCGTGATTTTACTTTACTTTTTGGTGTGCCTGGCATTACGTTTACAAAATCTACAACAAATTCTGCATGCGAATGCGTAATAATGGCCAGGTTGGCATAGCTGCCTTCTGCTACTTCTTCTGATATTTCGATATTTAACTGATTAGGCTGTTGTAATTGATCTGACATGTTTTCTTTTTATAAGGTAAATGTACAATAAATAAAAATGTGGCCGTATCAAATGATACGGCCACATTTTTATTTATTAAAAAACAGTCAGTAAACCTGGCTATTTATCGTTCTCCTACATATTCCCAGAACTCTTCAATGGTCCAGCGGGTGCCAACTTTATACTTTAAGTGCAGTACTTCGTTTCCGGCTTCTTTGGGGAAAACGAACTTGTTAGGCGCCGTTTCGTCCATTACCAATCCGCTAACAGCTGTGCCGTCATCTGCCCAAACTACATTGGTCACCTTATCTGTATCTAAATTAAATACCAGGCGGGGGAAGAACAGGTATGATAATCCGCCTGTTGTTGCATTTTTTATTAAATAATAGAAATAGTCATAATCGTCATTCACATAATTATTGGCATTTCCTGATACTGTTTCCAAACGTACTTTCAAAGGGTAAACGCCTACATATACACCATTGGCATCGGTAAGTTTACCGGTTACCTCGTACATACCATCATATTTGTTTTGCTGTAAAATGTTATACAAAACAGTACCATAGTTACGGCTTATTTCACCATAGGTAGTTGATACCACTTTTAAAGGTAACACCCATGAAACATCATATCCGAACCTATCAATATAAAATTTAACTTTTTTAGTTGCAATTCTTTCGCCTTTCTTGATTACAAATGTCCAGCTATCAACCGAAAACAGGTTATTGGTCATTAACTCATGTTCTGTATGCTGCTCGGCATTAAAATCGGCTAATGCAGTAGGATCTATATCTAAGACAACAGTAATATCCTGCGGAGCTACCCCCGCTCCGGAATAAGCCACTTTTAAATCAAACTCCACCTCTGGCTGCGGTGCAAATGCCTGCGCATACATTACATGTACTGCCGTATCTACCGACTTTGTAGGAGATGGGATATCGGCATAAATCTCGATTACATTATTTGATTGTTTTTTGCTCAGGGGGGTATCCTGTTTTAAACAGGATGTAAACCCCAGAGCGACAAAGCTAAAAAGCGTTGCTATTAATATTTTATTCATTGCATAAAATTTAAAAACTTATTAATTAATTTCTTCTGTCCCAGAATACATAAGATCCGAAAACCGTAATATCCTTAGGAACATTTGTTGAGTTTACCTGATTTTCAGATGCCGGATAAAGTACTCTTCCAATTAACCTGTCAGGAGTAGTAGCTGCCGACAAAGTGGATACAAAAGTACTGGTAGCCGTGGTTCCCGTAATAGCAGGGTACCCGGTTCTGCGGAATTCAGCCCAGGCTTCATGCCCATGTATAAAGTTTAATGCAATATACTTTTGTGTAATAATTGCTTCCAAACGTTCTGCATTAGTAGTAGCCAAAGCAATATTAGCCAAACGCTTATCAGCATTATTTGCCAGGTAATTCTGAACATCTACAACCGGATCGGTAAGGTTAAGCGGGTTTTTACCAATATTGCCTGCTGCATTTTTATACAAATATGTAAAGGATGCTTTGATACCTTCTTCAAAAAGAGCCTGCATGGTTGCTCCTGTTGTGATAATATTTTTTAATCTTGCTTCCGCCTGTAAAAAATAACTTTCTGCAGCCAGCATAATAACCATACCCATATTACGTCCTTTTAACACCCCGAGTGCCGAACTAGCGGAATCTGCACCTGTAGGGTCCTGTGAAAAAGCATAAGTAGAGCCGTTGCCGCTGTACCATGCCGGTCCGTTGGTAGGAGCTTCCGGAACATTATCGTCTGTAATGCCTAACTGGTTTTTAACAACATTTATACCGCCCCGGTAAATAGCTTTTGCCCTGTTGGCATCATTCAGTTTAGCACCGTTATAAAAAGTCAATATAAAATAGGTGGCAATATTTGACCTTCCGTTCCCGGCCTGGCTTCCTGATACAGAGCTGTGATAAGTACTCCACATTGGGTTTTGCTTGCCGTCAATACGACCATACCCCGGGTTAGAAATAGCATCTGTTGTTAAAAAGCCGTCGCTGCTGAAAGAAGGAGTAACCCCTGAAAAAGTCGATTTTCCGGAAGCCCTGATCAGTAATTTAAGTTTTAAGGTGTTGGCCAGTTTTTTCCACTGTACCATATCGCCTTTAAAAATAGGATCTGAAGAGCCAAACGAGGTTACACCGGGATTAGCAGGAAACTGTGCATTATCGATGGTCTCAATAGCTTTTGTTAATTCGCTGTAGAGATTTCTGTAAATATCCTCTGCATTGTCGTAACCAGGAGAAATATTCGCCAGTCCCTTTAAAGCCTGGGAGTAAGGGATGTTATTATACTGGTCTACCAGTAACTGAAACCCATAAGCCTTCATAATACGGGCAATTGCATTATAATAAGCCAGGTTGTCCGTTCCAGAGTTATCAATAATATACTGGTAATCCTCTAAATTATCGTATAAATTCCATAAGCCGGTATAATCGTTTTGGCCGTAATTATAAGTTAAAGCGGAGCCAAAGCCACCAAACCCACCGGCATTGGCCATATAACCCACCTGCCAACCACCGTATGCATTGTAGGTAACCATGGCATTACCGGTGGCAGTGAGCGCCTGCGGTAAAACCAGCTCAGGTGTACTTTCTGTGGGTGAATTGGGATTAGTATTAATGTCAAGAAATTTTTTGCATGATGCCAATCCCGATATAGTTAAGACACTGAATAATATATATGTGATTTTTTTCATCGTTCAAGTTTTTTTATTCTCTAAATTAAAAAGTAAGAGCTATGGTTGCACCGTAATACCTTGAGGGAGGTGATTGACTAAGTGTTGTTACACCAATTGCGTTACTATCAGAAAAATTATATTCAGGATCAGTATATATGTTAGACTTAGGAGTCCACAAAAACAGGTTACGTCCCTGTACACCAATGGTTGCTCCTTTGATGAATTTAGTTTTGGTTAAGATATTTCTTGGCAGGTCATAAGACAATGAAATTTCCCTGATTTTCCAGAAATCACCTTTTACAATATAGTTGGTTGCTACGTCCATATTGTAATCACCATCACCGTCAGCCCAGAAACCTGAACCACCATCACGCACCAGTACGCTTGTGTTTTCCACATAAGTACCCGGACGGTTTGGATCTTCATAAACAGAATTAGGGAATACAAAACGGTCACGGTTAAACTCTACAGTTCTGATAGATGAACCTGAAAAGTCCATCATAGAACCACCGTTGTGGTATATATCAAATCCGGAACGGTGTTCAGCCAATGCCCATAACCTGAAACTTTTATATTTCACTTCCAGGTCCAATCCTAACCTGTGTTTAGGAACCGTATTACCTAAAATACGCAGTGTATTATCTACCTGGGGATAGCCTGTAATCCTGTTAACAATTACACGGCCCTGGTCATCTCTGGCATAATCATTACCCATTAACACTGGGAATGCATAACCGGGAATAGCATACACCTGGGCAGAACCACCTGTTGATAACTGCAGGTTGGGTAAGTCAGAACTAATTGAGATAACCTGGTTATCATTGCGGGTATAGTTACCTCCTATTGTAACCGTCCAGTCTCTTCCTCTTATGGGAGAATAGTGCAACATCACCTCTAAACCTTTATTCGATACTTCACCGGTATTTTGTAAGTAACTCGAGAAACCTGTTGTCAGCGAAACACCTGTTGGTACAGTCTGGTCAACTGTTTTGGATGAGTAATAAGTAATACCACCATTAATTCTTCTGTCCATCATTTCTATATCCAGACCAATTTCGTAAGAGGTGGTCATCTCAGGTTTTAACTGTGCATTTACTAAACGGTTCCCCATGGTATAACCCGGACCGGAAGAATAAGGGAAGCCGGCTCCGGAGGAAAAAGTTGTTTTTAACGAGTAGGGGTCAATATTTACCTGACCAACTTTAGATACACCACCACGTAATTTCAACACATCTATCACTTTGCTGTCTTTGATAAAGCCAATAGCATCAGAAGCTATAAATGATAAATCTGCGGCAGGATAAAAGAATGACCAATGTTCCGGATCCAACTCAGAACGCCAGTCATTACGTCCGGTTAAATCAAGATATAACCAATTCTTATAACCCACTTTTACTTTGGCAAATACACCTAACTGACGTGCCAGGCTATTACCTTCAGTTGCCGACGGCGAAACCGCTGTAGTATTGGATACATTATATAAATCAGGGTTTACCAATCCGCTAACACCAACACCAACCGATTTAGACTGGTTATTCCTTACACTGGCACCCAGGGTAACTTCACCAGAAAAATCTTTTACTTTTTTACGACCGGTAATCAACAGGTCAGAGTTAATTTGTGTAGAGTAATACATACCGTCGGAAACACCGCCGGTAATATTTGCTTTACTACCTGTCATATAATCTGCATCTGAATAAATATACCTTCCGGTCCAGGATTTATTACTTTGGTTACGAGTAGAGATACCTACACGATAAATAACATTTAACCAGTTTAAAGGATTATAAGATAATTCCAGGTTACCGGTTAAATAATCATTTCTTGTTTTTTGCCTGTTGTTATCAACCAGGAAGTAAGGGTTTTCGTAATAGTCATTATAATATCCCTCAGGACTTGCCCAATAATCAGTTCTCCAGTTTTTAAACTTAGTCAACGGAGCCCAGGCCGGGGTATTTAATAAGTTCTGGTAAATTGTGCCAGTAGCGCTGGTAATGTCATACCTGTTTTGCACATATAGGGAAGAATAAGATATTTTCAGTTTATTGGTTACATTTCTTGTACCATTAAAGCGAACAGAAGCCCTGTTATACTCATCTTTAGGGGTAGTACCGTTTACTGTCAGGTATTGTGCAGAAATATAGTATGAGCCTCTGTCATCGGCAGAAGTTATGGAAAAATCTGTTTGATTCTGAAAACCATTTGCCCAGAAATCCTCCCGGTCATTAGTAGGGGAATAAGGATACATTTGTACATTACCGGTTTTAAAATCGGCACGTCCAAGTTGTTTCATACTGCCGTCAAATCTTGGGCCGTATTGCTGGTTTTCGTATGGGGTAAATGAACCTGTCTGCCAGCCCGAACCAAACTCTTTCTGTAATTTGGGATAAAAACTTACTTCTTCTATTGTAGTCGTATTAGAAAAACGAACCTGGGCATCCCCCTGTTTTCCTCTTTTGGTTGTAACGATAATAGCACCGTTTGATGCATCCGAACCATATAAAGCGGCTGCACCTGCGCCATTTAATACGTTTACATCTTCTACGTCTTCCGGGTTCAAATTACCCAGGATCTCGCTGGGTACAATTACATTATCAACTACTACCAGGGCTGTATTATTACCTAACAGCGATCTGTTACCCCTTAATACAAGTCTAACAGTAGGGTTTACACCTCCATTAATAGCATTTACCTGTAAACCCGCTACCTTACCACTTAAAGCGGCACCAACATTCACCGCTTTTGCCTGCGTGATCTGCTGAGCCGAAACACGGGTAGCGTTATACCCTTCTTCACGTTTTTTACGCAAAATACCGCCGGCTGTTACTACTACTTCTTCCATCACATCATCTACGGCCTGGAGTTCAATGGTACCGACAGAGCTGGAATTAGCCTTTACAGTAACGGAGATCTTTTCAAGGTTTACCCCAGAAATTTCCAGTACGTCGCCCGCTTTGGCCATAATGGAAAAAGAGCCATCTTCTTTGGCAGAAGTACCCGTTGTTGTTCCTTTAATTAAGATAGTGGCACCGTTTACAGGGTTCCCGATCTTGTCAGTCACTTTACCTGTAACGAGCTTTTGCTGCCCCATTGCTATAGACGCAAAAAAGAGCAACAAAGAAAACAAGGAGATTAGTTTTCTCATGTGAGCATTTGTTTAGTGTGATTTACAAAAAATGTGTCTTGTACGTAATGGTTACGATATAAGGCAATCGTTTGACTCCAATTGCTGCCCCCAAGTTAATTTTTTTTTAACATTTTCAAATGATTTTATAGCCTGCCATCATCAAAACTCGCCACTTATACATAAAAAATATACCAATACTAGAATTTAATCGACTCAGAAACAGTTAGTTAGAATTCAATATATGTTTATGAAATGTTAAAAAAGAAGCCCTGAAAAAAATATAAGATGGCATTTTTTTCTAATAAATATTAAAAAAAAAGATCATTTAAAGCTGTAAAAAAGAGGACATTTTCTGGTTGTAAGAGGTATTTCCCCGAAGATAAAAACGGTGGAATTTTGCTGATGCAAATTCAGAAAAACAGGCTCCATTGCAGTTTAAGCTCAGATCTGCGACTGCCCTGTATTTCGGCTGTGCCGCTGCCGGTACTCAAACGGCCGGTATAAATTGTCTGTGCCCAGCGTAGCCATATCGTCATTTTGGGTGTCATATCATAATTCACATTCAAATAATACCTGTACCCGCGATCATAAAACACCGGGATACTATAGCCGTATAATACGTCATTCTCAAAAGCATAAACCCTTGAATAGTAACTATCTGTTTCAAAATATTGCAATCTTATACCAGTTGCCAGGGCTTTCATCAGCGGTTTGTACAACACATCCATATAATATAAGGTACCCTGCTCTTCATAAGCTCCATCCCGGTCAAACAGTAGCCACTCCACCCTGCCGCGCAGTGTAAAAGCATTGTTTAGCTTATGTTCTATATGCATACGCCAGTTAACCTTATGCTGGTAAACCAGGTAATTCAGGTTGGTTGTATTATCAGGCTGGTTGGTTTGTTTAGCCTCTTTCCTGAACCGCAGGTACAATTCACTGGTTTTAGCCGGAGTATAGGTTAGTTGAACGGCATATTCGCTGCCACCGGAGGGTGCATCTGCCAGGTAACGCAGCCACGGAAATTTAAAGAGGTCCGCATAAGCGTCCAGCCGCAGGTTTTGTAAAGGGTGCAGGGTAATACCCATATAATAGCCTGTTTCATTTGTGGGCATGCTGTTCTCTGTAAAAGCATTCCCGTGGATAGACTGGTAAGCACGGCCTATAGTACGCTGTAATAAACTTATATCGATCGTCTTGTCGGCGCTCATGATCAACCCGTTAATAAAAGCTTTATTCAGCTGCTTATCAATAGCAGCTTCACCAAAAAAATGAAAGTTTTTATGGGTCCAGCCGTAATCCACACTGGCGTTGAACCAGCTTTTACCGCTGAGGGCAAAATAATTATATGGCAGGTCCCGCTTTTGTAATGGGTTTGAAAAGTTATACACAATGCCATTGACAGCCACATACCCTTTTTTAAACCAGTATTTCATTGTACCGCCATAGCTCAGCTGCCTTAACTGGTTTTTGCCGGCAGCCTCTACTGCTGTCCGGTGATACCCTGAAGTAATGAAAGAAGAGAAGTTTTCTGCCAGGTTTATACTGTCATTTCCCTGCACCATATTAGCACTCAGTTTTCGCACAGATGCAAATAAAGTGAGTTCCCCGCCCCCTTTTTGCAGGGTAACGCCCAGGCCACGGTTAAAATTATATTCCCCGGCCGAAGTATAGGGTCTTAATACAGGGGACTGTCTTTTAATGGCAGCGATCTCCACGCTTTTTTTAAAAGCCAGGCTTTGCCATTGAAATAAGCCTTGCCCCATGTTCACAGTAAAATCGCCAATGGCCAGGTTTTTTATGATACCCATGTTACGGGCAAACAGGTGAAGCGAATAAAAATCGAATCCTTTGGCTTGTGCTCCTTTAAAAAACTGTTCGCCTGCATCTTTATCTGCCGTTATGCCGTAATGCAACAGGTTTTTAAAGTTGTACCGGTAACGAAGAAAATAACGCTGCGGATCACCCTGGTATTTTTTTCCGGTACTTCCCTCTTTAAAACCGGCGGCTTTCTCCAGTAAACGGGAAGCACGGAGAAGAAGCTGGTGCTCCCCTCCCTTTAACCGCTGACGCAAAGTAAATACCAGCGTTTCTACCTGTTCAATGGTTATATAAGGTAACAGTTTTTTGATGGTAAAAATATCCCAGGTGGGTACAGCCTGCAATTCATATATATTGACCAGCCGGCCCAATACAGTACGATAATTAATTAAATGTTGTATCTGCAGATCAGTAAGCAATAACAAACCCTGCAACTCACCGGCATTAGCGGTATTGATATTCAGCGGATGTCTTTTATAATAAGACAGTTGTTGTATATAGCTATCATCCTCCGTTTCTGCTTCTTGGGCTGCGGTCATATTTTCCAGTTGCTGCTCTTTAACAGGTGGTATAGTTTGTGCGCTCAGCACAAGGGGAAAATAAAAAAACAGCAACCCGATATAAGTGCATAGCCTGGTCATCGTTATTCATTTATGTTCGTAGATAAGCATTATACCCGGCGACAGGCCCAACCGGTTATGATAACCGGTCATTACGTCAAGCCGCAGGTTGCGCCACCCGAGCCCCACTCCCAGCCAATAACTGGTAATACCTGAGCTTATACCCGCCCTTGCCTGCAAAAATGATAATAACCTGTACTGCATGCCCGCCTGCACCACCATGCCCTGTTTTTCTTCCTTTATACATTCAGCACTGATAAAAAATTTATCCGAGGGCTCATACCCGGCTCCAAGCACATAAACCGCAGCCAGTTTTTCCGTTTTATTTCCCCCGAATTTGGAACTGAACGGATTTATTACCTGTATACCACTATGCAGTTTATCGGTTACATGTAACACTGTTCCCAGTTCCACCGCTATAGCCGAAGCGTTACCATACCCATTAATTTTTAACCCGTTATAGTTAAACTTAACACCCATATCAAGTGTTTTGCCCAGACTCCGGGCATAAGCCAGCCCCAACTGGTACTCATTCATATCTGTACTACCCCTGTAAGCAGTGGTGACGGCAAAATTTCCTGTTTGGGTAGGCAATACAAATGCTGCCGTATAATGCGCCAGTTCTTTCAGCATAAACCTTTGCTCACCATATACACCCGCGGTAAACTTTTTAACCCGGTTTAAGGCCGCTGTGTTGGCTATTACTGAAAAGGCATCCGTATGATGCAGGGAATAAGCGCCCGTACCTGCATAAGAAGCGGTAACAGGCCTGCGTACCAGTTGGGCAGGTACGCCAGTGCTTACCAGGCATGGTAAAGCCATTAAGAATAATACACGGTGTTTCAACAGTTAGCTTTGTTGTAATTTACTGTTTTCCAGGCAAGATTCCATAGGTTTTTGCTGTATAATTTAACCTGTAAAATACCCGGTTAAGAGATATGTCATTATATATAGAACATTTCATTTACCCGTCAATATTCCCCTGAGCATTTGTCTTAAAATGAAACAGGTGGCAAAAGGAAAAAATCTCCATTCATACATATTTAAACCCGATAACAGTAAAAGTTTATGTAGGTTTGCGCCATGCAAATATTAGACGGGAAATTAGCCGCTCAGGCTATAAAAGATGCGCTGAAGCTGGATGTAGCTCAACGCTCAAATGAAGGAAAGAAAATACCACACCTGGCCGCCATCCTGGTAGGCAATAACGGGGCCAGCGAAACCTATGTCGCCGCCAAGGTGAAAGCCTGTGAAGAAACTGGGTTCAAATCCACCCTGGTGCGTTTTAACAGTGATATTGATGAATTAACCTTGCTGGAGGAAATAGACAACCTGAATAACGACCCGGATATTGATGGCATACTGGTGCAGTTACCATTACCTAAACATATTGATGCCAAAAAAGTGATCGATGCCATTTCTCCCAATAAAGATGTGGATGGTTTTCACCCCGCCAGCGTGGGAAAAATGGTGGAAGGATTGCCTACATTTATTCCGGCCACACCTTACGGCATTATGTTGTTATTAAAACACTATAAAATAGACACCAAAGGGAAACATGCCATTGTTATTGGCCGCAGTAATATTGTGGGCCGCCCGATGAGTATTTTATTAAGCGGCAACTCTAACCCCGGTAACTGTACTGTTACCATTTGCCATTCACATACAACCAACCTGAAAGAGCTTTGCTTACAAGGCGATATTATTGTGGCAGCGCTTGGTATTCCTGAATTTGTAACGGCCGATATGGTTAAACCGGGCGCCATTATTATAGATGTAGGTATTACCCGCGTGGAAGACAGTACCCGTAAAAGCGGTTTCCGGTTAAAGGGGGATGTTGCTTTTGACCAGGTGGCAGAGAAAACAGACTGGATCACCCCTGTTCCGGGAGGTGTAGGCCCTATGACCATAGCGGCCCTGATGAAAAATACCTACCAGGCCTGTATAGAAAACAACTAAACACGTTTCTGATTGTTAATGACGGATATGACGAGAACGGAAAATATAAATACGGCCCTTTTATCCCCGGTAATCACTTTACCGGTAATGGAGCATTTTTATACCATCCAGGGGGAAGGTTTTTACCAGGGCCATGCGGCTTACTTTATCCGCCTGGGCGGCTGCGATGTAGGTTGTGTGTGGTGCGATGTTAAAGAAAGCTGGGATGCCACCGCTCATCCTCATTTCACTATACAAAGCCTGGTAGAACAGGTCAAAGCAACCCCGGCTACTATCGTGGTTATTACCGGGGGAGAACCACTGATGCATCAACTGGATGCTTTAACAGATGCGTTACATGCTGCCGGTTTGCAAACCAATATTGAAACATCGGGTTCCTCGCCATTATCGGGGAATTGGGACTGGCTTTGCCTGTCGCCCAAAAAATTCAAAGCGCCGCTGCCGGAAGTAGTAGCAGTGGCAAACGAGCTTAAAGTAATTGTTTACCACAAATCGGACTTTGCTTTCGGTGAAAAATTTGCTGCACAGGTACCTGCAGGTTGTAAATTATACTTACAGCCCGAATGGAGTAAGGCCGATACCATGGTGCCTTTAATTGTTGATTATGTAAAAGAGAACCCTCAATGGGAACTTAGTTTGCAGCTGCACAAATACATTAATGTCCCCTGATAACTTACTGGATCAACAGCAAACCGCATCATAAACTGGTGCGGTTTTCTTTTATCGTATTATTATATAAAATAAAGCCAGCGCAAGCCTTTCTATACTTTTGATATTTATTATTTTGCCGGTAAAGTCTTATAAAACTGTAGTAAAAAGGTAAAGAGGGCTTATGGCCAGGGGACTAGAATATTTTTGGAGAGATTTTCGACCTTAAAAATAAATAATATTTAGATTCGTTAGTACTTTATGTTCAACTTTAACAAATACCCTGTCATACTCCTGTTTTGTTTTTTTCTTTGTGAAACAGCCGGCGCACAAAATTACGTTCCGGGTAAAGTAAATAAAAAAGCGGTAGCGCTATACCAGCAGGCAGGTGAACGTGTAAATGACCAGAACTATATCAGTGCAACAGGCCTGCTTATACAAGCCATACAAATTGATAAAAATTATGTAGACGCCTATATAGCGTTAGCCAACGTATACTATAAATTAAACAGCTATAATAAAAGCATTGAGAGCTTTGAAGCTGCTTTTGCCATTGACAGCATCTATACCCTGCAGGATAAATTAATGTATTCTACTGTGCTGGCTTCCGTAGGAAAATTCCCCCAGGCTTTAGAGGCGCTCACACAGGTATTGAACAATAAGCCGCCGCAAAATGAGAAACAGTTAGAAGCTTACCGGCAACGTAAAAAAAATTACGAATTTGCTGTTCACTATAATAACACGTTTTTAAAAAACAGGCAATACAACTTTAACCCGGTCAATGCCGGCAGCCCGATCAATACCAAAGAATCAGAGTATTTCCCATCCCTGACGATTGATAAAAAAGAGCTGATCTTTACCCGCCGTTTAGGCAGCGCCAATGAAGATTTTTTTTCCAGTCATTTTAATGATACGGCATGGAGTATGGCCAGTCCTTTGAAGGGGGAGATCAACACCAGTTACAATGAAGGAGCTTTACAGATATCCCAGGACGGAAAATGGCTGGTGTTTACCGGTTGCCACCGCCCGGAAGGCTTTGGAGGCTGTGATCTTTATATAGCTTATTTCCAGGATGGACAATGGTCGGCTGCAAAAAATATGGGGCGTAAGATCAACAGCGACCAATGGGATTCACAACCCTGTCTTTCACCGGACAAACGTGAAATATATTTTGCCAGCAGCCGCCCCGGCGGTTATGGCGGGATTGATATTTATGTTACCCGTTTGAATGAGAAAGGCTTCTGGACCGAGCCCGAGAACCTGGGCCCGGGTGTTAATACAGCCGGTGATGAACAATGTCCTTTTATTCATGCCGATAACCAGACCTTGTATTTTACTTCCAATACCTGGCAGGGATATGGCGATGACGATCTGTTTTTTACGAAGAAAGACAGTGCCGGTAATTTCACCGCACCACCGGTTAACCTGGGTTATCCTATCAACACCATTCAAAAAGAAGGAACACTATATATAACGGCAGATGGCGCCACAGCTTATTATGCAGGCGAAAGGCCCGAAGGCAAAGGCGGCCTGGATATTTACAGCTTTGAACTACCGGACGATGTGCGCCCCAACAAAACACTCTGGATAACCGGTAAAGTACATGATAAAAAAACAAAGGAGGGCATTGCTTCAACGGTTGAGCTGATCAACCTGTCCACTAACCAGGTAATCAATAAAGTTCGCACCGAAGCCGACGGGGAATATCTCATTACCCTGCCTGCAGGAAATGACTATGTATTTAATGTAAACAAACAGGGTTATCTTTTCTTTTCTGACAGGTTCCTGGTTCAGGGAACTATCGCCGACTCTACCTATACAAAAGATATTGCCTTACAACCCATTGAAGCCAATGCCAGTATTGTGCTGAACAATGTGTTTTTTGATGTCAATAAATTTGACCTTAAACCTGAATCTTATATTGAGCTGGATAAACTCATCCAGTTTTTAAATGACAACCCCACTGTTACTATTGAAATATCAGGACATACCGATAATATAGGCAAACCTGCCGACAATAAATTATTATCAGAGAACCGGGCAAAACGTGTGGTGGCTTACCTGCAATACAAATTCATTTCACCCAAACGGTTAAGTTATGCAGGTTATGGCGAAACTAAACCGGTAGCAGACAATAGTACCGAAGCAGGCCGGGCGCAGAACCGCAGAACGGAGATCAGGATCACCAGTAAGTAAAAGTTCACCTGAATGTTTACGGTTTAGCTTATATTTAGTGAACCGAAAAACACCACATGTCCGCCTCCTTACTCCACCATATTGCCTTATTACAGGTTCCCCTGATCGGTCCTGTACAGGCCAGGATATTATTAAACCATTTACCGGTTGATGCCATTTTTACGGCAAAGAGAACACAGATAGAAAAAATACCGGGCATTGGCGAAGCCAGGGCACAACACATTAAACAGTTTACTAATTTTAAACGTGCAGAGGAGGAGATACGATTTCTTGAGAAGTATAAAATAACGGCATTATTATATACCGATGCCCGCTATCCCCAGCGTTTATTAAAGATACAGGATGCTCCTACGGTTTTATATTATAAAGGCCATGCAGACCTGAACCACAACCGGCATATTGCCATTATAGGCTCCCGCTCCAATTCATCTTATGGCAAGGAAATGACGGAAGAACTGGTGAAATATTTCGCCACGAAAAACATACATATTATCAGTGGGATGGCCGCCGGTATCGACGCCATTGCACATAAAACCTCCATCGGTCACCAACTGCCGACCATCGGCGTACTGGCTCATGGCCTGGATACTATTTATCCCGCACAACATAAAAGCCTGGCAAAAGAAATATTGCAGCAACAGGGCGGTTTATTAACCGAGTTTACCAGCAATACACAACCCGAACGTTATAATTTTCCCCGCAGGAACCGTATTGTAGCAGCCATCAGTGATGCAGTGATCATTGTAGAAACACGGGAGAACGGAGGCAGTATGATAACCGCAAAACTGGCCTTGCAATATAAAAAACCTTTATTTGCGTTGCCTGGCAAAACTACCGATATTAAAAGCCGGGGATGTAACACGCTGATCCAAAAAGGTAGTGCCGGTTTATTGCTACACCCCGATGATATATTGCAGTCACTAGGCTGGGAAAGCCCACACAAAAAAACGGCCTCCAAAAGCAAAGCATCACAACAAACCCTGTTATTATCCTTTACACCTGAAGAAAAGTTGATCGTTGACCTGTTAACCGATCAACCACCTATACATATTGATGAATTAAAAGAACGCTGCGGTTTAACCAGCAGTGCTGTTGCCGCAGCTATTTTAAGCCTGGAGCTGCAAAACCTGCTTTTAGCTTTACCGGGTAAAATGTACAAACTGGCATAATTACCTTACCGGCATTGCTGTTAACGCCAATTTACATATTAACAAAAAAACACCTGCAGGCAGCGAAAACGATACCTTTGCTGTCAGTAAAATTTACCCGGATAGCGGATCCGGATAGTTTAAAAGGCAATGAATTTAAAAATTTCGTTTTTACTCCTGTTGATCAGTGCGGCTACAATTATCAATGCACAACCCTGTACCACTCTTGGACAGACACCAGCTACGGCTTTCCCTGTTTGTGGCACCAGTACTTTTCACCAAAACAACGTACCTATATGCAGCAGTACCAGCTTATTTGTACCCGGCTGCAGCGGAGATGGCGCCAATTACGAAAACAAAAACCCATTCTGGTATAAGTTCACCTGTTACACGGCCGGCACTTTAAGTTTTGTTATTTCACCGGCTAATATGAATGATGATTATGACTGGCAGTTATACGATGTAACCGGCTTAAGCCCTGATGCCGTTTTTACCAACAGGAATATTATTGTTTCCGGCAACTGGTCGGCCACTCCCGGTAATACCGGAGCTTCTGCTTCCGGCGTTACTTTTATTCAATGTGCTTCCTCGCCTCAGGATAACCGCCCCAATTTTGCCCGGTCGCCCAACCTGATCGCCGGTCATGAATATATTTTACTGGTGAGCCATTATACCGATTCGCAAAGCGGGTACGACCTTTCCTTTGGTGGCGGTACCGCTGTTATTACCGACCCCAAAGAACCGCACCTGCAATCCGTTACCACCAGTTGCGATGGCACGCAGTTACGCCTTAAACTCAATAAAGCCATGAAGTGTAACAGCCTTAGCGGCAATGGCAGCGAGTTTTCCCTATTCCCCGCTAATGCAACGGTTACAGCGGTAACTACGGTTGGCTGTAATGCCGGTTTTAACACCGAAGAAGTACTGATCACACTAAGCAATCCCCTGCCCTCTGCTTCATATAATTTAATCATTAATAATGGCAGTGATGGCAATACCATGCTGGATAACTGCGACCGCGGTATACCTGCGGGTGAATCACTACCTTTTGTATATACGGTTCCCCAACCCATACCCATTGACAGTGTAGCCAGGGTGGGTTGTGCGCCCAGACAAATAAAACTGCATTTCAGTAAAAAAATTGATTGCAGCACGATTGCCACCGACGGCAGTAATTTTTTAATAACCGGCCCCCAGGCAGTGAATATTACAGGAGCAAGTGGTGTTTGTACCAATGGTCTGAGTGATATTGTTACACTTAGTTTAGCCTTGCCTGTAAGTATTGGCGGCACTTATACCGTAACGCCCCGTTTAAGTGTGGGTGGCGGTGCCGTGCGGGATGAATGCGGGCAGGTCATACAACCCACGCCCGTTACGTTTACCGCAACCGATACGGTGAATGCTGATTTTACCTATACCAACACACTGGGTTGCCGTTTTGATACTTTAGATTTTTTTCATGATGGCGCTCATCAGGTAAATCAGTGGTGGTGGAGTTTTAATAACAACGCTACTGCCAATACAGCCACTACACGCCAGGTATTTCCGGCCAGTAGTACCAACAATATATCACTGATCGTTAGTAACGGCGTATGCAGCGACACCGCCAGGCAAACCATTGTACTGGACAATGAAGTAATTGCCTCCTTTGTGATGCCTGATGATATATGCCCCGAAGACAATCTTACCCTGGAGAACACCAGTACCGGCTTAATTGATAGCTGGAGCTGGAGCTTTGATGCCTTAGGTACCAGCAATATCCGGTCACCCCTGCCCTTAAGCTTTATACAGGATAACAAAGAGAGAATATATACCATCAGACTCACCGCTACCAATAATACCCTTGGCTGCAGCGATGTGGCGCAAAAGAAACTAAGGGTATTGAACAATTGTTATATAGCCGTACCGAATGCCTTTACCCCTAACGGTGACAGGATCAATGATATTATACGCCCCAACAACGCAGTAAAAGCACAAAATTTACGTTTCAGTATTTATAACCGCTGGGGACAACGTGTGTTTACCATGACCGACTGGAAAGATGGCTGGGATGGAAAAGTGAACGGCGTAGAACAGGGCACCGGTATATATGTGTGGCATTTAAGTTATACCCACCGCGATACGGGTGAAGAAATTTTCCAGAAAGGTACGCTTACGCTTATTAAATAGTTTACGCCTTTTTATTGCTTTTCAATAGCTTATACCGGCTCATACCTGAAAGCCCTGGTACACAGCGATTATGCGGAAAAGTGCATGATTTAGCCCGTTTTTCACATTTAAGATACTTATTAACGTAAGGTTACATATTAGTTTTTTTATCCGAAATTCGTTACCAACCATTCAAGGCTAACGATAGGTATGAGAAAACTAAAGCTCACCATTATATCTTGCTTTTTGCTGCTGGAAACAATGGCCCAGCTTTGTACGAACCTGGGGCAGACACCGGCATCGGCTTTCCCCGTATGCGGCACTACTACTTTCAGCCAGCTGAATGTTCCCTCCTGCAACAATGGCGTTATGAATGTAAGGTGCGGCAATGGCGAGTATGAAGCCATCAATCCTTATTATTATAAGTTTACCTGCTATACGGCCGGCACCCTGGGTTTTATGATCAGGCCTATACGAACACTGGACGATTATGACTGGGTATTGTATAATGTTACGAACAGGGATCCCTCACAGGTAGGTAATAACCCCACCTGGGTAGTAACGGAAAACTGGTCGGGAAGAACCGGCAATACCGGCACTGTCGGAACCGGGACCGGCCTTATCAACTGCGGCGGTAGTAGTTATCCGCCCATTGGCTCTATGCCTACTTTAGTTGCCGGCAACGAATACCTTTTATTGATCAGTAATTTTAGTAATTCGCAGCAGGGTTATGACCTGTCCTTTACCGGCGGCACCGCTGTTATTACCGATCCGCTGGCGCCCACGGTATCCTCTGCTGTTGCCAGCTGCGATGGTACACAGGTTACCGTACGTTTTAATAAGGCCATGAAGTGTAATAGCCTGGCAGCCGATGGCAGTGATTTTTTTATCAGCGGCGCCACCATTATCAGCGCAACAGGGTTTAACTGTACCAATAGTTTTGATATGGATTCGGCCCTTATTACCCTGGCTGCACCGCTTAATCCCGGTACTTTTACTATTGGTGTTGTAACAGGTAATGACGGCAACAGTATTACAGATAACTGCGATTCACAGATACCCACTACCGCAACCGCTGCTTTTACGGTAAATGCCCGCCCCAACATGACCATGGGCACTATTGCCCCTCCGGCCTGTATACCCTCCACCATTACCGTGCAACTGGCCGAGCCGGTACGTTGTAATACCATTGCCGCCAACGGCAGCGATTTTACTATTACAGGCCCCTCAGCCGTTGTAGTAACCGGCGCAACAGGTACCTGTGATGCAAGCGGCTTTACCAGCGTGGTTACCCTGCAACTAAGTGCTGCCATTACGGTAAGCGGCAATTATACTGTAGCTATTAACAGTGGTACCGATGGTAATACACTTATTGGTAATTGCGGACGTATTATACCTGCAGGCGATAATAATAATTTTACCATTGCACCTCAAACGGCTTTGAATATGGGCACTGTTACTCAACCGGCCTGTTTACCCACTACCATCACACTTAACTTTCCTGACCGGATATTATGCAGTTCTATTGCCGCTAACGGATCGGACTTTACGATAACTGGCCCTGCCCCTGTTGTGGTGAATGGCGCTACCTTTACCTGTAATACGGCGGGCTATGTTAATACCATTACCTTACAACTGGCAAATGCAATAAGCTTGCCCGGCAATTACTCGGTGGTAGTGAGTAACGGATCGGATGGTAATGTGCTAATCGGTGAATGTGGCAGGCTATTACCTGATCTGTCCACGGCAACATTTAATATCCCGGTACTTCCTCCTATACCCATGGGCACCATCAGTTCCACTGTTTGTGCACCCTCAAGTGTAGTATTAAACTTTACCGAGAAGATCAATTGCAGTTCTGTTGACCTGCAGGATTTTTTAGTAACGGGGCCTACGGCTGTAAGCATTACTAATGTGAGCACACAATGCGATGCCAATAACCAAACCAATGCCATTACCCTTAGTTTTAATGCGCCTATTGCCGTGAATGGTAATTATGCTGTTGTAATAGCGCCTGCGGCTGTACTTACAGGCGACTGTAATAAAGTTGTTCCTGTTGGTGAAACTGCCACTTTTGTTGTTCCCGATATACCATTCACACCCATGGATAGTTTAACACCCATAGGCTGTTCGCCCGGGGAGCTACGCCTTACTTTTAAAGAGGGCATTTTATGTAACAGCATAGCCGCCGATGGCAGCGATTTTGTTTTAACCGGCACCGGTGCACCGGCTATTACAGCGGCAAGAGGTTGCGCGGGTAATGGCACTACTACGGAGATCGTTCTGCAACTGGCAGCACCTATTGTAAATGCGGGTACTTATACCATTACCCTTACCGCAGGCAGCGATGGCAATACTTTATTAAACAACTGTTACCGGGCTACTCCTGCAGGAACAACCCTATCGTTTAATACCAGCGATACTGTATCGGCCGAGTTTACCTATACTTCTGTTTTAGGCTGTGATAATAATGTAACCACCTTTACGCATGACGGTAACAGGGGTGTTACCAGCTGGCGCTGGCAGGTTAATGGTGCTGCTGCCAGTAATGCTATTTCTTTTGCACGGTCTTTCGCAGCCAATAGTCAAAACAATATCAGCCTTACCGTTAGCAATGCATTATGTACGGATACGTATACTACTCCTTTAAACTTTAATAACAAAGTAACAGCCGATTTCAGTATGCCTGCCGAAGCCTGCCCGGAAGACACTGTCCATTTTACCAATAACAGCAGCGGGCCTATAGAAACCTGGCAATGGAACTTTGGCAACGGCAATAACAGCAGTCAGGAAACTCCTTTGCCACAGGTGTATGACATAACCGGCCGGGACAGGCTATATACCGTTTCGCTTACCGCCGGCAACAGCAACGGTTGCAGTATGACCACTACCCGGCAAATAAAAATATTCGGTAGTTGTTTTATTGCTGTGCCCAACGCATTTACACCCAATGGCGATAATATAAATGACCACCTCTACCCCTTGAATGCTTTTAAGGCCGATAATCTTGACTTTAAGGTATTTAACCGCTGGGGGCAATTGGTATTTCACAGCACCAACTGGCTGCAAAAATGGGACGGCAGGGTAAAAGGCATTGAACAAAGTGCGGGGATATATGTATGGCAGCTCAGTTATACTCACCGCGATACCAAAGAACATGTGGTGCAAAAAGGTACTACCACGCTGATAAAGTAATATACCTGTTATATAAAAAAGCCCGTTACCAGATAACAGGCTTACAAGAGTACGGGTGTAATAAGTTTAGAAAATTGCCGGTATCTTTTTGCAATACAGGACCCGGCTATACAGTATCCATAATTGTTAGAATAAAAATACTGCGACTACTGCGGCTGAACAATACCACAAACGTTGGCTTTTTATGGGTAATACTAAAAAAAATATTGCTTTTATACCACTTAGCGGTAATTACAAAACAAAAAGCAATGTTGTATAACATCGCTTTTTGAGATTTATTCCATCAATTTTATCCTGCCTGTTATTTTTCGTTACTGCCGTTGCGGGGGATGTTCAGCTTGGTAATTAACTCCTCATAAGTCATAGCTTTTAACTCCTGGTCGCTGTATCCTGTTCCGTTGCCGGTAGCACCGGGCATCATCCTGCCGCCCAATACGCCGCCGGGTATAATTACATACCGGTATTTATTGGAGGTGGAGGGTGTCATAACACTGCCATTTTCACCAAAACAACTAAAGGTGAGGCTGCCCACCGCATTGGAGAAAAAATTCCAGTGTGTTAAAAAAGTACCATTGATGGTAGTAGCCGGTAAAGGTCTTATATTGGTTCCGTCGCTTACAAACTGTGCATAGGCCAGTATGGTACCATTGGTCCTGATGGCTTCGGTAATTCCCGGAGCTGCTTTTATAAAACTGGAGAACTGTGTTCCCGCGCCTGTCCAGGCAGTGGGAGAGAACCAATCGGAGTAAATAATATTGGCCGTGCCGGGAGGGCCGGCCGGACCTGCAGGACCGGTTTCGCCAATATCGCCTTTTTCACCGTCCTTACTGCAGGCAGTAAATAAAACCACTGTAAAAGCCAGTGTAAATAGTTTTGCCAGGGAATGTTTCATTGATAAAAGTTGCATGTGTAATTATTTTATGCAACAAAACTATACTGCGCCCGGCGGCGTTTCTATACCAGAATCCCGTTAATTACTGCCCGAAAACTACCTGCAATCCGTTAGTTTTTGTTCCGGAGACAAGGCCGGTTAAAATTCTTTTTTGGAAGGTATTTTGTCACTACCCTATCTTTGCACATGGCAACAAGAAAATTAGCTACTACAGCAAAAAACAGCTCCCCCAATTTTATTGATGGTTTAACTTTTGATGATGTACTACTGGTTCCCGGTTACAGCCAGGTGCTGCCCCGTGATGTGGACATATCGGCTAAACTCACCAAAGATATTACCTTAAAAGTGCCGCTTTTATCGGCAGCAATGGATACCGTTACCGAAGCCAGCCTGGCAATTGCTCTGGCACGTGAAGGCGGTTTAGGCATATTACACAAGAATATGACCATTGAAAAACAGGCCGAACAGGTACGTAAAGTAAAACGTAGTGAAAGCGGGTTAATTATTGACCCCGTAACCCTTACGGCCGACGCTACCATTGGCGATGCCCTGTACCTGATGCGTGAAAATAAGATCGGCGGTATTCCTATTGTTGATAAGGATTACAAACTGGTAGGCATTTTAACCAACCGCGATATGCGTTTTGAATCGGACCCCAAGCGTAAGGTAAGCGAGGTAATGACAAAGGAAAACCTTTATGTGGCACCTGAAGGCACCGATCTGAAAAAAGCCGAACAGTTATTTAAAAAAACCAAGGTAGAAAAATTACCCATTATCAATAAACAAGGTAAGCTGACCGGCTTATTTACCTATGGCGATATTTTAAAACTAAAAAATCACCCCAATGCCGTTAAAGACGGCTTTGGCCGTTTACTGGTAGGCGCCGGTGTAGGCATTACCAAGGATCTGCTGGACCGGGTAGCTGCCCTGCAACTGGTTGGTGTGGATGTAATTGCATTGGATAGTGCACACGGCCACAGCAAAGGTGTTATTGATGCCTTAAAACTGGTACGTAAAAACTTTAAAAAATTAAATATCATAGCCGGTAATGTAGGCACGGCCGAAGGCGCCAAAGCCCTAGCCGATGCAGGTGCCGATGCGGTGAAAGTGGGTATTGGCCCCGGCTCTATCTGCACCACCCGTATTGTGGCAGGCGCCGGTGTACCGCAGCTTACTGCTGTAATGAGCGCTTACAGTGCTTTAAAAGGACGTAATATTCCGGTAATTGCCGATGGCGGTATACGTTATACCGGCGATATGGTAAAAGCCCTGGCAGCCGGCGGCAGTTGTGTAATGATGGGAAGTGTATTTGCCGGCACCGAGGAAAGCCCCGGTGAAACTATTATTTACGAAGGACGTAAGTTTAAAGAATACCGTGGTATGGGTTCTTTAGGCGCTATGGCCACCGGCAGCAGCGACCGTTATTTCCAGGACCCTGAAGATGATGTGAAAAAATTTGTTCCGGAAGGTATTGAAGGCCGCGTAGCTTATAAAGGAAGCTTAAAAGAAATTGTATACCAATATGTTGGCGGCTTACGTGCCGGTATGGGTTATTGCGGCGCCAAAGACCTGACCGCATTAAAAAATGCCAGCTTTGTAAAAATAAGCAATGCCGGTATGCGGGAGAGCCACGCTCACGATGTGGATATTACAAAAGAAGCTCCTAATTACAGCAGAAAATAATGATTAAAAACTCAGGCCCTGGTCTGAGTTTTTTTTATGTTACCGGCTTTAGTAACATCCATCATCGCCTGTTGCGACGCTCCGTTCAGGGTTCCGTCCGCTGATCAGCAGAGAGCAACCTGCCCAAACGGGCTATTAACGGTTAACTATTAACCATTAACTATCAACTATTAACTATGAACAAATAACCTGTTCATTAGCGCTATGCAGTACAAGTGTGCGACGCAACCACAGCCCAACCAGGGCAGGGACGGTGGAAACATAACAAAAAGCGATCGTTTGTTTTATTTGTACAGCCAATAAATATTTTTATGCAAACCTTTGAACCTTTTTATTGTTGATAACGTATATGCTATTAACAATAAATAGTAGATATTTTAGCGGTTTACTTATTATCTTTGACTTATAATTACAGTTAATATGACACAGTTACATTTATTAGGCATGTTGGGTACCAATGAAATCATCATTATACTGGTGATCGTGTTGTTGTTATTTGGAGGCCGTAAAATTCCTGAGCTGATGCGTGGTTTAGGTAAAGGTGTTCGCGAGTTTAACGATGCAAAAACCAATGTGAAAAAAGAGATTGAAGAAAGCACAAATGATATAAAAAACGCCTAATCAGCGTTTTTTATCCTTTATCTCCTTCTTTTTAAGGCCGTTTAACACGTTCATTTTTTGTTTTCATTTTCCTCCATTTCATTGTACCAGTCTCAGTTACGGGACGGAAAGGTTACCTGTTTACAAGCAGTTGAGCATTATATTGCCCGCATTCAGGCCACAAGGCACCTGAATGCTTTTGTGCATATATATGCTGATGAAGCCCTGCAGCAGGCCAAAGCCCTGGATGAAAAAAGAGCAAACGGCCAGGCCATCGGTCGCCTGCACGGCGTGGTAATAGGCATTAAAGATGTGATTGCCCATAAACACCACCCTTTAGGCGCCGCTTCGAATATCCTGAAAGGTTTTCAATCCATTTACTCCGCAACAGCTGTTGAACGCTTACTGGCAGAAGATGCTATTATTATAGGTAGTCTTAACTGCGATGAGTTTGCCATGGGTAGTACCAACGAAAACTCCGCTTACGGTAAAGTGCTGAATGCGGCGGATGAAACCCGTGTACCGGGCGGCTCTTCCGGCGGATCGGCTGTAGCTGTACAGGCAGGCTTATGTATGCTGAGCCTGGGAAGCGATACCGGCGGATCGGTAAGACAACCGGCAGATTTTTGTGGTGTTATCGGCTTTAAACCCACATATGGCCGTATATCCCGTTACGGTTTAATTGCATACGGCTCTTCCTTTGACCAGATAGGCATTTTTGGTACCGATGTAAAGGATATAGCCCTGGCGCTGGAGATAATGGCCGGTCCTGATGATTATGACAGTACCGCCAGCCAGCAGGCACCCGAGGATTATACCACCACCATTCCCCACAAGGACAGCTATAGAATAGCTTATTTCCCGGAAGCACTGGACCATCCCAGCCTTGACCCGTTAATTTCAAAAGCGATTTACAAGCAATTGGAAGAACTAAAAGCTTCCGGCCACGAGGTTAAACCGATGAAATTTGACCTGCTTGATTTTATTGTTCCGGCTTATTATATATTAACGACTGCGGAAGCTTCCTCCAACCTGTCCCGTTACGACGGGGTACGTTATGGCCACCGCACTACCCAACCCGTTACCGACCTGGTGGATTTTTATAAGAAAAACCGCACGGAAGGGTTTGGTAAGGAAGTAAAACGACGCATTATGCTGGGCACTTTTGTACTGAGTGCCGGTTATTACGATGCTTATTTTACCAAGGCCCAAAAAGTACGCAAAATTTTAACAAATCAGATACAGTTGATTTTCAACGAATTTGACTGTATTGTGCTTCCCACCTCCCCCACCACGGCTTTCAAGGCCGGTGAAAAAACGGAAGACCCAATTGCCATGTATATAGCTGATATATACACAGTTATGGCAAATTTAGTGGGCGTTCCGGCAATTTCCCTCCCTCTTTTCAGGCACGAAAATGGCTTACCATTCGGCCTGCAGGTGATGACAAACCGCTTTAATGAGTTAACTTTGCTCCGGTTTTCGGACGAGCTGATGAGCTTAAAGAAAAGTGAGTAACCAATACCTGCACGAGTATTTGCATTGAGGCGCAAGATTTTTTTGACCTAAAATTTCGACAGGCATGTTTAAAAAATTGGCTTTCGCGGCCGTTTGTACAGTTTTATTTTCGTTTGCAAAGGCGGAAAGTATTTTTACAGATAACCTGAACCTTACCCAGTTGCAACAACCTTATGTTGCCGATACCATGGATACAAATGACCTGGTAGAGAAAGACTCTGTTATACTGGATGAAAAGTTAAAACAGGAAATAGCCAAATTAAATCCCAAAGCAGGTTTTAAAGACCTGTTTATACCCACTGCCCTGTCCAATGGCATGACAGTAGAGCAGCTAAACCCCATGGCTGTAAGTTTTGTAAATGATTATGTATCCCGTTTTGGCAAAACCATGGATGATATGAAAGACTGGGGACGTCCTTATTTTGATATGATGGATGATATTTTAACCGAGTATGGCCTGCCCAACCAGTTAAAATACTTAGCCGTAATAGAATCGCATTTAAAAAACAATGCCCGTTCCTGGGCAGGTGCAGTAGGCCCCTGGCAGTTTATGCCGGCCACGGCCCGTGTAATGGGCCTGCGTGTTAGCCGTAATATTGACGAGCGCAGGGATTATAAAAAGAGTACCCATGCAGCCGCACGTTATCTTACCCACCTGTACGAATTGTACGGCGACTGGCTATTGGTTATTGCAGCCTATAACGGTGGCCCGGGTAATGTAAATAAAGCTATTAAAAGAAGCGGTAGCAAGGATTTCTGGCAGTTACAAAATTACCTGCCTGCCGAATCCCGCAATCATGTAAAAAAGTTTATCGCCACCCATTATATTATGGAAGGTGAGGGAGGTATTACTACATTGACCAAACATGAAGTGGCCGCTTACCAGATGGATGGTAATTTAGCTGCTGTTATGCCTGATAATGCCATATTACCCGATAATGTAAAAATCCAGACCATTACCGGCCGTTATAATGCCCGGGTAATGGCCAAGTTTTTAGAGATGGATGAAAAGGCCTTCAACAGCCTGAACCCTACCCTGGAAAAAACACTGGCCAAGACCAGTACTTACCAGTTAAAATTACCGGAAGATAAAATGCAGGTTTTCCTGAGCAAGAAAAATGATATTCTTGATCACAGCATCCAGGCATTATTAAACCCGGATTATAAGTTTTAAGGATAAATACAATTGAAAATATAATAAAAGCCGCATATAAATTATATGCGGCTTTTATTATCTACTTCTGAAATAGGTTCATCGACTATTTTTAGTCCCTAATTTCTACCACGTTAAGGTCCAGGAGTTAATGATAGATAATAAGCTTCAACATTCGCAACAGAAACGGATCCTGGATCACCCAAATCTTCATAGGCAAAATCAACCATCTCTTCTGCTATTAGAGTAGAAGAAATAATAGGATTAGGGCCTCCGGTTAAAAAAGCAACTATTAAAGGTTTATCATTATTAAACTTCACTTTATTCGGATTAAAGAATTCGTTAGGTATGATAGAACTCAGATTACCCCACGTTGTGCCTCCACCCGGGCCGCCAGGGCCACCACTACCAGGACCACCGGGTTCAACGTCACCATCTCCAGGCACAACCGTTCCACAAGCACCATAACCAGCATTAGCAGTAACACGGCATGTAGAAGGATTAAAACTCCAATTGATATGAATATCACGTTGCCATCCCAAAATTCCTCCTGCAAAAAGAGCAGTTCCTTGACTACAAGCAGTTGTCAATTCATATTTATGGGTACCATGATCCTCCCAACTCCATCCAATCTTAATTCCAGATACAGAAAAAGAAACATTTGATATACCGTCAGGCCCATATTGAAAGCTTATTCGGAAGGAAGACATAAGGCCAGCAGCTACAGGATAAGTAATATAACTACCATATGCACATCCAACACTTGGACTTGTAGGAGTGAGTAAGTTTGGCTCAAAAGTAACAGCCATTTCTCCATCAGGAATAGAAAACAATTCATCTAAATAAGCTTCTAATTGATGAATAGTATCCTCCACCTCTGATAAAGAATTAAAAGGCATTGATTCTAAATTATCCATCGCATTAGTACTTATTTTTAAGCCTTTATACTTTTTTTCCAAGTATTTAATTTCATTAAGACTTAATTTGTGTTTGTCGCTTTTAGAAGATTCAGGATTAGAATCTTTTTTTGAACATGCAACCCATAGGGTCACTACAAAAAGGGTAGCAACTACTAGCCAAGACATTCTAGTCATCTTTTTTTGGTTTTTGGTTAATAATAAAATAGTTGTGCTTTTAATACAAAATAACGGGTAAAATGACAATGCGTTTTATAGTAACACCTTCTAACAGTTAGCTTGTACTTATCGTCGCTAAGATAAAGGATTACAAATCAAACAAACACTTGTAAAGAGGAATATTTAAAATAAAAATATTTCCTTAAAAAAGTATTAGCATTTATCACTTTATTTTATCTATAAAACTCCGTTTTCTATCACTTTTGTCTGTACACTATCTGCATTGGCCGATGCAGGATTTCCGGCTACAATAATGGTATATATTTTTTTCTCTTCCAGGAGTGCACTTAAGGTAGTAGATATATTGGAAAAATTATTTGTTTTCACTTGCATATTACCGGCATTTACCGCTACAAAAGAGGACAAACTACCAAACCTGGCCGATTCGCTCATGGCCGGCACATCGTCAATGGAAACGGCAACAATGGAAGAAGATGAGTCAGGTACGGCATATACATACCGTATATAGGCTTTACCGCTGAGTAGTGGCAGGTTATGTACCCGGTCATTTACCACCAGGTTTTTATAGTTACCTGCGGCCCCGATGAGAAAGGAACTATAAAACTGCTCTTCCTCAAAATTTGTTTCGGTTGTTGCAATAACGCTGTTGGGGTTATTGGCAAAGTAAGCCCTTACTTTACTGGCGCCGGAGTAAACAGCGGCGTACTCTTTGGTATAATTAAAAAAACCAAGCACAGCACTGGTAATATTCGCATTGCCCACGGCAAAGCCGGTATTAGGCCGGTCATGTGCCAGGTTGGCTATCATTAACGCAGAGATCGTTGGAGGATCTACCTGTTTCTTCTTTAAGCAGGACTGGAATAAAACACCGGATATAACCAGCAAAGAAAATACCTTTTTATACATGACTTAACCTATTTACTGTTGCACTTACTTATTAAAAAAAACAGTAGTAAACTACTGTTTACTACTGTTAAAAATAAAACTTATATTATAATAATAACCTAGTATGTAGCTGTAAATACAAAAGTAGGATTTTCTACACTTGTAAACCGCAAATAACTGGCATTGGTCGCTACATCGGTATAATAGCTAAGATTAAACTTATCAACGTTTATCCTTTGGGCCAATAAGGCATTCAGGCTGGTATAAATAGAATTAGCATTAGAATTTAAAGCTGATATATATGTAAACTTAAACGTATTATCGGCATTAATGGCAAACCGGTATTGATAATCAAGGTTGGTGGAACTGCTGCCATAAGGACAATTTACACGGATCGTAAATAGTTTGGACGTTCCGTTAATATCCATAAAGCTGATAGTACCGATTGATAAAGCCGATCCACTGATTGACCATCCTGCTACAGAGGTATTGGCAGTAGCTCTTCTGGAAACAAAATCAGCACCCCAGCCGGCAAAAGTAGTGGCCCTTGGCACAACAAATAATCCACCGCCATTACCAAACAGGTTCAGTGCAGGTACTACCGGTACCGCGTTTGATAAGATAGGATATTCTTTTCCGTTTTTATCTACTGCCACATAGCTTCCATCAGCTTTTACTTTTACCGAAACAAAGGTTACACCGGCAATAGTAACAGGTGTATTAAACTGCACCTCGTTAATATTATGGGCAAAACCTCCGCTGGCGCTGGCTACTGACTGGTCAGGCAATAATACCTGGCAGGAAACCAGTTTACTGGGAATATTAAAGTTAAAGCCTACTTTAACATCAGTACCATTAAAGTTTACCAATACATATTTATTTGGCGTCGTGTTAAAAAAGTTATTCATAGCCGATATAGAAGCAGAATAACCTGTACCGTTTGTAAAGCTGGCAGCTTCAGCAGCGGTTGCTTTTAATAAATATAAATTGTTCAGGTATTTTTTACCACGCAGAATAATTGAATCGGCGGTTGAGCGGATGTATTCAAACTCTATATCACTTCTCAGGCCATCTGCCGATACACCACCGTTTACCGATGGATTAGGGTCCTGCATAATGGTGATATAGTTGTAGGTATCAAAAAACAGGGAAGAGTTCATTACAAATTTAACCCTGTAGGTAGAAACCCTGGGCGTATTGGCAGCAGTAGTGTTCCAGTCCGACACCATGGAGACCTCTTCATTTTCTGAAAACTTCATATAAAAGCCATAGGCTCCCCCATTCAAAGAGGTACGAAGCGATGCTTTCCAGCCGTTCGGGCTTTCCAACAGTTTACTGCGCAATTCTGCATTTCGCTCTAACATCCTGGTTTCAGGATTTTCATCAAATACCATCTCTACTTCATGCTTTTGACAGCTTGCGAAGAGACATAGTATTAATATTACTGAAAATATATTTTTCATTATCTTGTTTATTTTAAATTATCTGTAGGTTACAGGTCCATAAAAATAGTTAGTAGAAACACCGTTTACAGAAAACCCGGCAAAAGTTCTGTACAATGGATTTGTGGGGGTGATTCCTGTAGGTAAGTATGATGCCACAAACTGCCTTCCGGTTAAATATGGTAATATATACGCTTCAAATGAGGGCAAGAGAAACGAAGTTTGACCATTATTGTGAGCAGTTGTGGTTCCTTCAGGCAATTTTTTCGTAAACACAGTCAACCCATTTGCCGAGTTTACAGTATAATTAAAATCATAATCAGCAGAAAGCGCCGCACCCGAAGTGGGATTTGTATAGTTAACTCTCAGTGTCATCGCAGTTGAACTAGTAAACGTAAATACCAAATTAGTAACCGACCTTCCGGCGGTAGTAACACCATTACGGAAAGCCGTATACATATTATTGAAGGTAGTAGAAGAACCATATGTTGTATAGTGTGCTGCAGTATGATCAACCGTAATAGTATTTACTTTACCCAGAAATAATTGGAACGGGAAACTCAACGTAATATCAGCCGGATCCGTTACATGATAGAAGTCTTTCAGTTGTTTTCTTACTTCAGTTTGTAATGCAGTTACATCCACACCAAAGTTATTCAGCATATATTCTCTTAAAATAGCTTCTTTAGCCTGTATTTTAGCCCTTCCCGAAGCAGAGGCAGCTGATAAAAAGTTATTATACCAAACCGGTCCCAATGCCACTATATGAGCTAACATTTCAGCAAAATCCTCGGTATAACTGCTGCTCGCATAAGGCGATATAAAACCAAGGTCGCGTTGGGCCGCTTCGCTTTTACTTACCCAGTTAGGATCATAATCGGCAGGGGTAACACTTTCAAAAGCAGGTGGAATAGGGATACGCTGGTTGATCGAGTGTGTAAACTCGTGGTGTACAGTTCTCATCAAACGTTCCATGGAACTGCCATTTGTAGTATCAATCACATTTGCACCGTATAAGGTCATAGTACGGGCATTACTCATCGTTCCAAGAATAATACTTCCGTCAGTATTGTATGAATGCGAGCCAAACAATACCCATTGCTTTGGAAAATATTCTTTTGCAAAAGGAAGTCCACCTACTTTAATATAGGGATCCATAAACGTAGTCATCATCAGTTGCATCATAGGACGTACACTGCTGATATTCGCCGGCGAAACGTTACGGGATGGATCAGTTAAATTACGATCAAACCTGTAAACAACCTGAATATTAAACGGGTCGGTCAGGTTGGCCTGGATCCATTTATCCAATTCAGTTGCTTTATAAGTATCTATAGGATATTTATTAATATCAATATCAAGGGCTCCGTCTCTCTTGCACGAACTTGCAAGCAGTAGTACTGATAAGGAGCAGGCTATTAAAAATTTTATTTTACGCATAACATTTTGTTTTGAATTTTCTTTTATCTGGGGTTAGGTTGTAAACCACCAAGGGTAACAGCTTCCTGGGGAATTTGAAACGCTCTTCTGGGATCATCTGCACCTAATTCTTCAAACGTTTCGTCTTTATTTGCATCAATGAAATTATGTTTCACAACAATTTTATGACGCAGGATATCGAACCATCTCATTCCTTCGCCCATAAAACCAACCCTTTTAAAGTGTAATGCGGTTTTGATAATTGCATCTTTGTTGTCTACTACACCAAAGAAATCTTTCGATTTCTGAATAGTTACACCATCACCAAACCTGGCGGTGGGGATTCTTATCCTGGCAAATGTATTCAGATCCTGTATAGCATCATTCAGCCTGTCTAATTGAGCATAAGCTTCTGCCCTGTTTGCCAAAGCTTCATCAGCAATAAATAAAGGTTGCATGATATATGGATAACCGATACCAGCCGTTACATTGGTATAGTGAAAATGCTCCCTGAACACGTAAGTTGTAAAGTTACCAGTTCCAAAAGTCAGGCTTCTGGAAATAAAATTACCATTAGAAGGAATGACAAATCTGCCTCTCGTTCCATTAGGCAAAGTTGTTTCGTTTACAGTAGGATCAGTTGACAATACCGTATTTACAGGGTTAGGGGCAGCTGCTGCATAATAGTTGTTAAACACCTGCTGTGAAAAACCGTAGCGGCTTTGAGGAAATGAGTTACTTCTTTGAAATACCGAATACATTTCACGCAATAATAGATTAAACTTCTTATCAGCTTTGGTGAAATAGTTATTATAATCAGTAGTTCCCAGAGTAGTGATAACGCCAACATAGTCACGTAAATTCCCGGCAAAATCGCCGCCCGGGAAAATTTTATTGGCATGATCAATTACTTTCTGCCATTCTCCTTTAAACAAATAAAACCTGGTAGCAAAAGCATGTGCTGCAGCTGGTGTGAAATGGTATTTAGGAACGTCCCAACGGCCGCCAGCTAATAAGGCTATACCATCGGTCAGGTCTTTTTCAATCTGCGCATATACTGAAGCAACAGTGCCTCTTTCGTAAGTTTGAATAGGCGTTGTTTCGGGCTTTAGTACATAAGGGATGCCGGGAGAATTATTTGCACCTTTAGGTTCGTAAGGCTTGGCAAAAAATGTAACCAGCATAAAGTGGGCATATGCCCTTGCCACCAGCGCCTCTCCTTTATAAGGGTTAGCACCGTCGCCCATATTATATTTTTCTACGGCTTCCAGCGCCTGGTTAGCCGCAGCTATACCGGCATAAGCACCATTCCAGTATTGGGTAGGTGTATTATTACCTGTTTCCTGTACATCTTCCCACCTGTACATTTCAGGATAAGGATTTGAAATATGCGTACTGGCAACATCCGGACCTTTATCCAAAACATTATCCGAATACATTTCGGCCATAGCCAGGTATGGATAACTCGGATAAGCAGTACCCACTAGCTGGGCCAGTTTGTCAACAGAGTTAATCTCAGTTCTCATATCCGGATTGGTTTCCAGGTATTTCTTACAGGAGAACAAAGAAAGTAAGGAAAATAAACAAAGTGATATCTTAATCTTTTTCATAATTTTTTATATTAGAACCCAACTTTAATTGAGAAAGTATATTGTCTTGGAATAGGCATCGCCACACCGCCATTGTTAAAGAATTCAGGATCGGCACCTAAGAGGTTTTTATCCGAATACAACAGGGCAATATTGTTACCAACCAAGGATAATTGTAAAGAGTTAAAGCCCCAACGTTTCACCAGGCCGGTCGGTACCAGGTAGGCCAGGCTCACGGTTTTTAACCTTACAAAATCACCTTTCGCAACTCTCTGATCAGAATAGTTATAAGCATTATAAGCGTACGAAGCATCAACCGAAGTACCTGTAGTTAATCTTTGTACACGATTTGAACGGGTGTAAGGATCCAGGATAGAAGGAATATTGGTATATACCTCATCGCCAGACATTAACCACCTGTTTTTCATTTCATTACTCATAGCATTCATATCGCTGTAAGACGCATAGAACGAAGGTTGTAAACGAACATAGTTACCTGTAGCAAAGGTGAATAATGCTGATAAAGAGAATCCTTTATAATCAAATTTATTAAAGAAACCACCGGTTAAAACAGGGTCAGTAGGACCATGATACACCAGGTTATCAATTTTATCACTCTGCAGGTAGATATAATTATCTTTTTGACCGTTCTCGTTAATAAATGTAGGATAACCGTATCTTGAATCAAGACCATCATACCTGATAGAGAACAAACCACGCTGCGGATAACCTTTCAAGGTACCACCTTCAGCTCTTACTAAAGTCCAGATATTCGGATTAACCTCCAAGTCAAGAATTTCATTTTTATTTACAGCAAAATTCAACTGACTTCTCCATCTGAAACCATCGCTTTTTTCAGAACGGATCACAGCACCGCCAACAGTTAACTCATAGCCACGAGCTTTCATTTTTACGCTGTTTGCATATTTAGTAAACTGGCCACCAATACCAGAAGTCCTGATATTTGCCAAGAGGTCAAACATATTTCTCTGGTACCAGTCAAAAGTTACATTAATCCTGTTATCAAATAAGCCAAGGTCGGTACCAAGGTTTAATTCATACAGTTTTTCCCAGGTTAACTTTGAGTTTTCAAGGTTGCTCAGGTAAGTCTGAGGCTCCTTCTCTGTTTCGTAAGGCCTATAAGCAATCCTGTTATAAAAAGTAGCAGAAGTATTGGTAGCATTACCTAAGCTTGCTACCAGGCCATAAGTACCTCTTATCCTTGCGGAGCTCAGGTATTTATTTTTAGGGAAGAATTTTTCTTGGTCCACATCCCAGGCACCAGATACGTTCCAGGTTGGTAACCACCTGGAGTCTCTCGAACTGCCCAGTTTATTAGAACCATCGTACCTCACCGTGGCATTCACACTGTATTTCCCGTCAAAGTTATAAGCACCACGAAACATGTAGGCCAGAAAACGATCGTAAGTGTAACCCATACCATAGTAGGCATCACCACCTTCGATCATTTTTTTGAAGAAACGGTAGTTAGGGTTTACTAAGCCTCCATTTTCATATTGATAGGCTACACCGGTATAGTCGTAGTATTGCCTGTCGGTATAACGCGACTCCATAGAACCAAACAGATTGATCTTATGTACCTTGTTCCAGGTTTTGTCATACTCCAGGTTACTCCTGAAATAATAGTTCAGAATTTTATCTTCATTAGTATTAAAGAAACCACCCTCCGGTAATACCACTACAGGTAAGCCATAAGAAATTTCAGGATCGTCGTATAACCATTGGTTGTTGTTGATCACGTTAGTGTTACCATACGCCCGGAACGCCTCAGCCTGATTAGCTCCCTCCTGAATATAATGCTGACGGGTTGTTTGTGCATAACGGTAAGCCGCATCAACCGATAACTGAAGATCGGGGATAATTTTATACCTGATACCACCCTGAACTTTGATATCAAGCATAGTGAGTTTGAGATAGTTATTTTCCAGTTCATTTAAAATATTAAACGGCGCCCAGTTCATTGTATAAAACTCCCTGTTACCATTTTCATCATAGGGCCTTAATAATCTGCTTGCATTTAAAGCATAAGAATAAGGATTAATATCAAAATCCCTCGAGTACTGTCCGTATACCGGATCAGATTGCCTGTTCATGGTACCCGGTGTTCTTTGATCCCGGATTGAAGTATTGGCTAATAATTCAAAAGAAAGTTTGTTATTAAGCCTGAAGTTATTTCTCAGGTTAGCCGTATATCTTTTTACTTTGTCACCCAGCGTCTGACCATTATCGTTCATAAAACTGGTAGAAAAATAAGTCTGCGACCTGGCTGTACCACTTGTTACGCTAACTGAATGTTCCTGTAACAGAGAGTTTTTAAATAATACGTCAAACCAATCGGTATTTGCCCTGGCATATTTTTGCAGGAAGTTATACCTGTCTCTCTGGTCCAGGCCATTCTTTAATTTATAAGAGTCGGTGTCGGGATCATAATCGTACATTTCATTGTACATTTTTGCAAACACGCCACCTGTACTTCCGGCCGAAGAACCACTATGACTAAAGAAACCTTTATTTTCCATTTCAATCAGCACACTCATCTGATCCGCCGAGTTCATGATATCAAACTGTGAATAATTAGGTTTTAAATAAGTGGTTAAAGTTCCTGAGTAATTAATCAGGGCTTTACCATCTGTATTTCTACCTTTTTTTGTATTTACAACCACTACGCCATTCATTGCCCTTGCACCATAAAGTGCAGTTGCTGCAGCGTCTTTCAAAATGGTAAAAGATTCAATGTCATCGGGGTTTAAACCGGCAACTGAAGAACCGATAAGGGTATTCGCATCACCTGTAGATAAAGCTTCGTTAGAGATATTTACGATGTCCTCTAAAATAATTCCGTCAACTACCCATAAAGGTTTGTTATCACCTGATAGGGAAGTGGCACCCCGGATCCTGATTTTTGGGGCCGCACCAAATGTACCCGATACGTTTTGTACAGATACACCGGCCACTTGACCTTCCAGCATACGGGAAACATCCGGTACACCGCTTCTTTCAGCATCTGATGCTTTCACTTTTGTGCTAGCACCTGTAAATAGTTTCCTATCCAGGTTTTGATACCCTGTAGATACTACCACTACTTCGCCTAAAGCTTCATTCGTGTTGTTTTTCAACTGAATTTCAATAGTAGCCTGATTGGTAAACACAATTGTTTCTGTGGTTTTACCTACAAATGAAATTTCGAGTTTATCATTTGTATTGGCTTTGATAGTAAACTTACCCTTCTCATCTGAATGTGCCACCACTTTAGATCTGAGGTTGGTTACAACAGCGCCTGCAACAGGAGCTTTACTCTCATCCAGGATAGTTCCTGATACCGTTTTTTCCTGCGCAAAAAGAGAAAGTGAAGTAAAAAAAAGTAACAAAAAGAGAAGCAAACGTGTGGCATACATACGACACCACAGCCGAACTTCGAGAGGAGTTCGCATCATAACAGTTGAAGTTTTTGGTTATAAAAATGTCTCCAAATGTATACATTCAAAAACTATCTCAGCAAAAAAATTCAAACCAAATACGAACAGATACGTACATATAAATTATTTCATTTTACCGGCAGACGCACACATAACGAGAAATCTTTTGCTTTTAAATAAAGAAAAAGAATAATTTACAAATTAGATTATTTAATAATATAAATATTCTCCTCAATTACTCAAACGTTTGCGTAAATTTTAACTTGCTTTACTGTAAAAAGGCTGCCTTTTGAGACAGCCTTTTTACAGTATATATTTTTATACACTACAAATAATTGAAAATCAAAATATATTGTCCTTATCCTTTAAAACAGAAAACCTAGCTTAAAAGCCCAGCGACTAAAACGGGATTTGATGTATTCATTCATATTATCACAGGGCGGGTTGTTACAAACACCGGGTACTTCAAACCGTTCTTTAAAGTTTTTATAGGAGTAATAAGTTCCAAATAATATCCCCTGTTCAGGATTCCTGGTTTCCAGCCGGAAGCCGAAACCGGCTTCTGCAAACAAACCGGGAAAAGCTTTACTGTCCAGTTGATTCCATAACCGGTTACGTTCACTTTTCCCCCATACAAAATTGGGACCCGCATTCACATTTATAAACAGGTTATTTTGGGATAAGAGATACCTGGAAACAGATAGGATAACCGGGACAGAGCGATTCCTGTAATCATCCACCCCCGTTCCAACTCCAGCATACCATGATTTATAACTTACTCCATGTGTAGTGAGTACCTGGTAAGCGGATCTACTGTTACCAATGGCCATACCAACTGTATTAAAAGACCTGTATGCCGGTTTTACCTGTGCCGCTGCCCTTATACCAAAAGTTATGATCACCAGTAAACATAATAGTCTGTTCATAATGATTAGTGTTTACTGATCCTGCTTAATTCAGCTATTTTTTCAGGGTTGCCGGCATCAAATTGTATAATGCCTTCTTTAGCGCTGACGATTATTTTCCCGTCCAGCGGTATCACATCATAAGCCTCCAGGTTTTTAAAATGGTATTTAACGTTCATTTGAAGCGGGTTAGCGGCATCGTATACTTTTAAGCCGGCTTTACCATCGCAAACCCATAAAAGGTTGCCTGTTTTGCCCAGGCCGTACGGATTATCCAGCGGATAGGTTTTCAGCAGTGCGGGCCTGGCAACATTGGTTACATCCAGCACCTGCATCTGGCTATCGGTTGTGCCGCCACATACAGTACCGGCACGTAAGGTTACATACGCATACTGGCCATCGGTAATCACCGGATCGCACCGGCGTATATGTGATACAGTGCTGACAAAAGCAGGAGCTGCTGCATTGCTGATATCAAAGATGAACATGCCGGTAGAAGAACCAATGAATAGTTTATCCTTAAAGGGATAAATGGTTTCTATTTCCCAGCCTACCGGCACAGTATTCACTTTTGCAGGATTAGCCTGGTTACTGATATCGAATACCACCAGCGAAGATTTGTTTACTGTATATAAATAGTTACTTACAATGTTAAAGCGAGACATTGAACCAGCAATACCGGCCGTTGCCTTGGCCATGCTTTGTGCGTTAGTATTGCTGAAAGTGGCCAGATCAAACCAAAGTCCGCAACCCCAACATGGCGTACCTTCATAATCTACCGTAGTATCTTTTCTTATCCAATCAACAATATATTGAGAATTATCAGCCACAAAACCATTAACATATTGGCGTTCAGGAAAAACATTCCTTGTTATTTCCGTCACTTCCACTTCCAATGGGTCAGCAATATCCAGCGTAAGCATATCCGTATAAATATCGGCATACAGTGTATTACCTTTTACCGCTATATCCACGTTTCCGGGTATATTAATAAAACGTTTGTTAACGGGAGCGGCAGGATTACTGTTATCGATCACATGTACGCCTTTATTGATCTCATTGACAAATAAATAACTTCCATATACATAGATTTTTCCGGGGTTGCCCAGGCTTCTGGCCGTGGTACTCCCCACCTCACTCAATACAAGTTCTTTGGATTTGTACACCGGTTTCAGCAAGGTGTAAGTATGGGTAACTTTGTCTTTTAAACAGCCGCTTAAAAACAACAAAGCCACTATAGCAGGTAGCAATCTGGTTATACGTTGCATAATTTTGGTTTTGCCATACTGACAACCTTTTATGTGTAACCATTGCATCTTGTCATATATTTTTTTCCGTTATACCTAATCGTCAGGAGGACAAGTATTTATTGGGAACATTTGGCGGGGAATAGTCAAGCCCCCACTGGTGTTTTAAAAGCATGGATATAACAGTATAAATATTACGCTCGGTACGCTGAAACTGTGGCAGTAATCCCATCATCGCATAACTGATCACATTCACTGCAGGTATAAAAGTTTCCCAGGAATAGCTTTTACCCCAGATCAACCCTTTTACGGTGATATACAATTCTGCCCGGTGGGCAAGTAATAAATTCATCACATCCATCGATTTATTGCCATGCTGGTTCACCGTATGAAATATGGGTGTATGCCCGCCAAAGCCATGTTCATCAATACCTGCCTTTGCATTTACATCGGCACCATGTTTTAACAATGTTTCGGCACAGTAGTAATGATTGTACTCTGCGCAGATATGCAAAAGGCTTACCTCGTATAAAGGGGTAAAGGCACAACTGAAAGAATAGCTACGGTTAATAAGGGATTTATCTTTTTGCAGATAACTATCCAGGGTAGCCGCATCATCCAGTAATACGGCAAGCAGTATTTTATCTTCAAAATCAAGTCCGTGATCTGTAAATACCCTGATGCAGGATTTAAAGCCGGGTCCACGGGTGTACATGTTAATAAGCTCCTCTATCAGCGGCCTATCCTTATACACCATATTCGGGTCTATGCCGTTTTCAAAACACCATTTTATTTCATCTGCGGCATGTAGCTCAAATGCCTCGATGATCTTTTGTAAAGGGTTCATGTGCTGCTTTGTTGTTTTATAAAAAATAAAGTCCGGCGTTAACCGGACTTTATCGTTTTACTGCTTAAGGTGTTATTCTTACCAGGCCTGCTCCGTTGTAGGAGTGATACTCCCCGTTATACATGGCATCGGCACTAACCGGCCCCTGTTTGTATAACCCGGGAGATACAGCCCGTACTGCATAGTAATAGGTTTGTTTATTATAACCGGCATTTACAAAGAAATGTATCCGGTCGTCACGCACATCCAATGCATCCGGTGTACTGCCGTCTTTTATCCAGTCCATACCCGGTATTTCTTTGGTGCGTGGATTTTCAATTTCAAAACCAGCCGGTAACAGGTCAGTTATTACTACGTTCTCCACCGTTCCGCTGTAATTTTTTTCGAGGGTTACCGCAATAATGATCAGCTCATTTTGTTTGAAGCTGCCACCTTCAATAGCCTGGCCAAAACGGTTGTAATAACGGCGCCTTACTTTCAGGTAACTATCTTCTTCTTTATAATCGCCGGTAGCACTGATGCCTTCGGCCTGCCAGAAGTAATACAGGTTACCGCTGCCCTTGGTCACTATTTCAATATTAGTGCCTTTGAGTGTAGCCTTATCACCACGCCAGCTGCCCCCATCTACTTTAGCGATAGTTTTACCATCACTTTTTATTTCAGCTGTCACAGTTGACTGATTAGCCAGTTTAGCATGTTTTCCGAGTGCCAGGAAAGCGAAAGCACGCTCCTGGGTACTTAACCATGATCTTGATTTTAATTTATCGCTTACATGTTTTACCATCATGCCTACCTGTTTGTTACCGGGATCAACATCTATCAGGGCATTCAGGGCTATGGCTTCGTCACGCACATCGGAGTAGAAGCTGCCGCCTGTTTGCGGTACCGATTCCTCACCGCTGAAAGCAGGTGGCAATAATGCGGCAAATGATTTTTTATCACCTGCAATAGCGTATGCTGCTGACAATAGGTAGCGGCTATCCAGGGCCAGTATAGCAGGGTTGGCTTTGTAATAGTTCATAGCCGGTACATTACTGCGGCCAGCCAGGGCCAGTACATACAAACCGTAAGCTACTTCTTTAGGCGCTATTTTTTTATTCTGTTCCCGGTTATAGTAATAAGTAATCAATTCACGGTTACGCAGTTTCAACGTGATATAAGTAAGCATGGTTTCAATTAGACTATTGTCCACTTCAAAACCTGCTTTACGTGCTTCCAGTAAGAAGTGCGCCGCATAAACGGTGGTCCACCAGTTTTCATAACCGCCGCCATCCCACATGGTCACGGCACCATTGTATAACTGGCGCATTTTTATTTTACGGATCGCCTCTATCACATTGGTATTGGCATTGGTGTTTTTATTCAGCTTCATCAGGTCGGCCAGGTCGCCGTAATATAATTGCGGGAAGGCGGCCGATATGGTTTGCTCTGTACAACCGTAAGGGTATTGCACCAGGTATTGTAACTGGCTGCCCAACTCAATTACCGGTGACCGGCTAACAACCAGTTCATAATTAACGGTGCCGGGGATAAGATCACTCAACCCTGCCCCTATTTTTTTACTGCTGCCGCCCTGCACCGAACCGGCATCGGTTCTTTTTTGCAAGGTAGATGGCGGCCTCACCGAAATATCGGTAGACTCTACAAATTGTTCGCCCATGCCATCCACCGTTACGGAAATATTTTCCACGCCAATCTTAGGATCGGCCACCAGGTTAAACAATACACGTTGTTCGGCCTTGGGTTGCAGGGACACAGATTGTTTGGCATTGCCCATTACTTTCACCGTACCATTAGCTGTTTTAATAGCGGCGGTAACATTGGCCGCTTTTTCCGTGGTATTGGTAATGGTAACAGGTACCAGCACCGTATCACCCGGGCTTAAGAACCTTGGCAGGGCCGAACTGATCACAATAGGATCAGCCACCGTCATGGTGTTTTCGCCGGCGCCAAAACTATTGCCTTTATAGGCTACAGCCATTAAACGCAGCTCACCGCTGAACTGCGGTATCTCTACATCAAAACTGGCCTCACCACTACCATTGGCTTTTACAATTCCACTCCAGAAGCTTACCACTTTTACCCTTTTGGCAGGCATAGGATTGGTACGCTTGGCCATATCCAATGCCCCGTCACCACCGGTACTGCTCATCTTGGCACGCACTTCGGCAAATAACAGAGGATACAGATCGTAAGCCGTTACCTGTAATGCTTTTTTCTGGTAGAAATAATCGTAAGGATCCGGTGTTTTAAAGTCAGTGATCTGTAATACCCCATTATCCACCGCTGCTAACGTAACATAACTGCCCGGTGTAGCTTTTACCTTTATTTTTTGTTTCGTTTTTGATCGAACTGTTTTTGAACCCTGTATCTCTACATTTATCTTCCTGTTCTTTTCCGTAACGCTTACATTCATAAAGCCATGTGCTACGGTTAAAGGAATATCAGATACTTCATGTGGTTTGATAAGGGTTGCAGTGATGTACACATTGGGAACATGTTCGCCGGAAAGCTTCAGGTTTACACTGGCGCTGCGGTTCTCTACATTTACATATTCATGGCCGATCACTTTATCTGTTTCATAAGTAACCAGCATACGACCGCTGAAAGGTGTTTTAAATAAGGCTTTTACAGTCTCACCGGTATTATAGGCTTTTTTGTCCAGCTCAATATCAATATTACCTTCATTGTTTACTTCAAAGGAATTGTAGTCGCCGCCATAACTGCCATAGCTGTAAAAAGTTTTGGCCACATAACTGTTTGAGCCAGGTATGTATACCCTTACTTCATAGTCGCCGGGTGAACGGGGCACATAAGTGTACACCGTATTATTAGATACCTGCACATTGCCTTCGATCATTACTTTTTCCTCGCGTTGTGAAGTATAACGGAAATAGCTGCCGCTCTTAGCCAGTACAGTTTTATACTCCTGTTTAATTACTTTAACCAGGGCAGTAGTACTTACCGCATTACCCTCTTTATTTACCGCAACAATATTGGTTTTAACGGCCTGGTTCAAAGGTTGATAGTAGTACCAATCACGTTTGATACCAAAGAAAACGGATTGCGTATAAATATCGGCGCTGGCCCCGCGACTAACCGGGCGACCGGTTTCATCGAACACCGTGGTATAAAACGAAGCCTGTAAAGCGCCCATATTGCTATAAGAAGCTGGTACTTCATATTGCTCATTGGCATTACCGCCATCATCGGTTTTCCCTTCGCGGAATACTTTATCAAAGAAGCTTTGTTTATTGCTTAAGCTAAAGTCATAATCGCTGAATTTTTCAGCCGTAAAGTATTTTTGTTTAACCTGTACTTCCAGTTCGTAGTTACGGTTGGCCGCAGGTGGTCCGAAGAAGTTGGTGGCATTAATAGCCAGCGAGGCCGTTTCACCCGGACGTAAAGAAGGTTTGTCCAGTTTAGCAGCCACTTTAATTCTATCCGGTACAAACTCCTCCACCGAGAAGGTTTTGGTGCTTAACAGTATATCATTGCTGGTATACACTTCTAAATTGTAAGTACCGGTAATGGCCGATGTGGCCAGGTCAACCGAAGCTTCCAGGGATCCTTCCTCGTTCAGGTTTTTCCGGAATGATTTCAGTTCCTTACCATTAGGCATTAAAAATTTAAGCTTTAAGGGTATAGCGCCCGGTGTTTCCCATTTACTGTTACGCAGGATAAGGGAGAAATTAATTTTTTCACCCGGCCGGTAAATATCCCTTTCCGCATACACAAAGGCATCAAAGCCGCTGGGGTTGGTACGTTTACCACCCACTTCAAAACGGGATGTATTAACACGGGTATTATTAAAAGGCAGGTAATTAAAATCAGTAGCTGTTTTAGCGATGACCATGGCGGGTTTAAACCCGCCGATATCTTTTTTGGTATAAGCCACTTCCGCTACACCATCGGCATTGGTACTGCCGGTACCCAATAACTGGTTATTGGCAGCATATACCATTACATCCACACCTTTCTCCGGCAGGGCCGTTTTTAAGGAGTTGGCAAATACCAGTATTTTATCCTGGCCTTCCTTGGCTATCAGGCCCAGGTCCGATAAGGAAATGAAACGGCTGTCGCGTACCCAGTATTCCTCAGTAGAACGGATCATAACATGATACACACCTTTGAATTCCGGCAAGCGGTCTTCAAACTGGGAGAAATTCAGTAAACGTCCGCCACCCGATTTGGGTAAAGTACGGGTATCAATTTCTTTTTCAAATATCACATCGCCCAGGGTTATATCGCCACCGCCATAATAATCACCATCATAGTATTCGCCGTCATACTCATTATAACGGTTATTGTTGGTGGTCTCCTGCGGGTAGTAACCATAACGTTGTGCCATTAACAGGTTGTTCTCGTAAATTTTGGAAACAACCACTTTTATTTTAGGCACACTGGTAATACGTATTTCCAGGTTTTTACCACCCTGTTTGGACAGGTACACGGCTTTGCTGTTGGTAAACCTGATATCAGCTTCCAGCTGACCGAAAGCCACATTGGTCTGAAAATCTTCTTTCAGTACACCGCCCAGTTTGCCGCGTAATCCTTTTTTAAAGGTCACACTATAGGCGTTCTCCACGTTGAATTTATCGCTGCGTAAATTAAAGCCGGTTTCCGTATAATCTACTGTATAGGCAATAGCGGGGTCAAAGGTTACATAAGGACGTATATCCAGGCCGGTAACCTGTTGTGATGTACTTACCCTTACAATACCTTCGGTACCGTCATGCTCCGACTGTACATCCTGTATGGTGAGCACATAGGGTGAAGGAATGGATAAGTTATTGGTTATATCGCTGCCGGTACTGTTACTGCCGGTCTCGGGTTTTAAACCTTTACCTATCGTAATTTTTGTTTCATATTCTTTATCCTCGGCTTTCAGGCTGGCCAGGCGTACCGATATTTTTGTATCGGGAGATACGGTAACCAGGGTAAAATCCTGTTTTTTACCATCCACCTCGATGGTCAGTTTATCTTTTAAAGCATTAGGATCTACCGCATAGTTGAATTGCATATCTACCTGCGGAATGGCGCTGGTAGCACTTTCACCCTGCCAGATCACCTGGGAGGCCACCAGGGACAGGTCGGGGGTATGGAATTTTATATCATCACCACCGGTCACTTTATCAAACTTGCTGAATTTTAAAACCGATTTGTTAACCGTCGCCGTATAGTTAGTGGCCGGCGCCAAAGGCTGTGCAGGTGAAAACACCAGTTCATCGGGGCTTTGCCACCGGAACTTTCCTTTGATAGCAGGCGAAAAAGTGACAAAATCGGTACTGTCCCAGATATTTAACAGGGAGTCGGCCATTAAAGGCTGGTTAAACTGGAACACAATATTGGTGAGCAGGGGCATCTCATCTTTGGCATTGGTGTAATCCAGCGATACTTTGTTGGTTTTACACGATGTTAACACGAAGGATGCCACGATGGACATGAAAAGAAGCAAGCGATAACGAATACGCATATTGTTGGTTTGTATGTTGCGGAATCAGTTTTCTATTAAAAGGATACAATTTGGGTACTAATTACATAAACCTGGCCATGATGCCCGAACAGCAATGGCAGTATTACAGGTGCAGACCGTTAAAAGCAACATATTTGGTTCAGGTGGGTGGCTTGCTATTTAATCGTTGCGGCTTTATGCCTGCACAAATAATTAATACTCAAAAATCTAATTAAAAACTAAGGTATCAAAAAACCTTGTATTCCACCAACTGCCTTTATAAAATTTTATAGAAGAAAGACACAACTGTGCTATACCGGGGCAAAGTTTTTTTAAAAATTATTCGTTACCAAGCTGCCGGTTTTACGGATATTTGTCTTTGTATGATCTTGTTCATACGCATTACTACAGTTGAAGTGTGCGACGCAAGGGACGATGCCTGTAGTACTGCAGCTGATACCATAAATAATAACATTGAAATTAAGGATAACCAGGAAAACAGTTGTACGCCGCCTGCGCCAGGCAGGCATGGTGTTATTGGGATTAGTGTTGCTTTTTTTTATACTTAACTGGATATTCCCGGTTCCGGATAAAGTGGAGTATTCCACCGTTATCACCGATAACAAAGGCGAGCCTATTCATGCTTTTTTAACCCGTGACGATAAATGGCGGATGAAAACGGAGCTGGATGAAATATCGCCCCTGTTACGTAAGACCATTATTGCCAAGGAGGATAAATATTTTTATTCGCACCCTGGTATTAATGCAGGCGCTGTATTCCGGGCGCTTTATAAAAATATCATCCGCTTTAAACGCACCAGTGGAGCAAGTACCATTACCATGCAGGTGGCCCGGGCTTTGGAGCCAAGGCCCCGTAACCTGCTAAGCAAGATCATAGAAAGTTTCCGGGCTTTACAACTGGAATTAAAATACAGCAAGAACGAAATTTTACAATTGTACCTGAACCTGGTACCGTACGGCGGCAATATTGAAGGGGTAAAAGCCGCGTCCCTTTTGTATTTCAAGAAAAACCCGGACCATTTATCGCTGGCGGAAATAACAGCCTTGAGCATTATTCCCAACCGTCCCTCCTCCCTCGTGATTGGCCGTAACAATGACCGCATTATTACCGAACGTAACCGCTGGCTGCAGCAGTTTGCTGACGAGAAGATATTTACCCAAAAAGAAATTGCCGATGCACTGGCCGAGCCATTGGATGCCCAAAGAGGCCAGGTACCCCGGTATGTACCACATTTATCCAATTTGTTCCGCCACAGCCAGGCGCCGCTGATTGAAACCACCATTGACCTGAACGCACAGTTAAAAACGGAGAAACTGGTGGAAGATTATATACGTACACAACGTTTGCGTAATATTAAGAATGCTGCCGTGGTCATTGTTGACAACCGCACTCATAAGATTATTACCTATGTAGGCTCCTCCAATTTTTATGACAGCCTGGATGGCGGCCAGGTAAATGGTGTAAAAGCCATCCGTCAGCCGGGCAGTACCTTAAAGCCTTTATTATACGGCGTTTGTTTTGATGAAGGCCTGCTTACGCCCAAAACCACTTTAACCGATGTACCCATTATGTACGACGGGTATGCGCCGGAGAATTATGATAAAAAATTCCATGGCAAGGTAACGGTGGAGTATGCCCTGGAACAATCATTAAATATACCGGCCGTAAAAAGCCTGCAGCAGTTAACGCATGAAAAGTTTATCCAGACCTTAATACTATGCAATTTTAAACAGGTACAGAAAGACCAGCGAAAACTGGGCCTTTCATTGATATTGGGTGGTTGCGGTACATCGCTGGAAGAGTTAACAGGACAGTTCTCCATTTTTGCCAACAATGGCCTGTATATTAAACCCGGTTTTTTACAGCGTGATTCGGTGCAGGCAAAGACCCGCATATTAAGCACGGCAGCCAATTTTATGGTGAATGAAATTTTATCAAAAGTTAACCGCCCCGATTTCCCCCTGAACTGGACCGCCACCGAACGTATGCCCAAAATAGCCTGGAAAACAGGCACGAGTTATGGCCGACGTGATGCCTGGAGCATTGGTTATAATACCCATTACACCATTGGCGTATGGGTGGGTAATTTTTCAGGCGTAGGCGCTGCCGACCTGAACGGCTCAGGCATTGCTACGCCCCTGCTGTTTAAAATTTTTAATACCATTGATTATAATAACGATAAGGAATGGTTCAGCCCCCCGGCTGATATTGATTTCCGTACCGTATGCAGCGAAACAGGCCTAACACCATCGGCTAATTGCACCAACCTGGTTACGGATTATTTTGTACCCCTCATATCCTCCACCAAAACCTGCGATCACCTGCGGGAGGTGGCGGTAAGCATTAACGAAAAAATATCCTACTGCAAAGCCTGTGTACCGGAAAGCGGCTTTAAAAAGAAGATGTATAAGTATGCCGAGCCGGATATGATCGCCTGGTACGAAGAGAATAAACTCAGTTATGATAAAATTCCGCCCCATAACCCGGACTGTGAACTGATCTTTAAAGGCAGTGCCCCGGTGATACAATCGCCGGTAAGCGGAACAGAATACCTTATCAGTAAAAAACACCCCGAGCCTTTACAGCTATCCTGTAAAGCGGCCAACGATGTTACCACGGTGTACTGGTATGTAAATAATAAATTCTTCAAATCATCCCTGGCTACCGAAAAACAGTTTTTTATACCGGAAGAGGGAAGCAATAAGATCAGTTGTACCGATGATAAAGGCCGTAACCGTGATATAAAGATAATGGTGAAGTATGTTGATCTGTAATCAATTTGATAATGAGACAATGTGCTAATGGCTTCGCCGCCGTTTTCTTTCATTAGCAAATTATCACATTAGCTAATTCTCTTTATAGTTCATAGTTAATAGTACAGTTTCGCCGCCGCTTTTCTTTCATTAACTAATCAGCACATCACCAAATCAGCACATTATCATATTAGCTAATTTGCTCCCCCGCTTCTTCACCGGTATTGATCGCGCCTTCCATAAAGCCCTGCCAGTCGGCGAGGTGTTCGCCGGCAAAATGGGTATGCATATGCGGCCTGTTGAGTATTGGCCTTAAGCGGAACCATTGGCCTACGCCATATAAGGCATAAGCGCCCTGCGAATATTCATCATGGCCCCAGTAATAATTGGTTTGTCCCAATAATAGTTTTTGTACATCGCCGAAAAATGGCTGCAGGGTTTGCTGTACCGTTTGTGCACGCCAGGCATCCGTTTGATTGGCTACTACAGCCGCCTTATCGCCAATCGTGTAGGACAGCAATACCCCTTTTTGATTGTGCTGGTTTTTGGTGGCATGGTAAAAATAATGCGGCGTTTGATCGGTAATCAGATCAAAATTCTCCCGCTGCCAGAACCTCTCACTGAACAGCAAAGGATTTTTATTAATGCGGGCATATTGCAGTTCATTCAGGGCATTCACCTGGTCGGCAGGCAGGCCCGGTTGCCAGTTAATTTTTTTAACGGCAAATGTGGGTGCAGTGCAAATAATTTTATCGCCGGTAAACTGTTTGCCATTGTTACAATACACGGTAACCCCGGCTTTTGTTTGTACAACTTTGGAAACAGCATGTTGCAATAAAATTTTATCGCGGCCTATTTTAGCTGCTATTTTATAGGCCAGCTGGCTGTTTCCCCCTTTTATCTTACAATCCATCTCGTTTTTAGCGCTGCTCTCGGCATACTCGGCCAAAGCCGCAAAGGCCGAAACATGGCGGATACTTTCGCCAAAATCGGTACTATCCAATAATTCTCTCAACTCCAGGTCAAGGCCTGTACAACCACTGTTTACCAAAAACCGCCACCAGTCCATCTTATCCAGGCGTAGCTTATCGGCATGCGTCAGTTTTGTATAGTTCGCCTTAATGGCCTCAAACTTTGCTTCCCATTCAGGGCTGTAACCCCATTCAAAAGCTTTTGCATGTTTACCGGTATAGATCAGGTCGCTTTCAAACTGGTTATCCTCCAAGGCCAGGCCAAAATCGTTACAGAGATTTTGTACACGTTCATGTGAGTTCCCTACCCATTCCGCACCCAGCTCCACCACCAGGCCATCGCTGTTATCCATGGTATGCGAAAAAACCCGGCCGCTGATGCGGTTCCGGGCTTCCAGTATTACAAAATCAATTTTCTTTTTATGCAGGTAATTGGCCGCAGCCAGGCCGGCAAAACCGGCACCAATAACAATTACTTTGGGTTTGCGGGAAATAAAAATGTTGCTGAAGGCCGATGTACCCACAAGTACACCTGCGCCGGCTAACACCGACGTTTTAATAAACTGCCTGCGCGAGCTCATATAGATAAGGTTTGGTTTAATGGGGGCAGAAAGCTCAAAGCCGAAAGCCAAAAGCAGAAGGCTCAAAGCTGAAAGCATTCAACATTCAACATTCATCACTCAACATTCATCACTCATCATTCATCACTCATCATTCATCATTCATCATTCATCATTCATCACCCAACATTCATCGTTCATCACTTAATCCACTTTTTTTATACTTCCGGCTCCGCTGGTCTCCTGCTTCACATCGGTAGCGCCGCCTTTGTATTTTACATGACTGGCGCCATCTGCTTCCGCTTTAATACTTACGCTTGCATACACTTCGGCCGAGGTTGCGCCCGACAGGTCAACTGTTGTATTTTCCGATAGTAATTCAAAAGCCTTGATCTTGGAAGCACCATCGCCATCAATATTCAATGTGCGTGTTTCCCCGCCAATGGTAACGGTAGAGGCACCGCTGGCCTGTATATTTACAATGGGCGATTTAGCGGATAATTCTATCTGCGAAGCACCCGACAGGTCAATATCCAGCTGCGAGTTCACGGCAAACTGTCCCTCAGCAATTAATTTGGTAGCCCCGGACAGGTCAAACTTTTTTATAAAAGGGGCCGTCACATAAACCGTTATTCTTTCTTTCGTGCTGATAGAGGTATTCTCTCTTTGTTTAACCAGTAGTTTTCCGTTCGTCACCGATATTTCAATATACTCCAGCAGGTTCTCATCACCCTCCACTTTTACACTTTTTACCGAATCCTGTTTTAAATGCACCATTACACCACCGTTCATTTCGATCTCATCAAAACTTTCTACGTTCCTGTCCTGTGTAGCAACTTTCCCGTTCCCTCTTACCGTATCATGATCCACCAGTCCGCAGGAAGTAAAAATAAAAGCAGTTAAAAAGACTAAAAAGATATAACGCATGGTATATAGTTTAAACATTAAAATAATAATCGTTGTAAAGTTAGAAAAATGTTGGCCTAGTTCCCAATCCCATTTTAACAGGGGCTGTCATCGCCGGTAACTCCGGTCGGCAACAGTTCCCGCTGTACGCTGCTACTCCGCCACACCCCCTGGCCCCCAAAGGGGGAACCCTGCACACAAGCCTTCAGCGGGGTATCCGCTGCCATCGGGCAGCCCGTCAGCAATATTACACAGCCATTATGACGCTATCCTCTTTCATCAGGTTACTGTTATTAGTTGGTAAGTTTAAGTATCTTTATTTATACCAGTAACTTTCACTTACAGGTACCAGGTGTTCTTAAATATTTTATCCATGGCAACTTATAAACCGCTTCATTACAACTCGCTTTCGCCTTATTTAATTGTGGATAATGCGCAGGAGCTGGTAAACCAGCTGACAGCTGTTTTTAACGCCACCGTTCTAAGGCGTTACGACCGGCCCGATGGCAGCATCATGCATGTTGAACTGCAACTGGATGACAGTGTGATCATGCTCAGTAACAGCACGGCTCAATACCCTGCCCACAAAACCATGCTGCATTTTTATGTGCCCGATGTATTGGCCACTTACCGGCGGGCCATTAACAACGGCTGTACCCCTGTCAGCGAGCCGGTAAACCAGCCCGGCGATCCGGACACCAGGGGTTCGTTTTACGATGCTGCGGGCAATCACTGGTCCGTCAGTACACAACAATAAGCCTGGTTACTAAGTAATAATGGTCCAATTTACCTTTTGTCATTACAAAACCGGGGCACCCTGCCAGGGTAAGACAGCAGCCCTGACAATGGGCAACCGCGGCATTTTTCTTATCCCGGTTTTTGCTACCTTCGCAGCACTATGACGGAAAAAATTCTGATTCTCGATTTTGGCTCTCAATATACCCAGCTGATTGCCCGCGCTGTAAGGGAAGCAAATGTTTACTGCGAAATTGTCCCTTTCCATAAAAATGTACAGTTTGAACCCGGTTTAAAAGGCATTATCCTGTCCGGATCGCCTTTTTCGGTTAACGATGAAAACGCCCCCGACGTACCGGTAGCTGATTTTATTAAAGAACTGCCGGTTTTAGGCGTTTGTTACGGTGCACAGCTTACAGCCAAAAAGTTTGGCGGTATTGTGGCTAAAAGTAATAAAAGAGAATATGGCCGGGCTATATTAAAACAACAGCAACATGATGTGCTGTTAAATAATATGAGTGCCGAAAGCCAGGTTTGGATGAGTCATAGCGACAGTGTAAAAGAAGTGCCGCCGGGTTTTGAACTGCTGGCCTATACCGACAGTATACCCGTAGCTGCCTTTAAAAAAACCGCTGCAGCAGGAGAACAACCTTTATATGGCGTACAGTTTCACCCCGAAGTGTACCATTCTGTAGAAGGTAAAAAACTGATCAATAACTTTTTAGTGGATATATGCGGCTGTAAACAGGACTGGACACCCGCCCATTTTATTACCGATACGGTGGAAGCCCTGAAAAAACAGATCGGCGACCGCAAAGTGGTAATGGCTTTAAGCGGTGGTGTAGACTCTACCGTTGCCGCCACCCTCATACACAGAGCCATCGGCGACAGGCTGTATGGTATTTTTGTTGATAATGGAGTATTACGTAAAGGTGAGTTTGAAAGCGTACTGGAGTTATATGGCAAACTAGGCCTGAATGTAAAAGGTATTGATGCCCGCCAGCGTTTTTATGATGGCCTGGCCGGTAAAACCGACCCCGAAGCCAAACGCAAGGTGATCGGCAGCCTGTTTATTGATATTTTCCAGGAAGAAGCAAAAGCAATTGAGGGCATCGGCTTATTAGGCCAGGGTACTATTTACCCCGACGTTATTGAAAGTGTATCCGTACACGGCCCGTCGGTTACCATTAAATCGCACCATAATGTAGGCGGTTTACCCGCACATTTACACCTGGAGCTGGTTGAGCCTTTACGTTTATTATTCAAGGACGAAGTACGTAAAGTAGGCCGTGAACTGGGCATACCTGCCGATATGATCGACCGTCACCCTTTCCCCGGTCCGGGCCTGGCTATCAGGATTCTGGGCGAGGTAACGGAAGAAAAGGTACGATTATTGCAAGATGCTGACCACCTATATGTTAAAGCGTTAAAAGATACCGGTTTATATGCAACTGTCTGGCAGGCAGGTACCATCTTGTTACCGGTAAAAAGCGTAGGGGTAATGGGCGACGAAAGAACCTATGAGTTCACCGTGGCGCTGCGTGCCGTAACCAGCGTGGATGGAATGACCGCAGACTGGGCACATTTACCCTATGATTTTTTAGCTAACATATCGAACGAGATAATTAATAACGTAAGGGGAATTAACCGGGTGGTATACGATATCAGCAGTAAACCGCCGGCTACTATTGAATGGGAATAAACTTCCCCTCATAAACACTTATTCATGAAGCAATTCATTGCCGTTGTTGTTTTTATTTTTGCCGGCTTTAGCCTTGTGCATGCACAACAGGACGGTAAAAAGAAAATAGCCATTTTTGCGCCCCTGTATCTTGATTCGGCATTTTCGGCCGATGGCGAATACAGGTACCCCAGTAACAGCATGCCCAAGTTTATTACACCTGGGCTGGAATTTTACCAGGGTGCGCAGCTGGCACTGGATTCACTGGCACAAACAGGTGTACAGTTAGATGTTACCATTTACGATACCCGTGCCCGTTGGCAAAATGTAGATGACCAGCTGGATAAAGCGGTTAAAAACGGTACTTCCCTTATCATTGCCCATTGCAGCAATAACGAGTTAAGAAGTTTTGCCGATAAGGCCCGTGAAAATAAGATCCCCGTTATTAATGTTAACCTGCCCAACGATGGCGGCGTAAGCAACAATCCTTATTTTGTAGTACTGAACCCTACCCTGAAAACTCAGACCCAGGGATTGTACGATTTCATTAAAAAGAATTACAGCGGCAATAATAAACAAATTGTATTCTTTAAAAAGAAGAACAATTCCGAAGCGGCCATCAAAACAATGTTTGAGGATGCCATTAAAAACACACCGGGCAGCGCTGTAAAGATCAAATATATTGACCTGATAGACAGCTTTACTGTGAACCAGTTAAAAGCACAGCTGGACAGTAACAAGCAGAATATCTGCATTGTCGGTTCTTTTGATGTGAATTTCGGTAACAGGGTCATCAAACAACTGGCATCTTTCAGCAAACAATATAAATCGGTGGCAGTAGGCATGCCTACCTGGGAAAACCTGAAAGGCCTGAGCAAGCCGGAGTATAAGGGTGTTGAAATTGTATACAGCAACCCTTTTCATAATGCCAAAGCCGATAAACTGAGCCAGAATATCAACCAGTATTTCACCCAAAAAATGTTTGCCCGTCCCAGCGATATGGTGTTCAGGGGTTACGAGGTTACCTGGAAGTTTGCCAAATTGTTACAACAATACGGAAACGATTTTAATGCCAACCTTACCAGTAAGAATTACCAGTTGTTTACCGATTTTGATATTCAGCCGGTACTGGATAATGATACCATGACACTGGAGTACCTGGAAAATAAAAAGTTATACTTTGTTAAATGGATGGACGGGGTTGTGAAGCAGGTACTGTAAGATGTAAGATGGCAGATTGAATATTTGGATATTCATATAAAAACGATAAAAGCGCCTGCGGCGCTTTTATCGTTTTTATATGTTACCGGCTGCAGGGTTGGTATTTGGGTTGAACATTTGCTTAGCTACGTTGCCTTTAAAAACATTCCTAAAATCACTTTTATTTGGCTCTGATTAAAAAAAACGAGTATATCACAATGGAAAAGACGCCAACATGGCGTCTCTATTTGTCCATTGTCAATTGTCCACTGTCAATTCCTTTCTATTAGCTACACTACTTTTAATAATAATACCGCAATACCATAAATAACCGTGATGGTAAATATCCCCTTGGCTGTTTTATCCTTATTGGTGTTAAGGTATAAAGTAAACAAAGCAATATTGGCCAGTAACATCAGCGACCCGATAGAGGTCAGCATCTGGTTTTGCGTAAAGAAAAAATGTAAAAATTCACCAAAGCTGAAACCGGTGCTCTTGATAAAATAAATGATCACCAGGCCAACAAATAATCCTAAAAAGCCGATGAGTATACCAAACTTAAAATTGTCGGTCTTAAATATGTTTACCACAGTTTTTCCAGTTTTTCTTTTAGCGAATAGTTGGTCAGGTCAAATTGTACGGGCACCACACTTACATAGCCATTGTTCAGGGCCCACACATCCGTATCCTTTGATTTATCGAAGTTAACAAACTCGCCGGTAAGCCAGTAATAATGCCTTCCGTTGGGGTCGGTGCGCTCAATAAAATCCTCCTCGTATTTGGCATAAGCCTGTTTACACAATTTAATGCCTTTGATATGCGAGGCTGGTAAAACCGGGATATTTACATTTAATACGGTATGTTTTTCCAGTTTGGTGCTCAGCATCAGCTCCACCACCTTACGGGCATACACTTTTGCGCCGGAAAAGTCAGCATCAATACTATGGTCCAGTAAAGAAAAACCGGCCGAAGGAATATTTTCAATGGCTGCTTCTACCGCTGCCGACATGGTACCGGAATAGATCACATTAATACTATGGTTAGCGCCGTGATTAATACCGCTGATACAGATATCGGGTTTGCTATGCAATACCTTATCAACAGCCAGTTTTACACAATCAACAGGTGTACCGGTACAGGCATAGGCTTCAATACCGTTAAAGGGATCAACTTTATGTAAACGCAGCGGATGACCAATGGTGATGGCATGTCCCATGCCTGACTGGGGTTTATCCGGGGCTACTACCACTACTTTACCCAGGTCGCGAACAGCCTCTACCAGGTTACGGATACCCGGTGCCGTGATACCGTCATCGTTCACAATAAGTATGACGGGCTTTTTTTTCTTTACAGCCGTTTTTTTAGCTGCTTTCTTTTTTGTTGCCATGAGTGCAAAAATATACGAATAAGTTGGAAGTACTAAGTTATAAGTTTTGGGTTATACGCTATTGAAGTTATAAAAGGGAAGTAATTTATTATGGGTTGGCCGGCACAATAGTTCCGGACTTATTAACTATGCGTCTTCCCGACTAATATTTAAATGTAGGGCAAAGTGTCTGGCGGCGATTGCCTTTGAAAGTGTCGTATGCACCTTGTTTCACCAGGGATATTTCGTAAGCGCCGCGACGGCCATTATAGTTACCTAATGAAGAGATGGTAACATCGTAGTTAAATGTAACCACATAATCCTTAAACCCGATACCCACCATAGGTATAATGGCATCCTGGTGACGGTAATAAGCCCCGCCGATAAGGATGGTTTCGCCATCGCCGGATAAGTTATAATGGGCATTGGCACCCACAACTGTTTCAGTGGATTTTGTTTGCAGCGAGAAATAAACATTCGGGTTCACGATCCATTGATCGTTTAGTTTAAAACTACCATTTACAAAAGCCGTATGCCGCATGGGGATGCGGTTATCAATACCCGGCGCTTCGTTAAAGAAGGATTCCCTTGGCCTGTTCAGGTGATGGGAAGACCAACCGATATTGAGGTAAACATTTTCGTTAGGGAAATAGGCGTAATTCAACCCGGCCTGAATGTCCAGGTAATTGATATTGGTATTGGCCAACACTACACTGGTAGGCATATTGGCATCAAAGAATTTTCCGTCAAACTGGTCGGGAAATTTCAGGTTGGTCACATTGATCCGTTTATTGGCCCAACCCACATTAAAGCCACCGCTTAATAAACTACCCAGGCCCAAAGTCTGGTGATAGGCCACCGAACCATATACCCTTGTGGAAGTAAGGTTTCCACTACCGGCCACATCTCTGAGTATTAAACCACCCACACCCAGCCAGCCGTCGCGGCTTTCATCATTGAGCAACTGTACATCACCAAAAGCACTCATGGTTTTATAAGGCACCGACATAATGGACGACCATTGGTTACGGTAGTTTGCCCCCACCCGGTAATCCGCATCGGGTAAAAAACCTGTATTGGCCGGGTTGGTGAGTAAGGGCGAGTTCATGAATTGCGAAAAATGGAGGTCCTGTGCATACATAACGGTGCCCGATAATAATACCAGCAGGGTTGCCAGCGATTTACCGATCCATTGTGTTTGTATGTACTTTTTTATATTCATGCCAGTCAATCAGCTAAGTTTTATTTACAGCATTTTAAATGCCGGGTAAGGTTACTGCAGCCCAAGTGTGCGACGCAAGGAACGATGCCAGTAGTACTACAGATGACAACCATAACTAAACTACATAATAAATATGAAATATTTTGTTATTGTTATACTACCTGATCAGGGTTATATCTCCTTTCTTCGATGCCTTAGTGCCATCAAAAAATTCTACTTCAAGGGTATACGCATATACATCCATGGGCTGTACAGCGCCTTTTACCCTTCCATCCCAGCCTATATTGCGGTCATTTGTTTCAAATACTTTTTGTCCCCAGCGGTTCCAGATAATAAACCTCATTTTCGCAATACCAAAACCACGAACTTTTACAATACTGTTCACATCACCACTATTTGGGGTAAAGGCATTGGGCACATCGAGTGCAGGTTCAATGAGGGCGCTTACCGGTAAACAGATGGTATCCCTGCAACCTGTATTGGTAATGGCTATTAAACAGGCGTTAAACGTGCCGGTTGAGTTGTACTGGTGCGATACATTGGCACGCGAAGTGGTTTCCAGCGTTTCGCCATCACCAAAATCCCACACAAAACGAACCGCATTGGCCGATGATTGATTGCTGAACACCGTAGGCGTATTAACCTGTGGCGTTACCGGTGTAAACGAGAACAATGCTTCCGGCAGTTCATTTACCACAATAGTGAAATACGTTGTATCCGTCAGGTTACAGGTATTGGGGTCATTGGCCACGAGCCTTATTCGATAAGTACCCGGCGTATTAAAGGTATGCGTGGGGTTAACCAGGGTGGAAGTATTATTGGCCCCTGAAGCCGGATCATCAAACAGCCATTCAAAAGTTAAACCACCTATCGAGGTATTGGTAAAGTTTGCCGTATAAGGCGCACAACCCGCCGGAGGCGTATCAAAAGCCGCTTCTACATTGGCTGCTACCCTCACGGTGATAGTGAGTGAATCCGGATTATTACAGTAAGCCGTATCCCGTAATATCAGTTTTACATCGTAAGAACCGGGGTTGGCATAAGCATGTGTTAAGGAGTTTAAGCCTGCAATAACACGTGGTGAACCATCGCCAAAGTCCCATACAAAGGAAGTATCGGTAAACGGTCTTGACGGATCGGTGGTGGACAGGTTATCGAAACGATAGTTAAACGCTTCGCAGGGAGCCAGTTTTACAATATCGGCCGCAAGATTAGCCCTTAGATCACCTACCCGTATATTAATATAAGACGTGTCCCTGATATTACAGCTGGAAGGATCGATAGCGATCATCATTACCCGGTAAATACCCACCGTATTAAAAGTATGTGTTTGCGTATAACCCGTACTCGCCGGTAAAGGACCAATATTAAAGCTGGAATAAGCAGGATCAGAAGCATCGATAGGTCCGGCACCATTATCACCAAAGTTCCAGATATATTCTGTGGCATTCAATACCTGGTCCCTGAAAGTCACCTCCAAAGGAAAACAACCGGCCGTATCGTTGGGCACACCACCAATGGCTGAAGATACATCACTGCCAACACCCGCAAGGTCAAGCTGTATTTTTAACATGCCCAGGTTACAGTTGGCAGAGCCGGGTTTGGTGGAACCCCACACACCTACGGTAGTAGGATAAGGAGCCAGTAGTCCGCAGGCCGCACACATACTCTGGTAAATAATACCATTGGCATCAAAACGGCTGGTACCGCCATCTACGTGGTCAGGGAAACCTCCGTTTTGTCCGTAAAAACTGGCATATAAAGGTTCAGGACCCACCGCATCACGACGCATCACAAAAAAGTAAAAGTCGGAGCCGTCTGTCTGGCGGCCACTACGCCCCGGTGGCGTTACCGCGTTGGCCGTTGTGGGCATGGAGTTGGTAGTACCGGTTAATACACCTGCATAACCTTCCATTACACCTCCCCAACCGGAAACATATACATTTTCGCACCTGTCCACCAGGAAGGCAGTAGGTGAAATATTGGGGGTTGTGCCCCCGCTACCGAAAGTAGTGGAGTAAACATAGGCCGAAAGATCGGACCGTAGTTTAACAATAAATTGCTGTGAACTGGAACCAAAAGCACTGGCATTGATCAGCGGCCATGCACCATTGGTTGTACCCATTACATAGGCAAAACCGTTCCTGTCGAACTGTATACCATATGCCTGGGTAAAAGTATTGGCACCTGTTGCATTTGAATTAAGATAAGTGCCCCGTATCAGGGTATTACCGTCCGGTGACAGCTCGGCCACATAACCGGATATCGTGTTGCTTTTTGTGGGGTTGACCGTTCCGGTACTCTGGCCTGCAAACAAATCTGTACTCTCCGTACCACCGGCTACGTATATATTGCCATTGGGGCCTACACTTAATACATAAGCTGCATCGTTAAGCGAACCGCCTAAGTAAGTACCGAATAGTAAATTATTTAAATTAGGATCGAATTTGAGTATTAGTGCATCCTGGCTTCCCCTTAAAGTGGATTGGTAACGCCCCACGGTAAAATCTAAGTTGGCCGATTTTGTATTGGAAGCTACGAGTATATTACCGCCGCCATCTAAAATAACTTCACTTCGTCCGTCATCACCATAGTTACGGCTGAGTGAACTGGGAGATCGGCTTGTACTGATGTTTACTCCGTCATCACCTGCACCCCCAACCCTTACAGAGCCCAAAAGGCCACTGCCTGCAGCGTTCAGCTTGGTAACAACAATATCATAGTTACGTGCCGGCCCGCCACCACCAATAACACCATTGATACTCGAGGGATAATTATTTGAGTTAGATCTTCCGGCCAGCACCAGGTTACCTGCCGCATCTACCACTAAACTATGCGGCTGTTCGTTGCCATTACCACCAATATAAGTAGCATAGACCCTGTTTGTACCGTTAGGATTCAGTTTGATAATACCAATATCAAAGCCCTGCAGACCACCATCACTGACACCTCCGGCAAAAGTGGTTTGAAAAGCACCTGAAGAAGTAGGAAAGCCTGCACTGAATACAATACCGCCACCAAAAAAACTGCCATCAGGACCATAAGTAGCGGTAAAGCCCCAGTTATCGCCGGTACTGCGTGAGAACGAACAGAAAACCAGCGTAGGGTCAATAACCAGTGTTGCTTTGGGGTCGTAGTTTTTTACATCAAAAGTGACAATATTGTTTTTTACCACGTATTTTACAGCCACCTCTTTCATTTGTTTACCATCGCTCTGGTAACTGTATGGATAGGTTTCTACAAAATCGCCCAGGGAGGTATTGGTCACTAATTCTTTATTCCGGATCGATAATTTATCCACCCCGTCATATCGCAGGGCGATCTTTTTTACATCCCCGCCCGGCTTTACAATAATATCGTACTTCAACAGGTTATTATGGGTATAATACCGCACATCCACATTGGGGTACACCTCCTTCATTTCTATGGTCTGGTACACTTTACAATTAGCGGCCCATTTAGAGGGATCATTACCTACAAAATAATTGGTATGGGTTTCAAGCGCTTTGGAAGGAACCACTTTCAGGTTGGGATTGGCATTAACAAAATCAATATTATAGGCATGTGACCGCATCACGATCTTATCGGTCATCCGCATAGCCTGCTGGCCCATAAATTCATGGCCATGCATGGTAGCCATTACTTTTTTATAATCTTCAGGATTGTTTTGCAGGATGGTCACCCCGCCGTTACGAATGAAAAAGCTGCCGAAATTTACGTCGCCTTTAAACTTTACACGATCATCCCATTGACCTTTGTTCTCCACAAAATCGATCATACCATACTCCTGCTGCGCTTTCAACAGTAAAGGCAGTACAAAGCTTACAATAACTAACAGTAAATTTCTCAATGGCGTATATGAATTACATTCCTTAAAATAACGAATTTTAAAGGCAAAAGCATTAAAACTTATGTTAAGATATTTTACTCCACAAAGTTTTTCCCTTTTGCGATTGTAAGAACTGTTTTAGTACACGGTTTTCTTCCTTTTCCAATAAACTATCCTCCTCCAATAATTGTACCGCAAACTTCCTTGCCGTGTCTAAAATGGGCTTATCGTTAACGATATTAGCCAGTTTAAAATTCAGCACCCCGCTTTGCCGGGTTCCGTCTATATCACCGGGGCCACGCAGGTCCAGGTCCTTTTCCGCAATCTCAAATCCGTTATTGGTCGAGGTCATGATCTTGATCCGCTCCCGGGCATCATTCCCGAGTTTCTGACCGGTTAACAGTACACAATAACTTTTTTCACTACCCCGGCCCACCCTGCCACGCAACTGGTGTAACTGTGACAAACCAAATTTCTCCGCACTTTCAATCACCATTACCGACGCATTGGGCACATTTACCCCTACTTCAATTACGGTGGTGGAGACCATTATCTGGGTATCATTCTCTACAAACCGCCGCATATTGGTTTCCTTTTGTTCGGCAGGTTGTTTGCCATGTACCATGCTGATCCAGTATTTGGGTTCCGGAAAATATCCTTTTACCGTTTCATACCCCCGCATCAGGTTTTCATAGTCCATTTTATCACTTTCCTCTATCAGGGGAAAAATAATATACACCTGCCTCCCCAGGCCTATTTCAGCCTTTAAAAAATCCATTACCCGGCTCCTGTCGTTCTCATAACGATGAACTGTGGTAATTGTTTTACGGCCGGGCGGTAATTCGTCAATAATACTGTAATCCAGGTCGCCATAAGCCGTCATTGCCAGGGTACGTGGTATGGGAGTAGCCGTCATTACCAGTACATGCGGGGGCACGGCTGCCTTCTTCCACATTTTTGCTCTTTGTTCCACACCAAAACGGTGTTGTTCATCCACAATGGCCAGTCCCAGGTTTTTAAACACCACTGCCTGTTCAATAATGGCATGGGTGCCGATGAGTATATGAATTTCTCCATCCGCCAGTTGTGCCAGCGTTTCCCGGCGGGCCCTGCTTTTTGTAGAGCCTGTCAATAGCCCCACTTTTACCGGCAACCCTTCCAGTTGTTTGCTGATGGTTTCATAATGTTGTTTCGTTAATATTTCGGTAGGGGCCATTAAGCAGGCCTGGTAACCATTATCCAGGGCAATTAACATACTTAACAGTGCCACCATGGTTTTACCGCTACCTACATCGCCCTGTAATAAACGGTTCATTTGTTTACCACGGGCCGTATCCTGCCGGATCTCCTTCAACACCCTTTTTTGCGCTCCTGTTAACTCAAAAGGCAGGTAATTATTATAAAACTCGTTAAACAGGCCACCCACTTTCTCAAACACCACCCCTTTGGAATACCGGTGCCGGTCCAGCTTTAACAGGTTAAGCCTTACCTGGGCCAGGAAAAACTCCTCAAATTTTAAACGGCGTATCGCATTGTTATACGCTGTCGTATCGGGCGGAAAATGGGCATGTTTATAAGCCAGGAACCTGTTTTCCAGTTTCAATTGCTGTAATATATTTTCCGGGATATTTTCAGGAATATCTGCCGGTTTTAACTGGGCAAAAATGGCCTGCGATAATTTACTGAGCTGCCGGCCACCCAGGCTACGGGATTTTAATTTTTCCGTAGAAGGGTATACAGGCTCCAGTACATCCTGGCCATCCTTTTTTGCAGGAACCCATAATTCCAGTTCCGGGTGAACGATCTGCGGCTTTCCCATAAAAAAGCTCACTTTCCCGAATACCAGGTACACTTTACCGGCTTCCAGCGCTTTCTGCACCCAGGTTATACCCTGGAACCATGCCACTTCCAGCACACCTGTCTTATCCCGTATTTCCCCCACCAGTCTTTTCGCCCGGTTCTCCCCTACCACTTCCAGGTTCATCAATACACCGGCTACCTGGATATAATCGGTTGCGGGAGTTATCTCGTTGATAAAAGCAACTTTTGTTTTATCTATATGCCGCAGGGGAAAGTGCTGCAACATATCATTATAGGTAAAAATGTTCAGTTCCTTTTGCAACATTTCGGCACGTTGCGGCCCTACCCCTTTAATATAGGCAATAGGTGTTTGTAATATATACGGAGGATTACTAATAAAAGTTTTTTTACAAAAATAAGCATTCAGCAACGAGATTATACCCCGCCATACCAATCTCCCGGTTTCCTGGCAGGGGTACTTGCAAAATCCAAAACTGCATATTACTTTTAATATGAAAACCAAAGAACTTTTCAGCCAAAACCATTTAATCCATGCCCGATTCCTATATCTTTTTACAGGCCGGCTTTTCCTTTACCGGCAACTTTACCATACCAATTCAGAGTTTTATAACAGCCTTTATTATTTCGCTGCTACTGGTACCCATACTCATACCCCTGGTAACACGTTACCGGTTACTGGACAAGCCAAACGCCAGGAAAGAACACCATACTCCCGTGCCTACCATGGGCGGTATAGCGATAGCAATTGGTTTTTTGTGCAGCTGTTTACTATGGCTACCCATTACCTGGAACGCCATCAACATCAGTTTTACACTGGGACTTATTGTTTTATTAATGGTAGGCGTGATGGATGATGTTAAGGATGTACCGGCCCGGTATAAATTTCTCATACAAATAGCAGTGGCGGCCCTGCTGGCAGTATCAGGTTTACGCATCCAGGACTTTGGCGGCATTATGGGTATTCACCAGTTACCGCTTGCAGCACAATACAGTTGTACAATTGTCATCATTGTAGGTATTACCAATGCCTATAATCTTATTGATGGTATTAACGGCCTGGCGGGTAGCCTGGCTTTTATGGGTCTGGTAACCCTGGGTATTTTTTTACAAATGGCCGGCGATACCACCGGCAGCTTACTGGCTTTTGCCCTGGCGGGCGGCGTATTAGGCTTTTTATATTTCAACTTAGACCCGGCTAAAATCTTTATGGGTGATACCGGCTCCCTTCTACTTGGTTTTGTTATTGCGGTACTGACCATCCGGCTCATGAACAGCAATATTGTATTACCTAACGGCACAGTGGTACAGGAAAACATTCTCGCCCTGGGCATTGTATTAATTCCTGTTTTTGATACAGCCAGGGTATTCCTGCAACGTATCTGGAAAGGAGGTTCGCCTTTTGTAGCCGACAGGACACATTTACACCATTATTTTACCAATAACGGCCTGGGACATGCTGTAACCACGGCCAGCATCCTTGTTATCAATGGCATTATATTAATGATCGCCCTGAAAGTACAATACAAAAACCCTAACGTGGCCGTATTGCTGCTGCTCACTTTTATGGGTTGTATAACCTACCTCTGTTCCAGCATTACTTATTTCAGTTTCGGCAAACAAAAAAAACTTTCCAATAGCTGATACCCCGGCAATTTTTAACGATTAACTATTAACGCGAACGGCAAATAAATAAAACCTTCTACCCGTCATAAACCCATCAAACAGTCATAATTTTGACACATGAAAGGGCTTACAAAATGGACGGATACAATAGTAGCAATAGCAACACCGCCGGGCTTAGGCGCATTGGGCATTATCCGGTTAAGCGGCAGTGAAGCGGTGGGTGTGGTAAATGCACTTTTTCCATCAAAAGACTTAGCTAAACAGGCTTCTCACACTTTACATGTCGGCTTTTTACAGGAAGGAGAAACGGTGTTGGATGAAGTGGTGGTATCCTTATACAAAGCACCGCGTTCCTATACCGGTGAAGATATTGTGGAGATCAGTTGTCACGGCTCACCCTATATTTTGCAACAGGTAGTACAGGCCTGCATACAACAGGGGGCACGCCTGGCCACCCAGGGCGAATTTACCCAACGGGCTTTTTTAAATAATAAAATGGACCTGGCACAGGCCGAAGCGGTAGCGGATTTAATAGCTGCCGATACTGAAGCCATGAAACAAACAGCCATGCGCCAGTTGCGTGGTGGCTTTTCGCACGACCTGGACAGTCTCCGGGAACAACTCATCAACTTTGCGGCACTGATTGAACTGGAACTTGATTTTTCGCAGGAAGATGTGGAGTTTGCCGACCGTACAGCCTTACAGGAACTAATTACCAGTTTAAAAGCAAAGATCAGTGAGCTTGTTAGTTCCTTTAAGCTGGGTAATGTGATCAAAAACGGCGTAAGTGTAGCCATTATAGGTAAACCCAATGCCGGTAAAAGCACTTTACTGAATGCATTACTGAACGAGGAAAGAGCTATCGTAAGTGATATTGCGGGCACTACCCGTGATACGATTGAAGAGACGCTGAATATTAACGGTGTGCTATTCCGCTTAATTGATACTGCTGGCATTAGAGAACATACTACCGATGTGATTGAACAGATAGGCGTAGGCCGCAGCCTGGCAAAAATGCGGGAAGCCAATGTTGTGGTATACCTGTTTGATGTGCAGGATACAGATACCCATGCTTTTCAGCAGCAGATCGGTCTCCTGGAAAAAGACGGGCTTATTTATTTACCGGTGGGTAATAAAGCCGATAGTAAACCGCTTGCAAGCATGCAGAAGGAATATGTACATGATGATATCATCTTTCTATCGGCTAAAGACAAAACCAATATACAGCAGCTTAAACAGGCCCTGTATGATATTGCCGTAGGCGGCACTATCAATACTGAGAGTACCATTGTAACCAATGCCCGCCACCATGCGGCCCTGCTGAAGATACACGAAAGCCTGCAGGATATAGATGCCGGCATGCAGGACAACCTGACCAGTGACCTGCTGGTGCTGGATATACGCCGTTGCCTGCACTACCTGTCCGAAATAACCGGCCGTATTGAAGTAGACCGGGATATATTGGGTACTATTTTTGGCAAATTCTGCATTGGCAAATAAACCTTTCAGCAACCAAAAAACTTCAATTATCTGCAACTACTTTGTTAGTTAGTTCTAGCGGCCGGGGTATTTAAAACTTTGCGCTCATACCCCGTTTTTAATCCCGGTGGATTATCAATAAGCGATTTATCCAAAGCACGTGGAGCAAAAGTAAATGTATTGTTATCCTGTTCTCCATCACGCGCTGTTTGTGAAGGTGCTGTAAGTATAAGCTGTGTTTCGTTTGAACCTGAAAAATAATGCAGGTCAAATGTGTAAGTCACAGGTTCTAATTTCCAGCTTCCGGATCTAGCCAGGCTACCCCATTCGCTCGTCCTGTTACTGGCAGCTTTGCTCCACCATCCGCCTTTACCCTGGCGGGGTGTAAGAGTAAGTTTATTGCCATTTAGTTTCCAGTTACCAGTTTCATACACAAACTCTATTTCCTTTACAAAAACGGCCCAGTTTTTCATACGGAACAAATATGTGCCGTCGTCATAAAAAGCATATTCTTTCCTAAAATATCCGCCCGAAGGTTGTGGAAACCCATTGGAGTAGCCGCTTGTTTCGATAGTATAACGAACCCACAAACCCACAATGGAGGAGTTATTAGTAGCAGCAGTTGTTGTTGTATTAGTACTGGTACTGGTATTGGTATTTTTTTGTGCATCGGATAGTTCCAATGAATTAATAAAAGCCAGCAAATCGTTTTCGTACTGCTGTGTATTGGTCATCAATACCACGCTTACCATTTGTCCGCCACCGGTGGCAGTTAGTAATGTTGCCAGTCCTTTTTGAGCATTATCAGTATAATTGGCTGTTCCGGAAATAATATCCCAGCCCTTTTCAGTTATTGGTTCCTGCATATCGGGTGCATCGTTTACCTGTACAGAGGCTTTTACCAGTTTATCCCAATCGGCCTTAAAATTATCAGCAGCACCGGCATCACTTGCTGTAGCCTTGGTAATAAGGGCTATAGCATAAGCACCTGTTTTATTATCGGTAACTGATAATTGCACACCACCCTCGTTTTGCTGTTTTTGCCAGCCCTTGGGAGAAGTATAACTAAGTACATCAAATCTTTGCTTTTGTGTACAGGCATTTAAACTCATTAACAGGACCGAATGAAAAACCAGTATTTTTTTAAACAATTGCATGATTATACATTTATAAAGAAAAACAGCATTATTTTACATCATAGGAGCAGGTGCAGCCGGTACCGCTGCCGCCGCTTTTCTTGCTCTTGCATTCGCAGAACCTGCATTATCCAGTTCCATCGTCAGGGTTCCCATAAACTGGTTAAACTCACTGATACAATCGTTATTATTGGTAAGTAGTTGGTAATACAAAGTTTGACTACCATTGCTTAACGAATAAAAGTAGCTATGGATCTTATCCATTTTTTGGATGGTAGTACCTTTTGAAAAAAAGCTTATTAATCCATCGGCTTCGTATTTGATAACAGCGCCTTTTTGGTTTGAGTAGCTGATGCCCTTACCTCCATTTTTTGTCCGGTAAACCAGGTAATCGGCATCGGTATTAACTGCCCCCTTTTCAGTGGCCGAGATAATTATCTTGCAAACAACACCTTTTTTTAAGGCCTTCTCCAATGTTACCGTTTCGGTGTTTTTTGTCATTTGCCAGCCGGCGGGTACGGTAAAGCTCGCTTTACCAAAAGTCTCCTGCGCTTTTAATTGATACAGTGATAGCAGCATCAGGCAGGTTATCATCATTCTTTTCATGGTAATAAAATTTTATGAGATAAAAATACGTCCCGTCCATCCCCTTTCTCATCCTATAAAAGCATGATTTTTTACAAGAGAGAATTCCCTTACCGTAAACCGCTTGCTGTTATCATTATAAGCAACGCCTGATAAATACAGATTTTAGTCACTGTACCCGGGCAAAATAAATGCGACCACCAGGCGATGAATGGAATAAGTCTTTTTTTAATAACACTCCCTTATAACTGTATTATAAGTTGGCGAGCCAGGCAAATGCACCGTAGTGGATCTACCTGTTGATTCTATTCGGTTCACCATCGTCATCTTGTGCTGACGCAGCGAATGACAGAAAAAATAAAGTATAACACTGTTTTCTCAATAAGCGTAAAAATTTATTGGAGCATTTTTCTCAACGCAGTCATATCAAAACTTTTCAAAAAATTATTAAAATACCGTTCAGAAAAACCTTTGTCTTCAGCTAATTCGTATCGCATCTGCACTTCCATAAACATCGGTTTAGCCGGTTGGCCATCCGGGGAGGTAAAATAGGCCGGATTTAAAATGTATAAAGCCGACGTGTATTCATCTTCTGCATCATAAAACTTACCAAGGTTTTCAAGGCGTTTATTCGCATCGTAAGTTTTGTTATTATTATCAACTACCGCAGGCTTTTGTAACCATGCCTGTTTTTGGCCTGCAAGCAGTTCTTTAATTTTTGCTTTCCGGGCTTCATAAATTCCTGGATAGTCTTTCTTGTCTTTTTCCAGGATAGCACGGTCTCTTTTTGCCCCATCAGACATGCTATTGCCAATATTTTTTACCCTGGCCGCATGGTCAAAATAAAAATTAGCCTTTTCAATTTCCAGGTATTCCAGCATATCTTCCAGGTATTGTTTCCTGCTCACAGGAATAAGCAACGGCACGCCCGGCTTGGTAATTAAGTAACGCCTGTCTATAAAACGGTATTTGCTTGACGAAGGCTTATACCGGTCGCCGCGTATCCAGTTTTCAGTATACCCGTCACCATGAATGATCTTTAAAAATTCAGTATGCGTGTTTTTATAATCATTGGAGCGATTGGCGAGTACCATCGACTCTGAAATGTACTGCGAAACCTTGCTGGGATTGTTTTTTGCCATATTAACATAATCCGGGCCTTCCCTGGCTTCTATCGGAATTGAGTAGCGAATGCCATTGATGGCAAACTCACCGGTACCACCTGCTTTTGCGCCTGCAGGCATATATGGATTCACATCTACCCGGAGAACGGTCAGGTATTCGCTGACTATTTTGGTTACATGTTGGGTAATATGACAAACATATTTATAAATGCCCAACTGGTAACCATATCCGGGGTAAGCAATTTTGCCATAATTATTATAGTTTCCGCCTGAAAAACTTACCCTGGCCGCACACCCGGTCAGTTTAAAATCTTTCCGGCTTGCTTCCTCCAGTTTTTCAATAGCTATGAGCTGCTTCATCATGGCAGCTTTTATGGTCGCGCCACCTTTGATACTGTGAGAACCATATTTTGGATTAGTATGGTCAGTATAAATTCCGGCTACCGCATCCGCCGTTTCGTGACAAGGGGTTAGCGGGTCTGTTATCTTTTTAACCTGTGCAGGCACATGATGGCAATAAAACAAAATAGCGAAAACCCATACTAATATTTTCATCGCTTTAATTTTTAGTTATCACTTGCCATAATAAGTATAGGCAGTCGTATCAGTCTGTATCAAAGCATTGCCCGGTTGCGTGTGTATATTCAATACCCTCCGGGTTACCAGGCCAATCTCATTTGTCTGATACTGGTATTCGATTGTTTGCCTGATTGCATTATTATTAAGTTTATCGTGGTAAGTGGTTTTTTGGAGCAGGTTTTTTGCAGGTTTTCCAGCAAAGGAAACAGGCAGGCCGGTGCTGTAAAAACCGGCCCGGTAGGGCAGGTTGGTGTAATACTCATACACCACAGAATCCCTGGCATTGGTAATAGATGGAATATGAGCAATTCTTTCGCTATGCGCATAGTCTGCTATGCCATTTTTATAATTATACTGTATTCGATTCGTATAAGTCTGGTAATAACTGATGGCAGTAGCCAAGCTACCATCGGCATTGTAATGATTTTTGGAGCTTTGAGCAACGGTAGTATTATTGGTAATCCAATTAGAATCGATATATCTGGCCGCGTTTAGCTGGTAATAAACTTTTTGGGAAGAAAGAACACCATTGACATATGACACCTGCGTGTATAACCCGTTACTAAGGGTAGCGATGTATTCCACGGTACTGTTGTTTTGTCTCCGTGTATACTTACAGGTGGTGCCATCATAGGTGTACAGCACCGTGTCAAATGATATGGAAGAAGTAGTACCCGAGTAGTTCCTTACCGAATGAGTGGCAGTTTTAATTTTGTATTGACTGTAGTCGATAGCCGGTGACGAAGCTGTATCGTTCTTTGAGCAGGATAAACATCCGAGTCCCAAAAAAATGAAGATGAAAATCTTTCCCATTGTTTGCATTTTTATAGGGTAAAAGTACCGGCATGCCACTATTATTGGTATCCTTAAAAAAGATGATTTTTAAAGCCGTAGCTAAAAAATCATTAAAAAGTATGAGCGGGAAAAGCTACCTTAATGGTTTAATTTGCAGAAACTGAAAATGATCATGTAATGAACAAATGGCTTGTTTGTATAGTTTTACTACTATGTTGCACCACAACAGTTACTGCCCAGCAAAATATCGACAGCCTGCTCAGTGCATTAAAAACGGCAAAAGAAGACAGCAATAAAGTTTTATTATTATTATCTATTGGTGAGCAATACGAGCGGTTTGCGCCGGAAACATCCAAACAATACTATCAGCAATCATTACAACTCAGCCAAAAGATCGGCTATACAACCGGTGAAATTAAATATGCCTCCTATTATACCGCTGTACTGAGCATGCAGGGTAAGTTTGACTCGTCGCTGATCCTGAACAAAAAATCGTTGGAGCTGGCAAAACAGCTGAAAGATGAACTAATAATTGCAAAAACGACTTTCAATACGGCGAATTCGTTTCACATGATTTCAAAAGATGATTCGGCGCTGTATTATTATATGCAGGCTTTACCCATACTGGATAAGCTGGGTAACAAACGTTTGCTGGGTATTGCCTACAGTAATATTCAAAATATTTATACAGATTTAACCCAGTATCAAAAAGCAATTGAATATGGCAGGAAAGGACTTGAGATTTTCAACCGCGAGGTAAATGACCCCTTGAATGAATCCTATTGTTTAAGTAACCTTGGCATTGTTTATAATTATCTGAAAAAGTATGATACCGCCGAGATCTATTTTAACAGGGCTTTGCAAATCAGCCAAAGCATTGGCGATAAATACACCGAATCCGCCGTACTCCTTAACCTGGCCGATATACATTATAGACATGGCAGACTGGAGGCATCCAAAAAAAATTATGATAAAGCCTATGTAATTGCAAAAGAAATGGACTTGACGGAAACCCAAACTATTGCATTGAAGGGGATGGCCATGTACAGCTTGGAAAATAAGAATTACCGTTCAGCCCGTCAATTTGCAGATTCGGCATTGCTTATTGCTGTAAAAAATGATAATCGTAAACAAAAGCTCAAATTATACAACTTGCTGGCAGATATTTCTTATGCCAGCCAGGATTTAAAAGCGGCACATGAATTTGAAGACAGGGAAGATGCGCTGAATGACAGTATCAATGCTGATAACTTACAAGAAATTTCCACCGAATTTGAAACAAAGTACGAAACCGAAAAAAAGGAATCACAAATACAATTACAAAAAGCACAGCTAAGACAGCAATCGGCACTCAACTATTTTTTGATCGCCGGCTCAATAGCCTTGCTTATTATTTCATTACTTGGTTACCGTAACTACAAACACCGTCAAAAATTACAACAGGTCAAAATTGACGAGCTTGAAACAGAAAAATTACTCACAGCCACAGAAGCAGTAATGAAGGGAGAAGAACAGGAAAGAAGCCGTTTAGCAAAGGATTTACATGACGGATTAGGAGGCATGCTTAGTGGTATAAAACATTCGTTAAGCAGTATGAAAGAAAATTTAATTATGACGCCTGATAATGCACAGGCTTTTGAAAGAAGCATAGACATGCTCGATTCTTCGATCAATGAAATGCGTAGGGTAGCGCACAATATGATGCCGGAAATGCTGTTAAAATACGGGTTAGATACTGCATTGAAAGAGTTTTGTAACGAGATCAACCGCAGCGGTGCGGCAAAAGTGAACTACCAGTCCATTGAAACAAATAATGCTGAGATTAACCAAACCATATCGGTTACTATTTACAGGATTACACAGGAATTGGTGAACAATGCCATCAAACATGGCAAGGCCGATGAGGTACTTGTACAGCTACACCTGCACCGGCAGGAGCAACTGCTGGCATTAACCGTGGAAGATAATGGTATCGGTTTTAACGTAAACAGTTTAAGCGAAGCAACGGGAATGGGATGGAAAAACATTCAAAGCCGGGTAGATTTTATAAAAGGAAAACTGGATATACAGTCTGTACCCGGAAATGGAACATCGGTAATGATTGAAATTAATATATAATGGCAATACGTATATTTATAGTGGACGATCATTATATGGTAATAGAAGGCATACGGTCTTTACTGCAAAATGAAAGTTCGATAGAATGGATGGGGCATGCCACCAATGCCGCCTCCTGTCTTAGCTTTTTAAAATTGCAGCAGCCCGACATTATTTTACTGGACATCAACCTGCCCGATAAAAGCGGAACAGAGCTGTGTAAAGAAATAAAACAACTGTACCCATCTGTATTTGTATTGGGGCTTAGTACTTTTAACCAGCAGGTCGTGATCAGGAATATGATGAATAACGGCGCCTCGGGTTATTTATTAAAAAATGCCTCGAAGGAAGAAATACTGGAAGCCATTGCTACTGTATTAAAGGGAAAAGAATATTTAAGCATTGAAGCGGCATTCGCCATTAAAGAAACGGATAAACATTTCCCCATCATTACCCGCAGGGAGAAAGAAATATTATTACTGATAGCCGAAGGACTTACCAATGCGGAAATTGCTGAAAAACTATACATAAGTACGCCTACGGTCAATACACACCGTAAAAGCCTTTTGGAAAAATTTGACGTAAAAAACACGGCTTTACTGATAGGTAAAGCCATTAAATATGGGTTTGTGCAACATGAAGATTAAAGGCTTATTACCGGCAAACACATGACAACCAGTCAATAACAAGTAGCTGAAAGCAAAACCTCTCACCTCTCGTATAAGTTCCGATCCCTGTATTGTAAATCTTATAACACATAACCATAATTGTATAACAGCTACGCCTTACCGTCTGAATAACTTTGTTGTATTAAAAAAACAACAGTTATGGCAGAAGATGTTTTACATATTCCGCTGCAGGATGTAGAAAGCGAACACTGTGCCCTGATAGTAGACAAAGGACTGGGCAAAGTGAACGGCATTTCATCCCATAAAGTAGAATTAAATAATAAACAGGCGGTGATTACCACTGCCGATCCGGTAACCACCTTACCCCTGGCGGTGCAGGCCATTAAAGACCTGGGCTACGGCGTGGATACTGTTTCCAAAAACTTCCCCGTTACCGGCATGACCTGCGCCTCCTGCGCCAACAGCACACAAACCATTTTACAAAACCAGCCCGGTGTATTACAGGCAGCCGTAAACTATGCCAACGCATCGGTACAGGTGGAGTACGTTCCAACCATTACCACCCCGCAGGCTTTAAAAACAGCCGTACAAGGTATTGGCTACGACCTGGTAATTGATGAAAGTGAAGAAGCCAAAGACGAGCTGGAAGCCATCAATGCCAAAAGGCTACAAACCCTGCGTGTCAAAACCATCTGGGCTATCGCCTTATCGGTTCCGCTGATGCTGATCAGTATGGTGTTCATGAACATGCCTTATGCCAATTATATTATGTGGGCATTGGCCACTCCTATTCTCTTTATACTGGGCAGGCAGTTTTATATCAATGCCTGGAAACAGGCTAAACACCGGTCCGCCAATATGGATACATTAGTAGCGCTGAGTACCAGTGTGGCCTATTTATTCAGTGTATTCAATACTTTATTCCCCCAATACTGGCACAGTAAAGGCATTCATGCGCATGTGTATTTTGAAGCGGCCGCTGTTATTGTGGCCTTTATACTGCTGGGTAAGTTACTGGAAGAAAAAGCCAAAAGCAATACTTCCTCCGCTATTAAAAAGCTCATTGGCCTGCAGCCTAAAACCGTGATACAAATAACTGCCGACGGTACACACAAAGAAATACCGATCAGCAGTGTACAGATCAATGACAGGCTGCTGTCGAAACCGGGCGAGAAAATAGCCGTTGACGGCATTGTGGTTGATGGCAGTTCTTTTGTAGACGAGAGTATGATCAGCGGTGAACCCATACCGGTAGAAAAGAAAACCGGCAGTAAAATGTTTGCCGGCACTATCAACCAAAAAGGAAGCCTGGAATACAGGGCCGAAAAAGTAGGCGGTGATACGGTTTTAGGCCAGATCATTAAAATGGTACAACAGGCACAGGGCAGCAAGGCCCCGGTACAAAAGCTGGTGGATAAGATTGCAGGCATATTTGTACCTATTGTTATTGGTATTGCCTTGTTAAGTTTTACCGCCTGGCTGGTATTGGGCGGTGAGAATGGTTTTACCCAGGGTTTGCTGGCGCTGGTTACGGTATTGGTAATTGCCTGTCCCTGTGCTTTGGGCCTGGCCACCCCTACCGCCATTATGGCCGGTGTAGGTAAGGGCGCCGAAAACGGTATACTGATTAAAGATGCGGAAAGCCTTGAACTGGCCAACAAAATAGATGCGATCATTTTAGATAAAACAGGTACTATTACCGAGGGCAAGCCTGTTGTGACCAATATTCATTGGGCCGCCGGGAAAGAAAATTTACAGCCCGTTTTATCCGGTATAGAAAAAAAATCGGAACACCCGCTAGCCGAAGCTGTATTAAAATATTTTGACAATAAGCCGGTAACGGACGTAACAGAATTTGAAAGTATCACCGGCTTTGGCGCAAGGGCTGTTTACCAGGGAACCACTTATTTCACCGGTAATAAAACACTGTTAGCAAATAATCATATTGCTATTGCCCCTACACTTGCTGCAAAGGCCGATGAATGGTTAACAGCCGGTAATACGGTCATTTTTTTCGCCGACGAAAAAGAAGCACTGGCTACCATTGCCATCACAGATAAAATAAAAGCAACATCCTCACAAGCGATAAAAAAATTACAGGATGATGGCATAGCTGTTTATATGCTGACCGGGGATAATGAAAAATCTGCAGCTATTATAGCCAAACAGGTAGGCATCCATCACTTTAAAGCAGGCGTATTACCGGCAGAGAAGGCCGATTTTGTAAAAAGCCTGCAGGCAGAAGGTAAAAAAGTAGCCATGGTAGGTGATGGCATTAATGACAGCAATGCCCTGGCACAGGCCGATGTGAGTATTGCCATGGGTAAAGGCAGCGACATAGCCATGGATGTAGCCAAGATGACCATCATCTCCTCCGACCTGGGTAAAATACCTACCGCTATCAGGTTATCGCACCATACTGTTAGTACCATTAAACAAAATCTGTTCTGGGCCTTTATTTATAACCTTATCGGTATACCGGTTGCAGCGGGTATTTTATACCCCATCAACGGCTTCCTGTTAAACCCCATGATCGCGGGGGCAGCCATGGCCTTAAGCAGTGTGAGCGTAGTTACCAACAGCTTACGTTTAAAATGGAAAAAGATATAACAACATTCTTCAACAATATAAATAACAACGATTATGAAAACAATGACAATAACCATTCCCGATATGCAGAGTAACCATTGCCAGGCAAGAGTTGCCGGTGTATTAAAAAATATACCCGGCGTAACGGTTGACCAGGTACAGGCAGGATCGGCCAATATAACCGTACATGAAATATCCGCACAGGAAGCCGTTACCATGGCCATTCAACAAGCCGGTTATATGGTGGAAGGCATTAGTGTAACTACCCCGGAAGACAAAATGAAATTCAAGACCAATATCAATTGCAGTGGCTGTGTTGCAGGCGTTACACCGGCTCTGAATGCTTCAGTAGGCGAAGGCAACTGGCAGGTAAATACACAGGACCCCAATAAAACACTCACCATTACCAATACGGAGTTAACTGAAGCAGATATTATTGATACCGTACAAAAAGCAGGATTCAAGATCGAAAAAGCTTAATCACCTGTTACTGATCACCGGTCATATACCATCAAAGGGAGTTATAAATAATTAAACAATGAAGTACTTAATTACAACATGCCTGGCATTCCTTTTATTTTTTTACGCGGATGCGCAAACCACCAAAACTATTTATACCTGCCCTATGCATGCCGAAGTTCAGCAGGAAAAGCCGGGCAAATGCCCCAAATGTGGCATGAACCTGGAAATTAAAAAAATAGCCGGTGAAAAAAAAGCAGATACCACACACCGGCAACATGATGACCATCATAAAAAAGAAACGGTGTACAGTTGCCCCATGCACCCGGAAGTAAAAAGTGATAAGCCCGGTAAATGTCCCAAGTGCGGTATGGACCTGGTAAAGAAAGAACAAACAGGTACCAATACACCTCACACCAACATGGAACATATTAAAAAGGATAGTTTTGATTTTGGCCACAACAAAGCATACACTCCTTTTAACAGGTTTGCCATTCCGGTATTACAACCCACACCACCGGGTGCAAATATTCCGCCTGGTACCATTGCCAACAGGGAAGGCGATATTACCCACAAGCCTATTGAAGCCGCCAATGCAGGCATTCATTTTCCTGCAGGAACAGCGGGAACAAAGACAGTGCGTTACGATCTTTATATCAGCGATACCATGGTTAATTTTTCCGGTAAGAAAAGAAAAGCCATTGCCATTAACGGGCAGCTGCCAGCCCCGCCCCTGGTATTTACCATTGGCGATACAGCCCTGATATATGTACATAATAATGCCAATGAACCCAGCGCGGTACACTGGCATGGTGTACAATTGACCAACAGGATGGATGGGGTGCCCTATCTGACCCAACTGGAGATACCGCCACATACCACCTATATCTATAAATTCCCGGTAGTACAAAGCGGTACGTACTGGTACCATAGTCACTTTAAACTACAGGAACAACAAGGCTTATACGGCGCATTGATCTTTAACAAACGTACCGAGCCGGATATACCTACCATTCCTGTAGTATTAAGCGAATGGAGCGACCTGAAACCCGGGGTTATTAACCGGTACCTGCACAATGCCAATGACTGGTTTGCCATTAAAAAAAATACGGTACAGAGTTATGGAGAAGCTATTGGTCATAAAGCCCTGGGTACTAAGTTGAAAAATGAATGGCTGCGCATGAATGCCATGGATGTAAGTGATGTGTACTATGAACGTTTTTTAATTAACGGTAAAAGCACCAATTCCCTTTCGCAATTTAAAGCCGGGGATAAGGTACGGTTACGTTTGATCAATGGCGGTGCTTCCTCTTATTTCTGGGTAAGCTTTGCCGGCGGTAAACTGCAGGTGATAGCCAATGATGCCAATGATGTAATGCCGGTAGAAGTAGACAGGCTGATCATTAGTGTATCTGAAACCTATGATGTGATCGTTACCATTCCGGAAAACAAAAAATATGAATTACTGATCACCCCGGAAGACCGGACCAAATATGCCTCCTTATGGCTGGGCGATGGTGAAGCCGTACCCGCAACAAAAATGGGTAAGCTGAATTATTTCGCCGGTATGAAGATGATGAACAGTATGATGAAGATGAACGGTGATATGAAACCCATGGGCATGAATATGAGTTTACAAAAAATGGACATGAATACGGTCATGTATCCCGAAATGCAAAACAATAACAGCATGCAGGGCCATGACCATTCACAACATGCCATGCCCGGTACCGGGGCTACAGCTCAAGCCACTTATACCTGTCCCATGCACCCGGAAGTAAAGAGTGATAAACCGGGTAAATGTCCCAAGTGCGGTATGGACCTGGTACCTGCCCAAGCCCCTGAACATGCGGGTATGAATATGCCTGCCGCCAAAGGAATTACCACCCTGAATTACGATATGCTGCAGTCGCCGCATAATACCACTTTACCGCCCGGTAACTGGCGGGAATTAAAGTTTGTACTGGAAGGCAATATGAACCGTTATGTATGGACCCTGGATAATAAAACCGTGGGTGAAAGCGATAAGATACTGATAAAAAAAGGTGAGAACCTGCGTATTATTTTATACAACAATTCCATGATGCGCCACCCTATGCACCTGCACGGGCATGATTTCCGCACACTGAATAAATACGGTGATAATGCTCCCATGAAAAATGTAATAGATATTTTACCGATGGAGACTGATACCCTGGAGTTTCATGCGGGTGAAGCTGGTGACTGGTTTTTTCATTGTCATATTCTCTACCATATGATGAGTGGTATGGGCCGGGTATTTTCTTACGAAGCATCAGCACCCAACCCCGAAATACCCAACCCTGCAAGGGCATACAGGAATCTGCAAAAAGACGACCGCATGTTTCACCTGATGGCCCAGAACGATTTTGCCACCAATGGTAATGATGGTATGCTGATGTATGCCAATACCCGCTGGGCTTTCCAGGGTGAATGGCGTATAGGTTATACACCGCATCATGGGTATGAAATAGAAACACATTTTGGCAGGTATGTGGGTAAAATGCAATGGCTGTTCCCTTATGTGGGCGTTGATTTCCGCTACCGCAGGGGACATGCAGGTGAAAAAAATATGTTTGGTCAAAAATTAACCAAGAACAGCCGGCAGGTAGTGCATGCAGGTATACAATACACTTTACCTATGCTGGTGGTAGCCGATGCTTCTGTTGACCATACCGGTAATTTCCGTTTGCAGCTAAGCAGGGAAGATATACCCCTTACCCGCAGGACAAGGGCCATGTTTATGGTGAATTCTGATAAAGAATATATGGTAGGTGCGAAATATATTATTACCCGTCACCTGGCGCCCGGTGTACATTATGATAGTGATATGGGTTGGGGCGTGGGCCTTACCATAACCTATTAAACTATTCATGCGGGTGCAATGGTACTCTTATGCAAACCATTAATTTTACAGGCAAATGATAACACTGTAATTTTAGCATATGTCCGTAACGGTTACTTTAGATGCCAGCCAGTTCAATGACCTGGAAGGTTTTTATACCACTATTTACGGGTTAATGGACTGGCATGAAGACTGGGAGCCTGCGCATAACCTGGACGCATTGAATGATGTACTGTATGGTGGTTTTGGTACGGGGCCTGTGATATTGATCTGGGAGCAGGCCGGCAAAAGCAAAGCGGAGCTGGGACTGGAAGCTACAAGGGTGTTTTATCAAAACAAGATCGACCAGGGTAAACCTTATAATATAACCTGGGCACAGGAACAACTGGATGCACTGAATGCCGGGGAAGGGCAAACCCTGTTTGATATTATTGTAGAAATATTTCAATCGCATCAAGCAATAACACTGCTCCTGAAAGAGAACCAAGAAGGTTAAGGCATAACAGTTACCAACAGTTTTTTATACTTCATAAAAATCACAAAACCCACCCTTTTGCTAAATTTTGCTAAAAAATTGTGGATTAAAATTTTTTAATGTTAAAAATGTTAGTATTTTGCAGCTAAAATAATTAGCTATGTCAATTGCCAACAAAAACATGAAGTACCTGCGTAAGCTGAGAGGCTGGACCCAGGAAGAGTTTGCGCAAAAGCTACGAATAAAAAGATCCCTGGTAGGCGCCTACGAAGAGGAACGTGCCGATCCGCGAATTGACATCCTGGAAGCTGTTTGCGATATGTTTAAACTAACCCTTGACGATATACTCCGTAAGGACCTTAGCGAAGACTCCGGGAATTATTTAACCAAACGCAGGGCAATGAAGCTGGCCGCCGGCCGGGCCGATATTCCCTTTGTTCCGGTAAAAGCAGCTGCAGGTTACCTGGCCGGTTATGGCGATCCCGACTTTATAGATGAACTGAACACTTTTACTCTCCCCTTTTTGTCAGGCGGTAATTACCGGGCTTTTGAAATTGTAGGTGACTCTATGCTGCCTACACCCAGCGGCTCTGTAATTGTTGGTGAAAAGATCGACAAGATGGATGACCTTAAAAACAATGCAGCCTGTATCGTGGTATCACGCAACGAAGGTGTAGTATACAAACGGGTACAAAAAAATACACGTAACCAGGCAAAGCTTACCCTCATCAGTGATAACCCCGTTTTTCAGCCTTATACGGTGAGTGCCGAAGATGTACTGGAAATGTGGGAGGCCCAGGTGGTTATTTCCAAAACCAGCAGCATGCAACGCTGGAATGTTAACCAATTAGCCAATATTGTTACCGACCTGCAGCAACAGGTAAGCTCCTTGAAAAAGAAAGTAAATTAGTACGACGGCGGAATATAAAATAGAGGACGGCGGTGTGATCAACACCGCTTTTTTTATGCCCTGCTTTCTTTATACAACAGAACGTTTTTTACGGCCGAGTTTACGGATATGCTGCAGGCTGTTATTGATAACGGCATAGACATCTTCACCGGTTTGCTGTTTTACTTTATACCGTTTTCCGTATCCGCTGAAAGCCGGTAACAGGCCTTGCTCCGCTGTAAAATAAAAACAGGGCAGGTCGGCCTTTTGCACCCCATCTACTTTACGGGAAATAACCGGCCTTAAATGCCCCGACAAAGGATACCCCGTCATAGCAGGCACATCGTTTTGCTTTTTGTATTTCTCCAGGTTATGTACAAAACTGAAAGGACCTTCATTGAACAGGTGATAACAAATATCCACCTGGTGTTCACGGTACCAGGCCTCTTCAATAAAATCTTCCTTTCCTTTTACCCATACCATTTGTATACCCGAAAAATTTTTACGCCAGTTTTTAAACTCCTGCGGTATATTATTGATGATGCTGTAGGTAAAATCGCCCAGGATAATCAGGCGGTCTGCCTTAAAAAAGTAAAGCTGGTGCATTAACCGCTGCAATTCCAGCTCATAGTCGGAATCGTGAATGAGAATATCGCCTGCTTTTATTTTTTTAGAACGGCCCAGGTGCAGATCGGAAATGATAAGGGTATTGGCCCCCTCCCAGAAAATTGTTTTTTCGGGTGTTAACAGTAAGGGGGTATCCTGTACAATATGATAAAGATAATCCTGCATACGGTTACAAATGTATTGAGAATTATGGCGAGCTGCGGATGAATTACAAAGGGAAAAGTAAAAATTAAAGATAAGCATGGAGGGCGGGGTGATAACCGGCCCGCCGGGTTGTTGAACTAATATTAGTCATTATTTGTTATACCAGAGGGTAAGCGTAATAGAAGCAGGCATCGTAGCCACCCGGCGAATATGAGGTGGCGTGACAGCAGAAAACGCCGGGGAAGAAAAGATACCCCTGCCGGGCCTTAGAAGATAGCAGAAGGGCTGCCCCGCTTAGGCGGAAATAGACCCCGCCTCAAAGCGGGGGATATTGCAGACGGGCGGGGAACCGCTGCTCATAAGCATTACCACAGCCGACAGCCCCAAAATGATTTTATTGCTGTCAACCAATCCCCTGCATGACACGTCTTTTTTTTCTGTAATCTTTTTCAGTAAATTCGTATTTCATGGAGACTGTAGCACAAATTCCCAAGTATAACCTAAATGAAGAACAGGAGCGAAAACTGATTCTGAGAGAGTACCGTTCCCTTTTACGATCGCTGAAGCTGAAACTGAAACCGGGTGATAAACGCCTGTTACGCATAGCTTTTGAAATGTCGGTAGAAGCGCATAAGACCATGCGCCGGAAAAGCGGGGAACCTTATATTTTACACCCCATTGCGGTAGCCAAAATATGCGTGGAGGAGATAGGCCTTGGTGTGCGTTCCTCCATCTGTGCACTGCTGCACGATACCGTAGAGGATACGGATGTTACCCTGGACGATATTGAACGTGAGTTTGGCGGCGAGATCACCCGTATTGTGGACGGGCTGACCAAAATATCGAATGTAATAGATATTAATGCTTCGCAGCAGGCGGAGAATTTTAAAAAGATATTACTGACCCTGACCGATGACCCGCGGGTGATTTTGATTAAGCTGGCCGACCGGCTGCACAATATGCGCACCATGGACAGCATGAAGCGGGAGAAACAGCTGAAGATTGCTTCGGAAACCGTGTACGTATATGCTCCACTGGCCCATCGGATGGGTTTGTATAATATTAAGACCGAGCTGGAAGACCTTTCCATGAAATACATGGAGCCGGAAATTTATAAGGATATTGCCCAGAAACTGGCCGAAACGAAGAGGGAAAGGACGAAATATATCAATGAATTTATCCGCCCGTTAAAAGAGAAACTGGAGAAGAACAATTTTAATTTCGAGATCCAGGGCCGGCCTAAAAGCATTCATTCCATTTCCAATAAAATAAAGAAGAAGGGCGTAAGCTTTGAAGAAGTGTACGACCTGTTTGCCATTCGTATTATTTTAGATTCACCGGTAGAAAGAGAGAAAGAGGATTGCTGGAAAGTGTATTCTATTATTACCGATGCCTATTCCCCCTCCCCTGAACGTTTACGCGACTGGTTGAGCAGTCCGAAAGCCAATGGTTACGAAGCATTACACACCACGGTGATGGGCCCCAAAGGTAAATGGGTAGAAGTACAGATACGTACCAAACGTATGAACGAGATTGCTGAGAAAGGTTTAGCCGCACACTGGAAATATAAAGAAGGCGCATCGGATGAAAGCCGTTTTGATAAATGGTTCCAGCAGATACGCGAAATGATCAGCAGCCAGGAGACGGACAGCATTGACTTTTTACAGGATTTCAAGACCAGCTTTTTAACGGAGGAAATTTATGTATACACACCCAAGGGTGATGTGAAGATGATGCCGGTAGGCTCCACCGCACTGGATTTTGCCTTTGCTATTCACAGTGCCATTGGTGTAAAAACCATTGGCGCCAAGGTAAACCACAAACTGGTGCCCATCAGCCATGTGCTGCGCAGTGGTGACCAGGTGGAGATCATTACCAGCAGTAAACAAAAACCTTCGGAAGACTGGCTGACCTTTGTGGTAACCGCCAAGGCACGCGGCCGGATTAAAGATGCGTTGAAGGAAGAGAAAAAGATTGTAGCCGATGAAGGCAAGTATACTGTACAGCGTAAACTGGAAGGTATGGGCGCCAGCATGCAGCAAAGTAATATTGATGAGCTGGTACAATGGTATAAATTAACCTCTAACCTGGAATTGTTTTACCAGGTGGCAGTGAAGAATATTGATTTAAAGGACCTGAAAGAGTTTAAGGTAACCGGCGATCGTATTGAGGCTCCGAAACCGGTGAAGCCGGTGATTGAACATAAGCCGGAAAATAATCACCAGCATCATAATAATTTAAAGAAGGATGCCGAACTGATCATTTTTGGCGAGAGCAGCGATAAGATTGTTTACAACCTGGCCAATTGCTGCAAACCCATTCCGGGTGATGACGTGTTTGGTTTTGTAACCACCGGTAAGGGATTGACCATACACCGCACCAATTGCCCCAATGCCACCAAGTTAATGGCCAATTATGGCCACCGGGTTGTAAAAACCAAATGGGCTAAAAACAAGGAAATATCATTCCTTACCGGTGTACGCATTATTGGTATGGACGATGTAGGTATTGTAAACAAAATCACCATGCTGATATCCGGTGAATTGAGATTGAATATTGCGGCCATTACCATTGAAGCCAAGGAAGGATTGTTCGAAGGCAATATCCGCCTGTATGTGCACGACAAGGAAGAGCTGGACGAGCTGGTAACCAGGTTAAAAGCACTGGAGGGTATTGATTCGGTAGAGCGTTATGACACAGAGGATATACCGGGTTATTAAAGTTGCTATTGTTTTATTCCCGGACATAGTATAAAAAAGAAAGAGTCGCCTTGTATGCAGGGCGACTCTTTCTTTATCTGTCACTACGTTCACCAATTATTTCGACAATCCATCGATAACCGCACTGTATTGGGGAAAATGTTTTTTAACATCCGCTTTAAAGCTGTACATCTGGAAATTATCATCCACGAGTTTGCCTTCTTCATTTATGATCACATACCGAGGAATGCCGTTGAATTTGAATAATTCACGCAGGTAATGGTAATCGCTGATCTTTAAATAGTGGGTATTGCCCAGCTTTTGTTCCTGTATAAATTTATTGTAGTCCTCTTTGGGCGATTCATCTTCTGATGTAATAAAAACAAAATCAAATTCTGGTGTATTGTTAAATTGCTCTCTTACCGCATAATTACTTTTAATACCGGCTACACAGGGGCCGCAGGTAGTGGCCCAGAAATCGACATAGAGTCTTTTTCCTTTGTAGCGGTTAATAATATCTTTAAATATTTGTGCCGCCCTGGTATCGGGCAGGTCCGTGCCTATATTACTTTTACGTTTAAGGTCGGCTGCTGCCAGCCTGTCCTGTTCCAGGGCCAGGAAGTTTTCGGTCATTTTCCTGTTGCTAAAACTTACAAAGCTGTTTTTATCTGCCTCTGATGCCTTATCAAATATATAACGCAGGTTATGGGGTAATGACCGTACATGAATGATCTGTAATATTAAATTGCCGGGCTGAGGAGCCAGTACATAAAACAGGGAATCGGTTATTGCATATTTTGTTAATTCCCTTTCCAGCGCCGTTGCTTCGTTATCCACCATCATGTTGGCCTTAAAAAGGTGGTCACTATACTCCAGGCGGTTAATAAAAGTGGAGAATTCATTGGATATAAGCAGCTCACGGTTATTAAGATTGAGCTCATTGAGAAAGCTGTAATAAGCCGTTCCCAGTGGAAGCTGGGCAATTTTGTTAGTCGTATCCGCTTTTTCATATTGTCGGTACATAGCATAATCAAACAGGTTGGTCGCAAATAATACATCCTGGTTCGCTAATGCGATGGCTTGGGTGGTCGCTGCTACTTTTTTACTGGCAAACTCCTTACGTAATTGGGCTTTCGCATTTTTCCATTTTTCCAGTGTGGCTTTTTTAAAATCTTCCGGGGCAGTATTTTTAACGGCCTGGTTTAGTTCTGTGTACTTAATACTTTGAAAGTTTATAGCAGCCAGTTCGTTATTGACCTGTCCCGTAGTGCCGGCATACCGGTAATACCCTTTATCCAGTTTTTTAGCTTCCTGCGTTGCTTTATCAACAATAACAGCGACCGTTTGTCCGGGTTCCAGGTAAAAAGGAATCCAGACATCATCAATATTAATATTATTGACCTGCGGGTATTGTAATATAAAATCCGCTTCAAATGATCCATCCGGGTTAATTTTTACTACGGTAGGATAATCCTCGCGGGTAAGGTTATTGGCTGTATAGATCATGCCGGTGGTATAACTGCCGGCCGCATTATATCCTGTTAAATAACCGATGACCCTGGATGTTTGAGGTGCAAAAAAATCCCCTTTATTAAAATCCTTCATCAGGGTTTTATCAGGTGCTTTTGCCAGCTCCTTATCTATCCAGTTTTGTACATTTTTGGGGACAATAATATTTGTCTGGGCGTGAACGGTCCATACGCCAAAAAGAAGGATAAGTGTAAAAATATGCCTCATAAAACAGATTATTTTCTTCACTAATGTAAATGAAAATAAGGCAGGTGCAATGGAAATATTGTTAAAATGAAAAGAACACCTGGCGGTGTTCTAATTGCCTTGTAGAGCCACCAGCATAGTTTGAATGATGGTTTCCTTATTACCTTGTAGAGCCACCAGCATGGTTTGAATGATGGTTTCCTTATTGCCTTGTAGAGCCGCCAGCATGGTGTCTCTACAAGGCTAAATATTTACCGGTATGGCTGGCTTTTATTTTTTTAATTCCTTTGGGTTCACCGGCATACACCAGGTTACCGCCCTGGTCTCCGGCTTCAGGGCCCAGTTCAATTAACCAGTCGGCGCTTTTAATTACATCGGTATTATGTTCAATCACCAGGATTGTATGTCCCTGCTCGATCAGGGCCTGGAAGGATGCGAGCAGTTTTTTGATATCATGAAAATGTAAGCCGGTAGTAGGCTCATCGAAGATGAACAGGATATTATTACCAGCCCGCCCTTTGCCTAAGAAAGAAGCCAGTTTAATACGTTGTGCCTCACCACCCGAAAGGGTATCGGATGATTGGCCCAGTTTTACATAACCCAGCCCTACATCACTCAGGGGTTGTATGGCCCTGGCAACGGACTGGCCATCTTTTACACTGCTGAAAAATTCAATGGCATCATCCACGCTCATATTCAGCACATCGTAAATACTGTTATCCTGCAGTTTTACTTCCAGTACTTCATCCTTAAACCGCTTGCCGCCACAGCTCTCACATACCAGGTGTACATCGGCCAGGAACTGCATTTCCACTACGGTTTCGCCTTCACCCTTACAGGTTTCGCAGCGACCGCCTTCTACGTTAAAAGAAAAGTGTTTAGGCAGAAAGCCCCGCATTTTACTCAGCGGTTGTTTGGCAAAAATATCCCTGATATCATCATAGGCTTTGATGTATGTAACCGGGTTACTGCGGGATGAACGGCCGATCGGGTTCTGATCCACCATCTCCACCTGTTGTATGCTGTCTATATCACCCGTGATGGCTTTATGAAAACCTACTTTATCGCCGCTGAATTCCCCTTTTAGTTTTTGTAAAGCAGGATAGAGAATTTGTTTTACCAGGGTTGTTTTGCCGCTGCCGCTTACACCGCTTACCACGCAAAGTACATTCAGCGGAAAACTTACATCAATATTTTTCAGGTTATGCTGGCGGGCGCCTTCTACGGTAATGCTACGGGTCCATTTACGTACATGGGCCGGCGGCGTAATGCTTAAAGCGCCGCTTAAATATTTACCCGTAAGGCTGGCAGGGTTGCTGATCAGTTCATCATAATCGCCTTGTGCAATTACTTCACCACCCAGGTGTGAGGCCAGCGGACCAATATCAATAATATGATCGGCCTGCTGCATCATCATTTCATCATGCTCTACTACGATCACCGTATTACCCAGGTCGCGTAATTCCTTTAACACCCTTATCAGGTTATCGGTATCCCTGGCATGCAGACCAATGGAGGGTTCATCCAAAATATATACCGAATCGGTTAAGTTATTGCCTAAACTGCGTGTCAGTTGGATACGCTGGCTTTCACCACCACTGAGGGTATTGGCCAGGCGATTGAGGGTCAGGTAACCTAAACCAACATCCAGTAAAGTATGTAAGCGGTTCACAATTTCAGTGATCACCCGGCTGCCGATGATCTTCTGGTTGGCAGTAAGGCCTTTGTTTAACTGGATAAAAAATTCATTCAGGTCTTTAACCGGCATTTCGCTAAGCTCACCGATATGTTTACCGCCTACTTTTACGCATAAGGCTTCTTTGCGTAAACGGGTACCACCACATTCAGGGCAGGTTGTTTTACCGCGGTAACGGCTTAATAACACGCGGTATTGAACTTTATACAGGTTCTGCTCTACCTCCCTGAAAAAGTCGTTGATACCATTTACATATTCATTACCCGTGTACAGGGTTTTTAATTGTGCTGCGGTAAGGTCGGCTATCGGTTTGTGTATGGGGAAATCAAATCTTTTAGCACCGCGTATGAACTGGTCTTTCCAGGCGCTTAGTTTTTCACCGCGCCAGGGAGCCACTGCTCCTTCATATACACTGATGAGTTTATTGGGGATCACCAGGTCCTGGTCAATACCCAATACCTGGCCATAACCTTCGCAGGTAGGGCAGGCACCAATCGGGTTATTGTAAGAAAATAAATTGGGTTGCGGTACTTCGAAAGTAATGCCGTCCAGTTCAAACCGGTTGTTGAAGTGTAAGAGCTTTACCGAATCGTTTTTCCCCTGCACTTCTACATATACATCACCCTCCCCTTCATAAAAAGCAGTGCTTACCGAATCGGATAAACGGTGTTCGTCTTCTTCTGTAAATGTTTTTACCACCATCCTGTCTACCAGCAGGTAAACACCGGATACCTTTTTAGGGATTATTTTCTGCAGTTCTTTGTCTGTCAGGGCAGTAAGCTCATCCAGTTTATGTAAAGTACCTGCTGTTTTATCACCGGTTATGTACAGGCGGGAAAAACCCTTCTGGATCAGGATATTCAATTCTTCCGGTACACTGCGGTTGGCATGCTGTTTAAAGCGGGACAGGATAAATACTTTATCCCCTTCCTTGCAGCCGGCAATGGCTTTTACAACATCTGTCACATCATCCTTGGTCACTTCTTTACCGGAAACGGGAGAATAGGTAATCCCCATACGGGCATATAATAAACGGAGATAATCCTGTATTTCGGTCATACTGCCCACCGTACTGCGGGGCGTACGGTTAATTACTTTCTGTTCAATGGCAATGGCCGGGCTTAGTCCTTTAATATAATCCACGTCGGGTTTATTCATCCGGTTAAGGAACTGGCGGGCATAAGCGCTCAGGCTTTCTGCGTACCGGCGCTGGCCCTCGGCATATAAGGTATCAATGGTCAGGGACGACTTCCCGGAACCCGATACACCCGTTACAACAATGAGTTTATTACGGGGAAATTCGACGGTGATATTCTTTAAATTATGGACCCTGGCCCCTTTAATAAGTATATTTTCTGCGGAAATTACGGTACCCTGCCCCTCGTGGTTATGCTCTTTTATTTTGCTGCTCCTTGCCATAGTCTACAAAAATAAACCCATTGCTCCATGTTATAAAAAACAATTATCCTTATTTTTCAAATCTGTTGAAACACAATACCACACTGCATTTCAGGCCTAAATTCGCCAGTACCCGGTTTCCCAACCGGCCTGTAATACGTGAAATCCGGCCTGAGAGTATTAACATTTGTTTTAGAAAATTGATCGCAAAAGGCACAATAAATATTTGGCGGTTATCTAAAATGGTGTAATTTTAATTTCCAATCAATCCAATGAATAAAATGAGAAACCAAAAAATCACACGCCTATTGTCATAAACTTCTACTCAATTTTTTAGTTCAACCGAATTTACTTTAAAACCAATATCTATCGTCGTGTACCTGTGCGTGCCGCATTGTGTACATGGGGAAACTATTAAACCTGTAGGAGTATTATGAAATCATTCAGTCAAAAAACCGACAATGAGTTGGTGGACCTGTTCACCAATGGTCATCTTGATGCGCTTGAAACGCTTGTTTTAAGGCATAAGGACAAATTGTATACATCCATCTTATTTATGGTAAAGGACAAACACCTTGCCGAAGATATTTTCCAGGATGTTTTTATCCGTGTTATCGACACGATGCGTAACGGCCGTTATACCGATGAGGGTAAGTTTTTGCCCTGGGCCATGCGTATTGCCCACAATTTATGTGTAGATCATTTCCGTAAAGTAAAACGCACCCCTACTATCCGCACGGGCGATGACAAGGACATATTTGAAGTGCTTAACTTTTCTGAAGAAAGTGCCGAGTATGTCATGATCAAACGCCAGAGCCATGACAGGGTTCGTAATATGCTGGATCATCTCCCCGAGGATCAGCGTGAAGTGATCATTCTCCGCCATTATGCCGACATGAGTTTTAAAGAAATTGCTGCAGCTACCAATTGCAGTATTAACACCGCTTTAGGACGTATGCGTTACGGCTTAATAAATCTGAGAAAAATGATGACCCAAAGACAGATTGCATTATAATTTCCCTTAAGTTTGCAATACACGAACAATCATTCGTTTTATCGATATAAGCTTGTCGTTCTGTATTTCCTGACGAAAAATCAAATTGATATATAGCAGTTTATCAACTTGCTTGCCGGTCGCCGGGTTTTTACAGAACGACACCAAATTGAAACCGTTTTCTTTAAAGAAGACGGTTTTTTGTTTTGGGCATGCCCCGGTTGCTCAACAACTACGGCTCGTACCTCGCCATATTTTATGGTAACCGGGGCCGGGCTGTCCGCTGTATCTTTTGCCCCGGGCTGCCCTTGCCGATGCTTCGCAAAAGGATGCCGCTTCCATCCCTCACGCAGAGTGTATCTTTGTTTAATCGACCTATAAGTCAATAAACCAAAAATATAAGATTTAGTCTTTCGTATAGTTTGTGTTATATGCAATCTCGAATGCGCCCTGACAGCCATTAAACTGCTAGAGAGTTTATAAAATATTAGGAAGATAAATATATTTCATAGCACACTTTCCCAACACAGTAGATTAACACTTCATGACTTTTGCCTACACATAAAAAAACAACATCTTTCAACCATATAAATAACACATCTGACTTTTACCAAAACAAAAGGATCCCTTATTCAAAAATCAACGTATCATTTTGCTATCACACCAATAAAAAACCGTATTTTGATCAATTATTTTATAACCTGTAACTGGATGATTAAGCGACAATAGACCTTTTACAAGTCAACGGCTAAATTGAAAAATTAATCTTTCAATAAATAAAATGCCCGAACAACAAAATATAGAATACAAACAAAGTTGGCACGATGACTACTTGAAATGGGTTTGTGGCTTTGCCAATGCCCAAGGTGGTGTAATATTTATTGGCAAAGACGATAACGGAAATGTGGTAGGCATTGACGATTACAAAAAATTGATGGATGATATTCCCAATAAGATTAGAAATGTTATCGGGATAATGGTAGAAGTAAACTTACACGAAGAAGCAAGCAAGTATTTTATTGAGATTATTACCCATCCTTATTCCGTTCCAATTTCTTTAAGAGGCAGATATTACTTCCGAAGCGGAAGCACCAAGCAAGAATTAACAGGAGCATCATTAAATGAATTCTTGTTAAAGAAATCAGGCAAAACGTGGGACGATGTTATAGAACCAAGAGCCAGTTTTGATGATATTGATGAAAAAACGGTAAACACATTTTTAAAAGCATCTGAAAACGCTGGTCGTTTACCCGAAAATGAAGTATTGCCATTACCGGAATTATTTGAAAAACTTCGCTTATCCGAAAATGGACAATTGAAGCGTTCCGCTTTGATTTTATTTGGTAAAGCACCCGCTAAATTTTATCCCAACACGTTTGTGAAAATTGGGCGTTTTGGTAAAGATGATGCCGATTTAAAATTTCAAGAAACAGAAGAAGGAAGTTTAATTGTTTTACTTCAATCGGTTTTAAACCAACTTAACCATAAATTTTTAACACGGTCAATTGATTTTGAAGGAATGCACCGCATTGAAAAAGGCGAATATCCAGTTGCAGCTATTAGAGAAATGTTATTGAATGCTTTGGTACATCGTAATTATATGGGTGCTCCTATTCAAATTCGTGTGTATGACGATAAAATAAGCATTTGGAATGAAGGCACTTTACCAGACGGTTTAACTTTGGAGGCTTTAAAACGTTCGCATTCATCTAGACCACGCAATCCAATAATTGCAGACATATGTTTTAAAGGCGGTTTCATTGACGCTTGGGGAAGAGGAACAATTAAAATCATCGATACTTGTAAACAGGCAGACCTTCCCGAACCTGAAATGATAGAATTGGACGGTGGTCTTAGCATAACACTTTTCAAAAACAATATTACAACTGAACAACTTCGCAGACTTGGTCTTAATGATAGACAAATAAAAGCAGTATCTTTTATAAAAGAAAAAGGACGAATTACCAACAAGGAATATCAAGAGATTTTTGGAGTTGCGAGGATAACAGCCACAAGAGATTTGACAGAGTTGGTTAGCAAGGGAATTATTAGGTCTTCAGAAACGAAGGGAGCAGGCTCATACTATGAGTTTTAAATTGCACCATAATTGCATCAATTGCACCATCTTTGCATCAGGTTTGCATCATTATATACAAGCACTTACCATTTGCTCTTTTACCCAATAGCATTCCTTCAGTTGAACGGAGCGTCGCAAGGGACGATCAATCAGGGCACAACAGCTGACTACCAAATAAAAAAGCCGCTCTTACGAACGGCTCTTTGTTGATATTTTTATCATTATCCCAAAGGAATATTAAAAGGCACTTTTTTAGGAGGCAGGCATTTTTTGTCGTCGCAGGTCTGGAAGGTAAGTTCACCCAGCAGACTTGTTTTTACATTCGATTTTACTTTTACTACCTGTACAAAATCCACCGTTTTTGAATACTGGTTGGCCGAAGCGCCCAGTTTGGCATCGTGGAATTTTTCCATTTTACCTTTTTCTTTTACAGCGCCGTCCATAGTTAATAATGGGTTTGCGGTAAACTTAAAAGTGGTAGGCATGGCTATCGCATCTTCCGGTTGGGTTTGCGAGTATAAATGCCAGCCCGATTCCATGGTAGCCGTTAAATGCACTTCGTAAGTTTTATCGGCAATTTTTTTGGCGGTAAACTTCCAGCTCACCGGGTTGGTCTGCGCAAAACTGATGGCAGTAACCCCTAATAATAATGCAAGCGTAATTATTTTTTTCATACTGTGTAGATATAAATGTTCAGCTATTAAACACCAAAGAAAAACAATTGTTTGGGTAATGGCGTACTAATGTAACGTTAAACTTACCCGTTAACCTCCTGTAGACGATTTACTTAGCCTACCAGTTGCTTGGCCATCAATAAGGTTTCGATGATCTCACGGCCATCGGTATTACCTAAAATGGAAGAGCAGGCACGCTCGGGGTGCGGCATCATACCAAATACATTACGGTTGCTGTTACTGATGCCGGCAATATTGTTGGTGGAACCATTGGGATTACCCAGGTCGTTCACCTCGCCGTTTTCATCGCAATAACGGAAAATAACCTGGCCGTTAGCTTCCAGGCCGGCTAAAGTGGCTTCATCGGCAAAATAACGTCCTTCGCCGTGTGCAATCGGAATTTTATATATAACCCCTTTATTTTCAATTGCTTCTTTATAAAAGCCATCCGGTTTAATAAAAGTGTTCTTACAAATGAACTGCTGGTTCTGGTTACGCAGTAAAGCGCCGGGTAACAGGTGCGATTCGCATAAGATCTGGAAGCCGTTACACACCCCAAATACCTTTCCGCCTTCATTGGCAAAAGCGATCACATCCTGCATAATATTGCTGAAACGGGCAATAGCGCCGCAACGCAGGTAATCACCATAAGAAAATCCACCGGGTAAAACGATACAGTCATCTGTGGAAAAACCGGGCAATCCCTTGTCTTTATGCCATAACATGGTTACTTCCTGACCAAGGTCTTTAGACAGGGCATCCTGCATGTCTCTATCGCAATTTGAACCCGGGAAAACGACAACACCAAATTTCATAAACGGAGCTTTATTAATAATGCTGCGAAGGTAATAAAAGCAAATGAGCAGGCAATGCTCAAAAATTGAATCGTACATATTTTTGCACTTTCCTGCAGGCAGCGGGTGTTGCCAATTGTCCATAATTCTCTTAAAACATAGTAGAATATGGGTTTTTATTCCGATTTTTACCGCTATTAATAATCCCCTTAAACAAAATCATCGCAACCGCAATTAACATGAAGCTGGAGCATATTGAGGCTTTTCAACAAATAGTAGGAAGCCAGTACGTACAAACCGATGCCGAAACCCTTGAACAATATTCCCACGATGAAACAGAACGCCTGGTGTTTTTACCGGATGTGGTTATTCGCCCCCGGACCGCCGAAGAGATCAGTGCGATCATGAAAATTTGTAATGCGAACGGAATACCGGTTACACCCCGCGGTGGCGGTACCGGTTTAAGTGGCGGCGCCCTGCCCCATTTAGGTGGTGTGGTGATAACAACTGACCGTTTAAATAATATTATTGAAATAGATGAGCGTAACCTGCAGGTAACCACCGAACCCGGTGTAATAACCGAAGTGTTACAGAACACCGTAAAAGAAAGAGGATTGTTTTACCCACCCGACCCCAGCAGCCGCGGCACCTGTTTTATTGGCGGTAATATTGCTGAGAACAGCGGTGGTCCCAAAGCGGTAAAGTATGGTGTGGTAAAGGATTATGTACTGAACCTGCAGGTGGTTTTGCCTACCGGTGACATTATCTGGACCGGCAGCAATGTGTTAAAAAACTCCACGGGCTATAACCTTACCCAGTTAATGGTGGGCAGCGAAGGCACCCTCGGCATTGTAACCCGGATTGTTTTACGCCTGATACCCCTGCCCAAGTACGACCTGCTGATGCTGGTACCCTTTGTATCACTGGAAAAAGCCAGCGAAGCGGTAAGCGCTATTTTCCGGGCCGGCTTTACGCCCAGCGCCATGGAGCTGGTAGAAATAGATGCTTTACAGATCGTGAGTAAGATGGTGGACAGCCATGCCGTACCGGTAACCGATGATATTGCCGCACATTTAATTATTGAAGTGGATGGTAATAACCTGGATGTACTGATGCAGGAGATGGAACAGATAGCCGAAGTAACTACCCAGTACGAAGGTGGCGAGGTTTTCTTTGCAGACGATTCCCAGCAAAAAGATGAATTATGGAAACTACGCCGCCGTACTGCCGAAGCGGTAAAGATGGCCGGCTATACGATTGAGGAGGATACCGTGGTACCCCGTGCAGAACTGCCCGCATTGGTAAAAGGTGTAAAAGCGCTGGGCCTGAAACATGGTTTTCATGCTGTATGTTACGGACATGCAGGGGATGGTAATTTACATATCCGTATCAATAAACCGGGTACGCCTAACAGCCATGGTGATGAAGCCATGACCGCCATCCTGCGTGAATTATTTGCGTTGGTGAAAAGCCTGGGGGGCACCATCAGCGGTGAACATGGTATTGGCCTGATACAGAAGCCTTATATGGATATTGCTTTTGACCCTGTGCAGTTACAGATCATGCGTGGAATTAAAAAAATATTTGACCCGAATAATATCCTGAATGCGGGTAAAATATTTGACCATGCTTAGCCCCGGATCGCTTTAACGCAGGTTTAACAGCATTTGAAAATATCTTTGTAACGCTGATACAAACTAAAATATTTGTGTTGGAGTTATTTATTACTGAACCGTTCAAGATTAATTTTAGAACTATGCAATTGAAAAAATTTTTTATAGGTCTTGGCTTAATAGGCCTTACAACAGCCTCTTTTGCCCAGGACAAAACCAATACGCCTGAACCGGAAGAAAAGTTTTTTAAACTGGAAAACCTGTTTACCGGGGGTAATGTAAGTATTGGTTTTGGTAACAGTCAGTTCTCAGCCGGCGCTATTCCTCACTTTGGTTATAAACTGGCCAACTGGGTAGATGCGGGTGTAGTGTTCAACTTTGCTTATAACGGTGTACGTGATTATTATGAGTTTGGTGATAAGGTAAAACAGTTCACTTATGGTCCTGGTGTGTTTACCCGTTTATACCCTGTTGACTTTTTATTTGTACAGGGACAGTTTGAGCACAATTTCAGCAGCCTGAACTATAAGCCAGCTTCGGGCAGTACCTGGTACACCAGTGAAACTATTAAATCAGACGTAAGTTCTTTATTATTAGGTGCAGGTTACGCCCAGGGTCGCCAGGGAGGTAATAATACTTTCTTTTACATTTCCTTATTATTTGATGTATTAAAGAACCCCAATTCACCTTATGTAAACATTTCATTGGATCCTAATAACCCGAATAACAGGCGTGTAACCTTATCCCCGATCATCAGGGCAGGTTTTAATATCGGTTTATTTCAAAACCGGTACGGACGTTATTAATCTTGTATAAGCGTATTATAGAAAAAGTCCTGTTGCTATCAACAGGACTTTTTTATTTTAACTGCCAGGCTTTAGTAACTTTACAAACTAAAGCAACAGCGAATGGGCATCTGGAAACAAATAGCCGAATATTTATACCTTAAAAAGAAAGATAAGGACAGGCCTGACAGCAGCTGGGTAAAGTACATGCACGGCATCAACCGCCTGAGCATACTGTTGTTCCTGGTAGCGTTAATTATCCTGGGCTTTAAGTTAGGCTGCTAAAAAATCAACGATCGACCTTGCGGCTTTTTCCGAAGCATTACCACCCTGGCTTAATAATTCTTTCAGGGCTTTATAATCACTGGCCAGTTCCTGTTTACGTTGCGGATCATGCAGTAAAGCTTCCAGCTCTTTGGTAATGTTTGCCGGTGTCAGTTCGTGCTGTATCAGTTCCTTTACTACCGGCTTATCCATAATTAAATTTACCAGCGAAATATATTTTATACTGATCACTCTTTTGGCAATAGCATAAGAGATAGGAGAACCTTTATAACAAACCACTTCCGGCACCCCGAATAATGCCGTTTCCAGGGTGGCCGTACCCGATGTTACCAGGGCAGCGCTGGATTGACGTAAGAGGTTATAGGTCTGGTTACTGACATAAGATACATTGCCATACCCCTGTAACATTTCATCGTAAAAGCTTTCGTCCAGGCCGGGCGCTTTGGCCACAATGAACTGGTAGTCCGCAAATTGTTTGGCCACCTGTAACATAATAGGCAGTTTAACTTTAATTTCCTGCTTACGGCTGCCCGGTAATAAGGCCACTACCGGCTTACCGGATAGTTTCTGTACGGGTTGTTGCTGCATGGCCTCATCAATTACATTCACCAGCGGATGGCCCACATATTCCACCTCCCAGTTCCATTTGTTTTTAAAATAGTCTTTTTCAAAAGGTAGTATCACCAGCATTTTATCAATGCACTGTTTCATCATTTTTACCCGGTTGGCTTTCCAGGCCCATACCTGCGGGGAAATGTAATATATAACTTTAATGCCCTGTTCCTTTGCCCATTTGGCTATGCGTAAATTAAAGCCGGGGTAATCCACCAATATGATAGCATCGGGTTTGTAATTGCTGATATCCTGCTTGCAAAATGCCAGGTTTTTAAAGATGGTCCGGAGGTTCATCACCACTTCCACAAAACCCATAAAGGCCAGGTCGCGGTAATGTTTTACCAGGGTGGCCCCTGCGGCCTGCATTTTATCGCCGCCCCAGGCCCTGAAATCGGCGCCGGGTTGTAAAACTTTCATGGCTTTGATCAGGTTACTGCCGTGCAGGTCGCCGGAGGCTTCGCCGGCAATGATATAGTATTTTGTTGTGTCAGGCTTCATAAAAAAAGTGCTCAAATGTACAAAGGTTTAGAGCAGTGCGGGGTATAAAAATGATGACTGACAGCCTCTTTTGACAGATGAGAGGAGCAAAAAAATAAATTTTCAAAAAAAGCCTCATTTCCAAAAAAACCTTACTTTTGCAGCCCATTATAAAGTTTAGCAGGTTTGTGAACACTTTATAATGTGTGGGCTGAATGCCTTAGGTTCTTTCAGTTTTCAATAATAGTCTTCCGGATGTGGTGAAATTGGTAGACACGTCAGACTTAGGATCTGATGCCGCGAGGTGTGGGGGTTCGAGTCCCTCCATCCGGACAAAAAATTAACGCCCCTAACCGGGAAAATGAAAGAACAGTTACTTATCCGGTAACTGTTTTTTCATTTTATAATAAAATGTATCCGACTTTGTCGGGCTTTAAAAACATATCATGGCAACAATTACTAAAGAAAACATCGGTCTATTGCACGAGAAACTTTCCGTTACAATAGAAAAAAACGATTATCTCCCTTCTTTTGACAAAGCATTAAAAACATACAGCAAGCAGGCCAATATTCCCGGCTTCAGAAAAGGAATGGTGCCTGCCGGTTTAATTAAAAAAATGTACGGTGCTTCTTTATTTACCGACGAGGTATTAAAGACCATTGACAAGGAACTGAATGCTTACCTGCAAAGCGGCCAGGTGGAAATTTTTGCCCAGCCCCTGCCCCTGGAAGCTGATTTTAAAAGTATTGATGTAAACAATCCACAGGATTACACTTTTAATTTTGAAGTTGGTTTAAAACCTGAGTTCACTTTACCTGACCTGGGCAGCGCCAGCATTACCGGCTATAAAGTAACCGTTACTGATGCCATGTTAGATGAAGAAGTAGAGCGTTTACAAAACCGCTTTGCCGATACCAAAGAAGAAACTGCGGTAACCGGCGAGGATAATGTATTAACCCTGGCTTTTACCGAAAGTGATGAGAAAGGCAATGCCGTTGAAGGTGGTGTTACCAGCAACCAGGTATATGTTACCAAATATTTTAACGACGCTACCCGTACTGCTTTACAGGGCAAGGCGGTTAACGATACCATTACCATCCAGTTAAAAGCTGCGTTTGAAGATAAAGAACTGGCTTCTGTACTGGAAGACCTGAAAATAAGCGAAGTGGAAGGCGCTGCTGATAAGTTCTTCACCCTTACCATCAATAAAATTGGTTCTAAAGTAAAGAAAGAACTGAACCAGGATTTCTTTGACCAGCTGTATCCTAACCAGGAAGTAAAAACTGAAGAAGACCTGCGTGCTAAAATTAAAGCGGAGATTGAAGCCTACTGGAAAAGCCAGAGCAGCAACCAGATCCAGGACCAGATATTCCACCAGTTAACTGACCATACTACCATTGAGTTTCCTGAAACCTTTTTGAAAAAATGGTTACAGCAGCAGGGCACTGAAGAAGGTGCTGCGCCTAAAACCGATGAGCAGGTTGAACAGGAGTTCCCCGGCTTCCTGAAGCAATTAAAATGGTCACTGATCTCTGAAAAAATCACCAAAGACCAGGCTATTGATGTTAAACCCGAAGAAGTGCGCCAGTTTGCCCTGAACCAACTGTTCAGCTATATGAGCGGCATGGGCGGCGGTATGAATCTGGAAGACCAGCCATGGGTGAAAGAGTATGTAGACAAGATGATGAAGGACAGGAAATACGTGGAAGATGCGTTCATGCGTTTACAAACACAAAAAATGTTTGACTGGGCCGAAACACAGGTAAAACCGGTTGAGCAGGAAATTTCTGTAGAAGATTTCACTAAAATGGTACAGGAGCACCAACACGCTCACCATTAACAGATAAGAACAGGTTTTTAAACCCCTCTTTTGAGGGGTTTTGTTTTTTATGGACCAGCTGCATCGCCCTGATTACACTTCTGTTGCGACGCTCCGTTCATCGTTTGGTTCGCTTATCGACACTGAATAATTCCGTTTATGAAACCAGTTTGTTTTTGGTTTTTATCGCCGGAGGCGATAGAATGGTCATGCGAGACTGCAAGTCTCGCATAGCAAGATCTCGTATAGCGAGGTCTTGTATAACCGGTGTGCAATGTTTTGCCGCATGTGTCAGATCGCCGGAGGCGATAGAATAATGGATGCGAGACTGCAAGTCTCGCATAGCCGCAGTCCCGCATAGTCGCGTCCGGCATCACCAAATCCTGCATTGCTGACGCATAACAAGCATGTCAACAGCTTTCGGCATTCAGCATTCAGCTTTCAGCTTTTAGCTTTCTGCTTTAAGTCTCTAAAATTGCCAATTTGTCCTGTTTTTTCCATTTTCCTCCAAACCTGTCATAGTATTTTGTGGTTTTAGCATTTGGACGGATATTTGAAGGAAACAAACCCGTAGCGGCATTACAGGTAAAGGGCCGGTTAATAAAAAAACAAACCCTTATCTTTTTTGTTACTATATTAGTTTTACCATCATTCAATTAATAATTTTTATAGATGAGCTTTAATTCTGAATTTGAAAAATATGCTGTAAAGCATCGCGGTATATCCAGTAATACTTTACATGGTTATGCATCGCACCTGGTTACCGGCCTTACTCCTAATATTATTGAAGAACGCCCGATGAATGTAGCCGTAATGGATGTATACAGCCGTTTAATGATGGACCGTATCATATTTTTAGGCTACCCTATTAATGATGAAGTAGCCAATATTATTACGGCCCAGTTATTATTCCTGGATTCTACCGACCGCACCCGTGATATTAATATGTATATCAACAGTCCCGGTGGCAGTGTATATGCCGGCTTAGGTGTATATGATACCATGCAGTATGTTAGCCCCGATGTGGCGACCATCTGTATCGGCATGGCAGCCAGTATGGGCGCTATTTTGTTAACGGCAGGCAGCAAGGGCAAACGTGCCGCACTGAAACATGCCCGTGTAATGATGCACCAGCCCAGCGGCGGCATTGGCGGACAGGCCAGCGATATTGAAATTACCGTTAACGAGATACGTAAACTGAAAAATGAGTTATACGATATTGTTAACTACCACAGCAATCAACCGCTGGATAAAATTGAAGCCGATTTTGACCGTGACCATTGGTTAACAGCCACTGAAGCCAAAGAATATGGCCTGGTAGATGAGGTATTGCTGATTAACCCGAGGAAAGAGAAGAAGGATTAATTTGGTAATGAGCTAATTTGAAAATTTGGTAATTGAGTTTACGGAAAAAAGAACAGCCGCTTACACAATGCCCAATAGCATTACCAGACGTACAAGAGAGTGACACAACAGGCGATGATAGTAGCAATACAGCCGGTAAAATAAAAAGTAACAATTAAAAAAATTAAAATAGCATGAACCATAGTAATTTATTATCAGGCAACTGGCGCATGGATGATGAAGAGGATGAGAAACAACCGGAAGACAAACGTGACGACCTGATGATGCTGAATAAAAAGCTGGAGAAATTATTTTTTGAAAAAAGAGCCGTTTACCTGTGGGGTGTGGTAGACGACAAATCGGCCAGGGAAGTAACGACCAAGTTGTTATTACTGGAAGCTGATGCCCCGGGTAAAGAAATAAAATTTTACATTAACAGCCCCGGTGGTGTGGTTACCAGCGGCATGGTGATACATGATACCATGAAACTGATCAGCAGCCCGGTAAGCACCATTTGTATGGGTATGGCTGCCAGTATGGGTAGTATTTTGCTGAGCGCCGGTGAAAAAGGTAAACGCTTTATTTACCCTAACGGTGAGGTAATGATACACCAGCCTTCATTAGGCGGTATGATGCGTGGTGTTGCCGCCGACCTGGAGATACAGGCCCGCCAGACACAGCGTGTTAAAGAGATAGGCGCCCGTATTTTAGCGGAGAACTGTGGTAAAACCATAGAGCAGATCATGAAAGACTTTAACCGTGATTATTATATGGATGCCAAAGAAGCCATTGCCTACGGCATTGTAGACGGCATTGTAGACAAGCTGTAAGCCCCTATTAATCAAAAAGTTGCTGCAAAAAACTATTTTTGCAATATCGTAATAAAAAAAGCCCTTCTGTCAGGAGGGTTTTTTAATTTTGCATATTAATCATTCAATAACGAGTTTGCTTGTTATGGCTGCATTTGCCGGGTTTGTTTGAAGCCTGTTAAAATGAGCCCGGTAACGCCGCAAACAGACTCAACACTCAACTAACGGCATTTTAATTTGTTGTAATAACATGGCAAAAAGTCCCTTACATTGTTCGTTTTGTAATCGCACCCGTGATGATGTGAAAATTTTAATTGCAGGGCAGGAAGCGCATATTTGCGAAAACTGTGTGGAGCATGCCCGTGAGATCATTGAACAGGAACTGGTTTCCCGCGATGACAAAGGCAGCTCCGGCTTTAAACTGACCATTAAAAAGCCGGTGGAAATAAAGAAATTTTTAGATGAGTACGTGATTGGGCAGGATGATGCCAAGCGTACCATGGCTGTAGCGGTATATAACCACTACAAACGTTTAAAACAACGCAACGGCGATAACAAAGAGAATAATAACGATGTTGAAATAGAAAAGAGCAATATTATTATGGTGGGTGAAACCGGCACCGGTAAAACCTTACTGGCAAAAAGTATTGCCCGTTTACTGAACGTTCCCTTTACCATTGTAGACGCTACGGTATTTACCGAATCGGGTTATGTGGGTGAGGACGTGGAAAGTATTTTATCCCGCTTACTGCAGGTATGTAATTATGATGTGGCTGCAGCAGAACGCGGCATTGTGTTTATTGACGAGATTGATAAAGTGGCCCGTAAAGGAGATAACCCTTCCATTACCCGCGACGTTAGCGGTGAGGGTGTACAACAGGGTATGCTGAAATTACTGGAAGGATCGGAAGTACTGGTACCCCCACAGGGCGGCCGTAAACACCCCGAACAAAAACTGGTAAAGATCAACACCCAGAATATATTGTTTATCTGCGGTGGTGCATTTGACGGCATTGACCGTATTATTGCCCGCCGTGTACAGACCAATACCATTGGCTTTAACGTGGATAAAGAGCAGCAGGAAGATATGAAGAAGAACCTGCTGAAATATGTTAACCCAACGGATTTAAAATCGTTTGGTTTAATACCCGAATTATTAGGCCGTTTACCGGTGGTAACCCACCTGGACCCTTTAACCGCAGAGACCTTACGTTCCATTTTAACCGAGCCTAAGAATGCCCTGATTAAACAGTACAAAAAATTATTTGAGCTGGAAGGCATTGAACTGGTGATTGATAACGCAGTACTGGACTTTATGGTGGAGAAAGCCGTAGAGTATAAATTAGGCGCCCGTGGATTACGCAGCATTTGCGAAAGCATTTTACTGGATGCCATGTTCGAACTACCCTCCTCTAAAGAGAAGAAGTTTGTATTGGATATTGAATATGCCAAACGTACTTTTGATAAGAGCAAGATGAATTTATTGAAAGTGGCTTAAACCATTAATTATCATTAACAGATTTAATTAACCCATAATTCCTTACCATGCAAGAATTAATTGACAAGATAAAAGCGGAAGCCGGTATTAACGACGAGCAGGCTGCAAAAGCCATAGAGGCTGTAAAACAGTATGTGATAGAAAAATTCCCGATGCTGGAAGGTGCGGTGGGCAACCTGTTTGGTCAAAATTAACCGGTTGATAAAGTAAAACATTAAAAAGCGAATGATCAGTCATTCGCTTTTTTTATTAACGCCTGCCAGTATGCATTTTATTGCGGGTTTATTTATGGCCACAACTTATTAACTTAGGTTTTTAATTATTGCTATGCAGGTACGCCATTTTCATTACTGGGGCATTATTGCCTGTTGCCTCTTAACCACTACCCTTTACGGGCAAAAAAGGGCCCGCGAGCTGGGTATTGCACCCGGCGTATTAACACCCGGCAAATTAAACAGCATTACCGATGTAAACGGTGTGCTGGTAGGCCATACCACATTGATTAAAGCCGATAGTATCCGCACCGGTGTGACGGCTATACTGCCCCATAACGGTAATATTTTCCAGCAAAAAGTACCGGCAGGCATTTTTACAGGCAATGGTTTTGGCAAACTGGCAGGCAGTACCCAGGTAATGGAACTGGGCAATATAGAAAGCCCCATTATACTGACCAATACACTGAGTGTAAGCACGGCCATGAACGCTGTGGTAGGTTATACTTTACGGCAGGCCGGTAATGAAAACGTACAATCGGTAAATGCCGTGGTAGGCGAAACCAATGATGGCTGGCTGAACGATATCCGTGGCCGGCATGTGCAGGAGCAGGACGTATTGAATGCTATAAAAAATGCGGGCAGCAACGTAACAGAAGGCAATGCAGGCGCCGGTACCGGCACTGTTTGTTTTGGCTTTAAAGGTGGTATAGGTACGGCTTCACGCCAATTACCCAAAAGCCTGGGCGGTTATACCGTAGGCGTACTGGTACAAACCAATTATGGCGGTGTATTACAGGTAGATGGTATACCTGTTGGCGAGGAGTTAAAAAAATTCTCCTTCAGTAACCAGTTGTTGAATAATGTTGACGGCTCCTGCATGATCGTTATTGCTACTGATGCACCATTGGATAGCCGTAATTTAGAACGCCTGGCGGCACGCAGTATGCTGGGCCTGGGCAAGACCGGCGGCATTGCCTCCAATGGCAGTGGTGATTATGCCATTGCTTTTTCTACCCATGCAGGCGTACGTATTCCGCATCAACCGGACAGTACCGTATTCACAATGCCCGTACTACATAACGATTATACCTCGCCCCTGTTTATGGCGGTGATAGAAGCAACAGAAGAGGCCATTTTAAATTCCCTGTTCATGGCTACCACCACCACCGGTTATAAAGGCAGGAAGATTGAAGCCTTACCTGTGAACACTATTCAAGAACTGCTAAAAAAATATAACCACAAACCATGAGCCCTTATTACAGTTTTGTAAACGACCAGTTAGTGCCCGCCAATAATGCCCGGCTTACCATTACCGATATGGCCATACAAAGAGGCTATGGCATTTTTGATTTTTTTAAGTTCATTGATCACCGGCTTATTTTTATAGATGACCACCTGGAAAGACTGGAACGCTCGGCCGAAGCCATGCGCCTGCCCCTCCCCTATAACCGGGAAGAGATCATTACCATATTGAAGGAACTCATTATAAAGAACGACATGCCCAATGGCGGCATACGTGTAGGTGTAACAGCCGGTTATGCGCCGGATGCCTATTCCATTGCTGCACCTAATTTTATTATTACCCAGCAGGCTTTACAGTTACCCGCTACCCTGGCAGCACCCGTTTCACTGATGACTCACCAGCACCAGCGTCAATTGCCCCACGTTAAGACCATTGATTATTTAATGGCCGTATGGCTGCAGCCGGTTATTCAGCAATCAGGCGCACAGGAAGTATTATATTACAACAGCAATAGTATTACCGAATGCCCCAGGGCTAATTTTTTTATTGTTGATAAGGATAATACCCTCATTACCCCTGCACAACATATTTTAGCAGGCGTTACCCGCAAACATATCCTGGCTATTGCGGAAAAAGAGTTTAAGGTAGAACTACGTGATATAAGCCGGGAAGAAGTGTATGCCGCCAAAGAAGCCTTTATCAGCAGCAGTACACTCAATATAAAACCGGTTGGTACTGTTGATGGCCAGCTGATCAACAACGGTGTGCCCGGCGAGGTAACCGGACATTTGTTCCATAAACTTTTACAGGAGATTAATCATTAAACTGTAACTGGTATTTTATACTTTCCATTGCCCCTGTAATATAGACCAATGGTGCATTCCAGTTAATAGCAATTTCATTGGACGCGAAAGAACAGGCAGCATCGGTATACTGCAGTTCGGGTACCAGGCTGTTGTATACACACTTATCCTGCGCGGCGGCATGCCTGTTAGTACCGCCCACTAAAAAACCGGGAACAGGCTCAGCAATACCATCCGCTGCTGAAGGCCGGTGATGCGGGTACATGGGTGTTTTTTTGCCAAAGCCCGTTATAAAAGAATACCCCGTAGCATTACGCCCTGTTAAATATTCCAGGTTGGTTAAAGCGGCATGTACGTATTTTGTTTGCCCGGTTAGTAAATAAGTTTTTATCAATAACATGGCCTGGTTGGCCGCCACCGCATTACTACCCCAGGAGTAATTGGCCGCATTATACCCCATTACCGTAGCAAAAGCAGTTTTATTCTGGGCAGCAAGGTATTCATCGGCCAGTTGCCATAATCTTTGTTTTAATTGTGACACAAATGATTCAGGTAAGGCTACTGCGGTTGCATGTTTTAGTAAAGTGTAACAACCCATCATGCCTACATTGGGCCAGCCCTGCAGATCATATACAGGCTGCCAGTATTGCTGTGCATAGTTCAAAAAAAAGGTATCGCGGGTAGTAACGTATAGCTCGGCCGCTGCCCAAAACCATTCATCCTCCAGTTTTTTATCGCCATAACCGCCGGTTGTAATAACAGGCTGGTATTGTTTGTTCATGGCATCCTGGTCGTAATACAGCTTGGGATTTTTAATTGCCCATTGCCAGGCTTTATTTGCCGCTGTTAAACAACTATCGCTTAATCGCCGCAAACCGGGCATGGCTTTTATAATGCGGGCCGCCTGCGCTGTTACCGCTGCAAAGTCGAGTGTGGCAGCTGTACTTTTTTGTACTACATAACGTTTGTCTTTTGTTACACCGGGCATTACCATCCCATCAAAAGCAGCATTGGTACATTTGGTGAATACACCCCCATCCGTATCCTGCATGGTCAGCATCCAGCGGAGGTTGTAGATAATTTCATTGATAATGTCCGGTATACCATTACCGGATTCCGGAATATTGAGGGATAAAGTATCGTAATAACCGGCAAAATCTTCATAGGCCGTTAATAAAGTGCCCATGGTAATGCCGGCGTTAACAATGTATTTGTTGTAATCACCGGCATCGTACCAGCCTCCGGGAGATTTTATTCTTGCGCCCGCAGGGTGTGTATCACCCAAAGCTGAAGCGTGTATGTACACGGTGGTATCGGGATGACCGGTCCCACGATGCCATTTGCCGGCATATTGCGGTAATAAAGGCATAGATGCCCGCTGGTAATAGTAAGCCTTTATAGCTCCTGCACTCAGTGCATGGTAAACAGCCGGTTGAATATAAAAGCTATCCAGGTTTTGTCCTTTATACTGTATGGCATAGTACCCGTTTTTTTTCAATGCCGAAAATTCAGCGGTATACCCGGTGATATCAGCAGTAGGAGATTTTCTGCCTGATGTTAAACGGCCTGCAAAAACATTTTTCCGGGTATCCAGATCAATAATACCAAAGGGCTCATTAGCTTCTGCATGCGTTAGTATAATGGTTTTAGGGCCATTGGTATAAAAGCCTGATTGTGTAACGAAGGCTTTTGCAGACTGTGCATATGCCGGTTTATTGATGATAAAACCCAGTATTATTAAACCTGATACGTATGTACTCAAGCATTTCATCATTACCATTTCATTTTTTGCCTGATAAAGGCAGTGAGTTGTTCCGCAATAAGCCGGTGTTCGGACAAGCTGGGATGAAAGTCGCAACCTGCCGTGTATTGGTTTTCAAAAACAAAAATATCTACCCTGTTATCTCCATCCTGCTTGAATTGTTGTACCACAGCAGCCAGAGCGCTTTTTAAAAATGTTCTCAAATGCTCATCAGCCATGGGACTGGTAACACAGATAAACTGTGCTTCAGGATAGTACGCTCTTAGTTGTTTTAAAAAACGCACATAGTTATTAACGAATATAGCGCTGTCCTGTATACCATCGTTTTGCCCTAAACAAACTGATACCAGGTCGGGTTGGTATTGGGCAAAGTTCCATGGCAAAGAATCATTGTGCATACTGATTTTATCAAAGACCTGCGGCATGGTTATTTTTACACCACAACAGCTATGCATTAAACCAATGCCGGAAACCGATGATAAATGATAGCGGGCATTTAAGGCTGCGGCAGTAAGCGCTCCGTAACTTTTGGCGGCATTATGCTGATCGTACCATTGCCCTTTACCACAGGGAATATCACTGGTATCGCTACCCATACCACAGGTAATGGAGTTGCCAATGAATTCTATCTTCCTTTGTTTCAGCGCCGGGGGGCCTAACAATTCCCGGGCAATAATACCTTTAACAGCGATATACCCGATACCAGCTTCCGTATTTTTTATAACAGATACCTGGTGTGCTGCTACTCCTGTTTTACCCCTGAACCAGATGGTATCGATGGCCTTGTACAGACGTAACCTTTTTTCAACACTATCCACTACTACTTGAATATAATTGTGCGAAGTACCCCATAACTGTTCATCCTGCAGGATGATACCACAGGAGTCACCCGAGAATGTAAAGTTAACCTGTACACCGGGCTGCCAGAAGACTGGTTTTGTTGAATCGGAAAAATCAACCCGGCCGATATATTGAATACCCAGGTGATGAGAGGGAAAAAACTGTAGCTTTTCCGGGGCCGGGTTACAAGCCACTATACCTAAGGCCAGGCAACATAGTATTACCAGCCTGCTGCATAAGGAACAGAACGATGAAGTGTGCGACGCAAGGGACGACGATAGTAGTAATACAGCTGGCTTCATAAAAATTATTGGTAGGTGATGGTTGTTTTTTGATCGCCTATATATAATTCAAAATCACCCGGCTCGGTAACCGTTTTTAAAGCTGCATTGACAAAAGCCAGGTCTGCCGGTGTTATAGTAAAGCTGACCGTTTTTGTTTCGCCGGCTTTTAAAAATATTTTGGTAAAGGCACGCAACCGGCGCATACTGGGTGTAATACTGGCATAGAGGTCACGGCTATACAACTCTACCGCATGTTTCCCATCCCGATTGCCTGTATTGATAATATCAACCGTAATGGTAATTTTTTGCCCGGCCTGCAAGATTTTGTTACTGACCTTTAAATTTTTATAAGCAAAACCGGTATAACTTAATCCATGACCAAAGGGAAATAAAGGATCGTAGCCATCCCAACTAACATTCTCATTGAGTATCTCCCGTTTCTCTTCTGTGCCTTTTCTGTCATACATCACTATTTCGCCCATGCTTTTGGGATAACTGAAGGGTAACCGGCCACTGGGGTTATGATCGCCCCAGAGAATATCAGCCAATGCTTCGGCAGTTTTCTTTCCGCTCCAGTAAGTCATTACAATACCCTTTACCGACGGTGCATAGTCCGTAATAAATAAAGGCCGGCCTTCTGTTAACACCAGTATTACCGGTTTACCGGTAAGGATAGCCGTCTCCACTAATAACTTTTGGTTATCCGGCAAGGCCAGGTCGCGGATATTACCCGGGCTTTCCGCATAGGCATTTTCGCCAATACACAATACGATAGCATCTACACCGGCCGCTGCTTTTTTTAAACTTTCCGCATCAAAGTTCAGCGCATTGGTAAATCCTGGCCCCGTAGTAGTCACTACCTTATCAGCGCCGATCTTTTCTTTTATTGCCTGCAGGATGGTTTTACTGTCTTTTGGATACCAGCGGTCATCGTTACCCTGCCAGGTATAACTCCAGGCACCATTCAGGGCGGCCAGGCTTTGTGCCGAAGGGCCGGCCACCAATACTTTTGCTTCTTTGGAAAGTGGTAATACCTGGTCATTTTTCAATAAGGTGATCGCATCTCTTGCCGCTTCCAGCGCGAGTGCCTGGTAGGCCGGTTTGCCGAAATTTTGTATTGCTTCTTTTTCGGGATAAGGATTATCGAACAGGCCCAGTTTATACTTCATTAACAGTATACGTAACACCGCATCATCTACCCTGCTTATGGGAATAAGTTTTTTATTCACTGCTTCAATTAACAAGCTGTAAAAAGAAAGATCAGAGGGCACCATGCTCATATCTACTCCTGCATTGATGGACATGACCACCGCATCTAATGGCGTGGGGGCCACATGATGAATGGTATGCAGGCGGATAATATCTTCCCAATCGGTTACCACCACACCCTGGAAGCCCAGCTCTTTGCGCAATACATCGGTGAGCAGGTATTTATCGGCATGCACCGGAATGCCATTGATCTCACTGGAGTTGATCATGATAGATGCCGAGCCTGCTTTAACGGCCGCCCTGAACTGCGGCAAATGCAGTTCTCTTAATTCAATCTCCGGCAGGTAAATGGGCGTTCTGTCTTTGCCGGTACGTGAAGCGGCATAACCCAGGTAGTGTTTCATACAGCTGGCAACGGCGGTGGTATTTTTCAGTCCGTCCTCTTCATATCCTTTAATAGCAGCCACACCAAATTGTGTAACCATATGCACGTCTTCGCCATAGGTTTCGGCAAAGCGTGACCATAAAGGCTGGCGGCCAATATCGAGTACGGGTGCAAAGTTCCATCGCACACCCGAGGCTCTTAATTCATTGGCGGTTACTTTAGCTGCCTGGCGGGCATATTCCGGATCACGGGTGGCCGCAATAGCAATATTATGAGGGAACAGGGTGGCATCCAGCGTATAGGTCTGGCCATGAATGGCATCCAAACCATAGATCACGGGTATTTTCAAACGGGTATTTTGGGCTTCATCCTGTATTTGTGTAATGAGCTTTACCCAGGTATCCACCGGCAATGCATGGGCGGTGGTGTTAAGTATAGAGCCAATATGATGTTCGGTGACTATTTTTTTTAAGGCTGCAGGGTCTAAAGCACCATCTTCATTACCCCAGCCACCTTTGGCTATCAGCGCCAGGGTGATCTGTGTCATTTGTCCGGCCTTTTCTTCCAGGGTCATTTTTTTAACCAGTGCTTTGGCTGCACTTATTTCAGCAGCCGTTTGCGCCGGTATAGTGGCGGACATAACGATAGTGCCCATAAAAAACAGTATTAGTTTTTTCATGTTACGCTTTGTTTTATATGATTGATCAAACCTTATTGCACCTGCAGTTCGATGGTAGCCGGTGGTAAGCCTGCAGCGCTTGCGGTTAATTTAATAAGACCTGTTTTATTTTTTGCTTTGACGATCACCAGGCATTTCCCATGAAAGGCTTTACGATGTAATGCTTTAAAAGATTCCATACTGGTCTGGCTGCCATTATCAACGCCAACGATCTCTGCATCCCCCTGCAGGGTAAATGTAACCAGGTTATCGGCCAGTGGCACTGTATTACCTTTTTTGTCTTTGATGGTAACGGTTATAAAAGAAAGATCATTTTTATTTTTCTGTAATTGTTTCCTGTCCGCACTTAAAGAGATAGCCGCAGGTTCACCGGCCGTTTGTATAAGGGCTTCTTTAATTATTTTACCGTTTTTTCTTGAAACCGCTTTAAGTATGCCGGGCCGGTAGCTTACCCGCCAGACCACATGCATAGCATCATTTTGTTTTTTCCTAATACCCAGTGACTGGCCATTAAGGTATAATTCCACTTCATCCGCCTGGTTGTAATAGGCCCATACATCTACCGTTTGTCCGGGTGTCCAGTTCCAATGCGGAAAAATATGTAATACCGGTTGGCTGGTCCATGCGCTTTGGTACAGGTAATACACATCTTTAGGGAATCCGGCCAGGTCAACAATACCAAAGTAAGAACTGCGGGCCGGCCATGGATAAGGAGTAGGTTCGCCGATATAATCAAAGCCCGTCCATACATACATGCCGCCGATATGATCATATTTTTGAAACAGCTTCAATGATTCTTCATGCGTAGAACCCCATGGAGTGGCGCAATTATCGTAAGCTGAGCAGGTAGTATCAGTATTACCCGTTGTTAAAGGCTTATCCCAGGCCTCGGGCCAGCGGCGGATACTATCCGAAGGCATATCATAACTGCCGCGGGTTTGTAAAGCAGAGGTAGACTCCGTTACGATAAAAGGCTTTTTACCCCAGCGGCTATGGACACTATCCCAGTATTTATGACTATAGTTATACCCGATCAGCGGCGTTATATTTGCCTTTAATAAGTTGTTGTAGGTATTGATCTCGTTATTGGCTGTAATAGCCGGGCGATCATCCAGTTCTTTCACCATATTTACCAGCTTATGTAGTATTACCGCACCGGAAGAATCTTTACCCCACTGCTCTATGATCTCGTTCCCTACACTCCACATAATAACAGAGGGATGATTCCTGTCACGTAATACATGGTCCCGCAGATCCCTTTCATGCCATTGGTCCCAGTACAGGTGGTAATCATAATCCGTTTTCTTTTTCGCCCACATATCAAAGGCTTCATCCATTACCAGGAAACCCATTTTATCACAAAGGTCAAGCAGTTCAGGAGCAGGTGGGTTGTGAGAAGTACGGATACTGTTACAACCCATAGCCTTTAATATTTCCAGTTGTCGTTCAATAGCCCGGGTATTGATGGCAGTACCTAAAGCACCAAGATCATGATGCATGCAAACACCCCGTAGTTTAGTGGCTTTGCCATTCAGGAAAAAGCCTTTATCCGCATCAAAGTAAAAGCTACGGATACCGGTTTGGGTAGTATAACTATCCATTATTTTATTATTGTCATCAATTACCTCGCTGACTATTTTGTATAAATAAGGGTTTTCATCGAACCATAAAACAGGCCTGGTAACAGTTAGCTCCTGCTGCAGGTTAACGGTTGTTTCCGTGGCCCGGAATTTGTTTTGCGACTGTAACAGCTGTACACCTTTGGCATCAAATAACCGCTGGCGTAATGTATAGATCGCCCCTGCCGGCTTATCAATATGAACAGGTGTCTCTATTTTAATGACAGCTTTTCCGGCCCTGATCCCGGGTGTAGTAATATAAGGCCCCCATTCACTGATGCGTATACCGGAACTACCCTCCAGCCACACGTTACGATAGATACCCGAACCACTGTACCAGCGGGAATTGGGTTGTTTATCATTATTAACTTTTACGACCAATATATTTTTTTGCTGACCGTATTGCAGGTATGGCGACATGTCGTAACTAAAGCCGATATACCCATTGGGACGTACGCCCAGCAAGTGACCGTTCAGGTAAACCTCGCTGTTCATATACACGCCATCAAAACGGATAAAGTGTTTTTTATGTTTATCTGCCTCCGGCAATACAAATACTTTCCGGTACCAGCCCAGGCCTCCACGCAGGGCCCCGCCACCGGTGCCGGTCGGGCTTTCTTTATCAAAAGGCAATTCAATACTCCAGTCATGCGGAACGGACAGCATACGCCACCCACCGGTTTTAAATGCCGGTTCGTGTACATTTCCATTGATTGGCCCCAGGTAAAACTGCCAGTCATTATTAAAGGACCGCCTGCTGCCTGCTTGTCCGTAACTTATGCTCACCGATAAGCTCATAAACAGCATTAACACGATGCCCCTGGTTTTATTAAAATAGCTGTTCATTATAATTTTATCACCTGTTTTTTTCCGGTGTACGTAATTTTCAGACCTGTTCTTTCTTCAAAATCAATACCTGCCGGTTGCTCTTTACTGATAAGCCGGATATAAAATGTTCTTTTCTTTAACATGCCGCTAAAGTTTCCTTTACGGTCTTCAATAGTGAGGGTTTTAGTTTTCCCGTTATAATTAAAAGTGATGGCAGCAAAAGCATTTTTTTCGTAATTATAATTCAAACCTTCATCTTCATACAAGGTAAAGCTGCCATCCTTACCGGCATATACATACAGCGTAATAGGATCAGCAAGCTTCTCACCTGTAAATTGCAGCGCAGGCCCTGCAGGAATAATAGCGCCTTCCTTTACAAATACCGGCATGGTTTCATAAGGTGCATCCACGGTAACCGTTTGTCCACCGGCTGTATATTTACCGGTGTACAGGTCATACCAACCCTGCCCCGCCGGTAAATAAAGTGTACGCTTCCTGCTTTTATATTCATGTACCGGGTTAATGAGTAAAGAAGGGCCGAACATATACTGATCACCGATATTGGTTACAGTAGTATCTGCAGCAAAATCAAATACCAGTCCACGCATAATGGTGGCATCTTTATGATAGGTATCACCGGCCAGTGTATAGATATAGGGCATGAGCCGGTAACGCAGTTTGTTGTAGTACAACATGCTCTTATAGGCAGGATGATCTTCCGGCGCTATATGATAAATTTCTCGGAAAGGGAACTGGCCATGCACCCTGAATAAGGGCGCAAATGCCCCGAACTGGTACCACCTGGTATTAAGCTCCCGCCACTCCTCCAGGTCTTTTTCATTTGGTTTTTCATACCGACGTTCTACCGAGAAGCCACCAATATCCATGGTCCAGTAAGGCAGGCCCGATAAAGAGAAGTTGATACCCGCACTGATCTGTGCTTTCATATCTTCCCATCTTGTGGCAATATCCCCGCTCCAGATAGTAGCCGCATAACGCTGCGAACCGGCATAACCGGAACGGGTTAAGAGAAATACTCTTTTATCCGGGTCAACACTTCGCTGGCCTTCATAAATACCTTTAGCATTTTGCAGGGGATAAGCATTTAAGTATTCAGCAGCCGTTCCCAGGGCCGTAGGTGACATCTGTTGTTTTCTTCTCTCCGGTGACACATTGGACAATATATCCGGCTCACTGGCATCCATCCACCAGGCGTCAATACCCTTACGATATAATTTTTTATCAATCAGATCCCAGAAACCTTTTCTTGCCTGTTCGTTGAAAGCATCATAAAAGGTAGAAGTATAACCATGGGCTATCCAGTCTTTTTGCCGGTCGGCTATATTACGTTTGTACAACCAGCCTTTGTTGTAGAAACTGTCGTAAACCGGTATACCTTCATAAAACTTAGGCCATACCGATATCATGATCTTTGTATTATACTTCTTATGAAGGTCATTGATCATTGCATCCGGGTCAGGAAAACGTTTTTCATCAAAATCCTGGCTACCCCACTCTGCTTCCCGCCAATAGCTCCAGTCCAGTACAATATTATCCAATGGGATTTTTCTTTTCCGGAATTCCGCTACCACATCTACCAGGTCTTTTTGCGTTTTATATCTTTCCCGGCTTTGCCAAAAGCCCATTGCCCATTTGGGCACAATCTGTGGCTTACCCGTCAATAAACGATAGCCACTGATCACATCGTCCGTATTATGTCCATAGACAAAATAATAATCTACCTGTTTACCCGCTTCGGCATCAATGGTAAAACTATTTACATCGGCCGCAGGCACCGGCGGCAACCATTTCACTGTAATGTAGGATTCACCGCCATCCGGTATCCATTCAATGCGGACAGATAAAGGCTTATCTTTTTCAAACAACTGGTTAATAACACCTGAGCCGGGATTCCAGGCCTGGCGCCATTTATCAAATACCAGCTTACCATCGATCCACACTTTTGTATAACCGGCATAGGTCAATCTGATTTTATGCATACCCGCTACACCACTGGCAATACTTCCCTCCCAGTTGATCACCCCTTTTTCTACATTAAACTCCTTGGGCAGGTGGAGTTTGCTGTCATTTACATAAGCATAGTTAATATCTGATTCAGCTTTAACAATAGCTGTGGTCTCCGGTTTATTCCTGTCGTTACTATAGGTGGCTGTTAACCAACCCTGGTTATTATTTTTATCATATAGCTTTAACGATGATAAAGATTGAAAATCCCTGGTATCCCCAACTTTCGTCAGCGAATAGTTATCCCATAATAAGCCGTAATTTTTATTGGAGACTAAAAACGGCACCGCTACTTCGGTATTATTCTGGAATAACAGTACCTGCTGCCCTTTATAGTTATACATATCTTCCTGGTGCTGGCCCAGGCCATAATAAGCGTCACCGGCAGCCATATCAAAAGTTTGTTTAACTCTGTACAATGATTCGCCTTCCCATACAACAGGTTGTAATAAACGGCCCGTCACCTCTCTTTCTGATAAAATAACCTTCCCGTTTTTCTCTAAAAAACCAACGCCACCTGTTTGCCTGTCCACCACTACCTGTAATAAAGCCGTAGCCAGTACCAGTTTACCAGCTCCCTGTTCTGTAACTGTAAAAGCTGTCGTTCTTTGCTGTGGCAATACCACCAGGCTTTCCTGTTGAGCCGGCTCCTGAACAGGTGATGCCACCACCCTTATTATTTTATCGCTGATCACCCGTAGTTGTACCATTGCCGCATTCCCCGACAATATTTTATCGGGATAGACCACTACACCATCATCCGTTTTTTTATAATTACCCTGCGCCTGCACATTCATCATCATTGCTACAAAAAACAATACCATTAAAAACCTCATGCTTACTATATTTTTCTTTTTATTTTACCACAATTACCTCCGGCACTCATTAGTTATACTGTCATATTATGCCTGTGCATTAGCACATTACCAAATCGTCACATTAGCTAATTACTTTTTGTCCACCCCAATAAACACCGCCGCCCTTGCCGGTACTATTACTTTAATACCATTGGCAGTGACTGCTGCATTAGCGGCCAGGGTTAAATAATTATCCGGGCCACCTGCAGCTAATGCTGTTGTACTGCCGTTTACCAGTACCTTACGGGAGAATTCGCCGTTATCGGTACCACCGGTGAGGGTGTACCAGTAAAAACGATTTCCTTTTAAAAAATTCTTTATCACTATTTCTACCGGTTTGGCACTGGTTCCTGTATTTAATAAAGTAATACCCATTTGTCCCGAGGTAAAGGATGAAGCATAAGCTTCCAGCTCGGTATGGCTGCTGGTCACCGCGACGGTTTTATCGCCTAAGAAACGCTGGAAGAAATACATATGGTAAAAAGCCGGCCTTGGCGTCCATTTAGGAATACCATCTGCTTCATCGCCCTGGCTGAACCAGCCATGATCATTACCATTTTCCCAGGCATTGGCCAGGTCCCAGCGGGAGGCAAATCCATATTTTTGTTTTAAGAGTTCTGACAATACTGATACGGCATGTAACCCACTTACATGAGATACCATTTGTTTAGAGCCCACCGCAAAAATGTTCCATTCATCTAAGGCAACCGGTTTTTCCGTTACACCATAGGTTTGCAGCTGCTGTTTTACATATTGCATCATCTGTTTGGTATTGGAAGAGCCGGTAGCTAATATCTCTGCTGCTGTTGAATTGGTATTATAGGGTGTATAATAACTATGGATCACATAATAATCCGGGGTATTGGCAACACCAGGTATCACACCTGCGTTCCAGTTTTTAAAAGTATTGGTTTCCCAGGAAGGAGCCGGAGCTTCCAATATCACCGCACCGATATAAATTGTTTTTCCTGTTTCCTGTGCCGCCTTACGCATAGAATCGGCAAATACTTTGAAATGTTGTGCATACAAAGCACCCGTAAGGTATTCAGGCTGCCCGTCTTTATTGTCGGCCGTAGCAATACGGTAACCGGCTTCCCAGCTACCAAAGTTTTCATTCCCTACTTCCCAGTATTGTGTACGTCCATTATCATAACGCACCCAGTCTGCTGCCAGGTGTGCTGCTTCTGCTACGGGGTTAATACCCTTACCATACCGTGCAAAGCCATAGTTCACCGTGATCAGTCCTTTATTGCCGGTTTGCTGTAACATATTGTAATAGTTATCTACCGACAGTGTCCAGTCAGCAGTGTTTTTACCAAACCAATAACCTGCATCTTCCACGGCGCCATCGGCTTTCACCAGTTTAGCCGGCGCATTTACTGGCGGTGTATTGGGTTGTGCATTCCAGAAAAAAATATCGCTGATACTTCCGCCCGGGAAACGGATATAACCGGGTTTGTTTTTTGTCAGGTGATTGATCAATACAGGTTGGTTCACTAATTGTGTCATCCAGGTATTGGCATTATTACCAAATAATGCGGGTGATACTTTACTGATCACCTCGCTTCGGTCAACAGTAACTGTATAACTGGTGGCAGCAGGTGGCGTAACAGTATTAGTGGCTGCGGGAATAACAAAAGTTTTGGGCTGCCAGTCATTCATGAAGAATCCAATGGTTGCTGCAAGAGCGGGATCATTTTGTGGTTTTATCTCTTCATCCGGCGGGTCCACAACCGGCGGCACAGCGCCACCTTTATTTTTATTACAGGCCATTGTTGCCAGCCATAACAGGCAGGCAAAACAGTACCTTGTATAAAATTTTAGTTTCATTGTATGGCAAACATTTAAGTAAACGGCTGATGTTTTTGCATCCTGCCGATCAGTTGTAAACAGGCACGTACATTATGGTAAGGACATTTCCAGAAACCGGCTTTAGGCTCATAGAGTAATTGTCCTTTTTCATCAATACCCCAGAACCACTCACCCTTTTCCGTATCGATTAAATACTGCTGTATAAATTGCCAGCTCCTCCCACATAACTGCACATATAGTTTATTGCCGGTAAGCTGGTAGGCATTATAAAAGCCCACCATAGCTTCTGCCTGTACCCACCAGTGCTTTTGCCTGTTTATTGTTTTACTGCTAATATCCAACTCATACCATAAAGCATCATCCTTGTCCACCCAGTTCAAGGTAGTTTGTGCCATTTTCACAGCCAGGCTTTTAAAATATTGCGTATGTATACTGCTTTCTATCACTTCAGCACAATGCTGCAATAACCAGGCAGCTTCTATATCGTGTCCGAAGGAACAGACAGCGGTCTGCGACTGCCATTCCCTGGTAAAAAATAGTTTTAAATGATGTGTATTCCTGTCAATAATGAATTGATCAAAAATGGCAAGCAGGTTTTTAATATTTTTCCGTAATTGTTCATCCGGCCATACCTCATATAAATTGGCATAAGCTTCTACTATATGCAAATGGGTATTGGTTGTTTTAGGTGTATTGCTGTCCTTATCGGAGAGCCGCAGATCTGCTATGACTGACCAATCCTCCCGGAAAGCTTCGATATACCCTTCACCGGTTATATCCCTGGCATGTGTTTCAATATTGTTGTAAAGATCAATCGCCAGTTGTAATGCCTGATCACTGCGGGTAAGCTTTACGTATTCACTTAATCCATAGATACAGAAAGCTATACCATATACCTGCTTTTTTGTATCGAGTGGCCTGCCGGAGGCATCTACCGACCAGTAAGCGCCGCCATGTGTAAGATCAATAAAATATTGCTGTATATAATCAAAAGCCCGGTCTGCCGCTTCTTTATACTGTTGATTGTATTCATGTATAGCAGCAGCGGCAAATGCCCACAAAATGCGGCTGTTCAATACCAGCCCTTTAGGAGCTGTTGTGTCCGGTATATTGTCGTTGGTTACCGAGCCATAAAAACCTCCGTTGGTCTCATCAACCGTATATTGCAACCAGTACTGCAGGATGGCCCGCAATTCCTGTTGCAACTCATGTGTAAATTGTTCAGGCGCTATTACGCCGGTAATGCTGCCAGTATTACTAATATCTTGACTAATGGGTTCCATTTACACTGGCAACTGTTTTAAACCTTGGTATAAAGGCCTTGTTTTTATTAATAATCGTATGGATGGTTTGTACGGTGGCATAAGAAGTAAAGCCGTCCGCCGGAGCATTCATCACATAATCCACCAGCCGGTCGATGGTGGAAGTAGCCACATGGATCCGGGTATCGGAAGAAGCATAGTAAATGAACACGGTGCCATCTTCATCGGCTATCCAGCCATTATTAAAAACAACATTGGATACATCGCCGATTCTTTCTTCGCCTTCAGGCGCTAAAAAATAACCGGCCGGTTTATATATCACTTTGGTTATATCCTGCAGATCAGTCATAAACATATACATGACATACCGCAGCCCCGCCGCTGTATTACGTACACCATGTGCTAGGTGCAGCCAGCCTTCTGCCGTTTTAACAGGAGCAGGTCCCAGGCCGTTTTTCAATTCGGAGATAGTGTGGTATATTTTCCTGTCAATGATCATTTCATTGGTCACCACAGCATGTTCCATATTACCGGCAAGGCCCAATGCGATGCCGCCCCCGGAACCTGCTTCAATAAAACCATCCTGCGGACGGGTATAAAAAGCATACTGACCATTTACAAATTCGGGGTGCAATACCACATTACGTTGTTGTGCTGAATTGGTTACCAGGTCATCCAGGCGCTCCCAGTTAACCAGGTCCCTCGTACGCACAATGCCACATTGGGCAACTGCTGCAGACTGGTCTGCTTCGGGTGCTGACGGGTCGCGGCGTTCGGTACAGAATAATCCATAGATATACCCGTCTTCATGTTGCACGAGGCGTATATCATAAATATTGGTATCAGGTATATTGGTCTCAGGTATCAACACAGGATAGTCCCAGAATTTAAAATTATCAATACCATTGACACTTTCGGCAATTGCGAAAAAAGATTTCCGGTTCACGGCTTCCACCCTGGCCATGACCAGGTATTTGCCATTCCACTTAATGGCACCTCCATTCAGTACCGCGTTGATACCAAAACGTTCCTGTAAAAAAGGGTTAGTGTTTTTGTTAAGATCATAACGCCAGAACAAAGGAGCATGTGCAGCGGTGAGTACGGGGAATTCATGCCGTTCGTACACTCCGTTACCATTTGCCACAGGCCTGTTTTTCCGGGTAATCAGTTCATCATGTTTTTGTTGAAGCGCTGACAACCGCTGTTCAAAATTGCTGTCCATACTATTGTATTTTAATCTTGTGTGGTGGTTCCGTTACGTGATGCCAGTGCTGTGGATACTTCAGCTACTTTTTGTTCATGTAACGGGTAAAAGAAAATGATGATCACTGCTATGGCTGCGCCGGCAGCCGGTAAAAAACTCAACATATATTTAATTCCTTCCAGGCTGCTGGTGCTCTGTACTACATTGGCCTTGAAGCCAAAAGAAGCCAATAACCAGCCGGTGGCTGCACCGCCAATTGTCCAGCCGAATTTCTGGGCCATGGACGAGGAAGAGAATATCAACCCGGTAGCCCTCCGGCCGTTTCGCCATTCGGAAAAATCAGCTATATCGGCATACATCGACCATAATAAAGGGAAAACACTACCTGCGCAAACACTGATGATACATTGCAGCAATAACATGGCCCCTACATTTGTTCTGTCCAGGAAATAAAACAGAATACTTAAACTAGCCGCAAGTACGTTGGCCGTAAAGAAAACCTGCTTTTTACCAAACCGGTTTGCCAATGGCGTGGCCAATACTACACCAATGATATTGGAGGCCTGGCCTATTACCAGGTATAAGGTAGTTAAGGATAAAGTGGCCGACCACAAACTATAACTATCCTGTCCCACTACCCCATCACTTACATAATATTTAAAATAGTACACTGCTGCCCCGTCGCGAATGGAATTAAATACCAGTGCCGCAATGGCTGCCACCGACAATATCCACCAGGGCTTATTGGCAAACAGGTCCTTTATATCATCTTTTAAAGAAGCTGCTTTTTCCACTACAGGCTTTACCCTTTCTTTGGTCAGGTAAAAGCACCCCCAGAATAACAATACAGCCACCAAGGAAAACACGACCATGGCCCAAACCCATCCCGATGATGAGACCATTGTACCATTGCCAAAGTGTTTAACCAGCGGTTCAATACCCCAGAGCGCTACCAGGCTGCCACCAAAAGCGAATACCATGCGATAGGAAGACAGTGCATTCCGGTCCCTGGTATCGGATGACATTACACCTAATAAAGAAGCATAGGGCACATTAATGAGTGAATAGATCATCATCATCAGTGAGTAAGTAATATAGGCATAGATCAATTTACCCGTTTGTCCGAAATCAGGGGTATAAAACGTGATCACGCCTATCAAACCGAATGGAATGGCGATCCACAATAAATAGGGTCTGAATTTTCCCCATTTCGATTGTGTCCTGTCAGCCATTACCCCCACCACCGGGTCAAAGAACGAATCCCATATCCGGGTAATTAAAAACATGGTGCCTACTACTGCCGCATCCAATCCAAAAACATCTGTATAAAAGAACAGCAGGTACATGCTGAATACTTTCCAGAACATGGAGGATGCCGCATCGCCTAAACCATACCCTATTTTTTCCTTAAGTTGTATATACATATCCTTCTTGTCCTGAAAAATGAATTAAACAATAAAAGCTGCCTGCTGAGACCAACAGGCATTCCTTTTTCCGATTGCATGAGAAAAATAAAAGCCCATATACTGCTTATTTATACAAGCTTTGTTCACTAACTGATTGCTGAAAAAAAGTTTTATCCAACTTATAAAAATCCAAAAAATCTTTTTCTGATACCTGTCCTTTGTAAGGGGCATAATAATGCATGGTATTATTCCATTTGGCCAGGCCATGATTACGCCATAACAGCACATAAGAAGCATCATGTTTTTCCATCGCTTTCCACAACACACCGGTCCACCAGGCAGGGTAAGGTACGGCTTCATAACCCGTTTCAGTCAAGGCATGCAGCTTGTTTTTATCTTTTGCTATTTTGCTTACTATCCCCATCAGCTTGTCTACATTGGTTATAAAGGCATTGCTTGTTGCCGGATCATCATATTGGTAGGCATCAAAACCCAGCATATCCACTACATCATCACCGGGATATCTTTCCAGGAACCCGGCTTCGGATTGTACATCGCCTGCCGTAGAATACACCCATAAAAGATTATTTAACTTTTTTACTTCCTGTAAATAGTAAACGGTAAAACGCCATAAGGTTTTATACTCCGCATCTGTAGCAGCATTTTTACACCACCAGAACCAGTTACCCGTGTGTTCATGATAAGGCCGGAATAACACAGGGATCAGTTCACCCTGGTTACCTTTTAAACTTTTAAAGAACTGGGCCAGTTTATCCAGCCAGCTTTTATATAAGCTATGATTGGCACCACCGGGCAAAATACTCGTTACGGTACCATGCGTAGTATCCCAGGAGCCCTTTTCAGCGCCTAGTGGACTGCGTGCATGCCAGCTGATGGTATTAACACCGCCGCGATCATAAACCTGTTTGATATAAGTCCTCATTTTTTTAAAGGGTACACCGTCCAGGTTGTTCTCATTCCCCATTTCAATCCCACCCACATCCCAGCCATATACAGCCGGGTGTTCGCCGGTTACATCTTTTATATCACTCCGGTCATTTTCATAACGCCAGGTTACGCCATAAGCCAAAGCATCCTGGTGACCGAACATAACTGCTTTACCTTTTAATGCATGCAGGTTTTTATACAGGTTAACAGTTTGTATATTGGCGTTTTTAGCCGATGGTAACACCTGGGCCAAACTACTGCAACCATAACCGATCAATACCATAAAGAGAGCCGTACAGAATATATATCGCATGCTATAAAAATAATAACTCAGTTAATGATGGACAATAGGCAATTTTTAATGGACAGTTGACAGTTGACAATGGACAAATAGCTACAGGCAACAGGCAATCCATGATGTATCATCCAGCCTTAAATCTTCAATTCATAACACCTAATTCATCATTCGTAATCCACAATTCATCATTTATAATTCTCAAAGGCTGGAATCATATTGATTTATTTGACGAACATGATGTTATCATAATACATTACACCGCCTGTAGCACCCTGTATCTGTAATTTGATTACACTGACGGAATTTAAACCGGGATAAAAAGCTGTTAGGTCTTCTTTGATATTTGTCCATTTTTTAGCCGGTATGCTCAGCGATTTTGTTTTTTCGCCACTCCACCCGTTACCATTGATACTCAGGTTAACGGTACGCTCGGTTTCTTCCCCTTTTACCCAAAAGGATAAATATTTTGTACCGGCAGGCAGTACCAGGTCCTGCCACATACCTATTTGTAACCCTCCGTCCTTATCATAGGTTGCTTTCAGGCTTTGATTACCCATTATTTTAAAATCAGTGGAAGGCGCATAGCTACCGCCCCAGGACCAGCTTTGAGCCGGATCGATGAAATCCTCTAAAAACACATGTGTAGCTACATCTACATTTAAAAATTCCTGGCTGGTGATCAGTTCACCGGTAACATTGGTAACACTTAGTTTTGCCCTGCTGATGGTTGAGGCAGGCATGGTAAGTACCAGCTCTTTTTTGGTGGCCGATACAATGGTTGCTTCATCAGTAGTTCCCTGCAATAAAACTTTTGTAACATCATCCAGGTTATTACCAGTCAAAGTAACCGTACTGCCGGCAGAAAAATCTGTTGGAAAAGCCTCATCCACCACCGGGAAGGCCAGTGCATTAAATGGTACTGACAGTGTTTTACCCGCGCCATTGGTCAACACTATATTTTGCGGGCCTCCATTTACCTCATTCGGCACGCGGAATATAATATTGCCGGGAGAATTCAAAGTAGGATTAAACGATGCCACAACATCACCTTTATCAAATACAATGGTGCGTATATCCCCAAAACCATTACCGGAAATAGTCACCATGGTACCACCACCGCCTTCTTCAGGAAAAACACTTTTAAAAGTAAGGTCACCCGATTTATAACCAGGCGTACCATCTTTATCCTTTTTGCAAGCGGTTAATAATATACCTGCCGTTAACAGGTATACCCCCAGCTGTCTTAATGCAAACAATATTTTTTTCATACGCTATTATTTAGTCGTTGTATCTCGGTTAAGTAAATTTTAATAATAAGGTACAGGCGCTTCCAGTAAAGCAGGGTTGGCCAGTGCCTCTGTGGCCGGTACAGGCAGGTCCATATCATCGTCCTTCGCGTAAGCCGGCGTTATGTATTTACTGAATTCCATAGTGCCCCTGTTTTGTGCCTGTATTAAGGCTTTCGCTTTTACATAACCCTGGCGTTTAATATCAAACCAGTAATCTCCTTCAAAAGCAAATTCTACACGGCGCTCGTGTAAAATATCATCATTGGTAATGGCACTTTTAGGTTGCAGACCGGCACGCTCCCGTACTTCATTAAAAGCTGCCAGGGCATCGCCATTACTGGTAGAAGCTGCTCCGGCCAGGATAGCTTCCGCATAAATTAACAGGACATCAGAATAACGCAGTAACATGGTATTGATACCCGTGTTCATACCCAATACCGGCTCGCCGCCATAAGAAGCACCAGGCCCTACAACGTATTTTGCAATGTTGGAGCGGGTATCATTTTTTTGACCGCCTGCGCCACCCGCAGGTTGCAGGGTATCATATTTATACCCGTTTGCCATAAAGTTGTCATAATCTGCCGTACCGGTTTTAGGCTTCCATGCCGGGTGCGACCAGCCATGTGTCATAATGGAACCGCTTTTACGCAAGTCGCCTGACTCATAGGCATCACGCATATCAATAGTAGGTGCATATAATTCCCACATACTGGCTTCGGTGGTTTGCAAATTACCCGGGCCGCGGTCCGGTTGCTTCTGGCTGCCCGTACCCCAGGGATTGGTCGCTAATTTTTTTTGTATGGCAAAAATTGACTCTGTACTGTTATTATTAGCGCTACTGTTAAACAGTGAACCATAATTATCTAACAGGGTATATTTTTTCGAATCAATTACTTCTTTGGCTTTTACACGTGCATTGTCATAATCTTTCATATACAAATACACTTTTGCCATCATGGCTTTTGCCGCATATTTTGTTAAACGTCCCGGTACATCTGACTCGGGCAGGTCTTTTTCCGCAATTTTCAATTCCTCGATAACAAACTTCAGCACATCGCCCTTCAGGTAACGCGGAATTTTGAAATTACCTGAAAGCGCCACACCGGCCGGATCTGTTACAATAGGAACATGTCCCCATATACGGGTAATATAGAAATATACAGTGGCCCGCATAAAATGACATTCGGCAATAGCAGGATCAATAAATGAGGCACTGGTACCGGAGGCTTTTTTCTGTTCCAATGCTTTAATGTATTCACTTGACCAGCCCCCGATTTTGTAAAACACTTTCCAGGCCTCGGCTAAACGTGCCGACCCGGAAGTTAATGTGAGATTTTTAAAAGGAGCATCATCCGCGTTGCCGTCGCCGGTGTATGAATTGCCTGCCATAACATCACCGATACAGTCCATTGCACGGTTATCGTACCCTGACCACGGGATACCATATAAAGTAGCGGTAAGTCCCCTTACTTCAGAAGCCGTATTATAATAGTTTGATAAAGTAGTGCCATCTAAAGCCGGACGGTCAAGAAAGCTTTTTTTGCAAGACACTGCCATCACCGCAGGAATGCATAAAGCATATATTAATTTACTTGGTTTCATAATCTTTTCTTTTAGCAATCGTTTAAATTAAAATTCAATGTTTGCACCTATTGTAAATGTGCGTGGATTAGGATAGTGACCCACATCTACATTGGTTAAGCGAAAATTATTGTTAAACGAACCAATTTCAGGGTCTAGGCCGGTGTATTTGGTAAACGTGTGCAGGTTTTGTACAGAAAGATAAAAACGCACATTTGTCATTAACAGCTTGCTGGTATATTTAACCGGCACCCTGTACCCCAGGGTTATATTCTGAATACGCAGGTAAGAGCCGTCTTCCACATACCTGTCAGATATCTGGATGTTGTTATCAACACCCGCTACATATCTTGGCAGGCTGCCATTGGTATTATTTTCGGTATACCTGTCAAGTACTGTACGGGACTGGTTTAAATAAGGAACGTCCATACGTTCTGTTCTATGTCTTAAGAAATTAAAGATCTTAGCGCCGTAACTTCCCTGTAGAAAGATGGCCAGATCAAAGTTTTGATAGGTAAAGTTGTTGGTAAAGCCATAAGTGAATTTAGGCAAAGGACTGCCAATGTAGGTCAGGTCATGTGCATCAATAATACCATCGGGCTTACCGTTGGGGCCACTGATATCTTTGTACCGTACATCACCCAGCCATATCCTGTCCTGTGCAATGGGTAAATTAAACTGTGGTAAACTGTTATCCAGGTCGGCCTGTGTACGAAACAGCCCATCGGTTTTATAACCAAAAAATGAGCCTACCGGGTAACCGGGATCGGTATAAGTGATCGTATAACCATCATAATATACTTTGCCCTGTAAACCGGCAGTAGAGTTGTTCATCTTCTCCAGTTTGTTTTTATAGTGCGAGAAGATCACAGTGCTGCGCCAGTTAAATCCTTTTTTATCAATCACGGTAGCATTCAGGCTGATATCCACACCTGTATTGCTCATTTGTCCAACGTTTACAACAGGCGCTTTCATATCGTCCCAGTTTTCGCCTAACCCAATAGTAGTACCGCCAACACCAAACATCAGCATATTGGTGGTTGTTTTTTTGTATACATCTACCGTTAAAGCAATGCGGCTTTTAAAAAACGATGCATCTATACCGATGTTTTTTGTTACAACGGCCTCCCAGCCCAGGTCCGGGTTTTGTGAAGTGATATAACTGGCCGTATCAAAACCTACCGGGCCAGGCCAGAATAAAACATTTGCTGTATAAGGCGGGTTGGGTGCTCCGCTAGGCAGGTTTTGATTACCTACGGCTCCATAACCGATACGCAGCTTAAGATCGTTAACCACCGGTTTTATAGATTGTGCGAAACTTTCGTTGGTAATATTCCATGCAACAGAGCCGCCGGGGAAATAACCCCACCTGTTATTGGTACCAAAATTAGAGGCACCATCGGCCCTTAAACTCAGGTTAATAAAATAACGGTTATCAAAGGAGTAAGTACCCCTTGCAAAATAGGATTCCATGGCCCAATGTCCTTTACCACCACCTAATTCCCAATCAGTAGGTGTGGTGCTGCCGGCGTTCAGATCCAGGATATTGTTTTGCAGTTTTAATTTTTTACCTGAGATGCCTTCATAATAAGAGTATTGTGCTTCGTGACCGAGTGTTGCCGTAATACCATGTTTGGCTGTGTACTTTTGATAGTTCAGGTAATTACGCAAAGCCCAGTAATAACTATTGCCCCTGTAATCGGCCAGCTGGCTTTGTAACTCTGGTCTTGTACCAATTTTACCCGCTTTTTGATAGGCCATATTATTATTCATACCAAGTGAGTAAGCAAATTCATTTTTAAAAGAAAGACCTTTCGGTAACAGTATATCTGCATACACCGAACCAAAGACCTGGGAACTGGTATTTTTGTTGCCCCGGAAATAACTTTCGGCTATGGGGTTACTGATATCCGGGCGCTGACCGTTGTAAATAATATTACTACCGGCAGCCCAGGTACCATCAAGATTTTTAACCGGTGTTAAGGGGCTTAAAATTGCCATGTCCCAGATAGCGCCCGGCGCCGCATCTGCAAGGGTCACATTCTGTATACTCCTGGTTACATTAGAGCTCACGCCAATTTTCATCCACCTTTTCAACTCGTGATCCATGTTGAAACGTGTTGTATAACGGGTAAAATCTGAACCGTTCAATGTACCGGTCTGTTTAAAATAGTTCCCGGATAAGTAGTAGGTAGTTTTATCCTTGCCCCCTGAAAAACTTAACTGGTGATTTTGTATATGCCCGGTACGGAACATTGCTTCCTGCCAGTCTGTTCCCTCACCCAGTATTTCCGGGTTTTGAAACTCCTCCATCGGCACAAGCGACACTTCGTTGTAGTATTTTGCAAATTCCTGCAGGTTCATTAAATCCAAACGTGTAGGCACCCTTGCCTGTCCATAATAAACATCATAGTTTATTTTACCATCACCGGATTTGCCCTTTTTTGTGGTGATCAATATTACACCATTCGCTGCCTGTGAGCCATAAATAGCCTGGGCCGAGGCATCTTTTAAGATATCAATTGATTCTATATCACCCGGATTCAAAGTAGCCAGCACACTGTTCCCTGTTTGGCCGTTCGCACCGCCTAAACCGGAAAAACCGGTTGTTGACCGGGTATTACCGGGAAATAATACACCATCAATAACCACCAGCGGATCGTTACTGTTGATAGAAGTTATACCCCGTATATGCATAGATACGCCGCCGCCCGGTGTACCACTATTATTGGCAATGGATACGCCTGCTACCCGGCCTTGTAAAGCCTGGTCAATACCGGTAACCGGCATATCTTTTAAATCCTTTGCTTTAACCGATGAGATAGCGGTAGTAACGTTGGACCGCCTGGTGGTACCGTAACCAATAACCACAACATCTGACATGGCTGTTGCTGTAGAAACAAGCTTGACAGTGAGGTTATTATTTTTACCTACCGTCACTTCCTGGGTTTCCATACCAATAAAACTAATAACCAACGTATTAGCATTGCCGGGTAATTCAATACTGAACTTACCATCGACATTGGTAGCCGTAGTTTGAGTAGTGCCTTTCACTGTAACACTGGCACCGGGAAGCGTAGTACCTTTTTCATCAACAACGGTTCCCGTAATAGTTCTGGACTGTGCTAACACAAAAGAAGAGAGGGATAGGCATAGAAGAAACAGCCATATCCGTAATAATGGATTTGGTCTCATATAGCAAGTTATTTGTCCAAATGTAGCTTACAATAGCGTTTAATAACTAATACTATTTTATCCAATAATGGTATTTTTTAATGTGTTGTTTATACAGTTATAAATATTATCCCTTATTTTACTCATTTTGCAATCGAGTACATAAAGGGCAGTTTTACAATTAAATATGATACTATTTTAACCTTTTTATAATATCTTCGGAAAGTCAATTATGCCATATGTACGATAATATTATGCGGGAAATAACACCCCTTACCAAAAGCGATTGCTTTACCATCTTCTCCCGTGAAAAAGATTATTTCGATTTCCCCTTACACAGCCATGAAGAACTGGAACTGAATTTTATTATGAATGGCAAAGGCGCCCGCCGGGTCATTGGTGATCATATCGGTAATATTGAGAACATGGAACTGGTACTGGTAGGCTCCAACCTGCCGCATGTATGGCAGACCCATGAATGCAACAGCAAGTGCATTAAAGAAACGACCATACAGTTCCACAAAGACCTGCTGGATGAAAAGTTTTTACGCCGCAACCAGTTAAGCTTCATCCGCAAGATGATGGAACAATCTGCCCGTGGTATCCTGTTTTCTGTAGACACTGCTATACAGGTAATGCCCCGTTTAACTGCCCTGAACCATACCCAGGGCTTTGATTCGGTACTGGAGCTACTGTCCCTGTTACACGACCTGTCTATTTCCAGGAATATGACCACCCTGTCCGATGCCACTTTCAGCAATGCCGAGTTATCCTATAACAGTAAACGTATTGAAGCAGTTATGGAATATATGGCACATCATTTCCAGGATACCATTACACTGGCCGATGTAGCAAGACTGGTAAATATGACCGAAGTATCATTCAGCCGCTTCTTTAAAGCCAAAACAGGAATTACTTTTGTAGAAAGTTTACTGGAGATGCGCCTGGGACATGCTTCGCGTATGTTAATAGATACGGCCGATCCGGTATCAGCCATTGCTTACCACTGCGGTTTTAATAATATCTCCAATTTCAACCGTTTATTTAAAAGCCGGAAAAGCTGCACGCCTAAAGAGTTCAGGGAGAATTATACGTATGATAACAGGAAGTTTATTTAAGATTTACGAATTAGGATTTAGGAATTGTAAATGATGCATTGAGCATTTATGATGCCAAGGATAATCATTGAAAATTGTCAACTGTCAATTGTCCATTTTCAATTCTTTTTTACCATCATTCAGTCCATAAAAAAAGGATCGCTTACTGTTGCAGGCGATCCTTTTCTATTAAACAGGAATACAATATTACATTTTCTTAATAATCAAGCCTCTCGGGCTGTTTAAGCCGGACAGGAATACTTCCACGCCTGTTCCGTCAAGATTAGCCCGTTTAATATTGTTGGCAGATATATCACTCCAGTAAAACTTATTTGTTCCATAATCGATTGACATACCATATACCCTGCCGGATGCATCACCAATTTTAACGACACCTGTTCCATCCAGGTTAGCCTGCCTTACTGATGCGGTATTACGGTCATCAAAATAAATCTTGCTGTTGGTTTCATCAACATATAAAGAATAGCCGTAAGCACCTTCTACAATTTTGGTAGCACCGGTACCATCAGCTTTTGCCATGTACAGATCTTCTACATTTACTTCATAAAAATAGATCATGTCGGTTTTGCTGTTATAGGCTACTGCTCTCATCAATCCGCCGGTAACTTTTATAAAGTCTTTCTCATAGCCGGTGCCATCCAGGTTAGCTCTTGAAATAGACTCGCCATCTGCCCAGTAAATTTTACCGCCGGCAGCATTTACGGCAATACCATATGGATCGGTAATACCTGAAACAACCGTCTCCATACTTGTTCCGTCGCTGTTAAAACGCCAAACCTTTCCTGCACCAGTAGTCCAAAAATCGGTATAATATATTTTTTTATTCACCGCATCGAAGGCCAAACCTACCCCAGCCCTGTTGCTTAAACTCACAACCGTTTCTGCTGTTGAGCCAGGATTCAGGGAGATTTTACGTACAGACCTTATTGGGTTATTGTATTCAATAAAATACAGTTCTTTATCGCCCACACTGGCATTAGGATCGATAATAGTTACCTGTGTGGAATAGTTACCTGTACCACCCGGGCCAACAGCGGTTAAAGCCACCAGATAAATACCCGGTGTGCTATATACTTTTTTAGGATTTACTTCAGTTGATTTGGTACCATCCCCAAAATCCCAGCTATAAGTCTGCGCATTCAGCGATTCGTTTTTAAACTGGATCTCGTCATCCATCTCAAATCCTGTGCTGGTTATGGTATAAAAACTTTTAACTGTAGGTGCCAGGTCTTTAAAATTATAACTATCTTTTTTACATCCTGTTGCTATTGCCAGCAGTAGCATTAACGCCGGGAATAGTCTTTTTACTATAGTCATCATTTGCATATTTTAGTTTTGTAGCAGCAGATTGTTCTGCCGAATGTTATTATTATTATAAGGTAAAGCTTTGCCCGGCCGAATACAGGGAAAGCTGTGCATTTTTAAAACTTATTTTATCGGTACCGAATAATTTCAGTTTTTTGGGCTTTGCCAGTACCACCACCTGGCTTTCACCTGTAACGGTTGCTTTTTTCCCGGTAACAATAATGGCAGTACTTTCATCAATGCCAATTACCGTTTTATCAGGATGATCGCCCAGTACACTTAAAAGACGGTTGTACCGGCTGCGTTTAATAAAGTGCTGATCAATGATAGCGCCGGAAATAAAGCCCATACCCTGTGAAGTAACGGCGCTGTTCACTTTTACCTCTTTAAAAGCATCGCTGCTTTTTTTGCCTTTATCTTCACCGGTGATCATGATCTGCGACATAACAGCTGCCCCTGCACTGGTGCCTGCAATGGTGCCGCCGTTCTTAAAAGCCACATGCATGGCATCATACAGTTTGGTACCCTGCACCACGGCCATAAATTTATTCTGATCCCCGCCGGTGATATAGATCATCCTCGCATTTTTAACCGAGTCGATCCAGCTTTGGTTATCATTTGCCTGCTCTTTTGAAAAATTAAAACTGGTTATCTTATTTGTACAGATAGACGTTAGCTGTGAACTGATATAACTCACCGATTCTTCCGGGACACTGGTTGCCATGGGTAAAATAACGATATAATCATTCGCCCTGAGCTTCGCGGTCTCCACCATCGTTTTGGTCAGTGCATCCGATCTTTCACCGCCACCTATAATAAACAGGCTGCCTTTATTTTGTGCATGAGCAAACAATACTGCACTGATAAAAGCAACTAACAAGAGACTCTTTTTAAAAAAATTATATTGCATTACTTATTTATAAATTTGAATTGATATTTTTCCATTTTCATCTACGGTACCACGATACATACCGGAAGTATTGAATTCCATAGCCACTTTGCCGGACTTATCCAGGCCAATTATACCGCCATCACCGCCTAACTTACCTATTTCTTCAATCACCTGTTTGGCAGCATCAGTAATAGAAAGTTTTTTCAACTCAATCAGCGATGACATCCTGTTAGCAGCTACTTCCCTGATATAGTATTCACCCCAGCCTGTACAGGAGATACCGGCCGTAGCATTATTACAATAAGTGCCGGCGCCAATGATAGGAGAATCACCTACCCTGCCATATTTTTTATTGGTCATACCACCTGTAGATGTGCCGGCAGCAAGGTTGCCTTTCCCGTCTAATGCCACGGCACCCACTGTTCCGAATTTTTTGTCACGGTCCGATATACCTGATATCCTGCTTTTTTTAATATCAGCATCGCTCACAGAAGCCGCCCTGCCGTTCTCTTCTTCTTTTATGGTTCGCTGCAACTGATCCCAGCGCTCCTGCGTAAAAAAGTAAGACGGAGGAACCGTATCACATCCGTTGGCCGCGGCAAACTGTTCTGCTCCTTTACCCACCATCATCACATGCTCCGATTTTTCCATAACAGCTATTGCCGCATTGATCGGGTTTTTAATATTGGTAACACCAGCCACAGCACCCGCTTTCAGGGTTGAACCATCCATAATAGAAGCATCTAACTCATTTTTACCTTCATGGGTAAATACAGCTCCTTTACCGGCATTGAATAGCGGAGAGTTTTCCATGATGTTAATGGCAGCCTGTACTGCTTCTACAGATGTTTTACCCTGTTTCAGTAAATCATACCCTGCCTGCAGCGCTTCCGTTAGGGCAGCGGTATAGGCTTTTTCTTTTTCAGGTGTCATCAAACTCTTTTCAATGGTACCGGCCCCGCCATGAATCACCATGACATACTTTGAAGTATCACTGTTTGTTGTAGTGGTGGTGGTTGTTTGATCCTTGCAGGCAAACAAGACCAGGCTACAGCTTACAACAAACCCAATTGTTTTAAAAATATTTTTCATCTTTTTTAATTATACTATTGACTAACTATTATCATATTGCCCGCTACAATGGACCACCAGTAGGATTCCAGCCCCAAAGTATTGGCAGGCTCAAATGTGTTTAAGTTAAATTGATTGTTCCTTACAGCAGCCGATATAACCGAAGCATGAATAGCTTTCCCATCATTATTCCAGGTAACAGTCTGATTGGCATTAAGCGTTTCCGGTGTTTTACCTGTACTGGTTTTCAGGAAAAAAGCCTTGTTGGTCCCTAATACTTCAGCCATACCATTTTCATCTATACAAACCGCGGTTCTTTCATCCACGGCAATGGCATTGGGGGTTTTACTCCAGTCTTTCATAATGCGTCCCAGGAAAACCGCCGAACGTCCCTCACGGGTCCTTTGTGAAAAGTGCTGATCGGTAATCACGTTCTGCAAAAAAGGCGCCTGTAAAAAATCATCCCTGCCAATGGTTATGGTTTGCGCATACGGATTGGCCAAAGCCTCAGCCGAAGTAACACTTCCTCTTTCCCCGGTATAATAATAATTACTCAGAATAGCCGCACCGGCGCTTGTTCCGCCTACCGGCACTTTCTTTTCATTCAACAGGTAATTAATAGCGGCCATTACTTTGGTACCTTTCCAGTACCCGGTATAATCGGACTGGTCGCCGCCGGCAATGAACAACATTTCAGCATTCCTTATAATGCGGGCTACGCCATCATCATCAGCCAGTTTACGGGAATCGATCTTCAGGGTTTCCACCGAGTTCACGGTACCCAGGTTTTTTACATAAGGGTTATAGGCATCCGTGCCTGTAGCTCTTATGATCACTACATCCCCGCCACCGCTTCTGCTGATCATCCATTGAAAGGCCGCATCCACATCTGTACCGCCGCCCATGATCACCAGGCCTGCTTTAGTAGTGGTTTGCACATCGGCAGTATCACCCACAACCCCGATAGAAGAAGGACGGGCCACAGGATTAGTGGGCGTTGGTACACCCGGATCAAACGGGTTTAAAGAATCCGATTTACTACAGGCCGTTAACAGCACAAACCCGATAAACAGTGAGCTAAATCTTTTCATTATTCAAAAAACGGTATTACTGGTAATTAGGGTTTTGACGCATATTCTTATTCACATTCATTTCAAGTAAGGCAATAGGGAAACAGTATTGCGCCGCAGTTGTCTCCAGTTTGATAGCACCTGATGTATTAACCGCATCCTGGGCGGTACGTTCAACCGGTAAGTTCCTGCGTTTTAAATCAAAGAAACGATGCCCCTCGAAAGCCAGTTCTTTAAACCTTTCGTTATAGATAGCCGTTACAAGACTTGCTTTATCAGCGAAAGTCTGATCGGTATAATTATAGATCCTCGCTCTTCTTAATTCGTTCAAAGTTTGTGCTGCAGCCGTGATACCAGCTGGTGTATTATTATTTTCCAGTTCGGCTTCCGCTTTGATCAGGTACATTTCACCGGTACGGAAAAGCTTAACGGCAGCCAGCCCGGGATTGGTAACAGGATTACCACCTACGTATTTTTTAACGAGGTAAGCCGATTTTACACCACCGGAATTATCCTGCCTGGCCTGGTTGTAGGTGATATAGGAATTGAACCTGATATCATCGGTACGGTTAAATGTGTTTATCAATTTGAAGGAAGGTGCATATAAAACGATATCACCTGTCTGGCGGAAAAATATGCTCCCTATTGCGCCGTCACCAACTATTCTTGCCAATCTCCACACTACTTCTGACTGGCTGTTATCGGTCCATATTTTATCAAAGTCATTTTTCGGGGCCAGGGGTTCACTCGCTATTACCTCCGAGGCATAAGTAATGGCATCCGGCCAGTTTTTTTCGTAAAGAGCCACCCTTGCCTGTATGGCTGCTATGGCAGTCCGGGTGATCCTTGTATTATCATTAAAACCGGCAGGGATCAGTTCTTTTGCAGCTTTCAGATCAGCATTGATATTATCAAAGTTTGACTTTACCGTTTCCCTGGCTGGTGAACCTACTTTACGTTCTTTCATATAAGGCACGCCCATACCATCAGCATTATAGGAAGAAGCATACGCTCTTAATAATTCAAAATGGCTATAGGCTTTTACTGCCAGCAGTTCACCATGATACTGGTTTAATAATGACTGCGTATTTGCATTTACCGGAACATTGGGCAATGCTTCTATTACCCTGTTGGCCCGGTCAATCACGTTATAATATTCGTACCAGGCCGATGTTACAGAACCCGAACCGGAATTATACAGCCACCTGTGCTGCTCTGTGTTGGATACCGTATTTTCGGTAGGGAACATGACTTCATCTGACACAATAGCGCCTGCTTCAATAAGGCTTGAGCCTAGTGGAGCATAAGCGCCCAATACCCCCATATTCACATCATTCAGGTTACGGAATGCTCTGGAAGGGTCGATAGAATTATTGGGTGGTGTGTCCAGTTTTTTACATGACTGAAAAGCAGCACCCGTTGATAGTAGTAGGATAAATATATTCTTGATATTCATAAAATTTCAAATTAAAAGTTAACACTAATTCCACCTGTGTACTTACGGGCATTGGGATATTCAAAACGGCCGTACACACGGTTATTCTCCGGATCCAATCCTCTCCATGATGTCCAGGTAAATAGGTTCTGCCCCTGAACAAAAATGTCAACAGATTTTAAAACTTTTACTTTATTTAATAATGCAGCAGGTACGCTGTAATTCAGCCTCAGGTTTCTTAAACGCATAAAGGCCGCGTCCTGTATATCTTTCGATGTAAATCTCCTGGGTATATCAATACGTTGCAGCGTAGCAATATCACCTGGTTTCTTCCAACGGTCGTATAACATTCTTTTACTCTGGTTGCTGGTCATGTAAGCCTGGTTCTCGATATAAAAATCGATATTATTCCAGCGGTCAATGCCGGTAACAAAAGAGAACAATGCACTTAAAGTAAAGTCTTTCCAGCGTACATCGGTTGTAATGCCACCCGTTAATTTAGGGAACATACTTGCCGAAAGCGGTACTGATTGTACATCTGCATTATACACATTTGTAACAGATCCGTCAGTGTTATAATATAAAGCATCACCGTTGGCAGGATCAACACCGGCCCATCTTGGCGCATAGTAAGTACCATAAGGCATACCTACTTTAATGATCCTGGTATCGCCATCCGCTACTTCGTCGGTTAAATCCGTTACACGTAAAATCCTGTTCTCATTCAATGCACCATTAATACCAACAGTCCAGTTAAGGTTTTTATTCTTTATAATATCGCCACTCAAACCCAGTTCAAAACCCCTGTTCCTCATACGGCCTGTACTTAACATTACCATTGAACCGCTCACACCACCTCCGGCTGTACCTGAAACATTCTGCTCAATAAACATACCTTTAGTAACCTTATTATACCAGTCAAAAACAACCCTGATCCTTTGCGATTGAAAAAGTGACAGGTCAAAACCGGCATTAAACTCATCTACATATTCCCAGTCAAAATCAGGATTACCAATATTGGTAGGCCTGATCGTTCCCTGCCCGTTATAAGTACCACCCACAGAATAGCTTGGATAATAACTAAAGCTACTGCCAAATGGACTGGCGGTTTGTCCATAACTGGCTCTTACACGTAATGCAGCAATAAGACTTACATCACTTAAGAACTGTTCCTGTTTTGCATCCCAGGTGGCACCAAAGGAGTAGAACCCATGCCAACGGTTTTTTTCAGGTACTGATGATAAAGAAGCACCGTCATAACGATAACTGGCAGTAACGGTATACTTGTTATTAAGCGTGTACCGGCCTACTCCCATTAAAGAAGTCATAGCACTGGCCGAACGGCTACCACTTAAAGTTGCGGGGAAAGCAGCTCCGCCTGTAATACCACTGGGGTCATCATATAAACGGTCATCCAAACGGTAGCCCCTATAGCTAAAGGCCCTGTAATTATTTTGCAGGTACTCGAAAAATCCGGATACCTCAAAGTCATGGATATCTATTCTTTTTTTGTAAGTCAGTCCGGAAGTAGAAACAAGACTGAAGTTTCTCCTGAACCCTTCGCCAAAGTACCCGGCCTGACCTGTCTGGCGACTTCCGATATAAGAAGATGGGTTAATATAGGCTTCATCGACAGAATTCCTGAAGTCGATACCGGCACGGGAAGTAACCTTTAACCCTTTAAAAATTTCGTAACCCAGGTCTATCCCCAATGTAGTTTTAAATTGCTGCGTTTTATCAGAGGTTCCGTATAATACATCAATGCCACGGCTTCCTTCACGTGTATCATAAACCGTTGCGGTTTGATCTGTCGGATGAAACACCCCATCGGATGTATAAGGATATTCATAAGGCAACGCATAATAAACCGATGCCATGGGAGAACCAACTCCGGTACCGCCTTCATTGTAGGTGAATTTAGAATCGGAATAACCCAGGTTAAGATTTATACCGGCTGTGAATTTACCATATTTTAAATTGGTGTTGCTTCGCAGGGAGAACCTGTTCATACCGGTTTCCTTTACAATACCATCTTCTTTCCAAAAACTGAAAGCATTATAGGTTTGTACATTTTCGTTACCACCGCTCAGGTTAATTTGCTGTTCCATGAAAGTAGAGTTCTGGAAAAACATATCTCTCCAGTCGGTATTCATGGTCCTTAAACTATCCAGTATAAAATCAGCACGTTGCTGCCATGCCGCCGATTGAGTAGCATAGTTAGGATTTAAAGGAGAGAACCTCCAGCCCGGTCCAATATCCCGTCCTGTTTCCGAGCCTACTTCTTCTTCAAATTTCAGACGCTCTGTTGCATCGGTCATTTCAAACACTGGCTGTGTAAGGGTGGAAATACCGTATTGAGAACTATAGCCGATACGTAACTGGCCTTTTTTACCTTTTTTGGTGGTAATAACAATCACACCATTGGACCCCCTGGAGCCATACAAGGCTTTTGCCGATGCATCTTTTAATATGTCCATCGACTCAATATCCTCGGGGTTAAGCGTTTGGAAGTACCCGTTTTCAATAGGAATACCATCCATAATATATAAAGGCTGTGTTGATCCGTTAATGGAGCCAATACCCCTGATCACCACGGCTGCACTTTGTCCCGGCTGACCTGAACTGGAAAGTACGCTAAGCCCCGGTACACGTCCCTGCAGGATCTGGTCAACAGAACTCATGGGTACTTTATTGATATCGCCTGCTTTTACCACGGAGGAAGCACTGGGGCTTTTGCTGCGGGAATAGCTGGTATAACCGGTAACCGTAACCTGTTCCAGGTCGTTTACATTTTGCTGAAGTGTAATGGATAAACGGCTTTCGGCACCCACTTTAACCGTTTTGCTGATATAGGAAATATGAGAAAAGACCAGGTCTTCGCCTTCATTGGCCTCAATGGTGAAGGTACCGTCCAATGTTGTAGTCACCGTAGCCTTTCGATTATTTACACTTACGGCCACGCCTGCAACCGGCTTACCCTCTTCGTCAATAACGGTTCCGGTAATCGTTTTAAAAAAACCAGCTTCCTCACGGGGATTTATTTCATAACCGGTAATCGTTTTAAATCCTGTAGTTCCGGCATTGGACTGCAATGCTAAAAACAGGGAGCTCCCTATAATTGCCCCGTTTTTAATGATCCCTTTTAAAAAAGGTAGCCCGGGACTTCCTTTTTTTGCATAACGCATTTCTCTCATATTCAATTAATATTAGTTTTTAACTGCTGTAAATTAGGTTTTTATATTCTTATAAATGAAAAAATATATGTGTAAATACTTACCGTTTATCCTTTAACATTTTATTGATGTATGTTAAGGGAATATGCAGTTTTTTGCAACCAGAAAAAATACAAATGTTAGTTATTGTATAAACAAAAATACCAGCCTGTTCAGCTTAAATGAAAAGCTGATAACCCGGATATTCAAGTTAAAATAGAAGGAGAGAAAGAGAAGGTTCATGGAATGGCCGGCGCCAGCAGGTGGTTCTGTGAGGATAGGGAAACACCTGGAAATGCTCATGAATCATAAACGAAGAAGTATGTCCTGTTCAACAATAACGTGTAAGCTGAACAGGACATACTTAACAGTTATACCAGTTTATATTCTATGGTAATAGTAGTATTTAATAACTTACTGATAGGACAGTTTTCTTTTGCATCCAATACGGCATTGGAGAAGGCCGCTTCGTCAATCCCGGGTACGGTAGCACTTACTTCGAGGTGGCTTTGTGTAACGGCACCATTTTCAAATGTAATGATACATTTGGTATCAATATTATCCGCCGTAAAGCCTGCTTCATTCAATACAAAGCTCAGCTTCATGGTAAAACAACCCGAATGAGCGGCTGCGATCAGTTCTTCAGGGTTAGTGCCAATACCTTCTTCAAAGCGGCTTAAGAAAGAGTATTGTGTATTGTTTAATACGCCCGATTGGGTACTGGTAGTACCTTTTCCGTCTTTACCGGAACCTTTCCAGTTGGCTGTAGCTGTACGTTTCATGTTTGAATATTTTAAAGGTTATAGAAGGTTAAACTTCAGTGTCTTCTTCTTTATTACCGGTTTCACCCGTTGGCTCAGTACCGGCAGTATCATCACCGGACTGGTTCACGTCCTCATTCTCCTCTTTCCAGGCTCCGGCTTCTTCCTGCATTCTTTTTTCTTCCTCCAGCTCAACCAGCCTGTCTTCAGGAGAGTTGTACTCGAGGATAAAATTATTCTTGCCTTCACCGATCATGATCTTCATGTATTTCTGCTGCACCAGTTCAAGCAGGGATAAGAAAAGGAAAATTGCATGTACCCTGTTTTCCGCACGCTGGAATATTTTTTCAAATGAAACCGTTTTATCCTGCTCTACCAGGGTTAACATATCCTGGCGGCTGTCATCCATGGTATACCGGTATTGCACCACGGTGTGTACCGGTTTGTTCACCCTGTCCGAGTATTTCTGCATGGCTTTTTCAAAAGCCTTCATTAATTTAAACAGGGTAATATTTTGTATCTCGGTACCTTCACTGGCTTCCTCACCTATACCGGAAAGTTCTTTTTGTATATTACCGCGTTTTACCATTAACATACGCAGGGCTTCCATCTCGGCCATCTGGGCAGAAGCTTCCTTAAACTTCTTGTACTCCAGCAGCTTACTTACCAGCTCGTCCCGGGGATCTATCTCCTTACCATCCGCATCTACCTCCTTACGGGGGATCAGCATTTTTGCCTTGATACGCATGAGGGTGGAAATAAACAGGATAAACTCACTGGACATTTCAATATTCAGTGATTCCTGTTGTTGTATATAACCTAAAAAATCGTTGGTAATACGGGTAATGGGAATATTGTAGATATCCAGTTCATCACGTTCAATAAAAAACAACAGCAGGTCGAAGGGACCTTCAAACTGCGGAAGTTTTATCTGATAAGAAGCCGGTGTTGACATGTTCACAAAAAATTAAAAAGCCCTCCCGGGTGATTTCCCGGCAGGGCTCAAAATTACGGAATTATATTTTGCCTTACTTTTTTAAGGAATCGCGGATCTCACGCAGTAAAACAACCTCTTCACTGGGCGGAGCCGGGGCAGCAGGAGCGGCTTCTTCTTTCCTTTTGAACCGGTTAATAGCCTTGATCATCAGGAATAATACCAGCGCAATGAGCACAAAATCAATGACTGACTGGATAAATGTGCCTATCGGGAATACCGTACTGCCAATAGTAAAGGCGAAATCCTGCATTCCCCCTTTACCAATCACCAGGGCAATAATGGGCGAAATAAGGCTTTCATTTAATGCAGTAACAATTTTACCAAAGGCGGCACCAATTACTACCGCAACGGCCAGGTCAACTATATTGCCTTTGATGGCAAACTCCTTGAATTCTTTTAAAAAACCCATAAAATATAAATTAAGATTAAAAAAAGTTTACAGCAATTATGGTCAAAATACGGGGTTAATTAATAAACCACCAATTTTACTTTTCCAGCCGGGGATATTTCATATCCAGGCTTTTCAGCAGATCATAAAATGCCTTAGCCACCGTATATTCTTTTACCCAGTTCTGATCCGCCGGGGTAATGATCCATTCGGGCTGGTTGCAGTTATTAAAACAATCCTCGTACATGGTCATGTATTTATCCCAGCGTTTGGATTCTTCCATATCCGAGGCATTGTATTTCCACATTTTTTTAGGATCTTCTATACGCTCCGCCAATCTTTCGTGCTGCTCTTTCTGCGAGATATGCAGGTAAAATTTGAGGATATGCGTATTATTATGCTCCTGCAACAGGTATTCAAAGTCGTTGATGGAACGCATTCTTTTTTTTGCCAGTTCATCATCGCACCAGCCATGCACCCTGGTAATTAAAATATCTTCGTAATGCGAACGGTTAAATACACCGATCATGCCTTTTTCGGGTGTATGGTCATGTATACGCCATAAAAAATCGTGGGCCAGTTCTTCCTTGGTAGGAGTTTTAAAAGAAGTAACCTGTACGCCCTGCGGATTCATTTGCCCGAAAATATTACGGATAGTACCATCCTTACCACTGGCATCCATTCCCTGCAAAATAATAAGCACCGAATGTTTCCCCTCGGCATATAACAGGTTTTGTAATTCATCCAGCTCTTCAATTATTTTAGCGGTCTTTTCCTTTATCGTTGCTTTGTCCCAGCCTTCGGGGGCTCTTGTACTGATATCCTTTAGTTTGATCTTGCCCATAATGGTTTTGATGTTTATTGCAATTTATATAAGATGTTACGGAAATAAAATTTTCCGGGTTATTCTTTTACAGGTGTTGCAGGTACAACAAATACCTGACCAAAATTGTCATTACACCATATGCACGTTTTTTCGGGCGAGGGATGGCAGCGGCATCCTTTTGTACTGCGTGGCTTTTGTGGTGCCGGACAAAAGATACAGCGTACAGCCCGGTACCCGGTTTTATTGTAACAGATACAGTGTAACTGTTCATGATCTATCCTGGTCGTTGTTGTGCCTGTGACCGGGGACGCCCCCTTATTTTTTTAATACCTTAAAGCTTTCCGTTGTACTGCCGTTACTGATCGTAATTAAATACAGGCCACTACCGGCTGCCTGCAAATGCAGTTGCTCCTTTTGTAAAAAGCCGTTGCCGGTCCAGTTACCCGAATACACCAGCTTGCCCACCCCATCGTGTACAGAAACAGTAACCCTTTGCCCGTTCACTGCCTGGAATACCACGTTAAATAAACCAGGTGATGGATTAGGATAAACGGTCCACCCCGCTTCATTGGTAAATAATACCGGCTGTACATCCGAATACCGGTAAGTACCATCCTGGTCGATGATCTTTAGCCTGTAATAACGTACACCTGATTTAGCCAATTTAGTATCGTTATAAGTATAATTATTAACCTGTTCGCCACTGTTATTGGCGGCAGGCACTTCCCCTAACTTATTGTAATTACCGGCTGCAAAAGCCGCATTCCCCCTGGCTACTTCAATTTCGAAACGCCCGGCATTTATTTCAAACTGTGTGCTCCACTGTAATAAAGCATCTTTATCGTTTGCTGCTTTGTTTGCTGTAAAACTATTCAGTTGTAAGGATAATGGCCGGGTAGCCGCGGGACCTCCGTTGTTTAACCAGAATTCGGAGAATGATTTCACTTTATACTCGGCATAGTACCCCTGTGCATAGGGCACTTTCACCACTTTATGCGGTGGAATAAATTGCCAGCTCAATAGATGATTGTTCAGTATACTGCCATCCTCGGCTATTTTACTGGTATCGGTATATTTTGATACCCCTAATTTATAGGCCGAAGCGGGTTTATCGCAGCCAGTACAGGTTGTGGCCTGTAATAAACGTTCGGTCTCCGTATCTAAAAAATAAAACCTTACACTAACCGAATCTGTGAGCGTTGTATTAGCCGGCTGTACCGTGATATTTCTATCGTGATAATATTGATTATCCTTATTACGTACAGCACCTGTATTGATATAGGCCTGCACCCTGGTATTACCAAGTGTTTGTCCGTTGGGGTTTACAGATGCTATCACCTGCTGGCCTGTGGTAAAATGTGTCCATCCTGAGCCTGAAACATTATTAACGGTAACAGCATTGGATAATGTGGGGCCATCGTAGATATCATAGTTTTTATCGAAAATATGTATATCGTCAATCGCGATACCCTCCCTGCTTACAAAAGGATCGGTTTGCAAAACTACCCTTAATCTTAATTGACTAAGCCCGGCAGGTAAAGGAATACTGGCTACATGCCAGGTAGTATAATCCTGTATACTCCATAAAGGCCCCAGTGAGGTTATCTGGCGGTTGTACCAGTTTTTACCCTGGCCAAAAGATCCTAATTTATTCCAGTTTGTTCCATCAGCTGAGTATTCCACCCATGCAATATCACAGGCCGAGCTGCCGCAATCTTCCAGGTCAAGGCTTAAACTCATACTAAGCATAGGATTAACAAGCCCAGATAGATTGTAACAGGGTGAGTATAGATAAGATTGTTCCGCATCGTTATAATTGCCCGTTAAATTAGTTTTCCAGGCTTTGGCGCCGCTGGCTGCCCCCTTTACTTTAGCAGTGGCCGGTGTACCATATTGCCATGATACATTGGTACCTGTTGCAAACCAATGTCCATCACTGTTCTCAAAATTTTCCAGGTGGGGAAAACTGGTGATCAACGGAAGGGCCCTGACCGTTTTTTTGATCGTATCGTTTAAGCGATAGGTATCCGATGCATAATCTACCCAGGCATCCAGCTGATGGGTGCCCAAAGCAGACAGATCGGCTTTCTGTGTAAACTCATAGGTTATGCTGCTATTAGCTGCAATGGATGGTATAGAGCCGTTCACAACGGTGCCATTATTCACCCGGTATTTTACCGGTATATTATTTAATACCTGGCTGCTGCTGTTCCTCACTACTATTTTTACCGGCACTGCATTACTCAATGCACAACCGGCAATAGCCGGCGTATCGATCCTTATCAACTGCAGGTCGTTTTGTACCATGTATAACTGCAACTCATCAATAGTATACCCGGCCCCGTTTACATTGTCGGCAACCAGGTTAGCACCCCATTGCCCCCAGCGTACCTGGAAACTACCGGAGAATTGCTGGCCTGCATTTTTTAACAGGTTACTCAATTCCAGGCTTGAAGATCTTTTAACCCTTCCCACCCTGTCCTGCTGTGCAAAGAGGTCATAGGCTTCCAGCCAGTTATCGGTATCCCGGCCCCTGATCCATACCTTGTTTGCAGGATTGGCTTCCTGGTTATGGTGTTTAAATAAAAAATCGAAACGGAGGTCCTGGGTATTGACATCATAACCCGAAAGATTAAAGGTGGCCGTGAGTGAATCGGTTGTGCCGCCATTGTACCTGTCAGCATCTAAAGTAAATGACCTGTTACCCGCAATAGCAAGACCGGTATTTACAAAACTCCTTACCCTTCCCCATTGGGTACTGGAAACAAAATCGTACCGATCACCTCCCTGTAAACCGGTGGTTTTGGAAAAATATTCCAGCGGGGCAATGGTTTCCACATTATCGGTAAAGGCATTGGCAAGTGTAATGACCAGCGCTTCATTGGGCAGGTGTTTTACCAGCACGCTTACCGTGTCATTGGAACGGTTAGGATCAACAGCCGCCAGGTTCTCCACAACCGCCATTAACTGGTAATTACCAATAGCAGAAAAGTTATATGGCACGGTGAATTGTTGTGTAACAGTTTCCAAAGCATTTAAAGGTACCCCGGTCTGAGTGGCCTGTAATACATTATTAATAAAATATTTTACCTGGTAATTATTTGCAACAACATTATCCAGGTTTTTAACGCTAATGATCACCGGTGTAGCAGCGCCTAATGCAGTACTGGTATTTGCCCGGCCGGAAACCGGTGATAAAATGGCATTTAATTTCAGGTCGTTATCGCTGTAAGTTGCCGCACAGGTACCACTGTTAGGCGTGATAGACAAAGCAAGAGCCCGTTGTCCAAGACCATCCTGTATACGGGCACGCATACTTACCCAGTATACACTATCTTTTGATACGCCACTGATAATATAATCATTTACATTACCAGCGACAGTAGCTACGGTTTGCATACTGTCTTTCCTGAATAATAATATATCATAACCGGTTGCACCAGGTACACTGGCCCAGTTTATATTGATATATCCCTCGCATTGTACACCGGAGAAATTAAACACAGGTGTATTGATAATTGTAAAATTATTGCCCGTGTTTACCAAAGCCGTTCCATTCCGGGTTATCCGTATCCTGGCATCTTTGGTTTGTATACCGGTTGGCGTAGTCCATAATAACTGGCGCAGAGCCGGAGCCACATTATTATTGATAACAATCCAGTTAAGTCCGTTATCCAAAGTATATTCAACCGTAAAGGTTTTATCGTTTTCTCCAAAAGCATCCCAGGTAATTAACACATTTTCATTGTTTAAAAAAGACTCACTACCGGTGGGATAGGTAACTGTTACGGATACAGGAACAAAGTCGTAGGTTATAAAATAATCCTGGCGGGGATTTTGTGCAATAGCCGTTCCTTTTACGGCAATGGTATAATTACCGGCACCCGAATTTTCAATAACCACCTGTTCAATATTATTGATATTGTCAACACCGGTCTGCGCTACCGCTGTAACATTGGCAGGCAATGTATCTAGTTTTTGCGGGTAAACAATAGTGGCAGCCGGTGTGGTTACTGTAAGATCGAGATTGTTGACCAGGGTTTGTTTTGCCATGGGTGCGGCAGCAGGATCGTTCCAGTACAGCAATACTTTTAACTGTGCCGTATTAGCGGGTACAGTTACCATCACATTTTTGGTTTGCCCTGTAGCTACCGAATCATGTACATATTGTGCCGCTTCCAGCATGGTTACCGATCGCAACAGGTTCATAAATCCAAAGCCATAAGCATAATCGGGGCCGGGCCTCCCAACATCTGTGGCACCATTTACCAGTAAGGCTTTCATTAACCCGTTCCGCGGATTGTTACCCCCGTGCAGTTGTTTATATCGTTGGTATAATAAAGCAAGGCCACCTGCAACTGCCGGTGAAGCCATACTGGTACCGCTGTTACTGCCATAATTATTGGTTGGTGTAGTGGACACAACAGCAGTTCCCTGCGCCGTTATCTCCGGTTTTATCCGGCCATCCCTTACCGGTCCTTTACTGGACCCGTTGGCAATGACCAATGCAGAAGAGGTATTACCCACCGTAATGGCATTTTTGGAACTCTGATAAGCGCCCAATACATTGCTATACCCATTTGTATAAGTTAAACAATTATAATTACCGCTATTGCCTGCAGCAAATACATGCTGTAAATGGGGGTATTGGTTTATCTGCTGATCCGTAACGGATGAATACAGATCATATACCCCGAAACTATTACAATCATCCACAATATTGCCATAGGAATTATTGGTAATGGCCATGCCATAATCCTGTATATAAGCGGGCGTATTGAGGATGATATTGGAAAATTGTTGTGCAATAATGGTTGCCCGGGGTGCCATTCCTTTATACAGTTCGGCCCGGATACCGGCCCCTGCTGCCGTACCCATTACATGCAGTCCATGATGCCCGCCCGCAGCCGGTGACCTGTTAATCAGGTTTCCGCTGACATCCACATGATTGGTCGGGTTTGAATCATCGCCAACACCAATCACCACGTCTTTACCGTTCAACCCTCTACCCTGAACCGATTGTAATAAACGTGCTTTGGTAATATTGGTACTGTTGATGTTCAAAGTCCGGTCCTCCGGTAATACCGGTTGCAGGTAAGTAATAAATGGTAATTGTGCGAGCCTTTCTATATCGGTAATGTTTAAGCGGACCGTTAGTATATGATAGGCTTTATACCCATCATTGATCACCTCGATTTGTTGCTTTTCCAACTCCTGCAATACCATTTCCATATCGGCAGCATTTACCACACTAATAACAATATCCGTTTTACCGGCAGTACGTTGTGCATAAGCGGGGGTAATAGTTTTTTGCAGGCTTTCGGCCATTTTCTGGGACGGGCTGATATTTAAAACTGCCCGGGCCTTAACTGTTTTTAATATTTGCACATCCAGTTTACCGGTTACATAAGCCAGGTAGGTATTGGCCGAAACATAATCCTGTATCACAATACCCTGGCGGCGCAGTGTTTCTTTCCGGCTTTCATCCGGTAATTCATAAAACTGTAAAAAGTAAAGTGTGTGGTTATTGGTAGTGCCGGCTTTGCTTTCAATAAGTTTAAGAGCCGTATCACTGATATTTTCCTGCGGGATAAATTTTTTGTCCTGTAGTTGCAGCTGGAATTGTATATCTTTTTGTGCATGCAATACACTTGTTGCAGTGCATAAAAAGCACAACCACAATAGACCTGGTTTCATAAGCGGAGTTTAGTACTCAAAATTAATATAATTCATAAGACTACATAATTTTAACCGGTACAAAATGAAAAAGCGACCCACTGGTCGCTTTAAAAATATGTTTTGCGCAACATTATTTTATCTTGGTCAGTATATAATGCTTCGCCAATTCACCTTCTATTATTTTACCTTGTGTATCTAATGTAATTAACTTTCCTTCTCCCACTTTATATTTAGTTGAATCAGTTTTTGAGGACAAGGTGATAATACTGCCTGTACTATCCCATACCAGGATTCCTTCGGTATCAAAACTTCCTTTTTTACCATTATACTGCTCTTTCTTTTTAAAACTGCCATCCATATTGATAGAGACCGTTGTTTTAATGCCGGCACAATCGGCACAGGGAAGCTCGCCTTCATACACGCCTGCCCAGTCCAACGAGTTTTTTGAGTTATGTACGGTATCCTGTTCATTCAACACTACGGTGTCCTTATTCTTTTCATTTTCAACCGGGGGCGTGGTCGCCTGGTTATTACAAGCTGTTAAACCCAGCACCATGGCAACTGCCATCGTTTTCAGTGTTTTCATGTATATTCTATTTTGTTTCAAAGTTAATAAACACCTGGCTGATAATCGCCGGTCACCCGTGAATAACCGCCATTCGCCCATTTTTCAGCCGGTTTTTGAACTTTTACAGCTCACGGTATGTATACCTTTGTGCAAATGCCACACGAATCAAATAAATAAGACCTATGGGATTAAAAATAATTTTAACAGGGGCCACGGGCATGGTAGGCGAAGGAGTACTGCTGGAGTGCCTGCAGCATCCTGAAGTTGAAGCCGTGTTAAGTGTAAGCCGTAAAAGTACAGGACGCACCCACCCCAAATTACAGGAGTATATCGTACCTGATTTTTTGCAATTACAACCCGGCGATACTATCCTGCAAGGTTATGATGCCTGCTTTTTTTGCGCCGGCATCAGTAGTGTGGGTATGGCCGAAGATAAATACCGGTTAATCACTTATGATACCACCATTCATTTTGCCAATGTATTGTTACCGCAAAACCCCGGCATGACCTTTATTTATGTAAGTGGCGGAGGTACTGACAGCAGCGAGAAAGGCCGTATCATGTGGGCAAGGGTAAAAGGCAAAACAGAGAACACCCTGGCAAAAATGCCATTTAAAAATGTATACAATTTCCGCCCGGGTTTTATGAAGGCAATGCCCGGACAACAAAACCTGCTTACATTTTACAAGGTAATCGGGTGGACATTCCCTTTCTTTAAACTGGTATTTCCTAATGCCACCAGCACCCTGCAACAGGTGGCCCGTGCCATGATCAATTGTGTTACCAGGGGAAGCGATAAACAAATATTGGAAGTACGTGATATCAATGCCATATCGGGCATATAGTTATAACTGATCTATGAAAAGATTTTTAAAAATTCTCAAACGGACCATGATAGTATTAATAAGCCTCGTATTGTTATTGGTAATTGTTACTTTTTTTTATATGCGCCAGGCAAAATTTGGCAAAGCACCCAGCGGAGCCAGGCTGGAACGCATAAAACAATCACCCAATTATAAAGACGGGGCGTTTGTAAATAAAACCTATACCCCAACCCTGACCAAGGGCTATTCCATGGCCGGTTTGTTATACAACCAGCTTTTTAAAAGTTATCCGCGCCGCCGTCCTGTTGACAGCCTGCCTTCGGTAAAAACAAATTTATTGACCCTGCCTGCCGACTCCAACTTACTGGTATGGTTTGGTCACTCCTCCTACTATATGCAGGTAAATGGTTTAAAGTTATTGATAGACCCTGTGTTCAGCGGCAACGCCTCACCCATTCCGGGCACTGCAAAATCATTTAACGGTTCGGATATATTTACTGTAAACGACCTGCCTGATATTGATTATTTAATGATCAGCCATGACCATTATGACCACCTGGATTATGAAACCATAATCGCTTTAAGATCTAAAGTAAAAAATGTGATCTGCGGGCTGGGAGTTGGCTCACATTTAGAATACTGGGGCTACCCGGCCAGTATGCTGATTGAAAAAGACTGGGATGAAACAGTAGACCTGCCCGGCAATATAAAAGTACACACCCTTACAGCCCGCCATTTTTCCGGGCGTACTTTTAAACGCAATAATACCTTGTGGTTATCTTACCTGGTGGAAACACCCACGCAAAAGTTTTTCCTGGGTGGCGACAGCGGGTATGACGATCATTTTGCCGCCATTGGTAAAAAGTATGGACCAGTTGACCTGGCCATTTTAGAGAACGGCCAATACAATGAGGCCTGGCACGCTATACATACTTTACCGGAAGAAACCCTGAAAGCCGCAAAGGACCTGCAGGCTAAAAGACTGATGCCTGTACATTCTTCCAAGTTCACATTAGGCCTGCATCCCTGGGATGAACCTTTATCAGAACTGCTCAGGTATAACCAGGAGTATAAAATACCTTTGGTTACACCCCTGATAGGTGAAACCGTGAACCTGAATGATACTGCTCATGCCTATAAAAGCTGGTGGCAGGGATTGAAGTAATACTACCGGGTAGCAGCGGCATGTTCCTTTAACGCTTTTTCTATTTTGCCCATGGCAAATTTGCGGTGTTGCAAACCCCAGTCAACCATAATATCCAGTACTCTTTTAAAATCTTCGCCCGACCTGGTAAGCTGGTACTCGACGGTTACAGGAATAGTGTCAATTACTTTCCTCGATATAATGCCGTTTATTTCCAGGTCTTTCAGTTCTTTCGATAACATGCGGGGCGTGATCTTAGGTATTTCCCGCTCCAGTTCTTTAAACCTTTTTTTACCATACAGTAAACTGCCTATGATCGGCAGCTTCCATTTACCGCTGATGGCATTCATGGTATCATTAACGGCTAGCACATAAGTACCGGAGCAACGTTGTATCTGTTCAAGTTTTACTACTTTACTCATAATAAGATCATGTTTTACAGTATACTATACTAAAGTATACCGGTATACTTTAGTATAGTACTTCCTAAAGTATAGCAAAGGTAATCTAATTTTGGGTCATAAAAAAACGAATAATTATGTCCTTATTAGATTCGCTGAACTGGCGTTATGCCACCAAAAAAATGAACGGAGAAGCAGTTCCCCAGCATATAGTTGATAATATTATTGAAGCCGCTTACCTGGCCCCTACATCCTCCGGCCTGCAACCGTTCCGCATTATACAGATCACAAGCAAAGAATTAAAAGAAAAAATACAGCCTATTGCTTTTAACCAGAGCCAGATAACCGATGCCTCACATGTATTGGTGTTTGCGGCCTGGGACAATTATACGACAGAACGTATTGAAAATGTATTCAATCACACAGCAAAAGAGCGTGAACTGGCACCTGATTTTTTTAACGATTATAAAAACAGGCTGATCAATTTATATACCCCCCGTACGGCACAGGAAAATTTTGAACATACTGCCCGGCAGGCATATATCGGCTTTGGCCTGGCCATTGCAGCTGCCGCAGAAAATAAAGTGGACGCTACACCCATGGAAGGTTTTAATAACCAGGAACTGGATGAATTACTTAACTTGCCTGCACAGGGTTTGAAAAGTGTGACCATTTTACCACTGGGCTACCGTGATACTGAAAATGACTGGCTGGTAGGTATGAAAAAAGTACGTACACCCAAAGAAGAGTTTGTTATTTCTATGAACTAAACAGGATTACACTATACCCATTCGTCAGGATTAAAAAAAATGATATGATATTAGTTACAGGAGCTACCGGGCATTTAGGATCGGCCGTTATTGATAATTTATTAAGGACCGTACCCGCCGGTCAGATAGCGGCTTTGGTGCGTAACGAAGCCAAAGCTGCCCCATTGAAAGAAAAAGGGGTGAATATACGTATAGGCCATTATGATGATGCCGCCAGCATTCAGCAGGCAGTAGAGGGTGTAGATTCCGTTTTATTGATTTCAGGACTGGATGCACACCGTTTGCAACAACATATTACTGTTATAGATGCGGCCAGGCAAGCCGGTGTAAAACACATTGCCTATACCAGTGTTAGTTTTAAGGATGTGGATAGCTCTGTTATCAAAGATTTTATGAGCGGGCATTTTAAAACAGAGGATCATATAAAAGCAAGCGGGCTGAATTATACTATTTTCCGCAATACATTATATATAGACGCACTGCCCAATTTTATAGGTAAACAGGTATTCGAAAATGGTATTTTTTTACCGGCCGGTGAAGGAAAAACGCCTTTTGCCTTACGCAGTGAAATGGCCGAAGCTATTGCCAACTCTTTATTACTGGACAGCAAAGAAAAGAAGACCTATAATCTTACCGCATCTGCGGCTTATTCCTTTGCTGAGATCGCAGCAACCTTATCTGAACTATCGGGTAAAACGATCAGTTATACCAGCCCGGATGTGGACACTTTTAAACAACTATTAAAAGACCATGGTGTACCGGAGATAGGTATACTGATCGCGGCCGGCTTTGCATCGGATATCCGGAACAACCAGTATGATGTGGTGTATAATGACCTGGAAACATTGCTGGATCGTAAACCAACCGGGTTAAAGGATGCCTTAAAAATATTTTACAATTTATAAAGCCCATAAAAAAAGCGCCGTACGGCGCTTTTTTTATGTTATTACTCCAGTTCCAGGGTTACCAATACAGGCATATGGTCCGAAGCATCATTTTTTAATACTGCTACATCTATCACTTTCCATTTGGCATTATTGGAAAGGAAAACCATATCCAGTCTTATCTTCGGAGCCGTATACGGGAAAGTGGCTTCCGGCTTACCTTTCACCACTGCCGCATCTTTAAAGTTTTTAGTAATTATAGCGTACTCTGCTGAGCCGGGTACAAAATTCCAGTCACCGGCCAGTATTACCGGGTAAGCTGATTTTTGGGTAATGCTGTCTACCGTTTTTATCTGGGCAATCCGGTTCACATCAAACTCATGACACAAATGGTTGCCGGCAAAAACAATGGTCCTGCCATTTGCCAGTTTTTGTTGCACCTGCAGCATGGCCCGGCCTTCTCCCCCTTTAGGTATTGGCAATGCATACCGCGTTACTGTTGCAGGCTTTTTGGTCAATACACCTTCACCATAGCCGCCGTTATCATAATCAATTGCTTTGGCAAAGTAGCCATTCATTTTTGTTAAGGCCGCTAATTCTTTTACAATATCAATACGTTGACCATTATTGAAACGGGCCGTCCGGTTCGTCATGCTGTCCACCTCCTGCATAGCTACAAAATCCGGCTGGTGTTCATTGATCACCGCCGCAATCTTTTGCAGGTTACTCGTTCCTCTTTCATAGTGTGCCTCGCCATGGTAAATATTAAATGTCAATACTTTGATCCGTTGTTGTGCTGTTACAACCGTTTGCAGCAATAGTACCATTGCAGCAGCAAGCAGGGCCTTTATTTTCATACTGATGATTTATGAGTACTAAAGTTAACAGAAACAACGGTCAACAAAACAGTTCACCACCCTTATTCATAAAAATAAAACAGGTAAAACGTTTGCATGATCATGATCCATATTTTTTGCCCGCTGAGTATCGCGGCTCAGTACTCTTTGCCCCGACAGCACCCCGTTGATGTCCCCTATAGCACGATAATGTTTTTTCACCGGCTTTTAGTAAGAACAGGCCTTAATCAGCCATATCATTGACCTATATCATTTGTCTGCCCCACAGGTTGTATAGCTTTGCCGGAAGAAAATGGCATTGTATGAATAGTTACCAGGACAGGATCTTGTACTCATCATTAAGGGATAAAGTGATCAGTGCCGAACAGGCGGCCTTGTTTTTTAAAGATAATACCATTGTAGGCTGCAGCGGTTTTACCAAGGCCGGGGACAGCAAAGCCGTATTATCCGCACTGGCACAGCGGGCATTGACCGATCCGCTACAAATCACTTTGATCACCGGTGCATCCCTGGGACATAATACCGATGGTAATTTAGCCGCGTCTAATGTATTAAAACGCCGGATGCCGTTCCAGGTAGATCCAGTGTTACGTAAAAAAGTAAATGCCGGTGAAGTGTTATTCATTGATCAGCACCTTTCCGAAACCGTAGAACAGTTGCGCAGCAAGTTGTATGATACGCTGGATATAGCAGTGATCGAATGTGCACTGATCAAAGAAGACGGCAGCATTGTACCCACCACATCTGTAGGCAACTCCGCTACATTTGCAGCATTAGCCAATAAAATCATTTTAGAGATCAACCTTTCCATTCCTGTTACGGTAGAAGGTATTCACGATATTTTTGACACCGGCGATTTTCCCCGAAAAATAATCCCCATCATGGCAGCCGATTCCCGTATTGGTACCGCCAGCATTCCCATTGACCCCGCTAAAGTAGTGGGTGTAGTGATCACCCATACCCAGGACAGCCCCGCAGAAATAGCGCCACCCGATGCGCAAACATTAGCCATTGCCGGTCACCTGCTGGATTTTTTTGAACATGAGGTAAAAGTAGGGCGTTTGAAAAAGTCTTTATTGCCTTTACAGGCCGGTATCGGCAAAGTGGCCAATGCAGTGTTAGGCGGTTTTGTGGAAGGCGATTTTCATGACTTAACCATGTATTCGGAAGTATTGCAGGACAGTACTTTTGACCTGCTGGATTCGGGCAAGATGACATTTGCCTCTGGTTCTTCCATCACTGTATCAGATGCATATTATAAAAAGATCTGGGCGGAGTTTGACCGGTATAAATCGAAAATTTTGTTACGCCCGCAGGACTTAAGCAATGCCGCGGGCGTAATAAGACGCTTAGGAGTAATTGCCATTAATACCGCCCTGGAATGTGATATGTATGGCAATGTAAACTCTACCCATGTGGCCGGCACCAATATGATGAACGGGATCGGCGGTTCAGGCGATTTTGCCCGTAATGCTTACCTGAGCATTTTTGTTACACCCTCCGTTGCTAAAAACAATACCATATCCCGAATAGTACCGATGGTGTCACATGTGGATCATACCGAACACGATGTAGACATTATTGTAACGGAGAACGGCCTGGCCGACCTGCGCGGCCTGGCACCAAGAGAAAGAGCAAAATTAATGATCAGTAAATGTGTACATGCCGATTATAAGGATGCCTTGGACGATTATTATCAAAGGGCTGTAAAACGCGGAGGACATACGCCGCATTTACTGGAAGAAGCATTCAGCTGGTATACCAGCCTGCAGCAAACAGGCAGTATGAAACCCGCGGAAGTATTTGCCTGATTTATTTAAACAGGTACTACCTCCGTATACATTTTTTTCAGGAACGCATACATCTCCTCCATACTGTTAACAGGCTCCGCTATCAGCAGGAATAGTTTACCGGTTTGTTTTAAACGGCCCTTATTGGTACCGGTTTGTAAAAAGGATATAATGCGCTGGAACAGGTCCGATTCAAAATAAGGAGAATCGTTTTTATTGATAAAGAAACAACGCAGTACATTATCTTTTAAGGACATTTTTTCAAACCCGAGTGCAATGGCCATCCTGCGGCATTGCATGGTAATGAAAAGGTCTTCTACCTGTTGAGGCACGGGCCCAAAGCGGTCGGCCAGTTCGGTACGCATGGCATCCAGCTCTTCATCATTTTCGCTGTTATCCAAACGCTGGTAAAGTGATAAACGTTCGGTAATACTCTCTACATAATCATCAGGAATTAAAATTTCCAGGTCGGTATCAATGGTACAGTCCTGTACAAAATCATCCTGTTGTGATATCTCTTCTTTGAATAATTCTTTAAACTCGCTGCGTTTTAGTTCCTTGATCGCATCGGCCAGTACTTTCTGGTACATTTCAAAACCGATATCGGCCATAAAGCCGCTTTGTTCTCCACCCAGCAGGTTACCGGCTCCACGTATGTCCAGGTCACGCATGGCGATCTGGAAACCGCTGCCCAGCTCACTGTGTTGTTCAAGGGTTTGTAAACGTTTACGCGAATCGTTAGGTAAAGTGCTCATGGGGGGAGCCAGCAGGTAACAAAAGGCTTTTTTATTACTACGCCCAACACGGCCACGCAACTGGTGCAGGTCACTCAGCCCGAAGTGATGGGCATTGTTAATGATAATGGTATTAACATTCGGAATATCCACGCCGCTTTCTACGATATTGGTACAAACCAGTACATCGTAACGGCGGTCAATAAAGTCCATGATACGCTCTTCCAGTACATGTCCTTCCATCTGGCCATGAGCAAAGCCAATACTAAGGTCCGGACATAAACCCTGAATAATGGAGCACATTTCCGGCAAGCCATTTACCCGGTTGTAAATAAAGAAAACCTGTCCGCCTCTTTCCGTTTCAAAATAAATGGCATCACGGATCGCATCTTCATTATACACCAGTACCTCTGTTTGTATCGGCTGCCGGTTAGGTGGCGGTGTATTAATGATGCTCAGGTCCCTGGCCCCCATTAAGGAGAATTGCAGGGTACGGGGTATGGGTGTTGCCGTTAAGGTTAAACAATCCACCGAGGTACGCAGGGTCTTTATCTTTTCCTTATGGGCCACACCAAATTTCTGTTCCTCGTCAATGATCAGCACACCCAGGTCCTTGAACTTTACTTCTTTTCCTAAAATAGCGTGTGTGCCCACCAGTATATCAATCTTACCTTCCTGTAATTTCTGGTAGGTTTCTTTCTTTTCCTTTGCCGATTTAAACCGGTTGATATAATCTACCGTTACCGGGAAATCCTTCAACCTTTCCTTAAATGTCTTATAGTGCTGAAAAGCCAGGATGGTAGTAGGTACCAACACCGCGGCCTGTTTACCATCCACATTGGTTTTAAAAGCGGCACGCACAGCAATCTCCGTTTTGCCAAAACCCACATCACCACAAACCAGGCGGTCCATAGGCGATGAGGATTCCATATCTTTTTTTACATCGGCCGTGGCCTTGTTCTGGTCAGGTGTATCCTCGTAAATAAAGGAGGCTTCCAGTTCGGTTTGTAAGTAGTTATCAGGGCTATGCGCAAAACCTTCCTGGGCCTTTCGTTGTGCATATAGTTTGATGAGATCAAAGGCAATTTCCTTTACCTTGATCTTGGTCTTCTCTTTTAATTTGGTCCAGGCATCACTGCCCAGCTTGCTCACTTTAGGCACGCTTCCCTCTTTGCCGGTGAACTTGGCAATCTTATGGAGGGAGTTAATATTTACATATAAAATATCGCTGTCCTTGTAAATAATACGCACCGCCTCCTGTGTACGGCCATTGGCCTCAATTTTCTGCAGGCCGCTGTATACGCCAACACCATGATCGATATGGGTAACAAAATCGCCGGGCTGTAATTCCCTTAAGGTACGCAGTGTAAGGGCTTTGTTTTTATTATAGGCCTGCTTGATCTTATACTTATGGTAACGCTGGAATATCTGGTGATCGGTATAACAAACTATCTTCAGGTCATCATCAATAAACCCTTCATGTAAGGCCGAAGTCACCGGGTTGAATACCAGTTCGGCCTTCAGATCATCGAAGATGGTCTGCAGCCTTTCCAGTTGTTTCGGATTTTCAGCAAATATGTATAAAGTATATCCCTTGTTCTCGTGGTTGCGCAGGTCGCTGATCAATAACTCGAACTGACGGTTAAAAGCTGGTTGGGGCCTGGTATTAAAAGCAATATCCAGGTGCGCATTTCCCTGTAAAGATTTTAAACCAAAACCCACCAGGTGTTTCTGTTCAATAGCCAGTGTGAAGTCATCGGCTGTAATAAAATCTTCTTTCTTCACATCATGTTTAACCAGCGACTCATCCGCATCTTTGGCCTTTACATTACCCAGTTTATCATTACTCTGCTCCCATTCAATAAAAGATTGAATATCATCTTCGCTTTGCTGTAAACGCTCTGTGCACAATTGCAGGTCCTGTACCCATATTACCGTATTCTCCGGTAAAAAATCCGTCAGTGAAACCTTCTCTTCCGTATTGAACTGGGTATCTATATTGGGTATAATGCTTACCTGTAATAATTTCCTTTCGCTTAACTGGGTTTCCGGGTCAATGATACGGATCGAATCCACATCATTACCAAATAACTCCACCCGGTAAGGTTTTTCATTACCAAAGGAGTAGATATCCAATATACCGCCCCGTATGGCAAACTGGCCGGGCTCATACACAAAGTCGGTACGCTCAAAACCATAGTCGGACAGTTTTAGTAATACTTCTTCCGTATTTAAAACATCCCCGGTTTTAATATGAATGATGTTTGACGATAAGGTACCGGGCAACACCACTTTTTCTATTAATGCCTCGGGATAGGTAACCAGTATTTTTTTATTACCGCCTGCAGCAATTTTTGTCAGCGCTTCGGTGCGCAACATTACGTGCGAGGAATTCAGCAACTTATAGTTACGCCTGTTTTTATAAGAGGAAGGAAAGTAAAAAATATCCAGTGCCGAAGTGATACTTTCCAGGGTATTAAAAAAGTAAGCGGCATCCTCGGCATCATTCAGGATCACCAGGTGATTCAACTGGGAAGTGATACCGTGTTGTAACAAAGCCCCGATGATCATTTCAACTGAACTGCCGGCGGCATTGGTAATGGCTATTTTCTGAGGTTGGGCATAGGTCAGCTTGTCCGCCAGCTGAAAAAGGGCGGGTGTATCCTGGTATCGCTGCAGTAAATCAGATATCATAAACTCGGTGCAAAGGTAACAAGTAGCGGCGAGAATTGTTGGGATTCAGGAGGTGGAATTATGAGTGATGAATTTTGAATTGAGCAGTCAGATGTGAGAAATCAGCATTGAGAAGTCAGAACTGAGAAGTTGGGTTATTGATGGTGTATTGCTAACTGTCAATTGTCACTTCTCAATTGTCCATTGAACTTGTCAATTGATAAAAAAAGCCCCTCTTACGAAGGGCTCACATGTGTTATTAATAATCGCCGAGTGTTTCGGGCAGTTGTGCCAGGGCTTTTGCCAGTTGTTCATCGTTTGGCGCAATACCATGCCATTCGTGGGTGCCTTCCATAAAGTCAACCCCCTTGCCCATGGCAGTATGCATCATAATGGCAATAGGTTTCCCCTGTCCGGTCAATGATTTGGCTTTATTTAAAACCGCTACCACATCATCCATATCGTTACCATTCATTTCCAGCACGGTCCAGCCAAAAACGCTGAATTTTTCGCCGATATTACCCATTCCCAGTACTTTATCGGTAGGACCGTCGATCTGCTGGCCGTTCCAGTCAACCGTGGTGATCAGGTTATCTATCTTATTATGGGCTGCATATAAAACAGCTTCCCATATCTGGCCTTCATTCAGTTCACCGTCACCATGCAGGGAGAATACCAGGCTGTTATCCTTGTTCAGTTTTTTAGCTATTGCTGCGCCAATGGCAACGCTCAGCCCCTGTCCCAAAGAGCCGGAGGCAATACGTACACCCGGCAGGTGTTCGTGGGTAGTGGGGTGGCCCTGCAGACGCGAGTTGATCTGGCGGAAAGTGGCCAGTTCCTTAATATCAAAATAACCGGCACGTGCCAGTACAGAATAAAATACGGGTGAAATATGTCCGTTTGACAGGAAGAAAACATCTTCATTTTTCGCATCCATATTAAAGGACGGATCGTGCTTCATAATGTCAAAATAAAGTGCTGTTAAGAAGTCTGCACAACCTAAAGATCCTCCGGGGTGCCCGCTGTTGGCGCCATGTACCATTCTTACAATATCACGACGAACCTGCGATGCTATTTCCTTTAACTGAGCCATATGGTATAAAAAAGGGTTTTGAAATGGGTTTGCTAAAAAATGTTAGGCAAATGTGCAGCTTTTTCCTTTATAAAACCTTTAGTTGTACCGTTTTTTATGCTAACCGGCAAAACCCTACCGAACGTTTGGTTCATTGTTCATATTAAAATAATTGTTAAAAGCGTGGCAATTCCTTACTTTTGTCACGTTAAAATTAGAAAAATGCAAGATTTAGATGTCTTTTTAACAGCATCTGTCGCGTTCATTATCACTTTTTTAGCTATACCCGTAGTCCTTCAAATAGCTGACCGAAAGAAATTGTACGATGTACCTGACGAAAGAAAACTCCATACCCACCATGTATCATCATTGGGCGGTGTAGGGGTATTTGTTGGGGCTATGTTTGCCCTTTTATTAGCTGTACAAGGTACTGTTTACCCTGAGTTTCAATACTTTTTCGCTGCCATACTGGTTACCTTTTTCCTGGGCCTTAAAGACGACCTGGTAGCCCTTTCCGCAACAAAAAAGTTCATCGGCCAGATCATGGCGGCGGCGATCATCATTCATTTAGGCGGTTTACGCCTGAGCAGTATGTATGGTCTTTTCGGAATAAACGAAATCCCGGAAAGTTTTAGTCTTGCCCTGTCTTATTTAACGATCATTTTTATTATCAACTCCTATAACCTGATCGATGGGATTGACGGCCTGGCCGGCAGCCTGGGTTTATTATGCTGCCTGGTATTCGGCACTTATTTCCTCATCATCGGGGATACCGGTTATGCCCTTCTGGCCTTTGCCATGTCGGGCAGTTTAGTGGCTTTCCTGATCTTTAACCACCACCCGGCAAAAATATTCATGGGCGACTGCGGCTCCCTGGTACTGGGATTGGTATGTTCCATCCTGGCTATCCGTTTTATTAATATTGCCAATACACCCAATATTAATATTGCGTTACCGGCTGCTGTACCACTGGCCATTTCGGTAATTATTGTGCCCTTATCTGATACCATCCGGGTATTTGCTACCCGCATTTTAAATGGTAAATCACCTTTTTCGCCCGACAGGACGCATATACACCACCTGCTGCTGGACCGTGGTTTAGGACATGCGGCAGTAACATTTATCCTGGTATCGGCCAATGTGGTATTGATTACCCTTACCTATATTTTCCGTTCTTTAGGACCAACCTGGACCCTTGCAGGCCTTTTAACCATTGTTTTTGGAGTAGTAGGTACTTTGTATGCTACCCGCCCCCGCCGCAGACTGGTGGTGGCTCCCAAGGCAGTTGGCGAAGGAGCCGAGCTGCAAACCCGTACTTCAAGGGTATTGAGCATCGCTTCCTCCCTAAAGGATAAATTAAAGATTGACCAGAATTAATTGCTTAGATATTTACCGTAAAAGTGCTTTTTAACAGAAGCACTTTTTTTTTACCCCGTTGTTTATGTAGATTTGCGACTCTTATAACATACTTATGGCAGAAGATATTATTACAATAACGAAAGAAACAGAGGACGGGATGCAGAAAGCATTAGTGCACCTGGAATCGGAATTAACCAAAATAAGAGCAGGAAAAGCCAACCCACAGATGTTTGACGGCCTGGCCGTAGATTATTACGGTTCGCCCATGCCTATTAACCAGGTAGCCAATATCAGCGTAATGGATGCCCGCACCCTGACCATACAGCCCTGGGAAAAGAACATGGTTCAACCTATTGAAAGAGCCATCATTGCCGCCAATATGGGTGTAACCCCGCAGAACGATGGCCTCATCATCCGTATATTTTTACCCCCGCTGACCGAAGAAAGGCGTAAAGAGCTGGTAAAACGTTGCCAGGGCGAAGGAGAGCAATCTAAAATTGCCGTTCGTAATATCAGGCGTGATGCTATTGAGAACGTGAAAAAATTACAGAAAAACGGTTTAAGTGAAGATGCGGCCAAAGACGGCGAAGCGGAAGTACAGCAAATAACGGATAAGTACATAGCCCAGGTAGATAAAGTACTGGCGGCCAAGGAAAAAGAGATCATGTCCGTATAAACATATTGTTTCAACACTTTGAAGAATCCTGCAGGCATGGCTTGCGGGATTTTTTTTCAATGGACAAGTTCAATGGACAATTGAGAAGTGACAATTGACAATTAGCAATACACTAGTCAATAACCCGGCTTCTCAATGCTGACTTCTCATACTTCTCAATGCTGACCTCTCACATCTGTCTATACACTCCCGGTCCTCAATTCATCATTCATCATTCATAATTCATAACTCATGGTTCAACCATTCATCATTCCAAAACTCATTTCCTATTCGCCAGGTAAACCCCTGCCAGGATGATCAGCAGGCAAGCAACTTCTACCACGGTGATGAGCTCTCCTGCCAAAACACCCCAGAACAAAGCCACAAAGGGCACGCCATAGGTAACCAGCGAAGCAAATAACCCACCCTCCCTTTTTACTAATGAATAAAAGAGAAAAGTGCCGATAGTACTGGCCGATAGCCCTAATACTACAGCATTGATAACTGCCCATTGAATAGTGGTATCCGAAAAATCCAGATCGAAAAAATCCTGGTGCCATAACATCAATAAGGCAGGCAGACACATGGCCGATAAGGATACCGTAGACAAGTGTACCGGGTTTACTTCCCTCAGTTTATGGCCCACTATATTGATATTAGCGCCATAGGAAATGGTACCGGCAATAATAAGCAAGGCATATTCAATATTATTGATCGTCAGCGTAGCATGGTTATAAGTAAGCAGGCAGAGGCCGGCAAAACCGATCAATACCCCAATGATCTTTTTCCACACAAAATGGTCCTTAAAGAACGAAACGCCGATCACTACCACACAGATGGGGGTAAGCGAGTTTAAGATACCTGCCAGCGAACTGTCAATTTTCATAATACCGTAGGCAAAACAAAAAGCCGGTATCAGGTTGCCAAAAGCGCCGGTAACACAGGATAGCAGCCTTTTTTTGCGGGGTATTTTTTTAATATGTGCGAAGGCGAAGGGAACAAAAACAATGCTGGCAGAAAAAATACGCAGGGCTGCAGTTTGAGGGGCAGTCAAACCTTCACGGATCACTTTCATTAAAATAAATGAGCTTCCCCAGATAAAGCAAAGCAATATAAATATGCCCCAGCTGATGATTTTTTTGTTCATAAAGAATGCAAAGATGCTGAATACAGGAGATATTCACTTACTTAGTTTAAAAATAGCCTGACCCATAAAATAAAAAACCGTCATGCCCATTGCCGGTACATAACGGTTACACCATTAAAGGGCTATACCCTGGTAAGTCTTATTGTTTTTCCAATACGTTTTTCAGGTTTTGTAATCCTTTTTCAAAATCATCGCCCATATCGTAAAACAGGCTCATGATATTAAAGGGATAAGGCGATTTACCTGAAATACCCCAGGTTACTTTTGTCTGGCCCGGCCCGGCATCTGTTGTTATAAAATGGGCAGTAGCAGGATCACCAAAACCAAAATCCAGCTTGCTCTCTATCTTCTCCCCTTCCACAATATTGGTGATGGTTTGTGAACCCTTCCCTAATTTTTTACCGTCCCAGGAGTATTTAAAGCCAACCGTTCCGTCAGTACCTTCAAAGGTCTTTTTAAGGTCAGGTTCTGACAATTGCCATACACCAAAATTATCCTGGTTCTTTATATATTTAATGTATTCAAATACCTCACTCCGGGGTTTATTAATGACTATTTCCCTTTCGCTGGTAAAGGTTTTGGGCAGAATAGCCGCTACAATTAAAGCAATAACAATAATGGCCAGTATACCTAAGAGTATGCCTTTTACAATTTTCATGTTGTTTGGTTTTTATGATTGAAATGATGATGGAGATGTCAGCAGCCCTGTTTCATTGTCCTATTTACAACAAGGTCCATTTACGGGCATTTACCTCATTAAAACCGCCCTCTGCAGGATTGGGAACACCGGTTCCGGTGGTAATAAGTTTATACAGGCTGTCGCTTATGAAATTTGTCCACCCGGCACTGCAGGCCTCATAACATTCATACTGCGGGTTCAGTCCTATATGGGTAAAATAAAGCAGTGTCTGGTCACCTTTCCTTTCAATATCAAATACGATGTTTGTACCCTTCCACTCGGTTTCGTCTTTCGTAAATCTAAAAAAATTATCCAATACCTGCCAAATAACTTTTTTATGCGGTATCGTTTCCACTACCCGGATATGACAGGAATGAACATCTTTGTAATGGTAAAAAAACTCATCGCCCGGCTTTTGTGCATTGCCTGTTATTTCTTGCGACCACCATTCATTTACTCTTCCAATGGCATTAAATACATCGGCTTCGGGCGGGTCAAGGGTAAGTGTGATCGAAAAATCATTTCCTGTTCTTTTCATCTGACTGAATTAAAAGTATGACGAATGACGGGGCTTACGCCCCGTAATGAAAGAGTGTAAGAAGAGGGTTTATTTAACCATCGTTTCGTTATAATTGATCATCCAGTAAACACCGTATTTGTCTGCAAAGCAACCAAAATAATCCCCCCAGAACTGGTCTTCCAAGGGCATTTCAATTTTGCCGCCTTCGGACAGGGCTTTAAAATATTCATCGGCCTGCTGACGTGAATCGGGGAAAACGGAAATATAGTTATTGTTGCCTACGGTCAGTTGCTGGTTCATGGAAGGCATAATATCCGAGGCCATCAACAGCTCATTACCAATGGGCAAAGCGATATGCATAACACGTTGCTTCTCTTCTTCTGACAGGTTTTCCGTACCCGGTGCACCACCCATGCGGTGAATGCCGCCCACAAATTCACCACCGAAAACAGATTTATAAAATGTAAAAGCTTCCTCCGCTTTACCGTCAAAGTTTAAATAAGGATTTAATTTAGGCATAGTTGTATCTTTTAAAAGTTTAGTTTCTTAATGCGTTTATTTCATCGAATGCAGGCCAATGGCGTTCCCTTCCGTATCGGAAACAATGGAACAAAAACCGTATTCGCCAATTGACATTTTAGGCTGGCATATTTTTCCACCGGCCGCTACTACCATGCTTTCTTCCACGGCACAATCCTCGCAGACAAAGTAGATCATGGTACCACCTGCACCTACATTGGCGCCTTCCATTTTCACCAGGGTACCGCTTGCACCGGCATTATCCATTTCACCGGGGAAAGCCCGCATTTGTAAGGATTGGTCGCCGGGCATGGGCATGTCCTGTAATTTTATATTCAATACCTTTTCATAAAAACCGGTAGCCCGGTCCATATCATTTACATAAATTTCGAACCAGCCAACCGGGTTCATTTTTTTGTTTTCCATAATAGCTGCTTTTATTATTTGAATTCAAAAGTATTTTTAATGAAAAAAATTACTCTTGCCATAGGACAAGAAATAGAAAGCAATTGCACAATTAGCTAATTTAAAAATTTGCCAATGAGTATTTTCGGTGTTAGCAAGAAACCCGCACAATGCCCAATAGCATTACTGCAGTACAAGTGTGCGACGCAAGGGACGATTAGCATAGCAATGAAGTTGATTAACAAAAAAAATAGCGTAAACCTTTCACATTGTAAAGTCTACGCTATTTAAAACGAGGCTGTATTATATAATAAAATTATTCTGATGCCTTTTTAATAGCATTGGCTATTGCCTGCAGGTGCCCGTTAAAGTCGTTTAACTGCACTAACATTTTGCCGGTAGCATCTCCTTGCTCCAGGCCACCGAATTTGTTATTCTGCCTGAATATCTGTTTGATCTGTTCCCAACGCTCCATCTCTTCCGCTGTAATAACTCCGGCAAGTTCTTTCAGTTTTAAGAGGTTGGCTTCCGCATCAGCGGTCAGTGTCTGCGACTCACCCTCATAGTGGGACAACAATAGTGTTTGCACTTCACCTGTATTCATTAGCGGTACAACCCTGGCTGCCATTTTATTCATGTTACGGTATGACCCCTGCATTTTAAATGCCGGCTCGGTACGGTAAGCATCTTTCATGGCCGCACTGGCTATGTACTGTGCATTTACTTTAATAACTATATCCCTGATGCGTAATAAGTTTTTCAATACCGCTATCGCTTCATCTACTACCTGTGAAGGATGATTACCTTCCAGGTCCGGTAAAATATCGCTGTTGGTCTCTACATAATTCACCAGTTTATAAATATCATCAAAGCTTTTATTGGTGATCTGCAACAGGTATTTATTTTCCGCCACCGCATTTTCAATCAGGCTTAGTTTAAACAGGTCTTCGGTATTACCGATCACATCGCCCAGGTTATATACATCGGCACGGTTGGCCAGCATGTCGGGTATTTTAAACTTTTCGCCGCTTTCAGTATAAGGGTTGCCGGCCATTACCAGGCAAAACCTTTTACCCCTGAGGTCATAGGTTTTACTTTCGCCTTCAAAAATGCCGTCCATCTTACGCTGACCATCGGCCAGGGAAATAAATTTCTGCAAAAACTCTGCGTTACAGTGCTGTATATCGTCCACGTATAACATCACATTATCGGCCATTTCAAAGGAGAGGTTTATCTTTTTCAACTCCTCCCTGGCCCCGGACGTTTTAGCTTCCGAAGGATCGATAGACGTTATCTGGTGCCCGATAGTTGGTCCGTTGATCTTTACAAAATGTAAACCCATTGTTTTAGCCAGGTATTCCATCAGGGTGGTTTTACCATAACCCGGAGGTGACACCAGCAATAACAATCCCATACGGGCCGTACGTTTATCATCACCTGCCGTACCTATCTGTTTGGCCAGGTTGGCACCGATCAGGGGAAAGTATACTTCGTTGATCAGTTTGTTCCGTACGAAAGAGCTTAATACCTTGGGCTCAAACTCGTTTATTTTCAGGCTTTGCCTGTAATCGTTCACCAGGTTTTCCTTTAAGGTATTAAAAGCCTGGAAAGCAGGCACCGTAACCGTTACAAACTGCTGTAATTTTTCAATAAAGGCGTGGTACTGTATAACCGTTTCCTGGTTAACAATGCTTTTAAATACGCCTTTTAAACCTGTAACATGTACCGTATCGGCCGCTGTTTTTTCTTTATAAGGATATTCTTTAAACAGTAACAGGCAAACCGCTTCATCTGTGTAAAGGCTATTATATTTTTGAGTATCCTGTTGTACAAAAGCGCTTACCCAGTTTTGGGTGATATAAAATTTTTCTTCCAGCGAAAACAAGTCCTGATGAACATCCTGCTGAAAGGCTTCGGTCCTTTTATTTTTTTGCAGGAAAGCCAGGAAGTCTTTTTTAATCAGCCCGGCTTGCTGGCTGTTACTGAACTGTTTATTTATACCGAACTCTTCGTACAGGTAGCGACTAACAAGCGATACCTCAAAAGCAGGGTGCAGGAAAGCATGGCCTGCCGCCAAGGCTGCCACTTCTTTTTCCACAATACCGAGGCGGTTACTGCCGGGAAAACTGGCCCCGATGGCGTGTGCCGCGTGAATAACATGCTGCAGTTTTTGCTTGGCTGTATCGGATAAGGTGAACCAGAACAACTGCCCGGCAACCCTTACTGCAGGAGCATATTGTAAAGCCCCCAGTTCTGTACGCAGGCTCTGCAACTGTGAATATATCAGTAATGCATCGGTATTATGTACGCCTTTTAAGTAACCGGCTGCATAATCACGTTCAGTTTTTTCCGTAATAAAAGGCGTCGCATCCCAGCGGCTGTCATGCTGTACACTTTCCTGTAAAGCCTGGTAGGCCAGGTATTCGGCGCGGTACACTTCCTGGTTCTCAGACACCAATTCCTGTTCCCATACATGCTGGTAACGGTATAGTTCTTCGGCTTCCACTTTTTTGTAAAAGCCGGTGCCGATCAGGTGATAGTACAGGCCTTCGTTTTTGCGAACAATGGTCAGGTTGAGCACCTGTTTATTGACCGTGAATTTATAATTACCCAGCGCAATAATATTCTGCCCATCAACAAAAAGATCTGTTTTATCTTTTAATGCTCTCAGCGCATCTTCCTGCGCTACCCTTATCAGGTTTTCTAAATTCTCCGCCTTACCAACATCACCCAATGCTTTCAGATCACTGACCAGATTACGGATCTTATCTATCATCAGGTCGGTAGAAAAGAAAGCGTAAATATTTTCCTTGGAATGAAAGGTCTGGGCCTTGTTCTCAATATTTTTTAAAATACGCAGGCCAATCTGCTCCAGCGAAGTGGTACGTTTATTTATTTGCGCGGTCAGCATTTCCTTTTTACCGGAAAACGCCTTGATCACTTCATCTCTTTTATCCGCGATCTTTAAAACGAACTCATCAAAGTCGGCGAACCGGCTTTCGAGCTCTTCAATCTGCACACTGATCTTCGTAAGATAGTCCTCGCATTTCTCCGGGCTGGTGGACAGGTCCAGGAAATTAACAATACTCTGTTCCAATAAGGTAAGCTGCGCATGAAACTCACCGGTTGCCTCACTGCTGCGTAATGCAGTAATAGTGCGGGCCAGGTCGGCCTTTACTTCATTTAAGGAAGCGAATATCACCGATATCTTTTCAATGATGCGGGTGGTCTGGGTGGTATCCTCGATCTTCAGGCTGTTAAGGATATCTATCAGCACTTCCAGTTCTGAAGCAATATCTTTTACCGCCGTTTCTATTACCTGTGCATCAATTACCTTGGTCACCTTTTTTACTTCCGCCTTCTGCACCGCTACTTTCTCTTCATAGGGTTGCAGCGCTTCGTCTCTTAACAGGTAATTGATCGTATCCTGTGATAATTGCAGGTTGTATTGTTGCAATACTGCCTGCAAGGCATTCACCGCACCGGTATCAATATATTTAACATTCAGCAGGTCGATCACCGCTCCCTGCGTTTGCCGGGTGGTAGCCAGTAACTGTACTAATTGATCGAGCGACGTAATGACCGCATTTTTAATATCGATCACCAGGTTGTCAACCCGCTGCTGCATGCCAGCCAATACATCCCGTGCATGCTGGCGCTGGGTTTGTACTTTGGCAAATTCATCAATAGCCGTATTGGCGATATCTTTTATCTGGTTAAGTGGCGCCGATAAATCAAATGTTTCCGCATCCCTGATCCAGAAATAAGAGTCAATGATATCTCCTGCTTTTTTTACAATATCCTCGTACAGCCCTTCATAGGAATCTTCCTTATTCAAGAGCTGTATCACTTCCTGGCTTTCGGACATAGCACTCACAATATCCTTATTGCCGATCTTATACAATACATTTTCGGCCATGGCCTTGTTCTCCACCAGCACCGCGGTATATGGTGTTTGCCATATCTGCACCTGGTGGTGACGTATGGCTTCGTTCTCCGTACGGAAGTAGATCAGCTTCCCGTCATCAAAAACAGTAAAGCCATTACATACAATGGGTGTTTCCACCTGTTGCATGATCACGTTATACGACATCAATACATAGGTATTACTATGCCGCTGGTAAAATATGTACAGAAAATCCTCGCCATTGGGAGAAGCTATACTGCGGATAAAATCAAGATCAGTAAGATTGGATTCAAATATTTTACTGATACCGTTTTGTAAATAATAACCGTTAGGGAAAATAATACCCTGGTTATCGGGTAACAGAATGCCCGCATCCAGTAACATTTTAATAGGCACCACTTCTTTGGTACGCACATTGAATATGTAGGTACGGTAATCCTCCTGGTAGGGCTTTATTTTTAAGGCTATCAGGTTACCCAGGTCGGCGTAGTTATACTCCGCATCATCCAGTTGCTGATCCTTACTGTTTACCGGCTCGGCATAAATACCTTTACCGGTATCGGTATTGTCCTCTATTTTAAAAGTAATATCACCACCAATGGTCTCAATAAACACCTTGTCTAAAATGGAGATATGCGGATACCTGCCCAGTTTCCTGTTTTCCAGGCCGGTTTTGATCCAGTCAAAATCGTGCTGGGCCGTTTTCTTTACTTCATGTATGCTCCTGTCATCAACATAATGCAGTTTGTTGTTTTTGATCAGCCATTTAAAAGCTTTCCGGTCATCCGGGTTTTTGCTGGTCTGGAAGATCATGTACAGGTAGTTCTCCGTTTTGGTGAACTTGGCAAAGATGGAGTCGCGGTAATATTTGTACAGGTTGGTAAAGTCCGTAATAAAGCCCTCATCTTCTATCAGGGTAAGCGGCTGCGGTTCAAAATGATTATCGGTAAAACGGTATATATTGAACACATCGCTTAAGCGGATAGATTCACGCAAACCAAAGTGTACATTATAGCCGAATATACACAGCTCACCAAAAGCCATAATACCTCTTGCCACCCCGTTATTCTCCGTAGTGATACGCTGATTGGCAATGAGTTCAAAACCGGTTGAGTTGAAGATCTCTTTCCTGGCGGTATTCAGTTTGGATAAACGTTGCACCAGCTCCACACGCTGCTCGTTTAACCTGCTCCTGATTATTTCGTAAGTACCCGAATCTAATGCCGTTGTTATTTGCTGTCCTGTTTCTGCCATGTTGATAGTAGGGCCTGTTGTCCGGAGACAACAGGCTTGTTAGCTATTAAAAAATTGTACCCGGTAGTATTAACCGTTCAGTTTTTTATTGGATAGTCCCAAACTGCTTGCCAGATTTGCCAGGTTTAACAAAGTGGGCCTGTCGCTATCGGAACTATTTTGCTGCATTTTTAATAAAATGCTGGAGATGGTAAGATTTTTTAAGTCGTTGGTAGAAACGTTATATTTTTCTGCGAAGTTTTTGATACGCTCCATCAGGTCACCGCTGGTACTGCCATCACCCAGTAAAGCCGTTTTAATTTGCGTGGCATTTTCACTTTCATTGATCAAACGGTCAAAGCCTTTGGCATTGGATATCTGGTTCACAATATTCTGGAAGAACATGGTTTCACCACCTACGATATCGATATTGGCCGATTTCAGGGCGCTGCCCAATACATCTGCCTGTGCATCGGCTATATCTTTCTGGATATTGATCTGCGCCAGGGCAATATCTTTTTCTTTCTGCAGTAAGAGTTTAAACTCTTCGTGATCCTTACCAACAGCGTCCAGTTTTTTCATGGCTTCCGCTTTTTCTTCAATACCGGCAGCTTCGGCCAGGGCTTTTTCCTTGGTTACCTCAGCCTGCGCCAGTCCTTCCTTACGTTTGGCCTCTGCTAATTTTTCAATTACGCTGGCATCGATCACGCCTTGTCTTTCAGTAGCTTCAGCCTTAGCGATCATTACTTCCGCTTCTGACAGTCCAAGGGTCGCTTCCTCACGGGCCTGGGCTTCGGCTAAAATTTTGCGGGCTTCCGCTTGTTTCACGGCTGCTTCTTTTTTAGCGTCGGCGTCAATGATGAGTTGTTTTGCTTTTTCTTCCGCCGCTTTTTTCTCGGCTTCGGCCGCTTTCACCGTATAGATCAATTTCTCTTCGGCCTGCCTGCTTGCTTCAGTAATACCTACTGTTTTATCACGTTCTACACCACGGAAGGCTTCTAAATCCATTACACCTTGTTTTTCTTCCACCACGCCTTTCTCCAGTTTCACTCTTTCGCGGATAACATCCTGGATATTTTTCTTTTCTACCTCAATATTTTTTTCTTTCTCAATCTGGGCCAGGGTTACGATCTTTTCTCTTTCTGTTCTTTCCAATTCACGGTCTTTTTCCACACGCTCGGTCTCTACCGCATCGGTACGCAGTTTATTTTTTTCTGCAATAATGATCTGGCGCAGTTTGTTCTCTTCCTGTACAGCTAAGGATTCATCGGTTTGTATTTTAACCGTCTGGGCTTTCAGCCTTTCCTCTTCTCTCACTTTCACGATCTCAGCCTCTTCACGGGCCTTGATATTATCGATCTCTCTTTTTTGCTTCTCTTCCTTTTCTGCCATCTGCCTGTCTAATTCCAGGATGGCTTCACGGGCTTCCACATTTTGTTTTTTGATCGTTTTTTCTTCCTCCCTTTTGATGAGGTTGGCTTTAATGTTTTGCTCTGCAGTTAATTCCGTGATCTTTTTAATACCCTGTGAGTCCAGGATATTCTGTGCACTTAAGAATCGTATTTCAGTTTGTTCTAAATAGTCAATCGCACAATCATCCAGGATATAACCGTTCAGGTCGGTACCGATAATATCCAGGATCTCGGTCCTGAATTCGCGGCGGGCTTCGTAGAGTTCAATAAAGTCGAATTTTTTACCCACGGTTTTTAAGGCCTCGGAGAATTTGGCTTCAAACAGGTTGCGCAGGGTTTCCACATCGCTGGCACGCTCGCAGCCGATGATCTGGGCAACGTTCAATACATCATCAATACTTTTATTAACGCGTACAAAGAAGGCCACTTTAATATCGGCACGGATATTATCCTTACAGATGAGGCCATCGTTCTCCATCCGGTCTATCTGTAATTTTTTTACCGATATATCCATGATCTCCATTTTATGTAGAATGGGGATGACGTACATACCTTTATTGAAGGCCACTTTACCGCCGCCAACACCGGTACGGACAATGGCTTTACCCTGTGGTATTTTTTTGTAAAAAGTAGCTAAGGCAAAAAGAAAAATAACAATGAAGAAAATAACGCCACCAATAATTAATAAGGTGATACCTCCTAATGCATCGAAAAATGAGCCCATAAGTGTTTAAGGTTGTTTGTTTTTAAAAATTTGATTGTACTTAAAATAAGTTGTTAATGGTTAATGTGCTTAAAACCTTTGTGCTGTTAAACTTTCAGGATATACCTGATGGTTTTTGCAAAGTGCCTGATAGCATTACTGAACGATGCAGTGAGTGACACAACCGCAGCCGATAGTAGTAATGCAGCCGACACAATAATTTTATTTGGTATGATAGTTAAAGATCTGTTCACTTGTATGTATTAATGATTAACTATTTATTAAATCTTATTTACACCACATTGTTGACCGTTATTTCCGGTACTACATAGTAATACCGTTTATCTGCCGATTCAGCCGCTATCATTACTTCTGCATTATACTGAATACTTTCGCCTGTTTTGCTCTTCACATTTATGCGTATCACATCGCGGTTGATCACCAGCTCGGCCGCACCAATTTTATCGCCGTTAATGGTCGATCGCATCCTGGCAACACGTCCCAGCAGATCGTGTTTATCTTCACCGTTATAACCCATGATCTTGTATAGTTTTACCAGTGGCCTGGTGGCGAACCGGGTAATGAAAAATGTAATGATGAATACCGGGATGAGTAAGAGTGCTGATCGCCAGCCCCAGCTTGCCGCACCTAATACCAGTGATGAAACCAGTGTCAGGATCCAGGCAATGAATTTAAACGTGCTGTATACTACCATGAAGGGCACTTTGCCTACATTGATGTATTCCATTGCCTTGGCAAAAAAGGATTTCTCTGCCCCCTCCCCTTTGATATCGGCTTCCGTATCGGTATCATAATCGGCACCGCCGTCCGCATCAACATCCACATCTACATCTACGTCCACATCCCCGAAAAAATCACCTGCAATAAAAGTGAATATCCAGTACAGGGCAGTAATGCCTGTAAGAATGGTCATGATCGCATTAGACAGCGGATGAAATAAAAAATTTAAAAAATCGGCCATATTGTTTATTCGTCAGTTTTGGTAACTATACCCAGCTTTTCTTTAATGGCATCCAGGTCTTTTTCTATCGACAGGCTGTCATCTTTCAGCAGGTTATCCAGTTCTTCCTTCAGGTCATTTTTTTCCTGGGCTATTTCGCCATAAGCTTTTGCCAGTGCTTCCTGGTCCTCTACTTTTTCTTTCATACGCTCCAGCATGGCAATGGTGCCGTTATTATCCAGCTGCGCCAGTTGTTTGTTCACCTGCTGGGTGGCTTTGCTTACTTTAACACGGGCACGTAAGGTTTTTAATTCCTTCTCCCATTTCACCAGGTTCTCTTTCAGTATCTCGATGTTTTTCAACATCTCTTTACCGGATTGCTGGTGGGTAGCAGCCTGCCTGCCAAGGTCTTCGGCATCGGCTGCATACTTGCGTCTTAAAGATAAAGCTTCTCTTGCCAGTTGCTCACCTTTTTCCAGGCTTATATCGCCATTCTGTGCTTTTTGCATAATGAGCACGGCTTTTTCCGCATAGGCAGCCGATTCTTTCTGGCAGGCTTCCTGCTCATTTTCGGTACGGATGGCCAGTGCTTTTACTTTGGCATATGCCTCGGTAGCTTCCGCCAGGTCATCACGCAATTCACGCAGGCCCTGTTCGGTCATTTTAATGGGATCTTCCATCTTTTCTACGGCGGCATGTATCTCTGCCTGGCCTATCCTGAAAATTCTTTTGAAGATATTCATACTATTATTTTTTTGAAAAGTCAATAATTTGTTGATAGTATTCGCTCAGTAACAAACCCAATGAATTCAAGGCGCCTTCAAATTCATTGAGGTTAATATTTTCCAGTTGCATGGTATAACGGAATAAAACCTTATTTCCTTCTTCATTGATGACAAATGCACCGTGGATCATGTCCCTGTTCTTTTGTAACAGTTGTTTGAACATATCCGCACTGTCGGACCGGAAGGAGAACAGGAACTGTTCCATGATCAGGATAGGCGGTGCTATACCAATGATCAGGTGATGAATGCCGTCCGGCTGGTTATCGATTTTTAAGATCCCTTCCTGTTCGTTTTTATAAACAACGGTGCATCCGGCGGCAGCAACAAATTTTTCTATCGTGTGTATATAATCCATTGGCAGTTTAATTTAGCAGTTTTTACAGGAGGCTGGAGTTATGAATTATTGAATGATGAATTATAAATTATGAATTATGAATTCAGCAAAACTCCGGTCCTTCTTCTTGTCATCCATTGTCAATTGTCATTTGTCCATTGTCAATTACCCACTAACTTCTCGAACATTTGAACCATTGAACCTCTTTAATCAAACATTGTTTAACAAATTTAGCAGAAAAAGTTTATATTTGCAAAAAATATTTGCAACTAAGATAAAATTTTTTACAGCCTAATAAAACCGGTATGACAAAAATTGGAAGCAATATAAAAAAGATAAGGACCGCAAAAGGCCTTAGCCAGCAGGCTTTCGCCGATCTGTTTGAGATCAGCCGGGGAAATATTTCCTCCTACGAGGAAAGCCGGGCCGAGCCCAGGATCGAGACGGTTATAAAAATTGCAAATTATTTTAGCATACCTGTTGAAAATTTTATCACACAGAGCCTGACAGTCAACGAGATATTAAAATATAACGGCGACAAGCTGATCGACACAGAGAATCATATCATTAATTTACAATTAAGGGCTGTCCCTTTTATCAATGATAATATATACATGAAGTGCTGCCATCATGAAATGGCTTTTAATGACTGGGCGGCTTTTCCGCAATTGGTATTGCCTGAAACGGCCAATAATAACCTGCTGGCCCTTACGTTTAATAATAATATTCCCCACCACGAAACCTTACCCGAATATAAACAACATGATGTACTGGTCTTTGAAGAAGTGACCGATCATAATATCCATCTCACGCATCATAAAATCGGGTTGTACAGCAGCGCTGCTGAACTCACCATCGGCCGCTACGAGATCACCGGTGATAAAGTAGACCTGATATTGAATAGTTTTAAGAAACATCATTTCGATTTTAAAAAGCCAAGGCATTTCTGGAAGCTGTTTGCCGTGTACGAACACAAGGGCTGATTTTAGCATGCCCTTAACCTCCTTCCCAAGCATTCTGCTTATTTTTGCGTCTTCATTTGTTCACTATTGTCCTGTTGTATGAAGATGCGTTTACCTTGTTTTGTTTATATCCTCTTTGCTTTTGTGCTGGCATCCTGCAGCAGTACCAATAATCTGCAGTTACAGCAGTATATTAACAAAGTAAGCTGTCACCAGCAAAATGAAGTGCGGTATAATATACAGGCAGTACCACAGCCGCTTTACCAGCTTAGTCTGGACACTGTTTTAACCCGTCATTTTACCCCGGCCAGTTTACAGGTAGCGCATGCATTTGGCCTGCTGGATATTTTAGGCAGGTATGTGCATGAGCACCGGCAATATACAGCCAGTCCTACCCTGGAGGAGCGTATCAGTTTACTGGAATTGTCGCAGCAGATACATAACCGTATTAACCAGGCCTCCCTGGAGATATCGTCCTTTGCATCGGAACTGGATTGCGAGGAAGAACGTTTAACACAGATAGCCGACTACCTGAAAGGGAAAGAGCGGGAACGGGAGAGCAAACTTACTGTGGCTGCCATTGTTGTAGGTGCTACAGGGGGTATTGGCTCCAGCGCCCTGGCCTTGGGCGAACGTACCGATAAGGCCGGCAATTATGTGGCCATTGCCAGCGGTATTACCGAAGCGGTGCTGGGTATACTGATGCTGACCAATAACCGGACGCTTACAATAGAACATCCCCGGAATGCTTTAAAGGATGTATGGGAGGGTAAGGACACATCGGACATATTCCCGGCATCGATCTGGTATTATATTAATTATTATGACCCGGCACATCCCGATCAGCCATCCCTGCGTTACCAGCTATTACAGCGCTGGATGAGCTTTAAGCAAATTGATGTGGCATCGACCAAAAACAAGAAGAAACTGTTGGATATGTATTTTGGTGACGGTGGTAAGTACAGTACCGACCAGCTGTATAACCGGGCCAATATGTACGACCAGCTGGAATCATACGTTAAATTAATTAAACAGGATATAATGGCGCTGTCATTAGAAGTAGAAAATATACGTTGATCATGAAAAAATTATTCACTTTATTGCTAAGCATCTTCCTGGCGGGTGTACATTTTACTGTTACAGCCCAAACAGTAAAGGAAAGCAAAGTACCCGCAGCTGTAAAAGAAAGTTTTAAAAAACAGCATCCCGACATGTATGTATACGAATGGGAGTTTAAAAAGAAAAAACAATTGTACGAAGCTGAGTTTTTACATAAAGGAGCAAAACACGAAGCTCATTTTACACCTGATGGCAAATGGCTGCTGACTAAAAGAGATATTAAAAGGAAAGACCTTCCCGCAAAGATCCTGGAGGCTATTGCCGGCAGCCAATACAGCCACTGGGAAATTGACGATTCGGAAGAGCAGCAAACCCCTTCCGGGCTGGTATATAAAGTAGAAGTAGAGCAGGGAAAACAGGAGTTGTATTTATATATTACTGCTGAAGGAAAGATAGAAAAGACGGTGCAGAAGTAGTTTCATTAATACAATATGTTATCATAGCCGGGTTTAAAAACTCAATCCTATGGCCACAATAAATTCCTTACCGGTATTATTTTGTGGCACATCATACCTGGTAAAACGGCCACTTATATCACAATACAATACAAGTGTTGTACTAACAGGCCTGCTAAAATTAAGCGAAGGATTAAGACTATAGAAGGACGATGCATAAAGCCGGTGGGTTTTGTTAAGCATATCAGCTATGCCTGTAGCAGGCTGTACATCGGGCCAACTGAATGTAACATCATTTACAAAACGTTTCACTATATCAAACCGTCCCCGCAGCGTACTCTTTTTTAGGTTTACGGTACCATTCATAAAGCCGGATACGACAAAAGCAGTATAGGATAAAGTACGTAAGGGACTTGCATACCTCGTTTCCTGTTGTGTACATAAACCGGTAGCACCCGCGGACCATGCATAAGCAGTATACCGTTTTTCATATACGCCTTTCATTCCGACCTCTTTTATATCATCACTAAAACTTTGACGTTCTGCAATTTTCTGGTATCCGTATACCCCGCCGGTATTATTAAAGACCGCTTCTGTTCCTTTACGATTTTTAACCCCGGCATTCATTTGTAGCAACCAGGTAGTATGTTCAGCATTTTTTACATACCCCAAATCTATAAAAAAACGGTCCTCTGAGGCGGTGGCAATATTTTCGTTTATATCATCTAACCGCTTTTGTAAGGCCAGCTGACGATAGCCTGTTTTGAATAAAAACCCTTTTTCTTTAGTAGTAACCAGGTGAATGACCGGAGACCATGCTGTAGCATTCACATAGGCAACTACCCTGTTCCCGGCCAGCATTGTATTATAAGCGCCCAAACCTGCATCGTGATAAACAAGCGGATAACCCAGTTCGTTTTCAAAGCTTAACCTGTTACGCTGGTTATATTTATTACCCTGTATATTGAATGCAAGTTTATACTGTGTGTTTATTGATATAGCAGCCGATAAAGCGGCATTAATATCAGACGAGATATTATTGGGCCTGGGATCCCTGTCCCGGTAATTTTGCACACCAACATAACCGGTTGTTAAACCATAGTATACCTTACCGATCTTTTTGGCCAGCCCCCCGGAAATGGCATAAGACTCCATTTTAATATCGCCGCCAACCGAGTCGGCCATTACATAAGGATAGATCAAATCGTAATCGAGGGATTCGTTGTATTTAACTTTGATGGCAGTCTGGTTACTATAGTTAGCATTACCCCATAGGGTTAACCTGTTCTTGTTTTTATAATAAGAAGATGCGTCGACATAAAACCCTTTACGCCCCTTCCCTTTTTGAGGTATAAAAATATCATCCTGTTTATTAAAGTAAGCGGTACTGACACGGGCATAATCAAAGTTCCGCTGAAAGCTTTTCAATGCCGAGATATCAAAAAAGACATCCCTGAACCTGGCAGCAGGAGAAAATTGCTCCTGCAAAGCAGCATTAACGGTATCAATGGCTTGAGTGTGACCGTTGGTCACACTCAAGCTAAAAAATAATATACCTGTCAGTAATTTCCGCATGAACCTATTTTTTTAAAGACGGTACAGATTCAGGGTTAAAGTCAACTGTTGAATTATTAGTGTCTTTGTAAATAACACGGCCATCAGGTGTAGTTGATAACACTTTACGGATCACTGATTTACCAAAACGGGTAGCATCGCTATCTACTTTACCACAATAAGTCCAGCCCATATCCAATGCAGGAGAAGTAACAATCCACTCAAACATTGACTGTACGCTTAAATTAACAGCGTCCAGGACATCCGAATTTTTAATTTTAAAAGAGTTGGTGGTAGTAATATTACCGGCCGAATTGGTATAGTCGTAGCTATATGCCTGTTCGGCTTTAAACTGGTCGGGTGTTTTATTCAACCTGGCCAAAACATAGCTTTTAAAGCCGCGGTTATGCATGGTTAAAAAGGCCGACACATTGATGGTGTTAGGAACCTGGGGATTATCTACATTAATACTTGGTAACAACTCTACTTCAAATTTAGCGCTACGCAAATCCAGGGAGTTCGCATTACCTTCCAGGTGATTGATAGCATTATTGGCAATAGTAAATGATTCGCCCGGCTGAATGGGATAATCGGTTCCATTACCAGGCACAATGATAATTGTTTTAGTAGTAAAGGCATCAGCCATTACATCCGGCGTATATGCCCGTTTGGTTGTTGTAAGAAAATCAGATTCTGCAAAAGCCAGACCATCAGCATATAAAACCTTATCGGAATTGTTATGAATGATCACATATTTATCACCGTTATAGGTTTTACCTTCCGGCGTAACGGTACCGGTGTAGAAAATTTCCTTGATCACAAAGTTGGCGGCATCGTTATAGATATACAGCTGCACATCTACACCCGCGGTTGCCCCTACCACTACCTGTGACTGTTTTAAACCTTTTACTTTAATAGTTTTTGTAGCGCCGTCTAAAGTATAGTTTATCTCTCCTTCCACAGAAATATCATAAGAACCCGCTACCAGGGATAACGGCACCGTATTAGACTTTACATTTTGAATGGTGGTAACTGTTGCTGTATTTGTTTCTTTTGCAGTAATGGTGGCATTAACAATAGTAACCCCGGTCAAATTATCCGGATTTAATAAAGTAATAGTAGCCTGGGTAGGCGCTACATCCTTATCTTTTTTACAACCCGTATACAAAAAGGCTGTAAACAAAGTAAGAAATACCAGCGTTTTTTTCATTGTGTTCATGTTTATTTATTTAAAAATTTATATTCATTTCCATTCCAAAATAGGGAGTACTCAACCCGGACCTGATTATATACGCTCCATTTTCGTTTGTATAATTAGGCTTATAAGTTGCTATGCGATTAGCGAACATGGATACCACAAACCTGTTTTTACTGAAACTTTTGGACACCTTCAGGTTGATATTCAGATCCACAGGTACCTTGTATTTTTTAAAGGCCGTATTGTTGTAAATAATATTCAGTGCCTGTAAATGCGGGTGGGTTTTATCAGCCTCTGTATATTCATGTACATTACCATCTATATCCACGTATTGCAAGGGTGTGCCCGATTTATAAAGGCTTTGATTGGCCGTATACCAAAGGTTTTGAAAACTGGCCGCTATATTTATCCCTAAAGACGGCAGGTAACTATCCACGGTAAGGTTAGTGTTTAACTGTTCATAGTAAGTACCGGCATTATCCTCGTATATGCCCAGGTACTGTCGTATTTTACCATCGGTAACAACGTTTGAGCTGATAACACTATAGGATTTCTGACTGTCCGCATGACGGGTTTTAAACCACGCACCGTTTAACGTAAACCGGGTATTTATACCTGTAATACGCCTGGAAGTGAACTGGTATTCAAAACCACGTTTAACCTGCTTACTGCCATTTGACGGTGTGCCGTACGCAAAATATTCCCGGGCCGGCGTATAGGTAAAAGCATCCACAGCGGGTTTTTGTGTGAGCGTATCGGCATTAATAGAAGTATTATTATACCTTTTATAATCCAATGCAATATACCGGCTGGAGGTTCTGAAACCTGAATTCAGGACTTCATTAAAGTAAGTTACCGTTAACCTGTTACCCCCATAACTAAAGTCAGCACTTAACTCCTGCTTTATGTTTTTTGCTATTCCTATAGCATAATTCGTTTTGTCAACTATGTAGGTTATTACATTCGCCGTTCTGAAAGCCGGGTTATTATGATAGTAGTTCAGCTGTATAATATCGGTATAGTCCAGTGGAGGATATAACATGTCCAGCGTAGGTGTTTTACTCAATACGCCATAACCTCCGCCAATGGTTATTAAAAGCGGCTTTTTATTTAACTGCAGGGCCGGGAGTTGCCACCGGGCATTTATCCTGGGGTTGAATAATACTTTATTGGCCAGCTTAAACCGGTTATTTAAGTTTAACAGGGTAAAAGCCCTTAATCCTGTTTCCAGGCTCAGCACATGATCACCTGTATGCCATGTAGCCGTATTTTCAATATAGGCAGCCAGTTGCTGCATGGCCGGAATAGTATCGAAGGCCCTCGGACGGGTGGAAGCGCTCACTTTTGAGCCTGCCGCTACGCCCATGGGAAAGTTAAGATCATACACCTGGCCTTTACCAAGATTTTTACTGTAACTGAAATCGGTGCCTATTTTAAGATTATTTTTTACAGCCCCCAGAAAATAACCGGCTACCGAATTGGCTTTTACAAATACATTCAGGGGTTTGCCATCAACGATCATATGGCCAGTATATCCGGCTATCAGGAAACCAACATCATGTATGCCAGGTTCTGTGGTGTTGATCAGTACAGTTGCCGTACTGGGTTGCATCCATTTTTTTATATCGATCTTATCCTGCTGGTAATTGACCTTGCCGCTTAACTCTACTGTTTTAAAAAAGGAGGTTTTGGGTAACTGCAGTTTTAATCGTGTTGCGTAGTCATAACTATTAAAGTAAGAAACATATTTATCCGTCAGCGCAAAGGAATTATCGGGGTCAGTACGTTCATTATCGATATTTCTACCATAATCAATACTATTCATCCATTCTATGTTACCAAAAGCCTTTCTCCAGATCTTTTCGGTTCTTAAAGAAGTAGTGATACGCTTATAATTTGAATAGCTGTTGGTTGGGTTGGCTTTTGCATCGAGATAGTCGATATCAATATTGGTAAAAAAGTCATTGCGTTTATTGGCAAAGCCCTTACCAATGGAGTATAATTTACTAAAGCCATCGGCCTTGATCCTGGCACTGTAGGGCATTTTACCTTTTTTACGGGTGATCATCACCGCCCCGCTGGTAATATCGCCGTACTCTACAGAGGGTATACCTCTTATTATTTCCACCTTTTCGATCTGGTCGGTAGAGATAGAACGCATATCCACCCCCTTGTTTACACTGTTACGGCTTGCATTGGGATCAGAAACGGTAAACCCGGCCGTGGTTTGAATATTGGCATTGGTAATAATAGGCGCTCCATCCACATAAAAGCCGGTGCCGAGCGCACTGGTATTACGCTGGTCGTTGGCACTGCCGGTTTCCCTTAAACTCATTTTGTTCATAGAGGTCAGGTTAGGGTCACGGGAACGACCTCCCGGAAGCAGCTCCAGCAGGTCGGTAAAACTGGAGGGCTGTAATAGCTGCATGGCTGCCCGGTCGATCACCGAAGCACTGGTCATGGATTTTGACTCACGGGCCGTTACATATACATCATTCAGCAATTTGAATTGCGACTCCAGCCTGAACCTGATATTTTTGTCCTTGTCCAGTAAAACGCGGACCGTTTGTTCCTGGTAATGGATAGAAGAGAGATTGATGATATAATGGCCTGAGCCCAATGCAATAAAGGAAAAATTGCCGTTTTTGTCGGTCTGCGTGTAGCGGGTAGTTGTGTCCTTGGTTATTGAGACGGTAATGCCGGACAGCAGTGAATCATTCGCCTTATCGGTAACAGCACCGGTAAGCGTGTATTTTGACTGGGCATGTATGTTGCCCGCAACAATAAAAAGCAGTAAAAAGCCTAACCCTGATATATACAAACGCCGCAACGCCTTAAAATTTTTGCAAAGGTGTAAGGCACAGAGTCCCTATTGTTTATGAAATCAGGAAAAACTTCAGGGGAAACGGTTTTATGACTTAACGATGACAATGCAAACTGGTCAATATCAGACCCTAAAGCAAAATATTATCGTTTTTTACCTTGTAAAGCCTCATAAAAGCTTCCTGTTCAGTTTATTCCCTTTTGCTGTACTTTTGCAGCCTTATGGCAAACGATACGAACAAATTCCAGGCGATTATATCGCACTGTAAGGAATATGGCTTTATTTTCCCCAGCAGCGAGATTTATGACGGTTTACAGGCTGTATACGATTACGGCCAGATGGGCAGTGAGTTGAAAAAGAATATCAAGGATTACTGGTGGAAAAGTATGACCCAGTTGCACGACAATATAGTAGGTATTGACGCGGCTATTTTTATGCACCCTACCACCTGGAAGGCATCCGGGCACGTTGATAATTTTAACGACCCGATGATTGATAACAAGGATAGCAAAAAACGTTACCGTGTAGATCATTTGATTGAAGGCCATGCCGAAAATTTAAAAACCGCCGGCAAAGACAAAGAAGCGGAAGATTTACTGGCCGCAATGGATGCTTTGCTTGCCAAAGACGATTTTGCCGGATTAAAACAATTGATCGAGGATAATAAAATAGTATGCTCCATCAGTGAAACATCCAACTGGACAGATATTCGCCAGTTTAACCTGATGTTCTCTACAGAGTTTGGCAGCACCGTATCGGCGGATGATGAGGATAATAAGGTTTACCTGCGCCCCGAAACGGCCCAGGGTATTTTTGTTAACTTTTTAAATGTACAGAAGACCGGCCGTATGAAAATACCCTTTGGTATTGCCCAGATCGGTAAGGCTTTCCGTAACGAGATCGTAGCCCGCCAGTTTGTATTCCGTATGCGGGAGTTTGAGCAGATGGAGATGCAGTTCTTTATCCGCCCCGGCTCGCAGAAAGAGTGGTACGAATTCTGGAAGGAAGAACGCCTGAAATGGCATAAAAGCCTGGGTATTCCGGCCGAGAAGTACCGCTACCACGACCATATAAAACTGGCTCACTATGCTGATGCAGCCTGTGATATTGAGTTTGATTTCCCGATCGGTTTTAAAGAACTCGAAGGTATTCACAGCCGTACCGATTTTGACCTGCGCCAGCACCAGGAATACAGCAAAAAGAAGCAGCAATATTTTGACAATGATATTGACCCGGCTACCGGCAAACCTTATGGTAATTATATTCCTTATGTAATTGAAACATCTATTGGTTTAGACCGTATGTTCCTGGCAGTTATCAGTCATGCTTATGAAGAACAGGACCTGAGCACTGCCGAAAAACAGGATAGCCGTGTAGTATTAAAATTACCGGCAAAACTCGCTCCTATCAAACTGGCGGTCTTGCCTTTGACCAAGAAAGACGGATTACCTGAAATTGCAGAACAAATCATCAATAATTGCAAGACAGAGTTCCGTTGCTTTTACGAAGAGAAAGATTCTATCGGTAAACGTTACCGCCGTATGGACGCCCTGGGTACGCCTTTTTGTGTAACTGTTGACCACCAGACCAAGGAAGATAACACCGTTACCATCCGTCACCGTGATAGCATGGAGCAGGAGAGGGTTTCTATAGAAGTGCTCAAACAACTGGTACTGGATGCCACCAGGTAAGAACTACTGATATTTTATATACTATAAAGAGGTCGTAATGACCTCTTTTTTTATACTTCGTATTTTTTCGCTGCAGAAAAAACCGATGTTAAAACATTGTTTTTGAAACTACTACCACTAACCGGTAAAACTGGTAGAGTTTTCCACAGTAATACCCTTTTGGCACAGTAGTTGAAAATATATTCAACGAAAAACAGCAAGCCACTTCTGTTTGTGAAGGGAAATAAATTGTTTAATTTTTTAAAACAGAAGTTATGAAAAAGAAATTACTAAGTGTAGGCTTTATACTAGCCATTGTAGCAGTGTTATTTGCCTTTACAAAAACCGATGACAGTGTTATTTTACAGGGTGCTATTACCGGCAGCATAAGCCCGGCAGATGGAGCAGAGGCAGTATGGGCTATTAAAAGCGGTGGTGATACCACAAAAGGTACATTAACGCAGGGTAAGTTTTCGGTAGATGTTAAAGCCGGTACTTACACGTTGATCGTTGACGCAAAAGATCCTTACAAAGATGTGTCTGTTAATAATTTGGAAGTAGCCGATAAACCCGTGGATGTTGGCGAAATTATTTTACAGCAATAAAGATATTCTCACTTGGACGGTTTGAATTCATACGAGCCCCGATCTTTATCGGGGCTTTCATTTTTTATACCCCGGAAGATGACCGGTTTTTAGTACACCTCTATTTTGCAAGGTGTAACAGCCGGGTGACTGACCGATGCCGAAGGGCTGCCGGATTGCAGCGGAAAGCCCGGTGAAGGCCGGCGGGGCGGGTTGTGCCGGACTTGCAGCGAAAAGCCGGGACTGCTGCTGACCGGAGTTAACCCTGCCGGGAGCCCCTGTTAATGCCCCTTGCCCTATTATAATAAAAAAATATATCTTTGTTATTCATGTTACCGGATTATCCACATAAACCGTTCACTGACATCAGGGGCAACTTTAACCTGCTGATGGAGACCCTTGCTATGGGTTCATAAAGTCTTGTCACTTAGCTTACTATCATTCCTCTTACAGAGAGTTTTCCGCATTTTACATTAACACTGTTTACTATAAAATTTATTTGTATGTCTACAACTGTACAGGCAGCCAATGCCGTTAACAACACCACCGATTTTTTGCCGCTGGAAGGCACCGATTATGTTGAGTTTTACGTAGGTAATGCCAAGCAGGCTGCTCATTATTACATGAGTGCCTTTGGTTTCCAGGCCATTGCCTATGCCGGCCCCGAAACCGGTATGAAGGACAGGGCCAGCTACGTGGTTCGCCAGCATAAACTGACTTTTGTTTTAACCACTCCCCTGCGCCCCGATAATGAGATGGCCGATCATATTTATAAACATGGCGACGGTGTAAAAGCCCTTTCCTTACGTGTACAGGATGCTACCAGTGCCTGGCAGGAAACCACCAGCCGCGGCGCTACCAGTTATATGGAGCCGGTGACGATGAAAGACGATTTTGGTGAAGTGGTAATGAGTGGCATACACACTTATGGTGACACCGTGCATTTGTTTATTGAAAGGAAAAATTATACCGGTGCTTTTATGCCCGGTTACCGTGCCTGGAGCAACCCGCATTTTCAACCCACCGATACAGGCCTGTTGTATGTTGACCATTGCGTAGGCAATGTAGACTGGAACGGCATGAACCCCTGGGTAAAGTTTTATGAAGACGTAATGGGCTTTAAGAATATTTTATCTTTTGATGATGAAGATATTTCCACCGAGTACTCGGCCCTTATGAGTAAAGTAATGAGCAGTGGCAATGGTTTTGTTAAGTTCCCCATCAATGAGCCGGCAGAAGGCAAGAAAAAATCGCAGGTGGAGGAGTACCTGGATTTTTACCAGGGCGAAGGTGTACAGCACGTAGCTTTGGCCACCAATGATATTGTAACCACCGTAAAAGACCTGATGAGCCGCGGTGTGGAGTTTTTAAAAGTACCCACCACCTATTACGATGACCTGATAGACCGTGTAGGCGCTATTGACGAAGATATTGAGCCTTTGAAAGAGTTGGGAATATTGGTAGACCGGGATAATGAAGGCTACCTGCTGCAATTGTTCAGCAAGCCGGTTGAGGACCGTCCCACCCTGTTTTTCGAGATCATACAGCGTAAAGGGGCCAAAAGTTTTGGTAAAGGCAATTTTAAAGCCCTTTTTGAAGCCATTGAGCGGGAACAGGAAGCCAGGGGTAATTTGTAGGCCTTTGTTGATGATATCATAAATTAGGGGTATTTTTACATACCAAAACGAAATAGCACAGAATAAAATGGTTGCTATTTCGTTTTGTTTTAAGTAAGCGTTACAGTTATGATTAAAGGCCTTCTTGCAGTATTATTTTTATCTATTATCGGCTCCCAGGTTATAGTTGCTCAAAATGGTAATAATGGCCGCCGTAATTCCGGCCCTGCCAGTGTAAGCAGTAATAGCAGCCCCAAAACATTCATCGACTTCCAGCGGACTTTCCCCCGCCCCGACGAATCGTTCAAGCGTAAAGAAGATACCCTGCAGAAACAGTTTGCGGCCAAAAAACTGGAATGGCCTGCCAAATACCTGTATATACGCTCCTTTAAGTATGACAGTCAGCTGGAAGTATGGGTTAAGAACGAGATGAACGAACCTTTTAAGCTGTTTAAAACCTATAAAGTATGTGCCTTAGCCGGTAGTATGGGGCCCAAACGTATGGAAGGCGACTACCAGGTGCCGGAAGGCTTTTATTATATTAACGAGTTTAACCCGCGCAGCGAGTATTATCTTTCTTTAGGTATTAATTACCCTAATGCATCGGACCGGATACTGAGTGATTCATTACGCCCGGGCAGTGCCATTTATATTCATGGCAGCTGTGTAACCGTAGGCTGTATCCCCATTATGGACAGCCAGATTGATGAGTTATATATTTTAGCCGCACATGCCAAAAACCAGGGCCAGGATTATATTCCTGTGCATATTTTCCCGATCCGTTTTAATGTACCCAAAAGCGTAACCTACCTCAACACCCTGACCAAGGACGATAATACCCTGAAACGTTTTTCGGAGAATTTAGAAGACGCCTTTAATTATTTTGAAAAGCATAAAAAACTGCCGGTTATTTTTATTAATGATAAAGGCGAGTACAGTGTTAACGATCCCGTAAAAAGAGTGGTAAAGGAAGAGAAGGTAAAAGTGAAGAAACCCAGGGCCCAGTTACGTACCCGCCATATCAGTGTACTGGCCGATGCCGTACATACCTGGCCTGAATACCCCGGAGGCGGCACCGTGTTTATGCAATACCTGGATAAACTGGGTAAGGAAATGACCGAGTTTTTACCGGAAGGCGTAAAGAAAGTATATGCCCAGGTAGAGTTTGTGGTAGATACCGATGGTGTACCCGTAAACTTTAAGGTATTAAAAGGCACTAAGGATGAAGAGCTGATTGACGAATTACTGATCCGCATGGAAAAAATGGAGACCTGGAAGCCCGCTATCCTCCACAAAAAACCGGTAGCGAAAAAGATGATACAGACGGTGACCATTTCGGCGGAGTAAGGATAGTATGTAGATGATAGTATTTAGTATATAGATGTTAGTATATAGATATTAGTATATAGATAATGGTATTGAGAATACAGGTAAGATACAAATAACACTATGAACCCATTAACTATTAACTTTTTTACCCCGGAACATCCTGTTCATCATTTCATATAACTCCGGGTGTTTTTGTTGTAACAGTGCCGGTCTCTCAAAAAAGTACTCGGCCACTACGGCTAAAAATTCGGCTTCGTTGGTGGCACCGTAAACATTGATGTCAGAATCTCCTTTTTCAATGGCTGCAATGTTTTTATGCACCAGGTGTATCCAGGGTAGTACATAAGCATGTTTCAACAAAGCTTCAGGCACGCCATCCACCGCACCGTCCGCCTTATCCAGCAGGTGCACAAATTCATGGATAGCTGTATTTTCCTTGTCCGTTTTATTACTGAACCCTAATCGTAAAGCTGATTGCGACAGTATCATTACATGTTGCATAGGCCCGTTGCCCACCATGCCCAATATGTTCTTATTATTGCCATCCAGCTCATAAGCCTCGCTGAAAGTGCCGGGATAGATCAATACCTCGTTGAGATTGGGGTATTCCCAATGCGTAAAATTAAAAGTAGGTATCACTGCGCTGGCAGCGGTCAGCACCATATCCAAAGGGGTAACGGTTGTTTTAACACCGGTAATACGCACCTCTTCCACAAAATGCGCTACCCGTTCATTGAACTCCTGTTGCTGCTCCTTATCCAGTTTCTGGTAAAACAGCACATTCTCCTGTAATAACTCCGGGTAGTTAGCCGGCAGGGTTTGTTTTACAGCCGGTGTTTTCTTTTTCCGTACCGCTTTTACCAGGAGAAATAAAAGGGCTACACCAATAACAAATACTATAAACTCTACTGTTTGCATAATTCTACTTGTACCAATCCTGGCTAAATGTTACAAAAAACTAATTTAATAAATTACCCCATTATATTCAGCTATAAATTCGGATATTGCTTAAGAAAAAATGCACAAACCTACTCATTGTTTATCAGTTACCATGAAACTATTTTTCTCCTCCCTGCTGGTTATTTTTTTATATAGCTGCACAAAAGAAATGCAATATCACGAAAGTATTGTAGAAGTGAGCGAAAGTAAAGTACAGACAAGTACTGCAACTTTCAACATGTTGTGGAACAAAGACGGAGTAAGAAAAAGATCTTTTATCCATTTAAATTTACTCCATGGAATTGGGAATGACAATTTAAGACCAGCTGTTTGGCAGATGAGTGACTTATCAGAAGCAGATTCGGTAGGCAACCCTTATAATACCTGGCCTTATAAATATAAAATTACTCCTGGGAGCACTTATACAAATGATAGTATCAGCTCACCCAATAATACGGCATATTCTTTTCTGTTAGTAACAGAAGGGTACCAAAACAATCAATTTGGCGTTTACCCAGGCTTTGATGTATGGATTCAAAATAGCTATACTAATCAGCCACTGGAGTTTAATATATTTAATAATGCTAAACAGTTTTCCGAGTACGATTCTGTTTCAAAAGCCTACCCATTACATGAAGCAGGCATTATATTTCAGCACTGGTACAATCAGTGGAATGAAGGAAGATGGTCATTTACGAAACAATTTAATATTGGCCAGCTTCAGTTTATTAAACCTAAATTTCAGGTAAGACTTGACGATTTTAATAACTACGCTTCCCCCAACACAACGCTAACCACAAGTTATTTAACGGCAGATCTGCGAATCGAATATCGCCGTAACGGAAATTTGGTACGTACTGACTTACTAGGGGTTATTTTTTCCAATTTGGGCGGCATAAACGGTTTTGATTATAATGGGAATACCAATGATGATATATTCTGGGAGGATACCAATCCAGTTAACCCAAGAGTACTTTTACATGGCTACCAACTCGGATTAACACCATCTAACATTACTGCTTTTCCATCTATCTGGACAACAATCGAATTTGATTATCTACCGTTAGTATATACATATCTTCCGGCCCCTCCTGCAGATTGCACTTATGATGATGCCATTCTTGTAGGGTTTGATATTTATTCTTCAACGAGAGCTTCAGATATAGTTTTTTCAGTAAAAGATATTTACCTCAATGGAAAATACAATTAACTCATAGCATCACTCCTCCGTCATCAGCACCTGTATAGTCTCCGGCGTTTGTTGTTTTAACAGAATAGTGCGGTTGGCCGTGATCTTATTGTAATACTCCCCGGTATAATGCCTGATGGTCAAGAGCGATAAATTTTTGCGTATGCTTACATCAAAAATGGACGAGGCTTCCAGGGCCAGGGCTTCAATTTTTTCCGAAAAATCATCTACCACACAATGTAACTGGATAGCGGCATTCTGCGTAAGATTGGGTTTAAATTTAAATTTTTCAAACAGTTTAAATAGTTCGGTACTGTGGTGTTCGCTTACAAAAGAAAAATCTTTGGACGTGAGTTCCAGCAGCACCTGCTTTTCTTTTAATACCACGATAGGCGGCAGCTCTTTTACACCGTTACCATCTATTACCGTACCCGGTAAAGCAGGATTTAAAAAACATTTTACCAGCAGGGGAATACCTTTATTCTGTAAGGGCTTGATGGTTTTAGGGTGTATTACCTGGGCACCATAAAAAGCCATTTCAATTACCTCGCGGTAGTTTAAATGATGCAGGGGCTTTGCTTCAGGAAAAACTTTTGGATCGGCATTCATCACACTCTCCACATCTTTCCAGATGGTCTGGCTTTCGGCATCCAGCAGGTTGGCAAATACCGCCGCAGAGTAATCACTCCCCTCACGGCCTAGGGTAGTACTTTCGTTTTCATCGGTACACCCGATAAAACCCTGGGTCAATACGATGCCGTTATCCTTCAATAACCCTTCTTTGATATGGGCTACCGCCTTAGCTGTAAAATCCCAGTCAATAATAGCATCACGGAAATTATCATCCGTACGGATAATATCCCTTACATCCAGCCAGGTATTGGTAATATGTTGCTGGTTCAGGTAATGACTTACAATGGCCGTGGACAATAGCTCACCCACACATACCACCTGGTCGTAATAATAGTCATACTCTCTCACTGGTTTATCGTGTAATAACCATTCTACCTCGGTAAAAAAATCTTTCAGTTGCGCTTCGCAGGCCAGGTAACCGGTGGTCAGTAAATACTTGGCCGTGGTAATATGCTGTTGTTTTACCTGGTCAAACAGTTGTAAGGCCAATTCTTTATTTTCCGCATAAAACGCCTCAACCACTTTCTCCAGCGCATTGGTTGTTTTACCCATGGCCGAGATGACGATTAACAAGGGTTGCTGCATATGATCTGCAACAATATCACCAACGGCCTGTATACGCTCAACACTGTTTACGGAAGCCCCACCAAATTTAAAAACCTTCATATTACCTTTTATTGCGGGCAAAGATAATTATCCCTACACTATCAACCATCTCAACAATGTTATTACAGGGTTGATCTTTCAGCACCAATAGGCAGGTAAAGGACAGATGAAAGCAAATTACCCTTACATTTGTTAGTATAACTTACAATTTAAACCTAACTGTGTATGCTGCCCGTAAATAAAAAGGTATTAACATTAGATGAATTCACCCTGCAACAATTACGACATATTCCCAATGCCACCGGCGAGCTCAGCGGGCTCTTACGTAATATAGGACTGGCAGCCAAACGGGTAAACGTGGAAGTAAATAAAGCAGGGCTGGTAGATATACTGGGCGATGCGGGCAGTGTGAATGTACAGGGCGAGGATGTAAAAAAACTGGATATTTATGCCAATGACCAGTTTACCGGGGTATTACAGCATGGTACCAGCTGTGCCGGTATTGCCAGCGAGGAGCTGGATGATTTTGTATCCTTTGACGATGCAGAGAATAAAAATTCCAAATACGTTTGCCTGTTTGACCCCCTGGATGGCAGCGGTAATATTGATGTGAACATTTCCATCGGTACCATCTTTGGTGTATACCGCCGCGTATCGCCACAGGGCAGCAAAGCTGTTAAAGAAGATTTTTTACAGGCAGGTACCCAGCAGGTGGCCGCCGGTTATGTGGTATATGGCTCCTCCACTATGCTGGTGTATGCTACCCGCCGTGGTGTAAATGGTTTTACGCTTGACCAGGGTATTGGTGAGTTCACCCTCAGCCATCCTAATATCCAGTGTCCTGATTTCGGTAATATCTACTCTGTAAACCACGGTAACTTTTTCCAGTACGACCAAGGTGTAAAAGAATATATTACCGCCTGCCAGAAAAAAAATAAGACCAATGGCGGCCCTTATACCCAGCGTTATATTGGCAGCATGGTTGCCGATGTACACCGTAATTTATTAAAGGGCGGTATTTTTATGTACCCCGGCACCACCGATAAACCTAAGGGAAAGCTGCGCCTTTTGTACGAGTGTAACCCCTTTGCCTTTATACTGGCCGTAGCCGGCGGACGTGCTACCAACGGAAAGGAACGTATTTTAGATATTAAACCAACCGAGCTGCACCAGCGTACGCCCATGTTCATTGGCAGCAAGGGTATGATGGACGAGCTGGATACTTATTTAACACCCGGCAACTAAACATATTACCTGTATAGCCGGTTACTTTTTTTATACTGTAGCCGGCTATACTGCTACTATCAGCACCTGTTGCGTCGCACACTGCATCGTTCCGTTCCCTGCTCATCTGTTAAAACCGGCATTTACTCAAATACCTGTTTCCCTATTCAGATCGCTGTATTATGTCGCCATGTTCTTTCCGAATTTTTATCGCCGGATTGTTTCCGTAACTTGCACCCAATGAGTAAGAATGTAATTATTTCGGTAGAAAACCTCACCAAAAGTTACGGTCAGTTCCAGGCAGTAAAAGGTATTACCTTCCAGGTGATGGAGGGTGAAATATTCGGATTATTAGGCCCCAACGGCGCCGGCAAATCCACTACCCTGGAAATTATTGAAACCCTGCGGGAGAAAAGCGGGGGCACCGTTACGGTTGATGGTTTTAACCTGGATACCCATCCCAATAATATTAAAAGTGTAATAGGTGTGCAACTGCAGGCCAGCGGTTATTACCCGGGCTTAAACCTTTTACAGCTGATTGAATTATTTGCCGGCCTGTACAACAGAACGGTGGATGCAGAAGCGTTACTGGAATCGGTGAACCTGTTGGATAAGGCCAGATCAAAATTCACCCAGTTAAGCGGTGGCCAGAAACAACGTTTTTCAGTAGCCACTACCCTCATCAATAACCCGCGTATCATATTCTTAGACGAGCCTACCACCGGGCTCGATCCGCAGGCACGTCGTAGTTTATGGGACCTTATTAAAAATATACGGGAACAGGGTACTACGGTTATCATCACCACCCACTATATGGATGAGGCAGAATACCTGTGCGACCGGATCGCTATTATTGATTCCGGCAAAATAGTTGCCCTGGATACACCCGATAAATTAATTGACGACCTGGTAGCATCCGGTTTTGAAAGGCCCAAACAGGTAAAACTGGCCAACCTGGAAGATGTATTCATCCACCTGACCGGCAAGAGCCTGCGGGATGAATAAACCATTCCCCTGAACTTTTAGCTATCCCTGGTGTTAACTTTTCACTTATTAATTTTTACTTTATAATATGTCCATTCAAAATAAATTAAAAGAATTTATGAGCAGCAAAATACAGGCGCAGAAAGATGCGGGAGCAGCTTTTTTGCAGGTAAACAAACAGCAACCCGGTGTAATTGAATTACCCGAGGGTATACAATACGAAGTAATTAAAGAAGGAACCGGTAAACAACCCAAACTCACCGATACCGTAACCGCCCATTACAAAGGCTCTTTACTGGACGGCAAAGAGTTTGATAGCTCTTTTAAACGCAACCAGCCCTTTTCAGCTCCTTTAACGGCCCTGATCAAAGGCTGGCAGATCGCTATTCCTTTGATGAAGGAAGGCAGTCACTGGCGTTTATGGATCCCATCGGACCTGGCTTATGGCGACAGGGGCGCAGGTGGCGATATACCCGGCGGCGCTACCCTTATTTTTGAAGTGGAACTTTTGAGTATAAGATAAAATATTGGTGCTTTAAAAGATCAGTGAAGTAATGGTTTGTGCAGTTAGATTAAAACTAACCAGAACAAAACGATTATGGCAGAGGATTTACGTTACCCCATCGGGCAATATGTGCCGCAGCCTTTTTCTATTGAAACCAAGGTAGAATGGCTGGCAGATATAAAATTTCTTCCATTGATATTGGAAAATGCAGTACTGAACCTGGACGAAGGCCAGTTACATACGCCTTACCGCGATGGCAGCTGGACGGTTCATCAATTGGTACATCATATTGCGGATAGTCATACCAACGCCTATTGCCGTTTTAAACTCGGGCTTACGGAGGACAATCCTACCATTAAACCCTACGACGAAAACCAATGGGTGTTATTACACGATGTGGAGAAACTACCCATTAATATTTCACTTACCTTATTACATGCCCTGCATGCCCGGTTATACGAAACGCTGAAGTATGTAAGTGATAACGACTGGAATAACCGGACCGTTTTTCACCCCGAACATAAAAAAACCATGCGGTTATGGTATTTACTGGGCATGTATGCCTGGCATGGCAAACACCATGTTGCCCATATTAATGCCCTGCGCGAAAGAATGAAATGGTAAATACGCCCACACATGAAATGGAAAGTACTGTCATCGGAATATTTGTTTAAAGACCTCTGGTTCAAAGTAAGAAGGGAACGTTGCGAAACCCCGCAGGGGAAAATTGTTGACCCGTATTATGTATACGATTTTCCCAACTGGGTAACAGTTGTTCCCGTTACGGAAGAGGGCAAGATCATTATGATAAAACAATACCGCCATGCCCTGGGTGAGGTTTGCCTGGAAATACCCGGGGGATGTATTGATGATACGGATCCCAACCCCGAAACAGCAGCGCTGCGTGAATTAAAAGAAGAAACGGGTTATGTGTTTGATACACCTGAGTTTTTAGGTACTATATCTGCCAACCCCTCTACCAACAGTAATATCATGTACATGTACCTGGCCAAAGGCGGTAAAAAAATGTACGAACAGCAACTGGACCATAACGAGGAAATTGAAGTGGAGTTATGGAGTATTGAAGAAGTGAAAAAAGCCCTGCGGGAAAATAAGATCATGCAAAGTATGCACGTTACCTGTCTCTTATACGCTTTTGAAAAAATGGGCATTCCCGGCATGCAATAAAACCTTACGCCCTCTACCTTAACCCCAATATCTTACACCTTCTCCCCTTCCCTATATCCCAAACTTCTGCGTATACACTTTACCGTTTGCCAGCTGCAGGCGGAGAAAAAACACTTTTTCATTTACTTCCAATCTAAATACATAACTATCCTTATCAATATCCTTTTGTTCCACCACCCTATGGCCTGATGCCGACCAAACCATCAGTTGTTTTAAATTAGTAGTGCACTTAATCGTTATTTGACGGCCGTTGGTATATATTTGGTAAGGAGGTTTGGCATTGGTATTTTGTTCGGTGAAGGATACCGGCATAGCCCTGCTGCTTTTTTGCGCCATCAGCGGCAGGCAAAAAGCCATTATAAGCACCAGGATCATTACTATTATTTTATGCATAACCGGCAAATACGAATAAACAAGAAGTGTAATGTATTACAACGGCAATAAAGGCTTAAAATTGCCGCATATTTCTAAATAAAATGTTATGACTATACAGGAAGCACAGGACCAGGTAGATCACTGGATTAAAACAGTAGGTGTACGATACTTCAGCGAGCTGACCAATATGACCATATTAACGGAAGAAGTAGGCGAGTTGGCCCGCATTATGGCCCGTACCTATGGTGACCAGTCCTTCAAAAAAAGTGACCAGCAATATAAGCTGGCCGATGAAATGGCTGATGTGTTATGGGTATTGATCTGCCTGGCCAACCAGACCGGCGTGAACCTGACAGAAGCTTTAGAAAACAATTTTGAAAAAAAGAATATCCGTGACAGTAACCGTCATAAAGAGAATCCTAAATTGCAATAACACATCGTGTTTGGCACTATTTTTTTATTCAACTATATATGCCAGTAAAATCAATATGGAATATCATCAAGCAATCAGTATCTGATTTTATCGATAACCGGGTATTGAAGTTAAGTGCCGCATTGGCTTATTATACTATCTTCTCCTTGCCCGGCCTGGTGATCATCATTATCTGGGTAACTGATATTTTTTATGGCAAGCAAGCCGTAGAAGGCAGCGTATACGGACAGATAGAAGGCCTGGTAGGCAAGGATGCTGCCCTGCAAATACAGGAAACCATACGCAACGCCACTTTATCTTCAGATAGTCACCTGGCAACCATTGTGGGTTTAGCCACCCTTATCATTGGTGCTACCAGTGTATTTGGCGAAATACAGGACTCTATTAACCTGATATGGAAATTAAAGGCCAAGCCTAAAAAAGGCCGCGGCTGGTTAAAGCTGATCATTAACCGGTTATTATCTTTCTCCATTATTATATCCTTAGGCTTTTTATTACTGGTATCGTTGATCGTTAATGGTGTAATGGATGCCATTATCGGAAAACTGACCGCTTCCTTCCCCGATACCCAGGTGATGCTGGCTTATATATTCAATTTAATTTTCACCTTCTTAGTAACGGCCTTTTTATTCGGCTTAATATTTAAAGTATTACCTGATGCCCGTATAAAATGGAAACATGTACGTGCAGGTGCTTTTACCACCGCCCTCTTATTTATGGGTGGTAAATTTTTGATCAGTTACTATTTAGGTCAAAGTAAAATGTCCTCGGCCTATGGTGCTGCAGGCTCCATTATCGTTATGTTATTATGGGTATATTACTCCTCCATTATATTATACTTTGGTGCGGTATTTACAAGAGTATATGCCATTCATACAGGTTCACAAATTTACCCGAGCCAATATGCAGTATGGATTGAACAGGTAGAAATAGAAAATAAAGAAGCATTGCCCACCGCTGTGGAGGAAATTGACAGCACCAGGGAATCAATCAACGATACTACAACCTGATCATTATTACCATCCATTACTCCGTTCGCTGAAACAGGAAACTACAATCACCAAAATACTGGTTACTACTTCCGCCTAAGGGGAATAGTTCGTTGGTAGCCGAACCGCTTACGGAACCGGTAACTTTTATATTACCCGATATTACGGGGAAAGAACCCACTCCGTTACCGGTTTTATTACGGGCATAAAAATCGTCGGTAATCATGGTAATCACATACTCTTTGTCCTTTACCAGTGGCAGCGGGGTAATCGCCTTGGTTATTACCGTATTGGCAGCAGTTACTTTCACGGTTTCCACCCTGACTTTAGTACGGGTAGTTTTATCCCAGAAAATCACTTTTACCGCATCATTGGCAGCAGGCATTTTTATTACCAGGCTGTTTATTTTACCGTTTACCAGGGGCACAAAACTCATCCCGTATTGGGCCATGCCACCTAACTCGTTTATCCAGACAAATGTTTCCTGGCTATAAAAGGACCGGGCAAGAAAACCCGGCAGCGGATCTTCTTCGCCATAAACAACCGGTTCGGGTTTGTCTTTTTTACTGCAGCCGGCAAGCAGTACCAGTGTAAGTGCTAAGCCAATAAATGTTTTCATGTAAACAGGTTTAGGGTTTATTTTTTTTAATAAACCAAATGTATTGAGCCTGTTCACCCTGTTCAAATGTGATCGATAAAGGGCGTGTGGAAATCGTTAAGGGAAAGAAATAAGGACCGGTAGACAACCTTTATCGGGAATGGTGATGTCCGGCAGCTGAATAATGCGTTACAGCTGAAGGGCTGCCCGACTGGCAGTAGTAGCTGCAGCGGCTCTATTCCTGCAGGAAGAACCGTGGTACTACGCTGCACTACTACCAAAGGCGGGAACTGCAGCTGATGGTAATACAACCGGTGACAGCCCCATAAAACCATATAAAAAACCAAGAGCCACCCCAAAGGGATGGCTCTTACAAAAATATTCAACGTTATATGTTATACACGGAAGTGAGCAAAAGCTTTGTTCGCTTCAGCCATCCGGTGTGTATCTTCTTTTTTCTTAAATGCAGCTCCTTCACCTTTGCTTGCAGCTACAATTTCATTCGCTAATTTGTCGGCCATGCTACGTCCGTTTCTTTCACGGCTATAACGTACCAACCATTTAATGCTTAATGAAATTTTACGATCGGGACGTACTTCAGAAGGGATCTGGAAAGTAGCACCACCGATACGACGGCTACGAACCTCAACCGCAGGAGTAACGTTAGCCAAAGCTTTTTTCCAAACCTCGTATCCGTCTTCACTGGTTTGTTTGGCTACTTTATCCAAAGCGTCATAAAATATATTAAAGGCGCCGCTTTTTTTACCCTCCCACATCAGGTTGTTAACAAAACGGGTAACCAGTTTATCATTAAACTTAGGGTCTGGCGCTAAGGGCAGTTTTTTTGCTTGTGCTTTACGCATATCTGACTATTGTTTGAACAGAACAGTAGGTTTTCACCTGCTACTCTTATTATTTTTTAGCTTTTTCTTTTTTAGTACCGTATTTAGAACGGCTTTGTTTACGGTCTTTCACACCCGCGGTATCCAATGAACCACGTACAATGTGATAACGTACACCTGGTAAGTCTTTTACACGACCACCTCTGATCAGTACGATCGAGTGTTCCTGCAGGTTATGACCTTCACCGGGGATATACGCAATAACCTCAATTTTATTAGTCAAACGCACCTTAGCTACTTTACGTAACGCAGAGTTTGGCTTTTTAGGGGTAGTTGTATATACACGGGTACATACGCCACGACGTTGCGGGCACTGATCCAAAGCTCTTGATTTACTCTTGGCTTTGATAATTTCTCTTCCTTTTCTTACTAACTGTTGAATAGTCGGCATTCCTAATGCTTTATTTTTGGGACGGCAAAGGTAGGGCGTTACACGTTAAATACCAAAATATTCAGGAAAACTTTGAAAAAAAGTCCACACCTGTTGATAAACTACGCCAATACAAGCCTTTATAAGCCATCATTTTTAAAAATGGCAGCTGAAAACAGCCACCGGGTTTGTTTGTTTTATACTTTCCACATCCAGCCGTTGTTGTCAGCGGTTCTTCCTTCGCGAATATCACTTAATTGTTTTTTTACACCTGTTGATACCGGGTAGTTATTGGTATCAAAAGTCATAGCAAAACCTTTGTAATTCAATTCTTTAATAGGGGCAATTACCGCAGCGGTACCGGTACCGAACACTTCGCTTACTTTTCCGGCCTTGTACGCTTCCACCACCTCATCAATGCTGATGCGGCGCTCATCCACCGTTATTCCCTGCTCCTGCAGCACGCTGATCACGCTGGCACGGGTAACCCCTTCCAGTATAGTACCTTCTTCTAATGAAGGTGTAACAGCTTTACCGTCAATTACAAAGAACACATTCATCATACCCACTTCCTGTAACCATTTATGCTCAAAAGCATCGGTCCACAATACCTGGTCAAAGCCGTCTTTTTGCACCCGGCTTACCGCGTACATGCTGCCGCCATAGTTGCCGGCATTTTTGGCAAAGCCCACACCACCCGGAGCGGCACGGGTATATTTTTCCTCTACCGCAATACGCATGGGGTTAACAAAATAAGGTCCGGTAGGACTTAAAATGATCAGGAATTTATAGGTAGCTGAAGGGCGCACGCCTAAAAACTGGTCGGTAGCAAACATGAAGGGCCTGATATACAGGGAATGTTCTGCCTGGGAAGGGATCCAGTCCTTATCCAGGCTGATCAGCTGGCGCATGCCTTCCATAAATATTTCTTCCGGCACCTCGGGCATATTCATGCGTACGGCCGAATTATTGAAACGTTTAAAATTATCAGCGGGACGGAAAATGTAGGCATTGCCATCATCATCCTTATAAGCTTTAATACCCTCAAAAATAGCCTGGCCATAATGTAATGCTGCCAGTGACGGATCTAAACTAATGGACTGGTAAGGCTTGATACTCACATTCTTCCACTCCCCGTTCTCATAATCTGCTTCCAGCATATGATCGGTAAATACACGGCCAAAAGGAATATTTTCCAGGTTGGTATCCTGTAAACGGCTTTTAGCTACCTTAGTCAAAGCAATTTCTAACGATGTATCTGTCATAACTTGTCTATTTTTGGGCTTTAAAAGGGTTCAAAGAAACGAAAAAGCTAACAATTGTTAGCAATTAAATCATAAATAAATGTCTCTCAACAATATACAACTGCCTTCTGCACTGGTTGCCGACCTGTACCCGCATTCACTGATCCAGGACGCGGATGCAAAGATAATGCAGCCTGCCCAAGCTATTGCCCCGGTTGTAACAAATAATGAAAAAGAAATAACCCCAACCCCGGTAATGCCGGTTGCGGCTCCCCAAAATACCCTGCCGGCCGCACCTGTGGCACAGCCGGCACCTGCCGCATCTCCGGCACCAGCTTCTCCTGCTACCGATGCACCGCAATGGAAAAGCCTGGGCCAGAATGCCAGAAATATTTTAATACTGGTAAACAACCCCGGTATTACCTTCTTGCCCGATGAGGAACTGGCTTTTTTAACCCAGATGCTGCAGGCCTGTAAACTGAGCCTGGGCGATGTGGCCCTGCTGAACCTGGCACAACACGCCCAAGGCTACCAGCAAATATTGCAGCAGTTTAACAGCAAAACCGTGTTTTTATTTGGTGTAAGCCCAGGCGAATGGGAACTGCCCATCAATTTCCCCGCCTTCCAGGTACAGCAATTTGATGGCCGTAAGTTTTTACACAGCCCCGGCCTTGGTCAAATGATGAACGATAAATTATTAAAAACAAAACTCTGGGCCAGTTTAAAAGCTATCCTGGGTCTATGATTTTGTTACCGGCTGCAGTACCTTGATGGAGCTGTTGTTGCGACGCTCCGTTCAACTGTAGTAAGCCTATTGAGCAAAGCGCTCGTCATGCCGACGCAGGAGGCATCCCCTGCCGGCTAAAGCCTTTCCGGTTTCAGCGGACCTCTCCTGCGTCGAGGTGACGTACCAGGCATAACACCATCTAAGCTATCATTATCTTTTACCCAACTTAATATTATACCCCACCTGCGCACTAAAAGGTACCGTAGGTGTGGTTTTAAAATCCTGAGTTAATACCATACCGCCCTTTATATACACATCACTTTGTTTAAAACTATACCCGGCCTGCAGGTTATAATAAAAATTACCGCCGGTTGCCGGCTCATACCAGCCGTCCTCTACCGCAGGAAAGTTTTCTTTAAAGGCTTTGGAATGTTTAAAGTTGGTCACAATAGCTTTATCAAAACCTGCTTCTCCTGCCACAAACCATTTTTGCCGGTAATAACCTATCACGCCTGACATATCCGAACCAAAATTCAATAAACGTACCGCTGGGCTGCCGTAACGCCGGAACACGCCATGTACCTGGGCGGCAAAAGCAAGACCGCCAACATTAAATAATCTTACCTGTGCACCTATCCTGGTTTTAAAATCATCAAACAACTTATTTCCTGAAGGAAAAGCATAAGTGGCATGCAGCAGTATGGGCATTTTAGCACGTAACCGGTAACTGTAACCGGCGCCAAATCCCAGGCCGTAATCCCAGCCCGCGTTCAGGTTAAGCTGATATTTATAATCGTTAGTCGCATTAGCCCAGTTTACACTCTGTGCCTGCAAAAAAGTAGTGGATAAGGTCGCGCCGGTCACCAGCAACATCCATAGTTTTATCAATTTCATCTTCCGTTTTTTTATTTGTAATGAGTAAGGAAATAATTATCGCAGCGCATTAAAGTAAGCAAGTACCACGGGGTATACCGATGGCCATTTGAAATAAAACATCTCATGCCCGGTTCCTTTAATCTCTACCAGTGTTTTGCGGGTAAATTTTGCGGCTTCTTTTGTAGCAAAGGACAAGCCATAGGCTTTATTGTTTTCGCCGTATATAAACAATACCGGTGGCTGGTACAGGTGCATGTTTTGAGTAAAATCAAAACCCTCTTTTTCTGATATGTCCACCAGGCTGTTCAATACCACCGCGCCGTTTCGCCAATAGGGCGAAGGGCCTTCTATACCTTCAATATTATTACTGCCGTATACAAAGGAGGAGTGCACATTCAGCTTATAATCCAGTATTGCATGTTCATTTTCCTTGCCGGTTAAAAACTGGTCCAGGTAAAAAATATCATTGGATACTTCTTTAAACAATTCCGTCTTCCTTGTTTTTTTGCCGTACTCCTTTAAACTTTCATAGGTAAACCCGCCCGGTTCGGCAAATACCGCCCCGTTTACAGCCGTAGGATATTTATTAATAAACCCTCCGGCCAGCATGCCACCCCAGGAGTGCCCTATTAAAAAAACCTTCTGGGCAGCCGAACTCCTGTAATGCGCAATGACGGCTTTCAGGTCTTCAAACATCAGGTCAATGGTATACGTTTTTTTATCGTGCCGTTTGGACAGGCCGGAACCCCGCTGATCGTAAAACACCACATAATAACGATCATTCACCAGTTGTTTTACGGCTAAGCCGTTTCGGTAATCGGCTCCCGGACCGCCATGTAAAAAAATAACCATCGGGTCGGCAGGATCGCCAAAAGCCTCGGCATGTAACAGGGTGCCGTTTACAGAAATGGAGGGAATTGCCGGATCCTGGTCAACCGTTTTTTGTACCAGGCGTCCCGGGTCATTAATTTGCCTTTCTTTGGAGCAGGCCGTTAATAGTAACACACTTACTAAAGCCACCGTAAAAAATTTCATACAATGCATCTTTTTTGTTTTAAAAAATCTTTGCAAAGATGATCCGGTCCAATGGCCTTATCGCCCCACCATGTAAAGTGGAACCATGTTGTAGCCTGTTATAAAACAAGCTCAAATAATTAATTACTAATATATTATGAAAAGTGGTACGCCATATTTATCCAAAATGGCACATAAAGCCAGGTGGCATTACTGACCAGTAAGGGAATCGCTATCAACAGCAGTGTTTAACTGGTTAATATATTGAGTAGGAGAAAGACCCGTTGCTTTTTTAAAATTCCGGTTAAAAGCGGTCTTGGAATTAAAGCCGCATTCAAAGGCCAGGGCCAGGAAAGTATATTGTTTATTATCGGGCTGACCCACAATTTTCTTAAACGCTTCAATCCGCAGGTCATTGATATAATCGTAAAAACTTTTGCCTGCATAGGTGTTAATCACCTGCGACAACATATTGGGGTGTAACTGTAATTCCTGTGCCAGGTCGCCCAGGGTAAGTTCGGGGCTTTTAAACAACTGTTGCCGGCTCATTAACAACTGTAAGCGTTCATACAGTTTAAGTCCCTCTGTTTCGTTCAGCAATGAGTGCTGGTACTTTATTTTCTCCGTTTTTTCCTCCCCGGTCTTTTCTTGTACAGGCGGCAATATTTTTTCCGCTATAAGCACCGGTTGTTCAGCGGGCGGTGCAATACCCGCTTCTGGTGCCGGTAAAGTATCATTAACCGGGCTCATTAACGATTTATTACTGAACACCCCCACCTGCCGGATACCAAAAAAGCCCAGGAAAAACATATATAGTACCACCGTCCCGAATATATAGAGATCGTGCAGCCCGGCTAAAATAACGATCCATATAACAGCAGTACCATAAATCAAATACCGCAGCCAGTTCAGGTTGATCCTTTCTGTATTAGAAAACTCCTGTTCAATACGTTTGCTATGCCGGCGCAGCACCAGGTAAGAGAGTATAATATAAACAACGCCCGATATACTCAGCGTGATCAGCACCCCCTCTACCAGGTTTTCATAACCCGCACCGTCGTGCTGGTACACATATATTTTATCAGCCAGGGGCAGGCTGAAAAAAGGTACCAGTAAACCAAGCACCACCACAAAGGGCAAAAAATGCAATAAGCTGCGGGCTGTAAGCCTCCGTGACTGGGTAACGGCCAGGGTGTACAGGAACAAAAAAGGTCCCTGTAATAAAGGCATCCCTATCTCCATGCCTAACAAATAGGGGAAATGCACATAATTACCGCTGGTATGCACATAAAAAATGGTCAGGTGAAAGCCGGTACAGATCAGCCATGCCGCCAGTATCTTATCCGCCAGGGATTTATTCTTCTTGCTGATGAGCAGCAGGGAAAGAAAAAAAGTAATAATGATACCGCTTAAATACAACATGGTTTCAGGCCGGTTAAAGCCGGGCAAAGATAATGGATAGCACTGTTTGTATACTTTAATTTGACCAGGCAGTATTACACACCATTCCTATATATTACCCAGCCAAAACCCTGTTAACTTCCTGACAGATAATCGGATTTTTACCGATTATCTATTTAAAATCATCATTCTTTCTTACGTCACTATCCTCTTTACCAACTAATCTGCACCAGTAGTATATCCTCCGCTCACTTCCCACCCTATACCCTACACCTTTTACCCTACACCTTACACCTTTTACCTTACATCTTTTACCTTACCCCTGTCCTCCTCCTCTCTTTTCATACTCTTTCTCATAAAAACTCCTATCTTGCCCGTCATGAAACTAGTTTTTGCAACCAATAACCAGCATAAGGCCGACGAGATCAAGGCCCTGTTACTGGAAGGAATAGACATATTAACACTGAAAGAAGCGGGTATATTCATTGATATTCCCGAGCCGCATGATACGCTGGAAGCTAATGCTACCGAGAAAAGCAGTACCATTTATAACATGATCCAAACCAGCTGTTTCAGCGAGGATACCGGCCTGGAAGTGGAAGCCCTGAACGGCGAGCCGGGAGTGAAAAGCGCCCGTTATGCCGGCGAAAACCGGTCCTTTGATGATAATATCACCAAACTACTCAGTAAATTGGAGGGGCAGCCTAACCGAAAAGCCCGTTTCAGAACCGTTGTTTCCCTGATTATTGATGGTAAAGAAACCCAGTTTGAAGGTATCTGCGAAGGCAGCATTCTCACCGAAAGACAAGGCAGCGGCGGTTTTGGTTATGATCCCGTGTTTATAGCCGACGGTGCGGATAAAAGTTTCGGCGAAATGACCATGGAAGAAAAAAGTCTTTACAGTCACCGGAAGAAAGCAGTTGAAAAACTGGTCGTATTTTTGAATAACCTTACAGCAACAACAAAACAATAAATTTTGAACGCAGCAAGCAACCTAAACATCGCGGAAAGCGACTTAATTAAAGGATGCCTGGATGGCGACAGGCGTATGCAGCAGGAACTGTACAACCGGTTATCTGCCCGTATGTACGCTGTTTGTCTCCGTTATGCCTCCAATACTGAAGAAGCTGAAGATATTTTACAGGAAGGCTTTATTAAAGTTTTCAGAAAACTGGACAGCTACCGCGGCGACGGATCTTTTGAAGGATGGGCCCGCAGGGTATTTGTAAACACGGCCATTGAGCATTTCCGCCGTAAAAAATACCTGCAGCCGGTTACCGAAAAAGAAGAAAATACCATTGAAGGTAAATATGTATCGGTACTGGACGACCTCGGCGAAAAGGACATCATGGACCTCATCAGCCAGTTATCACCCGGCTACCGTACCGTTTTTAACATGTACGTGGTAGAAGGCTACAGCCACAAAGAGATCGGTGATATGTTAGGCATCAGCGAGGGTACCAGCAAATCGCAGTTATCAAGAGCAAAAGTTATTCTTCAGGACCTGGTAAAAAAGCACCTCGACGCAGAGCGCAACGCAAAATAGTTTCATGAACCACGCTAAACATAAATTGTATAACCACGAAGTTCAACCTCCAAATAATACCTGGAGCAAGATCGAGCAGGCATTGGATGATGCCGGCAACGGGCAACAATTTCCCCAAAAACTATATACAGCCGAGGTAACAGCACCTGCAAACAGCTGGAACAACATTGCCGAAGCACTGGATAACGATGCCTATACCGGTATAGCAGAAAAATTACAGGAGGCAGCCGTGGTTCCGGGCGCTCATAACTGGGAGGCTATTGCCACCCAATTAGCGGCTGATCCCTACTTAGACTTAGGCAAAAAACTATATAATACCACCGCTACCCCGCCCTTAAATGCCTGGGAGGCCATTGCTGCACAATTACCGGCACCGGCTTCTGCTCCGGTACCTGTAACAAAACAAACAGGCAGGGTAATACCTTTTTTACGTTATGCGGCAGCAGCTGTTTTAATCGGCCTCACTGTTTTTGGCGCTTTCAAAGTATTTGGTCCGCAAACAAAAAATACCGATGATCAGCAACTGGTTAATACTAACATACCGGCCAATACAACAACTCCTGCTATCAGTAACCCCACCGTTAACGATACACAAACTACCGGCAACAATACCCCAGTTTTACCTGTACAGGACGAAACTGTAAACACCCCTGTACGTAACCGGGGTACAAACAATTACCAGCACACTGTCAACAACAACGATCGTATCTATGCCTCGAATAATGCCGACTATTCGGCCGACAGGTATGTAGCATTTATGACCCTGGACGGTAATATTGTACGCATGTCCAAAAAAATGGAGGACATGATCTGTTGTGTAACCGGCGCCGAAGTAACCGGCGAGTGCAAAACGCAATTACAAAGATGGCAGGAAAAAATTGCCGATGCACCTATTGTTGCCCCCGGCAATTTCATGGATATCTTCAGCCTGGTCAATACACTGAACGAAGGAGAGTTGTAAAGTTTTCCAGGGGCTGTCAGCTGCATCACTATATTCAGCTATAGTTCCCGCTGTTCGCTGCTACTCCGCCACAGCCCTCCCCTGCAAAGCCTCAGCGGGGTATCCACTGCCATCGGGCAGCCCTTCTGCTTATCATCCCGTTTCAGCTATTACCCAACTTATACACTTAGGCTTTATAAAGCTTCTATAAGGGAAATACCAATACCGGTAAAACAATCATCCGCACAATTATCAGGTACATAACCACAAGCGGATATAAGGCCGTTGTTCTTTGCTTCAAAATAAGTCGTGGTTCCTGATCGTTTTTTTAACCAATCGTTTTTTGCTTTCTCATATACCTGGTCCAGTGTTAAAAAAGGAGTAGCAGGTGTATCCGTATGTGCGCCCACCATAGCTCCTGTTTCTGTCCAGCTTAAATACTCACTTATATCCTTACCCGTTTGTTGCCTGAATGCGGCTGCCGTTAAATTGATCCTTGCCAATACCTCATCTTGTTTAGCCGGTGTCCAGCCCTCAGGCGGCATTACTACCCCTGCATAAATGGTATAGGCAAACTTTCTTTCAACCGCAACACCCGCCTGCACTTTTAAGGTAGTGGTCCATGAACCCGAAGACCAGCTTGTACCGGATACTACAAATCGGTAATTGTTATTACTCGATGCCTTAAAAGCCTTCCACGATCTGTTACTTTTTTCAAAACTGCTTTTATACTCTATGTCTTTTTTACAGGCGATAAAGCCTAACATTACTACAAAGGCAATTACTAATGTTCTCATGTTTACTGGTTCTGGGGGTAATAAAATAAATATGCCGCCTGTCTGACAACCTGCAGCGCACAAGCGTTGCACCAGCCTTGTACACACAATTCCTGCAGTATTAAAAATATTCCCGATATTGTTGCGCTAAATAAAATATATGGCCCGTTTAAAGCTTATCATCCCATCACAATTCTCCTTTACCACACAAATACCTGTACGCATTACCGATGTTAATTACGGTGGTCACGTGGGCAACGATGCTATTTTAAGTATCATACACGAGGTCCGCATGCAGTATTTACAGGCCAATGGATACAGTGAGATCAGCTTTGAAGGTGCAGGCCTTATCATGTCCGATGTGGCCATTGATTTTAAAAACGAGGTGTTTTATGGCGATACCATCATTGCTCATGTAACAGCCAACGATTTTGCCAAAGTAGGATTTGATATTGTATATAAACTGGAAAAAATTAAAGATGATAAAACCATAACCGTGGCGCTCGCCAAAACAGGCATGGTTTGTTACGACTACCAGGCCCGCCGTATTGCCGCAGTACCCGAAGTGGCTGCCGCTAAACTATCGGCTCCCTTATCGTAATAATTGCAGGGTTCCTTTCCGCAGCGGCGATCCGTCGTGCAGGTCAAGCATATACACATAGGTACCCGTGGGCTGCTCTACGCCTTTATATCGCCCGTCCCAGCCAATATTAATACGCCTGCTGTTAAATACCACCTGCCCGTAACGGTTATACACAGCCAGCTCAAAATCGGGGTAAGCGTGTAATGCCGGTATAATCCATACAGGGTTATGGTTATCCCTGTTGGGCGTAAAAGCATTGGGAATATAAATATCCTTATACACAAATACTTTTACCTGGTCTGTTGCCACACCACAGCCATCCTTACTGGTTACCGTGATAGCATATACCGTATCCACCAGGGGTGTTACAGCAGGTTGTAAGGTCGTGGTATTATTAATGGCATAATCTGGGGTCCAGATAAAAGCCAGGTTTTCACCGGTAGCAGTAGCCTGTAAAACCTCCGTGGTATTTTGTATTATATATTTATCCGGGCCTGCATTAACGGTGGGTACCGGTATCACCCGCACCCGCACAGCGGCAGTATCCGTACAATTAAAACTATTAAAACCAATTACCTGGTAGAGAGTAGTAACCAAAGGACTGGCGGCGGGATTATCCACCAGCGCATTGTTCAGGCCTGTTGCCGGCTTCCATTCATAACGGTCCGAACCCGATACCTGTAACTGAATAGTACTGTTAATACAAATGGCCGTATCGCTAAAACCTGTTTGTATCACCGGCTTGGGATGTATCACCAAATCAACACTATCTGTATGCTTACAGCCATCTGTATTAGTCACTTCCACATAATACCGCCCGGTATGCGTGGTTTGCGCCATGGTTATTGATGCACTGCTATTGGTTGCAGTAAAAGTACCGGCCTGGTTATACCAGCTATAACTATTACCACCAGTTGCCGACATGGTAGCAGTGGTTCCGGCACAAATGGGTGTATTCTGTTGCGTAGCAGTTACCGGGTTAGCGGCTACTCTCACCGTTAATGCTTTTGATACAACACGACACTGTACTACATTTAAGTTACCCGCTTCTGCAGCGGTTAGCCGGTAACTATAGGACCCCACCGGTGTAGAACTGATAAAAGCTACTGATAAACTGGTGGTATTCTCGCCGGCAATATCCTGCCAGCCGGTAGTACCGGTATACTGTTGCCACTGATAGGTGGGGTTAATATATCCTGCTGATAAAGTAGCATTAAACTGGAAATTATCCGTTTCACCTTCACAAATGGTTACTTCCGTTTGTGAAAAACCGCTGATAGAGGGTGTTAATAAAGGCCCGCAGGGTTTAAAGGTAATATCATCCAAAGCCAGGTCATTACCACAGCCCCCGGGAGCATTGTTCACCATGCGCAAAACAACATCGGTTACACCGCTGGGCGTGGTAAAATAAAATCCGTACTGTTTCCAGGTAGGGTTATTATCCGATTGAATGGTACCCGTATTATATTGCTGTAACACCACACCCGTTGTACTTTCTATACTAAAAGTGAGGTTAGGTTGTGTGGGATTAGGGCTGCAGACAGTAGGCTTTAATACGTTGGCTATCCAGGCGGCAAATTCAAAAGTGGTGCCGCTACACAAACCCCGAACAGTGTCTACATAAAATTCGCCCGGGTTATTAGAGGCATTCACCAGCATAAAATAGCCGCCTGTATTGCCGGTATGATCGGCAGTAAGGTTATGCCAGGAGCCGGAAAAACAGTTGAGTGTATTATTGCGGATGGTATAAGAGCCGTCACTGGGACAATCGGCGCCTGTATAACTGTAATTGGTAACCGATGCAGGCAAAGGCGCGCCGGGATTACTGCCCGAGCCAAAAGTAATATTAACAATAGGGTCACCTAAACTGCCGGAACACAGTTGTGCCGTCAGCCATTGGCAGCTTAATAAAGCAAGTAGTAAGAACCCTGTTTTTTTTAAATAATGCACCTGCAAGCCTTTAACTATCTATAAGTGTAGGCTGTAAGATAATTTTTTTTAGCAGATGCAGGAAGAATATCCCTGATTAATAATGAAACGACGACGGTTACTACCCTCCTAACAGGAAGTTGAACTCATAAACCACAATTGATTCCTCAGCAGTGGCATTGAATTTATTACGGCGCAACCATTCTTTAATAATATTGATAGCTTCCCCGCTGGTATAGGTAGAGCCTCTTTCCGCACTGATATAAGTACCAATACCGTCCGGTGATACCCTGATACGTGCCAGTACTTTACCACGCAGGTTCTCACCTGCATCCATATTCTTAGGGCTGAGCACGGTACGGTTACCGCTTACCCTGCGGGGGCCACTGCCACGTCCGCCGCCACTGCCTGTACCACCACCGCTGCCGGTACCGCTGCCTCCCCCTGTTCCGCTGCCATTGCCAATACCACTGCCGGTACCTGTTCCTCCTGCACGGTCATAATTGGTAGCAGCATTATTACCACCGGTGCCTGTTCCGCCGGTTGTTTTTCCTAACACCGCTTTAGGGTTAGGTTTGGGCTGGGGTGGTGTTACCACCTCTTTTTTAGGCTCGGGAACTTTTACCGGGTTGGTATTTTTATTAATTTCTTTGGCCTTGGGTTTGGGGTTATCCGGCTTGATAATGGGCGGGCTTTCTTTCTCCGTTTCATCCTCATCCAGGTCTTTTACATCTTCGTCCACACCGGGAACGGGGGGTGTATGCGGGGCAAGACCGGGATCGCCGGCAGCCTGTACAGGATTACCGCCACCACCGCCACCACTTACGGGCGCATATTCCGGCATGGGTTCCGGTTCATCGGGAATATTCAGTTCCACCATAATACCCTCATCAGGCAATGGCTTGGTCAGTTCATGAATAGGCCATTTCCACACGAACATGATCAGCATTAACAATCCTGCCACGCCGGCGGTAATCAACGCTGCCTGTGTATTTTTTTTCCGTTCAAATTCCAAATCCATTGCCATGGCCATAGTCTTATGCATACAAATGTAACTTTTAGCTGGTAAACACAAATGGTATGTATTATCCACACCTGTTATTAACGATGCAATAGCCTGTTTACTTGCATAAAAAATATGTTAATGTTTTACCGGGGTTTCACGCAACAGGCTGATTATCTTTGACACCATTCACGTTTTAACATAGTATTATGCCTATTACTTTTATTACCGGTGCCACATCGGGTTTTGGAAAAGCGGCTGCAGAAAAATTTGCTGCCAACGGACACGCTTTAATTATCAATGGTCGCCGCGAAGACCGGCTACAGGCGCTAAGCAATAAATTACAAGAACAGTACCATGTGGCGGTGCTGCCCCTGGTATTTGATGTACGTGACCAGCAAGCGGTTTTTAATGCCGTTCAGGGGCTAAGCGCCGAATGGCAGCAAATTGATATCCTGGTAAATAACGCAGGACTGGCTGCGGGTCGTGATTTTTTTAACGAAGCCGATCTCAATGACTGGAATACCATGGTGGATACGAATATTAAAGGTTTTATGTATGTAGCCCAGGCCGTATCAAAACTGATGGTGCCTTTAAAAAAGGGCCATATTATCAATATAGGCTCCATTGCCGGCAAACAGGTATACGAAAAAGGTAATGTGTATTGTGCTACAAAACATGCTGTAGACGCATTAAACCAGGCCATGCGCATCGATCTGCTCCGCCACAATATCCGGGTGACGGCCATACACCCCGGCGCCGCGGAAACCGAATTCTCCCTGGTACGTTTAAAAGGCGATGCCAAAGCCGCCAGCGAAGTATATACCGGCATGAAAGCTTTAACCGCCGAAGATATTGCCGAAACCATTTACTGGACCACCACCCTGCCGCCGCATGTTTGTGTTAACGATATGATTGTCACCTGTGTACAACAGGCGGATGCATTTTATTATAACCGTGTGTAATATAAATATTGTTTAATCTTAACATGATAAGGTGCGGTAATTGTGCCAGGGTAAATATCACCCTGGCATTTTAACGTGGAAATACGTTATTTGCGGCAGTAACAGCCAATCACTGGAAAATGTAAAGTTTAAATGATAAATTTGCATCCGGCTCCGTATAATCAATAGCCTTATAAAAACCAATACATGAAAGCCCTTTTTCTTGCCATCTTTATATTGGCAATGCATATCTCCGGCACGTCACAGAACGTGATCAAGCAACAGTCCTGCTCGGATACTTTTATCAATGCACAGGTAGACAGTCTTAAAGTAGTTTTTGAAAAAGCCAATTTCACCTTATTACGCGAGGCCAGCATTACCATGGAAAGCGATTTTGAAATGCCCGTTGTAATGCCCCTTACCGAAGGCAGCTGGTACCAGTTTGTTTTTATAGGCGATAATACATCCCGTTTATATGAAGTAAGAATGTATGACTGGTCCGAGCAAATGGTGATCTTCCGCCAAAACAGGTGGGCCGATGTGGATGGTAATATCATTGCTTATTCCTATATCCCCAAACGTTCCGAGTTTCATATGATGAAGCCGGTACAGATCAACAAAAAGAAAAAGAAAGGCCTCTGCGGTTACGTGATGTTATTCCGTAAAAATGTAGCGGAGGAAAACCGGGGTAAGGTTATTTCGGATCAATAGTGGCGAGAATGAGGAATTATGAATGATGAATTAGGATTTATGAATGGATAAATTGACTGCGCTGCAATCGGAATCTAGGCTTTCAATTGCAGGCCCCTTCACTATGAACGATTAACTATGATCCATTAACGCTATTCTATTTCCCCCACCAAAAACACGCTTCCGCATACCAGTATTAAATCTTCGCTGTGCGCCTGTTGTTTAGCCGCAGTAATAGCAGTGTTCACATTACTATAAGTTTTACCTGACAATCCATATACTTCCGCCTTTGCCTGTAAGTCAGCCGCAGGTAATGCCCGGGGAATGCCGGCCTGGGTAAAATAATAAGTAGCCTCGGCAGGCATCAGGCTTAATACTTTCTCCACTTCCTTATCGGCCACCATGCCGGTAATAATATGTAAATGATTATAGGTGGTAAGCTCTAATTGTTGTAAAAGCATCTGCATACCCTGTTCGTTATGGGCCACATCGGCTATTATAGCCGGGTGCTGGTGTAACAGTTCCCAACGTCCGTGTAAACCGGTTGTTTTTTTAGCGTTTGCCAGTCCCTGTTGCAGTTGTTCCTGGGTAATATGCCAGCCCGAAGACTGCAATTGTGCAATAGTAGCCAGCACAATTAATAAATTATCTTTTTGGTAAATACCCGGCAGGTCCAGCGTATAGGTATGCCTGTCCACATGGTGTGCAGCCGCTACCTGTACCAGCAGCCGGTGCTGTTGCCAGCTCCACTCCATAGCCTGGAAATGTTCACCGGCAATAATACAGTCAGCCTGTTTGGCTGCAGCCATATCGGTGAGCACAGCCCTTGCCCCTTCTTCAATATTGCCCAGTACCACCGGTATATTTTGCTTGATAATTCCTCCTTTTTCAGCAGCAATTTTTTTCAGCGTATCACCCAACAGGTTCATATGGTCCCAGCCAATAGTGGTGATGACCGAAATTTCAGGTGTAATGATATTGGTACTGTCCAGCCTGCCTCCTAACCCTGTTTCAATAACCGCAATATCCACTTCTTCCTGCGCAAAATATTCAAAGGCCATAGCCACCGTAATTTCAAAGAAGCTGGGATTTAAGTTATCTATGGCAGGTTGAATACGTGCTGTAAAATCTACTACGGCCTGTTCAGGGATCATATCACCGTTGATCTTTATCCTTTCCCTGAAATCTTTTAAATGCGGGGACGTATATAAACCTGTTTTAAAGCCGGCAGCCTGTAATACAGCTGCCAGCATATGACTTACAGACCCCTTACCATTGGTGCCGGCAACATGAATGGTTTTAAATCGGTGATGAGGATCGTCTAAAAAGCTGCATAACGCTATGGTATTGTCTAAACTGGGCTTTAATGCAGCGGCGCCTATGCGACTAAAAACGGGCAGGCGCGTATATAAATAATCAACGGTCTCTTGATAGTTCATAACAGGAAAATATCTGGTATCAAAAATACAAAGAGGAATCAGTTTGCCGGGAAGTTTTTGTGGGAGTATAGTTCATGGCTAATAGTTCACAGTTCATCGTAAGCGGTTCTTGCCATAGAGAGCAAAATTCTTCATTCATCATTCATAACTCATAAATCTCCGGTATCATATTAAAGTTTTCAAAATGTTTAGCTAAATTAGTGGCCATGAAAAAGAACAATATTTACAGGTTAAGACAGACTGTTTTATCAACAGTAGCAGCCACCGGTATGGCATTGGTAATGCTGCCCGCTATGGCACAAAAGCCCGACACTACGCTTATTAAAAAAATCATTGCCGAGGGTACTAATAATTCTCAGCTTAAAAATTTAGGTCATGAATTACTGGACGGCATCGGCCCGCGTCTTGTTGGTACACCACAAATGAAAACCGCTGCCGATTGGGCAGTAAAAACCTTTGCAAGCTGGGGTATTAATGCCCGTATTGAAAACTGGGGTACCTGGCGTGGCTGGGAACGTGGCATTACACATATTGATATGGTAAGCCCTCGTGTAAGAAGCCTGGAAGGCATGCAGCTAGCGTGGAGCGGTAATACAGGCGGCAAAACGGTTACTGCCGAAACAGTGATCATACCGGAGGTAGCAGATTCCCTGGCTTTTGCCAAATGGCTGCCATCGGTAAAAGGTAAGTTTGTGCTTATCTCCATGCCTCAGCCTACCGGCCGCCCCGATTATAACTGGGATGAGTTTGGTACAAAAGAGTCTATTGAAAAAATGAAAGCAGAGCGTAATACTTTAACAGACGCCTGGAATAAAAGAATTAAAAACACCGGCCTGTCCGCCGTAGCCCTGGCCAATGCGCTGGAAAAAGCAGGTGCAGCCGCTATATTCAGCTCTTACTGGTCAAGAGCATTTGGTTCCAACAAGATCTTTGGCGCCCAGGCTAAAAAAATCCCGACTATTGATCTTTCCTTAGAAGATTACGGCCTGGTATACCGTTTAACCGAATCGGGACAAAAGCCTAAATTAAGTTTAAGGGCCGATTCAAAAGAGTTAGGCGTAGTACCAACTTTTAATGTAATGGCCGAGATCAAAGGCAGCGAAAAACCCGACGAATACGTGGTATTATCTGCTCACTTTGATTCTTGGGATGGTGCCAGCGGTGCTACAGACAATGGTACAGGTACCCTGGTAATGATGGAAGCATTACGTTTATTAAAGAAATTTTATCCGAACCCTAAACGTACTATTTTGGTAGGTCTCTGGGGCAGCGAGGAACAAGGCTTGAACGGTTCAAGAGCTTTTGTGGAAGATAATCCCGCAATTGTAAAAAATATCCAGGCCGTATTTAACCAGGATAATGGTACAGGCCGGGTAGTAAATATCCAGGGCCAGGGCTTTTTACATTCTTACGATTATATTGGCCGCTGGTTATCGGCAGTTCCAAGAAGCATTACCCAGCATATTGAAACCAGCTTCCCTGGTCGCCCGGGCTCAGGTGGTTCTGACTATGCATCTTTCGTAGCAGCAGGCGTACCTGCGTTCTCTTTAAGCTCTAACAGTTGGTCTTATGGTACCTATACCTGGCATACCAATAAAGACACTTATGATAAGATCGTTTTTGATGATGTGCAGAACAATGCCATCCTTACTGCTATCTTAGCTTATATGGCTAGTGAAGATCCGGCAAAAGCATCCAGGGAACCAGTGGTTATTCCTGCTGACAGGTCAGGTGCTCCCGGTAAATGGCCTCAGCCGGTATCTCCAAAAAGAAAAGGCGGCCAGGATTAACATATTTTGACCCAATAAAAAAACATCGCTATAAAGCGATGTTTTTTTTATACCTGACTGTTCCGTATTATTTTTTCCTGGGCAACCTGGCGGCTTCAATCATTTCTTTCATCTCCATTTTAATATATTCTACATTAGATGATGAGCCCATTAATGCATACCGGATACTGCCCTCTTTATCAATAATAAATTTAGCCGGAATACCTTTTACCAGGAACTGGTCGGCCAGTGTAGGATTGGTTCCGGCTGTTGCCGCATCATCAAACAATACTTCAAAAGGATAATTGTTCTTTTTAATAAAGGCGGCCACTTTTTCCTTGTAATCATCTACCTTTTCCCAGGTGTCGATAAACAAGAACTGTACATCCTTGTCATGCGCATACATTTCCTGCGAAGCTTTCATTCCCGGGAAGGATCGGATACATGGCTGGCACCAGGTAGCCCAAAAATCAATAACAACTACCTTGCCTTTTAAATCCGCCAAAGAAACAGCCTCCCCTTCCATATTTACCAGTTTAAACCCGGGTGCGGCCCTGTCTGTTTCCATCCCCTTAATATGCGTTCTGATATCACCTAAAAGTGCCTGTTTCAGCGATGCAATATGCCGGTCAAAACCGGTTTCCGAACCGTTTAGCTTTACATACAGGTCCTTCAGGCTGGCTTCGTACTCAAAATTCCCTTTTTTATAAATTTTAGACAGTTCATTATAGGCTTCCAGGTTTCGCTGCAGGCCGGCCAGTGATTTATAATAGCTTACTAAAAAGCCATCATTTAATTCAGGGGCCAGTTTCATTCCCTGTTCAATATAATCCAGTGCCTCCTTATAATTTCCCTGGCCTACCAATATATCCACATAAGCACTCACCGCTCCCGGGTATCCCATAGCGGCAAACCGGGCCTTATTATCTTTTTGATCCTCGGGTAAGGTCACATAATACTGCGCATCTTCCAGGGCTGTTTTAAATAAAGCAGCCGCTGTTGCCGTATCGCCTGCTTCCAGCACCAGTTTACCTACCGGAATATAACCATTGCCCCGCCAGAACCTTTCGTTAAGGTTATGCAAGTAGTAGATGGCTTTTTCAGTATTACCCTCTTTGGCAAAATCCGTTGCCAGGCTACCGCTCATATAATCATAGGTAATTTCGCTGCCAGGAAAGTTTTTTACCGGCCATTTTTGAAGGATCTGCCGGTAAATTTTTTCTTTGGCAACCGTTGTTTCCGCCTTATAAAACCTTTCATTAACAAAGGTCGTACGGGCCAGCGCACCCTTCGGGAAACGTTTTTCTGCCTTTTTTAATACCGAATCAGCCTGGTTTTTAAAACCCAGTCTCTGCAGCAGGTTGATCGCAGTACTGTACGACTCCTCTGTTTTTGCCGTTTTCAATCCCTGTAACAGCTCATGCATTAAGGCCGTTTTTTCTGTCGCGGTACCTGTTTGGATTATTTTGTTATAAGCTTCTGCCTTTTCGTTCTTTGCCGGTTGGGCCATTACGCCCAATGTCATTAAAAGGATAAAAAATACCGTTACACTCCTCATTTTATTTATGCTGTTTATTTTATTCGGTCAGCCAGTGCCAAACCGGGGTTAAGACCGCAATTTATCCCGGTTTACCGGTAAAATATTCCTGTATTTTATTGTAGTGTAGCAAAAAAACAACCTTTTTCAGCCTTACGCCCTTAAACCCGCTTTTAACCCGGTATACCGTTTAAAAAAAAGGATGAATTTATTTTAAACAAATCAATACATGTCATGTTAACTTGCCTTACTTTTGCCCTAAATACCAATAATAATGAAAATATTTGTTGCAGGTTTACCGTACGATCTAGACGATGCCGAGTTGGAAGAAATTTTTGAAAAGTTTGGGACTATTGCCTCAGCAAAAGTGGTGATGGACCGCGATACCGGTAAAAGCAAAGGATTTGGCTTTGTTGAAATGCCAAATGAAGTGGAAGCTAAAGACGCTATTGAAAACTTAAATAATATCTCCTTAGGTAAAAAACCTATGGTTGTTAAAGCTGCCGATGATAAACCAGGCGGTGGCGGTGGTAACAGTGGCGGCGGTGGCGGCTATAATAACAACCGTGGTAATTTCAACCGCAGACGTTTTTAAAAGATACGTATTCAACATACTTTTCTCTTAGCCGGTCAATATTCCCTATGCAATATTGACCGGCATTTTTTTTGCCCAACAATCCGCCTTTTATATTGTTATGTATGCACACTTTAATTTGCTAATTTGCTATAAAATAAGTGTGGGAGAGTACAACATGAGAGGATTTCATTTTTCAAAATACAACCCTGATACTGAAGGTAAAACAAAGTTTGACCAGTTGTTGAACCTGTTTATGCAATTACTCACCTATACCAGCGGTGATGTAGGCGAAACACTGCAATGGCTAAATGAACTGGACAAACAATATAAACTCACCGATGATGAGTACGGCATGGGTGATTTTATTGACGACCTGAAGGAGAAAGGCTATATCACTGATAACAATCAACGGGGGGAGATAAAGATCACCCCAAAGACCGAACAGGGCATCCGTAAGCAAAGCCTGGAAGAAGTATTCGGCAAACTGAAAAAAAATAAACAGGGTGATCATAAAAGTTTCAAGCCCGGGCAAGGCGATGAAAGCAATTCCGATACCCGGCAGTTCCAGTTCGGTGATATGCTGGAACAAATTGATTTCACCGAGAGTATCCGTAATGCACAGATAAACCACGGCGTGGAAAGTTTCCGCATGCAGGAAGATGACCTGGCCATAAGAGAAACCGATTATAAGGCACAGACCTCTACCGTACTGATGATCGATATTTCCCATTCCATGATCTTGTATGGCGAAGACCGTATCACCCCTGCCAAAAAAGTGGCCATGGCTTTGAGCGAACTCATTAAAACAAAATACCCGAAAGACACATTGGATATTGTTGTTTTCGGCAATGATGCCTGGCCTATCGAGGTGAAAGACCTTCCCTATTTACAGGTAGGTCCTTATCATACCAATACCGTTGCCGGGCTCGAACTGGCCATGGATATTTTACGCCGGCGCAAAAATCCCAATAAACAGATCTTTATGATCACCGACGGTAAACCCACCTGTTTAAAGATCGGCAAGCGATACTATAAAAACAGTTTTGGCCTGGACCGTAAGGTGATCAACCGTTGCATGAACCTGGCAGCCCAATGTAAGAAACTAAAAATACCGATCACTACTTTCATGATCGCTACTGACCCTTACCTGCAGCAATTTGTAAAAGAGTTTACGGACATGAATCACGGGAAAGCATTTTTTGCTTCACTGGATAAGCTGGGAGCATTTATATTTAAAGATTTTGAAAGCGGGAAGAGCAAGACGGTGTTTTGAAAAAGATATCAGATATCAGACTTTAGATTTTAGACTTCAGATTTGAGATTTGAGAATTGAGATTTCAGATTTGAGTTTGTGTTATCAGTTCTAAATACTGAATACTATATACTAAATTATGAACCAATACAAAGCATGAAGCATATATCAACATTAGGACAGTTAAAAAAATCAGGGTATCAACCCAAGAGTATTAAAGAAGAAGTAAGACAAAATCTTATTCAAAAATTAAAAGAAGGCGACAGCAGTTTTTCCGGCATTGTGGGTTATGAAGACACGGTTATACCCGAAGTAGAACGTTCTTTATTAAGCAAACACAATATTTTATTTTTAGGCTTACGTGGCCAGGCTAAAACCCGTATGGCCCGCCAGATGATCAACCTGCTGGATGAGTGGGTGCCGGTAATCCCGGGCAGTGATATTAACGATGACCCGTTAAATCCTATTTCGGCTTATGCTACACAACTGATCAGCGAAAAAGGTGATGATACACCTATTGAATGGATACACCGTTCGCAACGTTATGGTGAAAAACTGGCAACACCCGATGTAAGTGTGGCCGACCTTATAGGTGATATTGACCCGATAAAAGCGGCCAATTTAAAACTGAGTTTTGCGGATGAACGGGTGATCCATTATGGTATTATTCCCCGGAGCAATCGCGGCATATTTGTTATTAACGAATTACCCGACCTGCAGGCAAGAATACAGGTAGCTTTATTCAATATACTGGAAGAAGGTGATATACAGATCCGCGGTTTTAAACTGCGTTTACCGCTCGACATATTGTTTGTGTTCACTGCTAACCCCGAGGATTATACCAACCGTGGTTCTATAGTAACACCTTTAAAAGACCGTATAGAAAGCCAGATATTAACGCACTACCCTAAAAGCATTGAGCAGGCATTAGAGATAACCGAACAGGAAGCCGATATTAACGAAGAACAAAAAGGCCTGGTAAATATCAGCGACCTGGTAAAACGCCTGGTAGAACAGGTTGCGTTTGAAGCCCGTAACAGTGAGCTGGTGGATAAGAAAAGCGGTGTAAGCGCCCGTTTAACTATTTCCGCTTTTGAAAATGCAGTAAGTGCTGCTGAACGCCGTGCTATTATTAACCACGAAAAACAAACGCAGGTCTGGATATCGGACCTGGCCGGCATCATTCCTTCTATCACCGGTAAAGTTGAGCTGGTGTATGAAGGAGAACAGGAAGGTCCTTACCAGGTTGCGATGAACCTGCTGGAGCGATCGATCCGTACACAGTTCGCTTTATATTTTCCCAACCCTGATGCTTTGAAGAAACGCCGTAATACCGGCAAGCCTTCACAACAGGCAAGGGCCGAGGATAACCCATATAAAGCAATAACCGGCTGGTTTGATAAAGGCAACCAGTTAAACATCAGCTTCAGCACCACTGATAAAGACAAGCTGATCCAATTGTACCAGGTGGATGGTTTACATGCATTGGTTAAAAAGTATTACGCACAGGCCAATGAATCACAAACCGGACTGTTGATGGAGTTTGTATTACATGGCCTTGCCGCCCATTCCCTGATCAGTAAAAAAATATTTGAAAGCAATATCGAGTTCAAGGACCTGTTTGGCAGTATGATGAACCTGAACGTGGGTGATGATGAGGAGGAAGAAGAACAGGATTTTGATAATTGAGACTGAGAATGATGAATGAGGAATTATGAGTTATAAATGCCGTTTCATTGATCGTCAATTGTCCAGTGTCAACTGTTAACTGTCAATTGTTAATTTGTTTTGTTTGTTTTAATAAAAAAGCCCGCCATACAAGTATGACGGGCTTTTTAGTATCGGTTGTTACTATTGATTAATAGTAGCTGAGTTTTAATTCTACACGGCGGTTTTTCTGACGACCGGCAGCAGTTTTATTATCTGCTACGGGTTGGTCCTGGCCATGACCTGCAGCAGTTAATTGTGCTTCACTTACACCTTTGCTGATCAGGTATTGTTTCACCGCATTGGCACGGTTATCACTTAAGATCTGGTTTTTATCAGCTTTACCGGTATTATCGGTATGACCATCGATAGCCAGTTTTAATTCAGGCTCAGCTTTTAAGATCTCAGCCACATCATTTAAACCTTTGTTCGATTTAGCTAATAAAGTGTATTTACCGGTTGCGAAATAAATGTTTTGTGCAGCATAGTTAATTTTCTTAACTACTTCCTCTTTGATCACAGGGCAACCAAGGTTTTCTCTTACACCCGGAACAGTAGGACATTTATCTTCCTCATCGTTGATACCGTCCTTGTCAGTATCAGGAATAGGACAACCTGCATAACGGGTTAAACCTGGTACAGTAGGACATTTATCTTCCTCATCATTGATACCATCTTTATCCGTATCAGGAATAGGGCAACCATTGTATTTAGCTAAACCCGGTACAGTGGGGCATTTGTCTTCTTCATCATTAATGCCATCTTTATCGGTATCAGGAATAGGGCAACCGTCGTATTTGGCTAAACCCGGAACAGTAGGACATTTGTCCAAACTATCAATAATACCATCTTTATCGGTATCAGCCGGAGGTGGTGGCGGCGCAATTACTTTAGGCGCTTTCTTTTCACCTACACGTTGTGCAAAACCGATCTGGTTGAAAAAGTGGTAGTTAGATGTTTCTTTAGTTACAGGAATACGGTACTGGGAAGTGATGAATAAATGGGTTTCATCAAAGAAATTCACTTTCCAGCCTAAACCCGGGCTCAGGAAGGCGCCAAAATAGCTGCCTTTATACATGCTGGCACCCACACCTGTAATGATATAAGGTTGTGTCCAGTATTTTTCTGAAACCATTTTAAAGTTGGCGGCAGCGTCTACTTCCAGTAAGAAGCCATCACTGCTGTTACCTTTATCAGGATTCAATGCATCCTTTGTAAAACTACCGGCTAAGGTACCGGCAAAGTCAATATACTTATGCAGCCCTTTGAAATAAGAAATAGCGGCACCGGGGGACATATCAGTCAACTTGCCCCATTGTTTATCTCTGAATACTTTTGATAGAGAGGTATTGCGGATTCGTTGCGGCGTAGTATAATCATTCATGATAAAACTAATGCCGATTGCTGCCGGACGGATCTCGTCGTCTTGCGCAAATACAGACTGTGCCAAGCAAGAAACTGCCAAAAACATGGCTAAAATCTTCTTCATAAGCTAATTAATGTTTGTGTTAAAATTCGGGGCAAAAATAATCGGTCTGCCCAACATCTGGAAATAAATTTATTATTAAGTATTAGTACCGAGTCCCTTAAAAAACCTATTTACCGGCATAATATTTTTCTCTCAGCCATTTATCCTCACCATAAACATCATCGTAAAATACGATCCGGCCATCTTTATTAGCCTCACAGGTAAAATAGCGGATATAAACTGTAATTGGTTTTCTGACGGCAATACCTTTTTTCTCTTTGTTATTCAACCATTTAGTAACTGAATCTACCGGGGTGAAGTTTTTGGCTGGTTGTACATAACTGCTGTCCCAGTTCAGTATCTGGTTCATTAAACCACGCCATTCCTGTACCCGCACGCAACCATGGCTCATCGCCCGGTAGGCCTGGCCAAACAGGTAACGCTGATTCGTATCGTGTAAATAAACCGCGTATTTATTATTAAAATTAAATTTTAAGACACCCAGGGAATTGGCATCCCCGCTGCCCTGCACCACCCTGTAGGGGATCCCCTTGCTGTATTTTGACCAGTCAACCGAAAAAGGATCTACCTCATCCCCTTTCCCGTCGATCAGGCTGAAATTTTTCTTTGCCAGGTAACCAGGGTTCTTTTTTAACTGTGGCAATATTTCTTTTACAATAATGCTGGTGGGTACTGTCCATTGCGGGTAAGTGATCATATTGGTGATTTTGCTGGTCAGCACCGGGGTACGGGTTTTAGGCTTGCCGCAAATCACTTTTGATGTCAGCCGCAGGGTATCGTTATCCATTAACTGTAAATTAAAGGAAGGAATATTAACCCATATATATTGTTCGGGGAGCTTTTCAGGTAATAATTTATACCGGTCGGCTGTGATGGCGATACGCATAAACTTCTCCTGGTCATGCAGGTTCAGCATACGTATGGTTACCTCGCCGGCCTTACCATCTATGGCCAGGCCTGCTTCTTTCTGAAACTTTTTAATGCCCTCCGCCAGGGTAGTACTATCTGCTTTTACGCTATCCGCGGCAAGATAACCAGCTTCGTATAAACGGGTTTGTAACCTTGTATAAAACAGCGCAGAATCTGCCCCTTTGGCGGAGGCCGGTACTTTTGTATACTTTTTAAACTCGGCGGTTTCCAAAAAATGGTGCAACCCTTTCTTTAATTGTGTGTATGCTTTTAATTGCGGCTCCAATGCAGCAGCCCAGGTTGCAGGTGATTGTATCTGTAATAAGGCCGCAAGCTGTTGCTGGTAAAATGCCGGCGCCAGTACCGAATCTTTTCTCTGGGATATACTATCATTAGGCAAGCGGCCAAGTTTTAAATCAGTTACCATCTGCATCACTGCGTTGGTTAACAGTACATCAGTAGTGAACCAGAGATTGGCATCCCTGCTGTCAGATTTACCCAGGCTATCCGCCATGATCCTTCTGCGGTTACCGGTAACCAGTGTATCAAAATAATCCTCCGGGAACAAGGCAAAATACCGGGCCTTATTTATAAAATTTGCCAGTGAATCAGCAACCGGAAGCCACCTGCCATTTTTCGACCACAAAGGCTGGTGCTCATTGGCCTCATACACCAGTGCCAATAATTCTTTATTTGCAATAAGGATACTATCTGCCAATTTGTTTTCACCGGAGCCCATCCATCCGGAAAGATGTTGCTGTATTTTTTCCTGTAACTGTTCGGGGGTATCGGCAATATCTTTTGCAGGAGTATTATCTGCACAACTGTAGAACGATGTTATAATACTAACACCTAACACAGTAAAGAGGATACGTTGGAATAAAAGCATGGTGGTATGTGTGATTTTTTCAATAAGTAGCGTCGGCCAGGGAACATACAATCATCACCTGTACTGGTGGCAAAGTCCTGTATATTATCGCCGGTTATCTACACAAGTTTATTTACTTTTAAGGCAAATGAACATTAACAAAATAGATAATAAAGCTTGTTACTGCAAATATATTGCGGTTGTTTTATTCAGCTTTTTATATTTTACTGTTGACGCGCAAACTCCCCTAAAAGTTGTCAGTAAACGCAGCGAATACCGGCAACAGGTTAAACAGGACAGCTTGCATAACATGGTATTATTACACCAGTTTGTTCCCGGTTTACAATATGAACTGCGTTATGCAACCACTCATAATTTCATGCACCGGTTAATGTACCCGCAGCAGGTGAATTATAGCTTTTTACGGTTACCTGTTGCCAGGGCACTGGACAGCGTACAACAAGTTTTAGCTAAACAAGGGTTGGGCCTGAAAGTATTCGATGCCTACCGGCCGTATGCCGTTACCGTTAATTTCTGGGAGCTGGTAAAAGATGAACGTTATGTGGCTAATCCGGCTAAAGGCAGCGGACATAACCGGGGCCTGGCCGTTGACCTTACCATTATCAATCTATCATCCGGTGAAGCTTTAAACATGGGCACCGACTTTGATAATTTCAGTGATACGGCACATCACTCCTTTACGCATTTACCGGAAGAGGTATTACGTAACCGCAACTTATTAAAAACAACGATGGAACGATATGGCTTTAAAGCACTGGAGACCGAATGGTGGCATTATAGCTTTCCCAATACCAGGCAATATGATGTATTAAATTTCAGTTTTTCCGAACTGAAAAAACTAAGCCGTAAAAACTAAGATTATTTATTAAGGAATTTATCCGTTTTTTCTGCAGCGGTAATATCTGCATTACTTCTTAACTGTAACTGGAAATTCAATATCCACTCACTGCAATTGTGTTGTTGCAGGTACTCATTCACCTGGTGCACCACCTGCATCACTTCATCATAGGTACCTTCAATAACAGTAGCAAAGGGCCCTACTTCATATTTAATACCCGATGCTGTAATAACAGCGATAGCTTCATCTACCCATAAATACGGATGTTTATCCTGTACAATAGGAACAATTTGTAAGGAAGCATTGACAAGGTACTGGTGCATAATGATGAATATTAATCGGGGGATGAAGACTTAGATGAACCTGTTTAATTCAGGCGTTCCGTAGTAACCACTGCATCTAGATTTAGTGCACCGTAAATATGCGGGAAAGTATCCTGTGTGGAGGGTGACCAATCGTACACCAGGTTACTGGTCAGTTTATCAGTATCAATGGTCAGTTTTACCAGGTCCTTTTTTCCACTAAAATATCTTTCCAGCACGCCGGCTACCTGGTTTTCCTGGGCGCAATGAATAAACCCTTCTTCTTTTAAAGAAACAGCTTCGTAAGCGCCGTTTTCACGGGCCTGGTCCCATTCCGGTAAAGTAGTAATATGATATATAATTGGCATTACAATTCGTTTTATTTAATAATCAATGTGATATCATGATTTTACGTTCAAAAGAGCGCAAACCAGTTTAATAACATTTTTGGATAGTAATTGTTCACTACCCTACCACCGGTTTTATTTGCTGGTGTAATAACATCAGGTCAATTAATGCTACTGCAGTAGCCGCTTCTACAATAACCGGCGCCCGCAGGGCTACGCAGAGATCGTGCCGCCCTTTGATAGAGAAGCTCTCCTGCTGCCCGGTTTCCCAGTTCAGGCTGAACTGTTCTTTAGGAGTGGAGGCCGTAGGTTTTATGGCAAGCCTGTACACCAATTGATTACCGTTGGTGATACCACCCACAATACCACCGGCATGATTGGTAGCCGTTTTACCTGTATTGTCAATAATAGCATCATTATGTTGTGAACCATACATGGTTGCCGCCGCAAAGCCGCTTCCAAATTCAATGCCTTTTACCGCGGGTATGGCAAAGGCAATATGTGCTATCTGCGATTCTACCGAATCAAAGAAAGGCTCGCCTAATCCAACAGGTAATCCGTCAACCGTACAGGTAACAATACCCCCTACCGAATCTTTTGCATCAATGGCTTTTTGTAAACCTTTTTCCAGGTCAGTCTCGCCGCCTATCTCGGTAACAGCCGCCTGTATATTTACCGCACTCATTAATTTTTTAGCAATAGCACCGGCAGCCACCAGTCCCGTTGTTAACCTGGCACTGAAATGCCCGCCTCCCCTGAAATCTTCATTACCACCATATTTCTGGTGCGCTACCCAGTCTGCATGACCCGGACGCGGAAAGCTTCTTTGTTTTTCATAATCACCGCTGCGGGTATTATTATTTTCAAATAAAATAGTAATAGGCGCTCCCGTGGTCTTACCATTAAACAACCCGCTCTTAAAAAAAGGATAATCTGCTTCCTGCCGGGGTGTAGTACCTTTTTGTTTACCGCCTTTTCTACGCTCCAGATCGGGCAACAGGTCTTCTGCACTTAATGCCAGGCCGGCCGGGCATCCGTCTATCACCATACCAACCGATTCGCCATGCGATTCACCAAAGATGTGCACCCGGAATATTCTGCCAAATGAGTTCATAAAAAAGTAAAATTAAAAAGTAAAAAGGTAAAATGCTTTTGCATTTTTGTTATCGGCTGCATTAATACTATCATCGCCTGTTGTGTCACTCACTGCATCGTTCGGTAATTCTATTCGGCATATTGCAATACCAAACTTTTCAATCTAAAATCTCAAATATCCAAGTCATTACCAACAACTCATTCACTATTCACCACTCACTATTCACTCAATAAACTTAATTTTCTTCTCTCCAGTATCCACTACTGCACCAAGTTGTTGCAGGTGTTCATAAAAATCAGGATAAGATTTATTGATCGCATCGGCTTCTTCAATAATTGTTTCCCCGTTTGCTTTTAATGCCGCTACCGCACAGGCCATGGCAATACGGTGATCATGATGCGAATGTACAACAGCTCCTTTTAATCCCTTGCCGCCATGTATCACCATTATGTCATCTTTTAATTCAACCTGTATGCCCATTTTTCCAAACTCCTGCTGTAATGTAATACCGCGATTACTTTCTTTATGTGCCAAACGGCTTACGCCTTTGATAGTAGTCTCACCTTCGCAATAAGCTGCCAGGGCCACTAACGGAGGAAACAGGTCAGGGCAGTCAGTTGCATCAAAAGCAAAAGCCTTTAATTTTCCGGGATGTATCACTATCTGTTTTGCTTCAATGGCAATACCACTGTTACAATCTATTAAAGCCTGTAAGATGGCTTTATCGGCCTGTGTTGATACGGGGCTTAAACCTCTCACGGTAATCGGCCCTGCAATGGCGCCGGCTACCAGTAAAAAAGCGCCGCCGCTCCAGTCGCCTTCCACTGTATAAGAACGGGCAGCAGTTTGTGTTACAGGTTCCTGCCTGGTAAATACAAATTCACGGTGATCTTTATTTTCCGGAACCGGCAAGCCGAATTGCTGCATTACATCCAGGGTAAGATCGATATAAGGTTTGCTTTTCAGGTCATTGACGGTAATCGTTACAGTTTCATTTACCGTAGCCCCGGTTTGTTGTACCGAAGCTGCATAAGCCAATAACAAGCCGGTCAAGAACTGTGAACTCAATGATCCGTCCACTTCAATATTTGCAGGTACCAGCGGACCTTGTACGGCCATTGGCAATTTACCTTCATTACTGTTGATGTTTACTGCCAACTGAGGTAATATTTCGTCAAAGAAATTCATCGGCCTTGTTACCAGGCTGCCTTCACCGGTGATGGTCACTTTCTCCTTACTCAGTGCTACCAGTGGCGTAAACATCCTGATGCTTAAACCCGATTCACCGCAGTTTATTTCCGGTGCTACCGGTTTAACACCGTTACTGGTAATAACAAGTGCATCGCCCTGCTCACTCACCTCAGCACCTAATCTTTTAATAATATCCAGGGCGGCTTTATCATCGTTACTATGCCCGGGGTTATAAATAGTACTCTCCCCTTTTGCTACCAATGCTGCTGCACAGGCCCTTTGCATAGAGCTTTTTGATGCTGCCGCCTGTATATTTCCTGATAACCCCGAAGGTTGTATCGTTACTTTCATCTTTACTTAATCTGATTATAATGATTATAAGGCCATGATTATCTCCTGCAGATCGGTCAGCGGAATATTTTTTACTACGCCTTTGCCAATCTTATCCAGCAGCACATAGTTCATAGTGGTTCTTTCCCGTTTTTTATCGTGCTTTAACACATCCAGTGCTTTTTGTTTATCAAACTCGGCGTAGGTAGGCAGGTTATATTTTTCCAATAACTGCACAACCCTCTCTGTCTGTTTAAAGCCGGTCAGCTGTTCAGAAATATGACAGGCATAGGTCATACCTATAGATACAGCCTGGCCATGCGATAGCTCATACTGGTTTTCCAGGGCATGCCCCAGTGTATGACCAAAATTCAGCAGCTTCCTGTCACCCGTTTCAAATTCATCCTGTTGCACCACTTTGGTTTTTATCAGGGCATTCCTTTGTACCAATGCACATATTTCCTTCTTTTTACCCTGGTAGGTACGGAACGAGTGTTGCTCCAGTTGTTTAAACATGGCCGCGTCTTTTATACAGGCATGTTTAATAATTTCGGCAAAACCGTTTTCCCATTCCGCTTGCGGCAGGGTGTTCAGGAACTGCATATCGTGCAGTAAAAAATCGGGCTGACGGATAATGCCCACCAGGTTTTTATACACGCCCACGTCAATACCGTTCTTACCACCGATAGAAGCATCAACGAGTGCCAGTAAAGAAGTGGGTACAAAACCAAACCTGATACCACGCATATACACTGCCGCTACATAACCGGTGATATCAGTAATTACGCCACCGCCAACGCCTACCAAAGTTGTCTTGCGGTCGGCTTCCATACTGATCAGTTCATCAATCACCGCATCCACCGTTTGCTGCACTTTAAATTCTTCACCGGCTTTTAATACAATCGTATTCCAGCCTTTGAATCTTTTTTCGTGCAAAGCATAAATATGTTCATCTGTTATTAAAACGGTATGTTTTATATCCACAATATGTTTCAAGGCTGCAAATCCTGCCGCGAAATAATATTGTACTGTGGCATTGCTGAATGTAAACTTTTGCGCTTTTAATGGCCTGGTTACCGCTTTACTCATGTTTGCTGGTTATTGGTTACCCTTAGTAAAAGACTAAAGCTAACATAAATTAAAGATTATTATTTACCGCCCGGATAATCAGCACCCAACCGGTAATACTGTTGTAAATGCACAATAGTATTACCGGACGATGCAGTGTGCGACGCAACCAACCGCCCCTTTGGGGCCGGGGGCATAGCAGCACTTCAGCCGGCTACCTAAAAACTAGGCGTCCATTACTTTCTTCTGGTGATTGATACTCTCCATGTGTACCGCATCAAAGTATTTGGTAATAAACTCGCGGCTTAATCCTAATTTTTCGCCATTATCAGCCACACGCTCCAGTATTTCGTTCCAGCGGTTGGTTTGTAAAATGGTAATATTGTTTTCTTTTTTGTATGCACCAATTTTATCAGCAATTTTCATACGCTGGCTCAGTATCTGCATCAGCTCATCGTCCAGGTGGTTGATCTGCTGGCGTAAGGTTTCCAAAGCAGCATGGTACTCTTCAGAATTAATATCTTCTTTTCTCCAGATGATCTCATCCAGCATTTCCTTTAAACGCTCTGGAGTAACCTGCTGTTTGGCATCGCTCCAGGCATTATCGGGATCAATATGACTTTCAATCATCAGGCCGTCAAAGTCAAGGTCAATGGCTTTTTGTGCGGTGCTGAATAAAATATCGCGACGTCCGCAAATATGCGATGGGTCATTAATGATAGGCAACTCCAGGTTACGGCGTTTCATTTCAATGGCCAGGTGCCACATGGGTGCATTACGGTATTCGCTGTTACCATAAGAAGAGAAACCACGGTGTATCAAACCAATTTGTTTAACACCGGCACGGGCTACACGCTCCACAGCGCCGCTCCATAATTCCAGGTCGGGATTAATGGGGTTTTTAATCAATACCGGTACATCTACACCGCGTAATGCATCAGCTACTTCCTGAACGCTGAAAGGGTTAACGGTGGTACGGGCACCGATCCACAATACGTCCACATCAAAAGTAAGGGCATCCTGTACCTGTTTGGCAGTTGCCACTTCCACAGCTGTAGGTAAGCCGGTCAGTTCTTTTGCTTTTTGTAACCAGGGCAGGCCTTTGGCACCAATACCTTCAAACATACCGGGTTTGGTACGTGGTTTCCAGATACCGGCACGTAACATATTCACCTTGCCTGTGGCGGCTAAACGTTGTGCGGTGCTCACTAATTGTTCTTCCGTTTCAGCACTGCAGGGCCCACTGATAATAAGTGGCCTTTTGGCCCATGCATCCTGTACTGCTTGTTTTGCTGATTGCGCTGCTGCTTGCATTGTATTTGTTTTTTGGAGTTGTTTGTTTGGTAATTTATTTTATAATCCTCTTTATCTGGTTAGCCTGTTCTATCAGGTCTTTGAGATCATTGTCTTTTTGCTCAACAATTAATTGTTTAAACTTTTCCAGCTGGGCTATATGTTCGGTCAATACGTCCAGGATATTATCCCTGTTTTGCAGGAAGATGGGCGTCCACATGGCCGGGCTGCTTTTTGCCAGCCTCACCGTACTTTCAAAACCCGCGGAAGCCAGTTCAAAAATGGCATTATCCTCTTTCTCTTTTTCCAATACCGTATTGGCCAGGGCAAATGAAGTGATATGCGAAATATGACTTACATAGGCCGCATGCACATCGTGCGCATAGGCTTCCATTTCCAGCAGGCGCATACCGATTTTGGTATACATATTTTTTACCCAGGCCAGTGCATCCGGGTCAGATGCTTCCGGGTTACAGATAATCACGGCTTTATCGGCATAGGCGCCACGCACCGCTGCCTGTGGACCGCTGTATTCGGTACCCCACATGGGATGCGTGGCTACATATCTCCCCCTTTTGGGATGGTTTTGTACGGCCGCAATCAACTGCGACTTGGTTGATCCTAAATCCACTACTATCTGGGTGGTTATCTTATTCAACACTTCCGGTAAAAAGCTCACCATCTTGTCAACCGGTATCGATAAAATAATTACTTCCGCTTCCTGTATCGCCTCATCCAGTGGTAAACTTTCATCCACCAGCTCCAGTTCAACCGCTTTACGGGCATGCGCTTCATTGGCGTCCACACCAATAAGCTTTGATGATAATTTTTTTTCGTGCAACTGCAGGGCCAGCGAGCCGCCCATAAGGCCCACACCAACTATCGCTATTTTCTTCCTCTGGCCTATCATACTATGGTTTGTTTAATCCTGTTAATAGCCTCCTCCAGTTTTTCCACCGGTGAGCAAAGGCTTACTCTTATAAAATCATTCCCTGCCGATCCAAAAATGCCACCCGGTGTAATGAACACATTGGCATTGTATAAAACCTGGTCGGTCACATAACCGCCGTTACCCAGTTCATGCTCATTCGCTGAAACATTTTTAGGTTTGGCCCAGATAAACATACCTGCCTGGTTGGGGGCAATGGTACAGCCGATCAGCTGCAACAACTCTTCAGCCTTGGCCCTTCTTTCAGCATAAATTTTATTTACGCCATCGTACCATTCCTGCTCAAGGCTCAATGCTTTGGCGGCCGCCAGTTGTAAGGGCAGGTACATACCGCTGTCCATATTACTTTTAAAACGCAGTACTTCGTCAATACGTTCTTTGCTGCCACATAACATACCTACCCGCCAGCCTGCCATATTATGACTTTTACTTAAGGAGTTCAGCTCCAGTGTAACAGCTTTTGCTCCTTCCACACTTAAAATACTGATGGGGTTATCATTCAGTATAAAGCTATAAGGGTTATCATGAATAATGAGCAACTGGTGTTTTACAGCAAAAGCCACCAGCTTTTCAAACAGGGCTATGGATGCCTGTTGTCCCGTTGGCATTTGCGGGTAATTCACAAAAATGGCCCTGTACACTTTGGTGTTACTATTATCTGCTTCCAGCAATAATTTTTCTATGGCATCAAAATCGGGCTCATAATTATTTTGTTCCAGCAATGTATAGTACACCGGCTCTGCCCCTGATAACTTTACAGCGCTGGAATAAGTAGGGTATCCCGGGTTGGGCACCAATACTTTTACGCCGGGTTCAAAATAGGTCATACAGATATGCATAATACCTTCCTTACTGCCGATCAAAGGCAATATCTCCGTATCTGCATCCAGTGAAACACCATACCATTTTTTATACCAGCTGCACATGGCATTCCGCAATACCGGCGATCCTTTATAGGACTGGTAACCGTGTACATTTGCTTTCAAACTCTCATCCTGCAACACTTTCACTACATCGGGGTGCGGCGGCAGATCGGGACTGCCAATGCCCAGGTTAATAATATCTTTACCTGCTTTGTTCAGTCCGTCTATCTCCCTTAATTTTTTCGAGAAATAGTATTCCCCAATCCCTTCTAACCTTTTTGCTGTTTGCATCTTCTTATTATTACAAATATTTTTTCTTTTGTTATCAGCGGCAGTACTACTATCAGCTTCTGTTGCGTCGCACTCTTCAACTGCAACAATTTTATTCAGCATTATGCAAGTGTCTTAGTAATATCAAGACTCCTCATTGCCAAATTTTCAAATCATCTAATTACCAAATTATTTCCATACTCCTTTCTTATACACCCCATACACTTTCACATGCTCTGTTAACGGTTTAATGGCTTCCATTACCTTATACAATATATCTACATGGGTAAACTCCATATCCGCATGAAAGCTGTATTTAAAATCTGTACCGGGTATGGGAAAGCTCTGCAGCTTGCTCAGGTTAATATCCATGTCCGCAATTTTATTCAGCACTTTGGACAGGCTTCCTTTTGAGTTATCGGTATGAAAATATACCGATGCCTTATTGGCTTCTTCCACCGGTTGTGCTATATCGGCACGTTGTAATATTAAAAACCGGGTATAGTTATTTTTAAGGGTGTGAATATTCGGCGCTATCACGTCCAGGTCGTATAACTCGGCCGCCAGTTTGCTGGCAATAGCGGCAATGGATTTGCTTTTATGCTGGTGAATATGTTTAGCGCTTAAAGCCGTATCATCGGTTTCCACCAGCTTCCATTTATAATTATCCAAAAAGCCGTAACACTGTTGCAGAGCCATGGTGTGTGAGTGAACCTCTTTAATATCTTCCAGTTGTACACCACGGTTCACCAGCAGGTTTTGTTTTATTTGTAAATACACTTCCCCCACAACCTGCAGATCCGATTTAAGCAGGAGGTTGTAATTAGGTAAAATGCTGCCGGCAATCGAGTTCTCAATAGCCATTACCCCGCCATCGCTTTCCTTTTTATTACCAGCCAGGCTTACCGACTCGCGAAAGGTGGCACAGGGCAATACCTCTACCTCCTTACCAAAAAACACGCGGGCAGCCACCTGGTGAAAACTACCTTCATAACCTTGTATAGATACTCTTGTTGCCATATACATTCAAAAAAAAAGTCCCGGCTTTATTCGCCGGGACTCTTGTATTTATTCGTTTATTTATTTACTAAACTTAGTACAAAACATTCCCGGCCCTCGTTCTAAAAAAGAAGAAGTAATAAAAACTAAAACCAAAGAATGTATTGTTTGCTGTCATTGCGCAACAAATATAATCATCTAAATGAAAGAAAAAAATTTATTCTCGCGTTCTTCTACGGCCGCCACCGCTGTCAGCATCGTTCATCCTGATCTTACGGCCTTTAAAATTTTTACCATCCAGCGCCTTGATCATCTTGTTGGCAGAAGGACCGGCTTCTACTTCCACCCAGCTATTCATCTCTTTCATATCAATACGGCCTAACGCATCTTTACGTAAATCGCTCATATCTAAAATGAATTGTAAAAAGCTGGCTTTATAAAAACCATCTTTGGTACCCAGGTTAACAAACAACCGTTGGTAAGCGCCGCCACTGTTCCTTCTTCCGGCACCAGCAGCACTACGTCCTGCATCACCTTGTCCTCTGCGATCCAGCTCACGGCTTCCACGATCACGTTTGTCTTCCCGTACATTTAAGTCGGTCGCGTTTTCATAGTATTTCAAAAAGCGGTCAAACTCTAATGCAGCTACACGCTGTAAAATTTCTTCCTTGGTAACCTCGGCAAACTTTTCCTGTAAGGCAGGTATATAAGCCTCGTACTCATTGCTGGAAATATCGGCTGATAATAACTTATCGGTGAAATGGAAAAACTGTTTACGGCAAACATCTTTTCCACTGGGAATATCCATTTTGGAAAAACGTGTATTGACAATTTTTTCAATCTGGCGTAAACGGTACAATTCACGTGGTGTAACAATAGACAGTGATACCCCGTCACGACCGGCACGACCGGTACGGCCGCTACGGTGTGTGTATACTTCTGTATCATCCGGTAACTCGTAATTGATCACGTGTGTAATACCTTGCACGTCAATACCACGGGCGGCCACATCGGTCGCAATCAGTAACTGGATGCTTTTTTCGCGGAAACGTCCCATTACCTTATCACGCTGTGCCTGGGTAAGGTCGCCGTGTAAAGCCTCAATATCATACCCTTCACGTATCAGGCGTTCGGTAATTTCCTGTGCGTCGGCTTTGGTACGGGTAAATATGATACCATATATACCGGGGTTAAAGTCAATGATACGTTTTAAAGTTTCGTAGCGGTTGATATGTTGGGTAGAGTAATACTGGTGATCGATATTGGCATTGCCCGAATTCACCTTACCCACCGTAACCTCGAAAGGTTGGTTCATATACCGCTTGCTCACCTTACGTATTTCCTGTGGCATGGTAGCACTGAATAACCAGATGCTCTGACGGTTAGGCGTGTTTTGTAAAATAAACTCAATATCATCCTTAAAGCCCATGTTCAGCATTTCATCGGCCTCATCTAATATTACGTAATGTATTTTTTCCAGGTTAATGGCCTTACGTTCAATAAGGTCAATTAAGCGGCCGGGAGTAGCCACTACAATATGGGTACCTCGTTTTAATTCACGAATTTGTTCGCCGATAGAAGCACCACCATAAACGGCTGTTACATGAATACCTTTTGTTTTCTTCTTAAAAGCATCTAAGTCATTAGCTATCTGCAAACAAAGTTCGCGGGTAGGGCAAATGATCAATGCCTGGGGGTGACGCTCCGCAGCGTCTAATAATTGTAATACAGGCAAACCAAAAGCGGCCGTTTTACCGGTTCCGGTTTGTGCTAATCCTATAAAATCTTTTGTTCCTTGTAATAATACAGGTATAGCTTGTTCCTGTATAGGGGTGGGTTGTACAAAACCCAGTGCACTGATGGACTCAAGTAGCCCGTCCTGAACACCTAATGATTCAAATGTAGTCACAGATCTATTTTATTAATTGAAGGCGCAAAGGTAAACTAATTTAAGGGGGTTTGGGGTTTTATTTTACCACGGCGGCCGTATAGGGGATAATGAATTAAGAATTAAGGATATATAAAGCTGAGAGCGGAATGCTGAAAGCAGAAAGCTCAAAGCAGAATGCTGAAAGCGAAGGGCTTATTGTAAAAGACCTGTTAAAAAGGTGGAAGGCATAAGGAGTAAGGATAAAGCCTAAAAAAGGATTGTTAGTCTACTTACCTGTATCATTTACAGCCTCTTACAAAACGTAAGAGCCACTCCTGTGGAATGGCTCTTTAACGATTGCTTGCCTAAAATTATTTTTTCAGAGAATCAACTTTAGCAGCTAAAGTATCAACAGCTTTAGCTAAAGTGTCGATAGTTGCAGGAGGAGCTACTACAGGAGTATCAGCTTTAACTGCAGGGGTATCTTCAGTTTTAGTACCTTCTGCTTCATTGTTACAAGCTACAAAACCTAAGCTAGCTACTGCTAATACGATGAAAAGCTTTTTCATTAGTGACGTTTTTAATTTAGTTTTTTGAAATATTTCTGATGTTAATACGATTATGAAAAAAAGGTAACCCGTTTTTTTAAAATAATTTTTCTTTGCTGCAAAAGGGTTACTATTTTTAAAAAAAAGTATTAAAACTGTAGGTGTGAAAGTTGCGTATAACGAAAAGGAACTACTTAAAGGACTGGCCCAGAACGACAAAACGGCAATTGAAACCATTTATAAACAAAATTATAATATGGTTCAGTCGCTGATTATCAATAATAACGGATTAGCTGACGACGCAAAAGACATTTTCCAGGAAGCTTTGATTGTACTGTATGAGAAAGTAACTGCAGGCAATTTTGAGCTTAACTGCCAGATCAAAACCTATCTCTATTCTGTATCCAGAAGACTGTGGCTCAAACGATTACAACAAACCAACCGGTATTCCTCTGATCTTGTGCATACCGACCAGGTGGTGGCCGTTGAGGAAGACCTGGAAGAACACCAGAAGAAGGATGACGAATTTGAGATGATGCACCAGGCGCTGGCAACCCTGGGCGAACCGTGTAAAAGCTTATTGGAGGCCTTTTACCTGCAAAAAAGAAATATGCAGGATATTGCCTCCGACTTTGGCTACACCAACGCCGATAATGCCAAAACGCAGAAGTATAAATGCCTGATGCGTTTAAAGAAAACATTTTTTGCAAAATATAATAAAGGCGATTTGTGATGTTAGACAATAACCAGATAATGATGTTAGATTCTGTTGAACGGTACATTAAGGGCGAAATGAACCCTGATGAACGCCTGTTTTTTGAAAACCTGCGTAAAACCAACAGCGAGATCGACCAGATGGTGGTAGAACATACATTGTTCCTGCGCCAGGTGAACCGTTATGCCACACGCAAAGATTTTGCAGCCGGTTTACAGGATATTCACCACAAACTGGAAAACGCCGGCAATATTACTACCCCTGCTAACGAGCAAACGGGTAAATTGGTGTTTTTATGGAAAAAATACAGGCGTGTGGCAGGCATTGCTGCCAGTATAGCCGGTGTAACAGCTGTAGGTTTATCCTTACTGTTCAATTCAGTAGCCCCCCATCCTAAAGATCCGCAGGTAAAAGAGCTGGTAAGTAAGATTGATGTATTGAACGAAACAACCAAACAACTCGACCAGAAGATTGAACATGTTAAGAATAAAGCTGACAATACCGCTGCAAATAATAATGATATAGCTATTAATGCCCGTTACAATGGTACCGGCTTTTTAATTGATGGTAAAGGTCTCATGATAACCAATGCCCACGTGGTAAAACGTTCCGTTAATATATATGTACAGAATAATAAGGGCGAAAAATTCAAAGCCATTGTGTTAAAACAGGATCCCGCACGTGATGTGGCCATTATTAAAATAGTGGACGACCGTTTTAAACCCGTTGCCTCCCTGCCTTATGGCATCCGCAAAACAGCATCGGATATTGCCGAGCCCATCTTTACCCTGGCTTTCAATGATAAAATGGTTTACGGCGAGGGTTACTTAAGTGCCAAAACCGGCTTCAACGGCGATACCCTGAGTTTCCAGATATCGGTACCGGCTAACCCCGGCAATAGTGGCGGCCCGGTATTTAACCGTAACGGCGAGATCATTGGTATCTTAAGTGCCAAAGACGTTGGTGTAGAAGGCGCCGTATTCGCTGTACAATCCAAATACATTTTCCTGGCGCTCGACAGCTTACGCAAAAACCAGTTATACGAAAAAGTAAAAGTGTCGCAAAAATCAACCCTGAGCGGTTTAGACCAAACGGTACAGGTGAAGAAGATTGAAGATTATATTTTTATGGTGAAAGGGGATTAGAAGTTAGATTTTGATATAAGATTTCAGAAGGGTTCTTGTTTTACAGGAGCCCTTTTTCTTGCCCTTATAAATTTCCAAATTCTCATCATAAGCGTTTTATAAGCAATCCCAGATGCAAAAAAGCCGCCCCAACGAGACGGCTCATATATTTCGGAGTATATCATCCATTACCCACACCAGCACATTAGCAAATCAGCTAATTATCACATTAGCTTAAGCTTCTTTCCACAAGTATGCGGGGTAATCGCCTCTTTCAATTAATTCGTTCAGGCTTTTTTCTACAAAAGGAGCATCTTCTTTGTATGTAACGCCAAACCAGGATGAGCTGGTAGGAATGATCTCTACTTTACCGCCGTCCTTAATAAACCTGTCTGCAACAATAGGAATAAAGAATTCCGATTTTAATTCCTGACCGTGATTTTGTAAAAACTCACGGAATAATTGCATGTTATAATTAAAGAAAGAAGGATCAAAGCACCAGAAGTTCATAGATACACGGGTATCCAAAGGCAGCTCTTTGGGCTCCAGGTCATCATCCACCAATATCTTATCGCCTTTTTTAGCAATATTGATACGCTCAGTAATGGTAGCCAGGTTGCCGGTAATATCCAAACCACATACACCGCGGTTTACCGTACCGTGTTCAGATAAGGTTTTTAACAGGTCATAACCTACAATAGCATATGTTTTTTCGTTACAATCGTTCCGTAAAAAATCAGCAGCTACTTCAAAGGAATTCTGTCCGTAAAAATCATCGGCATTAATAACAGCAAATGGTTCATTTACGGCATCCTTGGCACATTGTACGGCATGTGAAGTCCCCCAGGGTTTGGTACGCTCTTCCGGAAACTGATAGCCTTCGGTAAAAGCATCCATATCCTGGTATACATATTCAATAGCAATTTTACCGGCAAGCTTGGGTTCAAAAATGGCTTTAAATTCTTCAGCAAAACTGCGGCGGATAATAAACACCACTTTACCAAAGCCGGCACGGATAGCATCGTAAATTGAGTAGTCCATAATGGTTTCGCCACCGGGACCAAAACCCTGTATCTGTTTCATACTACCGTAACGGGAGGCCATGCCGGCAGCTAAAATTACCAATGTAGGTTGCGTCATATTAGTTATTTGAGTTGCGAATTTAATTGAAATTAGCCGAACTTCACAGCTTATGCTTTCGTTATCATTTCCACCACCCAAAGTGGAACCTATCCCTTTTTACAGTAATACCGGCCACCAGGTTTTTGTGTTAAGAGCCGATGCCATTGACCCGGTTATATCGGGCAATAAATGGTTTAAACTAAGGTATTACCTGGCCGAAGCCATCCAACAAAACAAAACAAGGATCGTTACCTATGGCGGCGCCTTCTCCAATCATATCATCGCTACCGCTGCTGCCTGTAAAGCAGCAGGGCTGGCCTGCACCGGCATTATCCGGGGCGAACAACCACTTGTATTGTCGCATACTTTATTACAGGCACTGGCACTGGGCATGCAGCTGTATTTTATATCCAGGCAGGATTATGCTGCAAAACCTGTACCCGGTTGGGTAAACCCAACCACCGATTATTGTATTGCCGAAGGCGGATATGGTAAAACCGGCGCAGCTGGAGCGGCTACCATGGTAGCGGGTATTGAAGGCTTTACCCATATACTATGTGCGGTAGGTACCGGTACTACCATGGCCGGGTTAATAACAGCTTCACCCGGTACAAAAGTAACAGGCATCAGCAGTCTAAAAAACAATACCGCCCTGGCCACAGAAGTAGCGGCTTTAACCGGTACACCGGCGGCTAATGTGGATATTTTACACGAATTCCACTTCGGTGGTTATGCCAAACACAAGCCGGAGTTACTCTTCTTTATGAATAAATTATTCGAACAAACCGGCATTCCCACCGATTTTGTTTACACCGGTAAATTATTTTACGGCTTTCACGAATTGTTGCGGCAAAATTATTTTGTTCCGGGTAGTAAAATATTGTTAATCCATAGCGGGGGCCTGCAGGGCAACCTTTCTTTGCCAAAAGGAACGTTAATGTATTAACAATTTACCATTACGGGTATTATCTTTGTTTGTAACAAAGCAACTTTAGACCAGCGAGGTACTACTTCATGAATAAAATATGTTCACTACTGTTTATTGCATTATCGGTTACATGCAGTAATCTATATGCCCAGGATACATTACCCAGGTTCTCCGTAAAAAATGTTGGTAATAACCGTATTGTTGTTGGCTGGACCAATGCTTTCGAAAATATATCCCAGATCAGTATCCAGCGCTCCCCCGACAGTTTAAAAAATTATAAAACCATCTTAACGGTGGCCGACCCTACTACCCCACAAAACGGTTATGTAGATACCAAAGCGCCGAATGATAAAATGTTTTATCGTTTGTATATTTTATTAAGCGGCGGTACCTATTTATTCAGTGATGCTAAAAGACCAGTATTGGATACTTCGGGCAAAACGGTAGAAGATGCCGTAGCAGCAGCTAATCCCGATGTAAGTACCATCTTTCCCGGCGATACGGCTCTTGTTTCCCCAAACACACCGGGCGCTGTTAAGCCCACCGGCCCTCCACCCTATATTCCATCAAAATATGTATATACCGCAGTTAAGGATGGCAATGTACAGATATCCCTGCCCGGCGATGACCCTTCAAAGTATGTGATCCGTTTTTATACGGCTGAGGAAGAATTACTGTTTGAACTGAAGAACCTGAAAGAGAAAAGTTTTAAAATAGAAAAATCCGTTTTTTATAAATCAGGCTGGTATAATTTTGAACTGATAGAAGACGATAAGACGATTGAAAAACATAAGTTTTTTCTGCGCAAGGAATTCTAAATAAGGTATGGGGAATAAGGTATAAGGTTTAGGGAACACCCATGAAGTTCATAGCCCGGGTGATGATCTGTTACTATGAACCATGAACTAACTCCACATCAAAAACATCTTCAAAATGCCTCTTGAAAAAAGCTTTTACCTCGTTAATATCCACCGGCTGACCTAATTCTTTTTCAATAGATGTGACCTGTTTATTTTGTATGCCGCAGGGTACAATAAAACCGAAATAATCCAGGTCCGGATTTACGTTTAAAGCAAAGCCATGCATGGTTACCCAGCGGCTGGTACGTACGCCAATAGCGGCTATTTTTCTTTCCCTGCCAATTTTATCCGGATCTAACCATACACCCGTTTCACCAGCTGAACGCTCCCCTTTTAAGCCATAATGGGCAATGGTTTGTATAATTACTTCTTCCAGGTTACGCAGGTATTTACCAATGTCGGTATAAAACTTTTCCAGGTCTAAAATAGGATAGCCAACCAGTTGCTGCGGACCATGATAAGTAATATCACCACCGCGGTTTGTCCTGAAAAAATCAATACCCCTTGCAGCCAGGCTTTCTTCACTCAGCAACACATTTTCAATATGTCCGCTTTTGCCAAGGGTATACACATGCGGATGCTCAACGAACAGTAAATGATTTTTTGTAGCGGCTGCGGCAACAGCGGCATCTTTTTCATTTACCTGCTGTTCAAAGCGCTGCGATTTCAACTGCACATTCTCACCCAGTAAGGTTTCCTGGTATGCCCAGGCGTCCTTATAGCGCATATTGCCCAGGTCACTGAAATAAACTTGTTGCTTTTCCATTTTATAGCTTGCAAAGGTACAACAAATGTCAGGTTCCAAAGGTTTAAAAAGGTTCAAGAGGTTCCAAAAGTTCAAATGTTCAAAGGTGAGAGGGAATGATGAGTTATGAGTGATGAATTATGAGTTATAAATGATGAATGATGAATTTTTACATATAATTGGCCGCGTACCTGTAACTCATTGTCAATTATCAACTGTCAATTGTCCATTGCCACTTGTCACTTGTCAATTGGTTAAGTTTTTTTCACATTTTATTCCGCATGGGGTTAAAATTATCTTTTCTTCCCCATCTTTGCCAACCATGGCAAAATCAAAGACAGAAGAAACTCCTATGATGCAGCAGCACCGGGCTATTAAACAAAAATACCCTGATGCAGTTCTGTTATTTCGTGTAGGTGATTTTTATGAAACTTTCGGACCGGACGCCATTACCGCTTCGCAGGTATTAGGTATTACCTTAACCAAAAGAAATAACGGTGCCGCCGCATCGCTGGAACTGGCCGGCTTTCCGCATCATGCCCTGGACACCTATCTTCATAAACTGGTAAAAGCCGGCTACCGCGTAGCCGTTTGTGATCAGCTGGAAGACCCCAAAACCGCCAAAGGCGTAGTAAAACGCGGCGTTACCGATATGATCACCCCCGGTACGGCCGTGAACGATAAATTACTGGAACACCATACCAATAACTTTTTAGCCGGTATTCATTTTGTATCAGATGATAGTTTCGGACTGGCTTTTTTAGACATTTCCACCGGCGAATTTTTTATTGCCCAGGGCGACCGGGAGTATGCCGATAAACTACTGCAAAGCTTTAAACCCAGCGAGGTTATTTTTCCCAGGCAACAACAGAAGAAGTTTAAGGAATACTTTGGCGGCAAAATGTATACCTATACCCTGGACGAATGGATCTTTGCCGATACCTATGCCGAAGATACTTTGCTGAAACATTTTCAGACCCACTCCTTAAAAGGTTTTGGTATTGAAGGGCTCACCAATGGCATGATAGCTGCCGGGGCTATCTTACATTACCTTAAGGATACCGAACACCCCAACCTGCAGCATATTACCACCATTCAACGCATTGACCGGGAAGATTTTTTATGGATGGACCGTTTTACCATCCGCAACCTGGAGCTGATAGGTGGCAGCGGCGACGGCCAACATAGTTTATTAGGTGTACTGGATAATACAGTATCGCCCATGGGCGCCCGTTTGTTAAAACGCTGGATCATCTTTCCTTTAAAAGACCTGCTTAAAATAAACGAAAGGCTGGAGGTAGTGGAAATGCTGATCAAAGAAACCGACCTGCGCCAGCAATTGTTACAGGCTTTTAAACAATGCGGGGATATTGAAAGGCTGGTATCTAAAATTCCCATGAAAAAAGTGAACCCGCGTGAAGTGTTACAACTGGCCCGCGGGTTAAAACAGGTAGATATCATTAAACAATTATGCAGCAACAGCAGCAATGAATATTTAAAACGTTTGGGTGATACCCTCAACCCCTGCCCCTATATTGCCGAAAAAATCAGTAAGGAAATAGTTGACAATCCTCCTGTACAGGTAAACAAGGGTGGCGTGATCAACAGTGGCATCAACGCCCAGCTGGATGACCTGCGCAGCATATCACAATCAGGTAAAGAATACCTGGCCAAAATGCAGCAGACCGAAGCCGAGCGTACCGGTATCGGCTCACTCAAAATAGGTTTCAACAATGTATTTGGCTATTACCTGGAAGTAACCAACTCACAAAAAAACAAAGTGCCTGCCGAGTGGATGCGCAAGCAGACCCTGGCCAATGCAGAAAGGTATATTACGCCTGAACTAAAAGAATACGAAGAAAAAATTACCGGCGCCGAGGATAAGATACTGGCTTTGGAAACCGAGCTGTTTGATGTACTGGTAAACGAGCTGGCAGAATATTTAGCCCCTGTACAAACCAACGGTAATATAGTGGCCATACTGGATTGCCTTTGCTGTTTTGCACATAACGCCATACAGTACCAGTATAAAAAACCACAGTTGCACGAGGGTAGTGAATGGGAGGTAAAAGAAGGCCGCCACCCGGTAATTGAACGCAACCTGGGCGTTGGCGAAACCTATATTCATAATGACCTGCATTTAAATAAAACGGACCAGCAGATCATCATTCTTACCGGCCCCAATATGAGTGGTAAATCGGCTTTATTACGCCAGACCGCCCTCATCACCTTAATGGCCCATATGGGCTCCTTTGTGCCGGCCACTGCTGCTAAATTATCGCTGACCGATAAGATATTTACCCGTGTAGGCGCTTCCGATAATTTAAGCGGCGGCGAAAGTACCTTCATGGTGGAGATGAACGAAACAGCCAGCATCATTAATAATATTACCAGCCGCAGCCTGGTACTGCTCGATGAAATTGGTCGGGGCACTTCTACCTATGATGGTATTTCCATTGCCTGGAGTATTGCCGAGCACCTGCACAACAGCCCGCACCAGCCCAAAACCTTATTCGCCACGCACTATCACGAGTTAAACGAGCTGGAAGAAAAGCTGGAAAGAATAAAAAATTATCATGTCACCAATAAGGAAGTAGGTAACAAAATCATCTTCCTGCGCAAACTGGCCCGTGGTGGCAGTACCCACAGCTTTGGTATTCATGTGGCCAAAATGGCCGGCATGCCACCTTCCCTTATTCAAAGGGCCAACGAAATACTGGCCCAGCTGGAAACACAACATGTGGGCAGTACAGCCCCTGATGCCGCTATTATCTCCGGTGTAGCTCAATCACAACAGGTAAAAGAAACGCTTAAAAGCGTTACGGCCCCGCAAATGCAGCTCTCCATATTTGATGCACACAGCGAAACATTTAAAGATATCCGCCAGGTGCTGGAAGGTATCGATATCAACCGGCTTACCCCGGTAGAAGCCCTGCTAAAACTACAGGAGATCAAAAGTAAACTACAATAACTGCAGCGTTTGTATTGACGTACTTATACGATTCAATTTTCACATAGCATATTTTTATACTATGTACCTGCAAAAACATGCAACCGATTGACTTTTGTCAAAAAAATGGGTGTTTTTGTTCAATTTCAGCCTACCACGGGAGTTTACATGTACTTTTAAGGGTAAATCCTTAATATCCAATACATGAATTACCGTATTTTAACAGGCATACTCATGCCTTTTATCACCGTAATCCTACATGCCCAACCTTGTACACCTGCTGGTAACCAAACCAGTTACGGCACTAATAATCAATGGACCGGTTATATCTACAACAGCACCAACTTTACCAATTATGTGGGTTATGTAACAGAAGGGTCAGCGGCCAGTCCAAATTTTGACCAGGACTTTGGTGGCAGCAATACTACCTACTATACTCACGGCTGCAGCATTAATACCAATTATTTCAGTGCCAGGTACCGGCTGCAAAAAACCTTTTCAGCCGGGGCTTATGATATTACAGTAGGTGGCGATGATGGTTACCGGCTTAGCCTGGATGGCGGCAATACCTGGGTTATTAACCACTGGAGCGATCAGAGTTATAATATAACCACCTATACCGCCAATTTAAACGGTACTTACAATATGGTGCTGGAGTATTATGAAATTACCGGGGAGAACCGTATCAGTATCAACTTTCAAAACTCCTGCTCCGGTACCGAAAACGTTAATACCTATGGCACCGCCAATACCTGGATAGGGTATGTGTATGACGGCACCGGTTTCAATACCTATAAAGGGGCAGTAACAGAACCGCTCAATTTTTCGCAGAACTTCGGGGGCGATAATACCAATTTTGCCACTACCGGCTGTATGGTTAACACAGAAACTTTCAGTGTACGTTACCGGCTGCGCAAAACCTTTTCCTATGCCAGTTACACCTTTGTAGCAGGAGGCGATGATGGCTATCGCCTTAGTCTTGACGGGGGCAATACCTGGGTTATCGACCGCTGGTACGACCAGGGCTATCAATCCACCGTATACATTACCAACCTCGATGGTACTTATGATATGGTACTGGAATATTATGAGAACAGTGGGGCCAACCGGGTAAGTTTTAATGTGCAGACCAATTATATTTTACCGGTAACCCTGCTACACTTCAGCGGCACCGCACAAAACAATCAATACCTGTTTAACTGGGCAGTAACGGGCAACAGCACGCCAAAGCAATTTGAGTTACAACAGGCTGCATCCGCCAGCCAGTTTAATACCGCTGCCATTATACCGGCCTCACAGGCTTCGCTACAAAACGGCAACCTGTACTTTCAATACAGCCTACCCCAAAATCCTGCTACCTACTATCGTCTTAAAATAACCGATCAGGAAGGTGTTATTACCTACTCTTCCGTTATACAGATCCGGTCACAGAGCAGCAATAATATCACGGTTTTCCCTACCATTGTACAAAACCAACAGGTACAGGTAAAATCAGCTCAAACTTACCGGCAGGTAACCGCGCAACTATACAATATGCAGGGGCTGAGTGTATGGCAGCAACCTATCGGCGATCTTTTACCCGGCCGGCAGGTAAGCCTGGCCATACAACACCAGAAACCGGCCGCAGGCACCTACCTGTTAAGGCTCAGCAGCAATGGCCAGGTGGTAAATACAGCCAAAATCGTCATACAGGCGCAGTAGTGTTGGGGCTCTCAGCTATAACACGCCCTTCAGCAGCAGTTCACGCCTTCTGTAGTAGTGCAGCCTGGTTATTAATCTATTCCTTCAGGGACAAGGATAGCGGCTGCAGCTACTACTGCCAGTCGTGCAGCCCATCGGCTATATAACCCTGCCCGGCCAAAAAACCACCCGGAACTACCGGGGTCAACTATTTCAATAATAAATTTTCAAATACCTGAACGCTTGTTTGGAAAATATAAATTCTTCTTATATTTACAACAAACCATCACAACATGAAACTATTTCAACTGACTGCTTTTTCCTTATTACTGCTGGGAACTACTATATTTTCATCCTGTGAAAAAGATGACGATGCATCTGACAAACCAAAGGAACATGTGAAAGGCGATATTGCTTTAACCGGGGCACAATCTGTACCAGCTACCACCTCACCTGCCACCGGTACCTTATGGGTGTCATACAGCGAAAAAACACATATGCTGGACTATGAATTTAACTGGGCAGGCTTACGCGATACCATTATAGGTATATCCATACATGGTCCTGCACCGGTAAGTTATGCCAGTGCTACTGTAAAACAATTGCTGCCAGGCTTTACCAATAGTGCTACCAACTTAAAGCCCAACCAGGCTGCTTATCCTTACCTGGGCGGTAGTTATAAAGGTTCTGTATTAATTGATGGCGCCAACCTGAAACAGGAGGAGTTATTAAATATGTTGTACTATATCAGCATCCGCACCAAGGCTTTCCCTACTACGGGTGAGATCAGGGCACAAATACGTTTCAGATAATATTTAGTCTTCCTATACAAAACAAAGGGCTGTTGTACAACAGCCCTTTGTTTTTTTATCATGTCTGTAAATTAATTATTCGCATCCTAACAACTCACATAACCTGGCTTCCAGGTCATGCCCCCGCAGGTTTTTGGCCAATATCTTTCCATCGGGGCCAATTAAAAAATTCTGTGGTATACCCTGTACTTTATACTGCTGCGCCACAGCGTTTCCCCAGCCCTGCAGATCACTTACATTGGTCCAGGTAAGGTTATCCTTTTTAATGGCATCCAGCCATCTTTGTTTTTGTCCTGGGTTATCTAAGGATACGCCCAATACGGTAAAATTTTTATCCTTGAACTTGTTAAAATTCCTTACCACGTTCGGGTTTTCCTGGCGGCATGGACCGCACCAGCTTGCCCAAAAATCCAGGAGTACATATTTCCCCCTGAACGATGATAAAGCTACCGGCTGCCCGGTAGTATCGGCCTGGGTAAAATCTTTGGCTATGGAGCCGATGGCCGTTCCTTTTTCATCATCCACAAAACCCTGTAAATACTTACCGTAAGCATTGGTTAATGCACCTGGCTGTAATTGCTGCAGGCGCTGTTCCAGCATGTTTACATCGTTATTAATATTCAACACAACCAACAGTAAAAAGGGGCTCACGGCAGAGTGTGTATATTTAGCAATAAAGCCATCCACATCCGTTTGTATGCTATCTGTTAATACTTCTGCATTCAGGCGTAATACCTCATCCTGCTCACCCGACCGCAAACGCATGGCATAATTGTTCAACCTGTCAAACTTAGGCGGGAATATTTTTTGAAAAGCCACAAAAGAAGCCTGGGTGGCCGAGCCAGTGTATTTCCAGGCAGCCAGGTTATTCAGCGAGCCGGTGATCTTTAATTTTTCATTCCCTACAAAAAGGTGCTGTGCTTTACCGCCCGGTAAGTTCAATGCCAGTAAGGAAGGCTCTTTTACCTTTCCTTTCAATACAAACCAGTTATTCACCACTCTTGCTTTGGCAATGGTATCACGGGGGTTATTCATATCGGTAAGGCTTACCAGCGTATTGGGCTTTAACCCCTGTATACTACCGGACACCTGCAGTTGCTGGGCATTTGCCAACAGACTCACAACACAACAAAATAACAACACCGGCAGTTTCTTTATTTGCATCATAATCAACAGGCTATTATTGGATAAATAAGCAACAGTAAAGATACAATTTGATCCTGAGAGTTAATATCACCGGAGCTCCTCACAAAAGCACCTGGTCTTAATTTTAACTTTTCCGCTTTAACGGTTATTCATATACTCCTGTAACATAATAGTAGCGGCAATTTCATCTACCAGGGCTTTATTGCGCCGCTGGTTCTTCTTCATACCCATTTCCAGCATCGCATCTTTAGCCATTTTAGAAGTATAGCGTTCATCTACGGTTTGTACAGGTAGGTTGGGAAAGTTTTTTTGTAATTGTTTAATACAGTTGGCAACCAGCGGGGTCGCATGGGTATCGGTATCATCCAGGTTTTTAGGCTCACCGATAATGATCAGCTCCACCTGTTCCTGCATGAAATATTTTTTCAGGTAATTAATCAATTCTTTTGAATCCACAGTGGTCAAACCGGTTGCAATAATCTGGAACGGATCTGTCACCGCCAGGCCCGTCCGCTTTAAACCATAATCGATTGCCAGTATACGTGCCAAGTAAAGTGTATTAGGAGTTAACAAAAAGATCCGCGATCACAAAAACAGCAAATACTACCGATGCTATACCATTTGCCGTCATAAAAGCCAGGTTTACCCGGCTAAGGTCGTTGGGTTTTACAATAGCATGCTGGTATATTAACATGGCTGCAAATATTGCTACGCCTATCCAGTACAACCAGCCAAAGCCGCCATACCAGCCGGCGGTTATCACACAGGCCGTACTTAATACATGTAATACTTCTGAAAACCGCAGGGCCTTGCTTTTACCCAGCCAGGAAGGAATAGAGTTTAAGTTCTGCGATTTATCAAAATCTACATCCTGTAAAGCATAAATAATATCAAAACCACTTACCCAGCATATTACAGCAAAAGAAAACAGCAAGGGCAGTAAAGCAAAATGACCGGTTACCGCCAGGTAAGCCCCGATAGGCGCCAGCGCCAGCCCCACACCCAGCACCAGGTGGCAAAGCGCGGTAAACCTTTTGGTATAACTATATCCCAGCACTACCGCAAGCGCCACGGGTGATAAATAAAAACAAATGCGGTTAATAAAAAAAGTGCACACCACAAATAACACACTGCTGATAATGGTAAACAACAGCACATTATTAGCTTTTAATATACCCGCCGGTATCTCCCTGATGGCCGTTCTTGGGTTCTTCGCATCAAAATGCCGGTCCAGGTAACGGTTAAAGGCCATGGCCGCACTGCGGGCAAATATCATACAGAGTATCACCAGCACAAACCTTAACAATAATTGCTGAAAATCCTCCGGGTAGCTATTCAGAAAATCATCATCAATATCACCTCCGGAGAACATAATAAAATCATGCTCTTCGGATGACCAGTCAAAATACATAGGCCATACCGGACGCACCGCCAGGAAAAACCCGATCAATGCAAAGGGCATTGCAAAGATGGTATGTGAGAACTTTATGAGGCTGAGATATTTTTTGGTTGACATAATTTCTATTCAGTTCATAGTTAATTGTTCATAGTTAATGGGGTGACGTAATAGTTAGTAGCAAATTTTGATTGTCAATTGTGAATTGTCAACTGTCCATTATTCAACACCCCTACGCCTTCAGCCTTTAACCTTACTCCTTATCTTCCTTTCCCACCACTTTTCGTACCAGTTCCCAAAGCACCACTCCCGCCGCCGTAGCAATATTCAAAGAATGTTTCATACCCAGTTGCGGAATTTCAATACAGCCATCGCTGGCAGCAATAGTGGATTGTTCTACCCCGGTTACTTCGTTACCGAAAATAACGGCTATTTTCTCTCCATCCTGTTGTTCCAGTTTTTCCAGGCTCGTACTGCCTTCGGCCTGTTCTACGGAAAATACTTTATAGCCCCGTTCCCGCAGGTCGGCAATTGCTTCTGTGGCATTGGGAAAATGTTTCCAGTTTACCGACTCTTCAGCACCCAGGGCGGTTTTTTTGATCTCTTTATGGGGCGGTACAGCCGAATAACCTATAATATAAACGGCTTCAATTAAAAAGGCATCACCGGTACGAAAAACACTACCCACATTGTAAGCGCTGCGTATGTTTTCCAGCACCACAATAATGGGTAGTTTTTCTGACTGTTTAAACTCGTCAACAGTCATCCGGCCTAGTTCGTCCATGCTCAGTTTTCGCATGGCGCAAAATTAACTGAAATACGGTTATTTAAGGTTTACAATGCGTTTATCTTTAGGATATTTAACGGTATAGCTAAACCGTACTTTTTTACTCTCGCCCGGCTTCAGGTCAATTTTCCAGGTCAGTACACCGGTTTCTTCGTTCACGGTAGCACCACCGTCTTCGTCCAGTTTCACTTCCACTTCTTTAATACCACTTAACGGAAACTGGTCTTTCAGCAACAGGTTCACATCGGTGAGTTTATTGTTTTTAATCACTATTTCGTAGGTAAACTGCTGGCGGCTGTCCTTACCGCTGGTTTTAATACTGCTCAGTTCTTTGATCAGTGAGCGCTTTATGGCTACCCGCCTGTCACGGCCCAGTGAAAGGTTCAGGGTATCCGCCGTGGTATTGGGGTCTATCTGCGATTTACCGATATAGGTATCGTCCATAATAATATTGGCCTCACCGGGTAACAGGTCCAGGTTTTGCCAGTTGGCAATTTCGGCCAGCAGGTAAGCATCTTTATCTACCCTTGGCACCCCGTAGTTTTTTAAAATGCTGCTCACTTCTTCATCTTTAATGGTCACATTATGTATCTGGCCATCACTCTGGATATCATAGGGCAGGTCAATTTCAAAATTGGTATTTAACTGTCCTTCGTTTAGTGTGGTATAATCCTGTATGGTGGCCGGAGCAATGGTATCATCATATTGTTTCTTTAACTCCAGTCCTGCGGCTTTCCCTACCAGCATCTCACTCAAAGTCTCTTCTTTCGTGTAAGATTGTAACATATTCATATTCCGTTGTGAGTTTGCCACCATGGCCCTGCGCTGCAGGTCAGAATACAAACCGGGTACATATAACTGTAAATGCCAGGGTGATAATACGGGAGCCGCAACGCCAAAGTTGGGTGTGCCGGTACTTAAAGTAAGTTTAGTGTTTCGCCAGTTAATACCGGTTTGCTGGGTAACCGAAGCCTTATATACCAGTTTCATTTTATTGGTTTTGGAGTTCACCCGTACATCGTACACAGGCGTCCAGCCTGCATTAGCGGTATAGTAAGATAAGGATAGGGGTATTTCACCACCTCTTTTATTCATTACCTGTAATACCAGTTGGCCGTAAGGCAGGGCATTATCCATACTCTGCTGTTGCATTTTGGTAATAGCCACACGGGTATCCGCAATTTTTTTATTCAATGCGGCTATAGTTTGTTCATGGTTGTAAATGGCGGTTTTCGATTTTTCTATTTTACTGTTATGAAAGTCTACCAGTTTTAATAATTCAGCACTGGAATTAAGGTTTGTACCACTGTTAGCAACGGCCTGTTCAATAATTTTACCGGAATATGCCAGGGTTTCCTGTTCAATGGCAATGGTGTTTTTCAGCTTGCTGATATTGTTCTGCATGCGGGTGATACTATCTTCCAGCTGCACCTGCCATTTAGGCGTTTCAGCCGCCTGGCTGTTAGGGTAATACACGGAAAATTTATGGGACAGCAACGCCACATCTTCCGGGCAACTGATCTGTAAACTACTCAGATCAATACTGGTACTCAGTTTATTAATAACAATAAAGCGGGTGGCCGTGCTTACCGGCACTTTTGCCTGGTGGGTTAACTCGGCCCCGTAGCCAAAGTAAACCGTTGCGGTGGAGAGCGATGCGTCTATACGGGCTGTATCCTGTGCCATAGCCAGCTGTGATAAAGCCAGTCCTATTGTTGTAAGTATTTTATGCATAACCTGTTTTTTTACTGGATGCAGATTTTTTCTTTCTTACATAAACACCTGTTCATTTTTGAAAGCTTTAACAATCAGCCGCCCTGCCATCCGCTATTTACAAGGCATGTACATTACCAAATTGCCGATTTCTCTTATTATCTTTGCACATTGAACAAAAGTTGAAATAAATGACAATTCTTCCCATAGTTGCCTACGGTCACCCGGTTTTGAGAGAAGTAGCAAAAGATATTACAGCAGCCTATCCTAACCTGGATAAACTGATAGAGGATATGTGGCAAACCATGTACGCCAGTAACGGTGTAGGACTGGCAGCACCCCAGATCAACCGTAGCATCCGCTTATTTGTAGTGGATACCGAACAGATGTTTGAGAATATGGACGCTGCAGAGAAAAAAGAGTTCCCCGGCGATACCGGCATTAAAAAAGCCTTTATCAATGCGCATATTGTGGAACTGCACGGTGAGCCCTGGGCCTATAATGAAGGTTGTTTGAGCATACCCAAGATCCGGGAAGATATTAAACGCCCCGAGTCTGTTACACTGGAATATGTGAACGAGCAGTTTGAACTGATCACGGAAACTTTTACCGGCTTAACTGCCCGTGTTATTTTACACGAGTACGACCATCTTGAAGGCAAGTTGTTCATTGACCATATCTCGCCGCTTAAGCGTAAACTGATGAAAGGCAAGCTGGCGGATATTTCAAAAGGAAAGATAAAGGTGGATTATAAGATGATGTTCCCGGGATAATTAGATAATTAGACAATTTGGCAATTTGATAATTTGGTAATTAAAACCGATGAAATGGAAAAAGAAAAATCGAATGAAAAAGATTTGAATTATCCGTTGAAGTTGTGGGTTTTAACCTTGTTTATTACGACTGTTCTATATTCCCTTTGTTGTGTATATAATGCTGACTGGAATGGTAGCTGGAGTAAAGCCCCTGGCATTCTATTTGGGTTAATTATTTTTGGTTTTTGGTTACTGGGCCTGGGTTTTATTTTTGCGCTTCCTGCATTAATTGTTGTATGGTCATTATACCGAGGTTATATTTTGCTAACTAAAAGTGCACTGCTCGATTATATCATTACGGTTCTGCTATCCATTATCAGTGTTTTTGTTTCGTTTAAATTACTGCTCGGCAGCTTTGACTTTGATCGGCTTTCTATACTTTATAGTATAGCCATACCTATTGCCGCAGCGGTTTTATATGTAAGACAGAAAAGAAAACAACATAAAACCATAACTGCTTCGTTAAAGACTATAAACACCGAATAAATTAATGGTGAATGAGATAATTTGGGCAATAACATGAACTTTGAAACCATCAAACGGCCATTAAATTTACTATACCCTGTTCAGGTATGGTTGACAGTTATTTTTATTGCCAGCCCCCTTTTGAACTTCCTGGTTCCGAAGCCCTATATCGCGTCCAGGAGCACGGGCCTGCTGGATTTATCTGATCTTCCTTTTCACCCTTTAGCAAGTTTTTTGTTCTCGATTCCCTCTTTTTTTATTGTTTTTATTTGCTACTACTTTTTATGTAACCGGTTAAGCTCCATTATAGCACTAAAATGTATGCTTATCGGCATATCTATTGTTTGCCTGTTTTTGAGTTCCCTCTTTTTAGGCCTTAACAATTACTCTTACCGTACCTTCACCTTATATAGTATTAGTATAATTATTTCGGCAATATTGTATAATATCCCATTTATATCACATAAAAAACAAAAGCATTACTCACCCTATGCTCAATAAAATTACCGAACGATGCAGTGAGTGACACAACAGACGATGACAGTAGCAATGCAGCTGATTACAAAAAAAATATTACCCCTTTTAACAGCCTTATGCTGGTTAAGCATGAACACCCTGGCGCAGGATGTAGATTCCCTGGAGAATGAACGGCTGGCACGTATGATCACCCTGACGGATGTGGTGATGAGTAAGGAGTTTAATGTGCCTAATTTTATTAAAAGGGTAAAGGAGGATACTACTTTTTACAAGGCCTTTAAAAACCTGCGCATCCTGAATTTCACCTCGCTGAACAGCATTACCATGACCAATAAAAGCGGCAGCAAGGTAGAAGCCAGCCTGAACAGCCGTACCCGGCAGGTAATTACTAATCGCTGCCGTTTAACGCATGTGGATGAAGAGAGAACAACGGGGGATTTTTACACTAAAAAAGGCGATTATAATTATTATACCGCTGAGTTATATGCCAGTTTGTTTTTTGCCAAAACACCGGTTTGCGGCGAGGATAATATTGTAAAGGGCTCCACCATTAATCCGCGTAATAAAAGCGGCATGGATAAAAGAAAGGAACAATTGAAAATGTTGTTCTTTAACCCCGGCAAAAAAATAACCGGCATTCCTTTTATGGGCGATAAGAGCAATATTTTTGACCCTGATATTGCCGCCTATTACGATATGCAGGTGGATGCAGGAACTTATGAAGGGAAAGACTGTTATATTTTTAGTATCAAAGCAAAAGAAGACCTGACCGGCAGCCAACGTGATAAAATTGTGTTTGACAATATGACCACCTGGTTTGCAGCGGGCAGTTATGAGATACTGGCCCGCACCTACGCCCTAAGTTATGGTGCAGGCGCTTATAGCTTTAATGTAGCCATGGAAGTAAAACTGGGCTGGTTTGGCAAATTACAGGTACCAACCCTGCTGCGTTATAACGGCACCTGGAACGTTATCTTTAAAGCCAGGGAAAAAGGCTTTTTCACTGCTACCCTGTTTGATTTTAAATAACTACTCCAGTTCATGCCCTTTATGGCCAATGTATTTGCGCCATTTTTCAATCACATTCGCAATATCCTCGGGGAGGTCAGTTTCAAAAAACAGTTTTTCTTTTGTTACCGGGTGTTCAAAGCCCAGGGTTTGGGCATGCAGTGCCTGGCGCGGACAAATAGCAAAACAGTTTTCTACAAATTGTTTATACTTGGTATATACCGTGCCTTTTACAATTCTGTCGCCGCCATAAAAGTCATCGCTGAATAAAGGATGACCCAGGTGTTTCATGTGTACCCGTATCTGGTGCGTACGGCCTGTTTCCAAAATACAGCGCACGAGTGTTACATAGTTAAACCGTTCCAATACCTCATAGTGTGTAATAGCTTCTTTACCAAAATCGCCATCGGGGTAAGCAGTAAATAATTTGCGGAAGCGCTGATGACGGCCAACATGCGCCACAATGGTGCCTTTATCCTCCACTATATCGCCCCATACCAGGGCCACGTATTGCCGCTGGATGGTATGATCGAAAAATTGTTTGGCCAGGTTACGCATGGCCACATCGGTTTTGGCCAGTACCAGCAAACCGCTGGTGTTTTTATCAATCCGGTGTACCAGCCCAAAACGGGGCAGGCTTTCTTCCGTTAACCCGGGGTTTTGTTGTTGTAAATACCAGGCAACCCCATTTAAAAGCGTACCGGAATAGTTGCCGCTGCCGGGATGCACCACCATGCCTGCCGGCTTGTTAATGATCATCAGGTGTTCATCTTCAAATACAATATTCAAAGGCATTTGTTCCGGCACCACATCCGACTGATCGGGATGATCGTCGGAAAAGACAACAATTTCATCGTGGGGTTTTATTTTGTAGTTGGGACTTACTTCTTTACCATTTACCAGTACCATTCCGTCTTTTATACCCTGCTGCAATTTGTTACGGGTAGCATTTTCAATGCGCTGCATTAAAAATTTATCAATACGCAAGGGTTCCTGGCCTTTATCAATAGTAAAGCTGAACCGTTCGTATAAGGCTTCATTATGGTCCTCGGCCCCGTGCTCGTTTATATCCGGTTGGTTATCCATGTACTAATCAGTTTGTGGTTATATTGCTATAACACGGTTTGCATAAATGCTTTTACAGTCTGCTCAACCGGCAGGTTTTTATCGAAGGACCTTATAAAAGCCGTTCCGATAATGGCCCCGTTTGCATATTGACTGGCTTTTTGAAAACTTGCTTTATCCTTTATGCCAAAACCAATCATGAAAGGGTTTTTCAGGCCTGCCTGTTTCAACGCACTAAAGTAAGTTTCCTGCAAATGTAAGGCAGCATTGTTACCCGTAGTAGCCGAAGAGGAAACTGCGTATAAAAAACCGGATGTCAGCTCGTCTAATTTGTGTAACCGATCGGCCGGTGTTTCGGGGGTAACCATAAATGTAAAATCAAGGCCGTATTTCTTTATAATCGCGCCGTATTCTGTTTCAAATTCGTATACCGGCAGGTCGGGAATGATTAAGCCGTCAATACCCACTGCAGCCGCATCGGAACAAAATTGCTCAAAGCCGTATTGCAGAACCGGGTTCATATAGCCCATCAGTAAAACGGGAATGGTTATTTCTTTCCTGAAATCTTTTAATTGCTCAAACAATGTTTTGATGGTCATGCCATTGGCAATGGCCTGGGAGCTGCTTTCCTGTATCACGGGGCCATCAGCCAGCGGATCGCTGTAAGGCATGCCCAGTTCAATGATATCTGCTCCATTTTGTTGCAATAATTTCATTACCGGTACCGTACTGTTCAACTCAGGGAAGCCGGCGGTACAATATATATTCAGTACATTTTGCTTTTTTACAGCAAAGAGTTCTTTTGTTCTGCTCATGTTCTTTATTTTACCGGGGCAATATGATAGGTTTCGCCACCGATGGTGATTGTTCTATACTTTGGATAAGCTTTTACATCCAGTACTAATTTATAGACTGTGGTAGCGGCTTTTCCATTATCAGGTATGTTTACAAATGCGTCATCGCCGTTCTTTGTTACAGTTAACTGGTCAGCCGAAAAGTCAGCCGGCAGGCAGGCTTCAAATTCAAACCTTTCGCCGGCAATATTGGATATCATTTTTACCGAAGCGTTCACCTGGTCACAGTTATCAGCCAGTTTTTTAATCTCCAGGTCATGTTTTATATACGGTTCGGTTTTGCAGGCAGCTAATACGGCTAATAAAATGCAAAATGACATTATTTTTTTCATGGTCATAGTTTGTTTTCTAATCGCGCCATATAGGTTTCCATGTCTTTATCCCCACGCCCGCTTAAACATACCACTACAACATCATCCGGCTTCCATTGCTGTGTTTGCAAAGCTGCCAGCGCATGTGAACTTTCCAATGCCGGGATAATGCCTTCCAGTTTAGCCAGGTTAAACGCTGCCACCAACGCTTCTTCATCTGTGGCATTTAATACGGTTGCCCTGCCGGTTTCAAACAAATGCGCATGCAGTGGGCCAATGCCAGGATAATCCAGCCCCGCAGAGATACTGTGTGGCTCCACTACCTGGCCATCTTCGGTTTGCATGAGCAAACTTTTACTGCCATGTAAAATACCCGGCCGGCCTAAAACAGAGGTGGCGGCGCTTTTACCGCTATCCACCCCGCAACCCGCAGCTTCAACAGCCAATAGTTTCACTGCGGCATCATCTAAAAAATGATAAAAAGCTCCGGCGGCATTACTGCCACCGCCCACACAGGCTATTACATGGGTGGGTAGTTCATTGCCGGTCTTGGTTTTTAATTGTTCTTTTATTTCGGCGCTTATCACGCTTTGAAAACGGGCTACCATATCCGGGTAAGGGTGCGGCCCTACCACGCTGCCGATAATATAGTGTGTATCGTTGGGATTGTTGATCCAGTCGCGGATAGCTTCATTAGTAGCATCTTTTAAGGTTTTGCTGCCCGATGTAGCGGGAACTACGGTTGCTCCCAACATTTTCATCCGGGCCACATTGGGCGCCTGGCGCTGGATATCTTTTTCGCCCATGTAGACGATACATTCCAGTCCTTTTAATGCACAAACGGTAGCTGTGGCTACACCGTGCTGACCGGCACCGGTTTCGGCAATGATACGTTTTTTGCCCAACCGCTCTGCCAGTAATATCTGGCCAATGGTATTGTTCACTTTATGGGCGCCCGTGTGGCAAAGATCCTCCCGTTTTAAATAAACGGTTGTTCCCACCTGCTGCCCCAGTCTTTCAGCCAGGTATAAGGGTGTGGGGCGACCGGCGTAATCGTGTAATAACAGATCCAGTTCTTTCTGAAAAGCTTCATCCTGCATAATTTCCAAATAAGCGGCTTGAAGCTCTGTTACATTCTTCTGTAACATTTCGGGAATATAGGCCCCGCCAAAGCGACCATAATAACCATGCGCATCGGGGTATTTATAGGAAGACATCTTAAATATTAAGTTATAAGTAGTAAGTAATAAGTTTTAAGTTGGTAGCTGTACAGTACCGGGTAAGCATATTTTCTATGCCGGGAAGAAGTATTATGGCTTACGCCAACAGAATGATATGTACACTTTTGTGTTCATGGAGTACAAATGTAAGGATTTTTTGGAGTTATGAGTTAGGAATGAGGAATTAGGAGTTATGAATGATGAATTAGGAATTGGGGGCGTTTAATTGCCTGTTATTCTTCGCCTCTGATAGTTTCTATTTTGTTCATTGTCAATTGTCACTCGTCCATTGTCCATTACACGCTGTCAGTTGCTCTGCATTGCCGCTTTCCGCATCGCTTCGGCCTGATCGTGGCCAAGGTAACGGTCAATAATGGTATGGCCCCAGTAAATAACGGGTGTAAGTATCACGGCAACCAGGAATTTGTAAATATAATTGCCGATGCAGATGCTCATGACCAGTCCTAAACTCCAGGGCTGGCCCTGGCCCGGTGAAAGTCGCGGTCCGACATAAAATGCAATAAACAGTACCACGAAACTATCTACGAACTGTGATATTACCGTAGAGCCGGTGGCACGCAACCATAGCTTTTTTTCGCCTGTTATCTTTTTAATTTTATGGAAAATAAATACGTCCAGTATCTGGCCTACTAAAAAGGCGATCAGGGAGGCGATAATGATCCAGGAGCTTTGCCCGAATATGACTTTGAAAGCGCTGTCAGCATTCGGTATGCCGGCGGCCTCATAATTCCCAACCCAAAAGCCGGCAGGCTGTAAATGAATGGCTCCCTGGAACATGATAAATGCGTAGGCAATAAGACCGGCGGCCAGGTAAGATAAAAACTTTACCCCACGCATGCCGTAGTATTCGTTAATAATATCGGTCATAATAAATACAATAGGCCATAACAATACCCCTGCTGTCAGGTTAAAGGAAAAAGTATTGCCCAGTATATTCCATTGTAAGGGATCAATGCCTAATGTGCCTTCCAGTGAAAACAGTTTTACACCTACTGTTTCGGCAATTAAGGCATTGGCTATAAAAAAGCCTGCCAGTATAATGAATAATTTGGTAGGCTTACTACTGATGATAGTATGGATCATTAACGTAAAATATATGTATCATTAATAAAAAAAGGAAAACAAGGTTGCTGGCAACCAGCCATACGGGTACATATTCGGTCAGTTTTCGTTTAATCATCAGCACTAACAAATAGATTAAACAGGTAAGCGGGATAATGACCAGGCCCAATGTGTACCCCGCAAAAATAATGGAGGAGCTAATGCTCTCCTGCCCCGTCCAGTCCCAAATAAGTACAGAAAATGACAGGAGTACGAAAATACCTGCCAGAAATGCCACTCTTGACAAAAATAACAGCCAGCGCATGCGGATTTTTCATGTAAAATAGCATTATTTTGTCAGCTTGAAAGTAAAAGGTATAAAAGCCTGATTTTTTATTACCGGCTATACTTCCCTGACAGGACGATATAAATCAAGAGGCTATTGTAACGGCATTGGCCGGGATCAAATAACAGAACAAAAATATTATGAAAAATAAAGTAGTACAACAGGTTTTACCGCATGCTATAGCAGTGGTTATTTTTTTACTGGTATCGGTGATTTTTTGTAAGCCCATCCTGGACGGCAATGTATTGAACCAGCATGATATTGTAGGCTGGAAAGGCATGGCCCAGAACGCATTTGAATATAAAGAGAAACATGGCCATTTTCCTTTGTGGAACCCTAACCTGTTTAGTGGTATGCCTAATTACCAGGTAGCATTTGAAGGCAAATCTGCTTTACCCGATCTGAATGTACTTTTCACACTGGGGTTACCCAAACCAATTAGTTTTTTCTTCCTGGCCTGTATCTGTTTTTATATACTCTGTGTATCACTTCGTCTTAGACCGATTGTGGGCATTTTAGGGTCACTTGCCTTTGCTTTCTCTACCTATAACCCCGTTATTATTGGCGCCGGTCACGAAACAAAGATGATGGCTATTGCATATATGCCATTATTGCTGGCTGGAATACTACTTATTTATAATAAAAAATATTGGGTGGGGCTGGCATTAACAACCTTAGGAACCATGATGGAAATAGCTTCCAATCACCCGCAGATAAGTTATTATTTCTTCCTCGTAGCGGCGGCTATTACTATCAGCTATTTAGTATACTGGATCAAACATAAGGAGTATAAACATATCGGTATTGCGTTGGGAACAACCGCAATAGCAGCTGTAGTAGGTTTATCGGTTAATATGTTATCTATATTAACCTCATCTGAATATGCTAAAGCCACCATGCGGGGAGGTAAGTCAGTTGAAGTTATAGGCGACTCGGTAAAAACAGCCAAAACAACCGGCCTGGATGCCAGTTATGCTTTTCGCTATAGTATGTCCAAAGCAGAGCCCCTGGTAATGATGATGCCAGGTGCTTTTGGTAAGGGGTCTGCGAATCCTCTCGGAGAAAACTCCAAAGTAGTGGATAAACTGGTTAACCAGGGTGTACCCGAAGCAAATGCTACGCAGTTTGCAGCTAATTTGCCTGCATACTGGGGCGGCATGTCTGGCCCTGGCGAAGGCACTTCCGGACCTCCCTATATCGGCGCTATCATCTGTATACTGGCCATAATAGGGTTTGTAGTAGTAAAACATCCTTTACGCTGGGGTTTATTAGCAGCTTCTGTTTTAGGCATTATGATGTCCTGGGGGAGTTTCTTTTCCGGATTCAACCTGTTTTTGCTGGACTACCTGCCCTTGTATAATAAATTCAGGGCGCCCAGTATGTCGCTGGTTATACCCCAGCTTACTTTACCGCTAATGGCTGCACTGGTGCTTCATTATTTACTGTTTGACAAAAACAGCCGTGAACATTTACAGCAGAATTTCAAGAAAATATTATATACACTGGGAGGCTTGACGGCTTTACTGGCCATTATTTATATTGCTAATGACTATAATTCGGCTGGTGATGAATCCCTTAAACAAATGCTGATCTCGCAGGCCGGTATGAACGATGATATGGCCCGTTCAGTGATCAGCGGTATGAAAGAAGACCGCAGCAGTATGTTTGGTGGACAAATATTAAGATCTATTGGGTTTATGATTTTAGTACTGGGTATGATATGGCTGTATATTAAAAACTATATCAAACCTATAGTAGCAGTAGCCATTCTTGGCGTGGTATGTATGATAGATCTCTTTATTATTGATAAAGACTACCTGGGTGAAGCGCATTATATGCCGGCCGATGAATTACAGGAACAAAGCTTTGCCAAAACCCCTATTGATGAAGCGATTTTAAAAGACGCCGACCCTAACTACCGGGTATTTAATATGGCCGGTGATCGTTTTAACGAATCCCGTACTTCATACTTCCATAAATCTATTGGTGGATATCATCCTGCCAAATTGCGGGTATACCAGGATGTAATTGAGCGGTATTTATCCGCCAATACCAACCCTGAGATATTAAACATGCTGAACACCAAATATGTAATTGCAGCTAACCCCGAAAGCAGGCAACCTATGTTAATGCCTAACGGCCAGGCATATGGCCATACCTGGCTGGTTAAAAGTATCAAGCAGGTAAAAGATGATGCGGAAGAACTGCAAACTATCGGCATTACCAATTTAAAAGATACAGCTGTAGTACAGGCAGATTTTGCTGCTGCGGCACCACAACCACAATGGGACTCTACTGCTTCCATTAAATTAACCAAATTTGATAATGATGTGATGGAGTATAGCTTTACTTCCTCTACTCCTCAATTTGCCGTTTTCAGCGAAGTATATTATCCTTACGGATGGAATGCCTATATTGATAGTAAGAAAGTTGATTATGTAAAAACAGATTATGTGTTACGCGGCTTAAGCATTCCGGCAGGTACACATGCTATTAAATTTGTGTTTGAACCTGAATCATATAAAAAAGGGGTTGCTATTGCTTATACAGGCTCCTTCCTCATCTACATATTTGTACTGGGTGGATTTTTCATGGCCTGGTGGCAAAACCGAAAAAAGAACAAAACTGTTAACGGCTAATGAAAATAGCTTCATTGGTACCGTATAAAATAATGCCCGCCCGAATGGGCGGGCAAAAAGGTATCTATCTCTTTTTAAAATATGTAAGTCAAAAAGCCCCTGTAGTTTGTTATACCAGTAACGATAATGAACCCGGTGAAAATGAAAGTTTTACCATAAAAAAGATACTTGGTAGAGGTGCCAGCAGGTATTACAACCTGCTTAACTTCTTTAAATTAAAAAAAGATTTTAAAACAGAAGGCATCACTCACCTGGTACTTGAACACCCCTACCTGGGATGGCTGGGTATTTTATTAAAATATTTTACAGGTATTAAGTTAGTTGTACACTCTCACAATATTGAATCCCTGCGCTTTAAAAGCACCGGCAGATGGTGGTGGCGCATTTTATGGCAGTATGAAAAAATGGTGCACCGGAGAGCCGACCATAATTTCTTTATTACCGAAGAAGATAAAATTTATGCAATTGCCCGTTTTAACCTTAAGCCCGATCGCTGTACGGTGATCACTTATGGCATAGAGCAACCGGAGGCGCCTTCTCTTACTGTTAAACAAGAGGCCAAACAGCAGATCATCCGGTTACACCAGTTACCGAATCCGGACTTTATTTTGTTATACAATGGTACATTGGATTATACTCCTAACCTCGACGGTTTAAAGACTATTGTTAACCAGGTAAACCCTGTATTAAAAACTCAAAATCAGTTTACTTATACTATTATTATTTGTGGCAACCGTTTATCAGCTGAAAACAAAAACTGGCTGGAATCGCACCGGAAAAATAATATACTTTTTGCAGGCTTTGTAGATGATATCAACCTGTACTTTACAGCATCTGATATGTTTTTAAACCCCATTACTGATGGCGGTGGTATAAAAACAAAACTTGTTGAGGCCCTTGCGGCTAACAATACAACAATATCTTACAGCAATGGCGCCATTGGCGTTCCCCGGGAGATAACGGGTAATAAACTCACCGTAGTAGCCGACAATGACCCGGTAGCTTTTACAAATGCCTTACTGCAACAAATCAATAACACTAAAGAAATACTACCGGAAAGTTTTTTTAAACATTTTTACTGGGGTAATATAGCTAACACCGTTTATCTTAAGCTGGTCAATCTATAAATATGAGCAACCGTATTTCTATCATTACTATTTGTTTTAACAATTTACCCGAATTGCTGGAGACCAGCTTGTCCGTTGAAAAACAAACCATCCCTCCGTTTGAGCACATCATAGTAGACGGTTCTACCACCAATGATATCAGGAACTATCTGGAGAAAAACACTTTACCACCCTATGTTAAATGGATAAGTGAAAAAGATAATGGCATAGCTGATGCTTTTAACAAAGGGGTAAGATTAGCATCGGGAGACATTCTCAACATGTTAAACTCCGGAGATTGTTATTCTTCAACTGATGTATTGGCACAGGTAACAGAGGTTTTTAATTCTTCGGTCATACTCATGTGGGTGCATAGTAAATACCAGATGGAGAGGTCAGGACAAATTGTTACACTTGGCAAGCCTTTTGAGCCTGGTAAGTTATATCGGGGAATGAGAAGCCTTTGTCACCAGACCATGTTTGTAAAAAAGGAACTTCATGAAAAATACGGAATGTATAACACCGCTTACAGTATATCAATGGACTATGACTTTGTATGCAGGATTTATAATGAGCCTTTTATTTTTATAGGGGAAACCTGGATAAAAATGGCGCCGGGAGGTATCAGTACAGCACATTATCTCCGATCTCTTGAGCAATCAAAGAAAGTGTACCAAAGCCATTTTGGTAAGTCCGTTTTACTAAACCTATGGCAACTCCGTTTAAAATTACTGTTTCATCTTTTACAGACAAAACTCGGAAAAGTATTGTTTAACATAAAGCGTAGCCTGGGAATGGAAAATGTTTAACCGTTTAAAGTTTAAACTGCTTCCTGATACGCCATCTGTTCAGGTAATAAAATAACTTGCTTTTTAAAGTGCGTTCAGTATAGTAACAAGGAACGCTTGCCGTGTATATTTGTTTTGCAGCCTTGTATTCTTTGGCATAGCCTTCAAACAATGGTATTACATCTTTACGCGTATCAAAATTGAATCTAGTTCCCCCTCTTGCCAATTCACTATAATCAGACAGGTTAAATGAACTGTAATGAAAAAACAACAGGGGGTCTGTTTCATTTACTACATATTGTCCACCCAAGAGAGCATATACTCTTTCATGTAAATTCCAAAATGCGGCATTCATACCCGCATGATGAGATATATGGGCATTGGAATAGAAACAGGGAATAAAAGCTGCCCAGGATTGATCCACATATACACCCAGCTGTGTCTCCGAGTAACAGAACTCAGTTAATCTTTCCCGCCACCATATAACAAAGTTCACTGTATCCCTGCTTTTTTTTAAAGCCAGAAAACCCAGGTTATATATGCCGAATTTTACAAACTGTCGCTCAGAAGGAAATGCATTATCCAGTTTTATAGGACTTAAAATATGCGGTGTAAGTACAAAATCATGCTCAACCAATGCATTTTCAATATACGCGAATGAGTGGTATACATAAATATCGGGGTCTAAATATATAACTTCAACGTCATCATGCTTTGAAAAAATATACTCAAAGAAAAAAGGTTTAACGGCCGTATTTAATTCAACGATCTTATATTTAGCAGCTAAAGATGACAGCAAGGATTCATCCATAAACTGATCACAGGAGATCAGCACTACCTGGCCACCAACAGGGTATTTAATACCCGGCAAGATTTTATCAACCAGTACCAGGTACAAAACATAATCGGGATTATGTTTTGTAAATGATGTTATGAGTAAAGAGGCCTGGGCCAGGTAATTATTTGAACACAATGTAAATGCGACTTTCATTGTAAATTATTTAATGCGAAAAATTCTGCCCAGTACACCAAACTGGATCAAACAGATATTGCCGATACCATACCCGTACTTAAACAGGTTGACACACATTTGTAAATATGACTTAATCTTTCCTTTTTTCAAAAAACTGAATAAAACTACCGTTTCTGTAGGAAACCATTTTTTCGAATATTCCTGGTTAAATATCGCCTTCGCTGAAGAAAAGTCTCCTTTTAGTACTGCAGACAGACAAGCGACTCCTTTTTCTAGATCGTAATCAAACAATTCAATAGTATGCTGCGTATCCAGTCCGCTGACATCCCCATCCTTATGCATAGAATTAAACCAGGTAGCTTTTTTATCTAAAAATTGTATAGCCGGAAGCTTTTTTGCATTTTCGGCCTGGAGTAACCAACTGATGCCGCTTGAACACCCGATAATATGTGTACAATAATGACTTAGCGCAAGATTTTCCCGGAAACTTAATACGCTGCCATCAATGACATTTTCTTCGTCACATTCAATTTTTTTATACGTACTCAGAATATAGACGGTATCCGTATGTGTTTTATTTAATTCTTTGATCAACGCCACTGCAAATTCAGGGTTCATTTTTGACTGCGCACTTAATGGCGAACATTCCACCAATACTATATTTTTATAGCGATGGATAGCTGTTTTTGCAACAAATTCATCAACAGCCGTTTTTTCCCCGGGCAGTAGATTGATAACAGGCAATAAGGACACTTTAATTGGGTAAGGGTATAAACCCAGTACAGAATTCCTGATCGTTCTGTTGTACCGGACCAGGTTTTTATTGATCAGCTGTAAGGGGAATATATGGTCATAATGCCCTTTCCGGGCGGTTAAAAGAAACTGCTCCCATACTGTTTCCATCTTATCACTTCCGGAAACAGGAACAACAATTAAATGATCAATATAGGGATGGTTTTTAAGCGTCTGGCTACACCTTTCACTTACTGCCCATGTAATTTCGGCATCAGGAAAATCGTACAACTTGATCTGCTTGGGTAAAACAGAGCTGTAAAGAATATCACCGTTTGAGGCCAGGTGGGCTATTAATATTTTTTTACGTTTCAATATTTATACTTTATACTCCGGAGGAAACCGGTCATCATTATACAACATTAGGGCCAGTTCTTCAAAACTAACTTGCGGCCGCCATCCAAGGGAAAAAATAGTTTTAGGATCGGAAACCAACACTTTGTACGGAGAAACATAACTATTATCCTTAACGGTATATTCTGAATAATTTTCATGAATCAAAGAGAAACAGGTACGCAGCCAATCTTCTATGGAATAAGCTATTCCGGTCCCTATTGTTGCTTCATAAACCTGCTCCTGGCTTACAAGCGCCCATACAGCCCTGACAATATCTCCTGCAAAACCCCACTCCTTCTTTGCAGACATATCGCCAATAACAATCTTCTCTTTACTTCCGCCAGCTATTTTTTTTACGGAAGTGATGATTTTTTTTGCCATATGGCTTTCAGGTCTTAAGGAACTATCATGATTAAAAAAATAACCGACATAAGTCTGAATTCCCAATCCTCTGTAATACCGGGCTGCATTAACACTCTGTATCCTGCATAAAGAGTAAGCACTGTTTAAATCGAAATGATCATGCTCACTGATTGGTGCATCCGTATTTATAAACTGTAACCCCGAGCCGGAAAAAAAACATTTTGAATGTACTGAATACCTTTTAACAGCCTCCAGTATGTATAAAGTACCGCTTACAATGGCATGATAATTATCTAATATCAGTTCATGCCTGGTACTCGATTTAGCCGCCAGGTGAAAAATAAACTCCGGCTGATGTGCTTTTATCAATTCAGTTACAAAGTTATAATTCCCCACATCTCCGATAATATCGCTATTACCAGAAGACACAGCCAGTACAGTAATACCTTTTGCTTTCAGCAAATGGGTCAAATAGTACCCGTCTTGCCCGGCTGCCCCAAATATTAACGCTTTTCTTTGTTTTGTCATTATAGTAACTCGCGCCTGCAAAAAATTGTATTAATATATGTATCCGCATATATCAGGTAACCCTTTCCCAGTATATAATCAATCAATTCCTGGTTTTTAACCTTTTTATGAGTATTATTGAACAATACTGTTTCAATACAAATAATTTTAGGCTGATGTAATGTAAAATCCAATTCTTTAATAATGGCCAGATCCAACCCCTCCACATCAAGAGACATCACATCCACTCCAGATTTAAAATAGGTATCGATCAATGTATTTACGCCTAACATTTTCACTTTTCTGACTTCCAAGAAATTTATACCGGCTTCGGCAACACGTTTGTCCGCTTCAGCTTTTGAAAAGGTATTCCATCCAGTGTAAGGCTGGGGAAAAGAATAAAAATCGGCTTCTGTCATTCCATTAATCCCTACCCCTACATTTAAAACAATGTCATTTGAACGGCGTTGCTTAATTAAATCGTATAACACCTTGTCAGGTTCAACACACACGCCCTTTCCCCCGGTTAAATAAAACAGGTAAGTGTTATTATCAACAATCGGGTGATTGCTTCCTATTTCGAGATATTGAGGAGATTTTATCCCAAGATCCTTTAATAAAGTTTTTATAATAATATCCTCACCTACTTGTGAAAAAGAATAGCTGGCGGCCCCACGGAACAGCTGGCGCACTACTTTCAACTTCGCAAGTATCCTTTTTATATTCATATCTACTAATCCTTTTTAAACACATGAACAGTGGGCAGGGGAAAAATAAACCCGGTGCCATTATTCAAAGCAGCTTCTTCACGCTCAATGAACTCTTCCCGGAAATGCCATGGCAGCACCAGGTAGTAATCCGGTTTCATTGAACGGCTTTCTTCTTCCGATATTATATCAATATCGGTTCCCAGTGTTTTTGCCCCGTATTTTTCCGGGTTTCTTTCTGCAGCGTACGGAATAATTGTTTTGTCAATATTACACCATTGTAAAATAGTATTTCCTTTTGTCGATGCCCCATAAATATGTACAGTCTTTCCTTCACCTTTTATCTTCTGCAAAAAGTTGTATAACTCTTGCTTCACCACCTCAATGTTCTGTTTAAACTTTAAGTAGGGCTTTGGAGTATCCAATTCCAGGTCAAACTCTTTTTGCCGGATAATATTTAAAAAGTCAATATCTTCTTTTGTGTCATAGGCAATACTGCTATCATGTGTTGCGTAACATCTTATACTTCCTCCGTTAATATCATTAAAGGATATTTTAAACAACTTCATGCCAGCCATCCGCAGAATGGTTTCAATTACTGCCAGGCTATAATACTCCAGGTGTTCATGACAGATGGTATCATACGAGTTTAGCTCCAGCATACGTGGCATATAAGACATTTCAAAAACCCATACACCCTTGGAAGAAAGCATCTGTTTAATTCCCCTGACAAAATCAACAGGACTTTCCAGGTCATAGAACATTGCTATAGAAGTAATGATATCCAACGAACGTCCTTCCAGTGTTTCAACAAGTTTTTTGGACGGGAATATATCCTGTACAACCGTTATATCTGCATTGGCTATTGTCTGTGCCACATCTGAAGGATCGACACCATAACGCATGAATGAAGTAGGGTAATAATTCAGCAGGGTACCATCATTACAACCGATATCTAAAACAATGGCGTCCTTCTTTTTTATAATACCGGTAACAGATTCCACTATTTCCTTTAAATGATTTTTCATGGTATTATTAGTACCTGAGCGGTACCAATAAGCCGCATATAAAATTTCAGGCGGAACACTGTGTTGCATTTGCAGCAACCCACAGGCATTTTCGTCCAACTCAGGATTACATCTTACCAGTACACAAGGTATTTTCCGGGTCGACGGCATTTCCTTACCTGGTTTTACAAACGACCCTTGCAAATACTGTTCTCCCAGGTCAATCACCTTTGTTAATGAAGAAGACCCACACACCCTGCATGTGGTAATTGTTTTGATATGCATGTTAAATTAAGTTATTATTTTTTTGTACATAAGAAACCAGTAGGTTATTGATAGCATCTATACATTCATTTCTCTCCAAATTCAGCACAGCTAATTGTTTCACCACTTTATCCTTTTCTTCCACAGGTACTTTTTCAAATTCATATACCTTTTCCTGCTCATGCCACAACTTACAGTTAGTTTCCGCCAACTGAGCTATCACCTGGCCAAAATCGCCATTTACTTCCCCAATTACATTATTTTGTTTATTGTAAACTTTATTAGCCTTAAAGGTCAGACTTTCAAGAGGTATTTTCCCGCTTACAGCATCTTCCATATATACATTAATCTCATCCTGTAACAGTTTGGATTGCTGCCGCAGGCTTTCCAAACGATCTGCATCCTCTGTGTGATACTCCTTTAGTTTAACAATACTGAGTTTATCACATAACATGCCTAATGTTTCTGCCATATGTTTGTCGTATTATTTTCAGTTAACAACTCTTTTTTGAAATATTCATAAGTACGTGCTATCCCGTTTGTTAAGTCTGTCCGGTGTTTCCAGCCAAGACTTCTTAAAAACGAACAATCCAACAGTTTCCGGAATGTACCATCAGGCCTGGTTTTATTAAACATTATCTCCCCTTCAAACCCTACTATTTCTTTTATCAGCAAAGCCAATTGTTCAATGGCAACTTCCTCCCCTGTACCAATATTTACAAATTTTTTATCGCTGTAATTTTGCATTAAAAAATAACAGGCGTCGGCCAGGTCATCTACATACATAAATTCACGCATAGGCTTACCAGAGCCCCAGATCTCAACACTGGGTGTATTGTTAACTTTAGCAAGATGGAATTTATGAATTAAAGCAGGAATAACATGTGAGGTCTCCAGGTTATAGTTATCGCCCTGACCATACAGGTTTGTGGGCATAACAGATATAAAATCACAACCATATTGCTGCCTGTAGGTTTCACAAAGTTTTATGCCCGCTATCTTTGCTATGGCATAAGGCTCATTTGTTTCTTCCAGCAAACCCGTTAATAAATACTCCTCCTTCAGTGGTTGTTTGGCAAGTTTGGGGTAAATGCAGGAACTGCCTAGAAAAAGCAGCTTTTCAACCTTATTCACGTATGCAGCATGAATAATATTTGATTCAATCATCAGGTTGTCATACAAGAAATCTGCCCGGTATGTATTATTAGCCACAATACCCCCTACACGGGCTGCCGCCATAAACACATATTCAGGGTTTTCTGCAACAAAAAAATCATTCACACTTTGCTGGTTCCTCAAATCCAGTTCTTTTGAAGAGCGTGTAAGGAGATTCTGATACCCTTCCGAAACCAGTTTCCGTACAATTGCAGCACCCACCATACCATTGTGCCCCGAAACGTATATTTTACTATCCTTTTTCATTAATTTTCATTTACACCGCAAGTGCCTTCTTACTCAAACTGCCGATGCTGGTTATATCCCGAATTTGTTAAAAGAATATCCTGTTTAAATAGCTTTATGTCTGCTAAAACCATTTCTTTACACAGTTCTGCTACCGTAGTTTTCGCTTTCCATCCCAGCTTTTCCCAGGCTTTTGCAGGGTTGCCCAGTAGCAGATCCACTTCTGTAGGCCTGAAATATCTTTTATCAATCTCTACCACCACATCACCCGGATGTACTTTAGCCTCATCACTTTTCACTTCTTTTACAACCGCCACTTCATCCAACCCTTCTCCCCGAAAATCCACAATAATACCTGCGTGTTCAAAGGACATCCTGACAAACTCCCTTACCGTTGTTGTAGTTCCGGTAGCTATCACAAAATCTTCCGGCTGATCCTGTTGTAAGATAAGCCACATAGCTTCTACATAATCTTTTGCATGCCCCCAATCTCTTTGGGCATTCAAATTCCCCAGCCAGAGTTTATTCTTTAGTCCCAATACAATTTCGGCTACTCCCCGGGTAATTTTGCGGGTTACAAATGTCTCTCCCCGTAAAGGGCTTTCATGGTTAAACAAAATACCATTACAGGCAAACATATTATAGGCCTCCCTGTAATTGACTGTTATCCAATATGCATACATTTTAGCCACCGCGTAGGGAGAACGGGGATAAAACGGTGTTGTTTCGCTCTGCGGGACTGCCTGTACTTTTCCATAAAGTTCGGAAGTGGACGCCTGGTATACCTTGGTCTTCTTTTCCAGCCCCAGGATACGGATAGCTTCCAATATCCTCAGGGTTCCGGTGGCATCTGTATTAGCTACATATTCAGGTTCATCAAAACTCACCTGCACATGGCTCATAGCCCCTAAATTATAAATCTCATCTGGCAATACCTGCTGAATAATGCGGATAATATTAGTAGAGTCGGTCAGATCACCGTAGTGCAGTATCATGCGATAGTTAGACTCGTGGGGGTCCTGATACAGGTGATCGACACGTTGTGTATTTATAAGTGAGGTCCGGCGTTTTATGCCGTGTACTTCATAACCTTTATTCAATAAAAATTCGGCCAAATAAGCACCATCCTGTCCCGTAATGCCCGTAATCAGTGCTTTTTTCATTTTTTTCGCAAATATACTAAAGTAGAAGAGATATTAAATAATATACAAAAATTAGTAAAATATTGGAAAATACGGCATTTACATATTATATTAAAACATTAACCAAAAACTATTATTATGAAACAAATTTTATTTCTTCTATTTTTCTTCCCTCTTTTTATTCATGCACAAACATCCCAGTACGAACTTGGGACCAGCTCCGGAACAGAATATATACAGGATGTAGTTTTTGACACAACAGATAACAGTACTATTCATGTTGGGCATGTGAATGCTTCCGGCTCCGGCAGTACAGGGAATCTCCCTTTCATAATGAAAGTTCGTAACAACAAAACCATTGTCTGGCAAAAAAAACTCACTGCTAAGGGTGGAGGTTTTTTTTACAGGGTAAAAACCTGCAGGAATGGTGATTATATTGCAGTTGGGGAAATCAATATTGGTACTTTTCGAAGAGGTCTGATTGTAAGATTTAATGCCAGTTCCGGTAATATCATCTGGGCCAGTGCAACGAATATTTCAGGCACCACGCATGATACTTTTCTCGATGTCGTTGAAACCAGTAATGGAAACATAGCAGTGGCAGGCGCCTCAAATTTCAGTGTAAGCGGCTCCTCGGACGGTCTCGTTATCTTGTACAGTAGCTCAGGAACAGAACTATGGACCAGAAAAAGTAATGCATCCAGCTCTGACTGGTATGGAGGCATAAATCAACTACCGAATGGTGATTTAATCATTGTTGGTTCACATTGGGCAGGAAGTTACGATGGAATAATCACGGAAATGGATCTCTCCGGATCAGTTATTAAAAACAGAAAATATACCATCTCGGAAAATATTCCCGGCGTAAATACCTCTATTAACAGTTTATGGGTAAAAGGTTGTTATATCCGAAATAATACTCCTATTGTAGAATGGTATGCCACCACGGGAGCAGGTTATAATTCATTACAAGCTTCTCATACGTACGATATCAGTACCAGAGCATTAAGCGGGGCTATTTATTATTATACGACATCTTTACCTATTGCAACATCTTTTTACCCTTTAACAAGTACAGATTATATTGTTAGCCAGACACCATCAAGCGTACAATATCCAACTGTTTCTCTGATCTCCTCGGGTGTAGTATCTTATACAAGGAAAATTGACAGCCCAAATAAAAGCCTGTACGGAACGGCCTACAATCCTAAAAATAATGCTTTGGCCTTCAGTGGTATTAATAACAGCGGTGATATATATACCGTATTTTCCCAGGCCAACTTCCCGGCTACAGAAACGCCTTGCCGTATTATTGACACTACTGCTTTAAGTCTCATCACTTCTAATATCCTCCCTGTTGAGACAACAATAAGCTATACTGATCTTACCGCGACAGAGAATTATTTAATGATTGACCTTATAACTGATTACCAGTTTAATAAATTATGCGGCAATGACTCCCACGAAGGTGATTGCGATTTAACCTGTTACTGGAAAACTAACGGAAATGTCATTTCCTCGCAAAATTTCTTAGGTACTATCAACTCCGATGACCTGAGAATCAGAACAAATAATAACCAGGTAGCTGTATTTGATGTACAAGGTCAACTGGGTATTGGCACTGGTACCCCTACCGCACAGCTCCATACTACAGATAAAAAAATCAGGCACGAAAACCTGCAAAAAACCGATTCCCTCTTTCCACCGGTTGTGATAGACAAAGACGGTTATTTATATATTGGCAGCCATTCAGCTTTACAAAACACCTGTGTAACTCCGAATACGGTTCCTAAGGTTATTGACGCCAATGGCACCTTAGCCTGCAGTATGATACACGAAAACGGTACCGGCGTGGGTATTGACATGGTGCCCGGTACATGGAACGGAGGCGGCGCCGTTGTCTCCGGCAGTCCATCTTTATACACACCGGTTAAATTAGATGTAAATGGTTTAACAAGAACAACCACCCTTGTAGTTACATCCGACAAAAACCTGAAATCTGACATCAAGAAATTCTCAAATGCCAGTGAAATTATTGATCAGCTAAACCCGGTTTCTTACTCCTGGAAAAATAAAGAACAGGACAGCAGGCAACATTATGGATTTTTGGCCCAGGAACTGGAGAAAGTACTTCCTAACCTTGTTATAACTGACGATAAAGGGATACAGGCCATCAACTATATTGAGCTGATCCCATTACTTACCAAATCAATATCTGAACAAAACAAGAAGATCACAGATCTTGAAAATCAACTCAATACATTGATGAATGAATATAAAAACCTGACGGAATGTTGCAGTCAGAAAAATGGTGTCGCCGTTAATTCAATTGACCACCTACATCAAGCCACTCCTAACCCTACAACCGGCTTATGCAGGATCAGTTACACGCTTGTAACCAGGGACAAACAGGCCTATATTCTTCTTAAAGACGCAAACGGCAGAACACTGAACACCTATAACATATCTCAAAAAAATGACGCCGGTTATATTGACGTTCAAATGAGCCAATATACTTCGGGGCTTTACTATTACAGCCTGGTAGTGGATAATCAAATTCTCAGCACCAAAAAAGTTGTTCTGTCAAAATAATCAATAGTGTAGGGCTTATACCTGTATAAGCCCTACACTATTATATGTATATTTTTTTAACTAAATTTCTTATCTTACACATCGTAAACACCATAATATATTTAGCCATAAAATTTAGTAATACCCATCATTCATAATATACAGTAAAGGATATATTCTCCTCTTTCACATGAAAAAATGTACCACCCTTTTTCTTTTTTTCCTTCTTTTTTTATTTACTCACACTGAATCATCGGGACAATATGCTACTGCTGGTTCAGGAGTACTCAGAAACCAGCTCTGGTGGTTCGATTGGTCCGGCATTACTCCCGCAAATGGAGCAAGCAAAACCTTCCTCACCCACGACGGTTTAAATGTCACTATCACCTTCTCCAACGTAACCAACGGCAATCAACTGATACCAAGTCAAATGAATACCTGGTCTGGTGCCGTATTACATTTGTTATACAACTTTAACAATCCAAATATCAGACCTGCACTATTCAGAAGTGAACTGGCAGGAGGTGTTACAAATATCAGTTTTACCCTGACCGTTTCCGCTACACGGAATGGCGCTCCGGCTCCGTTTACCTTTATTGCCGCAGATGCAGAAGCGAGTACTGCTGACGAGGTGAGCACTTTCACCACTAACGGGAGCAACTGGTCAGTTTTAGAGTTCTTTAAAAATTCTTCCCAAAATATCAATCCTTTAACAGGATGTGGCACCGCCACTGCAATTCTTAAAAGTACTTATGGAAATGCCACCGCTACAGGCCAAAACCCTATTTTAGCAACGACCTCACCAGCATCAGGAACCTTAACCGTCAGAACATCATTAGATAATACCGTGAGAGGGGGTATGGCTGTTGCCTTTGGTATTTTTGCACCGGTAGACAGAGGAGATCTTCCCGGCTCCTTCGGATCCGCGCAACACAACCTGGCCTACTCAAATGTCAATGGCTGTAATTATAATCCACCATTACCTGTTATGGTACAGGACACAAGGCTTAAAATAGGTGCAGTAGCAGGAGATGCCGACAATGTACAAACCCTTAACGATAATGCCGAAGGTGTAGACGAAGAGGCGCTCACCTCTTTCCCTTTTTATGATGGATCCGGTAGTTACACCCTTAGCCTGCCCCTGGAAAATACAACGGGCAGTAATGCTTACCTGTCTGCATGGTTTGATTATAACAGGGACGGGGCTTTTACAATGAATGAGAGATTTACAACAGTTGTCGCTCCCAATACAAATAATGTTGCCGTAACATGGACGGGACTACCCCGATATTTCGCCCAAGGCAGTTCAGAAGAATTTGGTTTCCGTTTCAGGTTGTCCACCGACCAGGCGTCTATGAATAGCCCTTCAGGGGGAGCACCTGATGGTGAAGTGGAGGATTATTTTGAACTCCTGAATTGGACGCTGCCTACAGTAAATCCTTTTTTTCTTACTCCGGACACCGTATGTATTAACACCCCGATCAATATACAGAATCAATCTACCAATGCATCTTCCTATTATTGGAACTTTTGTGTTTCCGACATTATCAGCACTATTCCGAATGCTGTCAACCTGGGCAACCCTGGCGGTCTTTTAAGCCAACCTGTATTTTCTGACTTTGTCGAATACAATGGCAATTACTATGTTTTTGTCATTAATCACCTGCCCGGTGCACTCATAAGATTAGACTTTGGCAACAGTTTGTTAAACACGCCTACTGCAAGAAATCTTGGGAACTTTGGGGGCGTTTTACAAAACAGTACTGAAGGAATTCAAATAGTAAAAGAAGGGAACCAATGGTATGGAATTATTGTAGGAGGAACAGCTTTATCCGGAACAATTCCAAGAATTATTAAACTCGAGTTTGGAAACGATATTGCCAACCTGACGCCCACGGTAGTAAATTGGGGCAACCCTGGTAATAGTCTCTCATTCCCCGTAGATATTCATGTATTTAAAGAAAATAATAACTGGTATGCATTTGTAGTCAACTCTACCAATAATACTTTTACCCGTATTGACTTTGGGCCCAATTTCAGTGCTACGCCTACCGCTTTTAATTTTACGGTTCCGGGATTAAGTTTTCCTACAGGAATATTTCTCATGAATAACAATAACAACTGGCATGCTTTTGTAACCAACGAAACATCCGGAACACTTACACGAATAGACTTCGGAACCTCTTTACTAAACAATACACCCACTTCTGTTAACCTGGGCAACCCCAATAACACATTAGTAGCACCGAGAGACTTGTATATACTTCGGTCTTGTAACACCACCACCGGTTTTGTTGTCAATGCCAATAGCAATACGCTGGTAAAATTAAATTTTGAAAACGGCCTCGACCAGGCACCTACTGCCACCACCTTGGGTAATGTAGGCAACCTTAATTTTCCTCATTCCATTTCCAAACTATTCAGGGTGGATAATGATTTATATAGTTTTATAACTAATGTGAACAACAACACAATTACCCGTTTACAGTTCGCCGGCTGTAACAATGCAACCATACCCAGTACCACCATTCAAAACCCTCCGCCTTTTACCTACAATCAACCCGGCACCTATAATATCAGTTTGACCGTGGATGACGGCCTGCCCACACAGGCATCTTATTGTAAACCCGTTGTAGTATTGGCGCCGCCGGCTAAAAACCCTATACAACAATTAACTATTTGCCCGGGACAAACCATTACACTACAAAAAACTTTACCGTCAAATATAACTTATACCTGGAGCACCGGAGAAACCACCAGTGCTATTGATGTTACCACTACCGGTGTATATTGGGTAGATATGACCCGGTTTGGTTGTACCACCCGCGACACATTTAATGTAGTGTCAGAAACAGCCGACTTCAGTTTTGTCCAGGATGTATGCAGCCCCTTACAGGTTACCTTTGTTAACGAAACACCGCAAACTACCGGCATTGCCTGGGATTTTGGCAATGGCAACACCAATAACACGGATAATACAACGACCATTCTGTATAACAATACCGGCAGCTATACCGTTAAAATGGATGTTATTACGGCTAATGGCTGTACACTTAGTATACAAAAAGAACTGATCATAGATATTATCGTTGACAGCCTGATCATCAACCGCGATACCACCCTTTGTGAGAACAGCACTTTACAATTAAACAGTTTACCGGCATTAAGTTATTGCTGGTTCCCTGCCAACGGTTTATCCGCCACTAATATTGCCAACCCTGTGGCCGTTAACCCGGCAGTACCCACCACCTATTATTTACATGCGCAACGACCAGGTAATAACCTGATCACCAATGGCGATTTTTCACAGGGAAACACAGGCTTCAGTTCGTCCTATACGTTCAATGCAAACTCCGGATTAAACGAGGGGGTATATACCGTCAGCAATAACGTGAGGGTATGGCATCCTAATTTTTCTGCCTGTGCCGATCATACAGGAAATAACGGCAATATGATGCTGGTAAATGGTGCTGCCGTGCCCAATACCGTAGTATGGTCGCAGGAGATTACTGTGAAGCCGAATACCAATTATGTATTCTCCGCCTGGCTGCAAAGTTTAATTGCCAGTAATCCTGCCAACCTGCAGTTTTCTATTAACGGTATACCGTTAGGCAACGATTTAAATGCTTCCACCTCTACCTGTCAATGGCAACAGTTTTATACCACGTGGAATGCAGGCGATCACACGAGTGCCGTTATTGCTATTATTAACAAAAATACCGGCACCAGTGGTAACGATTTTGCCCTCGATGATCTCTCTTTTGCCGAAGTGATCATTTATCGTGATTCCGTTACCCTGCAAACAGAAATACCCGTGGTTAACGCCAGCGTAGCCGATGCTGCCATTTGTGAGAATGATGATACAGAACTGAACGCAACCGGTGCACTGACCTATAGCTGGACACCTGCCGCCACACTCAATAACAGTCAACTGGTTAACCCTATCGCTTCTCCCAAAACTACGACGACCTATACCGTTACCGGCACCACCAGCTTTGGTTGTACGGCCACCGACCAGGTAACCGTACAGGTAAACCCCGCCCCGGTGATCAGCAGCATTACACCCGATACCGTTATTTGTAAAAACACATCACTGCCACTGGTAGTGAATAGTAATGGCTCCGGCTTTGCCTGGACAAATGCCGCCACCTTAAATGACCCGGCTATTTATAACCCTGTTGCCACACCGGTACAAAACAGCACCAAGTATATCGTTACTGTTACTGATGCTATTAACTGCAGCAGCAAAGATTCTGTAACACTTACCTGGAGGCCCGACCCGGTATTTACCATCAACGGTGCTCAAACCATTTGTGACAGGGATACTATCAGCCTAATCGCTTCCGGCGGTGAACGCTTTAACTGGCAACCGGCAACTTCATTAAACAATCAAAGTATTGCCAGTCCGAAAGCTTTCCCCAATACTACCACCACTTACTTCGTAACCATTACCGATACGGTTTGTAACAACGTAGCTAACTTACAAACCACCGTTACCGTAAACCCGGTGCCGGTAGTTACAGCCATAAAAGACAATGACCTGGATTGCAGCTTTGGCTCTTCGCAACTGACAGCCCAGGGGGCCATCCGGTATAACTGGGCACCTGCTACGGGGTTAAACAGGACCAATATTGCCAACCCTGTTGCCAGCCCCCTAACCCCTATGCAATATGTGGTAACAGGGTATAACCGTTACGGATGTGCAGATACCGATACCTTACAATTGGATATACTGACCACGAATAAAGGCGATAACCTGATGCCCAATGCTTTTACCCCCAACAACGATGGTCATAATGATTGTTATGGCATTAAATACTGGGGCGTAATAGAGAGAGTGGAGTTCAGTATTTACAACCGCTGGGGGCAAAGAGTATTTTATACCAACCAGGTAGGCGGATGCTGGGATGGCAATTTTAAAGGAGTACAACAGCCTTCAGGCGCTTATGTGTATACGGTAAATGCCGTTACCAACTGTGGTACCATATCCAGGAAAGGAACTTTTGTCCTGATCAGGTAAATAGTATGTAGCCCGGTTTTAGTAATCCTGTTCAACTTTTGTTGCGGGTCGCAACTTTCAGCTTTCTGTTCGCTATGCAATCCGAAGCAGTTAACCTACCAGTAATACTACCCGATTTTGTTGAACAGCATTACTACAGCTGAAGTGTGCGACGTCCCGTACCCAACACACAAACCCTAAACGGGATTAAAACAAGGGACGATGCCAGTAGCAATACAGCTGACACCATAACTTCGCATCACATTATAACCACAAGTTTATTCTGTGCGTAAACTTTTTACGGGGTTGGCATTGGCAATTTTAAAACATTGTAAGGTTATGAGTACAACGGCTAATAAAGTAACCCCAACACCTACAAGTAAATAAGGGAAAATATTTTGTTCAATACGGTAAGCATATTGCTGTAACCATTTACTGCTGGCCCAATACGCTACCGGCCAGGCAATAATATTGGCAATAACAATAAGCCACGCATACTCTTTAACAAACAAAAAGATGATATTGCGGGTATTGGCGCCTACAATTTTTCTCAATGATATTTCCTTTAACCTGCGCGCCAGGGTAAAAGATAACACACCAAAAACACCCAATAATACAATGACCAGGTTTAATGCCGTGGCAATAGCAGAAGCTTTTTGTAATTGCAGTTCCGACTGGTAAATGTTTTTAAACCGCTGGTCCATAAAAGTATACTCAAACGGGGTATTGGGTGAAAGGGCAACCCACTGTTTTTGTACTGCCGCAATGGCGGCGGCCATATCAGCTGCCTGCAGTTTAACCGTCAAGTACCGGTAGCTGGTATTATCCTTTGTATGCAGGAATGCCATTGGGCCAATACCCTGCTGCAGCGTAGAGTAGTTATAGTTTTTAATTACCCCGGCAATAGTAAACACAGCATCGCCCCAACCGGCAATGGTAACCCGTTTGCCAATAGGATCATCAAAACCAAGGGCTTTTTGTGCCGCTTCATTAATTACTATCTCCTGGCTCTTACTACCCGTCTGATCAAAAAAACTTCCTTCTTTTACCTGCAACTGGTAAGTAGCAGCAAAATGTTCGTCCACGGAAGAAGAAGCCGTTAATACCGGCGTTTGAACATTACCTCCTTCCGGTATCAGCCCTATTACGTTAGGCGGTACCCGGTCAGGTACTTCAAAGGAAACCGTAGCCTCTTTTACCATGGGTAACTGTGTCAGACCCTGCCGGATCGTTTCCATTTTTTTTACTCCTTCCGGTGTCCACTGCTTGGGAAAGGCAGATATTACCATTAAGTGTTCCTTATTATAACCGATGTCTCTTTTAAACACATAGGATATTTGTTGTGCTACTACAATAGCACAGATGAACACAATGATGGCCAGTGAAAATTGCGTAACCAATAAAGATTTACGGAACAATATGCCCCCTTTTGTCGCATCCATTTTACCCTTCACGGCATGTGTCAGGTTTTTAGCACTTAATACCAGTGCCGGGTAAAAACCTGCTATTATACCGGTAACCAATACCAGCAGTACAAGTCCAATGATCATTACAGGGCTGAACTGCCATACAGGGGTTAAGGAAGTATTCAATACCTTATCAAATAAAGGAAGCAATAACTGGTAACAGGCCACCGAAATAATGGCTGCTAAAAAACTAATGATCACCGACTCTGCTACAAATTGCAGGCACAGTTGTTTGCGCTGACTTCCAAACACCTTTCTAAGGCCGATCTCTTTTAAACGGTAAGAGGATGTACCTATATTGATATTGATGAAGTTGATCATTGCCATCAGCAGTATAAACCCGGCAATGATACCCAAAGCCTGCAGCATTTTTGCCACGGCTCCATTATTGGCAGTAAGGTGATAACTACTTAAGGGTGCCAGCTGTACCGTTAAATTGTCCTTGATGGAAGGAGCCGTATATTTTGCCAGTAACTGCTGCATGGGTTGCTGAAGATCGGCGCCTGTTTTACCCGGCTGCAATTCCATTAATCCAATAATATAAATATTGTTCCAGTCACTTACATAGTCCTGGCTTTGAAAGAAGCCATTACCTTCAAAAGGAACAAAAACAGCATATCCCTTATCGTCTACCAGGTTATTGATGCTATTAAAAGGCATATCCTTCAAAACCGCAGAGACAATATAGTTTTGCTTTTGCGATGTGGTATTGGAGATAGCAATGGTTTCGCCCAAAACATCTGTTTTACCAAATAGTTTAAGCGCCAGGGTCTGGGTTACCACGGCCGAGTTATTATTGATAAAAGCCTGCTGTTTATTTCCATGTAAAAGATCAAAACCATACATATTCACGAGGGTGGTATCCCCTATTGCAATGTTTTCCTGGAAATGTTTATCGCCGGCGGACACCACATTGGTAACCGGGTTAAACCGGTAATAGTTTTTTACCAGCTGCGGGTATTCATCCTTTGCCGCTTTAACCAGCGGGGCAACGGTTGTTATCTCCAGGCCCATCTCTTTTACCTTCCAGTCACTTTTTACCAGGTATTGTTGCTCAACATTTGACAATTGTTTGTTTACCTGGTATTGCTGGAATACATACACCCCGATCAGCATGGAAAAAGTAATGCCTGCCACCAGGCATAACAAGGTAACGGCCGACAGCAGTTTATGCCTGCGTAAATGTCTTAAAGCTATTTTTATATAATTCTTCCACATATACTATACATTTATTGTCAACTTTTATAAGGCCTTACAGGTATTATTCACTACGAAGGCTTTTTACCGGGTTAGCCATTGCCGATTTCATGGCCTGTATAGCGATGGTTAACAGGGTCACGAATAAAGCAATGCCACCCGCTGCTGCAAACATCCACCATTCCAGGGTAACACGGTAAGCATAATCGGCCAGCCACCTGTTCATAGCCCACCAGGCAATGGGGAAGCCAATAATTGCCGCCAGTAATACCATTTTCACAAAGTCCCTGGATAACATTGTTACAATACCGGCAACGGAAGCACCCAGTACTTTACGGATACCGATTTCCTTAACCCGTTGCTGCGCACTCACCATTACCAGACCCAGTAATCCCAGTGCCGACAATACGATACATAAGCCGCCAAATAACATACTAAAGGTTAATGCTTTTTGATCTTCCTTATATAGCTTGTCAAATTCTTCATCAAGAAATACATATTCAAATGGTTTACCGGGGTAATTAGCCGCCCAGACAGCTTCTGCTTCCTTCACGGCTTTGTCAATATTTTTTCCATGCGCTTTTACATAATAAACTACGCCCATAAAAGGGTCCATGGAAATAACCAGGGGATCTATTTTTTCATGCAGGCTTTTATGGTGAAAATCTTTTACAACCCCTATCACCACTCCACTGTTATCATGTACGCCACCGGAGAAGGTAGAACCAACAACCGGCTCTTTCAGTCCAAGTGTTTTTACAGCGGTCTCATTCAGTACCAGGTTGTTTTTATCCGAAATATTCTGCGCATCAAACCAGCGACCCGATTTCATGGTAAGATTAGCAACCTGCCTGTAATCTTCATCAACCCATAATTGCACCACTTCCGGCTTTTGCTCCGGAACCGGATACCCCGTCCAGGTAATATCAGAAGCCATCTTATTTTTCTGGTCGAACATAGACACCCCGTTCACCAATGAAACCGACCCGATGGCACTACTCTTCAGCAAATTCGTTTTAATATTTTTCAGGTAACTGATACGCTGACTGATGGCATTTTCATCTGACATTTTTATGGGCGCCTCCGGAGCCAATGCCCTGAATTTAAATACCTGTCCCTGTTGATAACTGGAAGTACTTTGCTGGATATACCTGAACTGCTTTTGCAGGGTGATCACCCCTACCAAAGTAATAACCACCAGGGTAAGCTGACCCGTAACCAGAACCTTACGCAAGCCCTGGCGGCTGATATTAGCAATAGCTTTGTTTTTTAACAACCCTACCGGCTTGAGAGTAGCCAGTAAAAGGGCAGGGTAAATGCCTGTAAATAATAACACAAAAACAAACACACTCAGCAACAGGCTTGCTACCGAAGGATCGAAAATATTTAAAGCAAAGTTTTTTTCGGTAAAAGCATTGAAAGCCGGCATGGCAACAATGGCTAGTACAAGCGCCAGTGCCATGGATAACAGTATAAAGAAAGCTATCTCTGCCATTACCTGGCCAAACAATTGTTTTTTTGATGCACCCATTATTTTTCTCACCCCTATTTCCTTTAACCTGTTGCCGGCCTGTGCCACCGTAAGGTTTACAAAGTTGGCACAGGCAGTAACTAACAGAAGTATTGCCAGTATGGTATAAATGCGGATGTTTTGCGGGTTACCTTGTTTGAAGGTAGTACTGTTCAGTTCTTTTTGAAAATGCAGGCCTGTTAACGGAGATAATACGCTAAACTCAGCCGATTGCGTTTTCCAGGTTTGATGCGAAGTAAAAATACCGGATATTTTTTCAGCCGTGGTAACAGCGGAGGTATTTGGCTTAAGTTTCACGAATAACAACTGCGACCGGTAACCCCAGTCGTCCAGGCTTTTTCGCACCGCTTCTTTATTAAGCAGGAAGGAATTGGGGATCAGTACATCCTGCTGGAAAGATGAATTAACGGGATTATCCGCTACCACCGCCGCAACGGAAAAAGGAACAGAGTCTATTAATAATGTTTGCGTAATAGCTGGCGCATCGCCAAAATATTTTTTTGCCTTTGATTTTGTCAGAACAATGCTGTTGGCTTGTGTTGTAAAACGCTGTAAACTACCTTCCACCACTTTATAACGGAACATTTTTATCCAGTTACTATCTACCAGCAAGGCATTTTTTTCAGTAAAAACATTCCCGTTTACCTTAAACAGTATGTTCTTCCAGGTAGTGGGTGCAGCCATGGTAATCAGCTCTGCTTCGGGAACCGAAGACTGTACGGCCTGGTAAGCCGGCAGGGGGCTGCTTTCTGAGGCAGAAGAAGTATTTGTTGTATCGTACCTTGTTAATAAGTAGATACGTTCTGCATCGGGGTGGTAGTTATCATACGAAGCTTCATTTTTTACCCACAGTAATATTAAAACAGCAACAGCCATAGCTATTGCCAGGCCTGTTATATTAAGTATGGATGAAAGCTTTCCTTTGCCCAGGTTACGCCAGGCAAGTTTACAATAGTTTTTAAGCATTTTCTCTGTGTTTTATATTTCCCGCCCTGCAGCAGTTTGTTACAGGCACAACCTGGACCCTGTAACAAACTGCTGATAATATTTACAGTTGTTCCGCTAAATAAGCAAAGTATAACAGCTGCTTTTAAAGCCTGTTCTCATTATTCCGATCTCAGGCTTTTTACCGGGTTACTCATAGCTGCACGTATAGCGTGGTAACTCACCGTTGCCAGCGCAATTATTACTGCTAACAAACCGGCTATAGCAAATATCCACCAATTCAGTTCAGTTCTATAGGCAAAGTCCGCGATCCAGGTATTACCGGCCCACCATGCCAGTGGCGTTGCAATTAATATAGCGATGCCCACCAGGCTCAAAAACTGTTTGGCCACCAATACGGTTATATTGGTTACATTGGCTCCCAGTATTTTGCGTATACCGATCTCTTTGGTACGTTGAATGGTAGTAAAAGCTGCCAGTGCAAACAGGCCCAGGCAGGCCAATATAATAGCCAGCCCTGCAAAAAGGGTGAATATTTTTGCTGTACGTTCCTCCGCCTTATATAAAGTATTAAAATCCTCATCCAGGAAATGATAATCGAAAGGACGGTGTGTCACCCTTGTTTTCCAGATATTGCCTAAAGCCGCAATTGTCGAGGCAGTATTTTCGGCTTTTATTTTTACAAACATCTGGCTCACGAGGGAAGTATCTAAAAATATCAACAACGGACCAATAGCGGTATGCAGGGACTCAAAATGAAAATCCTTTACCACTCCAACTACCGGGCCGGGCACGCCTCTTGAAACGGTTTTGCCAATAGCCTGTTCGGCTGTCCAGCCAAGATCTCTTGCTGCCTTTTCATTGATGATATATGTTCCTTTGTAATTAGCCCCATTATCCGAGGTATCCTGGGTAGCAAAATCACTTCTTTGAAAATCCCTGCCTGCTGCCAGCTCCATACCCATTGTTTTCAGGTAATCCAGGTCAACCGGTGTAGCATTTAAGGACAATTCTTTTTGTCCCTGGCCGTCATCCGTAACAATACCATCGCCCCAGCCTATCGAAGTAGGGTCTTCATAAGCCCCGGTTACACTTAATACATTGGCATTGGCCCTGATAGCATCTTTCATCTGATCGTAAACGCCCCTGGTCTTATAATCAACAGGTAATACCACCACCTGTTCGCGGTTGTACCCTATTTTTTTATTTTGTATATACGATACCTGTTTTACCACGATAAAAGTGGCCGCTACTAAAAAGATAGCGATCACGAACTGGAAGGTGATCAACGATTTTCTTAGTCCGCCACCTGAACTCGAAACACGCAGGCCCGATTTTAAAATATTCACCAGCCTGGTATTGCTCAGTACAAATGCAGGATAAGCGCCGGCAATTAAACTGATCACTATACATAACAGGATGGCCGTAAGCAAAAATAAAGGGGAGAAAAACAGCGACACTTCAAATTCCTTACCGGTTATATTATTAAACATGGGTAACAATACAATACCGGCCACAATAGCCAATACCAGTGCGATACAGGTTATTACAAAAGACTCACCCAGGAATTGTTTCAGCAATTGTGACTTGCCCGCTCCCATTACCTTACGCACACCTATCTCGGTACCGCGGCTCACCGATTGGGCTGTAGCCAGGTTGGTATAGTTAACACAAGCTATCAATAAGATAAGGATAGCCACAACACTTAACACATAGATATAAGTAATATTGCCGTTTGCTTCCAGGCCAGCTGCTACATTAGAATGCAGGTGAACAGATTCCAGGGGCTCCAGGTGGAAGGTTTTGTAACCACTGGTCTCCGGTATCCGTAATTCATCTTTTGATATTTTTTTCATAAAGGGCTGAATGGCCGCATCCAGCTCTTTTATCTGGTTTTTATTGTTCAGCAGAAGGTAGGTAACATAGTTTGCCTCCGACCACTTCTCCGTTTTAAAAGCGTTGGTACTGGCAAATGATATGATAATATCATATTGGATCTGAGAGTTTAAAGGGGCATCCGTTACGATACCGGTTACTTCATATTCTTTTGTACCACCATTTATACGTAATATCTTACCAATTGGATCATCGTTAGCAAAATAACGTTTCGCCGCTTTTTCAGTAAGCACTATTTTCTGCGGACCATCCAATACGGTAGCCGCATTGCCTCTTAATAAAGGGAAGGAGAACATATTGAAGAAATCAGCATCTGCATACAATACGTTTTTTTCATCAAAGGCTTTTTCTCCGTTAGCGAGAGAAAGGGGATATTTCATGGTACGTACATAGGATTCCACCTGGGGAAAGCTGCGCTTAAACTCCGGCCCTACTTTTGTCCCGGTAAGGGCTATCTTGTCAGCAGAACCCGATGACTTTGTCTCCATGATGATCCGGGCTATCCGGTCTCCGTTCTTATGAAACTTATCATAGGTTAGTTCATTCCATACATAAATACCGATCAGCAAACAACCTACCAGGCCAATGGTCAGGCCAATTACATTCACCGAGCTGTACAGTTTGTTCTTACGTAAATTGCGTAAGGCAATTTTTAAATAATTCTTAAACATCTTTTTAAATTTACCTGGTTGTAATACTGTTCAGTTTTCATAGACTTGCTAGCTCATGTGTCCGTTATACTGATATTATTCCGTTCTTAAATTTTTAACAGGATTTGTCCTCGCCGCCTTGATGGTTTGCCAGCCAATAGTCAGCACCGCTATACCCAATACCGTCAATATGGTTAACAGGAATACCGGCCAGTTTATATTGGCCCTGTAGGCAAATGTTTGCAGCCATTGTTGCGATACCCACCATCCAAGCGGTAAAGCAATTGTTATAGCAATACCGATAAGCTGTAAAAACTTTTTACTCACCAAAAAAGTAATATGCGATACATCGGCACCTAATATTTTCCGGATACCGATCTCCCTTGTTTTTTCTTTTATTAAAAAGGCCGTCAAGGCAAACAGGCCCATTACCGCAATAACAACGGCAAGCAGGGTAAAAAAGCTGATCACACGCTGTATCCGATTGTACTCCAGGTACAGTTTTTGAAAATTATCATCCAGGAAAGAGTAGCGGATAGGCATATCCGGTTCAATACCCGTCCAAAGTTTTTCAATGGCATGTACGGTATTGCCGGCCGATGGTCCGCTTAATTTAACCAATAAGCCTCCGCCCCACATATACCCGCAGGCATTATTCCCAATGGTATAGGCTACAGGACGAATATTATTGGCAAAGCTCTGCACGTTAAAATCTTTTACTACGCCGATCACTTTTGCCTGGAAAGTATCGCAAAAGGGGTAATTAATAGGCCGGCCCACGGGATCTGTCAGCCCCAGTGTTTTAACAGCGGCTTCATTCAATACAACACTCCGGCTATGCTGATCATTATAATTATCTTCAAAATCACGTCCCATAAGTATGGGTGCATTAAGTGTTTTAAAATAGTCGCGACTGACTTTCACGGTGGTCAGCCTTACCTCCCGGCCTTCGATTTTGTATGTGCCTGCCGAAGTATCGACATATTGATCGCCGGGCACGGTGGTGGATTTGGAAACATATTGTACACCCGGTATGGTAAGCAGTTGGTTCCTTACCACATCAAAGTCGGCCTCCCCTGTTTTTTGCTGAACATTGATACGCATCACCTGGTCGCTCACAAAACCTTTATCGCGGTTTTGCATAAACCGCATTTGTTTATTTACTACCATCACGCCGAAAATAAAGAAAGCTGAAAGTGTAAACTGCGCTACCAGCAAGCCGCCTCTTAAACCACCTCCTTTTTTACCCTGCGAATAATCGCCTTTTAATACTTTGGTGGTATTAAACCTGGAGAGGAATACTGCCGGATATAAACCTGACAGGATGATCACTAACAACATACAGATGAGTACCTGTACATAAATACTGCTATTCGTCAAATCAAAAAGAGGCAGCAGGATATTAAACTCCTGCTTAAAATATGGCACTATTAACAATAACAACAGTATGGCAAGTGTAAGACTGATCAGCCCCAGAACGGCCGACTCACTCATGAATTGCCAGAATATACGTCCCCTGCCGGAACCTAATACCTTCCTTACGCCAACCTCCCTGGCTCTATTGATAGAAGTAGCCACCGATAAATTGCTGAAATTGATAGCACCGGCAAGTAGTAATAAAAATGCCAGCCCCAGTAATACCGTGATGGTTTGAAAATTACTGCCCCCGCTTTTAGGAAAATTATGTATGTCTGTCAACTTCTCCGCAAACAAAACTGTTTTATCGGCACTGGCCTGGTATTCGGCAAAAGAAGCACTGTCCTTCTTTATGCGTTGCTCAAAATATATTTTATTTAAATCGGCATCCAGTTCTTTTACAGGTGTTGTATTATTAAGTTTCAGGTAAGTAGTGAAAGAGTAATTACCCCAGTGATAATTTCCTTTCTCGTTGGGCGACCTGTACAACACCTGCGTATTCAAAGATGTAGGCCCGTCAGCGGCTTTTAATACACCCGTAATCGTCAATTCCATTATATTGTACAACCTGATGGTCTTATTTACGGGGTTTTCATTACCAAATAACTTTTTACTTACTTCCTCGCTGATAATGGCAGTACTAGGCGCCTGCAGTGCCAGCTCTTTATTACCCTGCCGTAATTCGTAAGGAAATACTTTAAAAAAAAGTGAGTCCACCTGCATGATACCCGACTGGAATATTTTTTTATCACCGGTCGTTACCAGCGCTTCATAGCTGCCGCCACCCATTATTGTAGTAGCCGCTTCTATCCTGGGGGAATTATCTTTAAAAAAACGGCCTAATGGCGCGGGTGTTGCACCGTCAAACACGATGCCTGTCTTATCCTCCATCCCTAACCGGTATACTTTTCGTAATGAGCCATGCCATTTATCATAACTCAGCTCATAATTCATGTACAACAGTATGAGTATAAAACTGGCAATACCAATGGCCAGGCCAATAATATTGATACTGCCATATACTTTATTTTTAAAGAGGTTACGCCAGGCTATTTTAAAATAATTCTTTATCATAACTACGACAGGTTATTATTTGTTATTCACTACGTAAACTTTTCACCGGGTTTGACCATGCTGCTTTGATAGCCTGGTAACTCACGGTGATCAATGCAATCGCAAGCGCTCCAAAACCAGCCAAAGCAAACATCCACCATTGTATACTGATCCGGTAAACAAAATCCTGTAACCATCCGCTCATTACCCACCAGGCAATCGGCGTAGCAATTACAAAGGCTATCAATACCAGCCACACATATTCTTTTGACATCAGTTTTACAATACCCATTACTGAGGCGCCCAATACTTTACGTATACCAATTTCCTTGGTGCGCTGGTAAGCTGTTAAAGTAGCAAGTCCAAACAGGCCCAGGCAGCTGATGAAAATAGCAATAGCAGTTGTCAGGTTTATCAGCCGGCTCAGGTTACGTTCCTCTGCATACATTTTTTCAATACTATCATCGTAAAAACTATATTTAAAGCTTCCGGCAGGATAAATAGCATTCCACTTATCTTCCATGGTACGGAAAGTCTGCGCCCATTTAGCTGACTGGTTTCTATCCAGTTTAATATTAAAGGTGGTAACATTCTGTTTTTCGTTCAGCAACATGGCGGGATCTATAGAAGTGTAAAAGTTCTGCATGTGAAAATCATTCACTACCCCTACTATCGGCAGCATTTTATTTCCCTGTGCCAGCATTTTGCCAATAGCATCTTGTGGCGATGCAAAACCAAATGCCTTCCTGGCGGTTTCATTGATCACATACTCTGTGGCGGTATCAGAAGGTCTTAAATTCCGGCCGGCCAGCAGTTGCAATTCATATAACCCTATATACGAGGTATCAACCCATTTTTTAAACATCTGCCGCTCTATACGTTCCTTACCCTCGGCGGTATAATTGTAGGGACTTGAAGAGTAGCCATCGGACATAGGTGTAGTTCCCATAGCGATCTTTTTAATAACAGGATCTTTTAAAAACTCATTTTGCAATGTGAATTGCTTGTCTTTATACTGCTCATTAACCGTATACTTCCAGGGCACACCAATTAAAACCACGGCATCCTTGTTAAAACCCATATCCGATGACAGGCTGTATTGTAATTGCTTACCTGTAATGATAGCCCCGGTAATAAATATCAGTGCAATTATAAACTGGAATACGATCAGGGCTTTTTGTAAACTGATGCCACTCGTCTTTTTTTGCCAGATGGTTACACCACGGAATACATTGGCCGTTTTTACTTTGGTAATTAACCAGGCAGGGTATAAACCGGCAAATAATGTTACACCCAATGTAATGCCCAATACAAAAAGCACCAAGGGAAGCAGGTTGCCTACCACGGATATATCCGCGGGTAATATATCCCGCAACAGGAAAAAGCCTAAACGTCCCAATACAAAAGCCAGCAGTACGGCTATCAGCGTTGTCACAAAAGTTTCTGTTAAAAACTGTCCTATCAACTCTCTTTTACCGCCACCCAGTGTTTTGCGCACGCCTATTTCTTTTGACCGGGCAGGTATCTGTGCCACGCTCATGTTCACATAATTAATACAGGCCAGTAAGAGCAAAAAGGCTGCTACACCAACTAATCCAAACAATATGGATTTACTGGCTTTGCGGACATTATATTCATTAATAAACGTTGAAAAATGAGAATCTTTCAGCGGTAATAATTCAAGCCAGCGCTCTGATTTATAAGTAGGCTTTTCTTCCTTTTCAAACTCAGCCCATTTTTTTCCTGCCACTGCCTTTATCTGTGCCAGTACAGCTTCGGGACTTTTCGTTTCATTGAACTGCAGGTATACTTTATCCGAACCATTGGTATTGGTCCACTCCACCAGCGGATAGGCTTTTACAGGCAGGCTAAAAAACTCTTTCGCAGTAAACTCCGACAGGGGATCAAAATCGGCTACCACACCCGTTACCGCTTTCTGAACCGTATCCCTGAAACCATAATAAGTAACCGTTTTATTAATTATTTCCTGCGGCTTAAAACCCGGGAAATATTGTTTGGCACGACTTTCCGTCAGCACCAGTGCTTCCGGCGATGACAAAGCTGTTTGTGCATTACCCGCCAGCCATTTGTACGATAACATTTTAAAATAAGCGGAGTCAGTAGCAACAATAGCAGTAGGGTCTTCTACTACCAACGGTGCTCCCCCGGGGTTATTTACCATCACCGAGGTTTTCCATTGCCCGTATACCGGCACAACAAAATCAATCCCGGGGACTTCGGCCCTGATGCCGGTGTATAATGGCGCCGCCACACCACCGTTATACGATTCCTTATCATCAAATATATGCCCGGTTACTACCCGGTAAATATTGTCGCGTTGCGGCAAATTTTTATCATAACTGAATTCATGGTCTACTAAGCGGTAAATGATCCAGCACACACTGATACTTACAGCAAGTCCAAAAATATTCAATGTGGTAAACAACCTGCTTTTCCATAAATGCCTGACTGATGTTTTAACCGACCTGTTCATATATTGTAGATTGATTTGTTATTATTTTTTTTATTACCGGCTTCAGTAATCCTGCCCGGCTTTACTTGCGTCGCACACTTTATCTTCCTGTCCGTTGCTCAACTTTTTACGACCTATTCCGTTCGCAGGCTTTTTACCGGGTTTACCAGAGCGGCCCTTATTGCCTGGTAGCTAACCGTAAACAATGCAATGATCACAGCGGCTACACCGGCTACTAAAAACATCCACCACTCAATGGAAATACGATAAGCAAAATCCTGTAACCAGGCTTCGCCGGCCATCCAGGCAATTGGAATAGAAATAATGATGGCAATGCCTACTAACAATAAAAACTGCCGGGCAATTAAAACTATAATACTGCCAACCGAAGCGCCCAATACCTTTCGCACCCCAATTTCTTTGGTACGTTGTGCCGTAATAAAAGTTACCAATCCAAATAAGCCCAAAGCCGCTATAAAGACGGTGAGCACCGAAAAGATATTGATCACTTTTGCCAGGCGGTTCTCTTCCGCATATTGTTTATCCAGATCATCTTCCAGCATGGTATAATTAAAGGAATAACCGGGGAATCTTTTCTCCCATACGGCTGCTAATCCGCCAATAACATTCTTCGCATCACCACTCACCTGCACAGCCATATAATTGTATGCATAACCCGCATTAAAGATCAATACCGGGCTTACTTTTTCCTGCAACCCATGCTGATGATAGTTTTGCATTACACCAATTACCCTACCCGAATCCATGCCGGATGTGCTGACCATTTTACCAACCGCTTCTTTTGTATTCCATCCAATTAACTTACAGGCTTCTTCATTCAGTAAAACACCGTTTGTTGCGTCTGTTGTAAAAGACGAAGAAAAATCCCTGCCTGCTACTATTTTAATCCCCAGGGTACGTACATAGTCCATATCGGAAGGAATCACCTCCATGGTAAAGCTTTTTTCCTTGGCAAAGCCTTCGGCCTGTACCAATTGCCCGTCCCAGCCATATTTACCAGGTAGTCCTGCCGATCCTGCAAGGGAGTTAACACCCGGTACTTTATGTAACTCGTCTTTTATGTTTTCATAATTTTTTCTAAACTCACGGTAAGGCGCTTTACGCAGGTCCACAATCACAATAGCATCTTTTTTAAAGCCCAGGTCCTTACTTTGTATATAGTTGAACTGCCTGGCGGCTATAATGGTACCCGTAATAAGAATAAGCGATACCGCAAACTGGAATACTACCAACGCTTTCCTCAATGTAAAGTTGCCCCGTTCCATATTCCTGGCTTTTTTAATAGACCCCATCGGGTTAAGCCGCGATAACAATAGCGAAGGATACCAGCCTGCCAGTAATGTGGTCAATAATATCAATCCCAGTCCGCCGGCAATTACCACAGGAGAATAGAGGATATGAAGAGAGATGACCTGCCCTGAAATATTTTCAACCACGGGCAACAATAAAACAACCAGGCCCATCGCTAACAGGAAAGCGATCAGGATCAGGGCAAAGGTTTCAACCATAAACTGCAGGATCAGCGAAAAACTTTTTGCACCCATGGTTTTACGGATGCCTACTTCGATTGTTCTTTCTGACTGGTAGGCCGTTGTTAAATTAATAAAATTAATACAGGCCAGTAACAGCATAGCTATACCAATTACAGCGAGAATATATAATTGTGACATGCTTCCTTTGGGCCTGTTAAATCCAGGCATAGATGAGTGTAAAAAGATGCCCTTTACCGGTTCTAACCGGTGTTTTACATCATAACCAAATTTGCTATATTCTTCTTTATTGTTTTGCATGGATAAAGCTGCAATCTTTTCTTCCGCTTTATTTTTGTCCACACCGGGCTTCAGGGTTACGTAACAGGTCATATCCCAGGTAAACCATGGCTCAAAATTGCCGCCCCATTTTTCCCAGCTGTCAAAAGAAAGCAAGGCGTCAAAGTTTATATGGGATGGTGGTAATTTCTGTAATACCCCGGTTACTTTAAACGGTACAGAATCATCAATCACCAGTGTTTCCCCTAACACATCTGTTCTTCCAAAATATTTTTTTGCAATTTCATCTGTCAATACAACAGAAAAAGGATCATTGAGCGCAGTAGCCGGGTTGCCTTTTAATAAAGGAAAATTAAAAGCCTGCAGAAAGTCCTTTCCTGCCAAAGCCAGCTTATCGTAAAAGTAATCAGTTCCTTTTTTAATCTTAACACCGTTGAAGCTTTTTAAAGGAATTACCTTATCAACCTCCGGTATGTTTAGTGCTATTGCCGGAACCAGGGCCCGTCCCACTGCATTTATTTCATCATTTTTTGTCTCGGCACTATAAGCTGTAGTAACCCGGTACACATTATCCGGCTGTTCCCGGTCAACCGAAATATTATTATACACATAGAGGCCAATGAGCGCCACAAAAGTCAATCCCAGGGTAAGACCCGTTACATTAATAAATGTAAACAGCTTTTTCTTACCGAGGCTCCTCCATGCAATTTTGAAATAATTTTTCAGCATAACTACAGTTTTATTATGTGATACAAAAGGAAAATGGTTTATCTATTCCGTACGTAAAGATTTTACCGGGTTAGCCAGTGCCGCTCTTATTGCCTGGTAACTCACCGTAACAAGGGCAATTAATAAAGCCAGTAAACCGGCTATTACAAATACCCACCATTCTATGTCAACCCTGTAAGAATAATTATCCAGCCATTTATTCATGGCATACCAGGCAATGGGCGATGCGATAATAAATGAAATAATCACCAGGCGTAAAAACTCTTTGGACAATAATAACGTTACATTAAATACCGAAGCGCCCAACACTTTACGCACCCCTACTTCTTTGGTACGGCTCTCCGCCATATAAGTAGCCAACCCAAACAATCCCAGGCAGGAGATAAAGATGGTTAACCCTGCAAACAAGGCAGCCAGTTTACCCATGCGTTGTGAATCCTGGAATTTTTTTGCATAAGATTCATCCGCAAACACATAATCAACCGGGTATTGAGGATTGTACTTTTTAAATATTTTTTCAATGGTCGCAATATTTTCACCGGTGGCATTTTGGGCATTCAGTTTGGCATGTATGATCTGGGCATAATCCTTATTAGGTCCAAATATCATAGTAGGATTAATATTTTGCTGGTAAGGGGATTCTAATACAAAGTCTTTTACCACACCTACCACAGTCCATTTACTGTCACTACCCACTTCACCTATTACCATCCCAACCGGCTCTTTTACACGCATAGCTTTTACAGCTGCTTCATTAAGCATCACCGCATTACTGTCAGTCGGATAATTATTTACATCTATATCACGCCCCTGTAAAAGTGTTACCCCAATCGTTTTAATGAAGTCCGCATCGGTACCTAATCTCAAAAAATCAATTTTTTCATCCCCTTTACTACTTCCTTCCCATTTAAAACCCCAGCTATCGCTCCAGCGCTGGGTTATAGGGTTGGCCGAACGGGTAATACTGGTAACCGCTCCGGAACTCAACATTTCATTTTTAATTGTTGTGTAATGTTTATCTATCTCACCTTGCGTAAATAAGTAAATCAGATTTTGCCTGTCATATCCCGCTTCACGGTTTAAGCCGTATTGAATTTGCCTTACTACAATAACGGTTGCTATAATCAGTATAATGGCAAAAGTGAACTGCAGTGTTACTAAAACTTTTCGCGGAGCCACCAATGCCTTCGATTGTTTGAATACCCCCTTTAACACGCCAACCGGATTAAAAGAGGACAAATAAAATGCGGGGTAACTCCCGGCTAAAATACCGGTGAACAACACAAACGAAAGAGAGTATATCCAAAATATAGGATCACTGTAATTAATAGACAACTGTTTACCCACCAAAAGGTTAAAGCCGGCTAAAGATATCTGAACAATAAGCAGGGCTATTACATACGCTATTAAACTCAGGAAGATACTCTCGCCCAGGAATTGAAATATCAACAATCTTTTCCCGGCTCCGGCCACCTTACGAATGCCCACTTCCTTCGCTCTTTTTTCACTGCGGGCGGTACTCAGGTTCATAAAATTGATACAGGCGATCAGTAAAATAAACGCTGCTATTATACCAAAAAGTTTAACGGTATCAATCTGGCCACCCACCAGTTTCCCGTTTTCCGATTTACCGTACAGGTATACCTGTGATAAAGGATGGGTAAACACCTCGATAGTAGAAGGAGTGGCAGAGGTTTTAGTATGCTCTATCGTAATATTTTTAACCTTTTTATCAAAAGCTGCCTGCGAAGCGCCTTCTTTCAATAATACATAAGTCCTTACTGAATTGTTACCCCAGGAGTCATCGCTCCAGCCAATTTTTTCCAGGTATACCCAGGGAAGTATATAAGCAAATTCAAACCTTGTATTATTAGGCAGGTCTTTTAAAACACCAGTCACGGTGCAATTATGAGTACTGTCAATACGTACCGTTTTACCCATGGCTTCTTCATTACCAAATAATGCTTTGGCAAATTGCTGGGTAAGTACAATGCTGTGACCACTGTTCAGCGCTGTTTGCGGGTCTCCTTTTAATAAAGGCAAACTGATCACTTTCAAAAAATTACTATCCGCAAATGAACCTCGCTGGTTCAGTTTTTTTTCACCTACCGTTACTAAAAAAGTTACGTTACGGTAACGTACCGCCTCTTCTACTTCGGGGTAATCACTTTTCAAAGTAGGCGCCATAACTTTAGGTGTATTATTCCAGGCCCAGGTTTCCCCTTCAGGGTTTTTATCCCGGTTATACATCATGTATATCCTGTCCGATTTTTCATAAAAACGGTCAATGCTCAATTCATTCTGTATCCACAATAAAATTAATATCGCTGCAGCCATACCTATAGCCAAGCCGGTAATATTAATGACAGAATAAGTTTTATTCTTAAAAATATTCCTGATCAGGGTTTTAAAATAATTTTTAAACATACAATTATAGTTTGTTACAGCTCAAAGGCTGTTATTGATTTCGGTATTATGTCAGGCTTTCATACTGCTCAATAGTATTACTGCAGCTGAAGTGTGCGACGCAAGGAACGATGACAGGTGTTATCACAGCCGGCCCCACTACAATTCAACACTATTCCGTCCGTAAGCTTTTAACCGGGTTAGTGGTTGCCGCTTTAATGGCCTGAAAACTCACCGTTAACAGGGTAATAATAATTGCTCCGGCTACTGCCGCCACAAAAACCCACCATGATATACTTACACGGTACTGGTATTTCTCCAGCCAGCCATGTAAATAATAGTACGCAATAGGCATGGCAATTAAACAGGCTATACCCACCAGTATCACAAAATCCTTTGATAATAATTTCCATAAATTGAATACCGAAGCGCCTACAATTTTACGCACACCGATCTCCTTGGTACGTTGCTCGGCCACAAATGAAGCCAGGCCAAATAAACCCAGGCAACTGATGATGATCGCCAGTATGGTAAAGAAACCCGCCAGCTTACCCACACGTACTTCCTGTGTAAACTTGGTAGCATATTCCGTATCAGCAAACTTATAATCGAAGGGAGCAGTGGGTATGGTACTGCGGAATACTTTTTCAATAATAGCCAGCGACTCGCTGGTACTTTTTTTAGGATTCAACTTTAAGTTGATAAAATTTACGTTTTCGTAATCGAGCAAATACACGGCCTGTTTTACCGGGTTATAAGGTGAGTTCATCACCATATCTTTCACTACACCAACAATGGTATAAGGATATTGGTTCCCCCTGCTATCCCAACGTATCTGTTTGCCAATGGGATCTTTCATATTCATGAATTTCACTGCTGCTTCATTGATCAAAATAGCTGCAGTGTCGCTGCCAAAATCACGGGAAAAATCACGTCCTTCCTTTATTTCAAAACCTACGGTTTTACCATATTCATGCGTAACCCAGAAAGTAGCAAAGTCGGTATCAAGATTAGGATCCTTACCATCCCAGTCAAAGCCGCCGCTGTTGCTCCATACGGAGGTAATAGGGCTGGATGATTCAGCCATTTCTTCAATAGCACCCTGTTTTTTCAGTTCGGTACGTAACACATCAAATTTGCCGTAAAAATCAGGCGATTGCATCATGATCATCACCAGGCCATTGCGGTCATAACCCACCGGGCGGTTCTTGGTATGCTGAATTTGCTGGTACACGATGATGGTACCAATGATTAAAGCCACCGATACGGTAAACTGTGTTACCACCAATACCTTACGCGGCAGGGATGCTAAACGGCCTACTTTAAAAGTGCCCTTCAATACTTTTATGGGTTTAAACGAAGACAGGTATAAGGCAGGATAACTGCCGGCGATTAAACCGGTAAATAAGGTAAAGCCAATACCGGCTGCCCAAAACCACAGGCTACCCCATAAGATGGTCATTTTTTTATCTGCTACCTGATTAAACCAGGGTAAGATCAGTTGTGTTAATATAATAGCAAAAACAAAGGCAATAAATGCCACTAAAATGGACTCACATAAAAATTGCCAGATCAGCTGACCACGTAACGAGCCCACGGTTTTACGAATGCCTACTTCCTTGGCCCGCCTTTCCGAACGGGCGGTACTTAAGTTCATAAAGTTGATACAGGCCAGTAACAATACAAACACACCGATGATGGCAAACATCCATACATAATCAATAGCGCCCCCGGTCCTGATCCCTTCTTTAAAAGACGAACGTAAATGCCAGTCCTTCATCGGGTTTAAAAAAATCTGTGCTTTAAACTTTTTATCCTCCTCGGCCTGTTTGTCCAGTTTCGAATTAATGATCTTTTTATCAACCGTAGCAAAATCCGTATTCTCATTTATTTGTGCAAAACACTGGAAGGAGTTATTGTTCCATTGTGTGGCCGCACGTTCCAGCCATGGCTCCGCGGTTTTGTAAAGTTCCCATGGCGCAATAAATTTTAAATTTTTAAACGTAGTGTTATATGGCAAATCCTCATAAACACCAGTCACTTTTACATCCAGCTTACTGTCAATTTTCATCAGCTGGTTTATAGGATTCGCATCGCCAAAAAAAGCTTTGGCGGTACTTTCCGAAAGCATAATACTGTTAGGATTATCTAAACCATTCACAGCGCCATGCAGCATTTTTAAACTTAAAATAGAAGGCCCCTGTTTATCAATATAAAAACCATTCTTATTAATATGTTTATCGCCCACAGTTAAAATATGATCCCCCTCCCAGGATGCCATAGCGATATACTTAAAATCACTGCCATAACTTCTCCGCAACTCTTCTCCCATAGGGAAAGGCAATGCCTGTTGTGTATACACCTGTCCATTCCAGGTCTGGCGCTGGTATACCTGAGCTACCCTATCGTAGTTCTTGTGGTATTTATCGTAGGATAATTCGTCCCAGATCCATAAGCCTATCAGCATGGCAACCGCCATCCCGATGGCCAGCCCGCTGATATTAATGAATGAAGACTTTTTATTCTTCAATAAATTACGCCAGGCTATCTTAAAATAATTCTTGATCATGAGTTCGTTTTATTTTTATGTTATCAGCTATAGTAATACTATGGAACTATGGTTGCGTCGCACCCTTCAACGTTCCTATCGCTTATCAGCTTTTTACCTATTCATTTTTTAAACTTATTACCGGGTTGGCCAATGCCGCTTTAATGGATTGAAAGCTGATAGTAACCACAGCGATCAATAAAGCAATAATACCTGCCGCCGCAAATATGGTCCATTGCAGGTCCATCTTATAGGCAAAGTCCTGCAACCATTGTTGTGCCACATACCAGGCAACCGGGATCGCAATAACCATTGCTATCAGTACCAGTTTCACAAAATCGTTTATCAGCAAGCCGGTAATGCCTGCAACCGATGCGCCTAATACCTTACGCACCCCTATCTCCTTGGTACGTTGCTGTGCCGTATACGCCGCCAGCCCTAACAGGCCCAGGCAGGAAATAAAAATGGCTATGCCCGAAAATAATTTAACCAGGATATTGGTGCGCTCCTCTGCTTTATATAATGCGGCCACTGTTTCATCCAGAAAAGAGTAACTGAATGGAATATCCGCATTGTATTTAGCCCATTGTTTTTCCACGGCTGCAATAGCAGCGGTAGCCTGCTGAGGTTTTGCTTTTACATATAAACCACCGGCTCTTTCGGGATTGTAATAAAAAATAGCCGGCTTTATTTTTTCGCGCAAAGAACCAAAATGAAAATCCTTTGTCACACCAATGATCGTTCCCTCGCGACCCCAAAGAGTAAATTTAGTACCGATTGGGTTCGTTATTCTTGCCGCCGCAACTGCCGTTTCATTTAAGATATAATAACTGGTATCTGCCGGCACACCGGTAAAACCTTTACCCGACGCCAAAGGGAGTTTAAAAAAGGAAATAAAATCCTTATCAACTGACATAGGACTAAGCATCAGTGTTTCTCCTTCTTCTTTACCAGCCCAGTTATTATTGCCTGTCTGCTGTCCGTTATTAATAATATTACTGTTAGCCCAGGTTACACCGGCAATGGCATCACTTTTTAACAGCTCTGCTTTTACCGCATCAAAATGCCCGCGCATATTGCGCATGTTTAATACAAAAACATGCTCCTTATCATACCCCAGGTTTTTGGTACGTAAATAATTTAACTGCCGGGTTATCACAATGGTACCGGCTATAAGGATAATAGACAATGAAAACTGTGTCACCACCAATGCCTTCCTGAAGAAGGTATCACTCAGTTTTGCGGATATTTTACCCTTTAATGCTTTTATAGGCTCAAAAGAAGACAACAGTAAGGCAGGGTAAATGCTGGATGCTACTAAAGTACCGGCAATGGCTATCGCCAACACCTTCCACAATTCGGGGTCAGCCAGCGAAAAGATCATGTTCTTGCCCGAAAGCTGGTTAAACGGTGGCATCAATACATATATCAATCCCAAGGCCAGGATGGTGGACAATAAGAAGACTACTGCCGTTTCTACAATGAACTGGCTGAACAGTTGCCATTTGGCTGCACCCACAATTTTACGCAGGCTTACTTCTTTAGCCCTTAACATGGAGCGTGACGTAGACAGGTTCACATAATTGATACAGGCAATCACCAATATAATAATGGCAATAATAATAAAAGTGGTTACAGCGCTCATGCCGTTATCACTGCCATCGGAGTGGTACAGGTGCATTTTGCGCAATGGTAAAAACATATAGGCCACATCCACATCATCGGCCTTCTGTTTTAAATGAATATTCCTGATCTTATCCGGTAAAGGAGTTAAAGAAGTAGCCGGATCCATCAACAGGTAAGTATCATAACTGAACTGGTGAAAATCATTATCAATATTCAGTCCTTCTTTATTATCACGATACATTTCCCGGGCCAGGGCGCTCATCGGTAAAAACATATCACCTTGTATGGAGGAGTTGGCCGGTATATCTTTAATAATACCGGTTACGGTAAAACTGGCCGCATTATCCGTTACCAACACTTTACCGATTGCATTTTCTTTGCCAAAGAACTTTTTAGCGCCGCTTTCACTCAGCACCACGGTATTGGCATTGGGAAAAGGATCAGCAGCATTACCTTCAATAATATTAAAATCAAACACAGTAAAGAAGGTAGCATCGGTAAACCATGTTTTATCTTCCGTTATCTTTTTATCGCCCTGTAAAAACTCGTTATAAATACCATTATAACTTAGCCTGGCAACCTCTTTTATACCGGGTATTTCTTTTTTTGCCAATAAGCCAATGGGCGCTGCAGTATTGGTCCATATCTGGCGGCTGGTACCTGTACCGGCCATGTTTTCCAGCTTATAAATACCGGCTGCGTTTTTATGAAAACGGTCATAGCTTAGTTCGTCCTTAGCCCATAATAAGATCAGTATGCCTACTGCCAGGCCAACACTTAAACCCCCGATATTGATAAAGGAGTAGAATTTGCTTTTTGACAGCTGCCTCCAGGCGATTTTAAAATAATTCTTTAGCATATCTTTTATTATTATCGGGATAGTTCCCCAACTTATTCATTCTTTAAACTTTTCACCGGGTTGGCCATTGCGGCCTGGATGGCCTGGTAACTGATGGTGAGCATGGCAATGGCCATGGCCAGCATGCCGGCCGTTAAAAATATCCACCAGCCCACCTCCACCCGGTAAGCAAAAGCATCGAGCCATTGATGGGTAAACCACCAGCCTATCGGGAAGGCGATCAATGCCGCCACTAAAACCAGTAATAAAAACTCTTTTGACAACATGGCCACAATGCTTTGCATACTGGCCCCTAATACGCGGCGCACACCAATTTCTTTGATACGTTGCTGGGCTGTATAAGTAGCCAGTCCAAACAGGCCCAGGCAGGCGATCAGGATAGCCAATGCCGCAGCTGCCAGGAAGATGGTCTGTTTTATTTTATCATCGGCATAAAACAATTCCCATTGTTTATCTAAAAAGTGGTATTCAAATAAATGTGTCGGATCTATTTTGTACAATACGGCTTCCATTTGTTTAATAGTAGCAGCCATATTTTGAGGATCTACCCTTGCGGTAAAATAATCTATCAGCTGAACGGGATTTGAGCGGAAGCCCAACACCATTGGCGCCAAAGGCTCGTGCAGGGATTGAAAATTAAAATCTTCTACGATGCCCACCACGCGGGCCACAAAAGGAGGCCTTTTTGCCGAAAAAGGCATTTCTATCAACTGGCCGTTGGCTTCGGTAATACCCATTTTTTTTGCGGCCGTCTGGTTGATCATTACAGAAGCAGAATCAGCCATACTGCCATGTATAAAATTCCGGCCCTGCGCCAATCCTATTTCATAAGTTGTTAAAAACTGGTCATCCACACCTAAAAAATACATTTCATTCACTTCAGCGGTACCGGCCTGCCGGTCAGCTACTTTAACCTTCCGTAAATTTTTCCACTCGCCGGGCACACGGGAAGTAATGGACACATTTTTTACGGCAGCCAGCTTTTCAAATTCATTACGGATCAGTTCAGCATTCCTGCGCACACTGCCACTGTTAATGTCTACTACCAGCAATTGTTCTTTGGTAAAACCCAGGTCCTTTTTATTAATGTATTTCATTTGCTGGTACACCACCAGCGTAACAATAATCATAATAATGGAAAGTGTAAACTGGAATACCACGAGGCTGCGGCGTAATGAAATATTAACCTTACCAACTTTTATCTTATTCTTTAATAACTGCAGGGGTTTCAGACCAGACTGGAAAAGGGCCGGGTATATACCCGATAGTACACTAACCAGCACTACGATAATGCCGATACCCATCCAGATGCGGTAATCAGTCCCTGCACCCAGTGTAAACTTTTTACCGGCAAATTCGTTAAAAGCCGGCAGTATGAATTTCACACTAACCAATGCGATAGCTAAAGAAATAAAAGTTGTCAGTACGGCTTCTGACAGAAACTGCGCCACCAGGTTATGCCGCAAAGCCCCCGCTACTTTCCTTACCGCAATTTCTTTTGAACGGCGTGTAAAGCTGGCCGTTGTTAAATTCATGTAATTGATACAGGCTATCAACAGTATAAATAATGCAATAGCGGAAAAGATGTACATATAGGTAATGCTGCCTGTTTTACCCAGGTTACCTTCAATATCACCGGAATAAAAATGTACATCGGTTAAAGGCTGCAGCAAATAGTTGCTTTTATCGGTACCCACTTTACGGTTATCAGCCACCAGGCGGGTCAGTTTATTTTCCAGGCTTTTGATATCTGCGCCGGGATCTAACAAAATGTAAGTAGTGAAATCGGTAGAGCTCCAGTCGCTGGTAAAAGATTGACGCAGCTCCCCGTCAAGGCTTGTTTCGGAGAACAACAGGTCAAAAGACAACTGGGAATTAGAGGGGAAGTCCGCCAGCACCCCTGTTACTTTATAGGGAATAGAGTCATCCACTTTAATGGTCCTGTTGATCACATCTGTTGTTCCGTATAATTTTTTAGCGATCTCTGCCGTAATCACCACGGTATTAGGTTCTGCCAGTGCAGTACCCTTATTACCCTGCAGTAATTTGAAATCAAAAACTTCCAGCAATTGCGGGCTACTGGTCCAGTATTCACCGTAAAAAACGTTCTGGTCATTTTCCGTGGAGATATTCGTGCGGCCAAAGCCACCCAAACGCACCATCTCTTTCACTTCCGGCAGATCGGCTTTTGCCCTTTCGGTAAGCTGGTAATTGGTTGAGGCAACTTTTCTTTCCTTTCCCTCCAGCGATTTCCTGTTCTCTACTACCCGGTATATATTGTCTGCTTTTTTATGAAAACGGTCATAGGTCAGCTCATCAAATACATAAAAAGCGATCAGTAAAAAACTGATAAGCGCTACAGAAAGTCCTATGATATTGACAGTAGAAAACATCATATTCCTGGTTAAATTGCGCCAGGCTATTTTGAAATAATTTTTCAGCATGATTGTTTTTTTATCAATTATAGAAACTTTACAAAACGGTCATTTATATATATCCAATACATGGATCGTCGCTTACATCAGCTTATTCACTCCGCAGGCTCTTCACGGGATTAGCCATAGCAGCTTTTACCGATTTATAGCCAACCGTTAACCAGGCCAGTAAAATGGTCAGTAACATGGCCGCCGCAAATATGCCCACCCCAATATGTATGCGATAAGCAAAATTGTTTAACCAGTTACTCATAATATACCAGGCCAAAGGAGCTGCTATTACAAAGGCAATAAGAATGAGGATAGTAAATTCTTTGGAGAACAGATAGACAATATTGCCTACCGAAGCCCCCAATACTTTACGTACACCTACTTCTTTTTTACGCTGGGCCGCCATAAACGAAACCAGGCCATATAAACCTAAACAGGAAATAAAGATGGCAATACCTGCAAAAATTTTATATAGTAAAGACAATTGCGTTTCCTGGCGGTAAAAGTTCTCGATGTTCTCATCCACATAAAAACTTACATTGGCATAAGCCGGTAAATGTTTATCCCATACTTTCTGAATAGCTTCTTTAGTAGCCGCCAGGTTGCTGCTCTTTATTTTGATAGCCGTATTATTATAAACCGATTTACGGGCGCCGATCAGCATCGGTTTCACTTCTTCCCTTAAAGAGTTGGTTTTAAAATCTTTTACCACCCCTACTATTTTACGCCATTGCTGACGTCCCATGCGGATATCTTTACCAATAGCATCCTGCGCGGAAGCAAGGCCTAGTTTCTTACTCAATGCCTCATTAATTACTACATCCTTTATGGTATCAGTGGCCGCATAACCGGTACCGGCAGCAAACTGCACCCCGAAAGTTTTGAAATAATCAGCATCGCCGAATTTCAGGAACAATGCATAGTCTTTATCGTCCTGGTGATCAAAAGCAAAATTGGTCGCCCAGTTATTATCGGAAGAAGGAGCATCACTGTTAAAACTCACCGATTCCACACCGCTCAGGTTAAGCAGGTCCTGTTTCATGGCAGGTTGACGGGCCCGGATAGTACTATCTGCAGAGGCCGATAATACCAGTACCGCTTCTTTATTAAAACCCAGGTCGGCTGTTTTTACAAAACTCATTTGCGTTACCGCCACAATGGTTCCTATGATCAGTGCCTGGGAAATAGCAAATTGTACTATTACCAAAGCACGGCGCAGGGAAATACCACCAATGGTGGCAGAGGTGATTTTATTTTTTAAAGCCAGGATCGGTTTAAACCCTGAAACAATTAATGCCGGGTAACTGCCTGATAAAAACGTGATCAGCACCGCTATTACCAGGGCAAATAACAAGGTAACAGGAGCAAACAGGGTGAGTTCTTCTTTAATGGAGGCAACATGACTGATAAAAGGTAAACAGGCAGCAGCAATACCAATGGCAATAATAAACGCTATGCCTACGATCATGGCGGTTTCGCCCATTACCTGCCAGAAAAGGCTGCTGCGCTGTCCACCTAAAACTTTACGTATACCAATTTCTTTAGAACGGTTAATAGCCTGAGCAGTAGATAAGTTAATGAAGTTGATACAGGCCATTACTAAAATAAACACCCCGATCAAACCTAATGTCCAGATGGTGGACATACTGATCGTATGGTCGGCAAAATTGCCCAACCTGGCATCATAATGCACTTCCGACAACGGCTGTAACATAATAGTGCGTTCAGTATTTGAATTAGCCTCGTAGCGTTTCCGCGTAAAATCTACCAGTTGCGAAGCCATCGTTTTTTCGCGGCCGGGAGGTAAGGACATGAATACCTGGAAATCGCTTCCTAAACTCCCCCATTCATCGTGCAGGTCATAACGTTCCAGGTTATTTTTTACCGTGGCAAAGGATGCTACAACCGACAAATTATAATCCGTATTAACAGGCACATCTTCCAGTATACCCGTTACACGCAGCGGTATGGCGTTATCGATCTGCATTAATTTACCTACCGCCGACTGCCAGTTACCATAGTATTTTTCAGCAACCGACCTGGTTAAGGCTACTGTATTGGGTGCTTCCAGTACATTACCATTCCCGGACAACCACTTATATTGAAAAATCTGGAAAAACTCAGGATCAGCAAAGAACATTCCTGTTTCTTCAATAAACTTTTTATTGGCAATAGCTGTACTATCATCCGATAACAATGTTATCTGGCTGCCGGAAGCTGAAACAAATGCCCCCACTGTAACATCTTTAAAATCATTACGCAGGTGTTGCAGCGCCGGGTAAGGAACTCCGGGGTTGTAGCCGATACCCTCCGAATGTTTTTCATGCGTATATAAATGATATACTTCCTTGTAATTAGGGAAAGACTTATTATAACTTAACTCATATTTTATCACTACAAATAACAGCATAGCCGCAGCAATGCCTGTAGCGAGACCGAAGATATTTAAAGCGGCAAAAGCTTTATTACGGATAATATTTCTCCACGCCGTTTTGATATACGTTGTAAACATAGTTGGTTATACTTAATCAATTATTTATTCAAACAGCCTATTCGGCCTTAATACTCTTAACGGGGTTGGCTATTGCCGCTTTGATGGATTCATAGCTGACCGTGAGCCAGGCAATAAATACTGCAGCCACTGAAGCCAGTACAAAAACAGCCCATCCGATCTCAACGCGATAAGCAAAGCCATTGAGCCACTTACTGATCATATACCAGGATAAAGGAATAGCTATTATAATAGCGACAATGATGAGTTTTGTAAATTTTTGCGACAACAGGTAGACCACATTGAACACGGAAGCGCCTAATACTTTTCTAACCCCTATCTCTTTAGAACGTTGTTCCGTCATATAGGCCGACAAACCATATAATCCCAGGCAGGATATAAAAATGGCCAGGATAGCAAACAGGTTAAACAAACTACCTACACGTTGCTCGCCTTTATATTGGTTATCCAGGTCCTGGTCAAGAAAATTATAAGTCAATGGGAATGCCGGGTTTAAAGAAGCATGTATATCGTTTAATGCTTTCAGGGTTGCTTCGGTTTTACCGGGTTGTATACGCACTACAGCTATTCCGCCCCAGGTATTTAAATTCATGATCAGCGGCTCTATCCTTGTTTGTACCGGTTTAAAATTAAAATCTTTTACCACTCCTATTACCGTACCCGGTACATCCCATAAGGTAATGGTTTTACCAACAGCAGTAGCAGCATTAAGGCCCATTAAGCCAGCCATTTTTTCGTTGATCACAAAACTGCTGGTATCTCCTTTAAATTCTTTAGAGAAGCCTCTGCCTGAAAGCATCTGCATCTGGAATACATCAAAAAAACCTTCATCTACCTGCAAAGTAGGTATCACTACTTGCTTACCCGGCTCTTTCCCTTCCCAGCGTACATTAATAGTACCACTGCTGAGGTTGGTGGGTACATCATTGGTAATGGCATAATCGGCTGTTAGCGGGTTGGTTTTTAATAATGTTTTATAAGCGTCCTGTTTATTCCAAATTTCACCCTTCATGGGCATATATACCAGGTTGGATTTATCAAAACCCAGGTTCATGGTTTTGATATAATTAAGCTGGCGATACACCACAATAGTACCTACCAGCAAAACAATTGACAGCACAAATTGTGTGATCACCAGGCCGTTACGAAGTACCAGATTTGCACCAACAGATTTAATACTGCCTTTTAAAACACGCACCGGTTTAAAACCTGATAAATATAAAGCGGGGTAACTGCCTGCCACCAAGCCGGTAAACAAGGCAATACCGATCAGGAAGGTGATCAGCTTACCATCAAATAAGTTAATTGCCAGTTCCTTTCCAGCCAGGGAGTTGAAGCCCGGTAAAGCCAGCCATACCAGTAGTATAGCAATCATCAGAGAGAAAAACGCGATCATTACCGACTCACCCAGGAACTGGAGTACCAATTGCCTGCGACCTGCTCCAACTACTTTACGCAGGCCCACTTCTTTAGCCCTACGGGCAGAACGCGCCGTGGCCAGGTTCATGAAATTGATACAGGCTACGATGAGGATAAATATTGCTACGCCGAAAAATATGTTCACATACTGGCCATTGCCATGACCCGGAAGATCAATTTGTAATTTGGAATACAAATGAATATCAGTAAGCGGTTGCAATTGAAAATTGATCTTAAAGTTTGTGTCATCCACCTTTGATTTATAAATATCATTGATCTGTTTGGTCAGTGTGGCAAGCGATGCATCAGTAGCTTTAAAATTGTCATTCAACTGGATATAACCGTAAAAATTAAAATTATCCCATTTCTCTTCTTTCAGGTCCTGGTGTGAAGCGGCAATCGCCAGCATGGGACGGAGATAATCAAATTGTAAATGTGAGTTTGCCGGTACATTTTTAAAAACGGCAGAAACATACACATCCGATGCATTATTTAACCGTAATACTTTGCCAACGGCATTTTCGTTGCCGAAGTATTTTACAGCCAACGCCTCTGATAATAAAATAGCATCGGGTCGTGTTAATGCCTGCGCAACATTTCCACTTACTACGGGGAAGCTGAACACCTGGAAAAAACTCGAATCAACAAAAAAACCATTCTTCTCCTCAAACTTTTTATCGCCTGACTGCAATACTGTCGTTAACCGGTCATTTAAACGGACGGTATTGGTGATAGCAGGAATAGTTTGTTGTAAAAAGGGAGGCATTGGGGCTGGGCTTACTGCCGCTTTAAAATCATTGCCGGCATCTGCTGTAATACGATAGATCTTCGATGCCTTCTCATGAAAACGGTCATAACTTTTTTCATTACTAACCCATAACAGGATAAATATACTTGCCGCCATGCCTATGGACAAGCCAATAATATTAATGGCCGAATAAGCTTTATGGCGGAAGATATTCCTGAGGGCTATTTTGAAATAGTTTTTAAACATGATATTACGGTAGTAATGAGATGGTCATTTAAAATTCCTTATACCAGGATATTCTCTGTTACAGTCTGCCCATCCAACATACGGATGATACGATGACTGTAGCGTGCATCATGTTCACTGTGCGTAACCATGATGATGGTGGTACCCTGTTCATTCAGATCGGTAAGCATTTCCATTACTTCATTACCGTTTGAGGAGTCCAGGTTACCTGTAGGCTCATCCGCTAATATTAACTTGGGTTTATTTACCACGGCGCGGGCTACCGCCACACGCTGCTGCTGACCACCCGATAATTGCTGGGGATAGTGATTACGACGGTGCATGATCTGTACTTTCTCCAATACCTCATCCACCCTTTTTTTCCTGTCAGCCGCTTTAACACCCGTATAGATCAGGGGCAATTCTACATTTTCAAAAACGGTCAGTTCGTCTATCAGGTTAAAACTCTGAAACACAAAACCAATATTATGTTTACGCAGGTCGGCACGCTTGCGTTCGTTAAACTTAGCTACTTCAATACCATTAAAAATAAAACTACCGGCATCAGGATCGTCCAGTAAACCCAGGATATTTAACAAAGTAGATTTGCCGCATCCGGATGGTCCCATTACCGCTACAAATTCTCCCTCTTTTACCGAAAAAGTAAGTTTGTTTAAGGCTACTGTTTCTACCTCTTCAGTACGGTAGATCTTTTCAAGATTGGTAATATTGATCATGAGTTTTGTGTTGTAAGTTTTATATTGTTAGTTATAGTTATTTACCAGGAAGAAAGTATTATATACCGGAAAAATGCAGCGGACTAATATATGTTACGTTTGTAGGCTGTTTTTTGTTACTTACCTGTATTTTTTTTATTTCTTTTTTTTGAAAGAACGGTTTTAATAAAGAATCACAGCCCGGCAGGTTAAACAGGGTTACACTGAGTGCCGTGGTTACGATGTAAAATGTTTTATAAAGCATAGTTGTAAGGTTTTAGTTTGGGTTCAGGGTACAGAATTCAGATTTCAGAATTAAGATTTTAGATTTAATATTTTGACTTGTTGTTTATGATAATCCATTTATCATTCATAACTCAACATTCTCGATTATTTCTTCAAAATCAACTCCTGCATATTACCATAGTTCTCATAACTGCTGGTCACTACTTTATCACCGGGCTGCAGACCATTTACCACTTCGAAATAATCTTTGTTCTGGTTACCCAATTGTATATCCACTTTATAAGCACCACTGCCATTCTCCCTTACTTTAAATATCCAGTTACCCCCGGTTTGCTGGTAAAAACCGCCTTTAGGTAATAATAACGCCTGCCTTTCATCGCTCAGCGCCAATACAATTTGCAGGGTCTGACCACGACGGATGCCTTGTGGTGCATCACCGATAAACTCCATATCTACCTGGAAACGGCCACCCGTAACCTGCGTGTATACCTTTTTAATTTCCAGTTTATATTCTTTACCGGCAAAAGTGAAGCTACCTTTCAGGCCATTGTAGATACGGGAAATATAGTGTTCATCCACATCTACCCGTACTTTAAATCCCGACATCACATCTATCTGGCCCAGTCGCTCACCTTTATTTTTGCTTTGTCCTATCTCCGCATCCAGAGAGGTAAGTTGTCCATCAATAGGTGCTCTTACAATAAGGTCGCCCACTTTTTTACGCATTACATTTAACGCGTTCTGCGAACCCTGGTAAGATTGTGTAGCCTGGTCAACCTGCTGGGCTGTGGCCATTTTATCCTGGTCAATGGTCTGGTTAGATAATTTTTTCTTTTCCATCTGGTAGTTATAGGTGTTCTCGCTTTGTTTAAACTCCTGTAAACCGATGGCCTTTTGTTCGTATAATTTTTTATTCAGGTTGTACACACGCTCCGCTTCTTTCAGCTGGTTGTCAACATCTGTTTGCTGGTTCAGGTTGGTAATGGTATTCTGGCGTGCCGCATTTTTCGCGATCTGCATCTGGGTTAACAGGTTATATACCTGCGTTTCCTGGTTTACCAAACTTAACTGAAGATCCGTATTGGATAAACGCAGGATAGGTTCACCTTTTTTCATCATAGCGCCATCCTCTACATATTTCTCCTCTACACGGCCACCTTCCTGTGCGTCCATATAAATAGTGGTCAGGGGCAATACAATACCGTTAACAGGAATATTTTCCTGGAATATGCCTTGTTTTACTTCACTGATGGTGATACGCTCGGCATCCACATTCAGTTTACTTTTACCCGATGTAAAATAAATGCTACCCGCAATTAATGCTGCCAGTCCCAATACGCCGGCAATGGTTAAAATGCGTTTTTTGCTCCATTTCTTTTTTTCAATGACTCTGTCCATAATCGCTTTGTTGCTTGCTATTTTTATTGCGGTGTAAATTCAATAAGCAGTTAGTCCTGTTACACCGTACAATTGCTCTAGCAACATCGTGCCAGAAAGAACAATATTGAAAATCAATACATTACAACCAAATAAATCTACGAAGACGTTCGTTAGCGAACAAAAACTGTCCGCTTTTGATACAGTAGCATCCGTACAGTTTTATGATCGCCGGGAATAAAAATACTGGTAAGCGTGATACCACTCACATAAACATGTGGTTTAAGCAGCAGGGTTTTGCCCTACATTTGACCATAAAATTATTCTCCTTGCAAAAGGTTATCACGGCTTTCTTTTTCCTCCTGGTCAGCTACGGTTGCATGGCCCAGTATGCACTCGTTTTTAGCCGGCTATCCATGTCGGAAGGCCTGACCACTAATAAAATAAATTGTGTATGGCAGGACGGGAAAGGTTTTTTATGGATCGGGCATGAGAATGGCTTACAACGTTTTGATGGCAGAAAATTTATCCATTTTAAAACGGCTAACCCCTCCCAATTAATTCCTGCCAGTCCGGTAGATCAAATACTGGATGCCGGCAATAACCAGTTATGGATCAGGCAGGGAACCATGATCGGCCTGTTCGATCGTAACAATTTTACCTATCGCAAAATTGCTACACCCGAAGGTCTGACCGGTAACCTGCGCTATCAATTATATATTGACAGTGAAAAAAATACTTTCCTGCTCACTGGTACACCGCATATATTCAGCTTCGATCACCAACACCAAAAATTCACCGTGGCCTCTTTACCTTTTACAAAACCTGCAAACTGGCCGGTAACACAGTTACTGGAGGATAAAGAAAAAAAGCAATACTGGCTAAGTGGCGACAGCGGACTGATAAGGTATGACAGGCAACAAATGATTTACCGCGGCACAGGAAAAGACCCGTTATTTTCTATCCCCTACCTGCAACAGATCAGTTATTTCTTTATAAGTGCTGACAGGCATTACTGGATCGCCTATCGCCGGCCAAATGAAACCGGGTCCCGCCTGATGCAGTATGATCCCACCCGGAACCTTATGATAACCGATACTTTATTAAACAATCATATCAGCAATAAAACAGGGAATATAAGCCAGATCGTGCAAACCGCCAATGGCGATACCTGGATCGCCGGTAATGGTAACCTGGTCAGTTATACACCAAAAAACAAGTTGTTTTACCAGCACATGTTAACCTCACCTTATGGTTATGGCCTGGACTGTAAAGCCGTTTATCACTTATACGAGGACAAGGAAAAGAATTACTGGCTGAGTACGGATAACGGGTTGTTTATGACCGGGCCGGGCAAGTCAGGTATATCCAACCTGGTATTCCCATCAAACACACTTGTCACTGCATTACAAGCCATTAATAATAATGAAATATGGATCGGCACCTCAGATAAAAGCATCACTTATTTTGACAGCAATTACCGGCAGATCATTAAACCGATACAATACAAAAACGATCTCAAACACCTGTACCGTTATACAGGCAGCCTTTTACAACAACGGACAACAGGTCATATCTGGGCTACTTTTACCCAATCGGCCATTGCCATCATTGACCCCCTAAGCAAGAACCTTATTTATCAAAGCCCGGCGCCGGCCATTTTTAAAAACGAGAATACACACCACACGGTAGAAGATCCATTAGGCAATATATGGTTTGGTACCGATGGTGGTCAGCTGATACGATGGAAAGCCGGCAGCAACTATCAAGCAGAGGCTTTTACGACAGTACAGGATTTTCCGTCCGCCATCACCGGCCTACTCGCTGACAACCGGCAGCAGCTATGGTTAACAACGGATCATCATGGCGTATATATTGTGCATGCGCAAAGCGGTAAGATCATTCATCATTTTCAGCACACAGGGGAAACAGGTTCGCTGGGTAGTAACCGTACCGCTGATATTATACAATATAATGACAGTATTTTCCTGGTAGCATCAGACGGTCTTGCCATTATCAACAGCAATACAAAAACGGTTCTTAACAAAAACAGTTATGCCTGCCTGCCAGGTACCCGTGTTTACCAGGTAAGCATCGACAAAAAAGGTATCATCTGGCTTATTACCAACAACGGCCTGTGCAGTTATCAATTCAATAAAAACCAGTTCACCTCCTATAACCAGCATGATGGTATTGTAAATGCCGACGAAGCCATTAACACCAGGCTGGTATTGAATAATGGCACTTTATTACTGGGCGGCAGCAATATACTGTTAAGCATTGATCCCGAAGTTTTAAAACCGGTAATAGCCCCGCCAGCGGTTACCATTACCGATTTCAGGGTATCCGACAAATTCCTGCCCGTTGATTCCCTGCTGCAGTTGAAAAGGATCAACTTACAAAACAATGAACAATCCTTCAGTATTTACTTCTCCACGCTTAGTTTTTTGCAACAGGATAAACTTACCTACTATTATATGCTGGAAGGCATTGACCAGGACTGGCAATATGGCGACCGGAATGTACAGGTGAACTATACTGCGCTGGCACCCGGTCATTACACATTTAAAGTAAGATGTGAGAACCTGCAGGGAATATCTTCACCCGTTACCAGCCTGGCTATTTATATTAAACCGCCGTTTTACAAAACAGGGTGGTTCCTCGTTCTCCTGCTGGCGCTAATAATAACCGGTATCTATTCAGTTTACCGCCTGCGTATCAAACGTTTATTAGCATTGGAAAAATTAAGGACCAGGGTGGCCCGTGACCTGCATGATGATATGGGATCAACACTCAGTACCATTAATATACTGAGTGCCATGGCCGGGAAAAAAATAAACACCGATACCCAACAGACAAGCGAATACATTCAAAAAATAAGTGAGAACAGCCAGCAAATGATGGAAGTAATGGATGATATTGTATGGACCATTAAGCCGGATAACGACAGCATGCAAAAAATAACCGGACGTATGCGTGAATTTGCAACGAGTTTACTGGAAGCAAAGGGGATAGAACTCGATTTTACCGTGGAGGACATGATCAAAAATATCCGCCTGGATATGGAGGCCCGCCGCGACCTGTTCCTGTTATTCAAGGAGGCGGTGAACAATATTGCAAAATACGCAGATTGTACCCATGTACAGATCAGCATCACCGGCAGCAGCAAACAACTCATACTCTCCATTAAAGATAACGGCATCGGCTTTTCACCTGCCGACACGGACACGGGCAATGGATTGGGCAATATGCGCAAAAGGGCCGATGCATTGAAAGGAACTTTACAGATTGAATCGGCACCTTTACAGGGCACTTATATCCGCCTGCATATACCCCTTGAATAAATACATAAATATGTGATACGATTTATTTTTATTGACCCTACTTTTGACGTAAACTAAAAGCATGATCACGGTACTTTTATATGAAGATAACCCCCAGTTGCGTGAAGGACTTACCATGTTAATAGACAGCAGCGAAGGCTTTAAAGTACTGGCCGGTTATAAGGATTGTACCGAGGTGGAAGCACAGGTAAATGCCTGGAACCCTGATGTGGTACTAATGGATATTGATATGCCCGGCATGAGCGGCATTGATGGACTGAGAAAAATAAGGCAGGTAAACGAAAATGTGAAAGTATTGATGCTTACCGTTTTTGATGACAATAAAAATGTTTTTGAAGCTATTAAAAGCGGGGCAAACGGTTATATCCTGAAAAAAACACCACCGGTCAAACTCCTGGAGTTCATTACCGATGCCACTACGGGCGGAGCACCAATGACCTCCAGTATTGCCACGCAGGTATTAAAAATGTTTTCAGAAGTAAATATTCCCAAAAACGAGACCTATAACTTAAGCCAGCGGGAAAAAGAGGTATTACAGTTACTTACTGACGGGTACAGCTATAAGATGATCGCGGCAGAAATGTATATTGCCATAGATACTGTTCGCAGTCACATAAAAAAAATCTATGAAAAACTACATGTCAACAGCAAAAGCGAAGCGGTAGCCCGTGCTTTTAAAGACAAATTATTATAACAACAGGATATGTGATATTACCATCACATATTTTCATTTCCGTACTTACATTTTCACATTGATATGCGATTGAACAGCTAAGCAGAAGGTTGAATCTTTGTTCGAACTTTTAAATGACAGGTTATGAACAATTTTAAACCCCTTCTCATCATTATAGCCTACCTGCTGTTGCAGTTCCTAGGCAGTTGCAAAAAAGATCCTGTTGCACCACTACCCGATCCGCAGGACCCCGGTACACCGACTCACACTTTTAAAATCAGTGTGGAAAGTCTGCCCGGTATGATCAGCCCGCAGGGAAACCTTACAGCCGTTGTTTCCATTGTCAACAAACAGGGAATAGCTGTATTAACTGATAAGGATGTAGCACTTACCTACCAGGACAAGTATTTTACATCGGCTATTAATTTAGCGGCAGGTGAATACCGGATCAGTAAATTTTTGGTATTCGGCAGCAACAACAAAATCCTGTATGCCAGCCCCCTAGCCGGTTCGGCCAGGGCAAATGAAGTAAGCACACCGCTTCCGTTCAGTTTTGACCTGAACACCAATACCGGTACTATCCCGGTGCATATAACAATTGTGAATACGGGTGATACTTCCCAACAATTTGGTTACCCTGCAGGAACCTTTATTTCGCCTGCGGATGAAAGCACCTCTATGAAAGTAAATATCAGGACAGTGATAAAAGTAGGTAATATTGTTTATGACAGTATTCCCTCTACCCTTAGATTAGTTACCTGGAGTTCTCCCAACCAATCATCGCTTTCCTTTATCAGCTTAAGACCAGGAACAAATGAAATTGCATTACCCAAAAACTCGATAAAATATGAGTTATCGGTGAACAAATGGAAAGTAACAGATCAAAAAGTATTGTTACGTTCAGCGGTTACAGATGGTATGAACCTGGTACTGGGGGGAGAAAAACAAGCCCGGCAGTTAAAAACGGTGAATACGGCTATTTTAAACAACGGCACTTATATAGCTTATGTGAAAAAAGATTATGAGTACACCAACGGTTATGTATCCAAAACCACTGCCTATAAAAAAAATGAGGCTTATGAAACAGTGGTCGCTTATACGGAAAACTTTTTTTATAACGCCCGGCAGAGGATCCAGCGCATTCAAAAACAAATAACAGACGGCGGTGTGCAGGAAGATGTTTTTCAATACCGGGACGATGGCAGGTTACAAGCCGTTAACCGCACCGAACCGGCAGGAGTTACCACTGCCACCATCGGTTATGCACCTTACATAGAAAATACAGAACTGGGCGATCATTATACAGCAGGAGTTCAATACAATTTTACACAATATTATTATACCCAGTATTATAATATAGAGTTTTATCGTGGCACCATACTGACAGACAATATGGCCACTTCTCACGGTAATTCTACAACAGGCCGGTATCAGTACGATTTCTGTATCAACCCCTATATACATTTAAACATACCCGACCTGTATTTTGAGAACAGCTGGAAGCACAACCGTGTGAACAGTATGAAAGAATTTGAAAATGTTTTTCCTTTAACCATACCCTACGAAAACATTTATACGTACGATGATGAGGGGTATCCTATCGAACTGGTGACCAGGTACCGCACTTACCTGACGGGGCAATTCTCCTACCAGACCAGATCGGTATTTTATTATAATTAAGCAGAAGGACGGTTGATTCATATATGACCTTACCCGCTACATGAAAATTCGGCTAAGTATTCCAAGGTCAAAAAAGGTTGGTGCGCAGGCATCAACCTTTTCATTTTATCCTGTACTTTTCTTAGCGCACCTGTCCCCGGCCTTCAACGATCCACTTTTCAGTAACTAACTTTTCCAGCGCAAAAGGACCACGGGCATGCAGTTTTTGGGTGGATATGCCCACTTCGGCACCCAGGCCAAACTCCTCCCCATCGGTAAAACGGGTAGAAGCATTATGATATACGGCAGCGGCATCCACCGTTCTTAAAAATTGTTGCGCCAGTTTTTTATCGCTGGTTACAATAGCTTCGGAGTGCCTGGTGGAGTAGGTCTGTATATGTTTAAGCGCTTCCTCTATACCACTTACGGTTTTTACCGCACAATGAAGCGATAAAAATTCTGTAGCATAATGTTTTGGCGTGGCCTTATACACCGTGAGCTTATTTTTTAAAACACCATAAGCTGTTTTATCAGCATAGGCTATTACACCCTTTTCTTTTAATCCTGGCGCGAGTATGTCTAAAAACTCAGCGGCAACAGACCTGTCTACGATCACCGTATCCATGGCATTACACACAGATGGCCGGGAGGTTTTAGCATTCACCACGATATTGGCAGCCATCTCCAGGTCAGCAGCTTCGTGTATATATACATGACAAACACCAGCCCCCGTTTCAATAACCGGCACCAGGCTGTTTTTACGTACATATTCAATTAAGCCGTTCGACCCGCGTGGTATAATAACATCAATATATTTTGTAGCAGTGAACAGGTGGTTCACTGTTTCCCTGGCCGAAGGCAGCAGATTAACGGCATCTGCCGGCAAACCATTATCGGTCAATACCTGTTTAATTATTTTAATGGCCGCTTTATTGCTGTTATCGGCTTCGCTGCTACCCTTGAGTAAACAGGCATTGCCACTGCGTAAACATAAAGCTGCAATATCATAGGTAACATTAGGTCTTGACTCGTAAATAGCCGCCACCACTCCCAACGGGGTAGTAATACGTTGCAACTTCAAACCATTTTTCAGCACCCGCCTGTCCAGTATTTTACCCCCCGGCATGGGTAAACGGCTCACCTTCTTTATACTATCGCTGATGGCTTTTATACGGGCGGGAGTTAATAACAAGCGGTCAGTACGCGGATTAGCCGCATCCTGTTTGGCCACATCCTTTGCATTGGCCCTTAATATGGCAACGCTATGTTGTAACAATGCAGCTGCCAGATCGTTCAATGTTTTTTTGATCTGCTTATCCGTCGCGGCCTGTAAAGCAATAGAAGCCTGCCGGGTTTTAATGATGGTTTTTGTAATGCTTAACATGGGTTAAAGATAGTTATGAATGCAGATTTATGATTTAGGAATTATGAGTTATCAATTAAGAATTAAGAATTATGAATGATGAGTTGTGAATGATGAATGTAGCTTTCGGCGTTTAGCTTTCAGCTTTCGGCCTTAAACGTTCTCCCTCATTGCTCATTGTCCGCTGACAATTGTCCATTGTCAATGAAGTGTACGGTACTGTCCGTTTTCGTACACCTGTTGTTCATATTTGCTACAAAAGTTTTCGTACTTCATTATAAACAATTGACTATCATTGCTATAATTATCTGGCACAGCTATTGGAAACAATTTAAACATTTTAAATACAAGTACACCAATGATTGAATTAAAACATATTTACAAGTGGGTGAACAGCGGTAATAACCGTACTTTTTTATTAAAGGATATTAACCTGACCATTAACGAAGGCGATTTTGTATCGATCATGGGACCATCAGGTTCCGGTAAATCTACCCTGCTGAATGTGATTGGCATGCTGGACGGATTTGATGAAGGAGAGTATTTGTTTTTACATGAGCAGGTACACAAACTGAAAGAGAAACAACGCTCGGCTTTATACAAACAATATATCGGCTTTGTGTTCCAGGCTTACCACCTGATTGATGAACTGACTGTTTATGAAAATATTGAAACACCCCTGTTGTACCAGGATATAAAAGCCTCGGAGCGTAAAGCCATGGTAGCCGATATACTGGACCGTTTTAACATTGTGGGCAAGAAAGACCTCTTCCCTACGCAACTGTCCGGTGGTCAGCAACAACTGGTGGGCATTGCCCGTGCCCTGATCGCCCGTCCCAAACTTTTACTGGCCGATGAACCCACCGGTAATTTAAACTCCAAACAAGGCGAGGAGATCATGGACCTGTTCACTGAGCTGAATAAAGAAGGGGTAACGATTATACAGGTAACACACTCAGAAAAAAATGCCGAGTACGGCAAACGCATCATTAACCTGCTGGACGGGATGGTGGAGAAAAACTAATCAGTTTAAAGAAGTAAGTTTTAAGTTATAATGAAACATAAATTAATTTTTGCAGTAGCCGTAATGTTAGCCTGTAAAGGATTACAGGCCCAAACGCCTATGAGTTTACGCAACTGTGTGGAGACAGCGCTGAATAATAATTTTGATGTACAGCAAAGGGCTTTACAGGCGCAGAGTGATGAGGCCAACTGGAAACAATCAAAACTGAACCGCTTTCCGGATCTGAATGCCAACCTTGGTCACGATTTTAACCAGGGCCGTAATATTGACCCCTTTACCAACCAGCCGGTAACACAATCCTTTAACTCGGCCAGTTATGGCATTGGCAGTAATGTGGTGTTGTTTAACGGCTTTTCCATTCACAATAATATTAAACAGAACGCCTACACCTTTAAGGCTGCCCAGATGGACCTGCAACAGGAGAAGGATAATTTAACCATTAACGTGATACTGGCCTACCTGAATGTGCTGAGCAGCAGCGACCAGCTTACCCAGGCGCAAAACCAGGTACAGCTTACTTTAAAACAGGTGGAGCGCTTGCAGGTGCTGGATGAACAGGGTGCTATAAAACCATCGGATCTGACCGACCTGAAAGGACAATATGCCAATGATCAGCTGTCTATTATAGCTGCACAAAATGCCTTGGTTACCGCAAAAGTTACACTGAGCAAGTTGATGAACGTGATGTATAACAAGAACCTTACAGTAGAACAGTTAGATCCCGTTTTATTTGCCGACGTATATAGTGCCACTGCAGACAGCATTTACGAAGTGGCCCTAAAAAACCTGGCCCTGGTAAAAGCAGCTGATTACCGGATAAAGAGCGCATCCCAGGCCGTTAAAGTAGCCAGGGGACAGCTATACCCAACATTGAGTTTTGGCGCCAACGCCTCTACCCGTTATTCCAGCGTGGCCATGTTAAATAATAACAAGATCAATTATACCGACCAGTTGAACAACAACCTGTACTACTCTTACGGTTTAAGTATGCGTGTGCCTATCTTTAACGCATTACAGCAGCGTAACAGGGTGAAGCAGGCGCGGATACAATTAAAAACACGTGAACTGGCGTCGGTAAATATTACCACCCAGCTGAACCAGGATATTAACCAGGCTTACGAAAATATGAGCGCCGCTTCGGACAGGTATAAAACAACGCTGGAACAGGTAAAGGCTTACGAAGAATCATTTAAAGCCGCCAATGCCCGTTTCCAGGAAGGGGTGGGCACACCTATTGATTACCTGACGGCTAAAAACAATCTTGACCGCAGCAATATCAACCTGATCATTGCCCGTTATGATTATGTATTACGCAGTAAAATTCTGGATTATTACCAGGGAAATGCATTGTGGTAGAGGAAAGCCTAAAGCAGAAAGCTCAAAGCTAAACGCCGAAAGCCAAAAGCTACATTCATCATTCATAACTCATAATTCTTAATTCCTAAACCTGCCATCTCAAATCCTTAACCTATTTACTATCTTTGACAATCATGACACTAAAAAACGCTTCCATACTGGTAGTAGATGACGATGTGGATATGCTCACCGCTATTCATATGTTATTAAAAACTGAAGTGAAACAAATTGTCACGGAAAAAAATCCTGAAAATATACGTTCACTTTTTTCCCAGTACCATTTTGATATTGTATTACTGGATATGAATTTTACCAGTGCTATTAACACCGGTAATGAAGGTATATTCTGGCTGCGCACCATCAAAGAGTTAAAGCCTGAAACGGATGTGATCATGATCACGGCCTATGGCGCTATTGACCTGGCCGTACGCACCTTAAAGGAAGGCGCTTCCGACTTTATTGTAAAGCCCTGGCATAACGAAAGGCTGCTTAGCACCATTAAAGAAATGGCCCGTAAAAAAGGGTCACAGGAATATAAAAGCAGCATTAACCCCGACTCTACCATTATTGGTAAGGAATTACTGGGCGAATCAGAGATCATGCGCGACATGTTCTTTAAAGTAGAAAAGATTGCGCCTACCGATGCCAATATTCTTATACTGGGAGAAAACGGGACCGGTAAAGATGGCATTGCCCGTGCCATTCACCAGCATTCCCGCCGAAACAATAAGCCTTATATAAAAGTAGATGTAGGCGCTTTAACAGAAACCCTGTTTGAAAGTGAATTATTCGGACATAAAAAGGGTTCTTTTACCGATGCCCGCGAGGATCGTGTAGGCCGTTTTGAATCAGCAGACAACGGCACTTTATTCCTGGATGAAATAGGCAATATTTCCCTGCAGCAGCAGGCCAAATTACTAACGGTTTTACAGAACCGGCAGGTAACCCGGTTGGGCAGTAACGAAGCCATACCGGTGGATATACGTTTGATATGTGCTACCAACGTACCGCTGGCCGAACTGGCCAATGAGAACCGGTTCCGTAAGGACCTTATTTACCGCATTAACACGGTAGAAATTGTGATCCCCCCCTTGCGCAAGCGCGGTAATGATATTATCTTACTGGCCGAACACTATCGCAATATTTACAGTAACAAGTACATGAAAAATATTGGCGGCTTTACCGGCGATGCACGGGATAAATTATTAAGCTATCATTTCCCGGGTAATGTGCGTGAACTACAGTATACCATTGAGCGGGCTGTTATTATGTCGGACAATGATATGTTACAGGCTTCTGACCTGATATTTTCGCCCATTGAAAGCAATATGCCTGAAACGGCTGAGCCGGTTGATACCAACCTGAGCAAAATGGAAAAACATACCATTTTAAAAGTGATTGAAAAACACCAGGGCAATATTACCCGTGCAGCCAAAGAACTGGGGCTTACCCGTACTGCGCTGTATCGCCGTATCAGTAAATACGATATTTAACCGGCCTAAACTGTTGTAATTTGAAAAACTATCAATGGCGCATCCTTTCCCGGGTTATCTTTTTAACCATTACCATTACTGCTGCCTGTTACCTGGTACTACAACACCAAACCGTTTACTTATTACTCATCGTCCCGCTGATTATTTTCCAGATCGTTGAATTTTACCGTTCCCAGGCCAAAGTGCACCACGAGCTGGACCAGTTTGTAGAATCGATTCATTACCGTGATTTCTCCCGTCATTTCAATGTTAAACAGGCATCTACCGATATACAACCTTTACGTAAAGGCTTTAACGAAATTAACTCCGCTTTTAAAGTTATCAGTCGTGAAAAAGAAACCCAATACCAATACCTGCAAAACATTTTAGAGCTGGTAGATACAGGTATCATTTCTTACGAAGCAGCCAACGGCGATATTTTATGGATGAACGAATCGCTGAAAAAAATGCTAGCCCTGCCCTACCTGCGTAATATTGACTCCCTGCAAAAAAGGAACGATGCCCTGTATAAAGTAGTATATAATTTACAGGTAGGCGACTCCATTGTTACCAATATTACCACCGATAAATTTTCGTACAAGGTATTATTATCAGCCACCGCCTTCCAGACCGATGAGAAGAAATACAAACTCATCGCCTTCCAGAACATTGAAGAGGCTCTGGACGAGAACGAAGCCCAGGCCTGGCAAAAACTATTGAGTGTAATGACACATGAGATCATGAACTCGGTAGCGCCTATTTCCTCCCTGGCAGAAACCTTAGGTTACCGGTTACAGGCCTTTATTAATAAAGAATCAGACTCCCTGGATGACCTGGAACTGGGCATTGACACTATTAAACGCCGCAGTGAAGGCTTATTAAAATTTGCCTCTACCTATCGCAGTCTTAATAAAATAACCACGCTTAATTTAAGCGAGGTATATGCCCGTGATATATTTGAGAACCTGCTACAGCTGATGCAGCCCACCATGGAACAAAAAAATATCGAGGTCAATACCATCCTTAAAGATTTTGACCTGAAGATGATGGTAGATACCAGCCTGCTGGAACAGGTATTAATAAATTTATTGGTGAACGCCATTGAAGCCGTTAAAGAAAGCCCTGAGCCTAAAATAACCCTGAGCGCTTATACAGCCCCCAATCACAAAGCAGTGATCAAAGTGACCGATAATGGCCCCGGCATTCCCGATGAGTTACTGGACAAAATCTTTATCCCATTCTTCAGCACCAAGAAAAGCGGCAGTGGTATTGGCCTCAGCCTGTGCAAGCAGATCATGTTATTACATAAAGGAAATGTGCATGTGCAATCTGTTCCCGGCGAAGGAACGGCGTTTTTGTTGGTGTTTTAATTATCCTTGGGCGTTTCAAAGAAAGCGCTTTCTTTAAACTCCTTTTCCCCTTTTACATGGTCCATCAATTTAAAATTAACCTTAGGGTCTTTTGTTAAACCAGAAAAAGTATTTTTTATATAATAACTTTTCCCAAATTCTATATCAATACCCAGGGGATTTTTATCATCAAGATTATCCAGTAATTGAAAAAATCCCTCCTTGTAAAATTTATAGGCAAAGCTTAACCCGTTAGCAATAACGGTAAAATCCATATTATTCATTGCAACTTCTTTTGCAGTTCCAGAATAATTTTCATCATAGGGTGAATAGAAATACAACAAGGCAAAACCAGGCTTTTTATCAGTTTCGAGTTCTTCTAATTCTGTTTTAGTCCTGACTAACTCAAAAAGTAATTTGCGAGAAGACATTTGTTTTTTAGGAGCAACCCACATCGTATCCCTTAACATCGGTTTCTTAAATGTGCTGTCGCTATACCGGGTATATATGTAATATGAATCTGTTACCTTATCTACTCCCAAATACCTTACAACACCCCTGAAATACTTTTTTTCTTCTTCTTTAAAGTTTCCGCCATCTACATATCTCAGTGTATATGTACTGTCATTGAGCCAATCAATCTTTAATTCCAATGGATCATCACTTACGTCTTGCAATTTATACTCCTTTTGTATTGCTCCTTTTCTTAGCATTTTATAAGAATCTGTAAAGCCTTGCGGGTAATAATAAAAAGTGCCTTCCTTAATATTGACCGGTTTATTATCAATAACATTCTGTGCTTGTAAAGACCAACCTATAATAACACTTAATAATAACAGAAAAAATTTCATACGTTTAGTTAATGCAACTAAACTAATACAATCAATACTATTCTCCAATACTCATTAAAATTGTAACAATCGTTCCAGCCTTTCCTTCACTTTATCCATATTGGGTAACATGGCTTTTTCCAGGCCCATATTCATGGGTACGGCAGGCAGGTTTAAGGCACCTATTACATCAACCGGTGCATCTAAATGCGTAAAACAGGCTTTGGATATACGGCCGGCCAGGGCTTCGGCAAAAGAATTATTCTGTTGCTCTTCGGTTACAATTAAACATTTACCATGTTGCTGTACCCTTTCAAAAACAAGTGTTTCGTCTAATGGGTAAAGGCTGCGGAGGTCAACAATCTCCACTGTACCGTTTAACTGCCTGGCAGCGGCTTTGGCCCAGTACACGCCCATGCCATAGGTTATCACCACACAGCTTTCGCCGTTATCAATTTTATCTTCATGGGCCCGGGTAACAATATTGGCCTTGCCAATGGGTAGTATATAATCAGCAGATGGTTCGGCAGTACGGGCATCTTCGGTACCCGGCACTTTACTCCAGTATAAACCTTTATGCTCCAGCACTACTACAGGGTTAGGGTCATAATAAGCGGCTTTCATTAAGCCTTTCATATCGGCCGCATTGGAAGGGTACACTACTTTAATACCTTTAATGGATAATAAAGTGGTTTCTATACTGCCGCTATGGTAGGGTCCGCCACCACCATAGGCGCCTGTTGGTACCCGCAATACCATGGATACCGGGAATTTGCCACAGGTTAAGTAAGACGATTTGGATATTTCCGTTACCAGCTGGTTCAATCCCGGGTATATATAATCAGCAAACTGTACTTCTACAATGGGTTTCAGTCCAAGGGCGCTCATGCCTACGGTGGAGCCGATAATATAAGCCTCCTGTATAGCCGTGTTAAATACACGATGCTCACCAAACTGTTCGGCCAGTGTAGCCGCTTCCCTGAACACACCACCCAACCTGCTGCCTACATCCTGTCCGTATAACAAGGCTTCGGGATGGGCCTGCATAATTTCGCGAATGGCAAACAGTGCCGCATCCACCATCATGATCTTCTCTTTGCCGGCAGGAGCCCGGGTACCTTTTTCCTCAGTAAGGGCAACAGGTGCAAATACATGCGTATCTACTGTAGTTATATCAGGCTCTGGTGCTGCCACCGCTTTATCAAAAGCTTCCTGTATAACAGTTGCGGCGGCCTTATCCCATTCCAGCATGTCCTGCTCGTTGGCAATGCCCTGTTGCCATAACTGGTGGCGTAATAATACTACCGGGTCTTTTGCGGCATGTATATCCCAGTCTTCCTCAGTACGGTAAAACTCTTTTCGCACCCCGCTGGTATGATGGCCCAGTAATGGTACAGTTGCATGAACCAGGCAGGGGCCTCCACCATGCCGGACCATTTTAGTTACCTCCTGCATACACAGGTACGATGCTTCAAAATCGCTGCCGTCAACCTGTACCCGTTGCAGGCCTTTAAAGCCTGCGGCGTATTCATATGCATTCATGGTACGGGCCTCGGCTGCCGTTACACTGATTCCCCAGTTATTATCCTGCACCAGGTAAATAATAGGTAGTTTTTTTAATACAGCAAACTGCAGGGCTTCGCTCACTTCACCTTCGGTTACACTGGCATCGCCCAGTGAACAAACCACAATGGGGTTTTCGCCGTTGGCCCCTTTTTGTAAAGTCTGCCATTGAATTTGCTGTGCATATTGTATACCCTGTGCCAGGCCGGTGGTAGGTATTACCTGCATGCCGGTGGCGCTGCTCTGGTGTATAATGGTGGGCTTATCCGTACCCCGGTAGTTGGGGTGTGCGTAATACTCCCTGCCGCCGGTAAATATATCGTTGCCCTTTGCCAGTAACTGTAACATGAGTTCGTATGGGGTAAAGCCCATTCCAAGTAACATGCTTTCATCACGGTAATAGGGGCTTGCAAAATCCTGTGGCTGTAAATTAAAAGCAGTGGCCAATTGTATGGCCTCATGGCCGCGTGAGGTGGAATGTACGTATTTACATATCGGCCGGTTGGCTTCGTAGGTCAAAGCCATATGTTTGGCCTGTAACATTAACTGGTAGGCTCTTATGAGTAAATCCGTCTCCATGTATAGCAAACACTAGTATTTTTTGTAAATTGATCAGGTTACCGGCTGCAGAGCTACAGATCATCGTCCCTTGCGACGCTCCGTTCATCGTTCCGTTCTTTGGGCAACAATAACATGACCGTTTACAGCAGGTATAAGCTACAAATGTAGTAAAACAAACGTATGTTAGTATTCAAGAGATTGATTAATTTATAATTTATCCTTTGCCCACATAAATAATAGACAGGTATATTTCCAGTACCGTAACCATCAACAGCAGAACCAGCAAATGCCTGTATAATATATTACTAACCCTTTTTCGAACAGTTAGTATGCTTATAACAAAAATACCCGTTAGTATAGCGCTGTAAAAGGCTATGGGCCCAACCAATAACAGATAGGTTTCTTTTGATAGCCTGTAATACCAGTAAATGCCACCATTTACTCCCGGCCTGTCCATAGCAACCATATAAAAAGTGAAAGCATAGTTCACAAATACCAATAAACAAAACAGGAAACCTAAATAAGGCAAAGTAAAAACCAGGTATTGCTTGAGTGTTTTCATTCCTTTACAGTATTTTTTAAAAATAATAAGTATTTCCAGCTTAACACAACGTTTTAACAACACTTTGCATACCTATTACAAACTTTGAGCATCTAAAAAAACGTTCCAATACATAATTACATCATTCACCGGTTATTATATTTGTTTATAAAAGCATCTATTCCATGTATAAACTGTTTTTTATTCTTTTGAGTGTGGTGAGTATGAGCGCACAACTGTTGGCGCAGGAAGACACGGATAACTATATCAGCTGGAGCAGCAAACGCAAGCTTACCTGGAACGATTTTAAAGCCCCGGTACCGGCTGTTACGCGGGGAGCATCGGCATCCACCGCTACCAGCCTGCATTTTAGCTATAGCGTAAAAGGTGGCAATATTACCTATGAACTGAACTCCTATTTTAACCCGGCCAAATCATGGGTTAAGGATAAAACCGACCTGATACTGGGTCATGAACAGGGGCATTTTGATATTGCGGAGATCTATATTCGTAAATTATACCAGGCAGTGCAGGCATATACTTTTAATAAAAAGACCTATAAAACCGATCTGCGGGATATTTACCAGCGTATTGCCAAAGAGAAAGATGATTTTCAGAACGAATACGATGCGGCCACCCATCATAGCATTAATGTGGAGCAGCAAAAAATATGGGAAGCAAAAATAAAAGCTACGTTAAAGGAGCTGGATGCTTATGCCAATTATAAATCATTAATTCTTGGTAAAACTCAGTAACTGGCGGCGGCCCAGTTTACGGGGTTTGCCGTTAGGCCCCAGTACGGGGTGCATGGGTGGTACTTCAAACATCATTTGTTTGTTTACCATATCCTCCAAAGCGGAGTTTTTAGGATCGGAAGTTATTTTTGTGGTAGATACAGTACCATCTTCTTCAATATCATACTCAATTAAAACGGAGTAAATGCCTTTTTTGATCCTGTTTGAGCCGGCTACTTCCTTATCCAGAACAGGCTTGTACTGATCGATGAATTTTTTCCAGATAGCGTTATTATCCAGGTTGGGATCGGCTACTTTATTGGCAATGGTAATGGGAGTAGAAATAATGGTATCCACCTTACCATCGCTGCCCATTACGGTAGTAACAATGGAGGAGCCGACAATAGCTTCCAGGGAGTCAGATTTTTTTGCTTCGGCAATAGCCACCTGCTGCATAGAGTCTTTAAATACACGGGCTTCGGCCGCCGTGCGTAACTGCAGGCTATCGCCTTTTTTTACCACACCGGTACTGTCGCTTTTTAACCTGCCGCTAAAAAGTGCGTCTTTCAGGCTTTGGGCCTGCAAAGTGGTTGCGGTTAGCACCAGCAACGTTACTGTTATGCATTTAAAATAAGCCATATAGTTCTGCATCTATTTTAGCAATTATTTCGCCAAAATCCTCCTCCTTCTCAGCAAATTTATTCTTATCTACATCAATTACCAACAAAGCGCCCTCTTTATAGCCGTCAATCCACTTATTATAGTATTCATTTAACTTTTTAAGGTAGTCCAGGCGGATATTTTCCTCATACTCCCGTCCCCTTTTCTGGATCTGGCCTACCAGGGTAGGTACCGATGCGTTCAGGTAAATTAACAGATCGGGGGGCTGTACCAGGGTTTTAAGGGTCTGGAAAAAGTTATAATAGTTATCAAAATCCCTCTTGCTCATCAGCCCCATTTCGTGCAGGTTGGGCGCAAAAATATTGGCATCCTCAAATATGGTGCGGTCCTGGATAATGGTTTCGGTACCACGCTGTATCTCTACCAGTTGTTGTAAACGGCTGTTTAAAAAATATATCTGCAGGTTAAAACTCCAGCGCGGCATATCCTCGTAAAAGTCCATCAGGTAAGGATTGTGGTCCACATCCTCAAAATTGGGTATCCACTTATAGTGTTTACTCAACATTTCCGTCAGGGTGGTCTTTCCGGCACCAATGTTACCGGCTATTGCAATATGTTTAGGTTTTGATTTAGCTTTTGCCATAATCTTAAATGAAAAAAATTCCGAATTAAATTTAAAATCGATAAGGTTTAGCCGGGCTTCACCAGCAACGGTTCAGCAGTCCAAGATATACAAATCTTTCGGGCTGCCGGTAAAACGCCTTTCTTTTTCTTTATTATTTATACGCCCAAAAGTTGTGTTTTGCAACTATTGGGTGAGGGATAGCAGCGGCATCCTTTTGCGCAGCTCCGGCCGGTTGCAGCGCGGGGCAAAAGATACAGCGGATAGCCCGGCCCCGTACCGGTGAACCCGGCGAAGCATGAGCCGCAGTGCCGGTTACCGGGGACACCCCAAAAATTAATAATAGTTTAAGCCCATGGCATTCCGTACCAGTTCAATAGTAGCTTTGGCACTTTTACGGGCTTTTTCCGCACCTTTTTCCATGATCTCCTTCAGGTACTTTTCGTTGGTGCGGATACTCTCGGCCTTTTCGCGTATGGGGGCAATAAAGTTCACCATATCTTCGGCCAGTTGTTTTTTCATATCGCCATAACGGATGGTGCAGCCATTAAAGTCTGCAGTGAATTTATCAATCACTTCCTGGCTGCTTACCAGGCGCATGAGCTGGAAAATATTCTCGATATAGTCAGGCATTACACTATTTGGCTCAGTTGGGCCGCTATCCGTTTTCGCCTTCATTACTTTTTTACGGATCAGGTCATCATCATCGGCCAGGTATAAAGTAGCGTACTGGTTTTCGCTTTTGCTCATTTTACCGTTACCATCCAGGCTGGGGATTTTTACCAGCTCGCCGCCATAGTTAAATGCATGCGGCTCGGGGAACACATCGCCATAACGGTGGTTAAAACGGTTGGCAAAATTGCGGGCCATTTCCAGGTGTTGTTCCTGGTCCTTACCCACCGGTACATAGGATGCCCGGTGTAAAATAATATCGGCAGCCTGTAATACCGGGTAGGTCAGTAAACCGGCGTTTACATTTTCGGGGTGCTGGCGCACTTTATCTTTAAAGGTTACCGTTTTCTCCAACTCGCCTTTATAAGCCAGCATGTTCAGGTACAGGTATAGTTCTGCCGTTTCGTATACATGGCTCTGGCAATATAATGCCGCTTTATCAGGGTCCAGGCCACAGGCTATATTCTCGGCCAGTACACGGTGTACATGGCCTTTCAGTTCTTTTGTATCGGGGTGGGTGGTGAGGGAATGAAGGTCGGCCACCATAAAATAACACTCAAATTCGTCCTGCATACGCACATAATTGCGTAAGGCACCAAAGTAGTTGCCCAGGTGTAAAAAACCGGTGGGCCGGATCCCACTCATCACTATCTCTTTTTTCTTTTCCATAAGGGTGCGAAGATAAACATTAGACAGTTTAAAGTTTAAGGTTTGACGTTTAAAGTTTCCGCCCTATGCCCTACCCTTTACACCTTATACCCTATACCTTAACCTTACACCTCATACCTTACCCCTTATACCCTATTCCCTATACCTTTTGCCTTCCATCTGCCGCTCACCAACTTATCAACCCACAACTTAAAACTTACAGTTATATTTGTATCTATGGAAGTAAATGATGCCATGGTAACCAAGCTGGCGCATCTTGCCCGGCTGGAGTATAACGGTGCCGAAAAGGAGGAAATAAAATCGGACCTGCAACGCATGATTGCGTTTGTGGAGAAACTGAACGAACTGGACCTGGACGGTGTAGAGCCGTTGTTGCATATGAGCGACGAGACGAATGTATTACGGGAGGACGTGATCAAAGGCTCCGTGTCGCGCCGGGATGCCCTGTTAAATGCACCTGAAAACGATGGCCAGTTTTTTAAAGTGCCTAAAGTAATTAAAAAAGACTGATGCAAAGATGAACAGCATTATCCATATCGAAAATATCCGCAAAAGTTATTTCATGGGAAAGAACGAGTTGCAGGTATTAAAAGGCGTTTCCCTTGATATTCAGAAGAACGAGTATGTTGCCCTGATGGGCCCCTCGGGTTCGGGTAAAAGCACCCTCATGAATATCTTAGGCGCCCTGGATACGCCTACAGCGGGTAAATACATTTTAAACGGCCACGATGTAAGCCGTATGGAAGATAATGCCCTGGCCGATGTACGTAACCAGGAAATAGGTTTTGTATTTCAGCAGTTTAATTTATTACCCCGCCTTACGGCTTTGGAAAATGTAGCCCTGCCCCTGGTATATGCCGGTGTGAGTAAAAAGATACGCACCCAAAAAGCCGAGCATGTAATGGAGATGGTGAACCTGACCGAACGTATGGACCATAAGCCCAATGAACTTTCGGGCGGCCAGTGCCAGCGTGTGGCCATTGCCCGCGCCCTGGTAAACGACCCCTCACTAATTTTAGCCGATGAACCTACCGGCAACCTGGATACCAAAACCTCTTACGAGATCATGGATATTTTTGGCGATATACAAAGCCGTGGCAATACCGTGGTATTAGTAACCCACGAAGAAGATATTGCCAACCATGCCCACCGTGTGATACGCCTGCGTGACGGGGTGATTGAGAGCGATGTGAGGAAGGCGGTGAAGGCGGACAGCTAAAAGCGAAATGCTGAAAGCTAAAAGCTCAAAGCTGAATGCTGAAAGCTGAAAATTGTTACTATTTATTCTTCTGCATACATCTGCATTGTAATACCGTACCTATTTCCAAATTTTCAAATTATCACATTTTCAAATTAACTCCATGGTCATGAAAATATATACAAAAACAGGCGACAAGGGTTCCACCAGCTTAATTGGCGGCACCAAGGTATCAAAAGCCCATTTACGTATTGAAGCGTATGGCACTGTGGACGAACTGAACTCGTATATTGGTTTATGCCGTGATCATATAAAGGATGCAGACAGCCGTGCTGTTTTACTGGAAACCCAGGACCGGCTTTTTACGGTTGGTTCAGCCCTGGCCTGCGACCCGGAAAAAGAGACCAAGTTAAAAATACCTGACCTGCACGAAGAAGATATTACCCTGCTGGAAAAAGCCATTGATAAAATGCACGAGGTGTTGCCACCCATGAAAAGTTTTATACTGCCCGGAGGTTTAATAGCCGCTTCGCACCTGCATGTAGCCCGCTGTGTATGCCGCCGTGCCGAAAGACAGGTAGTACGCCTGAGCGAAGAAAGCCATGAAGTGGAAATTATTATACAGAAGTATTTAAACCGCTTAAGCGATTATTTATTTGTGCTGGCCCGTTATGTGGCCTTCCTGGAAAAAGCGGAGGAAATACCGTGGAAACCGAGAGTGTAAAGCCAATTTGACAATGAGATAATTAGGTAATTAGACAATTGAAAAGTCGGTAAACTAATTTATTAATTAGCTGATTTGAAAATTTGGTAACAGGATTAAGTTTAGAATAACTATACCTGTATAATGAAGCCGAAAATAACAGCAGTATTTTCCCTGGAATAGATCAGCCCATTATCTAATTAACTCATTGCCAAATTATCTAATTTTCTACTATCGCTCCATCCCGCATATGCAGTACCCTGTCACTTTGTTTGGCCAGCTCTTCGTTATGGGTTACAATTAAAAAGGTTTGGTTAAATTTTTTACGCAGATCAAAAAACAGGTCGTGCAGGTCCTGTGCATTGGCCGAGTCAAGGTTGCCGGTGGGCTCATCAGCAAAAACAATATCGGGATTATTGATCAGGGCCCTGGCTACCGCTACCCTTTGCTGTTCCCCGCCCGATAACTGGTTGGGTTTATTTTCTAACCGGTGTGATAGTCCTAACATCTGTAACAGTTCTTTAGCCCTGGCTTCTACTGCTGCTTTTTTGGTACCGGCCAGCCAGCCGGGGATACAAACATTCTCCAGCGCCGAAAATTCGGGCAACAGGTGATGAAACTGGAAAACAAAGCCAATATGTTTGTTACGGAACTGGGCCAGTTTTTTAGGGGAAAGGCCGGTGAGTGTGGTGCTATTCATTTCCACACTGCCACTGTCCGGCTTATCCAGGGTGCCCAGGATATGCAGGAGGGTGCTTTTACCCGAGCCCGAGGGGCCTACAATGGCTACCACCTCCCCTTTACGAATGGTGATATCTACATTTTTCAGTACCTGCACCGTACCAAACCTTTTTTGAATATTTTTTCCGGTTATCATGCAGCCAAAAGTAAATTTTATCAATCAAATAACCGTAAAACAAATTGTTACTTAAAATGTTAATGATTTATCATTTTTTGTAAAGGGGGCCTGAAAATCCCTGAAAAAATGATTGATTTGGTAAATTCGTTAATAGAGTTACTTTTGCGAAAAATTTGGGTGGCTGCAATGCCTCCCGGACCGTTAAAATTATTGTGCTCATGTTTTGGACTTTAGAACTAGCCTCTTATTTGGAAGATGCGCCCTGGCCGGCGACTAAGGATGAATTAATTGACTATTCTATCCGTAGCGGAGCCCCTATTGAAGTAGTGGAAAACCTGCAGGAGCTGGAAGATGAAGGTGATGTATACGAAACGATCGAGGACATCTGGCCTGATTATCCTACCCAGGAAGACTTCCTTTTTAACGAGGACGAGTATTAAAATTATCTGCATACCCGACAACCGGTATGCCCACATTATTTGCTAAAGCAAAGCCATTCCCTGCGGAATGGCTTTTTATTTTGGCTATGCGAAACTGCCGCTATGTGAAACCTGCAGCCGGCTATGCGAAACTTGCAGTTTCGTATTATTATTTTATCGCTTACATCGATGTATTGCCACAGGCAATAGAATATTGTTTCGGGACTACAAGTCCCGAACAGCTAAAACAGCTAAAGCCTCGAACAGCAAAACAAAAAACTCCGGGGAAACTTTCGTCAACCCCGGAGTTTTATATAAAAAGTAATTGTATTTACTTTTTCATTTTGCCTTTTTACTTTTTATTCTATCCCCAGTTTGGTCATTACTTCCATACTCACGCCGGTAGTGGAGTAACCGCCATCATGGAAAAGATTCTGCATGGTCACCATTTTGGTCAGATCACTGAATAAAGTAATACAGTAGTTGGCGCAATCATCGGCAGTGGCATTGCCTAAAGGAGCAATGGCGTCGGCATAATCAAAAAAGTCACCAAAACCTTTGATACCGCTGCCGGCTGTTGTGCGGGTAGGCGATTGTGATACGGTATTGATACGTACTTTTTTGTTTAACCCGTAATGGTAACCGAAGCTGCGGGCTATAGATTCCAGCATGGCTTTAATATCGGCCATATCTGTGTAAAACGGATACGTACGCTGGGCGGCCATATAGGTAAGGGCCACAACACTACCCCACTCACTGATAGCATCTAATTTATATGCTACCGATAACATTTTGTGAAATGATAAAGCCGACACATCTATGCCTTTCTGGAAAAAATCGTAATTGGACTCAACATAAGGAATGTTTTTACGGATGTTCACGCTCATACCGATAGAGTGTAATACAAAGTCAATTTTACCACCCAGCACTTCCTGCGATTTGGTAAACAGGTTGGTCAGGTCCTCTACACTGGTTGCATCGGCAGGTATAATTTCCGATCCTGTTTTTTCGGCCAGTTTTTTTATCTCACCCATACGCATGGCAATGGGTGCATTGGTCAGTACAAAAGTAGCACCCTGCTCGTGTGCTTTTTCCGCCACTTTCCAGGCAATAGAGTTCTCATCTAAAGCACCGGTTATAATTCCTCTTTTTCCTTTCAATAAGTTAAACGACATAACAGCTGGTTTTATATTTCAAAGTCTAAATTGAACAGTACAATAATTCCGGGACCAACAGGACCTTTCCTGAGTGGCCGGCTTTACTGATAATGCGCTCAAAAATAGTGATTATTGATTATTTGGCACTCACCAGGAAATTATAACCGTAAGTGAGCAAATAAATACCTGTAATAAACAGGGCGGCACAGGCCAGGAACAATAATAACGAGTACAACAATATCTGCGACCAGGTTTCGCTATCCCTGATCTTTTTATTGAGTTTTTTAAACAGGATATACCCCAGCCACACCATACCCACCATAACAAGGAACATAAGGGTAGCTTTGATAAATATTGACATGGGGTTTTATTTAGTATTAACAGCTGTTAATCGCCTTCCACCATCTCCCTGGCGTTTTCCAGGGCGGCGGCGCTCGGTTTTTCACCACCGATCATTTGGGCAATAGCAGTTACCCTTTCGCTGTTTTGTAATTGTTTAATGCCGGTGTTTACTTTGTTGCCTACCGGTTGTTTGTATACAAAGTAATGTGCATCGGCCTTGCCTGCTATCTGGGGCTGGTGCGTAATACAGATCACCTGCATGTCGCGGGCAAGTTTTTTCATGATCAGGCCCACCTGCAAAGCGGCTTCACCGGAAATACCGGTATCAATTTCATCAAAGATCAGGGTGGGCAGGTCCATATGTTGGGCTACCAGCGATTTTACCGATAACATGATACGGCTTAATTCACCACCGCTGGCAACTTTGCGCAGGGGTAAAAAACGGTCGCTTTTATTGGCATCAAATAGAAACTCAATGGCATCGCTGCCGTTTACCGTTAACTGCCCGGAAGGGCTAACGGTTACCTGCATACGCGCATTGGGCATGCCTACCTGCTTCAGTAGTTTATTAATATTATCCTGCAGGGGTTTTACCTGGGCCTGGCGGCTGGCCGAAATTTCAGTGGCCAGGGCCGTTGCATGCTGCACATTATCGTTAACGGCTTTTTGTTTTTCATCAATGGCCGCATCTATATTCAGCACAGCCTGTAATTTTTGCTCCAGTTGTTGTTGTATCTGCAATAACTCGTTGGTGCTGCCCACACCATGTTTTTTTTGCAGTTTATACCCCATGGATAACCTGTTGTTCAGTTCATCCGCTTTTGCCGGGTCAAACTGGAAATGATTGCTGATGCCATTAATTTCCCCTGCAATATCCTTTAGCTCAATCTGTGCTTCCAGTAATCTTTTTTGCAGGCCGGCCAGACCGGGGTGCAACGCGGCATAGTTACCTACCAGTGCCTGCAGGGATTTTAATTGCTGTACAATCGGCTCCTCCCCTTCCTCCAAAGCATAATACACTTTTTCCACTGCCGCTTTAATATCCCCGGCATTATTCAGTAATTGCAGCTCTTCATCAATATTTTCCAGTTCATTTTCTTTCAGGCCGGCATCTTCCAGCTCCTGGTATTGAAAACGGTTATAATCGGCTTCTTTCTCAAATTGTGCCTTTTGTTCCAGCAGCTCTTCCAGTTCTTTTTTGGCCTGCCCCCATTGCCGGTAATAATTGCTGTACTCTTTTAGCAAGGCTGCATTATCAGCCAGTGCATCCATTACCTGCTGCTGAAAATCGCTTTCGCCAATTTCCAGGGTATCAAACTGCTGGTGCATATCTACCAGCAAAGCGCTCAGGTTATTTAGTTGCTGCAGGGTAACAGGGGTATCGTTGATAAAGGCACGGCTTTTACCTGCTGCACTTATTTCGCGGCGGATAACCAGCTCTTCTTCTACATCCAGGTCGTTTTGCTGCAACCAGGCTGTAACTGCAGTTTTTGTTTTCGCGGTAAAGAAGCCTTCTACAATACACTTTTTATCCTTATCTACCAGTACCGAAGTATCGGCACGCTGACCCAGTATTAAACCCAGTGCACCCACAATAATAGATTTACCGGCACCGGTTTCGCCGGTGATGGCATTTAACTTTTGTGAGAAAGCTATTTCCAGTTCGTCTATGATAGCGTAATTCTGTATATGAATTTTGTGCAACATATTGGGCTTGCAATTTAGGCAAAGTAAAAATGAAAAAACAGAAATGAAAAATAAAGTAGCGGCAATAAAAAAACCTCCCAGTTACCTGAGAGGTTTTTAGTATTCTTTTTATAACACTTATTTTACTTCGGTGCTGTTGTTCAGCTCATCATCAACCAGGATACGGCCGCAGTTTTCGCAAACCATTACTTTTTTATGCTGGCGGATCTCGCTTTGTTTTTGGGGAGGGATAGAGTAGAAACAACCGCCACAGGCATCACGCTGTACAGGAACAACCGCTAAACCATTACGGTAGTTCTTCCTGATCTTATCGTAGCTGGCCAGTAAACGCGGATCAACCGCCTTTTTAGCTTCTTCAGCCAGTTTGTTGTATTCTTTTTCTTCTTTTTCGTTGGCCACGATAATTTTCTCCAGCTCGCCTTTTTTATTGGCCAAAGCAGATTCTTTTGCAGCGATGTTTTTGTTGGCTTTTTCCAGTAAAACTGCTTTCTCCGCAATTTCTTCGTTGGCGTCCTTAATATGTTTTTCCGCAAGTTTTACTTCCAGTTGCTGCATCTCAATTTCTTTATTGATAGCTTCAAACTCACGGCTGTTTTTTACATTGTCGCTTTGTTTTTCGTACTTCTTCACCAATGCTTCAGCCTCCACAATAGCGGCCTTGCGTTGTTCAATAAACTCGTTAACACCGTTTATTTCTTCTTCAATACGGGTTTTACGGGCATGTAATCCTTGTATTTCGTCTTCCAGGTCGGCCACCTCAATAGGTAATTCGCCTTTTAGGATACGAATCTCATCCAGTTTGCTGTCAATTTTCTGCAAATGGATTAAAGATGTCAATTTTTCTTCAACTGAAAAATCCTTAACGGTTGCCATGTATATAATTGTTTTGCGTTTTTTACTAACTAAACGTTGTGCCGGTCATTAAATTTTAATAAAAATACTGAACCGGGTTGGTATTAGCTTTTGTTTTTAGGACGGCAAAGGTAGTAAATTTTTCGGCTAAACCGTCAGCCAGCAAGTTTATGGTGAACTGTTCGCTCTCATAATGGCCTATATCGGCAATAATAAGCCGGTTATCGGCATCAAAAAACTCGTGGTATTTCATATCGCCGGTAATAAAAATATCAGCCCCGCTACGTAAAACATTGTTAATCAAAAAACTACCTGCGCCGCCGCAAAGCGCTACCCGCTGTATTTTTTTGTTTAACAGGGCCGTATGCCGTATTACCGGCACCCGGAATAGTTTTTTTAATAATTGTAAAAAATCGGTCTCTGCAAGTGGTTCGGGCAGGTTGCCCACCAAACCGGCCCCGGTTTGGTTATGCTCGTTCAGCAGGGGAATAATGTCATAAGCCACTTCTTCGTAGGGATGGGCCGCTTTCATGGCTTTTATGACAGCCTGTTGCAACCACGCGGGGAAAATGATCTCCACCCGGGTTTCGGGCTCCTGGTGCTGCTGCCCTATATTGCCCACATGCGGGTCGGTGCCTTCCCCGGCTTTAAAAGTACCTGTTCCATCGGTGTTAAAACTACATTCGCTGTAATTGCTTATATGCCCGCCACCGGCATCAAAAATAGCCTGTCTTACCACCCCGGCCTGTTGTAAGGGTACAAAAGTGACCAGCTTTTGCAATTGCCCCGGCTTTGGCTGTAATACCTCTACCTGCTGTAAACCTAATAAAGCGGCTATTTTACCGTTTACCCCTGTGATCACATTATCCAGGTTGGTATGTATGGCATAAATGGCAATATCATTTTTAATGGCGCTGATAACAATACGCTCTACATAGTTTTTTCCGGTAATTTTTTTCAGGCCGCCAAATACAATGGGATGATGGGCCACGATGAGGTTACAGCGGTTATCAATGGCTTCCTGTATTACCGTTTCCGTTACATCCAAAGTACAGATAATGCCTTTGCAATCCCAGCCGGCATTACCGGTAATAAGGCCCGCATTATCATACCCTTCCTGTAATACAGGCGGGGCCATTGTTTCCAGGTAACGGATAATATCAGCAATAACCATGTTTGTATGCATTTGTTACCCGTCAAAAATAAGATAGTAATGTATAACCTTTCTGCAGGAACCTCATTTATTTCACCATGATCGCTACTGCCCGGGCCGAAAACGTACCATCAGAGAGTACAAAGGGGGTTCCGTTTTTCCAGTATTTGGCCACCTGTATGCCGGCGCTGTTTCTTTCATTGCCGCATACATATACATCAGTACCGTCTACATATATACCAAATGCCTGGGCGGTATATTCATCATTGGTAAGATTCACCGCCCTGGTATTTTTCCAGTATTTGGCAATAAAGTTGGCATCGCTTCCCTGCTCATAGCCTGCCACATATACATCACCGCCCGACACCATGATACTATTGGCACGACCTCTTGTACTGCCGCTGGTTAGTTTATCCATTACCCCGTTTTTCCAATATATGGCCATACTCTCCAGCCCCATAAATCCATCGCCGGCGGCATACACATCATTACCCGATATATAAATGCTGTTTGCCACCATATCCTCTGTATCATCCGAGAGAACGACAGCCGTTCCGTTTTTCCAGTATTTGGCCACACGGTTGCCTGCGTCATTTTTTTCATAGCCCGCCACATATACATCGTTTTTTACTACCATGATCGCACGGGCCGCAGCCTGGCGGCTGCCATTGGTCAATGTCACGGGGGTTCCGTTTTTCCAGTATTTGGCTACCTGCACACCGGCATTATTGTATTCGTAACCCACCGCATATACATTTGCACCTTCCACATAAATACCGGTGAGGCCGGCTGTTGTTTGCCCATTGGTAAGTTTAACAACAGTGCCGTTTTTCCAGTACTGGGCTACTATATTACCGGTAGCCGGATCCTGGTCCCAACCCGCAACATATACATCATTACCGGCCACAAATACACCTGTAGCACTGGCTTCACCGCCCTTAATGCTATACAAGGTAGGGCTAACCCCTTTCCATAAAGTAGTGGTTTGCGGTAAGCCGGCATTGCCGTTATAACCTACTGTATATACCTCTTTGCCGGCTTTAGCCGGGTTGCCGTTATTATCTTTTTTACAGCCTATAAATACCAGGGCCAGTATGGCCGGCAGGAATATTTTTTTCATAATGCGTTCAGTTTTCATTGAGGTAACAAACCTGGCATTAAACTGACATAAAAAAAATCCCTTAAAAAGTGGATATTTTGGCTTACGGGTACTGTATAAGTTTTACAGCCTGAACAGGAGAAAAGCAGTAACTTTAAACATAACATTGCAGGCGTACCCTATGTGCATCATCACACTTGTTAACGCTTTAAATGGGTTGTCGTATGCTCAGAAGAAGAAAAGGTTATATTTTATTAGCCCTATTGGTGCTTACCGGACTGGCCGGCAGTGTAAAGCCTGCTGCAACTACCGTTAAGGAGAGGAAAACTGTGGTTAAGGTCCTGAAAGAAAGCCGGGATAATTTGTTTGCCCAGGTAGGCAAATTAAATATTGAGCAACTCACCTATAAACCATCCATTGATAAACCTTCAATTGCCGAATTGTTACAGATACAACTGGACCTGGAGAAAAAGACCTGGCAGCTTTTCAAGAACACCATGTCAGCAGGTACCGCCACCTGTAATATTTATGAAAACCCCGTTGATGCAGAACCCGGCGATGCGGTGAATACGATAGCCAGCTACAAAGTGGTAAAGGCCCTGGAAGTTCCGCAGTACACTACACCCCATGCCAGTTTGCTTATCAATCATTTTAAGCATATAAGAAAAGAAGTGATCACTTATGCCCGCACTACTACGGAAGACCTGAAGAATAATTATGTAGCCACCGGTGACGGGGATATTACTGCGTATAATTGTTTTTTATTATTAGGACAACAAACTGAAATTATTGCAGCCCACATAGGAGATATTAAAAACAATAGTTCTTTCCCCGATTAACCATTACCCCGCATTTATTCATTTTTGTTTGAAAGAAAGACCAGAAAGCCCGGCCATGTTATGGGCTGAACATAGCCCCGATTGCGGCGTAAAGCCCGCCGCAGATTTTTACCAACGCTTCACATGTATTACCCGGCGCGGCTTGCAGCTAAAAGCGGGATACTACAGCCCGGCACTGCACTACAGCTGCTGCTCCTTTTCCTTATTGTTGTATGAATTGCAGTTCCACCCGGCGGTTCAAAGCCTGGCCTGTACGGGTATTGTTTTCGGCTATGGGTTCGTTTGGACCGTGGTTACTGACAATTAACTGCGTGGCGGCAACATTTTTCTGTACCAGGTAATTCTTTACACTTTCTGCCCGTTGTTTTGACAGCCTTTCGTTAACAGCAACTGATCCTGTTTTATCTGTATAACCATCAATTTTTAAAGCAAGTGAAGGATATTTACGCAGGCTTTCGGCAATAAAATTAAGCGTGGCATAATAAGCAGGCCTTACTTTTACCTCGTTTACATTGAACAGTATTTTTTCCAGTTGCATACTCACCAGGTTGGCCGGTGTATTGTCTACCACTACCGGCGCAGGTTTTATCTCCACAGGCTTTGTTCCGGCTATTACCTGTTGTACGGTATCGGTAATACGGAGTGTATCCCGCACATGCACAGTATCCCGCAGGCGAAGCGTATCGCTGATATAGATAGTATCTTTTCCCGGTGCCACGGCAGTTTGTTGCTGTAGTGGTGTACTGATAACCGGGTTGAGATAAACCGGTGCAGGATTATTGCTTTTATAAATATTCAGGTCGTTCCTTAAGCGACTGATCTCATCCTCCAGTCTTTTGTTATAATTTTTATCATTATTGGATGGTGAAACTACCATGGTTACGGGTGGTATAGTCCTGTTATTATTATTATTGATTGAAGTTCTCAAGGCTTCTATCTCCCTGCGCAACGCATCGTTCTGCGCCTGCGCATTGAGTGCATCTCTTGTTGCGGTGTTATTGGTTACTACCGGTTGGGGTTGTGCCCGGTAAGTATTGAGCGTCTCCCTTAACTGCACAATCTCTTTATTGAGGGCTGCATATTCGCTTTCATATTGTGCATTGACAGGAATGGCCGATCCTGCTGTCGCAGCAGGATCGGCTTTAACCTGGCGTTGTATGGTATCAACGCTTTCCTTATCTATCTTTTTTTTTTCGTTCCTGCTGAATATATTGAAGATGCCTTTCCTTGTTTCTTTCGGCTTCTTTTTTTCCTCCGGTACTACCGGTTGACTGATCAAAGTATCCCGGGTAACCATAATGGTATCCCGTACCGGTGTTTTGGCGGCTTCCAGTTCTTTTAACCTCAATTCTTTTTCGGCCAGTAAACGCAATAAGGTATCCGTCTGAGCATCTTTCTGCGCCTGTAGCTGTTGTAATTCTGTTTGTACAGGAATTGCAGTAGTGGCGGGTTTCAATATAACGGTATCTTTTATTTTTTTGATCATGGCCGTATCCGTTACCGTACGTTTTAATAAAGAGTCAACCACAACCGTTGACCTTTCAGGATTGCCACTATAGTTATTGATGGTAATATTAACCGGTGGTACAGGTGCTGCGGCAGGTGTAAGCTGCAGGTAAGAAAGCCTGACAGAGTCGATAAGCCGTTGCCTTTCCAGTTGCTGCAATACCATTTTCAGGGAGTCCAGTTCTTTTTGCCTGGCCAGCATAACAGAATCCTGTATCCGGGTACCAGGTGCCACCGCTACTACCGTAGCTCCGGGCCTTTCACTGATACGATCGAAGAGTTTAGCAATTTTAGAAGGACTGCCGTATGCAATGGGTATCCTAACCCCGGCATGTATATCCGCACTCGGTACTTTTTTATTGAAAGCCAGGGAACCCAGGTTGGAAGATCCTATATAAACAGGTCCTAACCGCAGGGTAGCGCCCACATTCCAGTTGTCGAATTTAGTATAGGACACGGGCAGGTAAAAGCCAAATACCCTCGATTCAAAACGGGGTGTAATGGCATAGGCCGGCTCTACCCTCACTTTACGGTCGGTATTACTGAGTTTCATGGGTTGATAGGTCATGGCGTTTATATAGAAGCCGCGGCCCATATGTACATCTAACTGCGCACTGTAAGCAGTAGGCAGCGCCACTGTATACGAACCTTCGCCCAAGGTATTATACACGGCCTGTTCTGATAACAAGGTATCTACCGCATTAATATTTTTAATAACCCGGTTGTTCAGGTTCCAGTTCACTGCATTCATGGAAAAGTCATTATTAAACCCGCCTTTATTAAAGGTCAGTTTACCCGCGTCCATAATAGCAAAGCCTATCCTGAAAGCGTATTTGTTATAATCGCGCCGGGTTCTTTCTTCATACTCCGGTGTGAGGTATTTAAACTTATCAATTTTACCCCGGTATTCATATACCAGGCCGGCATTCCAGCCAAAGCCCTCTGCCTCGGGACGTAATGATTTTAAAGAAAGGGATTTGTACATGTCCAGGCTTAGTTTATTACCATGGCCGTATTGCATATGTGGTGTAGTTACATTTACATCCTGGCTATTGGTAAAGCTCATACTCAGTTCATCTGCCTGGAAATAACCCGAGGCTATACCCCCGATATATTTGGCGGTAAAAGCGCCTTTCAAAAAGTGATTGCCCTGGTCGATCAATACAGTACCGTAAGTAAGTCCCACATCCAGCCAGTTTAAGGTATTACTGCTAATGCCATTCATATTCATGGTACGGCCGTAAAAACTATTATCATCAAAACTGCGATAGGCCAGCCTGGCAAAGTCCTGGTTGATATTATCCACGTACATACCGGTACGGTTATTAATGCTCAGCGCAATAGCCGAACGTTTACCTGCCGAAAGCATAAATGAAATGGGGGCAATAACACGGGTATTTAAACGCAGATTTACCTTTTCATTTGCCTTTAGTGTATTTTCTTCCAGCAGGTCTCTTTGCACCATGCTCCAGTCCTTATATTTATCGCGAAAAAAAGAACCATCCAGCAAGGCTGTACGTTTAACCGATAAATAGTTGTTGGAGAAATAAGTACTGACACCGATAAGGTTAAGGTCAAATTTTAAGCGGCTGTCCACTATACTCGCAGGATTTAGGTTCATACCTGTAACACCTGTATAATTACCGGTGCTCAGCCCTAACATATCCTGACTGCGGGCATAGGTTGTAAAAATTAAAATACTAAAAATAGAGAGTAGGTGTTTTCTCATGAGAAAAAATTTAGGTATTAACAACTAATAACAAAAGATGTAGAGGGGAACTACCGGAAAAAGTAATTATTTAATACCTAATGAAAAAACTGTACCAAAAGGACCTGCATGGTTATTCTCAGCTCAAATAAAAAATTTTTTAGTATTATAACTAACTAAGCATAATCATTTTACACAGTACATATTGCATATAAAAAAATACGTGTAATCTATTACACGTATTACACATTTCAATAGTATGTGCTAATATATTTTTTGAATTATATTTAGAAAGCTTTTTTATTGGGCTCTATAATTTTTTCTATGAATACCAGGCGCCCTTCGTCCGATACGCCCTCCACAACAACTTTAAATCTTTTTGTTTTATCGTTATTGAAGAAAGTAACGGGGACTTTATTTTCTTTTTTATCAACGGGGATGCCTGCATTCCAGTAGAGCGTGATACGTTCATCAGGAGATCCATCTTCTTTTTTTGCAGTTGCATAATCAGGAGCATAAAAATCTTTTATTACCGTATAACCGGTATATAAAAATTCATCGCCCAGCAGTGATACATCCGCCAATGCATCATCGCCTTTACGGGTATAAAAAGCCATCACACCATTTCCACCAGCCCCTGATGCTCCTACAAAACTGGAGAACACTTTTATATAAGCAATTTTTGAAGCCGGTATACCCGCAAGCACAGAGGAGCTTGTTTCTATCTCATCCAGATATAAGGTCATGGCTTCGCTACCCATAGAACTGATAGTGGAGTTCTGATTATGCCTGTAGTAAAACTGTTGTTCATTGGTCTCTTCATTCATTACCACACCTACACCGGGCACCCTGAATTGTATATAATCAAATATATTGTTATAACCATACATAGTTTCTTCCAGCAAGTTCATTTTCCTGACGGCATCGCCGGCAAATAATCCACTGACATACCGGCTCTCCAGCTCTTCCACCGTTGTTTTCTTTTTAGCTTTTACCGTTATACCTGCAAGGGTTTTGCTTAATTGTTGCTGGTAAGCATTAAAGAAGCTGGTGAATAAGGCATCATCTGCAGATCGTAACCCAGGCGTTTTTTCAGCAGGTAATTGGAACACCTGCATCAATGAATCGCCGGAAGCCTGTACTTTGATATCGTTACCCCTACGGCCTTTTATATCCGTAAATAAGAGTTTGGCCTTTCCAAAGAAGAACATGGAATCAATAACAAATTCCCCCTTGGTATTCGTTTTCACCAGTTGTGTATGTGCAGACGTATCGGCAGTAATTACTTTCAATAAAAAGTTTTTATCCGAGAACACCTTCTTTGTATTGTTTATATTAACCTGTCCTTTTACCTGTATAAAACCCGGATCCTTGTAACGCAGTGGTGTAGCTGTTTTCACCGGCAGCTCCTCCCATCGGAACCTGCGCCATCCATTGGTCATCATTACCAGGTCCAATGCATTGTCCACAGCTTCGCCTTCATTTGTAAAATACCAGGAAGGGCAATGCACATATCCTCTTATATCTGCATTCAAAAGAAAGCCTGAAAGAATATTATTATCCCGGTAAGTTGCCGTATCAAAACCGGCATCGGTAACGGCCACCGATATATTACCGGTAAAAGATACGGGGAAGTTTATTATCCAGTTATTCTTTTGCCTGTTGCTGTTATTCACCGTCTCTGTCAGCAATGCCGCCGGAACGCGGTACTCCTTATTATCAACAAAGGTTAGTCGTTCTGCCAGGGGCTGATGTTGATCATTGAATACCGTTATCTGCATTACACCAGATAAAAGATTGGCCGTTTGTAAAGTACCTGTATGCTCTTCCTTTTCCTTTTGCAGGTTTTTGGTAAATACTACATGGTGCTGCATCTGCCCTACAATATAAGCGGCCTTAAAAGCCGGGTCTGTCCCGGTTTGCTGTATTTCAAATTGTTTACCATTTGCCACATTAAACACCCTTAACACCACACCTTTTTTCGTTTGCGGCGGTAGCGGGTATTTTTGATTGTCCAGTCCATCCGGTACCGCATAATAATCTATTCCTTCAACTACCGGTAGATCAAAATACCCCATGCCATCATGGTAACTGGTAAACCTGGCCATTTCCTTTCCCTGGCTGTCAAATACCCTACCCTTACCATTTACGGGCATACCCGCCTGGTCTGTAATTTTAAATGCCACGGTATTATTCAGCCCGGTTATTAAATTGCCTCCTTCGGGAAAAAAGTGCAGGTTAATGGCATTACCCGGTAAGGCCTTAGTTTTCTTTTCGGATTTATTACTGTTAATGATCCTGATCAGTTTTTTATGCAGGTAGGCGGGCTCATGGTTAAGCATCTGTAAGGTATAAGCCCTGATGGTATACAGGCCTGCGGCCAGGGTATCCGGCAGGTCAATCTGCCCCCGGCTAAGCCCGCCAATGGCCGGGAATACCTGCCGGTCAATAACCTGCTGACCATCCAGCAACTCCACATACATGCCGGAGCTTTTTACCGATGGCAAAAAATCCATAAGCAAGTACCCTTTTAGCCAGACCTGCTGCCCGGGGAAATAAGTTTCCCGGTCTGTATGCAGGTATAGTTTTTCAATGGGGTTATATTCACGCCAGGTTTTCAGCTGCGTCACCGGCTCCTGGGCCGATAGTGACTTTGTTGTAAAAAGGAGGAGCAAAACAACCGGTAATAAACATTTCATGTCTAAAATATACTACATAAAATACGGTTTTTGCAAATCTGCCTTTCAAATATATTTTTTCACCTGAATACCTATACATTTACATTACCTTCTTCAAAAAGGTTAGTAGCAATAATAATTTTAAACAGGATCGATAAGATGGGAACAATTTTTGCAGTTACCTGTCATTCATCATTGGAATAAAGAAAATACCTGATGTCCTTAGCCAAACTAGCTTATGTATATAACCACCGCCTGCTTTTATGCGCATTCCTGTTATGCCCGTTCTGGTTATTGGCCCAGGTACCTTCTGCCAATTTCACGGCAAATATTATTTCCGGCTGCTCTCCCCTGGTTGTAAATTTCCAGGACCAGTCGCTGGGTTCTCCTACATCCTGGAGCTGGAGCTTCGGTAATGGCAATACATCAGGTGTACAAAACCCCACTGCTTCCTATTTTGATCCGGGCACTTATACCGTTACCCTTACTGCCACCAATGCAAGCGGAAGTAATACCCTTACCCGTACCGCCTATATCGTGGTACACCAGGCGCCCACCGTCAATTTCCAGGCCGATGTAACCAGCGGTTGTTTTCCTTTACGGGTGAACTTTTCCGATCTCAGTACACCCGGCACCAATAATACCAACACCAGCTGGCTGTGGGATTTTGGTAACGGCACTACCTCTACCGCACAAAATCCTTCAGTAACCTATACCACGGCCGGAACATTTGCTGTTACCTTAAGGGTTACAAACGATAAAGGCTGTACAAGGGTCATAAGCCGCAATGCTTATATCAATGTTACGCCGGGGGTTACCGCCGGTTTTACCCATACCTTACCCACCGTTTGCCAGCCGCCGGCAGCTGTAAGTTTTACCAACACTTCCACCGGGCCGGGAACACTCACCTATCAATGGCTTTTTGGTGATGGTGGCACCGATAATATTACCAACCCGACACATACCTATACCAATGCCGGTAATTATACGGCAACACTGGTTACTATCAGCAGTAATGGCTGCCGGGATACGGCACGTACGCCCGCCCCCATCATGGTAGGCGGATATAGAACAGGCTTTACCGGCCCGGCCGCCATTTGCGCCAGGCAACCAGCCAATTTTGTCAATACGTCCACTCCGGCACCTGCTTCAATACTCTGGAATTTTGGTGACGGCAATACATCCACCGACCTTAACCCGACCCATCATTTTACGAGCCCGGGTACCTATACGGTTACCTTAACAGCTAACTATGGTAATTGCAGCGAAACCTTTACCGCACCTATTACCGTTCACGCATTACCGGCTACGGCTTTTATGGCTTCACCACGTGTTAGCTGTACGCCGCCGCTGGCTGTAACTTTCCAGGATCAGACACCAGGAGCAGTTTCATGGGACTGGAGCTTTGGCGATGGAGGAACCTCCACCCTACAGAACCCGGTGCACAATTATACTGGCTATGGCAATTTCACCGTAAGGTTAATTACCACCAATGCCAATGGCTGCCGGGATACATTAACACAAAATAATTATATCAGGATACAACGCCCGGTAATACAGGTAACCGGCCTTCCGGCCAACGGTTGTGTACCTTATACCATCAATCCCGTACCCAATATCAATACGCTTGATGCTGTTACTTCCTATCAATGGGATTTTGGTGACGGCAGCCCCGTAGTTACCACACCAACACCTTCCCATACTTATACGGCACAAGGTACTTATACGGTTACGCTGACCATTACCACCAGTACTGGCTGCACCGAAACGCTTACCATGCCCGGCGTGGTACGGGTAGGCACCATACCATCTGTTGATTTTTCGGTAAACCCTGCTATAGCCTGCGCCTACCAACCCGTTCAGTTTACTGACCTCTCCGTACCCGCTGATACCTGGTTATGGGACTTTGGTGACGGCAATACTTCCAACCTGCAACACCCGAGCCATACCTATACCGATACAGGTTATTTTAATGTGAGCCTTACTGTTATTAATAACGGGTGCGAAGCAAGTGTTACCCAACCCAATGTCATCAGGGTATTGCCTCCTATTGCACGTTTTATTGCTACACCCAATTGTGACAACCGGCTTGAATTTAGTTTTACCGACCAATCTATCGGTCCGGTTAGCTGGGCATGGGATTTTGGCGATGGCAGCCCTGTTGTTACAACCCAAAATCCGATACATGTTTTCCCGGCATTAGGGCGCAGTTATATAGTCACCTTAACGGTTACTAATGGCAGCTGTTCTCATAGTTTTACTCAAACCGTGCATACCATCTCTCTTGCACCGGAGTTCAATGCATCCCAAACGGTAATTTGCCGGGGTACATCCATAATATTAACACCTTTAAATATTTCTGCAGGAGCTGTTTCCACATTACTCTGGGATTTCGGTAATGGTACAACTATCACCCAAGGTTATGGTCCCGTAAATTATACTTATCCACAATCCGGAAGTTACAATGTAATGCTAATTGCTGTTAATATAAACGGTTGCCGCGACACCATTGTTAAAAGTAATTACATACGGGTCAATGGCCCTATAGCAAGTTTTACCGCATCCAATGTCAATGGTTGTACCGGCACCACTACTACCTTTACCGATAACAGTGGTACAGATGGCGTTAATGCCATTGTTTCCCGGAGGTTTGATTTCGGGGACGGAACTACACAAACCTTTACTACCCCTCCTTATCAACATACGTATAATCAAACTGGTGTCTTTCATGTAAAAATGGTTGTGACCGATGCTTCAGGTTGTAGCGATAGCATAACCCTCAACAACCTGGTCACCATTACCCGGCCAGTTCCTGAATTTTCATCAGCCCAGGCCCTCACCTGTCCCAATGCGCCGGTAACTTTTATAAATGAAACTACTCCGACAGGCTTTACCAGTTTCTGGGATTTCGGTGATGGTGTTACCTCTACCGACGAATCGCCTACGTATAACTATCCGGCGGTGGGAGTGTTTACTGTTAAATTATTTGTTACGGATAACAATGGCTGCCTTGATTCTATTGTTAAGCCTGATTATGTTACTGTATTGGAGCCCCGAGCCAGTTTTACAGTAAACGATTCCATTGGCTCCTGCACGCCGCTTGAAGTGCAGTTTACCAATACTTCCACTCATTTTAGCAGCCTGCACTGGGATTTTGGTCCGGGCCAGGGAACCTCTACCTTACCAAACCCCGTACACTATTATAATTCGCCCGGCACCTACAGGGTAAAACTTACCATTGCCAGTCCGGGTGGTTGTATCGACAGCGCCTTTGTCAATATCCATGTAGAAGATACTACAGGCACAGGGCTCAGTTATACACCTATTGCCGGTTGTAACCCCTTAACCGCTAACCTTACCCTGAACACTACTTCTACCATCGAAAGCTATTTCTGGGATTTCGGCGATGGCAATACCACCGTTACTACCACACCCGATGCCTCACATATATTTCAATCACATGGTAATTTTTTACCCCGGGTGATCATGCAGGACCCCTCCGGTTGTTTAATACCGGTTACAGGTCTTGATACCATACGCGTGTCCGGCGCCAATGTAAACTTTGGTTTTACACCGGCACTGCTTTGCGATAGTGGCCGTGTCAGCTTTACCGACTCTACTACTTTCAGCGACCCTATCCGCTCTTATCAATGGTCTTTTGGCGATGGTGGTACTTCTACCCTGCAAAACCCGGTGCATAACTACACCAGCCCGGGCAACTATGATGTTACGCTTACGGTAGAAACCAGTATCAGCAACTGTACCAATTCCTTTACTATTCCCAATGCCATTAAAGTGGTACAAAGCCCCATCATTGATATCGGTGGTGATACGGCTACCTGTATTCACGAAACATTGTTGCACACCGGTATTTTCCTGGTGCCCGATACTTCGGTGGTCAGCTGGCAATGGACCTTCCCCAACGGCAATACCGCTGCGGTACAAAATCCGCCTATACAAACCTATAATACGGCAGGCAGCTTTATGGTACAGGCTATTGCTACCAACAGCAGCGGCTGTGCTACAACAGTACGTCAACCTATTACCGTTAATCCACTGCCTACTGTTACCATGCCGGGACAGATCACGGTACAATCCGGTTACTCGGTATTGATACCGGCTACTTACTCTGACGGTGTAAATAACTGGAACTGGACACCGGTCAGGGGACTCAGTTGTACCGGTTGTGCCACACCCGAAGCCGGGCCTCAGTTCAATACCACTTACACGGTTAACTTCAGCGATATTAACGGCTGCCGTAACCAAAGCAGTATTGATGTGGTGGTGGTTTGTTTAAACGGCAACCTGTTTATGCCCAACACTTTTTCACCCAATGGCGATGGCAGCAATGATGTTTTTTACCCGCGTGGCACAGGTTTGTACTTAATAAAATCCTTACGCATATTCAACCGCTGGGGCGAAGTGGTATTTGAAAAAAGAGAGTTTCCGCCCAACAACCCTGTACATGGGTGGGATGGGCGGTACAAAAATAAAGCACCGGTGGCCGATGTATATGTGTACCAGGTAGAGGTACAATGCGCCAATGGAGAAACAATCCGCTTAAATGGCAATATTGCTTTAATTCAGTAACCTATGTATAATTATAAACCTGTCATACAAAACTTACTGCTCCTGTTGCTGCTGGCAACCGGCAGTACCGGTTTTGCACAGGACCTGCATTTTTCACAGTTTTTTGAAACGCCTTTGTTACGCAACCCGGCGCTGGCAGGTTTATATAATGGCGATACCCGCGTACAGGGCGTTTACCGCGACCAGTGGAACAGTGTGGCCAATGCCTACCGCACAGGCTCGGTAAACGGGGAAATGAAATTTGCCGTAGGCCGCGGTAATGACTTTGTTACGCCTTCTCTGCAGGTTTTATATGACCGTGCCGGCACCATCGGCTGGACCTCCACCCATATACTGCCGGGCGTTAACTACCATAAATCTTTAAGTAATGAGAAGAATAGTTACTTATCGCTGGGCGTAACAGGTGGGGTGATACAACGCCGTTTCGACCCTTCTAAAATGACCACTAATTCCCAGTATGATAATGGCGGCATTGGCGAAAACCTGGCCCAGCCGCAGTATACTTATTTTGATGGCAGCGTGGGCATGAGTTACAACGCAGGACTAAATGATAACCAGGATAATAATTACTACCTGGGTGTGGCTTTTCATCACTTTAACCGCCCCAAACAATCTTTCTACCGCAACCCCAATATTGAATTAAACGGCAAGTGGGTATTCTCCGGTGGACTACGCCTGGCCATGGGCGATTATGCAAGGGCTACTTTTATGGCCGACCACAGTTTCCAGGGGGGCTTTACCGAAACGGTCTTTGGCGGCGCTTATGGTATTAAGATCGGCGGCTATCCCGATGACTATGATTATTTCTTAGAGGCCGGCGCTTTCCTGCGCTGGAACGATGCTTTTATCCCTGTACTGAAGCTGGAATACAAACCCTTCACCGTATCCTTCAGTTACGATGTCAATATCTCTAAACTCCGCAGCTCCAGTTACGGCCGCGGCGGTTTTGAAATTGGTGTTACCTATACCGGCTTCCGCCTGCGCAACAGTACGGTGGAGTATATGCGGTGCCCGAGGTTTTAGGAGGTTCAAGAGTTTAAGGTTTAAAGTTCAAAGTTGGTGAAGCCAGGTCCTGTCTTTTTACTATTGAACTTTTGAACATTGAACCTTTGAACCCTGGAACATTCTTACACAAAAAAGTCCGCTGAGTAAAACCCAACGGACTTTTTAAAGCTACTTTATAGTGAATGATACTATGCTTCAGATTTTGCCTTTGCTCTTGCTTCAGCAACAGCAACTGACATACGTTTTTCCTGGATACGAGCGCTTTTACCGCTACGGCCACGCTGGTAAAACAGTTTGGCACGACGTACCTGGCCAACTTTGTTCAATACAACCGACTCAACGTTTGGAGAAAAGAAAGGAAATACCCTTTCAACACCAACACCGTCAGAAATTTTACGAACAGTGAAGCTGGCAGTTGCACCAGTTCCTTGTTTTTTAATTACATCACCTCTGAAAGACTGGATTCTTTCTTTGTTACCCTCGATGATTCTATAGTTAACGGTAACATTATCACCAGCTTTAAAGCGGGGGAATTCTTTCTTACCAGTCAATTGCTCGTGTATAAATGCTACTGCGCTCATGATTGCTATTTTTAAGGACGGCAAAGGTAGGGGATTTATTCATACTTCCCAACCAATTACCGCTATTATTTTTATTTTTTACCTCCGCAGCCTATCGGGCCACGTTTACCGCACGTTTTTCCCTGATCACCGTTACTTTTATCTGGCCCGGGAAGGTCATTTCGGTCTGTATTTTCTGGGCTATTTCAAACGATAAACGGTCCGATTCCTGGTCGCTTACCTTTTCCGACTCCACGATCACCCTTAACTCACGGCCAGCCTGAATAGCGTAGGCTTTTTCCACCCCGTTATAACTCATGGCCAGGTTCTCTAAGTCCTTGATACGCTGCAGGTATTGCTGCATGATCTCCCTCCTTGCACCGGGACGGGCGCCACTGATAGCGTCACAGGCCTGGATAATGGGGGAAATCACGTATTGCATCTCCATCTCATCGTGGTGGGCGCCAATGGCATTTACCACCGCGGGGTTCTCGCCGTATTTCTCGGCCAGCTTGGCCCCTATTAAGGCGTGGCTTAATTCGCTCTCTTCGTCCGGTACTTTACCAATATCGTGTAACAAACCGGCACGTTTGGCTAGTTTCACGTTCAGGCCCAATTCTGCCGCCATAATGGCACATAAATTAGCCGTTTCGCGGCTGTGCATCAATAAGTTCTGTCCGTAAGAGGAACGGAAACGCATCCGGCCCACCATACGTACCAGTTCTTTATGCATGCCATGTATACCTAATTCAATTACAGTCCGTTCACCAATTTCCATTACCTGCTCTTCAATCTGTTTGCGGGTCTTTTCCACCACTTCCTCAATACGGGCAGGGTGAATACGACCGTCGGCCACCAGGCGCTGTAAACTTAAGCGGGCTATCTCCCTGCGTAAGGGGTCAAAGCAGGATAATAAAATGGCCTCAGGGGTATCATCTACGATCAGGTCCACACCGGTAGCGGCTTCCAGGGCACGTATATTACGTCCTTCGCGGCCAATGATCTGGCCTTTTACCTCGTCGCTTTCCAGGTTAAATACGGTAATGGAATTTTCAATGGCCTGCTCGGCAGCAGTCCGCTGAATGGTCTGGATAACAATTTTACGGGCTTCCTTATTCGCCTTTTGTTTGGCCTCGTCAATTATTTCCTGTTGAATACCAATAGCTTGTGTATGCGCTTCGCTCTTCAGGCTCTCGATGATCTGGGTCTTGGCCTCTTCCGCAGTTAAACCGGCTATCTTCTCCAGGCGACGGATATGCTCCTCCTGGTGTTTCTCCAGCTCGGTTCTTTTATTATTTACCACCTCAATCTGGCGGTTCAGGTTCTCCTTAATGGCGTCGTTCTCCTTGATCTGTTTGTCTAAACTGGTCTCTTTCTGGTTTACCGACTGCTCTTTCTGGCGGATCTTATTCTCTACATCGTTGATCTTGCGGTTCCTTTCATTTACCTCTTTATCGTGGTTGGCCTTCAGTTGTACAAACTTCTCTTTGGCTTCCAGTTCCTTCTCTTTCCTGATGTTCTCGGCTTTTAACTCTGCCTCCCTGATAATTCCCTGTGCCTGTTGTTCTGCTTCCGTGATCTTCTGTTGCGTGTTCTTCGAAAAAATTAGTTTACCCGCTACAATGCCCGCCGCAAGGGCAAGTACGCCTACAATTAAATAAATTATATTGGGCTCCATGAATGTGTTGTTTAATTAATTCCGTAATATGGTGTTTGTTTTTTACCATTGCTTGTCTAAAAATTGCACTTACCCGAAAGATAAGGCATAGGGGCGAAGATAGACACTAATTTGTAATTTTTTTGCCATTCCCTCCATATTTGTTTGTCCGTTAGCATTTTAGTAAGCAAAATCCAGGTATCAGCATTGAGACTTACCCTTACAGGACTTATTACTTACCACCGTATAATTCAAAACCTTTTGGGGCTTTCAGCTTTAGTAACCCTGGTCAGCAGCAGTTCCGGCTTTTCGTTTCAAGTCCCCCGCCCTCCTGCGTCGGGCCTGCGGGCTTTCCACTGCAATCCGGCAGCCTGTCATCAGCACAACATATACCAACATTTAAACACGCCACTTTGTCAAATTTGTTCTTGCAAACGCAAAAAATGCTATTTATCTTCAAACTACCATTAGTCACCTTTTACCTGTTTATCAGTGTAACTGAGGAAGGCGAAGCCATGTTACCCAGGCAAAAAATATTGAAGATGTTTTTGAAAATCCAACAGAAGAATATAAAACTATTTTCTTCCCGTTGCTGACAGTTGACTTAGCATCTAATAACAAAGGAATAGGCAAAGTGCATTTCATTACAGTTCACGGTAATGGCGACCCAGATGTAGAAATTTCAGGTAGCGATTTTGGCTACAATTTTATTAAATTCAAAATAACTGGAGAAAAATACAGATTTGATGGATATATATATCAAATACCAAACATCGAGAAAACTGCAGAATGGTATAAAGAAGCAGAACTTATCTATAAAGAACACAAAGAGAAATATCTAACCGAAACCGAATTCACAAAAAAAGAAGATGCAAAACGGTATAAAATAGACTTTGATTATACCCATTATATTGAGGGAGTTACAAATTACTGGGTAACAAGAGATAAATTTTTAGAAACAGGAAAATTTATTCAAGGTGGTGCATATTCCATTGGGGACAGCGATCCCGAAAGAGAACCATATGAAACCTTGGGAGGTGTTTATGACGACGAGTATGGACTTGAATATTTAGAAGAAGTTTTAAATGAATTAGAAATTCGTTTTGACAGCCTAAATTTTATAAGCAGCGTGACAGGGTATAATTATTGGAAATTGGGCGAAAATGAAATTTTACTATTTATAAACGAAGACAAGAACGAAGTTTTTCAATATTTTAATTGGAGCTAAAATGTACTACCATCAACACGAGGTTTGGCAATAGTGGGCTGAAGTGCAAAACTCAACGACAATAATCCTATTAAACTTTTGTACAAAGGTTGGGCTGACGGTTTTCAAATGTCCCACCATCGCCAAGCCCTGCTATTTATGCGTCATGCTATGGCGACAGTGCTAACTTTGAACCGACATTCAAAAAACTAATACAAGACATCTACTAACTGACAATGGCGAAACAAAAATTTTATGTAGTTTGGAAAGGACGACAAACAGGAGTTTTTGAAACATGGGACGACTGTAAAGCACAAATCGACATGTTTCCCAAAGCGGTTTACAAATCTTTCAAGACACGAAAATTAGCAGAACAAGCATTCAAAGACGAGTGGTGGGATTACATCGGCAAACACATTTTTGAAAGCGAACTTACAGACGAGCAACTCAAACTAATAGGTAAGCCAGTTGAGGAAAGCATTTCAGTTGACGGGGCATGGAACACTTCAACTGGCGTTGTAGAATATCAAGGTGTTCACACCACAACCAAAGAAATAATTTTTAAAATGGGTCCGTTTGAGGACGGCACAAATAACATTGTTGAGTTTTTAGGAATTGTTCATGCACTTGCTCATTGCAAAAAGAACAATATCAAACTTCCAATCTATTCAGACAGCAGAAACGCTATTGGTTGGGTTCGTGACAAAGAAGCAAGAACAAACCATGACCGCAGCGATAGGAATACAAAACTTTTTGAACTGCTTGACAGGGCAATAAAATGGCTCAAAGAAAACGAGTATGAGAACGAGGTTTTAAAATGGGAAACAAGGGCATGGGGCGAAAACCCTGCTGATTTTGGAAGAAAGTAACTATTAAATTTTATATTGCTGAAATAATTTATATATGCAACCCACAGAGACCAAAACAAATTTAAGCTCACTTAACGACAAGCAACGTGAAGCGGTTGTCAGCGAAGACAAGCGGCTTTTGGTTTTGGCGGGTGCAGGTTCGGGCAAGACAAAAACGCTTTTACAGAAACTCATTTACTTAATTGAAGAGAAAGGGATAAGTCCTTCAAGCATTCTTGCAATCACTTTCACGAAGAACGCAACTAACGAAATGATTGACCGATTAATCATTTCAGCCGACCAAACAGGAGAATATGAAAAACTTCTTTTTGACAAACGATTAATCAAAGCGGACAAAGACAAAGAAAGATTTCAGCAGCAGAAAAAATATAAATGGATTGACGGCTTAACCATCAGAACATTTCACAGTTTCTGTTACAGCATCCTTCGCAACTATGGAGTAAACGAATTTGACAACAAGTTCAGAATAATCGGAGATGAAAAGAAAGACGAAGAAGATGAACTTTCAAAGCATGTAGCACCCGAAACGGTTTTTGAAGTAGTCCATAAGCTTTTGATTGAGCAATGTGAGGACAAAGAATTTTTGCTTCAACTCAAACGATACATTTTAGATTACATCATTGACAAAATACACCTCAAGAAAACAGATGAAAAGTATTTGCCTAAAGACGGCAAATACTTCACAACTCTTGATGGAACAAAAGTTCGTTCAAAGTCGGAGCAGTTTATTGCCGATTGGTTTTACCGACACAGCATCAAGTACGAATATGAACCTTTACTGAATGTAAAAGACTTTTCTTTTCATCCTGACTTCTACATTCCCGAAGCCAATCTTTATATTGAGCATGTAAGTGACAAAAGTTTTTCAACCAGGGACAAAGAGGAACAATTTCAGAAAGGGAATTTGCTTTTAGTAAAAACCTTTGAAGCAATGACGAAGGACTCTGCATTGTTCAATCACACACTTGACAAGGTTGTGAAAAATCGTTTGCCAGCAAACTATCATGCAACGGCTGCACTTACGTACAAGGAAGAATTTAACGGCTACCATGAAGATCTAAAAGATTTTGTTGCACAGATCATGCGTATCACCGACATGATAAAAGTTGAAAACATTGATTTTGATCTGGTTTTGGAAAATGCAAGGAAAGACCAACACGAGAGAGTTCGGAACTTTTACGAGCTGGCAATTCCAATCGTAAAAAAGTATGTGGACTATTGCACCAACAAATCTTATCTTGACTTTAACGATTTAATTTCACGAAGCACTTCCTTATTTCAAAACCATGAGGATATTGCAAACAAATACAAAAGCAAATATCAATACATTCTTGTTGACGAATTTCAAGATGTAAATAATCTGCAAGTTGAATTAATCAAACTTTTGCTAACTGACCAAACGCAACTTTTTTGTGTAGGTGATGATTGGCAAAGTATCTATGGTTTCAGAGGTTCTAATGTGAGTTATATAGTTGATTTTGAAAATTACTTCCCAAATTCAAAAGTTGTAAAACTTAATTTAAATTATCGCAGTACACAAAATATTGTTGGAGCAAGTAACGAGGTAATAAAGCACAACAAATTCAAAGTTGAAAAAGAAATTCAGGCATCCAAGAAGTCAGAACATAAAATTGTAGTTTATTCTGGTACTAGCAAAGATGAAAACATTCAGTTCTGCTTTGACAAAGTGAAAGAATTGTTAGAGGAAGGATTGAGTAATGATGATATTTTATTCCTCTACCGTAGAAGCAAAATGTATTCTCCTTACTTTTTTCGTTTTAAAAATGAGGGAGTAAGGGTTCAATCAAAAACAATTCATGCAGCAAAAGGACTTGAAGCAAAAGTTGTTTTCATCATTGGTTTGACAGAGGGCAATGGAGGTTTCCCTGACATTTGGTTAGAGGATAGAATTTTTCAAGTCATCAAAAAGGCAAATCATGATTTGCTTTTGGAAGAAGAAAGACGATTGTTTTATGTTGCAATCACCAGGGCCAAAGACAAACTCTTTCTTATCACTGAAAAAGGTAACGAATCAAGTTTCTTAAAGGAAATTCCCGAAACTTTCACAGTTAAAACAAGTATTCCAATCAAGTCAGTTGTTGAGAAAGTAATTACTTGCGACAAGTGCTACAGTCAACTTGAAAAACTTTGGGTGGTTTGTCCTTACTGTGGTGAAAAAGTTAATGGGCAGGCAGATTAGCACGAACGCATAACATGGGGTTTGCCAAAATGGGGGCAGACGGAAACCGTGTTTCAACTTTTATTTTTCAATTTAGCTTCATATCCAGCTTCACGTTAGTAATTTGGCTTTAGAATATGTCATCAATTTTTATCTTTATTCAGCAGCAGTTAGCCGGGCGGACGGAATTATATTGCCCCCACTTCGGCAAGCCCTGCTCGTTGCAGCAATAAGACAGACCAGGTTGTGACCCAACTGAGTGAAGCCGTACATTTACATATCGAAAAAAATATTTCCGTGACTTGATTTTCACCAACAGTACCACAATACAGATAAGCTGGAAAACTTAAAGCAATAACAATCAATTATTTCATAATACAAATTATTATATAATGGAAGAGGAAAAGTATGGTATAGACATTGATAATGCACATCCAAGAGCTAAAGCGTTGATTCCTGAAGATTTTTTTTGGAGTACTATTGATGAACTTGCTCCTTTTGGTTCGGACGAAGGCGACACTGCCTTGGCTGAGTTCAGAGACTGGAGAAAACAAAACGCCGACGTTCCAACTATTGAATGTTTAAAATGGGTAATTGAAAGTGTGGGAGAAATGGAATTTACAGACTACAATACCGCAATACTATCCCAGGCAACAATCAAATCTCAGCTTGAAGATGATGATTTCGATGATCAACAGTACATCTATACATTGGACAATTCAGTAATCGCAACTGGCTTTGCCCAATTGGTAGATGAAGGTATAATTGAACAGGAGAATAAAAAAGTGATCCAGTTGGCTATCAACAGGCAAATTATTTGGGCAGAGTTATTAGAAGATTGGACACACGCACAGGAATACATTTCAAACTTAAGAGTACTTGACAGCGTATTGAGGATAGCATAATGTAACTATTGTATCATTAAAAATAGGGGCAGGCAGCCTGGAGTACTAAACATTAGTTCATGCAAACACTTTATATTATTCTTACTATTCTGATAAGCCTGATACTCATCCGGCTTTTATTTCGTAAAGTCCTGGACCTGCCAACCTATTCAGGAAAATACTTTACCGATGATTCCGACATAGAAAACATAATGCCCGAAACAACATTCTGGCAAATAATCAAAACAACAAAAGAAGACAGTAAAAATAATTATGCCATTCAATGCCAGTTATTAACTACCTATCTGGAAAGTTTAAGCACCCAGGAAATTATCCGATTTGACAGAACATTCGGCTTCCTTATGGCAAAATCGTATAGCTATAAACTGTGGGAGCCGGTATACTCGTTAAATGGTGGTTGTTCCGACGATATGTTCGAGTACTTTCGCTCCTGGCTGCTTGCTCAAGGCAAAAACAAGTTTTACCGGACAATAAAATATCCCAGGCTACTGTTGCTCATAGGAGTAAAAGAATTCATGGAGCGCTATGAAGGAATTGCTTACTGCGCTTACGAAGCCTACGAGCAAAAAACAGGGCTCAGTTTACCCCAAAAAGATGACATTCACTACGCCGCTCCGGGACCTATTTTTAAAGAAAGTGAGGCCTTACTTCGTTACCCGGAACTTGCTTTGCTGGCATGGTAAAACAGGCAAAATCACAATAACATTTTCCGGATCTGCATTACCCGCCCGTTAACACTTTATACGCCGGTGGAATATCTACTCCCTTAAAACTATTGGTTAACCCATATAATATAACAACCGACAGGCAAATGGCAAAGATCATAATACACTTTGCCTGTATCCCAGGCGTCATCCCTGCAATACTTCGTTTCATTTTTTTGTAATGCAAAGCCGCAATATGTCCAAAGAAGGCAATAATTGCCAGGCCGTAGTAAGGAATAAAAAACAGGTTTGCCGGAAAACTGTTCAATCCTGCCACGCCAAAATAAAAATTTGTATCAAGATCTAATAAAAGACGTCCGGCAAAAACGGCTCCCAGGTGTATCACCAAAAACAAAGCCAGGTAGAAGCCCGTCCATAACTGTAGTTTTTCAAAACCAGACCCCGCTGTTTTTCTGCCTGCCATAAAAAGTTTCAGTCCCGAAACAACCTGGGTAACAACAGCCATTACGATAATTGTTTCCACAAAAATATTCCGATAAAAATGGCGTAACACCGTCATAAGCTCAATATGCCTGGCAGCGCCCAAAAGACTATAACAATGATTGAATAAATGTAAGCCAATAAAAATGGTAAGGGTCAGGCCCGAGTAATAATGTATTCTTTTAACAAGCATATACTGCACTAATTATAGCCCGATAAAATTAAGTCGTTTTATCTGCACCCTTGATACCCTTTGTCACATTATTAAACCCTTTTATTATTAACCAAAGGCTTAAACCAATTTCAAAGAAGCCGCCGGGGATGGAACAGGCAAGACTATAAGGCAGCCCAAACAACTCCAGTACACAGCCACTGATAAAAATGGAGTACCCAATATAACCAGCTATACAAAAAACAACCGGGACAAGCTTTGACCGGGACAACAAATAACAAAGTACCAACCCGGCGATCCCCCATATAGTCATCCCAAACTGGTAAGCGTAGAAATTCCCGCTTGAAGCCAGGTCAAACAGTACATTCAGCGGCAAGTCGTCCATATGATTTGACCGGCTTATCATTTCACTGGCGGATAAAGGCATCAGCAGCGTTAAAGCACCCAGGGCCAGCAGAAAAGTGGCCATTGACCCCAAAACAAGATATACAAGGGAAAGACCCAGGTTAACAGCCTTTAATACTCCAAACATTATACCCAGCAAAACAATATTGAACAATGTATGGAGCACTATTATTAAAACCGCTCCCGATACCAGGCTAAATTTAGTTTCTTTTAGTGCAGCCGGCAATACCGGGGCGTCTGCAACAACTTCCATTAACGCCATTCCTGTGGCATAACTTATAAAAGACAAAATAAAAAATATACCGTATACCCTGGCTGCGTTTAGTTTGATGATCATTTTCAGCTTTTATTTATATTCTTTTCTTACAGCTATATGTCTTTAGCGTACAGGCAAAAAACTGTCACTCCCGCAAAACTGGTGAAATAAACGCCCCCTTTTATTAACTTTCGATAAGTAATACAAACAGGAGATATAATATAAAAAGAACTGCAGTACTATAAAACATGATAATTATTTCATACTCGAACAGTCGTGTATAAAACCGCTTATCCATTATTCACCTTTTTTAACTTTAATAATGCCTGTAAGATCATAATACTGTTTATTTTGCCTGTAAATAAACAACCGCTTTCTCCATGAGATATAATATGGCTTTTCTTTCGCTTTTAGTATTGCTCCTTAACCAATCTTTGTGCGCCCAGGTAACAACCTACAGCTACGATCCTAATACCATTGATAAAGCCCTGGCAACGCAACTCGATTCTTTGTATAAAGAGGACCAGCAATACAGGATAGCGCTGGGGAAATTGAAAAAAGAAGGCGCCCCTCAAAAATCCGTAGACAGTCTTACCGCCCTCCTCAAACAGGCTGACAGCAGTAACCTTGTCTTTGTGGAACAGCTTATTGCCAAACATGGCTGGATTACACCCGGGCAGGCCGGCTTTATGGGAACCCAGGCTGTTTTTTTAGTCATCCAGCATGCTGATCTGGAGGCACAGAAAAAATATTACCCGCTGATCAAACAGGCCGAAAAAGATGGCAATATCCTATCCAGTAATGTGGCCATCCTGGAAGACCGGATAGCCGTAAGGGAAGGCAAACCGCAACCATACGGCAGCCAGGGCTATTATGACGCCGAAAAGAAAAAGACCTATGTTTATCCTTTAAAGGACCTCAACAATTTAGATAGCTTAAGAAAATCAATGGGTCTGCAGCCTATGAAAGAATATATCAAAGACTGGGATCCGGAAGATTATCAATCATACCTGCCACATGCAACGGAATTGTTAAAGAAACAGGTGCAATAAAAATAAAATTATGAAACTGGTGCCTGTCCTAACCTTTGAGATCAACGATCCCGAAAAAAAACAGTTTCACCGGGTCGTATTATTGAAAAGCGGGATTATTGTGGGTCTATTTTCCAAAATAATACCCGCTACCTACAATGGTTCAGCAGTGATGAAGATATCATAACCCGTATTCCTTTTATTACGGATGAAATTTGCAACCCCTACCCTTTTTCATTTTGGTCATTATGTGGGTATATATTCCTTCAAAAAACGATTTTGTGGTACTGTTTGATGACAATAACAAAAACAGCACGATAAAGATTGAAATTAACAAAAGATTACCTGCTATACGTTTCCGCAATTCAACAAACAGGTGTCCAATTATAAATATGCAGGAAATTCGGATGACAATATCATTCCATTTCTTTTTGGCAATGGTGGCCTCTTACCGGTTTATATAGCCCATTTGCAAATTGATGTAACAGGTGCAGCAGCAAGCTGGTTAAACCTGCAATACTGGAACAATAAAACTGCTGTTTGCCTGGCAGAAGAGAACTTTACAAAGCCGGAAAAACCTTTTGCTATTTTACATGCTTTGCGTAAACAAGACACTTGTTATACCTATGGCATTGGCAACCGGGACAGTGGTTATTTAAAACCCGGTATGGAGTTCTCCGAGCTGGTAAGCATCCATGAAACCGGCATCATAAAGGAAACTTTATTTTTATTGGGCCGGTTATACAAAGAAGCAAAAAAGGGCGGCAAGGAATGTATCTTTTCATTATCCGGTAAATACGCCATCCTGACGCCTGTATACAAATCCGATGACTGGAAGAACAAACAAAAGCTCTTCCATCTTGCAAGCAGGCAACTTATAGATATTGAATTATCAAAAGAGTTTTCCGGCTATAGGATCATCGACCATCATAACGACAGTTTTTTACTGGTCGATAATCATATAAACATAATATGTGCTAATACCAAAATTAGCTCTCTTTACAACATAAAGACCATATAAATATTATTGAAATATTAATACCTAATTAATACCCAAACAATACTTATATTTATCACCGATAATACACTCTCTGGATAAAAGTGTTAAACAAAAGATAAGCCACCTTTTAGACGATACTGTGTTAACGAAACACAGCAGTTTAATTCAGTTGCCCATTATTGTTCTGACAGGAAGCGTATCGAAACACATTAACTAAACACTATTTAATATACAGATAACTATTAAACTCTAAGTAAAATGTTTAAAAAAGGGATTCGGCGAATAACCCAAAAATTGGGTTACGACTTCGTAAAAACTTCAGATTTTGAATATGGCAAAAAATTTAAACGTGCGAGTGATGATCCAAGATTTGACTATTATGAAACCGTGCATGGAAACTATTTCTTACCGAAAAACTGTAAAGGAGATGTAGTAGCAAATTCTATAAAAACGGGTAAACTTTTTGACGAAGTTATCATGAATGTGGCCAAATCGTATATAACGCCTAATTCTGTTGTTCTTGATATTGGCGCCAACTATGGTCAAATGGCAATTGAATTTGCAAAACTGTCAAAAGACATTACGGTCTATGCTTTTGAGGCACAGAAAATGGTATTTGATGTGCTGGAAAAAAATATTGAAAGCAATCATACAAAAAATGTAGTATCTTTTTACAACGCCGTATATGATACAGATAATATGGAATTTATTTTCCCTGTACCAGATTTAAAAAAATTCCCATCTTATGGTTCTTATGGATTGGACCTCAAAGCAAAAACAGGCATTCCCGTAACAAGCCTTACTATAGATAGCTTAAACATCAGCGCTCCCATCAGCTTTATGAAAATAGATGTTCAAGGGAGTGATCTAGCGGCAATGCGGGGCGCTGTAAATACAATCAACAAATATAGGATGCCAATAATTTTTGAGTATGAAGAACAATTTCAACAAGACTTTAATACCTCATTTCAGGAATATGTTGAATTTGTAAATAGTATTGATTACAAATTTGTAAAGACCGTTCAGGATATTAATTATTTGATTGTTCCAAAATAATTCATTACGATCACAAAAAGAACATATAGAATAAAGTGATTTTATTTTTACTATTTTAATCCCGGTCGTTTTCTACCGCCGGGATTTTCTTTTGGCGAGTATTCATAACTATATGGTATATACATGTCCCACATCCATTGATCACTTAGAAGAAAATGGATGATAGAACAACGAAGCGGTCAACTTATTTAAATATTTTTATTTATGGCAACTATTTTGCTTATTACTTAACCATACAATCAGTAATAACGCTAAAAGATATGGCCATGAAAACAGCAGATTTTTTAAATGACTATGCTGCCGCTTTACTAAGCTATTCCGCCCACGAAATTGCCGGCTTTTACCAAGTACCCTTAACCGTATATTCCGATAAAGGTGTCTTACAGGTAAATGATATGTCGGAAGTAGTGAATTTCTGGCTGGCTGGTGTGGAGCCTTACCGGAAACAGGGCGTAGTGAACACTGTGCCCGAAATCATCAGCGAAGAACAGCTTTCCAAAACCATCCGTGCCTGTAAAGTATTATGGAATAACTTTAACACCTCAGGCAAAAAAGCGGGCAGTGAAACTAATTTTTATATCTTGTCCGAAACAGCGGAAGGATTAAAGATCCGTGGCCTCATCATCACGACAATATAAACAACAACCATAACATTTTAAATATTATACCATGCCCTGGAATCCCGATATATACAACCAGTTCAAAGCCATTCGCTACAAACCATTCTATGATCTTGCAGGTTTAATTGCAGGCGATTCCGCTAAAAAAGCCATCGATATCGGCTGTGGCACCGGTGAACAAACCTATATCCTGTCGCAAAAGTTTAAAGATGCTGACTTTACAGGTATTGATGCTTCAGCCGAAATGCTGGCCAAATCGGGGGAATGGAAAGGCGACCGGCTGCACTTTAAACAACAAACCGTAGAAGCCTTCGTAGCTACAGGCGAAAAATGGGACCTCATTTTCAGTAATTCGGTCCTGCAATGGTCTGATGATCATGAAACCCTGTTCCCCGCTATTATTAGCTTACTGAATGAGGAAGGGGAGTTTGCAATACAAATGCCGGTACAAAAAGAAAATGTATTGAACCAGTTATTAACAAAGCTGGCACAGGAAGAACCATACCTTACCCAGCTGGATGGGTTCAACAGGCCATCACCTGTCTTAAGTATGGACCAATATGTCACCCTTATGTTTGAGAACGGCCTGCAGGATATACAGGTAATGCAAAAAGTATATCCCATTATTGCCAATGACCACCAGACATTATTTGATTTTATTTCCGGCTCGGCATTAATACCTTACCTGGAAAGATTATCCGCACAGGAGCATGATAGTTTCTTAAAGGAATTTAAAGCACGTATCGCGGGGCATTTCCCTGCCTTACCTGCCATTTATGCTTTTAAGCGCTTGTTACTATATGGCCGCAAACGGAAAGCCTGACACTGTCAGCTGTATGCAAAAAACATTTTCGCCCCTGGTTTTTTGCTAAAATTTAAGTTAAAAAGCAAAAATAAAACACACGCAACAAACTGAATAACAATTAATTAAGCATTAAAATAGTCTATTATTTTTAACTATTCCAAAATCACTGGGAATTCTGAAAAATAAAACTAACTTTGTTACGTTGAATAAAATTTTACTTATACTCTCTTTATTGGTGATCACTTCTTTGAGCCTGCAGGCTCAGGGTACACGTAATATACCGTCAAATGATGACGGTAAAACGATGGTATTCTATCCCAACCCTGCTACCACGGTCCTTAATATCGATATCAAAGGCGGTGTAAAAAAAGGTTCTTCCATACAGATCCATAATTTCCTGGGTAAAAAAGTAAAGGATATTCAAAACCCTGCTGAAAAAAATTCACTCAATCTTTCCGACTATCCCCGCGGAGTATACATCATACGCCTGGTTGACGCTACCGGCAAAGTACTGGAGACCAGCAAATTCCAGGTAGCTAAATAATTCCCTTCTTCTCTTTAGTATATTTGACAAACTATTACCAATAATAGTGCTTGCTTATGTCATTTTACGACCTGTCCAAAACACAACGCAGCCAACTGGTCACTGCTATTCACGGGCATATACTCACCGATATACAAAAGGGCGGTTACAAAAAAACACTGGCCTATTTTGCCGATGATGATACCTATATCCGAAAAGCAGCCTATCTGGCCATTGGCAGGATATACACCCAACATGCTCCCTTAACCACCGGCACGCTTAATCTCTTACAACAATTATTTCCGCATAGTAATTTTAAAGTGCGGCAAACCGTTATCAATGCCGCAGGCGAAATCGGTAAAAAAGATTTTACCCTTGTAGAACGCTTCTTTGATACCGGTCTCTTCGATGTCCACCACTCGCCCCGTAATGCGGTGATCGGCTCTATTAAAAAAATGGGCGAAGTAAACCCCATACCTGTATTAAGTTGGGCAAAAAAGTACCTGCATCATCCTGACAAGGAAATACGCCGCGAAATATGCCATGGTATTGAATTACGTGGCCGTAAACACCCGGCTGATATTTTACCCCTGTTACAGGAACTGCAGTTCGATACTACCGCCCGGGTACGTCATACCCTGGTGCATGTTATAGGACAAATAGCGTATAAAAAAGATTGCCTGGCAACGGTAATAGCCCATTTAAAAACCTGGGACAATAAGCAACTGGTAACAGATGCAGTGGCCGAAATTATAGATGTACACGACCGTTATAAAGATTTTGCTGTGCTTACGCAGGCAGAAGCCATTGCTTATATTGATAAACATTTATAAAATATTGTAGAGATGCAATGCTTGCCTCTCTACCATATTTTAACAAACCTGTACAATCAAAAATTTCAGGTAATGGGTATTATCCATACCCCGGATGATCGGGTGATCGGCTGCCTGTGTCTGAAAGGTTACCTGGCGTATCTTACGGCGCACATCTTTGGCCGCCATCTCAATGGTCTGCATAAACATATCAGCATTCACCAGGTTGGTACAGGAGGAGGTAACTAAAAAACCACCGGGGTTCACCAGCTTCATCCCCCTTAAATTAATTTCCTTATATCCCGTAATAGCTTTCTGAATGGTCTCCCGGCTTTTGGTAAAGGCCGGCGGGTCCAGCATCACCACATCATACTTACGGCCGTCCTTACCCCACTGTTTCAATACATCAAATGCATTGGCCGTTTCAAATTGTACAATATGCTGCAGGTTATTTAAGGCGGCATTACGGTTGGCCTGTTTCACTGCATTCTCCGATATATCCAGGCCCAGTACCGATCTGGCACCATAATATGCCGCATGAATTTCGAAGGTACCGGTATAGGTAAAAGCCCCCAGTACATCGGCGTCCTTTACAATATGTTGTATGGCCCGGCGGTTATCCTGCTGGTCTAAAAAATAACCGGTCTTTTGCCCGTTCTCAATATCCACATGAAACTGCAACCCGTTCTCATTGATCACGATATTGGTATCAAAGGGGGCTGATAAAAATCCTTTCTGCTGTGTCAGTCCTTCCAGCTCACGCACCGGCACATCATTACGTTCGTAAATTCCTTTGGGTGTAAAAATTTTATTCAGCGCATCAATAATGGCCGGCTTCCACTTATCCATCCCCAGGGCCAGGGTCTGTATCACAAAATAATCATTAAACTTATCAATGATCAGTTGGGGCAGGCTATCCGCTTCGCCAAAAACCAGGCGGCAATTCTCCGTATAGCCCAGCTGTTTACGGTACTCCCAGCACTCCTTTATTACTTTATAAAAATAATCGCCGTTTATTTCATCGGTCTTATCACGGGTCAGCAACCGCACTACGATCTGCGATTGGGGGTTAATATAACCCTTACCCACAAATTTCTGATCGTGAAAATATACATCCACTATATCACCGGCCTGTACATCACCCTCTATCTTCTCCACTTCATTGTTAAATATCCAGGGGTGGCCATTGGCAATACGCGGCGCTATCTTTCTCTTTAAATAAACTTTAGTATTCATGCGGCGGCAAAGATAACACGCTTACCGGGCAATTGAAAAAGCAATTATCAGCCTTTTCAGCAGCCTGTCACGGCTGCCGATTATGATTTATAAAAATATAGTAGTATGTTAGTGCTGCCTTCCATACCTACGAATAACTGGTTATGTACACCATGCTGCGTTATTTTGGGGTGCCCCCGGTAACAGAACACTGAGGCTTTTTCGTAACAAACGGAACAATTTTCACCTCAGCCCTTCGTTACCAAACCGGGGTCGGGCTATCCGCTGCAAGTCCTCGCCACTCGTTCCTCGTGGCTCCGGGCTTTTCGCTGCTATCCCTCACCCATTATTCACAACAAGGGGCATTATGCATAACGCCTTGTTTACCTTTTAATTTGCTGTACGGTTTTGAAACTTGCCTTTATTATATTATGCTGCTTTGGGCTGCTGTTCACCGGCCACAGCCAGTCCCATTACCTGCGTGGCGAGGTAAAAGATGAGAGTGGTAAAGCCCTCCAAAATGTCACTATTCTCAACAAACGAACCGGCTACACCTATAAATCCGGGGGCGCCGGCACTTTTGGTATCATACAAACCCAGCAAAAGGACAGCTTCCTGTTCTCTCTGCCGGGTTTTATAGAAGTGTTGTTATACCTGGATGCCGATAAGTATGCCAGTGTTAAATTAAAAGCCGCCTCCGGTAAAATAAGTAATACCAATGTGCCTAAGCTCGCCTCCTTTACCACGGGCCTGGCCCGCCGCGACCAGAAAAAATGGTTTGCCGGCGAAGAAACCTATGCCAGCCTGGTGGAGAACGGCTTTATCAATACACAAACCTATCCCAATACCGGCATTGCCCTGCATGTAGACAAAGCCTCCTACAGCAATATACGCCGCTTTGTAAATACAGGCAGTACCGTACCGCCGGATGCGGTCCGTACCGAGGAATTACTGAACTATTTTAATTTAAATAATAACGATAGTACGCAAACGGCAACCATGGCCGTTGCCACCCAGCTTACCGACTGTCCCTGGAATAAAAACAACCAGCTTTGCTTTGTGAACCTCAAAGCAAAAAAACTGGATGTAGCCCATCTGCCCCAGGCACAGCTGGTCTTCCTTATCGATATATCGGCCTCTATGGACATGGCCAATCGCCTGCCCTTATTACAATCGGCCTTTAAACTACTTACCAGCAACCTGCGTGCCCAGGATTCCGTAACCATTGTGGTATACGGCGGCGTTACCGGTGTAATGCTGCAAACCACCAGTGGCAGCGAAAAAGAAAAAATTTATAAAGCTATTGACGAGTTAACACCCGGAGGTTATACCCCGGGTCAGTCGGGTATACAACTGGCTTATAATATTGCCAAGCGACATTTTATACCCGGCGGCAATAACCGGGTAGTATTGGCTACCGATGGCGATTTTAATGTTGGCATGCGTACCGAGGATGACCTGGAAATGCTCATCACCCAAAACAAACAGGCGGGTATCTATCTGACCTGCCTGGGCGTAGGCATGGGTAATTATAAAGATTCCAAAATACAGTTGCTGGCCCGTATGGGTAATGGCAATTTTGCCTACCTGGATAGCTACCAGGAAGCGGAAAAAGTATTGATGACCGAGTTTACCCAAACCCTTTACTCGGTTGCCGATAATGCTTACCTCAACCTGGCTTTTGATCCCGAATATGTGCAGGAATATAAGTTATTAGGCTTTGACAACAAGCTGGGGGCTATCAGCGATACCCTGTCTATTGTAGATGGCGGGGAAATAGGTTCGGGCCACTCCCTGGTGGCTGCCATTGAGTTCGTCCCCACCAAGGCCTACACCAGCCTGGTCAATCAAAAAGGCAATAAAAATATCGGGAAAATAGAACTGAGTTTCCGCGCCAATGGCGATACGTTAACACAACATACAGCTACCGGCATCGGTAATAATTACCAGTCTTTTGATAAGGTGGACAGTTTCTACCGCACAGCCTCATCCCTTATCATGTATGCCGGCCTGTTAAGGCAATCTGCCAGCTTTAAACACCTTAAATGGGATGATATTATCAAAATTGCCACTGAAGCTGCCGGTAACGGTAATTACCTGCGAAAGGATTATTTAACCCTGCTTACCCAAACCAAAGCCCTGTATACCAAACAGAAGAAAAAGAAGAAGAAAAAACAGGCGGATAATTAACGGGCAATGTAAACGGTTTACTCATAAAACAATAGTAAAATAAAAGCCCTCCGTAATATTACGGAGGGCTTTTTAAAATCATCTATCTACAGGTGCTGAATTAATAATTCAATTTCAGTTCAACCCTTCTGTTCTTCTGACGACCGGCAGCTGTTTTGTTATCAGCAACAGGCATATCCTGGCCATGACCGGCTGCAGTTAACCTGCTTTCGGCAATACCTTTTTTAATAAAGTATTCTTTCACGGCATTGGCGCGGTTATCACTTAAAATCTGGTTTTTGTCAGCTTTACCGGTATTATCGGTATGGCCATCAATATTTAATTTCAGATCGGGTGTCTCGTTCAAGATTTTCACCACTTCATCCAAACCTTTGTTGGAAGAGGCCAGCAGTTTGTAGCTACCGGTTGCAAATAAAATTTTAGTGGCGGCATAGTCGACTTTCTTTTTCACCTCTTCCTTAATTTCAGGGCAACCTCTGTTGGCAGCTACACCAGGAATGGTAGGACAAGCATCTTCCTCGTCATTGATACCATCTTTATCGGTATCAGGTATAGGGCAACCTTTATATTTAGCTATACCCGGTACAGTTGGGCAGGCATCTTCTTCGTCATTGATACCATCTTTATCCGTATCAGGAATAGGACAACCGCCATATTTGGCCAAGCCTTTTACATCAGGGCATTTGTCATCTTTATCGGCAATACCGTCACCGTCTTTATCAGGACAACCCTGTAAAGAAGCTAAACCGGCAACTGTAGGACAAGCATCCAGGCTGTCCACTACGCCATCATTATCCGTATCCACTACTACCGGAGCAGGAGGAGGAGGAATTACTTTAGGCTCTTTTTTAGTCAGCAGTGACTGGGCAACACCTAAAGAGTAAAACAGGTTGTTAGGCACTTTATTGTTGTCAAAACTTGCACGATAGTTAGCCTGTAAAAACACATAGGCTTCGTCTAATAAGTTAAACTGTAAACCAACCCCTAAAGGTGCATAACCTTTAAAGTCGCCGCTCCAGTAATTACCTACGCCTACACCGGCAGTAATAAAGGGGTTAACAATGCTGCTGGGTTTCAGTAAATAGGCATGTAAAGAAGCTTCCAGCTCGTTAGCATAATCACTTTTGTCTTTGGTGTTGGTAGATGTAAAGTCTGAATTGAACAGGCCGTTGTAACGTACCGACAGGTCTAACTGCTTGGTAAGACCTTTCCAGTAGTAAAGTGAAAAACCATAGTCCTTGTTGTTTAACTTGTACCAGTCTTTACCTTTTAATACATCACTGAACGAAGTGTTTTTGATAGCGTTCGGAGTTTCAAAATCCACTACATTAAAACTAAATCCAAGCGCTGATTTTTTTTGTGCTTGTACGGCAACGGAAAACGCCAGTAAAGCAACTAACAGAAAACTGTTTCTCATCTGTTTCTTTTTAAGTTATTAAATAGATATATAGGGTTATAACAATGCTGTTATAACAGTTTATCCGGTATACTGTACAGTAAATAACTGTAACAAAAATTCACAAACAAATAAATCGTTATTGGCTTCTGCCAATTGAGGTTAAGGGAGGGCCGAGCAGTTATTTTACTTATCAGTTTCGCATAAGCAATAAATCTGCCAAATAATAAGAGATTTAGAGTGATGCTTAAAAGTATTGGTTGCATACAGCTGTAAATAATACTTAAAAACATTCCTGTTTAAAGGCTTATTAAACGGGCTGCAAAGGTAAACCACCTTGCCCTCATTTGCAAATGAATCCGGAAATATTTTACAGTGCATTCGTTTGCTAAAACTGTAACCAAATAAATATCAATGTATTAAGCAAACATTTTACTACCATATATTTTACATTTTTGTCAAATTTTAAAATATTCCCCGTGCATACAATCAACAGCAAAGGTGGGTTTAATACATACAAACCTTTATCTTTAGCGTTTAAACTAACTGCAGTATTTTTTAAGCATAATTATTCTTTATCATAAACAAACATCAATGAGTTTATTTAATTTATCAGGCAAAACAGCCCTGGTTACCGGATGCGATACGGGTTTAGGTATGGGCATGGCCATAGGCCTGGCCGAAGCAGGCGCCGATATTGTGGGCGCTTCTATTGTGGATGATTACAGTGCGGTAAAAGCCGCGGTGGAAGGTACCGGCAGAAAGTTTACGTATCATAAAGTAGACATCGGTAATCGTCCCGAGCTGTATGCTTTTATCAATAGGGTGCAGGCAGAAAATGAGCGTATCGATATCCTGGTAAATAACGCCGGCATCATTATGCGTAAGCCTGCTGCCGAACACCCGGATGATTATTGGGATAAAGTGGTAGACATTAACCTGAATGCCCAGTTTATTTTAGGCCGTGAGTTTGGTAAACATATGATAGAGAAAGGTGGGGGTAAAATTATTTTCACCTGCTCCTTATTAAGTTTCCAGGGTGGTATTAACGTACCTGGTTATACCGCTACCAAATCGGCCGTGGCCGGCCTGGTACGGGCTTTTGCCAATGAGTGGGGCAGCAAGGGTGTAAATGTAAATGGTATTGCACCAGGTTATATTGCCACTAATAATACCCAGGCATTACGCGAAGATCCTGAGCGTAGCAAATCTATTTTAGAACGTATTCCTATTGGCCGCTGGGGCATACCCGAAGATTTTAAAGGGCCGGTTACCTTCCTGGCTTCAGATGCTGCTAATTATGTAAACGGTACGGTACTGTTTGTAGATGGCGGCTGGATGGCACGCTAAACAAAATAAAACTTCAATAAAAAAGATCCCGGTAGTAAACTACCGGGATCTTTTTGTTCATACACTTAAGAGAACATATCTCTTATTTTATCAAAAAAGCCTTTTTCATTTTTATCGGGCTGGGGTTTGAGGTTGGGCGACTGACTTAGTTTTTCCAGCATGTCTTTCTCCTCTGTGTTCAGCTCCTGTGGTGTCCATACATTTACATGTATCAGCTGATCACCTTTTTCGTAGGATTGTACAGCCGGGAACCCTTTACCTTTTAAGCGTAATATTTTACCGCTTTGTGTACCGGCAGGTATTTTTATCTTGGCCCTGCCATCAATGGTAGGTACTTCAATCTGTACACCAAATACCGCATCGGTAAAGGATATATGCAGGTCATAGGCTACATTCAGGCCGTCACGCTGCAGCTCCTTATGTGCTTCTTCTTCAATTAAAATGATCAGATCGCCTGCACTGCCGCCACGTTCACCGGCATTACCACGGCCGCTTACACTCAGCTGCATACCGTCCTGTACACCGGCCGGAACATCAATACTGATAGTTTCCTCGCCATATACCCTGCCCTCACCTTTACAGGAGCCGCATTTTGCGGTAATGGTACTGCCCTCGCCGTTACAGGTTGGACAGGTAGTTACCGTTTGCATCTGGCCCAGGAAAGTGTTTTGCACTTTACGCACCTGGCCACTGCCGCCACAGGCGCTACAGGTTTGTACACTGTTTTTATCTTTGGCGCCACTGCCGCCACAGGTAGTACAGCCTATATATTTTTTAACTTTTATGTTCTTGGTTACACCTTTGGCAATTTCTTCGTAGGTCAGCTTCAGTTTTACCCGCAGGTTGCTGCCACGGGTACCACGGGCACGTTGTCCGCCGCCCCTGCGCTGGCCGCCACCAAAAAAGTTACCAAACAGGTCATCGCCGAATACATCACCAAACTGGCTGAAAATATCCTCCATGTTCATACCGCCACCGCCGCCAAATCCTCCACGGCCCGCACTGCCCACACCGGCATGACCAAAACGGTCATACTGTGCTTTTTTATCGGCATCACTTAATACCTCGTAGGCCTCGGCCGCTTCTTTAAATTTTTCCTCGGCTGCTTTATCACCTGGATTACGATCGGGGTGAAACTGCATAGCCACCTTACGGTACGCTTTTTTAATTTCATCTGCGCTGGCAGATTTGCTTACACCCAATACTTCGTAATAATCTCTTTTTGACATATCTGTTTAATGAAAGGCCTTTATTTATAAAAAGCAGGCAATAAGATATACTGCCCGCGAATGCGTTTATTTGGCAACCACCACTTTTGCGTGCCTGATAATTTTATCGTTCAGGTAATACCCTTTGGTTATCTGGTCAGCCACTTTGCCTTTAGCATCTTCCGTTGCCGCCGGTATTTCGGTAATGGCTTCGTGCAGGTCTGCATCAAAGTCCTTACCCACCACATCCATGGCTTTTAAACCTTTTGAGGCCAGTACATTTTTAAACTTGTTAAATACCAGTACTACACCCTGTTTCAATTGTTCCACATCGGTTGCAGTATCCAGTTGTTTTTCGGCACGTTCAATATCGTCAATCACATCCAGCAGGTCAGTAATAATATCTTTACCGGCTGTTTGTATCAGTTCCAGTCTTTCTTTGGCCGTACGGCGTCTGAAATTATCAAACTCGGCCGCCAGGCGCAGGTGTTTGTCCCTGGCTTCCTCCAATTCTGCTTTTATTTTATCGGCCTCTGATACGTTCTCTACGGGGTCGTTCAAATGAGAAGTACCGGCAATGTTTTCATCGGCATTAATGCCCATATCCACATTATTGTCCATTGGTTCCTGTTGTTCCTGCATGTCTTTTTCTGCCATAATTTCAAAATTGTTTGCAAAGGTACAATTGTCAATAATACTGCCAATGCCATAAATGGGACAATTTGACCGCATTTGCGGCTTAGTCGGGCCTTTTAGACAGTCAAACCCATTTCTTCCGGGTATAATTGATATGGGTTGGTTCGTGGGACACGAATCATGGCTTGGCAATATTGACGCTGGTTCGTGGGACACGAACCAGGGCTGAGTTGAGGAGCGAACCGAACGATGCAGTGTGCGACGCAACAGTTGATGACCAGGGAACTGCAGCCGGTAACATAAATAAAAACGGCCATCATCTGACAGCCGCTTTACAATATTTTGGGTATGTTATCCAATTACCTGGTAAATCTCTTTCAGATTACGTCCAAGACCATCATAATCAAGGCCATACCCTACCACAAATTTATTGGGAATGGAAAAGCCGATATAATCCAGTGTAAGCGGGAACTGGGTGGCTTCGGGTTTATGCAGCAGGGTAGCTATTTTAAGCGAACGGGGCTGCTGGTGCTCCAGCTTGGGTAAAAAGTTGTGTAATGTTTTGCCGGTATCCACAATATCCTCCACAATCACCACATCCTTACCAAAAAGGTCGTCCTCCAAACCAATGGTGGTGATCACATTACCGGTTGATTTGGTGCCTTTGTAGGAGGCCAGTTTAATAAAACATATTTCGGCATCAATGGTCAGGTGTTTAAACAGGTCGGCCGCAAACATGAAGGAACCATTCAATATGGTTACGAAAAACGGGCGCTTGCCGGCATAGTCCTGGTTGATCTGTGCTGCCAGCGCTGCAATACGCTCCTGTATAGTTTGCTCGGATAAATAAATTTCGAATGACTTGTCGTGAACCTGAACGTTGGCCATAAAACAGTTTTAGTTGCGGGCAAAGTTATTTTAATGACGCCAGCTTATTACCGGCAGGTGCAAATGTTTTTAAGTATAGTTTTTCGCCCGGTACCAGTATTTTGTTAGCCGTAATACCGTTATAGCTTAATAAACTTTCCAAACGAATGGCCTGTACCTGTGCTACATCATATACCGTTTCACCGGGTTGCACAATATGAAATTCCTCAGCACCGGTTTTACGTTTACGCTGTAAGAAAATTAACTGGTCAGCATCCGCTTCCTCTACTTCCGGCATATCATCGTTAAACTCAAACAGTCTTTTTAAAGGAATATTATACTGTTGTGCCAGCGCTAAAAATGAGGTACCTGCTTTTACAAAAACGACCTTGGTATCGTTTATTTTAAATACACCATCGGGATAGGAAGGTTTAACTACCGCAGGCTTTTCTACCACCGCAGCCTGTACCACGGCTGGTTGTTGTTCAACAGGTTTGCTTACTACGGCAATATCACTGGTCTTAGGCTCCATTTTACCCATCGCGATCAGGGTATAATCGTCCAGGTGATAGTCCTCTATTAATTTAATAATGATCTGCGGGTATTTTGGGTTGGTAGCATATCCTGCTTTTTTTAATCCGTTGGCCCAGCCTTTATAATCGGTAGGCTCCAGGTTAAACAGGAAAGCATAACGCTGGCCACTGCGTAAGAAGTCTGAATGATCTTTGTAAGATTGTCCCGGCTCATCGTATTTGCGGAAACATTCATTGGGCGCATCATCCGTATGTTTTACTGATTGGCCTGTCCAGTTGGATTTACACTTAATGCCAAAATGATTATTGGATTTGGTAACCAGTATACTCGTGCCCGCCGCCGTTTCGTGTATGCCCTGGGCCAGTTTAATGGAAGCCGGCACACCGGTACGCTGCATTTCGGCAATGGCGATATCCTTGTACGTTTCAATGTACTGTTGAATAACGGCCGCATTTTGTGCTTTGGTTACCAATTGCAGGCTGAGTGCTACGATGCTGCAAACAAATAATTTTAATTTCATGAATACCTCGTTATAGTTTTCGTAATAAGTATAGTCCGTCGCGCAAGGTGATGGCTACTTTTTCCACAGCCTCATTTGCGGTTATATATTCATTAAAAGCTTTAATGGCTTTTGCGCTTTTTCTTTTGGGCTCGGCTTCCAGTGCTTCGCCATGAAAGAAAATATTGTCGGCCAGTATAAACCCGTTTTGCCGCACCCTGGGCAATACCAGGTTAAAGTAATCAATATAGCCCGGCTTGTCGGCATCAATAAATACCAGGTCCCAGGTATGGGGTAATGCCGGAATAATATCTTTTGCATTACCGGTATGCGAAATAATTTTATCTTTTAACGGTGAACGGTCAAAGAAACTACGGGCTTTACCGGCATCTGCCTGCCTTAATTCAATGGTATGTAATTCACCATTATCCTGTAAGCCTTTTGCTAAACATAACGCACTATACCCGGTAAAAGTGCCTATTTCTAAAATTTTTTCGGGTCGGATCATCCAGCTGATAGCCTCCAGGAGTTTCCCTTGCAAATGCCCGCTTAACATATGGGGTTCGGCGTGTTCCGCGTAAGTGTACCGGTGCACTTCCTGCTGCAGAGCGTCTTCGGCCGTGGTCAAACTTTGGGCAAATTGTTCTAATTCGTCGCTGATCAGTTGCAAAGGATATTTTTTTGCAAAGTTAGGGCAAATAAACCAAGAGCGGCCATTTTGAGGTAAAGGAATCGGGACTGGCCTTTATGCTAACAGGTTCATATACAATCCTGTTGATAAAGAAACAGCGTCAATGAATGACTTCATTGACGCTGTTAACATTTTTTTATAAAACGGATCAGGCTATTTCTTTCGCTATAATGTTTTTCAGCGAGTTCTCTTCACCGCCTTTTTTAGATATTACCAATAAACACAGGAAGGTGAGCACACCGTTGATCAGGATAAGCTCCGGGCCTATTTTATAACCGTTGAAGATGCTGGCCGATAAAGCATCGAAAGGCAACTTCACCTTTAGTTTACCTTCATAGTAGGCCGGGTTACAGATCATGTCCAGGATAACGGTCAATACCGGGCCGGTTATTACTGCAGGCCAAACCATTTTAGGATTGATGCTACGTTTGGTTAAGATACCAAAGGCGAATAAACCTAATAAGGGTCCGTAAGTAATGCCCGCAAATTTGATGATGAACTGGATGATGTTTTTATCATCAATGTATTTAAACAGTAAGGCCATCAGGAAGAAGATCACCGCAAAGGTTAAATGCACCCGTAAACGCCTTTTCTTTTTCACCTTTTCATCGGTATATTTTTTATTCAGGTCAAGGATATCGATACAGTACGATGAGGTTAAAGAAGTAATGGCCCCATCTACACTGGGGAACAACGCACTGATAATGGCAATAATAAATACCACACCAATGGTAGCCGAGAAAGCCCCGCCTAAAGCTACAGTGGGGAACAGGTCGTCGCCGGTAGCGCTGATACCATTGGCCTGTGCATACACGTATAACACCCCACCCAGGAACAGGAACAGGAAGTTCACCACCACCAGTACAAAACTCAGGGTTACCATGTTTTTTTGTGAGTTACCCAGAGTTTTCACACTGATGTTTTTCTGCATCATCTCCTGGTCTAAGCCGGTCATGGTGATGGTAATGAACATACCACCGATAAATTGTTTAAAGAAGTTTTGCGAACTGTTACCGTCAAAATTGAATATCTGGTTATAACCATTTGCCGTAATACTCTCATATACCCCGCCTAGGTCGGTATTTAAGGCTGCTACTACGGCCAGTATACAGGCCACCAAACCGATCAGCATACCGGAGGTTTGTAAGGTATCGGTATAAATAATGGTCTTTACTCCTCCTTCAAAAGTGTACAACAGTATCATTAAAATAATTACACTGGAAGTAACCCAGAAAGGTACCCCCATGGAATCCAGGATAAATATCTGGAGGATATTAATTACCAGGTATAAACGGGCCGTAGCGCCTACCGTCCTGGAGAGTATAAAGAAGAAGGCGCCGGATTTATGCGCTGCGACACCGAACCGTTTTTCCAGGAAAGTATAAATGGATTTCAGGTTGAGTTTATAATATAGTGGGAGCAGTACAAAAGCTACCACAAAATAACCCACGAAATAACCGAGCACTAACTGGAAGTAGGCGAAGTTGTTGGTGCCCACATCGCCGGGCACACTTACAAAAGTTACCCCGCTTAAGGAAGTACCGATCATACCAAATGATACCAGCATCCAGTTACTGTTACGATTACCAATAAAGAAGGAATCGTTATTGGAGTTACGGGATGTGTACCAGGCCACAATCAAGAGTAAGACAAAATAACCTATTACAAACGAAAATAAAAGACCTGCTGACATGGATTATTTTTTTGTAAAAACCTTTAATTATTGTTTAGTAATTTTTGAAGATAACCAAATTTGTTATCCCTTTGCAGCAAATATAAACTTATCATGCTTATTCAATCACTTGCAGTTTTTTGCGGCTCTAAAAACGGGAATAATGAACTTTTTGCCACCCATACCAAGGAGCTGGGAGCATTGATGGCACAGCATCATATTGCATTGGTATATGGCGGAGGCAGTGTAGGCATCATGGGAATAATTGCTGATAGTGTGATGCAAAACGGCGGAAAAGTGGTTGGCATAATACCGCAAATACTGGTAAACCAGGAAAGACAACATAAAAATATTACCGAGCTACTGGTGGTAGAGGATATGCATATACGTAAACGTAAAATGTATGACCTGGCCGATGCGGCCATTATCTTACCCGGTGGCTTTGGCACATTGGACGAGCTGTTTGAAATGGTTACCTGGAACCAGTTATCCATTCATGATAAACAGATCTTTTTACTGAACAGCGATGGCTTTTACGATCACCTGATCGCCCATATTTATAAAATGAAAGAAGAGGGGTTTTTATACCAGGAAGCTTTTGACCGTATTACGGTATTGCAGGAACCAAAGGAACTGATAGAATATTTTAACCCGATGGGAAGCGGAGGGCAAATTTGATAATTTGGCAATTAGATAATTAGACAATGGTACCCGGCCACGGTTCGTGTCTCACGAACCAAATGAAAGAGATTATAAACGTTAATGAGTTTTTAGCGTACAGTAACATATATAAACACCAACAACAAGGAAAACCAAACTCCCCTTCAGGGGTTGGGGGCAAAAAAAATCGCCTACCAAAACGGTAAGCGATTTTAAGACGGGTTTTTCCATTTACTTATATTAACTGCAACCGCCCTGGTTGCCACAGTTGGCGCATTTATAACAGGTGCCGCTCCGCATCATGATATGGCCGCACACATTACAGGCCGGCGCATCACTCTGCATACTTTTATTGGCGGCATTCATGGCACTTAATCCATCATTACCACTTACCATTGTTTTAACCGGTTTATTGATCTGGGGTACTACCGGTGTAACACTCGCTGGTGTAATGCGTACACTGGACAGTTGCGGCTCCTGGGCATATTCCAGGCCCGAAGGCACATCATCCCAATCATCCGAGCCGGTGTTCATTACTTCCGGTTTATCCAGTATATGTACCAGGTCGGTACGGCCTAAGTATTCGTAACCCAATACACGGAATATAAAGTCGACAATGGAGGTAGTAGATTTAATATTCGGATGCTCTACAAAGCCGGAAGGATCAAATTTGGTAAAGGCAAACTTATCTACAAACTCTTCCAGTGGTACCCCGTATTGCAGGCCGATGGATACGGAGATAGCAAAACAGTTCATCATACTGCGCATGGTCGCTCCCTCTTTCGCCATATCAATGAATATCTCGCCTAAAGTACCATCACCATATTCACCCGTGCGTACAAAAACCGCCTGGCCATTTATTTTTGCTTTTTGGGTAAAGCCCCTGCGTTTGGCTGGTAAGGTCCGGCGTTCTACAATACTCGCCAGTTTACGTTTTAACTTGGTATCAGGTGAAGCCTGTACGCGTTTCTGTACCTCTTCCAGCAATTCCTCTACCGTTAGTTTGCCCAAATCAACAATATTAGAAGCATTGTTTACCGGTTCTTCTATTGTTTCTTCTTTTACCGTATCTGTTTTCTTTTTCTTATCGGATTTATTACTTAAAGGCTGTGATAATTTAGAGCCGTCGCGATACAAAGCATTTGCTTTTAAGCCCAGCTGCCAGCTTAAGTAATAAGCATCGGCAATATTTTCAACCGTTGCCTCATGCGGCAGGTTGATGGTTTTAGAAATGGCACCACTGATAAAAGGTTGTGTAGCGCCCATCATGCGGATATGCCCATGCGCATGAATATACCTCTCGCCTTTTTTACCACATTTGTTGGCACAATCAAATACAGCCAGGTGTTCCGCTTTTAAGAAAGGAGCGCCTTCCAGCATCATGGTACCGCATACATAATCATTGGCGGCTTCAATTTGCTCGTCAGTAAAGCCTAATGCCTCCAGTAAACTCCATTCAAAATCATTGTATTGTTCAGGTGTAAAGCCCAGGCGTTGCAGGCATTCTTCGCCTAATGTATATTTATTAAATACAAAACCTATTTCAAAAGCAGATATTACCGCCGCATCCAGTTTTTTAATCTCATCGGCAATAAACCCCTTTTCACTCAGCGACTGGTGATTAATAAATGGTGCCCCCGCAAACGAAGCCGCACCCACCGCGTATTTAATAATAGCATCGGTTTGTTTTTCATCATAGCCCAGGTTACGTAAAGCTACCGGTACCGATTGGTTGATGATCTTGAAATAACCACCACCCGATAATTTTTTAAATTTAACCAAGGCGAAATCAGGCTCTACACCGGTAGTATCACAATCCATTACCAAGCCGATAGTGCCGGTTGGCGCAATCACCGTGGCCTGCGCATTACGGTACCCGAATTTCTCACCCAGTTCAACCGCATCGTCCCAGGCTTTGCAGGCTGCTTTTAATAAGTAGTCAGGACAATGAGCGGCATGTATACCCTGTGGTTTTAAACTCAGGTTTTCATACTCATCCGCATCATAAGCAGCCAGGCGATGGTTACGCATCACCCGCATCATATGTTTTTTATTCTCTTCGTAACGGGGGAAAGCACCCAATACTTCCGCCATCTCGGCCGATGTTTTATAGGCCGTACCGGTCATGATAGCTGTTATAGCGCCTGCAATACCACGTGCCGCTTCACTATCATAAGGAATACCACTTACCATTAACATAGTACCCAGGTTAGCATAACCCAAGCCTAATGTGCGGTATTCATAACTTAACTGTGCTACCTCTTTGGAAGGGAACTGCGCCATTAATACCGATATCTCCAATACCACGGTCCATAAGCGGCAATTGTATTCATAACCTGCTACATCAAACAGGTTTTTCTCCGCATCATAAAATTTCATCAGGTTGGCCGATGCCAGGTTACAGGCGGTATTATCGAGGAACATGTACTCACTGCAGGGGTTGGAAGCCCTGATCTCCCCACCTTCCGGGCAGGTATGCCATTCGTTGATGGTGGTATTGTATTGTGTACCCGGATCTGCACAACGCCAGGCAGCATAAGATATCTGGTTCCATAATTCGCGGGCCGGTATTTTTTTCATCACGCGGCCATCCATACGGGCTTTTAATTCCCAGTCACCATCTTCCTGTAATACTTTAAAAAATTCGTTGGGAATGCGTATGGAGTTGTTGGAGTTCTGACCACTTACTGTTTTATACGCCTCATCTTCATAACCGGAAGGATAACCGGCTGCAATTAAAGCCGCTACCTTCTTCTCTTCTTCTACTTTCCAGTTAATAAACTCGCTGATCTCCGGGTGATCCATATCCAGGCAAACCATCTTGGCTGCCCGTCTTGTGGTGCCACCACTTTTAATTGCGCCGGCGGCTCTGTCGCCAATTTTTAAAAAGCTCATTAAACCGGAAGAAGTACCACCGCCACTTAGCTTTTCGCCTTCCCCTCTTAGGTTGGAATAGTTGGTGCCCACACCCGATCCGTATTTAAATATCCGGGCTTCTCTTACCCAAAGGTCCATGATGCCGCCGTCATTCACCAGGTCGTCGCTTACACTCAGTATAAAACAGGCATGTGGTTGAGGACGCTCATAGGCATTGGTTGATTTTTTCAGTTCGCCATCCACCGGGTCTACATAATAATGTCCCTGTGGCTTACCGGTAATGCCATAACTTTCGTGCAGGCCGGTATTGAACCATTGCGGTGAGTTGGGTACACACATCTGGTCCAGTATAGAGTATACTAATTCTTCGTAAAAAATATCACCGTCGCGTTCGCTGGAAAAATAACCATACTTCTGTCCCCATACACGCCAGCAATTGGCTAAACGGTGGGCAACCTGTTTGGCAGATGTTTCCCGGCCCAGGCTGCCATCGGCCTGTGGTACACCGGCTTTACGGAAATACTTCTGTGCCAGTATATCGGTAGCGATCTGGCTCCACTGTTTCGGCACCTCCACATTTGTCATTTCAAAAACTACTTCACCGCTGGGATTGCGTATTACCGAGGTCCGGTAATCGTATTCAAACTGGTCAAATACGGAAATGTCATCACGGGTAAAACGGCGTTCAAACTGTAAGCCGCGTTTTGCTGATTGATTAGTTGGGCCGGCCATGTTGAAAATTTTTAAGGAGGTTTTAAGCAAGTGTGCTTATCCGAAATTATCCTGTAAAAATCAGTTTTCAAACATTCAAATACACACATCCTGTGGATAAAGGAACAATTCCTTTACCATGGCGGTTTGCAGGCTTAAAACTTTTGAGAGGGCGGGTTTGGGTATAAAATTTGGGGAACGGGCAAAAATGCAGAAGTTATAGGGTTTTACCGGCAGTAGTAATGCTTATGATCGTCCCTTGCGTCGAACACTTGTACGTCTTCAACGCTATGCAGCAGTCGGGTGCAAGTTACCGGGATAAGGGGGAGAGGGGTTGGTTGTTATCTCCCGCAGA